>Ga0213833_1000009_pt1 | contig 1081751 bp, 963 predicted proteins | sample SWATP21_FD_160575 | JGI IMG/M metagenome (GOLD analysis project Ga0213833, IMG submission 160575) | Coastal seawater microbial communities from Marineland, Florida, United States - SWA TP2 #1 | ecosystem: Environmental > Aquatic > Marine > Coastal | place: USA: Florida | collected 2016-08-14 | reverse complement strand
TTCTCGATCACTTGCATCGCCGCTTCGCGGCGAAACTCTTCTGAATACGTTTTTCGGGTTTGCATAACCACTCCTGTTGGTCGGTATTTTAACCATTAGGAGTGTCTAGTGTTCTAGTGGCGTATCATGCTTTATAGGTTCAGTATATGGACCTGTCCCCCTTTTAATCTAAATCAAGTCAAAAGTTCGAAACCTTTTTTGATCTTCTGTTTGATAATTTCATATTTATACATAAAATGTATAAATATGAAATTATCAACACGAACACATGCCGGTAGGCCGCTGGGGAAGAACTCCGCCAATACATCGGAAGCAAAAGCTTTTTTTGCTTCATTGGAGCGCGCGGGAATAAGCCTCGCGGAGGCACATCGAAAGCTAAAGAACTGCACTGAAGTGACAAGAGCACCTAGCTACAGAACATTACAAGAGTGGCGAAGGGGCACTAACACCCCACTTTTTGTGCCGTTTTCGGCGTGGGAACAATTACTTCTTACAACTAACCCTGGAGATATGACGTGACAACAGATAAAGACTTTAGCGGCTGGAAGTTTGTCGACTTGTTTGCCGGGCTTGGTGGGTTTCATGAAGCACTATCTAAATTGGGAATGGAGTGCGTTTTTGCCTCTGAAATAAATGATCAGCTTCAAGATTTATATGAAAAAAACCATGGGATAAGACCCTTTGGAGATATCCGCGCTGCCAACGAAAAAAGTGATATTCCGAGCCACGACGTATTATGTGCGGGCTTTCCCTGTCAGCCATTTTCATTAGCAGGACGAAAAAAAGGCGCGAAGTGCCCCTCATCAGGGAAACTAATTGATGACGTAGTTAGGATTGCCAAACATCACAAGCCTAAATACGTATTCTTAGAAAATGTGCCCAATATCCTTACCATTGATGACGGCAAATTTTGGGCATATATAACTCGAGCGTTTCGCGAGGCAGGCTATTCAATAGATTACAGAGTGTATTCGCCCGTAGACTTCGGGATTCCACAAAAAAGAAAGCGTGTCTTTGTGATCGCAAGTCGAGACGAGGCCAGCATCAATTGGCCAGCTCTGGACGGGCCAGTCCCAAGCAAAAACAACTTGTTGGATTACTTTGAACCTAACCTACGAAAGGCTGAGGATAGGCAGCTAGAACCAGCAAAGAAGGAAATTTTAGGCGTTTGGGAAACACTAATAGCTGGACTGGATGATCTATCACACCACGCAATCGTTAGCCCTGAATTCGGAGCTACGTATCCATTAACCGGGTTTGAAGGCAAATCTTTATCAGAAATCAAACAATATAAAGGTGCCTGGGGCCAGAGTTTATCTTCATGTACATCTTGGGACGATGTATTTGATTTACTTCCGCACTATGTAAAAAGAGAAACCACTCAGCCTGCCAAATGGTTGCAAGGAAGTGTTGAATACAGCCGGCAGCTATATTCAAATCACGCCTCGTTTTTAGATTCATTCAAACACCTATTAGCTGATGTCCCTAGAAGTTGGCAAAAAATACAATGGCAAGGCGATCGGGCAAACCGAAAGATGGCTAGTCATTTGATTCAGTTTAGAGCATCAGGCATACGAGTTATTAAGCCACAAAGTGCACCATCATTAATCGCGATGACAACTACCCAAATTCCTATTATTGGCCAGACTGGAAAATACATAGATGCTTGGCAGGCAGCTTCACTGCAAGGCTTGGAAAACCTCGCTAACCTCCCCGAAAGCACTTCAGGAGCATTTAAAGCACTAGGGAATGCCGTGAATGCCAAAATCGTTCACGAAGTGGCCTTAGCTGCCTTCTAAAATGCTAAGAACCATTTACGCTTCCAGGATTTCTTCTCCACAATAAATTAAAAATGCTTCAATTGTTTCAAAGTCACTAACTAGCTGCTGCGCATTCATAGCTTCATACTTTCCGGAATGCTTGTTCATATTTCCTTTGCTGTGAATGTCTTTAATAGGAACTCTAAGTTCGTTTTTTGCATCTCTGCTTTTACTGTATTTATTAATTTTATTGTTATAGAACGACTCGAATGATTCTTGGTCTCCCTTCCCTAGATAGGTAGCCAAGCTTTCTAGGAGGGTCCACGCTGCCACATAAGCGAGAACGGGCTCATTCACTAATGAGATTCGGCACAGTGAGCTATAAAGCCTTGCAGCTTTTTTATTGTCAAACTTGTTGAGAATTTCGTCGAGCTCATCCGAAAGCTGAATGTGCTGAGGAAGCTGAGGCGGCTTCTTCTTGCTTGATTTGGATTTTTTATTTTTAGTTTTTCCGCCTTGGGTTCCCCCCTTGTTTTGAGTACCACTGTTTTTCGACCCGGCTTTACCAGCACGGAAATAAGTCGCTTGATGAACCAAATCCTCGCTCTCACTATCACCCTTAAGATAAGTTGATAGAGTTCTGTAAAGACCTTCTAGGTTTTCATCAAAATCAGTTTTCATGAAGTTAACTGGGAAATCATCCAGATGGAGCTCGCCGTAAATTCGCTGTGACGTAAATTTGTTTGACGTTCCCATTATTGATTGAGGTTTATTTGGTCGGTTTCCTCCTTTTGTCCCCAAAATAACCCTTCGATTACGCAACAACCTAATACCGGGAGAGTGATATGAACCTTTGTCCATAATCATGATAAAGCCCGTTACAGACCTTCCCGCATATTTGAGATCAATATGCTTTTTCCAAACAACTTCATCTTCAGAAACTTTATGTCCCTGTTTGTCTACTGGTGGGTAAACCAATGGGTCCGGGGTCACCAGATAAGCTTCATTAGATTCGAGTTTCAGGCCGTCAAAATTAATTTTTATTTGAATGCAATCATGGTATTTGAAGAACGTCTCTTGCAGATATGGAAGGACATTGTCTCGAAAGTCTGCTTCGCTAAGCTCTCGTAAGCATTTGGAAATGGTTATTTTTGTAAAGTGGGAGCTTGCAGTAGTAGTCGCCGGCTTCACTGTCATCTTGGTAGAACCCGAAAGCAACAAAGCGTCCAAGTCAAATTTGCTTTTTAACCTAGCTTTAGACCCTAGCGCGGATGTTTCAATTTTCCATTTATCAGAAAACCAGATGGCTGACGATTTCATGCCAATGCCGTATACAGACAAGCTAGTGGAACCATGTTGAAAACCGTCGGTATGCCCCATACGAATTGCTCGTTGGAAATCGGCCCGTTTTATCCCCCCGGCGTTATCTTTGATAACAATTGACTGACTCTTTGTATCAACGTCTATCTCGACTTTTAAACAAACATCCTTTCCATCTGGGGCCTTGAAGGCCTGCCGCTTATCAAGAAAAGACTGCAATGCATTGTCGACAAACTCTGCTAAAGCCGTAGCAACTCCATAGGACTGTCTTTGCAGAATTTTATAGAGCTGCATTTCAGGAGAAACATCTACCTCAAAAGGCTTCATGTCAGCCATGACTTATCCTCTTATTATTTTTCTAATTACTAATTAATAGTGTTAATTTTTATCGTTTAATGCCTAAGCCTATCATTACTTTTCGCGGATAAAGTGCTGAATTTTGCACAGTTTATTAAGTCGAAACTAAACGGCTAATAGCTCATCGTTTCGTTTTGTGCCGCTCCAGTAGCCCCGCCACCAGCGAGAATAGCCTGAGTTCAACGTTGCGATAAGTAACTTCGTAAAACGTTCTTTCTCTGAAACTCGCCTAAGGTCATCTCGCCACGCCATTTCAGAAGCGTAATCGATCATGTATCGGGCCATCATCCGATGGAAGGTACCGTACTCACTTCGGCGTAACCGGCTAAAAAAGGACTCAGCTTGATTGTTGTTGACTCCTTCAAGAGTCGAATATTCACGTGAATGCTCAACGGTTTGGTGAATGAATTTTGCTGAGTAACTTGTATACGCCGGATTTTCATCCGTCCTCACTAAAGACCCTGGTGAGATGCAATGGGTTGCAATATATTTAGCAATCCCTTCGTCCTCAGCCTTCGAGAGAAAACATCGCGTGCGCTCACCGCCAAAGCCAGGCTTCACTTGGCGGACAACCATCACGATTCTTCTATTTGCTTGCCGCCGCCTTCTGTTCGCTGCAGAAGACCTGGCTCGTTTAGCCCCTTGGTTTTTACCAAGTTTTATTTTTTCGGCTATATCTTCTGGTTTGGCTTTATGCCTAAATTGACCGCCTCGGGGCTTTCCCCCGAAATGGCCACCGTCGACATGAACTTCCCCAGTAAAAGGTTCAATTGGCACCGATCGTGTAATCGTTTCTCGCAATTTGTGGCAGAAAACCCACGCAGTTTTGTAGTTGACGTTAACTAGTCGTTGTAATGTCGAAGCCGAAATTCCGTTAGCACTTGATGTGAACAAAAAAAGCATATACATCATCTTTTTGAAGGGTAGCTTTCTATCGGCCCATATGGTTTTGGTCGTAACACTGAAGTAAGAGTCACAATGCTTACAACGCCATTGCTTCCTGCTTTTCCTAAAATAGTGTTTATCTAAAACACCACAACTGTCACAGCATTGCTTGTCTAAAGATCCCCACCGTGCTTTACAGAAGCACTGAAAAGCTTCCTCTTCGCTTATACAACTCAAATCCATCAAGCTCAGGTTTTTTACAGCACTTGAAAGTAAATAATGTTGGCTCATAACAACAAACCTCTCACTGGCGCGTGGCAAGGCAATGCCATACCGGATCAAAAGCCAGTGAATAAAAAAGTACATATTTAGGTTGTTGAGGCCATAGGCGCCCGTTCAGCTAAACACATGAATCTAGCCGTATTGACAAAAACCTATGAAAGGAACAAAATCGTAGACATCAAAGCGATTCGAAATTCTTTGATTAACCACTCAGGCCAGATGTTCGCGCATCTGGCTTTTGTGTTTCTGGCCCCTAAAAAGTTATCTATTAGTTAAATCATTTTATTCCTCCTCGCGATGGGGCGTTTCCCATTCATGGTTGGATGCTCTGTTCTGCCAACCAGTTGGCTACTTCGCGAACTAGTGCAAAGTTTCCTCGTCGATTCTCGATTTTGAAAACTTTCACAGGCACTTTATTTCTAGACAAAGCCTTTCTAAATGCGAAAACAGACGGATAACCGAGCTCCTTCCAAAGGGCCTCGCCACCCAATAAGGTGGTTCCATGTTTAATCGTAAGCCTGTCTTCAATTCTCTGAGCTAGTTTTTCTATGCTTTTGTCTTGGGGTTCATCCACGGCTTTGCTCGATTGATAAATGTGACCAATTAAGACTAAACCGCTGGCATACTGAATCCTACGGTTTTCTTAGCGCCAAAATGACCAGTGAAAGAAACTTCCCAATCGGAATTTATATTTAAATAACAAACACATATGTTTATTCGATTTGAAATTCTGATTGTTTCTTCTGAATTTGAAACATTGTGTATACGTTCTCAAACTACAAAAAACTAGATAACGAAACCCGCTCGATGGCTACTCGCTACTGGGCAGAAGTAGTGAAAAACAAATTGGGGGCGAGCTGTCCCAATCAAATTCTTGAGGCTCATTTAGAGAAAGAGGTAACTGCTGTCGCTGGGTGGTCGAACAACTCGTCTCGCTTTTGGAACCGGATGCTAAAGGGCCACCCGGTTTCACTGGAAAGAAAGGTTGATGAAACAGATAAATTACTACCCGGCACCAAATCCCTGCTAATTCATCCGCTTTGGCAGCTTATGGGTGAGGCCGGAAAAAGCCAACAAGGCATAAATATGGCCTTGCTTGCTCTTCCTATTGAGTTTCGCAGCATGCTATTCGTCACATCACCTAGCGGGGATGTCACTAGAAAAACGAAACTGACAAGTCGACAAGAACAAAAATTATTCTCTATGACTTCTATGGACTGCCTAGCCTGCTTTCTCGGTATTGGGCTAGAAGCGAGGTTGCAGGCCAACTTTTCCAAGTTACGTATATATGAAATGGGGTTGTTAAAGGTGTTGCTTAGGCTTGTAGCAACGGGGGAGCTTGGATCTATCGGGGCTAGGCTACATTCTGCGATAGAGAACCTGTTTTTTACTACTCAGGATGACTTTGATCGCGTAGATGGTGGCGAGTATTCATTGCCTATACCTACAAGGATACTACCTTACGGATACAAATTTTTAACCCGGTGGATGCTAGCTTACAAAACATCCCATGAGCTATCGGTTGCCTTAAATTGGATTACAACAAGTAGCGAAGATAAGTTGTATCTCCACTATTTAGTAAACCACGTTTCAATAAACACCTATATTGGAGACCTTCGTGCAATTCAGTCCGAAGAACTCCAAATCGAGGGTTCTGACAAAGAAACTCAGCGTGTATACAACTGCCTCAAGAAGAGACAGTTACCCTAAAGGGCAACTGCTACATAATAGCGGCAGAACTAAAAAAGCCCAGCATTGCTGGGCTTTTTTGTGGTCAATCCATGATGGCGGGCGAGTTTAGCCTTCCGGCACCGCCGCGGTATTGGATTTGCGTTTTTTACCAATGCCGTATTGCTTACGCACAATAAACAACACTATGCGTTGGTAGAGCGCGGGTAGCAGGCGAATCATCACATCCACGCCTTTGGCATCTGGCCCAACCAACACACGGCGCTTATTCTTGCGTACCGCTTGCAGAATGATTTTGGCCGCACGGTCAGCAGAATTGATAAAGGCGGTTTCAAACTTCTTCACGCTTTCTTCGTGCGTTTGGCCGGTTAATGCCTGAATGCTGGGGTTGGACTTACTCGCGGCTGCAATATTGGTTTTGATGCCGCCAGGGTGCACGCAAGTTGCGCTCACGCAGCTGCCTTCTAGTTCTAATTCTTGGCGTAACGACTCGGTAAACCCACGCACCGCAAATTTGCTTATGTTGTAAGCGCTTTGGGTGGGCTGAGCAAACAAACCAAAGATGCTCGAGGTGTTAATGATATGGCCTTCGCCAGACGCCTTTAAGTGGGGGAGGAAGGCTTTGGTGCCGTAAATCACGCCCCACATATTGATGTTCAGAATCCAGTCGAGTTCGTCGTAGCTCATCGCTTCGATGGTGCTGGCGAGGGCAACGCCCGCATTGTTAAAGATAAGATTCACTTTGCCGTGATCGGCCACTACTTTGTCGGCCCATTGGTAAACGGCGTCTTTATCGGCCACGTCGACAATGTCGGCAATCACGCTTACATCGTAGGGCTGCAGCAAGCGAATAGTTTCGGCAAGGCCTTTTTCATTCACGTCCGAAATCGATAAGTGACAACCTTGCGCCGCGAGGTTGATGGCCAGCGTTTGGCCCATGCCAGAGCCAGCACCGGTAATAGCGGCTACTTTGTCTTCAAAGTTCTTCATTGCGTTGGTCGTCCTCTTGGTATTTTGGTCGCATTGGTTGCTGCCTTTATCCTGCCGCCACCTGCCTGAGCAGGTATTGTCTTTGGGCGCCATCCAATTGCTAATAGGCGTCAAGCTAACTAAATGTACTATCTGATTGATATAAGTACAAAAAAATTTACCGATCACCAAAAACAAAAAGGCCGCCTATTTGCATAAGCGGCCTTTTAAAACCAGAAAGGGTTTAGCGGATTAATCTAAAGCGTCGGTCGCGACGTGATACTTCGGATCTTCCTTCACGTTAACCTCAACCAGCGGGCCGGCCTTTTTAAGCAGCTCGCGGCATTCAGGGCTTAGGTGCTGTAGGTGCAGTGTTTTACCCAACGAGGTGTAGCGTTCGGCCAAAGCATCAATGGCCTGCAGGCCTGAGTGGTCAGCTACGCGTGAGCCAATAAATTCAATAATCACATCGTCTGGGTCATCAGCCGGGGTGAACAAATCACGGAAGTATTTGATTGAACCGAAGAACAACAAGCCATGCAGCTCGTAAACCTTGCTGCCATTTTCATCAATGCGTGTGGTAGCGGTGATGTGTTTGGCGCTTTCCCAAGCAAATACCAAGGAGGCCACAATTACACCAATCACTACCGCCATGGCGAGGTCAGTAAATACCGTAACCACCGACACCAGAATCAAAACAAACGCATCTTGGCGTGGAATCTTGTTAAGAATGCGGAAGCTAGACCACTCAAAGGTCTTAATCACCACAATAAACATTACACCAATCAGCGCCGCCACTGGAATACGCTCAATCAGCGGCGAGGCAAACAAAATAAAACTCAGCAAAAAGGCGCCGGCAGAGAAGCCAGACAAGCGGCCACGACCGCCCGAGTTAATGTTAATCATGCTCTGACCAATCATGGCGCAGCCGCCCATGCCGCCGAAGAAGCCAGTGGCAACGTTGGCAATACCTTGGCCGGCACATTCGCGGTTGGCTTTGCCGTGGGTATCGGTCATTTCGTCGATTAACGACATGGTCAGTAGCGACTCAATCAAACCAATCGCCGCCAAGGTAGTGGCGTAAGGCAGAATGATTTTGAAGGTTTCCCAGTTGTAAGGGATATCCGGAATCGCAAAGCTCGGCAAGCTGCCGCCAATGCTAGCGAGGTCGCCTACGGTACGTGCATCCAAGTCTAAGAAGATAGTGGCCAAGCTGGTTGCCACAATGGCCACCAAGGCGGAGGGTACAGCCGTGGTAAAGCGCGGCAGAATCACAATAATGGCCATGGTGACGCCCACAATGCCCAACATGGTGAACATCTCAGCGCCTTGCATCCACTGCAAAACACCATCGGCATCCGGCACTTTAAATTGGTTGAGCTGGGCTAAGAAGATCACAATGGCCAAGCCGTTTACAAAACCCAGCATGACCGGGTGGGGTACCATGCGGATAAATTTGCCTAGCTTAGCCGCGCCAGCTAAAACCTGAATAATCCCCATTAATACCACCGTGGCAAACAGGTATTGCACGCCGTGTTGTACCACTAAGGCCACCATAACTACGGCCAGGGCGCCTGTGGCGCCAGAAATCATGCCCGGGCGGCCACCGGCAACGGCGGTAATCATGCCCACCATAAAGGCGGCGTATAGGCCGGCGGTAATTGGCACTTGGGCAATAAGAGCAAACGCGACAGCTTCGGGCACCAGTGCTAAGGCCACAGTCAGGCCTGACAACACATCAGCACGAATAGCAGTCGGGTTAAGTCGAGAAGCGATTTGGTTAACCATGTAGAGCCTGCAGGTAAGAGGTGATGGGCCAACCGCGTCGGCTGGCCTTAATGGCGCGCAGACTAACAGAAATGGGGTTTTATTTCCTGCCCAAGCATGGTGCAATCGGCTGATGAGTAAAGACGAGCAAACTTGGTATTTGTATATGGTGCGTACTGCAAAGGGCGCGTTATATACCGGTATTACCTTGGATGTTGAACGCCGTTTTGCTGAACATCAGTCGGGTGGGCCGAAGGCGGCAAAGGCGCTTAGAGGTAAAGGACCGCTGGAGTTGGTGTATATAGAAAAACCAGGTGACAAGGTGGCAGCGCACCGGCGCGAGTTGGCGGTAAAGAAGTTGACCAAATCGGCGAAAGAAGCGTTAGTTAGAGGGTATGTCACGGCGTAGATTGGGCTATATAAAACCAATTGGATTGTCTGAAATTGTCAAAACAATTTGATTTGCTTCATTAATAATACTAATTCCAATAATTAATAAAACGGCAGAACAATAGCCGTTATAGATGGAGAGGACATGAAAGATCTCACTTTGGGGCAGCGTTGTTTGCTCATTTTGTTATTGATAGTTGCGGCTGCTCCCGGCTGCACTAACGACTCTACAGGCGACGCAAGTGGTGGCAACAGTTCCAAAGCCGCTTTCGCAAGCTGCGAACATTTTGCATCTGATCCGTTTGTATTGCGTGAAGAGTTGGCTCCGGTGACGTTGAGCTCAAATTCTGAATTGATGTTACGTATGTTGCATATGAGTGATACTCACGTAACGGATGATGACGGACAATTCACTAATGGTGCCAGCGTAATTGACCCTGCATATCCCAGCGCGCAGCGTTTGCATGAAGAGTATGCGGATGAGATCCTAAACGACTTTATTCGCCTGATGAACGAATGTGATCGTCAGTTTGCGTCTGAGTTTTTGGTCATTACCGGAGACATTACTGACTTAACCACTGTTGCTGAAACGCGTCGAGTAATTGATAACTTTGATGGCACATTCGACGCGCCGGGTGCATTTGAAGAGTCGTGTACTACGACATTGGGTGATTCGGCACCCCAGGAGCTACAGCAATTCGCGTGCTTGCGCCATACCGGCAAAGGCGTGGCTGATACAGAGTCAGAATTACCAGACCCGGAAGATCCGGCGTATCAGTTTCAAGTTACTCGTACGATACAGCAGCTAGTGAATACAGAGGCGGCTGCTGCGAGTGGTCGATATGCCGATGGGTCAACTGACCCGTCTCGTCAAACACTAACTCAATCGCCTGGGCTGCCTCAGCCTCTGCGTTGCGAGGTCGGTGACGAGGGTTGTATTAATAAACAGTTTCGAGTTCCTTGGATGGCTGCGTTTGGCAATCACGATGGCTATATTCGCGGCACCGTGGCCGGCGGCCTCGGTTTTAATGAAGCCAGTCAACTTACTGGCCGTCATTTCATGATCCATCAGCATGAATTTATTGATGAGTTTTTCTTTACTAAGGCTTTCCCTGGGCCAGTAGGGCACGGTTTCAATTTCGCCGATCAAGCGCGCCGCGAAGATGCCAACACTCGTAACGATGGATACTACGGTTTTGACGCGGGTAACGGTAAATTCCGCATGTTGGTGCTTAATACGATGTTCGATGGCATTGATGATCGTTTACCAACTGATGCCGTACGTAATCCTTTGGCTGTTGCTTCTGGCTGGCTAGATGCTGAGCAATTTGAATGGTTACAGGCTGAAATGGCGGAGGCGTACGCACGTAAACAGATGGTTTTTGTATGGTCGCATCACCCTGATTACAGTTTTGCAGGGGCAACAGCGAATACCTTTCAATCCAATGTTAGTGCTGAGCAGCTGAATGCAGAATTAGCCAGCTGGCCTAATATGGTCGCCTGGATGGCGGGGCATACTCATCGTCATAATGTTAGGCCGTTCACTGTAGCCGATGGGGTTGGCACAAATGACCGATTTGAGATTGATGTTGAGTGCAAAGTGCAGGGCGCGTGCAAAGGGTTTTGGCAAATTGAGACCGCGGCTATGCTTGATCACCCTCAAGAACAACGCATGATTGAGGTTTACGATAATGGTGATGGTACCGGCACACTGCGTGCCCCTGTGTTCGGCCACAGCCTAGATGAGTTTAAACGCTTAGCCGAGGTCGATAGAGGCTGCACCTTCTTTCCTCTTGGCGCGGAAGATGTAACCACCGCGCTTGAACAATTGGCGGCCGGATCTGGTTGCCTTGGTGGGGGTGTTGCCGAGGGCGATTCTAAAGATAGGAATGTTGAGCTAGGTTTCGTTATCCCGAAATTTTAGAGGTTATCTGTTTGGCTATAAAAAAGCCCCGCATCGCGGGGCTTTTTACTGTTTAGGCTTTGGCTACATCGTAGTCATTAAAGTTGGGCTTTCGGGTTTTCCGTTTATAGGTAAAGGTAAAGCCGGGCCACATGTTGACGATTTTGCCGGTGGCGTCGATGTACCAGCTGCTGCAGCCGCTGGCCCATACCGAGGTTTTGAGCTTTTTCTGTACGGCCTCGTCCCACGCCAGTTCGGCTTCTTTACGCACATTAATATGCTTCCAGCCATTTTGTTTCATGGCGAGTACGCATTTTTTGATGTGCTGCATTTGGCACTCAAGCATAAACACAGCGGAGTTATGCGAGAGGTTGGTGTTGGGACCGTAAATGAGGTGCAGATTAGGGAAGCCGTGTAGGTTCATACCCTTGTAAGTGGTCACACCGTTACGCCATGCTTCGTTTAAATCAATCCCATTTAGGCCAGTAAAGGTAACGGGCGATAAGAAGTTAGTGGCTTTAAAACCGGTACCAAAAATAATGGTGTCGACTTCTACGCGGCGGCCATCGTTGGTGATGATGGCGTTTTCTTCAATCCGTTCAATACCGGTGTCGATGATATCGACATGCTCTTGCGCTAGCGCAGGGAAGTAGTCGTTGGACAATAAAATGCGTTTGCAGCCGATGTTCCAAGTAGGGGTTACTTTACGGCGTTTTTCGGCGTCTTTAATGGCGCGGTTAATCGACAGCTTGCCGAGTAGGCCAAAGGCTTTTAATGCGAACTGGAAGCTGGTGAAGCCTAGCGCACGCACTTCGTTAAGCCAGTAAATCCAGTAACGATAAGCGCGGTCGTAAATCGGCAGGTTTTTAAACAGCCATTGCTCAAATTTAAAGAAGGCACGGTCTGACTTCGGCGTTACCCAAGCGCCTGAGCGCTGGAATAGGTAAAGCTCACTGGCTTGCGGCACCACTTTAGGCACAAATTGAATAGCGCTAGCACCGGTGCCGATCACAGCAACGCGCTCGCCGTTGAGGTCGTGGTCATGGTTCCACTGGGCTGAGTGAAAGGTGGTGCCTTTAAAGTTTTCTAGGCCAGGCAGATTAGGCGTGGCTGGTTGGCTAAGTGGGCCGTTGGCCATCACTACGCTGCGGGCTACCACAACACCATTGCTGGTTTGTAGCGTCCATAAGCCGCTGGTTTCATCAAAGTCGGCTGATTGCAATTCAGTATTAAAACGGATGTGTTTGCGTACGTCGTAGTCGTTGGCGCAGTCGTTTAAATAGCCTTCAATTTCTGGTTGCTCGGCAAACTTGCGGCTCCAGTCGTGTTTGGGCGCAAACGAGAACGAGTAAAGGTGCGATTGCACATCGCAGGCAGCGCCAGGGTAGTGGTTGTCGCGCCAAGTACCGCCCACGCTGGCGGCTCGTTCGATAATGACAAAGTCGTCTTCGCCGGCTTTTTTAAGATTGATGGCCATGCCAAGGCCGCCAAAACCGGTGCCGATAATGGCGACATTAAAGCTGTTTTGTGTAGTCATGGTGTCTGGGGGTTAGAAAATTTGGGCGGCATTTTACTTGCTCCCAACTAAATTTTCTTGCCATTTGATTGGCTGCAGCGACGAGAACGCGGGCCAATGCACCACTAGGTAGACAGTTGTACATTTCGCTCCCTCATATTCCAAATAGCCAAATAACATGGAGAACCGCCAATATGGATATTAATTTGCAGCTGACCAAAACTGGCTCGGTACAAGTGCCCGCGAGTGAGTTGGTTGAGCGCTTAAGCGATATTCCGAAAACCCTGTCTTATTTCCCTAAGTTAAAGCCGATGACTGAAGTGGCAGCCAATCGTTACCGCTGGGACTTAGAAGCCATTGGTGCGGCGGGTGTTGAGCACGAGGTGAGCTTCACCACCGACTTTGCGTCTTGCACTGAAAAGAACGAGATCCGTTTTACCGCGGTGCCTAAAGAAGGCAATGCTCAAATCTCTGGCGTATTCCGTGCGGTAGAAAACGGCGGTGAGACCGAATTGGTGCTGGAAGTAGGTGGCACCTTGAGTGACATTAAAGTACCGATGTTATTGCGTGGCCCAGCTAAGCCTTTTATTAAAGGTATGTTTGAAAAACTAGTAGAGCGTTTTGTTGAGCGCGTTTCAGCCGCTTACGCTAGCTAATTAGCTGACTAACAAGCTCAGGGCTATTGTTGGCCCTGAGCTTGATCCAACGCCAGCCGTTCGGCGGCGTTTTCTTGTTCCAATTCTGCTAAATACTTGGCTTCTTGCTGATAAAAGTCAGCGGGCTTATCAAGCCTTGTGGGTGCAAACGCGGCCTTTAATTGGCCCCAGAAGCTAGTAGGGTAGTTTGGGTTAAATAATCCCAATACGCCTACTTGGCGGTTTTTCGGCAAAAAGTAAGTGCCGAACAAAATGTCCCAAACAATCACGTTGTTACCAAAGTTGGTGTCGGATTCTTCAATCAGTTTGGAGTGATGCCAGCGGTGAAGCTCTGGGCCGCTCACTAGATAATTCAGCCAGCCCAGCTTTACGTCGATATTGCCATGTTGGAATAAACCATGGGTTTGAATAAATACCACGGCCAGCGCCACTACTTTGGGATCGGCGCCTATTGCGAGTAGTACCACCACCTCAATCGCGGTGAGTGCCATCCAATCAACAAAATGGAAGCGAGCGGCGTTAAAGAAATAGAGCCGTTTAGGGCTGTGATGAATGGCATGAAAACGCCACAACCACCCGTAGCGGTGCGAGGCGCGGTGGAACCAATACTCAAAAAAGTCGAATAGTAGTAATGCAAGCGGCAATTGCAGCAGCGGGTGCCAATGTTCTGGCCAAAAGCTAAGACTTTGGCCACTAAAGCCCATGCCAGCCAACAGCGCGAGCAAGCCTAACTTAAAGACCACGTTGCCCACTTCTCTCAGGGCTAGATTTACGCCGATATAGGTGCTGTCGGCCAGCAGATCATTCTGCGCGATATTCCACTTAGGTCGGTAGGGCAGCAAGCGCTCCATTAGGCCAACCACCATAAATGCGGCGGCCAGTGGCAGCATGATGAAGTAAAGCGGTTGTTGTTGGCTATAAAGCAGCCAGTAGGCGCTGTAAACGGCGGCAATGATGGTGCTTGGGTAGAGGCCGTAGCGGATCAGGTTGTAAGGCATGGTCGCGTTAATTATTTTTGTTGTTTGCGGTAAGCGCTGGGGGTTAAACCTTGCCACTTTTTAAAGGCAGAGGTAAAGCTACGGCGTTCTTCAAAACCGAGTTTAAAGCCAATACTGTCGATATCGATATCCGCTTTTTCTAGCATTTGCCGAGCCACCGTGTGGCGAGTCTTAGCCAGCACTTCGGTAAAACTTTGGCCCTCGGCTTTTAGCGCCCGCTGCAGTTTGCGCGGGTGCATATGTAAGGCATTGGCCACGCCTTCAATGCCTTCGCTAAACAGGTTTAGATTGTTGCGTAGCAGGGTTTGTATTTGGCCATGCAGGCTGCCGGCCAGATTGTTGTCTAACAACTTAACCCGAATGCTGCGCTCTGCTTGCTCATGCACCGGCGGGAGGTTGCCGGGCAGGGGTTGGTCGAGCAGGTCGGGGTGGTAACAAATCGTATTGGTGGCCTGCTCAAACTTAACCTCGCAGCCAAAGTAGCGTTGGTATTCCTCGGGCGCTAAGCGGGGCGCATGTGCAAAGCTCACACTCGTTAATACATTGGCGTTGGGAATTAATAGCTGACTAAAGCGTTTGACCACCGCGGCAATCATTTCGGCGAAGACTGGAATTTGGGCATGACTGCCATCGGGGTTGTGAAAGCCAAGCCGGGTAATGGCTTGGCTATGGAAATCGCTACCATCTATCTCAATGCAGGGGTGGATTAGTTGCGGGATCCAGTCGATCAGTTGCGCGGCCTCGCGCAAATTGCTTGAGCTAACTACAAAGGCTGAGACTTCGGGTAGGCCTTCAAAGTTGAATACTTCGCCAAAGGTGAAGGGGAAATGCTGTAGCCGGCAGCTGGCTTCTAGTGCGTTAAGTAGCGTGTCGAGTTCGGTTACGGTGAGTTTGTGAAACGCGTATTCGTCTTGAATTACCGAGATATTTAGCTGGTCCAGCACAGCATTAAAGTCGCCACCGCCAAGGGCCGCGGCGCGCGTAAATACTGTCATTCCAACTAAATCAATCGTGGTAGCCATTGTCGCAATCTAATCCTTTTTTGTCGCCGCTGCACCTATTTCAGTCGAAAAACCTTAATTAATATGCTTCCACTGATTGATGAAATATGTGGAGACTAGCCAGATGGCGACACAAAATTACGACGAAAAAATGGTCGTACGCAAGGGACTCGATTTTCAGCTTGAGTCTGACGATATCCCCAAATATTGGATGGCCGGCGATGTTTACAAAACGCGCATGATGGACGCGGTACAAGCCACCTTCCCAGACGGCGAGCGCTATTTCATTAGCACCGTTCGTGCGTTTCGTGACGACATTACTGATCCACAAATGAAACACGACGTCGCTGACTTCATGATGCAAGAAGGACAGCACGGCAAAGTACACACGCAATATAACGATCGCCTTGCCCGCCAAGGTATCAAGATTAAGCGCCTTACCGACGAGATGAAGCGCATTAACGAAGTTCGCCTGCGCCGTTATTCAGCCAAGTACAACGTGGCGCTTACGGCTGCGTTTGAACACTTTACCGCCATGATGGCCGACCTGTTTTTCGCGGATAAAAAAATGTTGGCTGGTGCCGATGAGCGTGTGCGGGCCATGTTGGCTTGGCATGCGGTCGAGGAAATGGAGCACAAATCGGTGGCTTATGACGTGATGCAGAAAGTTGCCAAGGTGGGTTATTTCCGTCGCGTAGGCGCCATGACTCACGCCATCTTTAGTTTCATTCTGGTGTCGATCATGTTGACCAACTGGTTCCTGAAAGACGACGGTTATAGCTGGCGCCAGCGTCAGCTTATTACTCTGAAAGCCATGCCTTGGACCATTGGCCACATGTTGCGCCGTTTAATTCCCATGGTGTTGATCTACTACAAACCTGGCTTCCATCCCCAGCAAATGAAGTCGGTGCATAACTATCCTGATTGGCGGGATAGTTATGCCGAAACCGGTGACCCCGTAAAAGCCGGTGAAGCGATGTACGCCGCTGCCTACTCATAAAAACATAAGAGGTAACTGCGATGCACCACGCTGAGTTTGATGTAGTGATTTTGGGTGCCGGTTTGTCCGGCATTGGCGCGGCCTGCCGGCTGAACCGCAGCATGCCCGAAATGAGCTACGCCGTATTGGATCGCCGTACTGAGATTGGCGGGACTTGGGATTTGTTCAAATACCCAGGCATCCGCTCCGATTCTGATATGACCACCTTTGGCTACAGCTTCAAGCCGTGGAAAAGCCCCAAGCTATTGGCCGATGGCCCTGCGATTAAGCGCTATGTTAGCGAGGCCGCAGAAGAGCATGGTGTGACACCAAATATTTGTTTCAAAACCGAAATTGAAACGGTGGATTGGTGTTCAAAAGCGGGCCGTTGGAGCATTACGGCTCGTGATCTCGATAGCGGTGACGTCACCCGCTATCAATCCCAATTCGTCGTGAATGGCACGGGTTATTACAACCACAAGCGTGGGTATACGCCTGAGTTTAAGGGCCGTGAGCGCTTTCAGGGCGAAATTGTGCACCCTCAGTTTTGGCCCGAGCAGTTGGACTACCAAAACAAGCAGGTGGTGGTGATTGGTAGCGGCGCTACTGCGGTAACCCTCGTGCCGAATATGGCCAAAACTGCGGCTAAGGTAACCATGCTGCAGCGCTCGCCAACCTATGTGATTTCGGTGCCCGAGGTCGATCCGGTTTATGTGGTGCTGTCTAAAGTGTTACCCGTGAGTTGGGTGTTCGCCATGTCGCGAGTACGCAACGTATTGCTGCAGCAAATTCTTTATCGGGTTTCTAATCGCTGGCCAAAACTGGTGCGGCGGTGGTTGTTGGGCATGGTTAAATCCCGGCTGAAAAACCAAACCGAAATGAAACACTTTGAGCCGCGCTATAACCCCTGGGAGCAGCGGCTTTGTGCGGTACCGAATGGTGATTTGTTCAAAAGCATTGCGAGCGGCGAAGCCGCCGTGGTGACCGACACCATCGACACGTTTGACGAGCAGGGTATTCAACTGCAATCGGGCAAACATCTACCCGCCGATATTATTGTGACCGCTACTGGCCTCGAGCTATTAGCGTTTGGCGGGGCAGAAGTGAAGGTGGATGGTAAGCCAGTCGCGATTAATGAACATATGCTTTACAAAGGCATGATGTTTGAGGGCGTGCCCAACTTTTTGCATATTCAGGGCTATTTCAACGCGTCTTGGACCCTGCGTGCCGACATCGTTACCGACCACTTTTTGCGTGTTATTAAACACATGAAAAACTTGGGTGCCGACATGGTGACCGCTAAAGCGGGCAGTGGCGTAGGTGTTGAGCCACCACGAGAAAATCGCCCTAATTACGTGTTGCGTGGCGAACACACCTTTCCAGTAGATGGCGATAAAAAGCCCTGGGCGGCTTTGGGTAACTACCTAACCGATGCGGTTCAGCTAAAGCTGGGTAAGGTGACGCACTCGGCATTGGAATACCGAAAACTGACTCCCGAGACAACCGTGTCGGGCGATGTTGCCCTAGAAACCAAGTGATCTGGAATCTAGTTTTAGTAGATAGCGTTAAATAAAAACAACGTAGGAGACTGAGCTGTGGCGCGAACAGAATATAAAGAGCCCATTCAGGTGCGAAAGCAGTTGGACTTTGGGCTTAGAGGCGACGATGTGCCTAAGTATTGGTGTGGCGGTGATCCGTTCCGCACCCGCTTGGTAGATGCTGTGCAGGCGACTTTTCCAGACGGCGAACGTTACTTCATCTCCTCGGTGATGGCCTTTCGCAACGACGTGCCGAATGAAGACATGCTGGAAGAAATGCGGGACTTCGCTAAACAAGAAGGCGAGCATGGCCGCGTGCACACCGACTACAACGACCGCTTGGCACGCCAAGGCGTGAATATTGGTGCCTTTACTAAGCACACACAGAAGCTTACTCAGTACCGTTTGAAACACTATTCGCGTAAGTACAACGTCGCGCTAACGGCCGCGTTGGAGCACTTTACAGCGATGTTGGCGGATCTATTTTTCGCCAAAAAGTACGTGATGGAAGACGCTGACGAGCGCGTACGGGCTATGTTGGCTTGGCACGCCATTGAAGAAATGGAACACAAGGCGGTGGCATTTGATGTCATGCAGAAGGTCGCCAAGGTAGGCTATTTTCAGCGTTGTCTGGCCATGACCCACGCCACCATGACGTTTACCTTATTTGTGCTGATTGCACCGTGGTTTATGTTGAAGATGGATGGCCTAAGCGTTTGGCAACGCGTTAAAGCCTATGGCAGGGGTATGGGGTGGATGTTTGGCCCCCGTAAAGGCGTTTTCTTACGCATGCTGCCAGCGATTGCCCATTACTACCGGCCGGGTTTTCATCCCAACCATTTACCTACCGTACATAACTACCAAGCCTGGTTAGAAGGCTACGGCGACGACCACGATCCAATTGCTGCAGCGCGGGCGATGCACGCTGCAGCGGTGTAGTGTGGGTTTGGTGACTCAACCTAACCTAACCGCCGTTTGTGCGGCTGAGCAACGGAGCAAAATCAGGAAATAAGCCTGCGACTGTTTGAGCGAAGCGAATTTCGCAGGCGCCTGATTTTGTGAGTAGCGCAGGGAACCGCGAAGCGGCCGCACGGTGGGTAAAGCATTTTTTCGTCCATTTTTGATGCTTCAAAAATGGACTCGGCCTTCGGGTGAACCGAATCTAAAGCCAGTTCACTCTCAAGGGCCGAAACTCCCAGGATTTAACCCAACTAAGCTGACGCCTCGGCCGCACAAAGGGCAGGTTTTTAGTTGCTTATGGACAGTCAGCTACCGGCCCAGCAATCGTAAATTCGCTGGATTGCCCTTCGTATGGTGTCAGCAAGCTTAGCTGGTTGGCGACACCTTCAAAGCGGATTCGGTAGGTGCCTGCTGCGGTATTGCGCGGAATACGCCAAAGAATTTCGGCGGTGGAGGTGACGGTCGCCAATAGCTGTGGTTCTGGTGTGTCAGAGTTCCAAACAAAGCTGGTTTCAGGGTCAGCATCAGTTGCAATCACTTGCCAAGAATCATCTGCAAGCTTTTGTTCTACAAACAAAAAACTGCCATCTGTTTTTAGATCGCTATTCGGGCTAGAGGCTTGGAATACAGCGCGTACGGTATCGCCTGCTTGATAGCTGGCATCGGCGTCGGTGACTGTCGCGCCAAAGCTTGAGCCCGGTGGCGGGAGATCAGTGCCTTGAGGTGGCAACAGTTGAATCAGTTGCGGGAACGTGACCGGCGGGGTAGGTCCGGCATCAGACGCAGCACCATTCACCATATCCAAGGCCAGGCGGCGGGTTTCTTGTTGTACCGCGGCTAGCGACCATGGGCCAAACTGGTTAGAAGCCGACTCGTACATTTGCAGTGCGTATTCTTCACGCGTGGTGAGGTAGCTCACATAGTCATTGGCTAGGCCATTAATCACTACATAGTCCACGCCATCGGTTTTTAGCACATCCAGTATGGTTTCGCGGATACGGCGGCCCGCCATGGTGGTGATTTCCCAGGGCAAACCCACGATGGCGAGGTTACCAATACGGAATAACTGAAATGGCACCACGGTGGCCGAGGCATTAAGTGGTGGGCCAAAGATAAACAGAATCGGCTTTTCGGCATGGCAGCCAAGATTTAATGCCGGTGCTGAGCTCGCATTACAGCCAACCGTAGCAGCGAATAGGCCCGTGGGTACATTGCCACCAGAGAGACGACGAAACTCATCCGCTACGAGTTGAGCATAGTCAGGGTCCGCACAGGTCACGCCGGCTTCCGTGAACTGGCCTGGCTCGCCCGGTTGAGCACCGTGGCCAGCGGCGGGGAAGGACACGCCCATGGCCGGGTTGCAGGTGCGCTTGGGTGAGGCATCCAGTTCGGCAGGGTGGGCTAAGGAGTCGAGCACCACCTGATCGGTAATTTCAACTTGATCCATCTGTACATAGCCAAAGCGATAATCGACGGGGCCAACCAGCGCGTCCTTGGCTTCTGCGTACAAGGTCAGCGCTCGCAATAGTTGTTTTTGACCATTGGCCACGGTTACTGGGCTAGGTTCGTTGGGCGGTAATGCGGCTTGTTGTTCGGCACGTTTTTCGTCGTTGTCGAACCACATTTGCGTAAAGGCATCGCCTTCATCTGCCTGCATAAAGCTGGCTACAAAACTTTCGTCGTCAGCTTGCGGTTTGTTGGTTTCTTTAAAGCGCTCAAATAAAAATGCCGCGTAGCCTTTGTTATCACCACTGATCGGAACGGCGCCTAGGCCGTACTCTGATAGCGCGTCGGAAGTAGGGTGGACGGCAAACCAATTCATGCTGCCGACTTCGGTGCCATCGTCGCGTTGGAAGCGTAATAGCGTCATTAGGCGAGGGGTGTCGACGTCATTGCCGGCGCTGTCTAAATATTGCTGCCGCTCGGTGTCAGTGTTCTGTTGGTAGGCTGGAATCGCCCGGTTTTTGTTGGCACCGGTGAGTTCGCCTTGGTTAAGGCGAATGGGGCCAGTTTCCGGGTTGGCGACTAGGTTGTTATGAGCTTGCTTAATCGCGGCAAATAGGCCGTCTACCGTAATCTGAAAGGCCACCGGGTCGTGGCCCAGGCGCAGTGCGTTATACGCCGTGAAGTGGGCTTGGCCACCTGGCGCCGAGTGTGTGTGGGTGGCACTTAGCATTACGTTCTCGGCATTGTAGAGCGCTGCTAGATCAGGATCGGCAGCGATCAAATCCAATACGGCTTTACGCACCGACTCAAACAACATGCCGGTATCGGTAATGCCCAACACCACTCTTTTGTTGTTGCAGGGCGAGTTAACCACAAAGGCACGCGCGTACTGGCGCATATGAATGCCTTTGGAGTAATTCATTGGGTCTTCGTTACCCATGTGAATTTTGCCGCCAGCCGGGCCGGTAATGTCAGCCTTGCCGGCCGCAAATTGATAGTTTTGGTTGTCGGCACAAGTCGCTACCGAGCTAACCGGCGCCGTTGCCGCAGGGGCGGGCACGGTGTGAGCCGCAGGTGCATGTAAGCCTTCGCCATATTCCAACCATGGGCTAGCGGCCACGCAGCTGGTTTCTTTGCTGATGTCGATGCCGCTTAGCGTGTTGTTGCTGCCGTTGTTGCCAGACGGGCTGCTGCAGGCCGTTGCGGCAAGCAAGGCGAGGCTAATGCCACCGGATTTTAGGTGGCGAAAATTCTGGGTCATGTCTCACTCCGAAGCTGGCTAGGTTAGCCATCATTGTTATGAGTTAATTGTAATAGTTTTTCTGTTGTTTGGTTGGGCGAGACATGACCCCAGTGCTGGGTACGGACTTTTGCTAGTGGGTACGAGCTAACCAAGCCGCTTCGTCACCTGGCTCGGGCAAAATTTCACCACCTTCCATTCCCCAACTGGCGGGGAATCCAATCAGCTCAATTGCAACTTTATCCGTATCAATGCCAGCCGCGTCGGCAATGCCCTCTAGCAGGGCTTGGCGCAGTTGGTCGGTGAGCTCTTGGTTGCGATTGCCGCCGCTGCGTACATTGCCGGTAACCGATAGCAGAGCGCCGTTTTTCAGTGGGTGGTTGTCCATAAACAACACATTCACAAATTCGGGTGGCGCGCCGGTAGTCTCGCAATGAATGTCGGTAATGCGATTGGCGATTTTTTGATTAGTGTTGGCGTTGGATCGATGCCGATTAGCAAGGGTGTAAACAGGCATGGTTATAGGTCCGGTGAAAATTTAAGCGGTTGCCGTTTGAGCTTGGCGGTTAGTAAGTTGCGAACTACATGCAGTGCAAACTTTAGGCGCCCGATAGCCGACAACCGACGTAGGGTGCTGTCGGCAATAATTTTGAATTGGTCAGCATCCACTAACGCCAGCATGAGACTGTCGAGATGTTGGCCGGTAATCGCTGACCATTGCTGAGCCAACTCGGTGAGGTAGGCCACGCGTTTAGCTTGGGCAAAACCGTTGGCACATTCGGCACTGACAATGGAGGTTTGCGAGGGCGCGTAGTTAGTAAACGCTTGCCCAGCCGCCAGCTCGCTCCAAACCACGGTGAGTTTCTCGCTACTTACATGGCGTTGATAGCAGTCCGTTAATACGGCTTCCAACGATCGGATTTGTTCGGCGCTAAATTGGCCGGCCTGAATCATCACAAGTGCTTTTTTCATAAAGCCTGATCCTGTTGCTGGGTAGTTAAATTGGAAAAGGTTTGGTGCACCCAAGCCTCAACCGCGGCCAAGGGGCTGTCGGCTTCAATTTTGTTGGGGTGCACGAAGTAACAGCCTTGGTCGATCGCCGTCGGTGGAGCGCCTAACACGGCAAGCGCGCCGCGATCTATCCGGCTCTGGGTCAGGGGCAGTAGCGCCAAGGCAATGCCCATGCTGTTTTCGGTAGCGCTAAGGGCAGCGTGATAGTTCTCAAAGTACAGCTGTTTTGCATCGCTGAAATCCACGCCCAATACCTTGCCTGCTAAAGCCCAGTCGTTAACGTCGCTACGGGCATGAATTAAGGTAGCCGCTTTAATATCTTCGAGGCTGCGGAAGCGATGTTTAGCGAGCAGTGCGGGTGCAGCGACGGCACACACGCTGAGGTCGCAAAGCTTGCGGGTTTGTAGCTTTGACCACTGGCCACCGCCTAGTCGAATTGCTGCGTCGACGGCCTCTTGGTCGAAGTTGGTTAATTTGTCGGTGGTTTCAATACGTAAATCGATATTGGGTTGAGCCTGCTGAAAGCTGGGTAGGGCGGGGATCAATATGTCGAACGCAATTTGTGCTGTGGTTGAAATCCGCACCGTCGGGCTGGCTTGATTTGCTAGCCAACTTTGGTGTCCTTGGCGAAACCGATTCAAGGTGTCGGTGGCGACGTCACGATACTGCTGGCCGGCTTCGGTCAAGAAAATCTGCCGGCTGCGTCGCTGGAAAAGCGCGACACCCAAATAATTTTCTAAGGTTTTGATTTGCTGGCTCACCGCCGATGGCGTAACGCATAGCTCGTCTGCTGCTGCTTTGAAGCTAAGCAAGCGGGCAGCGGCTTCAAACACTGGTAAGAGCTGAATAGGTGGCGTGTTGGCGTTCATTGTTATTCGTTAATCAGAAAGCAAAACTAATCAATTTGGCTAATTATGGGTATATAGAATGTTTTATGCATTAGAAATACTTATTCGATATTTAGTAATTATCGTTTGTGCTGACGGCCTGCACTCTTTAAAGTTCGGGCCTACTGCTATTGGTAAACAGGCTTATGTCTACATTAAACACACAAGCTGCTGCGCTCGTGATTGGTGCTGGAGAGCGCCAAGGTATAGGTGGAGCCGTGGCCGCGTTGGTGGCAAAACAAGGGCTACATCTATTTTTGGCAGGCCGTACCGAAGAAAAAATAGGCCGCTTGGCCGATCTTATTCGTGCCGAGGGCGGTGATGTCACTACGGTGGTAGTCGACAGTACTCGAGCAGACGACATTCAATCCCTGTTTGCACAGATAGCGGCCAGCGGCCTGCCGTTGCGATTTATGTTGTACAACACAGGGCGCAATTTGCCCGCGTTATTGATGGACTCGACGGATCGCATGATTGAAGGCCACTGGCGGCGTTGTGTGTACGGCGGCGCCTTAGCAGGCCAAGCTGCAGTGCGCCTAATGCAGCAGCAATCCGACACCGACTACGGCAGGGGCACCATTATTTACACCGGTGCCAGTGCCTCGATGCGGGGTAAACCCATGTTTGCTGCCTTTGCAGCCGCCAAAGCCGGGGCTCGTATGATGGCGCAATCGATGGCGCGAGAATTCGGTCCGCAGGGTATTCATGTAGGTCATGTGGTGATCGATGGTCTAGTAAACGGCGCGGTAGTGCGCAGTATTGGTCCACTCGGCAAGTTATTGGTTAGAACCAAAGGTGATGGTGGGGCCTTATTACCCGATGAGGTAGCAAAGTCGATTTTCACGCTGCATCAGCAACCGAAAACCGCGTGGACGCATGAATTAGATTTGCGTCCCTATAAGGAGGTTTTCTAATGGTTTTTACAGACCTCGCAAAAAATGCGCTCAAGAAAAGACTGAAAGCGGCGCAGCCTCGGTTACGCGATGACAGACCAAAGGCAATGATTGTATTCGGCGCTGGCGCATTGCCGGGCATTGGTGCCGCCGTGGCGCAACACGCAGCCATGCAAGGGTTGCGGGTTTATTTGGCAGGACGCAATTCAGCCAAGCTGGAAGCCGCCGTGGCGAGCATCAAAGCTCAGGGCGGCGATGCTAGCGTTTTGTTGGTTGACGCCGCGCAACGCGAGCAAGTTGAGCAGGCGGTGTTACAGGTTGACGAAGATGGCTACTGCCTTGATTGGGTAGTCCATAACGTGGGCACGAATCGCCCCAGTGGATTTCTTGATATTCAACCCGAGCACTTAGAGAAAGCGTGGCGAGCGGATTGTTTGTCTGGCTTTTATGTAGCGCAGGCGGCCGTACGAGCCTTTGAACCAAGAGGGGAAGGCACATTAATCTTTACCGGTGCTTCTGCGTCGATGCGTGGTAAGGCGATGTTTGCCCAGTTCGCTTCCAACAAAGCGGGCCTTCGGAGTCTGGCGCAGTCGACTGCGCGTGAGTACGGGCCCAAGGGCATTCATGTGGCGCATGTGGTGATTGATGGCATGGTAGATGGTGATCGTTTACGCCAAGCAGCGCCGCAATGGCTAGAGCAGCAGGGTGAGCAGGGCGCGCTTGATGCGGCAGCGATAGCTAAAACGTATTGGCAGCTATACCAACAAGATCGAACCAGTTGGACGCACGAGTTGGATTTGCGTCCATTTAAAGAAACTTGGTAGTGGAAACAACAACCGACTAACGAAGACAGAGTGAGCTAGCGGCTCACCATTAACAGTATAGGAATTGAGATGAGCAACATTACCGTAGCGGATGGCTTTGCCTTAAAGAATGGCCGAGTAATCAAAAATCGGTTTATGAAATCCGCGATGAGCGAGCAGTTAGGCGAGCCTGATCGCAACCCCGGAACAGCGCTAGTTAATGTGTATCGTGCCTGGTCCCATGGCGGCTGCGGTTTGCTGGTTTCGGGCAACATTATGATTGATCGGGCGCAAATTGCTGAGCCGAAAAATGTTGTGTTGGACGAGCAAAGTGATCTGGCCGCTTTTAAACGTTGGACTGAAGCCGGCACGGCTAACGGTAACGAATTTTGGGCGCAGTTAAATCACCCGGGCAAACAGATCCCCAGCTTTATCAACAAACAGCCTGTAGCGCCTTCGGCAATATCACTCGGTCGAGGTTTAGAAAAAGGCTTTAACACGCCGCGCGCGTTATCTGGTGCCGAAGTTTGGGATGTTATCGGCCGGTATGCGACGGCTGCCAAACTTGCTAAAGCGGCCGGCTTTACGGGAGTGCAAATTCACGGTGCACACGGTTACTTGGTTAGCCAATTTTTGTCGCCTCGGCATAACCAGCGCGACGACGAGTGGGGCGGCAGCTTAGAAAACCGAATGCGTTTTGTGTTGGAAGTTTACAAAGCGATTCGTGCGGCGGTAGGCGATGACTACCCAGTTGGCATTAAGCTAAATTCTGCCGACTTTATGAAGGGCGGCTTTACCGAAGACGACTCGATGCAGGTGGTTAAAGCGCTATCGGATGCCGGCATCGACATGATCGAGGTATCTGGCGGCACTTATGAAAGCCCAGAAATGGTGCGCGAAACGGGTAAAGAAAGCACCCGCCAGCGTGAAGCCTTTTTTATGGATTACGCCGAAAAAGTACGCAAGATCACCGATGTGCCATTAGCCGTTACGGGCGGTTTCCGTTCGACCAAAGGCATGAACGAGGCGCTACAAACTCAGGCAATGGATTTTGTTGGCGTGGCGCGCCCCTTGGCAATTGATCCGGCCTTGCCGAATAACGCCATCGCTAATAGCGACTACAGCATTGACCTACCAACGCTGACTACCGGCATTAAGGCGGTGGACTTTGTGGCTGCCCACAACATCTACTGGTACGAGCACCAAATCGCGCGTATGGGTGCCAATAAAAAACCCGACCCGGGTATGGGCGCTTGGAAAAGCTTTGGCAAAACCATGTTGGCAAACGGTAAATATATGCTGAAGCAGCGCCGCGCCTAGCCTAACCTGGCGGGTAACTATTGGGTAAGGCGCTGCCAGTTGCGAGGCAGCGCTGCCAATCCGAGCAATACCGCTGGTAAAAACACCAGCGGTATATCAATCAGCCAATGGCTATGTGGCAAAAGCCCTGTCAATATCTCAATCACATGACCTAGGGCATGGCCGCCAATAAACAGGGTGATGCCTAGGTACACAGGGCGCGCAATATCGAGGTGGCGCGCTGTCCAAAACAGGCCGATTGCACACACCGCAAAGGCGATGCCCACATCGTGAATAAAGTGCGCGTTTGCTGTTCCGGTATCGGCCACCCCTGGAACCCATTCAAACCACGACCACGCATGCAGCATCATCCAAACGCCATTGGCGAGGCTGATCACAGCCAGCGCGTTTAAAAATAGTTTGAAGTGCTTTTTCACGACGTTATCCTTCGGCCGGGCTATGGCGTCACTTGATTCATGCAATGGTAGGGTTCGGGTGGTAAATATTCTGGCGCATCGGTTGGTTTCGGCAGCACCTCACAACTGGCTTCAACACGGCGGGTAGCGGTCAGAATGCCGTTCAGTATGTGTTGCTGGAAGGCCGGGTCGAGATAGAGGGTGATTTCATGGCCGAGTGCTGTATACCAAGCGCGGCCGGCAAATTTGTCGTGACACCAAGTCATGGGGTGGTCGCCTTGGATGCCGCTAAACCCGCCTTCTGGAAAGGTTGGATTACCACTGGGATCACAGCTGGTGTTAGGTTCTTGCATATAGCTACTTTCATCAATCCGGGTGAGCACTCGAACTTCATCGCGAGGGTTGGTTTTAAAGCTATAAAACTCTTCAATGGGCTGGATAACCCATTGCTCGTCTACATGATTAACACTGGGGTGGTTCCTGTCCTCCACAATGATGGTGCCAGGTTGATTCAGCACAGGGTGAGTTAAGAAGTAAGCACCCACTAGTTCGCCATAAAAGGGCCAGCCGTGCTCGGTATCTGCTGCCGAGTGCACACCCACAAAAGCGCCACCTGAGCGAATGAAATTTTCAAACGCCGCTTCTTGCTCACTGTTAAATACGTCTAGTGTGGTATTCAGAAAAAACACTGCTTCGTATTGAGCGAGGTTTTCTTCGGTGAAAAGTGTAGGGTCTTCAGTTAAATCAATCGTGAAATCATTAGCGTCAGCTAAGTTTTGCAGCGTGACTTTACCTATTTCAATTGACGGATGACGAAAGCCTGCAGTGTGTGAAAACACCAGCATTTTAAATGGGCCTTCCACCACGGTTGGTGGCGTGCCTGTGCCGGGGTTACCGTTATTCGTTGTAGTGTTGTTTGGGCTGATGATTGGGCAGCCAACAAGCAGACTGAGTAACAACAAGGTAAAAAGCGAGCGAAGCATTTATACGCCTCCTTGCGCGAGGCCACGGGCAATTCGTAGCGCATTGGCGAGAATAGTGAGGGTTGGGTTAAAACCTGGGAAGGTTGGAAATAGTGAGCCATCTACTACATGCACGTTTTGACATTCATGTAGGCGCCCTTGTTTGTCGCATACCGAGGTGCTGGGGTCATTGCCCATACGGGCTGTACCCGCATGGTGTGCGGTGGCACTTGGGTTGTCGCTAATGGTGGGTTGCGGGATCATCACCGCGCCGGTGGCACCAGGCGCCGCTAAGCACATGGCTTCTAAGCGTGGAGTGAAGTAGTTGGCCGCAGCCTTTTCATGCGCATGTGGTGCGTAAGTGATTCGGGCCACTGGTAGTCCATGCCAATCTTTTACGCTGGGATCTAGGTCTACACGGTTTGCGGCTTGCGGCAAATCTTCGCCAACAAATTGGATGCCTCCGATGCGTTGTCTCGCGAGAGATGTCCGCATCGCGGTTTTATGCATAAGACCGGGGCGCACCCCTAGGCCAGCATAGAAAAAGGCCTCGCTGACCAGTGGCAAACCGCTGCCTACTTGGATTAACCCGCCTTTGATATAGGGCACGCCTTGGGCAACTGCCGCTGGGTCCACGAAGGGGCCAACAAGGTCGTCGACTTCTACTGTGGTGCTTTGCGCGCGCAGTGTTTGCACGTCGTAGCCGAACTCGGCACCGCCAATGATGAAATAGTGGAACATCATGTTGCGGCCAAGCTGGTCGGAACCGTTGCCGAGGCCATTGGGGTGGGCGTTATTAGCTGACAGCAGTAGTAGGCGAGCTGTCTGTACTGGAGAGCCCGCGATAATAATTTTTTCTGCGCTGAGCCGGTGAGCAACGTGGTCCTCATCATAGTATTCAACCTCGGTCGCCTGGTCGCCAGCCGCGTTGGTATGAATACGAAATACATGTGCTCGCTGAATCACCCGGACCTGGCCGGTGAGTACCGCCGGATTTAGGTAGCTGGTGAGCGCGTCGCCGCGAGCATTAATCGGGCAACCAAAGCTTGAACACAGGCCGCACGAGTTACATGCGGGCCGCCCGTCAAACTCGGTGGAGTTGACTGCCGATGGGTAGGGGAACGGGTTGTAGCCAACGTTTTGCGCGCCAGCAGCCATTACCCTAGCCGCGTAACCGGTTGGGTTGGGTGGCATGGGGTAGTTGCGACTGCGTGGGCTTTGGTCGAGTACAAATTGTGGCATCTGGCCGGTGTCACCTTGTACCCCAATACGATGCTCAACTTCATCGTAATAGGGTTCTAGCTCGTCGTAAGTGATGGGCCAATCAGCAACTTGGGCGTTATCAATTGGGCCACTGTCGCTGAGCATGGTGAAGTCTTGTTTCCAGAAACGTGGGAACTTGGCGTTGTAGTGCAACGAGGTGCCGCCTACAGCGGAGCCCAACGATTGGTGGGCTCCGCCAAGGCTGCGTTCAACGCCGCTTTCAGCCTCTGCTTGGGTGCGACCGGTTTGCGGTTCTAACACGGGGTGCGGAAATCCAAAGTGCCGTGAGGTTTTGGTTTCATCGCTGGAGTAGAGCGTTTCTAGCTCGCCGCTCGGCTTTTCCCCAAAGCCCGGACGTAGGTTACGGCCACGTTCGAGTACCGTGACGTCCCAGCCGTGTTGGGCAAGCTCGTGAGCGGTAATGCTGCCGGCTGGGCCCGATCCAATAATAATCGCGCTAGGCATTAGTCTGCTCCTCGCTGCAAAAACGTGCGGTAGTTTTGCATTAGTGTTTTTAGTTTGTTGATATCGCCACCGGAGTCAGCAATCAGAAAAGACATTTCATCGGCTGAGGCATAAGCCGGAAACGAAGCCGTTGCCGATTTAAATTTAGGCGGGTTAAATATGCCCGGCGTTTTCGCTTGTGCCGATTTGTTATTGGCGCCTTCGTGGTAGGACGGGGGTAGGGTGGCGTCCAGCGGACCTGGGGTGTCAGCGTTTACGACTTGCTCAGTTGAATAGCCGCGTGGCTGAACATCGCCATCATAGTTAGTAAACCCCCAGCCAACTAAATCCCGATTGCCGCTGTATTCGGGGGCGCCGTACATGGCTTTAATGGTCTCGCCAAAAACCAGCCCCACGAAGCCTGCTACGTTGCTGTCGCTGGGGTCGTTAATAATCAGTTCTTGTTGAACTGGACTGAGTTCAGCAAAGCTTTCTGCTCCCTGTTGTTGGGCTCGAGAATCTAGGTGAGCGAGTCCGTCGGTATAGCGTTGCTGCAGGCCGGTCACTGGGCCATTTACTTCCCGTTCGGCGATGCCCTGTGAGCCTTCAATTACCGTTCTCCACGCCAGCTCTTCGTATTTATCAAGAGGGATAAATGCCTGCAGTTCGTTGGTTGGATGCCCGCCCAGGTCAGAAAAAGGCGCGCCTGCATAGATAAACGGTGGGGAGGTATTAAACGCCGCTAGGAACGCGTCAATATGGTCTGCGCAATGGGCACTGGCAGCGCCTGGATCGATATCTTCTGGGATAAGGCGATCAACCAAGGCTGACAGTGTGGCATATTGTTTGTCGTTCAAAAATTGCGCAGGGGTAGTTGGGTTTGCTGGCGGATTAATGCCTGGGCCGCTAGGAATTTTATTCGTTTGCGGTGAGCTGCCGCAGCCAGATAAGGATGTGCTGGCGGCAAGCGCTGCAGCGCCGCCCGCCTGTATTGCCCGGCGTCTATCAATATCTGTTCGAGACACGGCGCGTTCCTCTTTTCTTATTATTGGAATATCAGCGCGATAACCTAACAGGGTTAGTCGTCGGTTTAAACTAATATGCGACTTTAATTAACCCTAGAGTAGTGGTGCGATGATCCGGGCTATCGCTGACCTGATTCTGGAACCGATCGAACGCTGCTGCCAACTCGCTAGCTCAATTTCGTTAGCCTGTTTCAGATCCGTTAAAAACTGCTCCGCCATTAATTCGTTAACTGGCTGGGCATCAATCACTACATTGCATTCCGCGTTAAACTGGTAGGAGCGCGCGTCTAGGTTTTGCGAGCCAATCACGCTAAGGGTCCGGTCGGCGAGTAAGGATTTGGCATGCAGCACGCTGGGTTGATATTCAAAAACTCTAGCTCCACCCTTTAGCAGATCGGCATACACGGAACGTGCAGCCCATTTCAGTACCGGAATGTCGCTTTTAGCAGGAAACAATAAGCGTACGTCCACGCCGCGCTGCACCGCGGCTAGTAGCGATTTAATGACTACCCGTTTGGGTGCGAAATAGGCGTTGGTAATCCATAACCGTTCGCGAGCCGCATGGCAGGTGGCGACGAAACCCAAGGTGGCTTCTAGTAGACCGCGGCCGGGCAGTGAATCTTGCACTAAAAGTTGTGCTTTATTGGGATCGCTGGGATAGGTTTGGGCGCTTGGGAGGTTAAGCGGGGCGCCTCCGGCTTGGCACCAGCATTCGTTGAACACGACCGTTAGCTCGGCGCACACCGCGCCGTGAATTTCTACCTGAGTATCTCGCCATAGCGATGTGCTTTGACGTAGATACTCGTCACCGATATTCATGCCACCCAAGTAAGCTACCTTGCGGTCAATCACGCAGATTTTTCGGTGGTCACGAACAATAGGGTAAAGAAAACCTAAGTGAGGTGGTTTGAAGCGTTTTAACGCTACGCCGCCGGCGCGTAGCTGTTGCCAGAACGCGGGATCGGTTTGGTTGCTGCCCCAAGCATCTACCAATACGCAAACCGATACGCCGCGAGCGGCAGCACGGGTGAGTGCATGGGCAAGCTGTTGGCCGCTCTGGTCAGCATGGAAAATATAGCTTTCGAGTAATACTTCCGACTCGGCCTGACTAATTTGATGTAGCAGGCGATGCAGGAAATCGGGGCCATGAAAAAGCGGCCTGATTTGGTCGACTGACCACCACGGGCTGGTGTCAATGCGTTCGAGCGTGTCTAAAAATTTCCGGTCAGCAACGCCGTCACTGTCGAGCGCCTCATCAATCACCACTTGCTGCATTAGCCAGCGGCTAGGTTTGCGTTTTCGGCTGGGTAACAGCTTGGGAGTGAACTTAACCGGTTTGGGCATAAACGCGAGATTGGCTTAGGGGCTAGACTCAATGCCGCTGGGGACCAAGGTGGCAGCGATAGGGAGGTGGTCGGAAGGCAGGCTGTCTAGTGTGTGGCAGCTTTCGACCGCAATGCCAGCCACCGCAATGTGGTCAATGGCGCGTTGGGGATCCCAGCTAGGGTAGCTGGCAACGCTTGCGGTGGGTAGCTGTACGTCGTTTCGGATGCCTTTGAAGGCGCGTTGAATCTCACTGGCTTGACAGTTCATGTCGCCCATCAAAATAAAACGATCGAACCGCGCTAGTCGGTTGGCGAGCACATGGAGTTGCTGGCGACGTGAACGCCAACCTAAGCTCAAGTGCGTCACAACGACATGGGTTGGTTCGTTGTGAATCAGCGTTTCAATGTGTAGTGCACCACGGCCGGGAATCAAGCCGGGTAGGCGAATTTCGTTGAGCCGCTTAATGGGCGAGCGCGACAAAACCCCTAATCCATGTTGGGCGAAACGGCCAAAGTCGCGGTTGATTAAAAACTCGTGATGCTCGAAACCGGCTAATTCGGCGAGCCGACTGAGTTGGTTCACATTGTTGGTGCGCCAGCTACCAGCATCAATCTCTTGTAGTGCGACCAATTCAAAGTTTTCGAACGCGCGGCCACCATCACGCATCGCCAAATGCTGTCGTTTGTGCGGAGTAAAGCTATGCCAGCTGCGCGTCACATAATGCAGATACCGATCGGTAGTGACGCCACTTTGCATGTTGCAAGTGGCGATGTGCGCTTGTGAAACCGGATGACTCATTGCTGAACGTTATGCTGACTCATTTAGCGAAAAAAGTGGAATGCCAAGTGTGGTTGATTTGTGCGCCGTTGTCGCGTTTCGGTACCAATAAATTACGGCGTTGTCCACGTGGAAAAGAATAAATGGGTTTTCGATCAATGCGTTAAAACGGCCACATCGTGTATGGTATAGCGCTTTAATAAATACTAATAAATTTGCTTTTAAGGCAACGTCCCCGGAGAGACCATGGGTAATTTCTATCTGCAATATGAATATTGGCTCGCGTTTTGGCAGCTCGTGTTAGCGATGTTTGGCATGGGTGCTACCTTGCGGGTCAGTGATTTTATTGCCGTGGCGAAAATGCCTAAAGGGTTTGTTGTTGGGCTTGGTACCCAAGTGGTGCTGGTGCCATTGCTGGTGTTCGCGTTGTTGAACGCGCTGCAACTACCCCCAGGCGTGGCGGTGGGTATGGCTATTATTGCGGCGATTCCGGGTGGCACCAGTTCTAATATTTTTACCTATTTTGCTAAAGGGCATGTGGCTCTATCGATCGCCATTACTGCGGTTACTACCCTGGGTTGTTTAATCACCGTACCATTCATTTTGGACTTGCTGATTGGCCCATATGTGCCGGCCGATTTTGAATTGCCAGCAGGAAAAATTGCCTTCGAAATTTTGATTTCTTTACTCATTCCATTGGCATTGGGCATGTTGTTGCTTAGGTTTGCGCCTAAAATCGCTGAGCCAATCTCTAAATGGTCAGTTCGCCTCAGCTTGTTACTAATTATTAGCATTATTGTGGGTGCCCTGAGCGCCGGCCGTTTAGACGCCGAGGCGATGGGTGTGAGCAATATGTTGATTGTGGTTGGCTTTATTGTGGTGGTGATGTTGTTGGGCTTTGTGATTCCCCGGTTTTTTTCGCTACCCATTACCGATGTGTCGGCTATTGATATGGAAATCACCATTCGTAATGTGAACTTGGGCGTGCTGATTAAAGCCTCATTGTTTCCAGTGGTGGCTGGCGCGGCCAACCCCTTGGGCGATATGGCGCTCTTTACCATTTTGCTTTACGGCGGCGCGATGAACTTTCTCGTGTTGCCAATGATCTTTTTGTCCCGTCGCTGGGTCGGGAAAAGTGTGGTCGGTAATAGTCAATCGCAGGCCGTTTAAGTACCGTACTACTAAGCCTTGGCTTGCCTAAGGCGCCCGCTTAGCTGCGGCGGCATTGCCATATCTCATAGCTTGCTTTATGCCAGAATGAAAGCAAGTTAGTGGAGACCAGCATGAGCCAAACCGCCAATGCATACGCCAGTAATGGCGATAACTATAAGAGCACTGCGTGCATTCTGTGTGCGCTCAATTGCGGCATCAAAGTTAAGACCGAAAATGGCCGCATCACTAAAGTGATTGGCGATAAAGATCACCCCATCTCGCAGGGTTATGTGTGTGAGAAAGCCCAACGCATGGATTACTACCAAAATGGCGCCGACCGTTTGGATTCGCCGATGCGTCGCAAAGCTGATGGTAGCTATGAAGCGATTGATTGGGATACAGCCATTAAAGAAGTCGCCGCGAAGCTTCAAGCAGTCAAAGCGGAGCATGGCGGTGACAGCATTTTGTATTACGGTGGCGGCGGCCAAGGCAATCACTTGGGTGGTGGTTACGGCGACTCCTTGCTCAAGGCGCTTGGCGTTAAGTACAAGTCAAATGCCTTAGCACAAGAAAAAACCGGCGAATTCTGGGTGCATGGCAAAATGTTTGCGACCCCAGGCCATGGTGACTTTGAACACGCCGAAGTCTCTATCTTTATTGGTAAAAACCCTTGGCAGTCACACGGGTTTGCGCGCTCGCGAGCGGTGATACGCGAGATTGAAAAAGACCCTAAGCGCAGCATGATTGTGATTGACCCGCGGGTCAGCGAAACCGCAGCCAAGGCGGATTATCATCTACAGATCAAACCCGGCACTGACGCTTGGTGCTTAGCGGCCTTAGCAGGCATCTTGGTGCAAGAAAATCTCGTGAAGCGAGATTGGCTGGCCGAACATACCACTGGGTTTGCTGACATCGAGCCGGTATTACAATCGATTCCGGTGGCTAAATATGCCAAGGCTTGTGGGGTTGATGAGCAGCTATTACGCAAAACCGCACAACGCATTGGCGAAGCTGAAAGTGTGTCTTCTTTTGAGGACTTGGGTTTGCAGATGTCGGTGCACTCAACCTTGAGTAGTTACCTTCAGCGCCTGCTGTGGACCACCACGGGTCACTATGGCCGCAAGGGCACCCAAAACGCCTTTGTGCCGTTCTTGTCCTTAGCCAAGGCCAGTAAGGGTGATAACTCGGCCAAGAAGCAAACTGGCCCCAGTAAAAAGCGGGTAAGCCCCGTGGTGGGGGCCAAGATCATTATCGGCTTGATTCCCTGTAATGTGATTCCTGACGAAATTCTTACTGACCATCCCAAACGTTATCGTGCCTTTATTGTAGAAAGTGGTAACCCGGTGCATTCCTTGGCTGATAGCCAACGCATGCGCGAGGCCATGCGCGCGGTTGATGTGTCGGTGGTAATTGATGTGGCGATGACAGAGACCGCCCGTCAGGCGGATTATGTATTGCCCGCGGCTAGCCAATTTGAAAAAGCCGAAGCCACCTTCTTTAGTTTGGAATTCCCAGACAACGCTTTCCAAGTTCGGCAGCCGTTGTTTGATGCCAAACCAGGTACCTTGCCCGAAGCCGAAATTCACGCGCGTTTGCTGGAAGAAATGGGCGTGTTATCTGACAAGGATTACGCGCCGCTGCGCGCCGCTGCCAAATTAGGTTTATGGGCATTTACCCCAACATTTCTGGCCCTAGCAGCGCTCAAGCCGAAGGTGATGAAGTACAGCCCGATTTACCTCTATCGTAGCCTCGGCGAAACCTTGCCAAAAGGGATGGAAGCCGCCGCGATTGTGTGGGGCATTGCCTTGCTGCATATCCAAGGTAATCCGGTTAGTGCTAAACGTGCCGGCTTTGGTGGGCCACTGCCGTTGGCGGCCAATAAGTTGTTTAAGGCGATTATTAATAACCCGTCTGGCGTGACCTTTGCTCATGCCACTTTTGAAGATAGCTGGAAAGCCATTGGCATGAAGGATCACAAAATCAATCTGCACATTCCTGAAATGATTGAGGAATTGAAAAAGATTGAGCATGAGCCGTTGCCGAAGCATGAAGGCTTTCCGATGATCCTATCGGCTGGTGAACGCCGCACCGAGACCGCTAATACCGCGATTCGAGATGCCAGCTGGCATAAAAAAGGCCTTTATGCTGCTTTGCGGATTAGCCCGCAAGACGCTGAACAAATGGGCGTTGATACCGGCGACGTAGTGCTTTTAAGTACCCGCCGCGCCAGTGCCGAAGTGCCGGTTGAGGTCAGCGATATGATGCAACCGGGGCATATTTCATTACCGAATGGCACCGGTCTCGAATACACCGATGAGCAGGGCAATGTAGTCAAAATGGGTTTGGCACCCAATGAGTTTAGTGCCAGCGAAGACCGCGATTTTTTAGCGGGCACGCCGTGGCATAAACACATTCCCGCTAAGTTAGAAAAAGTAGCCTAGATGGACTTCCCGCAGCGGCATCGAGACTTTAGAACCAGCCAAAAGCGTGCTGCTAAGTTTCGCTGGCTGGTAAAAGGCGGTACCCATCTTTCGGGTCCACGCTGGCATGCGCTGGGAGATGGTCTTAATCAAGGCGACCCTTTGGCTGATGCGGTGGTGGATTGGATGCACGAATACGGCATGAAAGCTGGCCGTGCATTGTTTGAACAAGGTATCCGGCAGGGTGTTGATACCTTTAGCCCGCAGCAGATTGAAGATGCCGGGCCGCTACTGAGTTTTTTGGCGGAAGTAGAAAAACGCCCCGATTGGCTAAATAACGAGTTGTTGGCATTGGGATCGCGCGTACTCGATCGCGTGCATCCAGTGAGCTATTACGTATTGCGTGACGCGGCGCTAATGGCCGGTTATTTGTCATCCGATCTAAATAAGCCGCTGCTGATGACCGGTGCCTTGCAGGGTGGTGCTAGCCGGCGTGTCGCACAAACCATGAAATGGTTTAGCGACTGTGCAGAGTCGGGTGGGCTACAACGGCAAGGGCCGGGTTTTGCTTCTACGCTGCATGTGCGTTTGCTGCACGCCATGATCCGTAAGCAGTTATATAAACATCGGGATTGGGACGCCGACGAGATGGGTTTGCCGATCAATCAAACCGATATGGTCGCCACCTGGCTGGCTTTTTCGGTGGTGTTTTTGGGCGGTGCGCGGCTAATGGGCGTGCCATTTACCAAACGTGAAGCCAAAGCGGTGATGCATCTCTGGAAATACGCCTGCTGGTTAATGGGCGTGGACGAACAATGGCTAACGGATGATGAAACCGAAGGCCGGCGTTTGTTGTTTCATATCTTCGGTACCTACCGCAGCGCTAATGAAAGCAGTCGTTTGATGGGGATTGCGCTGAAAAACGAAGTCCCACAAATTCCGTTTCCGCGTTGGCGTGGATGGGTGTGGCGTTGGGAACAGGCCAAACACCTGTCGCTGACGGCGCTGTTTGTGGGCCCTAAGGGAATGAAACAGTTAGGTTTGCCAATGTGGATTCCACCTTGGTACCCAATGCTCAGTTTTCCAATTAACTTACTGACTCACACCTTGCTGCGTTTTTCGCCCACGCTACAGCGCCGCTACGAACGCAGAGGCCACAAAGCCCGTGATGAATTGGTGCAGTTACATTTTGGTATTGAAACCCCGGACTTGGCGAGCTTTTCGGATCAGACGTAGGAGTAGGGGGCAATTTGTCGCCACTAAAAAGCCGAGTTAACTGACATTAACTCGGCTTCCTTAGCTAGCAGTTTTTTGCCTTAGCTGCAGCAATCGCAGTTACAGCTGCATTGGCAGCAGCATGCGCAACTTTGGCACTCACATTTTTTGCAGCAGCAATTGCGGTCTGTTTTTTGGGTGTCATTACTCATTGCATTAATCCTCTTGGTTAACTATTCTACATTTCAATAAATATTGAAATGTTTGGCTACTCTAATGGCCTTTATTTAATTATTCAAGAATAATTGAAATATGAACGAATTGACTGCCGTTGAAGTTTTGAGCGCGTTATCGCAAGAAACCCGATTGAGTATTGTGCGTTTTCTTATTAGCCGTGGTGAGCAGGGCGCTGCCGCTGGCGAAGTAGCGGCTGAAGTAGGGGCGCAAGGCTCTAGAGCCTCCTTTCATCTTTCTTACTTGGAAAAAGCCGGCGTGGTCAGCTCTGAACGCGTATCCCGCAAGATTATTTACCGTGCCAATTTAGAGAAAATCGGCGGAACCATTTCGTTTTTGTTAAATGATTGTTGCGGCTGCCATCCCCAAATCATGGCCTGTTGTGTCGGTGGCGAGCATAGTTGTTGCGACTGATACGGCCATAAAAAAGCCCAAGCGTAGGCTTGGGCTTTTTAGTTTTAGCTAGGCTGATTTGACACTAGCTTTTCTTAATATCCTGAATCTTAATCTTCCACTCAGCTGGACCGGTTTGGTGAACCGATTCGCCGTTAACGTCTACCGCAACGGTGACGGGCATATCTTTCACTTCAAACTCGTAGATGGCTTCCATACCTAATTCTGGGAAGGCGACTACTTTCGAACCTACGATGGCTTTTGATACCAAGTAAGCCGAACCGCCCACGGCCATTAGATAAACCGCTTTGTGTTTCTTGATGGCTTCAATGGCGACTGGGCCGCGCTCAGCTTTACCGATCATGCCGATTAGGCCGGTTTTTTCTAGAATGTAATCGGTGAATTTATCCATGCGGGTAGCAGTCGTTGGGCCGGCAGGGCCAACCACTTCTTCGCGTACTGGATCTACAGGGCCAACGTAGTAGATAAATTTGCCGGCCATATCGACGTCGTCTGGTAGGCCTTCTCCGGATAAGAACAACTCTTGCATCTTTTTATGCGCAGCATCGCGGCCGGTTAGCATTTTGCCGTTTAGTAGCAAGGTTTCACCTGGCTGCCAGCTTTGAATGTCTTCTTGGGTAATGCTGTCTAGATCAACCCGACGGCCTGCTGAGGCACTGTCTTGGGTGATTTCTGGCCAGTCTTCTAACGAAGGTGGTGTTTGCAAACTAGGGCCGCTGCCGTCGAGCACAAAGTGTGCGTGACGGGTGGCCGCACAGTTAGGAATCATCGCTACCGGTAGGTTGGCGGCATGAGTCGGGTAGTCATGGATTTTGATATCCAATACGGTGGTGAGGCCACCTAGGCCCTGTGCGCCAATGCCAAGGTCGTTAACCGCATCCATCAATTCCAAGCGCAGCTCTTCCACTCGGCTAAGCTCAGCGCCGCTAGCGGCTTTGTCGCGTAGTTCGTGGATGTCTACCGGTTCCATCAGGGATTCTTTCGCCATCAACATGGCTTTTTCGGCGGTGCCGCCGATACCAATGCCCAACATGCCAGGTGGGCACCAGCCCGCGCCCATGGTGGGCACGGTTTTTACCACCCAATCCACAATGCTGTCAGATGGGTTAAGCATAACGAATTTAGATTTAGCTTCTGAACCGCCGCCTTTTGCCGCCACTTGAACGTCTACGGTATTGCCCGGCACCATTTCCATGTGGATCACGGCAGGGGTGTTGTCTTTGGTGTTTTGGCGTTTGCCAGCCGGGTCTTTAAGAATCGAGGCGCGCAGTACGTTGTCGGGGTGCATATAGGCGCGGCGTACGCCTTCGTTCACCATGTCAGCAACCGACACGTCGCTGTCAAACTTCACATCCATGCCGATTTTTAAGAACACGGTCACGATGCCAGTGTCTTGGCAAATCGGGCGGTGGCCTTCGGCGCACATGCGTGAGTTGATGAGGATTTGCGCCATCGCGTCTTTCGCGGCTTTGCTTTCTTCTTTTTGGTAAGCCTCGTAAACCGCGTCGATAAAGTCTTTCGGGTGGTAGTAGCTAATGAACTGCAGCGCGTCTTCAACGCTGTCGATAAAATCTTGCTTGGTGATAACGGTTGGGCTGCTAGCAGTCATGCTTGCTCCTAAGAATATGCCGTACCTGAATCGTAATGAGGCCGGTTTGTGATAGGGTGCGCCGCCATAGAGTGCGCTGTAAATGGCGCGTATTTTAACGCCTCTTCACCCGAGTTAGGGCGCTGTGCCGAGAATTTCTGTCGCGGCCGTCACTTGGGTTGGTGGTTTAAGAAAATCTAGCAGAGATTTGCGAGTTTTATATGTCGACAGAAGCAGACAAGCTGTTATTAAAAGACAAGTTAAACCTAGAAACCGCTCAAATTGAGTGGTCGGCCTTGCAACGTGACTTCGCGGCTGGCCGGGTTATCAGCGTGCATCAAAGTTTGGATTTGGTCGATGTGGCAAAAGCTTTCGCCGAAGACGATTCCAAGCTGGTGAAAGAATGGATGGAGCTAAACCAAGTGCATCCAGTAACCGACGAACAAGCGACTGCTTGGTTTGAGGCCGATGCCGATGTTTGGGCGGTGGTGATTAGGCCTTGGGTGTTGGTACAGAGTTCTGCTCAGTAGTTTTGTGTTGCCTCTTCGCCCTTTATGCGGCCGAGCAACGGAGCAAAATTGGGGTTAAGCCTGCGGCTGTTTGAGCGTAGCGAGTTTCGCAGGCGCCCAATTTTGTGAGTAGCGCAGGGAACTGCGAAGCGGCCGCATTGTGGGTAAAGCACTTTTTCGTCCGTTTTTGGTGCTTCAAAAACGGACTCGCCCGTCCCGATAGTGTTGCCGCGAGTAGGTGAACTTTCCAAGGGCGAAACCGCAACATCAAGTTCTAAAAGAAAAGCCCCGCGAGACTTAGTCTGGCGGGGCTTTTTCTTGGGCTTTTACGAAGTGTTGGCTTATAAGCCTTGGCTACGCAAGTAGTCTTCGTAGTTACCAATGTATTCAAAAATACCTTCGCCGGGTTTGATTTCAATGATCTTGGTGGCAAGGCCAGATACGAACTCACGGTCATGGCTAACGAAGAGTAGGGTGCCTTCGTATTGCTCTAGCGCTAGTTGTAGCGATTCGATCGATTCCATGTCCATGTGGTTGGTGGGTTCATCCATTACCAGCACGTTGGGCTTTTCTAGTAACAGGCGGCCATAGAGCATACGGCCTTGTTCACCACCGGAAAGCACGCTGACGTCTTTGTCGATGTCGTTACCACCAAACAGTAAGCGGCCTAGCGTGCCGCGAATGACTTGGTCGTCGTCACCCGGCTGGCCGTGTTGGCCCATCCATTCCATTAGGGTTTTGCCTGTTTGAAACTGGTCGTTATGGTCTTGAGCGAAGTAGCCTACCTTGGCATTTTCTGCCCACTTCACTACACCGTGGTCGGGCTCAAGTTCGCCGACGAGGGTTTTAAGCAGGGTGGTTTTACCGGCGCCGTTGGGACCAATTACCGCGATTTTTTCCCCCGCTTCTACCCATAGATTGAATTTCTCGAATAGCGGGCCTTCATCAAAACCTTTGGAAAGTTCTTCAACTTCAACTGCTTGGCGGTGAAGTTTCTTCTCTTGCTCGAAGCGGATATAAGGGTTGCGACGGCTAGAAGGCTTAATGTCTTCGACCTGTAGCTTGTCGATTTGTTTTTGCCTTGCGGTGGTTTGGCGCGAGCGCGCAGCGTTGGCTTTAAAGCGTTCTACAAACGCTTGCAGCTCAGCAATTTTGTCTTTAGCGCGAGCGTTAGCAGCGGCAACGCGAGCTTGTGCTTGCGCCGAAGCCAGCATGAAGTCGTCATAGTTGCCGGGATAAATACGCAGTTCGCCGTAGTCCAAATCAGCCATATGAGTACACACGCTGTTTAGGAAGTGACGATCATGCGAGATGATAATCATGGTGCTGTTGCGTTGGTTGAGGGTGTCTTCCAACCAGCGGATGGTGTTGATGTCCAAGTTGTTCGTTGGCTCATCCAGCAGCAGGATATCGGGCTCGCCAAATAGCGCTTGCGCTAGCAACACTCGTAGCTTTAAGCCGGGGGCGACTTCGCTCATGGGGCCGTCGTGTAGCTCGGTAGGAATGCCTACGCCTAATAGCAGTTCGCCAGCTTTGGATTCGGCACTGTAGCCGTCCATTTCCATGAACTTCATTTCGAGGTCGGCCACTGCCATGGCTTCCTCTTCGCTCATTTCCGGCAAGGCGTAAATGCGATCACGCTCTGCTTTAATTTCCCAAAGTTCGGCGTGGCCCATGATCACGGTGTTAACCACCGAAAATTCTTCGTAGGCAAACTGGTCCTGTTTTAGAACGCCAAGGCGCTCCATCGGGTCTTTGGTGACGTTGCCATGCGTTGGCTCAAGGTCACCCGCCAAAATTTTCATGAGGGTGGACTTGCCACAGCCGTTGGCGCCAATTAAGCCGTAGCGATTACCTTCGCCAAACTTAACGGACACATTTTCAAACAGCGGCTTGCCGGTGAATTGAATCGAGAGATTATTTGCAATCAGCATGGGTAATTAATTTATTCGTAGGTGCAGGTGTAGGCAGTGTCGACTTCAATTTTTAGATCGAAGGACTCATTGGCGGCTACTTCAAATACTTCAAAGGGTTCAAAGCTAACCCAATCTTCAGCGCCCGGTAGTTTTACGGTCATTTTGCCGCTAACAACGGTGATGGTTTCGTGCTGGCTGGTGCCAAAGGTGTATTCACCCGGCGCCATTACGCCAACGGTGGTGGGCAAAGTGCCGTTGTGGAAAGCAATGGACTTAACATTGCCGTCAAAGTATTCGTTTACTTTTAGCATCGGTGTACCTTAAAAGTGGTTGGCGACACGCAGCGAGGCGTGGCCGAAGATTTGGGCGCGTATTATCCGGATATTTGGCCCCGAGTGTAAGGGGCGATGATGACGCCTATTGAATGTCGCTATCTAGGTCGCCATCAAGATAGTACCAATCATCTTGGTCTTTAATAAAACGTGAGCGTTCATGCAGTTGCCCGATTTGGCCGTTACTGGCATAGCGGGCAATAAACTCCACTTCGCCAATTTGGTCCGCGGCTTGGCCTAGTTCTTGGTCTAGGATTTCGAGCCCGAGCCATTCGGTGTTGGCGATCATGGTTTTAATGTCTTGGAAGTCGCTGGCTCCACGCATGGCTGGCGCGCGGGTTTTCACCAAATACTTGGCTAAACCCTTGGCAAAGGCGCTATAACGCGAGCGCATCAGTTGTTCGGCAGTTTGCGCCTTGGCAATGCCGGCATGCAGGGGCGCGCAGCAGGCGTTATAGGGAAAGCCGCTACCGCAGGGGCAATGCGTGTTTTGTGACATGGCTAGCGCTTATTGGGCCGTTTACGGCCTGGCTTGCTGCTGTGCTTGCCGCTGTTTTTGCCACTGTTGTTGTGGCCAGCTTTGCCAGCATGCGGTTTTGATTTGCCGCCCGCTTTTTGTTTCCTAGGTGGCAAGCCGGTGTGCTGGGTGAGTAGCTGGCCACGTTTGGGTTGTTGCGTGCCAGTTTTATTACCTGCTGAGCTTTTGGCGCGGGTTGCTTGTTGCTTGCCTGGTCGAGTGCGTTTTTTATGGGCGTCGCCAGAATTTTTGCGCCGTGGTGCTTGGTAATCGGCTTCTGGTTGCTTGGCCGGAATTAGGCATTTGGGGCCGTCGCCAATCAGGTCGTGCCGACCCATACGGCGTAATGCGTCGTGTAGTAGTTTCCAGTTGGCTGGGTCGTGGTAGCGCAAAAACGCTTTGTGTAACTTGCGTGTAGCAGGGTCTTTAACGGTTTCTACTGCGTCGCTCTTATAGGTGACTTTGCGCAGTGGATTTTTGCCGCTGTGATACATCGCGGTAGCGGTTGCCATCGGCGAGGGGTAAAAGGCCTGCACTTGATCGGCACGGAAGTTGTATTTTTTCAGCCACAGCGCCAAGTTCATCATGTCTTCATCGGTGGTGCCGGGGTGGGCGGCGATGAAGTACGGGATGAGATATTGTTCTTTACCGGCTTCTTTGGTGAATTTTTCAAACAGCTGCTTGAACTCATCGTAAGCACCAATGCCCGGTTTCATCATCTTGCTGAGTACGCCGTCTTCAGTGTGCTCTGGCGCAATTTTTAGATAGCCACCTACGTGATGCGTCACCAGCTCTTTTACGTATTCATGGTCTTTAACGGCCAAGTCGTAACGTAGACCAGAGGCAATCAGAATCTTTTTCACGCCGTCGAGGTTGCGGGCTTTACGATATAGCTGGGTGAGTGAGGAATGATCGGTATTCAGATTGTCGCAAACGCCGGGATAAACACAGCTGGGCTTACGGCAGTTGGCTTCAATTTCGGGCGACTTACAAGCCAGCCGGTACATATTGGCGGTGGGGCCGCCAAGGTCTGAAATAACGCCAGTAAATCCGGGCACTTTGTCGCGGATCTGTTCCACTTCATTGAGGATGGACTCCTCCGAACGGTTTTGAATAATGCGGCCTTCGTGCTCGGTGATGGAGCAGAAGGTACAGCCACCAAAGCAGCCACGCATGATGTTCACCGAGAAGCGAATCATCTCGTAAGCCGGGATACGCTCGCCTTCGTACTTCGGATGCGGCACTCGGGCGTAAGGCATGCCGAAGACGTAATCCATTTCTTCGGTTGAGAGCGGCAACGGTGGGGCGTTTAGCCAGATGTCTTTGTCGCCATGCTTTTGCACCAAGGCCCGCGCATTGCCGGGATTGGTTTCTAGGTGCAACACGCGGTTGGCGTGGGCGTAGAGCACAGCATCGTTACGCACTTTCTCGAACGACGGAATGCGGATGACGGTGCGGTCTCGATCGTGTTTGGGGTGCGGCATAAAGCGAATAATCTTGCCGCTGACCTTATCGCTTTTGTGCTCAACCTCTTTGGGGAAAGGAGCGTTGCGATTTTCTAGTTCGCATTCGCTGAGCTCGGCGGTATTGATGTAGGGGTTAACAATACGATCAATTTTGCCGGGGCGATCAATCCGGGTGCTATCAATTTCGTAATAACCGTCAGGTGTATCTTTGCGAATAAACGCGGTGCCACGAATATCGGTGATGTCTTTAATGTCTTCGCCGCGCGCTAGGCGATGAGCCACTTCTACCACGGCGCGCTCGGCGTTGCCGTAAAGCAGGATGTCGGCGGTAGCGTCCATTAAAATGCTGCGACGCACTTTCTCTTGCCAGTAATCATAGTGTGCGATGCGGCGCAGGGAGGCCTCGATGCCACCCATGACTACGGGCACTTCGGGCCAGGCTTCTTTACAGCGCTGGCTATACACCAAGGAGGCGCGATCAGGCCGTTTGCCGGATACATTGCCCGGGGTGTAAGCGTCATCCGAGCGAGGTTTGCGATCAGCCGTGTAGCGGTTGATCATGGAATCCATATTGCCGGCGGCCACACCAAAAAACAGGTTGGGTTTGCCGAGCGCCATAAAGGCGTCTTTGGATTCCCAACGGGGTTGGTCGATGATGCCAACTCGAAAACCTTGGCTTTCTAACAAGCGGCCAATAATCGCCATGCCGAACGAGGGGTGATCGACATAGGCATCGCCAGTTACGATGATGATGTCGCAGCTATCCCAGCCAAGTGCATCCATTTCGGCCTTGCTGGTAGGCAAAAAGGGCGCAGGTCCAAAGCACTCCGCCCAGTATTTGGGGTGCTCGTACAAACGCACTTTGGGTGCATTCGGTAAGGTTGTGGGTAATGCCGCCTGAGCCATGAATCGTAGCGAGGAGTTGCCGAGAATAGGGCGCGCATTATACCGGATTGCGTCGGATACTTTTCTGCCGCTGCTTTCCTGCTGGTTGGGCGCTTGCCGATTCGATTGATTTTGCCAAGCGTTGGCTGCTGTGCCAGTCTTGCGGTACATCAGAAGGAGTAGGCAATGGGGCAACGACTCGATTTCAGTGCGGTGAGTCACCGACAAACGCTTGATAAAAAGTCGTTTAAAACGCAGTTGCCGGCTTTACGGGCCGAGTTATTGACGGTGCAGCACGACTTGCGCGAGGCCGATTTTCCGGTGATTGTGGTCTTTGCGGGTGTGGACGGCGCTGGCAAACATGAAACCGTGAATGTTCTAAACGAGTGGCTTGATCCGCGTTGGATCATTACCCGTGCCTACGACCAACCCAGTGAAGAAGAAGCGAAACGTCCCCGCTGGTGGCGGTATTGGCGAGACCTGCCGCCTGCCGGCCAAATTGGATTGTTTCTGAGTAGTTGGTATTCCGAGCCATTGGTGGATTTTGTGCATCACCGCAGCAGCGAGGAGGCGTTTAATACGCGGCTGGCCAATATTGCGCAGTTTGAACGTAGCTTGGTCGATAACGGTGCTTTAATTCTCAAGTTTTGGATGCATTTGGATCGCGATGCGCAGCGTGAGCGGTTTGAGCGACTCGAGCAGGACCAACAATTACGTTGGCAGTTGCGAGATAGCGACTGGGTTAACTGGGCGAGGTATGATCGCTTTCAGGCTGCAGCGCAGTGTTTGATGGATTCCACGCACGCAGCGGGTCGTAGCTGGCAGTTGGTGGACGGCTATGATGAACGCCATCGTTCAACGACGGTCGCCAAAGCGATCGCCGCTGCGGTCAAACAGCGTATGCAAAATCCGCCAGAACGGCCTGCTGCTGAGTACCGGCTGGGCGGGCAGCAGCTGGACCAGCTCAATATGCAACAGGCGATGAGCAAGCCCGACGCCAAACAACGCATTAAATCACTTCAAGCCGAGCTGGCGCTATTGCATCGGCAGGCGGTTGATCGAGGTATTTCGACCACGATTGTGTTTGAGGGTTGGGATGCCGCCGGCAAGGGAGGTGCGATTCGGCGTTTGATTCATCCGCTCGAAGCGAAGAACTATCGCGTGATTCCCATTGCTGCGCCGACCAAAGAAGAACTGGCACACCATTATTTATGGCGCTTTTGGCGTCATGTGCCACGCGATGGCAAGGTCACGATATTTGATCGCTCTTGGTACGGCAGGGTGCTTGTGGAACGTGTTGAGGGGTTTTGTTCTGAGGCCGATTGGCAGCGTGCGTACCAAGAGATTAACGAGTTTGAGCAGGCCTTGAGTGATCATGGTGGAGTGCTATGCAAATTTTGGTTGCATATTACGCCGGAAGAACAATTAACCCGCTTTGAAGACCGTAAGGTCACGCCTTATAAAGCGTGGAAATTAACCGATGAGGATTGGCGCAATCGGGAACAATGGGATGCCTACCTGCAGGCTGCCGAAGATATTTTTGCGAATTGCTCGCCCGAGTCTGCGCCGTGGACGCTGGTGGAGGCCAACAGCAAGCCTTTCGCTCGCGTAAAAGTGTTGGAAACGGTATGTGCGCGCCTTCGCGAAGCCTTGGGTCAGCCTGCTTAGGCGTTTGAGACATAAAAAAACCTAATAAAAAAACCTCGGGGGCCGAAGCCGCCGAGGTTTTTAGAAGCCTTAAGTTAGCGAGTAACTTAAGCAGCCACTTCCGCGGTTTCAGCCGCTTCGGTGTAGTCTTCCATCTTGTCGAAGCTTAGGTAGCGGTAAACCTCGCCAGACATGGCTTTAAGGTCTTTCGCGTAACCCATGTACTCTTCCGCAGTAGGCAGTTTGCCCAATACCGCAGCTACCGACGCGAGCTCGGCAGAAGCCAAGAATACGTCAGCACCCTGTCCTAAACGGTTAGGGAAGTTACGAGTAGAGGTAGAAACCGCGGTGCTCTTAGGCGCGATACGGGCTTGGTTACCCATGCACAGTGAGCAGCCCGGCATTTCAGTACGTGCACCGGCTTTACCGTAGATGTTGAAGTAACCTTCTTCCATCAACTGCTTCTCGTCCATCTTGGTAGGTGGTGAGATCCATAGGCGGGTGCTCAGTGCATCGCCATGAGCTTCTAGCAATTTACCAGCGGCACGGAAGTGGCCGATGTTGGTCATGCAAGAACCGATGAATACTTCATCAATGCTACGACCAGCAACGTCAGACAGAGTCTTAGCATCGTCTGGATCGTTAGGGCAGCACAAGATAGGCTCTTTGATGTCGCTCATGTTGATTTCGATTACGGTGTGGTATTCCGCATCGGCATCAGCACGCATTAGCTCAGGCTTAGCTAGCCATTCTTCCATCGCTTTAATACGACGGCTTAGGGTACGGGTGTCGCCGTAACCTTCTGAAATCATCCACTTCAACATGGTGATGTTTGATTTCAGGTATTCAGCAACAGAGTCTTCACCCAAGGTGATGGTACAGCCAGCCGCAGAACGCTCAGCAGAGGCATCAGATAGCTCAAACGCTTGCTCAACGGTTAGGTCTTCTAGGCCTTCAATCTCTAGTACGCGGCCAGAGAACACGTTTACTTTGCCTTCTTTAGCGACAGTAAGGTGACCTTCTTTAATGGCCTGTAAAGGAATAGCGTGTACTAGGTCACGCAAGGTAATACCAGGCTGCATTTCGCCAGTGAAGCGAACCAGTACAGACTCAGGCATATCTAGCGGCATAACGCCGGTAGCCGCAGCAAACGCTACTAGGCCAGAACCTGCTGGGAACGAGATGCCCATTGGGAAACGGGTGTGCGAGTCGCCACCAGTACCTACAGTGTCTGGAAGCAACATGCGGTTTAGCCAAGAGTGAATAATGCCGTCGCCAGGACGTAGCGATACGCCGCCACGGCTCATGATGAAGTCAGGCAGGGTGTGCTGCATTTCAACATCAACAGGCTTCGGATAGGCCGCTGTGTGACAGAACGACTGCATTACCAAGTCGGCAGAGAAGCCTAGGCAAGCCAAGTCTTTTAGCTCGTCACGAGTCATTGGGCCAGTGGTGTCCTGAGAACCCACGGTGGTCATCTTAGGCTCGCAGTATTGTCCAGCGCGAACGCCTTCAACACCACAGGCTTTACCCACCATTTTCTGTGCAAGGGTGAAGCCTTTGCCAGTGTCGTCAGGTTGTACAGGGCTGCGGAATAGGTCAGATGCAGGTAGGCCTAGTGCTTCGCGAGCACGTGCAGTCAAACCACGACCAATAATTAGGTTAATACGGCCGCCAGCGCGAACTTCGTCGAGTAGAACTTCTGATTTCAGCTCGAACTCAGAAATAGTCTCGCCAGACTCGGTAGTGATCTTGCCCTCAAATGGGTAAACCACGGCTACGTCGCCCATGTTGAGGCCAGTTACGTCGCACTCAAATGGTAGCGCGCCTGAATCTTCCATGGTGTTGTAGAAGATAGGAGCAATTTTGCCGCCGATGCAAACACCGCCAGTGCGCTTATTAGGCACGTAAGGAATGTCTTCGCCAGTGAACCAAAGTACAGAGTTGGTGGCTGACTTACGAGAAGAACCGGTACCAACTACGTCACCTACGTAAGCAACCACGTTGCCTTTGGCTTTGAGTTCTTCTAGTTGAGAGATCGGGCCAATTTCGCCCGGCTTCTCAGGCTTGATGCCGTCGCGCTCGTTTTTCAGCATTGCATTGGCGTGCAATGGAATATCTGGGCGGCTCCATGCGTCTTGCGCAGGAGAAAGGTCATCAGTGTTGGTTTCGCCGGTTACTTTGAACACGGTGATTTTGATGCTTTCAGGTACGTCTGGGCGGCTAGTGAACCACTCGCCGTCGGCCCAGCTTTGTATTACGGCTTTCGCATTAGCGTTGCCAGCTTCGGCTTTCTCTTGCACGTCGTGGAACGCATCGAATACCAAGATGGTTTTCTTTAGCGCTTCAGCGGCAAGCTCGCCTAGGTCAGGGCACTCAAGTGCTTCAACCAAAGTGGCAACGTTGTAGCCACCTTGCATGGTGCCGAGTAGCTCGATAGCACGCTTGTTGTCGATTAGAGGAGATTCCGCTTCGCCTTTCGCAATGGCGCTTAGGAATGCAGCTTTAACGTAAGCCGCTTGGTCAACCCCAGGAGGTACACGGTTAGTGAATAGATCAAGAATGAACTCTTCTTCGCCGGCCGGTGGGCTTTTTAGTAACTCAACGAGGTCTGCAGTTTGCGCATCGTTAAGTGGCTTAGGTGGTACGCCCTGTGCGGCGCGCTCTTCAACGTGTTGGCGATAAGCTTCTAACACTTGGTATTTCCCTCTAGCATCGACACCGTAAGCGGTGTGTATAGTTGGTGGGGTTAGCTCTGCTTTGCCTCATGGCGAACAGGCCCCAGAAATTAGCGCGCGAATTATAGCTGAGAAGGCGCCGTCTGTCAGGGTTCGGAGGGTTTGGTGTGGGCGAGTATGGGTGGCTTGGAGCGAAGCCCCAGTGATTGCGTGGCGGGGTTAAGCGATTACGCCGCCGCCGAGGCAGTTGTCGCCATCGTAAAACACCACCCATTGGCCGGGTGTGACCGCACGCTGGGGTTCGTCGTAGACCACGTGTGCGCTAATGCCATCGTCGTTCACGGTGACGGTACATGCTTGGTCAGTTTGCCGGTAACGGTTTTTAGAGGTACAGCGAAACGTAGCGTGCGGCGCTTGGCCTGCGACCCAGTGGATACCCATCGCGTCCAGCTCGTTTTTGAATAGGGCGGGATGGTTGGTGCCTTGCACGGCGTACAGCACGTTGTTTTCTAAGTCTTTGCCGCAAACAAACCAGGGTTCTTCCGATTCGAAGTCTTTTAGGCCGCCTATCCCTAAGCCTTTGCGTTGGCCGATGGTGTGGTACATGAGGCCTCGGTGTTGACCGATGACTTGGCCATCAAGGGTGTGAATTTCGCCTGGCTGAGCGGGCAGGTATTTTTCTAAAAACTCAACGAAGTCGCGCTCGCCAATAAAACAAATGCCGGTGCTGTCTTTGCGGTCAAAGTTGTGCAGTCCCGCGTCTTCGGCAATTTGCCGGACTTCTGGCTTGGGAATATGGCCGATGGGGAATAGGGTGCGGCTCAGTTCCTTTTGGCCAATCGCCTGTAGAAAATAGGTTTGGTCTTTATTGTGGTCGACGCCTTTATGCATTTCAAAACCGTTGGCGGTTTCGATAACACGGGCGTAATGGCCGGTGGCAATTTTGTCGGCGCCAAGTCGCACGGCGTAATCTAAAAACGCTTTGAACTTTACTTCGCGGTTGCAGAGCACATCTGGATTGGGCGTGCGGCCGGCTTTGTGTTCGTCGAGAAAATAGGCAAACACGCGGTCTTTATATTCTTGGGCGAAGTTAGCCTTGTGCAACGGAATGCCAAGCGACTCGGCCACGCGGCGGGCGTCTTGGTAATCCTGCGCCGCAGTGCAGTACACATCGTCTTCGTCCCAGTTGTCCATAAACAGGCCTTCGACTTGATAGCCTTGCTGGACGAGCAGGTGGGCCGTCACTGATGAGTCAACGCCTCCCGACATGCCTACAATGACACGGGTGTTGCTAGGGTTGGCCATGGTTATTGGCCGGCTTGTGGGCGGGCGACTTGGCCGCGATAGCTAATGCGGACGCGGCCGTTGGGCTGGGTTTTGCCCGCTGCAATTAACATAGTGCGGAGTACCACGGGTAGCCGGCTGTCGACTTGTAAATCAGCGGTGACGCTGTAGCTGCCGTCGTCGCGTAGCTCAAACACGCCGCTGAGATCGATATATTCGCTTTGGCTACTTAACGTCGCGCTAATGCCGCTCTCGATACTCTCAACGTCGGCAATGATGGCGCCGAGTTGCCAAATTTTGCTGTCTTTGTAGGTGATGTCGCCAACGGCAACCTGGCCATCGGCGGCTACCGGCCAGTTTTGTTCGATAATCACGCGATCCAATTTAACGATGACGTCGCCATTAATCGGTATTGATTTTGCTACTGGGGGTAACGGTAAATCTGTTAGTGGCAAGATTGCGCTGATGTCGCTCAAGCTAACGCTGCTGCGGCCTGCGAATAGGTCAAGCCAGGCGATATGGGCGTTAAGACTGGCAGTGCCGTCCTCGGTATCGCCTTGCAAGCTGGCGCCTGGGCCACTCATTAGGCTGGCAAAAAAACGATAGTCCCACTGTAATTGGTTCAGCCGGAACTGAGGATGTACCAGCTGTTCGGCTTGACCCTTCCAAATCGTGCCAGCAGGTTTGCTGATTACCGTGGGCGCAATGGCAGGGCTGGCATAGGCCACCACATGGTGTGCCGGTGTGCGCAGTAATACAAACAAAGTGAGCAGCAATAACAACAGTAGGCTGCGTAATATCCAACGTTTCATAACGTGTTTATAAGCTCGTGCTAGGGCCCCGTAATGGCGTTAAACGCCGCTTGAAAGCGTGATGCGTGCTTTCACTAGACCGTTTTTGGTATTGCTGTCTGCGGGAGTGATGCCAGCGACACTGATGCGTAGCCCTTGGCTCTCAATTTGATTGCACCAGCTCAGCAAAACATTAAATGAGGCGTTTTCAAGCCAAATTTTAACGTTATTTTCATCTTCTGGCTGAATTCGTTTTAACGCAGGGCCGAGGCCGATACGGCGCAGACTGCTGTCGGCCAGAGTCAACAGTGAGCCGCCGGGGTTGGTGGTGCTAGCGGCGCCGCCTTGGGCGCGGATTTGTACGGCTGCGCCACGCATCCACTGCAAGCTTGCTTGGTCAGCTTGATTGCGTCTTTCCAGTTTAGCGATCTCAGTAGTCATTGGCTGGTGCAACAGGTTGTACCAACCGCCGATTACGATAGCAATCAGACCCAGCACAATTAGCTTACGTTCGCGCGGCTCGCGCGCCATAAACCATTCACGTAGCGGGCTGCCAAGGTTGCTGAGTGCTTGTTTGATAGCGTCCATTGCTTAAGCCCCTGGGGTAATGGTGATTCGAAGTTGGACGTCATCGGCATCAGCGCGCACTGAACCTACTTCCGCTTGAAAAGCTTGTAAGCGATTCATGGCCTGTTTGATTTGCTCGACGGTGGCAATTTTAGTGGCACTGAGGTTGAGTACCAATGTGTTGCTGCGGTGGTCGAGCGAAGTAATGCTGGCATCACTGATGGTGATCAAGGGGGCGGTTGCGGCGTCTAACATTTTCAGGAAGCTGGCATCACTGCTACTACCGCCTGAATTCAATGCTTGGCGCATTTGCAGCTCAGGTTTGACCATCTTGGCGCCGGGTAGGGCGCTTTGAAATACAGCGCTCATTTCTTGCTGCAGGTTTTGGTTCTCGCGCTGTAGCTGTTGCAGTGTGAAGCCGGTTGTCGCTGACCAGATCACGCCTGCGATGACCGCAGCAATGGCAGCACTACGCCAAGGGCGCAAGCGCGCTGCCATGGCTTCTCCTGGTGCCATTTCGCCTTGGCGCATATTCAAGCTGGTATTGGCGTTCCACTGGCTGCTTAGACTGTCGATGGCGGCCAAGTCGGTTTCGCAGTGTAGCCAGTGCTGATGGTCTTCAGGCAGCACGCTGGTGGCCGTGGTGCTGTCTAGGGCGTAGGCACCTTTATTGTCTTGTAGTAGGCAGCGCTCGCCAATGATGGCTGTGCTCGGTGCGTCGGCGTTGCCCGGTGGTAGTAGGCAAACGTCAGGAATAACGCTTTCGGCCTGAAGTTGCTTGTCTGCTAGGGTGCTGAGCAAGTCGGCCATCACTTGACTGCGAATGGCCGCGACGAGGTATTGCCCGTCAGCATTGGCCTGCGGCGCAATGGCAAAGTGAAGCTGGCTGGTGTCTTCGGCGATTTCATCCTCAAGTACCCAAGGCGCTGCTTTGCGCCATGCGTTCAGGTTTTTCCGACCCGGAAATTGTGCAGGCATACAGAGGCAATGTTCGGCACCCACTAACACCACAACGCGATTGTTCTTGGCATGTTTGGCTTCCGGCCAGCCGGGCTGCAAAGTCTCGGCTTGGTTGTCGGCACCACGTAGTAGCCAACCGGCAGGTTCTTGCTGCGGGGCAGGGAGGTAAATAAATAAAGTCTTACGCACGATGTTTTAGATTATTTTTTGTTGGGTGTTGACCAAGCTTAATTAGAAATTTAGGCGGCTTCTAGCGTAGGTGCTGGAGCCTGTCGCTGTTCGTTTAATTAGGCTAGATTGGCTAACGGTAATGTCCCCAATGGTGGCGCTCGCCTTGGCTAAAAACCATTCGGTTTGTGTGGTTAGCGCTACCTCATAGGTTAATCCGGCGGTCTCTGGATCAGCCATAAAGTCGGCTGTGGTTTCAAAAGCACCACCTTGGCGAATCTTAGTATACAGAGTGGTCATTTCGCTAGGCGTAACATTTCGGCTGCTGCCGCCGCTACCCGGTGTGCTGGTTCCGCTGCTGGGTACGGCCAGTGCTGCGAGTAATTCCGCGCTAGCCATGTTTACATTAACGGCGGTATCGGCCTCGGGTAGTGCGCAGAGCTGGGGCTCTAGCTTTTGGTAATGCGTTTCGTTTAGACCTTTCACTAAACGGAGTTCGGTGATGCTGGAAAAACGAAAATCGCTGGTTCGGTAGGCGGGTGTTTGCGAAAAGTAGTAGCCATCTTCAGCACCGTCGGGAATGCCGGCTATTTGGTCGGCATCCATCCAGTCTTGAATGCTTTGGATGATCGACACATCAACGCCAAGAAAACCGAATAACCGCTCTAATACAGCGAGGTGCTCGGCGGCTTTGCTGCCACCGAGATTATTAATATTAAAACAGCCTTGATGATCAGTAATTTGGCCGCGTAATACGCCTTCTTCGATGGGTAGGGTGACCGGCTGAAAAATAGCTTCTTCAGGGTGGTCGTATTTGTTGTCGTCGAGGTCTTTTTTTAACGCGATGCCGACAAAGGCTTCCGCCCCCATGCCGTAGCGCCAAGCTTGGTCACCCCGTAGGATGTTTTCGGTGCGGCGAATATCGCGCTCATGCCGAGCCTGCATAGAGATGCCAATGATGCTGGCCAAGGAAACGACCAAGATAGCGACTATCATCGCCACGCCTTGTTGATGTTTAGCCGCGAGCATCAGTAGATTCCGTGAAATAGGCGGGTGACTTTGCCCCAGTCGTCGAGTTCAAGGGTGAACTCAATCGCTAACGGCAGTTTGCTGGGGTCGGTTGGCGTGCTGGAGCTGAAGTCAGTTGGAGGCCACTGATTATGCCAAGTGTTTTTTTCGTCGAGAAAGCGAATGTCTAGGTTTTTGACATCTTTGAGCAACGCGGACTCCAAAGCGACAGAATCTGGCGCTTGATCCAGAACCGGCCACTGATAGCGAACCAGCTGTTGTTCCTTAATGCCATAGCCCACTCGCATTAAGCCGCTGCTTTGGGTGTTAAGCCAGGTTTGACGACCGCCCCGCGTCCAGTCGAGGGTTCGATGGGGTTCGTTAATGATGGTGACCATCGCCGGTTGTTGGGTGCCGTAGGCGTCGCGAATCGGTCGGGGTCGCATTTGTTCGACATCAGCTTGAATCAGCAAGAACGTTTTCTGTAATGCGCTGAGCCGATTCATGCGTTCACTCGCGACCGCGTCGGTGTTTACGACGTAATCGAGGCTGCCGTATGCCAGTACCGATAAAACGGCAAAGATAGAAATTGAGACAATCAGCTCAATTAAGGTGAAACCTTGCTGCTTTGAACGGGGTTGCTGTACCTGTCGCCGCGCCCACATTAGGGTTTACCTACGTAAGTCGTGAGTGAAGTGAGTACATCCTCTTTGCTACCGGGCAAGTAAACGTCGATATCAATACGACGCATGTCTGCTTCAGGGGTTTTGCTGACTCGATACTCCCAATGCCATTTTTGCTCTGCCATGAGTGTGTTGCCATCCTCTTTGGCTGACTCGGATGGCCAAGCGCGGCTGACTTGTAGCTCGGTTAATTTGTTCATCGCGACCCAGTGCGCGATGGTTTTGTCGCGTAGGTAGGCGGCGTCGCCCACATAGCTACTGATGGTTTGGGTGATGGCGGCTAGCGGTAGCGCGATAAAGATCAGCGCCATCAGAATTTCGAGCAGGGTAAAACCGCGCTGCGGCTTTAAATGTCGCTGGTGTTTCATGGTAATGACACCACGCTGCTAATTTTTAGCTGCCCAATCGCGTCACCGCTTACCGTCCATTTGAGAGTGGACTCTGGATGGGAGAGGTTAATTTCAAAGGGCACAGACTCGCCGCTCGAAAACAGCAGAATATGGGGCAGGTTGTTTTTGAAGTCGGGCGGCGGCGGGGTGGTGGCACCCACGCCGTCGTTGGTTTGGCGGTTGCTTGGCTCGATGTTGGGAAAGCCTTTGACGGGCAGCGATTCTAGGGTAACGGGTTGGCCTGTCAGTGAAAGACTTAGCTGGCCATCTGCGGGTAGCGTATGAGGTTGAAAATCGTCATCGCCTTCCAGTGGCAGCCAGCCACTTTCAGGGCTCCATAGCCAAAATCGATAGGCGTTTTCCCAAACGCGAATGCCGAGCTCGCGTGACTGCACGATGGCCTCGTCTTGTAATAACGACACTTGGGCCGCTATTTTGCGAGCCTCCCGCTCCAGTTCGTCATTAAAGTCTGCACCACGAATAGTGAGGGTGACGAGACTGGCGAGCACGCCAATCACACCCATCACAATTAGTAGCTCTAGCAGGGTGAAGCCGGATTGGGCTTTGTTGGTAGGCATTGGCCTTGCGTGGTGCCGGCGAGTGAATACTAGCGCAGAGTCCAGCTGGTAATGTCTTGATCTTCTTCTTCACCGCCTTCAGCTTCATCGGCGCCGTAACTCCAAATGTCGTAAGGGCCGTTTTCGCCGGGGCTCAGGTATTGGTACTCGTTGCCCCATGGATCTTTCGGTAGGTTGCTGATATAGCCGTCTTTGCGCCAGTTTTTTGGTTCTGGCTCGCCGCTAGGGCGGCTAACTAAGGCTTCTAGACCTTGCTCGGTAGACGGGAAGCGGTAGTTGTCTAGCTTGTACATGTTCAGTGCGCCAGACAGTGCGCGGATATCATCTTTCGCCTTTACTACGCGGGCTTCGCCAGCGCGGCCGGTTAAATTCGGTACAACAGCAGCGGCAAGAATGCCGAGAATAACGACCACGATCATCACTTCAATTAACGTGAAACCACCTTGTTTGTGATTAAGCGGACGACGGGGCATGGGGATCTCCAATTAGCTAGATTCTGAGTTTAGTTCGGGTTTAGGCTTTTTGCGCCGCATTGCTGCGTCAAGTGGTTAATATACCGGAATGACGCGACAAAATAATCAAGATAATCCGCATGCAAGCGCGAGCAGCGATTCTGTCAGAACTGCACCAAAGTCGCCCGCCAATCGCTTGGCGTTTTTGGCGCTGGGCATCCTGCTTGGCTTGGCGGTGGTGGGCTTGCTGCAATTTTATTTCCCTCCGTTGTCTGAAGCTTTACGTTGGCAGGCTGATTTAGTGTGGCTGCAACCTTGGAGACTCCTGACTGCGCATTTCGTTCATCTTTCTGTCACACATCTGCTGTTAAATGCCGCGGCCTTTGTGATGGTGTGGTTGTTGTTTTTAAATGACTGGCGCGCGGGCGATGGCATTTTGATGTTGGCAACGTTGCCATTAACCAGCTTGCTATTACTGTGCTCTTCGTTGGAGTGGTACGTTGGCTTGTCGGCAGTGCTACATGGTTGGTTTTTATTGGGCTGTATACGAGTTTGGCCACAGCAACGTTGGTTGGCCTTATTAATGGCCGGACTGTTGCTAGCGAAGCTTTGGTTTGAAGCAGATAACCCCTTTGCGCAGGCGGAAGCGGAAATGCTGGGTGGGCCGATTGCATATGTCTCCCACAAACTAGGCACTTTAGCAGCATTGTTTATCTGGTTTACGGTATTTGCCTACACCGCACTGTGGGATAGAGTACGCGGCAAATCGATTCTTAAGACGTAGTGATTAAAGGACCACAATGAGTTTGATTGCCGTATTTCCAGGCCAGGGCTCCCAGCAAGTCGGGATGCTGTCTGATTTTGCTGAGGCCGAGATCGTTAAAGCCTGCTTTGCCGAGGCCAGTGATGTATTAGGGGCTGATTTATGGGCCTTGACCCAAAGTGACGATGGTCGTCTCAATCAGACTGAATATACCCAGCCAGCGTTGTTAACTGCGTCGACTGCTTTGTTCCGACTGTGGCAAGACCAACAAGCCGAGACGCCAGCGTATATGGCAGGTCATAGCTTGGGTGAATATAGCGCGTTGGTATGTGCTGGTGCATTGCAGCTGGCTGATGCGGTTGGTTTAGTGAATTTGCGTGGCAGGTTGATGCAGCAAGCGGTACCCGCTGGTGTTGGTGCCATGGCGGCTGTGATTGGCCTTGATGACGAGGGTGTGCAAGCGCTATGTGATGCCTTGGCGGGCGATGATGTATTGGCACCGGTTAATTTTAATAGCCCTGGTCAGGTGGTGGTGGCGGGCCATGCGGCTGCGGTGGAACGAGCGATCGCTGAGGGTAAGGCACATGGTGCGCGCATGGTTAAAAAATTGCCGGTGAGTGTGCCCAGTCATTGTGAGTTGATGCGTACCGCAGCCGAAAAATTTGCAAATCAACTGGCCGCAGTAGCAATGCAAGACCCTGCTGTACCGGTAATTCAAAACGTGAATGCGGCACCCCAAGACTCAGCTGCTGCCATTCGTGAAGCGTTGTTGGCACAGCTATATAGCCCGGTGCGTTGGGTTGGCAGTATGGAATATGCGTTGGGTCAAGGCGTGACTCGTGCGGTTGAATTTGGTCCGGGTGCCGTGTTGCAGGGGTTGAATAAACGGATCAAGAAAGACTGGCCACAAGCAGGCACGGCGACTCAGGAACAATTTGCATTGGCTGTCGCGGCAGCATAGTTGAGCGACAAAGCTTACGAGTTAGGTGAATAAATGAATATCGATTTAACAGGCCAGCTGGCCTTAGTTACGGGCGCCACCCGAGGTATCGGTGCTGCCATTGCAGATCAATTAGCACAGGCTGGTGCTACGGTGGTGGGTACAGCTACCACAGATGCAGGCGCAGCAGCCATTACTGAACGTTTGACAGCAATTAATGTCAATGGTCATCGAGGTGTGGTGTTGCAATTAGGTCAACCGGCAGAGATCGAAGCGGCGATGAAAGCGTTGATTACCGAAGTGGGCACGCCCGGTATCTTGGTAAATAACGCTGGCATCACTCGCGACAACTTGGCGATGCGTATGTCGCTAGATGATTGGGATGCGGTAATTAACACCAATTTAAGTGGCAGTTTCGCAGTTATTAAGAGTTGCTTGCGCGGCATGATGAAGGCAAAAGCGGGCCGTATTATCAATATTGGCTCAGTCGTCGGTAGCAGTGGCAACCCTGGACAGGCCAATTATGCGTCCAGTAAAGCGGGAGTTTTAGGTTTAACTCGTTCTTTGGCTCAAGAATTGGGGTCGCGTGGCATTACTGTTAACGCGATTGCTCCCGGTTTTATTGCCACAGATATGACCGATGAGTTAACAGATGAACAGCGCCAGAAAATGGCTGCCAATATTCCGCTTGATCGCTTGGGAAGCCCCGACGATATTGCCAATGCCGTCTGTTTCCTAGCATCGGATATGGCTGCATATATCACCGGTGAGACGCTGCACATCAATGGCGGCATGTACATGTGTTAACCAGCCTGCGCAAAAGCCAGGAACGAATTACTGAAAATACAGCTTGATTATTCTTGCTAGAGTTTGATTACAATGTGCGCGCCTGATTTCAGGCGCTATTTCCGAAAGAGGACAAAGAGAAATGAGTAACAGCATCGAAGAACGCGTAACCAAGATCGTGATGGAGCAACTTGAAGTATCACAAGAACAAGCTGTTCTTAACGCTTCATTTGTTGAAGATTTGGGCGCAGATTCGCTAGACACCGTAGAACTAGTTATGGCGCTGGAAGAAGAATTTGAAGTGGAAATTCCTGATGAAGTGGCTGAAAAAATCACTAGCATTCAGGAAGCGGTTGATTACGTAAAAGAACAACTAGGTTAGTCCTGGTCACGTAGTAACCCCTTTAGCTGCTCATCTCGTGGCTCTTGTTCCAAGACCACAGATGGGCTGGTCACTGGTCATTCGACCAAATTCTTTCTAGCAAATTTTGGAGTCATTAATGCGTCGCGTTGTAGTCACTGGCATGGGCATGGTCTCACCGCTTGGTAATTCGGTAGAAGACGCATGGCAGAACATTCTGGCTGGCAAAAGCGGTATCGGCGAGATAACGCGTTTTGATACCAGTAGCCTGACGGCCAAAATTGCTGGTGAGGTGCGTGACTTTGATGTTGAGCAATACCTCAGCAAAAAAGAGGCGAAAAAGCTCGGCTTATTTGTGCATTACGGAGTGGCGGCAGCTATTCAGGCGCAGCAGGATGCCGGGTTAGAAATTACGGAAGCTAACGCCGCTCGTGTGGGCGTGGCGATCGGTTCGGGTATTGGTGGCATTGAGCTGATCGAGAGCAATCTTGAGACCATGTTTAATCGCGGTCCAAACCGGATCTCTCCTTTTTATATTCCGAGCACCATTGTGAATATGGTGGCGGGACAGTATTCGATTATGTCCGGTGCGCGTGGTCCGAACCTGTGCGTCGTGACAGCCTGTACTACCGGTGCCCACAACATTGGTTTAGCCGCTCGCAGCATTGCGCATGGTGATGCTGATGTGATGGTGGCCGGTGGTGCAGAAGCCAGCATTGTGCCTTCGGCCATGGGTGGCTTTTGTTCTGCTCGTGCGCTTTCTACCCGTAACGATGACCCCACTGCCGCTAGCCGTCCTTGGGATAAAGGCCGCGATGGCTTTGTGATGGGCGAGGGCGCTGGTGTGGTGGTGCTGGAAGAATATGAACATGCCAAAGCGCGTGGCGCCACCATCTACGCTGAATATGCCGGTTGCGGCATGTCGGGTGATGCCCATCACGTTACCTTACCAGCGCCAGGCGGTGCTGGTGGTCAGCTGGCGATGGAAAACGCCTTGCGTGATGCGGGCATGCAGCCTGATGAAATTGACTACATTAACGCTCATGGCACGTCTACGCCGGCGGGTGATGTGGCGGAAACCACTGCGGTTAAAGCAGTATTTGGTGAAAACACCAAGATTCCGGTCAGTTCGACCAAGTCTGCCACCGGCCATTTGTTGGGCGCTGCAGGCGGTATTGAGGCGATTTTCTGTGTGCTAGCAATTCGTGATCAAATAGCGCCACCGACCCTGAATCTGACGGATCCTGATCCAGAGTGTGACTTGGATTATGTGCCGCTCACTGCTCGCAAGATGCCAATTAAGGCCGTACTCACCAACTCGTTCGGTTTTGGTGGCACCAACGGCAGTTTAATCTTCAAAACTTGCGACTAGTTCTACGCTTTTTTCTTGCGAGTTCCTGGCGAGCATTTGCCGACTAGGTCCTGCTCGCGAGGCGTAGCGTGTTAATCTTGCGGGCTAATTCTTAGCGTATTGTTATCAGCTGACGTTACTGAGTGGCCCATGCCCAGCCAAAATTTTTTCTCTGCCTCATCGCCATTCAGTGCCTGGTGTATACAGCCATTAGATGCTGTCACGCCTGCCGATTTTGTGGCCTTGCGTGGTATCGCTCCCGAGTTTTATACCGGTTTGTTGCATAGCGCTGCAGCGGCCGAGTTGACGGTGGCGCAGCGCGCGGGGTTGGTAAATAGCACGGCTGAATGGTCGTTGTTGCTGTTGGCACCGAATCCCGATGAGCAAATCGATTTAACCGGCTTCTCTGTCGGTGATCAACAATTTTTATCCCGGTTGGATAAGGCCTTTGCCAGCGCTTCGGTGGTAGAGAAGCCGGTATGCCCTGTGTCGGCGTTAGCTTTGCCATTCGCGAGCGGCTGGCAACTGTATTTGGGCTATGAGCTGGCAGGTGAGGTTGAGCCGGTACTCGCTGAGCAATTGCTTTTGGATCAGCACGTGGTGGCGCAGGCTAGACGAGTGCGCGGTGCATTGTTGTTCAATCATCGTTTAGAAATGGCCTGGGTTTGCCTCGAACAACGCGAAGCGGGTCAGTTAGAACGAATTCACCGTGATTTGGCTGCAGCCAAGTCCATGGCGGTGCAGGCTGATACAGTCAAGTCACAGGCTCATGACGCCCAAATAGCAGAAGATTCGCCGGACCATTTTGTTGATGCAGTTACGCGAACGCTGGCTTACATTCGCGATGGCGATGTGTTTCAAACTAATTTATCGCGTGCTTGGCAGCTGCAACTAACTGAGCCGGTTGCGTCCCTAGCGTTGTACCGTCAGCTCAGCAGTATTAACCCGGCACCTTTTGCTGCTTGGTTTGAAGTGGCTGACGCCGTTGATTCGGCGGATGCGGGGCATAACAACGGCTTTGAGCTGATTTCCAGCTCGCCCGAGCGGCTACTCGCTATTTCTGGTTTAGATGAGCAGCAGCAACGGCTAATTCAAATGCGACCCATCGCCGGCACTCGGCCGCGCGATAGTGAACAGGGCACCAATCAGCGGCTGCTTGATGAGCTACAAAGTAGCCCCAAAGAAAATGCTGAACACCTGATGTTGATTGACCTAGCGCGCAATGACCTAGGCCGTGTCTGCTTGCCCGGCAGCGTGAAGGTTGACGAGCTGATGTGTATTGAAAGTTTTGCCCATGTGCATCACATTGTCTCAAATGTGAGCGGTCAAATTGACGTGGAGATCACCCCGGGTGAGGCGATTGCCGCAGTCTTTCCAGGCGGCACCATCACTGGTTGCCCGAAGGTGCGCTGCATGGAAATTATTGCCGAGCTCGAACAGTGTGCGCGCGGTGCTTACACCGGTGCTGTTGGTTACCTTGGCTTGGATGGCCAGTTAGATTTAAATATTGTGATCCGTAGTTTGGTGCGCCCAAGCCAGCAGCAATCGCAGTTAACCTTAAGAGCAGGCGCTGGGATCGTGGCAGACTCTGACCCACTTCATGAGTTGGCCGAAACTCGCGCTAAAGCGGCCAGTGTATTGCGTGCCTTTAAGGAGCTAACGGAGTGAGCATAAACGCGACTGACCGGGGTTTTCAGTTTGGTGATGGCTTGTTTGAAACCATTCGAGTAGAACAAGGCCAGTTGATCGGCTGGGAATTTCATAGCCAACGCCTACTAGAAGGCGCCAAGCGGCTCGGTATTCGTTTGCCTGCGCAGCGGTTGCTAAAAATGCGTTGCCAGTCTCAGGCGGCAACAGTGCAAGCCGATGTTGCCGTACTTAAGTTGCAAGTGACGCGGGGTGATTCGGCGGGCGGTTATGCCGCCAATGAAGGCATGATGGCCAATCTCTATTTAACTGTTCGGCCGCTGAAATTTTCCGACGCGATTTGGCGGCAAGGCATTCGGCTGCGACTTTGCGAACAACGCCTAGCGTTGCAACCCAGTTTGGCGGGTATAAAGCATTGCAACCGCTTAGAGCAGGTGTTGGCGCGGCGCGAATGGTCCGACCCAGATATTCATGAAGGCCTAATGCTAGATACCGAGGGTTATGTAGTGGAGGGCGTTAGCAGCAATTTATTCGCCTATATTGACGGCCAGTGGTGCACCCCCTTGTTAGATCGCTGCGGTGTTGCTGGCACGATGCGAGCGCGCGTTTGCGAATGGATGGCTGAAAACGGTAGTCCTGTGCTTGAACAGCGGCTGCGGCTGGAGGACGTTCAAACGGCCGATCACCTGATGCTGACCAATGCGGTGGTTGGGGTTTGGCCAGTACGGCAATTTGACGACGAAATAAAAGCATTGCATCCGGATACTGATGCGTTGCAGGCCGAATTTTCGGCTTTCTTAAATGCGGCGGATCAAGTTGAACAAGAGGGTGCGGCCGATGTTAGCTAATCGCAGTATCAAGTTGGTGTCGTTTGGCTTGAGTTTGCTGTTATTCGGCTCGTTGCTTGCGGTGCTATTGTTGGGGCCGCAAATTCGGTCATTTCAACAACCGATTAATCAGCCGGGTCTAAATAGTTACGAGGTGAAGGCAGGTAGCCATCTGCGCCGTTTGGCAAAGGACTTTGAGGCTCGTGGCTGGGTTGAGAACGCTAATATTTTTCATTACTGGTATCGCTTACAAGGTAAAGCAGAAGCGATTAAAGCTGGTGAGTTTCCGCTGAATTCCGGCGACAGCGTGGCTGACCTAATGCAGCGTATTGTGACTGGGCAAACGCTGCAGCACCCAGTGGCGGTGGTTGAAGGTGCACGTTTCCGTGATTTCCGGGCTGCGCTAAAAGCCGCGCCGGGTTTAAAGCAGGAAACGGCTGCATGGACGGATGCGCAAATTATGGTGGCAATGGGTGCGCCTGATCAGCACCCAGAAGGCATGTTTTTTCCGGATACGTACTTGTATAGCAAAGGCACTAGCGACTTAACCATCTTGCGCCAGGCTTATCAGCGTATGCAGCAAACCTTACAACGGGAATGGGCTGCCAAAGCCGATGGGCTGCCGCTCAAGAATGCCTATGAAGCCCTAATCTTGGCATCGATTATTGAGAAAGAAACTGGCTTGGGTTCAGAGCGCGCTGAGATTGCCGGGGTGTTTGTACGTCGGCTACAAAAAGGCATGAAATTACAAACTGATCCCACCATTATTTATGGCATGGGCGATCGTTATGACGGCAACATTCGTCGTAAGGATATTCGTGAAGCAACGCCCTATAACACCTATGTGATTCGTGGCTTGCCGCCAACGCCGATTGCCTTGCCCGGGGCGGCAGCCATTCATGCTACGCTGCATCCGGCAGATGGGGAGGCGCTTTATTTTGTCGCTAAAGGCGACGGTAGCCACTATTTTTCTGCCACCTTAGAAGAACATAATCGCGCAGTGCGCAAATACCAGTTAAAACGATGAATGAAGCAAACGACGGCACCCGCCATGATGGGCAACGCGGTGCGTTTATCGTCCTAGAAGGGATTGAGGGCGTTGGCAAAACCACGCAGATGGCCGTTGCCGAAAGTGCCCTTGCTGAATCGGGCAAATCTTTAGTTTGTACCCGAGAACCAGGTGGTACCGCAGCCGGCGAAGCCTTGCGGTCGGTGTTGTTAGATAAAGATGGCGCGCCGCTATCACTAGAAGCCGAAACCTTGTTGATGTTTGCCGCTCGCGCGAATCATTTACATGAAAAAATTCGTCCGGCATTGAATCGTGGTGATTGGGTGTTGTGCGACCGCTTTACGGATGCCAGCTACGCCTATCAGGGCGCAGGTCGTCAACTGGGTGTGGCCCGTATCGCTGTGTTAGAGAAATGGGTGCAGGCCGACTTACGGCCAGATCTTGTGATTTTGCTGGATGCTGATCCAGAGTTGGCATTGGGGCGCGCTCGCAACCGTGGTCCAGTAGACCGATTTGAGCAAGAATCTCTAGATTTCTTTACTCGCGCTCGATCGGCCTATCTGGAACGCGCAGAGGCGAATCCACAGCGTTACGTGGTGGTGGACGCCAGCCAGCCATTGTCGGCTGTCAGTGCAGCTGTGGATGCCGCGCTCCGGCGTTTTGTCGGTCAATTTGAGGGTTAAGCGTGGCCGCATTGGAGTTGTTGCCTTGGCAAAGTGCTATTTCAAGTTGGTGGCTTGAACTCGAGCAGGCTAATCGTATTCCGCACGCTTTGTTACTGAGTGGTCCTTTGGGCGCTGGCAAACGACGTTTGGCAGATCAACTGTGTCGGTCGCTGTACGCCGATGCACAGGCTGGGCGGTTGTATCAAGCGGGCACCCATCCGGATTTTTTTCGGCTCGGCCTAGAAGAAAAGCGCAAAGAAATCTCAGTCGCACAAGTGCGTGATTTGGCAAGCCGTGTCACCTTAACCTCGCAGCTTAACGGTTGGCGAGTGGTCTGGGTCGATCCCGCTGATAGGTTGAGCCGTGGTGCTGCCAATGCACTGTTAAAAATTCTTGAAGAACCGCCGGCTGGCGTAATCTTTATTTTGGTAGCCGACGAACTGCATCGAGTGCTGCCGACGATTCGGTCACGCTGCCAACATTTGAAATTAACCTTACCCAGTCGGGCCGACGCTCAGGCATGGCTTTCACAGCAAGCGGAGGTGGCTCAGTTAACCCCAGATGAGCTGAGTAGCTGGCTTGCCCTCGTGGGTGGTTCGCCACTGCGGGTACTAACGGCGTTGGCTCGTGAAAGTGACGACGGGGAATCTGATTTGGTGCTGGCGACAGAGCGGCAGCAGTTATTGGAACAGTTAATTGCAGGCAAGTCAGACCCGGTATCGGTGGCAGATGGCTTAGTGTCATTGAGTGATGATATTGCTGGTCACCTTGCATGGTTGCATGGCTTCGCACTCGATTTGCTCAAAGCTAACAATGGTTTAGACTTGTCTTACTGCGCAAATCGCAGAGCGGCGTCTTTGTTAGCGAGATTAGGGCCACATGTGGCAGCAAGCGACGTACTGAACTATCTTGTAACTGTTGGTCACATTAATAAAGGGCTGCGTGGCAACGTAAATGGCGATCTTAGTTTGCAAAGTGCGCTAATACCGTGGACCAATCGTTTGAAAAATGACCCAGCAAATAGTTTGTCGGTAACCGGGTCGTTAGGTTTATAAATCGATGTGCTAAGGCCAAGGCCGGGACATTATTGGAACCATATGGAAGCTGATGAAAAACGAATTTCAAGCACCGCATGTTGTTAACTTGTCGATTCCCGACAAGGCAACGTTGTATGCCTCGTATATGCCTTGGCTAAATCGTGGCGGCTTGTTCTTTGCAACCAAAGGTAAACATCGGCTCCGTGATGAGGTGTTGTTATCTCTCGATTTGATGGGGCAAGAGAAATTAACGATCGCTGGTCAGGTGGTTTGGGTAACTTCGCGCCGTTCGTCGGGCAAACCGGCGGCGGGTATTGGGGTTCAGTTTGCTGAGGAAGACGGCGGTCAGGTACAAAATAAAATTGAAGCCCTTATTGCGGGCATGGATACCCTGACTCGTACCCACACCATGTAGTTTGGGTTTAGCGTTTTAGCCGGCTAATCCAGCGCTGAATCCACTGTAACTTCTTTTCTTGCCACGGCGGCCTCAGCCGTTCAAACCACTGTTTTTTGCGCATTACGACGGGCTGTTGCAGGCTAAATTTGTTGATTAAGCTTGGCATATCGGCAATTAAGTTGGCGGCGACCTGTGCGGTTGAGGGATTTACCAAGACACTATCACTACGGTTGCCGATTAAGGCAACCAGCCGGTCGGGGGATCGGCTATAAACACTCATGGCGTGGCTGTGTTTAAAGTTATCTAGCAGGTCTTGTAGCGCTTGGTCATTGCTGTACATCATCAGCGGCAATAGGGGGCCGGCTAGCGGACCGCGCAACAGCCTGGCATTGGGTAGTACGTCTACTAGCACGGTGGGGCCAACAAAGAAGTCACGTTGGAAAAAATGTCCACCGATTACGTCTTTAGCACCGTGGTCACGTGCCTCTATGAATAGCTGACGCACGTGCTCAAATTGTTCGTTATCCCGCAGCCGAGCATAGGCTTTGTTGTAACGCTGACGTCCTAAGGTTTCGCCATAAAGGTTCTCGGCACAGCGTTTTAGCTCTTTGATGAAACGGTGACGGATGCCCTCATGTACCAATAGAACATGCGGGCCGCTATCGGTTTGGCCAGCATAGCGAAATCGTGACCATGCAATATGCGCCGCAGCTTTTTCTGGGTCTGTTGAGGTATCAACAATCCCCAGCACCATGCGTTGGCTTTGCAAATGCAAATTGTTGGGATCGTTGCGCCATTCCGATTGCACATAGCGAAGCGCTTCATCATTACCGCAGGCATAAACATAGTCGAAGGGTAATGAGAGCAGTGCTTGGCCTACGCTGGCATTGCCTCTAAACAATGCGACATCGGCAGGGTCTAGTTCGTTTTCCACTAGGTCAGCGAGAGCGTTAGCGGTATTCGGCGTTTTGTTGGAGGTCTTTAAGACAACCGAGTTGCCGACGGCAATAGCGGCGATTAAATGAATCAGCGCCTGTGCAAGCGGGGGTTGCCAAGAGCACAAAATCAGGCAACTGCCACGAGCTAGATGCCGGGTTTCACTCATGGCCGTATTTCGGAGCCAGAAGCCGTGCCGCAAGTGGGGGGCTCGGTGCCAACCTTGAGTCGCTTGTTTGGCTTGGCGCAGGGCGGTAAAAATAGGCGCCCATTCGACCACGGCAATTTCAGCTGGGTGCGCTTTCAGGTCTGCTTGAACGGCCTCGGTTAGGGCAGTTTGGTGTTTCTTAATGGCGCGATGGAGTTGTTTAAGTCGCTGTCGATGGCGGCGGGCTGGCGCATCTTTTAATTCTTGGCTGCGGGCCTTTTGCGCGCTCAATACCTGCTGCATCACCTGTAGTGAGACGGCTGGAGGGGTGTCGTTACCGACTATTTTGAGTACTTTGCCCATAAATCACCTACTACTCAATGTAGCGTGCAATGGGCAAAAGGTCATGGCCGCAGCGACGGCGCAGTATTTTTATCCGGCAAATTCGGATATGACTGGATTACTCGGATGCTTAACTGAACGGATTACCTCTCAGCCTTTAATGCGTCGGCGTGCCAGCGTAGATGTTCTTCAATAAAGCTCTGGACGTAAAAATAATTGTGGCCGTATTCGCTACGCAGGCGGTAGTGGATATCCACGCCCGCTTGCTTAGCCGCGTTGACGAAGCTATCTGGCATCAAAAATGAGATTAATTCGTCGTTTGCGCCTTGATCAAACAGAATAGGATGCTTGGCACCGTGTTTTTGTACCAGTAGGTGTGCATCGTAGTCTTGCCAGGCGGTTTTGTCGGTGCCTAAATACGCTGGGAAGCCGCCGCTATCTTCATACCGTAAGGTGGGGGCGCTAATCGGTGCCATTGCCGAGATAGAGCGATAGCGGTCCTGGTTGCGTAAGTAACAGATCAACGCACCGTGGCCGCCCATAGAATGACCCATGATGCTTTCGCGGTTGGCATCTACCGGGAAATGCTGCTGGATTAATGCGGGCAGTTCTTCGGTCACATAGCTATACATTTGGTAGTGCTTTGACCAAGGTGCCTCGGTAGCGTTGAGATAATAGCCAGCACCGCTGCCTAAGTGATCATCGTCATCCTCGCCGGCAATCACGCCGCGCGGCGAGGTGTCGTTCACGACTAAAAATAGGCCCAATTCGGCGGCGATACGTTGCGCGCCCGCTTTAATAATGAAATTTTCTTCGCTACAGGTCAGACCTGATAAAAAGTAAAGAACGGGCACAGGGCCTTGTTCTGCCTGCGGTGGACGAAACACAGCAAAGTTCATTGGGCAGGCGCAGCATTCTGAATCGTGTGTCCAGAATTCCGTCCAGCCGCCAAAGGTTTTATGCTTCTCTCTCAATTTCATCGCTACAGCCTATTGTTATGACCTCCCCATTTTGGCAAACCAAATCGCTAAACGAAATGACTGACGCCGAATGGGAGTCTCTATGTGATGGTTGTGCACGTTGCTGCGTGCACAAACTTGAGGATGAAGACACCGGCGAAGTGGTGTTTAGTAACGAGGCCTGTGGCTTGCTTGATATCGATACTTGCCGGTGTCGAAGCTACGCTAAGCGCGCCAGTATTGTGTCTGGGTGTTTGAAAATCACACCTGAGTTTTTGGCAGATGAGCAGAAACGCGGCTGGTTGCCGGCCAGTTGCGCCTATCGTCGGCTTGCGGAAAATAGAGGCTTAGCTGATTGGCACCCGCTAATCAGTGGTGACCCTGATACCGTAGAAAAAGCCGCGATAAGTATGAAGGGCTGGTTAATTCAGCCGGATAAGATAGACCTCTAGTTGCCTCAGATTAGTGACTGAGATGAGAACGCAATAATTAGAAGTACAAACAAATGCGCCCATTGTTTCAACGTTTTCCGACCCTTTCCAACCATATCTCAGAGCAAGGATTTGCTCATTTGCCAACCCCCGTCGAGTGTCATGACTTTTCTGGTCAGCAAGTCTGGGTTAAACGGGATGACCTCAGTCACTCCGCTTACGGCGGTAACAAAGTTAGAAAACTGGAATTGATTTTGCCGGAGGTGCAGCGTTTGGGCGCTAGGCGTGTAATCACCTTTGGCGCGACCGGCACCCATCATGGTTTGGCGACAGCGGTATTTTGTAAACAGCAAGGGTTGGCGTGCGATTTGTTGCTATTTGATCAGCCCGTTACCCCATTAGTGCAAGAAAATATTCAGTTATTAGCAGCGCAGGGCGCTCACCTGCATCATTGTGGTTCGCTTGCTAATACGCTGCGCCGCTTTTATTTTCATCCGGGACGTTTGAGTAAGCAGAATTACTTTTTGTTCGCGGGAGGATCAAACGTACTGGGCGTGTTGGCTTTTATCAACGCCGCGCTGGAGCTAAAACAACAGATAGACCAAGGCCAGTGTGTGATACCCAGCGTGATCTATTGTCCGGCCAGCTCTAATGCGACTCTGGCTGGCCTGACGCTGGGCGTTGCGCTGGCCGGCCTTAGCACGACTGTTGTCGGTGTGCGCGTGGCGCCAGCGAAGGTGGGACCGTTTGATAGTTGCACGCCCAAAGCGGTGCGTGCATTAATGCAGAAAACCGTGAAATGGTTGCAGCAGCGAGGCATTGATTGGCCCGTTGCGGTGCGCTCTGCGACCATTATGAATGACTGGTACGGTGCAGGTTATGGCTTTCCAACGGAGGCGGCTAGGCAGGCGGCTGAAGTGTTTGAGGCCACGGTTGGTGTGCCGTTGGATCCCACGTATACGGCCAAGTGTTTTGCCGCTGTTAGGGCCTCGCAGTTGCCCGGTCCCGTAATGTATTGGCACACCCTTAACTCAATGCCGTTAACGCCACTAATGCAAGGGCTTGAACAGCAGCAGATTCCGGCTAGCTTACGTCGCCTGCTGACTGCGCCAACACTAACGCCGTGACGGTTTTGCGGTTAGTATGGGTTGATAAAAACTCGCTAATGCCCTCGTGCCACTTGCGCGGATAGAGGGTGATAAAAACAGGAGACGCGGCTCTAGTAGCCGGATTCGCTATGCTTAGGCCAGCCATTATTAGTCGCTTTATTGCATTGTTTGCTTTGTGCTGTTTGTCACCGCTGATGGCAGAGACGGGCAGTGATGATGAGTTCGATTTTTTATTCTCAGAAGAGCCAGCTGAGACTGTCGATACCGACAGCGATACTGCCGCTGTTCCGGATCAACCGAATGGCGCTGTAGATGAACAGGAACCAGAGTCAACCGCCGACGATACGGCAACCAAAACGACTAAAAGGGCAGTCATTGAAGAAGTGATTGTGACCTCGCAGAAACGTGCAGAAAACATTCGTGACGTGCCTATTTCAGTCTCTGCCGTAGATGGCGAGGCTCTAAAAGCCAACAACGTCGCCAATATGAATGACCTTTCGCTGTATACCCCTAACGTTAAGTTTCAGGTTACGCCGAACTCCACTTTTATTAATATCAGGGGCTTGGGCACGGGCGAAAACCGCGGCTTTGAACAGTCCGTGGGCTTGGTAATCGACGGCGTGTACTACGGCCGCGGTGACTACATGCTGGGTGGCATGTTGGATATGGCGCGTATTGAGGTGTTGCGCGGCCCGCAGGGCACGCTCTTTGGTAAAAACACTATTGCCGGGGCGTTGAATATTGCTACCGCCCAGCCCGAGGATGTGTTTGCGGGTGATGTCGATGCCATGATGGGTGATTTTAATCATCGTCGTTACCGCGGGGCGATTACGGGCCCATTGACCGACACCTTGTCGTGGCGATTTGCCTTTCAAGATGAAAAGCGAGATGGCTATATCTTTAACACCTTTTCCGACGAATATCAGGCCGATCTAGATAACCAAATGGCGCGGGCTAAATTGCGTTGGGAGCCCAGTAGTACGTTTGACGCAACATTAGGTTTTGATATCAACACGCTGGCCCAACGTGGCGATGGTTACCAAATCAGCAAGGTGGTTGGTGACCACTTAGAGGTTTATCAGCAGGCGGATCCCGACGCGGATGCCGATGGCACTAACTTTAGAGCCAGTAGCGATCACCCATTGGCAGGTGGTACGCGTGATATCACGGCTACTACGTTAAATATGAATTGGGAGTTAGGTGACTACACGCTAACGTCCATCAGTGGTTATTCTGATATGGATGTTATCCAGAACGTAGATGCCGATTTTTCAGCGCATCGGTTCTTGTTTCTTGGTTACGAAGACACTTACCAGCAAATGTCGCAGGAATTCCGCCTAACGTCTCCGCCGGGTGATGTTGAGTTCGTGGCTGGCCTGTACTACTTCCGTAGTGATTTTGTTGTTAATACCAGTATTGAAGAATATGCCGAAGGCGCGCCGCCATTTCTGATTGCTTTTGCAGGGGCTCCTGCAGGGCTGGGTTCGATTTTTGCGCCCCCGTTGGGGACAATCATCGGTGGCATTACCGGGCCTTTGGTTGATGATGCCTCGCGTAAGTTTTTCGACCAAACCACTACCGCTTGGTCGGGCTTTGGACAAGCGACGTGGTACGTGACGGATCAGCTAGCGTTAATCGGTGGGTTGCGTTATGGAGTCGAGCAAAAAGACGTCACGATGAGCTTGAAGTTTGATAACGGTGGTTTGTTATTTGGACAAATTTTGGGTGAGGAACCTTATGAAATTCCCCATCAATCACGTCAAGAAACAGACTTCTCACCGAAAGTCAGTGCCAAATACGACTTTAACGACGATATTAATGTTTATGCCACTTACGCCGAGGGCTTTAAGTCGGGTGGCTTTAATGCTCAGGCGCCAACCGCAAACGATATTGAATTTGAACCGGAGAACGCGACCACGATTGAGTTTGGGTCAAAAATGCGTTTGCTTGATGGGGCGATGACGCTAAACGTGGGCTTGTTCCGGACTAATTTTGATAACTTGCAAGTCACCATCTTCAACGGGACTCAGTTTGTGGTCGGTAATGCCGCTACTGCCTTGACCCAGGGATTGGAGTTCGACGGCATGTGGCTCCCCGCCGAGAATTTTATGGTGACGTTCTCGGGCGGTTATACCGATGCGACCTATGAGTCCTATGCGGATGGTCCTTGCTGGGCCGATGGCGATGGCGCGGCGGGCCCCAACCCGCGTGAGCGTACTGATGATAATGGCACGCCAGACCCCACTGATGACCAATGCTTCCAAGATTTATCGGGCCAACCGCTATCGCGTGCACCGAAGTGGAACGGTAGCTTGGGTTTCGATTATGGCCTGCAAATTCCCAACCAAGGTTGGCGTTTAATCACCGGCGTAAATTTCTTGTACCAATCCGAAACGTTTTTAAATTTGGATAATGACCCCGTCGATCTGCAGGAGGCGTATACCCAAATTAACGCCAAGATTGGGGTTGCCAGCCGCGATGATCGTTGGAGCTTTACCTTACATGGACGCAATTTGACCGATGAGGTGGTGTTTATGGAAGCCGCAGATGTGCCATTGCTAGAGGGCGATCATTTCTCGCGTCAGGATTTGCCACGAACTATTGGCGCTGAATTTCGTCTGTTGTGGTAGTCCGAACGGTCTATTTTTTTGTCAAATTCTAACAACGAGTGTTTGTTAACATGCGACTTAATCTAGTAATAAAAAACTATTGCTGATACCATAGTCTGGACATCATGAACACATGTTCATTAAATTCGTTGGTGTTATTTCATAGAGTTATATGTTGTTTCTTAGTGCTTACTAAGATTATTTCTAGGGGTTTAGTAGAGTGAGAAATCAAATTAGGAATCCAATTCCAGTGGATGAGCAGCGTCCACGGGGTAGGCGCCCGGGTAAAAGTAATACACGGGAACAAATTCTGGATGAAGCAGAATATGTTATCGCCACGAAGGGGCCGGATGGTTTTACCTTACAAGAGGTGGCAGACCGAGTTGGTATTCGTCCGCCGTCTATCTTCTCTCATTTCAAAGGTACTGCTGCCTTAACGGAAGCCGTATTTAACCGTATTTTAGATGGCGCTACGCGTGCCATTGCCTCAGCTAATGTGACCACGCCAACAGCCACTTTGCTGGAAGTGGCGGAAGAGTTCACACGTTTTATGGGCCATAACCCAGCGCATACTCGCCTGATGTTGCAACAGTTTGCGAGCGGTAATAGCCAAGAAGCGGCGTTTCAACGTTTTGATAGTGGTGCTGAAGCCGTGGGCGGCATGCTAAACAAGCTAGACGATCTTATTGAGGCTGGGGTGGCCTGTGGTGAGATTCGTGAAGGGGTTAACCGCAAGCATTTTGGCGGATTCTTGGTCGGTGCCGTATTGCTGCGTTTAGCTTGGACTGACTTTGCCGGCTGGGATGAAGATGCCTGGCAACAAGAGTTAGAAGAGATTATTGCTGAACTGCGTCAACTACTAACGCGTTATCTTGCACCTTAGTGTGCTGTAGGCAGCTAACGCTGCTTATTCGAAAAACCCGCACAGCTTGTCTGTAGCGGGTTTTTTTATGCCCGTTCGGCGCAGGATTTAACTGCTGCGGCTAGGGAGGCGGGCAAACAGCGCCGCTGGCGCTTGCGTTTCCAATACTTGGGCTTGTGGTGAGATTTCAGCAGGTGCCGGACGTACATTAGAAAACACGCCCAACACAAAGGGTAAGCCCAATAAAAGAGCAAGTAAGGTTTTGGTAATACTGTGGGTTCGAATGTAGCTCATGTCTGACTCCTTCAAAGCGTGGAGTCATCATGCGCTGCACGGTGGCTCAAATAGCGAGCCCGGCCCCAAAACTAGCGATCATCTGCCGTGGTCGGATTTCTGTTCAGCGGTGAAGTAGGGCGTTTTCCCCGTGGGTTCCCAGCCAGGTGGCATAAAAGGCCGCTTAATCGCCTGCCATAGGCTGCTGGAATGTCGCATCTCGGTGATTAGATTCATCCATTCATGTGCGGCAATTTTAAAAGGGTTAAAGGTTGCAATGTCGGTGGTGAGGCCGTACTTAACCGGCTCGCTTTCGGGCTCGAAACTGCCAAAGAGTTTGTCGTAAATAATCAAAAATCCGCCATAGTTCTTATCCAAATAGCGGTCGTTGGAGCCGTGATGCACGCGGTGATGGCTCGGGGTGTTAAACCAGTTCTCAAACCAACCCAAGCGGCCGATGGTCTCCGTGTGGATCCAGTATTGATAGAGCAGTGATAGCGCCTGCATGGTGACCATGGCGGCGGGATCAAAGCCTAATATCGGCAGAGGCAGGTAGAACAGCCAATGGTTGAAAGGGGTGGTCCAACTTTGACGGAGTGCGGTTGATAGGTTGTAGTGCTGACTCGAGTGGTGATTGATATGTGCCGCCCACGCCCAGCGCTGACGATGACCGGTGCGGTGGAACCAGTAATAGCAGAAGTCGTCGGCGAAAAATAGCAGCAGCCATGCCCACCAATTGTTAGGGCTTAGGAAATCAGCAAACCAGCCAAAGCGCTCGTATAACCAAAAATTCACGCCGACAATTGAGCCTTTAATAATGGCAGCAATGATTACATTGCCGACCCCCATGCTTAAGCTGGCAGCGGTGTCTTTGGGGTCGTAGCCTTTGACATCGTGGCGTGCTCTCACTAAACGATATTCAATGATTATCGTTAGTAAAAACAGTGGGATAGCGATATAAATTAATGGGCTCACGATGTTTCCTGGCTCTTGGGCTGGGTTAATTAGTCTCTGAGCGCCGTCTCCAAAGGGGCGCTACTTGGTTTAGTTTACGCGCCTTTTTCCATTCCGGGTATTCGTCTACATCGCTAACGGTTCGTCCGAGTTGCAGGCTAAGGCCCGCTGCCCGAATTTGGCGCTGGGTTTGTTTGAGTAACTGGGGAGTGCTCCAGTTGACCTGCCGGAATATGGCAGGGAAGTCACCCCGACATCCAATCAGGGCATAACCGCCGTCTCTTGCCGGCAGCAAATACACATCGTTGTGGCTAAGCGCGGTTACGGCCTGCTCGAGATCTTGTTCGCTGAGCATTGGACAGTCTGTGCCCACAATGATGCAGCCGCGGTAGCCTTGTGTGATCGACTGCCGAATGGAAGCGCGCATGCGTTGGCCTAGATCGCCGCGTGGTTGTAGTTGAATCTTGCGTTGATGGCGTTGGGCTGCACGTCGTAGATAGGCGTGTCTGAAGTCAGGGCTGGCGGCGACGGTTACCGCGATACCGTTGGGTCTCAAGGCGAGGGTTTTATCAACCAAGCTTTGGTAAGCCCGCACCGCTAGGCGTTGGTTACTGCCAGCAGCCAAGCGCGTTTTTACCCTACCAGGCAAGGGATTTTTAGCATAAATAATAAGCTGAAAAGGGCCGTTTGAGTTCATTGGGTTATTTCCGCAGAGGCTTGTGGCCTAGTCAAGCAATTAGTTTTGGGCAATAGCATTAATTATGGTTTAGGGGCCTTGAAACCGCCGCTGCTGCCCCCAAAAACAAGAAACAACTCACCTTTTACTTTTACGCATTAGTTTTTGGAAGACGACACACGATGAACGCATCAGTTAAGAAAGAAACCCTTGGTTTTCAAACCGAAGTTAAGCAGCTTCTGCACTTGATGATCCATTCCTTGTACTCGAATAAGGAAATCTTTCTCCGCGAGCTGATTTCGAATGCCTCAGACGCCTGTGACAAATTGCGCTTTGAAGCGGTGCAGAACGACGCTTTATACGAAGGTGATAGTGACCTAAAAATCTATATCGACTTTGATAAAGAAGCCGGCACCGTAACGATTACCGATAACGGTATTGGTATGACCCGCGACGAAGTGATTAACAATATCGGCACCATCGCGCGTTCTGGTACGAAAGCCTTCATGCAAAACATGACTGGCGACCAGCAAAAAGATTCCGCTCTGATTGGCCAGTTTGGTGTGGGTTTTTACTCTTCCTTCATTATCGCTGACAACGTTACTCTGACCACCCGCAAGGCAGGTGAAAAAACCGGTGTGCGTTGGGAGTCAGCCGGCGAGGGCGAGTTCACATTAGAAGATGTGGAAAAGCCGCAGCGTGGCACCGAAATTGTGCTGCATTTGCGTGAAGGCGAAGAAGAGTTTTTGGACCGCTGGCGCCTGAATGGTTTGATCAACAAATACTCAGACCATATTGCCTTCCCCATCTACATGCTTGAGTTTGTGCCTGAGCCAGAAGCTGACGAAGACGGCAACGTACCTGAGAAGAAAACCCCAGAGTGGAAAAAGGTTAACAAGGGTGCGCCGCTGTGGACTCGTGCCAAGAATGACATCAAAGAAGACGAATACAAAGAATTCTATAAGCATGTCTCGCACGACTACGGCGAGCCAATGACATGGTTGCATAATCGAGTAGAGGGCACGCTGGAATACACCACGCTGTTCTACATTCCGGAAAAAGCACCGTATGACTTGTATGAGCGTGACACCACCAGTGGCATCAAGTTATTTGTGCAGCGCGTATTCATTATGGAAGACAGCGAGAAGCTGATGCCGAAATACCTGCGCTTTATTCGTGGGGTAGTGGATAGTGCTGATTTGCCGTTGAACGTCTCACGCGAGATTCTGCAAGGCAACAAGGTGATCGACACCATTAAGAGTGGGTCGACCAAAAAAATCTTGAGCACTTTGCAAAAGATGGCCGACAACGAGCCAGAAAAATACCAGCAGTTCTGGGATCAATTTGGCGCGGTACTGAAAGAAGGCCCAGGCGAAGACTTTAGCAACAAAGAAGCCATTGCCAAGCTACTGCGCTTTGCCACCACTAAGGGCGATGGCGATGCGCAAACTGTGTCGTTTGCTCAGTACATTGAGCGTATGCAGGCGGGTCAAGACAAGATCTACTACATTACCGCCGACAGCTATGCCGCCGCCAAAAACAGCCCGCATCTAGAGCTGCTTAAGAAGAAAGATATCGAAGTGCTGCTGTTGAGCGACCGAGTAGACGAGTGGCTGGTATCACATCTGCATGAGTTTGATGGCAAGCCGCTTACTTCGGTGGCTAAGGGTGATCTCGACCTGGGTGATACCGAAACCGAAGAAGAGAAAAAAGCCAAAGAAGAAACTGAAAAGGGTGCGAAAGACCTCGTCGAACGCATTCAAAAATCACTCGATGGCCGCGTTAAAGCAGTGAAAGTGACGCACCGCCTAACCGATAGCCCAGCCTGCATTGTGGCTGACCAATTTGGCATGAGTGCACACCTCGCGCGGATGTTAAAAGAAGCTGGCCAAGTCGCACCAGACGACAAACCCACTTTGGAAATTAACCCAAATCACCCGCTGGTTAAAAAGCTCGACAGCGAAAAAGATGGCGACCGTTTTGATGATTGGGCTAGCATTGTGCTCGATCAAGCCATTCTCGCCGAAGGCGGTAAGCTAGATGATCCAGGCAGTTTTGTTCAAAAGCTGAATAAGATGGTGTTAGATATTGCGTCTTAGGCAATAACCGCAAACGTTGCCCACGTAAAGCCCTGTTAGCGTTTTGTAGCAGGGCTTTTTTATTGGGTGATTAGGTACTTGGCTAGGACCAAGCCATGTATGGGCTGTTTTTCACAATTGCTAACTATGGATAGGTAATTAAATAGGGTTGCTCAGTTTCAAACTGCCCTCAATGTAGCTAGTCACCATTGCCGCTAGGCCGTCTACTAGGTCATCAAAGCTCATTGGCGGGTTTGGGTCTGACATATGGTGCATCACCGTATGCATACCACCGTAAATGATGATGTAGGTCATGGTGGGGAGGTCTTTTACCCGCGCGAGCTCAGGATGGGCCATTAAATAGCGGATAGATAATTCGGTTAATACTCGCTGAAAGGGTTTCAGTGGGTAGTTACGCATAGCGCCGATACTTTGATGCACGCAACGGAGCAGCCGCTGCTCGTCTTTTTCCAAAATTTGCTTCACCAAACCTAGGATTTTACGTACCGCCTCATTGGTTTCTAACCGAACAATGTTCGGTATTTCGCTACGAACGGCGTCTGCAATCTCTTCAGAAAGCCGCTCAATTATGGCGAGTTGAATCGACTCTTTATTCTCAAAATATTCGTACAGCGTGCCTACGCTCACACCTGCCTTATCTGCCACTTTCCTTGTGGTTAATCCATTCTGGCCCTGTTCGGCTAGCACAATAACGCCAGCTTCAATGATGGCATCAACGGTGGTGATTGCTCGTTGTTGTTGTGGTTTTCTCGCCATTTTAGGCCTCAAAATTTTTGCCTTCTGAATCCGAATTGAATCCGAACAAGCGCTCGACTTATATTTACATCAAGCAATGTAATGGTCAAGGTAAAAGCCATCAACGTATGGCGAATACCAGCAACAAGTAATAAAGGGATTGGGATGAAAACCAGCAAAAAACCTTCTTATGGGGCGAAAGCCGTGGTCACTGGGGCAGGTAGTGGAATTGGAAAGGCATTTGCCTTGGAACTAGCCCGGCGAGGCGGTGAAGTGGTTTGTGCAGATATCAACTCGATGGCTGCCGATTCCACAGTAGCGCAAATCAAAAAGTTGGGTGGCAAAGCGTTATCACTCAAATGTGATGTCAGTAAGTTACGCGACGTAGAGACCCTAGCGGTGCGGGCCGAACGCTTTTTCGGTACGGATGTCAGCTTGGTCATCAATAACGCCGGTATTGGTGCCGGTGGCACCACCGTGGGCGAAGTTAGCTTAGACGATTGGAAAGCCACGCTCGATATTAACCTTTGGGGTGTAGTGCACGGCTGCCACGTGTTTACTCCGAAGCTTCGGGCCAGCGGTAATGGCGGCATTATCAATGTGGCGTCGACTGCGGGATTTGCTGCGGCACCGATGATGGGGCCCTATAACGTCAGCAAAGCCGGAGTGGTGGCGCTAAGCGAAACCATGGCGGCCGAATTGGCCGGTAGCGGTGTTCGTATTACGGCATTGTGCCCGACGTTTGTGAAAACCAACATTGTGGCCAATGGCTTAATTGATACCAAGACCAGCAGCTTTGCCCAACGCGTAATGGATGCGACCGGAATGTCGGCCGATAAGGTCGCACGCATTGCCTTAGACGGCTACGACAGCGGCAAGTTGTATGTGCTGCCACAGCTTGAAGCGCGAGCAATTTGGCGAGCTAAACGTTTGTTGCCGGCGATTTATGCCAAAGGTGCTGGCCTACTTCAGCGGCTGACACCGGAGCCTGTTAAGGCTGCTTCAGACACACCGAAACTCGTTGTGAATAAATAAGGGGAAACAGTAATGGCAATTGATACCGAAAAAATGTTGGCGAAGATCAAGGCTTCGCAATGGGCCTTGGCTGATATTGACTGGGACGCACCGGGTGCGGAAAAGGTCACCGAAAATGCAGAGCTTTATGCCAAATTGAAACCGTTTATGGCTGACCTAATGTGGATTGAGCATGTAGGGGCGCGAGCGTTTGCCGCCATGGCCAAAAAGGCGGAAGACCCCACCTTGGCAGAAATCTATCGCTATTTTCACGCTGAAGAGCAGCGTCATGCGAATGCTGAAATGGCTCTGATGAAACGTTGGGGCATGATTGATGGGGATGAATTACCAGAACCGAATATCAATATCCGTTTAGTAGTTGAGTGGCTTGATACCTATGCCGATGAGCAGCCATTGATTGTGTTGGGTTCGGTGATTCCAATGCTGGAAATCGCGTTAGACGGTGCGCTCTGTAAATTCTTGCTGGACACTGTCGAAGACCCGGTTTGCCATCAAGCATTCGATTTAATTAACGCCGACGAAGCGCGCCATTTAGGCGTTGATTTTCATGTGCTTGAGACGATGGGAAAAGGCTCTCTGTACATTAACTCGCTAAAGCTTATTGGAAATGTGGCCAATCCCAAGCTCATGTTGGGCATTCTGGCGTACTTGCCGTTGCTAAACCGTATGCGTGACAACGTGGTAGCGATGGGGCTGCAAGAAGAAAAGCTGCACCACGCGATTAGGAAATACCGAAAAATTGGGGACGGCAGAGATATCCGCACTAATGCTTGGTATCGCTTTATTAGCATGCAGGGTGGCTGGGTAACCGACCGTCGCAATAAGTTCTATCACGCGCCGGTGGATGCGCTGGTTAAGCTGAGTGATCATTACCCTAAGGCTCTACTTAAGCCCTTGCCGAGCTGGTTTAAGCAATTGTCGTGGAGGCCAGTAGCATGAGTGAAAACCATTACGACGTACTGATTGTGGGCGCTGGTTTCGCCGGTTTAGGTAGCGCCATTCGACTGCGACAGAAGGGTATTAACAAGGTGGTGATCCTGGAGCGCAGTGACCGGGTCGGTGGTACTTGGCGCGATAACCAGTATCCAGGCGCTGCCTGCGACATTCCCTCAAATTTGTATTCGTTTTCGTTTGCCAAAAACCCCTACTGGCCGCGTAGTTATTCGGGCAGCAAAGAGATCCTGGCTTACATTCATTCCATTGTTGATGAACATCAGCTAATGCCATTGATACGTTTTAATCAGAACGTGAATGCAATGCGCTTTGATGAGGCGGCAGGTGTATGGCGCGTGAGTGTTGACGGCGGTGAAGACTATATCGCCCGGTCAGTGATTATGGCGCAAGGGCCTTTATCCAACGCCAGCTTGCCGGCTATCGAGGGGATAGAAAGTTACCAAGGCGAAAAGATTCACAGTGCGAGCTGGAATCATGATTACGACTTTACCGATAAGCGTGTGGCGGTGATTGGCACCGGTGCGAGTGCGGTACAAATTATTCCTGAGCTGGTAAAACAGGCAAAAACCGTAAAGGTCTTTCAGCGTACGCCGGGTTGGGTGTTGCCGCGGCCAGATTTGCCGAAGCCAGAATGGAATAAGTCGTTATTCAAACGTTTACCCATTACCCAAACGGTAGCGAGAGAGGCGCTGTTTTGGGGGCATGAATCGGTGGCTACGGCTTTTATTTGGAAAACTCCATTAACCCGTTTAGTGGAAAAGGCCGCGCTGAGTTTTATGCATTCGCAGGTCAAAGACCCGTGGATGCGGCGGCAGCTAACGCCTGATTTCACCATCGGTTGTAAGCGAGTGCTGGTATCGAATGATTACTACAAGGCGCTACAAGCTGAAAACGCTGAGTTAATTACTTGGCCTATTGCCAAAATTGCGGAGCAGGGCATTCGTACGGTTGAGGGTTTAGAGCATCAGGTTGACTGCATAGTGTTTGCCACCGGCTTCGATGTTTGCCACTCCAGTACGCCATTTGAGGTGGTTGGCGCCGGTGGTGAGCACTTAGCTGAGCGCTGGAAAGGTGGTGCGCAGGCTTATAAAAGTGTCAGCGTGACTGGCTTCCCTAATCTGTTTCTCACCTTCGGTCCTAACTCCGGCCCTGGCCATAATTCGGCCTTGGTGTATATCGAAGCGCAAATTGATTACATCGTGCAGGGTGTACAGGCCTTATTGCATAAGGGCGCTAAGCGCCTAGATGTAAAAGCCTCGGTGCAAGAAAAGTACAACCGAACAATCCAAAAACGGTTGGCCAAAACCAACTGGAACAGTGGTTGCTCTAGTTGGTACTTAACCGACGACGGCTTTAACGCCACCATGTACCCAGGTTTTGCCAAGCAGTACCAACGGCAGATGAAACAACTCAAATTGGCAGACTATGAATTGTCATAGCGTTTCGGTCTCCTAAAACGCAATAGCACTTGGCCGTGTACTCGCCGCTCCGAGTACACGGTTTTGTTGCTTCGGTTACGCTGCCGCTGGGTCCTCATCAGTCTTGGCGCTTGGGTCAAAGACCTAGCTTAGTTGGCTCAGTAGTGTGTCTCCATCCAGAGGAGGCATCATGGCCACAAAGAAAAAATATGGGATGGGTCGCATTAAGCAGCTACTCAAGCTGCCTTCTGCCGAGCCTATGTACGTATTGAACATTATTAATTATCGAGACTTTAAGACTTATCGCTGGTACGGCTTGGCCGTATTGCCGGCACTCAAATTAGTGGGTGGGCGCGTTGATTGGTCTGGCTATCCGACTGAAATGTTGCATGGTGAGGCGCAATGCCAAAGCTTGTTGATCGTGCGCTACCCAAGTCATCACCATTTCGTTCGAATGATTGCTAATCCCTACTATGCGGCGATCAACAAAATTCGTGAGCGAGCAGTTGCACGCTTTGAGGGTGCCTTTAGCGAGGGAGTGACGGGGCACGGTGACAGCTTGCATGGTCAGCGCCGACTGCTGGCGTTGCACTTCAATAGCAAAGAACCCGAGGCGTTATTTCAACAAGTTGAAGCGACACTAACCCCGTTGGGCGCTAAGCCGCTGTTAAGCATTTCTCAATATTTGGCGTTAGAGCTCATGCCACGCCCCAAGCCCACCGATCCCAACCCGCTAAGTTATCAGCGCAATATGTTTTTTGCTGTGGATGAAGTGGGTTCCGAGTTGCGTGCGGCGGTGCGGGAACTCGCCCAAGTGTTAGGCGGTTGCCGGATTGGGCTATATTCCTGTTCACACCCGAAAGCGTTTTTGCCTGGCCAACCATTACCGGCTTACGTTGAATAAAAAAGCCCCTCAGATGAGGAGCTTTGTGAGGGTTGATACCTTATTTAGCGGTAGCGATCGTTGTGTTTGAGGTGGTAGATCCGCTCGCTCGCGTGGTCGAGCTTAGCTTGAATGATGGCTCGTTCCTGTTTGCTAAAATGGCCATCGGCACGAAAGTTGGCTTCCAACTTTGCAATGCTACGTTGCTGGCGACGTAAATTTTTTTCCTCGCCATAAGCTAATGTGCCGGATGCCACGCCTGAATGAATTCGTTGTTGTTGTCGATGTTGGCGTTCGTTAATACTGTAGCCGGTTACATGATGATTGGCGTGATGCCGACCCGGCCGGTTGGGTTTTGCCGAAGGGTGATGCGGCTTTGTCTCGTTCGCGTTATCAATGGCAGCATCAATTGCAACTGCCGCGCCAATAACGACCGCGAGCGCGAAAAGATCGCGATGGAACTGGTGACTTGAGTGATGGGGGTTGTGCTGGTGTCTATGATATCCGTGTTTATGCGCCGGGGCCGCCACGGCCGATGCGCTCACGAGCGTTGCCAAACTGGCGGCAATGATTAACGTTTTCATGATCTCGTCCTTTTTGAATCCTACTGTGCAAAAAATATATTCAGAAAATGGGCGCCTCGGGAGATATAACGGCGCTAACGCGGTAGGGTTTACGTTGACCAATAAAAAATAATGAGGAGAAGCCTATGCATGCCGAAATTTTGATGCCGACTGTGGCAATGACGGCAGTCATTGCCGTAACTTGGGTCAAGCTGTATAGCAATCGAATTGCTGAGATGAAGGCCAAAAAAATTGATGTGGAAGATTTTGCCGGCCCCAACAGCGTAAAGGATCAGTTAGAAAACATTAATGCCTCAGACAACTTTAAAAACCTGTTTGAAGTGCCGGTGTTGTTTTACGCGCTTTGCGGTTTTGTCGCGGTTAGCGGTGTAAGCAGTTCGTTGTTTGTATATGGGGCTTGGGCTTATGTAGTGTTGCGCGCGGCGCATAGTTTTATTCACATTACCTACAACCGAGTAATGCATCGCTTTGTGGTTTATGCCATCAGCACAGTTTGGTTGTTTGTATTGTGGGCAATGTTCGCAGTGCGTCTGGCTGGCGTTTAGGCTTTGGCGGCTACGCGGATAGATCACGATGGCCAAATGGGTATGGTTGGGATTAATAACCGGACTGCTGATGCCAGTTGCTAATGCCACAGACCAAGAGGTGGGCGCTAAAAATCCGGTGGTATTGCTGCATGGGTTGGCGCGCTCAGCGAACTCAATGCAGAAGATGGCAGACTATCTGCAAGCGCAGGGTTATCCGGTCTGTAACATCGACTACCCGTCGACCAAGTATCCGATTGAAGTCTTGGCGAGTGAGCATGTTTGGCCGGCGATCAGGGCTTGCGGTGCGGCTGAGCGGCCTATCAATTTTGTTACCCATTCGATGGGCGGCATTTTGGTGCGAGAACTGGCCGCTACCCAGCCAAGCTTAACCACTGGTCGCGTGGTGATGCTAAGCCCACCCAACCATGGTAGTGAAGTGGTCGACAAGTTAAGCGATTGGGCGCCATTTCAATGGCTCAATGGTCCTGCTGGCTCGCAACTGGGTACCGATCAATACAGCAAGCCCAATCAGCTTGGCGCAGCCGAGTTTGAAGTGGCGGTGATTACCGGTGACCGTTCCATTAACTGGATCTTATCGACCATGATTCCTGGGGACGACGACGGCAAAGTGTCGGTGGAAAGTGCCAAGCTAGAGGGCATGCAAGACTTCATCGTAATGCCTGCCACGCACCCATTTATCATGCGTAAACAAGCCGTGTTAAAGCAAGTAGGGTACTTTCTCGAGCACGGCGCTTTTACTCGTGAAGATTAAGGCTAGGACATTCGGGCTAGTCTGGTGCGTAGATCTCTTCAAACGTTTCGCCTTTAATGCCTTTTTCGAAGGCTTTCAGACGTTTATAGATTGATATTAGCTCCACGATGGTGCTCCATGAATTCACTAAAAACTGGAACGAATCTTCTACTTTGCCAAAGGCACGCAAAATTTGCTGCATCACACCGAGGGTAAATGCGCCCGCCACGATGGTCGGGCCCAGCATGATGTAGGGCACAATCACGCTAAATTGCAGATAAGAATATTTGGCGATATCAAAGTACAAGTAATGCTTGTACAGATTGAAATAATTGCGGCGAATGTTGTTAAAGAGTTCGGCAATAGTGGGTGGGTCGGCACGTTCTTCATGATCTTCACCAAATACCAGTTCTTTCCGGTAGGCGGCTTCTACGCGCTGGTTTTTAAATTCCAAGCCCGGCAACTTAATCCCAACAATAGCCAGCAGTACGGTGCCAAATAGCGCCGACAAAATCGCTAGGTAAACCAGAGAGTGGTCTACTGGGCCAATCCAAGGCAGCTCCGTGACGTTGGCACTTAGGGTCCACAAAATTGGCAGGAACGCGGCTAGCGTCATTAACGACCTCAACAAGGCCACGCCCAAGCCTTCCACAATGCGGGCAAAACGCATGGTGTCTTCTTGCACCCGCTGGGCTGCGCCTTCAATGTGGCGGAGTTTCTGCCAGTGCTCCATGTAATAGCTGTTCATTGCGGTACGCCAGCGAAATACATAGTGGCGAATAAAGAATTCCAATATCACCGCAACCAGAATATAAATGCCGGCAATTTTTGCGAAGGTGAGGCATTTGGCAAAGAAATCTTCGAACGCTACTGTGTTGGGATTGCCCAATGCGGTTTGAACCGTGTTGTAGAAATCGCCGAACCATTCGTTAATTTGAACGTCAAGCTGAACCTTGTAGAAGGTGGTGCCGACAATAATGAGCGAACCCAGAATAGACCACCAAAACCATTGGCGGTTTAAAAAAAATGAACGAAACATAGTCTCTCTTTATTGTTAGTTGCTAGCCGTTATTGCGTTGTTGTATTGGCTTTGCGCGGTCGATATATTACGCGAGCAATCGCAGGCAGCAAGAAAATCGCGCCAAACATATTGGCGACAAACATAAATACTAACAGCACGCCCATATCGGCTTGGAATTGCAGCTCTGACAGTAGCCATGTGCATACCGAAAGCCCCAGGGTTAAACCGGTAAAAATTACCGCTTTGCCGGTCGATTGGAGCGTGTGGAAGTAGGCAAGTTCAAATTCTTCGCCTTTTTCTAGATGTTGCCGCAGGGTATCGTAAATATAGATGCCGTAGTCCACGCCAATGCCCACAGCAAGCGCCGCGACAGGCAGCGTGGCGACTTTTAGGCCAATGCCGAGTACGGCCATCACCCCGTAAGCCATCATCGAAACCAACGATAGTGGCAAAATGACACTGGCGACCCCTGCTATGCTTCTAAAGCTTAACCAACACATCAAAATGATGGCGCCATATACCCACATCAGGATGGGTTTTTCTTCAGCCGCAATGACTTCGTTGGTCGCGGCCATAATACCCACGTTGCCGGCGGCTAAATGCAGTTGCAGCGGCAACTGGGCGAGGTCGGTCTGCTCGGCTAGCCACTGCTGGATGCTGTCCATCACTTGGTTGATGGTTTCCGCACGGTGATCAACCAAGAACAAATTAACCGGCATGAGGCTGCAGCTTGGATTATTTAAGCCCGCCGAGGTAGGTACCACGCGAGAGTTGCGAGCGAGTAGCTGTGGGTTTTTCGGCAGGGTGTGAAAACGTGGGTCGCCTTCATTCCAACCGACGTTGGCCCAAGTCATCAGCTGGGGTAGTGAAATGACAAATTGAATTTGAGGATGGTTGCGCATTTGCCAAGTGAACGCCTCAATTCGGCTAACGACCTCGTAGTTGATGCAGCCATCAGTTTCTGTTTCAAAAAACACTCGCAGTAGGTCTTGACCCAAGCCAAAGCGCTCAGTAATCAGCGCACTATCAAGGTTATAACGGCTATCGGGACGCAGCTCTGGTACGCCGGTTTGAGAATCACCAATCTGTAAGCCTTGGCCTTTCCAAAAGGCCCAAGCCAAACACAGCACCGCAATAGCAATGGCGCTCGCGGCTGGAATGGGGCGGCAGATGCGAGCAATCACTGCCCAAATTTGGTTGGCAATAGCTTCGCGTTTTTCAATTCGGCTGCAAAACCGGCGGTGGTCTTTGACCGTTACCCAGGTGAGCAGAATGGGCATCATTACTTTGTTGGTGACAATGATGGCGGCGACACCAAAGGCGGCGTTAATCGCCATTTCCTGAATAATGTCGATATTGATGAGGTAGATGGTGGCAAAACCGATGACATCGGTAATTAACGCCGCGGTGCCAGGGATCGCTAGTTTGCGAAAGGCTTCGACTGAGGCTTCGTAAGGACAAAAATTGCCTTCGCCTGCATCGGCAATGGACTGTGACCAGCTGTTCACAAATTGAATGCCGTGGCTAACGCCAACTGACAACACCAAAAAGGGGACAAGGATGGCGAAGGGATCAAGCCCAAAACCCGCTATTTGTAGCAGGCCAAACTCCCAGATTACGGCCACCACCGAGCAAGACAAAGGCAATAAGGCCAGTCGGAATGAGCCGCAATAGGCCCATAGTAATAGGGCGGTCATGACTAAAGCGATGATGAAAAAGCCGATAACTTCTAAGGTGGCATCGGTAATATCACCCACCACCTTAGCAAAGCCGACGATGTGAATGCCGATTTGGTCGGTCTCGAAGGCATTGCGTATTTCGCTTTCTAACTTGGCTGCCATATCGACATAGTCGAGCTTTTCCCCCGTCGTGGGATGGCGATCAAGCAGTTCTGCGGTCACCAAGCTGCCACTGTGGTCAACCGCCACCATGCGCCCGACTAACCCTGCGGTTGCGACATTGGATTTGATGCTTTGGTGCATGCTGTCAGTGGCTTGGTAATCGGCGGGGATTACACGGCCACTGGTAAAACCGCCCTCAATAATTTGGGTATAGCGGGTGTCGGCGGAGAACAGCGATTTAACCCGTGAGCGGTCAACACCCGGCAAAAAGAATACGGCGTCGTGAACTTGGCGCAGGGTGTTAAGGAAATTCGCGTTATAAATGTCACCGTCTTTGGCAACCACCGCAACCAATAATTGATTGGCGCCACCAAAGTCATCGCGGTATTCAACAAAGGTGTCGATCCAAGGGTGGTCGAGCGGTAGTTGTTTGTCGAAACCGGCGTCCGGTTTAATTTGCAATGCCTGCCAAGCGAACCCGGCGGTTAGCAGCATGAGTACGGCAAAGCCGAGTTTGCGGCGGGCAAAAACTAGCGGTTCTACTACGCGAAGTATCTGTTGGGCCGTTATCATGTGTCCTCAATTTATTGTTGTTGGCAAACGGGTGCCTATGGGCGCTTATAGTACACCGGAGAATCGCAAGATGGACGTGCAACAGGCACTGGTTTCGCGTAGAACCATTAGTCAATTTAAAGCGGGCGTGCCCGACGCGGCTGTGATCGAGCAAGCCCTAGAGGCCGCGCGCTGGGCGCCAAATCATCGTTTTACTGAGCCGTGGCATTTCTATCGCTTGGGTCCGGAGACGGCTGCTGCCGTTGTACGCCTTAATACGCAGTTGGTTGAAGCCAAAAAAGGCGCTGAGGCGGCCGCGGAAAAAGCGCAAAAGTGGGGCAGTGTTCCGGCGTGGGTACTTGTGACCTGCGACCGCAGCCAAGACACACTGCAAGCGAAAGAGGATTATGCAGCGACCTGCTGTGCTATCCAGAATTTTCAACTGTCTTTGTGGGCCAATGGCGTGGGCTGCAAATGGACCACCGGTGACGTTACCCGCGATGAGAGCCTGCCAGATCTCTGTTGGTTTGACCCCGCCTGCGAAGAGGTGGTGGGTTTGTTGATGATTGGCACTGCCGCCGAGGTGCCGCCGCCGGTACGCAATAAGGCTTTGGCCCAAATCTGTGTAGATTTGCCCTAATTAAATAACAACATTAACTCATAATAATTCAGGGAGTAGATATGCAATTACCGGTATTGCCGGAGAACATGCCGCATGGGGCGAGCCGATTTTGGTCGATTATTGGGCTTTGGTTGCTACGCATCAAAGGCTGGCGGATTGAGGGAGAACTGCCGAATTACAAAAAAGCCGTGTTGATTGTGGCGCCGCACACCAGCAACTGGGATTTCGTCATCGGCATGGCTGCAAAAATGGCGATACGTTTGCAAGCGAATTGGCTGGGTAAACACACCATTTTTAAGGGGCCAGCCAATCAGATTTTTCGTGGCTGGGGTGGAATACCAGTTGAGCGCAGTAGCGCCCACAATATGGTTGATCAAGTCGTAGAGGCATTTAATTCGCGCGAAAAAATGTGGCTGGGATTGTCGCCAGAAGGTACTCGCGGGCATGTCGATAAATGGAAGTCGGGCTTTTGGCATATTGCCAAAGCAGCCGGCGCACCTATTTTGGCGATTTCGTTCGACTACCCCCGCAAGACGTTAATTATCGGTAAAAGCTTTGTTCCTGGTGAGGACCTAAAAACCGATATGGCAGCTATTCGCAGTTATTTTGCGGAGGTTGGCGTTGGTAAGATTCGATCTGGCGAGTAAAACGTCGGCCACGGTGCCTATGGGCCGTGCGATTGAACGTTTTAGGTAGAGAATAAAAAACCGGCATTAGCCGGTTTTTTATTAGTAATTGGCTTTGGGTTTTAAACGGCTGGGTCTTTGCCGTAAATACCCAGTCGCACCGGTAGCCACCAAGTAAAGCCAAAAATTAGCGTCATGATCACCGTAAAGCCCATCGCCTGAGGTCGTTCTTGGGTGGCTGAGAACGCAACTGGGATTTCCAACGCATGGATGGCAATAACGGCAAGCCAGATTAATACAATGGGATCCGTCCACGGCCGCGCGCCGGAGAAGAACAGGCCGCCAGCGACTAAATGAACGAGAAGAATAAGTAGGTTGTTAAACAACCAGAAAATGCGGCTTTGAAACATGCTGAGCTAAAAATCTTCGTTTATTCTTGGGTCGAGGCGCAGTGTACAATGCAATGCTCTTCGAGAGAAAACTTCTTTAGTGTTTTTCGCTTAACTTCATGTCGCAAGATTTTGACCCTCAACGCTTTGTTGCCAACCTCACCACTGGCCCTGGGGTGTACGTTATGTATGGCGCACATCATGGCAAAGATGATCAGGTGCTGTATGTGGGCAAGGCACGCAACCTAAAGCGCCGTGTGGGTTCGTATTTTTCGCGCTCGATGCAATCGCCCAAAACGGCTCGCATGCTGTCATTTTTGCAGCGCATTGAGGTCAACCTCGTGCATACCGAAAATGAAGCGCTTATCCTCGAAAATAATCTGATTAAGCAATATCGCCCTCCCTACAACATTATGTTGCGAGACGATAAGGGCTATCCCTATATCCATATCACCACCGAGGCTGAATGGCCTCGCGTGGTGTATCACCGCGGCAGTCAGCGTGAGCCGGGTCGTTATTTTGGGCCGTACCCCAATGCGAGCGCCGCGCGCGAAGCGGTCACATTTATCCAAAAAACCTTTCGTATTCGTAACTGTGACGACAGCTTTTTTCGTAATCGTTCACGGCCATGTTTGCAGTATCAAATTCAACGTTGCTCAGGACCTTGTGTGCAAAAGGTGAGTCAACGTGATTATCAACAAGACATTAATCACAGCCTGCGTTTCTTAGAAGGGCGTAATAGGGATGTGATTCAAGCATTAAATGAGCGCATGAATCGTGCGGCCGAGAACCTCGCGTTTGAAAAAGCCGCTAGCTTGCGCGACACCATTAAGGACTTGCGCAAAATTGAGCAAGAGCAAAACGTGTCTGGCGGCGCGGCCGACGCCGATGTGATTGCGCTCGCACGCAGCAGCTCAATGGTTTGTGTGGTGGTGTGGTTCGTACGTAATGGGCGCCAGCTAGGGCACCGTAGTTACTTTCCGCAGGGCGCTCGTGACGCCGATGACACCGAGGTGCTGGCTGAATTTATTAGCCGTTATTATCCAGGCAAGCGAGTACCTGCCGAATTGATTTTATCGGCGGAGCCCGAAGAGCGTGAGGGTTTGGCGGCTGACCTATCCGACCAAGCGGGCAAAAAAGTCTTGATTAAAACCGCGGTGCGCGGCCAGCGTGCCAAGTGGCTGGATATGGCCAAACTGACGGTCGTGCAGGCGCTGGAACAGCGTTTAGCGATGGATAGTGACATGCGTAAAAAGCTCTCCTTGCTACAAGAGGCGCTTGAATTGCCGCGTCTGCCAGAGCGGATCGAATGCTTTGATATTAGCCACAACCAAGGCGAGGCTACCGTGGCCAGTTGCGTAGTGTTCGACCAAAATGGCGCGGCTCGCAGTGATTATCGGCGTTTCAATATTCGTGATATCACCGCCGGTGACGACTACGCCGCCATCGCACAAGCGGTAGAGCGGCGCTATAGCAAAATTAAGGCCTCCGAGGGCGTGGTGCCGGATCTCATTCTCATTGATGGCGGTGTTGGACAGCTCAATAAAGCCAATGAAGTGCTCGATAAGATTGGGCTTGAAGGCGCGATGACCGTGGGCGTCGCTAAAGGCGTGACCCGTCGGCCCGGTTTGGAGCAGTTGATCTTAGATACCGATAGCCCGCCGTTGTTATTGCCAGATCATTCGCCTGCGCTACACCTGATTCAGCAAATTCGCGATGAGGCCCATCGCTTTGCAATTACCGGGCATCGCCAGCAACGCGACAAAAAGCGCAAACGCTCCGGCTTGGAAGATATACCGGGTTTGGGGCCAAAGCGGAGGCAGGCATTAATTCAATATTTTGGTGGCATGCGTGAAGTTGCTAAAAGCGGCATCGATGACTTGTGTAAGGTTGACGGAATATCGCGTAAGCTTGCCGAACAAATTCATGACCACTTTCACAGCTAGTCGTTTCTATGCCACTTAATATTCCAAATATTCTTACCTCGATGCGTGTTTTACTGATCCCTGTTATCGCCATCGTGTTTTATATGGACTTTCCTTATGCGCGCCAAGTGGCAGCCGGTTTGTTCTTGCTGACAGCGATTACCGACGCGCTTGACGGTTACCTGGCGCGAAAATGGAATCAAATGTCGAAATTTGGCGCGTTTTTGGATCCGGTGGCTGACAAACTTTCGGTGGCCGTCGCTTTGTTGTTGATTCTGCAGTCCGATCCGCGTGTTGCTGTCGCGGTGCCGGTCGGGGTAATTATTTGCCGGGAAATCACAATTTCAGCATTGCGTGAATGGATGGCAGAGCTGGGCAAGCGCGCGACTGTGGCAGTATCGGTGGTGGGTAAGTTCAAGACCATTGCGCAGATGTCAGCGCTGGTGGCCATGATGATTGAAATGGATATTTGGTTTTTGCCGACCTATGAACTTGGCTTTTACGCACTATGGTTTGCTGCCGGTCTCACCTTGTGGTCTATGTTGGCTTATCTGAAGGCCGCTTGGCCTGAGTTACAGGAAGACTAGAAAACTACTTTTAGAGCTGACCAGGCTTCCGCTAGGGCCTTGCCGAGAGCGGCAGAGTTATTGCTCGGTTTTGCTTGGCTCTTTACTTGGACTAGGGCCTTCTGTTTGCTCATTCTTTACGGCATCGCGGGTTTCAGGCTCGGGTGCCGCATAAAACTCTTCGACTAGCCCCTGCGCTTGAGCGCGCTTTTGCCAAGCGCGACGTGCTTCCACTCGGGTGTCGGTCTCGCTATCCGATTCGTCCATGATTTCGCGCCCGAGTAAGGTTTCGATCACGTCTTCCATGGTCACAATACCGGCCATGCCGCCGAACTCGTCTACCACTAAGGCGATATGTTCTTTGCGTTCCACTAGCCGGTTAAAGATTTCAGGTAAAGGAAACTCCTGACGAACAATCATAATTTCACGCCGAAGGCTATGTATGGGGTCTGCGCCACGCTGATTTAACATGGCCGCCAGTAGGTCATCCTTTAGAACATAGCCCGTAATATCGTCTTTAGAGTCGTTTTGGTAGATCGGTAGGCGAGAGACACGGGGTGGCTCTTTGGCGCTGATAAAGGCTTCTATCGAGATATCTGCCGGCGCGGCAATGACGACGGTGCGTGGGGTCATGATGTCGCCCACTTGAATCGATTCGAATTGGATCAAATTCGAAATCATGGTGGATTCGTGTTCCTCGATGACACCTTCGCGGGCACCAATCTCAGCCAACGCCATAAAGTCTGAGCGAGAAAAAATACTGCCTTCGGTATTGCGCTTCAGTAGCTTGGTGAGTTGTTGGCAAAGCCATACCAGCGGCGCTAAAAGCAGTATGACCAGCCGCAAAGAATTGACGGTAAATCCAGCCAGCTCTTTCCAGTAGGTCGCACCAATCGTTTTCGGAATAATTTCTGACAGCAGCAAAATGGCCAGTGTTACCACCACCGGTACCAACAGGCCGGTAATGAGCGGGTTGCTGTCGCCCCAAATCAACGAGGCTTGTGCACCGACGCCGATCGCGCCAACCGTGTGCGCGATAGTGTTTAACGTCAGGATTGCGGCAAGCGGGCGGTCAATATTGGCTTTAAATTCTGCCAAGTGCCTGCCCATGGGGGAGCCTTCCTGGTTTTTTATTTCCGCGTAAGCGGGTGTGATGCTAAGTAACGCGGCTTCCCATAACGAGCAGAGGAAGGAGAACACCAAGGAAACCAGAAAAAAGGCAATGAGTAGCGAGATCATGGCGACAGCTTAGCGAGGTTTTGTTACCGGCTCAATGGTAACCAGAATCTAGTGCCAAGCTGGTCGTGTCCGGTGTCGGTGGGGTGGAAATGTCGCAAGAATCGACAGCATAAGTTGAGTTGATCAGGGGGACCAAAGACGGCTGCAGATGTGCCGATCAAACCGTTCGATTCCCACCGTATGGAACGAGAGTGGTCTTTTAAATAGTGAGAAATCGAAAGAAAGCGTGGAGCCCAGACAGGAGCCGTTAGGCGGCCGCGTATGCGGCTCATCGAACCGTTCGATTCCCACCGTATGGAATGAGAGTGGTCTTTTAAATAGTGAGAAATCGAAAGAAAGAGTGGAGGCCAGGACAGGAATCGAACCTGCGTACAAGGAGTTGCAGTCCTCTGCGTAGCCACTCCGCCACCTGGCCTCGGAGAGAGCACTTTATAGTGCTCTTAGCTGTTCGGCAATGCCGAAAACAAAAATCCCCAGCATTAGCTGGGGATTAGAATTTGGAGCGGGAAACCGGGTTCGAACCGGCGACCTCAACCTTGGCAAGGTTGCGCTCTACCAACTGAGCTATTCCCGCTACGTGTCAGTGCTTGTCTGACCGGCGCGTATTCTAGAGATACAGCAGATTCAGTCAATAGCTTTTTGTAAATATTTCTTAATAAAGTTGAATTTGTATAAATAACAGCCAATTCGCTTGCCAAGCAAGCGCTTGGTATACAAACTGTCATCCTTCGGAGACTAACTAAAATAACGAGCTATCCCCATGGCCAACGCTGGAGCCAAACAAGGCCCATTGCGGTTTGTAACCGCTGCTTCCTTATTTGATGGGCACGATGCTGCCATCAATATGATTCGTCGCTTACTGCTACAGCTGGGCTGCGAGGTGGTGCACCTCGGTCATGATCGCTCGGTGGACGACATCGTCACCGCCGCCATCCAGGAAGATGTGCATGCGATTGCCGTCAGTTCTTATCAAGGCGGGCACATCGAATTCTTTAAATACATGATCGACCAATTGCGTGAGCGAGGTGCTGAACACATTCGCGTGTTTGCAGGCGGCGGTGGGGTTATCGTGGCTGATGAAATCGATGAGCTGCAGGCTTACGGTGTGGAGCGGATTTATTCGCCGCATGATGGGCAGGCTTTGGGCCTGATGGGCATGATTGAAGATATGCAGGCGCGCGCTGTACAGGAACTTACGGGAGACCCTGCTTCGTTGCTGGCGCAGGCACCCAGTAACAACACAGCGTTAGCACGCCTCATTACGCTAATCGAAGATGGCAAGGTCGCAGCCGACTTGTTGCCAGAAGCCAAGGTGCCTGTTTTAGGGATTACCGGTACTGGCGGCGCGGGCAAGTCGTCACTAACCGATGAGCTAATTCGACGCTTCCGTTTGGATCAATCCGATCAATTGAAAATCGCCATGTTGGCGGTTGACCCGACCCGTCGGAAAACTGGCGGTGCCTTGCTGGGCGATCGCATTCGTATGAATGCCAATAGTCATCCCAATATTTTTCTGCGTTCCTTAGCAACTCGCCGCGGTGGGGCGGAGCTATCGAGCGCTGTGCCGCAGGCCATTCAAGCCTGTGCAGCAGCTGACTATGACTTGGTGATTGTGGAAACAGCCGGCATCGGGCAAGGCGACGCTGCCGTGACCGAGATGGCAGATGTTGCCTTGTACGTAATGACGCCCGAATTCGGTGCCGCGAGTCAGCTAGAGAAAATCGACATGCTCGATTTTGCCGACGTGGTCGCCATTAACAAGTTCGATCGCCGCGGTGCTGAAGATGCGTTACGTGACGTCTGCAAACAAATGCAACGCAATCAGGGCGCTTTTGAACAGGGACCTGATGCCATGCCCGTATATGGCACGGTGGCTTCGCAATTTAACGACAATGGCGTTACCTCTTTGTATGGTGAACTAAAACAACGCTTAATCGAGAAAGGGCTCTCGATGGCGGAAGGTGCGCTGGTCATGCCGGAGACCAAGCATTCAAGTGGCGCGGCGGCAGTGATTCCTGCCGAAAGTCAGCGTTATTTAGCCGATATTGCCGATACCGTGCGTGGCTACCATCAGGCGACTACGCAGCAAGCGCAGCTGGCCCGAGAACTGCAGCAGCTAACGGCCGCTAGTGAGCTTGCTGGGCTTGATTGCGCGCAGGCGGTCGGTGAGCGCCAACAGGCTTTGCTGCCAGCCAATCAACAGCTATTGGCAGACTGGCCCAATTTGGTGGCCGAACAGCAACAGTTGCCGGCGGCACAAAAGGGCACTGAGTCGCTATCCGGGTTATTAATCCCGAAAATCAGCTTGCCTAAATACCATGACCACGGCGATTTGCTCACTTGGCTGCGTAAAGAACATTTACCAGGCTACTTTCCCTATACCGGCGGTGTATTTAACTTAAAACGTAAAGACGAAGACCCAACCCGCATGTTTGCGGGAGAGGGCGGCCCGATTCAAACCAATACGCGGTTTAAATACCTGTCAGAAGGTATGGAAGCCAAACGGCTGTCAACGGCGTTTGATTCCGTCACGTTATATGGTCGCAATCCTGCGCCAAGGCCCGACATTTACGGCAAGGTCGGCAACTCTGGCGTGTCGATTGCCACGTTGGATGATATTAAGCAGCTGTATGACGGCTTTGATCTCTGTGATCCCATGACGTCGGTGTCGATGACCATTAATGGTCCGGCGCCTACTATTTTGGCGATGTTCTTAAACGCTGCGATTGACCAGCAACTGGAAAAATTTCGTCAAGCAGAAGCGCGAGAGCCAAGCCTAAGCGAGCAACAAGCGATACGCGCCGTGACTTTGCGCAAGGTGCGTGGCACCGTACAGGCCGACATCTTGAAAGAAGATCAAGGCCAGAACACCTGTATTTTCTCGACCGAGTTTTCGCTGCGGTGTATGGGGGATATGCAGCAATTCTTTATCGATCAGCAGATTCGTTATTTCTATTCGGTTTCGATTTCCGGCTATCACATCGCCGAAGCCGGGGCGAACCCGATCAGTCAGCTCGCATTCACGTTGGCTAACGGCTTCACCTTTGTCGAGGCCTATCTTGCGCGGGGCATGAAGATCGACGAGTTTGCGCCGAACTTATCGTTTTTCTTTTCTAATGGGATGGACCCAGAATATTCAGTACTTGGCCGAGTGGCGCGGCGGATCTGGGCCGTGGCAATGCGCGAGCGTTATGGCGCCAATTCGCGCAGCCAAAAACTGAAGTACCACATCCAGACCTCTGGTCGCTCATTACACGCGCAAGAAATTGCGTTTAATGATATTCGCACCACCTTGCAGGCGCTGATAGCGGTTTATGACCACTGTAATAGCTTGCACACCAATGCCTACGACGAGGCGGTTACCACCCCAACCGAAGAATCGGTGCGCAGGGCACTCGCGATTCAACAAATCATTAATCATGAGTGGGGCGTGGCCAAGTGTGAAAACCCCAATCAGGGTTCATTCTTTATTGAAGAGCTAACCGATTTGGTTGAAGAGGCAGTGCTGTCTGAGTTTGAACGCATTAGTCAGCGCGGTGGCGTGCTGGCGGCGATGGAGACCGGCTATCAGCGCGGCAAAATTCAAGATGAGTCGATGCATTACGAACATCTAAAACATTCGGGTGAGCTGCCCATCGTTGGGGTGAATGCCTTTACTAACGAAAAGGCTGAAGCAGAAAACGAGGAAACCATCCCATTAGTGCGTTCCAGCGAAGCAGTGCGGAACGAACAGATTGACCGGCTAGCGGCATTTCATCAGCAACACCAGCAGGAATCGGCGCAAGCGTTGGCAGATTTAAAGCAGGTTTGTTTAGCCGGTGGCAATGTGTTTGCCGAGTTAATGAATACGGTACGCAGCTGTTCTTTAGGGCAGATAACCGAAGCGTTATTTGAGGTTGGCGGCCAATATCGAAGAAATATGTAGAAAATGTTGCGCTCTGTTGTCACAAACGGCTTGGTCTGTGGCATTATTCGCGCCGCTGCGGGTGTGGTGGAATTGGTAGACACAACAGACTTAAAATCTGTCGACTTCACGGTCGTGCCGGTTCAAGTCCGGCCTCCCGCACCAGCTTTAAAAAGGCGTTACCTCGGTAACGCCTTTTTTTTATGGTTGTTTCTTGGTCGACGTGAATATGCTGGGGCGAACGATTGACCATAGCGCCATTGGCTTAGGGCGTTAATCTAGTTGCCAAATATGCGCTAAGACAACAAAATAGCTCGCGAATTTGAGCGCGTGTTAACGCGCTGAATAAGAACAACACAGGTAAATATTCATGGCTAAAGCCACCGTAATGAAGTTCGATAAGTTGCCATCCACTGGCACCGCGTTTATTAAAGCGGCCACTGCGAAAAAACCTGGCTTAAAAACCGGTAAAACCATCCCCCCAATTACAGCCGAAGTGAAAAACCTGCCGATCGATGGCAATAAGCTGGTTCGCTATCGGAAAGTGTGTGGCTTCCCCGGCGGTAAAACCGTACCGGCGCCATTTATGCATATCTATGCAGCGCCATTGCACATGGCCCTGCTGACTTCTGAGCAATTCCCGTTGAAATTGCTGGGTCTAGTTCATATTCGTAACAGCATGACTCAGCATCGCCCAGTGAAGGTTGACGAGTCATTAGATGTAACCGTCACCATCGATGGCCATCGTGAAGTGCCGCTGGGTATTGAGTTCGATATCGTCAGTAAAGTCCATGTCGGCGATGAATTGGTTTGGGAAAGCGTTAGTACTAATTTGTCGCGCAAAGCAGCGGGTGGCAGCAAGAAAAAAGGTGCTAAGAAAGCCCCAGCTAAGCTTGAGAAACTGCCAGCTAGTAGCAAAATTTCTATTCCCGCAGGCACTGGCCGTAAATACGGTGTGGTAGCAGGCGACGTGAATCCCATTCACTTGTTTGATGTGACTGCTAAGGCCTTTGGCTTTAAGAAGGCCATTATTCACGGTATGTGGACGCTAGCGAAGTCAGCAGCGGTGTTGGATTCTCAACTACCACGTAAATTCCGTTACGACGTGGAATTTAAGCTGCCAATCTTTATGCCAGCTAACGTGCAGTTGCAATACCAGAATGCAGGCGAGAGCATTGCCTTGCGCGTGATGGATAGCAAAGGCGCCAAGCCACATATGGTTGGCAATATTGAGTTCCTGAGCTAAGCGAATTCAAACCAGTCCAAAAAATACCGGCCTTGGTGCCGGTATTTTTTTGTCTGTTAGCTGGCTTGCTGGATTAAATAAACGTCGTAACGAATGGCTTTGCCGGGGTCCGAGAAGTCCGGTTTGCAGGCTGCCAGATAGGGCGCATTGGGTGGGCGCTTAACGATCACGCGTTTACTCGCGATTTGTTTGGCCCGGGTTAGCAGGTCAGCTTCCTCCTCGCGAGAGGCGGGCGACTCATGCTGTTGTAATAGCTGGGCTTCTTTGGTTACGGCGGCCGACTTGTCGCGCTCTGGAAACATCGGGTCTAAATACACGACAGCAAATTCTCTATCGGCTTGCCAAGTGGTGGACTCCGCCTGCAGATGTCGTAGGCGTTCAGCGGTTTCTTGATAGCCGGTTTCTGCCACAAACGCTTGTAGGCTGTTCTGAGCGACCGTCCATAGTGTTGGGTTGCGTTCCAAGGCAGTCACCTGAAAGCCGCAGCGAGCCAATATTAGGCTGTCTTGTAGTAGCCCGGCGGTCATATCTAGCACAGCCGTCTCACGAGCGGGCTTGCAAAGTTTTACCAGACGCTCGTGTTGGCCTTTTTTGAGGCGTTTCCAATACGCGCCGCGGGTATAACTAAAGGTAGATGGCTGGGTGGTCATGCGGTTAATGATACTGGACTGGCTGCGGCGCGCGGCGGCTTTGTCGCCATCGCTATGGCTGAATCATGGGCCGGGCATAGAATGAACCCGTTCCGATTCAAAATTACGCTAATAAGCAAACGAGAAATTAATGTCTGATCGAGTTTTACTAGAGGTTCGTGATGAAGTGGCATATGTCACTTTTAATCGCCCGGACAAATACAACGGCCTAGACCGTGAAATGATGCTGGCGATGATTGATACCGCCAAACAGATTAAAAAAGACAAGTCGATTCGCGCTGTTATTTTGCAGGGCGAGGGCAAGGCCTTCTGCGCAGGTTTAGATTTTGGTAGCTGGTCGAAAACTCCCGCTAAATTAGCGGCTGGTTTTATGAAACCACGCCCAGGCACCACCAACTTGTTTCAAGAAGTGGCTTGGTGCTGGCGTAAGCTCCAAGTGCCGGTGATTGCTGTGGTGAAAGGCCATTGTTTTGGTGGTGGTATTCAAATCGCACTCGCGGCCGACTTCCGCTTTACCACGCCGGATTGCGAATTTTCGGTAATGGAAATTAAGTGGGGCATGATCCCAGACATGACTGGCACCATAACCCTGCGTGAGTTGGTGCCAATTGATGTAGCGAAAGAGCTCACCATGACCGGTCGCGTATTTAATGGTGAAGAAGCGAAAGCACTGAATTTGGTAACCGGCGTGTCGGCTGATCCGCTAGCGGACGCGGAAGCCTTGGTGACCCAGCTAAAAACCCGTTCTCCTGACGCGGTAGCCGCAGCCAAAGCCATGTTGCACAAAACCTGGGGCGCTAGCGAAAGTGGCGCATTGGCGACTGAAAGTTTGGTACAGGCCAAAGTGTTGGCTGGCAAGAATCAGCGGATCGCTCAAAAAGCTAACTTTGCGAAAAAGCTGCCTAAGTTCTTAGCGCGACAGTTTAATTACTAGCTCGTAGCAAAGTTGCTGAAAAGGGCTCGCCATAGGCGGGCCTTTTTTATGCCTAGGGGAGGAGTAGGGACGATCACGGGCGGTGGCTACCATCAGGCAATAAAAAACCCACCTAAAAAGGTGGGTTTTGAAGAGTGGCTCCCCGGGACGGGCTCGAACCGCCGACCTAGTGATTAACAGTCACCCGCTCTACCAACTGAGCTACCAGGGAACATCGCTAAAAGGCTTGAGAGCTCCTTAGCGAGGGCGCGTATATTAGGGAAACGCGCCCTTGTAGGCAAGGCCGATTTGGCCTTTTTTACGTTTTTTTTTCAGATGTTACTCGCTGATGCAATCAGCGATGCGTTGCATGGCGTTTTCTAGGTTTTCCATGCTGGTCGCAAACGACAAACGCATGTGGCCAGGCGTACCAAATGCAGAGCCAGGCACAAGTGCCACGCCTGCATTTTCAATGAGGTATTCGCCGAGCTGCAGGTCGTCGTCAATGCCCTCTAGGCGATCGATAACGCCCTGGAATGATGGGAAGGCATAGAAGGTGCCATCAGACTCAATGCACTCAACACCGGGCATTGCGTTCAATGCGCCTACCACGTAGTCATGGCGCTCCTTAAACGCGACTACCATGTCTTTCACACATTGTTGGTCGCCTTTGATACCGGCTTCCGCAGCGTACTGAGAAATAGAAGTCGGGTTAGAGGTGCTTTGCGATTGTACTTTTTTCATTGCTTTAATGAGCCAAGCCGGGCCACCCGCGTAGCCGATGCGCCAGCCAGTCATGCTGTAGGCTTTTGAAACGCCATTAAGCACGATGGTGCGGTCGTATAAATCAGGGCAGGCCATCAAGATGTTTACGAAGGGCTCTTCGGTCCACAAAATGTGTTCGTACATGTCGTCGGTAGCAATCAGCACATTCGGGTGCTTGCGCAGTACTTCACCCAAGGCTTCTAACTCAGCGCGAGTGTAGGCCTTGCCTGATGGGTTCGAGGGGCTGTTGATCGCCAGCAAACGGGTTTTGGGTGTGATAGCTGCTTCGAGTTGCTCAGGTGTGAGCTTGAAGCCGTTGGCCATGCTGGTTTCTACAATCACCGGCGTGCCATCGGCGACTAGTACCATATCGGGATAAGACACCCAGTAAGGCGCGGGTACAATTACTTCGTCGCCTTCGTTCAATAGCGCAAGCGCCATATTGAAGAAGCTTTGTTTGCCGCCACAAGACACCAAAATTTGGTCAGCCGCGTATTCGTGGCCATTGTCTTGTTTGAATTTTTCTATAATGGCTTGCTTAAGACTTGGCGTGCCATCAACAGCGGTATATTTGGTTAGGCCATTGTTAAGCGCTTCAATCGCAGCGTCTTTAATGTGCTGCGGTGTGTCGAAGTCAGGTTCACCTGCGCCTAGGCCAATAATGTCGCGGCCAGCGGCACGCAATTCAGCGGCGCGGGCAGTAACGGCTAGCGTAGGGGATGGTTTGATGCGATTAACGCGATCAGACAAGTTCATAAGCGGTGTAGTCCAGCGTAAGGTTTATGTCTGGCACAACGTGTACCAGCCAAAAATTTCAGCCGCGTATTGTATAAAATCACGGCCTCTGCCGCTAGCGTAGTCACCCTTGAAAGAGTAGAAAACTCGTGGAAAAACAGCCTTTTCAGTTAAAAACTGACTATCAGCCATCGGGTGACCAGCCAACCGCGATTGCTGGCTTGCTTGATGGTCTTGATAGTGGTCTTGCTTGCCAAACCTTATTGGGCGTTACCGGTTCGGGCAAAACGTTCACTATGGCGAACGTGATTGCGCAATCTGAGCGGCCGACACTGATTTTGGCGCATAACAAAACCTTGGCTGCGCAGTTGTATGGCGAAATGCGCGACTTCTTTCCCAATAATGCGGTCGAATATTTTGTTTCCTATTACGACTATTACCAGCCAGAAGCGTATGTGCCTTCGTCGGATACTTTTATCGAGAAAGACGCCTCGATAAACGAACATATCGAGCAAATGCGGCTGTCGGCTACCAAAGCGCTGCTGGAACGGTCTGACACCATTATCGTGGCCACGGTTTCTGCTATCTATGGTTTGGGTGATCCGCAGTCCTACTTAGGCATGATTTTGCACCTAAGCACCGGCGAACAAATCGCGCAGCGCGATATTTTGCGGCGCTTGGCCGATATGCAGTACACCCGCAATGAGATTGAATTTGTTCGTGGTACTTACCGGGTACGGGGTGATGTGATTGATATCTACCCAGCGGAATCGGAAACCGAAGCAGTACGGGTGGAGCTGTTTGATGACGAAGTTGAACAGATCACCGTGTTTGATCCGCTAACTGGCCACGTCATTCGCAAGCTGGCGCGTTATACCGTTTACCCTAAATCACACTATGTGACTCCACGCGAGAAAATTTTGGAGGCCTGTGATGCCATTAAGGCTGAATTAAAAGATCGTGTGCAGCACCTAAAAGAGTTGAACAAGTTGGTTGAGGCACAACGCATTGAGCAGCGCACGCTGTATGACCTCGAGATGATGCGTGAACTGGGTTACTGCAACGGCATTGAGAACTATTCACGTTACTTGTCAGGACGTGCGCCGGGAGAGCCGCCGCCGTGTTTGTTCGATTATTTGCCCGCCGATGCCCTGTTGTTTATTGACGAGTCTCACGTTACCGCGCCGCAGCTGGGCGCTATGTACAAAGGTGATCGTTCACGTAAAGAGAACTTAGTGGAATATGGTTTTCGGCTGCCGTCGGCGCTTGACAACCGGCCCCTAAAGTTCGAGGAGTTTGAGCGCTTGTCGCCGCAAACGGTATTTGTGTCTGCGACACCGAGTAAATACGAAAACGAAAAAGCCGATAACACGGTAGAGCAAGTCGTACGGCCCACCGGGTTGCTGGACCCGATTGTTGAAGTGCGGCCTGCGGGGACCCAAGTTGATGATGTGTTATCTGAAATCCGTGCGCGGGTAGAAAAGGGTGATCGTATTCTTATCACCACGCTAACCAAACGGATGTCGGAGGATTTAACTGCGTTCTTGGATGAAAACGGTGTGCGGGTGCGTTATCTGCATTCTGATATCGACACGGTGGAGCGAGTTGAGATTTTACGTGACTTGCGCTTAGGCACTTTTGATGTGTTGGTTGGGATTAACTTATTGCGGGAAGGTCTTGATTTGCCAGAGGTTTCCTTGGTTGCAATTCTGGATGCGGATAAAGAAGGCTTCCTGCGTTCTGAGACTTCTTTGGTGCAGACCATTGGCCGCGCCGCTCGTAACTTAGAAGGTAAAGCGATCTTGTATGCCGATCGCATTACGGGCTCAATGAAGCGCGCCATTGACGAAACAGAGCGCCGCCGCGCGAAACAGATGGCCTATAACGAAGCGAATGGCATAACGCCTAAATCTATTCGTCGTGCAGTGCGCGATGTCATGCAGACCGGTTATGGCGAAAGTACCGAAGCCGAAGTGCTAGAAGCAGCAGAAGAGCAGGCTAAGTACGAGTCCATGACGCCAGCGCAGCTGATGCGTGAGATTAAGCAGCTAGAAAAACAAATGAATAAGCATGCCAAGGCGCTGGAATACGAAGAAGCTGCCCGCGTGCGCGACGAAATCGTTAAAATTCGCCAACGCGGTTTAGGTATCGCTCAAATTAAAATGGCCGGCTAGCTGGCAACATTCAGCTTAACAACCATCAGGAAATTCAATGTCACTCAACTGGACATACCCCGTTGCGCGCGCTGCGCTGTTTAAATTAGACGCTGAGCTCGCGCACGAGTTGAGCATTAAACAATTTAGTGTCATGCCGCGTGCCGTCGCTAAAGCGGCGTTTAACCCCTGCGTAGCTGACAAGCCGGTTGAACTGCTAGGGCTGCGCTTCCCAAATCCGGTGGGTTTGGCAGCCGGTTTAGACAAAAACGGTGAATGTATTGATGCCTTTGATGCGATGGGTTTTGGCTTTGTTGAAATCGGCACCGTCACGCCTCGGCCTCAGCCTGGCAACCCTAAGCCAAGATTATTCCGCTTGCCGGAGCATGGCGCCATCATCAACCGCATGGGCTTTAATAATCACGGCGTAGATGCCTTGGTGGCGCGTGCGGAAAAAGCTAAGGCGTCGGGTAAGTTACATGCGGTGTTGGGTATCAATATTGGCAAAAACAAAGACACCGCTAACGAAAACGCCAATGATGACTACTTAATTTGTCTGCGCAAGGTGTATCACGTCGCCGATTACGTGACGGTTAATTTGTCGTCACCGAATACCCCAGGTTTGCGTGACCTGCAGCACGGCAAGGCGATGGATGAATTGCTAGCGGCGCTCAAGCAAGAACAAGCGAAATTGGCTGAGCAGCATGGCCGCTACGTGCCTGTGCTGGTGAAGATTGCGCCTGATTTAATCGATCAAGAAGTTGAAGAAGTCGCGGGCCAATTGCAGCGCGCTGGGATTGATGGCGTGATTGCAACCAATACCACCCTTAGTCGTGATGCCGTTAAAGGTCATAAAAATGCGGATGAGGCAGGTGGTTTGTCGGGTAAGCCCGTGTTGCAACGCTCAACCGAAGTGGTCGCACAGCTGCGCCAGTTGCTGGGGGCCTCGTATCCCATCATTGCGGTGGGTGGTGTGAGCTCCGCTGCAGACGCCGAAGCCAAGCGGAAAGCCGGGGCTGATTTGGTGCAAATATATACCGGTTTTATCTACCAAGGGCCGCGCTTAATTGGCGATTGTATTCGGGCTTGGTAAGCGGCATTATTCTCGGTCGGCATGCTGCTTAGCATTAAGCTGCCTTAAGCGTTGCTATATAACGGTTTTTTGTCGAAATTTGGTTGCTTGCTGACAACGCTTTGAGTAAAGTACGCGCCCTTGTTGCATCAGTAGCAGCCACGGCTGTGTAGAGATGCTTGAGATAGACGCGTAGCTCAGTTGGTTAGAGCACCACCTTGACATGGTGGGGGTCGTTGGTTCAAATCCAATCGCGTCTACCAGTAATTGTTTGATTTAGTTGTTTTTTTTAGTCCTTGGGAGGACGGCGATATCGCTACTGATAAGCGCGTAAGGCGCAACGAAGAAATCCGGGTTCCTGAAGTTCGTTTGATCGACCAGGATGGCGAGAATGTAGGCGTTATTAGCCTGCAAGATGCGCTAGCTAAGGCGAAAGACGCCAGCTTGGATCTCGTGGAAGTATCGCCAAACGCCGCGCCGCCCGTTTGTAAAATTATGGACTTCGGCAAATTTTTGTTTGATAAGCAAAAATCAGAAGCCGCTGCGAGAAAGAACACTAAGCGTACTCAGTTGAAGGAAATTAAATTCCGCCCGGGTACGGATATCGGCGATTACAACACCAAACTTCGCAAACTCCGTGAGTTTTTGGAGAGTGGTGATAAAACCAAGATTACTATCCGTTTCCGCGGGCGTGAGATGGCTCACCAAGAGTTGGGAATGGATTTGCTCAAACGAGTCGAAGCTGACTTGGAAGAGTACGGTTCTGTTGAACAGCATCCTTCAATGGAAGGGCGCCAGATGTCGATGATTATCGGTCCATCTAAGAAGAAGAAATAGAACTGAAAGCATAAATAAGCAGACTGCCTCCGAGCAGCGCTATTTATCCTCTGGGAACCGGTACACACACAAACCGCTACCGAGGTGGCCACTAAGGCCGAAGCTCACAGAGAACTGTTGAGCCTGTTGTAAATTAATTGGAGTGTAACCATGCCTAAGATGAAAACTCATCGTGGTGCGGCTAAGCGTTTTAAGAAAACGGCTACTGGTCGTTACAAAAAACGTGCAGCGTTTCGTAACCACATCCTCACCAAAATGACTACTAAGTCGAAGCGTCAGTTGCGTCGTCCAGGCCTTGTTGCCGAAGCCGATACACCGAAGCTAAACCGCATGTTGCCTAACGGCTAGGAGAGGGAAGAATGGCAAGAGTAAAACGTGGTGTACAAGCGAAAGCTCGTCACAAGAAAGTATTAGCGAAAGCTAAAGGTTATTACGGCGCTCGTAGCAAGGTTTATCGCGTTGCTACCCAAGCGGTAACGAAAGCAGGCCAATACGCCTATCGTGACCGTCGTCAACGCAAGCGTCAGTTCCGTCAGCTTTGGATTGCGCGTATTAACGCAGCAGCCCGTGCTAACGAAATCACCTACAGCCGCTTTATTGCTGGCTTGAAAGCTGCTGAAATCGAGTTGGATCGTAAAGTTCTAGCTGATATCGCAGTTCACGACAAAGCTGCATTTAGCGCCCTTGCTGAGCAAGCAAAGGCCGCCCTAGCAGCATAAGTGTGCTGGCGCACCTGGCCGCTTTAGTTGGGCGGTTGGGTTCGCAACAAAACACTTAAGATAAGAAGGGAAAGGCCGATGCCTTTCCCTTTTTTGTTTGAAATATTTGAAAACGATACACGCCGATAAGTGAGCCCATAGCTGTGAGCGAAACAAGCAACATTCAGGCATTACAAGCGCAAGCCTTAGCCGCCGTTGAGCAGGCCCAAGACATTGCTGCGCTGGAAGAATTACGAGTGCAGTGGTTAGGTAAAAAAGGCCAGATCACCGCGCTGCTAAAAACCTTGGGCAAAATGAGCCCCGAGGAACGCCAGACCACTGGCGCACTAATCAATCAAGCTAAGCAGGCTGTGCAGCAAGCGATCCAAACGCGTAAAGATGCGTTGGAAGCGGCGGCGCTGGCGGAGAAGCTTGAGGCTGAGCGTATCGACGTCAGCTTGCCTGGCCGTAATGGTGGCCGTGGTGGTCGTCATCCGGTAACGCGCACCTTAGAGCGTATTACTAACATGCTAAGTGCGGCGGGTTTTGAGGTCTCAGAGGGCCCTGAAATCGAGGATGATTATCATAACTTCGAGGCGCTTAATATTCCGGGCCATCACCCTGCACGCGCCATGCACGACACCTTTTATTTTGACGCTACTACCTTGTTGCGCACCCATACATCGCCGGTACAAATTCGAGTGATGGAGCAGGGCGAGCCACCGTTCCGCATTATTGCGCCGGGTCGTGTTTATCGTTGTGATTCCGATGTGACTCACACCCCGATGTTCCACCAAGTGGAAGGTTTGGTGGTCGATAAGCAAGTAAGCTTTGCTGACCTTAAAGGCATGCTCCATAGCTTCTTGCGTCGTTTCTTTGAAAAAGAGGACCTTAAGGTTCGATTCCGCCCATCGTATTTCCCATTCACTGAGCCATCGGCAGAAGCTGACATTGAATGCGTGATGTGTTCTGGCGAAGGCTGCCGTGTTTGCAGTCACACCGGTTGGTTAGAAGTATTGGGCTGCGGCATGGTGCATCCCAAAGTGCTGGAGTCTGCCGGGCTCGATCCAGAAGAATGGATGGGTTACGCATTCGGTATGGGGGTAGAGCGCTTGGCCATGTTGCGTTATGGCGTGAATGACTTACGCCTGTTCTTTGAAAATGATCTGCGCTTCCTTAAGCAGTTTTCGTAAGGAGATTTAGTAATGCGTTTTTCTGAATCTTGGTTGCGAGAGTGGGTTAACCCAAGCTGCAATACAGATGAATTAGTCGCTCGCCTAACAATGGCGGGTTTGGAAGTCGATGCGGTAGAGCCTGCTGCGCCTGAGTTCACTGGCGTTGTGGTTGCTGAGATTGTTGGCTGCGAGCCGCATCCAGACGCCGACAAACTGCGCGTTTGTCAGGTAAATAAGGGTGACGAAACCGTACAAATTGTTTGTGGCGCTTCTAACGCGCGGACTGGCATTAAAGTGCCGTTGGCTACCGTTGGCGCCGTACTGCCAACTGCAGATGGCAGTTTCAAAATCAAAAAAGCCAAGCTGCGTGGTGTTGAGTCGTTCGGCATGCTGTGTGCCGCGACCGAAATTGGCCTGGCGGATTCCGCCGATGGTCTGCTGGAATTCCCAGCGGATGCGCCCGTAGGCAACGACGTGCGTGACTACCTGTCGCTTAACGATTCGGTTATTGAGGTTGATTTAACCCCTAACCGCGGTGACTGCTTGGGTATTGCGGGTCTTGCACGCGAGACCGGCGTGCTCACCCAAACTGATCTAACCGTACCGGCCATGCCTGCGCAAGCGGCGACAACTGACGCGGCTTTCCCAGTGTCGGTGGCGGATGCAGATGATTGCCCGGTATATGTAGGGCGGGTAATTCAAAATATTAATCCAGCGGCCGAAACGCCGTTGTGGATGCAGGAGCGTCTGCGTCGTTCCGGTATTCGCTCGTTAGGCTTGTTTGTTGATGTCACCAACTATGTGTTGCTGGAACTCGGTCAGCCTATGCATGCATTTGATCTCGACAAATTGCAGGGCGGCATTCAGGTTCGTCGCGCTGACGCGGGTGAAAAGCTCACACTATTAGACGAGAGCGTTTGTGAGCTAGATGCGGAATGTTTGGTGATTGCTGATCAATCTGGCCCCTTGGCGCTTGCGGGCGTGATGGGCGGTGATAGCACCGGTGTTACTGGCACCACCGCCAATATCTTTTTGGAGTCGGCCTGCTTTAACCCCATTACCATCGCCGGCCGTGCGCGTCGCTTTGGCTTGCATACCGACTCGTCTCACCGCTTTGAGCGCGGTGTTGAGCCTGGCTTGCAGGATTTGGCGATTGAGCGCGCCACCGCGTTAATTCTTGAATACGCCGGTGGTGAAGCTGGCCCGATTCAAGTTCACGGTGCGGTCGCGCCGCGTCAAGCGATTAGCTTGCGTAACGAGCGTGTGGCCCAAGTTTTGGGTATGCCCGTTGCTGCCGATGTGATTGAAGATAGCCTGACCCGTCTGGGCATGGCGATTGAAGCCACTGCCGATGGTTGGCAGGTAACGCCGCCGCAAGCGCGCTACGACATTACGATTGAAGTCGATCTGATTGAAGAAATCGCGCGTATTGTTGGTTACGACAATATTCCGGCGGGCGAGGGTTTTGCGGCCTCATTAGCGGCCGAAGTATCGGAAAACGAGCTGCGTGATAGTGATCTGCGCGATCACTTGGTAACTCGTGACTACTTTGAAGCCGTGACTTGGAGTTTTGTCGAGCCTGAATTCCAGTCGACTTTATTCCCCAATGAAACTGCCAAAATGCTGGCCAATCCGATTTCTTCGGATATGGCGGCAATGCGGGTTAGTTTGCTGCCTGGCTTGCTGCGCACGGTGGCACATAACGTCAATCGCCAAGCCAGCCGTGTGCGCCTGTTTGAAACCGGTTTGCGCTTCCTGATGGTGGGCGATGAGCTACAGCAACGCCGCACTCTAGCCGGTGCCGCTTGGGGCTTGGCGCATGACGAGCAGTGGTCAGAAGCCAGCCGTGCGGTTGACTTTTACGATGTTAAAGCCGATCTAGAAGGTCTGTTGGGCCTCTTGAATGCTGAAATTGAGTGGCAAGCTGCTGATGTTGGTTTGCTGCACCCCGGTCAATCGGCCGAGGTTAAGGCAAATGGTGAAACAATCGGTTATATGGGTGTGCTGCATCCATCGTTGCTAAAAGCCGCCAAGCTGAAAAAAGCACCGGTGCTGTTCGAGTTTGATTTAGATCGCATCGAGCGCCTGCGACGTGTTCCTGCATTTGAGCCGGTAGCAAAATTCCCAGAGGTTCGTCGTGACTTGGCGGTGGTGGTTCCCGAGTCTGTAACAGCGGCACAGCTGCAACAAAGCTTGGCAACGGCCGCTGGTGATCTGCTGCAAGACAGCTGGGTGTTTGACGTTTATCAGGGCGAAGGCATAGACTCTGGCTTCAAGAGTGTTGCCTTAGCCTTTGTTTTACAGGATAAATCTGCGACACTGGTTGAAGAACAGGTGGAAACTACAGTTGCTAACATTGTAGATTCACTGACAAACCAACTAGGTGCAACGGTACGGGATTAGTTGTGACTACTGATAAAACAACAGTTACCAAAGCCAGTTTGGCCGAAGAGCTCTATGAGCGCTTGGGTCTAAATAAGCGTGAATCCAAAGAACTGGTAGAGCAGTTCTTTGAGGAAGTGCGGGCGGCATTGGAATCCGGCCGTAATGTAAAGTTGTCTGGCTTCGGCAACTTTACCTTGCGTGACAAAAATGAGCGCCCCGGGCGCAACCCTAAAACAGGTGAAGAAATACCTGTGAGCGCGCGGCGTGTTGCTACCTTCCGTCCTGGTCAGAAGCTCAAAGCTCGAATCGACGAATACGGTGACAACAGCTAAATCCACAGCGGCTGCAGCAGAAGAGCTCGACTTGTTTGGTGAGCCGGTTGCTCAGTCGAGCAAGCCTAGTTCCTCTAAAGCGTCGCCAGAAACGAAGAGCGCTGCAGCGCCGGCAAGTTCATCGGCTAAAAAATCATCTACTGCTAAAAGTAAACCCAAGTCGACAGTGAAGATATCAGCCCAGAAGGTAACTGCGGCCAACGACTATCCCGCGGTGCCAGAGAAACGTTATTTCACTATTTCTGAAGCTGGCGATTTATGTGGCGTGAAACCACATGTGTTGCGTTACTGGGAAAGCGAGTTCAAGCAACTATCGCCAGTCAAGCGGGCCGGTAATCGTCGTTATTACCAGCGCCAAGATATCTTTTTAATTCGCGAAATACGTGAGCTATTGCACGAGCAGGGCTTCACGATCGCTGGCGCAAAGCAAAAAATATCAGGTGAAAATTCTAAAGAAGAAGTCAGTAAAAACAAACAGATACTGCGTGAAGTTAGGCGAGAACTGGAAGGGTTGTTGAAGGCCCTAAAAAGTTAACTAGCGGATCATATCGGGCCAAACAGTAAAAAGCCGTGCTGATGCACGGCTTTTTTATTGGGCGATTCGAATGGGCTTATTTGAGTGGGCCTATTTGAATGGGTTACGGATAAATTCTTTGAATAATCGCCCGGGAGTGTTGTTGGGGTGTTTGTTATGCGAGCCGTCGCAAAAGGGCATTTGCTGCGAGCGCTTGCAGCCGCATACCAACAAAATTTGCGCTTGCTTCGCGGTATGGCTATAGGGTTCGCAGTTGCTCGACGCAGTTTTCTGATCGCAGTAGGGTGCCGTTGTGGTTTTTCCACATTGGCATATCTGGACCGTTTGGTTGCGCTCGACATTTACCACCCACGGCTCTTGGCGGCGGTACATTAACGCTTTGTGCAGTTTCGCTTGGCTCATGTTGATGCCTAGATGCTAGGTTATTGCCTTGAGCTAAAGGTTGCCGCGCAGCAGGCCAAGGTCAACGCAGTCTGCCATTGCCTGATAACCCGCTGGGCTGGGGTGTAAGTTGTCGCCACTATTGTATTCCGGCAATAAGTAAGCAGGGTTTGCGGGGTCTTGTAGACAACGTTCAAAATCAACAATGCCATCGCTGAGATTTTGCTGACGAATCCATTCGTTCACCACCGCGCGGCTTCGTGTGGCCTCCGCAGTGCCGTGCATTACGTTAATGGTATCGCTCAAGCCAAAAGGCAGGGTCCCGGTCACGGCGCCGGCTGCTGGCGGTAGCGTGCCGAGTAACACATTGAGATCGGCGGCATGGGCTTTCGCCACTAGCTGTTTTAAGCCCTCGATCAATTCTTCGGGCGTGGGATTGCCAATGGGCAGTGGCGAGGCGCCAAAGTCATTGGTGCCAATCATAATGATCACATCGGTTACCCCCGTTACGCCGAGCACGTCGGTATCAAAACGTTCCAACAAGGCAGGGCCGAATTGTGGCACGGTGCCTGCCGTCAGTAATTCGTTGCCGCTAATGCCCGCGTTAGCAATGGCAAACGGCAACTCTGCCTCAAGCACACGCTTGGCGAGGTAATCCGGATAACGCTGATCTTTAGCGACACTAGGGTTGGTGAAATACAGGCCCGTAATGGTGTCGGGAAAAGCCCCTGAGCCATCGGTAATGGAGTCACCCACGGTAACTACCGTGGCGGTGTTGGCCGGTGCTTCAACTTCGATCGCCTCAATCAATAAAAAGTTGTTCGATAGCGAAATGGGTAAGGGAATAAATCCGTCGCCGCTTGGGTCGGCGCTGCTGTCGCCGTTAAGGTTCATATACGGGGTTTCAACCGCATCTAAGTGACGGGTAATTTGCAGAATAGGTTGTGGCGCGTAAAAGCTAATGCCTAGGCGCTTAAACGGCGAAACAGGAAACGCGATGGGGTCGCTTACCAACGTTTCACCAGCCGCAAGCGTCACTTCAGTTGCGCCATTAAAGCGTAATGCGCAGCTGGTGTTGGGAGTGAGTGCCGGTGGGCCTTGCTCTGCCTCTTCCGCAATATGGAGATTACTGAAGGTAATCGGAGCTGAGGAGTAGCGATTGCTGACGCGCAAACGCATCACATTGCCGGCCCAGTGAGGTGCGATAAATTGGCGCATGGTGTTGAGCGCCATCGGCGGGGTAATCAAAGCATCAGAGTGGGCGGTAAACCAGCTGGTAACCAGGTGGCTGCTGTCGTTTAACGGCGCTTCGCTGCAGCGTTCCTCAGTCGGGCGTGGGGTCGGGCGGCTGTCACTTAGGTTTTGCGTTGCAGTAGGTTCTGGGCTGCTGCAGGCGCTTAACAGTGCTACTACCAGCATTAGAAGTGCGCTGTGTTTAATCGTTACCGAACTCATATTGGCTGTCTCCACACAAGCCCGAAGCGAGCTGCATTTGTTTATTAATTGTTTGCGCAAAGTCTAACAGCGGCTTTTTGGTGAAGATTGACTGCATGCGCCAGCGCTTGTTCGAAAGCGACAGCGCCTAGAATGGTGGCGATAGTTACATACAGGCAGCGCCGTTAGTTTGGGTGCACAATGCAAAAAATAATGACGTTTGCAGCTGTTAGTGTGCTGGCCTGCGCGTTGGAATAATAAGGTAATGGAGAGGATAAATGGCAACACCGCTTGATCAGCAATTAGCGCCTACAGAGGGCTGGCAGCAGCCGACGCAGCAGCGGCTTGCACCCATGACTAAGGCCGAATCTAACTACTTCCAGCGTTTGATCAGCTTTTTTATCGTGAAGGTTTTTAAGGTTAAAGCGCCTAATCTATTTATGACGGGTTTGCGCAATACCCGGGTGTTTCTGCCGATGTTGATTTACAACCAGCAAATGATGCCGCGAGGTGAGTGTGATCGGCGTGATACCGAGTTGGCTATCTTGCGGGTGGCTTGGCGTTGCCGTTCACACTACGAATGGGGCCAGCATGTAGAAATCGGTTTACGCGCGGGGCTCGAGGCAGATGAAATTAGTCGCGTGCCATTAGGGCCGGACGCGGCAGGATGGACGCCTTTGCAAGCCGCGATAATTAGGGCAGTGGATGAGTTGCACGAGCACAAAATTGTTAGTGATGAAACTTGGCAGCAGTTATCAGCGCGTTACCAAGCCCGCCAGCTATTTGAGTTGTTGGCAGTCATTCAGCACTACAGCGGCTTGGCTGGTCTGCTAAATAGTTTTGGCGTAGAACTAGATCAACCGATTGCTGACGCACTGGCCAATACCCCAATACATACTCAGGCCGCAGCAAAAGCGGGATTGGAGCAGGAGTAGAGCATGCAGTTTAGTGATCAGGTGGTCGTCATCACCGGCGCCTCAGGCGGTATTGGTGAAGCCGTGGCTAGGCAATTTTACGGGCGTGGCGCGCACTTGGTATTGGCGGCGCGGAATGAGGCTGATTTGACTCGCTTAGCCTCATCGCTAGGTGATCCGGCGCGTTGTGTGGTGGTGCCAGGGGATTTGACTCAGACAGCGGATTGCCGACGGCTGATTGACGCTGCTGTGGAGCAGTTTGGTCGGATTGATGTGTTGGTGAATAACGCCGGCACTAATTTGCGCGGCCCAGTGCAGACACTGCCGCCGGAACATATTTCCACCTTGATTGATCTTAATTTGCGCGCGCCGCTATTGCTGTCACGCATGGCCTTGGATCATATGTCGTCCGGTAGCTCTATTGTGCAAGTTGCCTCTTTAGCAGGCCGGGCGCCGGTGGCTAATGGCGCCACTTACAGCAGTACCAAATTTGGTTTGCGTGCCTTTACCTATGCCTTGGCAGAGGAGTTAACGGGCACCGGAATTCGGGCCAGCATCGTGTCGCCGGGGCCGGTAGAAACCCAGTTGATTTTGAATGATCCCGCTGACGTGCCCGATATTGTGTTTTCGCAGCCAATGTCGACCCCAGAAGACGTGGCCGATGCCGTGGTGCGTTGTGCTGCCGACGGCAAACTCGAACGGGTGGTGCCAAAAATGTCGGCACCCATTACCACCGTCGGCTATTTATTCCCAAGCGTATTGCGAGCCTTGAAGCCAATGTTTGTGCGCAAAGGCAAGCGCATAAAACAACGCTATGTGGATGCCAGTAAACGACGTGTTCAAAGTAATCAGGATTAATTAGTGGATACAGTATCCAGCTATAAAAAAAGCACCTGAGTAGGTGCTTTTTTTATAGGGTTCGACCCAAATTGGTCGGAGCGAGAGGATTCGAACCTCCGACCCCCACAACCCCATTGTGGTGCGCTACCAGGCTGCGCTACGCTCCGATTTTTGTTCGTTGCCGCGTTTGCGAGTAACGAAGGGCGGGCATCTTACCGAATGCCATGGCCGCGGCCAAGCGCAAATTGCGTTATGGCAGCACCTTTTTGAATGGCTTAACGCTCACCTTGGCGTAAACCCCAGCTTCGATATAGGGATCGGCCTCAGCCCAGCGCTCGGCGTCGGCTAAGGAATCAAATTCTGCAATCACTACGCTGCCAGTAAATCCGGCTTCGCCAGGGTCTTCGCTATCAATCGCAGGACTGGGGCCGGCCACCAGTAAGCGACCAGCTTGTTTAAGATCCTCTAGACGCGCCAGATGGGCAGGGCGCGCTTGTTTGCGTAGTGGCAAGCTGTTGTCGACGTCTTCTGAAACAATTGAGTAGTACATCAAGATAAACCTAAAGCAGTTACGGTTGGCGCATTATCTCTTCGAGAGTTAAGGCGGTAAATTTTTCAATCCCTTTAAATAGATACACCAGTGAAATCATCATGACGATGGTGCTGGGTAGTGCGATCACGGGAAATGAGAGCGCGGTCATTTTGCCTAGCTCTTCGGTGTAAGCCACAGTGCCGGGATTACTGACCACAATCCATTTCGCTAACAGGTAGTTCAGCGTCGATGAGAGAAAAAACGAGCCGGCCACCAAATAGCTAGTGGTTTTTAAACGCTGATCAAGCTGCGCCTGAGTGCCTTTGTGACTAACCGCCTCGGTAATCTTGTCGATATTCATGATCTGTTCGTTAAACAGCAGCTTACGCACTAACGGGTAGGGCGTGTAATGCGACACCAGCACCGCCAAGCCAATTAGCCCAGGAATCGCTGCTTCTTTAATGGCTATGTACTTTGGGTCTAGCTCCAGCAGGCTAATGCCGCCGGTCAAGCCAATGCTAATAAAGCCGAGGATCGAAAAAATATTGGCTTCGCGGGTTCGATGGAAGTCGTAAGCGCCGTAACCCAAGGGGAATGCGAGCGCTACCACGATGGCGAGCTGAGGGCCTAGGTATTGTTCACTGCCTAGTTTGGTCATAATCAGCGTTGGGATAATGATATTTAACGCTAGATTGGCCAGTAGGCTGCCGTGGCTAGGCTTATTCGTGGTCTGCTTGCTGGGTTTCTGTTCTGGCTGATTGCCGGGCATAGTGTAATTGCTGCTCATTATTGTCTGGCCAGCGTAGTGACACTGCCCAAAGATGTAGTTGAATAATTAGTGGTCGGTTGTGAATGCGCGGCTCACTATACTGGTATCCTGACGGCGGGCCAAACGCCATATCCAGAAACGCGCTTGGGCCGATCTGCACGTTACGATTTACTTTATTTGGAACTCATTTGTGAGTCAGTTTTTTTCAATTCATCCAGACAATCCTCAGCCGAGACTGATCAAGCAGGCGATTGAGATTTTGCAAAAGGGTGGCGTGATCGCCTACCCAACCGATTCTTGTTACGCCCTTGGTTGTCAGCTGGGCAATAAAGATGCGGTTGAACGCATTACCCGTATTCGGGGTTTTGACGGCAAACACAACTACACTTTGGTCTGCGCGGATTTTTCTGAGTTGGCGACCTATGCCAAGGTGGATAACCAGCAATTCAGAATGCTTAAGCAGCTCACGCCGGGGCCTTATACCTTTGTGCTGATGGCCACCCGTGAGGTGCCACGCCGCCTAATGCAGGCCAAACGCAAAACTATTGGCTTGCGGGTGCCCGATAATGCCATCGCTAAGGCCCTAGTTGCTGAAATGGGGGAGCCAATCATGAGCGCCACCCTCATGCTGCCGGGTGAAGAGCAACCCTTGTTTGATGCTTGGGAAATTCGTGATCGCCTCGAGCATCAGGTCGATTTGGTTGTAGATGGCGGTTATTGCGGTTTAGAACCCACCACAGTGGTGGATTTAAGCGACGATAATCCAGTTATTGTGCGCCGGGGCTTGGGAGACACCAGCCTCTTTGAGTAGTACTGCCTGCGTGGCGGTCATGCTATTCTATAGCCCATAATTATTCGCTTATTCGAGATACTTTCAGGAGTCACAGTGACCAATTCCCTCGAGCCTGGCTCGCGGATTCTGTCCGGCATGCGACCAACCGGTCGTCTTCACCTTGGCCATTACCACGGCGTTCTTAAAAACTGGATTAACCTTCAGCACGAACATGAGTGTTTTTTCTTTGTGGCCGACTGGCATGCATTGACGACACACTATGAAGACCCACAGCTGTTGCAAACCCATATCCGTGAAATGGTGGTGGACTGGTTGGCCGCGGGTGTTGATCCAGGCCGCGCTTGTTTGTTCGTGCAATCACAGGTGCCCGAGCACGCAGAGCTACACCTGCTGTTGTCGATGATGACGCCAGTGGGCTGGTTGGAGCGAGTGCCTTCTTATAAAGACCAACAGCAAAAGCTGTCGGAAAAAGACCTCTCGACTTACGGCTTTCTCGGTTACCCCTTGCTGCAGAGTGCTGACATTCTGCTGTACAAAGCGGATGCGGTGCCGGTCGGTGAAGATCAGGTGGCGCATGTCGAGCTAACCCGTGAAGTGGCTCGTCGCTTTAACTATTTGTATGGCCGCGAGCCTGGCTTTGCTGATAAGGCTGAAGCAGCAGCCGACAAAATGGGTAAGCGCAACGCCAAGCTCTATCGTAACCAGCGTAAGGCTTGGCAAGAAAAAGGTGATGAAGAAGCGCTGGAAATTGCCCGCGCCATGGTGGAGCAGCAGCAGAATCTGACCTTGGCCGATAAAGATCGCCTGTTGGGATACCTTGAAGGCGGTGGCCGGATTATCTTGGTGGAACCGGAAGCGGCCCTCACCGAAGCAGCCAAAATGCCGGGGCTTGATGGTCAAAAAATGTCGAAGTCCTACGGCAATACGATTTCTCTGCGCGATACCCCAGAGGAAGTTGAGTTAAAAGTTAAACGTATGCCGACCGACCCGGCGCGTGTGCGTCGTGACGATCCAGGCACACCCGAGAAATGTCCGGTTTGGGATTTGCACCAAATTTATAGTGATGCAGAAACCCAAGACTGGGTGAAGCAAGGTTGTACCACCGCCGGCATTGGTTGCATTGATTGCAAACGTCCGGTGATTGAATCAATGGAAAAAGAGCTTGCGCCGATGCGACAACGGGCCGAAGAATTTGATGCGTCGCCCGATTTAGTACAAAGCATTATCGAAGAAGGTAATGAGCGCGCTCGTGAAGCAGCCCGTGACACCATTCGTGAAGTACGTTCTGTGATGGGGCTGGTGTAAGCGCCAACCGTTATGTCTGACACTGTGCAACCAGAAGCGCCAAACAAAGCGCAATCCAGTCCATCCGAGCTTTTGCCGGATGCGGTGTTGGCACGCGTAGGTGGTGAACCGTTTCTGGATGCACCTAAAGACCTCTATATTCCACCCGATGCGCTAGAGATTTTCCTCGACGCCTTTGAAGGGCCGCTGGATCTACTGCTGTATTTGATTCGTCGCCAAAACCTTGACGTGCTTGATATTCCGGTGGCACTGATTACGCGTCAGTACATGGATTACATCGCGTTGATGTCTGGCATGCGCTTTGAGCTGGCTGCAGAGTACATGGTGATGGCCGCCATGTTGGCTGAGATCAAATCGCGCATGTTGCTGCCGCGTCAACAATCCGAGGATGACGACGACACCGATCCGCGCGCCGAACTGGTTCGTCGTTTGCAGGAATACGAGCGCTTTAAACAAGCGGCGCAAGACGTTGATGCCTTGCCGCGCATGAATCGCGAGTTGCATGCTGCGGGTGCCGAGCCGCCCGAGTTGCCGAGCGAAGTGCCACTGCCTGATGTCGACTTAAAGGAGCTTTTGCTCGCATTTCGCGACGTGCTCCAACGTGCCGAAATGTTTACGAGCCACCAGGTTGAAGCCGAGGCGCTGTCGTTGCGTGAGCGCATGAGCCGCGTATTGGCTGCTTTGCAGGCGGATGAGTTTGTGGATTTCCATAGCTTGTTCGACGTTGAAGAAGGCCGCATGGGCGTGGTGGTGAGTTTTCTCGCAATTATGGAATTGGTGAAAGAGTCACTGATTACGATTGTCCAGAATGAAACCTTTGGGCCTTTGTATGTGCGTGCCGGTGCCGTAGCGGCACCCGAGGCAGTGGGTGAAGAACAGGAACAGTTAGATGTCTGACGAGCTAGAGCAAAGCAACGAAAGCGTTGAGCAAAAAGTCGACGCGCTGGCAGAAAAATCTGCGTCAAGCAGCAATATTCCGAGCGCATTTGCCACAGGCGAGGTAAGCTTGGCGGAGATCATCGAGGCAGCACTTATGGCTGCTGGCGAGCCGCTTTCTATCGAGCAGATTTGTGCGTTATTTGATCCCAACGAACGGCCCCAAAACCGCGATGTGCGTCAGTGCTTGCAGGCGATGGCGGCAACGCGCGAGGGCACCGCTTTAGAACTGAAGGAAGTCGCTAGTGGTTGGCGCTTTCAGGTGCGTGAGGCCTATGCTCCTTGGGTCAAACGCTTATTCACCGAAAAACCGCAACGTTATTCGCGCGCATTGCTCGAAACCTTGGCGATTATTGCTTATCGGCAGCCAGTTACTCGGGGTGAGATCGAAGAGATTCGGGGTGTCGCGGTAAGTACCAACATCATGCGCACTCTGCAGGAGCGCGATTGGATTCGCGTGCTTGGTCACAAAGAGTTACCGGGTCGCCCAGCGATGTATGGCACCAATAAGGGCTTTCTCGATTACTTTAATCTGAAGTCGTTGGACGAATTGCCATCATTGGCTGAGTTGAAAGAACTCGACAAAATTAATATCGACCTCGACTTGTCGAATCCAGATCATCATGCGGATCCCGATGAGTCGGAAGTTCCGGCCGATGTTGCTGACGATTCTACGGATGAAGAGGTTACCGTACAGCTACCGTTAGCTGACACAGAAGCAGAAGCAGTCGATGCGGCCGTGGCTGATGTTGACGGGGTCAATCCAGACGACATGGGTGATGTTGCCGAGCAGGATGAGGATGGTAATAACCTCATCGTTACCGACGGTTCCAACCGTATTCATTAAAACGAGCCCGTGACGGCTCGACACGACTAACAGGCCCTATGGCAGAACGTATTCAAAAAGTGCTGGCGCGCAGCGGCGTGGGTTCGCGGCGCGAAATCGAACGCTGGATTAACGAAGGGCGCTTAACCGTCAACGGTAAAAAAGCCCAGCTTGGCGGCCAACTTCGCGGTGGTGAGCGAGTGATGGTCGATGGCAAGCCAGTACGTTGGTCGGCCGAAGAAACCGTGGCGCGGGTGTTGATGTACCACAAGCCTGAGGGCGAGGTGGTGAGCCGTGATGACCCAGAAGGTCATACCTCGGTATTTGAGCAATTGCCGCCGATTCAGAATGGCCGTTGGATCGCGGTAGGTCGTCTAGATATCAACACCAGTGGACTGTTGCTTGTTACCAATCACGGTGAGTTAGCACAGCGTTTAATGCATCCATCAAACGAGTTTGATCGCGTTTATGCGGCCCGAGTGTTTGGTGAGTTTGATGCTGACGAAGCTATCTTGGCGCTAAAAAAAGGCGTTGAGTTAGACGATGGTAAGGCACGGTTTGAAAGCGTGTCGGCGCGTGGTGGCGAGGGCAAAAACCGTTGGTTTGAATGTGCCCTGAAAGAGGGGCGTTATCGCGAGGTGCGGCGCCTTTGGCAAGCAGTTGGCGGTGAGGTTAGCCGCTTAATACGGACCCGCTATGCGGGCATTGCTTTGCCGAAAAACCTATCGCGCGGCATGTTTATGGATTTAACGCCAAATCAGGTGAATCAGCTGATGCGTGATTGCGGCTTGCAAGAAGTGGATCGCGACGAGTCGATTCGCGATATGCCTAACCGCTTTAAAAAACCAACTCGCGCTAAGGATTTGAAACCGTCTCGGCGGCGGCGTAAAAAATAACCTCCGGGCCGAGTGTTGGGCCCGGGCTGGGGGTTTAGCGATTTAACCCAGCAAGCACAAAGTCTGCGATTTTGCGGGCAGAATCCGGTGCCTTCGCGAGGTCTGCCTCATTTTCAGAAGGAAACGCCTGACGTCGCCCAGGGGTGAGAGTGGCAGGCAGCTCAATTCCAGCCACGGCAAAGTGGCTGCCGTCTAATTCCGCTTCGAGCTGGTTACTAAAGCAACGCAATGCCGCCTTGCTTACGCCGTACGCGCCCCAGTAAGCTTGGCCTTGATCGGCCGAGGGGTCGAGCGCAAAGGCAATAGTCGGCGTCTGACTATTGCGAAGCAGAGGCATCAGGCCTTGCGTCAGCAACATGGGGATTTGCGCATTAACGTGGTTGACCCGCAGCCATAGATCGGCTCGGTAGCTCTCTAGCGGTGCGTGGGTGCCTGGCGTGGCAGCGCAGTGAACCAAGCCGTCGAGTCGTCCAAACTGGTTTTCGATGGCATCACGAATGGTCGCCAGATCGTCGTTGTTAAGACCTTCGAAGTTGACGGGTAGCAGCACCGGAGCTGGGCCGTTACAGCTTTCGGCTGATTTTTTTAGGGTGCTCTCTAGACTTTCCAGCCTCGGTAAAGCACGGCCCGTAATAATGAGTTGTACACCCAGCGCCGCAAGCTGAATACACAGTTCTCGACCAATGCCACTGCTTGCGCCCGTTACTAAAACGACTTTTTGTTGCAGTGGATCCGATTGGCTTGGGTGGGTGTTGGCGGTAGTCGCGGCACTAGCGGTCATAGATTCTTGTTCTTGTTATACGTTGGTCAGTTAGGTGGGGCCGCAGTTTATCAGGCGGTTTAGCTAGCGGCTACGACTCTGCTACGAGCGGGGAATTGGCTGATTGTTGGGCCGGCTCGGAGCTCGTAGTAAGGATTGCGCTTAAATTGTGATTCGGATTTTATTCTGGTCTATTTTGTGGCCTATTTTGCGATGGGGAGCGTTTGGGTTTGTCACCTTTGAGTTCGTCTATTTTCGCTTCGATACGGAGCTTGTCTTGCGCGCTCAGATCGGCGTTGTTAACAGCCGCTTTTAGCTGTCGAATCGCTTGATCGCCCTCACCGCTGTATACCCAATAATTGGCTTTATAAATATGTGCCTCCGCCAGCTGACCCAAGTCGGCTGAAGCGCGTGCTAGCAGATCGTTGATCTCGGCATTGTGGGGGCGGTCTACATAGAGTGAAACCAGCTGCTCCTTGGCAGCCTGTGGTTTACCCAGCTGTAGCAAAGCCTCACCGTAGCGGTAACGCATTAAGCTGTTGTTGGCGAATAAGCGTTCCGTGATTTGCCATTGTTTGATGGCAGCGTTGCTATCGTTACTGCGCTGTAGGGCGCGGGCATAGGCGAGGTGATATAACAAATTGTCGGAATAAGCGTTAACGAGTCGCTCAAAGCCTGACAGCGCATAACGGTGGTCGCCAACAATGCTAGCGGCTAGCGACTGGCCATAGAGAATGGCAGGGTTGGTTTTAAAGTCAGCCATCTCTTCAGGGTAGTACTTACGCGGACTCTCTCGGTCTGGCGTGGAAAGCACGCGCGTTCGTTCACGAATAATGCCAAACAAGCCAGAGGTTTTGGGTTCTCGTACTGGGTATTCCAGTGCGCGCTGCTTGGCCTCTGCGATCCGTGTAGCTGTGAGCGGGTGAGTTTGTAAGATGCTGGCAAACGTGTTGTCGTAATTGGCGCGCAGCTTGTACAGCCGATTAAAAAACTCGGCCATACCGAGGGGGTCGAGTTGCGCTTGTGCGAGTAATGGGATAGCTAGGCGGTCAGCCTCATGTTCGTGTCCGCGTGTGTAATTGACACGCCGCTCCAAGCCGCTCGCTAAACCTGCACCAATTGCGGCTTGGGTAATGTCTGGATCGCCGCCACCGAGCAATAAGGCCGCAATGACCAGTGCGGTAGTGGCAGCTGACCAAGGTTTTTCCTGCTCGATAATCCGCGCAATATGCTGTTGGGTAACGTGAATGATTTCGTGGCCTAGCACGCCTCCCAGCTCATGTTCGTTGCTGGCCTGCGCAATAAGGCCCGTATGTACGCCAATATAGCCGCCGGGCATCGCGAAGGCGTTAACCACGCTGCTATCTACCGGAAAAAAGGTAAAACTACCAAGCGGCAAGCTGGTGCCCGCCGCAATGCGTTCCCCCAAGCTTTGAATGTAGGCGGTGATCTCCGGATCTGCTAAGACAACGCCTTGACGCTTTAATGAAAGCCACGCTTTGTGGCCATATTCGTTTTGTTGTTGCTGAGAAAAACCACGGGTCGCAGACTCGCCCATGTTGGGCAGGTCCAGTTCGCCAATACCGTTGGCATGACTGAAGGGGCTGAGTAGAAGCCCGCTGAATAATAGGCTGGAAAGAATGAGTAGCGCACGCGACATAGTCGTTTGGGTCATTGTTTGGTTTTTTTGAATGGTATTAGGACTCGCCGCAAGCGATGAAGTTTCGATTCAACCAGTCTTGATGGTTACATTAATTGAATGCTTAGCGGTTACTATAACCTGATAGTCATTTAGACTAGCGATAGTTAACAGTACTTGCGGGTTGGCTCGGGTACTGAGTAACGCATTCTTATAGGGTTATGGTGGGTAGAAAAGACGAATGAACATCATTAAAGACTGGTTTGATCAATATTTTTCTGATCCGCAAGTCATTATTTTGGCGTTGTTACTGGCGTCGGTGTTTGCTGTGGTTATGTTGTTCGGCGGCATCTTGGCGCCCGTGCTGGCCAGTGTGATTTTGGCTTATTTGCTTGAAGCACCCGTCACGAAATTGGAGTCTTGGGGTATTCCACGTTTAATTGCGGCGTCGGTCATGTACGTGGTGTTCGTGGTTTTGTCATTGCTTATCTTGTTTGTACTGTTGCCTGAGTTGTCACGCCAAATGACCGGCTTATTACAAAGTGCGCCAGACATGGTTCAGCAAACGCAGACGTTATTGCTTACCTTGCCGCAACACTACCCAGAGGTGTTTACGGAAGCGCAAGTGGATGATTGGATCGCTAAGCTCGGCGAAGAGCTACAAGCCAGTGTTCAAGCCTTGGCCTCAAGTTGGGTTAAGTTGGGCGTGGGCGTGACTTACGTCCTGATCTATATGGTGCTGATTCCGTTTTTGGTCTTTTTCATGTTGAAAGACAAAAAGCAGATTACGGCCTGGTTTGCTGGATTTTTGCCGAAAGACTACAGCCTAGTGAAAGTGGTTTGGAACGATGTAGACGCACAAGTGGGTAACTACGTTCGCGGTAAGGCGATTGAAATTTTAGTGATTGGGGTAGTGAGCTGTGTCACCTTTATGGTGTTGGGCTTGAATTACGCCATCTTGTTGGGCGTGTTAGTGGGTTTGTCGGTGTTGGTGCCTTATGTCGGGGCAACTGTGGTGACCCTGCCCGTATTGGCGGTAGCTTACCTACAATGGGGCCCCAGTAGTGAATTTAACTGGGTGTTTATCGCCTATGCGGTTATTCAGGCCCTAGATGGCAACGTGTTGGTGCCGCTGCTGTTCTCAGAGGTGGTGGATTTGCACCCCGTAGCAATTATTGTGGCGGTACTGTTTTTCGGCGGCATATGGGGTTTTTGGGGCGTTTTCTTTGCTATCCCGCTGGCCACCTTGGTGCAGGCGGTGATTAAAGCCTGGCCGAATAGACAGGCAATCCAAGCCGCTTGTTAGGGCGGCTGTATCGTTTCAAGTTGTTGCCGATTTATAGATTGTCGGAAGCGTAGTCCGCCAAGCGTGAACGTTCGCCCTGTGTCAGGGTGACGTGCCCGGCGTGGCTCCAGTTCTTAAAGCGCTCTACCACGTACGTCAGCCCGGAAGTGGTCTCGGTGAGGTAGGGCGTGTCGATTTGGGCTAAGTTGCCCATGCAGACAATTTTGGAGTTGGGACCAACCCGTGTAATTAAGGCCTTCATTTGTTTCGGCGTAAGGTTTTGAGCCTCATCAATAATCACGTAGCGATTAAAAAACGTGCGTCCGCGCATAAAATTAAGCGAGCGGATTTTGATTTTGTTCATCAAAAAATCTTGGCTGGCGCCGCTGGCCCAGCTGGTGGTACTGCCTTGCTGATCTTGCGTGCCTAGCACTTCAAGGTTGTCCATCAGCGCGCCCATCCATGGGGTCATTTTTTCTTCTTCAGTACCGGGTAAAAAGCCAATATCCTCACCCAGTGGCACGGTGACCCGCGTCATGATGATTTCGGTAAACGGCTGCTGCTGACCCGGGCGGGGGTCAAAGGTTTGGGCCAAACCGGCTGCCAGTGCCAATAGCGTTTTACCGGTACCGGCAGCGCCACATAGGGTAACGATGTCGATATTGGGGTCCATCAGCATGTTCATGGCGAAGTTTTGCGCGCGATTGCGAGCCGCTACGCCCCAAGCAGCATTGCCCTCACGCCGATAGTTGGTCAGTTTGTCGAGAACTAAGCGGTTGTCACGTGCATTTTCGTCGGCTTTCAGGATGTATTCGCGACGCGACGGTTGTTGTGCGCCGGTGCAGTCATGCCATACGCACTGGTTCGCGTAGATGTCGTTTTTGGGCGCTACCTCGCGTAGCAGCTCAACGGCTTGATCGGTTTGGTCGGCGTCTACGGCTTCGGTAAAGGCGACAAAATCCTCATCGTTAAGGCTAACCGCGCCGCTGTAGAGGAGTTGCAGATCGTCGATTTCATGCGCGTCGTGAATGTAGTCTTCGGCATTCAATCCAATCGCGGCGGCTTTGATGCGCAAGTTGATATCTTTCGATACCAGCACCACCGGTCGGTCTTCCATGGTTTTTAAGTGTAGGGCGCTAGCCAAGATCGAGTTGTCGGCTTTGCCAGTCACTAGGCTGTCGGGCAGGGTGACGTCTACCGATTCAGTTTGCAGGAACAAACTCCCCGGTTTTTTGGCATCGCCGTCGGCATTAATGGTGTCTTGCAGTGGTATGCCGGCAGAGATTTCTTTACCGATTCTGCCTTTTAGTAAGCCGTCGATAATGCGGCTGACCTGGCGTACGTTCCGTGCCGTCTCTGCCATACCTTTTTTATGCGCATCCAGCTCTTCCAATACGATCATCGGTAGGTAGATGTCGTGTCTACCAAACCGATGTATCGCACTGGGATCATGCATTAAGACATTGGTATCTAAAACAAAAAGCTTCTTTGGCTTGGTTTTTCTTGGCGCCACGGTGTCTCCTCTGGCTTAGCCGAATGTAGTGTGGGGCTTTTACAGTGCTTTGGCTGCTTCCAGTACTTTGTCCACATGACCTTTGACACGCAGGTTGCGCCATTCCTCTCGTAACACGCCGTCAGCGTCGATTAAGAAGGTGCTGCGCACAATGCCCATATACTCGCGGCCGTAGTTCTTCTTGAGCTGCCAGACGCCAAACAGTTCGGCTAATTCTTTGTCAGGGTCTGAAATGAGTTCAAACGGAAACGCTTGTTTGGCTTTAAAGTTTTCGTGGCTTTTTAAACTGTCCGGTGAAACGCCGTAGATCACGGTGTTTGCAGCGGCAAAATCGTCGATCGCATCGCGAAAGTTTTGGCCTTCAGTGGTGCAGCCAGGTGTGCTGTCTTTGGGGTAAAAATAAATCACGACATTTTTGCCTTTGAGGTCTGCGCTGCTGATGGTTTGCTCGCTGGTCGCTTGCGCGGTAAAGGCGGGAAGGGCTTGTCCAATTTGGACTTTTGACATGAATTAACTCCTGATCGTTTTGATCGAAACAAATTAATTGGTTGGCTCTGGCCGAGTGGAGCGCAAAAACCGCTCTCAATGACTACACTAATACGAACCGGATCGCTTGTCAGTGAGTAGTCGCACAAGTACCATGCCGACCGTTATAACTATTTTCTGGCGCGGTGGCTAACAAATTCGCTCGCGCCCGCCGAACCCTCCGGAGCAAAAATGATTCGCGGCAGTATTGTGGCGTTGGTTACGCCCATGTTCGACAACGGTGAAATCGATTTCGACACCTTGTCAGACTTAATTGAAATGCACATTTCCGCTGGTACTAATGCCATTGTGGCAGTGGGTACTAGTGGCGAGTCCGCCACGCTAGATAATGCCGAACACATCAAGGTAATTCGCTTTGTGGTGGAGCAAGCCGCGGGCCGGATTCCGGTGATTGGCGGTACGGGTGCTAATAGTACGCGCGAAGCGTTGGAGCTCACTACCGAAGCCAAAGCGGCAGGTGTTGATGCCTGTTTGCTAGTGAGCCCGTATTACAACAAGCCAACCCAAGAAGGTTTGTATCAGCATCACAAGTTGATAGCCGAATCGGTTGCGGTGCCGCAAATTCTTTACAACGTGCCTGGCCGTACGGCCGTTGATATGGCTGAAGACACCGTCGACCGCTTGGCGAACATCCACAATATCGTTGCGATTAAAGACGCGACCGGTGACATCCCGCGCGGCAAAAGCCTCATTGCGCGGGTTTCAGATCGTATCGATGTGCTGAGTGGCGACGATGCCACCTTTATTGAGCTGATGCTCGCGGGCGGCACCGGCAATATTTCGGTGACAGCCAATGTGGCGCCGGCCGAAATGCGCGCGATTTGTGATGCTGCCGCTGCAGGCGATGCTGATACGGCTAATCGCATCAATCAACCGATAGCGCATTTGCACGACCAGTTGTTTATGGAAGCCAACCCGATTCCGGTGAAATGGGCGCTACATGAAATGGGTAAAATTCCCGCGGGTATTCGCTTGCCGTTGACGCCGCTATCTGAATCTATGCGCGCTGATTTGAAAGCCGGCTTGCTGCGGGCGGGTTTGCTTGACTAGTTCAGGCAGAGTCTTGATCAAACTAACTTGATAAAAACATCGTGATGCCATTTGTAAAAGTTTCTGTTCTTGTGTTGGTGCTAGTCAGCGCTGCCTGTACTAATCGTAGCCACATCCGGGGCTGTGACCTTAAACATCCCTATCATCAAGCGGCCGAGCCAACATTATTTTTGGTGCCTGAAGGTTTAGAAACGCCACAAAGTCGCGCAACTTTTCACGTGCCGGACCAAGCCTATTTGGCGCCTAAATCGGCCGACTTGGTTACCGCTGCTGATGTTGAGACCTTGACCACGGAGCAGTTGTTGGAGAAGCGTTGCATCGTGGCGCCACCCGTGCTGAAAGTGGATTTGCCGAGTGTGCAGCCAGAAGGCGAGGTCGGCGCAAATCTTGAGTCGGACCTGTAACTTGCGCTTTTCTTAAGTAGACGGCTGCGCTGTTGTGACTTCTAGTTTATTTACTCATCGGGTTTTCAACACGCAGCTAGGCGCAGCGCCTGATGCACCCACTACTGAGCCAGTCGCGGTGCAAGCGCCAGTCGAGCTAGCCGGATTTACCGCGGCAGAAAAAGCCGGGGTTGGTTTTACCTCGCAGCGGGCCCGTAATCAGTTGATTGACGTTTTGCGCGAAGCCGGCATAGCCAATGAGCAAGTGTTGTCAGTGATGGCAGAAGTGCCGAGACATTTGTTTGTGGACGCTGCGCTGTCGCAGCATGCCTACCAAAATAGAACCCTGCCTATTGGTCAGGGCCAGACTATTTCTCAGCCCTGGGTGGTGGCTCGTATGACCGAGCTGCTACTCGCGCCTAAAAAGCCACGCAAGGTATTAGAGGTGGGCACGGGGTGTGGTTATCAGACCGCTGTGTTGGCAGGTTTGGTAGCGACGGTTTATAGCGTGGAGCGAATTGCCGAGTTGCAAGCACGAGCGCTGAACTCGCTTGGTCGCTTGGGCGTTACCAATGTGACTTTTAGTCTCTCAGATGGGAACTGGGGTTGGGCAGAGCCGTCCCCGTATGATGCCATTATTGTGACTGCCGCCCCGCGTGAAGTGCCCGATAGTTTATTGGATCAGCTGGCCGTTGGTGGGCGTCTAGTGATTCCAGCGGGACCCAATGGTCAACAACGTTTGCAGGTTTTTGACCGCGTTACCGAACACGACTTTGAACATCAATATTTAGATGAAGTGGCCTTTGTGCCGCTGCGCAGTGGAGTGCAAAGCTAGATGTTTCGTCGACTTTATGATCACTGTATTCGATTGTCTCAGCACCGCCATGCCGACCGTTGGTTAATGGGCGTATCCGTGGCGGAGGCCTCATTCTTTCCAATTCCCGTCGACGTTATGTTGGCCCCGATGGTGATGGCGAATCGTGAGCGCGCTTGGTATCTGGCGTTTGTCACCACGGTTTGTTCAGTGCTGGGTGGTCTCATTGGTTTTTTGATTGGCAGCTTTTTCTTCGATTCGGTTGAAGCTTGGTTGCAGCAAAGTAGCTACTGGCACCATTACGAAACGGCTGTGCAGTGGTTTGCCGATTATGGTTTCTGGGCGATGTTGGCGGCGGGTTTTACGCCGATTCCATTCAAAGTATTCACCATTGCCGCTGGCGCGGTCGCCATGCCCCTGTTGCCGTTTGTGGCGGCCTGCGTGGTGGGTCGCGGTGCTCGCTATGGTTTGGTAGCAGGCTTGGTGCGCTGGGCCGGCCCCAGTTTTGAGGAACATTTGCTGGAATACATCGACCGCATTGGCTGGGGGATGCTGATGCTCGGCTTATTGGGTTGGTTTCTTTACCAGCTGTAGTGTATGAAAGCTGGCTGGAAAAGCGTAGGCGTATTGGTCTGGCTGTTGCTGGCAGTGGGCTGTTCTGCGCAAAGCTTTTTAAGTTGGGAACCTTCTGATCGCACTCGGCCGCATTACGAGGTGCAGGCCGGCGATACGCTGTATTCGGTGGCTTGGGATTACGGCATGGACTTTCGCCGCCTAGCAACGGTGAATCAATTGCACCCGCCGTACCCGTTAAAGCCGGGACAAATACTTCGATTACCTAAAGGCTATGAGAGTCCGCGTGTGGTGGCAAGAAAACAGACGGATTCCACTACCAAGCCGTCACGCGCCCCAACGACCGTAAAATCGCCTTCAGTCGCGGCAACCCCGGCCGCGCGTAAACCCAGTTGGAATAATAGCCGCTCGGTCCCGCCGTCTGTCGCTAGCGGTTTGCGGGCGCCTGCTAAGGGGCAGTGGGGTTGGCCCAACAATGGCAAGGTGGTGAAGAACTGGGGCGCACGTAAACACCGGCGTTCTGGGGTTGATATTGCTGCACAGCCGGGTTCTAAGGTGGTGGCTAGCGCCGCAGGGCAAGTGGTGTATAGTGGAGGCGGACTTGCTCGCTATGGCCAGTTGGTAATTGTTAAGCATAGTGAAACGATGTTGAGTGCGTATGCTTACAATCAAAAATTGTTGGTCGCTAAAGGCGACAAAGTCGCCGCAGGGCAACAATTGGCTCGGTCGGGGAGAAGCCCCGATGGCGTCGGTGCGGTGCATTTTGAGATCCGTAAGGACGGCCGCCCGGTTGATGTTATGCAGTATTTAAGGGCAACGAATAGCTCATAATTTGGTAATCGTGGTTCGCGTCTTGGGGGCAAAATGGGCGAGAAGAAATCAGACAAAACCAAACCAAAAAACGCCAAACTGAAACAGGTCGCGCAGTCTGTCGCTGCCACTCTGAAGCCGAATAAAAAAGCGGCTAACAGCAAAATAAATTCAGCCAAAGCGGCTAGCGGTACTCAATCCAAGGGGCCGAGTAACGCGTCCTCTTCCTCTAAGGCAACTTCCAAAGCGACCTCCAAAACAACGCGCAAATCACCGAAAAAAAAGGCGCCTAGCAAAGCTGCCAAGGGTAAGCAGCCGGCTAAAGCTGAAGCGGCTAAACCCGATGATCAGGCGCTACCAACGTCCGTGTCACAAGTCGGAGACGCGGACAAAAAAACTGACGCTAGCAATGCGGAGTTAGACGCCACTCGGATGTATTTGAACGAGATAGGCGTGTCTAGCTTGCTGACGGCAGAGGAGGAAGTGAAATACGCTCGTGCAGCCTTGAAGGGCGACAAAGCCAGCCGTGACAAAATGATTGAGTCCAATCTGCGTCTAGTGGTGAAAATTGCCCGTCGTTATATCGGTCGTGGGCTGCCATTGCTTGATCTGGTGGAAGAGGGCAACTTGGGATTAATCCATTCAGTGGAAAAATTTGATCCTGAGCGGGGCTTCCGTTTTTCTACCTATTCGACTTGGTGGATTCGCCAAACCATTGAGCGGGCCTTGATGAATCAAACGCGGACTATTCGGTTGCCGATTCATGTGATTAAGGAAATTAATATTTGTTTGCGGACGCAGCGGGCTTTGCGCCAAGAGTTGGATCGGGAACCGACTATGGAAGAGGTGGCTGACCGCATGGGCTGCACTGTGGCTGACGTGTCGAGCTATTTGCGAATCTGCGAGCGCACCTCCAGCATGGATACCCCAATTGGCGACGGCGGCTACAGCTTAGCCGACGCGATCGCTGATGAGAACACCGAAGCGCCAGATGACAGCTTGCAGACTGAAAATGTACATGATGTGCTGGAACACTGGCTGGGCATGTTGAGCAGCAAGCAACGGCTGGTTTTAGAAAAACGTTTTGGTTTGCATGGCTACGAAAAAGCCACACTAGAAGAAGTGGGGCAAGAAATTGGGGTGACTCGAGAACGAGTACGACAGATTCAGGTTGACGCTCTTGGTCGTCTACGCACCATGCTAAAACGCGAAGGCATTGCCGAAGATTCCTTATTTGGTGAATAAATCTTTGCTAGCGGCGTTATCGGCGCGCTGCTAGCCAGCTTCACATGGTATTATTGCGCGCTTAATCTGACTGAGTGGCAGTCAGCAAACTACTTACCTGTTGAAGAGATTCTGGTCTTGCAAGCCGATTTTCCGCGCATTAAGCGGCTACCGCCGTACGTCTTTAATATTGTTGGCGAACTCAAGCAAGCTGCGCGTGCGCGTGGCGAAGATATTATCGACTTTGGCATGGGTAACCCCGATCAGCCAACGCCGCAACATATCGTCGACAAGCTCTGCGAAACCGCGCAACGTGGCGACACCCATCGTTATTCGATGTCGCGTGGTATTCCACGCTTGCGCAAAGCGATCACCGATTGGTATCAGCGTCGGTTTGAGGTTGACCTAGATCCAGAGACCGAAGCCATTGTGACTATCGGTTCAAAGGAAGGCCTAGCACACCTCGCCTTGGCGATAGTGGGGCCGGGTGATTCGGTGCTAGTGCCCAATCCAGCGTATCCCATTCATCCTTGGGGCTTTGTGATTGCTGGCGCGGATATTCGTCACGTGCCCATGGTGCCAGATGGCGACTTCTTTCAAGAATGTGAAAACGCCATCAAGAACGCATGGCCTAAGCCAAAGTTGTTGGTGTTGAGTTTTCCATCCAACCCAACGGCCCAATGTGTTGAGTTGGAGTTCTTTGAAAAAGTCGTTGCTTTGGCTAAAGAACATGGCATCTGGGTGATTCACGATTTAGCTTATGCCGACATTTGTTTTGACGGCTACAAAGCGCCGTCAATTTTGCAGGTGCCCGGCGCTAAAGATATTGCGGTCGAGTCGTATAGTTTGTCGAAAAGTTACAACATGCCAGGTTGGCGCGTTGGCTTTATGTGTGGTAACCCCGAGCTGGTCGGCGCGCTGGCGCGGATGAAGTCTTACCTAGATTACGGCATGTTTACACCGATTCAGGTCGCGGCGATTGCGGCGCTGGAAGGCCCACAAGACTGCGTTGACGAGATTTGTGAGATGTACCGAGTGCGCCGCAATGTCCTATGTGAAGGGCTTACAGCCGCCGGCTGGCCAGTCGAAAAACCCAAAGCCAGTATGTTTGTGTGGGCGCGAATTCCAGAGCAATTCCGCGAAATGGGCTCGCTTGAGTTCTCCAAAAAGTTGCTGGAAGAAGCCAAGGTGGCTGTATCGCCCGGCATTGGCTTTGGTGACTATGGCGACGAATATGTTCGCTTTGGCCTGATTGAAAATGAACATCGTACCCGTCAAGCGGTACGCGGCATTCGTCGCATGTTGCGTAATGCCGGAATTACTGAATAAACCCGTCGAAAGGAACGCATAAGCATGGCTTTAAAGACCATTCGCTTGGGTGTGCTAGGACTCGGTACCGTAGGTGCTGGCACGATCAAGATTTTGCAAGATAACGCGGCTAGCATTGCTGCTAAAACCGGTTGCCAGTTTGAGGTGGTTGCGGCGTCAGCGCGTGATATCACCAAAACGCGTGATTGCGACCTGCAGGGCGTTGCATTGACGACGGATCCGTTTGAAGTGGTCGCGGCCGACGTTGATATTGTGGTTGAGCTCATCGGTGGTTATGACTTGCCACGCGAACTCGCGTTGGCGGCGATTAAAGCGGGTAAACACTTTGTTACCGCGAACAAAGCCCTCATCGCTAAGCATGGAAATGAGTTGTTTGCCGCGGCAAGTGAAACTAACAGCATGGTTGCCTACGAGGCGTCTGTTGCTGGCGGCATTCCGGTAATTAAAGCGCTGCGCGAAGGATTGGCCGGTAATGAAATCAGCCAGTTAGCCGGCATTATTAATGGCACTACTAACTTTATTCTTACCGAAATGCGGGACAAAGGCCGTGATTTCGCCGATGTGTTGGCCGAAGCGCAGGCACTGGGTTATGCCGAAGCTGACCCTACCTTTGACGTAGGAGGTATTGATGCCGCCCACAAGTTGGTGATTTTGACGTCGCTGGCTTACGGCATCCCGCTTAATTTCGATGGCGCCTACATCGAAGGCATTGAATCCATTACGACCACCGACGTTAATCTCGCCGGCGAACTGGGTTATAAGCTCAAGCACCTAGGCATCGCGCGGAAAACCAATGCCGGTGTTGAGATGCGGGTCCACCCGGCGTTGGTGCCACAATCACACCTTCTAGCGAAGGTGGATGGCGTAATGAACGCGATTTTGGTTCACGGTAACGCGGTTGGCGAAACGCTATACTACGGCCCCGGTGCGGGTGCTGGGCCAACAGGCTCGGCGGTAGTGGCCGATATTCTTGATGTGGCCCGTCAGCTTGAGGTGGCACCCGAAAGTCGCTTACCTAACAGCGGTTATGTTACTGGGTTAACCGATCAAAGCCCTGTGTTGGGTGCTGATGACTTTTGCTGTGAGTATTACTTGCGAATTGCGGTCGCAGACAAACCGGGCGCATTGGCAAAAATTACCAGTGTATTGGCCGAAGCCGATGTCAGTATAGATGCGGTTGTTCAACACGAGCCCACAGGCGATAGCGAATTGGCCACGTTAGCCCTAATTACTCACCCTGTGGGTGAGTCAGTACTAAACAGCGCCATTGCGGCATTAGAACAATTAGATATTGTTGCCGGTAGCATTACACGGATGCGCGTTGCGCGCTTTTAGGTTGCGTCACACGCCGACAACAAAATAAAGATTCCAGATAGTAGATAGCAAATCATGAGTCAGTCAGAAAATCGCTATAGCGGCCTAATCAACAATTACCGCGCTCGTTTGCCCATTGCCGACGATGTCGAGGCTGTGGAGTTAGGCGAGGGTAATACGCCGCTGATCAAATTGCGCAATGTACCGAGCCAGCTCGGCTTGGATGCCGAAATTTATGTGAAGTTTGAAGGTTTAAATATCACCGGATCGTTTAAAGACCGTGGTATGACCATGGCTGTCACACAGGCGGTCTCAGAAGGTTCTAAAGCGATTATCTGCGCTTCAACGGGTAACACCAGTGCCGCTGCTGCGGCCTATGCCGCACGGGCGGGCATTAAAGCTTTTGTGTTGATCCCTGAAGGCAAAATCGCAATGGGTAAATTGGCCCAAGCGATGATTCATGGCGCTGAAATCATTCAAATCGAGGGTAACTTTGATGACGGTATGCGTTTGGTGAAAGAAGTCGCCGAGCACGCGCCCGTTTCTATCGTGAACTCAATTAACCCTTATCGCTTACAAGGCCAAAAAACTGCCGCTTTTGAAGTGGTAGACGAATTGGGTGATGCGCCGGATTATCACTGCTTGCCAGTGGGTAACGCGGGCAACATCACCGGCTACTGGTTGGGCTATAGCGAGTACGCAGGGACCCAAGCAGAAGATTCGTTCGTGATTAACCGTTTCAAAGAAATGGATTATGACCGCACGCCGAAGGGCACCAAAACACCGACGATGGTGGGATACCAGGCAGCCGGTTCTGCGCCGTTTATCCACGGTGAAATGATCGATAACCCAGAAACGGTTGCGACCGCGATTCGCATTGGTCACCCACAAAGCTGGGATTTAGCCCATGCGGTTGAAAAAGAATCAGGCGGTTGGTTTGACGCCCTCAGTGATGAAGAAATTTTGGCTGCACAGAAACTGTTGGCGATGTCTGAGGGCGTATTCTGCGAACCTGCTTCTGCCACTTCGTTGGCTGGCGCATTGCGTGATCTAAAAAATGGTCGTATCTCGGCGGGTAGTCGCATTGTTTGCACCTTAACCGGTAATGGCTTGAAAGACCCAGATACTGCGATGGCGCAATGCAGTGACAAACCCATTACCACCGTGCCAGCGACCTTGGATGCCGTAAAAGCCGCAATTGTTGGGTAGCTTGAGCTACCCACATTTGCTAGCGCACAACCTCAAGCTTGCCGACATTCTGCGGTAAGCTAAGCGAGTGAAAACTACACCTCGTATCGTCAATCGGCCGCTTAATCAGGCCGTTTATCAGCAGCTACTCGACCAGGGGGCGCCAGAGTTATTGGCGCGCATTGCCGGTGGCCGAGTGGGAGATGAAATTCCCACTGCCGAGGTGCCTGATTTGCTCACGCCACGATTGGCGGCCATTCCACACCCTTCGTTACTGGCTGATTGTGATAAAGCAGTCGACATTTTCGTCATCGCGATTAATCAGCAGAAACGTATTGGTATCCTGACTGATTACGACGTTGACGGGATCACCGCCCACGCGATTCTTTGGCATAGCCTGGTCGATAGCTTTCAGGTGCCAGCCGAACACATCACCAGTCTAATTGGCCATCGGCTTGATGATGGTTATGGCATCAGTGACGGTTTGGTTGACCACATTCTGAGTTTGCCGCCGGCTGAACGCCCAGAGCTAATAGTGAGCGCCGATTGTGGTTCCTCAGACGAAGCTCGCATTGCGCGGCTAAAAGCCGAAGGTATTGAAATGGTGGTAACCGACCACCACGCCATTCCAGCTTCAGGTATTCCAAGCTCCGCTTTAGCGGTAATCAATCCCACCCGTGATGATTGCTCGTATCCCGATGCGCTCATCGCAGGTTGTTTTGTGGCCTGGTTATTAATGTCGGCGTTGCGCGCTAAGCTGCTTGAGCAAGCGGCCATTCCGGCTAACACCCCTAAATTGACTCATTTGTTGGACTTTTGTGCGCTTGGTACGGTGGCAGATGCTGTTTCCTTGGCGAGCCCGGTGAATCGCGCAGTTGTTAATGCCGGTTTGGCGCAACTCAATCGTTGCCAGCGGCCGGCTTGGAATGCCTTAGTCGAGTTGCTAGGTAAACAGCGAGGGCCAGCCCCCTTTGATATTGATGACCTAGGTTTCCAGATTGGGCCGCGGATTAACGCTCGCGGCAGGATGTCGGACCCCCACGCTGCACGTCGGTTTTTGCTGGCCGAAAATGCGATTGATGCGATGGAAGCCTTGTTAATTCTTGATCGTGATAATCAAGATCGGCGTAAAGTCGAGCGAGCCATGTTGCGTGACATCCTGGCGGATTTGGGAAAATGGGAAGCGAGCCATAGCCTCGTCGCGTTTGACGAGGATTTTCACCCCGGTGTTCAGGGTATCGTCGCTTCCCGTCTAATTGAGCGTACTGGCAAACCCACCGTGGTGCTAAGCCCGAATAAAAACCCTGAATGGCTAGCGGGCTCCATGCGCACGGTTAATGGCGTACACGCGCGTGATGTATTGCAAACCGTTGCAGATAATTGGCCGCAAGTGATAGTTAAATTTGGTGGACACGCCGGCGCGGCTGGCCTAACGATTGAGCGGGATCAACTGGATGTGTTTAGTAAAGCCTTTAATGAGGTGGTGGCTAAACAGTTCGCTGATACAGCCCCTGTGCCGCTGTTGCTATGTGATGGCGAATTAAGCAACCACCAAATCAGCTTGCAACAATGTCAGCAGTTGCAGCAAATTCGCCCTTACGGACGTGGCTGGGAAAAGCCGATGTTTGTGGGCCAAGCAATGCTGCGTCAATGTCGGGTGATTGGCAGTACCCAAACGCATTTGTCGCTCAATCTCGATATCGAGGGTAAAGCGATTCGTGCAGTGTGGTTTAACGCTTTGGATAGTGCTGATGATCAGCCACCGGTGAGTGCTAATCAGGTTATTCGTTTGGTTTATGAGTTGGCCGAGAACCACTACAACGGCCAAACCAACCTGCAACTGCTTGTGAGGCATGCCGAAGCGGTATAAATCATTCGGGTGCCATAGGCGGGCATTGCTGTGCGCGCTACTGAGCACATTGCTGCTTAGCGCCTGTGCCTCGGTTCCGCCGCGCAACTCGGTAAAAGTGGAGAGCTTGCCAGCGCGCTGCGAAAGCCTGCTGAATAGCTTGGAATACCAGATTCAGCAACACAGAGTGCGTGACGCCCAGCACTCGGTAGTAGCGGGGTATCCCTTGCTGCGAATTAATCGCTTGCTGGCCGAACTCGCGAACTCCGCGTTAAACCAATCTCAACGCGCCGCATGGCTACAACGTGCTGGTGAGTTGGCTATCCATGATTATTTGATCGAATTTATCAATTTACCGCAAGCCGCGAAAGCACGGTTGCCATCCCGCGGTGAAATTAAAGCGCAGCTGTTCGATTGTGCGTGGCAACAACAAGCCAGTTTGCAACAACCAGCGGCTTGGCAGGCACTACAGCCAGCGTTGCGAGTGGAATCTGAATACTTTGGCGGTCGCCAATTACTGGGGCTATATCCAATCACGAACCTGGGTATGAAGGCGGGTATTCAGCAATGGCAACGGCAAACGCGAGAGTTGTTTAACCAGACCGCGAATAGGAATGAAATACCGGTGGTGGTTTGGCAGCACAGCCCGCCAGCAGAGCGCGTGAATAGTCCAACCCCTTGGCGTTACGACAGCCTTGGCTGGCCGTTATTGTCGGCAAACGAATGGCAAAGCTTGGCTTCGCATTACGCCCCTAGCTGGGTAATCGAGCAGGGCGGAGAATTCGATCAGCCCGGTATTCCTTTGCCCGGTGCCACCTTTAAACCTGCCGAGGTGGTGTATTGGCAGGGCAGTGTTGGCCAGGTTCATGGGCAGTTGTTGCCACAGATTAGTTATGTCATTTGGTTTGCTGAGAGACCTAAAGCGGGGAGTTTTGATCTGCTGGGTGGGTCGCTTGATGGAGTGATCTTTCGAATCACCTTCAATCGCGCGGGTCGGCCCTTGATATATGACAGCATCCACCCCTGTGGCTGTTATCACTTGTTCTTTCCAACGCCTCAGCTGGCCCATTGCGCAGTCGATGGCGATCGTGAGCCGGCATTTGTTCCACAAGCGGCACCCAATAAGCCGTTTGCGGTATGGCTGCAATCGGCCACTCACTATGTGCAGGGTTTAAAGCCCTCGGCAGCCTCAGCCGCTAGGCGCGGTTATCAATTATTGCCGCTTGATCGCCTTCGGCAAGCTGAGCCAGATGGGGATCGTCTATACAACGGTTACGGCCATGTCGCAGGCAGTGAACGCTTAGAGCGATTTTTGTTGTGGACCTCGGGTTTGGTGAGCCCTGGCGGTATGCGCCAATGGGGTAACCACGCTACGGCATTTTCTGGCGAACGGTACTTTGATGAGCCTGGCTTGTTTGATCGTGAATTTTGCCTAAATGCTGACAATAACTAATACTGTTCTGGTTAGTGATTTTTAGCGCACAGGTGTACACTAAGCGCCAATTTCTAATGATGAAGAGTCTCAATGAGCCAATTGATTGTGCCAAAGGTCGGCGACTTAACGCCTCGTCGCGGTAATGCCTTTACCCGCTGGTTAGGGCGTTGGATGCTGACCCGCAAGGGCTGGACTATCAAAGGCGACGTGCCAAATGTGCCACGTGCCGTAGTGATAGCGGCGCCACATACTTCAAATTGGGATGGCTACTACGCGGTGGCAGGGATGATGACCTTAAGCTTGCGGCTCAACATCATGGCTAAGGACAGCCTGTTTAAGTGGTATATCGCTTGGTTCTTAACCTGGCTTGGTTTTATCCGAGTCAATCGCAGTGCGCCGGGCGGTTTTGTTGAGAAGTGTGCTGCGACCTTAAAGGACTCGAAGGGGCTTTGGTTGGTGGTGCCCCCGGAAGGTACGCGCACTAAGGCGGAAAAATGGAAGAGTGGCTTTCATCGTATTGCCAAGCTGTCTGGCCAGCCGATGTTGCCGATCTCAATTGATTTCGAGAAGAAGTTTCTGAAGTTTGGTGAGCCAATGTTGGCGACTGACGACTACGAGGCTGACCTAGACAAAATTCTCGACTTTTACGCACCCTGTGCGCCGCATTCGCCGGAATTGCTATCGCTGCCACTGGCTGCCAAGCGGGCCATGCTGAAAAATAGCGTGAATTAGTCTTTATTGGCTAGAAAAAATGCCGCAAAGCCCTATTGGCTAGTGCTTTTGCAATAACCCGTGTATGATGCGCGCCTTCTGGCGTTCCCGGTCGGTATCGGGGGCACTTAATCAGAACCCTAATGGAGCTATAGCAATGCGTGAAGGCATTCACCCAAATTACCGTCAAGTTGTGTTCCACGATACATCTTGCGATCACAAATTCATCATCAACTCGACTGCTGAGACTGACAAAACCATCGAAGTAGACGGCGTTGAATACCCGCTAGTGAATATTGATACCTCTAGCCAGTCGCATCCGTTCTTCACTGGTAAAGAGCGTATTGTTTCTGCTGAAGGTCGTGTGGCCAAGTTCAACCGTCGCTTCAGCCGCGGTAAGTAACTTACTAGCACAAACCAATTTTGGTTTTAAAACGGGACTCTTCGGAGTCCCGTTTTTTTATGCCTAAAGTTAATCAAATCCGCTACAAACACTCCCCCGAAAGCGCCAATTCCGGCTACCATGCGTTATGACTTCTAAGACTTTAAAAATAGCTATCGTGGCTGGTGAGGCGTCGGGCGATATTCTCGGTGGTGGCCTGATTCGATCACTGAAAGCTCAGTATCCCGCGTTAGAAATTCGTGGCGTGGCGGGGCCGGAGATGCGCGCCGCAGGTTGCGAGCCCTTAGCTGATATCGAAGAATTAGCGGTGTTTGGCATTTTTGAAGTGCTGAAGCATTTGCCGCGATTACTAAAACTGCGTAAGCGCCTGCGCCAAGAACTGATCGCGTGGCGACCCGACGTGATGGTTGGCATTGATGCCCCCGACTTTAACTTAGGCCTGGAAACTAGTTTGCGTGAGCAAGGTATTAAAACCGTGCATTACGTCAGTCCTACCGTGTGGGCATGGCGTGAGAAGCGGGTTGAAAAAGTTGCCAAAGCCGTTGATCTAGTCTTGTGCCTCTTTCCGTTTGAGGTGGACTTTTATAAGCGCCATCACGTGAAGGCAGTGTGTGTCGGCCATACCTTGGCAGATCAAGTGCCAAATCGCGTGGATAAACAGCAGGCCCGTACTGATTTGGGGCTGGCGGGCGATGACAGCACCTTGGTGGCCTTGCTGCCGGGTAGCCGAGCCGGTGAAGTTAAGCGTCTAGGTGCGTTATTTGTTGCCGCCGCCCTGTGGTTGAAAAGTCGTCGTCCCGACGTGCGTTTTGTTATCCCTTGCAATAATGAGAACAACAAAGCCGCCATGCAGGCTCATATTGACGCGGCCGGCATGAATCCATGCATGACGTTAATTGATGGCCGTTCGCGTGAAGTCATGGCTGCGGCCGATGCTATTTTGTTGGCTTCCGGCACTGCGGCCCTGGAAGGGTTGTTAGTGAAGCGGCCGATGGTTGTCGCCTATAAGATTTCGCCGTTAACGTATTGGCTGGTGATGTTCTTTAAATTGATGAAAATTGATCAATACTCACTACCTAACTTATTAGCGGGACGCGATACGATTCCAGAACTGATGCAAGACGACGCACAAGTGGAAAAGCTAGGCGAGGCGATGCTCGAGTGGTTAGATAACCCTGATCGCTGTGAACGCCTAATAGTCAAGTTTGACGCCGTGCACCAAGACCTAAAGCGCAATGCGAGTGAGGTCGCGGCGGAGGCAGTGCTGAAGCTGACGTAGCGATGAGCCTCCAAACGATACGCAAACGCAGAATTACCCTGTTGGCCGGTTTGGCTGCAATGGTGTTGCTAAGTTTGCCGTGGGTTTCCGGCCAATTGATTGCTTGGAAGGTAGATCGACAAATTGCTGCCATTGATAGCCATCCTGCCTTCAGCGTAATCGAGCAAACCTGGCACTCGGGTTATGCCTTAAGCGAAGGCCAGGTGATTATTGCTGAGCGGGTAGGCTGTGGCTCCCGTACCTGCAGTGAAACCCGAGTTGATTTTACCGCGCAGCACGTTCAGCTTTGGCCATTCGCCTGGGGCAAGGTGACAGCAGTCGCTGATCTGAATAATGTGTTGCAGCACCAGTTGCACCCACCGGTAGCGCCCTTAGTCGCCAATGCTACGGTGGGTTTGTTCGGCCAATCCAGTCTATTTGTGCATATGAATCCCTCTTGGCATGAGCTGAATGCCGAACGTGCAGACGCGATTGCTTTTTCGGGGTTTGATGTTGAATTTTCCGCAGACAACTACGCCGCCAACTGGATAGGGGAGCTAAACGCGAGTTTTACCGTTATAGCTGGCGCAGCTAGCCAGGCCCAGCGCGATCGTCTTAGCCAGATGATGCAGTCCTTAGGCAATGCGCAACGCGGCCAGATCGACAATATGGGCGTGGTGATCGTGCGTGTAGTGGCTTTGATGAAGGAGCTCGCTAGCGCGGTTCAGCTATGGCACGGCAAAGAACGCGCTTGGCAGCCACAAATTGAGGCCTTGCCAATAACCCAAGCCTTAGTAACGGCGAAAGCGCCGCCAGCCAAAACCTTGCAACTTCAAATAACGCCCGACATTTTAGTGTCAACTGAGGCAGCACCCGCACGCAAAGTGGCCCTAGAATTGCCCAGTTTTGAATGCTGGCACGGTGATAACCCGATGCCGGAGGTGGTCAATAAAATTGATAACGCCACCCAAGAGCGTGAGCCCGAGTTGGATATTTGGCAGCTCAAGCTCAGCTGGAGTGGAGAGAGCGTTACACTCAATGGCCTTGCGCTCTGGCAGAAATAGGGCCAGTAACATCGTGTTAATAAAGGAGTAATGCCAGCGTATGCAACAGGCCGGATTGGATTTTTTTGCAGACCAAGACCAACTCGTAGCCGGGGTAGATGAAGCCGGTCGTGGGCCATTGGCGGGCCCTGTGGTTTGTGCCGCGGTTATTCTTGATCCTGCACACCCCATCGCGGGTTTGAACGACTCAAAAAAACTCAGTGAGACCAAACGCGAAGCCTTATTTGATGAAATAAAATCAAAAGCTAAAGCGTGGGCGATTGACGAAAAAAGCCCAATTGAAATTGATCAGTTGAATATTTTGCAGGCCACCATGAAGGGGATGGCGGATAGTGTATTGGCCCTGCCGATGGTTCCAGATCATGTCCGGGTTGATGGCAATCGATGCCCGCAGCTGCCGATGAGCGTAGAAGCGATTATTGGGGGAGATGCCTCAGACCCTGCAATTGCGGCGGCTTCCATTTTGGCAAAGGTGCATCGTGATCGTTTGCTGCTGCGATTGCATCAGCAGCATCCGCAATATGGTTTTGACAAGCACAAAGGCTACCCAACCAAACAGCATATGCAGGCGATTGCTGAGTTCGGTGTGTTGGAGTGCCACCGTAGAAGTTACGCACCCGTACGTAACGCATTGATTGAACAGCAATAGATCACGGGTTTAATACGCTTTATTGCGGTTAAAAGGCTGGGCCTTGGGCCCGAAAACTAATACAGTGTGTTAAAAACACACATCATGAGCTGGGAGAAATGATGGCACGCGATACCGTTTGGCATTCTCAAGTAGAAGAAACCGTTGACCATATTATTAATTACATCGGTAAAGACATCCGCGTCGGTATGCCGTTGGGTATGGGCAAGCCCGCCCAGTTGATGAATGCGCTATATGCGCGCGCCAAAGCAGATCCCAGTATCCAACTGACCATTATTACGGCGCTAACATTAGAGAAGCCGATCGAACGCGAGCCATTGCGTAAGGCATTTACCGATCCGATTTTTGAACGGATTTTCGGTGACTGCGCTGACGTAGATTACGCACTTGATGTGACCGCCGGAAAGCTGCCGGAAAACGTTCGGGTAAAAGAGTTTTTCTTTAAGCCGGGCAGCCGTATTCGTAACCAACGGGCGCAGATTGATTACATCAGTTCTAACTACACCCATGCGGCGCGCGACGTATTCGCAAATGGCTGTAACGTGGCGATGCAAATCGTTACCACCCGCGAAACTGAGCAAGGCGATACCTTGGTGAGTATGAGCTGTAATCCAGACACCGGCCCCGAGTTGGTGACAATGCTGGATGAAGCACGCGAAAAGGGCCATAAGAACCTCACGATTGGCGTGGTGAATAAGCAGCTCCCTTATATGTATAACGACGCGGAAGTGCCGCCGAGTGAGTATGACGTAATCCTGGACCAACCTGACCATTACACCAAGTTGTTCAGTACACCCAAGTTGCTGCCAGTCACCACGCCAGATTACATGATTGGGCTAAATGCCAGTGCACTGGTGCCCGATGGCGGCACGCTGCAGATTGGTATTGGCGCGCTTGGTGATGCGATTGTTTATGGCCTGAAATTACGCCATGAAAATAACCCGCTGTATATGCAGCTACTGAAAGATGCGGGCGTCACCCAAAACTCAGCCGACATAATTGAAGAAATCGGCGATACCAAACCGTTTGAAAAAGGCTTGTACGGCGCGACTGAAATGTTTGTAGAGGGATTTTTGCATCTCTACAAAGCGGGCATTTTGAAACGCGAGGTTTTCGACTTCTGGGCATTGCAACAGCTGATCAACGAAGACCGAGTTGATCCGAATAATCTGACTAACCAAGTATTTGAAGACCTAGAGTCACTTGGGGTGCGAGTAATTCGCACCAAAGACTTTGAGATCCTGCAGTATCACGGATTCTTTAACGATCAAACCCAATACGATGCTGGGTACATCATTGCGCCGGACGGCACGCGCGTGATCGCCAATGTTGCTGAACCAGAATCTCGGCGTGTGTTGGGCGAGCAATGCTTGGGCGCCAAGTTGCGCAATGGCACAGTGCTGCATGGCGGCTTCTTTATGGGCTCCAATGATTTCTATGACGATCTGCGTGCCTTGCCCGAGGAAGAAAACCGAAAAATTTGTATGACCGGCGTGGACAAGGTGAATCAGCTCGATTTGAACCCGCGCTTGTATAAGGCTCAGCGCAAAGACGCGCGCTTTATCAATACCGGAATTATCGCCACCATGAGTGGGGCGATCGCGTCTGATGGCTTGGAAAACAACCAAGTGGTGTCAGGTGTCGGCGGGCAGTACAACTTTGTTGCAATGGCGCATCATTTGCTGACGGGCCGAAGCATTCTCATGATTCGCTCGGTACGTGAGAAAGACGGCAATGCCACCTCCAACATTATGTGGAAATATGGTCATTGCACCATTCCACGCCACCTTCGTGACATCGTAATTACCGAATACGGCATTGCGGTGCTGCGTTCTAAGTCTGACTCTGAGGTAATGAAAGCACTGCTGAATGTTACCGACAGTCGCTTCCAGCAAGGCTTACTGCAAACGGCGAAAGAGGCCGGCAAAATCGAGCAGGATTATGAAATTCCGGCTCAATTTACCAACAATACGCCAGAGCGGCTGGAGCAAGATCTCACGCAAGGGCGCAACGAAGGTCATTTTGGGCCGTTCCCGTTTGGCGTTGATCTGACTGACGATGAAATGCAGCTCGCCAAGGCGCTCAAAGGACTGGCAGCGCGTAAAGACGACAGCAAGTTCAAAACCTTGTTGGCAGCGTGGAAAGTGAAAAAGATTCCTGCTGAGGCGCAGCCGTGGTTGGAGCGTATGCAGCTAACTAGCCCGAAGAACTTCCAAGAGAAAGTGATTCAAAAGCTGTTTGTGTTAGAACTTCAGGCCAATGGTGTGATCTAGTCCAGCCAACTTAGTGCTAATAGGAATAACCTATGAAACTGCGTTATGTCTTTGCGCTGCTGGTATCTCATGGCTTGGTGGGCGCATTTGGATTTGCTGGTGGTATTTACGCGTTGCCAATCTTGATTGCGCCAGAAGCGCCGTCAACTGAGGAGGTCGCTTCGGTTGCCCAAAATGCGAGCTTCACCGCTGAGTTTCGACGTGATTTAGCAGGTAGCGATTCGCTGCATTGGGGCGAGGGTGAAGTGCATCTTTCACCACAATCGATTTCTCTGATGGGGCGCTTATCTCCGGGGCCGGATTACAAACTGTATCTGACCTCAGAGTTTGTTGAGACCGAGGCCGAGTTTAATCAAATTAAAGCCAGCGCGGTGCGTTTGGGCGATATCAAAACCTTTGAAAACTTTCTCATCGATGTGCCAGCGTCGGTTGATATCGCGCAGTACAACACGGTCGTTGTTTGGTGTGAAACCTTTGGCGAGTTTATTACCGCAGCCCAATATCAATAAATCGACTGAGTGAGTCGTGTGCCTACATGAATGCTAAAACCTTTCAATTTCTAGTTGGGCTGTGCGCCCTAATTTTCACCGGTATTTTTTGTTATTTGGTAGTGCCGCCCTTGTTGGCTTCTGGCGACGTGTGGGGCGCAGCGATGGCGGGTTTTGTTAACCCCTATGCGGCAGGCTACTCATTCGATGTGTTGCTGTGCTGGGCGATCTTGGCGATTTGGGTAATCTATGAGGCTAAAGCCGAAGGGGTGCGCCATGGTTGGGTTGCGCTATTGGTGGGCGTGGTGCCCGGTGTGGCTACGGGTTTCGGTTTGTACCTATTGTTGCGCCATCGTCAGCTAACACGCGGCTAATCCTCAGACCGATGGGCCACCATGAAATTCATCGTTTGCATCGTAGCGGCTGGTTACGAGCGGCGGTGCTGGGTGCCAACGACGGTATCGTCTCGACCGCTAGTTTGGTTTTGGGCGTTGCTGCTGCCGGTGCCACTGCCGAAGCGGTGCTAGTGGCAGGCGTAGCTGCGCTGGTGGCTGGGGCGATGTCGATGGCGGCGGGTGAGTATGTCTCGGTGAGTTCGCAAGCCGATATTGAACACGCGGATCTGGCGCGAGAGCGTGAGGAGTTGGCGGAGGACCCTGAGCATGAACATAACGAGTTGGCAGAAATTTATATCGCCCGTGGTTTGGAAAGGGCTCTAGCTCATGAAGTCGCGACCCAGCTGATGGAACACGATGCGCTAGCAGCTCATGCGCGTGACGAACTGGGCATTTCACATCAACTATCGGCCAGACCATTGCAGGCAGCGTTAACCTCCGCCGCTAGTTTTGCAGTCGGTGCGCTATTGCCACTGGCTATTGTGCTGTTGGCGCCGTTATCCAGCTTGTTGTGGTCGGTTTCGACTAGCTCGTTGCTATTTCTAGCGACACTGGGTGTGGCTTCGGCTCTTGCTGGGGGTGCTCCCGTTGGTCTGGCGGCCTTGCGCGTTAGCTTTTGGGGCGCAGCCGCGATGGGTATAACCGCGGCTATTGGCGCTGCTGTCGGTACAGCGATATAGCTGGCCAGCTCCTGATTATTGTCTAAATGAGTAATTTTCGCCTTGCCTAGTCAATCGTGGTTAATTCCAGCCTTGTTGTGTATGGCTGCTTGGGGAGTCAGTCGGCTATTTCCTAAGCTCGCTACTAATCATATCGACCCCAAGAGTGCCTTGGCATACGAGGTATTGGGTGAAGTCATCGCGGTGCTACTTATCCTAGCTACGCTAGGCTTCGCCAAACCCATGTTCGACTTTAAGGGTAGTTCGTTTGCTGTTTTGGCAGGCCTCTTTGGCGGCGCTGGTGTGTATTGGTATTTGTTGGCGGCAGATCGGGGCAATGTGTCGCAATTGGTTGGTGTCACCGCGCTATATCCCGTGATAACGGTATTGCTAGGTGTGTTGGTGCTGAATGAACCGTTAACGGCAAAGCAGATAGCTGGCGTTGGTTTGGCTGTAACGGCGGTCTGGTTAGTATCTAGTTGAGTTTGTTGTTGTTTCGTTAGTCTGTCTGCTGAATGCCGCCGCTAATCGTTTTTTGCTGTCCATCTTGCTGAACGCACGTTATATTACTCCGATTAGTTAATGGAGTAGTTATCGTGCGTGGAATTCGTTTTGCCCTATTGTTGCTCGGCGCGGCCTCTATGGCAGCCTGTTCATCTAGCCCTGAAGGTACCAATAACGGCGGGGCAGGTGCTGGCCAGCAAAAATCAGGTTCGACTTGGTCGAGCTATGAGCGCGCAGAAGAATATCCCGCTACGGCATCTCGCAACGCACAAGTTATTACCATGGATGACGGTGCCCGCATGGCTGCAGCCGTGATGTTGCCTGCTAACGAAGACGGCAGCGAAGCTACGGGCCCATTTCCCACCATTGTGACTATTACCGGGTACAACTCAGGTGCTGGCGCGGTGGGCGGCTTGAATGAGCACTTTGTAAAGCGCGGTTATGTACATGTGTCGATTGACGTGCGCGGTACAGGCGGCTCGGAAGGCACCTGGGAAGGTTTTGGTGCCCGTGAGCAGGCTGATTATCCGCAAATGTTGGACTGGGTAGCTGAACAGGACTTTTGCCAAGGTTGTGACATCGGTACTTGGGGGCCTTCGTTTATGGGGATTACCCAAATTTACACAGGCGCACAACAGCATCCCAATCACAAGGCTATGTTCCCGATTGTGCCAATGGCGGATGGCTATCGTGACATCGTTTATGCAGGCGGTTCTGTTAACACCGCGTTTATTCCTATTTGGATGGGCTTAGTGACCGGCTTAGGTGCGTTGCAGACCAACGCCTTTACTGATCCAGAGTTGTCTTTTAATGCCTTTATGGCGCATGTATTGGGCGTGACCGAGTTTCAGGTGCCCGTTATTCTGGATGCCTTTACCGGCGGCGACGAAACAGCGTATGACGGCGAGTTTTGGCGCACTCGATCGCCGATTGAAGTAGCTCCCAATATCCAAATTCCGACATTTATCGTGGGTGGTCTGCAAGATATTTTTCAGCGTGGCGAGCCATTGCTGTACGAAGTGATTAAACAAAATGCTCAGGCCAAATTATTGATTGGGCCCTGGGCGCATATTGGTGGTTCAAGTGGCGCCGGTTTGCCGGCAGACGGTGTGCCGTCGCTAAACAATATTGCGTTGCAGTGGTTTGATGAACACCTTAAAGGCATGAATAGCGGTGCTTCGGCGCAGCCTGCAGTGACCCAGTATGTGTATGGCTTAGAGCGCTACAAGGTGGAACCTGATTGGCCAAATCCGAATGCATTTGCTGAGCGCTGGTTCTTGCGCGGTGATGCAGGCTTAACTGCCGATATGCCGGCAGCAGGCGAGGCGAGTATGCCGCCGATGATTCAACAGCCCGCTAATGGCGTTTGCTCAGGCAGTACTAGTCAGTGGCTGTTGGGGCTGATTGAAGGCACGCCTTGTCAAACTGACAATCGCCTCACGGAGTTAACAGAAATTACTTATACCAGTGCGCCGATGGAGCAGGATTATTACATCAATGGCCCGATTCAGGCGGATATTTGGTTAACCACACCGCAGCAAGATGTCAGTGTGGTGGTACGTGTGACTTCGGTATCGCCGGATGGCGCATCGTTTGAACTTACCGACGGCATTATGTCGGCGCGCCATCGCGCGTTAGATGAAAGCCGTTCGCGCTATTTGGATGGCGAGATGATCCAGCCATGGCACCCGTTCACCAAGGAAGCCGAGCAAACACTTGAGCCCTTAGCGATGGAGCCGACATTGCTGGCGGTTGAAATTTTCCCAACTTCGGCAGTGATTCCGGCTGGTCATCAGCTGCGTATTTCGATTGGGCCGAGTGATTTTCCACATGCTGCCGCGCCGTTAAATCAGCAGCTTGAGCAAGTGTTAGCACCCGTTACTATTCTGTCGAGTGCGGAACATCCATCTAGTGTGGTTTTCCCAGTGGTGCCGCTCGATTAGTGAGATAACCAGGGTGAAATAATTAGAATTAACCCCAATAAAAAAGGCGCTACCAACGGTAAGCGCCTTTTTTGTTAACTGCATATTGCTTAGGTGGCGTTAGAACTGGTCTGTTACCACTACGTCGTTAATATTTAGTTGGCCGCCTTTGGCATGAGGTGCTTCTAGCGCCTTGCCAATGGTGAGGATTAGGCAAATTTCATGGTCATGCGGCAGCTTGATAATTTCACCTACCTTGGTGAAATCAAAACCATCCATGGGGCAGCTGTCGTAACCCATTTCCTGCGCCAGTAGCATGATCGCCATCGACAAAATGGAACAGGAGCGCATGCCTTCATCGCGTTGTGCTTGCAGGTTTTGCTCGTAGTAACCGGTGATCGACTGCACCATGATGTCAGCCACTTCTTCACCCGTGTGCTGCCAATATTGGGCCGGCTCTTTTTCCCAGGTTTTGAGGTCCATGCACAGCACCAACACTTCGCTGGCATCGGTCATTTGTGGCTGATCGTAAGCCGCCTCACGTATCGCTTGCCGCTGTTTCGGGTCGCTCACGCGAACGATGCGCCAATGCTGCAAATTAAAGGCGCTAGGCGAAAGAATGGCGTGTTCGATTAGCTGCGTAAATTCAGCCTCGCTCATGCGTTGGGCGGGGTCGAAATACTTAACCGAACGACGACTTTGTAGAGCCGTTTGTACGCTTAATGTGGCCGACAAGGTGGGTTGCCTCAGCTGGAGTAGCCCGCCGCGTTATACGCGACGAGCTTGCTCGATAGCGTTGCCGATATAACTGTGTGGCGTCATATCCAGTAGGGTTTGCTTGGCGGCGTCTGGAATCTCCAGTTTGCTCACAAACTCGCGCATGATTTCGGCGTTTACTTTCTCACCACGAGTTAGCTCTTTTAGCTTTTCGTAGGGGTTTTCAATGCCGTAACGACGCATCACGGTTTGAATCGGCTCAGCCAATACTTCCCAGTTGTCGTCGAGGTCAGCGTTCAGTGCTGCAGTGTTGGCTTCAAGCTTACCAATACCTTTCATTAAGCTCTTAAAGGCCAGTAGCGAGTGGCCAGCGCCTACGCCGAGGTTACGCAACACGGTGCTGTCGGTAAGGTCACGCTGCCAGCGAGATACCGGCAACTTCATCGCCAAGTGTTGCAAGATGGCGTTGGCAATGCCGAAGTTGCCTTCTGCGTTTTCAAAGTCGATAGGGTTGACTTTGTGCGGCATGGTGGACGAGCCCACTTCGCCTTTAACCACTTTCTGTTTGAAGTAGCCAACTGAAATATAACCCCAAATATCACGCGCAAAGTCGATCAGAATGGTGTTGGTACGCTCTAGTGCGTGAAAATATTCAGCAATGTAGTCGTGTGGCTCAATTTGAGTGGTATAGGGGTTCCAGCTCAAGCCTAGGCCTTCCACGAAACCACAAGCCAAAGCAGACCAATCAACTTCAGGGTAAGCCGACAGGTGGGCGTTGTAGTTGCCCACGGCGCCGTTAATTTTGCCTAGCAGCGGTACCGCTGCGAGTTGCTCACGCTGGCGCTTTAAGCGCGCCACTACATTCGCCATCTCTTTACCCACGGTGGTAGGTGAGGCGGGCTGACCGTGAGTGCGCGACAACATAGGTTGATCGGCTAGGCCATGAGCCAGCTCGCGAATTGCCTCAATCACAGCGTCAATTTGTGACAGCAAGACAGTGCGCGCGTCTTTTAGCATCAAGGCATGCGATAGGTTGTTGATGTCTTCTGAGGTGCAGGCGAAGTGGAAGAACTCACGAATCTCGCTAAGGCTGTCGTTGTTCGCAACTTTTTCTTTCAGAAAGTACTCAACGGCTTTGACATCGTGGTTAGTGGTGCTTTCAATGGCTTTAACACGCTGTGCATGTTCTAAATTGAAAGCCTCAACAATACGGTCGAGCGTGGCGTTAGCGTCTTCGTCAAACTCAGGCACTTCGGCAATTTGTGAGTGGCGAGCTAATGCTTGAAGCCAGCGAACTTCTACTTGAACACGGTATCGAATTAATCCGTATTCACTAAAAATTTCGCGGAGTTCCCAAGTTTTGTCGGCGTAGCGGCCATCAATGGGAGAAAGGGCAGTAAGCGAGTTCAATTCCATGGAAAATCAAGTCAGTCAGTGGCTTTCGAGGGCGCGCATTCTAGCAGAAGGCGGCTCTTGCCGCTTGCCCGTTTGGCGGGGCGCTACAGTGGGTCTGGCCAAGTTGGAATTTGGCCGCTTGAAAACGGTCAAAAAGCCTATACTTATTAACCAATAGATGATGCATTGAGAGGCCAATGGCTAATCCGCCAAACAAACCCAACGTGGATGATCACGATAGCGGCACGGCGCTATTAGAGGCGCGTCCCAAGTTAAAGAAGCCGCCGCTCTACAACGTGATGTTGATGAACGATGACTACACTCCGATGGAGTTTGTGGTTGACGTGCTAGAGCGTTTTTTTCGCCACGATCGGGCTAAATCAACTCAAATCATGCTTGAGGTCCATACTCGGGGTAAGGCGGTATGCGGCACTTATACGCGGGATATTGCCGAAACCAAGACCGAACAGGTCAATGACTATTCACGCGAGCATCAGCATCCGTTACTCTGCATAGTAGAACCTGCCTAATTAGCAACGGTAATACGCTTGCTCAAGCAGTTTTCGTTATCAAACCCAAAGGGGCGTCGACATGTTAAGTAAAGAACTGGAATATTCTCTCAACCAGGTTTACATGCTGGCGCGTGAGCAGCGGCATGAATACTTAACCCTCGAGCATTTGCTGCTGGCTTTGCTTGACCACCTAACTGTGGTTGAAGTGCTTGAAGCCTGCGGTGCTAGCGTGGATTTGCTTAGCCGTGAACTTCAGCAATTTATTGAGGAAAATACGCCCACCATTCCACCGGGCGTATTGGAAGAAGAGCTGGCCGCCAGCAAAGACGAAGACAAGCAGCTGGTACAACCCACTGTGAGCTTTCAGCGCGCGCTGCAGCGTGCGATTGCTCATGTGCAAAGCTCCGGCAAGGACGAAGTGACACCTGTTAACGTGCTGGTGGCAATTTTTGCCGAAGGCGATTCTTACGCGGTGTATTTGTTAGACAAATATGACGTTACTCGGGTGGATGTTATTCAATACATTACGCATGGCATTGGTCGCGAAGAGGATGACGATGAGCTTCCTGCGATGTCGGACGGCGAAGATGGCGAAGTTGATAATGAAACCGCGTTAGAAAAATACGCTACTAATCTCAATGAGTCAGCTCGTGCGGAAGAGATCGATCCGTTGATCGGTCGCGCCAATGAGGTAGAGCGTTGTGTGCAAATTCTCTGTCGGCGCCGCAAAAATAATCCGCTACTCATTGGCGAAGCGGGTGTCGGTAAAACCGCTATTGCTGAAGGCTTGGCGCGGCTTATTGTGGAAGAATCCGTGCCCGAGGTATTGGCTGACGCCGTGGTTTGGTCGTTGGATCTTGGGGCCTTATTGGCGGGTACAAAGTACCGAGGCGACTTTGAAAAACGCTTAAAAGCGGTGCTAAAAGAATTAAAGAAACAGCCACATGCTGTTCTTTTTATTGATGAAATCCATACATTAATCGGTGCGGGCGCTGCATCTGGCGGCGTGATGGATGCATCAAATCTATTAAAACCCATGTTGGGTAGCGGCAAATTACGCTGTATCGGTGCCACAACATGGAACGAGTATCGCGGCGTATTCGAGAAAGATCGGGCGTTGGCACGTCGCTTCCAGAAAGTTGAAGTCGACGAGCCTAGCGTTGCTGACACGGTAAAAATTCTCCGTGGGCTGAAAACCCGCTTCGAAGAACACCATGACATTCGTTATACCGATGGCGCGTTAAAAGCGGCGGCAGAGCTCTCGGAACGCTATATCAATGATCGTCACCTGCCTGACAAAGCCATTGATGTGGTGGATGAGGCGGGTGCCAATATGCGTTTACGCCCTGAGTCGCGTCGGCGTAAAACGATTACTGCTGCTGATGTGGAAAGCGTGATCGCCAAAATGGCGCGTATTCCGCCTAAATCCGTGTCGCGTGACGATAAGCGCGTGCTGAAGAATCTAGAACGTGACCTCAAGCTGGTAATTTTTGGTCAGGATGAGGCAGTTAGTCAGGTAACTACCGCCATTAAACTGGCGCGTTCAGGCTTGCGCAGCGGCGACAAGCCAATTGGTAGTTTCTTATTTGCTGGCCCAACTGGTGTCGGCAAAACAGAACTCACCAAACAGCTCGCGAATTTCCTCGGCATTGAGTTGCTGCGCTTTGACATGTCGGAGTACATGGAGCGCCACACCGTGTCGCGCCTAATTGGTGCGCCCCCAGGCTATGTGGGTTATGACCAAGGCGGTCTGTTAACCGACGCAGTATCTAAAAATCCGCATGCAGTGGTGTTGTTAGATGAGATTGAAAAGGCGCACCCTGAAGTCTTTAACCTGCTATTGCAGGTAATGGACCACGGTACTTTGACGGACAACAACGGTCGCAAGGCAGACTTTCGTAATGTGATTTTCATTATGACGACCAACGCCGGTGCCGCTGACGCCCAGCGCCGTTCGATCGGCTTGTTAGAGCAAGACAATAGCCGCGACAACATTGAAAGCATTAACCGCCAATTTACACCGGAGTTCCGGAATCGTTTAGATGCGATTGTGCAGTTTGCCGCGCTAGGTAAAAGTACGATTGCAGCGGTGGTGGATAAGTTGTTGTTGGAGCTGGAGGCTCAGCTTGAAGCCCGTAACATTACGCTGGATGTGAAGACCTCAGCGCGCAAATGGCTAGCCGAGAATGGTATCGATTCAGCCATGGGTGCGCGCCCGATGGCGCGTTTGATACAAGATAAGCTCAAACGTCCGCTGGCCGAAGATATGCTGTTTGGTGAATTAGTCAATGGCGGCGTGGTGACGGTATCTACCAAAGGCGGGCAACTTGATATTCAAGTTAAAGCCGCATCGCCCAAGCAGCCTAAAAAAGCCGAAGCCGCACCCGAAGATTAGTTCGCCGAAGATTAGTCCGTCATTCACTCAGCTATAAAAAAAGGCCTCATAACGAGGCCTTTTTTCGTGCGGCGATTGCCCGCCTTATAACGCACGTTTTATTTAGAGCGGTAAGTAATGCGGCCTTTACTTAGGTCGTAAGGCGTTAACTCTACGCGCACTTTGTCGCCAGTCAGGATGCGGATGTAATGCTTGCGCATACGGCCAGAAATATGGGCAATAACTTGGTGTCCGTTTTCTAGCTCTACCTTAAATGTGGTGTTCGGTAGTGTGTCGATTACGGTGCCTTCTAGCTCAATATGATCTTCTTTCGCCATTCCTGTTCAGGGTTCCATTAGAAATTAAGGCGCGCATTCTGCCTTAGCTGTGGCCGCCTCGCAACTTATCGTCGATCTGACTCGACGCGAGTGCTAGTTGTACGTTTGGATTTAAACAAGGTTTTGCTCAGCGCGAGGCCGACAAACCAAGCTGAATCCTGCTTTACTAATGGGCTGTCTTCAAATGCCGCACCATTCAGCCACTCTAAGCCCAACGCCATACCGAGACGCCAATCGCCGGTTTTGTAAGTGCCACTCAGCGATAAGCTGCTACCGCTATAACCGCCAGGCGCGTCGTATTCCGGACGGCTGGGCAGGGCATCGGCGGCGTTGACACTGTAGAAATAGTCGTGCCATTTGCCATCACCAAAACGCAGACTGGCGCGGGTAGTAAAGCCAAAGTTGCTATTGACCTGGTGATCCCAGCGCAGGTTGGGATTGAATACATTGCCCTCATGCGCGAGCCCGCTGCCAACACTAATAACAGTTCGGAAAGGCAGTCTAAAGCGCAACTGGTTGCGATCATCTTTGAAGAGTGTCCAGGATATCTGAGGCCCGATTTCTAGTGTTGGGTCAAGGTCTTCCATCCCGCTACGGGCCCGATTGTCGCTGCTGTCGACGGGTAGGGAACCGCGAATGCTGACATCGATGACGGTATCGCCGCCGTCGTACAAAATGCCCTTCAGGCCGCCTCGATCTGCGCGTAAGGTGTCGCCACGATAAACCACCAGCGGGAACGGCAACACTAAGGTTTGACTTTGGTCTGCACCAGGATAATGCGGAAACGACAAGGCGCCGATGCCAACACCAATTTCCCATACTGGCAATGCGTCATCGTATTTATTGCCTGCCACCGAGGCCTGGCTAAAACCTAGTAAGAATAGAGTAGTGATTAGCGAACCAAAGCGGGGGCGAGTAGCGGTCATTATGGGCATAGCCTGTGTCTTTATTGATGCGAATAGGGACTATTTAATCGGGACTTGGTTACGGTTGGCAACGTCTATTGTGGTGCTGCCAAATTGTTCACACCAAGAGTTGTTGATGAAGTATTCGGCTGGCTGGAAGCGTTCTTTGTACTGCATCTTTTTACAGCCGTCGATCCAATATCCTAAATACAACCAAGGCAAGCCCGACTGCTTGGCTTTTTCGAGTTGCCACAAAATGGCATAAGTGCCCAGGCTGCGCTTAGGGTAGCGATGGTCGTAAAAGCAATACATTGCCGACAGGCCGTCGTTAAGTTGGTCGGTTACTGCTACTGCGAGCAGGGTTTGTCCCTGCCTAAATTCATACAGCACCGTGTCGGCCCAGTCACTGATAAAGAAATCGGCGTAAGCCTCAGCGTCGTGCTCTTGCATATTGCCGTCGGGATGCCGCCATTTAAGATACTGTGAATAGAGGCTGAAGTGCTCGGCGACGAAGCTGGCGGGCCGAGGGATGACATCTAAGTTTTGGTTGGCCTTAATGCAGCGGCGGTCGCTACGATTTGGGGTGAAATCTCTTACCCGCACCCGCATGGGGATACAGGCGTTACAACCGGAGCACTGGGGCCGATACATAAAGCTGCCGCTGCGGCGAAAGCCTTGCTGCGACAATACGGTATGAGTGAGCTTGTCGTAGTGAAATTGCGGGTCGCAAACCAAGTTGCGTGACTGACGGTTGGGCAGATAACCACAATCAGTGGGCTGGGTTAGGAATAGCCGGATCCGCTCGCCAGATTGTGTCTGTTGGTCACTCATGTCTTAGATTGTGGACGAGGTCGCGGTCAATTTCCCATGTTTTTTTATGGTCCGGTAGCTGGATTGATTGGTTCAGCCGTTTTACAAATTCGTCTCGCTCAACTTCAAACGCACCGAGTGAGTCGAGATGTTGATTCCAAAGCTGACAGTCGAATAAGCGAAAGCCCCAGCGCTGTAGCTGTTGTAATAAGGTCCAGAGCGCGAGCTTTGATGTGTTGCTACGGTGCGAGAACATGGACTCGGCACAAAAAGCACCACCAATTGCTACGCCATAAATGCCGCCAACTAATTCCTCTCCATCCCATACTTCACAGCTGTGGGCGTAACCATGCTCATGCAAGGCGGTATAGGCTGCTTGCATGTCTTCGGTAATCCAAGTGCCGCCACTGTTTGGGCGAGGCGCTGCGCACGCTTGGATGACCGCGGCGAAGTTTTCGTCGATGCTTAAGCGGTAGGGGTGTTGTTGGAGTACACGGCGCATAGAACGCGAGACATGAAACTGTTCAGCGCTAAGCAGGGTACGGGGAGAGGGTGACCACCAAAGAATAGGCTCGTCATCACTAAACCACGGGAAAATCCCTCTGGAGTAAGCGGCTAGGAGTCGTTCCGGGCTTAAATCACCGCCTGCGCAAAGCAGGCCGTTGGGTTCATCAAAAGCTTGATTAACCGGCGGAAAGGTATCCGCCGGTGCGTCATCAGGTATCCAGGCTAAGCTGGGCATTGAAGTAAGCGAGCCAAGGCCCGCTTTAATCTTATTCGCCTAAGTTGTCTAGGAAACGTTCGGCGTCTAGCGCGGCCATACAGCCGGTACCAGCAGAGGTAATCGCTTGGCGATAGATATGATCCGACACATCACCTGCAGCAAATACGCCCGGTACGCTAGTTTGTGTGGCGTTGCCATTGCTGCCGGTTTCTACTTTTAGGTAGCCGTCTTTCATTTCTAGTTGGCCAGCAAAGATATCGGTATTTGGCTTGTGACCAATCGCGATAAATACACCGGCCAAGTCGATATCTTTAGTGCTGCCGTCTTTGGTGCTCTTGATACGCATGCCGCTTACGCCCATGTCGTCACCCAATACCTCGTCGAGGGTGTGATCCCACTCGATGGTGATATTGCCGTTGGCGGCTTTTTCCATGATTTTGTCAGCCAAGATTTTTTCTGAGCGGAATTTATCGCGCCGGTGAACCACGGTGACATGCTCAGCAATGTTGGCAAGGTAAAGCGCTTCCTCCACAGCAGTATTACCACCACCTATTACCGCGACTTTTTTACCACGGTAGAAAAAGCCATCGCAGGTCGCGCAGGCCGACACGCCTTGGCCCTTAAAGGCTTCTTCTGACTCAAGGCCTAAATACTGTGCACTGGCTCCGGTGCAGATAATCAGCGAGTCGCAGCTGTAGCTACCGCTGTCGCCCTTCAGTTGGAAAGGGCGTTGTTTTAGATCCACTTCATTGATGTGATCAAACACCATTTCAGTATCAAAACGCTCAGCGTGCTGTTGCATACGAACCATTAGGTCCGGGCCCTGTAAACCTTCTACATCACCAGGCCAGTTGTCTACGTCGGTCGTAGTGGTTAGCTGGCCACCTTGTTGGATACCGGTAATCAGCATCGGATTTAAGTTGGCACGCGCAGCGTATACCGCAGCGGTGTAACCCGCAGGGCCAGAACCCAAAATAATCAAACGACGATGCTGAATTTCACTCATGTGTTGGCTCCAATATTCCGAGGAAAATTTTTATGTGGCGCGTATGGTATCGAATTGGCAAACTGACGCACATGCATAGTCGTCAATGCGACTTATAGAAAATAATAAAAACCCATATAATTCAGTCAATTAACTAAAAAAGTAAGCGTAGTTTTGAGTCGCAAAAGTCAGAAGAAATCCGCCCAACCCGCCGTAAATGTGCATGCTCAGCGCGGTTTGCGTGAAATTGGCCTGTTGGTTGGCGGTGCATTAACCCTATTTTTGATCCTGTCTCTGGCTAGTTATGACAAAGGCGACAGCGCTTGGACCCACTATGCCAGCAGCACTGATGTTGCCAATTTAGGCGGCGCCATTGGGGCGTGGCTGGCAGATACCTTGCTGTTTGTGTTTGGTTTTGTGGCTTGGGTGTTGCCGATCGCTGCTGCCGTTGGCCTATGGCGTTGGTTTAGATTACGGGGCGCGACGAGCGGCTTCCATTGGAGCCTGCGTTTACTTGGCGTCGTGATGTCGGTGCCGTCTTTATGCGGTCTGGTGGGTTTGCATTTCGCCAGTGTTTCCAGCTATCTGCCGGTGCGTAATGCTGGCGGGGTGATGGGTGAATTCATTGCCAACAACTTAGCGGGCCAACTGGACATTGTTGGCGGTAGCTTGCTGTTGATTACGCTGATCTTGGTAGGTAGCACCTTATTTGCCGGTTTACTGTGGCTTGAGCTATTGGCTGGTTTGGCAGATTTGTTGCGCGAAGCCGGAGAAACCCTGCGAGAGCGCCTGTTGGATTGGCGTGAAGCACGCCGTGAGCGCAAGGCAGAAGCAAAAGCCGCAGCCGCTGCGGCCAAGGCGCGTGAAATTCAGGTACACAGCACCCCGGTAACGATTGAGACCACACCGAGCAAGAAGCCGAGCCTGCCGGGTGCGGTTAAACAATCAGTGGGCAAAATTGCTGGGCAAGTCGTCAGCCAGGTAACACCCAAAGCCGCTAGTGAAGACGGGGCTGCGAGTGCGAAGCCGGCTAAAAACGCTAAGGACTTAGGTGAGCCCGTCGAGCCGGAGTTGGTTCACGATGTAAAAACCAAAGCCAAGCGTGCTGACCGCGTGCGCGGCACGAGCGCGGGTTTGCCATCGCTAGATTTGCTCGACCTACCGGTATCGCAGTCAACGGGTTATAGCAATGACGATTTACAGGCCATGGCCGAGCGGGTAGAGGCGGCGTTGGCTGACTTTAACGTTAACGTCAAAATTGTTTCTGCCAATACTGGGCCGGTCATTACTCGGTTTGAACTGGAACTGGCGGCTGGCGTAAAAGGCAGCCAGATTCAAAACTTAGCCAAAGATTTGGCGCGTTCGCTGTCGGTGATTAGTGTTCGGGTGGTTGAGGTTATTCCCGGCAAGCCTTATGTGGGCTTGGAAGTGCCGAATGTGAAACGTGAAATCGTGTCGCTACGGGCCATTTTGAATACGCCGGAATACAGCAACTCTAAATCGCCATTAACGATGGCCTTAGGCAAGGGCATTGCTGGCCAGCCGGAAATTACCGACCTTGGCAAAATGCCGCATGTACTGGTGGCCGGTACCACCGGTGCTGGTAAATCGGTAGCCGTTAACGTCATGTTGCTGAGCTTGTTGTTTAAGGCGTCGCCTGAAGAGCTACGCTTGATTTTGGTCGATCCCAAAATGCTGGAACTCTCGGTGTATGAGGGTATTCCACATTTGCTCACGCCGGTGGTTACCGATATGTCGGATGCCGCTAATGCGTTGCGCTGGGCAGTGGTGGAAATGGAACGCCGTTACAAACTGATGTCGGCTGTTGGTGTACGTAACATTGCCGGTTACAACGCCAAGGTAAAAGAAGCAATTGATGCCGGTAAGCCGATTGCGGACCCCTTGTTCCAACTGAATCCAAATGCGGAGGCTATTTTTGCTGGTGAAGAGCCGGAAGAAGTGCCTACCTTAGAGCCACTGCCATATATCGCCATCGTGATCGATGAGATGGCCGACCTGATGCTCACCGTGGGCAAGAAAGTAGAAGAACTGATTTTGCGTTTGGCGCAAAAAGCCCGTGCTGCCGGTGTGCATCTGATTCTTGCCACCCAGCGTCCATCGGTTGACGTCATTACTGGCTTAATCCGAGCCAATATTCCTAGCCGTGTGGCGTTCCAAGTGGCTTCTAAGATCGACTCGCGCACCATTCTCGACCAGTCGGGTGCCGAAACCTTGCTGGGCAAAGGTGACATGCTGTTTAGTTTGGCCGGTAGCATTATGCCGACGCGGGTGCATGGTGCTTTTGTGGATGATCACGAAGTGCACAACGTGGTGTCTTGGATTAAGCAACACGGCGAGCCGAACTACGATGAATCCATTTTGTCTGACCCTTCAGAGATGATGGCAGACGCTGGCATTGCCGGTATCCCCGGTGTCGAGTCTGGCGGTGGTGCCGGTGACCCTGAGGCAGACCCGTTGTATGACGAGGCCGTTAAAGTGGTAACCGAAACCCGCCGGGCTTCGGTATCTGGGGTGCAGCGTCGCTTGCGGATTGGTTACAACCGGGCTGCGCGCCTCGTTGAGGCAATGGAAGCGGCCGGCGTTGTCGGGCCGCCCAAGAATAATGGCATGCGCGACGTGCTGGCGCCGCCACCCATCTCTTAGCGTTGCAGTGGGTAGCCGGTTTGTCCGATCGGCTCATCAATCAACCGTCAACACTGGAGAGGTCAATCCTAGTTATGTTGCGAGCACTGATTTTCAGTTTATCTATTATGTTGCCGCTGTCTTTAACGGCAGCTAGCACCGCCGCGCCCAGCGCACTGCAGCGTTTTCTTAGCAATGTCACTGCCTACGAGGCGCATTTTCAGCAACGTACGGTTGATGAGCTGGGCGAGGTGCAGAGTGTGAGCGCCGGCACTATGGCGATTCAGCGCGAAGCCAATCAACTGGGCCGCTTTCGTTGGCAGTACCAAGAACCTTGGGAGCAACTGATTGTGGGCGATGGTGAAACCTTGTGGCAATACGATGCTGACCTAGAGCAGGTAACGGTGCGGCCGATGCAAGAAAGTTTAGAAGGCACACCCGCAGAGTTGCTGAGCGGCAAACTGAATTTGGCAGATTGGGAGGTGAGCCAACAGGCCGAGTGGACGTTGCTGCAACCCAAAGATAACGACATGCCATTCCAATCCATCGGCTTGCGATTTGAGGGTGATGCATTGGGAGGCATGAAGTTGGTTGATCAATTTGATCAAACCACCCATGTGGTATTTGATCAAATCAACACTGCGCCGCAATTTGCCGAACACTATTTCCGTTTTACGCCGCCAGTAGGTACTGAGGTCATTGGCGCTGAGGTAACGGGCGGCGACATGGACGACAGTTTCTAGCGTGGCCTACAGCACCACGCCATTAGCGGAAAAAGCCCGCCCTAAGGTCTTAACTGAGTTTGTTGGCCAAACTCATTTGCTAGCCAATGGTAGGCCGTTACATGCGGCGCTAACACAAGGGCAGCTGCATTCGATGATTTTGTGGGGCCCGCCAGGTTGTGGCAAAACCACCTTGGCGCGTTTGCTGGCGAATGCCAGCGACAATGAATTTGTAATGCTGTCGGCGGTGTTGGCTGGGGTTAAAGACGTGCGGGCAGTGGTTGCCGAGGCTCAGCAGCGACATCAGCTGGAGCAGCGGGGCACTTTGGTGTTTGTTGATGAGGTGCACCGCTTCAATAAAAGCCAGCAAGATGCCTTCCTGCCTTATGTTGAAGACGGCACTATTTTGTTTGTTGGGGCCACCACCGAAAATCCTTCATTTGAAGTCAACAATGCCTTGTTGTCGCGTGCCCGCGTTTATCGTTTGCAGGCCTTAACGGCACAAGATTTGAGTCATGTGATCGGGCAGGCCGCAGAGCTTGCCGACCTAACTATTAGCAACGATCACTGCGAGCAGTTGGCTCGAGCCGCCGATGGCGATGCACGTCGTGCGCTTAACTTGCTCGAGTTGTATGGCCAGCGCGCCGCCGAAGGTGAACTCGATCAAGCGGCTTTTGAAACCTTATTGGAAGGGTCATTAAGGCGCTTCGATAAAGGCGGCGATAACTTCTACGACCAAATATCTGCCTTGCATAAATCGGTGCGTGGCTCGTCGCCAGACGGCGCCATGTATTGGTTACGCCGTATGTTAGACGGCGGTGCGGACGGCAGCTATGTGGCCCGTCGGCTAACGCGGATGGCTTCAGAAGATATAGGTAACGCTGATCCGCGCGCCTTAGAAATCTGCATTAACGCCTGGGAAAGCTGGTTGCGTTTGGGTAGCCCTGAAGGCGACTTGGCCTTGGCGCAGGCAGCGGTTTATTTGGCTTGCGCGCCCAAAAGCAACGCGGTTTACACCGCATGGAAAGCGGTTGGCAAAGCGGTGGCTGAGACCGGTTCTTTAGAAGTTCCCATGCATCTGCGTAATGCGCCCACCAAGCTGATGAAAGCTGAGGGTTACGGCCAGCATTACCGGTACGCGCATGATGAACCTGACGCTTATGCTGCTGGGGAAACCTATTTGCCAGCCGATTTGGCGCAGGCAAATTGGTATCAGCCGGTACCGCGTGGCCTTGAAATTAAAATTGGCGAAAAGCTGGCGCGCCTGAAAGAGCTTGATAAAAGCCACCAGCGTTAGCGAAAACTGTAATTAAAAACGTGTCAGCCCTGTATCAATAGGGCTGCATCGTTATAATGCGATTACTTAATTAGAACCATATCAAATGCAATTAATTGCAGTCGCTCTAGGAGGCGCACTAGGAGCCAGCTTACGCTGGGGCATCTCCTTGGCATTGCCTTCTGCAGTTTTTCCTTGGCCGGTGCTCGTTGCTAATTTGGTTGGCAGTTTTGCTATCGGCTTAGGTTGGGCGGCGGCAGAGGCATTAGTAATAGGGCCGACCATGCGCCTGTTTTTAATAACAGGGCTGCTGGGTGCGTTAACCACCTTTTCGACCTTTTCTTTAGATGTGGTTTATTTGCTGCAACATCAACGTTGGCTAGCTGCCGGTGGTTTTACCGCTGCTAATGTTGTGGGTTGTATTTTGCTTACTTACGTTGCCCTCGCGATGGGCCGGCGTTTATTTATTTAGAACCTGATACTTAATATGCTCGACGCAAAACTGCTTCGCCAAAACCCTCAACAGGTGGCTGACAAACTAGCCATTCGCGGCATTAACTTTGATGTGGCTGCTTTCGCCGCGCTAGAAGAACAACGCAAAGCCTTAACCATGGATATGCAGGAGTTGCAAAACACCCGCAACACCAAATCCAAGTCTATCGGACAGGCCAAGGCGAAAGGGGAAGACATTGCACCGCTATTGGCGGAAGTAGACTCGCTAAAACAGCAATTGGCTCAGGCAGAAAGCAAGCAAGCGGCTGTGCAAGCAGAAGTAGACGCCTTGCTGATGAGTACGCCGAACTTGCCTGCTGATGACGTACCAGCCGGTGAAACAGAAGATGACAATATCGAAGTAAGCCGTTGGGGCACACCACGCGAGTTTGATTTTGAGGTTAAAGATCACGTTGATATTGGCGAAGGCTTGGGCCTAGATAGCGAAACCGCGGCCATGATCGCAAGCTCACGTTTTGCCGTGCTTAAAGGCCAGTTGGCGCGCCTGCAACGTGCCTTAACCCAATTTATGCTCGACGTGCACAGCACTGAGCACGGCTACGAAGAGGTTTATGTGCCTTATTTGGCCAATGCCGATAGCTTGCGCGGCACGGGCCAGTTGCCGAAGTTTGAAGAAGATTTATTTGCGATTCGTCGGGCTGACGACGAGATTCCGCTGTACCTCATTCCAACCGCAGAAGTGCCGGTAACCAATATGGTGCGCGGCAAAATTGTTGATAACGAAGCGCTGCCGTTAAAGATGGTTTGCCATACGCCATGCTTCCGCTCTGAAGCAGGTTCTTACGGCCGCGATACTCGTGGTCTGATTCGTCAGCACCAATTTGAAAAAGTTGAGCTGGTGCAAGTGGTGCGCCCAGAAGATTCCTGGCAGGCGCTAGAAGACTTAGTCGGCCATGCTGAAACCATCCTGCAGAAACTAGAACTGCCATATCGCAAAGTGACGCTCTGCGGCGGTGACTTAGGTTTTTCATCAGCCAAAACTTACGACCTTGAAGTGTGGTTGCCTGGTCAGAATGCCTACCGTGAAATTTCTTCTTGCAGTAATTTTGAAGCCTTCCAAGCGCGCCGTATGCAAGCGCGTTGGCGTAACCCAGAAACCAACAAACCAGAACCCGTACATACGCTGAACGGCTCCGGTTTGGCGGTAGGGCGCACGTTAGTGGCGGTGTTGGAAAACTACCAGCAGGCTGATGGCTCGGTCATTATTCCCGAGGCGCTGCGCCCATGGTGTGGCGGCCTGGAATTGCTTACGCCCTAGCTCGCAGTAACAAGTCTGGAGACGGCTAGTGCTAGAGGTAAAACAACTCACGCTGATGCGTGGCGCGCGTTGCATTCAACGTGACCTGAGCTTTGCGCTTAGCAGTGGCGATGTGATGCAGTTGCTTGGCGCTAATGGCACCGGTAAGTCAACGCTGCTGCATGCGGTAGCCGGATTACTAGAACCGGAATCAGGCGCTGTGGTGTGGAACGATACGGACCTAACGATCGACACTGCCGACTGGCATCGCAGCCTGTTCTTCCTCGCACATAAGCTGCCTGCACACCCCGTTCTGACGCCGCTAGAGTTACTAAGCGACAGCTTGGCGCTAAAGGGGCTAGCACCGGCTGAAAGTCAGCTAGAAGAAGCGCTGATGGCAGTTGGCTTATTGCAACAAGCCGATCAGCCAGCCGGCATCTTGTCAGCAGGTCAGCAGCGCCGCATTTGGCTAGCGCGCTTAGTGTTGTCGCTGCGGTTGCTACAGTCTGAGTTGGTCTGGCTGTTAGACGAGCCGCTCACCAGTTTGGATGTGGCCGCGCAGCAACAGGTCTTGGGCTTGCTTCAGGCACAGCGAGAGCGCGGCGGCATGGTGCTATTAACCTCACATCAGGCGGTGGAGTTACCGCATCTTAAAACGCTTAAATTGGTGTCGTCCCAATGACAGTATTGATTGCTACTTTTAAGCGTGAAAGTCGCCTCGCTTGGCGGCAAAAGATGGATGTGATAAATCCTCTGGTTTTTATGGCGCTGGTCGTGACCTTGGCCCCTTTGGCGCTGGAACCTTCGCCGAGTTTACTTGCCAAAGTGGCGGCAGGATTGGCTTGGATTGCGATGCTACTTAGTGCTCAGTTAACCGGTGTGGCCATGTTCGCCGATGATTGGCGCAGCGGCTGGTTGAAGCAGATTTTTCTAACGCCAACGCCGGCCTTGTTTTTAGTCTCTGCGCGATTGGCAGCGTGGTGGTTAATTGGGTTTTTGCCGCTAGTCCTATTGGGGCCGCTTGCCGCATTGATGCTCGGTTTGGCGAGTGCGCAGGCTGGCGTGCTAGGGGTTGCGCTTTTGTTAGCAAGCCCGACATTGTTAATACTGACGGCGTTAGGGTCGGCGCTCACGTTGGGTATAGGCCGTGCGGCAGCCTTGGCGCCCTTGTTGGTTTTGCCCATGTTGGTGCCGCTGCTGATATTTGGCGCTGGCATCGTAAGATTGCATGCCGACGGTTTCCCAGTGGCTGGGCAGTATTGGCTGCTTGCGGCATTCAGTATGCTAGCAATCACCTTGGGCCCAATAGCGATCACGGCCTCGTTAAAACTGCATTTGTCAGATTAGGAACTGGATAAGAGTAAATGGCTTCAGCATTCTGGACATGGCTGCATAAAAAGGGCTCGCCGCCCGTGTTTTACCGCATGGCCGAGCGTTGGTCACCGTGGCTCGGCGGGCTTGCGCTAATTGCCTTGGTTGTTGGTTTGTTTGGTGGCTTGGTGCTCGCGCCAACGGACTACCAACAGGGCGACAGTTATCGCATTATTTATATTCACGTGCCTTCGGCTTGGATGTCGATGTTTGTGTATATGTTTATGGCAGGCATGGCAGCTGTGGGGATCATTTGGCGGATTAAAGTGGCTGATACGATGGCCCTAATTGCAGCGCCGATGGGGGCGATGTTTACCGCCTTGGCGCTGGCGACTGGTTCTATCTGGGGCAAGCCTACTTGGGGCACTTGGTGGGTTTGGGATGCTCGCCTAACATCCGAATTGATATTGTTGTTTTTGTACTTTGGCTATCTGGCGCTGTACCACGCGATTGAGGATGAACGCAAAGCAACGCGTGCGGCGGGTATTTTGGCGCTCGTTGGGGTGGTTAATATTCCCATTATCCATTACTCGGTTGAATGGTGGCACACCTTGCACCAAGGCCCGATTATGAATATTAACTCAGGATTTTCCTTGCAGGGCTCGATGGTTTGGCCCTTGTTAACCACGATGTTGGGTTTTCAGTTGCTGTTTTTCTGGGCCTTGTTTCGCCGTAGTCAAACCGTATTGGTACAAAAACAGCCCGACGCTCGTTGGGTTAGTGAAATAATCAAATAGAGCAAATAGTTATATGGATGTTTTCATAAACTGGCTTAATATGAATGGCTACGCTACTTGGGTCTGGAGCGCTTACGCGCTGTGGGTCGTGGGTTTTGCTTGGCTAGTGCTGGGCACCTGGATGGGCCGAAAGCAAATGTTGCAACAGCTGGCCACTCGTCGTCGTCGCGCTCAACTCAATGCTGAGCAATCTACCACTCATTCTGATCATGGAGTCGCCTCATGACCCCGCTGCGTCGCAAACGCCTAACTTATGTGTTGTTGTTACTGGCCGGGGTGGGGTTGTCAGTGTTTTTTGCCACTCAGGCGATGCGCGATAATCTGATGTACTTTTATAGTCCTACCCAGCTCGCGGCCGGCGAAGCGCCTGCCGGGGCACGGATTCGCCTAGGCGGTCTAGTACAAGAAGGCTCCGTGGTACGTGAGGAAGGTAGCCTAGAAGTACGTTTTGCGCTGACTGATACGAAGGAAGTTTTCACGGTCAGTTTTGCGGGCATTCTTCCTGATCTGTTTCGCGAGGGGCAGGGCATTGTTGCCCATGGCCGTCTGGGCGACGATGGCGTATTCGTGGCTGATGAAGTATTGGCAAAACACGACGAAAACTATATGTCGCCGGAAGTTGTGGAGGCTTTAAAAGCCGCAGGCCACGACCCAACCAAAGGCAATCCCACCGAATACAATCGCTAAGAGCGGTTGGCGTACCCCCTTAATTAAGAACCTATTGCAATGTTTATAGAATTTGGCCATTTTGCTGTATTGCTCGCGCTAGTCTTGTCACTGGTTGGGGCGACCTTGCCGTTATGGGGGGCACATAAACAAGATTTGCGCTTGATGGCGTTATCGGTGCCAGTGGTGCGAGCTCAGTTCTGGTTGGTGCTAATTGGCTTTATCGCCTTAACAACCGCTTTTTTACAGAATGATTTTTCGGTTCAATATGTTGCCGATAACTCCAATACGGCACTGCCTTGGTTTTTTAGAATCGCTGCCGTTTGGGGCGCGCATGAAGGTTCCTTGCTGCTTTGGGCTCTGATTCTCTGTGGCTGGATGCTAGCGGTTTCTTGTTTTAGTGAATCCTTGCCTGTGGTGCTGAAAACGCGCGTGTTAGCACTACTAAGTTGGGTTTCGTTAGGCTTTCTTAGCTTTCTGCTATTTACTTCTAACCCGTTTGAGCGGTTAATCCCAGCCGCACTAGAAGGCCGGGATCTCAACCCCTTATTACAAGATCCCGCATTAATTATTCACCCTCCAATGCTCTATATGGGCTATGTGGGCTTTTCGGTGGCTTGGGCGTTCGCGGTTGCAGCATTGCTTGGCGGTAGTTTAGATAGCACCTGGGCTCGCTGGTCACGGCCTTGGACCACGGTGGCTTGGTTGTTTCTCACTATTGGCATTGCATTGGGTAGTTGGTGGGCTTATTACGAGCTCGGCTGGGGCGGCTGGTGGTTTTGGGATCCGGTCGAAAATGCATCCTTTATGCCATGGCTTATGGGCACGGCGTTAATTCATTCGCTGGCGGTCACTGAAAAGCGAGCAAGCTTTAAGAATTGGACCGTATTACTGGCTATTTTTACCTTCAGCTTAAGCTTGCTGGGTACGTTTTTAGTCCGTTCCGGCGTGCTGGTGTCGGTTCATGCTTTTGCCACTGACCCCGAGCGGGGCGCTTGGATTTTGGCAATGCTGACCATTTTTGTGGGTTCCGGCTTGTTCTTATACGCTTGGCGAGCGCCATACATTACCTCTGTCGGGCGCTTTCACTGGTTAAGCCGCGAGGCTTTGCTGCTGGTAAATAACGTATTGTTAGTCGTGGCGGCACTAACCGTTTTGACTGGAACCTTGTATCCCATTGCCTTGGATTGGCTCAATTTAGGCAAGATTTCAGTGGGTCCGCCGTACTTTAACGCAGTCTTTATTCCGTTGATGTTGCCGTTAATGCTGGCAATGGGCTTTGGTATGGCGGCTCGTTGGAAACGGGACTCGGCTGACTTGCCGAAACGCTTAGCAACATCAGCAGCCACCGCTTTAGTGTTAGGTCTATTGGTCTCTCAGCTTGCTGTGCATCAAAAAAGCGTGTTAGTTACTGTCGCCATCTGGTTGGCAATTTGGGTGCTGGTGTCTGCAGTCCGTGAACCGCTGATCCGTATTCGTCGCAAAGGCAGCGTGTGGGGTGGTTTACGCAGCTTGCCACTACATTTGCACGGCATGGTATTGGCTCATATCGGGCTTGCGATCACTGCGTTGGGCATTGCTGTCACGAGCGTAGATAGCGTTCATGGTGATCAGGTTATCAAACGCGGCGAGAGCGTTAGCATGGGCGGCTATGTGTTCCAGTTCATGTCGATGGATGATGTGTCTGGCCCGAATTATCAGGCCTCTAGAGCGACTATTCGGGTCTCAACCGATGCCGATGAATTAGTCGCATGGTTATACCCAGAAGAGCGAATTTATCTAGTTCAGCAAAGCCCGATGACCGAAGCTGGGATTGATCCTGGTTTTTTCCGTGATATTTATGTATCAGTCGGTGAGCCGGTCGGGAACGACAGCTGGAGTTTCCGGATCCAAGTTAAGCCTCTGGTCCGCTGGATTTGGCTCGGTGCGATTTTGATGGCGCTGGGTGGCTTGTTGGCGGTGCTGGATCCGCGTTATCGCCGGCCGCGTAAACAGGGCGCTGAGAAAGCGGTGGTAGCGAAATGAAACGTTTTATCTTGCCTACAGTGTTATTGGGTGGCTTGGTGGCTTTGTTGGCCGCCGGGCTCGGGCTAGATCCGAGGCACGTACCATCCCCGCTGATTGACAAACCTGTACCCGCATTTGCGTTACCCACCCTAGCTGACCCCGAACGAGTAGTTACGCAGCACGATTTATACGGCAAGCCTTATTTGCTAAACGCATGGGCAAGTTGGTGCCCAAGTTGTTATCAAGAACACCCCCTGTTGATGCAATTAGCGGCACGGGAAATCCCTATCGTTGGTTTGAATGTTGAAGATGAGCGAAGCGCTGCTATTGGCGTGTTAACCAAAACCGGCAATCCCTACAGCATGGTATTGGTTGATGCGGATGGTCGATCGCGAATTGATTGGGGTATTGTCGCTACCCCCGAAACTTTTTTGGTCGATGCTTCCGGCGTGATTCGATACAAACACGTTGGTCCGCTGACCTTGGATGACTGGCAGCAAACGCTGGGGCCAATGATGCACCGATTAACGCAGCAGTCGGCATCCGCTGGCGATAGTGACACATCAAAGCTGGGGGCCATCCAATGATCAAAACACTGAGGGTTTGGATGTTGGTTTTATTTAGCTTTTGTTCGCCTGCGATCATGGCGATTGATAGCTTTGAACTGCCAGATGACCCCGCCACCCTGAAGCGCTATCAAGTGTTGTCCGAAGAGTTTCGCTGTTTGGTTTGTCAGAATCAAAACCTTGCTGACTCCAATGCAGAGTTGGCAAAAGATCTGAAAATTGAGCTGGTCAATCTATTGGAAAGTGGCCGCTCAGACGACGAAATCAGAGCGTTTTTAGTCGACCGCTATGGCGATTTTGTGTTGTATCGCCCGCCCGTTAAAAGCGCCACCTTAGTGTTATGGCTGGCTCCGTTGATCGGTGTGGTCGTGATTGGGCTGGTGTTGCTGATGTTTTGGCGCCGAGCCCGTGTTGAAGATGATGCAATTCCAGCGAACGAAGCCGAGTTAACAGCTGCGCTGGATCGGCTACGTTCTCAGTCTCACAACACCTCGTCAGACAAATAGCCCCATTTACTTATATAGAGTTTTACCGTGACCGTATTTATCGTTGCCTGTGCCGTGTTAGCTATCGCCTCCTTGTTGTGGATCGGCAGGCCTTTGTGGCAAAACCGGCGAGACGAGCAAACCGAGCTGCGTTCACTTCGCGAAACCAATAAGGAAGCACTCGAAGCTCAGTTACAAGAAGCTCAGCAAGAGTATGCAGCGGGTCGCTTAGATGCAGCGGCATTGGCCGAAACTGAGCGTGAATTGGCCACTCGCCTGTTAGAAGAGGGCGAAGTTGCCGAACAAAGTTTTACCCAGTCAGCACCCCAACCGCTGTTATTCGGAAGCTTGGCGTTGCTGGTAATGGCTGCCACCGTTGGCCTGTATCTTGATCTTGGTCAGCCAAATGCTGAACAGCAGAAGCGGGTAGCCGCATTAAAAACGCCAACCCAAACCGAGATGACTGCGGCCGAAGCTGAGGCTCGTGTAGCGGAGTTAAGAACCCAGCTTGAGCGACAAGCGCAAGATCTAGCCGCGTGGACAGAGCTTGCAAGGCTAGAACGTCGCTTAAGTGATACTGCCGCGGCCAGCCGTAGCTACCAGCATGCCATCATGCTGGCCACGGATGACGACATAAAGACCAACTTACAACTTGAGATGGTGGAAACCTTGGCGCTGCATGCCGAACAGCAGGGCGGCGGGATACCGCCGGTTGCATCGAGTATTGTGAGCGATGTGTTATCTCGGCACCCTGAGCACCCTCGGGCCCTGTGGTATGGGTCAATGTTGGCCGAAGGTGCGGGTGATAGAGCGCTGGCGGTGAACTACATTAAACAGCTATTGGCATTAAACCCGCCTGAGCAAATACAAGCCGCACTGGCCCAACAGTTGGCTGCGTGGGAATCGGAAGCGGCCACCTTTGAATCGGCGGGGGATACGGTAGGTAGTAGCAAGGTAGAAAATGCCCGCACTATTTCCGTCGAGGTGGATATTCGTAATGGGGTGGACGTTGGCAATACGAATGCGGCTACGTTGTTTGTTTATGCTCGGCCAACTGATGGTTCTAAAATGCCGCTTGCGGTCTGGCGTGAAGAATCACCCGTTTTCCCCTTAACTGCGAAACTAGACGACAGTATGGCGATGATGCCTGGCACTCAGCTTGGGGCTTATGATGAGCTCGAAATCGTCGCGAGAATTAGCTTTACGGGTAATGCCATTAGCACAGCCGGTGATTGGTTCGGTACGACAACGATTGGGGCTGAGACCAGTCAACTAACGGTGCAAATTGATCAGCTAGTTGAGTGATTGCTATCGGCAATTGATAGAGCGTTGATCGATTATTGAAGGCATGCACTGACATACCGACCAAAAATTAGTCAATCAGACTGATAAATAGCCATAAAACCTAAATTTTTCTGGCAAAAACGAAAAAAAATCTGTATCTTTGCGCGCTCGAAATCGCTCGGTTTTCATGGCTGCGCGGGTCCAAAAACGCTTTGTTTGGACTGTAAATATGATCCCAATTCGGAGGGGTGGCAGAGCGGTTGATTGAATTGCAGGAGCAATTCAAGGCGGCGTTAGCCGATCCCGGAGCGTTAGCGTAGGGATTGCAGGCAGGACGCCTGCAACAATGCACTGGAATCCAGTGCCCGTCTGAGTACGCTTTGCTTGGACGCTAAATACAATCCCAGATTCGGAGGGGTGGCAGAGCGGTTGAATGCACTGGTCTTGAAAACCAGCAAGGGTTAGTAGCCCTTCGAGGGTTCGAATCCCTCCTCCTCCGCCAAATTAAAAACACCGGCTTTATGCCGGTGTTTTTGTTTCTACGGTTTAAAAGTGCAACAAATTGATATTTTTTTGAATAGCTTTTGAACAAAAGGCCTTGAAAAATGTCCAATGCCCCAAAGCTAATGTTGTAGGATTTAGTAATTGTTTTGTCGGGTCAAAGGAGACCTTTTAGCCATGAATCAAGATTTAAATCGTCGTTATGATCAAGCCCAAGAGGCGGTAGCGGTTCGCTCTAGCGAGTCTGTGCTACAAGCCAATAAGGTTTTGCGTAACACCTACGCGCTGCTTTCGATGACATTGCTGTTTTCGGCCATGACCGCAGGCTTGGCGATGGCAATCAACGCGCCCGTAATGAATCCATTTATTGTGCTGATTGCTTACTTTGGCCTGTTATTTGCCACCACCAAAACCCGAAACAGTGGTTTGGGCTTGGTGTTTGTATTCGCATTAACCGGCTTTATGGGCTTTACCCTAGGCCCGATTCTTGAACTGTACATGACGGCCTTACCGAATGGTTCGCAGCTGGTCATGCAGGCGCTAGGTGGCACCGGTATCATTTTCCTTGGCTTGTCGGCTTATGCACTGACCACACAAAAAGACTTTAGTTTTATGGGTGGTTTTGTGATGGTTGGCATGCTGGTGATGATTGTCGCCGTAATTGCCAATTTGTTCATGCAAATTCCGGCGGTGTCGCTGGCGATCTCTGCCGGTGTGATTCTGCTGATGTCGGCGCTAATTTTGTGGCAGACCAGCGAAATCATTCATGGTGGTGAAACCAATTACATTATGGCGACAGTGAGCTTGTACATCTCTATCTATAACTTGTTCACGAGCTTGTTGCATCTGCTAGGTGCCATGAACGACGAATAACGAAAGCTTTCCTCCAAGGGCTAACGTATAAACCCCGTTTTTACGGGGTTTATTTTTGCCCGTCGCTAAAGCAAAACAATAGTTACATACAAGCATGTAGGGGCCGGACTGCTAAGATATGTTCATTAAAGATGAAGGAGGGCATCGTTATGTCGCAGAAATTTACTCGCTTTGATGAGTTTTACCCATTCTATTTGGGTGAGCACAGCAACCAAGTTTGCCGTCGACTGCATTTTATCGGCACTACCGTTGGCATCATTTTATTTGCCACCGCATTTATTACCCAAAACTGGTGGCTGCTTTTAATCGGCTTTTTGCAGGGCTATGCTTGGGCCTGGGTTGGGCATTTTTTCTTCGAACATAACAAGCCAGCCAGCTTTAAGCAGCCAATCTTTAGCTTTATGGGTGACTGGGTGATGTATAAAGATATCCTAACTGGCAAGATCAAGTGGTAGCGTTGATACATACAACGCTTAGCAACAAAAAGCCCGCGTAATGCGGGCTTTTTTATGGTGTTCTAAAGGTGGTTTTGACTCGACTAGCGACTATCTTACCCAGGTGTAGTCGAATACCAAGCCCACATCGGGTGACGTCTCAGTGGGCACATCCTCGGTTAAGCGAAAACTCCAAATGCCATCCGCCAAATAACCATAAGCACCGATACTAATGTTGCCGCTTACACTCCCGATGCTGTCGATGTCGCTGTTATACCAAGCTGTCTGCCAGTTGCCGCTCAGTAAAAGATTCATGCTATCGGTGAGGCCATAGGTGAAACTTGCCGCGAGTGAGCCGGTGTAGCTATTGGCTCGGTTTGGTATAACTTTGTCATCATTGATATAGGTAGCGCCAGCGCCCAGTGAAAAGCCACTTTGGCCTATCTCTGGCAGCGCAGAGGACCACCAAAGTCCTAGTTCGAGCCCACCAGACCCAGTTAGCTTGTTCTCATCACCGGTAGGTAGTTTGACCGCCAGGGTGACGTCATTCTTTTTGACTGCAATAACGGCATCGCCAATACCGCTTTGCTCCTCTGTGATATTGATCACAGTTTGGCCATTGTCGTTATAGCTATAAGCCAACTGATCTTGAGGGCGATTAACCCGCGAGCCTTCGGGTAACCCGGTTAAATCATGCCAGTCATCAATAAAGCTATCCATCACGCCCTCGCGATGGCTGTAGAGCGGCAGAGTAAAACTAACGGAATCAGCAAGCTTGGTGTTGCCTAAGTGAAATACCTTGTTGAGCTCCAGCCGGTTGATCTCGCCGTCCAGTAAGAGTTGTTCACCATTGGCGGCTTCTTCAACATTGATGTTGCTCAATGAAGCGCGCAGTCGAGTACTTGCTAGACAATTGCCAGCCATCAGGGTGGCTGGCTGCAGGTGGATAAGTGCTAAAGGTGACTGGTTGCCGCTGTCATGAGGCAAACAAGACTGGTCGCCGTTGGCAGAGGAAAGCGTAGGGGCAGCCCCAATCATAAGCAGTCCAACACCTAGGTTGCACTTAATACGATTTATGCGTTTTTGCATTTAAGTAAATCTTTTATATGACAATAAATAAAATGGTCAACATAACTCGACATCCGCACGTCCTGAATAAACCCACAATGGCCGCCATGTTGCAGAATGGTGGTGTTAACCCGTGGGTTTGTCGGTAAGTCACGAATATCTTGCACCGGAATAACCGGGTCGTCGATAGCGGTCAAAATTTCGGTTGGCACCGTAATGTCGTTAATCGTCTTATCGGTTACCCGGTAACCATCAAGATAGCTGCGAGCGTCTTGTTCCGGCAATAAACCCTGATCGATGAAATAAGCAGTCATTTGATCTAGCGTGTCCAGCTTTAACGCTGGGCTAAAGTCATACAAATCGGGCCACGCAGCTTGTTTCGCCTGGATCGAGCGACGCCACTTCTTTCGAAAATAGCGTCGATAGACAACCGGGCTGTTGGCAATCGCCCGCATGGTGTTATATGGGTTTACTGCAGGGCTAATGGCGAAGACTTGATCCAGATTAATCTGCAACGAATCGTTTAAAGCTGCCGTTCTTAACGCGAAGTTTCCACCCATGGAGTAGCCGGCCAAGATATGGGGTCCTGAAATCGCTGTCTGTCGTTCAACCAGCTGTTTTACTGCCTCGGCGACCTCGTTGATACGCATGCCGTGAAAAGGCGCTTCGTTTAAATGATACGTATTACCGTGATCCCGTAAATTGAGGCGCGAAACCGAGAACCCACGCCGAAATAGATAGTTGGTCAAGGAGACCATATAAACCGAATCGGAGCCGCCTTCCCAGCCGTGAATAAGCACGGCATGCCCCCGCGGGTTGGAATGGTCGTTGACATCAGCCGCGAGGACTCCCTCGCTCGTTTCGATTACAAGCCGTTCGCTCTGTTTTAAAGCAGGAAAACGATTAAGCGTCCACCAACGGCGGGGTTTGAAGCTGGCTAGCGCTGACTGGATATGCGGATAGCGCAGGGCGCCACGGGGCTTAAAAGGGCTTACTGTTGGCATAATTGCTAGCGTCTGATCTAAGTTTGAAATTGAACGTTTATCCTGCCAAAGCGCGCAGTAAAGGTCACTGTTAATGGCGAATTAATGCGCCTGTTTTTGCCATGCACAAGGTTTATTTCAAATAAAAAGCTTGTTTATTCGATTTTCGCTGTAAGAATAGCGCGCCCTGATTGGCCACCCCATTGAACACCCATTACGCCGGAGCGTTTGCGTGAAACTACCGTTTGATCCCCAATTCCCGAGATTGTCCGAAGACCAACCGTTATTACACGAGCTACAAGAGACGCGCGTGCGCCCAGTGTTTATCATGGGGCTGCACCGCTCTGGCACTACTTTTTTGTATGACTGTATCGCGCGTTGCTTTCCGGTTGCACAACTGAGTCTGTACCACCTTTTTTATTATGGCCGACTCCTCACCAACCACCGAGACGATAATGAGCAACATGATAAAGATCGGCTCAATCGATGTTTTCAGGCGCTGGGAATTACCGATCGCAAAATCGACCGGGTCCCGGTCAATGCGGATGAGGTTGAAGAGTATGGCTTTTTGCTACGCCAGCACAGCGGCAGCTTCAAAGTAGGGGATCAAAACGCGACCTTGTTCGCGGAGCTGTGCCAAAAGTTACTTGCGGTGCAGCCCAGTAGCCAAGCGGTATTGCTTAAGAATCCTTGGGATACCGGCAACGCGGCAAAAATTTTGCAGCTGTTTCCAGATGCTCGGTTCGTTTATATCAGCCGTGAGCCGATTGACGTGTTGAACAGCATGCTTAACGCGAGCTTGGCTTATCTGGATGGACCGCAACACTATCTTGAGCTGTTACTTAGCCGAGGCCAAAGTCGAAAGGGTTATCGCGCCGGTTATGCAGCTTGGTGGTTGTTGAGACAAGCACGGCTGTTGCTGGGTGAGGGGGTGATCTCTCGTGGCTTGCGTCCGTTAATAGCGCGAGATGTAGCCAAGCAGGTGGTTAACTACAGAAATGAAGTCGCCAGTTTGCCGCCTAGTAATGCGATTGAACTGGATTATCAGCGGCTCGTCGACAACCCAGCCGAGGTTATTCGTAAGCTTGCCGATTTTCTCGATTTGCCTTTTGAACTGCCCGTTGAGGGCTTTGAGGTAAGAACTCGAAAAAACAGCAATCCCGCGCTTGCGCATTACTTACCCACCTTGGAAAGGTTAATTAGCAAAGCGGATGGGCAAAGCTAATCGTCGCTTTGCCTTAGTTTTGCTTGCTAGAAATCCTGATAGCTATCCTGTACGATCCGCGCCTAATGAACGTTGAATCAGAATTCAAATATAATTAGTTAATTGCGCAATATAAGCAATATAGGTAGCAATGGGATCGAAGGGTCCAGTACCAGTAACTAAAGATACAACGTTCTCCAACGGCACAGTTGCATAAGCCAAGGCCGGTACCGCAGCTGTGTTGAAACACAAGTTTCTTGGTGTCTTTCCAGCACCAAGTACACGTAATCGTTACCGTTGAAGGTAATTGAGGGGGAAGCGTGGAGAACCTAGCTCATTTAGACAGTCATCAGTCTCGGCCAGAATTACCTGCCGAGGAGCCGTTTACTAATAGCCATTTTAAAGACCTGCCGTTAGCCATTGCGCAACGCGGCATGTGGGTTGGGGAAAAAGTTGCCACCCGTGACTCGCTGTTTAGTTTGGCCGAATGTTGTGAGCTAAACGGGGATATTGACGCTCGTATTTTTCTACGTTCACTGAAGTGGCTCACTCACGAAGCTGAAACATGCCGTGTTCAAATAGTTGAGACAGCCACCGGCCCCGTACAGCGGGTGCTGTCGAGTTATCCAGGTTCACTTCCGTACCTAGACTTGAGTGACCAAGACAACGCCGACGCTTATGCTGAACAATGGATGCGCGACGATTACACACGCGTGCTGGATTTGGCGAACGATCCATTGTGGTTTGGCGCCCTTATTAAGCTAAGTGAGCAGCGTTTTTACTTCTACCATCGTTGCCATCATATTTGCCTTGATGGTTTTGGCGGCGGCATATTAATTCGTCGCATTGCCGAAATTTACAACGCACTGATTCAAGGCCAAGAACCTGTTGATTCAGGCTTCTTTGGGCTAGAGGCTCAGCTTGAAGTCGAGCAAGCCTACCGAGACTCAAGCCGTTTTCAGCGCGATCAAGCCTACTGGAAAGAAAAAGCCGCGGGTTTACCCGATCCGCTGACGCTCGCGAAAGGCGGCGAACGCGGCGGCGGTTTGCGACGCGGTAGCATTGTTCTTAGCCAACAGCAGTCACGCCAAATTCGTGATTTAGCTGCCAAGCTAGAAGGCACGGTGCCACAGATGCTGATCTCGTTGCTCGCTGCGTATATTTATCGCGTGAGCGGTGCGGATGATTTAGTGGTGGGCATGCCCGTTTCTGCCCGTGTTAGTCGCCAGCAGCGCAATACGCCTTGCATGATGGCTAATGCCGTTGCCATTCGTTTGGCAATGTCGGCGGAGCTAACCATGGCCGAGTTGCTGGCACAGGTGGCTGCCACCGTTCGTGGCGCTTTGCGTCACCAGCAATATCGCTATGAAGAGTTGCGCCGCGATTTAGGTTTAATGGGGCAGGGCCAGCAAATCTCTTGGGTTGGCGTCAATATTGAACCTTTTGACTACGATCTACGCTTTGGCAATGCCACCAGTTATTGCCGCAACTTGTCGAATGGCACAGTTGAAGACATCACCACCTTTGTTTACGACCGCGGTGAGCAGCAGCCCCTGCATATTGACCTAGACGCCAACGCGGCGCTGTATTCGCAAGCCGATATTGATGAGCATGCCGTACGTTTGCAACGGCTCATTGACTGTGTGCTTGATAACCCCGAACAGCGCCTAGGCGATGTGCTGTTGGTGAGCGATGCTGAATACCATCAGCTATTGGTTGAATGGAATATCACCGGGCGTGAGCTACCCGCCGCGAGTGTGGTTTCGCTGTTTGAACAACAAGCTAGCGAAAGCCCTCACCGGATTGCGGTGACTGATGGCGAACAGGAGTTGAGCTATCAACAGCTAGATCAATTGGCTAGCCAGTACGCCGAAGTCTTAATTCAGCGTGGCATTGGCCGTAATCAGATTGTAGCGGTGGGCCTGCCGCGTAGCGCCAATATGTTAGTGGCCTTGTTGGCCGTGCAGAAAACTGGCGCTGCCTATTTGCCGCTGGACCCCGATGCACCGTCGGCTCGTATTGACGCCATTTTGGAAGAGGCCAAACCCGACTTAATGCTAGCCGGTGATGCCCTGTTATCTCAGGTTAATTTGGCCGCAGAGCGGTGTCTTGATTTGTGCGCATTAGCCGTCGCTGCAGAACAGCAGCCAACGTCAAATGTACAGCCTGCGGTACGCACTGGAGATCCGGCCTATGTGATTTACACCTCTGGCTCCACGGGCCGGCCCAAAGGGGTAGTGATCACCCATGGCAACTTGTTGAATTTCATGTTGGCGATGAAGGAAGAGCTCTCACCGAGCGCGGATGATCGCTTCCTTGCACTCACCACAATTGCGTTTGATATCGCGACCTTAGAGCTATATCTGCCGCTTATTTGCGGCGCGTCCACAGCGATTGCTAACCGCGATTTAGCACGTGATCCAGCCGCGTTGATCCCCTTTGTTACCGCTCAGCAAGTTACGGTGATGCAGGCCACGCCAAGTCATTGGCAAATGCTGCTCGCAGAAGACGCTGCTGCCCTCAGTGGTGTGCAAGCCTTGGTCGGCGGCGAAGCGTTGCCCGCGGCATTGGCAAAAGAGTTGCGCCAATTGGGGCAGGCGCCGGTGAACTTGTATGGCCCGACCGAAACCACGGTTTGGTCAACCATGATGCGGATTGATGACGAAGATTTGGCTGCGCCGCCCATTGGCCGTCCAATATGGAACACCCGCTTGTACGTATTAGACGGTGCCCAGAACCCAGTACCTGTTGGCGTGGTGGGTGAGCTCTACATTGGTGGTGCTGGTGTGGCTCAAGGATATTTGCATCGTCCGGAACTAACGGCCGAGCGTTTCCTCAAAAACCCATTTGCTGAGGGTCGTATTTACCGCACGGGCGATCTGGTTCGATGGCGCGAAGACGGTGTGCTGGAATATGTGGGTCGCAATGATTTTCAGATCAAAATACGTGGTTTTCGGGTTGAAGTTGGCGAGATTGAAGCGGCCATTAACACGTGGCCCGGCGTGACCAACTCGGCCGTGGAGTTATGCGAAACGCCAGTAGGCGCCAAGCAATTGGTTGCTTATGTGTTGTGTCCAAATGCCGAAGCAGATTTTGACGACAAAGCGCTGTGCGACATGCTGAAGCAAACATTGCCAGACTACATGGTGCCGGCATTAGCTATTCCGCTGCAAAGCTTCCCAACCAATGTGAATGGCAAACTAGATCGACGCGCGTTGCCAGCGCCAGAGTGGGGCGTTGTTGAGCAGGAATACACCGCGCCTCGTAATAAGCTAGAGGAAAAGCTCACGGCGTTATGGAAAGAGTTATTGGGCATCGACAAAGTCAGTGTTCACGATAGCTTTTTTGACCTCGGCGGCGACTCCATTAAAGCGGCCATGATGGTGTCGCGTTTGCGTGAATTGTTGGATCAAGAAATCCCGTTGGCCGTGTTGTTTGATGCCACCACCATTGCTGAATTAGCTGAGGCATTAAATAACGCGGAAGCAACCGACCCATTTGCCACCTTGTTATCGATTAAACCCAAAACCGAAGGCGCGCCACTATTTTGTGTGCATCCGGTGCTAGGTTTGGGCTGGGCTTTCGCTGGCTTATCTAGCTATTTGGACAAGTCACATGGCTTGTATGCGTTCCAATCGGCGGGTCTAAATAATGGCGAACAAGCGCTGCCTACACGCTTAGAAGACATTGCCGCCAGTTACATCCAGCAAATGCGACAAGTACAGCCACAAGGGCCGTATCGCTTACTGGGTTGGTCAATGGGTGGGATTTTGGCCCACGAGATGGCGCGCCAGCTGGAACAGCAGGGCGAGCGTATTGCCTTCCTAGGTTTGCTGGATGCATATCCTTACCGCAGGACTGAGGGTGATAGTGCTTTGGGTGAGGCCGAGGCTGTGGTCTCTGCGCTCAGCTTCTTAGGTATTAATACCTCTGCGACCGCTAGTGTACCGAGCAATATGCCTGAGCTAACCGAGTTTCTTTGCCAAGAATACGACGTCTACAACCAGCCGATGGTATTAGAGATGCAACGTACAGCCGCTGGAACCGGTCAGTCGGTCGTCGATAACGTTAAGCGGGTAATTGAGAACAACCTCGCACTGCTAACGCAGTTTAAGCCCGGCATGGTGAAGGCCGACATGTTGTTTGTTGAAGCAGCCGACAGCGCTGCTGTGGATATGAATCAGCAGATGCATCACAGCCCAGCCGTTTGGAGCCGACACGCGCGCTCGGTTGAGGTGGTGAAAGTGGCGTGTGGGCACCAGCAAATGATGGATCCTGAAAGCTTGCAGCTGATTGGCCCACTGGTGGCCGACTCGCTACAGCGGGCGGATCGTACTTTATGGGCAAGGCCCGACGCGCAGGTGCTCGCATTGTGCGCATAGTCATTATGTCCATCGGCACTCAAGGCGACGTACGACCGTTTGTTGCCTTGGGGGTTGGACTAAAAGCGCTGGGGCACGATGTCACCATCGCAACGGGAAAAATCTGTGAACCCTTAGTCGTTCGGCACGGCCTTGGCTTTGCGCCTCTCACGGCTGATTTTCTGGAAATCATGGCGAAAGATCCACGCGCTATGCAGAAAGGCCTTAATCCCTTTGCTTTGGTGAAAACCGTGCGAGGGCACCTAAAAGCGATGGCCAAGGACTGGGCAGAGCAGGGCAAGGCTGCCGTGTCAGGCGCTGATTTAGTGATTGGAAACGGCATGGTGTCGTTATTAGCCGCATCGCTGGCAGAGCTGGAAGGCGCGCGCTGCGTCGAAAGCCAATTACAGCCGGTGACCCCTTGTCCAGATATTCCGCCCATGATGCTAAAGCCGGGCCGGAAACGTCTGCCGGGCGTGGTTAATCTAGCGCTGTATCAATTAATGCGTGAGGTCACCTGGTTAATGCTAGGCGCCGCTTACAGTCAACTTCGTAGTGATCTGCGGCTAAAGCCGTATCCTTGGTATGGCCCGTATTTTGGTGCCGAGAGTAAAAGCCGCAAACGACTATTGGCGTACAGTCCCAATCTGCTGCAGCCATCTCCGTATTGGCCCGACAACGTAAAAGTGGTGGGGAGTTTGCAGCTGAAAGAAGCTGAGCAATGGACGCCGCCTACTCAGCTAACGGACTTTCTAGCGGCGGGGGCTCCGCCTATTTATGTTGGCTTTGGCAGCATGAAAGCCGACGATCAAGCCGAGTTCACCAAAAAGATATTGCAGGGTATTAAACGGACCGGCCAGCGCGCTATTTTGGCAACCGGATGGGGCGGTTTGGCGGCAGAAAATGACGATGACCTATTGGTAATTGAATCGGCGCCGCACGACTGGCTATTTCCACGGGTGTCGATGGCCATTCATCACGGCGGGGCGGGTACTACCGCGGCTGCAGCGAGGGCTGGAATTCCGTCAATTGTAGTGCCATTCTTCGGTGACCAGCCCTTTTGGGCATGGTGCCTAGAACAAGCCGGCGCCGCACCCCATGCATTGAACCGCAACAAATTTAGTATTTCTAAGCTAGAAGACACGATTTATGCCGCACTGCATCCCGAAATGCGCCAACAAGCCAGCCAGCTAGGCAAGCTGATGACCGAGGAAGACGGCGTGACCACGGCTATCGAGCAATTAAAAGCCTGGAATTACGTATAAGCTGCCTGAATTAGGCAATTTAAGTGGCTGATAAATATAAAAAATGGCCGATTATTATATAAATTCCAGCCAGTTTATTAAATTGCCGGGATTTCAGGGCGTTTGTGTAATTTGCCGATTTGACCTCGGCAAATTCAATATACAGGCGTTTCAAGATTACGCAATAAGCAGGCCCAGTCAGTTATCTAAGGCCCGCAGCAAACGGCTAGCTGAATACTTTGCTGGTCGATACGCCGCAAAATTAGCCCTAAATTCACTTCAAATCCCTGAAAGCGATATACCAATACGCACAAACAATGCGCCGGGGTGGCCTGGCGGCGTTGTCGGCTCAATTAGCCATACGGACGGTGTTGCTGTTTGCGCGTTAAGCCGAACTCATGCGTTTGTAGGGATTGATGTTGAAAGACCGTTAGCAGTAGATTCTGCTAGATTGATTGAGCCGACAATTCTCGATAACAATGAATCTAAGCTGGTTGAGTGCGAGTTTGGTGATAACGCACAAGGAATCGGTTTGGCTTTTTCTGCCAAAGAGTGTGTGTACAAATCATTGACACCGGGGCCTGGCAGGCTAAAACACCCACATAACTTCCAAATTGCCGCAATAAGCACATCCGAAAAGCGTTTCTACGTGAATGTTAGCAACCAAACCCCAGTTGAATTGGCTGAAATGGGCCGTATCGCACGTTGGTACGAGCACGAAGATCTTTTGATTAGTTATTGCGTTTAGACGGCAATAAGCCCGGCATTCATACTTCCATAATCCAATACTTAACATAATATATATTATGCGCATATCTAGATTATGAAAATTGACGAATCCAATTCCCAAACGTACAACTCCCCCGCGAAATTCACGCTAAGGGGTTAACCGTGAAAATGAAAATTCTTGACTTCAGAGATTTTTATCTGAATTTGAATCTGTCTCGTGATTATGTTTGCGAGTATTTAGGGGTAAATAAATCGACGATTTATCGTTGGGAAAGCCAAAACCGCGCGCCCTTGTGCGCGATCCGCGCACTAGAACGCATAGAACCTGGCACTAGCATTAAGGACCTTCAAGGCTGGGAACATTGGAAAGTAACCGAACAAGGAATTATTAGTCCTCGCGGTCATTGTTACTTTCTGGACGAAATTGAGCCCCCGCTGCTCCTAACCAAAGGGTCTATCAAGGGGCGGCAAAGCCGCAGTTCGGCTCGGTTTTCACGCTTTGGTGCACCGCATGCGCGGTGGTTACGGGCAGTTTAGATAACTACGGCAAGAAAATAACAAGCTAGCCTTCCCCCAGATAACTTGTGATTAAAGTTATCTGGGGGGATAGGTGGTCAGTGTTGTGCCTTATTCAGCTTCCAAAGGTGGTGCCTCTTCGGCCACTTCAAAGTTGCTAGTAGTAAGACCGTCTGCTGTTATTGAGACGTTGTTCTGATCGAGAAATGCGATGTTGTCATCTGTGGATGCTACGTCATCACCTGCTTGGCAGGTTAATGCTGCTGTATAGCTTCCTTCCAATAGAAAGCCAATTTCATAGGTGAAGTCGCCGCCTTCCGTCGCTACCAAGTTGGATGAAGCAAATGGCTCAGAGGCACTGCCCACATCGTCAGGCGTCGCATCGATTCCATCGAATAAGTAAATCGCTGCACCACTACCGTCTTGTGTATCGGCAGTACAACTAGAGTCGGCTAGCAGCTCGGCGTCTACTGTGCCTTGAAGCGTTCCCGTTTGTGCTTGATCAACAACTCGTAATACAGGGCTAAGGTTGTAGCATCCCTTGTTGCCGCGCTCGGAAATTGCTTTGCGTAGATCAAAATCAATAATAAAAGATGCCCGAGCCCCAGCCGCAATAGCAATAGGCCCCTTCACCTTAAGGCCTGTTTGAGCGCCACTGGGCACAACCAAAGCATATTTGGTGCCATCGACCGTAATGTATGAATCGAAATCAACCGGATCACCAAGATTATTACAATTTGGGTTTGCTGCTTCAGCGATTAACCGAATTTCTTGGTATTCGCCGGGCTCGATTGCTACATCGGTTACTAGGAACTCACTATTAGCACCTTGTAGTGCAAGCAGGTCAACTTGCACCGGTGTATCAAGCGTAAAGCCTTCTACTTTGTCGCCATTGCCATCAAGTAAGTCAACTGCGGAGAATGTTACGACTACTGCTTCTGCATCATCAACGGGGGCATCCGTTACTCCAAATGAGACGGTTGTTGTACCTCCACCACCGCCTCCACAGGCTATAAGGCTGCCAAATGCAAGTGAAGCGATTAATGTTTTTACTTTATTAGTGACCATGTTTTCCCCGAGTCTGATCTGAATTGACACCTAATAAGCCTAGCAGGCTGAGAAAAGACGTCACGAATGAACCGCATGTAATCGACAGACGGACATGACAACTAGACAAACGGTGAAGCCGTCGCTTTAACAAAGTAGATAATTATGTGGGAACTTATAAAGCTTGCGCTGTAGGCTGAGCTAAGAACTTTCGCTTTTTTCAGCAGTCTGCAATATAGACTGATTACTACTAACGAGAATATAAATAATGAAGAAACTCACATTTGCTTTAATCACTCTACTGTTTTCATCCCTGATTCATGCAGCGCCCGAAAAGAGCTGGTGGGACGATTTTAAAGAATCTATCGGTATCAGCTCTCAGCAAGCTGAGGCGGATTCAGAAGATAAGGCCAAGCCAGAAAAACCAAAGCCGCGGACTAAGCTAACTGAAGCAGAGACAGCTAAATTACAGGCGTGGTTAGCGGAGCAGAAAGCAGATCAACTACGAGGCGGCAAGGGGCTTCCTAAAGGTTTGCAAAAGAAAGTTGAACGCGGCGGTGAATTGCCTCCCGGCTGGACCCGCAAAGTGGCAGCTGGTGACCGTTTAACTGAAGAAGAATATGAAAACGCCCAGCGTATACCTGATCGCATTCGAGCAGAAATCGGCATTCCCGAAGAGGTGGCCGAGGTAATTCAGGTCGGCGATAGCGTCGCTACTGTGGTGCGCGATACCCGAGAAATTATCGACATTATTACTGGCAAGTAATTAAAGAGTATTTAGGAACGGAATGATGAATAAATCAATGATAGTTGGTGGCTTAATTGGGGCCGCTGCTGTTACCGCTGGTGGTGTGGGTGCAGTTAGTTACTACCAACAGACCAACTCCCCCGCTTACGCGGAAGTATTAACCGTTACAGCTCAACATAAGAGCGTAACCGAACCACGTCAGTACTGCGAAAACGTGGAAGTGACCGAACAAGCCGCTGTTAAGGATGAAAACCGTGTTACCGGTACCGTTGCTGGCGCGATTATTGGCGGCATATTGGGTAACCAAGTGGGCGGTGGCAGTGGCAACAAACTAGCTACTGTAGCCGGCGCTGCTGCAGGGGCTTACGCCGGAAATAAGGTGCAACAGAATGCACAAGAGAACAACACCACCACTCGTACTGAACAGCAATGTGTGACCCGAAATGAAACTCGCAAAGTATTAACGGGCTATCAAGTCGAGTACAAAATTGGGGATTCGGTTGATACGGTCGTCACCGAAGAAAAACCCAGTTCCAAGCGCTATGAAGTGGAAGACGGCAAACCGTCATTCGACAAGCCCGTAGCTGAATCAGCAGCCTAATTTTTGGTAATCAACGCGCCCTGCAACAGACATTATGTGCTTTGCAGGGTTGGCTGTTACTCCACCTATTCAAGTTCTGAAAATTCTTATGCCATTGCAGGACCAGCTCCCTCTCTGGAGCTAGACATCTCCCTAACTGGCGCATGGGTCACCTAATGAGCATTTCTCCCTCTCGCGCTAGCGCCGACAATATTCAAGACTGCGTTGTTATCGGAGCCGGCTTTTCCGGCTTAAGCGCGGCAGAAGCCCTACTGAAAAAGGATGTCAGCGTCACCTTATTGGAAGCGCGTGACCGTGTGGGTGGCCGAGCCCGTACCGAAGTGGTTGGGGAAAACTGGCTGGACTATGGCGGCCAGTGGCTAGGCCCGGGTCATACCGGTATGTATGAATACGCCAAGCGTTACAACAAAGCCATTTGGCCGATGTACTTAAAGGGGCGCCACACGACCTGGCTAAATGGTGAAAAAAAGCACCATCGCCTACCCTTTCCCACCACCTTACCGTGGCGAGCATTAGTTAACTTGCTAACCGCCACCCTGCGTTTTGAATGGATGGCCCTAAGGGTTAGCAAAACAGCCCCTTGGCAAGCTAGCAAGGCTAAGGAGTGGGATGCCATTAGCCTAGAACAGTGGATGCAAGGTCACTTAACTCAGCCCGCTGCTTATGCGGTGTTTAAAGTGGCCGCTGAAAGCGTCTTGGCCAAACACCCTGCTGACGTCAGTCTGCTGCAGGCTTTGTTTTATTTCCGTAGTAGCCGTAGCTTTATGTATGCCACTGCATCTAAAGGTGGTGCCCAGCAGGATCGAGTTGATGGTGGAATGCAGCCGTTGGCAGAGGCACTGGTCGCAGATTTGAATGCCAAAGGGCTTAATTTGCAGCTGAATCAAGCTGTGACATCGATTACTCAAACCCAAACTGCGTTATGCGTAAAAACCACAGATGGCGAGTTTTTGGCGAGATCAGTCATTATTGCTACACCGCCAATATTGGCACGAGAGATCAATATTGAGCCCGCATTGCCTACCCATACCCAGCAAATGATGGATGCGCTCACGCCGGGCTGTGCCATCAAATGCTTTGCTATTTACGAGCGCCCTTTTTGGCGTGATGAAGGCTTGTCCGGCTCGCTGGTTAGCGACCAAGGCCCGGTTCATGTTTGCTTTGATGTGACACCGCCTGATTCAACGCGCGGCGTATTGATGGGCTTTATCGAAGGCCGAGACGGTATGGATTGGACCGATGCAGACCCCGCAGAGCGCCAAGCCACCGTGCTCGCCCAGTTTGCTGATTACTTTGGCCCTGCAGCGGCCGAACCGCTGGAATACGCCGACCATTCTTGGCTAAACGATGAATGGACCCGTGGTTGTTACGGCGGCACCGCCGGCTTAAATGCATTAAGCCGCTGGGGCGATGGCCTGCGCCAGGTGCACAACGGCGTGATTTGGGCAGGCACCGAAACTGCCACCGAATTTAATGGCTATTTTGAAGGTGCCGTCAGGGCTGGTCGCCGTGCCGCAGCACAGGCAACCGACCATATCGCTGCAGCCCAATAAAAAAGGCCCTCTAAACCTAGAGGGCCTGTGGGGCATACGCCCATGTCGTCCGGGGATGGCGACTAGTGATTTACCAACTTATGCCGATACCGCATTGGCTGCTTGGGTAGCATTTTGTTCGCTTTTATAAAACCGATTGGCCCGTTTAAACGTACCAAAGTCATTAAACCGCACGCCCATTTCGCGCATTACTTTGTGCGCAGTAGGCGCCGTCCATTGGCGAATGTAAAACGGCTCTTTCACAACAAAGTGATGAATCGCATGTGTGCTGCCAAAATTAAAGCAGAACAACTGCAGTGGCATTAGCCACCACGGGTTCAGCACTTGGGTTTGCTGCATGATGTTGCGGTCTTCCACGTCGCCGTAATAGTGCATATTGGAGCTAATGAAATGCAGGCAGAAAGTGCGTAATACGCTAGGCAGGATCAACGCGACCAATAAGAAGTCCATCACTGCCAACACGGGCTCAAAAAACGCCGACACGGTAATCGGATTGCCCGCCCAAGTCATCACAGCATTCACAACATGAAACACGAAATAGGCGTGCCAAGCTGTGTAGTAAAGCGTACCCACTGGGGCATAGCTTAAGCGCTGCTCCCAAGCCATCTTGTCGATTTCTGCTTGGTCTTTCGGCTTTTGTGAATGAATGTATTTGCGCACCATTTTAAAGGTTTCGACTGGGCGCAAATAAACCGCCAACATGTTGTCGCCCAACATAATTAGGCGACGAAGTCCCCACGGGGTACCGTTGGTAATGCCGCGTTCCTCTAGGTCTGTTTCGGTGCCAGAGTGTTTGTGGTGATGCAGATGGATCTTGCGGCGCACCAGTGGGTTAACCGTGCTGGGCCGTGCAATCCAACCGACAATAAGCATTAGCTTGTTAATGGCTGGGCGTTTACGGAAATACATCGAGTGAATTAAGTCGTGTTCTAGCTCATGGATAAATGAGGCAAAAATTGCAACGACAGGCACACAGACATACCAAGCAATCAAATCAAAGTAATACAAGGCACCACTACCGATCATACCCGCGAGGGAGAAAATCATAATGGCCGCACCAATGGCATCTTGGTGTTTGAGCCAAGTGTGTTTGTTACGCAGCGCTTGACCTGCTTCTAATACAACCGCTTTAATGTGTGCGGTTTTTTCCGCGTCAGTCATGGCCGACGCGTTGAGTTGGGTTTGGGTAGACATAACTGTCTCCTAGTTATCGTAATCACCCAACCACTGTAATCAGCCACTTAAACAATTCGCATAGCCAAATATGCCAACTGTTTGTCTAAACACGCCAACTGGGAAGAAATTTTGCAACGCGACGCTACGTCACTAACAAGTTGGGCCAGAGCCATCAAAGCTGCTGTCGATGCCGAAGGTGTGGATAGCGAAGCCTTGTTTGCGAAAGCCGGCCTTGATTTGGCCGATCTCAACGACCCCAATGCGCGCTACCCGCTTGCCGGCACTGCCAAACTATGGCGTTTAGCCATTGCCGCTACCGGCAACGAAAACCTCGGATTATCGGTCGCTCGGCAGACCAATCAAACCACTTTTCATGCCCTTGGGTATTCGGTATTGGCCAGCACAAGCTTGCGGGAGTGTTTTGAAACGGTGGTGCGTTATTTCCGCATTGTGACCGACGCGGGCGACGCTCAATTTGAGCAGCTGGATAGCGGCCAGTACAAATACTCGTTACAGCCGGTAGAAGCAGCTGCTCAAGAAGCTGGCGACGCGATGATGGCCATTATGATTCGACTTTGCCGTGCTTTGGGCGGCCAAGACCTACGAGCTGACAAGGTGGTATTTCAGCGCCCAGCGCCGCGCGACCCCGCGGTATTTGAAAAGGTATTTAAAGCACCGCTTACATTTGGCGCAAACGAAACCGCTATTTACTTCCAGCAAGCCGACATGGAGCGGCCACTGCTTACCGGTAACGCGGAACTGGCCCGCCACAACAATCAAATTTTGGTGAAGTATTTGGCCCAACTCGAGGCCGGCAATATTGTTGATCGCGTTCACGCTGCATTAGTTGACCAACTGCCACACGGCGAACCCTCACAAGAAAAAATTGCCGCTACGCTGCACATGAGCCTGCGCAACTTGCAACGCAAGCTGGCGGATGCCGACAGTTCTTATAAAGCCATCTTGAACCAAACCCGACAAGAGTTGGCGGTGTCGTATATGAATGACAACCAGTACAGCATTAGCGAAATTGCCTATCTACTGGGATTTGCCGATACCTCTGGCTTTACACGCGCCTTCAAACGCTGGACTGGCTTAGCACCCAGCGATTTTCGCACTCAAAAAATCGAATAAAAAAAGCCGCTATAGAACAACGCTATAGCGGCTTCCGCCAGTGACCCGGCACAACCCCAAGGGTGTGGCTAAGCGCGTGACGGCATTACGTTACGCAACGTGTCCAAGGCCGACTGACGCTTGCTAGCACGCGGTGTGGTTTTGGGGTCGCAATCATCAAACCACAGCTGGTCATCTTCAATTCGCGAGTAACGCGCGGTTTTCGTGTCGCGAATATAATCTTGTGTCATCGCCCACGGCGCTTTCGTTCCTTGGCGTGGCAACTTATCAGCTGCACGCTGAATATAGCCGGACTGCAATGCCCCCATTACTGTTTCATCGGTCGCACAGCCTTCTAGGTCGCGTGGCTCCACCTTGGTATAACCGTGCTTGTCCATGTGGTTGAGCAAACGACAAATATACTCAGCGGCAATATCCGCTTTTAAGGTCCAAGGTAGATTGGTGTAGCCAAAGATAAGCCCAGCGTTGGGAATGCCACTGGCTAATACGTTTTTGTATACCAAGGTCTCGTTGATTTTGACTTTCTTGTTATCAATCCGAACATCGATACCGCCCATCAGCTGAATATTCAGGCCGGTGGCTGAGATAACAATATCGGCTTCCAACTCCTTGCCCGACTCGAGCAAGATGCCTTTTTCCGTAAAACGCTTAATAGAATCGGTTTCCATCGAGGCTTTACCAGAACGCAAGGCTTTAAATAGGTCGCCATCAGAAACCGCGCATAGGCGCTCATCCCAGGGGTTGTACTTCGGTGAGAAGTGACGCATATCGACCGAGTTACCCAGTTGCTTGCGCACAATACCCAACAGCAAGCGACGTACCGCTTTGGGGCTGCGACGCGACGCCTGATACATGGTGCGCAGCGCCGTAATATTACGAGTACGGGTAATACGATAAGTCAGCATATCCGGCAGAAAACGCTGTAACTGCTGGGTAACCGGATCAACCATGGGGATCGGCAGCATGTAGGTCGGCGAGCGCTGCAACATGGTCACATGCGCTGCATCGTCGGCCATGGCCGGCACTACAGTTACGGCTGTCGCACCGGAACCGATCACCACAATTTTCTTGCCGCTGTAATCGAGGTCTTCGGGCCAATGTTGTGGATGGATGAGCTGGCCTTGATAGTCTGCTTCGCCAGGATAATCCGGCTTATAACCTTCGTCGTAGTTGTAGTAACCGGTGGCATTAACCACAAAATTAGCGGTGAACTGTTGTTTTTCACCGGTTTTTTCGTTTTCAACCGATAGCGTCCACAAGCCCTTACTGGTCGACCAACTAGAACGCACTACTTTCAAACCGTATTTAATGTTCTCGAGTACGCCGTATTCCTCAGCAGTTTCTTTAATGTAGTTTTTAATTGACGGGCCATCGGCTAATACTTTGGAGCCTTTCCAAGGACGGAAGTTATAGCCAAAGGTATACATATCAGAATCTGAACGAATCCCCGGATACTTGAACAAGTCCCAAGTGCCGCCCAGCGAGTCTCTGCGCTCGATAATCGCGTAGCTTTTTTTTGGGCAGTCTTTTTTCATGTGGCAGGCCATGCCAATTCCAGACAGGCCAGCACCAATAATCAGAACGTCATAATGTTGAGGCTTCATGTGGCTCTCCCGCAGCTGTGCTTTCCAGCTGCTATGTAATTGAGTAATTTGCGCACTTGCGCTGAAGTAACTGTCAATGGTTTTTACACGACAAACTGTTACATCAATGGATGTCACCGTAATTCAGGAATTATTACAAGTCAAGCGACTGGTGAAAAATAATTTTCGACCCTCACCGCTGCCTTTCCTCAGTACGTCACTACCCAGTAATGGATAAACCGTAAGCCATTGATTACGAGCGCTTTGTTGCAGTGCGGCGCGCAGCCCATCTGGCGGAAGACACCCCATCGCCAATAACCCGACCAACGGCTGTGGTTAACTTGCTTACAGTTTCGTGGGCGCTCTAACAGGCTTTACACAGCTTATCCACAAGCTATCCCAACCCCATCTATATATAGTGCTTGCTTTGCGTCGCTCACCCCATTATCTTGTGTATTCGATACGGCACACCCCATATTTAGTGCTTCAAATAAAAATACAACCACAATATGGGCGCACAAGTACTAGGGATAGTGGCTACCCCCTATTACGCCAACAAAAAAAGCCAATAAACCTCAGTTAACACCCGCCATAGAGCCCTGTTAACCCGCTAGTTAGAACGTTATTCCGGAGGCACCAGATGGAATCACAAATAAGCACAGCTACTGAGCAAGGCGCCCCAAGCGACATGCCAGAGATCAGCGCCGAAACTTCTGCGCAAATTCAGGCCAACGAGCCTGGCCAAGTACGCGTTATTCGCCGTAACGGCAAAATCACCCCATTCGACGTCACTAAAATTGAAGTGGCGCTCACCAAAGCATTCTTAGCCGTAGAAGGCGGTACCGCTGCAGCTAGCCCACGGGTTCACGAAACCGTGAAAGCGCTGGCTAGCCAAGTCATGAAGATGGTGACTCGTTCACTACCTGGGGGCACTGGCACCGTACATATTGAAGACATTCAAGATGCGGTAGAGCTAGGCCTAATGCGCGCTGGCGAGCACAAAGTGGCTCGTGACTACGTACTTTACCGCGAGCGCCAAGCAGCCAAGCGTGCTGAAGAGCAAGCAGAAGCTGCGCCAGAAGCCGCGGCCGCTACGCACTCAGGCATCAACGTTACTCATAAAGACGGTTCTACACAGCCGCTAGACGAAGCGCGTGTGCAATACCTGATTCGTGAAGCCTGTGAAGATCTACAAGGCGTAGACGCCGACAAGATCATTACCGACGTGATGCGTAACCTTTACGACGGCATTACCGAAGACGAACTTGCACAGGCAATGGTGCTATCTGCCCGTGCATTGATTGAAGAAGAGCCAAACTACAGCTTTGCTTCTGCTCGCCTATTGCTTGATAGCGCGCGCCGTGAAGCACTGACCTTCTTAGGTTGCGAAAAACAAGAAGCCACCCAAGCGGAAATGGCTGAAGTGTACCCAGAGTACTTTAAAGACTACCTACAAGCCGGTATCGACAACGAATTGATCGATTCCAAGCTAGGCCAGTTTGACCTTGACCAGTTGGGTGCTGCATTGGCACCAGAGCGTGACCGTCAGTTTACTTACCTAGGTGTACAAACACTTTACGATCGCTACTTCATTCATAAAGACGACATCCGCTTCGAGTTGCCTCAAGCCTTCTTCATGCGTGTGTGCATGGGCTTAGCCCTGAACGAAGTAAACCGTGAAGAACGTGCGATTGAGTTCTACAACGTGTTATCGAAGTTCGACTTCATGAGCTCAACCCCTACCCTGTTTAACTCAGGCACCTTGCGCCCGCAGCTGTCTTCTTGCTACCTGACCACCGTGCCAGACGAGCTAGAAGGCATTTACAACGCCATGCGCGACAACGCCCTGCTGTCTAAATTTGCTGGCGGCCTTGGCAACGACTGGACCCGTGTACGCTCAATGGGCGCCTACATTAAAGGCACCAACGGCAAATCACAGGGTGTTGTACCGTTCCTTAAAGTAGCCAACGACACCGCTGTGGCGGTAAACCAAGGCGGCAAACGTAAAGGTGCGGTTTGCTCTTACCTAGAAACCTGGCACTTGGACATCGAAGAGTACCTAGACCTACGTAAGAACACCGGTGACGAGCGTCGTCGTACGCCTGACATGAACACTGCTAACTGGATTCCAGACCTGTTCTTACAGCGTGTACACGAAGACAAAGACTGGACCCTATTCTCTCCAGCCGATGTGCCAGACCTACACGACCTAACCGGTAAAGCTTTCCAAGAAGCTTACGAAGGTTACGAAGCTAAGGTTGAGCGTGGCGAAATCAAAAACACCAAGAAAATCTCTGCGGTACAGCTATGGCGCAAGATGCTTGGCATGTTGTTCGAAACTGGCCACCCTTGGATGACCTTCAAAGACCCATGCAATCTGCGTAGCCCGCAGCAGCATGCGGGTGTTGTGCACAGCTCAAACCTTTGCACCGAGATCACGCTTAACACCTCTGACAAAGAGATTGCGGTATGTAACTTGGGCTCTATCAACCTGCCCCGTCACATTACTGAAGACGGCCAGCTAGATACCGAGAAACTCGAAAACACCGTTAACGTTGCCATGCGTATGCTCGACAACGTGATCGACATCAACTACTACAGCGTGCCGCAGGCTCGCCGTTCTAACCTGCGTCACCGTCCGGTTGGCTTGGGCATCATGGGCTTCCAAGATGCGCTGTATAAGCAACGCCTACCGTACGACTCAGAAGAAGCCGTTGAGTTTGCTGACGTTGCGCAAGAACAAATCAGCTACTTTGCAATTAAGGCCTCGACTGATTTGGCTGAAGAGCGCGGCGCTTACGACACCTTCAAGGGTTCATTGTGGGATCAAGGCATCATGCCTTACGACTCGCTCAATATTCTTGAGGAAAACCGTGGTGGCTACCTCGACGTAGACCGCAGCATCCGCCTAGATTGGGACAGCCTGCGCCAGCGTGTGCAAACCGTGGGTATGCGTAACAGCAACACCATGGCAATCGCGCCGACTGCCACCATTGCCAACATTACTGGCGTGTCACAGTCGATCGAGCCGACTTACCAAAACCTTTACGTGAAATCGAACCTATCAGGCGAATTCACCGTGGTTAACCCATACCTAATCCACGACCTAAAAGACCGTGGCCTATGGGATCCGGTAATGGCTCACGATCTGAAGTACTACGACGGCTCAGTATTGCCAATTGATCGTATTCCAGACGACCTAAAAGCCCTCTACAAATGTGCCTTTGAAATCGACGCCAAGTGGTTGGTTGAAGCCGGCTCACGTCGCCAGAAATGGATTGACCAAGCCCAGTCTCTCAACCTCTACCTAGCTGAAGCTAACGGTCCAAAACTGGATGGCCTTTACAAACTAGCGTGGACCAAAGGTCTAAAAACCACTTACTACCTACGCACCATGGGAGCGACTCATGCTGAGAAAAGTACGATTAGCGACAGCAAGCTCAACGCGGTTCAAGGCTCAGCGCCAACGCCGCAGCCAGTGGGCAGCGCAGCACCCAAAGCCTGCTCTCTCGATGACCCAGACTGCGAAGCCTGCCAATAAGAAGCCCTAGGTAGTCATTAGTAATCAAACGAAACCGCCGATACACAAGTCGGCGGTTTCTAGCGGAGAAATAACATGCTTGATTGGAACGAAGCTCCAGAAAACAAAACCACTGCGGTAAACCCACAAGGTGAAGCGCACCCTAACCCCAACCCAGTAGCGGCCCCAGAAGCTAACGCTGAAGGCGCAGCCACTGGCTTAGAAGACGTGGAAATGGGTGCATCGCGCATCCGTGTTGACGACAAAAAAATCATCAACTGCCACGCTGACCTAAACCAGCTGGTACCGTTTAAGTACAAATGGGCCTGGGAAAAATATCTAGATGGTTGTGCTAACCACTGGATGCCAAACGAAATTAACATGTCGAAAGACGTGGCCACTTGGAAAGACCCCAACGGCTTAACCGACGACGAGCGCGACATCATCAAGCGTTCATTGGGTTTCTTCTCAACCGCCGACTCTCTTGTTGCCAACAACCTTGTATTAGCGGTTTATCGTCACCTCACCAACCCAGAGTGTCGCCAGTACCTACTGCGTCAGGCCTTCGAAGAAGCGCTACACACGCATGCTTACCAGTACTGCATCGAGTCGCTAGGCTTGGATGAGGCTGAGGTGTTTAACATGTATCGTGAAATCCCATCGATTCACGATAAAGCGGCTTGGGCGCTGCCATACACCCAGTCGTTGGCTGACCCTAACTTCACCACCGGTTCAGTCGAAGACAACCAGCGTTTCCTACGCGACATGATTGCTTTCTACGTGGTATTTGAAGGCATCTTCTTCTACGTGGGCTTCGTGCAGCTTCTTAGCTTTGGTCGCCGTAACAAGATGTCGGGTATCTCAGAGCAGATCCAATACATCATGCGCGACGAATCCATGCACATGAACTTTGGTATCGACGTGATCAACCAGATCAAGATCGAAAACCCAGGCACATGGACCGACGAGTTCCAAGAAGAAATCGCCGCCATGATTCGTGAAGCCACCGAGCTAGAAATTCGTTACGCCCACGACACCATGCCGCGTGGTGTGCTTGGCCTAAACGCCAACATGTTTAACGAATACCTGAAATTTATTGCTAACCGTCGCTGCCAACAAATCGGCATCGCCGAGCAATACCCAGGTGCTACCAACCCGTTCCCTTGGATGTCAGAAATGATGGACTTGAAGAAAGAGAAAAACTTCTTCGAGACCCGCGTTATTGAATACCAAGCCGGCGGTACACTTAGCTGGGATTAATCACCCACTAGTGAAAAAGAAAGCGGCCTAGGCGGCCGCTTTCTTAGAGGCTCACGATTTGAGCCTGTCAGTTACTATCATTGACGGCTTTATAACTACAGCGATACACCATGTTAAAGGTTATTGAAATTTGTGCTGGTGGCGGCGGGCAAGCATTAGGGTTAGAGCAAGCAGGATTTGAACCGCTGGCAGTCGTTGAGAACGACCCACATTGCTGCCAGACACTTCGCACCAACAGGCCTGATTGGAATATCATTGAAGATGATGTGCAAAATTTCTCAGCGATCCAATACTCAGGTGTTGATCTACTCGCAGGAGGGGTCCCATGCCCGCCGTTTTCAATTGCTGGCAAACAACTAGGCCCCAACGATGAACGTGACCTCTTTCCCGAGGCCTTGAGATTGGTTTCAGAGTGTCGACCTAAGGCAGTAATGTTGGAAAATGTACGTGGGCTCTTATCATCAAAGTTTGACGCCTACCGCGAACAGATAAATACCGAGCTCTCTAATCTAGGCTACCGTGCCTCCTGGAAGCTGTTAACTGCGTCCGATTATGGCGTTCCTCAACTACGACCGCGGGCTATCTTAGTTGCTATCAGAAGTGATATTGCTGAATTCACATGGCCCTCCCCTCAAAACAACCCAACCACTATTTTCGACGCAATTAACGATTTGATCGTTGCTGATGGCTGGATACCCCCTAAAGATTGGAAAACAAAAACGTCAACCATCGCCCCTACTATTGTCGGCGGATCGAAAAAACACGGAGGGCCGGATTTGGGGCCTTCACGCGCCAAGAAAGCGTGGGCAGAACTCGGAATTAACGGCGCAAGCCTAGGTAACGAACCACCAAAGTCAGGTGATACCATGCCCCGTTTAACCATAAAAATGGTTGCACGAATACAGGGTTTTCCTGATGGGTGGGAGTTTTACGGAAAGAAAACTGCCGCTTACCGACAAGTTGGCAATGCATTTCCTCCCCCAGTTGCTCAAGCAGTTGCTGAACAAATAGCAAGTAGTATCTTAGCTAGCAAAATGGCGGTAGCGGTATGAGCGATACCTCTCTTTTAATGCTGGCAAGACAGCAATTCCATAAAACACTTATTGACGAACATGTGTTATCAGTTAATGAGAAAGGGGTACCTAGTAACGCTGATAAATCGAGTAGATCAAGCGTTGCTATCGCAAACGGGATCTATCGCTCGATAGGTGCTAACAGTATTCAAGAAAAATTGCCCGGCCAAACATCAGGCAATAAGTTCGAACACATCTGCGCACAATTTGTTAACGCGACCTTTCCTAAACTCACACACCTACGGCCAGGCAAATGGAATGTTATTCAATCAGGTGGCCGGAACAGATTACAAATCGCCGAATTTCAATAGTACCAGCACTTAATCGATTTGGACCGAGCGGCCAAGTCTTCACCAGAGCTGGCCGCCGTCCTGGGTAACGACTATACAATTACACCTGATGTAATTTTGTCTCGCGAACCAGAGCCAGACGATATCATTAATGCGCCAAAGCGCATCGTTGATCTCGGTGTTGCAAAGCGAAGTGGCCTAAGAAGCGCTAATAACAACAACCCGATATTACATGCCAGCATTTCGTGCAAGTGGACAATAAGGTCAGACAGAGCACAAAATTCACGCTCTGAGGCTTTAAATCTAATTCGCAACCGGAAAGGATCACAGCCACATATAGTGGTAATCACCGGAGAGCCTATGCCAAGCAGAATAGCCTCTATTGCATTAGGTACAGGGGATATCGACTGTGTGTATCACTTTGCACTGTACGAACTACAACAGTCTTTATCAGAGCTACCAGAATTCGAAGACGCTAATGAAAATTTAGTTAATATGATTGCCAGTGGCAGACTAAAGGATATATCAGATCTACCGCTGGATCTGGCTATTTAAATACTAGCGGGGCGTCGGTGTATACTGCTCTGTTTAGTGTGCGCCAACTAAATTCGAGTAAATTGGCGTGCAACATAAGCCGCTCCCCCGCGTAACAAACCTCATCTGGCGCATATAAATCACAACCAACAAGCGCATGCCCTATTTCAGCCATATGAATCCGCAATTGATGTGACCGGCCGGTATGCGGCACCAGTTTGACGCGGGTTTGGTTGTTTTCGATATCGCGCGCTAATACTTCATATTCAGTAAGCGCCGACTTGCCCTGTTCATAACACACCATTTGTAGTGGCCGGTTATCCCAATCCGGCCGCAGCGGTAATTCGATTTTGCCGTGGTCGGCTTCAATAATGCCGCTAGCAATCGCTACGTATTCTTTATACACCTGCCGTTTTTCGAATAGCTGCCCCAACTTTCCCGCGGCGGCTTTGTTTAGCCCCACCACCATTAGCCCCGATGTGTCTAAATCCAAGCGATGAATAAGGTATGGCGTTTCATATTTAGCCTGTAGCCGTGTGAGCACGCTGTCGTTGTTTTCTGGCAGTCGGCCGGGCTGGCTAAGTAAACCGGCGGGTTTATTCACCACCACCATATCGGCATCTTCATAAACCGTTTCTAAGGGCGTTAAACAGGGCTTACAAATATAGGGTTTGGGCTGTAAACGAAAAGGAATTTGCATCGGCTTATTATAAGCTGCAGACTCCATACCAGTGGCGCGTAAGACGCCAGCTTATTAATAAGGGAGAGCCGTGTGACACCGCAAAAACGATTGCAAAAGCAGCTAATCATTTCTGGTGCCCTGTTGTTTTTACTGGGCTTGTTAGAAGGCGTTGTTGTTCCCTATTTCACCAATAGCCGCATGGGCCTATCAGCGCATTTGGCCGCAGTGCAAAGCGCCATGGCGTTAATGGTGTTTGGTGCGGTGTGGTCGCATGTGGCGTTAAGCGACGCCCTACTTCGCTTCACCGCTTGGGCTTCCATATTCAGTATGTATGTCGTATGGCTAGGGTTAACGCTAGCCGGCCTCTTAGGCACTAGCAAGGCCACGCCGATTGCGGGTGCGGGTTTTCAGGGTTCAGCTAGCGCAGAATTGATCACCGAAGCCATTATTACTGTCGGTGCCGGCGCAGGAATCGTGGGTGCAAGCCTCTTAGTTTATGGGCTGTGGCAAGGCCGCGAGAGCTAAGCATGCCCAGTGCCACTAAGGATAAGTTAATACTCGCTGCCACCCTCGCGGGTTTGGCGCTGTTCCAGGAGATAAACATCTTCCCTGCTGAACAGGCCAGCGCCATCACCAAAACCGTGCCGCAATTTGCGCAGTACGAAGGCGTCGAAAAAAAGCAGGCTTTCTTCGATTGGTTAAAACCGATTGTGGAAAATGAAAACGCCCTTATCCAAAACCAACGCATGCGGCTGTTGCTATTACAGGCTGATTCAAACCCCAGCAGCAGCGAATTAGCGTGGTTAGCCAAGCTTCAGCAACGTTATCAATACACTCCAGCGGAAGAAATCACCACCCAGCAAATCATTACAAAGTTATTAAAACGGGTGAATACGGTGCCGGTGGAACTGGCGCTTACCCAAGCGGCAATTGAATCTGCTTGGGGTACCTCGCGCTTTGCCCAGCAGGCGAACAATTTATTTGGCCAATGGTGCTATGAGCCCGGTTGCGGTTTAGTACCGTTACGTCGGGAACCCGGCAAAACCCACGAAGTAAAACGCTTTGCCTCTGTGAATGAAAGCGTGCGCGCCTACCTGCTTAACCTGAATGCCCATAGCGCCTATCAATCATTGCGCAACAAACGCGCTGCCTTGGTTAAAGTAGACCAACCCGTAACGGCAGCCGCATTGGCAAGTACGCTCAATTTTTATAGCCAGCGTGGCAATGCCTATGTGCAGGACTTGTTACGTTTTCTTAGTAAAAACAAATCACTCATGTAAGGAATCTCAATGACCACCGACCAAATCAAACGTAATGGCTTTATCGCTGCTGGCCTCGCCAACATCATCGGCGTGCTGGGCTCGTCGCGGTTTTTCACCAACGACGCCATTGGTCAACTCGACCCAGTGGTCATGTCCAATTTTGGGCTATTGATGATAGTGGTGTGGGGTTTGGCCTATATGGCTGTGGCCAATAGCTACCAACACGTGCGTTGGCTGTCGGCGGTGTTTTGTGTTGAGAAACTGGTATACAGCGTGGCATGGCTGTGCTGGCACTCGCAGAACGACCTGAGCACGGCCTATGAGCTAGACCTGCAGGCCGGTGTGTTCTATAGCATTTATGGCATTAACGACATCTTGTTCATGCTGTTCTTTGGCTGGGTGTTCTTAAGCACGAAACCCAAGACGGCTTAACAAGCTACGATGTCGGCCTTTGCAGAGTACGTGGTTGAAATACTGGCTCCCTTGGGGCCAGTCACGCCACGCCGGATGTTTGGCGGCCATGGTATTTTTTATGACAGCTTGATGATCGGACTGATTGCTGACGACAGCCTCTACTTAAAAGTAGACCCCATTAGCAAAGCCGATTTTGAAGCCCTTGAGCTACCGCCTTTTGAGTACAGCAAAAACGGCAAACCCTTTGCCATGTCCTACCACCTAGCACCCGAAGCCATTTACGATGACCCAGACGAAGCTCGGCACTGGGCATTGAAGGCCTACGATGCGGCGCTGCGTAGCCAAAAGAAAAATAAATAATAAACTCAGCCCGGTACGGCCATTACTTGTAGGGCTAACAAAGGAGAAACCACATGACCACATTGTTATATGCAGGCGCTTTAGGCCTGGTATTTTTAATTCTTACCGTTCGGGTGATACAACAGCGCGGTAGTAGCGGCATCAACCTAGGAGACGGCGGCGATACCACATTAATGCGCCGGATTCGTGCTCACGCTAATTTTGTGGAATACGTTCCCATTAGCCTGGTTCTTTTAGGCCTGCTGGAAACCCAAGGCTTAGGTAATTTATGGCTACACCTAATGGGCGCGGGCTTGCTGCTAGGCCGCCTACTACATGGTTACGCCTTTGCCTTCACCGACCACTCGCCCATTGGCCGTACCGGTGGTATTGCCCTTACTCTCTTATCACTTACTAGCATGTTTATCGCAGCCATTTGGCTTAGCCTTGCAGCGCTGTAGCACACCACCACCGCAGCGTGAACGACATTCCAACAATAACAAGGAAAATAGGATGAAAAAACGCGTTATCACACTCTCTACCGCCGCCCTGCTTAGCTTATGCATGGGCGCCGCCGCTGCTGATGAGTCCCGCCCAAGCTACAGTCACATAGGGATTAGCTGGATAGAGTTTGACCTAGATGGACCTGACGGCAGCGCTGTAGAACTCAGTGGCGGCCTTGGTTTGGCCGAATATGTCTATGTTCAAGGCAAATACCTCTATGGCGAAACCGACGATGTAATTTCCGGCGTCGACAATGCCGAAGTCACTCAATATGAAGCCGGTTTAGGCCTCCGCGCACCATTGGGACAGGAAGGTGATATCTTTCTTGAAGTTGGCTTAGTCGAAGCCGAGGTGCAAGTTGGTCCGGTCACTGTCAAAGGTGATGGTGAGTACTATCGCCTAGGCTTGCGCGGCATGCTTAGCTCCAATGTCGAGATGTCAGCCAACCTGCTGCGTCAAGAGGATAACAGCACTGGTGAAAACGGCATTGAAATAGGTCTCTTGGGTTATCTCAACCAAAACCTCGCACTTAGCGCTAACTACCAAAGCATTGATGAGAGTGACTATTTCAAATTCGGCTTGCGGTTCGATATCGATTAAGCCTAGTCGCATAAAAACCAATAAAAAAAGCCCGCTGTATAGCGGGCTTTTTACGACTGGCGGAGAAGGCGGGATTCGAACCCGCGATACGCGTTAACGTATGGTTCCTTAGCAGGGAACTGGTTTCAGCCACTCACCCACTTCTCCGAATTGTGACATTTTTACGGTGCTGACACCGGCAAGCTAACACTTGCTACTTAGCGTTTTGAAACCCTTGTTTAGCAAGGCTCTCGGCTAATTTGGAAGCGGCGTAGCATACAGATGCCAGACGCAATCGTAAAGTGTATGGAGCACTCTTTTACGAATAAAATTTATGTTGCAAAAATCCACGTCTGCACGGGCTCTGACATGCCCTTCAGGCGCTCTCGCGGCCCTTTTTTCAGCAAGCCCCCAAACTCCGTATTGGCGGCATAGGTATCGGGACCAATGAGCGCCAATCCATCTTTTGCTTTGTCGCAGAGGCGTGACGCTCGATTAATCGCCGGCCCCACCGCCGCATACTCCAAGCGTTCAGCACCCACTACGCCAACACTGGCTTCACCGGTCGCAACCCCTACGCCAATACCGAGTTGATGCTTGCTGCTCTGGGTACTGTTCCAAGTGGCCAATAGCTCTTTACTGCGATCTAAAATTTCCTTGGCTAAGCGCAGGCCCCGATCCGCGTGATCAGGAAACTCAATGGGCGCACCCACCAGCATCAATACGCCGTCGCCCGCATAGTCTTTAATGGTTGCGCCGCACGAGGCTGCTGCCTCGCCCACCATTTTGTAGTAGTCGCGCAGCAATTGAATAACATGCGCAGAATCATGCGCTTCCGCATAGGGCGTGAATTTACGCAGATCACAAGCTACCACGGTAATCACTTGGCGACCCGTTTCTAAATTGAGTTGGTTGCCGTTGTCGTCTAAGGCGTTCACTACCTGGCTCGGTAAAAAACGCTCCATGAAATCACCACGCTGTGCTTTAAGCATGTGGTACTGAATGGCGCCCACGATAAGAATCAACTCGCCAATTAGCATCACATAGGTAGCGTGCTCGGGGCCAGCAATCAGACCCAATCCCAAAAACGGCACCGCCAAACCAAAGCTCGCTAAACGGCGCCGCTCGGCCAAGTTGACCTTACGACGGAAGGTAATAATTAAAGCTAAGCCAGCAAAGGGAATGGAGACGATTAGCGGCCCACCGATGACCAAAATTTTAATTTTGTCGATCACGGTTATTGAGCCGCTAATGCCGCCAATAAAGACCTGATAGTGCCACTCCGGATAGACCAAGGAGGCAATGAAATAAAGCACACCGCCCAGTTGTGCTAACCGTGTCAGGCGATCCCCAAAACGCGTGTCGTAGTCGCCAGCTGGAATGCCACTTCTTACCTCGCGAATCCACTCTGGCCCTAATACAAAGCTTAAGGCGGTGGGCAAGCTCATTAACAAAGTGAAAAATCGAAGGTTAGATTCCGCGTCACGCAGGAAGTTGGCGCCCGCCAACACGGAAAAACCAATAGAGCATAAAAACAGCCCGAAAATACAGCTGGCCCGCACTTGTCGGTCCAACACATAAAACGCTAAGCCTAGACCCACTGAGAGCATTCCGATTAAGTTGAAAGCAATCGGATTAAATTCAATATCAAGCGGCAAGATGTTTTACCCTAATGATCCAATGCGGCCAGTATAGCGACATTCTAAAGGCTATAGCGGCGTTTATATGGTTTGATTTTATAGGTTATATACGTGGTTTTTCGCCCTAAAGCCTCGGCTAAAGAAACAGTTCATCTTTCCCGCTTTGATGTTAACGAACCGCTATCCAGCTACTCCAAACACGGCTTCGAACTGGATGGCCAAGCGTGGGCGTCGGTCGAACATTATTACCAAGCCAGCAAATTTCCGAGTGGCGCGCACCGCGACAAGATCATCGCCGCAGAGCACCCTAAGCAAGCGACCAAACTGGGCGAGGCATGGTTTAAAAAGAAGCTGTCGGACTGGAAACGCAAGCAAAAAATCATGATGACTCGTGCGGTGTATACCAAATGTCGGAGCCACCCTGAAATAGCCGAAGCGCTAATTAATACCAGCAACAGGCAGCTGGTGGACGTCAGTCAATTTGATTATTTCTGGGGCATCGGCCGAGATGGGCGTGGCGAAAACGCCTACGGTGAGGTCTTGATGGCTGTGCGCAGCAAGTTAATACAAGAGCAGGCAACTTAGCTGTGTTGGCGTAAGAACCCTCGACAGCTGTCCTCTAAACGGTCAATCACCTCGTCAAAACCATCCTCGCCGCCGTAATAAGGGTCTGGGACATCGCTACCTCGCCACTTCTCTTGGCTGGCAAAATTCATCATCATGTCCAATTGGGCCACCGCAGCCTCTGGCCGTTGCGCGGCGAGTAATTGATGATTGCTGCTATCCATCGCGATTATCCAATCAAAGCGCTTAAAATCAGCCGCTTCGACTTGGCGCGCACGGATTGACTCCATTGCGTAACCACGCAATTTAGCCGCCCGTTGCGAACGCTTATCTGGTGGATTACCCACGTGATAGGCATGCGTGCCCGCCGAATCAATCAACCAGTCTGAAGCTTGGCCTGCTTGACTAACCAGCTTACGAAACACGGCCTCCGCGGTAGGTGAGCGACAAATATTTCCCATACATACAAAAAGCACTTTCTTCATCGTTCAGATTAGTCTTTGAATTTATACGCAATTTAGCCAACAATAGGCGCTATAACAAACCCAACAGGCAGCGAGACGCATCTTGGAATTATTCTTTTACTTATTGGTTGGACACGCTATCGGCGACTTTGGCCTGCAAGGCGATTGGGTTGCCCGTCATAAAAGCCACAAAGTCAAAGTCGCCAGTGCACATAGCAAGCGGCCCGACTTAATATGGTTTCACGTACTGACCGGCCACAGCCTGATTCACGGTGGCTTTGTCGGGTTTCTAACCGGCGTTTGGTGGCTTGGAGTGCTTGAGACGCTCTGCCATTGGGTAATTGATTACCTTAAGTCCGACAACCGCTTTGGTTTCCACACCGACCAAATGCTGCATGTGAGCTGTAAAATCCTATGGGCCAGCCTGGTTTACTTCGGCATAGCCAGCTAGATACTCAATAGCACATGGAATAAAAAAAGCCCGCTCTGGATAGCGGGCTTTTTTTGCGGGTCAGTAACGGCGCTAGCTGTCTAAACCTCTAAGGTTTTCAAATAGTCGCGGAAATCTGGACCGACTTTATGATGCCGTAACGCATATTCAACGTTCGCCTGCAGATAGCCCAGCTTGCTACCGCAATCGTAACGCTTACCTTTGAAGTTGTAAGACATGACGGTTTCCTCTTCCATCAAGGCAGCGATGGCGTCGGTTAATTGCAGCTCACCGCCAGCGCCCGGTTTAAGGTTTTCCAGATGATGGAAAATGCGGGGCGTTAAGACATAACGGCCGATAACTGCCTGATCACTGGGTGCATCTGCTGGCTTTGGCTTTTCCACGATACCGTTGACTTGGCCAATTCGGTCTTCAATTGGCGTGGTCGACACGATGCCGTACTTATCGGTTTCTTCGGCCGGTACGGTCTCTGTTGCAAGAATGCTACGACCGTATTTGCGAAAGATAGGTTGCATTTGTGCAATGGTGTGTTCGGACTTGTCATACACCAAATCATCGGCCAGCAACACGGCAAACGGTTCGTCGCCAATCACTGGCTTAGCACACATCACGGCATGACCAAGACCAAGTGCTTCAGCTTGGCGTATATGCACTACGCTAACGCCCTTGGGCAAGATGTTGCGCACCTCTTCCAGCATTTCGATTTTTTGTTTCTCTTCTAGCTGGGCTTCAAGCTCATAGGCCTTATCAAAATGATCGGCAATCGCACGTTTGTGGCGGCCAGTAATAAACACCAAGGTATCAATACCGGCCTCAATGGCTTCTTCCGCGGCATATTGAATTAGGGGCTTATCTACTACAGGCAACATTTCTTTCGGGCTAGCTTTGGTAGCAGGCAAAAAGCGGGTCCCCATGCCGGCAACCGGAAAAACGGCTTTAGTAACGCGATTGAACATAATTGATTATTTTTCTGTAATTATTGATGTACTGACTAGCAGTTTAACTGCGAAAGATTGAGTTTTGCTTACAAAGCGAGAACTAGGCAAATAAAAAAGCCAGCTACAAAGCTGGCTTTTTAAAACGTAGCAAACGCCAAGATTTACTCGTCGTCGTCTTCGTCGTCTTGCTGGTTGTTAGCAATCACTTGCTGGCCTTTGTAATAGCCGTCTGCCGCAACATGGTGGCGACGGTGAACAGTGCCAGTAGTTGGATCCTGAGACAGTGCCGGACCGGAAAGTGAATCATGCGAACGACGCATGCCACGTCTTGAAGGGGTTTTACGACTTTTTTGTACTGCCATGGCTCATATGCCTCTTGTTAAACTCAGTTACCTTTGCCTAGCAAATCGGCTAGTCCAGCAAAGGGTTTATGACTTGCCTCTTCCTCATCAGCATCCACCGGCTCTTGGTTTGAGCTGGCTAACACTTGCTGCACTTCTGTGCTGCAATCCGCTACATCGGAATGTACGGAAATCAGAGGCAAGGCCAGTAAAATTTCATCTTGCAATAGGTCAAAAGCGTCGACTTTGTCGTCGGTTTCCACCACCACTACATCACAATCGTCGGTCAACTCATGCTCGCCGCTACTCGCGGCCGCTACCGGTGTTAACAACCGCAGCGTGCTGTGGCAATTCAGTTCAAATGGCATCGCTTCTAAACAACGCTCACATTGAACTTGCACTTTTCCGGTTACCTGTAGCGCCAACTGCGCTTTGCCACCTAAGTCTTTCTGGCCATCAATTCGATATTGCAATGCATCAATCTGCATAACTTTATCGGCCAAATTAGGTAGCTGGTCTAGGTTGGCCTCGCCATCTAAAACGGCGCTGCGATCAACCAAGTTCCAAGGAGAAAACCAGCGTGACATGGACAGTTACTCCGCCCTATTGCACAAGCGGCGCAATGATACGTATCGACACCCCCTAGGTCAAAGAATTCGCCTTAAAAAACGGGGTTTTATCGTATATTTTGTGAAAAGTTCGCAAATTTTGCCTATTTGGGGTTTGCGAGCAGGAATCCACGCCTTTATGCTGCGCCAACACCGAATAAGCTTCAGCTATGTCAGACCACACAAAACCCCTCATTTTGGGCTCCTCTTCGCGCTATCGCAAAGCCCTACTCGACCGCCTTGGCCTCAGCTACCGCTGCGTTTCACCCGATATTGACGAAACTCGCCTGCCAAACGAGTCGGCGCAACAACTGGTACAACGGCTGGCTAGAGCGAAAGCCAGTGCTGTCGCCGATCAACACCCTGGCCACGTCGTAATTGGTTCAGACCAAGTTTGTATTAATGGTGATCAAATCTTGGGCAAACCCCATACGGTTGATAACGCCAAGGCACAGCTGAGGGCTGCGTCAGGCAAATCCGTGAGTTTTTTAACCAGCCTATGCGTACTGGATACCGATGGAACGGCTTATGAAGCCACCACGGAAATCAAAGTGGGCTTTAGAGTGCTCAGCGAACCAGAAATCGCGCGCTACATCGAAGCGGATCAGCCACTCGATTGCGCTGGCAGCTTTAAGTCCGAAGCACTTGGCGTCACCCTATTCCATTCTGTAACTGCCGACGACCTAACGGCATTAGAAGGCTTGCCGCTGATTAACACCAGCGATTTCCTTCGGCGCTGTGGTTTTCAACTACCCTAGCCAACGGTTCTATGAACGCCCCTGTAAAACGAACGTGGGGCGAACGACCTAGGCGCCGGACAAAGTGTTAGAAAGGCTATTTCGGTAGTAGCAACTCAGATAGCTCAGTAAAGCTTTGCGCTACCTTGATAGGGCCATGCGCCAACATCTCTTGGTCGGTGTGCACGCCCCAATTAACTCCAATCGCAGGCATCGCGATATTGGCCGCCATTTCCATATCAAAACTAGTATCGCCAATCATTACCGCCTGTTCAGGCTTCAATGAAAACTCATCCAGGGTCATTTTCAACATGGTCGGGTCTGGCTTTGAAACCGTCTCCGGGCCAGTTATTGTATAATCAAAACAATGCTTTACGCTTTGTTCCTCCATTGCTTGCTCAAGCCCGGCTCGGCTCTTACCGGTCGCAATGGTGACGATCTTTCCAGCCTTAGATAAGCCTTCTAACAACTCAACTACGCCTGCAAACAAGGCGGAATGCCCCGCCCAAGTGCTGTGATAATGCCGCTTATACACATCGGTGTACTTAAGGATTTCCATAATATCTTGGATATCAAAGGCCCGTTTCATGGCCTCATCCAGCCCCAGGCCAATCACTTGGCGAATTCGTTGGCCGTCTGGCCGCGGCATGTCCAGCTCATCCGCCGCCGAAAATACGCTTTGAACAATGCGGTCAGCCGAGTCGTACAGGGTGCCGTCCCAATCAAAAATCACAATATCTGCGTCATGTGCCGTCGATTTCATTAATCTTCCAATGTTGTTGTATTAGCAGCTTGGCTCATTCAAACCGAGCTAATTTAAAGCGGCCAGGCTAAATTCCAAGGGCGCTTCAACCGCAACCGCTTGCTGGCGCCCGTCGTTATATACCCAAGTAAATTCCAGTTTCCAGGCGTGTAGCTGTAACCGTTTAAAGCCATCGATGGCGGCCGCCGCATTGGCAGCCTCATCACCATAACGATCATCGCCCAATATGGGGTGACCTTCAGACTGACTATGCACCCGAATTTGATGCGTACGCCCCGTTTCTAGCGCCACTTGCATGTCAGTAACAGCTGAGCCATCAGAAAGCGTGGCATGTGCTAGCGGCGTAAAGTGACTAATGGCCTCTTTACCCGACCCCACTTCAGCCACCACCACATGCCGTTCACCGTCGGCACGATTGGCTGTATCAAGCGCACGACGTACCGTTTTAGCCTTATTCCAATGCCCGTCCAATAAGCAGCGATAGATTTTCTTAAAGGCCGGTGTCCTTTGCTGGGACTGAAACTGATTCAAGGCACGGCGATGTTTCGCCAAAAACAAACAACCGCTGGTATCGCGATCCAAGCGATGCGCCAACTCAAGATCCGGCAATTGTGGGTTGACCTGCTTGATCGCGTCTATCAGACCCCATTTCAAGCCGCTGCCGCCGTGCACCACCATCCCCGCTGGTTTGTTCACAATCAGAAAGTCTTCTGTTTCCAGTAGCACCGACTCAGCCACCTTAGCTAATACTTTAGGCGGAATATCTATGCTAGCCGTGGCATTCTGTTTGCCGCCATGCAAATGCGGTGGCACTCGAACCTCATCATCGGTGGACAGGCGATAATCTGGCTTCTTACGCCCGCCATTCACCCGAACCTGCCCCTTTCTAACCAGGCGATAAATTGCACTCTTAGGCAAGCCAAGCTGTTTACGCAAAAAATTATCTAGGCGCTGTTCTTCGGCATTGCTGGGCACAACAAAGACATTTGAACGCTTATTCGTATCAGACATATAACGGGTTCGAAATAGACATATTTATGTAAAGCGCACATTTTAGTTTGCTGAGGGCCAGTCAGGTTGTTATATTGACCGCGTTCTGGCGCTTTTTCGTCATTAGATAACAACAGATAACAGCTTCCAGAATAAAGCAGTTGCCTAGATAGCCCCTAGAGGGAGCCCTATCCACCAAGCAACCTATTAGTTAATCGTTAATCCGCTTAGTCAGTATCAGATTGATTTAGCGAGTTAACAAAAAAGAATTACGCGCTCACGACGTTTTTGGCGGCGTGACCCGGCTAGAGCAGCAGCCTCCACTCACTGAAGGCGCGCTCGCTGGACCTAACCCTAAGCCTTCACTAGGCCTTAACGACACTTTATAAAAGAAAGTTAAGTCGTTATTTAAAAAGGGTTTTTCGCGAAACGGCCGAGCCTTGCTCAGTCGGTAGTCTGCCCCACAAAAGGCGGCTGAGCGCGTGGAGAAAAATACAACATGAAGCGTATGCTAGTGAATGCAACTCAACAAGAAGAGTTGCGCTTCGCGTTGGTCGATGGCCAACGTATATATGATCTCGACATCGAGCATCCTGGCCGTAAATCCCGCAAGGCCAACATTTACAAAGGCAAAGTTACCCGTGTAGAGCCAAGCTTAGAAGCTTGTTTCGTGGACTACGGTTCACAACGCCACGGCTTCTTGCCACTCAAAGAGATTTCGCGCCAATACTTCAAAGACGGTGCCGATTTACGCGAAAAGCAAAGTATTAAAGATCTCGTTGCCGAGGGCACCGAAGTATTAGTACAAGTTGAAAAGGAAGAGCGCGGCAATAAAGGCGCTGCGCTAACAACCTTTGTTAGCTTGGCTGGCCGTTTCTTAGTGCTAATGCCTAACAATCCACGCGCAGGTGGCGTGTCTCGCCGAATTGATGGTGCTGACCGCAACGAGCTGCGTGATGCGATGAAAGACCTAGAAGCACCGAAGGGTATGGGCGTGATTGCTCGCACCGCTGGCGTTGGCCGTACCGCCGAAGAGCTACAGTGGGATTTGGATTACTTAATCCAACTCTGGACAGCAATTGAGTCCGGCAGCGAAACCAAAAAAAGCCCATTCTTGGTTTATGAAGAGAGCCGACTCATTGTTCGAGCTCTGCGCGACTACTACAACCCAGACATCGGCGAAATCCTGATTGATGAACAAGGCGTTTATGAACAAGCGCGCGAGTTCATGGAACAGGTAATGCCAAACAACTTGAGCAAGCTCAAGTTCTATCAAGACGAAACACCATTATTCAGCCGCTTCCAAATCGAGAGTCAGATTCAATCTGCCTTCCACCGTGAAGTGCAGTTGCCTTCTGGCGGCTCTATTGTGATTGATGGCACCGAAGCCTTAACTGCTATCGACATCAACTCAGCACGCGCCACACGCGGCGCTGACATTGAAGAAACCGCTACCAACACCAACCTAGAAGCAGCTGAAGAAATTGCGCGCCAATTGCGTATTCGCGATACCGGCGGTTTGGTGGTGGTCGATTTCATCGACATGAATTCCAACCGCAACCAACGCGCGGTAGAAGACAAATTACGTGAAGCGGTACGCACTGACCGTGCTCGCATCCAAATTGGCAAAATTTCACGCTTCGGCTTGCTTGAACTATCACGCCAACGCCTACGCCCATCACTCGGCGAGTCGGCTCACGTCATCTGCCCTCGTTGCAGCGGCCAAGGCCATATCCGTAGCGTTGAATCCCTATCCTTGTCGTTGTTACGCCTGATGGAAGAAGAGTCCATGAAGGAAAACACCGTGCAGGTGATCGCACAGCTACCCGTTCCTGCGGCTACTTTCCTTCTCAACGAGAAGCGCCAAATGCTGGCAGAAGTAGAGGCACGCTGTGGTGTTGAGTTGGTGATTGTGCCTAATGAGCAGTTAGAGACCCCCCACTACATCATTGATCGCAAACGTGAAGGTGAAGTATTAGAAGGCAAAGCGGCACGCAGCTACCGACTCGAAAAAACCGAAGTAGCTGACACTGAAACACCAGTAGGCGGTCCAGCCAAAACAACCGCAGCCACCCAAGAAACGGCGCTCGTACAGTCGGTTAAACCTAAAGCACCGAAACCTGAAGGTCGCAAGCAGGCAGCAGGTCCAGGCTTGATAGCCCGCTTAATTGATTTTATTAAGCAGCTACTTACCACTGAGAAGAAAGCCAAACCGCAGACCAAAGGACGGCGTAGCAATAGCAACAACCGCAACCGTTCGCAAAATCGCCGTAGCAGCCAACAGTCGCGCAACCGCAACCAGTCGCGCGGTGGTAACAAGCAGGAACGTTCACAGAACGGACGCACTGCCAAAACGAGCGACAACAAGCAAAAGCAAAACAGTCGCAACGCCAATGCCGAGAAAAAAACCTCGACCAAAAACGAGGCCAAATCTGAGCAGCAGCGTCCACCGCGGAACAAAAAGACCGAGCCGCGCAACAAGAACGCCGCCAACAAGCCTGAGCATAAGTCTGAATCAACGCTAAAAGACGGAAACAAGGCTGAACAACAGCAGGACCGCAAGCCTCAAACAACGCGCGCAGCCTCGAGCGAAGCGGGTAATGCGACTGAGCAGCCACCACAAGCGAAACAAGGTGACGACAACCAAGACGCGAGCAACCAGCAACGCGCCCGTCGCAGCCGCCGAGGTGGTCGTCGCCGTCGTCGTCCAGGCGACGGTGAAAGCAGCGCAGTATCAACTGACGCCACACAGAATGAGTCAACGCTGCAGGCTGGCAAGAGCGCCCAGCAGAAACCTGAGCCAGTAGCTGACAAAGCTGCGGCACAAGGGAATCAAGCGCCTGTTGTCGTTAAATTGGAACAAGAGGCCAGCAAATCTGCAAATGACGCGACCACTAAGCCATCAACCGACAAAGCGGCAGACAAAACTGCAGCACAAACCCAAGCGGTAGTGGTAGAAGTTGAAAAACCCGCCAGCACGAGTAAAGAAGGCAGCAGTGAGAAACCAAAACGTCCACCGCGCAAGCCTCGCAACCAAAAGCCGGATATGACCGTGAGTGAGGCGTTAGCAGCCGCTAGCAATAGCTCAGGCAAAGCTGTCGCCGAGAAGAGCGACTCAGCCCCAACGCCGGCACCGAAACCGGAAACAAAGCCCGCAGCGAAACCTCAAGCAACTGCTGAGGCCAAGCCCGAAGCGGCTACTAACAAACCGGTAAAACAAGACCCACCGAGACAGCCCTTCTTCGAATAAGTAGGCATTCGGTCGGTTATCAACTCTCGATCTAAAATGAAGCGGCGTAACTGGCAACGGTTACGCCGCTTTTTTTGTTTGGCTATCACGACACCCTGCGCTTGCCTGATGGGTAAGCGATCGAGTGAAAATAAGCTTGAGAGTTATGGTCAGTTTGATAAATTGGAACTCAGCGAGACAACGCCTACGTACCAACGCAGGCCCAGCCTTAAATGGAAAACAGCATGAACTGTGATGACCTCCGACACATCATCGGTCAACAACTGAATTACAAAGGGCATACCTGCGAAGTCATCGAGGTATTAGAAGACGGCCCTCAACTGGTATTGAGAAACCTAGATGCTGTGAGCGAGCAAGAGCAACTCAGCTCGCGCAACCCCATTCAACCCAATCAATTTGGCGAGGCCCATCGCCGCACGCCAGAAACGTTCACCGTGCCAGCGTTAGACAAAAACGCCCAGCCTATCCCCTTCTTACAAACATTGATTGAGCGACGCCGCTAGCAAAGTTGAGCGCTCAGCTACTCGCTCAAATTGGCCTTTTCTAATAGGCTAGCAACGGCCAGCAAATCAGCCTGAGTATCGACCCCAGGCCCGGTATCGGCACAAGCATCTTCAACATGAATGCGAATACCTACAGCCATCGCTCTTAATTGCTCTAACGATTCGCTGCGTTCAATATCTGCTACTGCAAGCCCGGTAATGCTTTTAAGTGCAGCCACCCGATAAGCGTAGATGCCAATATGACGCCGCGCCAACTGTAAATTCCCCGCGCCCGCATCGCGGTTCCAAGGAATGGGGGCACGGCTAAAGTACAGGGCTAAACCCTGATTGTCGGTCACGACTTTGACCGCATTGGGATCCGCCAGCTCAGAGGCATCGCTCAGCGGGCTACATAAGGTAGCAATACCTGCAGCTACGTTATCCGCCAAATTTTTTGCTACCTGCTGAATCGCCGCAGGATCAATCAGCGGCTCATCACCCTGCACGTTGACAATAATTTGCTCATCACTCCAGCCCATTTTAGCGGCGACCTCGGCCACACGGTCACTACCCGACTCGTGCTTCACCTCAGTCATCACCACTTGGTAGCCCCACGCATTAACCGCTGCCTCAATACGCTCATCATCCGTCGCCACCACCAACTGGGCTGCGTTGGCGGCACTCGCTCGTTCGCAAACACGCTGCAACAAGGGTTTACCGGCGATTTCCAAAAGTGGTTTGCCCGGCAACCGAGAGGACTGCCAGCGAGCGGGAATTACAATGCAAAAATCCGTCATGCGATTAACCTTAGGGGTGATTACTGACTCGAGAATATTGGGCGAAATTGTCGATAGCCTTCTGAACCACTTGCGCTGCGAAGCCCTCTGCCAACTCGGCCTCCACAGGCACATACCAACAGTTTTCATGGGCAAACGGGGCAATCTTAACGGCGTCTTTCTCAGTCATCAGCACCGCTTGCTCATTCAGTGGCAGGTCACTGGCAACGAAATCATGATGATCCGCAAACGACAAACAATGGGTACGCATTCCGTGGCCTCGCAATACTTGATAAAAGGCCTCGGGATTACCGATACCCGCCAAAGCAGTAATTGACTGGCCGGCAAATGAGGCAAGCGGCCGAGTAATGCCCGTCACTAAGTTGACTGCAGTATCGCCCAGCAGGTGCATATCACTGCGTAACATCGACTCGGGCAACCCAAGCTGTTCAAGTCGTGCGCAAGCGCCGCTACCGACTCTATTAGCCGTTTCATTCCGTTGATTCACTACCACCGCATCGGCATCGACTACGCGACCTAGGGGCTCCCGCAGTGGCCCGGCAGGCAACTGCCAACCGTTGCCAAACCCTCTTGCGCCATCTATTACGACGCATTCGGCATCACGAACCAAAGCGTAATGCTGCAGGCCATCATCGGTAATTAACAGATCAAGTGCTTGCTGTGACAATAGCTGCTGTGCCGCAGCAGCTCGAGTCTCAGCCACCGCAACCGGGGCCTGAGTTCGTTGGAAAATCAATAAAGGTTCGTCACCTACTCGCTTGGCGGTAGAGTCGGCTGATACTAGCTCTATGTCCTTACTAGCCCGGCCATAGCCACGCGATATCACACCAACCCGCAAGCCCATGGCTTGCGCTTGCTTAACCAAAGCAATTGTGAGCGGAGTTTTACCGGTGCCGCCGATGCTGATATTACCGACCACCAGTACCGGTACCGGAGCCCGCCAAGTGCTGAATAAGCCAAGCCGATAAGCCCCACGACGTAACCAAATAATGATCACATACAGCGGCTGCAACCACAGCAACCACCAAACCGGTTGCTCGCTATACCAACCGCTCTCAATCAAACGTTGCAGCGTTGACTGCTGCTTAGCGTGCGCCATGTCCCTCAGCCCTAGGCCTTAGTTGCGTCGCTAAACTGCAATTTGTACAGCCGCGCATAATGGCCGTCAGCCGCCAATAACTCAGCGTGACTACCAGACTCTAATATTTTGCCCGCTTCCATCACCACAATCCGATCGGCTTTTTCGATGGTGGATAAGCGATGCGCAACCACCAGGGTGGTACGGTTTTTCATCAGCGTATCTAGCGCATTCTGAATGGTGCGCTCGGTCTCGGTATCTAACGCCGAAGTAGCCTCATCCAAAATTAAAATAGGAGCATCCTTCAGCAGCGCCCGAGCAATAGCCAAACGCTGCCGCTGGCCACCCGATAACAGCACGCCATTTTCACCCACTTCGGTATATAGGCCATCGGGTAACTTTTGAATAAAGTCCCAGGCATTGGCTGACTCGGCCGCCGCGATGACCTGCTCATCGCTCACCTCGCCTAACGCGCCGTAGGCAATATTGTCGCGAATAGTGCCGTTGAACAGCGTGACATGTTGACCCACCAGAGCAATGTTTTTACGCAATTCAGCCAGACGAAACTCGTTAATATCAGTTCCATCCAGACGAATGACACCACCGCAGCGGTCATAAAACCGAGGGATCAGACTCACAAACGTCGTTTTACCACTCCCCGACTGCCCCACAAAGGCCACGGTTTGGCCCGGTAAAATTTCTAGATCAATCCCCCGCAGGGCCTCTTGTTCTGCCCCTTCGTAAGCGAAATGCAGATCTTCCACCTCGATATGGCCCTTGGCTCGTTCGAGACTGCGCTGGCCCTGATCCTGTTCCGGCGATAGCGCTAAGGTATTAAAGATGTTTCCCGCTGCAGCAATGCCACGCTGCAGTTCAACATTCACATTGGTTAAACGCTTAATCGGGCCCAGCAAGCCAATCGTTGCACCCAGAAAAGCCACAAAAGTGCCCGCCGTCATTTGCTCGGCCGCTTCGCCTTGGGTAGCAAAATAAATGATGCCCGCCACGCTCCAGGCACCAATAAATTGGATCATTGGCCCATTCAGCGCCTGCACCAAGGCAACCTTCATATTCAACACTAGGGCATTTGCCGTTGCGCCGCGAAACCGGCTAATTGACTGCGCCTGACCACCAAAAATTTTGATTTCTCGTTGCGCATTAATAGATTCACTAGCAGTCGATGTAACCTCACCTACCGCCACTTGAATACGTTCCGCATAACTGCGGAATCGTTTGGATACATAACCCACCAGCAACGCAATTAACGGGCCCACCACGAGGATAAAAAGACTGAGCCGCCAACTCATATAAAACATCACACAGGTCAGACCAATCGCTGTTAGGCCATCCCGAATAAGCGTGGTGATGGCATTGGTGGCAGCCACCGCGACTTGTTCAACATGAAATGTCAGTTTAGCTAATAAATGACCACTGGATTGCGACTCAAAGTAACTGGTCGGCATCACCATCAAGTGCGAAAAAACCTGATTCCGCATGGTTCGCACCACCCGTTGAGCAACGCCGGCCATAAAATAGGTAGTGATAAATGCGCCGCTACCTCGCAGCAAAAACAACACCAAAATTGCAATAGGAATCCAACGAATGGTTTCCGGATCACGCTCTACAAAGCTGCCATCCAATAACGGCCGCATCAGCAACATAAAACCACTATCGGCGGCTGCGTAACCCACCATACCGACCACGGCGAGCGAAAATCGCTGCCAATACCCAAAGGTATAATTCAGCAATTGGCGATAAACTTCCCAAGAAGTGGCGTCCTGCCAGTTTCGTTGCTTTATGTCGTCAAATAATTGATCTGACGCCTGCCGAGAGCGGCTATCCATCCCCATTTAGTTCTCTTTCTATTGTGGGTTTTGACCATTGTACAGCGTCGCGATAGCGACACTAGCAAAGCCTGCTCGCGACAAGCTATCCATCACCTGAACCACATCGCCATGGGCCGCCTGTTGATCGGCATTAACACGAACCACAACGCTGGCCAGCTCGCGCCCTTCTGCCAAATAATTCAACGCTATCGACTCCAACTTGGGATACAACTGGCTGGCGTTAATAACCTCACCATCGATTAGCCATTCGCCATGCCGTGTCACCGCAACTTCAAGCGTCGCTTTGGGTGGCTCGGCCTGTTCGCTTGCTTGTGGCAGGTGAATATTAAGACTACTGCTATCCACAAAGCTGGTGGATACCATGAGAAAGATCAACAACAAAAACACCACGTCAATGAGCGGCGTTAAGTTGACCCTTGGTGTGTCCTGAGGCGCCGGCAAAAAGCGCATGACTAGGCCTTGCCCGCTTTGTTGCTTTCAGGCTGGCTCGGCGTCGCATCAATGGCGTCCAATAACCGACTGGCCTCTGCCTCCATGGTGACCACTAAGCCGTCAATTCTTCGCCGTAAGCTGCGATACGCGATAAAAGCGGGAATCGCCACAAACAAACCGCTGGCGGTACTAATTAGTGCTTCTGAAATTCCCCCCGCCAACTGAGCAGCATCACCCGCGCCTGCTTCGGTAATGACTAAGAAAACTTTAATCATGCCGATTACCGTGCCCAATAAACCCAGCAGCGGCGCAATCTCAGCGATCACGCTAACGGAATTTAAATACCGTTCTAACCGATGGGCTACATGGCGCCCGGTCTCTTCTATTAATGCGCGCCGATCATCACGGGCATCCGCATGGCGAACACAGGCAGCCAACACGGCACCCAACGGCGACGCTTGCGCATAATGAGTCAGATCATCTTCAGTGCAACGGCCCCGACGCCAACGCTGCCAGATCTGATCGGTAAGCCCCTTGGGTAGTACCCGCTTTTCGCGCAGACTCCAACTACGTTCGACAATCACCGCCAACAAAACCACTGAACATAAAAGAATCGGTAGCATCATTAAGCCACCGGCACGAATTAATTCAAACATAGATTAATGACTTTCATCCAAACGTTGCCACCAACGTCGTTGTTGTTTTTGGGTTTGATTACAGGGCCTGCAATCCGGGCTAAAAATACTGGTGATCGCACCCTCGGTAGCGGTATTCAATAACCGTATGGACGCGCCACTTTGCCGATATCGGTCCAGCACTTCAGGCGCTGGCAACCTATATCGATTCTTATAACCTGATGTTATCACTGCCGTATCGGCAGACACAGCATTAATAAAACTTTGCTGCGAAGAAGTTTTGCTACCGTGATGCGGCACCAACAACCAATCCACGTCCAATACGTGCTGCTGAAGCAACCGCTTTTCTATTGTCTGTGCTATATCGCCGGTTAGCAAAGCGGCCCCATATCGGCTCGACACCTTAATGACACAGGACTGATTGTTACTATTATTTAGCCCCACCAATGGCGACAGCACCGTAAATTGCACCCCATCCCACTCCCACTGCTGGCCAGCGTTGCAAGGTTGCGCAGATACCCCCAGCAAAGCTGCGTCTGGGTATCGATCGGTCGCCGACGGCAGGCCGCCGGCATGATCGTTGTCATCATGAGAGATGACGATTTTGTCCAGCGTATCCACGCCCATCAGCCCCAATGCTGGCAGCACCATCGCTTGCATCGCACTATTGCCGCTCGCCCAACGCGGCCCTGTGTCATATAGCAGCCGATGCTGTTGGGTTTCGATCAGTAATGCCGTGCCCTGGCCCACATCGAACGCGGTAATTTGGAAACGGCCGGGCCCAGTCAAAGCGGGGTTAGGTAGCGAGATAAGCCAACCACCCAGCAACAACAAAATAATCGATAAGCCTCGCAAGCCCAATGCACTTGGTACCAGCAGCACAATTACCCCGCTTATCAAAACGAGATTTGCGACGAAACTGGGTCGCCCCAGCAACTGCCAACCCAGTGGGCCACCCGCTACGGCTTGGTGCAAAAATGCCAGCCCGTCCATTGCCAAAGCCAAACCATCTGCCAGCCACAGCAAGGCAGCCTCCGCTCCCGGCATTCCAATTAACAACAGCACCGCCACCAGCAGCAAGGCGGGCATGAGTAGCACCCCAAATAACGGCACTACCAACAAGTTTAGGGGCAACGACAGCAGACTAAAGCCGCCAAACAGCCATAGTTGTAGCGGTAACAAACCCAGCAATAACGCCCATTGAGTTTTTACGGCAAGCCGTATCCAGCGTGGCCAGTAGCGAGTTGTCGTTTGCTCATTATGGCGCCGCGATTGGGCCTCAAACCCAACCCATAACAACAGCCCAACCGCTGCAAAAGACAAATAAAATCCGCCGTCGAGCACCGACAAGGGTTGCCATAACAGCACCAAGGTAAGCGCGGCGGACCACGCAAAAAATAACGGCACTCGCCAGAATAAGCCAAGCGCAACCCAACCTACGATCAGCATCAACAACGCGCGCTGCGCCGATAACGGCCAGCCTGCAATCGCTGCATACATAAATGCGGCCAATACTGCCGGTAGCAGCAGCCAAAAACGTGACCAACCGGACTGTAATGTCACCGGCTTTGAGATCAAAAGCGTCAACCCAGTGATAGCCGCTACCAACAACCCTAAATGTAGACCGGAGATCGCCAGTAAATGCGCAATACCGGTCTCCCGAGCCTGGCGCCATAGCGCAGCGGATAATTCCGAACGGTCGCCTAGCATTAGCGTTTTAATAACCGACCGCGCAGGATGGTCGGCCAGTACGATATTAAGACGTTGCTTAAGCGGACTCGCTGCTGGCATCGCCTCGGACATGGCTTGAGCCACAGCACCCGCCTGCGGTTCACGCTCAATAAGCTGTTTAATATAGCCTATTGCTTGAATGTCTTGCCGCCATAGCCACGCCACATAATCAAAGCCGCCGGGGTTAAGTTGGCTATAGGGCCTGCGGAGCTTAATCAGCGCTTTGATAGAATCGCCCTGGCTCAATTCAGACTGCTGCTGGGCATCGACCGCGCGTTGCCACCACGAAAGCCGAATTTGCGGACTACCTTCAAAAAAAGATCTTTTAAAGCAGCGGCTTAGGGATTGATCTTCAGGCTTAACCAATAGACGCCACTGGACGTCGCCATGTGCGCGAGGCACCGACTGGGCGTCAACAACGGTAAATCTGGCTGTCTGGCTCTGGCCGTCGCAGGCTTTCGCTAACATGGCTGCATTGGCCTGCAGCACAGCGACCGCGAAATAACCCGCACCAACGACAAAAGCGACGAGCAAATAGCCCATGCGGCGGCACCGCTGCGAGCAAAACAATCCAGCCCCAAGCGCTGCCAACCCGATTCCAACGAGTGGCAGCCAAGCCAGCCCACTCGCTGGCCAAAATGCGCTGGCGATTGCTCCCCCAGCAAACGCACAGATACGGCGACCCCATGCCATCAATAATAACTACACCGCGTGCAATGTCGCGTCCTGTAAGCGCAAGCGGCGTGGCATCCGTGCCGCCAGTTGTTCGTCGTGGGTTACCAGCACGATGGCCGTATTGAACTCAGCGTTCAACTCCAACATCAATTCCATCACCTGATCCGCGTTATGCCGATCTAAGTTACCGGTGGGTTCATCAGCCAGCACAACTGCAGGCTGGGTAATTAGCGCGCGAGCCACCGCGGCGCGCTGACGCTCGCCACCCGAAAGCTCTGCAGGTCTATGTTGTAAACGTTTCTCAAGCCCCACTCGCGCCAACAAGTCGGCAGCTGACTGTTCTGCTTGCCGAGCACTCACACCGGCAATCAGCAACGGCATGGCCACGTTTTCAAGCGCGCTAAATTCAGGCAATAAATAATGGAACTGATAAACAAATCCGATCTGCTGGTTACGAAAACGGCCCAAGGCAGCGGCCGATAAGTCAGCCAAATCTTGACCTGCCACCACCACCCGTCCGCTGTCGGGCAAATCCAAACCCGCCAGTAGTTGCAATAAGGTAGATTTTCCCGAGCCCGATGCCCCCAGCACAGCGAGCGCTTCACCACGCGTCACTTCCAGATCGAGCTCAGTTATCACTTCGAGCCTTTCTCCCGCGTCAGCAAACGCTTTGCAAATCGACTGGGCGTGAATCGCTAGCGGCGATGAATTATTCATAGCGCAAGGCCTCCGCCGGCTGAATGCGCGATGCTCGCCAGGCCGGATATAGAGTCGACAGCCAACTCATCAAAAACGCTGCGCCGGCTGTTTTCCATACATCGGCCCAATGCAGTTCGCCATTTAAATCACTAATCACGTAAACGTCACTCGCCAACAAGTCGCGTCCAACTAGCTGCTCAATAAAAGGTACGACCACATCGACGTTCAAGGCCAAAGCCACACCACCGATAACCCCTAATAAGGTACCGATGGCGCCAATCACAAACCCCTGAATCATGAAGATCCCCATAATGCTGCCAGGCGTCGCACCCAAGGTCCTCAGCACGGCAATATCTGCTTGCTTATCGGTCACCACCATGACCAAAGCCGAAACGATATTGAACGCGGCAACGGCAATAATTAGCAACAAAATGAAAAACATCACCGTTTTTTCAGTGGCGATCGCTTGGAAAAAGTTACGGTGTTGGCGAGTCCAGTCAGACACAAACCACGGACCACTCAATTGGGCCTCGACTTGTTGACGCAATGACGGGGCCGCAAACAGGTCATCAAACTGCAATCGCAATCCCGTCACCTGACTACCGATGCGATACAGTTTTTGCGCGTCTTGCAGATGTACGAGGGCCAACGATCGATCGTATTCATACATATCAGCACTAAAAATACCGACCACCTTAAAACGTCTAAAGCGTGGCGTTACGCCGGCCGGGGTTAGACTTGCCTTCGGAATCATTAAATCCACTTTGTCGCCCGTCGCGACTGCCAAGGCTTCAGCCAACTTATCGCCCAACACGATGCCGTATTCACCCGCTTGTAAAGCAGCCAGCGACTCGTCCTGCATAAACTCCGCCACGCGGGAAACCGTCGGTTCTAACAGCGGGTCGATCCCGCGGATTTGAACCCCGCTAAATAAGCTACGGTTGCGCAGCATGCCCTCGCCCTCAATAAACGGTGCAGCCCCGACCACGCGCGGTAAACCTTCTATTTGCTGATTAACAGCCGGCCAGTTATCCATCATGTCCGCGAAGGGCAAAACCACAGCATGGGCGGTCATACCAAGAATTCGGTCGCGCAGTTGGGTTTCAAAGCCGTTCATTACCGACAATACTGTAATCAACACGGTGCTACCTAAAGCGATACCAAGGGTCGACACGATGGTAATAAAAGACGCAAAATGGTTACGTCTGCGATTGCGCAAGTAACGCAACCCAACAAAAAGGGGAAAGGGTTTAAACATGGTGCGGAATTTAAACACATTTAACGGAGTGGCCGTTAGGCTCTTGTATTGCAATTTAGTGCCATTACTCGCCGTATTTATTATCTGCCTCGCCTTCAGCCAGCCAAGCAGCGCAGACGTGCTTGATATTCCGCCACAACCTGCTCCAGCCTACTATCAGCCCCATACGGGTATGAGCATGGAAACGGTTAAGCAAACCTGGGGGGAGCCGATCACCCAGCACGCTACGGTCTCTAACCCCGGCACTGCCCAACAGCCGCCCATCACCCGCTGGGACTATTCGCAGTTTTCAGTGGTATTTGAGCGCGACAAGGTGATCCACACCATCAACCCCCAACAGCCACCGAAGGTTAGCCAACCGGCGCCATAAGCGCTTACTCCACACGCTCTACTCGAACATTACCGATGGCCCAATTACTTCCTGAGTGGGCACCCCAAGGATCGATTCAACTATGCTGGCCTAGCCAGCGGGAATACTGGGGTGACCAAACCGAGGCTGCGCAAGCGACGCATTGCGACATCATCAGCCACATTAGCCAATATCAAGCGGTATTGCTTATTCATTCGCCCGACTGCCCCAGCGAGGCAATAACTCAACAGCTCGCAGACGCTGGCGCTGTGCTAGCGCGCATCACCCTAGTGGCACAGCCTAATAATGATATTTGGTGCCGAGACTACGGCCCCATCAGTGCGCAAGCTGATAACGGCGCAAGAGAACTGCATGATTTTGTCTTTACCGGCTGGGGTGGCAAATTCCCCGCCCAGCAAGACAACGCTGCCAGCGCTTTGTTAGCGCAAAGAGGCCACTACGCGTACCCGCTTAGATCGCATCAACTGATTCTTGAAGGTGGCGCCATTGATTATGACGGCAACGGCAGCCTGCTAACGACCCAAGCCTGCCTACTCAACCCTAACCGCAACGCCAACTGGAACACGGCCGATTACGAAACGTTTTTCCAGCAACAATTCGGCATCCAACAAATTCATTGGCTAAGCCAAGGCTATCTGGCCGGCGACGATACCGATAGCCACGTGGATATGTTGGCTCGCTTTGCCCCTAGCAATGACCAAGGTGGCATTATTATCTATCAAGGCTGCCAAGACCCAGCGGACGAACACCATCAAGCGCTGAACGCCTTAAGGGACGAACTGGAAACGTTACGCGACTGTGACGGCCAGGCTTACCAATTGGTGGAGCTACCGTTTCCACCGGCACATTACGATGACGGCGAACGTCTCCCGGCTTCCTACGCCAATTTTTTGATCACCAATCAAGAGGTGCTAGTGCCCGCTTATGGCGGCGCAACGGACGAAACAGCAAGACAACGGATTGCCCACTGTTTCCCCAACAGAACCGCCGTCAGCATCAATTGCACGCCCTTGATTCACCAATACGGCAGCCTGCACTGCGCCACCATGCAAATTGCACAGTAGCGCCGCCGATTCTCTACGGGGTTAACTCACCAGCCAAGTGACGTTTTGCAAACCAAAGCCCCATATACAGTTTCGGGTCTACCATGACCCCGCGCCGCTGTTGTTGCTCTAGCCAGCCATCAATCTCAGCAAACGGCACAACGTGGGTTTCAATCTCCTCGTCCTCGACACCGCCGCCCTCACCTACCTTGGTGAGTTGACTGGCGACGTAGAAGTCAGGCGCCTCGGCCACGATACCCGGCGAGGTTGGTCCGCTAAAAACCAATTGCATTTGGCCGGCGCGGTAACCGGTCTCCTCAATCAACTCACGGCGCGCGGTTTCGATCGCAGGTTCATCCGGCAAGTCCAACTGATCACCAACCAAACCAGCAGGCAACTCGATCACGTGGCTTTGCATAGGCGGGCGATATTGTTCGACTAAAACAATTTCCTCGTTCTCGGTCACCGGGATCATCACTGCCACCCCAGTGGCATTGACCCGTTCCACGAATTCCCAGTTATCGCGTTTTACCAAACGTACGAATTTGCCTTCCGCCAATACTTGGTCGTCAATAGATTGTTTGATTTGATCCACCTGAGCCCTCGGATTGAATAAAATAGCCAGCCTTTTGATTTATGCGCTGCCCGCGCTGGACTAGTGTGCCATGAGTACCACCGCAAAATCGCCTACCACGCTTAAGGTGGCCGTTATCCAACAGCCCTGCCCAGATGAAGCAGGCCAAGCTTTGGCTATCACCGAAGCAATGCTCCGCGACGCCGCAAGCAATGGTGCCCAGCTTTGCCTGTTACCCGAGCTCCACAATGGCCATTACTTTTGCCAACAAGCGCGCACCGAAGAATTTGATCGCGCCGAGAGCATCCCCGGACCCACCACCGATCGGTTATCCAAGCTCGCCAAGGAGCTTGAGTTAGTGATTGTTGGTTCGGTATTTGAACGCCGTATGGCAGGCGTTTACCACAACACCGCAGTGGTGTTAGATAGTGATGGCAGCTTGGCAGGCTGCTACCGCAAAATGCATATTCCTGACGACCCGGGCTATTACGAAAAATTCTATTTCACACCGGGTGACGCCAAGCCCGGCTTCCAACCTATTCAAACCTCGGTCGGCAAATTGGGCGTGCTAGTGTGTTGGGATCAGTGGTATCCAGAGGCGGCCCGTTTAATGGCACTTGCCGGAGCCGATTTGCTGCTATACCCGACTGCGATTGGCTGGGACCCCGCCGACAGCAACGACGAACAGCAGCGCCAACTTGATGCCTGGCAAGCAGTACAACGCGGCCACGCGGTAGCGAATCATTTACCGGTGCTTACCGCCAACCGTATCGGTCAGGAACCCGATCCTGCGGCACCGTCACAAACCGTGCCTTTCTGGGGAAACAGTTTTATCTACGGGCCTCAGGGTGAATTACTCGCTAAGGCAGCCACCGAAAGCGACATTTTGTATGCCGATATTCAATATGCCCGTACCGAGGCGTTGCGACGCATTTGGCCTTTCTTTCGCGACCGACGCGTTGACGCCTACCAGGCCATTACGGATCGCGCCTAATGTCGGGAGATCAGAACACGGCCTTGGCCAACGTTTTTAAGCCCCCACTCGCCGCAACCGGCACACCCCAGCAATGGGGCCGGCTATACGGCAGTGCAGCGGCCTTAGCCTTAGTCACGGCGGCCAACAATAGCGACGGGCCCTTGTTGCTCATTGTGCCGGGCGAACAGCAAGCTTGGTGGTTAGAGGCAGAGCTGCAATTCTATGCAGCCAATCAAAACCTGCCCATCTGGCACTTCCGCGATTGGGAAACGCTGCCCTACGACCTGTTTTCGCCGCATCAGGAAGTGGTGTCATCCCGACTTGCCACGCTTTGGCATATCCGCAACTTAAAGCGCGGCTTTATCATTACCACTGCCAGTGCCGCTCTGCAGCGTCTCTGTCCGCCGGATTACCTCGACAACGCCGCCTTCATTTTTAAGCTGGGTGACCAGCTCGACATAGACGGCACTCGCCAACGACTGCAGTCGGCCGGTTACGAAGCCGTAGACCAAGTGGTAGAACATGGTCAGTACGCGGTGCGCGGAGCGTTGTTTGACGTTTTTCCAATGGGTAGCGAACTGCCCTATCGATTTGACTTGTTCGATGATGAAATCGAAACCATCAAAACCTTCGATCCAGAAACCCAGCGCTCGATCGACAGCGTTAAACGCGTCCAACTACTACCCGGCCGGGAATTTCCAGCCAATGCTCAGGCCATCAGTGAGTTCCGTCGACGTTTTCGGGCCGAATTTGGAGAACGCATTGGTAATAGCCTAGCCTACCTAGAGGCCGGCAAAGGCGAACTGGTAGGCGGTATCGAGTACTTTCTGCCGCTATTTTTCGAGCAAACCGCAAGCCTGTTTGATTACCTGCCCAACAACGTGTCCTGTGTGCGCTATGGCGCCTGCGAAGATGCCTGGCAGCACGAAATCCAGCAAATTCATGAACGCTTTGAACATCGAAGCCTAGAACAAGACGATGTAGTTCTACCGCCAGAAAAGCTTTGGCTAACCCAGGCAGAAATCGAATCGACACTGGCCAAGCATCCACTGATTGACGCTCAACGCTTTGAGCTTATCAACGCGTCATCTGATGCCCACAATTTCTTTACTACCGAGCCGCCGTCTTTACAGATGGATGTGCGCGCAGAGCAACCTGCACAAGCACTAATTCAATTTATCAACGACTTCGAGGGCAGAGTTTTGCTGGTGGCCGAAAGTACCGGCCGCAGCGAGACCCTCCAGGGCATCCTGCGTGATCGCCATTTGCCGTTCCAGCAGTTTGAACATTGGCACCAATTTATTAAAGGTGGCGATGAACCGGTCATTGGCATTTGCATCGGCCAACTGCAACACGGCTTGTTGCTCGCCAGCCCCAGTATCGCCGTGGTGGCAGAGTCGCAGTTGTTTGGCGGCCGTGCGCAACAACTGCGCAAACGTAAACGTCGGGGCCGAGACCCACAAGCGGTTGTTAAAGAACTCACAGATCTCAGTATCGGCTCACCGGTGGTGCATGAAGATCATGGAATTGGCCGTTATCTTGGCCTTGAGTTACTCGATATCGGCGGCCAAAGTGGCGAGTTCCTCACACTGGAATACGCAGACGGCGACAAACTGTATGTACCCGTACATGCCTTGCACCTGATTAGCCGCTATACCGGGGGCGATGCCGAAGCCGCTCCGGTGCATCGGCTCGGTACCGGGCAATGGGAAAAAGCGCGCAAGAAAGCGGCACAGAAAGCACGCGATGTGGCCGCCGAACTATTGGATATTCATGCCAAACGAGCAGCCCGCAGCGGCCATGCTCATCGTATCGATGATGCCGAATACACCGCCTTTGCCAATGCCTTCCCATTTGATGAAACCGACGATCAAGCCTTAGCAATTAACGCGATTATTGAAGATCTACGCAGCAACAAACCCATGGATCGGGTTGTTTGCGGCGACGTAGGCTTTGGCAAAACCGAAGTAGCGATGCGCGCTGCCTTTGTCGCGGCCCAATCCGGCCAACAGGTGGCCGTACTGGTACCCACCACATTACTGGCCCAGCAGCATTATCAAAATTTCCTAGACCGTTTTGCTAATTGGCCGGTCAAAATCGAACAGTTATCGCGCTTTCGCACCGCGGCGCAAAAAACCAAGATCATGGAAGGCTTGGGCAATGGTGATATCGATATCGTTATTGGTACCCATGCACTATTGTCGCAACGCACCGCCTTCAAACGGCTTGGCTTGGTCATTATTGACGAAGAGCATCGCTTTGGCGTTCGCCACAAAGAGCAAATGAAAAAGCTGCGTGCCGAGGTTGATATTTTGACCATGACCGCCACACCAATTCCTCGAACCCTCAATATGGGGCTCGCAGGGCTACGCGACCTATCCATCATTGCCACGCCCCCGGCTAACCGACAGGCCGTCAAAACCTTCGTCAACCAATGGGACGACAATGTCATTGCCGAAGCCTGTATGCGTGAAATGCGCCGGGGCGGTCAGGTCTATTTCCTGCATAACAAAGTGGAAACCATCGAAAAGATGGCCAAGGATCTGCAAGCCCTCGTACCCGAGGCGCGGATACGTTTTGCCCACGGCCAAATGCGCGAACAAGAGCTAGAACAAACTATGCTCGACTTCAGCCACCGCCGCTTTGATATTTTGGTCGCGACCACCATTATCGAATCGGGCATCGACGTGCCGAATGCCAATACCATTGTTATTAACCGAGCCGACACTCTTGGCCTAGCGCAGCTTCACCAACTACGCGGCCGCGTTGGTCGCTCGCATTTACGGGCCTATTGTTACCTGGTTACCCCGCCCCCTAAACTGTTAACTGCAAACGCGGAGAAACGGCTACAAGCCATTGAATCACTTGAAGATTTAGGCGCTGGATTCTCGCTCGCCACACATGATATGGAAATTCGTGGGGCGGGAGAATTATTAGGCGACGAACAGAGTGGACAGATTCACGAGATCGGCTTTTCGATGTACATGGAATTGTTGGAACGCGCTGTAAAAGCCCTCAAGTCCGGTAATAATCCAGAACTGGCAATTGACCTTGATCGTGGCCCAGAGGTTGACCTGAAGATCCCGGCGGTTCTACCGGATGACTATGTGTTCGATGTGCATCAGCGCCTAGTACTGTACAAGCGCATCGCCAATGCCGACGATGAAGCCGCGTTAAAAGAGCTGCAAATTGAACTTATCGACCGCTTTGGCCTCTTGCCAACTGCTACCCAAGCGCTGTTCGCAATTAGCCGCTTAAAACAACGCGCCAATGAGATCGGTATTCGAAAACTCGATGGGCATGCTGGTGGTTTACGTATCGTGTTTACCGAGAAACCTAATATTGACCCGATGCGGCTTATTCAAATGATCCAAAAGCAACCGAATCTTTACCGCTTTAATGGCACGGATACATTACACTGCCATAAAGACATGCCCGAACCTGAGCAACGCCTAGATGCGGCCGATAAGTTGCTCAACGTATTCGCCGGGCCCAGTCAGTAGCAAGGATTTGTTTGGTGAAAATAGTGAAGTTCTCAATTCTATTCACGACACTGTTGATGAGCGCGTTAAGCCTCTCTGCGCTGGCCGAAACCGAGCCGGATGCGGGAGTACTCGCAGCACTTGAAGAAACCGAAGCGGAGCCGGTATACCAGGTTGAGTTTTTGATCTTGCGACCCTACCAACGCAACGAACTCAACCATGAAACTTGGAGCGAACAAAAGCCCGAAACCCCTTACCCTCTCGCAATGCCTGCACCATCTCCGCTAGCAGAAGAACATTCTGCAAAAGGCTCTGCTAGCAACGGCGCACCCAACACCAACTACCGCACCAGCGACCAACCTTTAACACTGACGCCGGCGGCGAAACCACAGACTCAAGAACGCAACCAAGCCGCACCCTTGGTTGACGAAACTCAACCGATTACCCAGCTAGCAGGTTTTGCTTGGGCAACTGAAGAGCAGTGGAATCTGCCCTTCACAATTAAGCGCCTACAACGTGGCGGCGAATACGAAATTTTATTGCACAAAGCTTGGCGCCAAACGGCGACTGCGCGTGATCAGCTTGTACCGCTGAACATCGCACTGGCATTTGATGAAAAAAACCAAGTCATCAGCCTGACACAGCAGTTGAATCAAGCGGCGTATCGCGGCCAAGCCACTGCCGATTACGCATCAAGCGAGACCTCGTTCGGCACCACACTCACGAACCAGCCAGTGAAGCAAGAAAGTATTCAACCCGGCTTATTTGGTACTTTTGCCTTTAGCAAAGGGCGCTACCTCCACCTCACCATGGACATGGTATTGGTTGAGCAACAGGCGAAAGCCATCACAGCGACCGAACGCTACGGCTTTTACACGCCCAGCAATGATGGCGAAGCCTTCAGTTTTGGCGTCGACCACAGCGCGCCTCGCTACAACTACTACCGCCTCAACGAAACACGCCGGATTAAAACCGAAGCGACCCATTACTTTGACCACCCAGCTTTTTCGGTCTTAGCCTTTGTTTCGCGAATTGAAGAAGAACCTGCTAACAACCCAGAGGCAGTGGCCGAATAAACCCGCCGCATAAATCACACTGGCTAGGCAGGGATTAGCTTAGCAGGCGAGCCTCAGCACAAAAACTAGGAAGCCAAACTAGAAAGCTAAACTAGGGAAGCCGAATAATAATGATAAATAACCGATGGCTACTGGCAGCCTGCATTGGGTTAATTGGGGCCCATGCGACACCCGCAGCGGCTGAACCCTTAATTCCAATGCTCAAGACGTCGATAAATTGGGGCGGCCCCAACACCCGGCCTCCAACAGTCGAATTACAGTTTGGCGTTAGCTACCGCTCGGGCTTTCACCACCAAACCAGCCTCGTAGGGCTGGGTTTTTCTAACCACAAACAGCGCCCATTTCAGCTTAATTTGCTGGATCAACCCATCGACTCACTGTTGCTACTAGCACGTTCCGATCAACAAACCGGCATGGGCACAGGAACCAAAGCCATTATCGCCACGGGAGCAGTCATCACGGCGGGCGTGATCGTCGCATCAATCGCAGTGAAGAAAGCCTTTGAAGATGGCGGCAACAACCTATTTAGCCAAGGCGACGAGGAAAACGACGGCTCCAATAATCAATGCGGTGCCGATATCACTTTGCTTCCCCCAAGCACCGACACTAACAATGACTGCTAGCGACGACCGCTAGCAACGCTGGCTAATTTGAGGGCGGCCTCATAAGGCAACCAACAAGCTAGCCAACAGCGCATTAATTTGCCGCTGACAATCGGTGATGGTCGCTTCGATCTCAGCATGAATACCGCCACTGCTAGAGGGCGCCTTGCCTGCCGCCCAATTCACGGAGAAGCACAAGCTGGCATAGGCCAACTCGAGTTCTGCCGCCAACGCCGCCTCTGGCATGCTGGTCATCCCAACCAACTCGCAGCCGTCTTGCGCTAAACGCTGCACTTCAGCCACGGTTTCTAATCGGGGACCGTTGGTAACCGCAACCACACCCTGTTGGGATAACGTAATCTCGGCCAATTCGGCAGCAGCCTGTAATTGCTGTCGCAATGTCGCGTCAAATGGCGGCGTGAGTTCAACATGAGTAGCGAAAGGCATTGGGCTAGTCACATCAAAAAACGTATGTTCTCGGCCCCAACTATAGTCAATCACATCATGCGGCGTGCCTAAACGCCCTGGCGGCCACTGTGCGCTAATCCCCCCAACCGCGTTCAGTCCAAGCACTGCCGTTACCTGCAGTTGCTTCAAGGCCCAAAGGTTGGCGCGATAGTTAATTTGATGTGGCGGAATATGCTGCTTACTGGCACCGTCAGCCAATAAACCGTGTCGATTAATCAGCGCGACCTCGCGACCGTGCAACTGGCCCAACAACACCGCACCAGAAATATCGCCAAATGGCGTATCGGGTTTAATTTTGTCTCGCAGCACAAAGCCGTCTAACTGACTGATACCCGTGCCGCCAATAATGCCCAACACGGGCGCCGTGGTTTTATTTGCTAAGCCACTCACAGCAATGCTTCCTGAACGGCGTAGATACCGCGAATATTGCGCAACCAACCGTAATAATCCATGCCGTAGCCGAACACATATCGATCTGGCACCTGTAACGCGACGTAGTCAGCCCGATAATCGGTTTTTTGCCGATCATGTAGTTTCTCGGTCAACACGATTGAGGTGACGGCGCTCGCGCCCTGCCTCAACACCCAATCATGAATATCGGCAAGCGTGAGACCCTCGTCAAAGATGTCATCAACTACTACAACGTGCCGGCCTTGCAATGGGGTTCGCGGATTAGCAATCTGTTTATTACTGCCGCCTTGGGTAGCGCCGTCGTAGCGTGTGAAGTGAATGTAGTCGAGCTCTAACGGGAACGACCACCGCGCTAACAGACGATCAGCGAAACTCATGCCGCCATTCATCACCACGAGCACGACGGGCGCTTGGTCAGCCAGCTTCGCTGCAGCAGCATCGGCACAAACGGTAATCGCTTGTTCGACGGCCGATTCGGGAAACAGCTCGTCAGCAGTATTCAATACCGCTTGAAGGTCATTTACCTGGCTCACGTTGCCGCCTATTGCGATGACTGTGCCAGCTGCACTGGCGCAGGCAAATCAATGGTGGTGGTTGGGAAGGCGATATCGCCGCCATGTTTACGAATAATCTCGTAAATACCCAGCAGTACGGCATGTTTCACTTCATGGTAGGTCACCCAAACCGTGGTTTTGGTAAAGGTGTACACCATGATATCGAGCGAGCTATTGTTAAAGGCGTTGAAATTAACAATCAGGGTTTGGTTGGTGTCGATCGCCTCGTGCTGACGCAGGTAATCACGAATTTCATCAACGATCGTCGTCACGGTATCGTGATCGCAGTAGCGAACCCCAATCGTCTCGTAGATACGGCGGTTGGTCATGCGAGACGGGTTTTCAACCGAAATATTATTAAACGTACCGTTAGGCACATAAAGCGGCCTTTTATCAAAACGACGAATCACGGTGCGGCGCCATCCAATATGCTCAACCGTGCCCTCGATGTCCTGATCAGGTGACTTAATCCAATCCCCCACCACAAACGGTTTGTCCAGATAGATAAATAAACCGCCAAAGAAGTTAGCCAGAATATCTTTGGCGGCAAAACCTATCGCTATACCACCGATACCACCAAAGGCAAGCACGCCCGAAACGCTAAACCCAAGCGTCTGCATAATCACGAGCACCGTGGTAATGATGACGGATACTCGCAACAGCTTGGAAATAGCTTCAACACTGTGTCGATCGACCTGCTCATCTTCGGGCCGATTTTGATTGCGCTCATCGACCCGAGCTTCCACCTCGCGAATAAAACGAATCAAGAACCACGAAAACGCCACAGTTAAACCAACACCTCGTAAATTGCCTAACCATTCCGACAGCTTTTCTACTTCTGTATCCGCTTGCAGCAGTGCAAGTTGGGCGGCGAACGACAGTCCTACAACCCAAACTGCCAAACGAATGGGCGCATTAACCGCATGAATGATGGCGTCGTCCCAGCGATTATCGGTGCGTTGAGCACCGCGTTCGAGATAACTCAAAGCAATCCTGACCAGCAGGTTCACGACCAACACCAGCGTAACCACCACAAACAACTCGGTGGCCCATTGCCAACGCTGGTCGATACTAATACCGAGGTTGGTGTCGAGTGTTGTCAGTAACCATTCACGCATTATTGCTCTCCCAAGGTACGTCGTGCCTGCTGCCAAGCCGCTGACTGCTGCGCGGCAACAAGACTGTTATGGCCGGTATTTCCACCACGTAAACGTGTCAGGCGTTTGGCAGGCGCTACATCCGCTCCAAAATAATCAACAATTTCAATCGTGCCAGCCCGGTCATTGCAAACCAATGCCACATCACAGCTTGCCTGAATGGCCAAGGCGGCACGTTCGGCGTGATTACCACTCGCCGCTGCGCCGGCCATGGATAAGTCATCAGAAAACACGACGCCATCAAAGCCGAGTTCACGCCGTAAAATTTGCTTAGTCCAGCGTTCAGAAAAACCAGCCGGTTGATCCGGGTCTACCGCCGGATACAGCACATGGGCCGGCATAATCGATTCCATCCCAGCTTCAATCAATGCTTTAAACGGTGCAATGTCGCGTTGCAGTTCTTCCCAGCTGCGCTCGTCTACCGGCAACTCTAAATGAGAGTCCGCAACCACCGCGCCATGCCCGGGATAGTGTTTGCCAGTTGATGCCATCCCTGCCATGCGCATACCCTGCATGGTCGCCTTGGTTAATTCAATGAGAGCGGTCGGGTCTGCATTCCAAGCTCGGTCCCCAATGACCGAACTGCAGCCGTAATCTAAATCCAACACTGGCGCGAAGGCTAAATCAATATCAATAGAACGCAGCTCTAGCGCTAACAATTGCCCTAAGGCCTTGGCCTTTGCCAGCGCTGCAGCTGGCTCGCTGGCATAACTATCACCAATCGACGCCGCGGTGGGTAACACCGTAAATCCTTCACGAAACCGCTGCACGCGGCCACCTTCGTGATCAACCGCAATAATCAATTCACCGTCACGAGCGGCCCGAATCGCCTTTACGAGTTCGGCTACCTGCTCTACTGAGTCGAAATTACGACTAAATAAAATCAGCCCGCCGACCGCTGGGTGGGCGAGTAATTCTCTATCTTCTTGGCTTAATTCGTAGCCTGCTACATCGAGCATGACTGGGCCCATCGGCAGTCGCGACATGCTTAACTTTCCTTGATTAAAACCGGTGTACCCGGTGTGACTAGGTTATATAAGGCGACAATATCGGTATTGCGCATTCGGATACAACCGTGAGATTTTGCTTGCCCCATGGGTTCGCTATCGGGTGTACCGTGGATGTAAATGTAACGTCGCATTGAGTCGACCAATTGACCGGTTGCATTACGGCCGCGATTAAAGCCTGGTTCACATCCCTCTAACCAGAGCACGCGAGTGAGGATCCAGTCGCGCTGGGGCATATTGGCATGGGCCTCGGCTGACCAAATCTCCCCGGTAGGCTGGCGCCCCACTAACACCCCAGCCAATGGCAAGCCGCCGCCAATTTTAGCCGCCACGCGATGCTGGCCACGCGGCGTGCACTCACTGCCTTCCAGTTCACCAAGCCCATTTAACGCACTTGAGATGGCAAATTCATGTTCAGCCGCACCGGTCTTTAGCAATAGGCGTTGCTGGGCGATATTAACAACGATCTGCGCCATAAATTTGGACCTTACCAAGCCGTATAAGGATGCTTGATTAACTCAGAGTTGTAATAGCGGGGATCGCCGGACACTTCTTGCCCTAACCATTGGGGCTTAGCAAACGTATCGTCAGTGTTACTTAACTCAATTTCCGCAACGATTAATCCAGCGTTATCGCCAAAAAACTCATCAACTTCCCAAGTGAATTCACCGTTGGGAATGTAATGGCGGGTCTTATCGATTTGCGGTTTGGCACAAAGACTTTCCAGCATCAGCTCGGCCTCAGCAACGGGGATGCGATACTCGTACTCTTGGCGTTCAATCCCCAACGTGGCGCTTTTGATATTCAACCAAGCTTTAGGGGCTTCTAGCGTGCCACCAATGCGCACGCGTACCGAGCTTTGCGGCCCCGCTTTGGCAGGATCATACTGATTCAAATAGCCCTGAGTAATTCGCTCGCTACGAACCACTTCTTGGCGCCAAGAATCATTATTAATCAGATATTTACGTTCAATTTCTAGTGCCATGGCTTATATTCAAGTTAGGCCGACTTGGTAAATAATGCGATCGATTCTACATGCGCCGTATGAGGAAACATATCCATCACGCCGGCCGCCTCAAGTCGATAGCCAAGTTCGTTGACTAAAATTCCCGCATCACGCGCCAAAGTGCCCGGATGGCACGACACATACACAATCCGTTCGGCACCGGTTTTGGCTACCGTCGGTAAAATTTCTTGTGCACCCGAACGGGCAGGGTCGAGCAACACACGGTCGTACTTGCCTTTGCTCCAACGTTCAGCCGACTGGTCTTCAAATAGATTAGCCACATGAGTTTCAACGTTACTGAAGCCCTGTCGCTTGGCGTTTGCATCAGCACGCTTCACCAAACCGTCGTCGCCCTCAACGGTGACCACCTTGCTCGCCTGCTTGGCCAACGGCAGCGTAAAATTACCTAACCCCGAAAACAGCTCTAACACCTCGTGTTCAGGCGCCACCTGCAGCAACTCAAGCGCTAGCGGCACCATCTGAGTGTTGATACCTGCATTAATTTGCGTGAAGTCGTGCGGCAAAAACTCTACCCGCACATCAAACGCAGGAATTTCGTAGTACAACGGCGCTAGCTCACCCTGCTCTGGCATGGCATGGACGGTATCGGGGCCTTTTGATTGCAGCCATATTTGCACATCGTGCTCACGCCCAAACGCCAACAAAATCTCGCGATCAGCTTCGCTCAGTTCTTCTAAAATTCGGAATACCAGCGCAGTGGCGTTATCGCCAATAGCCACCTCAATTTGCGGCAACCGAGCGGCAATGCTGAGCTTTTCAATCATGGCCGACAGTGGCATCAATAGTTCGCCAACGGGTTCAGCCATAATTTCACAACGCTGTGTGTCGGTGATATAGGGCGCACTACGCTCTCGGAACCCGACCAATACTCGACCTTTGCCGTGCACTGTTTTTACCCCGAGACGGGCTTTTCTGCGATAAGCCCATTCCGCGGCTCGCAATGGGGGCAACACCCTATCGGGTGCCACTTTGCCGATACGCTGCAGATTATTTAGCAAGATTTCCTGTTTTTTAGCGATCTGCTTATCCTCGTGCAGATGCTGCAAGGTGCAGCCGCCACAGGTGCCAAACACGGCGCAACGAGGCTCCACGCGATCATTGCTGGGCGCAGTAATTTCAACCAAGTCGGCCTCGTCATAAGCACGAAAACGCCGCACTGGCTTAACCATCGCAGTTTCGCCAGGCAAGGTGCCATGCACAAAGGTGACTTTGCCGTCGATCCGGCAAACGCCGTAGCCTTCGTGAGTTAAATCGTCAATCGTGACTTCGAGCGGCTCGACATTCAGCCGTTTAGAACGTTTACGTTTCGCCATTAGGCAGGAAAAACTCCTGTTGATAAGTAACGGTCACCGCGATCACAAATAATGGCCACGATCACCGCGTTGGTTAATTCTTGTTCTAGGCGTAGGGCAGCCGCGACCGCCCCACCCGAAGAGATGCCACAGAAAATCCCTTCTTGGGCTGCTAGCTGGCGAGCTGTTTCCTCTGCCGTAGGCTGATCCATATCGATAATCCGGTCCACCCGCTTGGCGTCAAAAATGTCAGGCAAATATTCTTCTGGCCAGCGACGAATACCCGGAATAGAGGATTCGCCATCGGGCTGCACGCCCACGATTTGAATCTCGGCGTTCTTTTCTTTTAACACCTTAGAGGTACCCATGATGGTGCCAGTGGTGCCCATCGCACTCACAAAATGGGTCACGCGCCCCTGGGTGTCTCGCCAAATTTCTTCGCCAGTGCCTAGGTAATGCGCCAAGGGATTATCGTGATTAGCAAATTGATTGAGCACACGGCCCTGCCCTTCGGCCTGCATTTGTAATGCGAGGTCACGCGCACCTTCCATGCCCTCTTCTTTGCTCACCAGTAGCACTTCCGCACCAAACGCTTTCATGGTTTGAATCCGTTCTACACTGGCATTGGCCGGCATAATCAAGATCATGCGGTAACCCTTAATCGCAGCGGCCATCGCTAAAGCAATCCCCGTATTGCCGCTGGTCGCTTCAACCAAGCTGTCGCCAGGTTTTAGCTCACCGCGCGCTTCCGCCTGTTGAATCATGCTCAAAGCCGGACGGTCTTTTACCGAACCCGCTGGGTTATTACCCTCCAATTTTACTAATACAGTGTTGCCGCGCTCGTTCGGTACTAATCGCTGCAAACGCACTAGCGGCGTATTGCCAACAAAGGCTTCAATCGTTGGGTAATCAGGTATAGACATTAGCTAGCGAGCCTCCTGGCTCTGTTTTCTATTCTCTGTTTTAGGGCTTTAGCTCACGACAGCAAAGGCGACTGCGTAGGCTTTTTCATCGCTGATACTGAGCCAGCATTGCTTGCCTCCCAGCTCTAGCAAACGCGTTTTAGCTTGGTGATGCAAAACCACCACAGGGCAGCCGTTGTCAGCGTGGTCAACTTCAATATCTGCTGCCGTGACCCCCTCACCAAGCCCCGTTCCTAGGGCTTTGCCGACCGCTTCTTTAGCCGCAAAACGTTTCGCTAAGAACGCTTGGGGTTGGCCATGTTGCTGCCACTGCTGATATTCATTGGGATGCAAAATGCGTTGTGCAAACTTTTCGCCATGTCGCTCAAGCGTGTTACCGATGCGTGCAACCTCAACAATATCAGTACCGATGCCGAGCATTACTGACCCATACGCCCTTCATGCATCAGAACTCGCATATCACGCACCGCCTGATCAAGCCCACTCAACACAGCCCGAGCCACGATGGCATGACCGATATTTAATTCAGCCAGCTGCGGAATCGCAGCAATCGGTTTCACGTTGTGATAATGCAAGCCATGACCCGCATGAACTTCAAGCCCTTGCGCTGCAGCAAATGCCGCCGCATGTCGAATGCGCTCAAGCTCACACTGTCGCTCACCTTTAGACTCCGCATCGGCATAACAGCCCGTATGCAGCTCTATCACAGGCGCGCCGACCGCCGCTGCGGCTTTTATTTGGGTTTCGTCAGGATCGATAAACAAGGACACGCGCACACCGACCGCGGCCAGTGCTGTGCAGGCTTGTTCAATGCGGTCTTGGTTACCAGCCACGTCAAGCCCACCTTCAGTCGTTAGCTCTTCGCGTTTTTCGGGCACCAGACAAGCCGCTTCGGGCTTGAGTTCACAGCCGATGGCGATCATTTCATCAGTGACCGCCATTTCTAAGTTCAAATGGGTACCAATAGTTTCTCGCAAGACGCGAACATCACGATCGCTGATATGCCGACGATCTTCGCGTAAATGCACCGTAATACCGTCGGCACCCGCGCGTTCTGCAATGCCTGCCGCCTGTACTGGGTCGGGATACCAAGTTCCACGGGCCTGCCGCAAGGTCGCGATATGGTCGATATTGATGCCTAATCGTAATGCTGGATTCATTCAGGTAATGCTCACGTTGGTGAATGCTCAAAATAGCCAATCAGTACTTATTGTAACTGTCGGTGGGCGATTAATAAGGTCCTACTATTCAACGGCTTGCTGCCAATATGGTAACGGATTAATTGGCGCATTAATTGATTGATTACCGGCCGCGAAGCCGCCTCTTCCGGCAAAGCGCCCTTGGCCAATGCTAATAACCATCGGCCCTGTAAACGGCAGTCTGCCGATTGGCTTTGATAAACCCCCATTGCCGGATCTACCGCATACCAGCCGCCAGCAGTGACCGCTTCCCCGCGTTTGTAATCATGGGCAAAGTCGATTCCGTAGCCCAAAATATTCAAGGTTTGCAGCTCGAACAGACGCAATACCGACTCAACAGGCAATTCAGCTGCTAATGCAGCGACGCTACGACTGTATAAGGCGAACAAGTCTGGTTGGGGCTCGGCACGGCGTAACAAGCGCATTAATAGTTCATTCAGATAAAAGCCCGCATACAGTGCCTCTCCCTTTGGAGTTTGACGCGGCCCGGCCGACTCTAAGCCTGTTAGGCGGTGCAGTTCGCCCCGATGATTATGCTGCAACCGTAAGGGTTGAAACGCCTGCGCTATGCCTCTCCAGGGTGATTTAGGCCGTTTAATTCCCTGTGCGAGTACGCCAATACGCCCCTGCTGTGGCGTTAGGCATTCGATGATACGACTACTGTCTTTGTAATCGTAATGATGCAAAATCCAAGCAGGTTGCCAGTCGGTTGACACAGAGTTGCCTTGGGGCAGGCTTAACGCCCGATTTATTCGAACCCAAAGTTGCGCAAAGCACGCTCGTCATCAGTCCAGTTGTCGCGGACTTTTACCCAAGTTTCTAAGAACACATGTTGCCCCAATAGACGCTCAATATCTTGGCGCGCCCTCGAGCCAACCGATTTTAGAACACGGCCATTTTTGCCAATTACAATGCCCTTTTGCCCGTCACGCTCAACCCAGATAGTCGCGCCGATGTGGATACCGTCCTCTTCTTCTCGGAAGAAATCGACCTCTACCGCGGTCGCGTAAGGCAGTTCCTGATGCAGAGTGCGAATCAACTTCTCGCGAATGATCTCGGCCACCATAAAGCGCTCGCTACGGTCGGTAATTTGCTCTGGCGGAAACATCCAAGCAGCTTCCGGCAAATGCTTACCAATTTCTTCAACCAAGGGTTCTAAATTGTCACCCTGCTGTGCAGACAGCGGCACGATAAACTCGAAGTTATAGTCGAGCTCGGTGGTCATTTGCTGAATCCATGGCAACAACTTACTGCGATCTTTTAGCTTGTCGATCTTGTTAATCGCCAAGCCAAACGGAATACCACTTTGCGCCACTGTGGTTAATGCCTTTAAATCGGCCTTGGTCCACGTTAACGCTTCAACCACCATCACTGCCAGGTCAGCCTCCGCGGTACTCGCGCGTGCGGCCCGGTTCATATAACGATTGAGCGAACGCGGCTCTTTGCTGTGCATACCCGGCGTATCAACAAACACAATTTGATACGGTGCCCGAGTACAAATACCCAAAATACTGTGCCGTGTTGTTTGTGGCTTATCTGAGGTAATACTCAACTTTTCGCCCAACAGGTAGTTCATCAGGGTAGATTTACCCACGTTGGGGCGCCCAACTAAGGCGACCAAGCCGCAATGCTGTCCTTCCGCTGCGGCCAAGTCATTTTCGGCTTTCGCTAGCACTGCATCTAAGTCGAGTGCCTTTGCCTTCGGATTTTGATCTTCCATTGCCATTAGTTGGCTATTACCTTCTCTAACATGATGGCGGCTGCTGCTTGCTCGGCCCGACGCCGGCTAGTCCCCAGCCCTTGGGTTTGGTGTTTTTTGTTATTAATAACGATAGCGCATGAGACTTCAAACTGCTGTGCATGGGCTTCGCCAGTAACCTGAACCAACTCGTAATCTGGCAAGCTTTGCGATTGCTGCTGCATTGCCTCCTGCAGCCGCGTTTTGGGATCCTTCAACGCTTCTGGCTCAGGCAAATTCTGTAACCGGCTCGCCAATAGGCGGCGGACTAATGCAATTGCTTGCTGGATATCACTATCCAAGTAAACCGCGCCAATAATGGCCTCTACGCTATCAGCCAGGGTCGATTTACGCCGGTGGCCGCCAGATTTCAGCTCACCTTCACCCAGGATCAATACGGCCTGCAAACCTAATTCGTCAGCGATGTGAGCCAAGGTCTCACCTTTCACCAACAGCGCACGATAGCGGCTCAGCGTTCCCTCATCGGCTTCTGGCCGAGCCTGATAGAGCGCTTCTGCGGCTGTGAAGTTGAGAATCGAGTCGCCTAAAAACTCTAGCCGCTCGTTATTGCTTGCTCCCACACTACGATGAGTCAGGGCCTGTAATAGCAATGCGGGATCAGAAAAGTGGTATTGCAGTTGTTTTTCGAGCTGACGTAACGAGACCTCATTGACGCCAGCATTAAGGGATTTAGATGACACGACAATAACCGCTAGCTAGTTGTTAGCGGAAACGGTTTTGTCGTATCTGACAACAAAATCAAGTTGCTGCAGCACGTTAACTTGACGCGCATATTTAATGCGTATTTGCCAATTTTCATCCTGCTCGGTGATTGTGATATGCCGCGCATCCAAGCCATCAACATCATCAATTTGCAAGCGCTTTTGGATGTCACGCATCAGTTCACTACGCGTTTTGTTTTCAAGTCCGGCTTGCGCCAACACACTCTCCTGCGCGAGCCGAACTTTTTGCTGCTCAATCAGCACAGGGCCTACTTTGAAGCCCACGAATATCAGTGCAATCAGAACCGACAAGGTGAAAATCAGCCCGATGAACCCCATTCCCCGTTGTTGCTGTGCGTAATTAACCTGCATAGTCACCGCGCTCATCAATGAATCCGAGTGCCTATTCTGCCCCAATCTGGATGCCCAAGCACTCGATCCCAATTCATCCATATCATGACGGCCTTACCCACTAGATTCCGCTCGGGCACAAAGCCCCAAACGCGGCTGTCTTCACTATTGTCGCGGTTATCACCCATTACAAAATAATGCCCCGCCGGCACGGTGGTTTCTCCGCCCTGATCGAGCGCGCGCGCCAAAACCAAAATGTCGTGTTTTACTGTACCGAGTTGCTCGCTACGCACCTCAGCTTGGCGCATGACGTGACTATAAGCTTCGTCATACTTACGTTGATATTCGTAACTAAGCGCCTCACCATTAATGGTCAGACGTTTATTGATGTAGCTAATTTTATCGCCCGGCAGACCCACCACTCGCTTGATGTAGTCTTTATCCGGGGACGGTGGGTAGCGAAAAACCACCACGTCACCACGCTCCGGCTTTCCCACGGGAACCACAGTGTGGTGAAATACCGGCAATTTAAGGCCGTAGCTGTACTTATTCACCACAATAAAGTCACCGACATTCAAGGTAGGCAACATACTGCCGGAGGGAATCCTAAACGGTTCGAGCACAAAAGAACGCAGTAGTAGCACAGCCAAAATAACGGGAAAAAAACTACGACTGTATTCAACCACCAGTGGTTGTTTCACTACATCGCGCTGATCGCCGTGACGTCTACGCCACCACAGTGTGACTAGGCCACTAAAAATGGCTAGCACCAGTAGCAGCGCAGAAAAGTCCCAATGGATATCAGCTGGCATAATATTTCCTTTGTGCGATGGTCGGCCGCCTAGGCGGTTAGTTACCGGATTTCAATACGGCAAGGAAGGCGTCTTGGGGAATATCAACTTTGCCCAAAGACTTCATCCGTTTTTTACCGGCCTTTTGTTTTTCCAGCAATTTCTTCTTACGCGTAATATCGCCGCCATAACATTTAGCCAATACGTTTTTGCGCATCGCCTTAACATTTGAGCGCGCGATAATGTGCGAACCCACGGCGGCTTGAATGGCAACCTCAAACATCTGACGAGGAATCAGGTCTTTCATGGTTTCAACCAAGGCACGGCCTTTCGACTGGGCGTAATCTTTGTGCACAATCACCGACAAGGCATCAACACGGTCACCATTAATCATGATGTCTAGCTTGACCATAGGGGCCGCTTCGAAACGCAAAAATTCGTAATCAAAAGAGGCAAAACCACGGCTTACCGACTTAAGCCGATCAAAGAAGTCCACCACCACTTCCGCCATTGGCATTTCATAGCTAAGTTGGACCTGCTGCCCAAGGTATTGCATATTCTTTTGTACGCCGCGCTTTTCGACGCATAGCGTAATCACCGCACCAACATATTCCTGCGGAACCAGAATATTGGCAGCAATAATCGGCTCAAAAATTTGCTCGATTTCGTTGATGGGCGGCAGATCGGCCGGGTTTTCAATTTTCAGCCGCTCCGCCTTAGTGGTTTGCACTTCATACACTACGGTTGGCGCGGTGGTAATCAGATCAATGTTGTATTCACGCTCCAAGCGTTCTTGCACAATTTCCATATGCAACAACCCAAGGAAACCACAGCGAAAACCGAAGCCTAGGGCATTTGAAGTTTCTGGCTCGAATGCCAGTGCAGCGTCATTCAACGCTAACTTTTGCAGCGCTTCACGAAGGTCTTCGTAGTCATCGGAAGAAATTGGGAATAAACCAGCGAATACCCGAGGCTGAACTTGTTGGAAACCAGCAATGGCTTGTTCGCAGGAATTTTTTTCGCTAGTAATGGTGTCACCAACCGGTGCGCCTAATACGTCTTTAATGCCGGCGACGAGATAGCCCACTTCGCCGGTTTTAAGTACGTCGGTCGGTTGGCGTTTAGGAGTAAAAATACCCACTTGATCGGCCGGCCATACTTTACCGGTCGACATCATTTTAACTTTTTGGCCCTTGCGCAGCTCGCCATTAAAGATGCGAACTAGCGACACCACGCCAAGGTAGTTATCAAACCAAGAATCGATAATCAACGCTTGCAGAGGGGCGTCAGGGTCGCCCTGAGGAGCGGGAATCATTTTTACCAGTTTCTCTAAAACATCATGGATACCTAAACCGGTTTTAGCCGAGCAACGCACCGCGTCGATGGCTTCAATGCCGATGATATTTTCAATCTCTTCGATTACCCGTTCTGGCTCGGCTGATGGCAGGTCAATTTTATTCAGCACGGGCATGACTTCTAGGTCTTGCTCGATCGCCGTATAGCAATTGGCAACACTTTGCGCTTCAACCCCTTGCGCTGCATCGACCACCAACAACGCGCCCTCACAGGCCGCGAGTGAGCGCGATACCTCATAAGAAAAGTCAACGTGACCCGGCGTGTCGATAAAGTTCAGCTGGTAGGTTTCGCCATCATCAGCTTTGTAATCCAACGACACACTCTGCGCTTTAATCGTGATACCGCGCTCGCGCTCAAGATCCATAGAGTCAAGCACTTGCGCCTCCATTTCGCGCTCTGACAGGCCGCCGCATTCTTGAATAAAACGGTCAGCGATGGTCGATTTGCCGTGATCGATATGGGCGATAATTGAGAAGTTTCGAATGTGCTTCATGGAAGTCCGAGTCGTATTAGGGATAGCCTGCCTAAAAAGCCTTTAGCGCAAGCTGTAATGGGCGCACATTCTACAGTAAAGCTACTGCGTTACGGCGCCTCAACACGACGAAAACACACTTTCAATTGAGCAAAAACCAGGCGAGTCAGCACCAACTTCCGCTTCACTGCGACAGCTGAGCTAGCTGCTGCTCGCTAATGCAACCAGCCGCCAACTCAACACCAGAACGTTCCAGTACCGGAATGCGGCTACCATACAAAGCCCGCAACTCAGGCCGAGAATCAATATCTATCAACTCAAACTCAGTCAACGGCAAGCCGGTATGATCGAGCAGCGTCGCCAGCATTTCCTCGCACAGACCACAATCTGCGCGAGTATAAAGCTTGAAGCCCAACGCGATTATTCCGCCGATGGCGCAACCGCAAGGTACTGCGCACGACCGTTACGTAACACGAGAACCGGCACCGAACGACCGTCTGGAATTGTCGCGACCAAATCGCGTAAAAATTGCAGGTCTTTCACTTTTTTACCTGCAAATCGCAACAGTACGTCGCCGGCCTGTATACCCGCTTTGGCTGCTGCACCTTTCAACACCCGCTGCACCACGACGCCAGAGTCAGGCAATTCGATCTGCTCGCGCTGAGCCTTGGTAAGATCGGCAACCAACACGCCCAAACGCTTAATTTCAGGGCCATCTTCTTGCTTAGTTGCCACCTTGTTCGGCTCGTCCTCGAGGCGACCAATGGTCACTTTAAGCGTTTTCTCTTTGCCATCACGGATCACCACGACTTTGACCGTTTTACCGACCTCTGTGCGACCCACCATGGGTGGCAGTTCTTCGATACTGGCTACTTCTTTGCCGTTGTACTTGATAACAATATCGCCTGGCTGAATCTTGGCTTTTTCAGCAGGGCTTCCGGCAAATACCTCATTCACCAAAGCACCCTTTGGCTTATCTAAACCAAACGACTGAGCCAATTCCCGATCAACCGCCTGCAATGACACACCAAGCCAGCCCCGCGCCACACTGCCGTCTTCGCGCAGCTGCTCAACCACATTCATCGCCAAATCAATTGGGATCGCAAACGAGAGGCCCATGTAGCCGCCTGAGCGGCTATAAATCATCGAGTTAATACCCACTACTTCGCCCGCCAGATTAAATAGCGGACCACCAGAGTTACCTGGGTTAATGGCTACATCAGTCTGGATTAGTGGCACATATTGCTGTCGACCCAAGACTCGGCCTTTGGCCGATACCACACCAGCGGTCACGGTTGCTTCGAAACCAAACGGCGAACCAATAGCTACCACCCATTGCCCTTGTTTTACCTCTTTCGGATCGCCCAAAGGCACCGTAGGCAAATTGTTTGCATCTACCTTAATCAGCGCCACATCACTGCGCGCATCAGAACCCACGATCTCGGCTTGCAATTCACGTGAGTCACTGAGTTTAACGATTACCTCATCGGCACCATCAATAACATGGTGATTGGTCAGAATGTAACCATCATCGGAGATAATGAAACCTGAGCCCAAGGAGCTGGTTTTTTGCTCTGGCTCAGGTTGCGGATAACCCTCATAGGGCATACCGAAGAAATGGCGGAAAAAATCATCTAGCTGCGGTCCTTGACCACCATTAGGGCCACGCTGCCCCTGCGACCAAGGCGAACGCCGCTCAACAATTTGGGTGGTAGAAATATTGACCACCGCCGGGCTGGTTTGCTCCACCAATGCCGAAAAATCAGGCAGCCCTGTGACTAAAGCAGGCTTAGCTTGAGCAGGCAATGCAGCCGCCACCATTAACATTCCCAGCAACACAACTCGACCTAGGAACTGGCGAGCTGCGCCGGCGGATACTCTGCTAATAACTACCTTGTTCATCTGATAATTCATAACTCGTTCTGTCTTGGTTTGATGAAATTCAACGGAACAGCCCCTCGCTGATCAGCCTTGCGTAGTACGACTGGTTGCCAATCCGATAAGTTCTGAATGCGATTAGAAAAGACTTTGACGCCAACCAACCCAGCCACTAGTCCAGCCAAGCCTAGCAGTGCTACCGCTGGGTCAGGCGCGCCCCACAAAGCGGCCGGAACAGCCAACCCAAATAACCCGGCCAACGGCGAGCCGTAACTGATCAGTGATCCCTTCAGCATGCTTGACTCGGGCAAACCCACCACTAAAAGCTCACCGACCGTTAATTCGTCACGCGAAAGCGACGAACCTAGCACCGCTCGCACGTCAAGTAGCTTACTGCCAACGTATTCGGATAGCACACGAGTGCCACAGCCTGATTTCGCCGCGCACTGCCCACAAGTAGATTGCCGCTGAGTACGCACCCAAACGGCGCCATCATCAGCTATTTCAGCAAGTTGTACAGTTTCTTCGATCATATAAACGAGATGGGCGCTAGCAGAAAAAATTCAAGCCTCATTGTGCCTGAATTCAGTACACACCATCGTTAGCCTTCCGCCAACTGCAATTTAAGCAAGCCGCAACGTATACCTAGAAGTATCGAACACCTAGTCCAATACCTATTTGCAACTCGGAGGCTAGCATTTGGAGAATCTCATAAGCAACGATCACCTAGGGCCCGGGCGGCCAAAGGCGTATCGAATGCAGCAAGCTAGGAAGATAACAAGCGACGTAAAAACTTACTGGCTCGCCCCGCCAGGCTGGGTTACACCGTCATTCTGATCGGCGTCAACAGCTAAAGCAGGATCAACCACACGGACTTCATTATCCGCGTCAGCTTGCTCACGATAACCAACCAGCCGAATAAACTGGCTCAGATCCTGAGTCGGAATACCCGCCACGGTTGGCGCCGGATTTAATAGATACTGATTAAGTTTTCGTTGAATGTCGCTGGGAACTTCATTCCATTCAGCCACGCTAGAGGCTACCGTGCTGGCTTGAATGTCTGACATAAAGGCAGGTGAACTATTGACTGCATCACTACTAGCCAAACGGTTTTCGGCAACGCTAGCCACGTATGCAGCTCCATCCGTAGCTGGATCAAACAGCCCCTGATCGTTAGCCACAAACACGGCAACCGTAGCCACTGACGCCGCCACGGCAAAACTCACCAACCGCTTTACCCATGCCGGCTCTGCACTAAGACCGCCATCATCAGCAAAGTGCTGCGTTGGTTGTTGGTCAACTGATATCTCTGCCATTACTGCTGCAGACAAATCGGTCCCGAGTGAACGCGAAGAAGCGCCACGCATTGCATCGCCAATCATATGGTAGCGGCGCCATTTTTGGCGCGCATCGGAGTCGTTTTTTAAACCCTGCAATAAAAACCGCAGCTGATCATCTTCAAGCTGGTCGTCCATTAATGCAGATAACTGTTCATCTCTACGCATAGTGTTCCCTTTTATGCTGTAGCCACTGGCTGTTCAAGTGCAGCGATTTCTTTTTCAATGTAATCACGTGCTCTAAACAAACGTGACCGCACTGTACCGATAGGACAATCCATCTTGTCCGCAATATCTTCGTAGCTCATGCCTTCAATTTCACGCAGAGTAATCGCTACCCGCAGATCTTCCGGCAGCTGTTCGACCGCGCGTAATACCGCGTCTTTAACCTCACCGGTTTCGGCCACCGCATCCGGCGTATCAACATCCTGAATCCGGGCCTCTAGTGAAGGGTCATCGGTGTCATGAATATCAATGCGATTGTCATAGGCACGGCGGTTACGAGACGCTAGGAAATTTTTCGCTGTATTCATCGCGATGCGGTATAGCCAAGTGTAGAACTGGCTGTCACCACGAAATTTCGGCAGCGCACGCCACGCTTTAACAAACGACTCTTGCGCCACGTCCAAAGCTTCATCGTAATCATTGATATAACGACCCACCAGCGATACCACGCGGGTTTGGTAGCGTTTCACCAACAAGTCAAAGGCTGCCGCATCACCCTGCTGCACCCGCTTGACTAACTGATCGTCGGTATAATCTTTTTTTGCTGCCACAGCTACAGTACCCGCCTTCTTGTGAAGGGCGTTAACTGCTTGGCCGAGCGCCATATTTGGCATTGCTGCAACTTGTACTCCTGACATATGCGACCTCTACCTATGTCGATCTTTGCTAGATAGACCAAAGAGATCACGAAAGTTCCATTATTTGTTGAATAGTAACAGTAAAATGGCACCATCATTCACGCGCGATGCGCACAAACCAAACGGTTTTTACGGGCCTTATGCTGCAAGCTTTGCAATTTGACGTTCTGATTATTGGCACAGGTGCGGCTGGACTCACTTGCGCACTCCACCTCCCGAGCAACCTAAAGGTCGCCGTCATCTCAAAGGGCAAACTTGCCGGCGGCAGCACGCTTTGGGCGCAGGGTGGAATTTCCGCTGTGCTCGACAAGAAGGACAGCCTAGAAAGCCACATAGCAGATACGCTAACGGCAGGCGACGGCCTTTGCCGCCCCAAGGCCGTGCAATACGCCGTCACTCAAGGTCCCGCGGCGGTGCAATGGCTAATCGACTCAGGTGTTCCCTTCACGGCTGAGAACAATCATGACACCAAGGGCTTGCACCTTACTCGCGAAGGCGGACACTCTCATCGGCGTGTGATTCACGCCCAAGATCGCACCGGTCATGCAGTGGAAACCACACTAGAGAGCATGACTCGAGCGCGCGAAAATATTACCGTTTTCGAACATCATTTTGCCGTTGACCTAATCACGCAGTACGAAGACGAACACAACAGCTGTGCCGGTGCATGGTTATTAGATAGCCAGAAAAATCAGGTGATTGCGATTCAAGCCGGTTACACCGTGCTGGCTTGTGGCGGCGCCAACATGGTGTACCGATATTCCAGCAACCCGCATAGCTCAACCGGTGATGGCATTGCGATGGCCTGGCGCGCGGGATGCCGCATTGCCAATATGGAATTTATGCAATTTCACCCCACTTGCTTATACCATCCGTCGGCCCGAGGATTCTTGCTCACCGAAGCCATTCGCGGTGAAGGCGGTCGCCTGCTGTTACCTAACGGCGAGGCATTCATGCATAAATACCATGAGCAAGCGGAACTAGCACCGCGCGACATCGTGGCCCGTGCAATTGATGCCGAGATGAAAAAGACTGGCTTTGAGCACGTCCTGTTGGACATCTCACATCGCCCGGCCGAATTTATTCAAGCACACTTTCCCGGGGTACATAAACGCTGCCTTGAGCTTGGGCTAGATATGACCAAACAGGCATTACCTGTCGTGCCCGCTGCTCACTACACCTGTGGAGGTGTATTAACCGATCTGCAAGGCAGAACTGACTTAGCACGCCTCTATGCGATCGGTGAAACCGCGAGCACTGGACTTCATGGCGCCAACCGCATGGCTAGCAACTCATTGTTGGAATGCATCGTTTACGGCCAAGCAAGCGCCACAGATATCAGCGCGCGCCCAATGCAAACCCCGCCCACGGCAACACCTTGGGATGAAAGTCGGGTAATTGAGGAAGATGAGGCCGTGGTGGTCTCCCATAGCTGGCACGAATTGCGCAAACTGATGTGGGATTACGTCGGCATCGTTCGCAGCAACAACCGACTTGAAAGCGCTGCCAGACGACTAAATCTGTTAAAAGAAGAAATTGAAGACTATTACAGCCGATACCGCGTCAGCGGCAACTTCATTGAGCTGCGCAACCTGATTCAAGTAGCAGAACTCATTGTCGAAAGCGCCCAGCTACGTAAGGAAAGTCGTGGGTTACATTTCAATAAGGACTTCCCCAACCGCCTCAGCGGAGCCCGTGCCACCGTACTAACGCCACCCAACTCCGCAAGCTATTCTGCTGGCCCCGATTGGTAATAACCCTAGCTACAAATCAACAGATCTAGCGTGTCAGCGAATGGTATTGAAACGCTAACTGATGCCGATCTTCCTCGCTGCTGTTATCGCTACAGAACACCAGTGGCAACCAACCATAGTTGAAGCAGCGCTTTAGCAAGGTCCTGTCGGCCGGACAAGCAACCGCGACCACACAGTTTCGGCCTAACCAGCGACAAGCTGTTAATTGGTAAGGCACCGCCTCTACCGCACCTTGTTGATTCCTGACAAACCGGCACAAGCCCCTGCTTTCATTAAAGCCGAACTCTACCGACCGCCCTGCCAATGCCGGGTGATAAACATAACCCCAACCACCTATCACAATCAGCCCGAGCAATAACAAAATCGTCACAAGCCAATCATTAGGCAGCAACACAGTCATCGCAACCAGCAGCACAGCGACTGCAATATGCAATGACAAATAAACTATAGAAAATAGGCGACTAGATCGACACCGCCAGTGGTAATTAGCCCACGACGGTTGATCTAAAGCAGGCAATTTAGCCTACGATTCGATGCTCAGCCGACACATCCAGAAACAAGCCAATCATCTCTTGCACTTCTGCTGACTCAGGAATTAACTTTCCAGTCAACATGGCGTAGAGGTCAGGGTCTTGCAACTCAAGTACCGCTTCAAAAGTTTCTTTCTGGGCCTGACTTAAGCCCTCGTAACGCAGCTCAAGAAACTTCATTAACAAAACATCAAGCTCACGCATGCCACGACGGCAGCGCCAACGAAGCTGGCCGATGGGCATTAAGTCAGCGGGATTGGACATCAGATAATCCGAAGGTAAACACCCTCAGCCGACGCCGTCGACTGAGGGAAAGTGCATTAACCGGCGCGTTGAACCAACATTTTCTTAATCTCGCCAATCGCTTGGGCAGGATTAAGACCTTTGGGACAGGTGCGCGCACAGTTCATGATGGTGTGACAACGGTATAGCTTGAATGGATCTTCGAGTGAATCCAAACGTTCGCCCGTCGCTTCGTCGCGGCTATCAGCTAGGAAACGATACGCCTGCAACAGCGCTGCTGGTCCTAGATACTTATCGCCATTCCACCAATAACTTGGGCAAGAGGTTGAGCAGCAAGCGCATAAAATGCACTCGTACAAACCATCAAGCTTGGCGCGCTCCTCTTTGGACTGTAAACGCTCTGCGTCTTGAGTAGTCGCATTGTCGTTTTTCAGCCAAGGCTCAACCGATGCGTACTGAGCGTAGAAATTGGTGAGATCAGGCACCAAGTCTTTTACTACGTCCATATGCGGCAGTGGGTAGATGCCTACCGCACCTTTCACGTCCTTAATCGCCTTAGTACAAGCCAAGGTGTTAGTGCCGTCAATATTCATAGCACAAGAGCCACAAATACCTTCACGACAAGAACGACGGAACGTCAAGGTTGGGTCAATCTCATTCTTAATTTTGATTAACGCATCCAACACCATCGGACCACAGCTATCCAAGTCGATGTTATAGGTATCGACTGATGGGTTTTTGCCGTCGTCCGGATTCCAACGATAAATTTTAAACTGCTTAACGTTCTTCGCACCGGCTGGGGCTGGGAAGTTTTTACCTTTTCCAATACGAGAGTTAGCAGGAAGTCTAAATTGGGCCATCTGTACTCTCCTTAGTAAACACGTGCTTTCGGCTTCACATACTCAACATCATCGGTGAGTGTGTAGTCATGAACCGGACGGTAGTCGATATCAACCTTGCCGCTTTCAGTGTCATACCATCCGATGCTGTGCTTCATCCAGTTTTCATCATCACGATCTTGGATGTCATCACGGGCATGCGCACCACGAGACTCTTCGCGGTTATCGGCACAGTTAATGGTCACAATCGCTTGGCCCATCAAGTTATCCAACTCAAGGGTTTCGATTAGGTCAGAGTTCCATACCAATGAGCGGTCGGTCACTTTGATGTCGGCCATGCTGGCATGCACGCCTTTCATCTTTTCGATACCTTCTTTCATTGACTCGCCAGTACGGAATACCGCGGCGTGACGCTGCATGGTGCGCTGCATATCCAAACGGACTTCAGCAGTTGAGCGCTCACCATCGGCGAAGCGGAACTTGTCCAAACGCGATAGCGCTTTGTCAGTCTCGCTGTCAGGCAACTCAGGCTGGTTTGCACCGGCTTTAAGTAACTCGCCACAACGTTGTGCTGCCGAGCGACCAAACACCACCAAATCAAGCAATGAGTTTGAGCCAAGACGGTTAGCACCGTGCACAGATACACAGGCCGCCTCGCCCACCGCCATTAGGCCTGGTACCACCGCGTCGGTGTCGTCACCGCGCTTGGTGACCACTTCACCGCCAATCTGAGTAGGAATACCACCCATGTTGTAGTGAACGGTTGGCAATACTGGAATTGGCTCTTTCGTAACGTCTACACCGGCGAAAATTTGAGCGGTTTCCGAAATACCTGGCAGACGCTCTGCCAAGGTATCGGCGCCTAAGTGATGCAAGTGTAAGTGGATGTGGTCGCCATCAGCGCCAATACCACGACCTTCGTTGATCTCTACCGTCATGGAGCGCGATACCACATCACGTGAGGCGAGGTCTTTCGCATTCGGCGCGTAACGCTCCATAAAGCGTTCACCTTTAGAGTTGGTTAGATAACCACCCTCACCACGCGCGCCTTCGGTAATCAAGCAACCCGAACCGTAAATGCCGGTTGGGTGGAACTGTACGAATTCCAAATCTTGTAGTGGGTTGCCAGTACGCAACACCATGCCGCCGCCGTCACCGGTACAGGTGTGGGCAGAAGTACATGAGAAGTACGCACGACCATAACCACCGGTCGCCAAAATCACTTGCTGTGAACGAAAACGGTGAATGTCACCGGTCGCCATATCCATCGCAATCACACCGCGGCATTGGCCATCGTTATCCATAATCAGGTCGAGTGCAAAGTACTCAATGTAGAACTCTGCTTTATGGCGGATTGATTGCTGGTATAGCGCGTGCAGCATGGCGTGACCGGTACGGTCGGCCGCTGCACAGGTACGTTGTGCGGTACCTTCGCCAAAGTTAGTGGTCATGCCACCAAATGGGCGTTGGTAAATTTTACCTTCGTCAGTACGCGAGAACGGTACACCGTAGTGTTCTAGCTCAATAATCGCTTTTGGCGCTTCTTTGGTCATGTACTCGATCGCGTCTTGGTCGCCGAGCCAATCGGAACCTTTAACGGTGTCGTACATATGCCAACGCCAGTTGTCTTCACCCATGTTGCCAAGTGAGGCAGAAATACCACCTTGAGCCGCTACGGTGTGAGAACGGGTTGGGAATACTTTGGTGATGTTGGCGGTAGAAAAACCCTGCTCAACCAAACCCAAAGTGGCGCGCAAACCAGCGCCGCCAGCTCCTACCACTACTACGTCGTAGGTATGATCAATAATCTTATATGCCTGAGTCATCGCGGCTTAGCCTCCAAATGCTACTTGCAGCACACTGAATACACCCAGCGCCGCGAGGAAATAATGTAAGAACTTTTGGCCTATCATCTTCACGATGCGAAAGCCTTCGTGGTGGATGTAATCTTCCATCACCACTTGCACGCCCAGTGCGGAATGGTAAAGGGCTACACCAACAAATAACGACATACACACGGCGTTAACGGGATCACGTAACCACGCAACCACTTCACCGTACTCGGCTCCTGCTAAGCAGGTCATCGACCACATAAACCAAAGGCTCAGCGGCACCAGTGCAATACCGGTAAAACGCTGAACTAACCAATGGTGCAAACCTTCTTTAGCGGAACCAAGACCTTTGGCTCGGGATAGTGGAGATTGCATACTCATGATTAAGCCGCTCCCAAAATAACTAGCCAAGTGCCAGCGGTCATCGCAATCGACGCTGCCACTACAATATATCCACCGGTGTATAGGCCTTTCATGCTGTAGCCACGGCCAGCGTCCCATACCAAGTGACGAATACCGTTACACAAGTGGTAATACAATGAGAACGACCAACCAATAGCCAATACGGCGCCTAGCGGCGAGTAGAGGCATTGCTGCGCAGTAGCAAAGGCTTCAGGTCCTGACGCCAAGGCCACCAACCACGCTACCAAGGCAAATGCGCCAAAGGTAAGGGCCACACCGGTTGCTCGGTGCAAGATAGAAAGGGTCATTGTTATTTGCCACCGGTAAACCTGAAGGTGCGGTGACATCGGCCGATTCGGCGCGTTTTGCGGTTGGCTCATTCGTACTGATCTCAGTTTGGCGATTCGCTAATTAGGTTGACTACGCTGGTCAGCTAGAAGTCAACACAACGGCCCTTTCGCTCCCAATCACCAAAACGAGTTGGCTCGGGACCTTTAGGACCACCTAATTCACGTACGCGGGTTTCATTACTGCTTGATGAAGTGTTCTCAGAAGAATCAACAGGTGACTCTGCAACATCTGAATCATCAGGTCGCAGATCACGGGGCGATTTGTTGCGTAACTCGTTTGAGCTTGAGGTCAAGAGGCGCTCCAACTAGGGCCGTTTGAGAACTTCGCTATTTTGACCGAAAATGCATTAGCTAGCAAGGCTATCCGGCGGTTTCGCGCTTAACCCCTATAGGTTTTGTACTATTTTTGTATAAAAAAAACTACACAGCACGACCCGCGCCGCTCCGAACACCTATTAAAGCAGGATTAAAAAGTCATAATGCACCTAAAAAAACTCGAGGTATCCGGCCATGATCGCCTCGACTTCCTGAACCGCCAATTCACTGCAGACCTAAGTCGTCTAAATCCTGGCGACAACTGCCTAACCGCGTGGTGCAACATCCAGGGGCGCGTTACTACACTGCTTTGGGTTCAACTAAATACCAACAGCATCACTTTGTTAGTGCCAGCAGAGACCTATCACAAGCTGATGCCGCGCCTCGGAATGTTTGTGTTGCGGGATGATGTCACAATCTCCCCGCCCATTGACTGTTGGCTACACAGTATTGAAGCGATCCACACCCCAATAACCCGCCCAGATCCAGGCGAAACCAAACCGACATCCACACTAATCGATGCGGGCATTCCTGTATTAAATTCAGATACTTGCGATCTGTTTTTGCCTCAATCACTCAACCTGGATCAATTAACAGGCCTGAGCTATAGCAAGGGCTGCTACCCCGGCCAAGAGATCGTGGCGCGTACCCATTTCCGCGGCAAGCTCAAACAACGCATGCTACGTCTTGCTTGCAGCGCACAGGCAGGCGAAACACTACACAACTCAGGTGGCGACAAAGTGGGAGAAGTACTGCTTAGCGATGGCGAGCAATGCCTTGCCATGATCAAACTGGCGGCGCTTGAAACAACCATCCAGACCGAACAGGGCCAAGCAGCAACCCTGCTACCACTACCCTATTCCACAGATACTTAATTACAGCGCAGGTGACAGTAATAAAAAAGGCCGCTTAAAGCGGCCTTTTTGTTGGGACAAGCTAGCAACCCTACTCTGCCGACACTTCAGGCCGCATATGCGGGAATAAAATCACTTCTCGAATGCTAGCCGAGTCAGTAAAGAACATCACCAGCCGGTCAATACCAATACCTTGGCCTGCGGTGGGTGGCAAGCCATATTCTAGGGCGCGAATATAGTCAGCATCGTAGTGCATAGCTTCATCATCACCATCGGCTTTCTCTTGCACCTGCGCCTGGAAACGCTCGGCTTGGTCTTCAGAATCATTTAACTCAGAAAACCCATTGGCGATCTCACGGCCGCCCATAAAGAACTCAAAACGATCAGTAACAAATGCGTCTTCGTCATTACGGCGTGCCAACGGCGAAATCTCAGCCGGATAAGCCGTAATAAAGGTCGGTGAATGCAACTGCTCTTCAACCGTCTTTTCAAAAATCTCAATTTGCAATTTGCCTTCGCCGTAGCTTGGCTTATGCGGTATCCCTAAGCGGTCACACTGCTCACGCAGATAGGCATCTTCTCGCAAGCGGCTGGCATCCATCTCTGGGTTATATTTCAGAATACTTTCTTCTACCGTCAGTCGATCAAAAGCCTGAGACAAATCGTAGCTTTCTTCTTGATAAACAATGGTGGTATCGCCCACGACTTCCTTGGCAATGCCCTGCAGCATCGCTTCAGTTAAATCCATGAGGTCGTGATAATCCGCATACGCCTGATAAAACTCCAACATCGTGAACTCAGGGTTGTGTCGGGTCGACAAGCCCTCGTTACGGAAATTGCGGTTAATCTCGAACACCCGCTCAAAACCACCGACCACAAGGCGTTTTAGATAAAGCTCGGGGGCAATTCGCAGATAAAGCGGCATATCCAATGCATTGTGATGCGTTACAAACGGCCGTGCAGTCGCACCACCCGGAATGACCTGCATCATCGGCGTTTCCACTTCCATGAAGTCACGCGCCCGCAAGAAGTCACGGATGTAGTCAATAATCTGCTGACGACGTTGAAATTTTTCGCGCACGTCTTGATTCATGATCAAATCGACATAACGCTGGCGATAGCGTGTTTCCGCATCGGTTAGGCCGTGAAACTTTTCCGGCAACGGCCGCAACGATTTAGTCAGCAACTGTGCCGTTTCAATTAGCACATACAAGTCACCTTTTCCTGACTTATGCACCGGACCAGAAACGCCCACAATATCGCCGATATCCCAGCTTTTTATCGCTGCCACCTCAGCTTCCGGCAATGCTTTTTTATCTAAATAAAGCTGAATCCGGCCGGTCACATCTTGCAACACTAAAAATGGCCCGCGTTTAGCCATTAAACGGCCCGCCACCGTGGCAACACGATGCTTTTCCTCAAGTGTAGGCTTATCAAACTCGCCCAGCTCCTGATTTAACGCCGCGGCCTTATCGGCGGGCTCAAATCCGTTTGGATAAGCAACACCCTGACTGCGCAAGGCTGCTAGCTTTTCACGGCGCAAAGCAATTAGTTGGTTTTCATCTTGGGCGTTGTTATTCGCTGTTTGACTCACGTTCTCACGTTCCTATCTACAAGCCTTGTTTTAGGCTGGCTTCAATAAAATTATCTAAATCACCGTCTAGCACGGCCTGCGTATTGCCGGTCTCGTAGCTAGTGCGCAAATCCTTAATCCGGGATTGGTCCAAGACGTAGGAGCGAATCTGGCTACCCCAGCCAATATCAGACTTAGTCGCCTCAACGGCATCTTGCTCAGCTCGGCGTTTTTGCATTTCCAGTTCGTACAGCTTAGCTCGCAACTGCTTCATACAATTGTCGCGGTTTTGATGCTGCGAGCGCTGGCTCTGGCTTTGCACAACCACGCCACTCGGTTCGTGGGTAATTCGCACCGCCGATTCGGTTTTATTCACATGCTGACCGCCCGCCCCACTGGCGCGATACACATCGGTGCGCAAATCAGCCGGGTTGATTTCAATTTCAAAGCTGTCATCGATTTCAGGCGACACAAATACAGAAGCGAAAGACGTATGGCGACGGTTACCACTATCGAATGGCGACTTCCGTACCAAACGGTGAACACCGGTTTCGGTACGCAACCAGCCAAAGGCGTAATCACCTTCAAATTTTACCGTAGCACTCTTAATCCCAGCCACTTCGCCTGCGGAAGCTTCGACCAACTCGGTCTTGAAACCTTTTTTCTCACCCCAACGCAAATACATACGAAGAATCATTTCTGCCCAGTCTTGCGCCTCAGTACCACCAGAGCCCGACTGAATGTCCAAATAAGCATTATTGGTGTCAGCATCACCGGAAAACATCCGTTGAAATTCCAGCTTATCAAGCATCTTGGCGGCTTGACGCAACTCATTGGCCACATCGCTCAAGCCCGCTTCGTCACCTTCTTCCAACAACATTTCCGACAATTCAATACTGTCGGTCAATTCTGTCTGCAACTGTTGCAGCGGCTTAACCACCGCCTCCAGCCGCGCACGCTCCTGACCAAGCTGCTGAGCTCGGTTGGGATCATTCCAAACCTCGGGGTCTTCGAGCTCGCGTTCAACTTCTTGCAATAGTTCGGATTTTTCCTCGATCGAAAACACCCGCGCCAACTCACGAGCCCGCAACAAATCGGCCTCTGCTAGTTGTGGCAACTTTTGTAGGTCAAGCTGTTGATCAAGGTCACTCATGGGCGCGCAGAGTGTACCGTTTAGCGCTTCACAATTGGGCAATTTATGGGCAAATAATTTGCCAAACGACTTATCAGTCAGTTTAATAACCCACTATTCTTCAGCGAGCTGACAATCGCCCGCGGACCAGTACAAACAACCTGTGTCACTAACAGAGAGAACACAGCACCACTTGGGATCAACAATGCACTGCTCAATGCGCCTTTCTAGCATTCTGACTTTTTTCGTCTCTACCTTCTGCTTCCTAAGCACAGCTCAAGCCGCCTTCACACAGCAATCGCTAATTACTGCGAGCGCGACCGTAGCTAACGCGGATAGCGAACGTAACATCGACGATGATGGCGTCGGTTTTCGGCTCGGTTTCGGCCAATTGCTTGGCGAGCACACCTTACTTGAGCTGCAAATTGGTGCAATCGAATACGACGGTAACAACACCGACTTGTCCCAAGCCAATATCGGCCTCGAAGCCAGCTTTGTATTCAACCAATCCAACAATGTTCATCCCTACTTTTTAATCGCAGCCGGCTACCAAGAAAACGAGTCAAACTCGAACAACCTGAAATCTGAAGGCGCTTACGCGGACATCGGCATCGGCCTTTTCACCCAGATTGGCTCTAGCGGGGCCTTATTGCGCACCGACTTGCGAATGCGCAGAGATTTTCACGATGACATCAATAATCAAAGTATTGAATTTGACGATCTCGTTGCCCATATTGGCTTGAGTTTTCCGCTTGGCGGCAGCAGCGACACCTCCGACAGCGCCTACCAAACCAGCAATTCCAGCGACACCGATCGCGACGGCATAGCCGACACGGAAGACTACTGCCCTGACACCACACCGCATGCCGCAGTTGACCAAAACGGCTGCAGTCGCAAACAGAATGGTGAAAGTGAAGCAGTCAAACCGACACTACTCGCACCGCCTCGCAACACCCCGCGCAGTTCAGCACCGCCTCGCCCCGCAGAAACAAAGGCGGCGCCAACTAATAAGCAAGCCACAAGCGCAGTTTCAGAAAAAACACCGTCCCCAACCGCAGCACCCAAGCCTGCCGCCCTGGCCCCAACTCCAGCTCCAGCTGCGGCGACAGTAAGCGCGGCGGTCGATAAGACAGCAGGCACAACTCCCAAGCGCGCTATTAGCAACCCTAGCGAGATACGCTTTTTAGCTGATTCAGCCGCGCTAACCACAGAAAGCAAGGCCCTAATTAGCGAACTCGCAAAACATATACTGAAACAGGGAATGCGCGTCGAAATAACCGGCAGTGGACATGATCAACGAATCAAAACCATTCGAGCCAAGTCGGTCGCTCAGCAGCTATTAGGACATCAAGTTCCGGCTTCTCGCATTTTGATTAATAACAGCCGCTATTCAGAACGAACACTTATTCATTTGCAGCGACAATAAAACACTATAAACTGGCTCCGCTCACAGCAACTTAATGAATGTGTAGCCGCACTCAGGAGATAAAAAATGTTAAAGAAAGCCCTTATGGCGGCCTGTCTTACCTCAACCGCATTGGCGGCACCGACGGCATCAGCCAACGATGACCCCGTAGACGGCCGTTGGTACTTAACAGGTCAATACAGCTTCTTCAATGCCGACAGTAATCGCTTACAAGACGGTGACTCTGTTGGCCTGATGCTTGGCGTTGGTAAATACCTCACCCACTCTATTGCAGTAGAAGCGACGGGTTTTCTATTCGACACTGATGGCACAGGCACCAATCCAGATAATGAATTTTCTGGCTATTCCATCAGCGCGCTACTGTTCCCAATGGGCCGTGAATATGGCTTGTATGCCTTAGCTGGCGCTGGCCAGCAAAGCAACAAGGTACAAGGCGTTGGCACTATTGACAGCACTATTTTGGATTTCGGTGTTGGCTTCATGCGCAGCATTGGCAACAACGGCAACCAGTTACGCGGCGAATTGCGCGGTCGTTATGACGACCACGGTGATGAGCTTGGTGTTTACGGCGGCAATGACGAATCACTCGACTATATCGTCAGCTTCGGCCTACTGCGCCCATTCGGTGACAATGAAGGCGCGAACTACGACTTCCCGATCTATGACGGCGAAAAAGACAAACGCGTATATGCCAACATCGGCGCGAGCTACTATCGTAGTGATAACTCCCGCGACGTAGAAGACGACAGCGTGGTGGGATACCGGATCGGTCTAGGAACCTACCTAACCCGTAGCCTATCTGTGGAAGTTCACGCTGACATCGCTGACTTCGACGCCATGGGCGGTGGAACAACAGAATCCACCAGTTACGGTGTGGACCTGTTGATGTTTAAGTACCGCAACCCAACTTTCTCCCCATTTACTGTATTGGGTGCAGGCATCACCGACACCGAAACCAACGGTGTTAGCAATGACGGTAACTTTGTCGACCTAGGGTTTGGTTTCCTAACCAATATTACCGAATACGGCCTTGGCATTCGCTTTGACGCTCGTTACCGCACTTCACATATGGGTAACACCTCTGATCGTCTACACGACGGTATTATCAACTTAGGCCTTAACATTCCATTTGGCGAACCACCGTCACCACCCGATGATGACAACGATGGCGTGCCAAATCCCCAGGACCAGTGCCCGAACACACCTTCCAATACCCCAGTTGACGCCGACGGCTGCCCGCTGGATTCGGATAACGATGGTGTTATCGATCCTCAAGATGCGTGCCCTAACACCCCGGTTGGTACTGAAGTCGACGCCCGCGGCTGCAAACTTGACGCCGACAGTGACGCCGACGGCGTAATGGACTCTAATGATGAATGCCCAGGCACTCCGCAGGGTGTCGTCGTAGGCGCTGATGGCTGCCCGCTAGATGACGACCAAGACGGCGTACTAAATGCCGCGGACAAGTGCCCTGGCACACCGGCTGGTTTAACCGTTGACGCGACCGGTTGCGTAATCAGCCAGTCAGCCGTACTGAAGGGCGTTAACTTCGAGTTCAACTCTGGCCAACTTACCCCGCACGCACGCCGTGTACTTGATGACGTTGCCAAAGTTTGGAAGTCTGAACCGGAGCTTGCTGCTGAAGTGGCTGGTCACACTGACTGGATGGGCCCTGCAGACTTCAACCTACAACTATCACAAGAACGCGCTAACTCGGTTAAAGCGTACTTAGTTGAGCGTGGTGTGCCCGCCTCACAACTAAGCGCGCGAGGCTACGGTGAATCCAAGCCGATCGCAGACAACAACACTGAGGACGGTCGCGCAGAAAACCGTCGTGTTGAACTCAACGTTAAATAATAACTAACTCAGCAAGGCAGGAGGGAGACCTGCCTTGCTTCTCTTCTAAATAATTACAACGACTAGGAATAAGTTAATGAAGAACGCAAGCGTCGCACTGTTAGCCGCCAGCGCATTGGTATCCAGCGCAACGGTCACCGCTCAAGAGTGGTACATCGCCCCCGCGATTGGGTTTGTTGCCGCCGACAAAGATGACTTTGATACCGGCTTGGCATTAGCCGCTAATGCCGGCATGCAAATTGCCGAAAAATGGAACGTAGAGATTGGCGCAGCCTTTAGCAGTCTCGATGTAAGCAACGCGGGAGATTACGATCGCACCGCGCTGACCGTTTCCGGCCTATTTTTCCCATTTGACCGCGCCCGAGAATGGAGCCCATTTGCAATCGCCAGTATTGGCCTTGCTGATGTTGATTTCGCAGGCGCAAGCAACACCGCTCCCACCATCGAGGTTGGTGCTGGTGTCCTGAAAACACTGGAAGATCATGACTTCACGCTACGTGGTGAATTGCGCTACCAGCTCGACATTCATGAAGGTGACGCCGCCTTTAACGATGACACCTTCTATGGTTGGGCCGCACTCGTTGGCGCACAATTTGCCTTTGGTGGAGAGAAAAACGAAGCCATGCCTAACACTGCGAGCGATGCCCCGCTGGTGTTGCCTGCTGTCACCTTCCCATTGGATTCAGCCCAGCTAACGCGCGACGCACGCGCCACACTGGACGAAGTGGTCGCGGTAATGGAAGCACACCCGGATCTTAGCGTGACTGTACTTGGCCACGCCGATGATACTGGCCCTTCCGACTACAACTTTACTCTATCGGTACAACGCGCCGAAGCCGTGTTGGCTTATCTACGTAATGCTGGTATTGCTGACCATCGCCTCAATACACGTGGCGCTGGTGAGGGCCGCCCTGTGGCAAGCAACACCACCGACGATGGACGTCAACGCAACCGTCGGGTTGAGTTTGAAGTTAACTAATTAATTAACTGAAAAACAAAGACGAAAAAGCTGTTCACACTACTGTGCGAACAGCTTTTTTGTTTGTTACTATTACTGGGTGCATGGGTCAGAGGCTAACAGGCGCTAGATCCCACACTATCATTTACTGGGAGTTACCTGATGAAGATTTCACGATTAGCCATTTTGGCATCTGCTTTCGCAGTTAGCGGCAGTGCGCTAGCTGATCATTTCGACAGCCGCTGGCACATTACGCCGATGGCTGGTTACGTTTGGGGCGACGATGATCGCGGTGTTGATTTTGACGGTGGCATGGGCCAAATCAATATCGGTAACGCGCTTAACGAGAAAGTCGACCTCGATTTCCGCCTTCAATACCTCGATATGGGCGACACGCTGGATCAGGTAGGCGCTGGTATTGAGTTCACATGGTTCAAAGACCGTGCGGCGCGTGTAACACCACTCTTTACTGTGGGCGCAGGCTGGATCGACAACGACCTGAAAAGCGGCGCCAACACTGATGACTCGTTAGTGATTGATGCTGGCCTTGGGCTTCAAGTTCGCTTAAACGATCACGGCATTGCTTTGCGTGGCGACGTTCGCCAACGCGTTGACTTTGCTCAAGCAGACGACTTTGCAGACACCACAGCCCTTATCGGCTTAGTTGTGCCGGTTGGCAAAAAACAAACTCCTGCGCCAGTAGCACCGATCGATAGCGATGGCGACGGCGTAGTGGACACCAAAGACGCTTGCCCAGGTACCGCACAAGGCACTCCCGTTGACTCTACGGGCTGTGCACTCGACAGCGACAAAGATGGCGTAAACGATGGTGACGACCTATGCCCTAACACCAAAAAAGGTGCCAAGGTTGACGCTACCGGCTGCGAACAGAAACAAGCGGTAGCAATGCCGGTGGTAACCGTTTACTTCGACCTGAATAGCTCTGTGCTATCGGCTGCCGGTAAAGCCAAGCTAGACGCGGTGAGCAGCAAAATGGTTGAGCGTAAGTACATTGTTGCGGTAGCTACCGGTTACACCGATTCAACTGGCTCTGCAGACTACAACCTACAACTGTCTCGCAAGCGCGCCAATGCCGTTAAAGGCTATCTAATTGAGCGCGGCGTACGGACTGCCAATATCATCGCCAAAGGCGTAGGTGAAGCGGACCCAGTACACAGCAACGACAGCAAAACTGGTCGTGAACAAAACCGTCGCGTAGAAGTTCGTCTTCTAGATCAATAAGCGACCTGCATTGGGGCTTGTTCCGGCAAGCCTTAAGCGCAATAAAAAACCCGCCTTTGGCGGGTTTTTTATTGGCTAACTTTTATTGTTGGAAACTTATGGTTCCACCATTGAGCGAGCCTCAGAAATTATTTCAGCAAATGCTCACGGTAGTAGCGCAACTCCTCAATCGAATCACGAATATCATCTAACGCCAGATGTGCCCCTTTTTTCGCGACGCCCTTATAAACTTCTGGCTGCCAGCGTCGTGCCAGCTCTTTTAGTGTGCTGACATCCAAGTGCCGATAATGAAACCAGGCTTCTAACTCTGGCATCTCACGCGCCATAAATCGCCGGTCCTGACAGATACTGTTGCCACAGAGCGGCGACTTGCCCTTGGGTACCCACTCACTCACAAAGTCCAGCGTTGCACGCGCTGCCTGCTCTACAGTCACGGTAGATTCTTGTACACGCTTAATCAGACCAGAGCTGCCATGGTGACGTTGGTTCCATTCATCCATCGCGTCCAACCGCTGCTGTGGCTGGTGAATCGCTATAACCGGACCCACGGCTAGTTCATTCAATTCAGAGTCAGTAATCACCGTAGCAATTTCAATAATATGGTCATGGGTACAATCAAGACCGGTCATTTCCAAATCTAGCCAAATCAAGTTGTTATCACTACGCATCGTCGGTATCAAACTTCTCTGAAGGGTTCATAAAATAGTAAACTGGAGTGTAACAAACTCTTTATTTAGCATTGCGTTCAAGGACGACTAACCGGCAACTCAATGCAGGAACATCAAACATGAGTGATTTAGCTAGCAAACACTGCAAAAGCTGCGAAGGCGGTGTTGAACCACTGACCGCGGCGGAGATTCAGCGTTATTTAGATGTGCTCGAACCCGGCTGGAAAAAAGGCGACAAAAACAACATTGAACGCCAATTTGAATTTAGCAATTATTGGCAAGCGACGGCATTTGTTAACGCGGCTGCCTGGATTGCGCACACTGAAGACCACCATCCTGACATTCAACTCGGTTACAACCAAGTAGTCGTTAGCTGGACCACCCATGCGATTAACGGGTTAAGCGAAAACGACTTTATCTGCGCTGCCAAAATTGACCAATTACTAGACAACTAAAGGGCCATTTTGAACGCCGAATTTCCCATTCGAGTCATTGCTACCTACGGCAAGGAATATCTGACTCAACAAACCGGCCAAGCCAGTCAGTTAGCCACTGCCAATCGCCGCGTTGGCAAAGCAGTTTGCGGCGATTGGATTAGCGTCAAAGATGGCCGAATTAGTGGCATTCAAGCGCGTCAAACCGAATACATCCGCCCAGATTTTCGCAACCGACCTAAAGTTCTGACGGCCAATACTGATACGCTTATTTGGCTAACGAGCCACACGCCGCCCAATGATCCATTAATCGCCGCTCGCGCAGTGCTGGTTGCTCGATTACTTAAGCATCAGCTCATCATTGTACAAAGCAAACTTGATAGCTTGCCCGCCGAGCTGCCAGATCACCTTGCGACGGCTAAGGAACTGGCTCAACAATGCGATATCCCTTGGTTTGAAACCTCAGTAAAAACCGAACAAGGACTAGACCAACTCAGTAGCAGATTGGCGGGAAGAAGCTGTTTAATCGTCGGCCAGTCGGGTGTAGGCAAGTCAACCTTGGTCGCCAAATTAACCGGCGACGACAGCATTAAAACGCAGACACTGTCTGAAAAAACCGGCCATGGTCGTCATACCACTACCACTGCCATCTTGTACCGCGACGCAGAGCTCAACGTAGAGTTGATTGATGCCCCCGGCATGCGAGATATCGGCTTGTGGGAAATGTCCGCAGAGACGCTGTTAGAAGCCCTACCGGAAATCACTCGCCATGCAGGCAACTGTCGTTTTCACAATTGCCGTCACCAGCAAGAACCTGACTGTGCCGTTAAACAGGCGCGCGAAGCGGGGGAAATTCCGGAACTGCTTTATTTAGCTTATGAAGATGCGCAAGCCAAAGCACTACTTAGCTAAAACTTTGGCGTGAACTGAATGAATGGCTCAGCGTGCCACCGTCGACAAAATCCAAATCACCACCGACAGGCACGCCATAAGCAATACGAGTCGATTTCACTTGGTGACGCTGCGCCATCTGAGCAATAAACTGCGCAGTCGCCTCGCCTTCCACGGTTGGGTTGGTGGCCAAAATTAACTCTTCGCAGTCACCGGTCGCTAGGCGCTGGTCCAACACATCCAAACCCAATTGATCCGGGCCTATTCCATCTAATGGCGACAATCGCCCCAGCAACACAAAATAACCGCCGCGATAATCAGTATTCTGCTCAATAGCCAACATTTCAGCCGGTGTTTCGACGACGCATATAATGGATTTATCGCGCTGGCTAGAGTCACATACCGGACACAGTGGCGTTTCGCTGAGCGTACGACAGGACTCGCACCGCCCCATTTTTTCCGCCGCCTGGCCGAGCGTTTGTGCCAGCCGACCGGCCTCTTCACGTTTGCGTTCCAATAGTTGCAAGGCCATCCGCTGTGCCGACTTTCGGCCCACACCCGGCAATAGCTGCAAATCCTCAATCAGTTGATTCAACAGCGGCGATAACATCGGGGCTATTTACCGCCAAATAGGGAAGATAAGTCCATCCCACCGAGATTGCCCAAGCCGCCGGCTAGGCCACCTACTTTCTCTTGCACGGTTGATTGCACATTAGCCGCCGCTTGATTAAAGGCCGCCGCTACCAAGTCCTCAAGCATATCTTTGTCTTCAGCGAGCAAACTGGGGTCAATCGTCACTCGCTTAACCACGTGGTGTGCATTCATCACCACTTTGACCATACCTGCGCCCGATTCACCCACCACCTCAAGTGAAGCCAGCTTTTCCTGCATGTCACGCATATTGTCTTGCATCTGCTGAAACAGGTTGCCCATATTGCCTTGCATTGATAATTCCTTAACTTTTGTTACTTGAACTTTTATTACTTGGCCTATTCAGTCAACTCACGAGGTTGAATGCTGCCATCTTCTACTACCCCATCAAATCCAGACACAAGCTGCTGAACATTAGGGTCGCGTTCAATTGATTCTTGCGCGGATTGATGCCGGTCAGACTCCATTTGCGCGGCCTTCGCAGCGGGTGTTTCGCTCACCTCCGCCGCACCTTGCGCCATCACACTCAACTCAATCTTTACGTTGGGCAAACGTTGCTGCACCAACTCGATCATGCGCTGCCGAATACCCTCCGGACACACCATAGCGGTTTCTTCACTGATACCCAGCTCAAGATGCTCAGCCGATTGGGAAATAATTGACGTGTTATTCGCCAACTCCAAGGCCATCGCCTTGAGCGGCAAACTGGCTACCAACACCGACCAGTCCACACTACCGGCAACCGCCGACGTGGCCGAATTAACGGGATCAGCCATTGGCGCATTCGTCGGGGCCACCGGCGCCTCAACATCCGGCTGTGTTGCGACCGGAGCCTCTGGCTCCGCTTGGTGGGCCGCCGGCGTAGATGATGAATCTGCTGTGGCCGCTTGTGTGGGCTCTGGCGAGGCCTCAGGCACCGGGATTGAAGCTGGCACGGGTTCTGGCGCAGACTCTGGTGTTGGCGCTTTAGCATCAGTTGCGGAATTAGCAACAGGGGCTGCCGAGCGTACGGGTGTCGAGGTGACTATCGCCGCCGGGCGAAACGCCAACATGCGCAAAATCGCCATTTCAAACCCCGCGCGGGGTTCAGGGGCAAAATCGAGGTCGCGCAGTCCGGCTACTGCCACTTGATAAAACAGCTGAATATCGGCAGGCGCCACGTTAGCGGACAGCGCCTGAATCGCCTCTAATGCGGGAGTATCATCTGGCAAGGCGCTTGGCGCCTGCTGATGCACCGCAATACGCTGACATAATGCTGCCAACTCTTGCAGGCTAGCGCGCCAATCGAATCCGTAAGTCTGCAATGCCTCGACTTGCGCAAAAACTTCATTAGCATCGCCATTCAACACCGCATTCAGCAGCGCCACCACACGTGACTCATCAACCGTACCGAGCATAGTGCGGGTCTCAGCCTCGGCCAATTTACCAGCACCAAAGTTTAGGGCTTGGTCCAACAAACTCAGCGAGTCGCGCACTGAGCCATCCGCTGCGCGCGCCAACAGATTTAATGCCGCAACTTCGTACTGCACACCATCCGCATCCAGTACGTTCGCTAAATGCGTTTTGATCTCAGCAGAGGACAGTCTGCGCAAACTAAACTGCAAGCAGCGTGATAGCACCGTTACGGGAATTTTTTGTGGATCGGTCGTCGCCAATAAGAACTTCACATGCTCTGGTGGCTCTTCTAAGGTCTTCAGCAGCGCGTTAAAGGCGCTGTTAGAGAGCATGTGCACCTCATCGATCAGATAAACCTTATAACGGCCTCTGGTCGGCGCATATTGCACGTTTTCGATCAGTTCACGGATATCGTCAACGCCGGTGCGCGACGCCGCATCAATCTCGATCAGATCAACAAAACGACCTTGATCAATATCCACACAATGCGCACATTCGCCACAGGGCGACGCACTCACGCCTTTTTCACAATTAAGCGCTTTAGAGAGGATTCGAGCAATGGTGGTCTTGCCTACGCCTCGCGTACCCGTGAACAAAAAAGCGTGATGCACACGGTTTGCATCCAAGCCATTTGCAAGCGCCTGAAGCACATGCGACTGCCCCACTACCTCGCTAAATTGGCGGGGTCGGGTTTTGCGAGCGAATACCTGATATGACATGAGAATGAGATGGGGACTAAGGCCAAAAGTTAAAGCGTAACTTTACCATCATAAATGGTGGCGGCCGACATCAGCCACACCCCGGCACACAAGTCAGTTGCTACCGTTGCTTCCTTCCGGACCTGGCGGGATTTACAACCTATCGTTGCGAGGGGACCAATGCCGGCCACCATAGCGTTGGCGGAGAGAGAGGGATTCGAACCCTCGAAGGGGGTTAACCCTTACACGCGTTCCAGGCGAGCCCGTTCAACCACTCCGGCACCTCTCCGTGCAAGGTCGCGCAGTTTACTGGCTTGGCAGCAAATTTCAATGCAGACTTGGCATATGAGTGATGCAAAAGACAATTTATTTGCCGAGCTAGTCGGTGAAGTCGCGCCGATCAAACGCAGCGATCGCATTATCATGCCTACAACCCCACCCAGAGCGCGGGCTCGGTTCTCTTCCGCAGACGTGAATAATGCCCTAGATGAATCCCTCGCAACACCCGATTTTTCAGAAATTGATACCGGCGATACGCTCAGCTGGCATAAACCCGGTGTGCAAAAAACCGTTCTGCGCAAATTACGCCGCGGCAATTACGCCGTGCAAGATGAATTAGACCTGCATGGGCTTAATCAACCACAAGCCAAACAAACCGTTGCCGCCTTTTTACTGCATGCGCTTGATCACGACTTTAGCTGCGTGCGCATTGTGCATGGCAAAGGTAATCGATCGGAATATGGCCCGGTGTTAAAACGCGCCATCGGCGGTTGGTTGGTCAAGCGAAAAGAAGTCGTCGCCTTCGCCAGCACACCATCACACGACGGTGGTACGGGTGCTATCTACGTGTTACTTAGTCGTCGAAAATAACCAACTCGCGCAACACCGCGGTGGCGAAGCAGCCAGCAGGCAAGTCAAACGAGAGAATCACTGAATCGTCCTCTACTACGGTTTCAATCTGCGGGCAGACATCGGCAGCGCGCGACGCCAAGGAGCAACCCAAACGCCCTAACCATTGGCGCTGTTCTTCGTAACCCGCACAGGCGGACTGCAACAATAGCGGCTCTGGGTCACGGCTTCTGCCAGCTAAACTGGCTTCTGCTGCTCTCGCATTATCATTCAGGATCATAAAACCCAGCTGTAAATTGAATAACCAGGCTCGCATGGCACTAATCAACAGGCCTCGCTCCAGCTTTCCACGCGGTCGATATCGATGCAGAAACCAACGCTGAGCATTCAGTAGGTTATTGGCATGATGGCCAAACCGTTGACTGCCGTAATAGTTGGGCACCCCAGCATGGTTGATCTCAGCAACACGGGCCAATAAGGCATTACTATCCGATACCTCACGCAAGCGAATACGGAAACTATTACCCTGCAACTCACCCTTTTTTAGTTTGCGACCTGAGAACAACCAACGCTGCACCTCCACGCCTTCACAAACAAAGCTAGATATTCGTTCTCGCTGAGCAAGGCGCACCGAAAACCACTGCGTGGTGACCGCGTGGCGATCCTTTAACCCGGCATAACCGATATCGACTTCTGGCCGTTGGAAATGACGAGCTAACTGCTTTGCGACCCACGCAGTGTTTTGACCGCGCTTTTTGACCACTAACCACAAATGCTCGCTTTGCTCAGCCTCAGCCGGCTCATAACCTAGCTGCTCGGTGACAACAAAATCTTCTGGCTCAACTTTAAAACGGCAGTGCACCGTCGGCTGGCCATACCGATACGGCAAGGCCGCCATCGCATCAAAATGAAACATTATTGAAAAAGACTCAGCTAGATAAAACCGAGCAAGGGATAAGCCACGTCATTAGCCAGCAACGAGCAAACAAACAGCCGACGCCGCAATGCCTTCGCCGCGACCGGTAAAACCAAGTTTTTCAGTAGTCGTGGCTTTAATGTTAACGGCGTCAACCGGCAACTTGAGCAGGCCCGATACACGTTGTCGCATAGCGCCGATATGCGGCGCCATCTTGGGTGCTTGCGCCATAATGGTCAGGTCACAATTTGATGGCTGCCAGCCGGCTGCTTTTACGCTAGTTAGCACCGCCTGCAATAGCTCTGCACTATCCGCGCCCTTCCATTGCGGGTCGGTATCCGGGAAATGATGGCCAATATCACCTAAACCAGCTGCACCCAATAAGGCATCGCATAGCGCATGCAATGCGACATCACCGTCAGAGTGTGCTTTAAACGCCTGACTAAAAGGGATTTTCACACCGCAGACCATTAGATGATCACCCGCCGTAAAGGCATGCACATCAAAACCTTGGCCAATCCGTATGTTCGTCATAATCCCTCCCAAACCTTTGCCAAACGTTTACGATACAGATTGCTAGACCACGGCATCCAGTTGGGCCGATACGGTTAACAAATCTTCTGGCAAGGTCACCTTAATGTTGGCAGCACTGCCCTGCACTAATGCTGGCTGCAAACCCAAACACTCCACTGCAGAAGCTTCATCCGTCACCTTCACGCCCTGCTCAGCAGCCTGTAATAAGGCCTGCTGCAAAATACTCAATCGAAACGCTTGCGGCGTTAATGCACGCCATAACTGGCTACGGTCAACGGTAGCCGTCACCACACCATCCTTACCCGATTTAATCGTGTCGGCAACAGGAGCAGCCAGTAAAGCGCCCGCGTCGCTTTGGCTAGCCGCCTGAAGCAATCGCTCAACATCACCACGAGGTAGATAAGGTCGTGCCGCGTCATGTACCAACACCAGCACATCGTCAGCCTCGGTATTGGCTGCAATCCACTGCAATGCGTTACTAACGGAATCCACCCGTTCAGCACCACCAGCAACAGTCACCAGCGGTTTGTTTAAACCAGTCGGCGCTTGCCAGTAGGTATCCGTTGCTGCCAAAGCCACCACAACGCCAACGCAGCCATCGAAAGACGCCGCCGACTCAATCGCGTAATGCAATAAGGGCTTGCCGTTAATACTGGCGTATTGTTTCGGCAAGTCACTGCCAAAGCGGCTGCCAATACCTGCAGCAGGCACCACCAGATAATACGGAATGGCTTGGTTACTCACCGACCGTGACCCAAGTTTCGTCGTTGTAGATCAGGCCTAAGTCTTCACGCGCTCGCGCTTCTAACTCATCTGAATCGTTCTTTAGGCCTTCGATTTGATGAACCAAGCTTTCGTTATCAGCCGCCAACTGCTCGTTATGTACCGTTTGCGCTTCTATTTGCTGGTCCAGATGGCGAACCTCCGGTAGCCCGCCATCACGGTTCCAGAGGCGCCATTGCAAGCCGATGAGGGCCAATGCCAACAGGATTAACAAGGGCCTCATCGTTATGACAGTCTATTTTTATGCGCTAGGCAGGGCCTAGCTTATGACAACTTGATGTTGAAACCAGCCGCGCCTGCATAGGTCGCTTTGTCGCCCAGTTCTTCTTCGATGCGCAGCAACTGGTTGTACTTAGCAGTACGGTCTGAACGGCAGAGTGAGCCGGTCTTAATTTGGGTAGATTCGCTAGCAACAGATAGATCAGCAATAAAGTCATCTTCCGTTTCGCCAGAACGATGTGAGCTCACCGCAGTGTAGTTGGCTTTGTCGGCCATGCTAATCGCGGCCAAGGTTTCGCTCACGGTGCCGATTTGATTGAGCTTAATCAGGATTGAATTACCAATACCCTGCTCGATACCTTGCTGGAAAATTTTAGTGTTGGTAACAAACAAGTCATCGCCTACCAACTGTACGCGGTCACCCAGTAGGTCAGTCAGTGTTTTCCAACCTTCCCAGTCATTCTCATCCATACCATCTTCGATAGAGATAATGGGATAACGATCAACCAAGCCCGCTAGGTACTTAGCGAACTCAGTAGAGTTAAAGGTTTTGCCTTCAGACTCAAGCTTGTAAACACCGTTTTCGCAGAACTCAGAGCTAGCCACATCCAAGCCTAGGAAAATTTCTTCACCTAGCTTGTATCCCGCCGCGGCAACCGCTTCGGCGATAATTTCTAGCGCTGCTTCATTAGAGGGCAAGTCAGGGGCAAAACCACCCTCATCGCCTACCGCAGTGTTCAAACCACGACCATTTAGCACTTTCTTCAGCGCGTGGAATACCTCGGTACCCGCACGTAGTGCTTCAGAAAAGCTAGGCACGCCAACCGGCAGAATCATGAACTCTTGAATATCAACGCTGTTATCAGCGTGTGCACCGCCGTTAATGATGTTCATCATCGGCACAGGCAAAGTGGTGCTATTGCCCAACTGCTGGTAAACACCCACGCCATTGGCATTCGCAGCAGCGCGCACTGCCGCCATCGATACGGCTAGCAGCGCGTTTGCGCCCAAACGGCCTTTGTTGTCGGTGCCGTCCAAGGCAATCATGGTGTTATCGATATCGGCTTGATCGTTGATGTCCTTACCAACCAGCGCGTCTTTAATCTCGCCATTCACGTTGGCAACGGCTTTTAATACGCCTTTGCCAAGGTAACGCTTAGCGTCGCCATCGCGAAGCTCTACCGCTTCACGCTCACCAGTAGAAGCACCTGATGGCACTGCGGCGCGGCCAAGCACACCGTTATCAAGAATCACGTCAGCTTCAACGGTCGGGTTGCCACGAGAATCTAATACTTCGCGGGCACGGATATTGGCAATAGTGGGCATGAGTGGATGATGTCCTGTATCTAAAATCTAAGTCTGAATTCTGAACTGGCCTAAGCCAATTTATTAAAAGTCGATATCGTGTTCTGGGAAGCCTGATTGCTTCGCCACGGCATCAATGGCCTGCAGCGTTTTTAACAGATCTTCCAAACGATCTAGCGGCCAAGCGTTAGGGCCGTCACTAAGGGCGTTAACCGGATCAGGGTGGGTTTCCATAAACACACCAGACACGCCTGCCGCTACCGCCGCTCGGGCTAATACCGGCACAAATTCACGCGCACCGCCTGAAGATGCGCCAAGGCCGCCGGGCTGCTGCACCGAATGCGTGGCATCGAACACCACTGGTACGTTGCTTTCACGCATGGTAGACAAACCACGCATGTCGGAAACCAAGTTGTTATAACCAAATGAAAATCCGCGTTCGCAGATCATCACGTTTTTATTGCCGGTGCTTTGGGCTTTTTCAATTACATTCTTCATCTCCGGCGGAGATAAAAACTGTCCCTTTTTAATGTTGACCGGAATGCCCGGCTCGCAGGCGCGGAGTAAGAAGTTGGTTTGGCGACACAAAAATGCGGGGGTCTGAATCACGTCAACCACGGAAGCGACTTCCTGCATGGGCGTGTCTTCATGCACGTCGGTCAACACTGGCACATTCAGTTCGGCTTTTACCTTTTCTAGAATCTGCAGACCCTGTTCGATGCCGGGGCCACGATAGCTATGTACCGAAGAACGGTTGGCTTTGTCGTAAGAAGATTTATAAATAAACGGAATACCTAAACGCTCCGTCATCTCTTTAAGCTCGGCAGCGGTATCCATCGCCATTTGTTCAGACTCGACCACACAGGGCCCAGCAATCACAAATAGTGGGTGTTCTAATCCAGCGTCAAATCCACACAGTTTCATGCCGCGACCTCCGCTTGGCCGTGTGCGCTTGCGTATTCACGCGCGGCGCTAATAAAGCCTTCAAATAAGCCGTGACCTTCTAAAGGTGAAGAAGTAAATTCTGGGTGGAACTGGCAGCCCAAGTACCAAGGGTGATCTGGCACCTCAACAATTTCCACTAGGCTTTCGTCCTCAGATACACCTGAGAATACCAAACCCTTCTCTTGCAGCAGGTCACGGTAGGCGTTGTTGAACTCGTAACGGTGACGATGGCGCTCAACAATGGTATCGGCTTGATAACACTCATGAGCAATGGTATCCGCGCTTAAACGACAAAGCTGGCCACCCAAACGCATGGTGCCGCCGAGGTCAGAATCCGCATCACGGGTTTGAATAACGCCATTTTCATCTTGCCATTCGGTAATCAAGGCGATGACTGGGTCAGTCGGATTATCAACAAACTCGGTACTGTGCGCCGCCTCTAGGCCAGCCACATGGCGTGCATACTCAATCACCGCCACTTGCATGCCTAGGCAGATGCCGAGGTAAGGCACCTTGTTTTCGCGGGCATAGCGCGCAGCAGCAATTTTGCCTTCCACACCACGCAAACCAAAACCACCTGGCACCAAAATGGCATCCATGGATTTCAGCTGTTCAACGCCATCGGTTTCGATGGTTTCAGAATCCACATAGTGGATGTTCACGCGTGTGCTGGTATGGATACCCGCGTGCTTAACAGACTCGTTTAAGGATTTGTAAGCATCAGCAAGCTCGACGTACTTGCCCACCATGGCCAAATTGATCTCAGCCGTCGGGTTGGCCGCGGCGTCCACAATTTTGGCCCATGGCGACAGGTCAGCTGGCTCCGCCTGAATGCCAAAGTGCTCAGCCACCAGATCATCTAGGCCTTGAGCGGCTAATACTGCTGGAATTTCGTGAATGTCTTTCACGTCATGTGCAGTGACTACCGCACGCTCTTCCACATTGGTGAACAGCGCGATTTTGCGCCGCGCATCGCTTGGGAGCGCAGCTTCCGAGCGGCAAATTAATACATCGGGCTGAATACCAATTGAACGTAATTCTTTTACCGAGTGCTGAGTCGGTTTGGTTTTCGTTTCACCGGATGCTGGGATATAAGGCACCAACGTCAGGTGCACGTACATGGTGTTACGCGGACCATGATCTACCCGCATCTGACGAATAGCCTCAATAAACGGTAGTGATTCGATATCACCCACCGTACCGCCAATTTCTACCATGCAAACATCGGCATCGCCAGCGCCTTCATGGATAAAGGCTTTAATTTGGTCGGTAATATGCGGAATGACCTGCACAGTACCGCCCAAATAGTCACCACGGCGTTCGCGACGAATCACGGTGTCGTAAATTTGGCCGGTAGTGAAGTTATTGCTTTTACCGGTTTTGAAACCAACAAATCGTTCGTAGTGGCCAAGGTCCAGATCCGTCTCGGCGCCATCTTCAGTAACAAACACTTCACCGTGCTGAAACGGGCTCATGGTGCCGGGATCAACATTGATATAGGGGTCAAGCTTGATCATGGTCACTTTCAGACCACGAGCTTTTAAAGCGGCAGCTAAAGAGGCAGCAGCGATTCCCTTCCCTAGAGAAGAAACTACACCACCAGTAACGAAAACAAATTGGGTCATTAAAAGCACCGCCTGAGAAAATTTAATCTGGGTTTGGGGCGCTGAACAACCAATAAGAACCCCGCCGATAGACCGAGTCAAAAGGTGCCAAAACGCGAACCAAAATCACCGTAACGACGGTAGACCATAATAATGCAATCGCCCTGATGCCTCAATAAAAAACTGGCAAGAAAACTCGGGAACATCTACCGCTTGTACCAGTCCGAGGCTACAATGCCTAGCTTGCCTGAAAGGGTTATACCGCTAGACCCTACTGTGTAAATAAACCAACTCTTGGAGACTCTGCCGCTAATGCGACATATTTTTCGCTGCCTAACAGCCGCCATTATGGCCTTTACGATCACCGCCTGCTCTGTAGGAGAAGGCAATGGCATTGTAAGCATTCGCATTGTTGCGCTTGATGGCAGTACTGACTTCGAGCTTCGCAGCGACCAGTGCGAAGGTCTATTGTTAGGCGTGATCGCCACCTTCACTGACGGACAACAACTGTTTTACAGTAGCCGCAGCAGTTTTGAGTTAGTCAGTGGCAACGGCACTGTGGAAGAGCTTAAGAATAATGCTGGGTTCACTACCGCAGCAGAGTTGGTTCCCACCGCCAACGCAGCGCCCGGTGACAAGGTAGTGGTTAGAGCCACCTACCTCTCGCTGGAAGCAGAACAAGAATTCACTTACAACGACGTCACGATTGATAGCTTTCAGGTTGAGCCGGTCCGTGTCGCGCTAATCGCAGGCGAATCACAGAATTTATCCCCCGTACTCACACTCAGCGACGGCAGCCGAGTTACTGGTTTAGCCCGAGCGCTTGAATTCACGCTTGATGACGAGGACGAGTTCACCTTAGGCGGGTTTACCAGCACTGGCCAACAAATCCTTAACACCACCTCAACCAACGGCAACTCGGTAGCGACAGCCACCTATTGCGGGCGCACGACAGGCAAAGAACGAAGTGACACCATTGAGCTGGTAAATCACACAGGCAATGATGCCACGCTAGAAATTCGTAGTAATTTTGATGGCTCAGGCTTAACCGCTGCGGGAGACAACGCCGTTGAGCTTTCTAACGGTGTCAGCGCTACCGTTTCTGCCCACCTGTTATTACCCAATGACGTTGAACGCAATGTCACTTTGCTGGCGACATGGTCTTCTTCGGATAGTGATGACGCGGACTGTACGGCGGAAACCGCTTCCTGTAGTGCTCGCAACAGCCTTGCTGGTGCAATCTTTACTGATGAATCGAATACCGGCGAAACCAATATTTCCGCAAGCTACGAAACCACCGACGGCGTCACCATTGATGCCGCCAAACCGCTAAAGCTTAATATTTCCCCAATTCAGTACCAAACACCTGCTTTTGTACTGAAGGACGAAGCAAACCAACCCATCGACACCAGTGTCAGTGGGCCTGTCGTTAGCATGGCCAGCGGCACTGGCCGTATTTTAAAGTTTGTCGCGCAATTAGAAAACGCCAGCAACGTTGCTTATGAACAGGTTGTTAACGCGATTTTCGTCTCAGCGGACGACGAGAAAATCATCAGCAACAACACAACCCTTGCCGCCACCGGTGATGTCGCAGACGACAATGTGCAGATCACGGTAAACACCGACAGCGTTCCTGGCGCTCAGAGTGGTGCCTTTACCAACAATATTCCATCGTTCCAAGCCGAGGTACACCTAGATAACCCAACCGGTTTAGTGATTGACGCCGACAGTGATAATGCCGGCGACTCAGCCCTTACCGCTGCGATTGGTGACAAAATCCAACTTCGCGCAATCTTGCAATTTGCCAAAGGGGACATTGTTAGAACTGGCGCGACGACTTGGAGCAGCAGCAACCCCGATGCGGTAGTAGTGACCAACGTAGCAAACAGTGGCCAAATTACGGTTTTAACCACTGATCAAACAATCATTACTGCAAAACACCTATTCACGGCTCAAGACGGTACAGAAACCTTTAATACCGCCACAATAACCATCAATTAATCGATTCGCCAGGCGGCAAAACGCCGCCTAGCATCACTGCTGTGCTTCTGAGAGTTCAATCCGAAGCAGGCGTCGTTTAACGAATAGCTTGTAACTTTCTGCCCAACAGCTTGGGTTATGGCCCAATGCAGTTCCCCTTTCAAGTTGCCGAAATAACTCTTTCAAACGAACCTGAGGCAGTGAAACGCCATAATCTTTTAACCATCGCTGAAGCCGCATCAGCAGCATGGCAGGTTGAGAAAAATCAACAGGCTGCAACTCAAGCGCAAACTCTGTAGAGCTTCTATTCGCCAACCATGCCAAATAGTCTTGCTCAAACGCCCGCAATGTTTCTGCAGCCAGCCGAGATGTCGCTAACAAACTTTGCTGCAAAGAAGCCGGAAGCTGCGGCACCACTTGGTGACGATAGTAATTTCGCCGATACATCACATCTTGATTACTAGGGTCTTCACACCAAGATTGATCCAAATGCTGTAAATAAGCTAACAACTCTGCTTTGGAAAACCCCAACAGCGGGCGCATCAGCCGATAGCGTTGCTGATTGTAATGACGGGTCGAAATCGGGTTAATGCCCTGCAGCCCAAGCAAGCCGGTGCCTCGATCCAGCCGGTGCAACAAGGTCTCCAACTGATCATCCGCATGGTGCGCCGTTAATAACAGCTCATCTGGACGCATTGCAACAAGGAGTGCTTGGTAACGTGCCTCGCGCGCAGCCGCTTCCTCACCCTTGGCTTTGCGTGTATCTGCATCCAGCTCAACCACCCTAACGTCAATCGGCACCCCATGCTGCTCACACAATACCCGACAGAAGTCGCCCCATCTCTGAGCCGATGGCTGCAACTGGTGATTGATGTGAACACAACGAATACGATCCGCAAAGCCGCTAGCAAGCAACAATCGCAGCAACGCTACCGAGTCAGCACCGCCGCTAAGGCCCAATACTACGCTAACGTTCGCGGGATTAAACCCCTGTTGTTGCAACAGGGGCGAAAAGACAGCCGAAAATCGTGCCGGTAACTGTTTCGGCGATAGCGCTGACGCTGCCGACATTAACGGGGCCACGCTAATTGGCTCAAACAGCCTCCGAGAACTGCCCCATTCTGGCGAAACGACGATGGCGACTTTCTGGCAACTCTTCTAGCGGGATTTTACTCAAACGTTCCATCGCAGCACGCAAGCTGGCGCCGAGAGACTGAGCCATTTGCTCATAGTTGCGATGAGCACCACCTAAGGGCTCTTCCACAATTTCATCAATCAAACCCAGGTTTTGCAATTTAGGCGCCGTCATGCCCATCGCTTCAGCAGCAATTTCTGCTTGCTTGGCATCTTTCCACAGAATAGAAGCGCAACCTTCCGGCGAAATCACAGAATAAACGCTATAACCCAGCATAATCACGTGGTCAGCTACGCCAATCGCCAAGGCACCGCCTGAACCGCCTTCGCCAATAACGGTGGAAACTACCGGCGTTTTTAGATGCGACATCTCAAACAAATTACGCGCAATGGCTTCCGACTGGCCGCGCTCTTCCGCCTCAATCCCCGGATAGGCGCCCGGCGTATCGATGAAAGTGAAAATCGGTAATTTGAACCGCTCTGCCATTTTCATAATACGCAGCGCCTTACGGTAACCTTCTGGATAAGGCATACCAAAATTACGCTGGATTTTTTCCCGCGTTTCTCGGCCCTTTTGTTGACCAATCACCACCACCGGCTTGCCATCAAGCCGAGCCAAGCCCGACACGATCGCAGGGTCGTCACGAAACGTACGATCGCCGTGCAATTCATCAAAATCAGTAAAAATGGCCTTGATGTAATCCAACGTATAAGGGCGTCGCGGGTGCCGCGCCAACTGGGTCACTTGCCAAGGCGTTAACTTAGAAAAAATACTGGTCGTTAACTTCTCTGCTTTGTCTTGTAGGCGAGCAATTTCTTCGCCCAGACTCACCTCACTGCCATCTCCAACTCGACGCAATTCTTCGATTTTGGCTTCAAGCTCAGCAATCGGCTGTTCAAAATCAAGAAAATTTAGATTCACGCTGCTATGTCCTTAAATTGAGCATCATCTTCACCCCTACGCTTGGGACCATAAACCACGCGCACATGGTCATTGCCCAGCTGAGACTTAAGCTGATGAATTAATCCATCTTCTGGTCGCACCCGCCAATTAGCACCGAGCATAACTGACGCTTTCGCCGAAATACCCTGATAACGCACCCGAATTGGCGTTTGGCCACCCTCTACATAGGGGTGCAACCACTGTTGTAATTTGGTAACAAAATGCCGCTGCTGCTCTAATGAGGCTTCACTGGCATCGGTTATCCAATCAATTTCAATGCCGCGCACCCGTTCAAATCGAGCCTGATCAATATCCGAAATATGATCGGCTGAAATCAAATAACCATTAATAAAATCGTCGTAAGCCATGCCACCAGCAACAATCAGAAGCTGGTCGACCGCAAAATACTGTTCGTGCTTAACATAGTCATCCCAGAACATCTGCACTTCGACGCGCCCAGTGCGATCATCCAGAATCAAGGTTGCACGTTTGCCCTGCTTTAAGCGCACGCCAATCACCCAACCAGCCACCGTTACCGGCACGCGTTTAGGCCGGCGGAATTTCTTCTCGCCATCATCGCTACTCGGTTCTTGGTCGCGGGGTTGTTGGGCCTCAACCTGCGCGGTTAATTCGGCGATGGAACCGCTGCGCAATTTTTCAACTTCCGCTTCGTATTCCAAAATCGGATGGCCCGTTAGATAAAGCCCCAAGGCCGCCTTCTCTGCGGCCAAGCGCTGGCGTTCACCCCAATCCTCTTGGGTTTCAGCAGCGGTAGCCGGCACTTCCATTTCCTTCACTTCTGCGAGGCCAAACATGTCATTTTGACCCGCAGCAGCATTACTCGCAGCCTGCTCCGCCGCTTGGATAGCATTGGGCAACTGCGCCATTAAAGTTGCTCGGTTGGCACCCAAACTATCTAAGGCACCCGCTTCAATTAGCGTCGTTAATACCTTGCGATTGGTTTTCTTTAGGTCAACCCGATTACATAATTGATAAAGGTCTGCATAGGGACCATTCAGATCCCGCTCTACGATAATGCCTTCGATCGCAGCAAGGCCAACACCCTTAATAGCACCTAGCCCGTAGAGAATCTGGTCCTCCGCTACCGGCGTAAATTTATATTGAGAGCGATTTACATCGGGCGGTAACACGGTTAAGTCGAAGCTATTGGCATCATGAATCAACCCCACCACTTTATCGGTGTTGTCGATATCTGCCGACATTACCGCAGCCATGAACTCGGATGGGTAATGTTTTTTCAGCCAGGCGGTATGGAACGTTAGTAAGGCGTACGCAGCAGAGTGCGATTTGTTAAAGCCATAACCCGCGAACTTCTCGATCAAATCAAAAATATAGCCAGAAGTTTCTTCTGGCACGCCATTACCCTTGGCGCCTTCAACGAACAGGGCTTTTTGCTGCTCCATGACGTCGAACTTTTTCTTACCCATCGCTCGGCGCAAAATATCCGCGCCCCCGAGCGTGAAGCCCGACAGCACCTGGGCAATTTGCATAACCTGCTCTTGGTACAGAATCACGCCGTAAGTGGGTTTTAGAATCTCTTCCAACGAAGGGTGCGGATATTTAATTTCTTGGCGGCCATGCTTACAGGCTACAAAGTCATCCACCATGCCTGAGCCAAGCGGACCAGGTCGGAATAGCGCCACCAGCGCGATAATGTCTTCAAAGTTGTCAGGCTTAAGTTGGCTCAGCAACCGCTGCATGCCACCCGATTCCAACTGAAATACCGCGGTGGTGCGACCACTTTGTAGCAATTCGTAGGTTGCAGCATCTTCCAAGCCCAGCGCCATCATATCGAGCGCGGGCTTGCCCTCGGTGTTACGCCGCGCGTTAATGGACTTCAAGGCCCAGTCAATAATGGTTAGCGTTCGCAGGCCTAAGAAGTCAAACTTCACTAAGCCCGCAGCTTCAACGTCGTCTTTATCAAACTGGGTAACAAACTGCTCAGTGCCGGCTTCACAGTACAGCGGTGTGAAATCAGTGAGTTTAGAAGGCGATATGACCACACCACCAGCGTGTTTACCGACGTTTCGAGCCACCCCTTCAAGCGCTTTGGCGCTGTGATAAAGCGGCGCGATTTCTTCATCTTCATTATCGATCGCTTTTTTAAGCTCTTCGTTTTCCTCTAGCGCCTTTTCCAGCGTCATTCCCACGTCATTGGGAATCATTTTGGCTACTTTGTCGACCTGACCAAACGGCAACCCAAATACACGCCCTACATCGCGGATCGAAGCCTTAGCCGCCATGGTGCCGTAAGTAATAATCTGCGAGACCTTTTCGCGACCGTATTTCTGTGCCACGTACTCGATGACACGATCACGGTTTTCCATGCAAAAGTCGATATCAAAATCGGGCATGGAAACCCGTTCTGGGTTTAGAAATCGCTCGAAAAGCAGGTCATAAACCAATGGATCTAAATCAGTAATTTCGAGCACATAGGCCACCAAAGAGCCCGCGCCCGAGCCCCGACCCGGACCCACCGGAATATCGTTTTTCTTAGCCCAGCGAATGAAGTCAGCAACAATCAGAAAGTAGCCTGGAAACTCCATGCCGATAATACAATCCAGCTCAACCTTGAGGCGCTCGCCGTAAACCTGACGATCTTCTTCCTCATTAACGGGCTCGCCTGCCGCGCGCTCCAATTCCCATTTTTTAGCTAAACGGCGCTCGAGGCCTGCCTCGGAATCGGCCACCAAGAAGGTATTTACGTCATAACCTTCAGGCACTTCAAAATCGGGCAAAAAGCTTTTACCCAACTGCAGCGTGATATTGCAGCGCTTAGCAATCTCAACCGTGTTATCAAGCGCTTCGGGCAAGTCGGCAAACAGCGCTTCCATTTCTTCTGGGCTGCGCAGGTATTGCTGTTTGGTGTAATTTTTCGGGCGTCGCGGATCAATCAGGGTATAACCGTCATGAATCGCCACTCGGGTTTCATGGGTATCAAAGTCATCAACACTGGCAAAGCGCACGTCATTCGTCGCAACTAATGGCACGCCCAACTCAGCCGCAAGCGGTGCAACCGCTTGAATATAATTTTCTTCGCCTTCTTTGCCGGTACGCTGAATTTGCAAATAGAAGCGGTCTCCAAACAGCGCTTGCCAGCGCAATATCGCATCCCGCGCAGAAGCGTCGCGTCCAGCATTTAATAGCTGCCCCACTTCACCTTCTAAGCCGCCGCTCAGCGCAATCAGGCCTTCTTGATGAGCTTCTAGCCACTCATATCTGAGAATTGGTGTGGCCTCAATCTCTTGGCCTTGGGTGTAGCCCAAGCTGATCAACTCGGCAAGATTCCTATAACCCTGATCATTACTGGCGTAAATCAGCAAGCGCGTACTGGTTTTGGCTCCTGGGGTTAAGACACGCACATCCGCGCCAGCAATTGGCTTCACACCGGCTGCTAACCCGGCACGATAAAACTTAACCAACCCAAACAGGTTCATTTGATCGCTCATTGCCAAGGCGGGCATACCGAGCGCAGCAGCCTGCTCCATCAATGGTTTGATGCGCACTACACTATCAACGAGCGAATACTCGGTATGCAAAGCTAGATGGACAAAGGGTCGAGCCATAAATGCGTAAACTTCTGAAAGCAGCGTAGGTCATTAGAATTTGATCACAGTGTAATCAATTTGAAGCGGTTTATGTCCGCGAGTCACCACGTGAATGATCAATAGAATTGAAAACCGCTTCAAGTGTTGGCCACAAAGCCTTATTATTAACGCCAGTATTACAACCCTTTCGCTTTATCGGAGACGCCGTCACTCGCCCCTAGGTTGAGCATGGCAAGGCGGAGATTTTTTGCTCGAACAACTAACGCAAAAACCATTAATCGCCTCTGCGCTAAAGCGCAGTGAGCAAACTGCACCTAAAGTTGCCACTTTGGTGCTGATCGGACTATCACTATGGTTGTTAGCCGCTATCGTCTGGACATTAGTGCCAGCGCCCGCGCTACCCCAAGCGCCCACCCAAGCGATTACCACCGCGGACCGAAGTAACAGTAGTACCAGCGTTAACATCAGCGCGCTCAAGCAGCGGAATTTATTTGGCAAAGCCGGCGTGGTACCGCGAACTGCGCCCAAACAAGAAACGGAAGACGCACCCGACACCCGTCTAAACCTCACCCTCGCAGGCGTGATCTTATCTGACGACCCCAATTTATCTCGTGCTCTCATTAGCGGCAGCAATGGCAAACAAAAATCCTATGCCATTGATGACGATATCGAGGGAGCCAATGCTTCCCTCTACGAAGTTCACACTGCCCATGTAATTTTGCAACGCAACGGCCGTTACGAAACCCTACGACTACAAAAACGCAAAGCTGGCGCAACTAGCAGCATGCGCACCACAAGTCTCGCCAGCAGTGGCGCCAGCACTGATGTAGCCAGCAAGCTTAAATCGGTGCGGGCAGAAATTTTGCGCGACCCCTCTAAAGCAGCGGACTTTATTCGAGTTCGCCCGGTCTACTCTAAAGGCCAACTCACCGGATACCGTATTTACCCAGGCAAAGATCGCGCCTTATTTACCAAGGTCGGACTGCGCTCGGGCGACTTGGTGACCAAAATTAATGGCGAAGGATTAAACGACCCGCAAAAAGCCTTTAGCATGCTGTCGACCTTAAGCAACGCGACCAGCATTAGCCTTGAACTCCAACGCCGGGGTCGCACAGAAAATGTTTCTGTCGACCTAGGCAGCTAAATTCCGTAAGACAATAACGATATGAAAACTCGGTTTACCTTTATGTCACTCCGCCGCATCACCTCTGCCCTGGCCCTGCTTAGTCTAAGCTTCGGCTTGAGCTTTAGCAGCACACTCTGGGCGGATAGCATCACGCTGAATTTCAAGGATGCTGATATCAACACGGTGATTGAAACCGTGAGTGAAACCACCGGCCGAAACTTCATCGTTGACCCGCGGGTTAAGGGTAAAGTTACCGTTATCTCTGCCGCACCCATGAACAGTGACGGCCTCTACCAAACCTTCTTGTCGATTTTAGAAGTTCACGGTTTTGCTGCCATTCCATTTGGTGACACCACTAAAATTGTGCCGCAAAACGACGCTAAACAACTGGGTCGAGACTTTGAAAGTGAAGCTTATAGCGATGACCTAGTCACTCGTGCGATTGCTATTCAGCATGTGACCGCCGCGCAACTGGTACCTATCTTGCGTCCGCTACTGCCACAATACGGCCACCTCGCTGCCTACGCGCCAAGTAACATCCTTATTATTTCTGACCGCCAAGCGAATGTAGGCCGAATCCTAGATCTCGTTCGCCGCATTGACCGACCCGGTGATGCCGAAGTGGACGTGGTGACCTTACAGTTTGCCAATGCGACTGATGTGGTGAAGATGCTGCAGTCCATTAGCAAAGCCAGCGGGCAAAAAAATGCTGCCGAAACCGTCAGCTATATCGCCGACCCCCGCACCAATTCTGTATTGGTTTCGGGCGATCGTGCTGAACGCATCCGCGCCGCCGAACTCATCAAACACCTCGACACGCCCAGCGAAAGCAATGGCAACACCTCAGTAGTTTATTTGCGCTATGCGAAAGCCGTGGACCTTGCCAAAATTTTGCAGGGATACGCTAAAGCTTCGCAGGAAGCCGAAGGCAAAAAAGGCGGCGCATCCGGCAGTGACGTAACCATCCTTGCTGACGAAGCCACAAACTCTTTAGTCATGACTGCCCCACCCCGCATTAGCAAAGAGTTGCGCGAGGTAATTGACCGTCTTGATATTCGCCGTGCACAAGTACTGGTAGAGGCCATCATCGCTGAAATCAGCATGGAGAAAACCTTCAAACTTGGGTTTAACTTCTCCGGCCTTAGTGAAGCCGGTGGTTTTATTCTTGAAGCAGGCGGACTCGCCCAAAGCACTGCTTTAGCAGGCGCAATTAGCGGCAACCCAGCGGATATCGGCGCCGCCATCGGCGGGCTTCCCGGAGCCACATTTGGTGGTGCGTCAATCCGAAACGGCGACATCGAATTCATTGGCTTGCTACGAGCGGTATCGACCGACGCCGACAACAATGTAATTTCTACGCCCAGCCTGTTAGCGATGGACAATCAAGAAGCCGAGATCAGCATTGGCCGAGAAGTGCCTTTCGTAACTGGCTCGTTCTCAAACACCGGCGGCAACAACACGGTAAACCCCTTTACTACCATTGAGCGTAAGGATGTCGGCGTAACACTCAAGATTACACCTCACGTCATCGATAATGGCACTGTTGAGTTAGACATTTACCAAGAAGTATCGGGCCTAGTTAGCAGCGCGGTTTCAGGCGCATCTGACTTGGTCACCAATAAACGCACTATTGAAACCACCGTGATTGCAGATAATGGCGAAATCATTGCCTTGGGCGGGCTGTTAGAAGATGACAGCACAGATGGTCGAACCAAAGTTCCCGTGTTAGGCGACATCCCATTAATTGGCGGGCTATTTCGTAGCAAAGATAAACGTCGTACCAAGCGCAACCTCATGGTATTTATTCGCCCGATCATCCTCCAAGATGGCCAAGACCTACGCCGCTACACGGCTGATCGCTACAAATTGCTACAGAAGCTGCAACTCTCTCAAGCCAAAACTGGCGGCGGCGTACTCCCTCCGTTGCCCGGCAACCCTGGCCCAAGCATTCCAGAAAAACGCCAGCGTCAGGACGTAGTGCCTGTGTATCAACCACCCGAAGAACGTGAATACGAAGTCCGTAATCCGCAGCATCGTGTGGGCCCGAGACGTTAGGTCCCAACCGCGACTATGAACGACATGCTGGAACAAGAAAACGAGCAACAACTGGCCACCAGTGAAGCGACAGACGGCTCGCTTGAGACGCCCCTGACCAACGCCGGCAGTCTGCCTTCTTTCGCGTTTTGCCGGCGCCATCGAATTTTGGTACTGAGCGAAGAACGCGGCCTCGTAGCCTACGGCGATAGCTCGACCAGTCTTGCTAGCCTTGCCGAAGCCCAACGCCTGACCGGACAGCGTCTTCCCTTTGAACGTTTGAACGCGGATGAATTTGATCGCCGCCTGCAAGCTGCCTACGAAGGCGGTTCCGATGGCGCTATGCAAATGGCTGCCGGCCTCGATGACGAAATGGGCCTTGAGCAAGCGGTACTCGACTTACCGGAGCCAGAAGACTTACTCGACGCGGAAGATGACGCCCCCATCATTCGCCTGATTAACGCGCTGTTAACCGAAGCCATCAAAGCGGGCGCATCCGATATTCATATCGAACCCTACGAAGACCGCTTGGTCGTACGCTTTCGGGTGGATGGCGTATTACGCGAAGTACTTGAACCACGCCGTGCCGTTGCGCCGTTATTGGTTTCTCGTATTAAAGTCATGGCGCGGCTGGATATCGCCGAGAAACGCGTGCCGCAGGATGGCCGTATCGGCCTACGTATTGCCGGCCGCGCGGTTGATGTGCGGGTGTCTACCATGCCCTCTGCCCACGGCGAGCGCGTGGTGCTGCGTCTACTCGACAAACAAGCTGGCAAGCTCGACCTGTCTCATCTCGGCCTAGCTGAGCGAGACCTGCCACGCTGGCGCGAAGCCATTAGCAAACCACATGGCATTGTGTTGGTCACCGGCCCTACCGGCTCGGGTAAAACCACCACACTTTATGCCGCGCTTGCCGAACTCAACGACCGTCGCCGCAATATTATGACGGTAGAAGATCCTGTCGAATATTACTTGGATGGCATCGCCCAAACACAGGTTAACAGCAAGGTGGATATGACCTTTGCTCGTGGCCTACGGGCAATTCTGCGCCAAGACCCTGATGTCGTTATGGTAGGCGAGATTCGCGACTTAGAAACCGCGGAAATTGGCGTACAGGCCTCGCTAACGGGCCACATGGTATTTTCTACCCTGCATACCAATAGCGCGGTCGGCGCCATCACACGTTTGCGCGACATGGGCGTCGAACCATTTTTACTATCGTCTTCGTTAGTCGCGATTTTGGCCCAGCGGTTAATCCGAAAAGTTTGCCTAGAATGTCGCGAGCCTTACCAAGCACCCGCCAGCGAGTGTGAAATGTTGGGTGCCGATCCAGCCAACCCGCCCACGCTGTACCACGCCAAAGGCTGCGAACACTGTAACCATACCGGATACACCGGTCGCTCAGGGATTTACGAACTGATTACCGTAGATGCGCCTCTACGCGAGTTAATCCATGATGGTGAATCAGAATTGGCTATGAATCAGCTAGCCCGTCAACAAGGCCCAAGCCTGACCCAAGACGGCTATCAAAAAGTACTCGACGGCCAAACCACGTTAGAAGAAGTGTTGCGCGTCACCCGCGCCAACTAACCACCCACACAAGGGCTATTAGCTTACTATGGCGGCGTTTGAATATATTGCACTCACGGCAGCCGGTAAACGCAAAAAAGGCGTTATCGAGGCCGACAGCCCCCGCCAAGTACGCCAAACCCTACGTGAACAAGGCCTCGTGCCGATGGAGGTTAACGAGGCGGCCGAAAAAGCGCGGGGCGGCAAAAACCAGCGCAAACCGCTCTTCCAGCGGGGCGTAAACACCACTGACATGTCGTTATTGATGCGGCAAATTGCCACACTGGTGCAGTCAGGCATGCCGGTTGAAGAATCACTATCAGCAGTGGCTCAGCAAACCGACAAACCGCATGTGAAAAGCTTAATTCTAGCGATGCGCGGCAAAGTGCTGGAAGGCCACTCGCTGGCCACCGGCATGGCGGAATATCCCCATGTGTTTACCGACCTCTACCGCGCCACTACTGAAGCCGGCGAACATTCTGGCCATCTAGACGTGGTATTAGAACGTTTAGCGGATTACGCCGAGATTCGTCAACAGATGCGGCAGAAAAGCCTGCTTGCCCTCTTTTACCCCATGATATTGAGCCTAGTGGCACTCACGGCCATCATTGGCCTGATGACCTTTGTGGTGCCAAAAGTTGTCGAGACTTTTGAACGCCAAGCCGCCGAACTCCCCGCTCTCACCAAACTGTTAATCGCCACGAGCGATCTGCTGCGTGAAAACGGCCTGTTACTACTGGTACTTCTAGGCATCAGCTTAATTGGCGCGCGCGTTGTTTTTGCACGCCCCTTAGCTAAAGCCTGGCTACACGGCTTCTTATTGCGAATCCCGCTAGTGGGCCGGTTAAGCCAAGGTTTTAACTCGGCTCGCTTTGCCCGCACTTTTAGTATCTTGGCTTCAAGTGGCGTACCGGTACTGGAGTCGATGAAAGTCAGCCGGCAAGTCGTCACCAATATCCCTATGGCCGAAGCAGTCGACAAAGCCATTGACCGCGTACGCGAAGGCCAACCGATTAACAAAGCCTTAGCCGCTTCGGGTTACTTTCCTCCCATGATGTTGCACCTGATCGCCAACGGTGAAGCATCAGGACAACTGGATGACATGTTAGAGCGTGCAGCGATTAACCAAGAGCGCGAACTCGACACTACTGTTAGCGCCCTAATGGGCGTACTCGAACCCGCCTTAATTCTTGCCATGGGCGGTTTTGTGCTGCTCATTGTCTTGGCGATTCTGTTGCCTATATTTAATCTCAATAGCCTGGTGCAATAACGGGAGCTGACCTAGTGAGTGCAGTACAAATCATTATTACCGTGGTTGTGCTGATTGCCATTATCGGCCCGCTCATCACCCTTTATTACTCGCGCCGCATCAACGACCTTGATAGCGTTGAGCACCACCCAGAGAACAACGACTGGGATGACGAAGACGATGATTGGGGTCATAAACCATGAACGCCACGCAAATTTTTATCAGCATGGTGGTTTTGCTAGCGGTACTCGGGCCGATTGTGGTTTTCTTATACACCCGAAAAATCGCCCAAGTCGACAAACATAAATACCAAAATTGGCGTTAGCCCAACGCAAAGGAGCCTCGTGGATCAAGCCATCACCAATGCGAGCCTAGCGGAACGCGATCTTAAAGTGCTTTGGCACCCCTGCACCCAAATGAAGGACCATGCAGAGGTCCCGCCCATTCCGATCAAATCCGCCAAGGGCGTTTGGTTGCACGACTTCGATGACAACCGTTACATCGACGCGGTGAGCTCCTGGTGGGTCAACATTTTTGGCCACGGCAACAGCCACATTGCCGACGCGATTAGCAAACAGGCCCATCACTTAGAACACGTTATTCTCGCGGGCTTTAGCCACGAACCGATCGTGAAACTATCGGAACAGTTAGTGCAACTCACCCCACCGGGCCTCGATCGCTGTTTTTATGTAGACAACGGCTCGTCGGCAGTCGAAGTCGCACTAAAAATGAGCTTTCACTACTGGCTAAACGAAACAGGCAACAGCAAAAAACAGAGTTTTATTAATCTGGCCAACTCCTACCATGGCGAAACGCTTGGCGCGCTAGCAGTCGGCGATGTAGGGCTATACAAAGACACCTATGGGCCGTTATTGCTTAACCCCATTACCGCTCCCAGCCCAGATGCCTATCTCCGTGAAGAAGGCGAAACGGAAGAAGCCTTCGCGTTACGCCAAGCGGATGAACTAGAAAAGATTCTGCAGCGCGAAGCTGAAAATACCTGCGCAATTATCCTTGAGCCGCTCGTGCAATGCGCGGGCTACATGCGAATGTATCATCCAATTTACCTTCGCCGGGTTCGGGAGCTTTGCGACCAATACAACGTGCATTACATTGCCGATGAAATCGCCGTGGGTTTTGGCCGTACCGGCACCCTATTTGCCAATGAACAAGCCGATGTCAGCCCCGACTTTATGTGCTTATCGAAGGGGTTAACCGGCGGCTTTATGCCGCTGGCTGTTACCCTCACTAGCGATAAAATCTATCAAGCCTTTTACGATGACTACCAAACCCTAAAGGCCTTTCTGCACTCACATAGCTACTCGGGCAACCCAATTGGTTGTGCTGCTGCGTTAGCAACGCTGGAGTTGTTTGAAAAACAGAACCAGATAGAAAATAACAAGGCCACTGCTGCCTATATCCACCAAAAGCTGAGCCCACTCGCCGACCACCCCAATGTGGCCGACTTCCGCCAAACCGGCATGATTGCAGCGTTAGAACTCACACCCGATGGCACAAAAAATACCAGCTACCCTTGGGAAGAACGCCGCGGTTTACGGGTTTATCAGCACGGCCTAAAAAACCAAGCGCTGCTGCGCCCGCTCGGCAATGTGATCTATTTGATGCCGCCTTATGTCATCAGTGAAAACGAGATAGATCATCTCACTGATGTAATTATTCAAGGCATTGAGCTAGCAACCGACTAAACCACCTGCTGCGTGACCAATTCCGCTACCGATTGCATCAACTCGGTTCTCGGCGATGTATTCCGCCATACCAGCGACATCACCCGGTGCGGATTACCGGCGAGCTCCTTAATTGCCAATTCAGAGGCAATATTGGCCCACGCGCCTTGAGTAGCTAGCCGCGGCAATAGAGTGACGCCTGCACCGATTGCGGTCATATGCCGAAGGGTTTCGAGGCTGGTGGCACGATATTCACCATGCTCACGCACGGCAGCACTATCGCAAATTTCGAGTGCCTGATCGCGTAAGCAATGCCCCTCCTCTAGGAGCAGTAACGACTCACCTTCTAGCGTTTCGAGGCTGACATTTTTTGTTTTGGCTAAATCGTGCCCCTTCGGCATGGCTAGCAAAAACGGCTCATCAAACAAATGCGCCGAGTCACAGCCTTCCGGTGGCTCGGTAGCCAGAATACAGGCATCCAATTCGCCCTTATGTAAGCGCTCTAGCAAGACCGCAGTTTGGGATTCTTCGATCACCCAATTAACCCGCGGCAATGCTTTCTCAAGCGGTTGCATGATCAACGGCAACAAGTAAGGCCCGGAGGTTGGGATAACCCCTAAACGAAACCGGCCCTGTAAAGGGTCTTGGTATTGCTTGGCCAACTCCACCAAGTTTTGTGCCTCAGCATCAATCGCAGCGGCACGCTCAGCGATTAATTCCCCGACTTCGGTCAAACGCACATTGCGCCGATTACGTTCTACTAGGGACACACCAAGGTATTGTTCAAGCTTTTTGAGCTGGGCTGACAAAGTGGGTTGGGTAACAAAACAAGCATCGGCAGCTTTGCCGAAATGCTTATAACGCGCGAGCGCGGCTAGGTATCGAAGGTCACGTAGATTCATAGGCTGATTATTTTTATATAGTTACCAATCTATCTAAAATAACAATTAAATAGACAGTGCAAAAGTTACAGCAACAAAAAAACCGGCATAAAGCCGGTTCTTTCGCTAAGAAAAAGACTTAGCCGACTGAAAGGCTTAGGCCAACTTTTCTTTAATACGTGCTTTACGGCCGCGTAGCTCACGTAGGTAGTAAAGCTTGGCGCGACGAACGTCACCACGACGCTTCACAGTGATGCTATCAACCAATGGGCTGTAAGTTTGGAAGCTACGCTCCACACCAACACCACTAGAGATCTTACGCACGGTAAATGCAGAGTTAAGGCCACGATTGCGCTTGGCAATTACCACGCCTTCGTAAGCCTGAAGGCGCTCGCGAGAGCCTTCTTTAACGCGAACTTGTACTACTACAGTGTCGCCAGGGCCGAACGCAGGAATTTCTTTCTGCATTTGCTCTTGTTCAATTTCGCGAATGATATTGCTCATCTCGCCGTCCTCATTAACAGTAAATTCACTCACCACCGTCTTGATCTACTAATAAATCAGGACGCCGATCTTTTGTTCGTTGCAACGCTTGAGCCTTTCGCCAACGCTCAATTGCTGCATGATCACCGCTTAACAACACATCAGGCACTTTCCTGCCTTGCCATTCAGCGGGCCGCGTATAGTGCGGACAATCCAGCAGGCCATCCACAAATGAGTCCTGCTCTGCTGATTCCTGGTGACCCAACACGCCGGGCAATAAGCGCGACACGCTGTCCACCACCACGAGTGCGGCTAATTCGCCGCCGCTCAGCACGTAGTCGCCAATCGACACTTCCATGCTGACATGCTTATCTAATAAGCGCTCGTCAATTCCTTCATAACGACCACACAATAGAGTGATCGCTGGCAGCTCTGCTAATTCACTCGCTAATTGGTGATCTAGCTTCTTACCCTGAGGGCTAAGATAGATTACCGGCGAGTCTTCAACGCCTGCCGCCTTTTGCGCCTGTTGCATTCGTTCAACGCAATCATCTAATGGCTGCGGCATCATCACCATGCCGGGGCCACCACCAAAAGGCCTATCATCTACAGTGCGGTGGTTATCAGTAGTGTCCTCACGAGGATTCCAATACTGCAGCGTTAACGCTTCCTTCTGCACTGCTCGTCCAACCACGCCGTAGCTAAGGCCAGACTGCATCATCTCTGGAAAAAGGCTGATAACATCAATTCGCATGTTGGGTAATCTCTCAAAATACCGTTATAGGTACTCTGGATCCCAATCGACCAGAATTTGGCCAGCGTCTAGGTCCACCTTTTTCACAATTGGCCCGGTAACAAACGGCACTAGCAAGGCATCATCACCTTCACCTAATACCAACACATCATTAGCTGCAGTTTCCTGCATTGATGTGACCTCACCCAGCGTTACGCCAGCTTCAGTAACTACCGTTAAGCCAATTAACTGCGACCAATACCAGCCCTCTTCTAACGTTGGTAACTGCGATGGCTTAATCGCCAACTTTTTACCAATTAGGGTGGCCGCTAGGTCGCGGTCATCAATTCCCTCAAGGTGAGCCACAATGGTTCGCCCTTGAGACCGCGCTGCTTTCACCGGAATGGCCTTCCAGCCATTCTTTTGCTCCAACAGCAGCGGATTGTAATTTGCGATATTTTCGCGTGGCTGGGTCCAAGAAAAAACTTTTATCCAACCTCTAACGCCATGAACCCCAGATACTTTGCCAACAATAATGGGCTTATCTGACATGTTCGACTCTAGCGCTAGTAAACACCTCTACCAGAGAGGTAGTGATTATTCCGCAGCTGCTTCAGCAGTAGACGCCGCAGTCCAATCTTTGTGCAATTTCTTAACACGATCAGACGCTTGAGCACCCTGGCCTAGCCAGTACTCATAACGCTCACCCTGAATCTCAATACGCTTTTCAGCACCACGAGACATTGGGTTGAAATAACCAACACGCTCGATAAAGCGACCATCACGAGGACTACGCTTATCGGCTACAACAATGTGATAAAACGGGCGTTTCAAAGAACCGCCACGAGCAAGACGAATGGTAACCATTGATACTTCTTTTACCTGTACAAGACTTGGCGACCAGCGCCACAAGGGCGCGTATTGTACGGAAAACAAAGCAAAATAAAAGCGCTAAACCGCTTATATGTGTGTTTGTTGACGACTAAACCACAATTTATGGGGGTTATCGCTAAAAAATAGCGCCAGCTGGTCGTTTCAGCAGAGCAAATCGCTTTAACTACAGCGTTTAATCGCTCCAATAATTAGGCCGCCATTAGGGCTAACGCCAATTTAGTCCCTAGCCAGCCCAAATTCATTGCCACCCAAGCACCCAACACCCATTTGGCTGCGGTTTTTTCGCGCCAACCTTTTAAACGCCGACCCATTAACAGTACCGACAACAACAACAGCGCCAGCAAAGCAAAAAATACCTTATGGGCCAACTGCTGCGATAGCAGGCTATACACACTTGGAATGCCGCTAACTACCGCCAGCGCCACCAAGGCCCATGCCAATTGGGTAATGCGTAACCAAGCGCGCTCATTTTGTTCAAGCGAGCCAGCGCCGGGGAAATGGGCAAGTTGGTGCTGTTTAATCTTATTAGACATCCACACTACTGCCATCGACTGCATCGCAGCTAGGCTAAAAGCAGCATAGGCTGCAACCGACAACAGTACATGTAGTAATAGCGACAAATTCATCTCGCTATCGCTGCTGCTGATGGTCGCGGCATCAAGCCCCCACAAAGGCAGCATTAATACGCTAGCAAACAGCAAACATAAGTAACCGGCCAACGGCATTACCACAAAGGGCTGTATCACTAGCCATAAAGCAACCGTCGCTAGGCCTGCTCCTGCAGCGCTAACCCACACGCTATCGGCACCGGCAAAACCATTGCCCCAAAACACCAAGGCGGATGCCAAACCAAGCCCCGCCAAAATGCCAGCCCATGCCGATTTGGCCTGACCGCGCACGCCCCTAGCCGCCACCAAGGCGGCTGCGAGCACCAACAATTGAGTCACAAGCAAACTAATCATGCAGAGAATGGTGGCACAGCACGCCCATCACTCCAAGCGGTTCGTTATAATCAGCAGCAATTTACTGCTATCTGAATCCAGAACTCCATGTTTAACAACCTCAGCAACCGGCTTGGCGACGCCCTTCGCAGCGTAAGCGGCAAAAATAAACTTACCGAAAACAACATTAGCGACAGTCTGCGCGAAGTGCGCATGGCCCTACTAGAAGCTGATGTAGCGCTACCCGTTGTTACCGCGTTTATGGACCAAGTGAAAGCACGCGCGCTTGGTACCGAGGTCGCCACCAGCCTGAGCGCCGGTCAAACCTTCATTAAAATTGTTAATGAAGAGCTGACCAAGCTCATGGGCGAGGCAAATGAAAGCCTCAATCTACAAACCCAGCCACCCGCAGTGATTCTGATGGCGGGTTTACAGGGTGCGGGTAAAACCACCTCTACTGCCAAACTGGCAAAACACTTAATGGAAAAAGAGAAGAAGAAAGTTCTTCTCGTGAGCGCCGACGTTTATCGCCCGGCTGCGATCCAACAGCTAGAGACACTCGCCGGACAGGTAGGTGCTGAGTTCTTCCCTTCTCAGGTTAAGCAAAAGCCGGTAAAAATTGCCAAAGCTGCAATCAAACACGCACGCCAGCATGCGATTGATGTGGTGATTGTGGATACCGCGGGTCGCTTGGCGATCGATGCCGACATGATGGCGGAGATTAAAGCGGTACATAAAGTTGCCGAACCGGTTGAAACCCTGTTCGTCGTCGACAGCATGACCGGCCAAGATGCCGCCAATACCGCCAAAGCCTTCCACGATGCCCTACCGCTGACTGGTGTGGTACTCACCAAAACTGACGGTGACGCTCGTGGCGGTGCTGCCCTTTCGATTCGTTTTATTACCGGCAAGCCGATTAAGTTCTTGGGTACTGGTGAGAAAACCGAAGCCTTAGAGCCCTTCCACCCTGAACGCCTAGCGTCGCGCATTTTAGGTATGGGCGACGTGCTGTCGCTAATTGAGGAAGTTGAGCAAAAGGTAGATAAGCAGAAAGCCGAAAAGCTGGCCCGCAAAATCAGCAAAGGCAAAGGCTTTACCCTAATGGATATGAAAAGCCAGCTGGAACAAGTGGCAGGTATGGGCGATTTAGCTGGCATGCTCGGCAAACTGCCCGGCATGGGCCAGATGGCGGGTCAAATCAACAATGCCAATATGAACCGCGATCTGCGTCGCCAAGTAGGCATTATTAACAGTATGACTCCCAAAGAACGTCGCAACCCTGACATCATTTCCGGCTCTCGTAAGCGTCGCATCGCCAACGGTGCCGGGCTACAAATTGCTGACGTAAACCGTTTGCTAAAACAGCATAAGCAAATGGAAAAAATGATGAAGAAGATGGGCAAAGGCGGCATGAAAAACATGATGCGCGGCATGAGTGGCATGGGCGGTGGCGGTATGCCACCCGGTGGTATGGGCGGCGGCATGCCCCCAATGGGTGGCGGCGGATTACCACCGATGGGTGGTGGCGGTGGCGGCTTCCCGTTTAAGTAGCCTAGCCCACCCTGTCTAAGCAAGCTGGCTTAACGACGCCAACTCAGCTTTACTAAAGCCCGCTTCCAAGCGGGCTTTTTCATTAAAGGGCGGCCGTACTACGCCGTTGTACTGATCCAACAGCTCAACAAAGGTAGGTTCTGGTGCCAAACCTCGCTGGTCACAGCAATACTTAAGCCAACGGCTACCGATTTCTACATGCGCGACTTCTTCAGCCAGAATCACTGACAACGCGGCGACGCTTTTATCGTCCCCAGCCGCCGTCAGTTTTTCGATCATTAGTGGGGTAACGTCCAAACCGCGCGCTTCGAGTACCCGTGGCACCAAGGCCATCCGCACCATCACATCGTGATCGGTTTTGCAAGCGGCTTGCCACAAGCCGTTATGTGCCACTAGGTCACCATATTGCATATCTAACTCGGCCAAGCGTGCTGACAGCAACTCAAAATGTCGGGCCTCATCGTCAGCTACGCGTAACCAATCCAGGTAATACTGGTCGGGCATATCCCGGAAACGCCACGCCGCGTCTAGGGCCAAATTAATGGCATTAAACTCAATATGAGTGACCGCATGAATCAAGGCTTTTCGACCTCTTAACGTAGTTAAGGGCCGATTTTTACTGAACCGGGGCGCCACCAATTCTGGCGCCTCTGGCCGGCCCGGATCGGGCACCGCTACGACTGGTTGCGGATCAGCTTGAGGCTGCCAACCCTGTTGGAGGGCTTGTTGGTAAAGCGCATGTACCGCTTGGCATTTCTGCTGCGGCTCGCACAGCATCAAGGCCTGATAAATCAGGTCATACATCGGAATCAGCGCAACAAGAAACCGGCTTAGGCGAGTCCGCGGGCCAAATCGGCAATAATATCGTCGGCTTCTTCCAAGCCCACGGCAATACGTACCAAGCCTTCTGTTACGCCAGCTTTGGCTTTTTCAGCATCACTCACACGGCCGTGCGTAGTGGTGGCAGGATGAGTAATAGTGGTACGGGTGTCACCTAAGTTGGCAGTGATCGACAACATTTTCACGTTGTTAATAATTTTCCACGCCGCTTCGCGACCACCATCGACTTCAAACGAGACGATCGCACCAAATCCGTTCTGCTGCTGCTTGGCCAACTCATGTTGAGGGTGACTAGCAAGCCCAGGATAGAACACCTTGGCAATCTGCGGCTGCGCGGCCAAATATTCGGCTACTTTTTGTGCGTTTTCGCAGTGGGCTTTCATCCGTAGGCGCAGTGTTTCTAAGCCCTTAGTAAACACCCATGCGTTAAACGGGCTCATGGTTGGGCCTGTGGTACGCACAAACTTACGCACGGTTTCTTCGTGTTCTGGGTCGGCACCTAAGATGGCACCACCAACGCAGCGGCCCTGGCCATCCAGATATTTGGTTGCCGAGTGCACAATAAAGTCAGCGCCCAAGGCAAAAGGTTTTTGCAATGCTGGCGTACAGAAACAGTTGTCGACTGCCAACCACGCACCATTGTCATGCGCCAAGGCGGTTAACGCGGCCACATCGCCGATCGCCGTTTGTGGGTTTGAAGGTGTTTCTAGAAACAACAGCTTAGTGTTGGGTTTAATTGCACTTTTCCAGCTATCCAAATCAGCTAGATCGGCAAAGGTCACCTCAATGCCCAAACGCGGCAAAATGGTTTCAAACAACACCGAGATGGTGCCAAAGATGCTACGCGAGGAAACAATATGGTCGCCCGCCTGCAATAACGACAAGCATAGGCCGGTGACGGCAGCCATACCGCTAGCCGTGCCTTGGCACCACTGCCCTTCTTCTAGCGCGGTTAAGCGATCTTCAAATACCCGTACTGATGGGTTGGTGAAACGCGAGTAAATATTGCCCGGCTCATCACCAGCAAAACGTGCGGCTGCCTGCTCCGCGCTATCGAACAAAAAGCTGGAGGTGGCGAAAATGGGGGTCGAATGTTCGCTCTCGTTAGTGGGCGTTAAGCCCGCACGCACGGCACGCGTGTCGAACGACCAATCTTCATAATCCCGTGGATACTTATCACCCATTGTTGTTTTGTCCTACTTTCGCTCTAACTTACGTTGCGAATATCTAATGTAACGTCTTTATTACCTGAGGCGGCTTTTTTGGTCTTCGCATCGTCGTTACGCGCTTCGTCAATACGACGCAGGTAATTGTCGTCGATATCACCGGTAATGTACTGACCGTCGAATACCGAGGTCTCAAATTGATCAATCAAACTATTGCCCGCCGCAACCGCATCTTTTAGACGCTCTAGGTCTAAATAGAATAATCGATCAGCACCAATTAGCTCAGCGACTTCTTCAGTTGTACGGCCGTGCGCAATTAGCTCGCTAGCGCTTGGCATATCAATGCCATACACATTCGGATAACGAACCGCAGGCGCTGCTGACGCCATATAGACATTCTTCGCACCCGCATCGCGCGCCATTTCAATAATCTGGCGCGAGGTGGTGCCACGTACGATAGAGTCATCGACTAGTAATACGTTTTTGCCGCGAAACTCTAAGTCAATCGCGTTCAGCTTCTGGCGGACTGATTTCTTACGCTGGGTTTGGCCCGGCATAATGAAGGTACGGCCCACGTAACGGTTTTTAATAAAGCCTTCGCGATATTTCACGCCCAAATGGAACGCCACCTGTACTGCCGAGGTACGGCTGGTGTCAGGAATCGGCATCACCACATCAATTTCGTGATCTGGCCACTCTTCCAAAATTTGCTGGCCAAGGTTATCGCCCATACGTAGGCGCGCCTTGTAGACTGAAATATCGTCAATGATCGAATCGGGTCGAGCCATGTATACGAATTCAAACAAGCATGGTGTCAACTTGGGATTAGGCGCGCATTGTTTAAAGTGCAGCTCACCATCAAGGGTGACCACTAAGGCTTCACCTGGGGCGACATCCCGCAAAAAGTCGAACTCGAGGGTACTCAGCGTTACCGTTTCAGAGGCAATCGCAACTTCCCTTTTACCTTCGATCTCACGCGTACCGACCGCCAAGGGACGTATCGCCAAGCTATCGCGAAACGCTACCAAACCGAAATTAGGAATCAAAGCGACCACCGCGTAAGCGCCCTTACAACGCCGATGTACGCCTTCCACTGCGGTAAAAATTTTGGCTGGGGTTAACTCTGCATGAGGAATTTGCTGTAACTCGCAAGCCAATACATTAAGCAAAACCTCAGAATCAGAGGTTGTATTGAGATACCTTAGGTCACGCTCTAACAGTTCTTTACGCAGTTCGTCCGCGTTGGTTAGGTTGCCATTGTGGGCAAGCGCAATACCGTGCGGAGAGTTCACAAAAAAGGGTTGGGCCTCCGCAGAGCTGGATGAACCAGCTGTTGGGTATCGCACGTGGCCAATACCAAAGCGACCTTCCAGCTCCTGCATATTGGCTTGGCTGAAAACGTCTTTCACCATGCCATTGTCTTTTCGCAGGTGTAAGCGACCTTCCTCGTCACTGGTCATAATGCCTGCTGCATCTTGACCACGGTGTTGTAAGACTGACAACCCGTCATATAACAATTGATTTGCTGATTGCGTCGCAAGAATGCCGACAATTCCGCACATAATGGTGTTTCCGCTATTCGCTTATCCAGCGTTGGCTGGTGGCTGGTTGGATTGAGGTTGATCTTGAATCTGTGTCGCTGATTCGGGCGTTGACATTGGAGCCGCGCTGTCAGCATCTTGTGCGGGCGTCTGTGGTCCTATCTCTTGGCTGAAGCTATCAGCCATGTCAGAACCCACTGCCCACAGCCAGTCTGAGAATTGATTAAAATGGGGGTACAACTTAGCTTCGCTACCCCAGGCATCAACCGGCAAAGAGATAACCCGTGCGCCGAGTAGTAACAACGCGACCACGACCGCACCACGGGCTGCGCCAAGCATGATGCCCAGTGAACGGTCAGTGCCACTGGTGCCAAATTCGCTGAAGAACTGGCCGATTAACCAGTTCACAATCCCACAACTCAACAATGCCGCTAGAAATAAGGCGACTACTGCGGCCCAATATTGCAAGCTAGGATCAGCCAACCAGCGACCGAAATATGGCGCTGCGTCAGTCGCAAATTGAAACGCGACAACAATGGCAATGGTCCAAGCAGCCAGCGACAACACCTCACGCAGAAAACCTCGCGCGAAGCTGACCAGCGCAGAGATCACCACCACTGCCAGAATTACGTAATCAATAACTGCCATATCGTGCCAGATTGAGATTGAGTTCGGCCTCTATTTTAACGTGAATGTCATATAGAAGTAGCGCAAAAACCAAATTTAGACCCGATAGTTAAGAAAGGCTAAGCGGGTGGATTAACGCGGTGTCATTACCAGCGGTTGTAAGCCATGTTTTTTAGCAATCTGGCGAGCGAGCTTTTCCGCTTTCGCGCGATCTCCATATACGACCACGCGCACGGCATAAACCGTTTTTCCGCCCACTTGGTTGCGCGCAATTTCAATTGCTGAGGATCCCGCCGCAACGCTGCCCCGCAATGCCTCCGCATTAGCCAGTTGCGAAAAACTGGCCAGCTGAATCCAATAATCAGGCGCGCGGGTCTGCCCAGTCGCCTCGGGAGCAGCCTTGGGAGCCGAACCAACTGAACTCTCGCCGGCTGTGGTCGTAACGTTATTACCCTCTAACGCCACTAAAGCTGGGGTTGTCGCTGCTAAACCGTCAGCCGTCTCGGCTTGTGCTCTGGATTTCCGCACCACGCCATCTTTATCAAACCAAATTGCGTGTTTCTGCTCCGCAGTCGGTATGAGTTCAGCATCGGCCTCTTTGTTAACCGCGCGCCAAACCAAAAATGCAACCACCAACACGCCGGCCAAACCGGCCATGAGCAGTAACAACAACTTGTCATCTCTGTCATCTGCCGAACCACCCGGCGAAGCCCTATTCTCTCCTAGCTCTACCGCTGGTTTTACGCCCGCTTTATTCGTCATATCTATTCTTAAATGTTAGAGGCTATTGTGACTAGTCATCGTGGCCACATGCTGCAGCACTGCACCAGCGGTTTCAAACGATCCAAACACGATGATTGCCGATTCCGAGTCCGACGACGCGGCCAATGCCGCCTCATAACCGCGTACCGCACTGGGCGCGCTTTCCGCGGTAGCGCCCAATTCTCGCAACGTGCTGGTTAACGCCTCTGCCGACATCGCACGCGGCGAATCAAGCTGGCAACAGATCCAATGTTCGATAGTGGCTAGCAAGGGACCAGCAATTTCGGCAACAGCCTTATCGGCATACGCAGCGAATACCGCCGTCCAATGCAACGGTGCGCCATTACTCCGCTCAACTTCGCGTAATTTCCGCGCTAACAATGCTGCAGAATCTGCATTATGAGCCACATCAAGCACCACTAGTGGCTGTGTTAATAGGGTTTGAAAACGGCCTGGCACGGCAGCTTTTGCGAAGCCACGTTCACGTTCAGCATGGGTTGTCGCTAATGCTGGGGGCAATTGCTCTAAAGCAGCCCAAGCCCCCCACCTCGTACTTAGAGGCAATCCAAGTAAGTTAGGTGTACTGGGCAAGTCTTGCTGGCCTGCATATTGATACAGCTTGGCTCCGCAGGTGTGCGCGTGGTCAACAACCGAATCCACCGGGTCCGCGTCGGCATAGACCGCGGCCCTGCCGGAGCGAAAAATTCCAGCCTTCTCAAAACCAATTTTTTCGCGGCTATCACCAAGCCAATCCATATGATCTAGGCCAATATGGGCAACTACAGCAACCGTTGCGTCAAATACATTAGTGGCATCCAAACGGCCACCCAGACCTACCTCAAGCAGCACCACGTCGACCCGTTCATGCACGAAGTGCCACATCGCCGCCAGCGTCAGATACTCAAAATAGGTCAGAAAAACATCATCTTGAGCATCAGCTACGGCCGTCAGTGCCGTAACAAAGTCGTGGTCAGCAATCGGCAATTGGTTAATCGCGATACGTTCATTTAACCGAACCAGATGGGGTGAGGTATAGCAGCCAACCGCATAGCCGGCTTCCTGCAAGCAGGCTTGCAGCAACGCGACCGTACTACCTTTGCCGTTGGTGCCAGCAACGGTAACGATGGGAGGTAGTTGCGTCTCAACAAACAGGCGTTTGCTAACGGCAGCGACGCGACTGAGACCAAGCTCAATATGGGTCGGATCAAGCGAGTTTAGGCGTTGCTCCCATTCCGCGAGCGTGGAGATAGCCGCCATTGGCTACGCGGCGTGGTGCATCAATTTCGCTAACAAAGCGTGAATGCGCGTGCGCATCTTACGGCGGTCGACAATCATATCGACTGCGCCATGTTCCAACAAAAACTCGGCACTCTGAAAACCCTTCGGTAATTCTTGTTTCACGGTTTGCTGAATAACGCGCTTACCCGCAAAGCCGATGGTGGCTTTCGGCTCGGCGATATTGATATCACCCAACATAGCAAACGACGCCGATACACCCCCGGTAGTAGGGTGACAAAGCACTGAAATATAGGGCACACCGGCGTCACTTAAACGCGCTAAGGCACTGCTGGTTTTGGCCATCTGCATCAGCGACATTAAGGCTTCTTGCATCCGTGCACCGCCACTAGCGGAAAAACAAACCAAGGGAATGCGCTGTGCCAAGCAATATTCGGCTGCGCGAAAGAATTTTTCGCCGACAACACTACCCATGCTGCCACCCATAAAGCGGAAATCGAAGGTTAACACCACCACATCCAGACCATTCACTCGCCCTTTCATCGCAAGTAATGCGTCTTTTTCTTCGGTCGCTTTTTGCGCGGCGACCAAACGATCTTTATAGCGTTTACTGTCTTTAAACTTGAGCGGGTCAACCGATTCAAGTGAAGCAAATAATTCTTCTCGACCTTCTGCATCGAGAAATATATCTAAACGTTGGCGGCCGGTCAGCGGTTTATGTGCGCTGCACTTAGGACACACTGAGAGATTCCGTTCAAGTTCGGCGCGGTAGAGAATTTCATCACAGCCGTCGCATTTCACCCATAGCCCCTCGGGCACTGACTTGGCTTTCTCGGAAGGCTCAACTTTTGGTACTAACTTCTCAAACCAACTCATCGCTCAACCTTTTCAACCCCTACTGAACTTTTGTTACGCCACGACCGCTGTATTTATAACCTATTTAGCGTCTATTGCGTGACGAATTTCGCTGAGAAACGTCTGCGTAGCTTCTACCAAGGCCTCCGTAGTGGGCGCTACTGCCTGCAACGCCTGAATCATGGCTGAACCAATGATCACTGCATCAGCTGCTTCACTCACTGCAGCCGCCGTCTCGCCATTACTGATACCAAAACCGACACCGACCGGTAAGTTGGTGTAATTGCGAATTTCCTCTACTTTGCTTGCCACTGCGCCCACATCCAGCGCGGCAGAGCCAGTAACCCCTTTCAGAGACACGTAGTACACAAATCCGGTAGCTTCTGCACAAATCGATTGCAGCCGCATCGGAGTACTGGTCGGCGCCACTAAAAATACGGGATCAAGCCCAGCCGCTCGCATGGCGGCAAATGCCTCTTTGCCAGCTTCAGGGGGCAAGTCCACTGTCAACACGCCATCAACACCGGCAGCCGCCGCATCCGCCGCGAATTGGGCATAACCGCGTACTTCAATCGGGTTGCAATAACCCATTAGAACCACAGGTGTGTTGTTATCCTGCTGGCGAAACTCGGCCACCAAGGCCAACACGTCGGTTAGCGTAACGTTGTGTGCCAAAGCCCTTTCGCAGGCTGCCTGAATCACCGGTCCATCGGCCATGGGATCTGAGAACGGCACGCCGAGTTCAAGTACGTCAGCTCCCGCAGCAACCGCGGCATGCATGATCGCAACCGTGTGCTCAGGCGCAGGGTCGCCAGCGGTAACATAGGGGATTAAGGCTTTTCGGCCCGCCGCTTTTAACTCACTAAAGCGCTGTTGTAGGCGGCTCATAGTTCAATTCCTTCTACACGGGCGATGGTGTTTACGTCTTTGTCGCCACGGCCTGATAAGTTAACCAAAACACGTTGACCCTTACCTAACTCAGCGGCAAGCCGAGTAGCAAACGCTAAGGCGTGACTGGTCTCCAGCGCAGGCACAATGCCTTCCAAGTTGGTGAGTTGGTGGAAAGCCGCGAGCGCTTCTTTGTCAGTCGCTGCGACATAACGAGCACGGCCAATATCTTTCAACCAAGCGTGCTCGGGTCCAACACCGGGGTAGTCCAAACCGGCCGAGACCGAATGAGTGCCGATAATTTGGCCCGCGTCATCTTCCATTAAATAGGTCCGGTTGCCGTGCAACACGCCTGGGCGGCCGGCACACAAAGGCGCCGCATGACGGCCGGTTTCAACACCATCGCCAGCCGCTTCGACACCGTAGAGCGCGACATTCTCGTCGGCCAAGAAAGGATGAAAAATACCAATCGCATTGGAGCCACCACCGACACAGGCCACCACCGCATCGGGTAATGCGCCAGCTTGCTCCTGCATTTGGCGACGGGCCTCTTTACCAATCACGGTATGAAAATCACGTACCATTTCAGGGTACGGTGCTGGGCCAGCCACGGTGCCGATGATGTAAAACGTGTCGTCCACATTGGTAACCCAATCTCGCATCGCCTCATTGAGCGCGTCCTTTAGCGTGGCGGTACCCGAGGTAACCGGTACGACTTTAGCGCCTAGCATTTTCATGCGATACACATTGGGGGCTTGTCGTTCGACGTCATCGGCACCCATGTAAACCACGCATTCTAAGCCCAAGCGAGCCGCTACCGTGGCCGTCGCCACACCATGTTGGCCGGCGCCGGTCTCAGCGATAATGCGCTTTTTGCCCATTCGCTTAGCCAGCAGTGCTTGACCAATGCAGTTGTTAATTTTATGCGCGCCGGTATGGTTTAAATCCTCGCGTTTTAGCCAAATTTCGGCGCCGCCCACTTCTTCAGTCAAACGACGGGCTAAATACAACGCCGAAGGCCGACCCACGTAATGTTTAAGGTCGTCTTCGTATTCCGCTAAAAACTCAGCATCATCGCGATACTTCGCCCAGGCCTTGCTTAGCTCAGCCAGCGGCTCCATTAAGGTTTCCGCAACGAACTGTCCACCGTAAGGGCCAAAATGGCCGTGCTCATCGGGCATTATCTGGGTCGGGTCGAATTGACTAGTCATGTATTTACTTAGTGTTAAATCGCTAACGTTTGCGTTTGAAGCGGCCTAGCCGCAGCCGCTGCTACACGTTGGCCGGGTTTCTTGCGGCATTTACAAAGGCATTAATCTTGTAACGAGACTTAATGCCCGGAAGGTTTTCTACCCCTGAGCTAACGTCCACAGCCCAAGGTTGAGCAGTTGCCACCGCAGCCGCCACATTGCTGGGGTTTAAGCCACCAGCGAGAATAAAGCGGCCTCGCAACTCAGCAGGAATCAGGCCCCAGTCGAAGGTGGCGCCACTACCCCCGGCTTTCGCTTCACCATGTGAATCCAACAACAGTCCACGAGCTGCAGGAAACTTTTTGGCTTCGGCCAGCACATCGGCTGGTTGATCATGGTCGCTCATCCCAAGGGCTTTTATCCAAGGCCGATTGAACTGTTCACAGAACTCTGCTGTTTCATTGCCATGAAATTGGAGCATGTCCGGCCGAACCTGTTTGCATACCTGTTGCACCAAACCCACCGTCGGGTTTCTAAACAAGGCGACTACAGTCACAAAGGCAGGCACACTGCTTGCGATTTTTTGCGCGACACTTAGCGTAAGGTTTCTGGGACTGGCTGGATAAAACACCAAGCCGATGGCGTCAGCACCAGACTCGACCACCCAGTGCGCCTGTTCGGTCGTGGTGATCCCGCAAATCTTAATTCGAGTTTGTCGAGCAGCGTTCAATAGAAGGCAACCAATAAAAATTTGAGTCGGGCCAGTTCAAACGATGCAACCGTTGTAACTATCAACGCCGCGAGGCCCTATAAGTCATGATTTTACGGCATTCAGCCCGTTAGGTCAGTAGCAACTGCCCAACTTCTCGGCCCGATATGGGTAATTCGAAATGATCCGGATAGAAGGCACGAATAAAATACAAACCGTTAGCATCTGCCGCCATTCCCGCTACCGTGCGATCGCGATGCTCAAGCACTTCTCGAACCCATTCAACCGGGCGCTTTTGGTTACCCACTTTCAGCAACGTGCCGACAATATTGCGCACCATATGCTGCAGGAAGGCATTGGCTTTAATATCCAAAATAACGAGGTCACCTACCCGCTTAACAGAAATGGCTTGCACTTCACGCACTGGCTGGTGGGCCTGGCAACCAGAGGCCCGAAAGCTAGAAAAGTCATGCTCTCCCAGCAAAACCTGAGCCGCTTGATGCATTAGATCGGCATCAAGCGAATATTTGTACCAGTTGACCCGTTTAGCCAACAGCGCAGAACGACAGCTTCGGTTAAGAATCACGTATTGGTAACGCCGTGCATGCGCCGAAAAACGCGCATGGAAGTCATCCGACACCGTTTTTGCCCAGTGCACACTCACCGTGGAGGGCATTTTGGTGTTTACGCCCTGAATCCAGTTGCGCGCGTCTCGCTCAACCGTGGTGTCGAAGTGCACAATTTGTTCGAGCGCATGAACACCAGTATCCGTGCGGCCCGCACAATGCACACGAACCTCTTCATTAGCGATGATTCTTAACGCTTTTTCTAGATCTTCTTGTACCGAGGGCGAGTGATCTTGCAACTGCCAGCCGCAATATGCACTACCGTCATATTCAACACCTAATGCAACACGAGGCATTACAACACCTTAGTGAATAGCGTGACGGACAAGCCGTAAAAAAGGCTGCTAATACTCAATAGCAGAACAAACCATCCATATTGCTGCCGCGTGGGGAATGGGACCACAGCCTGGCCTTGGCTATCGATTTCATCCGATGTTTCAGCAACGCCCTGCGCCAATGGCAATTCTCCGCGTTCTGCAGCCAGCAACACCTGGCCCGTAGCCTCTAGCCAGCCTTGCTGCTTGCGCGACACCAACTGCTGCTGCAAGTCAGCTACAGTATGCATAGCCAATGCTAGCCGCCTTACCAAAGGATCGGTGTTTAGACCCACCCACCGCAACAAACCCAGCAAACGCGACAAGCTCACGGCCAAAACATCCGCAGATAATGGCTTAATAGACCACATCACAGCGGCCACCAAGCTACTCAACAATAGCGCGCGGTAACCCGCTTGCGTCAAGCCTTCTCGGGTTGGCATGTTCACGCCGGCGATTTCCCACAAAGGCAAACCGGGCGTAAACCAGCCGTATAAAACAAATAACGAGATCATAAGCCATTTGAGGCGTAAAACGGTTCGCCACCAGTCGCCCAACGTCCCAAGCCGATAACATAGCCACAATAGCGAGCCATGTATAACCACGACCATTAACGGCAACGACAATGGCAAAAGCACGGCTAATAAAAGGAGAATAACAACACGGTGTTGTGGGTGAATCGGCAACGCTTGAATAGCCATAACAGCAACTAGGAAACCCGCAAACCTAATAGCCCTCGCCGCAACTAGGCCAAACTATCAAGTAGGGTTTGTGCCTCCTGCTGCTGGGCCGCATCACCTTGATCAAGCACCTCATTCAGAATACTGCGTGCCTCGTCTGCATCGCCCATATCGACATATACACGCGCTAGATCCAACTTAGTCGCAACTTGGTCGCCGCCACTGATTTCACTAACATCTGTGCTAGCTGAGTCGCCAACAGGCATAGCAGGCTCGTCATCCAGCTCTACTATTGGCGTTAGCGGCTCATCCAGTGCCTCCTCAGCACTCTCCTCTGCCAATTCGGTCAACGACTCGGCAATGGATTCGTCGTTAGGCTGCGATTCAACTTCAATCTCTTGTAGCGAAATATCAGCATCCAATTCAGTCAAACCTGCCCCCGGCTCGGCCAACTGTGACTCGATCTCTAAGCTTTCCAGTTCCGCCTCATTCAAGATAGGTAGCAACTCCTCAGCGTCAGTCTCAGAGGCGGCCTCCACACCCAATTCGTCACCCAACTCTGGCAGTTCAATATCAATTTCAGTTGCAGCTTGCTCAGCAGTCGTGGACGCATCTGGCTCAGCTTTGGGCGCAGAATAATCATCCAGATTGAAATCAAGCGGCGAGTCCTCAACGGGCAAGCGGCGTTCAACACCGAGTTCATCAACGTGCTTCGGAGCCAGATCCGACGCTTGATCACCCTCCTCTAACGAGTCTAGGGTCGGCTCATCAATAGGGTCGGTATTTTCTATAGTAGGCTCGTCGGCCACTAGCGGCGGCACGGGCGCCGAATCCTCTGCGCTTAACATAGACGGACGCTCTGACTTGGCTGATTTCGGCATAATCAAGTTTTGCTCAATAAATGCCTCTACCTCGTTATCAATCTGGGCATCATCACCTGTTGGAACGCCTTCGCTCGCAGGCGCACCAGCCGTAGTAGCCAACGGCCCCGCAAATAGCACTTCATCGCCATCATCATCATCGAAAGATAACCGGCTCTTATCAACACCACGTTCTTGCTTACGCGTAAGCACAAACAGCAACGCCACTAATAGCAAGGCTACAACAATAGCCACCGCTAACAACAACCACCAGAACCACCCGACTACCGCGGCGGGCGCAGCCTCTGCTTGCTGAGTGCCTGTTAACTTGGCTTTTTCCACTTTATCAAGACGAGTCTGAAGCTCGGACAATTGCTCGGAACGAGCAGCCAACAAGGCGCGGATCTCCTTGAGCAAAGCCTCGGTTTCGTCTATTCGACCACGCAATAGCGCGTTTTCGTTTGCGAGTTGACGCTCTCGGCTCGAACGTACGTCGGCCAGTGGCGCTGAGTCAGGTTCTGCTGCACCAACTCCACCACCTGTCGCGTCTAACTCGCCCGGACCATTGCCAGCACTATCGTCGCCACCACTACCGACAGCAACCACAGTTTCTAAGGGCAGCAACTCTAATTTATCGTTGCTAACGGCAGGGCTGTTCTGCGTAACTCGGCTTGAGGAATTTTCTGTCGCAGACTCAGGTTCAGGCTTAGGCTCTGGCTCGGCTTCTTGAGTGATGGCTCGCTGCGTGTTGGCAGCCGCTTGCGTTTCGCCACTGGCATGGGACCGGCTGGTATTCGCTTCGCTGACATTACCGGTCGAAGCGCCATCTGCAGAAGGCGCTGCTTTGGATTTACCCGCAAACATGCCCGGTGGAGGTCGTTGCAAACGTGCCGCTTGAAAAACCAGTTCCCTCGCTTGAACGGCTGGCATCGCCAACATTTCAGCTTCGGTTGGCACCGTTAGTGTGGCACCCACTTCAAGGTGGTTAATGTTGCCCCGCACAAATGCCTCAGGGTTAGCCTCATAAAGCGCCCACACCACTTGATGCATGCTTAAGTCGGTGCCCAGAAAAATGCCCTCAGAAATGGTGGACAAACTTTCGCCTCTGCGCACTGGCCCATAACTGCCAGTGGAGAGCGCATTACTGACTAAGAAAGGATTTACATTACGCCTAGTGGATGTAGGGGCTGGCTGGTTTTGGCTAGGCACAGCAGCACTGACGCGCGGTGTTGCAACCGGTGCGGTATTGGCGGGAGCCAAGCCTGCGGGGTCCAGAAATACCGTATATTCACGCAGCAAATGGCCGCCAGACCAAGACGCATCAACCAATATAACCAGCAAGGGCTCACTGACCGGCTCCTCGGTGCGTAACGTCACCGCCAACTTGCCACCGCCGGTAGATTTAAAGCCAAACTTAATTCGATTAACCGCACTCGAAGGCGCCAAGCCAGCTCGCTGCCAATCTTGCTGGCCCGCCAGGCCGACACGCAAACTACCTAATTCACTGGCCGAGGCTGAGTAAACGGGAATACTGCCACGCAGCGGTTCGTTTAAGGGGGATTCAATTTGCACTTCGCCCAAGCTGAGTGCATAGGACAGGGAAGAAACCAGCAACAACAAACATGCCGAGGCGCATCGCATAAACAAAGGCATACCCCCCAACTGTGATCTTCTCGCACGGCAGCTTTTACGCACCTAAATCCCCTATACCTGCTTGGGTGCAGGTTATTTAATTATAGCTGCCCGCTGGCCACTTTGTGGCCAGCGGAAATCGCTTACAGGTATTGCTCAGCCAACAGCTCGGCAATCTGCACGCTATTTAGCGCAGCACCTTTACGAACATTATCGGCTACTACCCACATGTTCAAGCCGTTGTCGGTAGAAATATCTTCGCGAATACGGCTCACAAAAGTCGGATCCTCACCCGCCGATTCGGTCACAGCTGTCGCCCAACCGCCGTCAGCACGATCATCAAGCACGGTCACGCCCGGAGCAGCGTTCAACAGCTCAGTGGCTCGAGCAGCAGAGATGTTGTCGCGGGTTTCGATATGGACGGCTTCTGAGTGACCGTAAAACACCGGCACACGCACACAAGTTGGGTTAACGCGAATACTCTCGTCTTCCATGATCTTGTTGGTTTCCCACACCATTTTCATTTCTTCTTTGGTGTAGCCATTCTCTTGGAACACATCGATTTGCGGCAGACAGTTAAAGGCGATTTGCTTAGGATAAACCTTGGCTTCCGCTTCCTGACCATTCAGCAGCTTGGCAGTTTGGCCCGCCAGCTCTTCAATTGCCGCTTTGCCAGTGCCAGACACCGCTTGGTAAGTCGACACGTTAATACGAGTAATACCAACAGCATCGTGCAACGGCTTCAACGCTACCAACATTTGAATGGTTGAGCAGTTGGGATTCGCAATAATGCCGCGTTGCTTGTAGTTAGCAATGGCATGAGGGTTTACCTCTGGAATCACCAACGGCACATCTTCGTCGTAACGGAAGTGCGAGGTGTTATCAATCACCACACAACCAGCTTCAGCTGCTACTGGCGCCCACTTTTCTGACACCGAACCACCGGCGCTAAACAGGCCAATTTGAGCTTGCGACCAATCAAAGGTATCCACGTTTTGCACAGTAATATGCTTACCGTTGAACTGCACCTTGCCGCCCGCTGAACGCTCAGAGGCTAATGGGTAAAGATTACGTACTGGAAAGCCGCGCTGTTCCAGAATCGAAATCATGGTTTCGCCTACCGCACCAGTTGCACCTAATACCGCGACATCAAATTGCTTACTCATTACTTCTCGATTCCCTATTTATAGTGCAGCGACGACGGCATCGCCCATATCGCTACAGCTAGCGTTACCGCCAATATCAGCAGTACGCAAACCGCTGTCTAATACTTTACTTACTGCCGCATCAATGCGATCGGCCAAATCACCACGATCCAAGCTATAACGTAGCAACATGCTCAAGCTCAAAATAGTGGCTAATGGGTTAGCGAGGTTTTGACCGGCAATATCCGGCGCCGAACCATGTACTGGCTCATACATACCAAAGCCGCTGGCGTTCAGTGAGGCCGATGGCAACATACCAATAGAACCCGACAGCATCGATGCTTGATCAGACAATATATCGCCAAATAAGTTATCGGCCACCATCACATCAAATTGCTTCGGCGCGCGCACTAGCTGCATGGCAGCGTTATCAACATACATGTGGCTTAGTTCGACTTCTGGGTAGTCTTTCGCCACCCGTTCCATCACTTCGCGCCACAGTTCCGACACTTCCAAAACATTGGCTTTATCAATTGAACAAACGCGCTTGTCACGCTTCATCGCAATTTCAAATGCACGACGACCAATACGCTCGATTTCGAATTCGGTGTAGGTCAGGGCATTCCATGCATGACGGCCGCCTTCTTGTTGAGCACCTTCACCTTCGATACCACGTGGTTGACCGAAATAAATACCACTGGTGAGTTCGCGCACAATCATGATGTCCAAACCCGCCACCACTTCTGCTTTTAGGCTAGATGCCTCCGCCAACTGCGGATACAACATGGCCGGACGCAGGTTGGCAAATAGATCCAGGTCAGCACGAATGGCTAGCAAACCACGCTCTGGGCGTAATGGGCGGTCAATCGCTTCCCACTTGGGGCCGCCTACCGCGCCCAACAGGATGGCGTCGGCTTCGCGCGCCTGCTGCTGAGTTTTTTCTGGATAAGGATTACCCAGCGCATCGGTCGCACAGCCACCTAACAAACCCTGTTCGGTGGTGACATCTAGATCACTGCTTGCAACCAACTTAGCCAAAACCTTCTCGGCTTCAGCCACAATCTCAGGACCAATGCCGTCACCCGGCAATAAAAGAATTTTTTGTGTCATAGCTTTTGTATTAGTTAATTAGCCTTAGTTAAACAACCAAGGCGCGGCGCTCTTACGTTGCGCTTCGTATTGCTTGATTTTGTCGGCCTTTTGTAGCGTTAAGCCGATGTCATCCAAACCTTCTAGCAAACAATGCTTACGGAACGGGTCAATCTCAAAACCCCAACTCTGATCAGCTGCGCGTACTTGCTGCGAAGGCAAATCGATGGTGATTTCAACGCCTTGATTTGCCAGCTCAAACAAGCTGTCTAACGCTGCCTCCGGCAAAATTACCGGCAACAAGCCATTCTTAAAGCTGTTGTTAAAAAAGATATCGGCATAAGACGGCGCAATTACCGCGCGAATACCGTAATCCGTTAGGGCCCATACCGCATGCTCACGAGAAGAACCGCAACCGAAGTTTTCGCGCGCCAACAAAATGCTGCCGCCCGCAAATTCCGCTTGGTTCAGCACAAAGTCGGCATTCAGCTCACGCGTGCTCACATCAATGTCTAAATCGCCCGGCGTGTTGTAACGCCAGTCATCAAACAGAAATGGGCCAAAACCAGTGCGTTTAATCGACTTTAAATACTGCTTAGGAATAATCGCATCGGTATCCACATTGTTGCGATCCAACGGAATCGCCTTGCCGCTATGGGCTACAAATTTATCCATGGTTAGATATTCCTTACGTCGACAAAGTGGCCATTTACCGCTGCCGCGGCAGCCATTGCTGGGCTCACCAAATGGGTACGGCCACCTTTACCTTGGCGACTTTCAAAATTACGGTTTGAAGTAGAAGCACAACGTTCGCCAGGCTCAAGGCGGTCGGCATTCATCGCCAAACACATCGAACAACCGGGTTCACGCCATTCAAAGCCGGCTTCCACAAACACTTTGTCTAGACCTTCGGCTTCCGCTTGCTGCTTCACCAAACCAGAGCCTGGAACCACCAGCGCCAATTTGATGTTGTTCGCCACTTTGCGGCCTTTGGCCACAGCGGCGGCAGCACGCAAATCTTCAATCCGCGAATTCGTGCACGAACCGATAAACACTTTGTCTACGTCAATTTGCTCGATCGGGGTTCCCGCCTGCAAATCCATATAAGCCAGCGCTTTGCGCATGCCGTCGGCTTTAACTTGATCAGACTCATCATCAGGGTTTGGCACCACGTGACTCACCGGCACCACCATTTCGGGCGATGTGCCCCAAGTGACTTGCGGAGCGATGCTAGCGGCATCAAGCTCCACAACTTTGTCGAACACCGCGTCAGCATCTGAATGCAGCTGACTCCATTCAGCCACCGCTTGCTCCCACTGCGCATCAGTCGGGCCGTATGGGCGGCCTTTCACGTAGTCGATGGTGGTTTGGTCAACCGCCACCATGCCGGCGCGCGCACCGGCCTCAATCGCCATATTGCACACCGTCATCCGGCCTTCCATGCTGAGGTCTTCAATGGCCTCGCCAGCGAATTCCATCGCATAACCGGTGCCACCGGCGGTGCCGATTTCACCAATAATGGCCAACACAATATCTTTTGCGGTAACGCCCGGGCCTACATGGCCATTCACGCGCACCAACAATGATTTGGACTTTTTCTGCACCAAACACTGGGTAGCCAGTACATGCTCAACTTCTGAGGTGCCAATACCAAACGCCAAGGCACCAAAAGCCCCATGAGTGGCGGTGTGTGAATCGCCACAAACCACCGTCATGCCCGGTAGCGTGGCGCCCTGCTCTGGGCCCACCACATGTACAATGCCTTGGCGCACGTCGTTCATTTTGAACTCGGTAATACCAAATTCATCGCAGTTGCTATCCAGTGCATCAACCTGAGTGCGAGAAATCGGGTCTTTAATACCGTGTATACGATCTGCGGTGGTTGGCACATTGTGATCGGCCACCGCCAGATTGGCGTTGAGCTTCCACGGCTTGCGACCCGCCAGACGCAGGCCTTCAAAAGCCTGTGGCGAGGTCACTTCGTGAACCAAGTGGCGATCAATATAGATTAGCGAGGCACCGTTCTCGTCGGTGTCTACCAAATGCAAATCCCAGAGCTTGTCGTATAACGTCTTGCCGCTCATCGCGTCAGTACCTATTCGTAGCGGGTGGCTAATAAATGCCCGCAAAACAGCCAAACGAATCCAGAGCCAAACGCGCGGGTTAGTACAGTCGCTATCGCAGCTACTGCCAACCTGCTGTGCTCCTCAGATTCAGAAGAATGTACTTCGCGGACGAAAGAGCTTGATTTTACAGTCTGGAGGGCCGAAATCCTAGCCAGCCGATGACAAAACCTAGCAGCGCAATGCCCGAGGCAATGGCAAAGCTAGCCTCTGCACCCACACCTTCCCAAGCATGCCCCATTAAGTAGGCGCCAATGGCGCCACCCAGGCCAAAGCTCACGCTGCTATAAAGCCCCTGTCCGCGCGCTTCCAAGCCGTCTCTGAAGTAGCGATGAATCAGCTGAATCGCGGCCGCGTGATACACGCCATAAGTCACCATATGTAAGGTCTGTGCGAGCAACACAACCGCCAATTGGTCGGGCCACCACGCCGTTAACTGCCAGCGCAGCGCCGTCACTACCAGAGACAGTAACAACAGCCATTCCGCGGATCGACGCCGCAATAAACTAGCGGTGATCCAAAACACCAGAATTTCAGCAATCACGCCCAGCGCCCAAAATGCCGAAATCGCTTTCCCACTGTAGCCACTTTCCTGCATCCACAGCGAGAAGAAGGTGTAATAAACCGCATGGCTAATTTGCATTAAGCAAATCACGGCCAACAAGGCCATGACTGGCTTTTGCGACAACACGCTACGTAAGTGGCCCTTGGGCTTTGCCACTCTGGGCAGCGTGACTTTAGGCAAGCAAAACGCGGCCACAATCATGCTGGCCAGCCCAAACACCACCAAATCCGGCATCCGCTGGTAACCCAGTTGGCCAAGGTATTGGCCGCCTAACATCACCGCCGCAATAAACCCAACCGAACCCCAGGCGCGCAAGCGCCCGTAATCTTCAGTGCGCTGCCCCAATAGCTGTAGCGTAACCACTTCAAACTGGGGCAAAGCAGCATTCCAAAACCAACCCATGGCGGCCAAAATCAGTGCGAGATGCCAAAAGCTGGCGCCCCAATAAATGGGCAAAAACGACACCAAGGCCAGCACACTAGTGAGCTGAATTAAGCGAACCGGCTGGCCTTGATGATCAGCCACCCAACCCCAGAAATTAGGCGCAACAATCCTCGTCGCCAGCATCACAGCCAGCAACTCACCGATTTCTACTGCCGAGAACCCCTGGTTTTCTAGATAGACCGGCCAAAACGGCAGGAACAAACCCAGAATAAGGAAGTTAGAAAAATAAAAGCCCGCGAGGCGGGCCGTTGGCACTTGAGCGCTCATGGCGGCCGGCGCTTATGCTTGCGCCGGCACTACCGGAGTTGACACTTCAACGTCGCCATTTTGTGCGCGATTACGAAGAATATGATCAATCAACACCAAGGCCATCATGGCTTCAGCGATTGGGGTGGCACGAATACCGACACACGGGTCATGTCGGCCCTTGGTACGCACCTCAGCCGGGTTGCCATCAATATCAATGGTTTGGCCGGGCAAGTGAATGCTAGAAGTCGGCTTCAAAGCGATATGGGCAATCACGTCTTGGCCAGAAGACACACCGCCTAATACACCACCAGCGTGATTCGACAGAAAACCATCAGGCGTTATCTCGTCGCGGTTTTCAGTGCCCTTTAGATTCACCACGCCAAAGCCATCACCAATCTCAACGCCTTTCACGGCGTTAATACTCATTAACGCTTTGGCCAAGTCGGCATCTAGGCGATCAAAAATCGGCTCACCAATCCCTGGTGGTACACCCTTAGCAATCACCGAGATTTTGGCGCCAATCGAGTCGCCCGACTTACGCAAAGCGTGCATATATTCTTCGAGTTCGGGGATACGCGCAGGTTCAGCGCAGAAAAACGGGTTGTCATCCACCACGTTTAAGTCTTCCGCAGCCAACTCAATCGGGCCTAGCTGACTCAAATAACCCTGAATGGTGATGCCATAGCGCGCTTGCAGCCATTTCTTGGCGATAGCGCCTGCGGCCACCCGCATTGCGGTTTCACGCGCGGAAGAGCGGCCACCGCCACGGTAATCACGAAAACCATATTTGTGGTGATAGGCATAATCAGCGTGTGCCGGACGAAATACGTCCTTAATGTCGGAATAGTCTTTGCTGCGCTGGTCTTGGTTACGAATAATCAAACCAATTGGCGTACCGGTGGTTTTGCCCTCAAATACACCCGACAAAATCTCTACTTCGTCCGGTTCTTTACGCTGGGTAACAAACTTAGATTGCCCTGGCTTGCGGCGATCTAACTCTTGCTGCAAATCGGCAGCCGTTAGCTCTAGCCCCGGCGGGCAGCCATCAACCACACAGCCCAAGGCCGGGCCGTGGCTCTCGCCAAAGGTTGAAACAATGAATAAATTTCCAAAGCTATTGCCGGACATTACAAACCTTTACGTTGACCCGCGCTAGGCGAGATCGCTATTAATTAATTCGTTATTAATTCGTTTAACGAATCGTCAGAAAAATCGTTTTTATGAGCCACCAACTGCTCGCGGCTTAAGGTATAAACGCCAAAGCCACCGTGCTGAAACTCGATCCACTCGAAGGGCACTTCTGGGAAACAGTTTGCCAGATACTCATCGGTATTACCCACTTCGATAAACACCCGACCGTTTTCGCTGAGGTAATTGGGCGCCTCTAACATCATGGGAATCACCAGTTCCAAACCATCATCACCGGCCACCAAGCTCATTTCAGGCTCACGATGATACTCAGCCGGCAACTCGTCATATTCCCACTGCGGCACATAAGGCGGATTCGACAAAATCAAATCGTAAGGCCCTTGCGCATGGGTAAATAGATCAGACTCAATCGCCTGAACCCTATCCTCAAGCCCATGGCGCTGAATATTACTGTGAGCAACCATTAAGGCATCGGGTGACAAATCGATAATATCAACCTGCGCATTCGGAAACGCCACGGCAGCGGCAATACCGATACAACCCGAACCACAGCACAAATCTAAGATGCGTTTAGGTTCGGTATCGAGCCATTGAGAAAAGCGGTCTTGGACGATCTCAGCAAAGGGCGAACGCGGCACAATCGTGCGCTCATCCACGTAAAACGGCAGTCCGGCAAACCAACACTCACCTAGTAGGTAAGCAGCAGGTTTACGCGTGCTAATGCGCTGCTCTAACAGCGCCTGAATTTGCTGTTGCTGCTCGGCACTCACCTCTGTAGACAGTGCCTCATCACCCGACTCCCAATCCCAGCCTAGCGAGCCCAACACTAGCCAACGCGCCTCTTGCGCGGCGCTACTGGTGCCATGCCCGTAATAGAGTGGCTGATCGTCCAATTGCTTGGTCGCAGCATCAATGAGACTCGCTACCGAAGTCGGCGCTGCCGGAGTATGTGAGGAAGGCGTTTGCATGTTGCCATTTTACAGCGTCGTAAACGGCGAGTGTTAACGCAATTTACGAAGAAGCGTTCGTTAATCCGCTCTCCCCGATCGACCAGCAACCAATTAATCCAGACCTTTTGCCAAGGCTTATCATCCAGACTTATAGCCCAGAACACTTGTAGAAAACTGCCAAGTGCATAAACTGCGCCAATGAGATTCTCAGCCAACACACACTCCATGACCAAAAACCTTTCGCGCCGCCAACTTGGCATCGCACTCAATACCTATTTATTAGTGATTGCCGCCGCATTGATTGTGGGCATCGGTTTCGGCTGGCTCAGCAACAGTAGTCAATCGGAAATCGCCAATGCGACCGTACTACCAGAATCACGCCCCTTACCCCACTTTGAGCTCCAAGGCAGCGATGGCAACCGCATTACCCCAAGCAGCCTTAAAGGCGCATGGACTTGGGTGTTCTACGGCTTCACCCACTGCCCCGATGTATGCCCTGGCACCCTAACCGCACTACGCGATAGTTTGCCGCTAATAGAGGGCGAACAACCCAATGTGCTGTTTGTGTCACTCGATCCAGAACGAGATACAGCAAGCAAGCTAAAAGATTACGTCGAGTGGTTTAATCCAAGCTTTAAAGCCGCAACCGGGTCAGTTGCCGAACTTAGCACCGCCGCCAAAGCGATGGGGATTGCTTGGCAAAAAGTGCCGTCTAGCAATTCTGACAATTACATGATCGATCATACCTCTTGGGTTATCTTGTTAAACCCTGCCGGGCAAATACAAGCGTGGTTTGCACCACCTCATCTGCCAACAGAAATGGCGGCGGATTTCACGCTAATTCGCGACAACCACCAACCCGGCCCAAACAAGTAATAGTGGCCAATAGCACCCAATAACAGCGCAAATATCAGTTAGTACGCATGACCAAAACGCCAGCAAAAAAAACCAGTATGGTTGACTACGGCTTTAGCGCGCCGCAATACGTATTGCCGCACCAAGCCCTTTCAAAAATGATGCACTACGTGACTCGTAGCAAATTCAAACCCTTTAAAGGCGCCTTCATCAAAGGTTTCAGCCAGCTATACAACATCAACCTGCAAGAAGCTGAACACAATAACAGCAAAGGCTATAACAGCTTTAACGCGTTTTTTACCCGCGCGCTAAAGCCAAACGCCCGCCAAATTGATGAAGCACCCAACGCCATTGTGTCGCCAGTAGACGGCACCGTGAGCGAAGCAGGCCCAATTGAAGCAGGCCAGATTGTGCAAGCCAAAGGCAAAACCTATAGCCTCGAAGACCTGCTGGCAGGCAACAAGCAGTTGGCTTCACTTTTTGAAGGCGGCGACTTCGCCACTATTTACCTCTCGCCTAGCGACTACCATCGCATTCACATGCCCTGCACCGGAAAACTGCAAGGCATGTGGCATGTGCCGGGCCGACTCTTTAGCGTTAGCCCACGCACCGCCCGCGCCGTGCCCCGTCTATTCGCCCGCAACGAACGCGTAATTAATGTGTTTGAAACCGAATTTGGCCCAATGGCCCTCATTATGGTCGGCGCCATTTTTGTTTCCAGCATGGAAACCGTATGGCACGGCGAGGTCAACACCAAACGCTTTGGTGCAGTTAAAGAGTGGCAGTACGACGGCAGCCTAAAAATTGATAAAGCATTAGAAATGGGCCGCTTCAATATGGGATCTACCGTGGTGTTGCTGTTTCCTCCGCAGGCAGCAGAGCTCACCGCCAATATGATACCTAATCAAAAATTACGACTAGGCGAGCGCATCGCCGAAATGGTTTAAGACAGCCCCTAAGGCACCGTCATGGAATCACGCGTTGTTATTCACAAACCCGGCAATTACGACGCGCTAACCCTAGAGCAATACGAAGCGTCGGCGCCAAAGGCCGACGAAGTCAGCATCAAAGTAGCCGCTACCGGCATTAATTATGCCGATTGCGTGATTCGTATGGGCTTATACAAGTCAGCCAACGAACTGCATGGCTACCCCATCACCCCAGGCTTTGAAGTTTCTGGTGAGGTCATTGCAGTGGGCTCGGATGTGACTGGATTCAAGCCTGGCGATAAAGTACTTGGCATGAGCTTGTTTGGCGGCTACTGCAGCCAACTTTGCTTACCCCAGCATCAAGTATTCCCGCTACCGCAAAATATCGAGCTAATAGCCGCTGCTGGCATCCCAGCAGTTTATCTCACCGCCTGGTTTGCCCTGCACGAACTAGCCCACGTACGCGCTGGCGAAAAAGTGCTGGTTCATTCCGGTGCTGGCGGCGTCGGCTTAGCCGCGTTACAACTGGCCAAACGTGCCGGTGCAGATCCCGTTGCCGTAGTCGGCAGCAGCCACAAGGTAGACGTTGCCCAACAATATGGCGCAAGCGCGGTGATTGATAAATCCAGTTCCGATTTGTGGGACCAAGCCAAATCGATTTCAGCTAACGGCTATAGCGTGATTATGGATCCCAACGGCTACAGCACGTTGGAGCAGAGCTACCAGCATCTGGCGCCCGTTGGCAAACTCGTTATTTACGGCTTCCACAGCATGCTGCCGCAAGGCACAGGCCGGCCCAATTACTTAAAGCTAGCGCGCGACTGGCTACGGACCCCACGGTTCAACCCATTGAATATGACCGCCGATAACAAATCCGTGCTCGCATTCAATCTCAGCTTCTTGTCCGAGCGCCGAGACCTACTATTGGCAGCCATGAGCGACATCCTGCACGGCCTTACCGATGGCAGCCTGAAACCACTGCCCTACCAAACGTGGCCACTAGCCGATGTAGACAAGGCTCATCACGCGATAGAGTCAGCCCAGACCACCGGTAAGCTTTTGCTCATTCCATGAAGCTAGCGGCAGTTTGCAAGCAATAAAAAAGCCAGACAACTGTCTGGCTTTTTTATTGCTATCTGGCGTGCAATTACTTGCTTAAGGAATTAACCCGTTCACGTAGTTCTTTGCCGGGTTTGAAGTACGCCACGTAGCGGCTTTGTAATTCAACCGATTCGCCGGTTTTCGGGTTACGACCAATACGGGGCTTGCGATAGCGCAATGAAAAACTACCAAAACCACGGATCTCAATACGACCGTTGTCAGCCAAGTTGTCGGCTAAGTGATCGAGGATCGCTTTCACAGAGAACTCTACGTCCCGATAGCCTAGATGGCGTTGCTTTTCAGCGAGCGAGTTTATTATTTCTGATTTCGTAACTGCATCATCCATGTGCTGCAATCCCATAGCGTTTTCCCAAGTGGATGAATTCTATACAAAAAAAACGGGTAGCACTATGGCTACCCGCTTTTTTATCGTGGCTATGACCATTTAGATCATTGCCTGAGCAGAAAAGACGCTTAGTCTTTTTGATCCATTTGCTGACGCAAAAGGTCGCCCAACGAGGTAGAGGCGTTGTCGCCAGCTTTGTACTCGTCCATTACGGCTTGCTCTTCAGCGACTTCTTTAGCTTTAACCGACAACGAAATAGAACGTGTCTTACGGTCAATGCCAACAAAGCGTGCTTCTACTTCTTCGCCTTCTTTCAGTACGTTGCGCGCGTCTTCAACACGCTCACGTGAAAGCTCAGAAGCGCGAAGGTAACCTTCAACGCCTTCAGCCAAGATGATTACAGCGCCTTTCGCGTCAACTTCACCTACGGTACCAGTTACGATGGCGCCTTTAGGGTTAGCAGCGATGTAGTTGCTGAATGGGTCTTGGTCAAGCTGTTTAACACCTAGTGAGATACGCTCACGCTCGGCGTCAACAGAAAGTACCACTGCTTCAACTTCTTGGCCTTTCTTGTAGTCACGTACAGCGTCTTCGCCGGTGTCATCCCAAGTAAGGTCAGACAAGTGAACCAAGCCGTCGATGCCGCCTTCAAGACCAACGAAGATACCAAAGTCGGTGATCGATTTAATCGCACCAGTAACTTTGTCGCCTTTGTTGTAGTTAAGGCTGAATGACTCCCAAGGGTTAGCGTGACACTGCTTCATGCCTAGAGAAATACGACGACGTTCAGCGTCGATATCCAACACCATAACTTCAACTTCTTGGCCAACGGTAACCACTTTAGCTGGGTTAACGTTCTTGTTAGTCCAATCCATTTCAGAAACGTGAACCAGACCTTCAACACCTTCTTCCAGCTCAACGAAGCAGCCGTAGTCAGTTAGGTTGGTTACTTTACCGGCTAGGCGTGTGCCCACTGGGTAGCCGTTGGCGACTTCAACCCAAGGATCACTGCCCATTTGCTTAAGACCAAGAGAAACACGTACTTTCTCTTTGTCGAATGCCAATACTTTAACTTCGATCTCGTCACCAATCGCAACCACTTCTGATGGGTGCTTAACACGCTTCCAAGCCATGTCGGTGATGTGTAGTAGACCGTCAATACCGCCCAGATCAACGAACGCACCGTAGTCAGTAAGGTTTTTAACCACTCCTTTGACAGTGGCGCCTTCCGCTAGGTTGTCTAGCAACGCTTCGCGTTCTGCACTGTATTCTTCTTCTACAACGGCGCGGCGTGAAACCACAACATTGTTACGTTTTTGGTCAAGCTTAATAACTTTAAACTCGATTTCCTTACCTTCTAGGTAGGTGGTGTCGCGCACTGGGCGAACGTCAACTAGTGAACCAGGTAGGAAGGCACGGATAAGGCCAAGCTCAACAGTAAAGCCGCCTTTAACCTTACCGGTGATAGTACCGGTAATGATTTCTTGCTCGTCGTACGCTTTCTCAAGCGTGGTCCAAGCGCGCGCACGGCGTGCTTTTTCGCGCGACAAACGAGTTTCGCCGAAGCCATCTTCAACTGCATCCAACGCCACCTCAATGGTGTCGCCAACTGCAACTTCTAGCTCGCCGCTCTCGTTTCGGAATTGTTCTACGGGTACTACGCCCTCAGATTTGAGGCCCGCGTGAATGATGACAACATCGTTATTGATCTCTACCACAACACCTTCGATGATAGAGCCGATTTGCATCGATTTTTCGTGCAAACTTTCTTCAAAAAGTTCAGCAAAAGACTGAGACATCTTATTGATATACCTACATTTTACCGCATGCAATCCGATGCAAAACGGGTTTCTAATACAACCAACTCATCCTTGAGTCAGCAAAGAATTTTTTGAGTTTTATTAGGGTAGCTTGCGCTTCGCTAAACTCAACACTTCGGCCAAAACTGCTTCAATAGGCATTGCGCTGGTATCGATCTCTAGCGCGTCTTCGGCGGGCACCAATGGCGACACTTCACGGGTACGATCACGCTCGTCACGCTCGCGAATTTCATCGGCCACTTGGGCAATAAGCGCGCGCATTCTACTCGGGTCAAGCTCTGACGGCAACTTACCGATTTCTTGCAGTTGCTGAGTGCGCCGTTTAGCGCGCTCTTCTGGCGAAGCTGTTAAGAAAACTTTGACCGCTGCATCAGGGAAAATCACCGTCCCCATGTCACGACCATCAGCCACCAAACCCGGCGCTTGGCGCTTGGCATGCTGAACCTCAACCAGTGCAGCTCGAAGCTCAGGCAACTGCGCCACTCGGCTAGCCAACTCGCCGGTTTTTTCTTCACGCACTCGCGCGGTCACATCTTGGCCGGCCAGCTTGATGCATTCGCCGCCCTTATCGTTCGAACCAAACTCAATCTGCATCGCTTTGGCTTGGGCTGCGACAGCCGGGCCATCGTCTAGCGCAACACCCGCATCGACCGAAGCAATCGCGGACAGGCGATATAACGCACCACTATCTAGAAGCTGAAAACCAAACTGCTTGGCCAGCAAGCGGCATAAGGTGCCCTTACCAGCACCACTTGGGCCATCTACGGCAATTACTGGAACCACTAGTGTTGCTCCGTCTGCATGCCTAATCGCTGCATCATTTGAAAGAATCCTGGAAATGAGGTGTTAACCGTTTCGCAGCCCTGAATTTCGATATCACAGCTACTCATTAATGACGCCACCGCAAAGCTCATGGCAATCCGGTGATCATGCTGGGCATTAATCGCGACCTCTTGGGCTGGTGCTTGTTGAGACAAACCACGAATCGCCATCCCGTCAGGCGTTGCCTCTGCTTTAATACCTAGCGCTTGCAAGCCATCTGCCATCACTTGGATACGATCGCTCTCTTTCACTCGTAACTCTTCTGCGCCGGTTACCAAGGTGTCGCCCTCAGCAAAGCTAGCAGCAACAAATAACACGGGAAATTCATCAATCGCCAACGGCACCAGATGCTCTGGCACATGAATACCCTTAAGGCCGGCGTATTTCACATGTAAATCGGCAACTGGTTCGCCACCCTGCTCGCGCTGGTTTAACAGCTGAATGTCGGCGCCCATTAACTTCAAAATATCAATTACGCCGGTACGAGTCGGGTTCATGCCAACATTTTGAATCAGCACATCCGAGCCTTCGGTGATACTGGCGGCGACCAACACAAAAGCTGCCGATGATATATCCGCAGGTACATCAATTTTGCAGGCTGTTAAGCGACCACCACCACTAAGAGCGGCGTACTGAGGCTTACTGTCTACTTGGTAGCCAAAACCCTGCAACATGCGTTCAGTATGGTCTCGGCTTAACCCTGGCTCGCGCACAACGGTTTCACCTTCAGCGTAAAGCCCAGCCAATAACAAGGCCGATTTAACTTGCGCACTGGCCACTGGAGAATCGTATTCAATGCCTTGTAAGCCGTTCGACGCGCTGATTTCAAGCGGTGCCGTGCCAGCTTCGGTGGTTACAATTTGCGCGCCCATACTAGCCAATGGATCGGTTACCCGACGCATCGGCCGTTTTGACAACGAGGCGTCACCGGTCAGCACGGAATCAAACGTTTGCCCGGCCAAAAGGCCCGACATCAAGCGCATAGAGGTGCCGGAATTACCGAGATAAAGCTCTGTCTTAGGCGCTTTAAGCCCATCAATACCCACACCATGCACCGACAAGCTGGTCGGCGTGTGCACGTCTACTCGAACACCCATTGCCTCGAATGCATGTTGGGTGCTTAAACAGTCTTCGCCATTTAAAAAACCACTGACCTCGGTCACACCATCAGCCAAGGCACCAAACATAATGGAGCGGTGGGAAATAGACTTGTCACCAGGCACACGCACTTCGCCGCGAAGAGGCTGTTGGCCGGCAAGGCCACGAGCTAGGTAATTCAAACTCATTGGGTCGTAATCTGCTTGTTTTGCTGGTGAATCGATTCTTTTACTTGAACACGTCTGTTGGACACGTCAGTTGGGCACATTCGTCCTACGCGTATTGGGCGGCGATTTTAGCCTAGCCGGGCAGAGGTTACGAGCGTTAATAGCCGCTAGCGTCATGGCCTGCAGATCAGCAGCCAGCTACTTGGCCAAGTCAGAGCGTAATTTTACAGCCTGCGCCTCGGAAAAGACCTGCTGCAGCCGTTCGCCAGAATTTGCTTCTGCCAAGGTCGTTCTTAACGCCTGCAGATCACTCAGGTATTGATCCAGCACTGGCAGAATGGCATCGCGATTCTGCAAGCAGATGTCACGCCACATCACCGGATCAGACGCTGCGATTCGAGTGAAGTCACGAAAACCACCCGCTGCGTAGGCAAAAATTTCACGCTTGTCTTCTAGCGCAGCCAAACTATTTACCAACTGATACGCCAATAAATGCGGCAAATGACTGGTAGCAGCTAACACTTCGTCGTGGTGCTGAGCATCCATCTGCTGCACATTGGCGCCAGCCAACGACCAAACAACGGCTACTTCTTTTACTGCCGCGTCAGTATTTTCTTTGATGGGCGTAAGGATCACGCGATGCTGGTCGAACAAATCCGCTTTTGCTGCTGCCGCTCCACTTTGCTCACGACCGGCAATGGGGTGACCCGGCACAAAACGATCCAGTAAATCTGCTTCTGGGTGATTGGATGCCACACGGCGTAGTTGTTCAATCACACCAACTTTGGCACTACCCACGTCGGTAATTAGGCTGCGTGGCGACAAATGCGGTGCGAGTTCATTAAGCACTTTTTCCATTGCGGTGAGCGGCGTGGCCAGCACCACTAAATCACAATCGCCTATTTCGGCTAAATCACGTGCAATGGAGCTAATTACGCCATGCTCCAAAGCCCACTCCAAGTTAGCTTGATTACGGCCGTAACCAATCACTTTTAACTCAGGCGCAACGCGACGCAAGGCCAGCGCGAGCGAGCCACCGATTAAGCCAACACCAATGACACCAAGGGTTTTAATGGGCATAGTCATGCGTCAATAGTAGCCTGTTTATGCGGAAGTACTGAGGACTTCTTGTAGCGCTTTAATGGCTGTTTGGTTTTGCTCTTCCGTACCAATGCTGATGCGTAGCCACTCCGGCATGCCATAGGCGCCGACAGGCCGCGTGATTACACCTTTACGTAGCAGACTATCAAACAGTTGCTGACCATCTCGCTGCATATTAATCGCAATAAAGTTGCCTAAGCTTGGCAGGTATTGCAGCTTCATCTCGTGACAGGCTGCTTGCCATTGCTGAAGGCCGGCGTCGTTTAGCGCTCTGGATTGCAAAATATGGTCGTTATCACTGAGCGCTGCTTCCGCCGCCGCCAAGGCCACACTATTCACATTAAACGGTTGGCGAACACGATTCAGCAGGTCTGCAATTTCTGGGCTAGACATTCCGTAACCCACGCGCAAACCAGCTAAACCCCAGGCCTTGGAAAAGGTGCGGGTAATAATGAGGTTTGGAAACTGCGCCAACAACTCATGTGGCTGATCAAAACGCCCCGCTTCTACATATTCGGTGTAAGCCTCGTCCAGCACCACTAAACAATTTGCAGGCACTGAGCGCAAGAACGCGAGCAGCGGCTCGCGCTCAACCCAAGTCCCGGTTGGGTTATTGGGATTTGCAACAAACACTACACGCACATCGTCAGTTAGCGCCGCGGCCATTGCGTCAAGGTCATGACCCATGGGCATCTTGCTATCCATTGGCAAGGCCGGTACGGGCTTGCAGTCAGCCCCGGTAGCGATCGTTGCCAATGGGTATACCGCAAAAGCATGTTCGCTAAATACAGATTTCAAACCCGGGCGCAGGAATGCGCGGGCAATCAACTCCAAAATATCATTCGAGCCATTGCCTAGGGTGATTTGATCGGTGCTTAGTTGGTAACGATTGGCCAATGCGGTTTTTAGGCCAAAGCCATTGCCGTCTGGGTACTCACCTACCGCCGACAAGCACTGCTGCATGGCAGCCAAGGAACGTGGTGATGGGCCCAATGGGTTTTCATTAGAAGCAAGCTTAACCACTGAGTTAAGCCCCAGCTCACGCTCTAGTTCAGATACCGGTTTGCCGGGTTGGTATGGCGTTAATTTGCGGACGCCATCCAAGGCTAACGAATAGGGATCACAACTCATTAGAAAGATTTCTCATTAGAAATAGGCCGACTTTCGCCGAACACAGCGCAAACCAGCAGGCTAGAGGCTGCTGCGTTAGGCCTAAAGCACAGCCGCAGGATAAGAGCCTAGTACTTTGCAAAACGGCGCATCAGCAGAGATTTGTTCAATTGCCAATGCTACTTTTTCGTCTTCGATATGACCTTGCAGATCAATAAAGAATACGTAGTCCCAAGCCTCGCGGCGCGAAGGTCGGGATTCAATCCGATTCATGCTCACGTCATGCTCCGCCAAAGGCTTCAGCATTTGGTGCAAAGCGCCCGCGCGATTCGGCATCGACAACAAAATAGAGGTCACATTGTGCTCTGGTTTGTCACCAGAACGCGCCACCACTTGCTTACCGATTACTAAAAATCGAGTGGTGTTGTCGGGCTCGTCTTCAATGCTCATGGCTAGACTGTCTAGCTCATACAGGCTAGCCGCTTGCTCACTGGCAATGGCGGCGGAGGCTGTGTCGTCTAAGGCTAATTGAGCGCCTTCGGCGTTACTGGCAACCGCCACCCGCTCAGCCTGTGGCAAGTTGGCGTCCAACCATTTGCGGCATTGCGCCAACGCCTGACTATGGGCGTACACCTTTTTCACATCGGCTAAATCAGCCGCTTTGCTTAGCAGGTTGTGATGCACACGCAGACGTACTTCACCGCAAATCTGCAGTGGCGAATGCATAAAGCTATCTAAGGTATGCGTCACCACACCCTCAGTAGAGTTTTCTACCGGCACCACACCATAGTTGGCGGTGCCCGCCTCTACTTCGCGGAAAACTTCATCGATTGCTGGCATAGCAGCCGTGGTCACCGCATGACCAAAATGCTTAATAGCAGCCGCCTGCGTGAAGGTACCTGCGGGGCCGAGGTAAGCTACCCGCAAGGGTGACTCCAAAGCTAGGCAGGCCGACATAATCTCGCGAAATAGGCGAGCCATGTTTTCGGCCGGCAGCGGACCTTGGTTACGCGCTTTAACCGCACGTAACACGTCTGCTTCACGACAGGGCCGATAACAATCGGCCGCCAAATCCTGACCTGCTTTTGCCTTTGCTTGGGCCACTTGCTGCGCTAAACCGGCGCGCTGATTAATCAGCGTTTGGAGCTGCTGATCCAGCGCGTCAATTTCTCGACGCAGTTTTTGCAGGTCTTCAGACATGGATTGATATCGTTACTAAGGATTAACCCAGGATAATTATCCTAGAGTGCGTACTTTTAGTACGCCATCAATCGCTGCGATTTGGTCAACTAAGGCACCGTCGAGAGCATCTGCCTCAACGTCAACAATGGTGTACGCCAAGTCGCCACGGCTTTTGTTCAGCATGTCGACGATGTTCAAACCCGCATCGGCTAGCAAGGTAGAAATCTGACCCACCATGTTAGGCACGTTGCGGTTAGCAACGGTTAGTCGAGTGCCTTCTGCACGCGGCATAATCGCCTCAGGGAAGTTAACTGAGTTGCGGATGTTGCCGTTTTCTAGGTAATCGATTAGCTGGTCAGCCACCATCACCGCGCAGTTGTCCTCGGCTTCACCGGTAGAGGCACCGAGGTGAGGCAAGGCAATCACTTTCGGGTGGTTCTTATTGGCGTTATTCGGGAAGTCAGTCACGAAGGCGTGTAGCTTGCCGCTATCTAAAGCGTTTACTACGGCTTCTTCATTCACAATGCCGTCACGAGCAAAGTTCATGATAACCGCGCCGTCGCGAGCCACTTTAATGCGCTCAGCGTTGATCAGATCACGGGTAGCGTCGATCAGTGGTACGTGTACGGTAATGAAATCACTGCGTGCGATTAGGTCGTCAACGTTAACGGCCTGCTCTACACCAGAGGAAAGCTGCCAAGCGTTTTTAACGGTCATGGCTGGGTCGTAACCCACGACTTTCATACCGAGTGACAAGGCAGCGTTCGCTACGCGATAACCAATCGCGCCCAAGCCAATCACACCCAGGGTACGACCAGGAATTTCAAAACCGCTGTATTTTTTCTTGCCGTCTTCTACTAGCTTGTTGAGCTCGGCATCCGGTGCGTCTAGGCCTTTGGTGTATTCCCAAGCTTGCGGGATGTTACGCGCAGCCATCAATACACCAGCCAACACTAGCTCTTTTACCGCATTCGCGTTTGCGCCCGGCGCATTGAATACCGGCACACCCAAGCCAGACATCTTGTCGACTGGAATGTTGTTTACGCCAGCACCAGCACGCCCTACAGCTTGTAGGGTTTCTGGCAATTCCATGTCGTGCATTTTGAAAGAACGCAACATGATGGCATCGGGGTGGCCAATTTCAGAGGCCACTTCGTAACGATCACGCGGCAAACGGTCTAGGCCGACTGGGGAAATATTATTGAGAGTTAAAACTTTATACATGGGTCTAAAAATCTTTTATTAACAAGTACTGCTACTGAGTTAGCGAGCGACTTAGGCGTTGCGGGCTTCAAAGTCCGCCATAAAGGCGATTAGCGCGTCGACACCGGCTTCTGGCATCGCATTGTAAATGCTAGCGCGCATACCGCCTACCGAACGGTGACCTTTTAGTGTCACTAAGCCTGCTTCTTTGGCTTCGGCAAGGAATTGCGCATCAAGTTCATCGTTAGCCAAGGTAAATGGCACGTTCATCCACGAGCGGCAGTCCACATCCACTGGGTTGGCATAAAAGTTTGAAGCATCGATCGCGTCATATAGCTTCTTAGCTTTGCGCTCGTTGACTTCAGCCATGGCAGCCAAGCCGCCATTTTCTTTAAGCCACTGGAATACCAAACCGCAGATATACCAGCCATAGCATGGCGGGGTATTGAGCATGGAATCGTTGGCAGCCATCTGCTCCCAGTTCCAGACCATTGGGGTTTTCGGATCAGCCTTGCCAAGCAAGTCTTCACGCACGATCACCAATACCAAGCCAGATGGGCCGATGTTTTTCTGTGCGCCAGCGTAAATAACGCCATACTTAGACACATCAATTGGACGCGACAAGATAGTTGACGAAAAGTCAGCCACCACGGGCACGTCAACCTCTGGCACAAACGGAAACTCAACACCTTCGATGGTTTCGTTCGGTGTGATGTGCAAGAAATCAGCATCCGGGCTCAGCTTCCACTCGCTTTGCGGCGGCACTGAGGTGAAAGGGTCAGCTTGAGCAACCACATTGGCTTGAATGTATTTGCCCGCTTCTTTAACGGCTTTTTTGCCCCAAGAACCAGTCACTACATAGTCACCCACTTTGGCGCCCAAGTTAAGCGGAATGCCGGCAAACTGGCCACTGGCACCACCCTGCAAGAACAATACTTTGTAGTTGTCAGGAATCGCCATTAGCTCACGCAAGTCTGCTTCCGCTTGTGCCGCGATTGAAACAAATTCTTTACCGCGGTGACTCATTTCCATCACCGACATGCCTGAACCGTTCCAGTCCAACATTTCAGCTTGAGCTTTTGCCAATACTGCTTCCGGTAAAGCTGCCGGACCAGCACTAAAATTAAATACGCGTGACATTTTCGTTACCCAAAAACATTAATACTTTGTGTCGCTACGCCTATTGCATTACGCGGCGACGGTTGTTGTCTACTCTTCGCTTATCAGGCCTGCTCTGGCCTACTCTTCCGTTGGCGCCGCATCTGCGTCGTCACCAGCGGATTCGCTGCTGTTATCGGCGCCTTCTGCATCACCATCTGCGGCATCATCGTCCGCTATTTCTTTGTCTTCGCCCTCTAGCTGTACCACAGGGGCAATGCCAATGAGGCGTTCTTTATCACCAACACGGATCACACGTACACCTTGAGTGTTACGACCCAGCACGGAGATCTCCGCTACCGAGGTACGAATCAAGGTGCCGCCATCCGTAATCAACATCACTTCTGAATCTTCAGCTACCTGCACCGCGCCCACTAGCGCGCCATTACGCTCGCCAGTTTGCATAGCAATCACGCCCTGGCCACCACGGCCATGCACAGGATAATCATCCACTTCGGTGCGTTTGCCATAACCATTTTCAGTCACGGTTAGCACGGTGCCTTCGGCCAGGATAATCAGGGAAATAACGTACTGGTCTTCTTGCAGGCGTACACCACGCACGCCGCCAGCGGTACGACCCATTGGACGAACCTGCTCTTCTTTAAAGCGGATCGCCTTACCGGCGCTAGTCGCCAATACGATATCGGCGTTACCATCGGTAATCGCAACATCTACCAACACGTCATCGTCACGCAAGTCCACCGCGATAATGCCGCTAGAACGTGGGCGAGAGAAGTTGGTCAATGCCGTTTTCTTCACGGTGCCGTTACGGGTCGCCATAAACACGTATTGGTCATCGGCGTACTCGCGAATCGGCAATACCGCGTTAACGCGTTCGCCCTCTTCTAACGGCAGCAGATTCACAATCGGCTTGCCGCGACTACCGCGACCGCCCTGCGGCAACATATACACCTTCAACCAGTAGCACTTACCGGCACTGGTAAAGCAGAGCAAGGTGTCGTGCGTATTCGCAACAAACAACTTGTCGACAAAATCTTCTTCTTTCGTGGCGGTGGCACTCTTACCACGGCCGCCACGGCGCTGAGCCTGATACACGTCAAGCTGCTGAGACTTCACATAACCGGCATGCGATAGGGTCACGACCACCGACTCGTCGGTAATCAGATCTTCCAAACTCAGGTCTGAGTGGTTTTGCATGATTTCGGTGCGACGCTCATCACCGTAAGTTTCGGCAATGGTATTGAGCTCATCACGAATCACTGCCAAGAGGCGATCTGGGTTCGAAAGAATTTCAATTAGCTCGGCAATTTTATCCAGTAACTCACTGAATTCTTGAACAATTTTATCTTGCTCAAGGCCAGTCAACCGGTGCAATCGCAATTCCAAAATCGCTTGCGCTTGGCCTGGAGAAATTTGGTATTCATCGCCATGCAAGCCATATTCTGGTTCAAGGTCTTCCGGGCGAGAGCTATCTTCAGCGCCAGTGCGGGCTAGCATTTCTTTCACAACGCCCGACTTCCACAGCTTGCCAACCAATTTCTCTTTCGCCTCAGCCGGACCGGCCGATGACTTAATCAAGGCAATCACTTCGTCGATGTTCGCCAAAGCAACCGCCAAGCCTTCCAACACATGGGCCCGAGCACGCGCCTTGCGCAGATCAAATACGGTGCGACGCGTCACCACTTCACGGCGATGGCGCAGGAAGTTAAGCAGAATATCTTTCAGGTTGAGCAGCTTGGGTTGGTTATCAACCAAAGCCACCATGTTGATGCCGAACACGGTCTGCATCGACGTTTGTTTGTAGAGGTTGTTGAGAATAACCTCACCCACTTCGCCGCGACGCAGCTCTACCACCATGCGCATACCGTCTTTATCAGACTCATCGCGCAGTTCGGTAATGCCCTCAATTTTCTTTTCTTTCACCAACTCCGCAATGCGTTCAATCAAACGCGCTTTGTTGACTTGATAAGGCAGCTCGGTCACCACAATGCGCTGCTTGCCGTCTTCTTCGCCCTCGATATGAGCGCGGGCGCGAATATGCACTCGACCACGACCGGTTCGATAGGCCTCGCGCACGCCAGCAATACCGTTAATGATGCCGCTGGTTGGGAAGTCCGGCGCAGGCACATGCTCCATTAACTCATCAATCGACATCTCTTCGTTATCGATCAGAGCTAAGCAGGCGCTAATAATTTCGTTGAGGTTATGTGGCGGTATATTGGTCGCCATACCCACCGCAATACCACTGGAACCATTCACCAGTAGGTTCGGTACTTTGGTGGGCAGCACGCTTGGCTCAGACTCAGAGCCATCGTAGTTTTCAACAAAGTCGACGGTTTCTTTCTCAAGATCCGCCAGCATTTCGTGCGCGATCTTGGCCATCCGCACCTCGGTGTAACGCATCGCCGCTGGGGCGTCGCCATCAACCGAACCAAAGTTACCTTGGCCGTCCACCATCATGTAGCGCAGCGAGAAAGGCTGCGCCATCCGCACGATTGTGTCGTAAACCGCGGTGTCACCATGTGGGTGGTACTTACCAATTACATCACCGACCACACGGGCAGATTTTTTATAGGGTTTATTCCAGTCGTTACCCAGCACGTTCATCGCGTACAACACACGACGGTGAACGGGTTTCATGCCATCACGAACATCGGGCAAGGCACGTCCCACAATTACGCTCATGGCGTAATCAAGGTACGACTGCCGCATTTCGTCTTCTAAATTAACCTGGAGGAGTTCGCGTGCGAAATCAGACATAAATTTTTAGCTAGGCTTCGTAAAATTTGTATTGATAATTTTTTGCTATCGGCTATTGAGTTTTTGGCTCAATCACAGTGTCCCCAGCCTTGTTTTTATGTTCTGTCTGCACTGCCAATTTCGCTATAAATATTGCTACTAACAATCGGGCAAATACGAGAAACGTAAGTCGCTGGTTATTGACCCGTAATCGTAACATAAGCAGAGGCTTTTTAAGCCGCTTTTAGCCTCTTAGTGCTACTTAGTTAGACTTAGCCAACAAAACCGCTAAAATCGCGCCAAATTCAACGGGATCTCACAATGCAACTGCTTGATATTGGCGCCAATTTAACCGCTTCCGCCTTCCAACACGACGTCCACCAAGTCATCGGCGAAGCCTTTGCTAGCGGGGTTACCAAGCTTATTTTGACCGGTTCCGATCTGGCGGACAGCCATGCCGCGCAGGCATTGGCTGCACAATATCCGCAGCAGCTTTGGAGCACAGCCGGAATTCACCCTCATTTAGCGAAAAGTTACTCGCCGGAAAGCATCGCGCAAATCCGCGCGTTATTGGCGCACCCCGAAGTGGTAGCCGTGGGCGAAACCGGCTTGGACTACAACCGCAATTACTCCGAACCCGCGCAACAGCGCCAATCATTTGAAGCCCATTTAGAACTCGCCATTGATACCCAAAAACCTATGTTTTTGCATCAGCGTGACGCGCATGAGGATTTCCTTGCGCTACTAAAAGCCCACCGCAGCGAATTGGGACCGGTCGTTGTGCATTGCTTTACGGGTGAAGAGCAAGAATTGGATGACTACTTAGCGCTGGATTGCCACATCGGCATTACGGGTTGGATTTGCGACGAGCGCCGGGGCCACCACTTACGTGATTTCGTCGCTAAGATTCCAGCCGACCGGCTGATGATTGAGACCGATGCGCCCTACTTGCTGCCGAGGGATTTAAAACCCAAACCCAAATCTCGCCGCAATGAACCCAAATGGTTGCCGCATATTTGTGAAGTAGTTGCAGAATGTCGGCAACAAGATGCAGCCTCGCTCGCGGCCTCAACCACCGCTACGGCAGAACGCTTTTTTGGTGTGTAGGTGACGGCGGCGATCGTGGCCGCCGCAATGGCCGCAGCCAGACAATACGCGCTGGCTAATTACTGAACGTGCTGAACCATTAAGTCAGCCGATTGCAATGCCAACTCAGCACAGGTTTGGCGCTCAAACTCACTAACCTCTTCTGACTCCGCCAAAGCCTCAGCCAACGTTAGGTGGCCTTCATCATTAAAACTTAGCGCCGCACCGGCCAAACGTACTTCAACCTGAATTTCGCTGCTGCTTTCGGCCTTTTCTTGGCCCGGTTCAAGCACTTGCACTTGAACATAACGCACACGCTCATTTGAAAACTCAGGAATCGCTTTCAAACCATTCGCAATTAACATGCTTTCTTCGTCAGAAAACTCACGCAAGCTGCCGTCAGCATTCAACACAAAGTGTTTGAGCGCTTTAAAGGATTCTGAATCGTGTGCAAATCTAGCCATTACTCAACATTCTAAACCAGTTACTTAAAATATCGGGGCGCGCGCCTAATTTTCAAGCGCCGTTGCTGTATATTTCTTAGCTGAATTCCTTGCCTAAATTCTTTGCCCAAATCCTTTACCTGAATTTCTGCTCTTCGTTGACTCGTTACCTTATTAGACCCACCAACCGCCAATAGGTACCATTTACCGTGCAACAAGCCGACCTCATCATCTACCCCGAGTGGATTTATACCGCAGAAGAAGACGCCAACTCAGACTCACAAGCCTTGACCCAACATGGAGTGGTGATTCTTGATGGGAAAATCGTTGATCTCGCCGAACGAGCACAGATTGAGGCCCAATGGCAGAGCGAGCAAACGCTAGAAAAACCCGGCTGTCTGTTGCTGCCCGGCTTCATTAACAGCCACACCCATGCGTCGATGAACCTGATGCGCGGCATCGCTAACGATTTACCGCTAATGGAGTGGCTGGAACAACATATTTGGCCAGCTGAAGCCGCTCATGTTGGCGAACAATATGTTTACGACGGCACGCAGCTGGCCATTGCCGAAATGATTCGATCCGGCACTAGCTGTTTTAATGATATGTATTTCTTTCCCAACGCCGCTATTCAAGCGGCGCTGGATAGCGGCATGCGAATTAGCGCAGGCATCATCGCCATTGATTTTCCTAGCGCATACGCTGCCAATGCAGATGAATATCTCAGCAAAGGCTTAGCCCTACACCAGCAGCATCAGCACAACCCGCTATGTTCGTTTATGTTGGCACCCCATGCGCCTTACACCGTCAGCGACGATGTGTTTACCCGCATTGCCCAATTGGCTGAACAACAGCAGCTCGGCATTCATCTGCACCTACACGAAACCGAATTTGAAGTGGGCAGCGCCACGGCGCAATCCAACGAGCGCCCCTTTGCCCGTCTGAAACGACTAGGCGTACTCGGCAAGCAAACCCTTGCCGTTCATATGACTCAGCTCAATTCAGATGAAATAGCCGATTGCGCCGAGCAAGGCATCAGCGTCGCCCATTGCCCCGAGAGTAACCTGAAATTAGCCAGTGGCTTCTGCCCTACCCACCGGCTGTGGCAACAAGGCGTTAATGTTTGCCTCGGCACAGACGGCGCTGCCAGCAATAACGACCTAGATATGCTCGGCGAAATGCGCAGCGCCAGCCTGCTCAGCAAAGCGGTCGCGGGCGATGCCACCGCACTTAACGCCGCACAAAGCCTACAAATGGCCACTATAAACGGCGCCAAAGCGCTGGGCCTAGCCGACCAAACTGGCTCGATCCGCATTGGCAAAGCCGCCGATTTGCAACTGATCGACCTCAATACCATCGAAACCCAACCCTGCTACGACCCGCTCGCGCAGGTGGTGTACAGCGCCAGCCGCGACCAAATCACGCACCTATGGTGTGCCGGCCAAGCCTTAATGCAAGATCGCCAGCTCACCACGCTCGACGAAACCAAGATAATTGCCAACGCCAAGCAATGGCATGAGAAAATTAGCGCATGACTACCGACAAACAACCAACTCAAAGTGCTACCGCCCATCTAGGCGACATCAATGTCGATCCTGCCGAGATTCGCAAATTTGCTGATATCGCCAATAAATGGTGGGACATGGAAGGCGAGTTTAAACCACTCCATGCCATCAACCCGCTGCGCAGTGACTATGTGGAGCGCCACGCCCCCGTTAGCGGCTTGAAGGTACTGGACGTTGGTTGCGGCGGCGGCATCCTCAGCGAAGAATTGGCCAAGCGCGGCGGCAAGGTTAGCGGCATTGATATGGGTGACGCCCAATTAGACGCTGCTCGCATGCATGCAATTGAAAGCGGCCTCAGCATTAACTATCAGAAAATCCCGGTGGAAGAATTAGCCGCACAACAGGCCGGCCAATACGACTTGGTCACCTGTATGGAAATGCTAGAGCACGTGCCCGACCCAGGTTCCATTATTAACGCCTGCGCAGAACTCGTGCGCCCTGGCGGCTGGGTAGTTTTTTCCACCATCAACCGCACTCCCAAGGCTTTTGCCATGGCGATTGTAGGCGTTGAATATGTATTGAACTGGCTACCCAAAGGTACTCACGAATACAAAAAATTCATTAAACCTGGCGAAATGGCTGCTGCGGCAGAAGCAGCGGGTCTGCAAATCCAAAACATCTGCGGCATCACCTATAACCCGCTATTCGATAGCTACTCGTTGAATGACGCTGATGTAGACGTTAACTATCTAATGGCAACCCAAAAGCCAGCCTAAACCACTACCCGCATGCAAAATATTCCGGCTGCAGACAGCATTCAATGTCTGCTTTTTGATCTCGACGGCACACTAATTGATACGGCAGATGACCTTTGTGCGGCCATGCAAGAATTGCTCGCAGCCGAAGGCAAGCCTGCGGTTAACGCGGCTGAATTTCGCAATGTGGTCTCTCATGGCTCCTACGCCATGATTCAATTTGCTTTCCAACTAGCAGAAGACTCACCTGAAGTGGTACCGCTGCGGGCAAAATTTCTAAAGATTTACCGCCAGCAACTTTCGGCCTATTCAAAGCTATTTGAGGGCATGGAAGCAGTATTGGCCCACTGCGCCAAGGCGAATATTCGCTGGGGCATCGTCACCAACAAACCCGAACATCTAACGCTGCCGCTGTTAGAACGCATGGCGTTTCCAAGCGCGCCCAGCACCGTTGTTTGTGGCGACACCACCGCCGAACCCAAACCGAGTGCACTACCCATGCAACACGCACTCACCGAACTTGGACTAAGTGCAGGTGAATGTGTTTACTTTGGTGACGCAGACCGCGACATCGAAGCTGCCAAACGGGTCAATATGCCGAGCGTAGCAGTGAGTTGGGGCTACATTTTGCCAGCAGACGATATTGAAGCTTGGGGCGCTGAAAGCATTATTCACCACCCTGATGAAATCACCGACTGGCTAGTAGCGCGTTAACCCGCCACCACCACGTACAGACTTTGCATCCAAGTTGTAGCCAGCTTCGCCGCGCAACTCTACCTTCACCAATTTTCTCGGGCGCCACACTAGCGCCAAGCCAACGGAATAACTGGCGTTACACATACAAAACTCGGTATAGCCGTCAGCAAAGGCCGCCACATCGAGAAACGCCCCATAACGCCAAGCAGGAATATCCGGGTGAATCGGCAACAGGTATTCAGCACTTGCAAACAGCACTGCATTACCTTCGAGTTCACCCTTGCGTAATCCTCGCAAACTATTCGAATTATTGCCGTATGCCTGATACTCGGGAATGCCGCCGTTGTAAAAACCGCCGCCAAATCGATAAATAAAACTATGGTGTGCGCCGGCCCCTGCCTTCACTCGGCGCCAATTCCAATCGACTCGGTTATAACTAAAATCTGGGCTACCTAGCTTCAAGCTAAGCTCTGTCGAAAACCCGTAGGTGACACCCTCTTCAGAATAACTATATAAATGGCGGTCGCGATAATTAGCGCCAAAACCGACCGCCCAGGTGCTACCACCTGCCAACTCGGGCACAACACTGTGCGGAGTATTGTCCTCCAGCAAGTAGAACAATTCGGTATCCACAAACCACCCCTTAGTCTGTCCACGCTCGGACAACTGGCGTCCTACCCGGATACCGTGCTGCTGTCTCTCTGCAATATAGGTACGACCGCCCTCCGCGGGCGTTTCTTCGACTGGAACACGACTGTTATGAGTAAATAAGCCTGCGTTCCATAATGAACCTGCGACACGCGGATAATCGTAATTCAGTCGATAAATTTCACGCTCACCTAAACTAGCGTCAGATAGCTGCTTTCTCTCCCATACAAACTTAATACGTTGATTAAGCCCCGCCACGTTATCCCACTCCAAACTCGCGCCATAACTGGTCTCACCATCAGAATTCAAACCGATCCGAGGCAGCGGAATAATGTAAAACTTTTCATCGAGGGTGATCTGCAAGACGTGACCATCTGCGTCATGCGATGGCACAAGATTGGCTGTGGTCGACTCAAACAGGCCTAGATCGCGAATATTCTGAATTGACTCCGCCAGTTGCGCACCGGTGATCGTGGCCGGAATCGAAAACAGCAATTGCTGATTGAGTAGCCGCTTTCGCGTCACTTTATTGCCAAAGTACTCCACCGCAACAATCGTAATGGATTCAGTCGCCGCAGGCAGAGCCGGGGCTTGAGTTGCTGCGCCAGCATCAGAATTGGCGCTAGCTGCTATCGCTAACGGGCTAGCGAGTCCGACGCATAGAAATAAAGCGGCAGTTATAGGAATTATTATCGTCGGCCGGTACAAACTCTTCTGTCTCTACTTCCCAGTCGTTAGGGTCAGTTTGCGGGAACCAAGCGTCGCCGTCTACTGTTGCTTCGACTTCCGTGAGATAGAGCCGGTCAGCCATGGCAATCGCCTGCTCGTAAATATTGGCACCACCAATCACAAAGACCTTATCGGCACCAACAGCCGCCGCGTGCGCAGCCGGCAAATCCGTCACGACTTCTGCGCCTTCAGCCTGATAACCGGCTTGCCGCGAGACCACAATATTCTGGCGCCCCGGCAAGGGACGACCAATCGACTCCCAAGTCTTGCGCCCCATGATGACCGGGCTACCCATGGTGGTCGACTTAAAGTGCTGCAGGTCGCGCGGCAAATGCCAAGGCAAGGTATTGTTGATGCCAATCACACGCTCTGGCGTCATCGCCACAATCAAGCAAAGCTCCGCCACTAAATCGCCACCGGTGCTGGGATATGAGGCTGCGGCTGGTAACCCACCACCTCAAAATCCTCAAATGTAAATGCAAACAGATCAGTAACCGCCGGGTTAATTTTCAAGCTTGGCAACGGTCCCGGCTGACGTGATAACTGGGTTTGTACTTGCTCCATATGATTGGAATACAAATGCGCATCACCGAAGGTATGTATGTACTCGCCGGGCTCCAAACCCAACACCTGCGCCATCATCATGGTCAGCAAGGCATAGCTGGCAATATTAAAAGGCACACCTAAGAAAATATCAGCACTGCGTTGATACAACTGACAACTGAGCTTGCCGTCGGCCACATAGAATTGGAACAAACAGTGACACGGCGCCAAGGCCATACGACCTGCCGCCACATTGGCTTGCGGTCCCATTGACTCATCCGGTAGATCGGCCGGATTCCATGCGGAAACAATATGTCGGCGCGAGTCCGGAAAGTTTTTCAGGCTCTCGAGTACTTGGCGGATTTGATCTACGGTTTCGCCATTCGCTTTCTGCCAAGCTCGCCATTGTTTGCCATAAACCGGACCCAAGCTACCCGACTCATCAGCCCACTCATCCCAAATGCGCACGCCATTATCTTTTAGGTAGCCAATATTGGTATCACCCTGCAAGAACCAAAGTAGCTCATGCACGATGGACTTCAAATGCAGCTTTTTCGTGGTGACCATAGGAAAACCCTCGGCCAAATCAAACCGCATTTGGTAACCAAATACGCTACGTGTGCCGGTACCGGTGCGATCACCTTTGTCAGTGCCGTTTTCCAGCACATGGCGCATTAAATCGAGATACTGCTTCATGCTTTTATTTGTTATTCGTAGTTAGTTCGCTACTACCAGGCTAGCCACTATGCCGCCGCCGTTGGCTTACGGTAGGCTCGCCAGAGTAACCAAGCGCCCGCCAAAATCATAGGGGTGCAAAGGATTTGCCCCATCGTCATCCAGTCCATCAGCACAAAACCGCCATCACCCATATGGGCGTCAGGCTGACGATAAAACTCGATCACAAACCGTGCTGCCCCGTACCAGAGGAAGAACAAGCCAGTGGCCGCGCCCACTGGGCGGCTTTTGGCGGTAAACCACCATAACAGCACAAACAAAATCCACCCCTCGAATAGCGACTCGTATAGCTGCGATGGGTGGCGCGGATCTGGCCCACCAGTTGGAAATACCACCCCCCAAGCCACGTCTGTAGTGCGGCCCCATAGTTCGCCATTGATAAAGTTAGCGATACGTACAGCGCCAATACCAATTGGCCCTAACGGCACCAAAAAGTCCGCTACTTGAAGAAATGTCTTGTTGTACTTGCGGCCAAAATATAGCGCCGCCAAGATCACCCCGATCAAGCCGCCGTGGAAGGACATGCCGCCCTCCCAAAGCTTAATCAGAGATAGCGGGTCGGCCAGCAAGCCTTCAAAATTGTAGAAGAACATGTAACCGATGCGGCCGCCAAAAATCACGCCCATCGCTACGTAAAAAATAACGTCGGATACTTGCTCTTGGTTCCAGCCCAAATGTGGCTTAGCTTTAGCCCGGTTATTACCTAACCACCAAGCCATGCCGAAACCAAACAGGTACATCAAGCCGTACCAATGAATCGCGACAGGCCCTAGCTGAATCGCAACGGGGTCAATATTGGGAAACGGAATCATAGCGGCAACCTGGTGGGTAACAATGACTAGTCATAGTGGCTAATGGTATCGGAACAGTTATGACAGCAGGAAGTCAGAAGATTCCGCAAATGCCTGCTGATAACGCTCGGCAAATTCGGCCATCGTGAACCCGTGATTCTGGGTGCCTGCTTGTTCAATTTTGATAGCGCCCATTAACGAAGCCACACGGCCGGTTTGCGCCCAACTCCATCCCTGCTGCAAACCTTTTAACAAGCCCGCACGGAAAGCATCGCCACAGCCGGTCGGGTCTTTGAGTTGCGCCACGGGAGCCGCCGGAATCGCCAGCTCTTCGCCATTGGCAAAAATACTTGAACCCTCGCCACCCTTGGTCACGATCAAAGCCTCAACCTGCGCGGCAATTTGAGCGGCGTCTAAGCCGGTACGTTCACATAGCAAACTAAACTCGTAGTCGTTTACGGTGACATAACTCGCCTGCTCAATAAAACGCTTGAGGTCATCACCCTCAAACATTGGCAAACCCTGGCCGGGATCGAAAATAAAGGGGATACCCGCCGCCGCAAATTGCTCCGCGTGTTGGATCATGGCGTCACGGCCATCTGGCGAGACAATGCCGAGCGAAATGCTGCCATCAGTAGGCACTTGCTGCACATGCGCTTCCGACATGGCGCCGGGATGAAAAGCGGTAATTTGGTTATCGTCAAGGTCGGTCGTGATATAGGCCTGTGCGGTGTAATGGCCATCCACCTGTTTTACAAAACGGCTATCCACATCGGTTTTTTTCATCCAGTCGGCGTAGCTATCAAAGTCGCTGCCGACGGTACCCATGGGTAAACCATCCCCGCCCAGCAAGCGGAGGTTGTAAGCAATATTGCCCGCACAGCCACCAAACTCACGACGCATTGTCGGCACGAAAAACGCCACATTTAGCATGTGGATTTTGTCCGGCAAAATATGGTTTTTAAAGCGGTCTTCAAAGACCATAATGCTGTCGTAAGCAAACGACCCACAAATCAGTGCTGTCACACTATCTCCTCAATAAAAAACGGGCTCTCACCAACCAAGCAGGTGCTGAGAACCCGTTTATTCGGCTAACGCGTTATTGCGCTGGCGTCCACGTTACATCTAGCTCGCGGGCCGCTTTTACGTCGTCTAGGCGACGCACCGGCTGAGTATACGGCGCGCCTTTCACCATTTCGATGTCGTCCTCGGCTTCACGCAAAATCTCGATCATCGCTTCTACGAAGGCGTCCAAATCTTCTTTAGCTTCGGTCTCGGTAGGCTCAATTAGCAAACATTCCGGTACTAACAGTGGGAAGTACACAGTTGGGGCATGGAAGCCTTTGTCTAATAGACGCTTGGCCAAATCTGTCGCTGTTAAACCAATAGTCTTGGCCTGCGCTTTCAGCGTGACGATAAACTCATGGCTGGCACGACGATCGGGATAAGCCAAATCAAAGCCCGCAGCAGACAAACGTGCTTGCAGGTAGTTAGCATTCAGGGCGGCAAATTCAGCCACGCGGTGCATCCCTTCACGACCCAACATACGGGCATAGATATAAGCACGAAGGTTAACACCGGCATTACCGGCCCAACCCGACAAACGACCGATGCTATCGGGGCAGTCTGCCTCGCTGGCAAACCGATAACGATCGCCTTCCTTGCTCACATACGGAATCGGCATAAACGGCAATAAACGCTCGCTTACACCTACTGCACCCGAACCAGGGCCGCCGCCGCCATGTGGGGTTGAGAAAGTTTTGTGCAGATTCATATGAATCACATCAAAACCCATATCGCCTGGGCGAACCTTGCCCAAAATGGCGTTCAGGTTGGCGCCATCGTAATAAAGCAAACCACCCGCTTCGTGCACGATGCCGGAAATTTCACTAATACGACGCTCAAACACACCCACGGTTGATGGGTTGGTGAGCATAATGCCGGCAGTTTTGGGGCCGACTACAGCGCGTAGAGCTTCTACATCCACATCGCCATCTGGGCCGGTAGGAATTTCTTTCACCACACAGCCGCACATGACTGCGGTGGCTGGGTTGGTACCGTGGGCAGCATCAGGCACGATAATCTCGTTGCGCTCCATGTCACCACGCTTGCGGTGATAAGCCATAATCATGGCAACGCCAGCAAACTCACCTTGCGCGCCCGCCATTGGGGTCAATGACACACCTTTCATGCCTGTCACTTCTTGCAAGATTTCTTGCAAGTCATGCATGCAGGCCAAAAAGCCTTGGCTATGGCTGACTGGCGCCAGCGGATGGCGGCCCAAGAAGTTAGGCAACATCGCCAAGGTATTACAGGCGCGTGGGTTGTACTTCATGGTGCAGCTACCCAGCGGGTAGAACTGGGTGTCAATCGAGAAGTTCTTTTGCGACAAGCGGGTGTAATGGCGCACCACCTGCAACTCAGAAGTTTCTGGCAGCAGTGGCTTATCTTGGCGCAACAAATTAGCCGGCAAATCGCTTAGGTCAGCTTTCGCCACCGGCGATTGCACGACGGCACGGCGACCAGCAACGGAATGTTCAAATAAAACAGCATCAACCATGACTATTTCGCCTCCGCGTTAAGCACTGCATCCAAAGCCTGCGCGTAGGCGGCAATATCAGCGTCAGTTTTGGTTTCTGTGGCGCAAACCAACAGGCTATTGGGGTACTGAGGAAAATCAGCTTCTACCGCTACACCAGCCAAAATACCGTGATGCGCCATCTGCTCAATCACCACCTCAGCAGGCTTAGGTAGGCTAATCAAGGTTTCATGGAAATGCGGGCCGCTATGCACGAGCTCAACACCTTCAACTTCGGCCAACGCCGACAGCAAGGTTTTGGTATTAGCGTGTGAGGCACCCGCCACCCGCGCTAGTCCTTCCGGACCCAGTAGCGACATATAAATAGTCGACGCTGTTACGCATAAGCCTTGGTTAGTACAGATATTAGAGGTCGCTTTGGAGCGACGAATATGCTGCTCACGCGCCTGCAGGGTTAAGGCAAAGCCTTGCTTGCCATCAAGGTCGACTGTGCGGCCCACAATCCGCCCCGGCATCTGCCGCGCCAGTGGCATTTTGCAGCACATAAAGCCGTAATAAGGGCCGCCAGAACTCATCGGCACGCCCAAGGGCTGGCCTTCACCACAAGCGATGTCAGCACCCTTCTCGCCCCATTGGCCTGGCGCTTTCAATACCGCCAAACTCATCGGATTAACCACCGCAATCACCAACATACCGTTAGCGTGAGCCCAATCGGTTAGCTCATCTACGGCTTCCAGCCCACCAAAATAATTCGGTTGCTGAATGATCAATGCCGCGTAGTCCTCGCCTTCATACTTTGATAAAGCCGACACCAAAGCAGTGCCTTCGTTATTACAGAACGGCACTTCGTCAAAACCAATCTGCTGGTTGTGCACAATCGCATCGGTAACTTTGCGGTAGGTCGGGTTAACGGTACCGGCTACCAATAATTTTCGTGACTTGCTCTTGCGATTAGCCCGCACCGCCATCAGCACGGCCTCAGCCATTGCCGACGCACCGTCGTAAAGCGACGCGTTAGATACATCCATGCCAGTCAGGCTAGCCATCATGGTTTGATATTCATAAATCAGCTGCAGCGTGCCCTGGCTCGCTTCCGCCTGATACGGAGTGTAGGCGCTATAGAATTCACCACGGGTGGTGATCTCCCACACTGCCGCTGGAATGTGATGATCGTAAGCACCGGCGCCAGCAAAGCAGCGCAATGCTTGGTCTTCGGCCGCACGCTCATGCATCAAGCGCGTGACTTCATATTCGGTAAGACCTTCAGGCACCCCTTCCAATTTGCCACAGCGCAAATCGGCAGGAATTTCGTCAAAAATCGCATCAAAACTGTCGGCACCAATGGTGTCGAGCATGCTTTTGACTTCAGAGTCAGTATGCGGAATAAATGGCATATCAGTATCCGTTTCGAATGGTTTGAGCCCGAGCCTAATGGCTAGGCAAAGCGACCAGCCCCAAGCTGGCGCCCTTCACAGCTACAACCGCTGGCCACTCATATGGCCAATGGCGTGACCAGCGACGTTATTCGTCGATTTCGTTGGCGTAGGCTTCGGCGTCAAGCAACGCGTCTAGTTCTGAGGCGTCATCTACTTTTAGCTTGGCAATCCAGCCTTCGTCGTAAGCTGAATCATTCACCGTTTCAGGTGCGTCAGCCAATGCTTCGTTAGCTTCCACTACTTCGCCACCCACCGGTGCATAAACATCAGAGGCGGCTTTTACCGACTCCACCACGGCGAAGTCATCGCCAGCACCGTAATGAGCACCTACTTCAGGCACTTCTACGTATACCAAATCACCCAAGGCTTCTTGCGCATGATCGGTAATACCGATAGTGACCGTGCCGTCACCGTTATCACGCACCCACTCGTGGGACTTAGCGTATTTCAGTTCTGCTGGGATATTGCTCATGATGAACTCCTACTCAGATCAATGTCTGGTTATAAATTGAGTAAATAGTAAGAACTAGATAAGTGCTTCGCCATTGCGCACAAATGGGTACTTAACTACCCGCGCTGGCACTTGCTTGTTACGAATTTGGATGTCGACTTGATCGCCGCAATTTGCGCTCACGCGCGCCAACGCCACCGACTTTTCTAAGCTAGGCGACCAAGTACCAGAAGTGACTTCGCCAACTTCCTCGCCGTTGTCTAAAACAGTTTGATGACCACGCAATACGCCACGGCCTTCTAACACTAGGCCAACCATTTTGCGTGGCACGCCAGCAGCCTTTTGGGCTTCTAATGCTTGGCGCCCAATAAAGTCACGCTCGTCTTTCATCGCCACGGTCCAGGCCAGGCCGGATTCCAAGGGGGTGCTAGATTCGTCCATATCAGAGCCGTAAAGATTCATACCGGCTTCTAAGCGCAGGGTGTCGCGAGCGCCCAAACCGCAAGGCCGAACACCTGCATCCAATAAACCCTGCCAAAACGCTGGCGCCTGATCAGCGGGCAATACAATTTCATAGCCATCTTCGCCGGTATAACCGGTACGGCCAACAAAAAACTCACCTTCTGCGGCAGCGCTAAACGGTGCCAACTCGGCAGCAGCGGCGGCCAGCTCCGCGCTCAATAAAGTCTGGGCTTTTTCACGTGCATTAGGGCCCTGCACCGCAATCATGGCCAGATCACTACGTTCGGTCACGGTCAAGTTTTTGCCAGCCGCTTGCTGATTGATCCAGGCCATGTCTTTGTCACGCGTGCCCGCATTCACAACCAGCCGGAACCAATCTTCTGCCATGAAATAGATAATAAGATCGTCAATGATGCCGCCTTGCTGATCCAACATGCAGGTATACAGCGCCTTGCCCGCAGTCTGTAATTTGGCTACATCATTCGCCACTAACTGTGACAAAAATGCGCGCACCTCGGGGCCTTTCAGATCAACCACGGTCATATGCGAAACGTCAAACATGCCACTGTCTTTGCGTACCGCATGGTGCTCTTCTACCTGAGAACCATAGTGAACTGGCATTTCCCAGCCCGCAAAATCGACAACTTTGCCGCCGGCAGCTATGTGAGCATCGTAAAGTGGTGTGCGTTGTGGCATCAGAACTCCTAATAAAATTTGCGGGCATAAAAAAGGGCGACAAAGTGAATCTAGCAAAAACTCTTGCGCCGCAAATTCACTTTGTCGCCCCTCTGTCCTGATACCTGAGAGATTGGGACCAGCCTTACTAAAGTAAGTCAGCCCTTTCCCCTTCGGTGGGCACGCATCCACATGCCACTCTCCAGAGTCAGTTGGTTACCTACCCTCCCACAAAACTGAGGAAAGATTGATAACACTACAGTGGCGGTCCTGATACCTGAGCGATTCCGAGCGAGTTGCGCCTTCGGCGTTTGCTAGACCTCAAAAGACATGAAGCGAGTTAAGCAAACTCTCCCACCACCGTAGTTTGGCTCATCAGCCAAAAACCGGAAGCGAGATTCTAGCGATTAGCTGTCCAATTGTCATCCCACGCATGCCGCGACCCATCCTTTGTCACCCAGCCAAGCTGACAAACCACTGTAGTTTGAGTTCAAGTTCACCTAGCTAACGTTGCGCAAATGATGGACTGACGCACTGATCGTGCCTACAGCAAAGGCCCAGCGTTTAATATAACCACTAGGTTTTTCAATCACATAGAACCGCTCCCAAACGGCGAATGCTAAGACCATTCCGCAGCTTGACTTAACCCTATTGTTGATGAACACTTGTTACGTGGTTGTTAAAAGTTGGGGAACCGAAATAACCATGTTGGGGCAAGCGACCGCCAAACTGGCTAGTAGCTGCGGGGTTCAAACTCTCTTTGATTATGGATAATCAAAAAGGTAAAAAAATCATGAGAAGACAAGTTGTCAAAGACACGCAAACAGCCATTTTAGACCGGTGCTTACGTTTGTTTGCTGATAAGGGGTATGCCGGCACTTCAATGCGCGATATTGCCCGCGAAATGGATTTATCCGTTGCTGCGGTTTATCACCACTTTCCTAGCAAGCGCGACCTTTATGGCGCGGTTGCAAGCCACGCTTTTCGCGATAAAAAACCGGCATTACTGGCAGCCATTAGCGGCCATGGTCCGGCTGAAGAACGCCTGCGCTCGCTAATGCGTCGCTACGCCGAACTGGTGTCTGATGACCCTGTATTCCACCGTTTCTTCCAACGCGAGTTACTGGATGCAGATGAGCAGCGTCTGCAACTGTTGGCAAAGAACTTCTTTTACGAAGCCTACGCGGAAATCCAAGATCTCATTCGTGAAGTAGCGCCGAGCTTTGACCCGTACATGTTCTTGACGTCGATGTTCGCGATGGTGATGTACCACTATCAACTGGGCAATATGCACAATTACTTACCGGGCGTACCTAATCGAGTTAACGATCCGGCCTATGTAACCGACCATGTGATGCGCATGATTAGCGAAGGCCTAGGCCAGCAACAGACTGCGGCCAATGAAACCGTAAACGTTGTATCGTTTCGATAACTAGCGCCAGCACACACAAAAAGGCCCGCGCTATGCGGGCTTTTTTAATGGGTTCTTCGACAGGTTCGCAAGCTAAACACAACCCGCAAAACCCGCTAGTCCGCCTCCGATTCCAAAGCGAGACGCGCGAGCTGTTGGCGAATCAACGTACTACCACCGGCTAAGGCCATCCCCGCGCTCACCATGCTGCGGCTCATGGAACCCGCTGCAAACCTAAGAAACCCACGCGGTAACTGCGTGATACGTTCATCAACCCATTGCCCCACACGAAACAGTCGGTACAAGCCATCGGTTAACGCCATCATTTCCATGGCCTTGGCACGGCGCCGTCGCTGCCAAGCATCAATCGCCCGTGCATCAAGCGCACCCCGCTGGAGCGCCGTCGCTAAATCTCGTACGTCCATTAGTCCAAGGTTTAACCCATGCCCCGCCAAAGGGTGAACACCATGCGCGGCATCACCCACCAACAGACAACGACCTCGATGATATTGCTGCGCCTGACGCAGCCCCAATGGAAAACTAAATCGTTTGCTTATCGATTGTGCCTGCAGGCCACCAACCTGATTGATCGCGCGATTCAATTCCGCGATAAATGCCGCATCATCCAACGCCATCAATTCGTTAAAGTTGGTTTGCTCTAACGACCACACCAAACTGCTACCCCCATCAGCCAAGGGTAAGAGCGCCAACGGACCCGTAGGTAAAAACCGTTGCCACGCAGTATTTTGATGCGCCAACTGACTACCGGCTTGAGCTGCATTGGCCCAGCGAATGTGACAAACAATTGCTTGCTGTTCATAGCGCCAACCCTTGGCAGCAATACCCAAAGACTCACGAACTGCCGAGCCTGCGCCATCTGCCGCCACCAACCAATCGCTGGTTAGTGTTTCTCCGGTTTCCAGCAGCAAACTCACCGTTGAGTCCACTTGTTCCAGTTGCTGCCAATTTACGCCAACCCGAATCTCCACCCCAAGATCGCTGGCAGACTGCCATAACGCCGACTGAATCAAATCGTTTTCTGCGATCACACCCAGCTCAGCAACCCCCATCTCACTAGCACTAAACCGAATACTGTCAAACTCACCATCAGCCCAAACGTACATAGATTGATACGCCTGAAGACGGCCACTGGTGGTTGGCCAGGCGTCTAAGCTTCGCAGCAACGCAATACTGGGTGGAGAAAAAGCCGAAACCCGGGGTCGGTAGTCGGCAGCTGGCGTGCTCGGCGCCTGCCCACATTCCACCACTGTGGTCGAGTACCCCGCACGCTGAAAAACACAGGCCGCCGCCAAGCCGGCGATACCTGCTCCAACAACAATAACCGATTCCGAACCCACCGTTTTATTCGCCCCATTAGTCATTATTAACTCGCAACAATATTCTTTATCAGCTATCCGCTATCTGCCGGCTAGCGCAGCAGCTCGATGGCTACCGGGGTGCTGACATAACCCAGGCAAGGCGGATTGCAGACCACTAGCGCGCAAAGCCAGCGCCTTTTTCGCGCCAACCCATTGGCCAAAACCCGCCAGCCCCAAACCAAAGGCCGTGGCGGTGAGACCTCTCTCAGGCTGGGTGGTGCTGGTAGCGAGCTGTGTAGTTAAGGCTAGCATCTGCTGACGATCTGCTTGGCGAGCCGCTTCGTACTGCGCAGTGAGCCCTGCCTCGCCGCAATGATCCGCAGATTGCAGTACATCAACCAAACAGGCGACATCACGCAAACCCAAATTAAAGCCCTGCCCCGCGACCGGATGCAATGACTGGGCCGCGTTACCTAATACCACGACATGATCAGCGGCCAGCCGATCAACCGAGGTGATGGAAACCGGAAAACTAAGCCGCTTACCTAAAGCCGTAATCTGGCCCAATCCGGCGCCGAACTGCTGATTTAACACCGTTAAAAAGTCAGCATCGGACAGACCGTTACGTGCTTCGGTATCAGCACCACTGCCACACCAAACCAAATTATAGTGAGTAGCCACCGGCTGATTCGCTTGCGCGATCAGCGGCAATAATGCCAACGGCCCCGTTTCAGTAAAGCGCTCAAACGCGTGACCAAACAACGGTTTTGTGACCGCAACATTGGTTACCAAGGCGTGTTGCCGGGTATCAATCGTCGTAGAGCCAAAGCCAAGTTGAGCTCTCAACGGTGAGCGTGCGCCATCGGCGACTACCAACAACTGGGCCCGCAGCCTCTCGCCATTATCCAAGGTAACAGCGGTTTGCTTTGCACCAGCAGCCTGTACTACCTCAGCAGCGACAACTTTTTGGCCCCAATAGCCCTGCAAGGCAGCGCCATCGTTATCAGCCTTCGCTTTAGCAAGCTGCTCCCAACGGCTAGCTAAGGCCTTGCCGAGTACAGCGTTGGGTATGACATACCCAAAGGCCTGTTGCTGAATTTCCGCGGCGGCCATACGCACCTTGCCCCACTGGCCTTTGCGCGACACATCGATGTGTTGAATAGGCGCCGCGTAAGGTTCGATCTCTGGCCAGAGGCCAAGGTTCTTAAACAACCAGATACTAGTTAAGGCACAAGCCGTAGCGCGCGAATCAAAACTGGGGGACAAATCCCCCGCTTCCGCTGTTAGTGGAACCGGATCAACACAAGCCACGCGCCTACCTTGTTGCTGCAACGCCAGTGCCAAGGTGGCACCGACCATACCGCCACCGGCAATCACGACGTCAAAATTTGGCTGCTCAGTCACCACTAACGCCTCGTCCGTGTCGTCATTAATGCACTTGCGATGAAGTGGGCGCCGCTGGCGCGGCCGATGCTCGCTCAGATGCCGGCCCGGTGGGTTGTTTGGGTTGCCAGTTACTTAACTCCAAACTACAGGTACAGGCGACTGTACGCACGTACTCAAACAGCTCAGAATAATCAGCCTCAGCATCACCGCCTTCTAAATCGTGGGCATCGGCTCTTGAGATTTCACCCAAATCGGCGAGCTGCTCATGCGTGTCGCCGGGCAACTCAGCATCCAACACTTCGCCAGAACGGGTGGTCAACGCAATGCCTACCCCATGGATAAATCCAGCGCACCAAGCCGACAACGACTCAACTTGTGCGCTTAAGCCTTGATCCTCATCCGGGTGTAGTGGTTCCCAAGCCCAACCGTCCGCGCTATGAAGCTGTTGCGCATGTTCAGCTAAGGGGGCCATCAACTGAATCAAATATTGCTGCTGCATGGCATCGTATTCTTTGGCCTCTGAGTCGGTGAGAAAACTATGCAAGCATTTCATTAACACCGCCGCTTTCACACTCGGGCCTCTAACCAATAACCCCGTAACCAAGCCATCTAACTCGGCCACATCAACTTCTGGACTCAATTTTAGAACCAAGTCCTGTAAATCTTCATAATCTATTTCGGACACTGCTGTGTTGCACCTGCCATGCTGTCGTATACTCAATCCCCAATATAATACTAGCGTTTCAAAATCACCTGTATGAATACTCGCGCTCCTTTATTCGAAGACACCGGCGATGCCAACGCAGACCAGCTGGTAGCCAACCTTACGAAGGCCTGTGAATTTTTGCTTGAGCAAAACCAACAACTGCAAAAACAACAGCAACACACGCAAGATGCGCTGAATCTAACGCGCAAGCTTGAAAGCCAAACCCGCCAAAAAATCGAGTCATTAGTGCAACGGCTCAAGATCCTGGAACAAGAAGCATGAGCAAAAAGAACGACGAGCGCGTTAGCGTAACCGTTCAGGTAATGGACAAACCCTATCAGCTAGCTTGCAGCGCTGATGAACGCGCCGCATTGCTGGATGCAGCTAACTTGTTAAACGAAGAAATGCGCAAACTTGTGCCGAGTAGCGGTAATCCAGATTACGAGAAGATTGCCGTGGTGTGTGCACTCAACTTGGCGGACGAGCTACTGAAGCTGCGTATCAATGCGCAAGAGCCTCCACGGTCTGCGCTTAGCCAAGACGTTGCCAAAGCCGCTCATAACACCCTAAGTAAAGTCGCTAAACTACACGCCCATAGCTAAGCGAATAAGGCCTAACAGAGCCATTCTCAACTGCTATAATGAACGCTGTCACCTGCCGTGTACGTCAGACACGTCATAAACCCTTGAGCCTATTTTCCTACCCAGGAACTAGGATGGGGTGTGCGGTGTGCATGACCACTGTAGTGGTAAGCCTAAGCCCCCTACTACCCGGTTCCGCCTTGAACTTAACCGGTTCAAGGATATTGGCTGTCAACGGCACAGGTGGGTGATGACTTTTCCCTCTCCCTCTCACATCACGCAACGCCAGCAACTGCGGCAACAAGGCCGCCAAGCCAGGCGAGCTATAAGCCCTGCCCAACGACGCCTAGGCACTCGAGCCATTAATCGGCGCCTATTAAATCGTTTACGCCGCTATCATCGGATTGGCTTATATTGGCACTTTGATGGTGAACCTGATTTATTTCACTGCCTTCTCGCACTGACCCAATTAGGCAAACAGCTCTATTTGCCCACGCTGAGCAAGGCTGGAAAAATGCACTTTATCCACAGCCATAGCCTTAACCAGGCACGATTTAATCGGTTTGGTATTTTGGAGCCTGGTCGTCAGGCTAAGCGCATTTCTAGCAAGCGCTTACAAGCTATCGTGATGCCACTGAGTGCATACGATGCCAATGGCAAGCGGCTCGGCATGGGTGCGGGCTTTTACGACAAAAATCTCGACTGGCAGCGCCAACGTCGCCAATGGCGTGGGCCAGCACTAATTGGCTGTGCATGGCGGGTGCAGCAGGTCGCGAATATCCCTAGCGAACATTGGGATCGCCCACTCGACGCACTAATTAACGAACAACAACGACTAGAATTTAGGAAAACAAGATGAATTATTGGCTAATGAAGTCTGAACCGGACGTATTTGGCATTGATCATTTAGCAGCGATGCCCGAGCAAACCGAGCATTGGGATGGCGTTCGTAACTACCAAGCACGCAATATGATGCGCGATCAGATGAAAGTCGGAGACCAAGTGTTTTTCTACCACTCTAATACCGACGTACCCGGCATTGTTGGCTTGGCCGAGGTCGTGAAAGAAGGCTACCCAGACTTCACCGCACACGACCCCGATTGTAAGTACTACGACCCGAAATCCAGCCCCGATAACCCACGCTGGTTTATGGTCGACATCAAGTTAGTGCGCAAACTGAAACGCACAATCTCTTTGCGAGAAATGAAAGACCTGGCCGAGGGACCGTTGGAAGGTTTCCGCCTACTCGGCAAAGGCAACCGGCTTTCAGTCATGCCGGTAGAAAAAGAGTATTGGGACTACATTCTGGGCCTTGAATAAGGCCCTACCCTGCCAAAATTCGCAGCAGCTAGCCGCCGTCGACCCCGGTCACAAACTGGCGCGTCTAACTCAAAAACAGCTTGGCTGCTGGATTATCCGTTTCTTCCACTACCGGATAGCCCACCTGCGCAAGCGACTCCCGCAATGCAGTAAGCTCGCCTGCTGGCACCTCTAAGCCCGTGAGCACACGCCCATAGGCCGCCCCATGATTGCGGTAATGGAACATGCTGATATTCCATTGCGAGCCAATCGCCTTTAGAAACTCCATCAAGGCTCCAGGCCGCTCAGGAAATTCAAAGCGGAATAGACGTTCATCTACACCTTTTTTCTCGGTACTAGGCGATACCCCGCCTACCATGTAGCGCACATGTAACTTCGCCATTTCATTGTCGGTCATATCCACCACGGCATAACCCGCACTTTCCAGCTTACTCAGCAAAGCTTGCCGCTCTGTTGGGTCGCTTAACGACAAACCGACAAAAATTTGCGCCATGTCACGGTCGGCATAACGGTAATTAAATTCAGTGATGGAGCGTTTGCCGAGCAAACTGCAAAACCGTTTAAAACTACCGGGTTTCTCCGGAATACCGACGGCAAATAAAGCCTCGCGCGCCTCACCCAATTCAGCGCGTTCAGAAACATGTCGTAGACGGTGGAAATTAATATTGGCGCCCGAAGCTACCGCCACCAGTTGCTGGCCTGCCACCTCATTTTCTTGTACGTATTTTTTTAGCCCCGCAATCGCCAAGGCGCCGGCAGGCTCGGCGATCGAACGCGTGTCATCAAACACATCAGAAATCGCTGCGCAGATTTGGTCCACCGAGACCAGCACCACTTCATCTACGTAATCCTTAGCCAGCGCAAAGGTCTTTTGGCCAATCTTTTTTACCGCCACACCATCGGCGAATAGCCCTACCGATTTCAAGGTGACTCGGCGTTTAGCCGCCATTGCCGCATGCAAGGTGGGCGCATCTTCGGGCTCAACACCAATCACCTTCACATCCGGCCGCAGGTACTTGATATAGGCTGCCATTCCGGCCACCAAGCCACCACCCCCGACTGGGATGAACACCGCATCTAACGGGCCTTGAAGCTGCTCCAATACCTCACGAGCAATGGTGCCTTGACCGGCAATCACATCATCATCGTCATAAGGGTGGATATAGGTCGCTCCCTGTTCTGCGACTAACCGTTGGGCATAGGCACTGGCATCATCATAAGCGTCCCCATGCAGCACGACCTTAGCGCCAAGATTGCGCACATTGGCCACCTTGATTTCAGGCGTAGTACGCGGCATGACGATCGTTGCTTTAACGGCTAGGTGTTTAGCCGACAACGCCACACCCTGAGCATGGTTGCCCGCCGATGCGCAGACCACGCCCTTAGCCTTTTCAGTGTCTGATAGCTGCGCCATGCGGTTGTAAGCGCCACGCAACTTAAAGGAAAATACGGGCTGAAGATCTTCTCGTTTTAACCACACTTGGTTGTTAAATCGACGTGACAAATTTGGCGCAAAGTCTAGCGGCGTGCGCGTCGCTACGTCATACACACGCGCATCTAAAATTTTCTTAACAACGGAATCTAGCTTCACCGCGTTGTGGTTCCTACGATTGATTACTGAAAATTGGCCTTTGCATTCGCTGCCTAAGGTAAAATTAACGCTTCTCGTATGCTTATTACGACTTAGACAATATCAATTTACCACAGGAAATCAGGCACTTGAGCGCAGATTCCCAGAAACGTGCCGCGGCAGAAGCCGCCATAGCAGAAATTCGAGACGGCCAAATCGTTGGCGTGGGCACTGGCTCCACTGTTAATTACTTCATTGAGCTGTTGGCTGAGCATAAACATCGTATTGAAGCGGCGGTCTCTAGCTCAGAAGCCAGCACAGCCTTATTGAAGCAAATCGGCATCCCCGTTTTAGACCTGAACTACACCGGCGATATTGAGATTTATGTCGATGGTGCCGATGAAGCAAACCACCAGCTACAACTCATTAAAGGAGGCGGCGCTGCCCTCACCCGCGAGAAAATTGTGGCTGAGGCAGCCAAACGTTTCGTTTGTATTGCCGATGCCAGCAAACTGGTGAACGTGCTAGGTGCATTTCCACTGCCGGTAGAAGTTATCCCGATGGCTCGTAGCTTAGTGGCACGCAAACTGGTTCAGCTTGGCGGCCAACCCGAGTGGCGAGAAGGTGTAGTCACTGATAACGGCAATGAAATTTTAGATGTGCACAACTTACACATTACTGATGCGGCCGGCCTAGAACGCCAGATTAACGACATCCCAGGCGTGGTTACCTGCGGCTTATTTGCGCGCCGTGGGGCCGACAAACTAATTATTGGCACCGATAACGGTGCTGAGGTAATCGAATAATGAGCGCTCAAATAATCGACGGCAAAACGATTGCCGCCCAGATCAAGCAAGAGATTGGTAGCCGCATCATCGAACGCCTTGCCGCTGGGCACCGCGCGCCCGGCTTGGCGGTAGTGTTGGTGGGCGACAACCCAGCCTCGCAGGTTTACGTTAATAACAAACGTAAGAGCTGCGAAGCCTTGGGCTTCGTTTCCCGCGCTTATGACTTACCGGCTGATACCAGCGAGCAAGCCTTGCTCGAACTGATTGATGAGCTCAATACCGACGAAGTGATTGACGGCATCTTGGTACAGCTCCCGCTACCGGAACACATTGATAACGACCTCGTTATTGAACGCATTTCGCCCGACAAAGACGTCGACGGCTTCCACCCCTACAACATTGGTCACCTAGCGCAAAAAAACCCGCTACTTCGCCCGTGCACGCCCTATGGCGTGATGAAGATGCTAGAGCACTGCAATATTGACCCTTGCGGGATGGATGCTGTGATTGTTGGCGCCTCCAATATTGTAGGGCGCCCCATGATGATGGAACTGCTACTCGCGCGCGCCACCACCACCGTTTGCCATAGCAAAACGCACAACCTTGCGGAAAAGGTCGCGCAAGCAGATTTAGTGGTAGCGGCTGTCGGTATACCCGAGTTTGTTAAAGGCGAATGGATTAAACCGGGTGCCGTGGTCATTGATGTAGGCATTAACCGGCTTGATAACGGCAAACTTTGTGGTGATGTTGAATTCGACAAAGCCAGCGAGCGTGCCAGTTGGATTACACCGGTACCGGGTGGGGTGGGCCAGATGACCGTAGCCATGTTGCTAGCCAACACCTTGCAAGCTTGTGAGGCTCGCGGCGACTAAACTGGCAGATTGGGCCAAAACAAAAAAACCGGCTCTCTAGCCGGTTTTTTTATGCGCTAGGTAATCGGGCTACCTAGTCGTGCACCAAAATTAGATCCACAATCTCTTCCGCTAGGTCATCAATACCCAGACTGCCTTCGGCGTTGTACCACTGCGATGTCCAGTTCAGCGCACCTAGCCACAGGCGCACCATCAACCGCGGATCACCCTGTTTAACCACACCGTTTTCCATTGCCTGCGAGATTACTTCACGGCAAAGAGACTCGTACTGATCGCGCAATGTGACCACCTGATCACGTTGCTCGTCGGGCAAGCTACGCCATTCATACAACAACGAGGCTAATGAGGCTTGGGTATTACTAAGCAAGGTACGCAAATGGGTGCGCGTCATAGTAATTAGCTCTTCACGCGGACTGGAACAAGCCTTTAGTTCCAACCGAACAGCCATGGTGAGGTCATCAATGCCGCGGCGCATCACTTCGTAAAGAATCTCCCCTTTACTAGCGAAGTGATAAAATAGGCTCCCTGACTGCATTCCAACGGCGTCAGCCAAATCACGCACCGTGGTGCGCTCGTAGCCTTTTTCACGAAATAAACGCGCAGCGGCTTCCACCAAGGCGTCACGCGATGGGCGCTGAGCTTCTGCTGAAATCATTCGAGCCATGAGCTTATCTGTCTTCTCAACTGGGATATCGGATCACTTGCCCGCATTATACCAAGCGCTAGCTTGGTAATGTTAGCGCTTTCAAAAATTAACCCGCCAGAAGCCTTGACACCACCCCAGCAACGACTAAAATGCGCGCCTTCTTACTGGGCACAAGCCCACTGCTAAGAAGTCCACAAACCGCGTTTCTACATGCTGTTTAGGTGTATGGCGATATAGCTCAGTTGGTTAGAGCGACGCATTCATAATGCGTAGGTCCCAGGTTCAAGTCCCGGTATCGCCACCATTATTTCCCCGCCTCGCTGAACCATTGCATCGATAACTTGCGGCATCGATCAAGAATCTATGTCCCTTTATGCCTGCCCCAAATCACTAGCTGGCTGCACCAGTTGAGCCCCAACCGATCGAAAACAAACCGAATTTTGAGCAAGAGTTAAGTGCGGGCTTTTTCGATTGCCCGTTTCTGTAGTGCGGCGCGCACTTTGCCGATAAAACGCGGTGGTATCGTTTCCGCGTTTTCCATCTTGGAGACATAAGCTTGGGTAATGCCGAGCGCCTCGGCCAGTTCTTTTTGCTTTAAACCAGCACGCATGCGCATCAGGGTCACCGGATTACGCAGCGGGGTTGCTGCGTAGCCGTCATCGTCCTCAACCGCAGCGATTGCCGCTGCTTGACGCTGGGCATCATATTCCGCATCAATACGCTCTTTTAAACGCTCGTAAACGCTCACGGGGATCATCACAAACTGATCCCGACCATAGATGTCTTTTACGATTTGAGGTTGCTGCATGACACGCAATGCCTAATTACATTGGGTCTATTGGATTACATTAGTAATAAAAATACAACCAATTTTGGTTGTATTTTTAACATCAAATGAAATACGCCGTTAGTCTAGGCCCCAGTAACACTAGGTCTCGCCGTCCTTACGGCAACGAGACTACGAGTTTGGTTAGAATCCCGCGCTAACGCACGATGCCGCGGGAGCTTTCCCCGAGGAAGTCGACCATTACCTTAATCTCTTCGGCATCTTGTGCGAGTTTACTCAACTCATCACGCGCTTCTTCAAGCTTCAGGTTAGAGCGATACAGCGTCCGGTAGGCTTTCTTAATATTGCGAATTTGCTCACTGGTAAAGCCACGGCGGCGCAAGCCTTCCGAGTTAATGCCATAGGGTTTCGCTGGGTTCTGGGCAACCGTGACGTAAGGCGGCACATCTTGATGCAAGCCTGAATCAAAACCCAAAAAGGCGTGATCGCCAATTTTGCAAAACTGGTGAATCTTGGAGTAGCCACCACAGATTACCCAGTCGCCCACTATCACATGCCCTGCTAGGGCCGCGTTATTGGCCAGAATACAGTTATTTCCAATCACGCAGTCATGCGCAATATGTACATAGGCCATCACCCAGTTATCATCCCCTAACTTGGTGGTGCCGATGTCTTGTACCGTGCCGCGGTTAAAGGTACAGAACTCACGAATGGTGTTGCGATCACCAATTTCCAGCAAGGTAGGCTCGCCGTCGTACTTCTTATCTTGTGGCGCTTCGCCAATCGAGTTGAATTGATAGATATGGTTATCTTTGCCGATTCGTGTAGGGCCTTTAATCACCACATGAGAACCAATAACCGTGCCGCTACCGATTTCAACATCGGCCCCAATAATACTGAAAGCTCCAACCTGTACATCGTCAGCTAGACGAGCGTTCGGGTCGATAATCGCAGTTTCGTGGATCACTCCGTAATCTCCTTAGCGGCGCACATGATTTCTGCTTTAGCGACGAGGTCGCCATCAACATAACTCTTGCCCTTAAAACTCCAGAGTTGGCCGCGTGTTTTTTGAATTTCTAGTTTATGAATTAATTGGTCGCCGGGTTTTACCGGCTTCTTAAAGCGAGCGCCATCAATCGCAGTGAAATAGTAACGATATTTGTCGACTGATTCATCGCCATGCTGGCTGCTCACCGCGAGTACGCAGGCTGCCTGCGCCATCGACTCTAAAATCAACACCCCTGGCATCACCGGATCGCCCGGAAAATGACCGGGGAAGAACGGCTCATTAATGGTCACGTTTTTCAGCGCGACAATACTTTTGTTGGCTGTGAGCTCCTTTACCCGGTCGATTAACACAAATGGGTAACGGTGCGGAATCAAGGCTAGCAGGTCGGTAATACCCAACTGCTTAATGGTAGTCATATGATTTATCCCTTTACTTGTTTGCCTTCATGGCAGCAAGTTGTTTTTCTAACCGGCTGAGCTTTTTATTGGTTTCATCTAGCTGGCGCAAGCGAGCCATGCTACGACGCCATTGCGCCGTAGTCATTTGCGGAACCCCGCCAGAATAACTGGCTTTCTCATCAATCGTATTCAAAACCATGGTACGCGCGGTCAAGGTACAGCCATCTGCCACTGACAAATGCCCCGCAATGCCCACGTTGCCACCAACTAAACAATGCTTACCCACGGTAGCACTACCCGCCACGCCGGTTTGCGCTGCCATCACCGTATAGGCGCCGATGCGTACGTTATGAGCAACTTGGATGAAGTTATCGAGCTTAACACCCTGCTCAATCACGGTGTCACCCAGGGTGCCACGATCAATACAGCAGTTCGCACCGATATCAACGTCGTCTTCAATCACCACCGTGCCAAGCTGAGGGACTTTTACCCAATCACCTTGGTCTGGCGCCCAACCGAAGCCATCAGCCCCAACCACCGTGCCGCTATGAATGCGACAACGCGCGCCCACCTTCACTTGGTGATAAAGCGTCACATTGGCCTCAAGTACGCTGTACTCGCCAAGGCTCGCATCAACGCCAACTACCGAGTTAGCGCCTACCTGTGCACCAGCCGCAATAACCGCTCCGTCGCGAATTACCGCACCCGGCCCAATATGGGCATCAGCTGCAACTTGAGCAGTCGCAGCAATGGTTGCCGAGCGGTCAATACCGTCTGCCGCAGGTGGCGTTTGGTCAAACAAGGCGGCAACCCGTGCGAACGTGGCATAGGGATTGTTATGCACCAGTCCGCTTTTGCCGCTGCTTAGGAGCGCTTCCGCATCGGCAGGCCCCACCACCACAGCAGTTAACGCCGTATCAGCCAGTTGGCTACGGTATTTAGGGTTTGAGAGAAAACCAATTTGTCCTGCCACACCGTCTTGTAGTGTGTTGACGCCGTCAATGACTACGGTTGTGTCACCCACACAATCTGCCTGCGCTTGTGCAGCTAGATCGGCCAAGGTTAAGGCCATTGGGCTCCCCTTATCTTGTTGCGGTTGATAGATAAAGCCGCCATTTTAACCCGAATGGCCCAGATACTGTGGCTTTAGGTCAGCTTTTGACCTACGAGGAACGGTTAACGATCGTTTTCCGCCACGCCGTCTGCGGCTTTCAAATGCTCTAGCATATGTTCGGTCACCACCGGAATCGATTTCGGTGGAATTTCATGGCCTAAACCATCAATCAACACCAACTTCGCATCGGGCACATGGCGCGCAATATCTTTGCTACCCGCTGGGTGGACTAAGGGGTCTGCTGCGCCATGGATGGCCAAGGTCGGCGCTTTAATACGCTTTAAACGAGCCACGCGACTGCCATCGTTAAGTACAGCTCTGAATTGCCGCGTAGCGCCGTCTGGCACATAGCTCCGCTGGTAAAGTTTTTTGGCCCACTCGAGCAGCTCACCAGGCTCGCGCGGAAACCCCGGTCCCGCATGTAGCTTCCAGCCATCTCGCAAATGCGAAATGATGTCTTCGGCTTTATTCGACTTCGCTTTACGCCCCAAACGCAAAATGCACTTCATCTTCCCTAACGGCACCCGGCGACTACCCGAGGTAGACATAAAACTTACCAAGGAGCGTACTCGGTCAGGGTAGCGGAACGCCATATGCTGCGCGATCATACCGCCCATAGACGCGCCCACAATGTGCACCGATTGAATCCCCAGTTCATCTAATAACGCAACACTGTCTTTTGCCATATCGGCTAAACGATAAGGCGCGGGGATTTGCCGACCCAAGAAAGAGCTAATAAAGGTTGTTTTGGTAACCGCCCAATTTTGACCATCGTCCATGCGGCTGGATAAACCGGAATCCCGGTTATCAAATCGGATCACTCGATAACCGGCTTTTAAAAAGGCCTTCACGAATTGGTCGGGCCAAGAAATCAATTGCGCGCCTAAGCCCATAATGAGCATTACGGCTGGCGCATCTTCCGGACCTAAGCTCTCGTAGCAAATTTTTACGCCGTTAACCTGAGCAAACTGCATCGGCAACGGGTCGCTACTGGTTCTCGGTGGCTAACGCAATATTGCTGATACCCGCAGCACGCGCAGCATCCATAATGGCAACCAACTTTTTATTAGTAGACTTTTTGTCGGCCTGAATCACGATAGAACCTTGTGGGTTTTCCGCGTGCAAACGCTCTAGCACCGCACGGATAGAGCGCTCATCCACCCGACGCCGGTCAATCCAAATCTCGTCAGCGTCACTAATTGCGACAAAAATATTGGCACGGTCTTGTTTTTGCGCGGTGCTGGCCTCCGGCTTATTCACCTCAATGCCCGACTCTTTCACAAAAGAAGCGGTCACGATAAAAAAGATCAGCATGATAAAAACCACGTCCAACATGGGCGTTAAATCGATGGCTGATTCTTCTTCGGCCTGGCTTCTAGAAAAGCTTTTACGCATGGTCTCGCTCGTAAAATTTGTAATTTCAGTCAATAATGCCGCCATCGCACACAGACAACAAGTCAGCATGTTACATAGCATTCTCGTTTTGCTGGGTTTCCAGCTTTTAGGCGAATTTATCAGCGCCACATTTAACCTGCCGCTGCCCGGATCGATTTGCGGCATGCTGGTCTTATTGATCGTGTTGATTGCACGTGGCCGAGTCACCGTGCCTTTGAGAGAAACGGCGAATAGCCTATTCCGGTACCTGCCATTGATTTTAATTCCGCCCAGCGTAGGCGTAATGACCCAATGGCGCGCGTTAACAGAACACCCCTATGCGCTTACCGCGGTGATTGTGGTTAGCACCGCACTTGGCCTTGCTGCCACCGCTTGGCTATTTGAGCGCGGCCTACGCCGCCAGCAGGCGCAGTAGGCAGCACCGATGATTGATTTACAGGCGGGTTGGAACGCCGTATTAGCAAGCCCTTGGCTGATGGTTGGCATCACAGTGGCGGGGTTTCACGTGGGCAGCAAACTTTACCAGCGCTTTAACCACAGCCCCCTACTGCAACCGGTACTGATCGGTTTGATCGTGACCATTGGCTGTCTGGTCCTACTTGGCATCCCGTTTTCGGCTTACCGCCAAGGCGCCGACATGATTTACCAGCTACTCGGCCCCGTTACCGTAGCGCTCGCAGTGCCAATGTACACCCGCTTAGCCTATATTCGCCGCAGCGCGGCGCCAGTCTTGTTGGCGCTGAGCCTCGGCGGCGGCATTGCAGTCATTTCGGCCGTGCTGTTTATGTGGGTTGCGGGCGCAGATTACGCCATGCTGGTGACCAGCAGTACCAAGTCCATAACTGGCGCTATCGCCATGCAAGTCGCGGAAGAAATAGGCGGTTATGGTGCGTTAGCGGCAGTCATCGTATTAGTGACGGGGGTAGCCGGTGCGATTGTCGCGCCCATGCTATTTAAACTACTCGACATCCAATCTGAAGCAGCCCAAGGTTTCGCGCTAGGCGTTTGTGCCCACGCTGTGGGCACGGCTCGCGCTTTCGAGATCTCTGAAACCGCAGGCGCTTTCGCGGCCCTAGGCATGAGCCTAATGGGCATCGTCTGTGCTGTGTTAATCCCGTTAGGCGCGTCGCTCTAAGCGGCTTCCACCTCGACTGGTACGCCGTTAACAGCGGCATTGCCAGTTAAGGGATCTAGCCGTTTTTCATCGGTTAGATCGTTACAACTTTCGCCCTGCAGGCTGGTCGCAATGCGTTGTTTCACACCCGCACGGCGATGGCCCCAGCCATGGGGCAAAGAAACCACACCCGGCATTACCTCACTACTCGCCTGCACTTCGGTATTGATGGCGCCCACCCGCGAACGTACCCTGACTTGCTGACCATCACTGAGTTGTCGTTGTTGCATGTCGTCAGGATGCATTAAGAGTTGGTGACGGGTTTTGCCTTTTACCAAGCGCCGACTGTTATGTAACCAACTGTTATTAGAACGAACGTGGCGGCGGCCAATTAACATCAAGCCGTTGTCGTTACTACGCTGTAACAACGCCTTAGCACGGGCAATATCACTGAGATACAACGGATTATCTAACGCCACCGTTTGGTCGGCTGTCTTCAAGCGTTCCGGCAAACAAGCTTGTAACGGCCCCAAGTCGACGCCACTCGGCTGCTCTGTCAATGCCTTAATCGATAGCTCAGCAGGATGCTTAGCGGCTTTTCCGTAAGGCCCAGACTGCAAGGCAAAGTCCATTAGCTGGTGCGGTGCTGGCGTTTGCCTAGGGGCTTGCCCTAGCTTGGCTGCCAACGCCGCGCCTAGTGCATTGTAAATTTCCCAATCATGCATCGCACCGTCAGGCTTGGGAAAGACTGCGGGGCTATAACGAGCCGTATTACGAACCGCGAAACTGTGGAAAATCAAATCGTAATGGTCGTGTTCTAACGGCGTGGTAGGCGGCAAAATCACATCCGCATGGCAGGTAGTTTCGTTAATCCACGGGTCGATACACACCACAAACTCTAGCTGCTTAATTTGCTTTTCTAAGGCTGGACCGTTGGGCGTCGAGAGCACAGGATTGCCGGCCGCGGTTATCAAAGCCCGAATCTGCCCCTCACCGGGTGTTGCCATTTCTTCAATCATACAGGCCGCCGGTAGCTCACCACTAAACTCCGGCAACCCACTCACTCGACTACGCCAGCGATCAAAACTACCGGCTTTGCCAAAGGGTGAATTCACCATATCGACCGCTGGCTGCGTCAACATCGCCCCGCCAGGCTTGTCCAAATTACCGGTCACAATATTCAGCACTTGAATAGCCCACTGACACAGGCCACCAAAGGGCTGTACAGAACAACCCATTCGCCCATGGCAAACCGCAGAATCCGCGGTAGCAAAGGACTCGGCAATCTGCTTGATGGTATCGGCGGCAATGCCACAGTGCATGGCTACCACGTCAGGGGTAAAGCCCGCCAGTTCCTGTTTAACCGCTTCTAAACCGGTTACATAAGCCGGCAGAGGCGTATCGAGTTGCTTGGCAAAAATATGCTGTAACAGGCTAAAAATAAAAAGAATATCTGAACCCGGCGTAATAAAGTGATGGGCATCCGCCACGGCTGCGGTTTCGCTAAAGCGCGGATCCACCACAATTAATTTTCCGCCACGAGCTTGCAGTTGCTTGAGCCGTTTTGGGAAATTGGGCACGGTCATGATGGAGCCATTAGAGGCCATTGGGTTATTACCCAACATAAGGAAATAATCAGTCCGATCCATATCGGGAATCGGAATATTGAACTGGTGCCCATAGAGCTGCAGCGCCGCCAACTGGTGAGGCAACTGGTCTACCGAGGTCGCAGAAAAACGGTTTTTGCTGCGAATCAAGCCTAGGAAGTTACCCGCATGGGTCAGGCTGCCGTAATTGTGAACATTGGGATTGCCCAAATAGATACCGATAGCGTCGGCACCTTGCTGTTGATGAATATCTGCAAGCCGGCTCGCCACCAACTCGATAGCCTCTTGCCACTCAATCGGAACCCAGCCGTTAGCAGTGCGACGAACCGGGCTGCGTAAGCGGTCTGGGTCGGCTTGAATATCTTGCAGTGCTACTGCTTTGGGGCAAATATGACCTTGGCTGAGTGGGTCATTAGGGTCGCCTTTTATCGACTGGATTTCACCATCAACCAGGGTGATTTCCAGTCCACAAATGGCTTCGCACAAATTGCATGCGCGATGAATAGTCGTTGTTGTCATAGTGGGTCTCCTTACGGCAGTGTAGACCGTAAGGAGACCCTAAATAAATAGCTGCGCTACCTTAGATAGCAATACTAAACAAATGGGCATTAATGACTTTGTGTGCCCAAATGCTGGCGAAGTAACCCAAGGCGATCGCTGGTGTCCACTTAATGTGGCTCATGAAGGTGTACTGACCACGCGCCTGACCCATCAAGGCCACGCCAGCAGCCGAACCAATCGACAGCAAAGAACCACCCACACCGGCAGTTAAGGTCACCATCAACCAATCACCGTGACTCATATCAGGGTTCATGCTTAGAACCGCGAACATCATCGGAATGTTATCAACCAGTGCCGAGAAAATACCGACCAAGGTGTTGGCAATATCAGGCCCCATATCCACATACAGATAACCCGACACCTTGCCTAGGTAACCAATAAAGGCCAAGCCGCCAACGCTCATAATCACGCCGTAGAAGAACAACAACGTATCCCACTCAGCGCGCGCCACTTTGTTAAACACATCAAACGGCACTACTTCACCCAAGTTGGCATCATCACGCTCACCGGGGGCCCAAGCAAACTGCTGCTCGCGACGGCGCAGATAAAAACCAAAGAATTTTAGATACGCCAAGCCGGTCATCATGCCAATGGCAGGCGGCAGATGTAGGAAGGTGTGGAAGCTAATCGCGGTCACTACGGTCATCAAGAACAAAAACACGCTGCGTTTTGCGCCTTTCTTCATGTGTAGCACTTCGTTGGTGGCCTCGGGCGTACCGTTCGGCACCGCCAGAAACATCAATACACCAGGAATCACGTAGTTGATTACCGACGGTACGAACAGGGTGAAGAACTCAAAGAAAGAAATATGACCGCTCTGCCAAACCATCAATGTGGTGATGTCGCCAAACGGACTAAAGGCACCACCCGCATTCGCAGCCACCACGATATTCACGCAGCTCACCGCCACAAAACGCTTACTGTCTTTACCCAACACCAACACAATGGCGCACATGATTAAGGCGGTGGTGAGGTTGTCAGCGATGGCCGACATAAAGAATGAAATAATACCGGTAAGCCAGAACATAGCGCGGTAGCTGTAACCACGAGAGGTTAATGCAACCCGAATGGCGTCAAATACGCCGCGCTCTTGCATGGTGTTGATATAGGCCATCGCCACCAATAAGAACAAAAATAGCTCTGCGTACTCCAACAAGTTATGGCGCAAATAGGTCTCTGCTGATTCTGGAATACCATTCGCCACGTAGACTCCGGCAATCAGCGCCCAAATTAAACCTGCGGCAAGCGTGACCGGTTTGGATTTACGCAAATGAATGGTGTCTTCGAGTATGACCGTAATCATGGCAACAACGAAGATGGCAATCGACACAAAGCCCACCCAATGGGTGGTGAGGTCTAGATGCGGAAGCTCTGTATGGGGCATGGCATTTCCAGTTAGTCAAAAAAAAGACACAGCTAGCAAGCACCATTTTGGTGCACTAGTCGTGTCTCTTATTTATTAGTGTGTTAGCGCTGTTGTTGCCCCTGTGACAAGGCTAAAAAGCGCGGCCGAACGATTTCGCGCGCGGATTGTATCAAAAAAAACCGGCGATTTCGTCGCTTTGCACCAAAGCAAATCACGACTTGATGTCTTAACTTAGTTAACAAGTTGCAGAACTAATAATATTAGGCAAAAAGTCTCTCTATAATGGGCGTAACGCTTGGATGTAACAACGGATTGTTGCCAATTTAAGCTCTTATTTTTCATCCGTACCTACCGCACCGTAGGTACCTAATTCATGGAGTCAGTCTTGACCAATTTAGCCAATGCCCCCGCCCCACTGGTGGATACAATTGCGCACTACATTTCTGAATTAATTTTGAACGGTGAATTACCACCCGGCTCACGGGTTAATGAAGCCGAAATGGCTGAGCGCTTTGGGGTAAGCCGCGGGCCAGTTCGAGAGGCCATCGCCATCTTGAGTTCGGGGTTTATTGTTGACGTTTATCCACGTCGTGGTGCATTTGTTGCCGACATGGACGGGGAAACCGTTAAGCAATTGTGTGAATATGCGGCCTATCAGTTTGCCAACCTAGCCCGCGAACTCATCCGCAATATCCATACGCCGAAGCAATTAGACGTTTTCGAAGAGCCACTTGCTAACGTGCAAGAGCTAGCGACCATGGGCGAAGCGAACGTGAAAAAGTTTTTGGATGCCTGTGCCGCGATTGAAAACCAAGCCATCGACATGATCCAAAACCGCTTTTTGGCCGAAGCGCTAAGCCAAATGGGCTTGGCGGTGCGACGCGTCGAAATGCTAGCGTTTGAAAACAGCATGGCGATGATGGCACATGCCGATTTCCTACAACAAACCTTTGAATTGATTACCGCTAACGACCTAGAAGCCGGTATTGATAAACATTTCCGCAGTTATTACGACGAGATGTGGAAGCAATTGGTGCGGCAAGGCAAAATTAGCTAGCTTATTGCCCGCACACAAAAAAGGCCGCGCTAGCGCGGCCTTTTTTATCCCCAGCGCGACAACACGTTTGTACCAACCCCAACGGCAAGAACTCCTCTAATCGCAACACCGACTCGCAACCGCTAATTAACCATTTAATGCGCAAAAAGACTCCACCACCACTGCCAGGGCAATCTGAGCTTAGCCACTTAATGTGGCTCTATGAGCGCAATTATCAGTTAGCGCGTAACTTGCTGGGTGGCTTAGAGGACCATGTATTAGAAGCAGAAATTCAGCACAAACACGACAACCTAGCGTTATCGATCAAACGGCTGGATAAACAGAACCACACCGAGATGTGGCATCTCACCTACTGGTTCCACGACGGCGATAAAGACGTTCCAGACCCCGACTTAGAGCTACGGCTATACCACGACACCAAACAAGCCGAGTGCTGGCGTGTAGGCCAACACAACCACCTAGACCTACTACGCCACTTTAAAACCGACGCCACCGATGCGATGGAGCAAAAGTGGCAACGGAATATGATGCTGAACAAGTGGTTGCAGTACCTATTAGACAATTCGCCTACGGCGCTGTAGTTGTACAACCAAACACCGCCAGCTCAGCGGTAGAGATAGATGGCGGCGCCGATAGCGGAGCCATTAAATTAGGCACAGGTGACATTCCAAACGAAAGCCGAGTGCTTTGTCTCGGTATCACCATCCAACTTTTATCAGAAGACACGCCGTCCACTGAAACAGTCTCAATAAAACGGTTAGTGGCTGAAGCATTTGGCGCTGTGATTTCAATCGGGCCTTGAGGGCGATTGATTTTGGCGTATTCGAAGACTGGGCTGCTAAACGTATAAAGCGGCAGGCCCGGATTAATCGGATACGCACCCAACATAGTCCACACCAACCAACCAGACAATGCGCCTAAATCATCATTCCCAGGCAAGCCAGCTGCAGTACCGGTAAAGATAGACGCGGCAGCGCGGGCAACAGCTTGCGTACGCCATGGTTGGCCACTGTAGTTGTATACATATGGCGCTTCTAAGTCATGCTCATTGCCGGGAGCATATTGATTGCCGTAGTAAACTAAGCCAAAGGCCGTAATTTGATTTTGAATCGTCGGCCAAGCATAGGGCGCAGCGCCCACCGGAAAGCCGAAGAAGGTATCAAGCCTTTGGTTAACCAACTCTGAGCCACCCATTCCGCTAATTAGCCCAGCATAATCGTGCATCGTTAGCCAACTGTATTGCCAAGAAGTGCCCTCTTGGAAGCCATAACCAATCTCAGGGAAAAACGGCTCAATCCAGTTGCCTGCTTCATCTCGAGGACGAATCCAACCGGTGTCACCGCTATCCAAAAGGTTCTGGTAGTTCAAAGACAAGCTGAGTCGTTCGTCACGCAGGGTATTTTCGCCCAGCGCGTCCGCCATTGCCGCCAGCGCAAAATCTGCCAAACCAAACTCTAAGGTCGTACCGGCATTTCGGCCGCCACCTTCAATAAACTCAGGCGCCTGAAACTCGGTATCGTTCGGCAACCCCTTTGGTTGTGGCGTAGGTTTATAACCCAAGGCAATTTCATCATTGCGTAGGCGTGCGGTTGCTAGCGCGGCGTCAAATGCCGCTCGGGCCTCGCCCGCCGGCAATAAACCGCGGCAAAGGCCTTCACTCACAAACATCACTGCCGGATCGCCCGACATATAACCGGGGTTACGGGTTGCTAACTGCCAACGCGGTAGATTGCCCGCCACGTCGGCATATTCGACCATCGACGCGACCATATCGCGATAAATAGCCGGACTAATCTCGGCTAGCATTTGGTTTTGCCCGCGATAGCTATCCCACAAAGAAAATTGGGTATAGCGAGGACGCTCAGAATGTCTTACCACCTCTTCCATGCGATATCGACCATCAACATCACTAAGCAAGTTCGGGAATTTCTGTAGCCGATAAAGCGCCGTATAGAAGGCTCGTCGCTCATCAGCGGTACCACCAGAGGTTTCGATTTTGGCTAATGCTGCCTGCCACTTTTGTTTTGCTAGCAAGCGCTGGCCTGCAAAATCCCAACTTGGCATTTCGGCCGCCAAATTGGCTAACGCCCCCTCGGCATCAACGTATGACAGGGCCAGTTTTAACAAGACTTCGCTGCCTGGCAATTGCGGCTTCAGTACTAGGCGTAGGTCACTACCGCTCAGCTCGTCGCCTGCTAATAGCGAGGTTCCAGAATCGGTTTCGAGCTGATAGGGCTGGCTTAACTCAAGGGCAAAATAGACCCGATGATCCGGGCTAGTGGTGTCGATATGGCCCGTTAACACCCCGCCTTCACGCACATTTAGCTGCGCTGGATGAAAGCCTTTTAAATCGCGACTTAAATCAAACACAATCGCCGCCTGATCCGGCTGCAACCAACGATATCGGTGCATCGCAACCCGTTCTGAGGCGGTGACCTCGGCTGTTACGCCATAACGCAGCAAGGTGGCTTTATAATATCCGGCCTCGGCAATTTCACCAGCCCGATCAAATGGCGATGAGTAATCCGGTACGGGGTTCGTCCAACCTGCTTGGGACAAGTCGCCAAAGGTCTGCAAATCTCCGCTAATCGGCAAGATCGGGAACTGGCCGCCCTGATAAACACCTGCCGACATATGAATATGGCTAAGGCCAGTAATGAGTGCATTCTGCACCGAATAACCGCCGTAATTGACGGGCCCTTCGGTATCTGGACCGACACCGACAATGCCATGCGGCACCGCTGCGCCCGGATTGGTAAAGCCTGGCGGGTAACTACCAATCCGGGGATCAACCCACGGCGTATAGTCAGTACCGCTGGCTTGCGCTTCGTCCACCGTGTCAGGGTCAACACCTAAAACGAGACAAATCGCCGGATCAACGCCATCAACCGCTCGACAGGCATCAAGCAAAGCTTGGGTGACTGGGCTCAACCCGCTCGCCGCCAAGCGCAAACCGTCGGTTAAACATTGATCGCCAAAACAGGCCTCACTCGCTCCCGCATCATCCAGCAGTATGGCTAGCTGCTGAACACAATCCGCCACTTCATCGGCTTGCCGACAACTAGCGGGTAAGGTGGTAAGGCCCGCAGGCAGTGGATTAACCGCAATCGGCCCTACACGAAACGGCACGGTTTCATCGATGGCATATTCAAAGTGCTGTGCCGCCGAGGGCTCAACACCGGCCAATATACGTTCAACCACGTCTACCGACTCTCTCGCCACGGCCGTATTATGGCCATGCCCTACTGGACCCGGCTGGCCGGCACCGTTCGGCTCACTGAAAAAACTATAAAAAGACGTGGGCACACCATTAGCCACCAGCGCGGCGTGCATTTCTCGGCCCTGTTGATAAGGCGACACAGAATCAAATAGCGAGTGCAGAATAATGGCTCGCTCGGGTTCCATACGACTCGCCAATAGCGACGGCGTACGTTTGAAATATTCGTTGGGACAATCCACAAAGCTGCAGCCGGTTTCGTTTTCCAACTCTTGTTGATCATCGAAATCAGCAATCACTTGTTCTAAGCCACCAAACAAGGCCCATGCACCCCACGCGTTGACGCCGGGGAAGCTGGCAATCCAATGGCGATAGAGCTCCGGACGGTAAGCAACCGACAAGCCAGACATCCAGCCGCCCATACTCCAGCCCCAGATATCACTGGTTTCAATACTCGGAAACTGCGCTAGTGCCCATTCCGTTGCTGCTGTGGTATCGCGATAACCACGCCATAAGTTGTAGTCGCCATCGCCGTTACCGGGCGCATTGCGATAATCCATGGCAACAATGACCGCGCCTGTACGTTCCGCTAATGCCGACAAAACGTAATCAAAATCAGCGGCTTGCTCGCCATGGCCATGACTGAAGGTGAGCAATTGAGTGGGAACAAAATCACCATTGGCGTTATTTGGGGTGTACAACAAGCCAGTGGCGGGTTCGCCATCCACGGTTAACAAGAGGTCTTGGCGTTGAACTGTAAATTCACCGTTTGGCGTATTCGGTGGCACCGCGGGCGCCCGATAGGCCGCTTCGCGAATCGCATCACTCACACAATAACCACTGCCCAAAGCTGGATCACATAGCTGATCGCCTCCGGCGGCGTCAAACGCCAGCGCAAAGGCTTCTAGACAGGATCGTGCATCACCAGGTTCAGTACAGGCCGCTGGGAACTCTGGGGTGGGCTCAGGCGGAGGTGGCGGACTTGCGACCGGCTCGGTTAAATAGATCGCTGAGGTAATACCGAGCACACCAATTGGATTCCGGCATGCGGTGCTACCAATACCATCACACACTGGTGCCAGCGGCGTACGAACCGGTTGCCCATCTTGGACAAAAATTTCGGCGTGTACCCAGGTAATATCGCTATTTGTAAGTTCAACGGTGGTCACAAAGTCGGGACCAACCACTGGTATCTCGCTAGCGACTTCCCCGCCATTGGTAATCAATCGAACAAACCCGCCGACCGGCAAGTTTTGCACTTTGACTTGTAGCTGGGCATTGCGAGGCACTTCGTCACCCACTTGCGCTTCAAACACGCCGTCACCATCGGCGTCAGCTGTCAGCTCAACGAACGCGCCTTGCATACCTGGCGGCAGGTAAGACACATAGCTTCGTCCGGCTTTTAAGGCTTCCAAAACCCCTCGTTCGCTACGTTCTTCAACGTAAACCCAGGTAGTCGGTTGCCCAGCGCCTTGTAGCGGCGCCAACCAAAGGTAGTGACTATCGGAGCCACCGGTTGCCGCGACTCGTTCGCCTTGATCAAGCCAACCTTCCCAATATTGCACCGCGAAGGCGTTTTCACTAGCCGATGGGAACGGTGGCTTCCACGCATAATTCACATTCACAATTTCGACCGCATCCGGTACGGGGTCACCCTCGTAGCTACCATCTCGAATATGCGGCCAGTCGGCACCCGATGGCCAGTCCGTCACGCCATCTGCTGGGTGGTTGTACTGCACCACCCCGCCATCTTCTCGTAGACATTGATTCAACTTAGCTATGGCTTCGGGCGAGCTCTTGTCGCCGTCGTTGCCGCAGTCACGCGGGTCATCTGCATCATCTTCATACACTTTCCGTGCGCCGTGCATTTGTAGGTGGCCGTCTCGAGAATTTTCGTAGGACCGAATCGGAATCAAGCCAAACGCGCCAAAGCCAGGGTCGCTTTGTGAACGCACATCGTTATGGTCGGTAATCGCGAGGAAGTCCAAACCGCGGGACGCAGCATAAGCAAATTGCTGCGTTACGGTCATGCCTAGGCTATAGAACTCATCGGCACTGATTTGTTCATCGTCCTCCGACACATTCGGGCCATGCGGTGTGTAGGAGTCATGCCCGTAGGAGCTGTGTACATGGAAGTCACCGGCAATCCACTCACCACGATCCGCATACGCGCCGCCAGCCCGTACCCAGATTGGTGAGCTATATCCAATTGGCTGGCCATTGGCGTCAAGCAATCGCACAAAATACCAGCGCTCATCTGCCGCCACTGTAATAACACCACTGAATGTATTGCCGGCAGTATGTGCGATTAAGGTATTGCCATTGCTAACCAGCTGAATAGCCGCGACGTCCTGCTGACCTGCGTTAACCACCACTTGTACTGGCATGGTACTGCCGAGCAAACCACCCAGTTCGCTACCCATCGTTTCGCCGTTGATACGGAAATCAAACCGCAAATGATTGTGATGCTGAGCCACTGCATACATGCGGCGATTCAACATCGCCTCTCTAAGGCTGCCTTCCGAGCGGTCGCGGGCGATTAACACCGTTTTCGGCAAATCACCGTCACCCCAGCGGATACTGTGATGATCTTCAGAGCCAACCGCGCCCACTTTCCAGCCTTTATCCAAGGCATGCGCGTACCAACTGGCTGAGGGGCAAACAGCAGGATCGCAGCCTTCGTAACGGCTACCTTTGCCAAACACCTCAATACCCACCATGCGGTCAACCGCACTAGGAACCAGCTCTAGGTCATTAAAGGCGTAGGCAGAATCCGGCAAAAATTGATGCAGCTGATCTTCACGACCTGGGTGATTAAATACACCCAGGCCATCACTACCGCCCTGTAGCTCTGGCCGGCGACTAAACCACTGCCAAAACGGCTCCATACTGACGCCATAACCCAAACCGGCTTTGGCATTAATGGTGTTACGTGAAAAATAAACACTAATGTGTCCGAAGCGATCTGAAGTCCATTCAAACCCTCGGAATCCAGTAAAGGTTTCGCTGCTGCTACTGCGTGCTTGCTCAAGCGTGGCTGCCCATTTACGCATGGAGTCAACTGCACGATCGTCGTCGGATATTAGACAATCGGCCAACATCACCGAGGCACAGTCAGTATTTACCGTAGCGGGTAAATGTTCATTATCCGAATGCTCAGCGCCACCCACAAAATCTAAGCCTTTGGCTATCCCGGCAGCAAAATAATCCCGCGGCTGGGTATGCGGAGCGCCATCTGAATAGCCACTGTGTTCGTGCAGCGCGCCAACGTAATGCTGCCATTCGCTATTGGCCTGATGCTCTACCGGCAGCGGCGGCTGCGGCAGGATTTCGTGAACAGGTTCATCAACCGAGCCAACACTATTGCCACCATTACGAAGCAACTCTACAAACGCTTTCTCGGGATCACCCTCGCCGAGCACGGCGGCTATATTTTCGAACCAGGTTTGCAAACTCGCGTCTGGGTCATCCATGCCTGCTGCCTGAATATCGGCTAGCAATGTCTCAACGGCGTTTTGAATCTGCGCGGGGGTAGCTGCGGGGTCGTCATACAAACCGCTAAGCGTATCCACGCCATTACCAATCAAATGCGCAAGAGCGGTCATTGCGCCGCCATGTTCATGATCGTCTTCTGCTGGTGGCTCGGGTGGTTGCTCGCCTAACTCCAATCGACCCGTGTTGCCCCATGCGTCAACCGCCACAATCAGATCAACGTCGGTTATATCCGCTTGATAACGGCTCACAATCCGTTGGCCTTGCTGCGAAATGCTGGCACTGTCGTCAAACACTGTTAGCGGCGTGTCGTTGCTAAACGCCACGCTGGCGTTACGAACAGGCTGCAATTCAGTTACTCGGCTTTGCGGGTCGATAACGCGGTAGTTCTCCGGCTGTGGCAAATAGCTCACCGTGGCCACCGTCGTATCACCTTGTGGTTCGGCCTCGATTCGCAAATTAGTTGCTGGTGACACGCTAAACGGATCTGAAGTAACCGTATAAGCCTCAACACCAGCCTGCAGTGCTTGACCAGATACCGCGACACGGTAGTCCCCTACGGGCCAATCTTTGGGCGCTTCAAATGTCACTATCCATTGATGCGCGGTAGTGGCTAGCTGGTATTCCAAGTGCATTTCATAAAAGCCGCTAACCGGCGCGCCGTTGGGACGTTTTGCTGGCTGCCATTGATTGTTGTCAAAGACCTCCAACACGATATTAGGCAGATCGATAACCGGGTCACCACCTTCCCAACTAAACTGCGTTTGTTCGAACCGTTGGATATCTTCTGGCTGTTGGATAACACGAGCCGGACGCAGCGATGGCGTGACCGGCGCAGGCGTTACCGGCCATTTGGTGTAGTTAGCTTCAAACTCGTTTACCGGCGCATCGCCACCGGCTAAAGCGGTAGCGAGTTCATCGTAAACCTCTCGCAGGCGCGTACCCAGTTTCCAACCCCAGAAAGTCGTAGTGCCTTCGGTACCGCCGGCAGCCCAGTCTTCTTTAATGGCGGGCAATAAATAGCCGATGTGATCTTGCGAAGTACCCCAGATATACACATCGTCTCTATCGAAGCCGTGTTTGCTTTCCATATCATCTAGCAAGCGCACGCCAAACTCCGTCAACGCTTCGCCGGGCTGCGCTAGCAACACCATGTCACCAATTTGCGCGGCCGCTAAGCGGGTATCACCAGGCCCCCAGGCTTGGTTTTCTGCCACGCCGTTGTCGGCCAAATCATTGGCATCCGGAGCTGGCATGGCCAAGCAGGCATCAGGGCGTTGCTCAATAGAACCACACTGGAAAGCACCCCAAGGATACGGGTATTCATCTTGGCTATAACCCAAGGTTTCTTGGTTCAAGATGATGCGTTTAGAGAAGGCTTTTAAAGTGGGCCGAGTATTCCAATTATCAACACTTTCCCACACGTTATAAATTTGCGGCGCTAACTTTTTGCCAAATTTTTCTAGGCCTTGCAGCGCCTGAGTTCGGTCAATACTTGGGCTAATATCACCACCCGCACCTTGCACCGACATCACCACCACGGGCTGGTCAAACTGCTGCTCCATTTCTCGTTCAACGGCGCCCATCACATCACCGGAGAAATAAAGATTTTCCACCCCAAAGGCAATACCGTGAGCGGAATAGTTAACCACTGCCGCGAGTGGTTTTTCGACCGCACCGGTTGCTGGATTAATTTGATCGAGGCGCAATACGCCAATGCGACGGCGCAATTCGTCCTGTTTGGCTACACGCTCAGGCGTGTACAAACTGCGTGTGCGTCGATAACGGTTAGATTGGCCTTCGCCATTGGCACCATCAATGCCATTGGCGTATCCAAAGCGAGCTGGCTGACGGTTTTCCAGCGCTTGTATAACAACGTCGGCCACACTATTAATCACGCGGTCGTAAAGTTCTGGCTGAAAGATATCCATCGCCACCCAGAGCGCGCGCATCGAGTGATTCAGTAGCGCGCCCGGACCATCATGGGTATGGGTGCCCGACATAATCAGGCCATCGCCGAGATCGATATTGGTGCGCTCTTTAACGACGGCTCCCACGTCGACCACGAACTCATCGATCATGCCAATGAATTCCATTTTCACCAGCACAATAAACTCGCCCTCATTTTCCAAGGCGACCGCTTTGGTTAGCAACGAATCGAAGTAACCATGGGTAGGCGGAGAAATATTGGCATAAGGCGAATGTGCCGCTCGGAGTTCATCTGGAACTGACGCAATAGGCACACCATCGTGATCTTGATGAGTGGGTACAAAATCCAACAATTCATTAAAGAATGGCATCGGGTCACCGCCGCCAAAATCTTCTAAGGTTGGAATGTATTCACCCCCCACTGGCGGGCGCAAATAGCCGCCTAACGGTGTACCCACCGGTATCGGCAAAGGACCCTCTGCCGCGCCGGCTTTCAGCGTATTTTTGGCCGCGTTTTGCGCTGGGCTACAACCGTTAGCAAATGCCACCGCCGTTAGCGGCGTATTGGGACATTCGTCATTAACGTCAAGCACATTGTCGCCATCATCGTCGGTATCGGCATTGTTACCGGTGCCGTCGCCGTCGGTGTCGGTGTCTTCGTTGGGATCTAACGGAAAGGCGTCATCAACATCCGGCACGCCGTCGTTGTCGTCGTCGGTGTCGCTGTTGTTGCCAATGTTGTCGCCATCAGTATCGGTGTCTTCGTTCGCATCTAACGGAAAGGCATCGTTAATATCTGGGGTACCGTCATTGTCATCATCGGTATCTTCGCTGTTGGGAATACCATCACCATCAGTATCCAATGGCTCATCAATCGGTTCGTCATCCACAATCTCGACGATTACCGGGTCGCCATTGACGTTGACGGTGACGTTGTCTGCACTTTCGCTACGCGTAAGCCGAACCGCAAATTGCTCATCAGGATCTTTAATTAAGTCGCCACGAACCCGCAGGGTGACAACCTTTTCCATTTCGCCCGCTGCGAACTGAACCATACGGTCGGTCACTGTGTAATAGTCACCTTCGCCTGCCGGGCTTTCGCCCACTGGCGTAGCGCCACTCAGGGGTTCGGTAGAGAAACTGACGCTGAACGGCACGTCAAGATAGCCGGTGGTCGAATTACCGCTGCGCTGGATGGTAAGGTGCAGCGGGCTTGCGCCGCGATCGCCTTCTGCAACGCTCACCGTGCGATTGGCGGCAGTAAAGCCGACGTTAAGGCTGTACTGCGGCGGAGCATCGCTGTCATCATCCAAAATGGTGATGTTGGCGTAATCACGAACAAAATCGACGTCATTTTGGCTGCCAAACTGCAACTGAAATACTTCGGCCGTTTCGCTGTCGTTGTCATCAGCAATCGGAATCGACAGGCTTTGCTCGGTTTGGCCTGGGCCAAACAGCAAGTCGCCCGCAGTCGTTTGGTAGTCGGCGCCGTTAGCACTGCCATCAACGGTAACGAAACGTAAACTAAAGCTCTCGCGTGTGTTGCCGCTGCGAATAACACGAATAACGGCATCACCTGCCGCTTCATTGACTGCGACATCCGTCACGCTAATTTCTGGCTTAAGACCGGTGACGCAGGAACCATCCGGTTCTGCACCGTTGCTAATATCCTGCTCAGAACACTGGATATGTTCAGCCGCTTCAACCGCATCCGCTAGCTTGTGGTCGCGGCCCTCGCCTGATGCGAGTTGCAGCAACTCTTCAAAATCGGATTCAGCATCGCCATCAGCGGTCGCAATCACCGCTTGGGCAAGAAAATCTTCCGGAGCAACCTGAAAGTCGATATGCGCTAGCTGCTGCAACTCTGGCGACACCATTAAATCTCGAGTTTGCTGACTAATTTGCAAACCATTGGCGGGGTCACCATCGCTATCTAAAGTGAGTAACAAACGTCCCTTGTTGATCGTCGCATTACTGAGCCTGCCATTACCGTCAGTCGAGGTCTGCAGGCTTCGCAAAGTAACGATTTCGGCACCCAGTGCGCTACCCAATTCAATCACACCCAAACGAAAACTCAAGGTGTCGCCAGCATGGTAGCTAAACTCGCCACGTTCGTTGGTAACAGCGGGCGCCGCATCTTCGATTTGATAACTGAGGCCAGCAACGGGGCTATCGATAAAGCGGCCCGTACGCTCGGCTTTATCATCAGTGCCACCACTGCTCCCGCCGCCAAAACAGGCGGTAAAGGTGAGCATCACGACGAGTGTGCTGAATGAGCGCACAGCTTTGCACCAGTGCATCCGTATCCTCCAAGCTGGCCGCAGCTGCGGCCTAATCTCTAATTTTTACTGTTGTTTACTCAGCTCGGTGCAACGGTAGTTGCACCTTGCCCGACACCATGACGACCGATGTCACTGGGTCGCGGCTGGTGCTGATGGGGAATTGCGGATGAGCGCCGTAGATCAACAACGCCACTTGATCGCCTGCCTGTAACCTTTCGGCCACGCCGACCAGATCAAATTGATGCTCACCTAAACCGCGTACCGGCATCAGTTGGTCTTCCATCAAGTCCCAAACGCCTGGGTTTTCTGGCCGGTGGTGACCAATACCCACGAAAATAATTGAGTCCATGGAAGCTGGACCGTTTGGCATGGCAGCGGACATAGGCCCTTTTGCTGAGGGTTTTAAACCGCCAGGCAAGGTCACGCTTAACTCCGCCGTAGCAATGCCCGCCAGGTGGGTTGTTGCCAACACGTCGCCATTTTCTATTCGTTCGGCCACCTGCAATGGCACCACTGTTGGATTAAGACCAGCGGGACCGGTTAAGACCGGCACGGGCAGCGCAATATTATTAACCGCTAGCCCAACTGGGCTTTCAACACCACCCACCGGTACCGCTTCAAAGAAGTTGGCATTTTCGTTGCCACCGATAAAGTCAGCCATGCCTTCTGCTGAGTTCGCCATGCAGACATCGGCCTTGTCGCCTTGATAATCCAGCACCACATCGCCAACCGAGGCGTCATCGAGAAGGTGTTTTCTAAACCAATTTACCGTTACGTCCGCGGCTGTATTGGCGCCACAATCAACACCGATCGGCATATTGAAATAGTCAACACCGTTCAGCACCAGACCCGCCACGTCACCACCAAATGCCATATGAGAGGACACTTGCCCTGCCATTAGGCGTACATCACCACCCAAGGCTTTGAGGCAAGAGTAATTATTGGCGGCATCGTTAAAGTTAAATAACTGGTCGCGAATACCTTGAATCAACAAGGCATTGGTAGCTGGCAACTGCCGTGGTGGCACGCCAACTTGGAATCCATTGTTATTTAAATCCAGCGGCCCTAAACCGGCAGAAACCGGTTTTAACTCGGAATAGACCGAGTCATAGCTTGAGGCGCCATAGACATCGGGTACACCACGACAGAAATAGTCGAGACCGTTGTAGCGGAACATATCTCGGCCAGCTTGTGGCATTTCGTTTTCGACCACCGTGGCAGCGATCATGTCATTTACAAAGGGAGCGAATCCACCGCCGCCGAAGCCAGAGGTTAAGCCCGTAGCGGCCAACAACGAGGCCACAAAGGTCTTAGTAACACCGCCCGGGTTTAAAGCGTAATCGAGGTTGGTCCAGGTTTCGCCAGGTACTGGCGCCACCATTCGGCCCTTCGTATCGACACCCAGAATAAGTAGCTGGAAGCCACCGCCGTAACTCACGCCGGTGCCACCCAGTTTCAGATGACCACTGCCGTCGCCTTTACGCATGGCCCAATCTAGCTCTTTTTCCATCCAATCGAGGGCCCGTAGATAGTCTTGGCCTTCGAAGTCGGGGTTCATGACCCGAACTTTTCCGCCAGAACCGCCAAAACCGCGCGGAGCAATACTAGCCACCGCGAAGCCTGCGTTAAGCAGCGCGTCACTTGGGCTGGCTACGCCGCCACCCCAGCCAGAACCGGCCAATACAATTGGGTAGGTACCCCCGCAGTCAAAGCCAGTTGGGGTAGCAACGGTGAGATGGATATCTGCGGCTTCGCCTGAAAGGTCGTCAATCGCTGATGCGATGGTGATATCTACATTTGGATCGGTTGCACAATCATAGGAATCGTCGTCAACTCCGGCGTCATCGTTTTGAATGGTACCGACAGCAAATTGGCGGTCAAACTCAACGGGCACCGTAGCGTCAACGACATTCAAGGTGAAGTAGTCGTAGCGTTCGAGGGTTGTATCGCCCGCAGTAGGCAAGGTAATCGGTGCTAATGGACTGGTAGACCCTTGCGCGAAGCTTATGGTGTATTCGGTAGCGCCAGCCTGCGCGGGTACAAAGTCATCTTGGCTCGACGACCAATGCTGTAGCGCGTAGGTCACAGTAAAGGCTTCTGGCGCCGCCATATTGAGCGTCGGTGCAAAAACCAAGCTGTCACCCTCATCAACCGCCACATCATTCATGGTGAGCAAGGGCACAGGCGGTGGCGCTGGCGACCAACTACCATTAACACGCTGATAGTTAAGCGCTACAGGCGCACTATCGGCCAGAGTAGCCAGCTCATACATTTCTTGGCCATTGGCCGGCACTGAGTACTCGGTACCACCGGCGCATGACGCGTTACCAATACTCCAGCTGCCATCACTGCTGTCGCGACACGCCACCTCGACAGGGAGTGCAGCACAATCGGCCACTTCAAAGCGGCCAAATTCGTTCAGCACAGCACAATTATCGTCAATGGCATCGCCCGTGTTCTCGGCAGCGGGTTGGTCTGCGTCCCAACTCCAGACAAAGGCTTGCATGCGCGGGTCATTGGGATGCACGTAATCCAGCGACGGCATGTTAATGCCGCACTTAGCCATATTGCTGACTTCCTCAGCATTGTGCATGCGACCAGCGCCGGTAGCTGCGCCTAGCAAGGTGGCGTCTTCGTAGATGCGGGTCCATTTGGTTGCTGTTGCACCAGCAACACCACCGCAGCCCGCTACTGGGTTTTTACCAATAAAGGAACCCGCTCCACTTTGCGCATGCTGGTTGCGAGCAAAAATAAAGTCGTTCCAACCCGCTTGGCAGCCAGAATAAATAATGACTTGTTTGCCGGCGTCTCTGACCTCTTTTAAGGTCACGTTAATGGGTTGGCCGCTATCGCAGTCACCGCCATTGTCGGCAGGAGAATAAACGCGGTCGCCAATAGTGGCATTAATCATCGCGCTTGCTTGCTCGTGCGGATCTTGAAGCTCGCCTACTACACCATCGATGTTGTAGTTCATATTGTCTTCCAGATCGATCACGATCACTTGATCGTCATTAGCCGCTAGCCATGTGGCTAGGTCTTCTAACTCTGCCTCAAGGCTACGCTCGTAGGTGCAACCAAAGTGCTCCTGGTTGCCGTGGCAAACCGTAGGACGGAATTCAGCATCAAGCGGCGACGGCATATAGTGCACATCAAGCTCTAAGCCACGAATCCCCATGCCCAATTGCTGTACAACATTGAATAGCTGGTTAGCGTCCGAACCACTAATCGTGGGCGGATAGCTGTTAGACGTAGTGTTATAAGAGTTGTGGGTTGAGGGGAACCACCAACTTTTCATTGGCAAGCCACGGTCAGCCATTAGCTCATATTGCAGCACCAGCTGTTCATAGGTCTTGGTCTGTTGGAAGGCGGCCACTTCGGCATCGGATACATGCACCCCAGCCAATAATGCGCAAACCGATTCAGCCAGCACATTGCCGGTGGCATTCGCACCAATTTGACGGCAATACGAGGCTGCACCCAAGACAAAGGTATCTACCGCGTTACAGACCGGATAACCCTCAGCACCGGCTTGGCTGTAACAGGCATCCATCACGGCGTGCAAATTGCCGCCAGTCAACGTGCACTGCTGTGCATCAAATAATCCGCTGCCTTCACAGATTTCTTGGAAGCTGTCATGCAAGCTCTCTAGCGCACTGCATACGGTATCGGCATCTGCACCACCATATTCAGTACAGACGTCAGCGACATCGGGCACCCAGTCAGTAGCCGCTGCGGTGCCGCCTTCTCCCGGCTCATCGTCAGGCAATGCACCGCGCTGATCAGGCCCAGTAACGCCTAGCGGAATCACTGTTTTTACCAGTGGTGCTTTTACAACGTTCGCGTAAGGCTCAGCAATATTTTCTGGACGCTCGGTCGGCACCATAAATTGCCATTGCATGCCGTCCACTTCAGTGGTGGTGGCCGGCAAGAACGCATTGTCGCTTTCTGGCAGCACCAGCATGTGCACGCCGTGCGAGGCGTAAGCACCCTGGCGCTGTTCGCAATCCAAGCCCGCGAACTCGGTCGCAATCTGCTCGCTGCTCATGCCCGAGGTATCGGTGCCGTTTTCTTCCAGATAAGCACGCTGCACACGCTCACTACCCAAGCGATCGCCGGGCCATGGACGCTGAACTGGGTCATCGCCGGTACCGTCATCTAAACACGCATCGTCGCGGTAGTAAGGAATAATGGTGCCGTTGGCTACCGAGGTAGCGCCTTTCAGCTCAAACAAATACACCAAGGAACCGCTGTCGCCTTTACCGGCGACCTGTTCCCAGTTCATGATGCCAAGCGGCAAGTTAAAGCCGGGGTCAGCCACATCAAAGAACGCTAAACAACGCTCAATTTCATTCTGGCTGGGCAGCGGGAAGCCCGCGAACGGAATATCCGGTGCCTGGTCTTCCATCTGGCTACGGTAGTCTTCGTATTGCGCCAACAAGCCTTCGTTGCCGCCAAATTGTGCGGCAATGGCTTCACAGCCAGGAATCTTGTCGATCTGGCCGAAGTCATCGTTTTTACCGTCGATATAAACGCCTTGCGGGCGCAAAGCCGTAAAGTAGCGTCCCGGCTCAACATCTTCACCGACGTCAGGCACCATGGCGCTGCGGTTGTAATCCCATGAGGTATAAAGACCATCGGCAGGAATGGGGTGTACGCGCACGCGGTAGCGATAGGTAACCAAGTCACGATAAAACGTTTCGGTTTTGGTCACATTGGTACCCGAATCCGCGCCCCATACTTCGCGTATGCAACGTACCGGACCACAACGTTCACCAATCAAGCTAGCGTTGGCTTCCCAGTTCACTTGCTCATCTTCAAAGCCAACAACGGAAATACCTGAATCCGGTGTTTGTTGGAATGCACGGCCTTTCCAGCGGTCGACCAGGTCTGGGCGACCTTCCCAGTACGCTTCTATATCAGGCACATTGGACACATCATCGTCTTTATCTTTTAGACGAATATCACGAATCATCCAACGCCCTGACGCTTCCCAGCGGTAAGTGTCCGTTGACACGACCACACCGTCTCGTGGGAAACGATCATTTGAATCAAAGCCGTTGGTGTTATCGACCACATCAGTGTGATTCGGAAACGCGCCACAATTAGTGGCTTCAACTGCGGCTTTACCTTTTAGATTAGCGCCATAGCTACCATTGCTATAGCCCAATTTTTCAGGGTCTTGGGAGCAGAATGAGTCGCGGTCAATCCACTGGTCAGCATCTTCATTACGCTGATAACTGACGTAATGGGAGTTTCCGAATAGGGTTGAACCGCCCTCTTTAAGTCCCAAATATATGCAACTTGGCTGATTGGTTTCTAGCTCACCAAGGCCAAGTGGATCAGCCAATACAACTTGCTGTACAGCCGTTACCGCACCGTCTTCGATCACCGGTGGCAGGCCAGCTAGGTCTTGTACGCATGCGCCTGCATCTGACGCCATGAATACAATTTCATCGTCATTGTCCAAACCACCAATGGGGTCGTCGGTCGCATCGTCGCCACTTGGATAATGCGCTTTACCGTCGAAGCCATTTTCTGGATGGTCAGCGGCTTCCCAGTTGTCGGTATCCCAGGCGTAGGTGAGCTCTTCGTCGGTACCCGAGTAGACACCAAAGGTTGAGTCGGCATTCGCCAAGAAGTGAGGGAAACGCTCATCAACCTGAACCGGAATTTCTACAAAGTCCTGGCCGTCGTAACGGTAGGCAACAATCTCTTCAACCCGCACGCCTGCTAGGTTGAGCGGCTGGTTGGCCTGAATATCGTAGGCAGGAGGAAACACAAATACGCCGTTGTGAACGCTACGCTCGTTAATACCCAAGGTATCGCTCAGTGGTATGCCCGCAGGCTCCTCAAGCAGCATTTCTATGCCATAGTCTTCCCAGCTAACATCCTCATAATAGTTGTCGAAACCCGCACCTGCTGGGTATGGGTAAGCCAAGCCTTTGGCTGAAGGCTGGGTCCAACTTGGGATATCGGCACCGGTTAGCACTACCGGCTCGACCGAGCGCTCTGCCCGCAAATTGTTTTGGACCACCGTTAGCGGATCATCATTCAGGCCGATCACCGCGCCGACGTCATCTAAGAACTGTGCTGGGTCTTGGTGCTCAGCGGCGTCCGATAGCGTTTGTACAACGCTCGCGTCATCGCCCATCACCACATCGGTTAGGTCTTGTTGTGCGCCACCTAAGGCAGAAGCCACTGCCGCTTGAGCGGCGTCGAAATCAGCGTTGGCAACCGCGGTGATAAAGTCGTTAAGCGCGCGGCCTAAATTCGCCACCAAACCGAGCAGTCCGCCTTGGTCAGTTGGCTGCTCCGGTACAGGAGGCTCTGTATCTGGACAACCGTCGGCGTCTACATCATTGCCGCCCGCCGCAAGATACGGACAGGCATCGCCATCGTTGTCAGGTATGCCGTCGCCATCGTTATCACAGCTTGCGCCTTTGAGGTCTAGGCACCAACGGTTGGTGTTGCCATAGTCATCCAGCATGCCACCGGGCGCAATATAGGCCGCGCTGGCACTGCCCACAGAAACACTAAAGTCGAATCCATCGGTACTCGACGCCGGTAACTCGGTGCCATCGCCTAGGGTGACAGTAACCGAGTCTACAAAGCCGGTATCAATCCAAGGGCGGAAGGTACAACGGTGACAGTATTGCTCTTGGCCGGACGAATAGTTATGTACGTTACGTTCGTTACGGATCCACGGAATGGCCGGAGTTTCGCCCGCGATAGCAGACTTCCAGCTATCCGGATAATCGACAGGGCCAACTTGCCATGCGCCACTTGTCCATTTGTCGTCGCTTGCGCCCGGCCGCATTTGGTTGTGAGTGGTCACTGGACCAACGGAGAATTCAATGTCGCCCGCTTGCTCCACAATGGAGTCATTCTGCACATTGATTCCGCCCCATGGCGATACCGTAAAGGCGGTAGATACCAACTCTTCGTGCGGCTCAACAACACCACCCGCCGTGATCCGCTTTCCATTAATTACGAAACGATATTTACCAGCTGGCGTTGCGTAAGGCTGATCAGGCGTTTCGCCGTCGTGCTCTAAAGTGGGTAACGGTATTTCCGAAACAAACGCCTCGAAGCTCGCAGTCCATTCCCATGCAAACTCACCTGCACGCCACATGGCGATCTCTTCGCTCAGCGGCAATGTCACGGGCACACTACCGGCAAAACCGGTTGGGTCATCAACCGCGTCGAGTGATAAACCGGCTGGGAATTCTACCCGCAGTTGGATTTCACCCATCTGATTACCGTAATCGACCCAATCATTCGGGTCGCCCGCATCACAATTTGCCGCATCTTGCTCAACACAACGCTGCACGATGACTTCTGGCATGCCAGCCCATGTAGAGCCACCGACCCATTTAACAATCGCCGCATCAAAACGTTCGATGTTTTCTGGGTCATCAGTAATGCCAACCTCGCCACCATCTGCTGGCAGTGTTGCGGGGTACAACAAGTTGGCCAATCGACCGGCCTCGCCTACCGTACGAGTGAAGGCTTCTTGTCGCGCATCCTCGGCTAAATAAGCCAGGTCACGTTCATTGGGTTGCATGCCGCGGCCACCATTCAGGCTGTCAGCCAAACGCGCCATACGTGTCGCTAAGAAATCAGCACCATGTGGGCCGAGTCCTGCTAGCGATTTACGATAATGGTCGTGAGCACGGTACTCGCGATAACCAGGCATATAGCCCCAGTAGTCGTTGGCCATACCGACTGGAATAACCAGCCCATAACCGCGCTCTGGATATTCTTCGTGCGTAAAGTTGCCTTTAATTTCTTCAGCAGCTAGCGGCTCGCTTTCAGAATCTAGCGCATAGCTAAGCTCTTCCCAGCCTGCCGCGTCATTATGAATTTGGGCGCGCATACGGAAGTAAGCTTCACGCGCCATGGTTAAAACATCACCAGCTGCGTAGCTTGGGTGTTCGCAAGTCACGTCGCCCTCATCTTCCGGGACGTCACAGCCAACATCATGAATATGCTGGTCTGGATGACCCACATGGGCGTGGTCATGATTCAACAAACCACCATGCTCGTAGTCACCATTGGCTGCGGGGTTGCGTAACCAAGCAGAATGACGCGGATGCTCAGCTGGAACTTCGGGCTGGTAACCTTCGCTCCAGTCCCAGCCCGTGTGGATATCGTCTGCCACCCGGTTTAAGCGCGAAATAACGTTTAATGCGGTATCAGTAAACTGCTCGCATGGACAGAATGTGACGGCCACATCGCCGAGTTTAAAGGCCTGAATTGGGACCGTGGCGCCCTCTTCAAGCAAACCGTAACTTGGCAAGCTATAGTTTTGCGGCACAGGCACACCGGCACTGGCTAAGCCATCAATAATGCCACCCACATTGTCAGCAATCTGAGCGCGGCCTGACGCAACGGCGTCGTTAAATGCCGTGAAGGGTTCTTCAAATGGAGTGCCTTCAGCCCCATCGCCCATGGCGCCAAGTACTTCACCAGCAGACTGGTCATAAGCACTTTTACATTCTGGCAATTCTGGCACCATCACGCTTGGATCGGCGTGATAAAAGGCCTGATCAGTATTACAGCCAGATACGGTAGGAACCGGCCGAGTCGCGGGCGGTGCAAAACGCTGATAGGCGTAGTTAACGTTAAAGTTCTGCGCCAACTCGGCGTGCTGATTTCTATCCCAAGCTTCACCACCCACATCTAGGCTAGCAATCGCTTGCTTCACTTTGTCGGTAACCATGCGCGCCGCGCGGTCGTAGCCCGCACCGTTGGACTCTTGGAATTCATGACGCTCAAAACCACGGTGCGCGCGCTCATCTTTATGAGGGCCACCGGTACCGGTTTCTGACTGCGACATAATGGTAATCGCGCCGGTTTCGCGGTCGAGCATTCGCATGGTGGCGTGCGTCAAGTCACCATTAACGATTTCTTCACCCCAAACCCACTCAGGGTGAACACCCAACACTACCCAGTTGGCGTAGTTCTCACCGTCATCCACATTGTCAAAACTCACCACATACATTTGTCTTGTGGTGTAGTCATGCGGCTGTCCAGCCGGCGTGTTCGGCGTACGTTGTTCTTGCGAAATTTTGGCGCCGTAAGTGTGACTACGTACGTCGTTGGCATATACCGCAGTAGCGCCCATAGTTACCGAGCGCATGTCATTAGCTGCGTCGATGAGTGCCGTCGCCATTTGCTGGGCGATGTAATCATGGAATCGCACGTCATACACATCTTGGAAAATCCAAGGACCCACCGCTGGTGTGGAATAAAACGGCGATGTATGGCTATGCGAAACCGTCATGGCCAAATTAGCCTCGGCGAGACCTGTTGGCTGCTCTCCGTTGGCTAGTGCCAATGCATCATGTTCTTGTAACAGCTGAACCACTCGCCGGCGGGTATAGTCATTAGGCAGGTAGAGGTCATTAGCCACTACGCCAACGCGCTTACCGTTGGCACCTTCGACCACAAGCGAGCGCACCTGAATTTGTGTACCCAAGGTGTCTGAGCCGACCTTGCGCGTAGAGTGCGAATGCGGGTCATATCCACGTCCACCGTCAATACCATGACCAGTGCCGGCAAATTGCCCAGCAGAAGCACCTAAGTGCCAGCTCGCGTCAACGATCGCGGCGCCTGCACTAGCAGCGCCAGTAGGCTCGTTTACTAGTGGTTCGCCGGTGGCGAGATTTAGTGGATTACTAATAGCCTCTTGTAATTGATTAATACCATCATCAAGCGCATCACAAACTTCAGCTGGCGCTGCGGTAGAACGGCAGCGGCCTGCTAAGTTTTGCGCCTGTGTAAGCGCATAATCAAAGGCCACTTGTGGCGTTGCTGTAAGCAACTCATCCGACTCTAACGGCGTAATGATGTTGTCGAGTGCGGTAAGCGCAGCACAGGCTGGATCACGTTCACCGGTTTCAAAGCCCAGTGCATCAGCGGCGTCTTGCAAGCTACATACAATGTGGCCACCAATGGTCGGAGACACCATTAGCGCCCAGTGGTCTGGGCAGGCGTCTTCTTCTTTGAACCCTGGAATATTGCCTTCAGGGCAACCACCCAGGTAACCCAAGCCTTCGCGGAACGTTTGCGCGTAGGTTTCTTGGTTTTTCACCATGTAGCCAAAGAAGTCATTGGCTGCACCCAGTAGGAATTGGGCCTGAGCACCCTGGACACCACCTTCGTTACGCAAAGCGTGTTCTAGCTCGCCAAACGGTTCGCCAGGGAAGGTAGAGACAAACACGCCGCCAATATCAATCGCACTGACGTAAGTACCCACTACGGTACCAATCAAATACGGCGGTAATGGCGAACGGTCGATACGAATATCTTGGCCGTCGGCGTTTGGCAGACCCGGTTTGTAGTTAGCCAATAAGATTGGCTGGGTCATTTGCTCGTGAATAAAGGTCGACTTAACGCCCACTTCACCATCTTGCAGTGGGGCCAACACGCGGCTCGCTTCGCTCATCAATAAGCGTAATCGTGAACGCGCTTCGGCTTCTTTGGCGTTGGCGTTGCCGCCAACTTTGTTCCAGTCTGTACCGCCCAGCGCGCCGACTGCCGCCACACCGGTGCCGCCATAAATAGCCTCGGCTTCTTGTGGTCCCCATGCGGCCCAGTCGCCAGATACTTGGTGCTTAGCTGCACCATTGATCACCGTGGCGTGTGGCGCATAATTAATAAAGGTCAAAATACGCTCACCCGCTGGGCTATTGGCCACCATCAAACGGAATTCGTTTTTAGGGTTGCCGTGCTCAACGCTATTGCCTGGCGCATTGTCGTACGACGAATCAAGCCGTGGCACACCATCAACTGGGTTTTCGTTTTGGTTAATCGCCGCCACATACATGTAGGCGGGTTGACGGTTGTTGAACGCTTCAACAGCCGAGTTCACCACCGCATCCGCGGTAATTTGCATATAGCTTTCATCGACACCGCCCCAAATACCAATAGTGTCTGGGCCGTTATGGGAGTGGTCGGAAACCACCACAATATTGGTAGAAGGCACGCCGGTTGCGCGCTCAATACGTAACCGCACATCGTAAATACCGTTAGCCCCACCCTGTTCCGGTTTATAGGCCAAGAAATAACCAATATTGGTGGTGGTCACCAACATAAAGGTTTCGCCATTTACGCCGGTAATTGCGGTGGCTTTAGACAATAAATCATCACGAATCGGATGCAGGTCACGGTGTTCATGCGTGTTGGTGGTTGGGTCAACTGTGCGCGAGCACTGCAGGCCGCCACCCCCGACACAAATAGGCTCCACTGGGTTGTGTAGTGATTCACCAGTACCCACCATGAACACGGGCGTTTCTAGCGTACAACCATCGGTTCCAACCACATCGGCAATCGAGGAGTTGTCACATAGGTCAGCGACATCGCCAACGCCATCGGCATCAGTATCGGCAACTTCAGCGTTGTCGTTTGGAAAGGCATCTAGGTCATCATCAGTGCCATCACCATCGGTATCTTTCACCAATGGATTGGTACCCAAGGTGGCCTCTTCGCCGTCGGTGAGGTTGTCGCCATCGGTATCCGCATCAAGTGGATCTGTACCGTTACTCACTTCGAGACCATCATTTACGCCGTCACCATCAGTGTCGGCTAGCGCTGGGTTGGTGCCGAGCCCAGCCTCTTCGTCATCAGTAAGGCCATCACCATCACTATCTTGCAATGGATCTGGAGTACAGCCGTTAGCATCCACCACGGTGGCTGATAGTGACGTGTTAGGACACTGATCACTGGCGTTAGCAACACCATCGCCATCTTGGTCATCGGCGTTAGTCAGGTTGATCGCATTGGCGTTTTTATAACCAAACCGGTCGGTAGCTGCGCCCTGCGCCACAACTTCGTCGCCGGTAATGGTGGCGGTAGCGGTTGAGTACTGTAGTGGGCTTGTTTCGGCCCACGGACGGAATGTGCATTTCTCACGTACCCGCTCTGCGGCATTGCAGTCCAAGAATCCAAATTCAGACTCATACGTTTCCGGGTAGATAACATTGCCAGCCGCGATATCGGCTGCCGTAATGTCCAAGGTGCCACTAACATCAAACGTTTTCGAGGTCAGGTTATAACCGCTGGTTAACGGATCGGTAATATCTACACAGTTATCAATACCATTATCAGTATCGGCACAAAGCGCACGCCATTTACCGCTAATGACAAAACGATAGGTACCTGCTGGCGTATGGCCAATCGCTTGAGGCCATGAACCAAAGGCTTCGAAGTTAGCAACCCACAGCCATTCGTGTTGGCCGGTATAACTTTCTGCGACACCGGTCACCCCTGCTGGGAATTTCACCTTGGTCTGAATTTCACCGGTCTGATCAGCGTAGGTGTACCAATCACCATCAACACAGGATTGGCCGGCATGGATGTCATCAAGGTTGTCGCCATCGCTATCAACACACTGACGTTCTACCCTAACCATGGGGTTGTCGACGGCGTTATTACCACCTCGCCAAGTCACTGTTGCCGCCGAGAACACTGAAATATTCTCAGGCTGCTTGTCGTCCAAAATTTCTGCTGGGCCTTGGTCTAGCGGCAAACTGCGCATCCAAAGGTCGTAGGCAGGGCCACTAATAGCGCCCAAAGCCGTAGCCGTTGCAACTTGGCGGGCTTCATCCGCCAGATTCACGGGCTCGGTAGGCTTGATACCGAGCGCAGGGCCACCCTTCAGTTGGTTGGCCATTTGCACGAGGTTAGTCGCCATATAGTCAGCCGTATGCGGGCCGTATGCGGTCAGCGCCTTACGATAGTGATCGTAGGCCATAAACTCACGATAGCTGACGGTATAACCGTTAAAGTCACCGGTATGCCCCATGCCAATCGGCATGGCATAACCCACGCTGCTCGGCAGTTCAATCTTGGTGAAGTTACCTTTAATTTGGCTGCTATCAGCCGGCTCCGAATTAGCAAACAGAGCGTTGCTTAGGTCATCCCAACCGTTGGCGTCGTTATGCACTTGGCGACGCATGCGTAAGGTCGCGTCTGGATCGGCCTCTAGCGAGCCGCTCATGCCTGTCGGCATTAGGTTGGCGTCGTTGTGATAGTAGTTCGACTGTTCAACACACAACGGGTCGTCGTTGTTCGCTGGGTCGTCAACCACACAAGCCCAGTCGAAGCCGTCGTAGATGTTGTTGTCTAAGCTGTCGAGTCGGCTTTCTAGGTTAAGAATCAAATCAACCTGTGCTTCGCAAGCACAAGATGCCATTAAGACCTCACCTAAGCGGAATGCTTGTAAACGCAAACGGGCGTTTTCTTCTACCGCTAGATACGACGGTGCGTCATATTGGCTCGGCACAGGAATGCCATGTTCTTTAGCGGTTTCGTAAACTAATTGAGTCACACCACCAAATGGATTGGCGTTACCAAACTCGTCTTCACGCGCACAATCCGGTAGGCCAGCAACCGGTGCACCCGGGTTACCTGCCATGGTTTCTTCAGTATTACAGTTTGAAACCGCAGGGTACGGGTGCGAAATCGGGCCTGGGATCCAAGCACTAACCCGGCCAACGGTGAAGTCGCTAGTAAATGGGACTTCTTTGTGAGCTAAGTCAGTCAAGTTGGCAATATTGTTATAGCCCTCGATGACCGACTCGGCTAAGTAATGCGCGCCGCGCTCGGTTTGGGCAAAGCCAACATGTGCCCATGCGCGCTTAATGTCAGGCTCGTTGCTGGCGCTGTTGTCTACATCGCCCGTCCAACCCCGATTGTATGGGCCTTCTGCGGAACCGACATCACCTTGAGTAAACACCAATGGCGCGCCAGTTTCTCTTTCAACCATCCGCTCTAGCGGGGCTAGGAAGTCAGCCGTAATAAGGTTGTGGCCGCCATCGAGAGATTCAGGGTGTTGACCAAAGTTCATCCACACGGCAATCGGCTCATCGTCCATGGTGTCGAAGCGAACAACGGCAATTTCGTTGTCACCATAGTCGTATGGATAACCGGCTGGGGTACCATCGTCAGCGGTTTTAGGCCCTGTAATATTGCCTTTGTAAATATCGTGAGCAACCGCTGTCGCGCCCATTTTGGCGGGTACTAGGTTTGCTTCGGCCTGCATGATGGCGTCGACAATCACACGTGACTGATACTCAAACATGCGTTGGTCAAACACATCTTCAAACACCCAAACGCCGGCTGCGGCAGTGGTGTAATACGGCGAGGAATGGTTATGCGATGCCGCGTGCAAAATGTCGTCATAAGCAATCGACGAACCGGCTTGCTGCAGCAACTGACCGACACGGCGCAGCAGCATATCCTGCGCCAAATAGTTGTCTGTTTTCAGCAATGCAACACGTTTGCCGTTGCTGCCTTCGACCACAATGGCTCTAGCGGTGAGGCGCGAATGCACCCCATTACTTTTTTCTTTGATGCGGCTATGCACATGCGGGTCAATTTCGCCTTGACCCATAATGCCTTCGGTAATCAGGCTGCTATTGTCATGCGAGTACTGGCCAGAAGCCGCTCCCACATGCCACGTTGAATCGCCTTGGCCATAACCTGCCGAGATAAAGCCTTTACCCGGCTGCACCCCAAATACGCCACATAGTTCGGCGGGCCCGCCAAAGCTATGGCAAGACTCGACCAATGCACCAGCAACGGTGCCAAACTGATCAAACAAACCGCAGAACGCTTCTGGACCACCAGTGTCGCGGCAAAAGTCCGCTGAAGGACCACCATCGGCGCGCAGTAGCGCACAAAATTCGTCAGGACCGCCCTGCTCTTCACAAAGCGCTGCGGCCGCGTTGTCTGCGGGATCGATATCGCGGAAGTTATCGCATACCTCAGCGGGTAAGCCGACGGTATCGCAAGCGGTCGCAATGATGTTTTCTTCACCGGCAGGCACGCCAATAAAGAGATCGGTTTCACCCTCGCCAAGCGCAAGCTCGTATTCAGTAGTACCAGCTACGATGGTGTCAACTTGTTCGCCATTGATATAAAGATCCACGTCTTGTGGAACGGTCATATTAGTCAGCGTGATTACGCTGTTGCCGTCACTGTTGATTACGCCGCTCAGTGGCGAATCAAACACCAGATTCATACCATTAGCGCTGGTGTCTAACAACACCGAATCCACGCCAGTCAGGGTAGCTGCGAAACCATTCGACTCTGGCGCATCAGGCACTCCATCGCCAACCGGTGACGGGTAGTCAGACACCCAATCTTGGCCTTGACGCACATACGGCGTGCTGTGCCCAAGCGGCGACACCACAGGGCCACTGACCCAAGGTAGGTCACCCTCGGTACCGGCATCCGCGATACGGGGCACGGCAATCACTTGCTTACCAGTTAGCGCAAAGGATTCGGCCTGCACCATGGCACTGTGGCCCACGGCGTTCTCAAGATGTGGATCCGTATCACGGGCGGTAATGCCATCTACCCACCAAGCGCCATCCGGATTGAAATTAAACCCACCACTACCATCACGATGGCCGGTCCGTGGCATGTTGTTTAATGCATCAATCATCGCCGGTACCACTTTGTAGGTAACCTGACGAGGTGCTGTTGGGTTGGTAAATAGGTTGAGGTACTGCGCACCATCTACCCATTCGTCAACAATCGCTTGGGTAAAGTGCTCATAACCCAAGAAGCTGAGGAAGTCGTAGCGATAACCTAAATCGCGCAAACGATTGGCGGATACGTACACCTGTGGCGGAATCGCCAACTCGTCGTTGGTACCGTGGTGAATTGCCAACGGAAGATGCTGAGCATTTTCTAATACGCGATACATTAACTGGGCGTTGGCACGGCCGTCGTTAGCTTCTACGAAACAGAGATTGCCATCACCTAATGATGGAATTTCCTGTTTGTCAGCCTCACACTGCGCCATGTCTGGCCCAACGCCAGTCCATGCGCCTTGTGTTACGGGACCTGATTGTGTGAAACCAGCGGCAAATTTGTCTGGGTATAACAGGCCAAATAACCAAGTACCGTAACCACCCATCGAATAACCCGACAGGTAGACACGCCGGGTGTCGATATTCAGTAAGCCCTCGGTATCAAATACATGGTCAGCAGACAGCTTGTCTTCGCCACCAAAGCCGGTGCCTACGGTATCGGCAATCACTTCCCACACATCTTGGTGCGATCGACCGGTGTACCAAAGGCTGGTGCCACGACCATGTGGCGTGATCACGACGTTATTGAGTTCTTCACCCAGTTGATGGATCAACTTCGGTGTCCAGGCCGCACCCGAGTGAGCGCTACCGCCGCGGTAGTGCATCCACACGGTTAGACGAGACGCTGCGTTTTCAACTGGCGGCGCAAGCTCTGGAATGTCTGAGTAATAGCCACTCGGAATGTACATGCCGTAACGCTGTGACGTAGTTTCTTGTTTGTGCTCAGTAGAAATATCGGCACCCGACAAGAACACCCGCTCGTGATAACCCACTCCGGGCATAACGGCTTCGTTGTAGCCGCTATCGAGTTTTTCTACATCCACATTGGCAACAAACTGGTCGATATTGCCAGCCAACAAGGCCAGCGCCTGCTCGCGGTCGTTGTAGATCGCAACCGGTTCGTCTGGACGGTAAGCAACGTTAGTCACTTCGCCACCCTCTACGGCCAATACCGCCACTTGCAATGTGGTAGCGCCTTCGGCCATGAGTTCAGATTTAGGAATACGAGCCTCTAGGGTATTGGTATAACCATCGGCGACTACCGTGGCATTGCCAGCTGCTTGGCTCAGGCTAATTACGCGGTCGAAACGATTGGTCTTCAGGCCAAGTGCTTCCAAACCTTCATTAGAAGAACCCGCTACAGAATCGGCCAACACCACAATTTGGGCGTGGTCCACGTTGGTTAAGCTGGTGTAGCGCACTTGCAGCAGCAGGTCGTCGCCATCAGTTGCCCAACGCACTTCAGAAATATCGGCGCCGGAGCGTAAATCGCCTACGTCACCGTAGTGCTCTTCCACACCTACCGGTGGCGGCGCACCAAACTGCGCACCCGCCGCTTGGGCCAATACGTCTAAACGTTCTACGCGGTCGTTCAAACTACCGGCTAATGCGGTAGCGGCAATCCGGCGGGCATCGGTACCGTCGTCGGCACCCCATGCGTCATACAGGTAATCTTGATAAACATGCTCACCACGGCTGTAGCGTGAGGTGCCACCAAACTGGCTAGACTCGCCCTGCCAACCCGATGCATTTGCTTGCTGAACGCCAGCGGCTTCGGGCCACTTGATTAACTTGCCACGGCTGACCAATTTAGAACCCAACGGCAACCGGTCCGGCACCGCGCCATTGCCCATGCTGTATACCGCTTGGCAGGCCTCATTGGCTGGGCTATCCGCACACTGGTCAACCACGCCTTGAATAATGCCGAGCGCGTGATCAACGCCAATCGCGTCATACGCCACATTAAACGCACAGGCCAAACCTGATTCGTTCATTGGACAGTCTTGCAGTCCCTGCAGACTCGCTAAAGCGCTAGCGCAGATAGCGGGATCCTGTTGCAAGATGCATTGCACTAACGAATCACGGACTTCAGCGGCTTGAGTCTGCTCGTCCCCACTCACAGTGACTTCAACTGTTTTCACCACGGTGGCTGCAAAGCCATCATCCACGGCTAAGCTCAAGGTGAGAGTATGCGGGCAGCCACCCAACGCTTCACAGCTTGGCGCGGTAAAACGAGCGTCCTCTTGACCATGCGGCTGACGTAAATCAACCACATTGGCATCGTCCACTGACCAGTTGATAACCAAGGCATCAACGTTAACGTCGCTTACAGCAGCGTCTAACGACACCACCGAGCCTTCTTGCACCGTCAATGCATTCGGCACTGTCACCGTTGGCGGCGTGTTGTTGCCGACAAAGCCGTTATAACTATCACGCGCGAAGCATTGGGTGTCATTGCCCGACGTGTCTTTACACACGAATGGGAAATGCGCGTCGCCAGCCGGGGCCATAAAGGCACCTTTTTGCTGGTATCCACGATGAGTACTTCGGGGATCGCCATGCGGATCGCGACCTTCAAACGGAGGCGTGTTATTGAGGTTTGACGGTTGGTTACCACCACCATGACCGCTACCAATCGGGCCAATATCCCAGCTAACCAAAATTGAGCCGGTATCGCCCTCTTCAGCAGGCAAAATTCCCCAATGAGCATTTTGACGGGCGTTATGACGTCCCGGTCGAGTCGCATCTTGGGCCAAGCCGGTTGGCGTATAGATTTTCGCGCCCATCGAGCGGGCACCAACATCACCGGTGATGTCGGCCACTTGGTGGTCACCAAAAGCGACATGAATCAGCGCCTGATGATCGGGCGTTGGGTGACCCAAATCACGGAACGCTTGCGAATCGCTCAGGTGATTAGCGTAACCATTGGTTTCAGCCCTATCCCATAGCATTTGCATCATGCTGAGGACAAAGCTTTGATCAAGCGAATTACGGTAGCTGGTGTACATCACAGCGCCATAGCCGTTGAAGTCAACAGAGCGGCGCAGCAAGGTGCTGTAGTTCATACCGAACACACCCAAGGTACCGCGGGTAATGTCGGTTGAGGTCGCCAACACGGTGCCACCCATGATGCCACCTTGGCTATTGCCGTCGTAATAGACATTGCTGTTGTCAAACAGCGGCTTGCCATTGTGTTGGAACGCCGGATCAGCCACCAAGCCGTCTTTGTGACGTAAGGCACGGGCTAAGAAATGCCAGTTCACCATGCCCTGCTGAGAACGATCAGCGAGGGTTGGGAAGTGTGATACATCGGTCAGGATAGCGGCCACGTTAACAATGTCGCCGGTAGACATACCGATCCAATCAATCGCGCACGGCATAAAGTTTTGGCTGTCGGCAAAGCCCATGGCGCTGCCGCCCTCGCCTTCACCTTTGCCGCCTAGCAAGCCATGGCCATATAGGTTCGGACGCGCGGGTTCGCCGCCTTCACGGAATGGCTCTTGCGTAATGGAGCAAACAAACTCAACCGGCTGCTCGGCCACACGGCCTGGGCGGTCAGGTAAGCCGTCACCCCATGGACCACGGTGGTCGGGTTCGTAGAACAAGCGGCCATATGGCTTCGGCAAGCTCGCAAAGCCAAGCAAGGTGTCTAGACCGCCGGCCATTTCGGCGCTAAACGGCATGCCATTTTCTTGTGCCATCACCGCCGCTTTACGCAACTCATCGCAGGCGCCAACCAATACCGGATCGGTCGGTGCATCGCAGGCGTTATCGGGTGTTGTTAAATAGCTAGGGACGAACAAGCGACCGTAAATCTTACGGCGGGTGCGATTGTTTTCATCGTTGTCGACCACGCGGTCAATGATGTAGCGCGGTGCCGAACAATCGGCTTCATCGCTGTACATAACACAGTCGTTAATGCCGTCGGTGTTGTTGTCCAGCGAATACAAAGCGTCGTCGCGCATATGCAACAAGCGGCCAGCCAAGTTGCGTGTACTGGCTACGGTAAAGTCCCAAGCCAAGTAAAGGTCACTGGTGTTTACGCCGGCACTTTGCAGCAGCTGCAAGATATCGGCCATTTGTGGGCGACGGGCGTTAATTGCAGGGATATTCGACGGTACGCCGTCTCGATAGACTTTAAATGCATCCGACGCCTCAATAGGGTTAAGGTCGGAATCCAACAAGCTACGTAAAACAACAATGTAGCGTTTGCCGTCATTGAAGTTTTTCGCGGGTCGAATCAATAAGGCTGGGCCTTCATCGGCACCAGGATCATTACCGGGAATAGCATCCCCACCGTTATTGAAGCATTCGTCACTAAAGCCTTCGGCAAGATCGCGAATAGGATCGGCATCCACTAGGCCCGCAGCCTCGCCCACACCATTGCCAGTGCCGCAAGGCTTAAATGCCGTAACGTTCGCATCTAGCTCGGCAAACACTGGATGGCGAGTCAGACTCATGCCATCTTCGCTTACCTCAAATACCATCACGGCACTTTCGTGATTGCCTGCTTCGTTATTCTGCAACCGATCCAACATGGCGACCTTGCCGCCATATTGGTCGGTAACGTGTAGATCCAGGCCAGGCACACGCGTTTGAATCATCTGACCCGGCGAGAAACCATCGTTACGGTTCCATTCGGTCGGATCAATCGGCTTGCCAGCAATGTTACGCGGCATCGCTAGCGGGCTGAAATCAACGCGCTTACCGGTATCAGTAAAATTATCAGGTGCTGTGAAATGATCCGATGGGAACGGATACATACAGTAGTTAGGGTCTAAGAAGTCGCAGCCCAACACACTCGCGGTAATAACTTCAGCCGCAATGCTTGGGTCATATTCCGCATCGGTGTTCGGCGGAACCTCTAGCTGACCAAACAAACAAGCGGGATCGGTTTGGTCTTCGGCGCAAGCCGCCAGCCCAGGGTCATTCGCCTGAGCTTCATTCACCAGACCAGATAACACGCAATTTTCTGACGTTAAGTCATCCATGCAGCTTGTCGCCAAGTCAGGTGACAAATTGGCCAACACGAGACTGAGTGGGCAACGGCTGTCGGCTGGGTCGGCCTGGCAGATGGCCAGTACAGAGTTGTCACCGCTAGGAGCCGGTGCTGCTCCACCACCATTCAGCCAAATCGGGGCAGACACCACATGATGCTCATCGCTGAGACCACAGCTGGTTGCCGATGCTGGACAAATTACAACGAAATACCATTGCTCGGTACCGTCACTGGCAGCATTCACTGGGTAGCTTAACGCTGCGCTGTCGTTGGCAATCACCCCGAGCGGGGTCACTTGCTCGGCTTGCGCTTCATTGCCAGCTTGCCCGCTCACCATCACCACTTGATCGCCCGCCTGGGCATTGCTGATGTTGACAGAGAAGGTGATGGCTTCGCCAGCGGTCACGTCAACGCGGCTACCCATCCAGTCGGCATCTCGGCTGCCATCGCCCAAATAGAATTCAAGCTGCCGCAGAGTTTCGCCGTTACCATGCGTTCCAGCACGGATCGCCATGGTGCGGCGGTTATATAGGGCTTGGTAATAATCCGCCGGCGCGTTGCCTTTGGTTAATACAACAGTTTTGCCTTTGCTTGGTCGCGCCCATGAGGTGTTGTGCACATCCTCATTGGCCACCGGTGATAAGTGCCAGCCTTTTTTCAGAGCTTTCACAAACCAGGTAATGTCGTCGCCGCCGTTAACTTCCATGCCGAATACACGGTCGTCGACTTGCTCATCGACAAACGCCACGTCATTCCAGTTGGCTTCTCGACCCGCAGCGGAACCTAGCTGCGCTAACAATTCAGTGTGCGGAAAACCGCCATCAAATGGGGTGAGTTTTGGGTTGCCGCCTGGATGGTTAAATGTCACCAGCGCATCGGCACCACCGCCCTGTTCAACGGGTTCTTTCAACCAGTTCCAGAATTGACCTAAATCTAGGTAACTACCGTCAATTTTGGTGTTAGTAACATTGGTTGAGAGATATACGTTGAGATGGTTGTAGTAATCATTGGTCCACTCAAAGCCACGCATCGCAGTGTAGCCGTTGAAAACCAACTGCCCATCGACTTCAGAGTAGTCGGTCGCCTGTTGTGCTTGCTGCAGCGTCGCCGCCCACTTCACATATTGATCGTTCTGCAGTAGCTGTTCGCAGCGCAATAAGGTAACCACACCGCCCAAGTCAGCATTTTGAATCGCCGTCGCCCAGCCAGCAGGATCTTCAACATGGCCGAGGCAAGCGGCGCTCGTGGTGATGGGTAGCTTCTCGTTGTCTGAGTGCTCAGAGCCAATCATGAAGTCGAGATCAAATGCTTTACCGGCAGCGTAGTAATCCGCCGGAATGCTATCGGGGTCGCCATCAGAATAGGAACTGTGGTTATGAACCGCGCCCAATTTGTGCTCGAACACACCGGGTTCACCGGCTGCAGCACCGGTGGTGTAACCCGTTTCTGGATCCACCAAACCCAGCTCTGGGGCTTCACATATCGGCGCGATCCACTGATAACCGCAGGCCTCACGCAGCAAGTTACGGGCCGAGCCCACCACCGCACATTGCGGATCAAACTCACCACCTGGGGTACGGCAATCGCCATCAGCAGGTGGTTCACTACCGCCATCGGTTAGGTCAACGATTTTGTCGTCAACACCGGCAGACAAGGATTTGTCAGCCGCTTCACTGTACAGCGGCACCTGAATACTGCCACTCAGTGATACCGCCGGAATCGTTAGATCACGTGAGTAGGTGATGATGTGTTGTGGGTGATAGCCGTAAACCAGCAGCGCTAATTTAGCGCCCTCATTGGCGGCTAGTTTTTCAGCCACACCAATCATGTCGACTTGATGGTTACCTAGGCCACGTAATGGGAAGATTTGATCATCAATCAAGTCCCAATAGCCGCTACCGTCGTTGTAACCCATGCCGACATAAACAATGCTGTCACAGCCGGTGCGGGTAGTAGGAATACCACCAACATTTTCGTCAACTGCATCACAGAACACTTCATTGCCGACCGGCAAACCTTGGCCTGTCGTCACAGAGGTGACGTCAACCGAAATCCGTGGAATACCCGCAAGTACAACGCCATCGGCGGTAATATCAGCCAGCTCGATAACCGTTGGGCCATTAGCTGCCAAGGCCTGAGCGATCAAACCATTCGGCACCGGCACGCTGGTATTCACATTGAATGAAGTTGCGTCAGCTAGCGCCGCGTTGTTAGCGATGAAGTCATCAACCGGAACTACCCAAGAATCGCTGCTATCGGAGATGCAGATTTCGCCGGCCTGAGCTGGCACGTTGTCCATGTCGGCAGACGGGTCAAGCAACTTATTGCGTAACCAAGCACGCTCGGCACTGTTGAGACCTTTGCCATTACAACTGTCGTTGCCACCACCATCTTGGAAGCCAGGAATAACACCGGTCGGCGCGCCGTAAGCGGTGGGCTGCAATGCATCGGGCGCCGCAACCGGAAGGATATGGCCCGCTTGGTGGCCCATCAAACGTACGTCACCACCACGCTCGCTAAAGCATTGGTAGTTCCACCACGCCTCGTTAAAGTTGAACAGGTTGTCACGCATGCCTTGAGCCAACAGTACGTCAACTGGCTGCAGCGCAGATACTGGCTGAGTTTGCGGATCAAAACTACCCGTTAAGGTGGTATTGGGATCGATATCCCATTCGGCAAATTCGTACGGCATGTTCGACAAACCTGCGGCATCACACCAGTAACGCGAGCCGTTGTAGTTGAACTGCTTAACGGATTCACGCGGGAATTCGTTGGTAGCACCCGCTCGTGCCAGCGTTTCTAGAATAAATGGATCTAAGCCCATATTGCCGCCGGTGTAGCTAATTGCATTACCCGCCGCGCCCATAAAGAGGCCCCAGCCGGATTTCACCGCATCACCGGGGTTAAACGAGAACGCAAGGCTGTGCCAAGTTTGGTCTGGCACTAAGGCATCCATACGCTGTTTCGGGTCAATATTGGCGATCAAGAGCTGGAAGCCGCCGCCGTAACTGCCGCCGGTAGCACCTACAACCAAGTTAGGGCTGTCGTGGTAGTTAGGATCATCTACGTTAAGTGAACCGGTAAAACCACTATCGGCCTGTCGCAATTGCTCGGCACTCACGAGCCCACAAGCAACGTCATCTGCGGGGTCTGCTGTGTCACGTGCGGCACGACAGGCACCGTCGTTACGATAGGCGGCGTAAGGTAGGTTTTGTTCTATCCAATCCAATAGTTGGATTAAGTTTTGACCTTCGTGATCCGGGTCTAGCGCTTTAATTGAGCCAGAGCTGTTACCAAAGCCACGTTCGTCCACGGTAATCACGATGAAATCGTCTAAATACGCCGAGAAACTGCCGCGATTGGTCGACTTCGAGCTTAAGAAGCCATGGCTGTTAAGAATAATTGGATAGGCTTTTTCGCAGTCCACGTTGTTAGGCTGCATCACGAAGAAGGCAAAGTCCTCACCGTCTTTCGCCTGAAGGATGATTTCACCCGCTGGACCACCAGCAGGGTCACCCAGTTCACAGGCCACTTGCTGACTTTCTGAACAACCTGTGGCGTCAGCCGTTTCATTGTTCGGTGTATTTGGACATTGATCGGCGCCATCGTTAACACCATCGTTGTCGTTATCTAGTGGCAATGCGTCGGCGCCGTCATCAATGCCGTCACCATCGGTGTCGGCAACATTTGGATCGGTGCCGGCGGCAGCTTCTTGGCCGTCAGTCAGGCCATCGTTATCGCTATCGGCGTCATTAGGATCCGTGCTGTTGGCAACTTCGTCGCCGTCATTCACGCCGTCGCCATCAGAGTCAGCATTGTTGGGATCAGTGCCTAGGGCAATTTCTTCCGCATCGCTTAGGCCATCGCCGTCGCTATCAACATCAGACACGCCGGTCTGAACCACGCCAAAGGCGTTGTCACAGTCGGCTGCAGTGTTGATCGGTGTGGTGTTATCGGTGTGGTCAGCGGTACCAATAATGTCGACCAGCACACCATCTTTTTGTAAGAAGTGGTTTTTCTGACAACGCCCACGAGGACTCTTAGCTGGGTCATCATGTGGGTTACGGCCAGTACGCGGTGGCGTATTGTTAATGGGTGGAATATCCGCTGCTGCGCCACGCGCTGCTTCGTTGTTCATATCCCAAATCACATGGGCAGAACCACTATTTAGCGCTGGATCCGCGTAATCCAGCGGAGCAAAGTCAAAGTAAGGCGCAACATCAGGATGGCGCTTATCTTGACCTAGCTGCAAGCGAGTACGCTCAACCTGCTGTGGGTCCACCGGCATAACGATTTGATCAGTAACAGAGGCTTCGATGGTGCGACCCATCACGTCAGCACTCCACTGGGTCACTTCGTGGTCACCGAATTCGCCATGTAGCAACACATCTTTCTTCGGACCACCGAAGGCAGTGTTATTGGCAATGTGATGTGCGTAACCGTTGTTTTCAGAACGGTCCCACAGCATTTGCATCATCGACAGTAAGAAGTTTCTGTCTAACTCGTCCGGGTAAGACAAGTAGAGCGGAACCGCATAAAAGTCGAAATCTTTAGAACGACGCAATAGCGTTGAGTAGTTCATACCCAAAGCGCCTAAAACACCACGTTGGATATCTGGCGAGGCAGCAACCACTACCCCACCCAGAATGCCGCCTTGCGAGTTGCCGTCGTAGAAAATTTCTGACGGATCGAATAACGGATTGCCTTCGGCGTCTTGGAACTCGGGCTTGCTGGCAAAACCATCATCGGCATCGGCTAACGCACGCGCGAGGTATAAGAAGTTGAGCAAGCCCTGTTGCGAAGCATCAGGAATCACCGGGAAGTTAGAAACATCGACTAATACCGATGCAACGTTAGCAAGGTCGCCGGTAGCGAAGCCAAACCAGTCCACGGTACAGAACATAAAGTTGTGGTCGCGCGATATTTCCGGCACGCCGTCGTAGTTAACCGCGGCGCGGGAATCCAGCAGACCATGCCCATAAACACCGGCACGAGCGGGCTGGTCGGCATTGGCTTTTTCTGGAATTTGGCAAATAAAGCGCGTATCCATGGTGCCAATGGTGTCGAGCGTATCGGGCAGACCATCACCGTAGCGTGACCCAATTGGATCATTTGGATTAAAGCCCGGCTGGTAGAACAATCTATTTGGCGGCGCACTCAGCCCTTCCACCACATCAAAGGCTTCGGCAAAGTCGGCAAACGGTTCTGGGTAGTTACTTTCAATCGCTTTAATGGCGCTCTGTAGTTCAGCGCGCTCAAGCGGTGAAGGATCCACGGGCACCACAAAGCTCGGTACTCGGAGTACACCTTCAATGCGTTTTGCGATGCCAGATTTCAGGCCATCTTCCACTACGGTATCAATAATGACTTCAGGTGAAGTACAGCTTGCAAGGTCTGCACCCGAAGCTTCACAACCATTGCCCAGACTGCCGAAGGCTTGGTCACGCATATGTCGCAAGCGGCCGATGTTGTTGTTAGTACTGGCAGTGGTGAAATCCCATGCCAAATACAGCTCATCATTAACGTCGATAACTGCATCAACTACCGGTTTTACATCGGCTTCCCAAGTAGCACAGCGGCTAGCAATAGTTGGGCTAACAGATTCACCCGCGGCCAAACATTCCGCAAAGGTCGCCTGAGGGGCAATCGTATTACCGTCGCCATCTCGCAAATTACGCAGCACAACGACGTAACGAGTATTTTCTTTGAAGTTAACGGCTGGGCGAATTAATAGCGCAGCCTTACCGTCGGTGGGTCGCTCAAGGTCGCCCGCGCCAATTCCGTCACAAAATTCTTTTGAGGCGCCTTCGTCGAGTTGTTTGCCTGCATTTCGACAAGGATCCGGTGCTAGCAAGCCCGCATTAGCGTCTAGCTCAGCCCATACCATATGCGGTGTATAAACCGGATTTCCGCTGCCGTCTTGACCCACTTCATAAACCTGAATCGCCGCTTCATTGGCTAAGGAAAGTTGTGGATTGACGACGCCGATCTGGTCCGATGGTAATCCGTGAGTATTTTCTAAATTCAACCCAGGCACGTAGGTAATGATCATTTGACCCGGCGAGAAACCGTCATTGCGATTCCATTCGCTAGGGTCAACCGGCTTGCCTGCTAAGTTGCGAGGCATGGCAAGCGGATTTAAGTTGATCCGTAAACCAGTGCCGCCGTTATCCGCGTGTTGTGGGCTATCCGCTGGTGCCGCTTCGGTATAGAAGTTGCTTGGGAACGGATACAAACAATAGTCGGGATCAAGCGGATCACAACCGCGTAGCACATCAATTGATGGCACGATTAAGTCGGCTGGCGACGCACCGCCTTCGCCTGGCTCATCACTTATCGAACCAAACACATTACAGATACCATCTGGCAGCCCTGCCTGAACACAGGTGCCATACAACGGCGTCTGCGGATCAAGCAACGAGCAGAAGGTTTCCGCTGGGTCGCCGCCAAAGTCACGACATTGCTTGGCGAAGTTTTGTTGCACGTAGTCAATGTTGAAGCCGACCATGCTAAACAAGCATTCACGACTGGCCGGATCGTCCACACAAGCAGTGAGGTAGTCCGGCAGGTACTCGGCGCCCGGCGCAACATCAAATAGCGGAATGTAGCCTTCTAAGCGCAGCAATGGCGCAGTCAACGGCCCAAGTGAAACAAACTCTTCATAGCCGGTGAACGGCACAAGTAGACCTGAATCTCCGCTAGCATCGATATAGCGGAATTCTTCTTCCGGAATAATGTAGCCAAAGCTGTTTTGGGTAAGACCCAGCAACATGGTTGTCGCATCTGGTGCCGCTAGGCCACGAATCCAACGACCAAAGGTGCCTGTAGCCTCACCCGGAATAGTGACAATTTCCAAGCCATTGTCAGCCCCGCCAATGGTAATTCGGGTTACGTCGGTGACTGCATAAGGTGCCGCTTGCGGCAAGAACGCTGCCTGAGCACCAATATCAGGCTGAACGTCACTAATCGCCTGATTGGCTTCAGTGAAGTCATAGTAGTTATTAAATGAACCCAGCAGACCAGCGCCGAGGAATAGCGGATTGGTGACTGGGAGATACACCGCTTGGTTACGAATACCGATAGTGGTGTCTAGCAACTTAGGTTGATCGAAGCCCAATGCGGCCTCCGCCATGCCTTCGCCCTTACAGTGCTGGTTCTGATAATCGCCGCTCTGGTCTGGGTCGTAATCAGCATTGACTGCACACGGCACGCCATTTCCGCCCGACGAGGCATCGGCGATGGGGCCGTTAAAGTACAAGGCCACACCGCCAAGCGCTTCGAGTGTATCGGTAACACCCAATATGTAATCCGCATGCGGGATTCTTGGATTTTCATTAATAGAGACCGGGTGGCTACTGAATTGCATTAAATGCGCCACAATGCGACCACTGTCATCCAACCGACTGGTTGCTTGAAGCAACGTGCCGAGGCTATCGGTATCTAGGTCTGGGTCGGTTTGGCGTGGGCGACGATAGCGATTGAATTCCGCCATATCACCCTGTGCCACGGTCAGATCAACCGGTTCTAAATTGGCAAGTGCCTCCGCAACCGCCTGGGCCGATTGGGTAACCAACACGTTATTGATCCAGTCTTGCGGTACGCCGCCCCAAAGGCCTTGTAAGTCGGCACCGGCATGCGTGTGGGTTTGGCCAAACACAATATGGCTTTCTGGAATGCCGGTTGCACTGGTAATGGCACGTCGTACTTTGGTTTGAATTACGTTACCGGCGCCCACCGCGTCGAGCGATAGGAAGACAACAGGGTCGCTATCATCTGGCGCCGCCACCACCATGGCACGCACCCAGGTTCGTTCAACGCAGTCTTGATCAGCGTCAAAGCTGCTAGGGTCGTATTCGCTTTGGTCACGTACTAGGCAAGGCTGCCCCGCTGGCACGGTTAGGCTATCGCCAAACGAGCCTAGGGGATCAGGGAAGTTCTGGGTCGGATCAATGCCAAATCCGCCGAGATTAAATTTTTGAACGTGGCTAGTGATGCCAATTCGCGGCTCTTCAACACCGGCAATATGCGCAGCGCTTGGATCAACCGGCTTTTTACTCGCGCCTACTTTGAAGTATTTATTGTGGGTTTCGTCATCCAAAATGGTGACGATAGTTTGCGCGCTATTAGCGCTGAGTTGCGCGTAATCCGCTGCATATAGATTGACGCGGAAGGTTTCGGAGAACTCTTCTAGCGCGTCGTCAACCAAAACTACCGGCAATGTTGCGGTGGTTTCGCCACGTGCAATCACAACCCCATCCGTCCAGGTGTTTACTTCGCCTTCTAACGGTTGATCATCGCTGGTACCAAAGTCCACACCCGCACCTTCGGCGGTGATTGCCGTGAGGGTAACGCCAATAATGGTGTCTTCAATCGCAGCGCGACTTAGCTCCAATTTAACCAGCGCTTGGCCAGCGTCTTCGAGCGCCTCAACACTGGCGTCAACGAGACTAGCAACGGGGTATTGCTGCGACGAGCAACCAAACTGGTCGATAGCCTGCTGATCTGGAGTGCCTTGGCAACGGTCTTCAGCATCGCCAATTCCATCGCCATCTGTGTCTGCCGATAGCGGATCGGTTTCACCTGGATCGACGACACCATTGCCGTTGACGTCTTCTTGTTCATCAGACAAGCCATCGCCATCGTCGTCGGTATCGGCGTTATTACCTACACCATCGCCATCAGTGTCAGTGTCTTCAGTTGCGTCTAGCGGGAAAGCATCGGCAGCATCAGGGGTGCCGTCACCGTCATCATCGGTATCGGCGTTGTTACCTACGCCATTGCCATCAGTATCGGTGTCTTCTGTCGCATCCAGCGGGAAGGCATCGCTTTCGTCTGGGGTACCGTCGCCATCATCGTCGGTGTCGGTATTGTTACCCACACCATCACCATCGGTATCGGTATCTTCTGACGCATCTAGCGGGAAGGCGTCAGCCGTATCCGGGGTGCCGTCGCCATCGTCATCAGTATCCGCGTTGTTGCCGACGCCATCACCGTCGGTATCCGTGTCTTCATTGGCGTCTAGCGGGAAGGCATCGTTTTCATCCGGCGTACCGTCGCCATCATCATCGGTATCCGCGTTATTGCCAATGCGGTCACCATCGGTGTCAGTGTCCTCACTAGCATCAAACGGGAAAGCGTCATTTTCATCGAGCGTGCCATCATTATCATCGTCTGGGTCTCGATCATTTGGAATGCCATCACCATCAAAGTCAGCCGGTAGCTCGTCGTCATCAATAATGTCAATTAGCACCGCCGCTGGGCTAATTCGCGCAGTGACATTGTCGTCAGCTTGGCTACCGGTGAGTAAAACGGCGAACTGCTCGTCGTTTTCAAAGCGACGATCGCCGCGCACTCGAACGGTGACCACTTTTTCCACTTGGCCTGGCAGGAATGCAACTTCTGCATCCATTACTTGGTAGTAATCTTCACCATCGGTAGCGCCATTAATCTGTTGGGTTGAGAATAGCGCAGTCACTGCCGGTTCAAGATCACCACCACGGCGAACGGCGAGATAAACCGGCGTAGTACCGAAGTCACCCTCATCCACAGGCACCGTTTGATTTTGTTTAGCAAAACTAATGTCAACTTGGTAGCTGGCTTTTGGCGGTTTATCGTTGTCGATAATACTGATGTTGGCGACATCACGAATAAACACCAGATCATCATCGCTATCAAATAAGACCTGCAAGGTTTCTACTGACTCTTCTAATTGATCATCAAGAATAGAAACCGAAACGTTTTGGCTGGTCACCCCAGCGGGAAACTGAAGACTTCCTGCAGTCGGCACATAATCTGATTCATCACTCCCAATACTGGCCGTGCTGTAAATCAATGAAAATGCTTGGTTAATGTTTCCGCCGCGTGTCACACGAATGACGGCAACGTCATCGTCGCCTTCGGTAACCGATACATCTTCCAAACTGATTTCGGGCTTGCTGCCAGTAACACAAGAACCGTCGGGCTCGGCACCGTTGGCCAAATCTTGCTCGGAACAAGTGATATGTTCCTTGGCTTCGGTCGGGCTCGCCAGCTTGCCATCACGACCCTCACCCGCTTCTTGCTCCAGTAGTTTTTCGAAGTCAGAAGTCGTTTCACCGTCACGGCGGGTTGCCGCTTCAGCCTGTTCACTAAAGGATTCGGGGGCTACATCAAAATCAAGCGCGGCAAGTCCCGCAAGCTCAGGTGATTCGAGCGCTGTCAGTAACGCCTCGGTAATCTGAATACCGTTGGAGGGGTCGGCATCGTTATCGAGGGTTAAAAGCAAGCGCCCCATGTTAACGGCGGCGTTCGGTAAATCGGTGTCTTGCTCACCACCAGCCAGGCTACGGAGGGTTACTACCTGTTGCCCAGGACTTGCGCCGAGCAAAATGTCACCGAGCATGAAAGTTAACGTTTGCCCAGGAAGGTAAGTGAATTCGCCACGCTCGTTGGTAACAGCGGTATCTTCAGGGTCACCTCTGTGGTACTCGATACCTGCTACAGGACTATCGATTAACCGGCCTGTTTGCTGACCAGGGTTTGAGCTACCACCAAAACAGCTCGCTAGTGCTAGTGGTAACACCACAGCACAAGTAATGCGTGACACAAAACGCATGTCGCCTCCAAACTTTTATCGTTATTTGGGGCGCCGCGGCCCCTCCAAGCCAAGTCGTTGGCTTCCTGCCAACTAATTGGATTAGCATGTATACCGGTTATCGATAAGTGCGTCAATGAAAACTTGACGAACGGTCAAACTATTTGACAAATTGTCTTAGTATTTGTGCGGTGCACAAAAAAAGCCCCTACATCAGGGGCTTATCACTATCCAAATGAATCTGAAACGATCAGCAAGACCACCCTTGCTTGATTAAAGACAAGGGTAGAAATACCTGCCGTTTGGGCTAGAAAGGTGGAGATCCGCCGATTGCGCCATCACAAAACGCTTCGCCTACCAACGGAATAAGGCCGATGGAGCTACCACAGGCTTCAACCATAGATTGTTGGCAGGCCTCATAACCCAAGGAAGTAAAGTCCTCAACACAGGTCGAGAAGGTATCGGAGCCACCCAGCAACAGGCCGAAGCCATCACACACGGGACCACCCCCAAAACCGCCAAAGTAAGCCTGACAACTCTCGATTAGCGCGGCGCCACAGGCTGCAAAATCAGTCCCTAAACAGGCTGCAGGAGGCTCAAAACCACCGCCAGGAGAAATGTCAGGCAAGCCAATACCGCCCTCATCTTGATTCCAATCAGCAGCGTATTTTGACCAACCACCGGCCTGCCCTTCATACAAAGGCAACTTAATTTGCCCAGACACATTCACTAACGGAATCGTCACGTCACGCGAAGTCGAGGCGAAGAACTGAATATGGCTACCGTAGAACAGCAAGAATAGATCCTCACCGGCGGCTAACTGTTCAGCCACGCCAACAAACTCCACTTGATGGGTGCCTAGACCACGAATGGGTACCAATTGATCATCGATCAATTTCCAATTCGCACCCAAGCCACCAGACTTACCTAGGCCAACGTAGATGATGGCGTCACAACCGGTTCGAAGCGTCTTTTGAACCTCATCACAATTTACTACAGGGGTATCCGTCGGAATTGGCAACACATTGGAAACCGTAATTTCTGCTGTTGCGATACCCACTAGCGCTAATGCTGGGTGCGTATCATCTGGATTCAACTGAATAGCCGCATGCGGTGCGGGTATGGCGCCTAAGCCGGTGGTCGCTTCGGCTAGCGCACTATTCGGCACACCAAGGGCGCTAAAGTTTGCTTCGGTATAGCCTTGGGCGGTGTCGTCAAACCCACCGGAACCATTCGCTTCCATTTGCGGCGCAAGCAAATCCGCCGCAGGAATTTCAAAGTTCTGCTCTCCCATTGCTAAACATACTTCACTGTTAGGCTTGGCGCTTTCGTCGCCCTTCAGTGCGTAGTTAAACCAGTCAACCTGGCTCGTGCTACAACCTGAGCCACCCACTGGGCTTGAAATGTCATCTGGCGCCTGAGCATACGGAATAGCGTGGCCGCCATTGTGCGTTGTGAGATAGACCTCGCTTCCGTTAGCGCTTAGGCATTGGTAGTTCCACCAAGCCTCACTAAAGTTGAACAGCGTATCGGGCATACCTTGAGTTAACCATGCCTTCACAACGGGCATTGGCTTGCCTTGATCGGCTTCTTTAATACCGTCTGGCCGGTCAACGTCATAGACGTTAGTGGTCAACAGTGGCACCGGTGAAGGGTTCGCGTGCTTATAAGGCATGCTCGGCAGGCCGGCGGCCTCACACCAATAACTCGGCGAGTGGTGACGGAAGTAGTTAAGCGACTCCACTGGGAAATCATTTAAGCTGGCACCACGTACCAACGTTTCCTTAATAAACGGGTGCAGGCCACGCTCTAGCGGATTAGGCGGCGCCATCGTATCTGCGGCATTCGCCAACCCTGTACCTTGACTACTGGCTTCACCAGCGCCAACCAATGCCAAATCCCATAGTGACTTAATGGTGTCGCCTGGGTTCAGTGAGTAGCGCAAATCGTGCCATGTGATGTCTGCAAACAATGCGTCGATGCGGCGTTTGCTATCGGTATTCAACAGCAAGAATTGGTAGCCACCGCCGTAGCTACTACCAATAGCCCCTAACCGCAGGTTGCTCGGGTCGTCGGGGTCATAAGCAAGGTAGTCAACGGTTGCTTCTAACTGATCCAAAATAGCTTCCAGGTGTACACCTTCGCCATTGGGATCCATCACAGAGATCGGTCCGCCGGATTGGCCGTGACCACGTTGGTCGATAGAAACCACCAAGTAACCGGCTTTACGCAGACCAGTAAGGCCAGAGGTTTGGCGACTACCACCAAAGCCATGGCCTTCCAGTACTACCGGGTAGCGGTTATTACAATCGACTTCAGGCTCATCGTTACTGTTCAAGGGTAATAACAATTGGTAATAAGCCCGTTCAACGGTTTCACCAATGGTTACCTCAGCATACTGGGCGATACTTCCGGTAAGCCCCAATAACTTGTTTTCGCTATCGGTATTGCCTAGTTGGCAAGAACCAATCAATACCGGTGCTGCCGAAGCCGACGGTGGGAACAAGCCAGCACAGAACGTTTCTGCCATGCCACTCCCTTGGTCTAACTGACTGCCCACCTCTACGCAACCGTCATAGTTAGCGGGCAAGCTACCAAATACGGCATCGCAGAAAGTCTCAGCCATGCCCGAGCCTTGGTCGATCATTGAGCCAAACTCAACGCATGCGGCAGGACTTAATGGCAAGCCACCGCCGCCGGTTTCGCCCCCACGCTGATCAGCCGAACACCCTTGAGCATCGGCGGTTTCGCCTTCCGCTAGCTGGGTGCCTGGGCAGTTGTCATCTTCATCAGCCACGCCGTCGTTATCATCATCAGGGTCACAAGCGTTGCCACGATAATCGTTATCAAAATCGTTGTTGTCGCTGTTGGCAACAAACGGACAGCTATCTTGGTCGTTGGTCAAACCATCGTTATCGCTGTCTTTGCTGTTATCACAGACCTCATTGGTTTGCTCTTCACCTTCTGCCACCGGGCCGTAGTTTACTGGGCAAAGGTCTTCCCCGTCATTGAGTCCGTCATTGTCTTCATCTGGATTGAGCGGATCGGTTCCTTGGCCTGCCTCGTCAACATCAGCTACACCGTCGCCATCGTCATCGGTATCACAAGCATCACCTTCGCCATCACCGTCAAAGTCTTTTTGATCTTCGTTCGGAATGAGTGGGCAATTGTCATCTTGATCGATCGTGCCGTCGTTATCAGTGTCTTTTTCGCCTTGCTCGTTTTCACAATCTTCAGCGTGGGCTGGGTCGCTGGGGTCATCTGAATAGGTTAGCGGGCAAGCATCAAGCTCGTCGGTCAAACCGTCACCGTCATCATCGTCATCACAGGCGTCGCCACGCTTAGTGGCACCCGCATCGGTTTCACGCTGCTCGTCCGTGTTGAGTTGGTCGGCATTGTTATCTACTGGGCAGTTGTCCACGCCATCATCTATACCATCATTGTCGGTATCAGCGGCGCGCGGATTAGTAGCAACATCATCGTTGGAAGACTGTGAGATCTCTGCCTCGTCCGTCAGACCATCGCCATCGTCGTCCGCATCACAAGCGTTGCCATTGGGGTCGCTGTCGTCATTAAGCTGTTCAGGGTTGTAAACCGCTGGGCAGTTATCGCTGCCATCAATCACGCCATCGCCATCTTGGTCATTTGCCGGGAACGGTGAATCAGGCTGCTGATCCCCATCCAAGTCAGGGCAAACCCCATCGGCCACATCGCCGCGGGCGACATCCGTTTCACTGCAAAGCATGTGCGACAGCGCAGCTTGGATGTCAATCGCGCCAAAATCAATGGTAGGGAAAAAACGACGTAGTTCCACTTGCTGCACAAACTCATCGGGCGACAGGTCAAAGCTGATCACGGTCATGTCAACTTCTTCATGCTCTGCCTTGCCCGCGTTCGGGTACAGCCCAAAGTCAACATCAATGCCATTCTTTGGGTTACCGTCGACGTCTACCGCCTGCAGCAAGATTGCCTTGTTCAGCGCACTTTGGGCCGCTAGGGAATCATTCACAATATGACCAGAACGATCACCATTGGCTGCTTTGAGCTCGCCGCTGGTCTCGTCAACGGTAAAGTCCTCAAGCTCAGCCAGCGTAATAACACTGGCACCCGGCGCGCGACCAATCGCCAAGTCGTACAGATAAAAATAACTTAGCTCGCCATCGCTGTAATCGAACAGGCCGCCGTCAACGGTGACGCAACGAGCTGGATCATTGCTCTCAACGCAACGGTCAATTTCAGCCTCTAGCTCAGAATAGTTTGCCGTCGACGTTGAAATGTACACAAGGTTGTTAATCGGGCTATCAACGATGCTCCCTTTCTTAGGCGCTGGGCCCCCTCCGCCACCGCCGCATGCCGCTAAACCAACGGACAACAATAGGCTTGCGCCTAGCTTCTTATAAGACATGTTCTCTCCAAGACCTGTATGCTTCGCCCTTGCTGACAAAGCGGTTTCGACAGCCTGTGTGCTTCCTGCGCGACGACTATCTGTTTATCTAAGTAAATTACTGTAGACAATCAATAGTACGTTCATTCGGCTTCAATGCAAAATATAATTTGCCAAAATCCCCAAATAGAGTAACCACTCTGGCAGCTACGCCTGAACCCGAGACATAATCGAATTGAAAACCGTTAAAAATCAGTTAGTTGAAATTTCTAACTTACTAAGCAGATACAACCTGCAAGTAAAAAACACTTGTTCAGTTATAGAAGGAAGTTATTGGGGCGACACCGAAGCGGGTTTGGTATCGAATCAACTGATTGTGAGAATGGATACCCCAATACATTCAGCACTGCACGAGGCCTGCCACTACATCTGCATGGATGACAATCGGCGTGCTAACTTGCACACCGATGCGGGCGGCACAGATCTAGAAGAAAACGCTGTGTGTTATCTGCAAATTTTACTCGCTGACCAGCTGCCCGCTTATAGCAGTGAACAAATCATGAAAGAGATGGACGAATGGGGTTACAGCTTTCGCTTAGGTAACGCCAAAGCCTGGTTTGAAAACGACGCAGAAGATGCCCGTGAGTTTTTAGCCAACCACGGCTTAATAAGCGCAGACGGTGCCGTTAACATCGGTAAATTGCGGCACTGAAACCGACCATAGCGGCCCCATCCCCTAGCCTGGATTGGCCAATTGACAGACAAACCCGCCTGCCGTGAATAACTTTTTAAGTTACCCACAAAAACTGTGGATAAGTCAGTGGGTAACCCTGTCACAAATCCGTGAAACCCGCGTGGAACCGTTGCTAATGTTTATTGCGTTTTTTTTACACAGCATTTTTGACGCTTGATAAATCAATTACTTATGTGCACTTTGTTAAAACAAACGAAGTGACAATTTGTTTACAAACGACTAAGAATTCAGACCATGTATCGGTGCATAAAAACCCATAATTCAATGGGTAAGATCGAAGAATGACATAAAAAAAGCCGGGATAAACCCGGCTTTTCACAAGCGATATCTAATTAAGCGCTTTGATAGTGCCGCATTAGAATGCGCGCTACTTCAGGCCGGCTAAACTCTTCCGGCAAATCTTTACCTTCGGCTAGCATTTGGCGCACTTTGGTGCCTGATAGCAACACAAAGTCTTCTTTGCTGTGATCGGGCACGTCGCGCATCATCACAACTCGACCTAGCTTCTTACTAAAGGCAGTGTGATCGGCTTCAAAGATTTGAATATCGAGCGAACCAGCAGGTACTTCAGTATGGAAGATTTCCTGTGCGTCGAACGCACCGTAGTAGTCACCCACGCCGGCATGGTCACGGCCCACAATCAGGTGAGTACAGCCACAGTTTTGACGGAACAATGCGTGCAATACGGCTTCACGAGGGCCGGCGTACAACATGTCAAAACCGTAACCGGTAATCATCACGGTGTTTTCTGGGAAGTGGTGCTTAACCAATTCACGAATCGACTCATCACGCACATCAGCTGGGATATCACCCGGCTTAAGCTTACCAAGCAACATGTGAATCAAAATGCCGTCTGCATCAACGGCTTCTTTGGCCATTTTGCATAGCTCTTCATGCGCACGGTGCATTGGGTTACGAGTTTGGAAAGCAACTACCGTTTCCCAACCACGCTCTGCAATTTCGGCGCGAATCTGGGTCGCAGTACGGAAGGTGTCAGCAAACTCAGTTTCAAAGTAGCTGAAGTTCAGCACTTGAATATCACCCGAGACGATGTAACGACCCAAACCACGGAAGGTGCTTACACCGGGGTGGTTGTTGTCGTCGGTACGGTAAACCTTGGCGATAACCGCTTCTTGATCTTCGTCGCTCAACTCTTCGATCGCGGCAACGGTTTGTACCGCAATAATTGGATTGCCTTCTACATTAGGGTCACGCAAAGCGATGCGCGCGCCCACTTCAATTCCTTCAACATTATCGGTGCGGTTCAGCACGGGCACTGGGAAGAAAAGACCGTTCGCGGTCGTTAGGCTTTCAGCTACCGACAAGGTATCAGCCAAATTCATGTAACCACTGAGCGGGGTGAAGTAACCAGCACCTAGCATCACGGCATTGGCAGCGGCCGCCGAGTTAAGTACCAACTGCGGTAGTGCTTCGGCTTCAGCCAGCAGAGCAGCACGCGCCGCGTCATCAGCAACAAATAGTGGTTTTAGTTCGTCAGAACCATGAGGTTTGATCATCAGTTTTCTCTACTTAAGATGCTGGCGCGAAGTGTCAGCGCCAAGCTCAATTCACAAAATTACAGTTTAAATACGGCGCTTCTGAACGGCTTCTGCTAGCTCAGCTAGCATGGCTTCCGTCATGGCCCAGTCAACGCAGGCGTCAGTAATACTTTGGCCGTAAGTGGCAGCTTTGCCATCAACAACCTTCTGATTACCTGCCACCAAGTTCGACTCGATCATCACACCAAAGATGCGCTGGTCACCGGCCGCAATTTGGCCCGCCACATCGCTACAAACCTTGGGCTGATTCTCATATTGCTTGAGGCTGTTGCCGTGGCTGAAATCGATCATGACGCGAGGACGAATATCCGCTGCTTGTAGCGCTTCACTGGCTTTGGCAATGCTAACTGCATCGTAGTTAGGCTCTTTGCCGCCGCGCAAAATAACATGGCAATCTTCGTTGCCTGTGGTGGTCACAATAGCGGCCTGCCCTTCTGCTGTTACCGACAAGAAACGGTGCGGACGAGAAGCCGAACCAATCGCATCCACGGCAATTTTCACATTGCCGCCAGTGCCGTTCTTAAAGCCCACAGGACAACTCAAGCCCGACGACAGTTCACGGTGACCTTGGCTTTCGGTAGTACGGGCACCAATCGCGCCCCATGACACCAAGTCTGCCACGTACTGCGGCGTAATTAGGTCGAGGAATTCGGTGCCCGCAGGCAAGCCAAGCTCATTCACGTCGATCAACAACTTACGCGCCAAACGAATACCTTTATTGATATCAAAGCTATCGTTTAGATCTGGGTCGTTAATCAGGCCTTTCCAGCCCACAGTAGTACGCGGTTTTTCAAAATAAACCCGCATCACTACGATTAATCTGTCGTTATATTGCTCACGCAATTTCACTAAGCGATTGGCGTATTCCATCGCTGCTTCGGGATCATGAATAGAGCAAGGCCCTACCACCACCACAAGGCGGTCATCCTCACCATGCAATACACGGTGAATATCCTGCCTACCCTGCACAGTAGCTTGCGCCGCCGCGTCAGAAATGGGCAGCTCTGCCACCACTTCCGCTGGGGTAGAAAAGGCATGAATTTCTTCGATTCGTAAATCGGCAGTCTTTAACGACATAACGGGTTCTCATGGCGATCAAAAACAGACACAAACACTCAGCCGTGATGCGACTTTTTGATACACCCAATAGTGTTATCGAAAATATAAAAAGATAAGGGCGCGAAGGTTACAACAGCAGCGCCTCGCTATCCACCCCCATCAACGGTTATAAGCTTATTGCGCGGGCACTACACTCAGTTAGCAGTGGTATCGTCGACCGCCTTCAGTCGTGCAAAACCGGCTTCTAAGTCAGCGATTAAATCGGCTGGAGATTCCAACCCAATATGCAGCCTCAAGGTTTCAGTTTGTGGACAGCCTGTCACACTACGTTGAATACCACCGCGAGTGGGTAGCGCCAAACTTTCGTAACCACCCCAGCTATAACCCAAACCAAAATGTTCCAAGCCATCTAACATCGCGGCAAGCGCAGTGGCATTACGGGTGGTTAGCACCACGCCCAGCAGGCCACTAGCGCCATCAAAATCACGTTGCCATAAGGCATGACCTTTGCTACCAGGTAACGCCGGGTACATCACCTCAGCCACTTCGTCACGTTGTTGCAACCACTCAGCCACGGTTAGCGCATGCTGTTGGTGCTGAACCAATCGTGCAGACAAGGTACGCAGCCCTCTCAATCCCAAGGCACAGGCGTCTGGGCCGGGACAATTACCCAGCCGAACGGCCATGGTTTTAATGGTTTTGAAGGCGGTTTCGTCAGCCACGGTAATCAGGCCAAGCATCGCGTCTGCATGCCCCACTAGGTATTTAGTGGCCGCGTGAATCACAAGATCTACCCCATGCTCAAAGGGCCGAAAAAACAACGGCGTGGCCCAGGTGTTGTCAATCGCCGTCATTACCCCATGCGCCTTAGCGGCGGCAGCAATCGCTGCCACATCTTGCACTTCAAAACTCAGTGAGCCGGGGCTTTCCATGAATATCAGCCGGGTATTCGGCTTAATTAGCGCGCTAATACCCTCGCCCACGTCAGGGTCGTAATAATGGGTGGTGACACCCATATCCGCCAGCACGGTGTCACAGAATCCACGGGTTGGACCATACACACTGTCCACCATCAGCAATTCATCACCCGGCTTTAAATACGCGAGCAAGGTGATGGTAATGGCCGCCAGACCAGACGAGGTGGCCACCGCTCGATAATATCCACCATCCAACTCCGCTACCGCCTCTTCAAACGCAAATACGGTAGGCGTGCCGTGACGGCCGTAATAGACACCTTCAAAAGGATTTTTGGTGGCCCGCTCCAGTGCGGCGACGCTATCAAAGGTCACCGTGCTAGCGCTATACACTGGCGGGTTCACAATGCCGTGCTCGGCATATTGACGGCCAGCTTGCGCCAGCCGTGTTTTGATGTGCTTGCTCATAGGGCTAGCTTACACCGCTAGCCGTCACAGGAGGCAAACGCCTCGTCGTTCTGAAGCTTACAGGCCCGCGTTACTCAGGCGCCGGGCCCAACACTTCCGGTCGCACCGCACGATGAAACCCGTTGTACTCAGGCCAGCCTTTATGTTCCGCCAATGGAAACATACGCCCCCCCAAGGGGCCTGCGCCATCAACCTGAATGCAGTCGCCGCTAACAAAGGCCGCGCCTTCGCTAAGCAACCACACCACGGCACTACTCACTTCTGACTCGGTACCCAAACGTTTGGCGGGCAAGGTTTTAGCTACTTTCGGCAAAATCGCCTTCATGGCCCCGTCGTAAGTGTCTAAGCCTGATGAGGCAATCACACCCGGCGCAACCGCATTCACCCGAACGCCAGTAGACGCCCATTCAACCGCCGCGGTCTTAGTAAAGTTGAGCATGCCAGCACGCGCCGCGCCGCTATGCCCCATCATCGGCATGCCGCCCCACATGTCAGCAATAATGTTCACAATGCTGCCACCGGCCTTGTTCATACACTGCTTATACAACTCACGCGCAATCAAAAAACCACCGACTAGGTTGCTCTGTACCACTTTTTCAAAGCCATTCTTACTAATAGTGGCCAACGGCGCCGGAAATTGTCCGCCTGCATTATTCACCAAGCCGGTAACAGGCCCAGTTTCCAGCATTTCAGCCACGGTGGCTTTAACTCGCTCTTCATCACGGATATCGCAGCTGTAATAGCTGACATGGTAGCCGTCTTCTTGCAGCTCTTGTTGCACGGTTTGCAGTTTTTCTTCACTGCGGCCTAACAAAATCACGTCAGCACCAAGCGCCGCTAACTCATGGGCAATACAACGCCCAATGCCGCTGCCGCCGCCAGTCACAAGCACACGTTGGCCGCTAAAAAGATCATTACGAAATACTGACTGATACGTCACTGCTGTCCCCTACAGAAAATTTTGAATGCGGCAGTTTTACCGTCTTTTTATTGGAATGCCATGCTCGTTAGCGCCAGACAAACTGGCACTACGGTCATATGGCTTAGTCGCGAATATTAGCCTGGTTGAGATAGGTTTTTAGCAACGGGCCCGCGTCGATACTGGCATCAAGCACCGCCAAGAAGGTGTATACACCCACCAACTTTCGGGTCATGAAAATGAACTCCCGCGGCGGAATTTTGAAGTGTCGAGACAAGGCTGCACTGCCGCCACTACGGGCCACACGCTCGGGCAAATTGCTCTTACCCCAGCCATAGGTGCCGGTGCTACTAATGGCTTCTGGCGGGGTATCACTATCATCGCGACGGTCAAATGGCTCAATAATTTTATAGGCCACTTTGACAAAGGAGTCTTGCACATCCTGTGGAAAATCGTCACGCAAAAATGCCAGCCCAACCGCGCCTTCTAGCAAGCGCTCACGGTTGCGGTAAAACGCCCCGCCGACCACTTTGTGGAATGCCTGCATAAATGAATCCGGAAACAACTTTACTGCGCCAAAATCGAGTAGCACGATTTTGTCTTGCTCGCCGGTCGGGTCAATCCGCAAACGATAGTTACCAAAATTGGGATCCGTTTGCATCTCATGCCAGTCAAAAAATTCTTTGAAGAACAGGTCCAAAGCAGCATAGCCGATACTATCGCGGCGACTTTGCGGCAGAGCCATGCATTCGTCACTACCGACGACCACACCAGGCTCATAAGAAGTGGCAAGCACATTGGGGGTGGAGTACTCAGGGAACACCTCGGGCACAATAAAGCGCGGGTCATCCTTCAGGCGTTCGCGGAAAAAATGCGTGGTTTCTAGCTCAAGCTGATAGTCGACCTCACGATGCAACATACTGCGGACTTCATCCAACCACTCATCAAAGTCAGGGCCCTTCGGTAACGCTTTGACGACCTTCAGCAATCCCATCATGGCTTCGATATCGGTATCAATGGCTTGTGCCACACCGGGATACTGGAGCTTTAAACATAACTCCCTGCCATCGCGCTTCCGACGCGCGCGGTGCACTTGGCCCAACGAAGCAGCACCTAACGGCTCAGGGTCAATTTCCAACTCATCGAAACGTTTACCTAACTGCTCACGAAAATGCGGCTCAACCGCCTCCCAGCGTAACGCAGTGGTTTGATCTTCAAGCTGATGTAGCGCGTCAGTAATCTCCTCAGGCAAAAAATGTTCGCCGTAAAGCGCCATCATTTGACCGACTTTAACGATACTGCCCTTCAACTGACCCAGTTCTTGAACCAGATACTCAGCTTGTTTAGACATCATTTGCCGATTACGAATCGACCGCTGTTCTGGACTACGGAACAAGTTAGCAAAACCGGTAGCTGCGGCTTTACTCCCCGCCACTACGCCTGCTTTAGCCATGGTAGCGCGGCGTTCAAATTGGCCGGTACGGATACGATCAACGTTTTGCTGCGGACGACGCTCTGACAAACTGATTACTCCTGCTTTCTTATGTTGCAATGCAGCATTATTCTACGCCGCCCAACAGCCAAAACGCCAGCGTCAAACACTGCCGAGCCAGCATTTAGCGAATAGGCGAAAAGCAGGCTTCGACTTTCTCGGCAATCGTGCTGTTCACAATCGGCTGATCTTTAAACACCAAGTGGCTACCTTGGTACCAAGTGCTTTCAGTGCCCTGCCAAGCCTGCTCGAGCAAATGCACATGACCTGGCGGGATAATTTCATCCGCCACGCCAGCAATAATATGGCGACGTTCTGGGCTAACTAGCGATTCACGATGTAATGGCGAGAGCGGCTTGGTCAACTCAGCAGCGCGTTCAACGGTCACACCGCGCATCGCCATATCATCCAAAATATGTTTCGGGCCATGTTCCCAAAAAATGGTTGGAATGTCGGCTAGCGGTACGGCCGCGATCACCATATTTAATTCTTCAAAAGTGCTCAGCAGACTGACGTTGTAGCCACCCAAAGAATAACCAATAGCGCCAAACTCCTTAGCACCTTGCGTTCGCGCCCACGACATCAAACGCCGAATATCCCACTGCGATTGACGTATCGCGTTGAAAGTATCCATCACGTCGCCGTTAAAATAACCATCACCGGTAAGGGTGCGAATCTTACGGCCACCGTGTAGTGGCAGCAGCGGCATAATCACATTGCAGCCGAGTTTCTCGTGCAGCAAGCGAGGTTCAAATAAACGCAAATCCATCCATGGCATACCCATCATGTAGCCATGCACACAAATCAACCAGGGTCGCTGCTTATCGTCATCGTGGCGAAACACCATCGCCCGAGCGTCACGGTTAGCGGCGTAACCCTGCCAGCGCTCACTTCCTGGCAAGTCAGGATGTGGCTGATAGCCTGACTCGAAGCGCAACACCTCGACATCATGACCCGCCATTCGTGTGCGTTTAATTTGCGGTTTGTCTAATGCTGGCGGCGTTTCTAGTAACTCTGAGGGATCTTGATCCCAACCTTTGTTTTTAAAGGTCTCTAAAGCGGCGTCCAATTCATCCGCCACACGCTGTGATTCAGATTCACCATGCACGATTTTGGGAACGCTCAAAAATAGGCCCACTACAGCGTTATCCAAGGCCTCTTTCAGGGCCAGTATTGGAGTGAGTTTGGCTGCGGGCGCCGTTGGCGGCAGGGCTCGATAGGTCACACCAATCCAACCCGCTACAGTAGCCGCTAGTAAGGACAGCAAGAATAGGCCTAGACCTACCAAAAAGCCCCAGGCAGGCATCCCTAATATCGCGCCAGCCAAACCGACCAACGAACCAACCGACATAAAGTGGAGCAAATGACGGTCGCCAGGCATCACAATCCAAGCGCCGGCTGTCACGGTAATTAACAAGGCCGGCAAACCGCCGGTTAACCAGCCCCAAACGCCCTCATCAAACAAGACTGACAACCAAATTAAACCGACCAATAATGCTGGCGTGGCTAGAAAGCCCCAACGAGGCATGACCGCTGCTGACATCGTATCTCCCAAAATATCTAGTTTGGGTTAGCATGCCCTGTCCTTTGAGCGAGGTCTAGGCTTGTAAGCATACAATCGTCGCTATTAACCAAGCGCTTGCTCTGCTATTATCGCTCGGCTTTCAAGCTGGTTACTAAATCGATTAGTAGTCAGGTGTTTTTTTATCCTAGGAGGACATCCCTATGTCAGTTGGTGCCGCTATTGCTTTAGCTGTTGCCGCGTTTTGGGTGCTTGCTTACGTTGGTGCGCCATTATTGGTGTGGACCGCGGCAGCTGCAGCCTACGTGGGCGGCCTATACGCCCTTGGAACAATCGGAACCACCGGTCTTTATATTGGTGCTGCGGTTGTTGGCGTACTCGTCTTTTTCAACTTGGTGCCGCTTCGTCGCGCCATCCTTTCCTCACCTATCTTCAAAGGTTTTAAAGCCGTATTACCGGATATGACTTCTACCGAGCGTGAAGCGCTAGAAGCGGGTGACGTATGGTGGGAAGGTGAAATGTTCCGTGGTAAGCCAGAGTGGAACAAGCTGCTTACTTTTGAACGCACCAAACTGACTGAAGAAGAAGAAAGCTTCATGGCCAATGAGGTGGAAACCCTTTGCTCCATGATTGACGACTGGCAAATTCAGCACGAGCTGAAAGACATGCCAGAGGAAGTGTGGAACTACATCCGCGAAAAAGGCTTCTTCTCGATGTTAATTAGCAAAGAATGGGGCGGTCTTGGCTTCAGTTCTTTGGCGCAATCTAGCGTAGTAACCAAAATCTCTACCAAGTCGATTGGTGTTGCGGTAACCGTAATGGTGCCTAACTCACTGGGCCCAGGTGAGCTTTTGATGCACTACGGTACCCAAGAGCAAAAAGAAAAATGGTTGCCTGGCCTTGCTAACGGCGAACATATTCCTTGCTTTGGTCTAACTGGCCCAGAAGCTGGCTCTGACGCTGGCGCGATTCCTGACACCGGTATCATCTGTGAGCAAGATGGCGTTTTGGGTATGAAAATTACCTTTGCGAAGCGTTACATCACCCTAGCTCCCGTATCGACCGTGATTGGTTTGGCACTGAAGTGCTATGACCCTGATGGCCTATTGGGCGACCCAAACAAAGTTGACTACGGCATTACCTGTGCCCTGATCCCTTCTGATCTAGAAGGCGTAGAAATTGGCCGTCGTCACTGGCCTTGTAACACCCCATTCATGAACGGCCCAATCAACGGCAAAGACATCTTTGTACCGATTGACGCTGTCATTGGTGGCCGCGACATGGTTGGCCGCGGCTGGCGCATGTTGGTTGAATGCCTATCAGCGGGCCGTGGTATTTCACTACCTGCGCTTTCAACCGCTGCTGGTAAAGCCTCTTACATGGCTACCGGTGCTTACACTCGCGTTCGTCGCCAGTTCAAAGTATCGATTGGCCAATTCGAAGGCGTACAAGAAGCGATGGCTCGCATTGCGGGTTACGCTTACCGCCTAGAAGCCTCACGTGTACTAACAGCTTCTGCGGTTGATAACTGCTCACCATCTGTAGTGACCGCAATTGCTAAGTACCACATGACCGACATGATGCGCGACAGCCTGACTGACGCGATGGACATCCACGGTGGCCGTGGTGTTATGCAAGGCCCACGTAACTACTTGGCCTCTAACTACCAAGGTGTGCCGATTGCGATTACCGTAGAAGGCGCCAACATCTTGACTCGTAACTTGATGATCTTCGGCCAAGGCGCTATTCGCTGCCATCCTTACGTGTTCCCAGAAATGGAAGCCGCACGTAACCCAGATGCGAAGGCGGGTCTAGCTGAGTTCGACAAGCTACTGTGGAGCCACGTTGGTTTCTCAGTGAACCGCGGTGCGCGTGCCCTAACCCTAGGTCTTACTCGCAGCAAACTAGCGGGCTCTCCAGTATCTGGCCCAATGGCTAAGTACTACAAACAGTTGGCTCGCTACAGTGCTGGTCTGGCGTTTGTTTCTGACGTCACCATGGGTGTACTTGGCGGCGAACTGAAGCGTATGGAGCGTCTGTCTGCTCGCCTAGGTGATGTACTATCTCACCTTTACCTGGCGTCTGCGGTACTGAAGTACTACTACGACGAAGGTGAAAAGGCGGTTGATCTACCTAACGCTGAGTGGGCACTACAAGACTCACTCGCTAAGATCGACGAAGCATTCCGTGAGTTCTTCGCTAACTTCCCTAACCGCGGTATCGCGGCAATGATGAAGTTTGTTGTGTTCCCTCCTCTATCTGGTCGTGCTAAGCAACCTACTGACAAGCTAGGTCAAACCATTGCACTACAGATGATGGAAAACACTGAGCTACGTGCCCGTTACGCAGAAGGTGTATACACCGGTTCAGCTAACGAGCCACTAGGCCGTGTAGAAGCCGCCTTCCAAATGTGCCAAACCATCGAGCCGCTTTACAACAAGTTTGCTCGTGCAGTTGCTAAGGGTAAGACCCCTGGCTGCTACGGCACCGAAGCTCAGCTAGCCGCTTGTGTTGAGCAGCAAATCCTGACCGCTGAAGAAGCCAAGCAGGTTGCTGAATACGACGCGCTACGTGCTGACGCGATGTTGACTGACGCCTTCACCAAGGAGTACATCCGTGGTGAGGTTAAAGTAAACGACTCAGCCACTGAGCCAGCTAAAGTTGCTTAATTAGCTAGCTTTACGCTGATAAAAAGCCCCCTCAGGCAACTGTGGGGGCTTTTTTATTGGGCCAATATTGGGTCAAGCAATACCCAACAAGTGCGACGGTTAGCGTCCGCCTGCGATGCCCTTTATAATTCGCGACCCGCTGTAGCCAACACTGGCCCACGGCGCCCAAACAACCACCTCATCACCACAGCTTATAGAGAATATTATGACCATCGAAGTCACCATCAAAACCAGCAAAGGCGACATCAACATCGACCTTTACGAAGACAAAGTGCCATACACCGTTGCCAACTTTGTAAACCTAGCCAGCCGTGGTTTCTACGATGGCATTAGCTTCCACCGCGTGATTCCTAACTTTATGATCCAGGGCGGCTGCCCACTGGGCCAAGGCACTGGTGGCCCAGGCTATCGTTTTGGTGATGAATTCCACCCAGAGTTACGCCACGATGCCGCCGGCATTTTGAGTATGGCCAACGCAGGCCCTAGCACCAATGGCAGCCAATTCTTTATCTGCCACGGCCCACAGCCTCATCTCGATGGCGCGCACGCCGTATTTGGCGCGGTACAGTCAGACGACGATCAAACCGTTGTAAATGCGATTGAAGGCGGCGACGTCATGGAATCCGTTACCGTCAACACTGACTGGTCTGCGCTACGTGAGCAATGTGCTGACGCCCTAAGCGCATGGAACGAAACGCTAACCGCGCAGTTCCCGAACCTAAAACCGGCTCAGTAAGTACAACATGGCCCCATCTGACTCAAACCCTTCTGACCTCAATCAGGGCGCACCCAGCCAGGCCGATTTAGAGGCCTTGGTGACCGAAAGCCTAAACCCCAACGAATACGCACTGCTGATTGCACCCGTATTGGAAATTGTGACCGAAGTGGCCGCCAAACGTGGCGACCCCACTTGTTACAACGATATGAGCGCTATGCTGGCGTTGTTTACGGTGGTGACCGGGCTATGCCGGTGCTATGAGGAAGAATGGGGCCAATTGGGTAACGCCTCGTCTAGCGAGGTGCTAAATAGCGCACCGCTAGGCGCTTGCATTATGGTCTTTACCCAAGCTGAACTTCCGGCTGAGGCCATTCAAGACATGCTACGCGGCCTTTCAGGCGCATGGCGACATCTGGTAAAGGAAGGCGTTATTGGCGGTGAATTCCCCATTATTCAGCAAGCCTGGCGTAAGCTGGTGGAACAAGACAGCACCACCGCCAAAATCCACCTGCGTGATGCCGTAATGGCGGTGGTAGCCAGCGTTGATGAGTGGGAAAGCCAGCAAAACTACAAAGAAATCACACTCAACTAATGCCTGTGATGTAGTCGTATGCAAACTAGCTCAGCGCGCAGGCTCGCTGCGCCAAAAGCTAAAGAAACTGCAATAGAGCACCCCAATGATGATCGATGGGGTAATTGTTAGTGGCCAATTCGGCGTACCCGCCCACAAGTGGCCAACAATCATAAACACCAACACTAACAAAGAAGGCCCAAGCAAGGAGTAAATCCATTGTCGCCAAGGGCTGTAGTTTTGGGCCGCGATATACCCCACGCCTAAGCTCATCACCAAGGTGATTACGACGCTTAAGCAGACTTGGGTCACTGCCGCGCGCCAAGCCGCCTCAGCGCCATGGTCATAATTTGCCCAGGCTGCCCACGGTGCCCACAGCACTAGCGCCACTGCTGTAGTGACTAAAGCACGGCGAATAATCAAATAGTGATCAACTGAGTCTGGTGCCAAATCGCTCATCGCCCTGCTCCATCAATAAACTCGGCTGCTGCTTAAACCTGAGTGCCGCCGACGGTAATTTCGTCAATCCGTAGCGTCGGTTGGCCCACGCCAACAGGCACTGACTGGCCATCTTTACCGCACACGCCAACCCCTTGGTCCAACGCCAGGTCATTGCCGACCATACTAATTTTTTGCATCACGGTTGGGCCATCACCGACCAAAGTAGCGCCTTTTACTGGGTACTGAATCTTGCCGTTCTCCACCCAGTAAGCCTCACTGGCGGAGAAGGTGAACTTACCGTTGGTGATATCCACCTGGCCGCCACCAAAATTAACGGCATACAGGCCCTTATCAATACTGGCGATGATTTCTTCAGGCTCGGACTCACCCGGCAACATATAGGTATTGGTCATACGCGGCATTGGCAGGTGGGCATAGGACTCACGACGACCATTGCCCGTCGGCTCAGTACCCATCAGCTGGGCATTATGTTTGTCTTGCATATAACCCACCAAACGACCGCCTTCGATCAACACGGTGTTTTGCGACACCACGCCTTCGTCGTCAATGTTCAGAGAACCGCGGCGCCCTTCCATGGTGCCATCGTCAACCACGGTACAAAGTGGACTGGCGACCATTTCACCCAGCTTGCCGGAAAAATTCGAGGTGCCTTTGCGGTTAAAGTCAGCTTCCAGTCCATGCCCTACGGCTTCATGCAGCAAGACGCCCGGCCAACCTGGCCCCAGTACAATCGGCATTACACCCGCTGGCGCTGGCTGCGCCTCAAGGTTAACCAAGGCTTGGCGCACGGCCTCTCGCGCCCATTGCTCGGGCTTCTGATCCGCAATTAATGTCGGCAGGCTATAGCGGCCGCCGCCACCAGAACTACCGGTTTCACGTCGGCCTTTTTCTTCCACCATCACGGTAACGCTCAAACGTACCAGCGGTCGTACATCTGCCGCGAAGGTACCGTCACTCGCCGCCACCATGACTTCATCGCATACCGCCACCAAATTAGCCATCACCTGCACCACTCGAGGATCTGCCGACCGGGCCGCCGCTTCGACACTTTGCAGCACAGCCACCTTTTCAGCCGCAGCCAAATCATCAATGGGATCAATCGCACCATAGAGCTGCAATCCGCTGGCTTGGGTCAACATCGGCACACGCATCGATTGGCCCTGTCGCACGATCGACCCGGCCACGTCACCGGCTTGTTCTAGTGCCTTAAAACGTAGATCGTCAGAGTATGCAAAACCGGTTTTTTCGCCTTGGATAGCGCGTAGCCCAGCGCCTTGCTCAATGCCATGATTGCCATGCTTAACAATTCCATCCTCTAGACCCCAGCTTTCATGACGAGTGTGCTGAAAATAGATATCGGCTGCGTCAGCGCCCTTATTCATCAGGGTGTTCAACAGCGACTGTAGTTGATTTTGGTCTAAGTCATGTGGCGCTAACAGTTGCTGGCTGGTACGCGTGATAATCGAGTTCATAAGCGTGATCAAAAAGTGTGACGGGCCGTCTTGACGGCAAATAAGACGACATAAAGTAATTATTGTATCGCAGGCAGCAGGGCGAAAAACGACTTAACGGCGCGGCCGAAAACCAACCCGATCATTGCTTTTACGGCCTTCTCCCGGGCGCCCAAAACCGGTGGTCGACCTCTCGGGTTCAACAGCTCCATCCAAGGCAATTGGCTCCCCATTCAACAACGGTTGCTCCCAACTTCCGGTTAGGTGCATTCGTACCACGCCCAGTTCATCAAACGGCTTACCAAAAATTTCATTGCCAATCAGTAACAGTGCGCCGACACCAATACCTGAGACCAACGCCCCAACCACCGCAGTACCACCGCCGAGTTGAGGTCGGATAGTGATGCGTTGGTCATAATCCTGCTGAATAATGCCGGCCCGGCCGACGATACGGGCATCGGCGCCCGGCGCATTGATGATTAAATTATCAGTCCAAGCGTTACCCTGATTGAGCACAAAGTCGCCTTTAATTTTGTCAAAGCTTAGACCCTGTTGCGCCACATCAGAGAAATCCAGCAGCAAACGGCGAGGCAAACTATAAAAGCTAAACAATCCCAAAATTTTCGCCACGCCTGGCTCAACCTTATAAATTAGGCCATCAGCGAAGTCGACCGAAAAACCACCGGATGCCTCCGCGGCATTAAAGGATGTCATCGGCCCCGGCCACTGCAAATCAACCCGCATCCGCCCGCTTTTAGCGTTGAGCACGTCAGGCAAATCAATACCCGTCAGCACGGCATCCCAGTTGCGCGCCTGCAGGTTCACCTTTAGCTCGCTAAAGTGTTGCTGTTCATACACATCCCACCGACCACTGGCGTCAAGGTTAAGCGCACCACCGCGGCTTTTAAGCTTTTGCATTACCAGCCCACTTACCCCAGGCAGAGTCTCGAGCTCAACCTCGCCCAGCCTTACGCCCATATAACGACCATCCCGAATAGTCGCTTTCACCACCGGAAATTCACGCGGATCCAGCGGCTGGTTTGAGGCGGGCTTGTTGACGGCATTATTATTTTCAGCTGCAGCGCCATCAGCAGCCGTGGGCCCACGAATTAAATCCGGCAGATAGAGATAATCAAAATCAACATCAATGGTTTCTGCTACCCGTCGGCGCTGTACCGCTCGGGCAGCCTCACTGGGATCGAGCAGTTCAGCGGAGGAAACCACTCTATCCGGTACTCGCACAGACCCACTACCTTCGACACTTTGCATGCTAAGTACGGTCGCCTCGCCATCGCGCTGAATATCGGCATTGAGCGCATGCCAACGAATGCCCAATGCGGTGAACTCATCACTACGCAAGCGAACATAATCCAATTCATCCGGTAGCAATAAATTACGCGCATCAGCAATGGTTACCGCTTGCTCGGCTTGAGCCAACTCGCTATTCGCCTGCTCGGCGGCGGCCAACCGTTGCTCAAACCACAGCAAAATTTCATCCAAGTCACCTTTGGCGACATCAACCGCAACGCCTAACTGATTGCCTGCCGGCAACACCGCTTCCACATTCCCCACCGAAAACTCAGCTCGGGTTAGCGCGTCGGCGCCGTCATTTACCCAGAGATCGGCGCCACCAAGACCTTTTGCATAGGTAGTCACACGCATACCACCAGCTGTGCTTAAATCCAACACGAGCTTCATTGGGCGCTGCTGCTCGGCCGGCTTAGCTAACCCTAGCGGCGCATCCACCGCCAAGCCTTGTAGGGCTGAGGTGATGGTAATTTGTTCCGCGGGCTGGGCACCTTGATAACCACTTAAATCAACCTTGAAGGCAGTACTGCCATCGAGCGCCGACAAAAACCACGCGGGTAATAATTCGCTGATAAAGGCTTGTTGCTTAGGCTGACGCGCAGGGTCAAATTGACTGTCGGCGGTGATCAACATATCGCCGCCTGTTAGACTCAAATCCAGATCGGTCAAACCCGTAAAACCATGGAAGTCGGCGCGCATATCACTCGCAACCACGCGGTCACGGGTAAAGCGAATCTCCCCATTGACGTCATCCAGTGTTAGTAACTCCGAACGTTGCAAACGCGCCTGCTCAATTTGTAACTCACCGTTGACCGTCAATTGCTCTGGCGTCTGTGCCGGCACTAGCAAATTGAGATCCAACTTTGCCTTGCCGGCCGCACTCAGACCATCAACTAACGACGCCACCGGCTGGTAAAGCGGTGATTGGCGTACATAAGCGAGCAAGTCCGGTAAGCCGCTTTCTGCGCCCGCCATCACATGGACATTGGTGTCACGCAGATCAGGAATGGTGACAGAAAGTTTTTGCAGCGGAATGCCGGCGGTAGTGGCCTGCTTAACATCAGCCCGCATGGACAAATTCTCAAACTGTACGCGAGCCTCGGCTTGTTCGACCTGAGGCCAAGCCTCGGCAAATTCCAGCGCCGCGTTACTGGCATGCGCATCAACCCGAAACACACCCTGTTTGTCTGGGTAAGGAAAACCCACCACTGGCCCATCAATCTCAATGCTAGCCGTCACATCCCCCGCCTGCAGCGATTGTTGTAACCAGTTTTCAGCTGACTCTGGGGTAAAGGCAGGAATAAAGTGCTTAACTTGATCGATGGTGGCGTTATCTACCTGTCCCTTTAACTTAACGTGGCTTTTGCGCTTTTTGATACCCGGTCTCGAAACCACATCAAGCTCCACCACCGCCTGTGCATCACGGTGACGTAACAACAACTCATCGGCGTTTACGTCGACTCGTGTGCCGCTCTCAGGCTCGTTACGCCAGGCAATCGTGACTGGGCCTTTTAACTGCTCAATCAAGCGACTTTCGCGATAAAGCCAGGGCCAGCTTAGCTCAAGCTGGTGACTATCAACATCCAGCCTGACCTGATTATCCTTCAACGAAAATTCACTGCTAAAGTCTTTAACCCCAGGCCAGCCTTTAGACACGTCATTCGCTTTACCGGTATTCCAGCGAAAGGCTTTAAGTTTCCCTTGGGCGCTAAGCTGCGGGTCTTGATTGGTGGTTTGTTTGAGGCGAAATTGATCGAATGACAATTCGCCATCCGGCTGCAGCTGTGCCATCAACTGCCGCATCACCGATGGCATCGGCAATTGCTCGGCAGCCTTAAACAGGCCATTCGGATTTAAACGCGCTAACTTTCCGCGTAGCACGACTGATTGCTGGTCGGCCTCGCGCCAGTCCAACACGACATCGAGACCTGCCATCGTGGCAGTTTCACCCGCCATGGTGAGTTGCGCCTGCTCACTCACCAAGTTCCAGCGCCGGGCCATGCTGGCCAACTGCTCCACCGGACGGCCAACACTATTGTTGTCGTTAAGTGCTTGCCAGCTTACATCGCCGGTAAATTGCTCAAGGGTGTAATAAGGCTTGTCGGCCTCCTTCCAGCGCGGCATTGCTACGCGGATATCGCTCAATATCAAATGACTCGTCACCTTGGTGGTTTGGTTTTTATTCCACCGCAGGCTGAAATCGCCGGACTCAAGCAAACCGGACTGAATGGTCACCGGCAGCAATTTTAATAACGGCTGGATCCATGGTGAATGAAACTGCAAACCTTCGACATGGCCAAATGCCTCACCCTTCATATTGATGAGATCGTCCATTCGACCCTTGGCATCGAGCACCAGCTCGATATCCCCTGCCACTGAAGCCGGCGCCCGCCCAGACAGCTCAATATGATAGCTACCGCCGCCACTGCGATACGCCACATCAAAACGTGAGAACTCCGCATTTAACGCAGAGCCCTCAGCCGGTTGCCAAAGCACCTCGGTGTTGTCCAGCGCGATGGTGCCGCGACCAGCCAGAAAGTCGAGCAGGGGGCCCAAAAACTCAGTGCGTTGGCCCGAGCCTCCACTAAAGCCGCGTAGCTGCAACAGTCCGTTTGGCTGCTGCTCAACCACTAGCCGCAAACCTTTTGCATCAACCCAAGCTGGGCGCTGCGGCTGCGAAGAAAGTAATTGCAGCAGATGGGTGCCCAATGACAGTTCTTGCAGCCCAACCAACTCATCGTTATCGACCGGCGAGCGAATCGATACATCATAAAAAATCAGCTTAGGTCCCCAGCCGCCCCATACGGCATCCATACTGCCAATCACGAGGGGTTTGCCTACCGCCTGACTTGCGAGTGCTTCAATATCGCGCTGTAGCTGTGGTAGCTCAGGCAACAAAATACGGAATGCGCTAAAACTCAATGCCAGCAAAATCAGCAGCACCGCGGCCATGCCCAATATGGCACGGCGAAAGGCAGCCCAAGCGATGCGTCGTTTACTCACTCGCTACGCACCTTAAATCAACACCACATCGTGCTGGTCTTGCGGATACTGACTTTCTGCCTGCAGGCGAATCGGGTGGCCGATAGAGGCTTCAAGATCTGCGAGGGTTTTAGCTTCGTCACTCAGCATCAGGTCAATCACCGCCGGGGCGGCAATAATCAACATTTCGCGCGGCTCAAATTGCCGCGCTGAGCGAGAAATTTCACGAAATATTTCATAACAAACCGTCTCAACGGTTTGAATACTGCCTTTACCGCCACAGGTGTTACACGGTTCGCAAAGGATGCGTTCTAGGCTCTCACGAGTACGCTTGCGGGTCATCTCCACCAAGCCTAATGGTGAAAAGTCATACACCGTCGTTCGCGCACGATCACGTTCTAAATGTTTTTCCAATGCGCGCAGTACTTGACGCTTGTGATCGTCTTCCTGCATGTCAATGAAATCCGCGATCACAATACCGCCAAGGTTGCGCAGGCGTAATTGACGTGCGATCGCCTGGGCTGCCTCAAGGTTGGTTTTAAAAATAGTTTCTTCCAGTGTGCGATGGCCGACGTAACCGCCAGTATTCACATCCACGGTAGTCATTGCTTCGGTTTGGTCAAACACCAGATGGCCACCCGACTTCAGCTCGACTTTACGCGACAGAGCACGCTTAATTTCGTCCTCGACGCCGTAGATATCAAAAATGGGCCGCTCACCTTGATAATGGACCAAGCGCTTTTTCATCTGCGGAAAAAAACTGTCAGCAAACTTGCGCACTTGTTCAAAGGCTTCGGGGGAATCGATGCGCACGGTATCAACGTCTTCTGACAGCAGGTCTCGCAAAATGCGCAACACCAATGGCAGGTCACCATGTACCAACGACGGTACCGGACTACGCTTGCTAGCCTTGTGCACCCGCTCCCATAAACGGCGCAAAAACATCATGTCGGCCCAAATCGCTTCTTGGGAAACCCCCTCGCCCGCCGTACGCACGATAAAGCCGCCGTCGTTGTCGCCTTTCAGGTTGGCCTTCACGGCTGAGCGCAAACGTTCACGCTCTGCCTCATCTTCAATTTTAGCGGATACCCCTACGTGGGTTTCACCCGGCATATAAACCAGAAAGCGCGAAGGTAAGCTAATTTGCGTGGTGAGGCGGGCACCTTTGCTGCCTATCGCGTCCTTCAACACCTGCACCAAAATGCTTTGCCCTTCGGCCAAATGTTGATTGATATTGGTTTCTTTCGCCGGATGGCGAACCCGAGCCTCGTGACCTGCATGCTCCTCAGTTGGACCATCGTGGGCATGTGCGGCTTCTACCAAATGTTCTTCAGAGGCTTTAGGTACAATATCTGAGGCATGCAAAAACGCCGTCCGATCTTGGCCGATTTCAACAAAGGCCGCCTGCATCCCCGGTAAAACACGGATAATTTTACCGAGGTAAATATTCCCCACTAAGCCATGACGATTAGCGCGCTCAATCAACAACTCCTGCAGCACACCGTTTTCAACCACGGCGACACGAGTTTCTTGCGGGTTTTCGTTGATTAGAATTTCTTCGCTCACAACACTCTCACAGCAAACTGAGATAGCAGCTTGGCGGTCTCATGAACCGGCAATCCCACTACCGCGGAATAGGAGCCTGATATTTTACGCACAAAAACTGCAGCAAGCCCTTGAATACCATAGGCACCTGCTTTGTCTTGAGGTTCCCCTGTTTGCCAATAAGCCTCGGCCAGCTGCGGGCTGATCGAGCCAAAACTCACCTCGGTACACACCACCGCGGTTTGTTGCTGCTGCGCTTGTACGCAGGCAATACCGGTATAGACGTGATGCGTTTGTTCACTGAGCGCGGTTAGCATGGCGATGGCGTCGGCTTTATCACGCGGTTTACCGAGAATTTTTGCCCCCAACACCACCGAAGTATCCGCTCCCAAACAGGGCAAGCCGAGTTCCGCGGTAAGTTGCCAAGCTTTGTTGGCTTTTGCTAGTGCCAGCCGTGACACATATTGATCAGGGGACTCACCCGCCAAGACGGATTCGTCAATATCCGTCGGCATCAGGCCGTAGTGCAAACCCATTTGCGTCAGCAACTCGCGCCTGCGCGGCGATTGCGAGGCCAAAATAAGCTGTGAATCAGCAGGGATCGCGTCGCCAAATCGGGTTTCAGTGGTTGCCATTAATCGCCTTTTTGCCAAGTCTTTATCAAGCTTCTTGTTGGCTCATTGTAAGCGTAAACAAGCCCTATGCTGGGACTAAACGAGACAGCACCCACCGTATTGCTAAGGTGCGTTAGTCGCGATGATAAGGGTGGTTATTTAAAATACTTTGGGCGCGATAAAGTTGCTCTGCCACCAGCACGCGCACCATGGCGTGGGGTAACGTTAGCGGCGATAAGCACCATTGCTGGTCGCAACTAGCACGCAGCGCCGGATCCAGCCCATCAGGCCCGCCCACCAGCAATACAACATCTCGGCCAAGGTGCTGCCACTTAGCCAGCTGATCCGACAGCTCGCGGGTGCTCCATGTCTTGCCCCGCTCGTCCAAGGCAACTCGCCAGGCTCCGTTGGGAATGGCCGCTTCAATCGCTTGGGTTTCCTTACGCACCGCAGCCACTGCCGCATCACGCCCAACATCGGTTTTTTTACGGGGCCCGGGCGCAACCTCTTTCAGTTGCAACTTACATTGCGCAGGCATGCGCTTGGCATACGTTTCATAGCCTTCAGCCACCCACTTAGGTGGCTTCTGACCGACCGCAATTAAGTGGATTTTCATGTTTGAAAAATCCGTTTAACTGCTTAGGCTTCTTGTATCGCCGCGGTTTGATCAGCCCACAGTTTTTCCAATTGGTAAAACTCGCGCGCTTCGGCCTGCATCACATGCACCACGATATCGCCTAAATCAATCAGCACCCATTCGCCATTTTGCTGGCCTTCAATCCCCAGCGGTTGGATACCCGCCTCCTTGGCCGACATCACCACGCTATTGGCAACCGATTTGGCATGGCGACTCGAGGTGCCGCTAGCAATGACCACTTTGTCCATCACCGAGCTAATTTCAGCTACATCCAGACAAACTATGTCCTGTGCCTTCAAGTCTTCTAGTGCGTTAATCACTAGTTTTTGCATGGCATCAATTGTCATCATTTTTCTTCCAGTAAGGCGAGCACGGATTCAGGCACTAAGTAGCGTACCGATTTGCCGGCTGCAAGTAATTCTCTAATTTGGGTCGCGGATATATCCAGGGCGGTGACCTCACAACGCTGCACCGTGCCCGCGGCCCGGTTGCTGAACGTATCGGCTGGTTGCGGCGCATATTGCTCCAGCCACTGCGCTGCCACACTACCCGCGGGCAGGCAATAACCCGGCCGCGTCGCAACGACGAGGTGGCACAACTCGGGAAGCACTTGGTACTCCTTCCAGCTATCAATCGCCGCAAAGGCATCATCGCCTACCACAAACACAAGGGGTCGATTGCCCAGCTGCTTGCGTAAGCGCCGCAAACTGTCGACCGTATAACCCGCCTGCGCCTCGCCTTGCTCAACCGCCTGCCACTCGCTGAGATCCAGACTCAGTTCTGGGCAGCTTTCGAGCGCTTTGCTCAATACCGCCAACCGTTTTTCTGCCGACAACAGCGGTTTTTGGCGATGCGGCGGTAGGTAGTTAGGCAACAACCGCATGTCGGCAATGCCTAGCTGCTGCGCCACCTCAAGCGCGATCCGCAAATGCCCTAAATGCAGCGGATCAAACGTGCCCCCCAAGAACCCTACTGGGCCCTCAGTCAACGTTTGCGTAGCCATCGACGTGTTTGCGGAGTTCAATATGGTGCGGACGACCGGCCAGTATTAACCGCGAATTTCACCCTGCCCAAGTACCACATATTTGGCGGTGGTGAGGCCTTCTAGCCCAACCGGGCCACGGGCATGCAGCTTGTCAGTACTGATGCCAATTTCGGCACCTAGACCGTATTCAAAACCATCGGCGAAACGGGTTGAGGCATTAACCATCACTGAGCTGGAATCCACTTCACGCAAGAAGCGCCGGGCTCGGCTGTAATCGTCCGTCACAATGCTTTCGGTGTGGCCAGAGCTGTAATCAGCAATATGGTCCATCGCTTGATCAATATCGTCGACTACGCGAATCGACAACACGGGAGCTAGATATTCGGTGGCCCAGTCTTCATCACTAGCCGCCGCCATATCGACGATTGCGCGGGTCCGCTCGCAGCCACGCAATTCAACGCCTTCTAATTGGTAACGCTGACATACGCCAGGCAGAAATGCCTCAGCAATATTTTGGTTAACCAGCAGCGTTTCCATCGCGTTACAGACACCATAACGATGTGTTTTGGCGTTAAAAGCAATATTGGTTGCCATTTCCAAGTCGGCTTTGTCGTCCACGTAGACATGGCAAATACCGTCTAGGTGCTTGATCACCGGCACGGTAGCATCGTTGCTAATACGCTCAATTAAGCCTTTGCCGCCGCGAGGAACAATCACGTCTACAAACTGCGGCATGCTAATTAACTGGCCAACGGCAGCGCGATCGGTCGTCGCTACCACCTGCACACATTCAGCAGGCAACTCAGCGGCTTCAAGCCCAGCGCGGATGCAGTCAGCTACCGCACGATTAGAATGGATCGCTTCTGAGCCACCACGCAAAATGGTAGCGTTGCCAGACTTCAAGCAAAGCCCCGCCGCATCCGCGGTTACATTAGGGCGGCTTTCATAAATGATGCCGATTACGCCAAGTGGCACACGCATCTTGCCGACTTTGATGCCGGATGGCCGCGCCGACATATCAAAAATTTCACCCACTGGATCAGGCAAGGCGGCAATTTGGCGTAAGCCGTCGGCCATGCCATCAATTACGCCGTCAGTAAGCGCTAGGCGATCTAGCAACGCCGCATCTAGGTTATTGGCCTTACCGGCCGCGAGGTCTTTTTCGTTCTCAGCCTTAAGCCGTTCACGGCGAGCCACAATGGCATCTGCCATCGCGTTTAAGGCCTGATTCTTTTGCCCAGTGCCGGCCGCTGCGATCGCCTTAGCCGCTTTTCGCGCTTGCTGACCAAGCTGTTGCATATAGGCATTAACGTCGGTAATCGACGCTATATCAGGTTGAGAAACTGGCGCGTTCATAGTCACTCGCAAAAAAAACCAATAAAATTCATAAAAATAGCCCTCTATTCTAGCGCGAATAAGGCCAAAGCACTTAGCTTCATGACTATGAGAGGGATTGCGGCAAGCGTTTGCTTACAACGGCACTTATGCGGCAATGGCCAAACAAGTGCGCTCTAGGGCCAACCAGGGATCACCGGCCGCCTGGCCTTTGCCCAACGCGTCGGTTTGGCGCAGCATTTCAATTGCTGCTTGCCAATGCTGGGCTGGTGCACGATTTGCCCAACGCCGTAGCTGCTGCTCACGTTGTGGCCACGTGCGGCGCGTTAAGGCGTTGCCGCTGGCAAGCTGCAGCACGTCGTGTAACTCACGTTGCAGGATCGCCACAATCGGAACTACGTGAATTCCTTCTGCCTTGAGGCTAAATAGCTGTCGTAGTGCACGATCAGCCTGCCCGGCCATAGCGGCCTCGGCCAAGCCAAACACATTAAATCGAGCACTGTCGGCAACCACCTCAGTCACCTGCTGTTCAGTAACCGATTGACCCGGATACAGCAGTGCTAACTTCTCAATGTCTTGCGCGGCCGCGAGCAAATTACCCTCTACCCGCTGCGCCAACATTGCCACTGCGGCAGAATCGGCCTGTAAACCCCGGCTCTGCATTCGACGAGTGATCCACTGCGGTAACTTAGCTCGGTCAATTGGCCAGCACTGCACGCAAGCACCAGCAGCATCGAGTGTTTTATACCATTTGGTTTTACGCGCACCGCTATCGAGGCCACCACACACCACCAACAGACAAGTATCGGGTGGTGGGTTATTAGCCCACGCCACCAAGGCTTTGGCGCCTGCGTCGCCGGGTTTGCCAGTCGGTAGGCGCAGCTCGATTAGTCGCAGCTCAGAAAACAAGGAAAGATTTGCGCCGCCCTCATGCAGACTTTCCCAGCGGAAGCCTGGCTCGGCATGGAACACTTGGCGTTCAGAGTAACCCTTGTCGCGAGCTGCTTGGCGGATTAGATCAAGACTCTCTTCAACCAACAGATGTTCTTCGCCGCCGATAATCCATACGGGAGCTAGATCACCACGTTGCAGATGTTGCGCTAAAGCGTCTGGGTAGACTCGCATTGATTAGGGTGCTGGCTGATTAAGTACAGTGACCGCAGATCGTGTGATTTGGTTAGCCAGATACTGCGCCATTTCGTTGTAGAGGCTTTCTGCTTCGACTTCTACCGCTAATACGGCTTGTGGATTAAATACCTGTGCACGCCGAGATTCGACGCTCTGCACTTTACTCAGCAAGAAAGGTAACACCGCTTGCTCGTCACCTACCGGCTCACCGGTGGCCCCTGCTGCTATATCAGCATAAGCAGGGTTGCGACGATCAACCCGATAAGCAACACGATAAATCAGCTCATACTCTGCGGGCTCATTGCCGGTGCCCACCGCCAATAAACGCTGCTGCCGTTGTTCATCTAATAAAACGAAAACCACATCTGCATCGCCACCATTCTCGACCAAACGCAAACCTTGAATGCGGATATTCTCCCGCAACTGCGCCAACACAGGGCTCGCTGGGTCTGCGGTCACAACCTCAACGCTGCTGACATTATCGGGCCAAGCAATGCAGGGGTTACAAAGGCGATAACCACAACTGGTTAACAGCAACATTGCTATTGCAAAACATAACGTTACGAGGCCTTTGTAATTTTTATTGCGCACTAGTTTGCTACCACGTTAACCAGCTTACCCGGCACCACAATCACCTTGCGGACGGTTTTCTCTTCTATCCACTTTTGCACTACCTCATGGGTTAATGCAAGTTGCTCGATCGAATCTTTGCTGGCGTCGGCCGCCACTTGCAGCTTGGCACGCACTTTGCCGTTAACCTGAACCACCAATTCAATCTCATCGCGCGTCAGTGCAGCCTCGTCAACAGCTGGCCATTCAGCATCCAACAACGCGCTTTCATGACCCAAGTTGGCCCAAAGCTCGGTCGTAATATGCGGCACGATTGGCGCCAAGCAGAGCACGATAGCCTCCAGCGCTTCTTGTACAACCGCGCGGTCTTGCTCCGTGCTAACGGTAAACTTCGCCACTGCATTACTGAGCTTCATCATAGCCGCAATCGCAGTGTTGAATTTATAGCGTTGCTGGTAATCGCTGCTGGCTTGTTTAATGGCGGTATGGGTCTCTAAACGCAAGGCTTTTTGGTCAGCGTTTAGGTTCGATGTATCCAACGCCGCCGCAACACCTTGCTCAGCATGGCTCTGCACCTGAACCCAAAGGCGCTTAAGGAAACGGAAGGCGCCTTCCACACCCTGGTCATTCCACTCCAAGCTTTGCTCAGGCGGTGCGGTAAACAAGATAAATAAGCGCACGGTGTCGGCACCGTACTCTTCGATCATTTCTTGTGGGTCGACCGTATTGCCTTTCGACTTCGACATCTTGGTGCCTTCTTTGAGCACCATGCCTTGCGTTAGCAGGTTCTTAAATGGCTCATCACTATTAACAAGGCCCATGTCGCGTAGCAACTTGTGGAAGAAACGCGCATACAGCAAATGCAAAATTGCGTGTTCAATGCCGCCGATGTATTGGTCCACCGGCAACCAGTAATTGGCGCGGTCATCTAGCATGGCGTCTTTATTGTCGGCCGAGCAGTAGCGCGCGTAGTACCAGCTTGATTCCATAAAGGTGTCGAAGGTATCCGTTTCACGGAACCCATCGGCCAGCTCAGAAAACTCCGGCATCTTTTTAATCGGCGAGCTCACGCCATCTAGCTCAACGTCTTCTGGCAAGGCCACCGGAAACTCGCTGGCCGCACGCTCGTTACCGGTTTGGTCGTATTCCATTGGAATCGGACAGCCCCAATAACGCTGGCGCGACACGCCCCAATCACGTAAGCGGTAATTCACTTGGCGCTGGCCGAGGCCTTTGGCTTCCATCCAATCGGCGATGGCATTAAACGCATCGGCAGAGCTTAGGCCGGTAAATTCACCCGAATCTACCAATACACCCTTGTCGGTATAGGCGGCTTCGCTGATGTCGGCGTTACCTTCAGCGTTGCTAATCACCTGCTTCATGGCAATGCCGTATTTGCTAGCAAATTCGTAATCGCGCTGGTCGTGCGCCGGCACGGCCATGACCGCGCCCGTGCCATAACTCATCAACACAAAGTTAGCGGTCCATACCGGCACCAACTCACCCGTAACCGGATGTTTGGCTTTAAGGCCGGTATCCATGCCGCGCTTTTCCATGGTCTCGAGGGTTTCCTCGTTAACCGCGGTTTGTTTGCACTCAGCAATAAAGGCCGCAAGTTCAGCGTTGTTTTCTGCCGCCTGCAGCGCTAACGGATGCTCGGCTGCCACCGCCACATAGGTCACACCCATGAGGGTGTCAGGGCGCGTGGTATAGATTTCTAACGCCTGGCCATCCACATCAAATTGCATTTGCAGGCCTTCTGAACGGCCAATCCAATTGCGTTGCATGGCTTTTACACGCTCGGGCCAGCCGTCTAGCTGATCTAAGTCATTCAATAACTCTTCAGCGTAGTCAGTGATTTTGACGAACCACTGCGCCAGCTCTTTGCGCTCCACCTGCGTGCCACAGCGCCAGCAACCACCATCTTCAACCTGCTCGTTAGCCAATACGGTTTGGTCATTCGGACACCAGTTAACCGTGGCCTCTTTTTTGTACACCAAACCTTTTTTGTATAGCTCGGTAAAGAACCACTGTTCCCATTGGTAGTAATCGGGATCACAGGTGGCTAGCTCACGGCTCCAGTCGTAGCCCAAACCCAACTTCTTGAGCTGGTTACGCATGTAATCAATGTTCTCGCGGGTCCATTTGGCTGGCGGCACATTGTGTTTAATCGCAGCGTTTTCCGCCGGCAAACCAAAAGCGTCCCAACCCATTGGCTGCAATACGTTTTTACCTTGCATGCGCTGGTAACGGCTAATCGCATCACCAATGGTGTAATTGCGCACGTGGCCCATATGCAAGCGGCCACTTGGATATGGAAACATGCTGAGGCAGTAGAACTTCTCCTTGGCAGGATCTTCTACCGCTTTAAATGCGCCGTTACTATCCCACTGTTGCTGGTACTTACTTTCCAGTGCTTGCGGGTTGTATTGATTGGTTTCGGAAGGGTTAGAGGCAGATTGGTCTGACATGCGTGATCAATGGCGTAATAAGGCCGACGCCAAACAGTTGGCGCTACGGTAAATTGAAATGGGAAATAAGCCGTATAGGATAACCTGACAGGACAACCTGAGCGAGCTTATTCAAAGACACAATTATAAAAGAAGCCAACATGAAAACGCTGCCTTTAGAGACATCCGATCAACACAAATTTAGCCTCCAGCTTTTCCCCACCGCTGATGCTGCCGCGCCAGTGGTTTTGATGACGCCAGCGATGGCAGTTAAGGCGGCTTATTACCAGCCGTTTGCCGAGGCCCTGCAACAGGCTGGTTTTAATGTGGCGTTAATGGATTTGCGTGGTCTAGGCAGCAGCAATAAAAAGCCACATCAGGGCGATAACTTCAGCTATCACCATCTAGTGGATATTGATTGGGCCTTAGCAGTTAACACCATTAAAGCAGCTCACCCGGATTCAAAAATTATCCTGCTAGGCAATAGCTTAGGCGGCCAAATGAACGCACTTTATGCCGCCGCCAATGCCAACAATGTGGATGCGCTGATCCTGATTGCGTCCTGCTCGGTGTACTACAAGCCTTACAAAAATTGGCTACCAATTTTGTTTGGCACCCAAATCATGGCGGCAAGCGCCAGCCTGCTGGGTTATGCCCCGGGCGATAAGCTTGGTTTTGCCGGTAAAGAAGCCAAAGGCGTGATTCACGATTGGGCTTATAACGCCCGCACTGGCAAATATCGCGCCAGCGGTTCCAAACATGATTTTGAAACCCTACTGCCGCAGCTCAGCAAACCCGTGTTGGCGATCTCACTAGAACGCGATCATTTTGCGCCCAAAGCGGCAGTTGAAGAATTACTGGGCAAATTAAAAAGTTGCGACATCACCCACTGGCATTTGTCAGCGCAAGAACTGGGCTTAGAGAAAGTGAGCCATTACAGCTGGGCCAAACAGCCTGAGCCGTTTATTCCGAAAATTCAGGCTTGGTTAGCTAAGGCACTGAGCTAATGCATGTATTAGCCGGCTTTTTCAATACAGGCGCTATGTGCACGGCTACTGTGGAATTTGCCGGGCCCAATTTGCGGGGTCACATCGTGTGGATCAATCGGCTCGCCGCATTCTGAGCAAACCACCAACGGACTGTAATGCTGGCCGCACAAATTATGTTGATAAAGCATGGGCACGCCTTTGCCGTCGTCCATCCACTTATCGCCCCACTTCGCCATGCTAATCAGTATGGGGTAAAGCTCTAAACCCTTTTCTGTTAAGCGATATTCGAAACGATTCGCCTGATAGGCTTCTTTTTTCAGCACACCATAGTCGACCAATTTTTTTAGACGCTCTGACAAGCGATGCCGACTCATGCCTAAGTTTTTCTGGAAGTCATCAAAACGGCGCACTTTCAAAAAGGCATCGCGAATAATCAGCATAGTCCAGCGATCACCCACCACAGCCAGTGTGCGCGACACAGAGCAGACTTCGTTTTCGATTTCATCCCATTTCATGCGAATCAGTATAACTTGACAAGTTCCATTTTGGAACTTATGGTGCGGAACATCGGTTCCAAAATGGAACTCACTGATTACAGAACACCATGTAGACAAGAACAATCGCTGACGCGTACGGAGCTTAGCCATGACCACGCCATATCCGAATCTCCTAGCCCCATTAGACCTAGGTTTCACCACACTAAAGAACCGCGTATTGATGGGCTCAATGCACACCAACTTAGAAGAACGCCCAGGTGGCAACCACCGCTTAGCGGCCTTCTACGCCGAACGTGCCAAAGGTGGCGTAGCCCTAATTGTGACTGGCGGTGTTGCCATGAACGCTGAAAGCGCCGTGTTCCAAGGCGCTGGCATGATGGTGACCGAAGAGGACGTAGAACATCACAAACCCGTTACCCAAGCGGTACACGACAATGGCGGCAAAATTTGCCTACAGTTGTTACATACAGGTCGTTACGCCTACACCAAAGAACCGGTGGGCGCGTCTGATATCCAAGCGCCGATTAACCCACGCAAACCTCGCAAGCTAACGAGCGAAGAGATCGAACGCACCATTGAAGACTTCTGCCACTCGGCCGCGCAAGCGCAAAAAGCGGGTTACGACGGCGTTGAAATCATGGGCTCAGAAGGTTATCTACTTAACCAATTCATCGTGACCCATACCAACAACCGCGACGACGAATGGGGTGGCGAATACAACAATCGTATTCGTCTACCGGTAGAAGTAGTACGCCGGGTACGTGAACGAGTCGGTGAGAACTTCATCATTATCTATCGCCTCTCGATGCTCGACCTGCTACCCGCCGGTTCGACTAAAGAAGAGGTAGTACAACTCGCGAAAGAAATTGAACGCGCTGGCGCCACTATTCTCAACACCGGCATCGGCTGGCATGAGGCCCGCATTCCCACCATTGCCACCATGGTGCCCCGCGCCGCGTTTACTTGGGTAACCGGACAGATTCGCAAAGAAGTGAATATACCTACCATTACCAGTAACCGTATCAACATGCCGCAAACGGCTGAAGAAGTGCTGGCCCGCGGCGATGCCGACATGGTCTCAATGGCCCGCCCCTTCTTGGCAGACGCAGACTTTGTACAAAAAGCCGCAGACGACCGCGCCGACGAAATCAACACCTGCATTGGCTGTAACCAAGCCTGCCTTGACCACACCTTTGGTGGCCAAGTCTCCAGCTGTCTAGTTAACCCGCGCGCTTGCCACGAAACCGAGCTAGTGATTCAACCTGCCGAACAGGCTAAGAATATTGCTGTAGTCGGTGCCGGTATGGCTGGCGTTTCTTTCGCCACCACCGCTGCCAGCCGAGGCCACCAGGTGACGGTATTTGAAGCCCGAGATCGTATTGGCGGCCAATTTAATATGGCGCGCGCCATTCCAGGCAAGGAAGAGTTCAACGAAACCATTCGTTACTTTGAAAAGCAACTGGAGCTGACCGGCGTAACCTTAAAGTTAAATCACCGTGCTAGCGCAGAAGAACTATCCGAGTTTGATGAAGTGATTATTGCCAGCGGTGTTCAGCCTCGCATTCCAGAACTAAAAGGTGTGGATCACCCGAAAGTACTGAGTTATCCCGACGTACTGCGTGATGGCAAAGCCGTAGGTAAAAAAGTGGCCATTATTGGCGCCGGTGGTATTGGTGTGGATACCGCGCAGTACATCACCCAAGTTGGCACCTCTGCTTCGCTTGATGTTGATCTATTCCTCGATGAATGGGGTATTAGTAAAGACCTCAACAACCGTGGTGGCCTCTGCCCTGATGGCAAAAAACTGCATGCACCCGCGCGTGACGTCACCATCTTTAAACGCAGCGCAGGCAAAGCTGGCGTAGCCTCCAGTAAAACCACCGCGTGGATTCATCGTGAAGAACTCAAACATCGCGGTGTGAAAATTGTACAAGGCGTGCAATACAGCCATATCGATGATCAAGGCCTGCATTACCATGACGGTGACACGCTACAAACCTTTGAGTGCGACAACGTGATTCTTTGCTCTGGCCAAGACCCCGTGCGTGATCTGGTCGACCAGCTCGAAGCTGCCGGCACTACACACCACCTCATTGGCGGTGCTGATGTGGCCGCCGAATTGGATGCTAAACGCGCCATTAAACAAGGCACTGAGCTGGCCGCGGCAGTCTAAATAACGACTGACAATCGCTGTCTATTTTTTATACAGCCAACGTGTTGGCGGCGCTGTGGTAACCTACGCGCCGCTGAACACTGCGGCTGAGTAGATTTTATCCGTAGTGACGTTGCGGGACGGTTCCCGCCGGGCGCTAGGCGCCACTACTAATACTTAACTGCGGATAAACAATGAGCACCCCAGAACATTTAACTGATACCCAGTTCGCTGAACTCGAACTGGTTCCTACCCTACATGACGCTTTAGCAGGCGCCGGTTACGAATTTTGCACCCCGATTCAAGCCGAATCGATCCCCCGTTTTCTTGATGGCAAAGACATTGCCGGCCAAGCCCAAACCGGCACCGGTAAGACCATTGCTTTCTTGCTTTGCACACTCAATAAGTTGCTATCGCAAGCGCCAATGGAAGGCCGCGAAAAACGCCATATCCGTGCGCTAATTCTTGCGCCAACCCGCGAACTGGCCATTCAAATTGAAAAAGACGCCATTCCGCTAATCGCAGGCACCGACGTTAAGCTAGGTCTAGCCTACGGCGGTACCGACTGGGAAAAACAGAAAGAAAAAATCGACGCTGGCGTGGACATTCTTGTCGGCACCCCGGGTCGTATCATCGACTACTACAAGCAACGTGTGTTCTCACTGAGCAAATGCGAAGTGGTGGTACTGGACGAAGCCGACCGCATGTTTGACCTCGGCTTTATTGCCGACTTGCGATACCTACTGCGCCGCTGCCCTCCCGCCGACCAACGCCGCAACTTGCTTTTCTCGGCCACGCTCTCAAACAAAGTACTGGAAATGGCCTATGAGCATATGGGTGATCCGGTACTGGTTAAAATTGAAACCGATAACATGACCGCCGACCGCGTGCGCCAAGTCATGTACTACCCCGGCAACCACGAAAAAATCCCGTTGCTGATCGGCCTGCTACAAAAACTCCAGCCGGAACGCGCGATGGTGTTTATTAACACCAAATACGAAGCCGAAAACGTGTGGCGCTGGCTGAAAGGCAATGACTTCTCAGTGGAAGTGATTAGCGGCGATGTGCGCCAGAAAAAACGCGAGCGCCTTCTTGAGCAGTTCAAACAAGGTGAACTGAATATCGTGATTGCCACCGATGTAGCCGCCCGTGGTTTACATATCCCCGGCGTAACTCACGTCTTTAACTACGACCTACCCGATGACAAAGAAGACTATGTGCATCGCATTGGCCGTACCGCACGTGCCGGTGCTGAAGGTGACGCCATCTCCTTCGCCTGCGAAACCTATGCCTTTAATTTGGGTGATATCGAAGAGTACATCGGCCACAAAATTCCGTTGGAAACGGTCGACCCCGATCTACTCGCCGAGCCGAAACCCAAGGCGCCACGCCCAGAACGCGGCCCACGCCCACCCGGCGGTGGTCGAGGCGGTAACCGCAATGGGAACCGAGGCGGCGGACGCGGTGGCAACCGTGGTGGTAACCGAGGCCGACGCTAAGCCTTAATAACTCGTGCTTAATGACCGGACCTAGGGGTTAGTCGTTCAGATTAACCCCAGATAGCCAGCCTTATTAGTTGGCTGTCAATAATCAGCCTTAAAGCGGTGGCCTCACCGCTTTCATCTTTTGGTAACCAAGCCTTCTCCGAACTAATGCTAGAATCATTAGCTTAACGGCGTACCTGTGGCCAACACGCGGGGCGCACTGCCAGCCTATAAGATGGAGGAGACATCAATGGCCCGCACCCCAGAGAAGAAAAACCACAGCAACACTAACGGCCAACAGCGTCGGCAATTTATTAAAACCGCAGGCGCCACCAGTGCAGTCGCTTCATTACCACTAGTTAGTGCCTGCTCTTCTCCCAGTGTCGGCGGCAATAATGGTGGCTCTGGTGGCAATGGCGCCAATGTATTTCAGCATGGCGTAGCCACTGGCGACCCATTAGTCGATCGTGTGGTGTTCTGGACACGCGTCACGGTAGACGGAGCAACGGGTGATGTTCCGGTGGTGCTCACCGTCGCTGACGACCCGGAAATGACCAATGTTATCGGCAGCTTTGTGGAGAACGCCACAGCCGAGCATGACTACTGCGTCAAGCTAGATCCGATCCTACGAGCCAGCAATAACACCTCCGAAGCACGCAGCTATTACTACCAATTTTCCGCTTTAGGCAGCACCAGCCCCGTGGGCCGTACCCGCCTTCTGCCAGGTAAAGACGCCGTAGTCAGCCGCTTACGCTTCGCGGTATTTAGCTGCTCGTCGCTTGCGCATGGCTTTTTTAATACCTATGCCGCGGCACTGCGCCATCAAGATCTTGATGCAGTATTCCATTTAGGCGACTACATCTATGAGTATGGCAATGGTGAATACGGCAGCGCCCGTGAGTACGAGCCGCCCCACGAGATGACAACATTGAGCGACTATCGCATGCGTCACGCGCAGTACAAACGCGAACCCGAGCTCATGTTGCTACACCAACAAAACCCCTTCATCACCACCTGGGATGATCACGAAACCACCAACGACTCATACCGAGACGGCGCCGAGAACCACACTGAAGGTAGCGAAGGCACCGACGGCACATGGACAACTCGTAAAGCCGAAGCCGTTCAGGCCTATCACGAATGGATGCCTATCCGCTCAAGTGGCAACGACCTTTACCGGTCTGCTGATCTTGCTATCTATCGCAGCTTTAAATATGGAGATCTGGTCGATTTAATCTACCTAGACACCCGTCTTGAAGGCCGCGACGAACCAGAGACCAATTTCACGCTACAAATTCCTGGCTTCCCATTCCCGCTCTTTACCGAGTCGGAAGTGTCAAATGGGCGACAGTTAATGAGCGATGAACAAAAAACCTGGTTAGCAGACCAATACACCAACAGCACCGCTAAATGGCGAGTGCTGGGCCAGCAAGTCATGGTCGGCCAGCTACGCTTGCTTAACGCATTGCTCGAGCGTTTTTATCTTAACCAAGACCAATGGGACGGCTACCCCGACGCTCGCCGCGAGCTTTGGGATCAAATTGAAAACACCAACACCGTGATTTTAACGGGCGATATTCACACCTCTTGGGCGATGGATATCACTCGCGACCCAGACGCTCTGCCTAGCTACGACAGTATTGCGGTGGAATTTGTAACCCCTTCAGTCACCTCGCCGGGTCTGCCAGAAGTGGAGGCTGCAGGCAATAACGGCCTACCGTTGATGAACCCACATATGAAGTTTGTAGACTTGGGCAAACACGGTTACACCATTCTGGATATCACACCAGAGCGCGTCGAGAATCAGTGGTGGTTTACCGGTGATGATGCCAACTTGGCAAGCCGTGATGCCGGCGCTGGCGAAACCTTTGCCACTTCCTTCCAAGTGGCTGACGGCGCTAACCGCTTAGGCCCTCAAAATAATGACGAGTCACAAACCGCTGGCCCACGGAGTGACTACCCCGCCTTTGCACCGGTTGAGATCAGCTAAATCTGAGTCCACGGGCAAGACCATTGGCCCCGGAATCGCCGGGGCCACAAAACTAATTCGCATCGTAACAAGGCTGTAAAGAATACGCCGTATCCTGCCGTGCTTGGATAAATCTAAGCGCTATAGGATAACAATGGACTATCGGAAACAAGAGCACCGCCGTGCTTTCCTGCGTAACGCATTCTTTGCCTCCGCTGCGGGAGCAGCAGCCCCTCTACTATCAGGCTGCAGCAGCCCCGGCGGCATCGGTGCTAAAGGCAACAACTCCACCACGGGTAACTCGGGTAAAACCTGCACCACCACTGGCCAACTTAGCATTCCGACAGGCCGCTTAGGCACTGCGCTAAGCAACGCCGAGTACGCCGCGCAAGACGACAATGGTTTGATTTTGCCAATTGGGTTTACCAGCACCTTGCTGGCGACCTCGGGCTTGCCAGTATCTGCAACTAGCGGTGTACCAACCGGTTACACTTGGCACCCCCTACCCGACGGCGGCGCCTGCTTTCCTAAAGTAGATGGCGGCTGGGCCTACACTTCCAACTCAGAAGTCCCCGGCGCACCGCTCGGCGGCGCGGGCGCACTTAGCTTTAACGCCGATGGTGAAGTAGTCGATGCCTACCGCATTCTTAGCAACACCACCCAGAACTGCGCGGGCGGCACCACCCCATGGAATACTTGGATTTCCGGTGAAGAACATAGTGCTGGTCAATGTTGGGAGTGCAACCCTTACCAAACCGGGCAAGGCGTGGCCAAACCCAGTTTAGGCCTTTTCGCCCACGAGGCGGTAGCGGTCGATATGGCTCACCAGACGGTCTACCTGACCGAAGATACGGGTTCCGGCCGGTTCTTCCGCTGGATAGCTGACGCCAGTGATTACGACGCCGAAAACGATCGCTTACGCTTCGAGAATGGTGTATTGCAGGTAATGAACATTGCTGGCTTCGAAGATGATGCCTATCCAGATGATGTCGCCCAAGTTCGCCAACTACGTCCGGTTAGCTGGAAAAACGCACCTAACCCCAGCATTCCTCAAGGCGACGCTCGCGGTGAGCTAGCTAACGCCGGCCAAACCGTTCCGGGCACCATTTTTCGCGGTGGAGAAGGCATTTGGTTCTATGAACTCCCCATCGAAGATCGTTGCACTCCTCCTGGCGGAAGCACCCCCACGAAGGGGCTAGTGTTTTGGACCACCAAAGGTGATAACCGTGTCTGGGCGCTCGATATCGAAAATCAATTGGTTGAAGTTATTTTCGATAACTCATTAGTCGAACGCGATTTTTCCGATGTGGATAATCTAACCGTGAGCCCATGGGGCGACGTGGTGGTAGCGGAAGATCTTGTCGGCACGGGCACCATTCGGATTGCCATCATGGTACCGGACCAAGCGCCAATTAACCTAGTAGAGGCCAACCATCCTGGTTCTGAAATTTGCGGTCCGGCGTTCAGCCCAGACGGCCGATTCCTCTATTTCAGCTCGCAACGTGGGGGCGCGCTGTCAACCGGCGCAACTTATGCGATCCGAATACCGGACAGCATCATAAACGCCTAACGACTCTGCTAGCGCTGTTATGGCCAAATACCAATTTGGTCATAACAGCCTGTCACATCTGGCGACAATTTCTGCCAACGGGGTCGGTTTTTCCATACACTGGCTAGCAGCTAAGTAATCCAAAAAACCTTCCCATGCTAAATCTTGAGTTAATTGCCGTTATCGGCTTCGTGTTGGCGGCCTATTCCATTGTTGCCAATGACGCTATTCAAACCTTAGGCACTTTCCTCAGCTCTAACGCTCACCGGCCTTGGTGGGTGTTGTGGTTGTTTGCTATTACCGTACTCACGGTAGTGATGGTCTGGGGTTGGGCGACCGCTAATGGCGATGTCGCCTATGGGCGCTTAAGCAAATTCCCCGAACCTGAGTTCGGTATTCAGTGGTGGCATGCCATTCCACCTCTGATTATCTTAATTTTGACCCGTTTCGGCATTCCGGTTAGCACCACTTTCTTGGTGCTAACGGTATTTGCGCCCATCAACCTCGCGCCGATGGTAACCAAGTCATTACTTGGTTACCTGATCGCGTTTGTGGTGGGGATTTTGGTATTTCGCTTTGTTACGCACCAGCTAGAGGCCCGTTTCCGTAGCAAACCGGTTGATCGATCTCGACAATTTTGGGTCGTCGCGCAATGGGCCTCTACCGCATTCCTGTGGAGCCAGTGGCTAATGCATGACTTGGCCAATATTTTTGTTTACATGCCGCGCCAGCTTGAACTCCCACACCTGATCGGTGCTCTATTGGTGCTGTATGTGCTGCACGCGTATTTGTTTGCCAACCGCGGCGGCACGATTCAAAAAATTGTATTGAGCAAAACCAATACCACCGATATTCGCTCCGCGACCATTATCGATTTAATTTACGGCTTAGTTTTATTCGTTTTCAAAGAAATGAATAACATCCCAATGAGTACCACGTGGGTATTCCTTGGGCTACTCGGCGGACGCGAGTTGGCGATTGCATGGTTCGAACAACATCGCAGCTTACGTGAATCATTCAACTTAGTAATTAGCGACGGCGCCAAAGCCGCTGCTGGCCTCGGTATTAGTATTGTGTTGGCGCTGACACTACCCGAGATTATGGGCTAGCCACCCTGCAACCAGACCGGGTTGGCAATCAGCGTTCTGATCGGCGTTTTCGGCACTGTGAGGTCGGCTGGGGCACGCACATCAAAGCGCCAAAAGGTACCCAAAGGCCCCTCATTAAGGGCCCGCGCGATAGGTTGGCTATAACTAAAGTCGTCGGATGTAATGGGGATCGCGAGCAATAAATTGCCGTTTTGCAGTAATTCCAACGTTTGCCCATTGGCATTGAGCACCTGAATCGTGAGCGTCGCACTATCAGTAGCAGCTATCGTCACCGCCTCACCAAAGGTCGCCGACTGACCGTCGGCGGTGGTGACTGTGACTTCGGCATGCGGGCTAAATAGCGCGCCATACGTTTTGATCTGAGCCTTGCCTTCTATAATCGCTTGACGAATACCTTGTCGAGACAGCTCGCTAGCGTACAGTGCAGTTGCACTCGACCCATAACCCGAGCGACCCGGCACCTGTGGCTCATGCCCTCGCGCATCAGAACCACTGACCGCGGTGATTTTGTGGCCAGCATTAAGTTGTTCGTGCCAAAGATCGATAGCCGTTTGTACAAAGGGATTTTCTGTCACACCCACCGGCACCGGCGAACCCAGCTGACCGGCATCAGCTTCAATTTGTGCATTCACCACCTCGATCGTATGTACCAGCCCCCAATCTATTTCATCGCTAAGTTCAAACGCGCAGCCACGGCAAACGCTGGCAAATACGGGGCCCGGAAAGGTCGTTGGGTGGTTCACTTGAAATAGCGCGCCCGCTGCAACTGATCGGCGCTGAATATCAGCTAAATTTACGTCCTCAAAACCGTGCCGGTAATCAATCACGGTTGGGGTCTCACCCAAGGTGTTGGCGTGTCCAAAATAAGTAATAATTTCCCTGCCCGGATAAATCAGCAGATCGGGATTGGCGCGTTGCGCCGCCCCCACCTCAAACCAATGTTGCGGCACCACGTATTCGGTATAAAACAATACGTCTAAGCCAATTGCTCTCGCTTGAGACGCAATGTCGTTAGCCCGTTTACCCTCAGGGTTAGAGTGATATCCATGCATATGAAAATCACCGTGGTACCAATCTGGGTCAGGATTGGCGATATAGGCAGGGTCTGCAGGATCATTTTCGGCCATGTTAGCCGTGGCATCGCCTAGGCATTCAATCTCGACAAACCAGTTCGCGCCCGCGGTAGTGACTGCGCCAATGCCAAGCTCCACATACCAAGTGCCACCCACAATCTCAGCGGGGCTATAACCACGTTCTGCCCCATTGGCTTCAATCCAAACTGGCGCTTGGCCGTTTTGAATCCGCCCCTGTCGATTGCCACTCCAACCACGAAAGCCCGCTGCCTTTCGGTAGCCATGGTGGTCCCATAGCCCCAGATCAATGGTGGTATCGTCCAACGGCAAGGTGCCCGGGCCATTGTCACTCCAGCCATAACCCACCTCAACCCGGCGAGTCGTGCTATCGACCTCCACCGGCAATACCAAATAACTTTTGGCATCCGAGGGCACTACACTGCCGCTGACCTCAAGTTTGGGCTGACCAGGGGCGCAGTCACCCTTAACTACGGGCAACATCGATACCTCTGCGGGTAAGCTTGGCGATCCGCCACAACCCAGCAACGCAAATGCGGACAAGCCAACTACACCAAATCGCCCTATCATACTGTCGCCTCCCAACGCGATTCTTGCTTGCGCAGCAACAAGGTAAACGGTACCAACAGGCAATACATCAAGGTGGCGTAACAGAGAATCGCGAGTACCAACTCGTCACTCGCAAAAACCTGTGAAGCCAACAACAACGCCAAATTCAAATTTCGAGTGCAGCTAGAAAATAGCAAACTCGTACCCCAGCGATACCGTACTAATGCCAACGGCAGCACATAGGTGGCTGCGACTAACGCCGCCATCACACCCAACTCCGGTAGTGGAACCGTCAGAAATAAATGGCCTTTGAATAACATGAAACCCACCATTAACAACCCCAGCGCGACATTACCTAAAGTTTTGAAACGCTTGGCCCATCGCTTTGCCAGCAAGGGATTTAGATGATGTACCCACATGCCTAATAACAGGGGTAACACTTGCCAAACCAGCATGGTGAGAAACGCTTGTTCGGCAATCGTTTGAATCGAGACCTGCGCTGAAACCGCCTCACTGGCTGGCAAACTCACGCCCGCCAACGCTAACGTCAACGGCAAGGTGAGCAAACACACAAAACCACTGACGACCACCGCAGTGGTTGCTAGCGCAATGTCGCCACGCACATTGGCCGTAAACAAAGGCGCTGTGCTACCGACGCCACAAGCCCCGGCTAACAGCAATGCCAATGCCATCGCTGCTGATAAATGCGCACCCAAGCCCCAGCCCACCAGCGGCAGCACCAGCGTATTCACCAGCAAAATAAGCAACAGGGGTATTGGCCGGCGAACCGCATGCACAAAATCAATCGGCTTCAGTGCTAACCCCATGGCCAGCATCACGCTAGCAATGAGCACAATGATCATTTCATTTTGTAGTGGCACGTATTACCTCAGCCTGTTATTTACGAAAATTCGCCGCGTCATCATTTAGCTACACAAATTAGTATTACATTGTACATCCCCTGCCGACCAAGAGTTGACAGCAAATCCACCGGCCGCGTTATAGTGCAATCCAGAGGAGATACCGACCCCGCTAACGCAGGGGAAAGGAATAAAACCACGATGAAACTGTACGATTTCAAATACGCGATTAATCCAATGCGCGTCCGTTTATTTGCAGGCGAAAAAAGCATTCCACTCGATGGCAGCGGCGACATTGCCCTCGTCAATATCGACATGATGAAAGGCGAACATCGCAGTGCCGAATACCGCGCCATCGCGCCAAATGGCTTAGTGCCCAGCCTGGTACTGGATGACGGCACCGTATTGCAAGAGACCATTGCAATCTGCCGTTACCTGGACTCGTTATACCCCGAGCCCAATTTATTTGGCGCCGGTGGCCTTGAACAAGCAACCATTGAAATGTGGCAACGCAAGATGGAGTTCGAGCTGATGCTGCCGACCGCGATGACCTTCCGCCACTGCAACCCCATGGCCAAAATGCTGGAAGATCAAGTGCCCCAGTACGGCGAAAAAATGCATCAACGCGCACGTAAGCGAATGCAGGTACTCAATAAAGAACTGGCCCAAAAGCCCTATATTGCCGGCGAGCAGTTTTCAGTTGCCGACATTACCGCATGGTGCACCATTAAGTTCTTTAAAAAGCTGTCAGACACCCCGATACAGCCAGAACAAACTGCGCTGCAAGCCTGGTACGACAGCATCAGTAGCCGTCCAAGCGTCGCTGCTTTATAGGAAGCCAACATGATTACCCTATACACCGCACCCACACCCAATGGCCATAAAGCATCCTGCACACTCGAAGAGCTGGGCTTGGACTACCAAGTAGAAGTCATCAACATTCTGGGCGGAGACCAGCACCAACCCAGCTTCCGCGCATTGAACCCAAACGGCAAAATTCCCGTCATTGTTGATCACGACAACAACGACTTCAGCATTATGGAGTCCGGCGCCATTATGATTTATTTGGCTGAGAAAACCGGCCAACTCATGCCACAAGACGTGAATGGCCGCAGCAACGTCATTCAATGGTTAATGTTTCAGATGGGGGGCATCGGCCCAATGATGGGTCAGGCCAATGTGTTTTATCGCTACTTTCCGGAAAAAATCCAACCGGCTATTGACCGCTACCAAAATGAAGGGCGCCGCCTATTTGAAGTTTTAGATAGCCATTTAGCAACCCAGGAATGGCTAGCCAACGACAGTTTCAGCATCGCCGATATCGCGAATTGGTGCTGGGTGCGTACCCACCGCTGGAGCGGGATCAATACCGACGGCCTAACCAATTTGTCGCGTTGGATGGGCCAAATGGCTGAACGGCCAGCCTGCCAGAAGGGCATCGAAGTACCCGTCAAATTACCCGATCTGACCCAGCTAGATAACAGCAAAGCAGCGGATGACTTTGCCAAGAATGCCCGTAATATAGTCAGTAAATAATCAAAGAAAAATAACGTAGGAAAACGGAGACTGTTGATGAATAAGCGATTTCTAGCGGCGACGATTGCCGTGTTTGCCTTTATTTTTGGCTACGACTTTTTGTACCACGGCATGTATTTAGCCGATGACTACCAAGCTACTGCCAGCCTTTGGCGGCCCGAGACTGCGATGGCTGATTACATGCGCTACCTCACCATTGGCCAACTGGTCATTGCCTTTGGTGTAGTCTGGCTAGTGTTTCGCAGCGAGCGCGGCGGCTGGTTAGCAGGTGCGGTCACCGGTATTGCACTCGCCACGATCGGCGCAGGCACCCATCTGATTTTCTTCGCCGTACAGCCCTTACCCTCGGATCTTGTTTGCAGCTGGATTACCAGTGGTTTTATTCAAACAGCAATTGCCGGCGCCATTGCGGGTGCCATTTACAAACCCGAGCTGTAAGCTTCTGTTTAAGTAGTTACAGACCACCGCCCCAGCCCTCCCGCTGGGGCTTTGTTAATCATGACACCACTTTACAAGATCCCCGGCCTACTCCTGCTCCCCAGCAGTCTCGTACTGCTGCTGCTAATACTGGCGCTGGTGGCGACCAAACCGTGGCGGCAACTTTCGCTTCTCGCGGCTATTGGCTTGATAGTCTTTGGCAGCGTCGGACCGCTGTCGTCCTCACTATTGGCCGAGCGCGAAAGCCAAGTACCGGTGCCTCTGCTGGAAGTACCGGATGTGATTGTGGTGTTAGGCCATGGGCATCAAAGCAACCCAGACCTATCGCTGGTCAGCCATTTCTACTACGCCGGCTTAGCCCGAGTGACACAGGCCGTAAGCTTGGCCCAGCAATTTCCGCAGGCGCGCTTATTCTTTACTGGATATGGCGGCAGCGACCCAGTATCCAACGCTGACAAGGCCGCCGAACTGGCCCAAAGCCTTGGCTTGGATCCCAAGCGTATTTCTACTTACCCAGAACCTCGCAACACCGCAGAAGAAGCGGCGGCGGTCAAACCCGACCTAAACAATCAGAACACCTTATTGGTGACATCTGCCTCACACTTGCCCAGGGCCTTGGCCGCGTTCAAGTCGGCAGGTATCGAAAATATTGTCGGTTACCCCACCGGCCATTTAGTGAAAAATGCCGTCGCTACCGACTGGTACAGCTGGTGGCCCCGAGCCAACAACTGGCTAGTATTCGAAACTTGGGTATACGAGCAATTAGCCGACATCCGCCACTGGTTGATTCGCTAATCCGTAATGCTGAAACAAGCTAACTGGACCATTGCCCTATTCGCAAGCTGTCTGTTAGCGGCTTGCGGCAACTCGTCGCAACCTACCACCACCGAGCAGCAGCTAGGCCTAATTAACATCAACAGCAAGCAGATTGATGAGGCCAGCGGCTTAGCGCGTAGTTCACTCAACCCCAACCAATTGTGGCTCCATAATGACAGCGGCGATGGCCCTCGCCTTTACGCGGTTGACGGCCTGACCGGCGACTTATTGCAGACGGTTATGGTCGAGGGCGCCAAAGCACACGACTGGGAGGACATGGCTGCCTATTATCTGCAAAACCAGTCATGGTTAGTCGTGGGTGATATTGGCGACAACCGTGCTCGGCGTACTGAATTGAGTCTCTATGGCCTGCAAGAACCCACTCTCGAAAGTCAGCACACAGCCGTTAGCTGGCAAATCCGCTTCCGCTACCAAGACGGTCCGCGCGATGCAGAAGCACTAGCGGTGGACATTCAACAACAACGTATTTACCTATTGAGCAAGCGTGACCAGCCGCCACGCCTGTATGCCCTTCCGTTGAGTGCCAAAGATAGTCAAGCCGTCGCCGTTGCAGAGTTCATCGGCACTATCAATACTTTGCCAGCGCCAACCCAACAGGACATTAACGAAGACCCCAGATACGGCAAATGGCGTTCGCTACCAACGGCGATGGATATTAGCCCCGACGGACAACGTCTACTGGTGGTCACTTACAAAGATGCCTATTTATACACCCGCCAAGCGAACGAGCCCTGGATTGAGGCGCTAGCGCGGGAACCGCGAGTAATTGATTTGCCGCAAATGCGACAAACCGAGGCTGGCAGCTTTAGCTCCAACCCGAAGAGAGGAATATGGGCAGCTTCAGAACAACTGCCCGCCCAGATCTTCTTTTATCGCCTTAACTAAACGGGCGATCTCAAGTCTGCATTACTGGCGTCGCCTGCCCTAATTTATCCTCGTCAACCCGCTCTGCATTGGCTTGGCTCGTGCTGGGTTCCGCAACCGAACCCTCTGAGTCAACTTCACTTGAATCAGCCATATAGCTAATAGCTGCTTTTACTTGCTCTGCATTCGGCGCTGAATTTTCCATCTCTTTTATCAGCGCCCCTGATGCCGGGTTGAGTCGATACATCTTAATCGGCTCGCCTCGACCTTTTACGTACTGTGTACCAAGCTCATCGTAATGAACCTTTACACTCGCAAGCTGCTGGGTTTGCTCAGACAATAACACCGTTACTGCTTCGCCTTCACTAGCATACTCTGAGCACTTAGATTCAATACGAGCAGCGACATTAACCGTGTCGCCAATAACGGTGTAATTAGTCTTATCAATTGAACCAATTTCACCCGCCACTAACTCGCCGGTGTGCAGCCCAATGCGCATTTGAAATGCTGGCAAGCCTTTAGCCGCCAACTCTCCATTTAGCGCCATCAATCGCTCACGGATGGTTAATGTCGCTTTGATCGCATTATCCACTTGTTTTCGTAACTGCTTTTCATTTTGAGCGAAGTCAGGCACGCCAAATACTGCCATAACCGCATCACCAATGAACTTGTCTACAGTACCGCCGTTGGCATTTATCGCTCTTGTGACTTCCGTCAGCATGCGGTTCAGCCAACTTACCAGTGCTTCGGGCTCCATCTGTTCCGATAGCCGAGTAAAACCAACCACGTCTGCGAATAACACAGTCGCAGTCGTTTTGGCGGTTGGGATTACTCCATCATCAGAAATTTTGTGCCGTTTACGCCACAGCTCTTGTGCCACCTGTTCGGAAAGGTGACGCGACAACATATTGCCCAAGGCGCGCCGGTTGGAGTATTCAACGGAAGCAGACGCAATTGCTTGCCCCACGTACTGCGTCACCACCAATAACAAGGGCACAAATAGTGGTAACAATACGCCTAATAGATAGCCAACTGTCCAACCTGTAACAACCACCGAACTGCTAACCAACATAATCAATAGCTGGCCTCGGGTGTTCGCAATCAATAAATAAAGTGCCGCCAATAGAACCGCTAGTGTTATCAACACCGCGGTAATTAGTTCATCACTCAGTGATATATAGGAAGTTCGACCGAAGCTATCGGCACCCAGCAAAGTAGAGAGCTGCTCGCCAACAATTTCGGGCGCCGTCAACACCCCATATTTAGCAAGTAAGTTGCTCGCTAAAGGCGTTGGATAACGCGATGCGTAATTTTCAGACATGTTACCGATCAATACCACGCGACCGGCTGTATGGGCAGCAAGTGTCGGATTGCTTAGCAGCTCTGAAATAGAAATACTCGGCAAGTTTTGGCTAGTACCCGAGTAAAAGGGAAGCGCTTGCCAAGAATGGTAGCTGGCATCGGAAAAGTCACGATGCAGGCGTTTAATACGCGTATTGCCAACTCTAAACTGGGTTTCACTAGCATCGTAAGGCACGCCGGCATGAGCTGCCCATAACAGAGCGAGATGCGTAATCAGATTCTGTGATTGATTCGCGCCTGTCTCTAGCAGCTCAGCCCTGCGCACTACGCCATCTGGATCCACCTGCAGTCGCAATGGCAGTTGCTTAACACCAGCTAATCCGGTGCTGGGTAGTTCAGCCTCAGTCGCCACAATTACCCTGCTGTCCTTCAAGCTGGTTACCTGACCATGCAGTTTTTCATTCAAGGGAGAAATGAGACCAACCGCGGCGGGTGCCTTCGATAACACCAGCGATAATACGGCTTGCATTACCTGAGGGTCGAGCGGCCAACCAAAGCTGGCAATATCTTCATCAGTAGCTCGAATAAAAACTATTGGCGCCACAGCCATGGCTGCCCGGTTTTTCGCTTCAAACCGCATCGATGCATCTAATGCAAGGCGGTCGGCAACATGTTCTAGATAAGAACCACGGCTTGAATGGGCTAAAGCCAGGGCCAGCAATGTAGCCGCGACCACCCAAAAGAGCCGTGTTGATACCACACGACTGAACATTTCATCCTCCACAGTAGCTTCTGACGAGCTATCTTTTTACTCATCATCATAGCTTTTGTTGCGGACTGTCAAGCTCAGTCGATGGCCACCACGGAATGTTCACGGGTCGAGCGGAACACCACTTCTGGAAAGCGTTCTTCAGTTAGCTGCAAATTAACCCGCGTTGGGGCCAAATAGACCAGCTCGCCGCCGTGGTCGATTGCTAGATTGTCATGACCTTTTTTACGGAAGTCTTCCAGCGCTTTGCTGTCGTCGCATTCCACCCAACGTGCCACTTGCACATTGATATTTTCAAACGCGGCAACCACGCCGTATTCATGCTGCAAGCGGTGCGCCACCACATCGAACTGCAGCACCCCTACCGCGCCAAGAATAAAGTCATTGTTTCGCATGGGCCGGAAGAACTGCGTCGCGCCCTCTTCCGACAACTGGGTTAAGCCTTTCTGGAGCTGTTTCATTTTGAGTGGGTCTTTGAGAATCACCCGCCGAAACAGTTCTGGCGCAAAGTTCGGAATACCGGCAAAGCGCAATGCTTCACCCTCCGTAAAGGTATCGCCGATACCGATGGTGCCGTGGTTGTGTAGACCGATAATGTCACCGGCATAACATTCATCGGCACGTTCCCGACTACTCGCCATAAAGGTTTGTGCGTCCGGTACGCGAATATCTTTGCCCAAGCGCACATGATGTAACTTCATGCCCTGTTTAAATTTACCCGAGCAAATGCGTACAAAAGCCATCCGGTCGCGGTGCTTAGGGTCCATATTGGCCTGCACCTTAAACACAAAACCACTGAACTTAGACTCGTGAGTATCTACATCACGCTGATCCGTTTCTCGCGGTTTCGGCGCAGGCGCATGTTCAACAAAGCTGTCGAGCAGCTCTTTGACACCAAAGTTTGCAATTGCCGAACCGAAAAATACCGGCGTTAGTTCGCCCGCCAAATATTGCTCTAAATCAAACGGATTAGAGGCTTCACGGATCAGCTCAACTTCGTCACGAAAATCGGCCGCATCTTGCTCGCCCAGCAACTCGTCCAATAAGGGGTTATCTAAGCCATCAAAACTTTCTGACTGCGGGACAGCACCACCCTTACTGGCGCTATAGAGGCAAACCCGGTCTTCAACCAGGTGATAAACCCCTTTCAGGCGTTTACCCATGCCAATCGGCCAAGTAATGGGCGCACAGCGGATGGTGAGAATGTCCTCAACTTCATCCAACAGTTCCATTGGCTCGCGACCTTCGCGATCTAGCTTATTGATGAAGGTGAAAATCGGGGTATCACGCAAGCGGCAGACTTCCATCAACTTGATAGTACGCTGCTCAACACCCTTAGCGCAGTCAATGACCATTAAAGCCGAGTCAACTGCGGTGAGCGTGCGGTAGGTATCTTCGGAGAAATCCGCGTGGCCTGGGGTGTCGAGCAAGTTCACCATGCGCTGGTTATGCTCAAACTGCATGACCGAGGTGGTGACCGAAATACCACGCTCTTTTTCCATTTCCATCCAGTCGGAAGTGGCATGACGATCTGCCTTACGTCCTTTCACGGTACCGGCTAATTGAATGGCACCGCCGAATAACAGCAATTTTTCGGTGAGTGTGGTTTTACCGGCATCGGGGTGGGAAACGATCGCGAAAGTACGACGGCGATCAACTTCCGAATGCCACGGAGCGTTTGTCATGCGTTTGCCTAAAAAGTCGGTCTTTTAAAGGGCGCGCATTTTACCCTGCTATGCCGCAGATTATTAGATGGGGAGTAGATAAACGTAGGCGTCTTCACGACCCACGGGTGCGTCGTAATAACTTTTACGCAAGCCAATGTTTTCAAAGCCGTAGCGTTGATACAGCTTAATGGCGGCGGCATTCGAGGCACGCACTTCTAGAAATAGCTGATGCAGCCCCTGTTCGCGCAGACGATTTACGGTTTGCTCGAGCAGCCAATGCCCATAACCACGACCCTGAAAGTCCGGATGAATGGCAATATTTTGCAGATGGGCCTCACCGGCGCCGGTGGAACAAATGCTAAACCCAATGGCTTGCTGGTTTTGCAGGAGTAGATGATTGACATAATCATCGCGTAGGCATTGTTCAATAATGCTACGTGGCCAAGGCATCAAGGCGGTTAACTGATCGAGTGACACCACGGTATCGATGTCATCCGCTGTTAACGGGCCAAGCTGTAGGCTGTCAAAGTGCGACATGGGTCACGCGCTGTTACAAAAACGGCATCTGATTTTTCAGCAAGCCCCAAGCCTGTTTTTTGGCCTCTACATTCACCAACATGTCCGACAGTGGTGGCAGGTTAAGCGTGCTTGCTTGCAGGCCCGGTGGAGGTTGTATACCGAAACACCACACCCATTTAATCTCTGCCGTTGGCATGGCTTCCGGCAAACCCCAGATCAACTGACAACGGTTTTTCGGTACCTCAACCGCCGCCAAGATTTTGTCCAGTAGGGCCTCCGCTGCTGCTTGCTGATCAGCCGCCACATTGGGCATCACCAACCAAAGGGTCGCGTTGGCGTCTGACGAGCCTAACTCAGGATCAGCACTGGCTGGAGCTGCAGGCCGCTCTACCGCTTCACTGCCGCCAGCCTGCTCCGGCGACGCCGAGGCACTGGGCTTAACCGCTGCCGGCTGTTCCGCTTGAGCTATCTCAGCGCTGACCGATTCAGACGGTTTTTGCTCAGCCTCTTGCGTGGCTTGCGACGCCTGTGACCTGGGCTCCCACACGGGAATGCCCATTTGTTGTAGGTACCAATTGCGAGTAGATGGATCCATTTCCCTGCTCACACCTCTCTGGTTACAACTCTTTGGTCACAACTCTTGGGCCCATCCGCGCTAGCAACCTGCTAGCTAGACGTCACCAAGCTGAGGGTGCGCACGCTGACTTTGCGCCTGCACCTTATTCAGTGCGCTCACATAGGCTTTGGCCGACGAGATGATGACATCGGTATCGGCCCCATGGCCGTTAACCACCAAGCCATCTTTGCTCAAGCGCACCGTGGTTTCACCCTGCGAGTCTGTGCCGTCAGTGACGTTATTAACGGAATAGAGCAACAAGCTCGCATCACTCTGGGCAATATTCTCAATGGCTTTGAAAATCGCATCGACTGGGCCTGAGCCTTCTGCAGTCGCTTGTTTTTCCTCACCATCCACCACCAACGTGATTTGCGCGCTCGGCTTCTCGCCGGTTTCACTCACCACATGCGAGGCCACATAGCGGTAACGGTCTTCAACCGCCGCTGCTTCGGTCTCACTGACCAAAGCCTGCAGATCGTCGTCAAACACCTCGTGTTTTTTGTCCGCCAACTCTTTGAAGCGAGTAAAGATATCGTTCAAGGCTTCTTGCGACTCAATGGTGATGCCAAGCTCTTCTAAACGGGTGCGCACGGCAGTACGGCCTGAATGTTTGCCCAACACAATTTTGTTGTCACTCCAGCCCACATCTTGTGCCCGCATAATCTCGTAGGTTTCGCGGTTTTTTATCACGCCGTCTTGGTGAATACCGGACTCATGCGCAAACGCATTCGCGCCGACAATCGCCTTGTTCGGCTGGATTGGAAAACCGGTAATGCTCGATACCAAACGCGAGGTCGGCACGATTTGGGTTGCGTCAATATTAGTGTCAATACCAAACACGTCTTGGCGAGTGCGTAAGGCCATCACCACTTCTTCTAGCGAGGCGTTACCAGCTCGCTCACCCAAGCCATTGATGGTGCATTCCACTTGGCGTGCGCCGTTCATTACCGCATCAAGCGAGTTCGCAACGGCTAATCCAAGGTCGTTATGGCAGTGCACCGAGAAAATGGCTTGATCGGCATTGGGTACGCGCTCAATCAATTGCTTAATTAAGGCACCAAACTGCCACGGCACGTTGTAACCGACAGTATCGGGAATATTGATGGTGCGAGCTCCGGCACCAATCACTGCCTCGATCAAGCGGCACAAAAAGTCAGGCTCAGAACGACCAGCGTCTTCTGGCGAGAACTCAACATTGTCGGTGAAGTTACGTGCAAGTTTCACCGCCGCCACCGCCTGCTCAACCACCTCGTCAGGAGTCAGCCCAAGCTTCTTCTCCATGTGAATGGGTGAACTCGCAATAAACGTATGAATGCGACTTTGCTTAGCGGGCGCCAAGGCTTCAGCAGCACGCTCAATATCCGCATTCTTAGCTCGCGCCAAACCACAAACGGTTGACTCGGTGACCACTTCGGCAATCGATTTAACGGACTCAAAATCGCCTGGGCTGGCAATTGGGAAACCGGCTTCAATTACGTCCACCTTCATCCGCTCAAGCGACTTAGCAATCCGTAATTTTTCTTCTTTGGTCATTGATGCGCCGGGGCTCTGCTCGCCATCGCGCAAGGTGGTATCAAAAATAATGACACGATCGGTCATGACTAACTCCAGTCAAAATCTTTTGTTCGGCCCATGCCGAACACATAAATTGGGTACAAATCTTTTGGTGGGCATTCTTGTCGCCAGAGTGTCGCCCCACACTCGGCCGTCGCTCTTTGCTGCCCTAAGGCAGTCGAGCCAGCAGAAGATTTGGCAATAGCAGAAGCGCTCGAAGGCTGAAACCAGCATTCGAGGTAGTGAGTAGAGTATGTTTTTGCGTTGGCAAATTCATGGCTACGACTATAAAACGACTGGCGAGCAAGTCAATATCTGCTGATCAATATTCTGCGTTGAAGTTGCTTACCGCGGCTATTTGCCGGCCCGACGTCGCATCAACGCACCCACCGGGCCCGAGATGCCATAGATCATGGCGGTAGCGAACAACACATTAGCTGGACTGACCGCAATCAGCGCGAAAATACCAACCAAAATAATCAAGTAACGAAATGGCACACGGCCATCCAAACTGAAATCTTTAAAGCTGCGGAACCGAATATTCGAGACCATAAAACCACCCGCCGCCAAGGTCACTGGGATAGCAAGATAATTTAGCTCTGCACCGGTTAAGTTGTTATGGGTAGCGCACCAGATCATTCCCATCACCATCGCGGCCGCAGCAGGGCTCGCCAACCCGAGGAAATAACGTTTATCTTCTTTCTCGGTGCCTGCCATGGTGTTAAAACGAGCCAAGCGTAAGGCGGCCGCAGCACAATAGAAAAACGCGGTTAACCAGCCAAGTTCGGCCCAGATCCAAATCGTTGGATCAAAGCTACTCAACGCCCAGTTGTACATCACCACAGCCGGCGCAACGCCGAACACCATCATGTCTGACAACGAATCGTATTCCTTCCCGAAATCACTCTGGGTATTGGTCATGCGCGCCACACGTCCATCCAATCCATCCAGAATCATGGCGACAAAAATGGCGATTGACGCCTGACTGTAGTCACCGTTCATGGCCGACACAATGGAGAAAAACCCGGCGAACAATGAAGCCGTAGTCAGCAAATTGGGCAGTAAATAAATCCCTTTGCGGCGACGCGGCGAGGTGGTTGCGGGTGCGTTGGTCGAACGGTTCATATTGTCTGCGACATCCTGGTCTGACATATCCTGCGATTCATTTGCTGGTAGATTTTTCTGCGATTCTAGCTCCGCCATGCGTAAGCGTCCCAAATCGTTGATATTGCGCTAATTATAGTGGTATTACGTCATATCGTGCGGATTTCATCTTGCAATCCCCTGCATTCACGATAGCGCAATAAAAAAGGCTCCAATTGGAGCCCTTTCTACTGCGTATATCAGTGCCGATCGCTACTTTTTGTTGTTTTTGTAGTCTTTCTGCAACTGTTCTAGCAATTCTTTAGTGATATCAACCTGGTCGCTGGCATAAATCACACCTTCGCCCACGATCAAATCAAATTTTTCTTTTTCAGCTTTGTTAACGATGGTTTTGAAAACACCGCTCTGCAAAGCAACAAATAGCTCTTTCTCTCGACGAGTAAAGGCTTCTTGAAAGTCCTCACTCCGGCGGCGCAATTCTTTGCTGTCGGAAATGATGTCACGCTCAAGTGCTGCACGCTTGTCAGCCGCCATCACGGGGCCATCTTTCTTCAGCTTTTCTTGCTTAGCAATAATGTCTTCTTGTAGCGCCTCTAGCTCACGCTTGGTACCGCCAAACTCTTGCTCTAGCTTGGTACGTGCCTGCTCGGCTTGTGGGGCTTGCGAAAACAAACGGGTGATATTCACCGCGCCAATTTTCATCTCGGCCGCCTTTGCCGGCACTACCATGCTGCCAGCCACCACGGCTAATACAGCAATACGCTTAACAAAATTCATAGTCATCCTCAGAATCATCACAATTAAAAATTAGTTACTCAATTGAGTTAGAAATTCACCCCAAAGGTAAATTGGAAGGCGTCAGTTTCATCACCCGGCTGATCATTAAAGACTTGTGAGTAACTAAACTTCATCAAGCCCAAAATCGGAGTTAGCCAATAAAACGCTAGGCCGTAGGAACCGCGCAATTCGCCGGCATCAAAATCACCGACATCATTAAACACATTACCGACATCAACAAAGGTGGACAGTCGGGTAGAACGATTGTTGTTCTTAAAGCCCGTCGGCAACGACACTTCCATACGGCCGACCGTACGGAACAAGCCACCAAATGGATTGCCATTTGAGTCACGCGGACCAAGTGACGAGGCACGATAACCACGTACCGACTCAGGACCACCAGCGAAGAAACGCTCGTAAGGCGGCATAAACTCGGTACTGCCGTATACATCCGAATAACCCACATCAACTCGCGCATGGAACGCAGAGGATTCGCCTAACGGGAAGTTAGCACGGCCTTTATAGTTAATGCGGTAGTACTCCAGATCGCCTAACGGCGTGGCCACGGTGCCATTAATTTGGTGCAAGAAACCACGAGTGGCAAAGAACGCACGGTTGCGCGTATCTTTACTCCAGCCCGCCGTCAACGTGTAGGTGTCAAACAGTGTGCCATGCGTCAAGGTGAATTGGTTTACCTCGTTCGAGGTGGTGCCAAATGTCTTTAACGCGGTTTCTCGATAACCGCCCCCCAAACTCCAAGAGTTAGTCTCACTTAGCGGGAAGCGATAGCTCACTGCACCACCCCAGACATCCGTGGTGAAATTAGAGGCAATCGTAGTAGACAAGGCGTCACTGCGGCGGAAGAAACCCGACAAGGTGCGACCAATGCCGTCGTCTGTATGGTACGGGTCGGTATAGCTCACATTAATGACTTCGGAGGTCTCAGAGCTGCTAACCGAGGTAGAAATGCTCGAGCCTGTACCTTGGAAGTTACTGTGCGATACCGAACCGTTAATCAGGAAGCCTTGCGAGCCAGAGAAGCCAACACCCAACTGAATAGCACCTGGTGCCCTTTCTACCACGCTGATTTTTAAATCTACTTGATCGTCGGTACCCGGCACGGGAACCGTGTCGAGCTTCATATCTTCCACATAAGCCAGCCGTGACAAACGCGCCTGCGAACGTTTTACACGCGACTGTGAGTACCAGTCACCTTCGAGTAAACGCATCTCACGACGTAGGGTTTCGTCGTTAGTTTTTTCGTTGCCACTGATCTCAATTCGGCGCACATAAACCCGCTTACCTGGATTAAAGCGGTAATGCAGATCAACAATATTCTCGCCCTTACCCTGACGAGGCTCCGGCTCAACTTCAGCAAAAGCGTAGCCATTGTTTGCCAATGCATCCGTCATATATTGGGCAGAGGCACGAGCACGCTGGCGGGAATACATATCGCCGGTTTTCAGCAGCACCAGCTTCCGCATCTGCTCTTCTTCTAGCACGGTATCACCCTCGAAGGTGATATCCCCAATCACGTGCGGCTCGCCTTCGATGATATTCACGGTGACATAAATATCACGTTTATTGGGCGACATCGACACTTCTACCGAGTCGATACCGAAACGCACATAACCGCGATCCTGATAAAACGCGGCTAGGCTCTCCAAGTCACCCAGCAGTTTCTGTTGCGAATACTGATCTTTAGACGATAACGCGGTGCGCCAGCTCTGCTCGCGCAAGGTAAATTGATCAACCAGCTCTTCGTCACTAAAAACCGTATTACCAACAATATTAATACGCTTAATGTTGGTAACTTTGCCTTCGTCGATATCAATCGTGATATCAACCCGGTTGCCAGGGCGCTCTTCCACTTTCGTGGTCATTTTTACGCCATAACGACCGTTGGAGTAATACTGATTGCGAATTTCTTGCTGTACTTGGTCTAACACTGCTTGGCGATAAATGCGCCCCTCGGCCAAACCAATACCATCGAGGTTTTTCTTGAGTTCGTCGCCGCCTAATTTTTTAGCACCCTCAATTTCGAGTTTGCCAATGGTAGGACGTTCTTCCACCTTCACAATTAACGCCGCGCCTTCGCGGAATAACTCAATGTCATGAAAAAAGTCAGTGGAGTACAGCGCTCGAATAGCGGTTTGAACGGCGTCTTTGTCAATCGTCTCGCCGTAAGCGATCGGCAGGTAGTTCAGCACTGTGCCATCGGTCATGCGCTGCAGACCTTCAATTCTGATGTCTTCAACTTTAAACGGCTCGAACGCCGTAGCCATAATCGGCACGCAAAGTAGAAAACCAACCAAGACAGGTTTTACTTTTTTATAACCAAGTAGCGCAACGCAGCCTCGCAACGCGGCCGCAAAGACCAATTTCATAATCAGAATATTCTTGTAAAGTCGTTATAAAAGGCTAAGGCCATTAACAGCAGCAACAGTGCCAAGCCAATTCGCTGACCTGCTGCCTGAGTCTCCAGAGAAACGGGGCTGCCTTTAATTATTTCGAGTAGATAATACAGAAGATGGCCGCCATCCAGAATAGGTACGGGCAGAAGATTTAACACGCCCAAGCTAATACTGATAAGCGCCAAGTAGCCCAGATAGGCCGTTAGCCCTAACGCCAAGGTAGCACCAGCGCCCGCAGCAATCTGTACTGGCCCACCGATATTGTCCAAAGATGACTGCCCCATCAACATCTTGCCCAACATTCCTAATGTTAACCAAGACAGTGAACCGGTACGTTCAACGGCCAGACCCAGCGACTCCAACGGGCCGTATTGCAGCAATAGCTGGCGTTGGCGAATCGCCGCCTTAACGGCGTCATCCACGGTTGGCCCGATACCTGCAAAACCTGAATAGCGCGTTTCACCCGCCTGGTCGACCTCTTTACGGGCGGGAATCAGCGGCAATTGCAGCGGCTCGCCATCACGTAATACCGTGAGGGTTAACACCGTGTTCGGGTTATCTTGAATGATGGCCACCAACTCATTCCAAGTCGCCACCGGGGTGTCGTCAACTTGAGTAATTCGATCACCGACCTGCAAGCCGGCTTGCTCAGCCGCCCCGCCTGCTAAAATCATCCCCAACACGGTTGATAGCTCAGGCCGCCATACGACCAACCCCGCCTGCCGATCGACCGCTTCGGGCGCACCGACCAACGGCAAGGTAAAAGCTAAGGTTTGCCCTGCCCGATCAACGGTAATTTGCACGGAATCGTTGGTTAACGCGGACTCAATCAAATCTAAACGCAGCGCCTCCCAACTGTCCACCGGCGAACCATTGAGGCCGGTAACCAGATCACCGCTTTGTAGCCCAGCTACCGCAGCTGGCGTATCTGCCTCAATCCGTCCTAATTCCGGTCGAGTCGCGTCAACCCCGAGCATGAACACTAACCACCAAGCGACAATAGCAAACAGAAAGTTAGCCGCCGGACCCGCCGCCACAATGGCAATGCGTTTCCATACCGATTGGGTATTAAAAGCTAAGTGCCGCTCGGCTGCATCGACTGGGGCTTCGCGTTCATCCAACATCTTGACGTAGCCACCTAAGGGAATAGCAGCAAGTTGGTATTCAACACCATCCTTACCGGTTTTCTGCCACAGCGGCTTGCCAAAACCGACCGAAAAACGCAGCACCTTTACACCACACCACCGTGCCACCTGGAAATGGCCGTATTCATGTACCGCCACTAACAAGCCAATCGCCAGCGCAAAACCTAATAGGGACAATAAGATAGACATATTTCTGCGGGTAAAAGTTAAGCGGCTTGGTAAGTCCGTTGGCTACATCTCGCAGCCATCAAAAAAACAACACATTAGTTACTTGCGAGCTGTAGCGCCAACTGCTGAGCCAACGCTCTGGCTTCGGCGTCCACGCTCAATAACGCCTCAAGCGTATCGTGCGCTTCAGTCGACCAATTTTTCGCGGCCAACACGCCGCTCACAATATTCGGTATCTCGGTAAATCCGACTCGTGCTTGTAAAAACAGTTCAACCGCAATTTCATTCGCGGCGTTTAACGCCGCGGGCGCAGCGCCACCGGCCTGCGAAGCTTGCCGCGCTAAACCCAAACAAGGAAACCGCTCTTGATCCGGTGGATAAAATTCGAGCTGCGCGATTTGCGTGATATCAAACGCGCCAACGCCAGACTCAATTCGCTCTGGCCACGCCAAGGCATGGGCAATCGGCGTTCGCATATCGGCATGCCCTAGCTCTGCTAATACCGAACCGTCACAGTATTCCACCATAGAATGCACTGTGCTTTGTGGGTGCACAACCACATCTACTTGGTACTCCGGGCAATCAAACAACCAGCAAGCTTCAATGACCTCTAAGCCCTTATTCATCATAGTGGCAGAGTCGACCGAAATCTTGGCGCCCATCGACCAGTTGGGATGAGCAACCGCTTGTGCTGGCGTCACCTGACGCATTGCCTCTGCCGTCCATTCCCTAAAGGGTCCACCAGAAGCGGTAAGCAGGATACGGCGCACACTCGCGGGCCCGTTGGGCTGAGCATGAGGCCAACATTGAAATACCGCGTTATGTTCACTATCAATCGGCAATAAGGTCGCACCCGCATCACGCACGGTATGCATAAATAGTTCGCCGGCCACGACCAATGATTCTTTGTTGGCCAACAACAAACGTTTGCCAGCCTGCGCGGCAGCTAAGGCAGACGGCAACCCTGCCGCTCCCACAATGGCCGCCATCACAGCATCAACCGAATCCAACTGTGCCAGCTCAACCAGCGCATCAGACCCGGCCAAAACTTCAACCTGCAAACCCGCGGTTTGTACCAAACTCGATAACGACTGCGCACTATCAGGATCGGCCATAGCAACATAACGCGGCTGAAACTGCTGTACTTGCGACCAAAGGCCATCGACATCCCGATTAGCCGCTAATACCTCCACCTCGAACGCGTCGGGGTTGCGACTAACAACATCCAGTGTGCTTTTGCCAATACTGCCCGTTGAGCCAAAAATGGCTAATGAAGTGCGAGATGTCTGCATTGAGGAAGTCGTGGTGGGCTAGGCCATTCCCAACAAAATCATACCCAACCACCAGAGTGGTGCCGCTGCCATGGTGGAATCTAAGCGATCGAGAATACCACCGTGGCCAGGGAAAATATTGCCGCTGTCTTTCAGTGCCACAGCGCGTTTAAACATGCTTTGGGTAAGATCACCGACGATAGACATGGCCACCACTGCCATCGCTAGGATGACAAATTTCCAAAGCTCTGCACCCAATTGGAAGTACCAGGCCCCGACCGCGGCGACCGCAGCTGAAAACAACACGCCACCGGCAACACCCTCCCAGGTTTTACCCGGGCTCACCTTAGGTGCCAATTTGGTTTTGCCAAACAAACGGCCACCAACATAACCACCGACATCAGCGCCCCAAACCAAGAAGAATAGAAACAGAATACGTTCAGGGCCTTGCTGGCCACCATGAATGTCGACCAACACTAATGCCGACGGCACCAGTACAAACAAACCTACCCAAGGGGTACGGCCGCGCCACCCAGCAGTAATTGGATCAAAGCCTTGTGGGTAAGTCAGCACCCAACGCAGTGCCAATAACCACCAAGCAGCGGTAATCAACAACACCGGCAAGCGTAATACATCGCCAAACTGAGCTACCGCAATACAAGACAACAAAATCAGAATGACATAAGTCGCCTTCGCTGCACCGCTATCCTTTTGCATGAAAGCGGTCCATTCCCAAGCGCCTAAGGCCCAAACAGCCGCGATGATATATCCCAGGTTTCCTGTTGGCAGATAAAAGATGGCTGCAATTACCGGTGGTAAGAGAACCAAAATAGTGATTACGCGTTGCCAGAACATCCTAGTGTATTTCCCCGACTCTTTATTATTCTGCTGCCAGCTTAGCCAAGCTGTTCACCGGTTTTACCGAAACGCCGTTGACGCGTCGCAAACCAATCAACTGCCTCTTGCATTGCTGCCTCATCAAAATCTGGCCATAGCGTAGCTGAAAAATACAGCTCTGAATACGCCAAACCCCAAAGCAAAAAGTTACTGATGCGGCTTTCGCCCCCAGTGCGGATAAATAAATCCGGATCTGGCACGCCACGACTGTAAAGATGGCTCGCAATGGTTTCTTCAGTAATGGCTTCTGGTTGTAATGCGCCCGCTTTGACTTGCTCGGCCAACTGGCGGCTCGCCCGCACAATTTCTGCGCGACCACCGTAGTTAAGTGCGAGCTGAACAGTGAGCCTACGGCCAGTGGCAGTGACTTCTTGCGAGTGATGCATTTGTGCCTGCAGCTTGTTGCTAAAGCGAGACCAGTCGCCAATAAAACGCAAACGAATGCCATTTTCTTGCAACTTAGGTAGCTCATCGTTGAGCGCCGTCGCAAACAGCTCCATCAAGCCGTTGACTTCATCTTCAGGCCGCGACCAGTTTTCGGTACTAAAGGCGAACAGCGTCAATACATCAATATCCGCATGGCGGGCACAGTATTCGACCGTTTTCCGCGCCGCACTACGGCCAGCACGATGCCCCGCAACGCGAGGCATGAAGCGCTGTTTGGCCCAGCGCCCGTTGCCATCCATGATCACGGCAACATGTTTTGGTGCTACAGACACAGAACTGCCTTGGCCTTATGCAATGGGTAACTTAAACCGCCATCAACTCTTTTTCTTTGCCAGCTAACACTTCATCCATCTCAGCGATAAAGCGATCGGTGATTTTCTGGATGTCGTCCTCGGCTTTGCGCGCTTCATCTTCGCCAAGCTCTTTCTCTTTCAACAGCTCTTTGATGTCGCCAATCGCGTCGCGGCGAATATTACGCACCGCTACACGGCCAGCTTCGGTTTCGGCACGCACAATGCGTACAAACTCTTTACGACGCTCTTCGGTCAAGGCCGGCATGGGAATGCGAATAACGTCGCCCGCGGTCATCGGGTTTAAGCCCAAGTCAGACACCATAATGGCCTTTTCAACCGCCTGCACCATGGTTTTTTCCCAGGGTGTTACCAGCAAGGTACGAGCGTCTTCAACGGTGACGTTAGCCACCTGAGTGATCGGTGTTTCGGCGCCGTAGTAATCCACTTTAACGTGCTCGATAAAGCTGGGATGGGCGCGACCCGTGCGAATCTTGGCGATCTCGCCACGTAGTGATTGCACACTCTTGCCCATACGGGTTTCGGCGTCTTGTTTAATCTCGTTAATCATGGAAGCGTCGTCCTAGTCGTCAAAGCCAATTTGGGTGCCAATATGCTCAGCACCATCAACAATAATATTTTTCATACCCTGCGGCTGACCCATATCGAATACCCGCAATGGCATCCGGTGATCGCGGCATAACACGACAGCAGTCTGATCCATCACCATTAGGCGGCGATCGAGTACTTCGTCGTAGGTTAGGAAGCTATAGCGCTCCGCATCAGGATTTTTCACCGGGTCATCGCTGTAAACGCCATCCACTTTGGTGGCTTTAAGCATCAGGTCAGCATTAATTTCTACCGCGCGTAAGCCAGCAGCAGAGTCGGTGGTAAAGAATGGGTTGCCGGTGCCGGCCGCAAAAATCACAATCCGGCCTTTTTCTAAGTGGCGAACGGCACGACGGCGAATGTAATCTTCGCAAACTTGGTTGATACGAACCGCCGACATCACACGCGCCGACATACCCTGCTTCTCAACCGCATCCTGCAACGCCAATGCATTAATAACCGTGGCCAACATGCCCATGTGGTCGCCAGTCACCCGATCCATTCCGCCTTGTGCTAAGCCCGCGCCGCGGAAGATGTTACCTCCACCCAGCACTACCGCCACTTGCACACCCGCATCCAAGACCTCTTTGATCTCAGCCGCTAAACGGTGAATGACATCGGGCTCAATGCCGTAGTCACCATCACCCATCAACGCCTCACCACTTAATTTGAGTAATACCCTTTTGTAAGCTGGCGTAGATTGAGTCATAGCTGGGCCTTTAGATTTATGTAGTGATGGCAAAAGTTGCCGAATTATACCGAGTTGCCCTGCGCTGCGGACACAAAAAAGCCAGCGCAAGCGCTGGCTTTTTATTAACCCCTAAAGTCGCTATCTAAAACAGCTAACTTACTAGGGTTTGATTGGCGTCCTCTAACAAGGCCGGCGTGGTTTTTATAAGCGGAGTGTACTTATTGTTACATGAGCATTATAAAAGCCGCGCCCAACGCCGTTAGAGGGCGCCAAGCGAAGCCGAAACTAAACCTGTGCAGCGGCAGCTACTTCAGCTAGGTAATCAGTCTCTTCAACCTCAATACCTTCACCTACTGCGTAACGCACAAACGCGGTTACTTCAGCGCCAGCGGCTTTAACAAGCTGCTCGATCTTCTGGTCAGTGTCTTTAATGAACGGCTGGCCGTATAGAGTCACTTCGTTAAGCTGCTTGTTTAGGCGGCCAGTAATCATTTTTTCAATGATTTCTGCAGGCTTGCCTGAATCAGCGGCTTGCTCAACCAAAATCTCTTTTTCCTTGGCAATGTAGTCAGGATCAATATCATTTTGGGTGATGTATAGCGGTGAGCTGGCAGTCACGTGCATCGCGATATCGCGAGCTAGCTCTTCGGTACCACCGGTTAGCGCCACAACGGCAACTAGCTGGCCCGCACCGTGGGTGTAGCTAGCAGTCACATCGCCATCAACGTAGTCAAAACGACGGATAGTCATGTTTTCGCCGATCTTGGCGACTAGACCACGACGCACTTCGTCTACGGTCCCACCTTTAATTTCAGCAGCCGCTAGCTCTTCTAGGCTCGCTAGACGGTTAGCCGCTAGCGCGCCCAACACTGCTTCTACGAACGCAGCAAACTCGTCGCCCTTGGCTACGAAGTCAGTTTCGCAGTTAACTTCCACTAGCACGACGCCAGTTTCAGTTTTGCCTGCCACTACCAAGCCTTCTGCGGCAACACGGCTCGCTTTTTTGTCAGCTTTAGCCATGCCAGCTTTACGCATGTTCTCGATCGCTAGCTCGATGTCACCATCAGTTTCGACCAAGGCTTTTTTACATTCCATCATGCCGGAGCCAGTACGCTCGCGGAGTTCTTTAACCAATGCAGCAGTAATTGCCATGATTAGTTACCTATCTATGTCAGATGTTAATAAGTGCGAGTTCTTGGCGCAGCACCACGGCCGCGCCAAGAACACTGAGAGCCAAATTACTCGGCTTTAGTTTCTTCTTTCGCTTCTTCAGCTGGGGCTTCTGCAGCCTCTTCAGCCGGTGCTTCAGCTTCTGCTTTCTTAGCAGGCGCTTTTTTCGCTTTAGGCTTAGCTTCTTCATCAGCTACTTGGTTAACCGGTACACGGTTAGCCTTGCCTTCTAGTACAGCGTCAGCCATGCCAGCAGCGTATAGGCGAATCGCACGGATCGCGTCATCGTTACCCGGGATAACAATGTCTACGCCATCAGGCTTGTTGTTGGTATCAACAACGCCAACTACTGGGATGCCCAGCTTGTTAGCTTCTGCGATAGAGATTTTTTCGTAACCTACGTCAATTACAAAGATAGCGTCTGGAAGACCACCCATCTCTTTAATACCGCCCAAGGTTTTGTTTAGCTTCTCGATTTCACGAGTCAGCATTAGGGCTTCTTTTTTGGTTACTCGAGAGAAAGTACCGTCTTGTTGTTGGGTCTCAAGCTCTTGCAAACGCTTGATTGACGCCTTGATGGTACGCCAGTTAGTGAGCATGCCGCCCAACCAACGGTGGTTTACATAAGGCATACCGCAACGCTCAGCTTCCTCACGGATCGCTGCGTTAGCAGAACGCTTAGTACCAACAAACAGTACTTTGCCACCATCACGTACTACGTCGCGAACCCAGTCGTATGCCTGATTGAACATCGGCAGGGTTTCTTCGAGGTTGATGATGTGAATTTTGTTACGCGCACCGAAAATGTACGGTGCCATTTGAGGGTTCCAGTAGCGGGTCTGGTGACCAAAGTGGACACCAGCTTCCAGCATCTGGCGCATGCTGATAGCAGAAGGCATTGAATTTTCTCCTTCGGGTTAAAAACAAACCTGCAACACCCCTATCGCAACCGCCAACCAACCTAGTTGAACGGCACCCAGCGACAGGTAAAACAGTGCAGGCGGAATAAATACCCTTACGGGCGGCGCGCTTTATACCAAAAACACCGTAGCGACTCAAGCCAAAACCGCTAAACGGCCGAAAACTTAGCGAAATCGACCCGAATAAATTAGAATGCGCCCTCTTCTACGGCCTAGCGCTTAATTAGGCCACCCAATTAATCGATTCGGTTTACAGCCGTCACTCAGCCTACGAGATTGCTAGCAACGCCCATGGCCGCCACTATCAAAACGCCCGAAGAACAAGAAAAAATGCGCGTAGCCGGCAAGCTCGCCGCCGACGTACTCGACATGATTACCCCGCATGTAGTGGCCGGTGTTACCACCGAAGAGCTAGACAAGATTTGCCACGATTACATCGTTAACGTGCAAGACGCCATTCCAGCGCCGCTTAATTACAAAGGCTTTCCTAAGTCGATCTGCACCTCGGTTAACCATGTGGTGTGTCACGGCATTCCTGGCCCCAAAAAGCTCAAGCGCGGCGACATTATTAATATTGATGTCACCGTGATTAAAGACGGCTATCACGGCGATACCAGCAAAATGTTCGCTATCGGCAAAGTCCCTATCCCGGCGCAAAAAGTCATGCGCGTGGCTTGGGAAGCGATGTGGGCCGGTATTGATCTGGTTAAACCCGGCGCCCGTTTGGGCGATATTGGTTACGCCATCCAAAAGCACACCGAATCCAATCATTGCAGCGTCGTGCGCGACTTCTGTGGCCACGGCATTGGTGCCAACTTCCATGAAGACCCGCAGGTACTGCACTACGGCAAACCTCGTAGCGGTTTCACCTTGGAAGAAGGCATGTGCTTTACCATCGAACCCATGGTGAATGCAGGCCGCCCCGAAACCAAAGTGCTACCCGACGATTGGACCGCCGTGACTCGAGACCACTCGATGTCCGGCCAATGGGAACACACCTTGCTAGTGACCGCCGACGGTTACGAAGTACTGACCTTCCGCAGCGACGAGCAACCGCCCAAATTTGTACGTAACTTCAAAGCTGCTCAATAGACCGCTAATCACGCTAAACCGATATGAATATCACGCTGCCAGATTTCGACTTTTCGCCCTTGCACGCTGACGGCAGCGTCACCAGCTTCAAACAATTTATTGCCGAGCAAAGCCAGCGATTAGAAGACCTATTTGAACCGCAAGAACGCTGCGAAACGATTGTTTACGGCCGCGCGGCGCTGATCGACGGCGTGCTACAAGCCATCTGGCAAAAGTTCTGTGCCGAACATGAATCCGGCTTAGCGCTACTTGCGGTAGGCGGTTATGGCCGCGGTGAATTACATCCCGCATCAGATGTCGACATCCTAATCTTGCTGGGCCAAGAAGACGACGAACCTTACCGCGAAGCGTTAGAAGGTTTGGTGACCTTTCTCTGGGACATCGGCCTCGATATCGGCTCCTCGGTGCGCTCTCTCAAAGACTGCACCCGCGAAGCCGCCAAAGACATCACCATTGCCACCAACTTAATGGAAGCTCGCCACCTGGCAGGCGACGGCGAGCTGATTGGCGAAATGGCAAAGGCCATCAGCACCAAAAAGATTTGGCCGGTGAAAGAATTCTTCCTAGCCAAGCGCGAAGAGCAACAACAACGTTACGAACGCTTTCAAAACTCGGCTTTTAAAGTTGAGCCCAACCTAAAAGAAAGCCCCGGCGGCCTGCGCGATATTCAAATTATTGAGTGGGTTGCTAAGCGCTATTTCGACGTCGACGGCATGGCCGGCCTCAAGCTCCAAGGTTTTCTTACCGAAGACGAATACCAGTCCTTAATGGACGCGCGCGAATACCTCTGGCGTGTGCGCTGGGCCTTACACGTGCTACTCGGCCGCGGCGAAAACCGCCTGCGCTTCGACCACCAGGTAAAACTGGCCGAACAATTTGGTTACGACGACAAAAACGGCCGCCCCGCCGTAGAACACTTTATGCAGGTGTACTACCGCACGGTAATGCTGGTAGACCGTGTGTCAGAAATGCTGCTGCAGCTGTTTAACGAAAACATTCTGCAGGCAGATGAAGACTCCACCCCAGTGCCGATTAACCCTCGCTTCCAAATCGTGCGGGGGTATATCGAAGTGGCTCACGACAAGGTGTTCCTTGAACGCCCACTGGCGCTGCTAGAAGTGTTCTACCTGATTCAGCAGCGGCCAGAAATCAAAGGTGTGCGCGCCAACACCATTCGCCTGATTCGCAAATACCGCGAGCTGATTGACGACAAATTCCGCCACGACATTCGCAGCCGCAGCCTGTTTATGGACATGCTGCGCCAGCCGCGCGGTATCACCCACGAATTCCGCCGGATGAATCGCTATGGCATTTTGGCGCGCTACATCCCCGCCTTCCGCGGCATTGTGGGCCAGATGCAGTTCGACATGTTCCACGCCTACACCGTAGACGAACACACCCTTATGGTGCTGCGCAATTTGCGCCGCGTGAGCGTGCCCGAGTTCGCCCACGAACTGCCCTACGTGAGCGAAATCACCAAACGCATTCCTAAGCCAGAATTGCTTTACCTTGCCGGTATTTTTCATGACATCGGCAAAGGCCGCGGCGGCGACCACTCCGAGCTAGGCGCCGTGGATGCCCGTGAATTCTGCGAACTGCACGGCCTGAGCGAAGAAGACACCAACTTGGTGGCTTGGTTAGTCGACAGCCACTTGCTGATGTCGATGACCGCGCAACGCAAAGATATTTCCGACCCCGACGTAGTGAACGACTTTGCCCAAAAAATGGGCACGCGGGAAAACCTGGACTACCTATTCCTACTCACCACCGCCGACATTCGCGGCACCAACCCTGAGCTATGGAATGGCTGGCGTCAGTCACTACTGTTTGAGCTACATAAACTCACCGCGCGTGCGCTGGAGCAAGGCCTAGCCAACAAGCTATCTGAGAAATCACTAATTGAAGAAGCGCAGAATCATGCGCTGTACTTGCTAAGCAAAAACGGCTTCCCGGCCCAACGCGCCGAGAATATTTGGGAACGCCACCACAGCGAATACTTCCTGCGCAATACGCCATGGGAAATTTACTGGCACACCCAAGTGATCGCCAATGCTGGTAAAGAACATCTACCCATCGTGGCGGTAAAAGAAGTATTTGAACGCGGCGGCAGTACCGTGCTGGTGTACACCTACGACCGCGATTATCTGTTTGGCCATATTTGCGCCTGCTTAGATCAGCTCAACCTCAACATTCTCGACGCCCGTATTCACGACACTACCGACGGTATGACCGTGTGCAGCTACGTAGTGGTTGAAGACAATGGCAAAGGCGTGGATAGCATCGAGCGCGAGCTAGAAATTGTCGCCAATATGAACGACGCCCTAGCCCAAGACGCCAGCTGCCCAATTCCAGTGAATCGTCATGCGCCTCGCCAGCTGAAAATTTTCAATATCCAAACTGAAGTCAGCTTCCAGCAAGACAGCCGCAACAACCGCACTGCGCTCACCTTGTTTAGCGCCGACCGCCCTGGCCTGTTATCAAAAGTGGGCTATGTGTTCCAGAAATACGGCGTCATTATCCAAAACGCCAAGATTGGCACCGTGGGCGAACGCGCCGAAGACGTGTTCTTTATTACCGACCGCGAGCGCCAACCAATCACTGACCTCGATTTACAAGAATCCTTACGCGAAGCGCTGGTAGAAGAACTCGACAGCGCCCAGCAGGCTGCTTAAACCCGCACTGCATAGACTATGAATCCAGCTATTTCGCAACTACACCCTTACCCCTTTCAAAAACTAGAAAAACTGCTTGCCGAAAAACCGTGGCAAGGCTCAGAAAGTGGCATGGGCGGCCCTATTCGCCTGACCATTGGTGAGCCGCGCCATGCGCCGCCACAGTTTGTGCTGGATATTTGGCAAAACGCGCTGCCAGAAGTCGCCAAATACCCCACCACGGTGGGTATTCCAGAACTGCGCCAAGCCATTAGCCAATGGCTGCAACAGCGCTTTGGCGCCAGCGTTAGCCCTAGCAACCAAATTCTGCCGGTTAATGGCACCCGCGAAGCGCTATTCGCCTTCGCCCAAGCGCTAATCGATAACAGCCAAGCCAACCCCTTGGTGGCTAGCCCCAACCCCTTCTACCAAATCTACGAAGGCGCTGCCCTACTTGCCGGAGCCAAGCCCTACTTCATTAACTGCGATGAAACCGGCTTACCCGACATTAGCAACGTGGCCGATAACGTGTGGGATGACGTACAACTGCTGTATGTGTGCTCGCCCGGCAACCCCACCGGCGCCGTCGTCAGCAAAGCGCAGTGGCAAACCCTGATTGCGTTAGCCGACAAACATGACTTTGTGATTGCCGCCGACGAATGCTATTCCGAAATTTGGTGTGACCAGCCGCCCATCGGCTTGCTGCAAGTGTGTGCTGAAATAGGTCGTACCGACTTTGCGCGCTGCGTGGTATTCCACTCGCTCAGCAAGCGCTCTAACCTGCCCGGTTTGCGTTCGGGCTTTGTGGCAGGCGACGCCAACCTGCTCGCCCAGTTCTTGAAGTACCGCACCTATCACGGCTGCGCCATGGCCATTCCCACCCAGCTAGCCAGCATTGCGGCCTGGGGTGACGAAAGCCATGTGGAGGAAAAACGCGCCCTATACCGCGAAAAGTTTGCCCGCGTAGTAGAAATTCTTAGCCCGGTGATTCAGGTAAAACAACCTGATGCCAGCTTCTACCTATGGCCGCAGCTAGGCGATATTTGCAATGGCGACGACGAAGCCTTTGCCCAAGGCTTACATGCCGAAGAAGGCGTAACCGTACTGCCCGGCAGCTACCTCTCGCGAGACACCGAAACCGGCAACCCGGGTGCTGGCCACGTGCGTATATCACTGGTGGCTAGCGTAGAAGAATGTGTAACTGCGGCTGAAAAAATCAAACGCTTTATTCAGGCCCAAGCGGGCAAATAAGCCAGCCCGTTAACTAAGCGCAATTAGGGCCTGATTTTGCGGCCCAAATCTGCGAAAATGCGCGGCTGTATTAATGATTGTTGGCAATGGGCGCGTTTAATGCTGCCCTGCATGGCTTGGGCAGTGGCTTAAGCAAGCTGTCACAGTCCTTTAGCTAAGCTATGCAAGTAGCCAGCCAATCACCATCCCCTATCAGGATAAAAACCTTTACTGGAGTGTGCCTTGAGCAACCTGCAAAACATTATTGAAGAAGCCTTTGAGCGCCGTGCCGACATTACCCCGAGCAATGTAGACGCACAAACCAAAGACGCCATCAACGAAGCCATTATGCTGCTCGACAGCGGCCAAGCTCGCGTAGCCGAGCGTGTGGGCGACACCCAAGAATGGAAAGTAAACGAGTGGCTGAAAAAAGCGGTATTGCTTGGCTTCCGGATTGAAGACAACGCCCCTATCGACGCTGGCTACACCAAGTTTTACGACAAAGTGCCAATGAAATACGCCGATTGGACTGCCGAGCAGTTCAAAGCCTCTGGCACCCGCGTAGTACCCGACGCCATTGTGCGTAAAGGTTCATTCATTGCGGAAAACACCGTACTGATGCCTTCTTACGTCAACATCGGCGCTTATGTAGATAGCGGCAGCATGGTAGACACCTGGGCCACCGTGGGCAGCTGCGCGCAAATTGGTAAAAACGTACACCTATCCGGTGGCGTAGGCATTGGTGGCGTACTCGAGCCGCTACAAGCCAGCCCAACCATTATTGGTGACAACTGCTTTATCGGCGCTCGCTCAGAAGTGGTAGAAGGCGTAGTAGTTGAAGACAACTGCGTAATCTCAATGGGCGTATACATCGGCCAAAGCACCAAAATCTTCGACCGCGAAACCGGCGAAGTCCATTACGGCCGCGTACCAGAAGGTTCGGTTGTGGTATCTGGCAACCTGCCAAGCAAAGACGGCAGCTACAGCTTGTACTGTGCCGTAATTGTGAAAAAAGTAGACGCCAAAACCTTGAGCAAAACCGGTCTGAACGACCTATTGCGCTCAATCGAAGACTAAGCGCTACCACACCAACCTGCCTGCAAGGGAGCGCGGGCAGGTTGGACGCCTTAAGCACAGGCAATACTCTCTGGGGGAATAATGAAGCTTTACGGCATACCGAATTGCGACACCGTAAAAAAAGCACGCAAATGGCTAGAAGCCAACGATATTAACTACGAGTTTCACGACTATCGTAAAGATGGCGTGGACCCCGCATGGCTAACCGAGCGTTGTAACGAACACGACTGGGACAAAGTCCTCAACCGTCGCGGCACCACCTGGCGTCAACTGCCAGACGATGTAAAAGCCGACGTTAACGCCGACAAAGCCATCAAACTGATGCAGGCCAACCCGGCCATGATTAAACGCCCCCTACTTGGGCCGCTAGATCAATCTAACAACCGCTATCTGTTAGGCTTTAAAGCCCAGCAATACCAAGAAGAACTACTGTGAGCGCCACTCTCGATCTAACTAAAGAACTCATTAGCCGCCCTTCCGTCACCCCCGACGACGCCGGCTGCCAGCAACTGATTGCTGAGCGCCTTGAGAAAATTGGCTTTACGATCGAGAACCTACGTTTTGGCGAGGTAGACAACCTTTACGCCACCTACGGCGACCCGCAGGGCCCTACCCTTATGTTCTTGGGCCATACCGACGTAGTGCCCAGCGGCCCTGCCGAGGCATGGCAAACCCCACCATTTGAGCCTACTGAAAAAGACGGCATGCTCTACGGCCGTGGCGCCGCTGATATGAAAGGCTCGGTTGCCGCTATGGTTACCGCGTTTGAAAGCCTACTAGCCGACCAACCCACTATTAACGGCCGCATTGCCCTGCTGCTTACGTCAGACGAAGAAGGCATTGCTCAAGACGGCGTTAAGAAAGTCGCCCAAGTATTCCAAGAGCGTGGCGAAAACATCACTTGGTGCCTAGTGGGCGAACCCAGCAGCACCAACCAACTGGGCGACGTAGTAAAAAACGGCCGCCGTGGATCACTTACCGGCTACCTCACCGTAAAAGGCGTGCAAGGCCATGTGGCCTACCCGCACCTAGCCAACAACCCAGCTCATTCAGCTGCCGCAGCATTAGCAGAACTGGCCGCCACCACCTGGGACAACGGTAACGACTTCTTCCCGCCCACCAGCTTCCAAATCTTCGACCTACACATGGGAGACGGCACCACTAACCTAGTGCCCGGCGAGCTAAAAACTGGCTTTAACTTCCGCTACTGCACCGAAAGCAGCCAAGACAGCCTAAAAACCCGCGTACTAGAAATTCTGGATCAACACGATTTTGAATACGAAATCCGCTGGCACCTGTCTGGCGAACCCTTCCTCACCAGCACCGGCAAACTGATCGAAGCAGCCCAAAGTGCTATCAAAAACGTAGTGGGCATCGACACCGAACTCTCCACCGCCGGCGGCACCTCCGACGGCCGCTTTATCGCCCCACTCGGCGTAGAAGTGCTAGAACTCGGCCCCATTAACGCCACCATTCACAAAATTGACGAATGCGTGAGTATTGAAGCGTTAGATCAACTCAGTGCCATCTATGCCCAACTGGCTAAAGCGCTAGTCGAATAAGTCTAACCAATCGGCGATCGTTTCGGTGGCCACCCTACTGCCAGACGGCGGAGACAAGCATCGTTGAAGGCCTCAGCCAAAGCAGCTTGCTCAACCCATTTACGAAAGCGCTTAATCCAATTTACATAAACCGGTTCGTTCGCATTGCTGCGTGTAGTACACAACTCGTTTCGTATACGGTAACCGAGCGTAGTGCGCTCAGCAGGACTTAAGATAGGCATGAACAGCTCCCCAAAAACCACCCAAGGAAAGTTTGCTGCATATATGCCTGTAGTTCGTATAACTACCCCAAATACGGCACTTATAGCCATGATGGCGCATAATTAGCGTTACATTACTTGCTGCAGGCTATGCCGATGAATGAACCGACTACTCATACCATAAAAACTGCTATTTCCGCGCATAAAGGAGATAATTTTCAAAGGTTGTTGGAGGTCTATGTTTGGCTGATTCTCTCTGTGTTGGTCTCGATTCGCCCGTTTTTCGATGTCGCGCTTAAGCAAGCATCTCCAGAAGATGTAATTCAATATTATGTTCGGTCTCCGCTATTATTTACTTCCTTGCTTATCTGCCTTTTTCCTTTCATCTATCGGTTGATATTTGGGAGGTATCCACTCGAGTCAATTCGACATTCGCGATTAAAGGGACCCCAGTCAACTAAAATCGGGAGTCAAAGCTCCGTAAATTTGGAACAGTCAGCCCGGCCAGGTTCTGCTAGTCCTAATATTGCCGCTGACGAGGCTGCATCGTTACTCTGGCATCTGGCAGAGAAATCTGCTGTTACTGCAAAGGGAATATATTCAAGGTCTGGCGTGTACTTGCTTATCGGGGTGCTCGTTGCATTTTCAGGACTTGCGTTCTTTTACGTACAGAGCTCGCCCAGTCTGGAGTCATTAAGTTTATCCGACAAAGCCCTTCAACTGGCTCCACAATTTGGGATATTGTTTTTTATCGAGTTCATTGCGTTTTTCTTTCTAAGGCAGTACCGCTCTGCGATGGACGAGTTTCGCTACTACGAAGCCGTCCAGCGGCGGCGAGAGGAGCTGGCCATCATGGTGAAAATCAACTGTGAGAGCGATACGCCTATCTCGTTAGAAACCATCCTAAAAGATGGCATGTTCTATTCTTCTGTCGGCGTTCTTGCTAGCGGGCAATCTACCGAAATTCTTGAGGGTCGCAAGCTTGAAAAGCACGATATGGAACTCTTTGGCAAGCTGTTGCAGGTCGTCAGCGCCAAGAGCAAGTAACCTAACGTAGCCGCCGGTTGTTTCCTGAGGTTGAGTAATGCGAGAAGTCACACGCCGCCAGTTCGATGCATACTGCTATGCCCGGCAGCCTATGATCAGAGAGCTAGCTGACGAAGTCGCTTGGTTTGAGGCTTTTGACCGGAAGATTCTTGCGACGATTACGTTCGACAAAATTGACTCAGATTACGGTTACGTCATATTAGCCCGCGATGTGAGGAAAATGTTTAGGTGTGTCGAGGTCAGCGCAACATGGTCAGCAACTCGCGAAGAAGCAATCGAATTGCTCCGACGCGATGTCGAGAAATACGAAAATGATGGCCAGAACGTCTACCCTCAGGGCGATGAAAAGGATGCGCCTTATGAAATATTTGTACCGGTTGTAGTCGATGACGACCTGCACCCATATTTCCGAGCTCTGATTTCGGAGCCAAGATTCGAGGCCGCGCGCAACCTAATCCGTGAAATCGTATATAGCTACAAGGATCCGGACGGGCATTACATTCGCGAATTTCAGACTAATGGTTTTGATGCACGGCTCTGGGAACTCTACCTCTACGTATTTCTGTACCAGGAAGGCTTCGAATTTATTCATGGCGAACCCTCTCCGGATTTTCATCTTTCGAGACGCGGCGATGAGATCTTAATAGAGGCCGTTACCGTGAACCCGGGCCAAAATCCGAGTAGGCCCGACGCAAGCCCGCCCCAGAATCACGAGGAAACGCTCGCGCTAACGAATGACTATCTACCAATCAAATTCGGCAGCCCTTTGTACTCGAAACTTCAGAAGAAGTACTGGGAGAAGGAGCATGTTGAGGGGAAGCCTCTTATCATCGCCATTCATGACTACCACATGCCTGGGTCGATGACTTGGTCTCGTGTTGGGTTGTCTGAATATCTCTACGGTGTCCGCACGCGCCTCGGAGAAGATGAGAATGGCAATGATGTTCCTATCGTCGACCATATCGATCAGCACGAATGGAACGGAAAAATTATCCCATCCAATTTTTTTGCTCAGCCTGATGCTGAGAATATTAGTGCTGTGCTCTTCAGCAATGCAGCCACGATTACGAAGTTCAACCGCATGGGGAAACTAGCCGGGTTAGGAAGTAAAGACGTGAAGCTTCTCAGGAGTGGGATCATGTCCAACCCAGACCCAAGTGCGCTACGGCCGCTGCGGTTCACTAAGGATGTGGATGACGATGACTACGAGGAAACTTGGTCAGACAGTATCGTGATGTTCCATAACCCGAGAGCAAAGGTTCCGGTGGATCCAGCGTCGTTTCCTAATATCACTCATCTTTGGTTTGATGAGACTACAGCAAAGTGGTTAGGAATTCAGCAGCCGTATGATGTGCTGTCGTCGGTTACATTTGTAGTGAGTAGTGATGGAGGCAGAGCGCAAGAGCAAACGGAAACATAACAAATTACTGCAGGTGACGAGAACCGTGGAAGGTCAGCTCAAGTTCCTATTTCTCAACGTCAACGAATTATTGAAGCACGGCGAAAAACTGGTAAGCGATTTTTGGCTTGGTCAGGATTGATGAGGCGTGGAAGGAAATGCCGGCTTACGCTTTTGTATATGGTTTGAGTTCGGTAACCCTCTTACTTACCAGCAAGACCTCTCTGATGGTGCCGCTCTCGACATCTTTGAAGGTGCCGTGGCTTTTAAGAAGAACTCACCAGATGCCACTGATAACCTAATTTTTCTTCAGCTATATAGCGATATATGTGCCCAAGAATTACTGTGAACCTCTTTCGAACACTTCAACACTATAAAAAACAAAATTACAGATTTTACGATTCAGTTTCCAAATCAAATTATTGCCAACTTTGTCATCTTGGGGGTTACGCTTAGCTGCCAAACCAGCTATCTAACATGCAACAACCGTAGAAGCAGCACAATGAAGTTAGCTGTTAACTCTAAACATCTATCCAGCCGTCACAAGATCATAAGCTTCCCGCGCTCGCCTAATCACTTCGTGGTTCTCATCAGCCCAAGAGATTAGCCCATACAAAGGCTTGATTAGCTCACGGCCCAAGTCCGTTAACGCATATTCCACTCGCACGGGTACTTCTGGGTAAACCGTTCGGCTGACATAGCCATCCCGTTCTAAATCTCTTAGCGTTTGCGTAAGCATTTTTTGCGAGATGCCTTCTACCCGTCTTTTGATGGAGTTAAAGCGGTCAGCTTCGTCTACCAAGGCGAATAACACCAAGATCGACCATCTATCACCAATTTGGGCGATCACATTGCGTATTGGGCAGTTAGTGTCATTTTTAAATACCCTTCTTTCTGCCTGATTTTGTGTTGCCATTGGTTCGTCCTTAAAGCGTTATTACACAGTTAATGCGGTTACCAATAGGTAACTAAGCACCATACAAGTGCCTTATTGTATGGTTAGTATACAAAATATACCATTCACATTCGTCATCCATTTTTACGCCCGCCAACCCGCTTTCAGGTTGGCATTAAGGAGAAGAATCATGTGGAAAGTAATTGCTATCGCCGTTTTACTAGTTGGCTGCGGAAATAACGCACAAGACCAAGTTGCTAGCCCAAAGCCAGTCATTGAATTTGAAAACTTGCAGCGTGATAGTTGGACCGCACAAGAACAAGCCAACGTGGCGCTGGTGTCGGAGTTTGTGCAGCTAATGATGAATAATCACGACTTCGACCGCGTATTAGAGCAGCACAACAACGATTCCTACGTGCAACACAACCGCAACTTGCCCGATGGAATTGAGGGTTTAGTTGGGTTCCTCCAAAAATTTGTAACCGACTACCCCGCCTATTCCTACGATGTAAAACATATTTATGCCGACGGCGAATTTGTGGTGTTTCATTCACACGCCACGCTGAAGGCAGAAGATCGCGGCAATGACCAAAAAGGCATGAACATTATCGACAGCTGGCGAGTGAAGGATGGCCGCATTGTTGAGCATTGGGATGCAATTCAGCCGCTGGACATGATGATGCGAGTCTACGTACTGCTCAGCGGCGGCGACATCCGTAATGACAATGGCGTCTTTTAGCGATAGCTCCCATACTAAGCTTGTACAACCCGTGTGAAGTGCAGTGACTAAAACAATGACTAATGGGAGAACTACATGACACAGGAAAAACTGGTCCGCGCCACGCTTTGGCTTAGCCTTCCATTCAACCTAATCGCCGCCTATGCGGTTGGTTGCCCCAATTCCGCGATTGGGGAGTTATTGCAACTGCCCGGCAATGTACCGGCGGTATACGCCTACTTGCTGGCTTATTTGATTGCCTTGTTTGGTTTGCTATACGGCTTTATGGCTCAACAAACTGAAATAAGCCGGCCACTGCTGTTTGCTGGCGTCGTAGGCAAGGCCGGTGTATTCGTTATTTTGGGTTGTTTGTGGTTGAGCGACCAAGCCGCCTTCCCCACCTTTTTAATCACCTGGGGCGATTTAGGCTTTGCTGCCATCTGGGGTAGCTGGCTTTGGAAAGGCAACGGTTAATAGCACTAGCGCTCGGCAGAAATCAGCCTAGAATAGGGCTGAATTCTCTGCAAGGCCGCTGCTGCCATGGAACTGATTACTGACCCACAAATTTGGGTTGCCTTTCTTACGCTAACCGCGCTCGAGTTGGTGTTGGGAATCGACAACATCGTTTTTATTTCCATTCTGGCCGACAAGCTTCCTGATCAGCAACGCATATTCGCGCGACGTGTCGGGCTGTTTTTAGCCATGTTTATGCGAATTGGTTTGTTGTTTGTGCTGTCTTGGCTGGTGGGCCTCACTGCGCCGTGGATCACGCTTTTTGCCCAAGAAATTTCGGGCCGCGATCTCATATTGATTGTTGGCGGCGTGTTTTTATTGTGGAAAAGCACAAAAGAAATTCACCAGCTGCTGGAAGGCGAAAAAGGCGTTAGCACCTCCACTGTAAAGTCCACGCTTAGCGCCGTTATTATTCAGATTGTGCTGATTGACGCGGTTTTCTCGCTCGACTCCATCATCACCGCCGTTGGCATGGTGGACCATATTGAAGTGATGATTGCTGCAGTCGTGGTGTCGGTGGCTTTGATGATGATTTTTGCCGAACCCATCGGCAACTTTGTATCCGCCCACCCCACCGTAAAAATGCTCGCGCTGGCTTTTTTGTTTTTGATTGGCGTGGTGCTTATCGCCGAAGGCTTAGACCACCATATCCCGAAAGCTTATGTTTACTTTGCAATGGCGTTTTCACTCGCCGTTGAAATGCTGAACCTGCGTTCCCGCAAAGCCAAGGGCCAAGCTGTGGCGCTCAATACGCCTTACGAGTCGTAATATGTCTGGTCACCTAGCAGTGCAACAGCTGTCGCCCACTAAAAAGGCCCCAAGATGATCGACTTCGTCGCCACCTTTATTTTCTTTTTCGCGGTCATTGACCCCATCGGTACCGTACCGGTATTTATTGCGGTTACCAGAGGTTATACGCCCGAGCAGAAGCGCAAAATCGCTTTTATCGCCACCTTAGTCGCGGCGGCGATTTTGTTGTTTTTCGCCGTGGTAGGTGAGCTGCTTTTAACCGCCATGGGCATTCCGCTGTCGGCCTTTCAAATTGCCGGCGGTATTGTCTTGTTTCTATTCGCGCTGTCTATGATCTTTGGCGAGAGTAAGCCGGAAGAAGAGATCCGCATCGCTGAAGACCACCACGAAACCGCGATATTTCCACTGGCTGTGCCATCCATCGCTGGCCCTGGTGCTATGCTGGCGTGCGTGCTGCTCACGGAAAATGCCCGCTTCAACCTGTGGGAGCAAATGCAAACCGTGTCGATGTTAATGGTGGTGTTGGTGATTAACCTGCTGTTAATGCTGGCGGCGTCTTACGTGCATCGGCTTATTGGCAATGCTGGCGCTAGCGTCATCAGCCGAGTCATGGGCTTGGTGCTGGCGTCGGTCGCTGTCACCAATGCTTTAGCGGGTTTTAAAGCCTACTTCGCTATATAACCGTGCCGTTATTCAGCGTTGAGCGGCTTGCCCTGCATCATGGTCCACAACAAGCTAAAAGCACCTGGGGCGACTTGCCGGGTTACCGTATAACCCACATGCTGGTCGGCGGTGGCATCGGTCGCCAACAGCACGCCCCAAAACGGCTTAATTTCATTCGGCATAATCGAATAACGCATATCCACGATGCGATTGGGGTTGGTGGGATCAACGCTCAAGTAGTCATCAGAAAACCAGCGAAAACGTTCAACATCAATCGCTTGCTGACTGGCTGGATCTAACCAGCCAAAATCTCGTTGCAAATCCAACACCGGGATCGAGCTACCGGGATACACGCGCTGCTTGTGACTGACATGAATAGCGTCGACAAAATAAGTCGGCACGCCATTTTCAGTAGTTTGATAAATCGATTTCCAAACCAACAAATTGCCAAACGCGGGCCGCACTTCTAACCGCGACACTGCATGCCCACGGCTTTGGGCCAGCTCAGTGGCCACTGCCGTCGCTTGCTCGCGTTGCCAGTAACCCAATGCCGGAAAAGCTAATAACCACGCCAAAGCTAGCCGACTCCACAACACTTTTTCAGTACGCAGCCGCAGTACGCAAAACACAATCACCGGCAGCGTGAGTAGCGGATCCACAATGGGCAAGGTATGCCATGCCACTCGCATATCACTAAACGGCCACAACAATAAGGTGCCGTAGCTCGTGCACGCGTCCAGCAAACCATGCGTGGCATATCCGATAGTGCAAGCGGCATAGGTTGCAGCAAAGCTTAACCCCGCTCGTTTCCCCAGCAGGCGATAACCGATTAAGGCGCAGATAAACCCACCCAACGGGATAAATAACAACGAATGGGTGAACTGCCTGTGATATTCCAAGAACAGTAGCGGGTCTTCGCCAGAGCGGATCACTACGTCTAGATCGGGCGCCAACCCACTCAAAATGCCTAGCACCGTGATGGCCGTTAGTTGGCGTTTGTTACTAGCCAGCTTGGGCAATTGCTGCGCCGCAGTTGCGCCAACAATGCCCTGCGAAATGGGGTCCATAGGTTCCTAATGAATTTAGTTGTTTCAATCAGCCGATGAATATATACGTAACGGCGCTGAAAACGCTAAGCTTTTGTTCTAACGCCCACTTCGCCTGAGACAAATCACAACAATCGATGGATGCCAATAACCTCAGCATAGCCGAGCTACAAGCCCAGTGGGCCAGCTGGCAACCCGACCAAGCTTGGACAGCCGACCACTACCTCAGCCTAACCCAAGCGGCGGCGAATTATGGCCACTACGGTTTGGCGCGTGACATCGCCGACACCGCATTAAGCCATCACCCCAAGCATCATCGACTCGTTTACCAAAAGGCGCTATGCCTTTCACGAGCTTACGCCCAATGCGTACCGCTATTGGAACAGTTGTTGGCAGACCCCACTCTCGCTGACGATGTGAAGGCAGACGTACTCGCGTTACAAGGCCGGCTGTATAAAAACCAATGCATTCACTCCACCGGCAAAACACGCCAACAGGCGGCCAAACGAAGCGCGTCGTGTTATGAGGCGGCCCTTGCCAGCGCAGCAACTAACGACCAAGCCTATTTTTTCGCGATTAATGCCGCCTCGATGTATCTGATCGCTGGGGAGGCGAGCAAAAGCCAAACCCTCGCCACCCAAGCGCTAGGTTTTTGCCAAGCCGAGCCCGTGGACGAGAGCGACTACTGGAAGCTAGCCACGCTGGGAGAAGCCAGCGTTTTACTCAATGACGCCGAACAAAGCCAACACTGGTACGGCAAAGCCCATCTGGCCGCCGGCAAGCATTTTGGCAGCATCGGCTCCATGCGTAGCCAGCTGCAAATGCTAGCGCGCGAACGCGATGTATCAGACCTGCTCGAAAACACCCTCGCAGTGCCTAAAGTGGCGGTATTTACCGGCCATATGATCGACTACCCCAACGCCGAACCACGGTTCCCAACCCATGCTGAGCCCGCAGTAACCGACGCAATTATCACCGCACTAAGTAAACATGATGTGCAATTTGGCTACGGCTCCGCGGCTTGCGGCGCTGATTTGTTGTTCGCTGAGCAATTGGCCGCAAAAGGCGCAGAAACCAACCTTTACCTACCCTTCGCCAAAGCAGACTTTATTGAAACCAGCGTGGCCTATGCTGGTGATCAATGGTGTAGCCGCTTCGAACAAGCTATTAAACAAAGCACCACCGTTAACTTTGCTACCCAAGAACACTTTATGGGTGACGTGGTGTTATTTGACTACTGCAACCGGCTATTCGAAGGCGCCGCCATCTTGCGGGCCCGCCAAATGGCAACGCAGCCGATATTACTCACGGCACTCAACCCAAACAGCGTGAAAAAAACCGGTGGCAGCTTAGCCACGCTAGAACACTGGCAATCGCTCGGTTTGCCCTACGACATTATTGAGCTCGACTACAGTGAACCCGGCCCGATTACGCCTCGCCCAGCGCCAACCCAAGCACCAGAAACGCAGCCCGCAGAATCATCTTCAACATTCGGCCAACGCCGCATTCACACCATGCTGTTTGCCGACGTGGTCGGCTTTAGCCGTCTCAGCGAAACTGAAGCGCCGGTATTTGTGGAGCAGTTTTTGGGGGCAGCGGCCAAGCTACTGCATCAATTCAACCCTGCTCCGTTGTTTGTAAACACTTGGGGAGACGGCATTTATATGGTGTTCGACACCCTCGATTCTGGTGCCGAGTTCGCGCTACAACTACGCGACCTAGTGCGCGACACCGACTGGCCCGCCTTAGGACTGCCCGCAGAGACCAGTATTCGCATCGCGCTCCATAGCGGCCCAGTGTTTCCCGCCGTGGAGCCACTCACTCAACGCCCTAACTTTTTCGGTAGCCATGTCACGCGCGCGGCGCGCATTGAGCCGGTCACCGTACCCGGTTCGGTATACCTCACTGAACAGGCCGCCAATATTTTGGTGTCCAGTGCGAATTGCCCATTTCAGTGTGACGACCTCGGCGCGATTGAACTCGCGAAACAATACGGTGCTGAACATATTTACCGCCTACGTCGCCGCGGCGAATGGGAATGACACAAATGCCCCAAGCTGAAAACCCACAACCCGAAAACCCGCAACCCAAAGCACCAACCAACTCAGCCCAGCCCAAGCGCAACGCCAAACAAGGCATCGTCCGCCAGTTAGTCGGCGTAGCAATGATGCTGGCGGGATTGGGTTTGGTCGCATTGCTCCGCTACGGTTCAGCGGTAGGCATTCAACGCCCCAGCGATGGCCTCGCCATTGCGCTCATTGTGGGCGGACTGCTCTGCGCTTGGTTGGGTATTCGCATGGCTATACAAGGCCGTCAAATGCGGACGGTTGATGCCAGCACCGCCATCAAACAAAGCCCCAAAGCGCCGATCCTATATTTGCGTTCGTTTGCGCTCGACGTTTCCGACGCACAACACAAAATGCCAATATGGGGCGGCTTGTCGGTACCGATTAACCCTTGGGAATCAAGCATCTCACAAGGGTTATCCGGCGCTGGGCCAATGGTTGCAATTGGGCGCCCTGGCGAAAAGTTTGCCACCTTAGGCGCGTCGCGTATTTACGTGTCGGATGACGAATGGCAAGCCAAAGTGCTAGAACTTGCCGAGCAGGCCAGCCTCATTATTTGGGTCTACGGCGACAGCGAGGGCCTGCGCTGGGAAATCAGCCAGCTAACCGCCTCATTACCGCCCGAGAAACTAATCATCGCCTTGCCGATCTGGCAATTGCCAATCAAAGATCGTCCCGCTTATTGGGACAACTTGGTCACACAGATTGGCGATAGCTTCCCCAACGGTTTACCCGAGCAAATAGGCGAGTCGCTATTTGTCAGCTTTGATGCCGACTGGAACCCGCATGTGATTGAGGCCCAACCACCCAACCTATGGCTGCGGATCGGCTTGCTAGGCGGCTGGAATAGAATGGTCTGGGGCATGCGCACCCTACTCGACCAGCGGGGCATGCCGCGTTACCAACCTGGCAAAGGCGCCATCGCGCTGTCGCTATTCGGTGGCGTTATTTGGCTAAGCCTGTTTAGCCTAATTGGCATTTTAGGCTATGGTTTATTACAGGCATTTACCTAATTCCGCGATTGCACAGGCCACATAATGAAAACAGCTAACGCCGTCAGCAACTTAGTATCAGAAGAAGTTAAAAAGAAACTACTCGCGGGGCTCGACAACGTGATTGGCGCCGACCAACTCTTTGGCAGCCCGATTGAGCTAGACGGTGAGACGGTGACACCCGTTGCCAAACTTACCATCGAGTTATCTGCCGCAGCTGCCGGCGGTGGTAGCGGTAATACAGGCCTAAAAAGCGCCTTAAGTCATGCGGCCAAAGGTGGTGGTTCAGGCGATGCCAGTGCCGGTATTACCATTAGCGTTCAGCCCTTGGGCTACATCAGCACGCAATCAGGCAAACCCGAGTTGGTAGTGTTTGAATAGTAGGGGATTGCCAGCCGCAGAGGAAACAACCATGACAACCACTACACAATGTAACTGCGGTAAAAGCCACGTTAGCTTTGAGGGTGAACCGCTATTTCGGGTTCATTGTCATTGCAAAATTTGCCAATCAGTTTATCAATAGCCCTACGCCGATTTCGTCGTAATTAGCAGCAAGCAGGTTGCGGGCCCGGTGGATTCTGCTATTCAGTTCAAAAAACACCGCTCACCGCCCGCAGTTAACCGCGGCGTATGTCCCCATTGCAAAAAACCGGTACTGGCAAAACTCTCACTCGGCCCTAGCCTTGGCATGGCATTTATTCCAGCCGCCAATTTCCCCAATAGCGTTAAGTTACCTGCTGCTGTATTCCACACATTTTATGATCGGCGTATCGCCGATATTGATGACGCCATACCAAAAATCAGTGGCTATTGGTCCAGCCAACTGGCCGTGACTAAATTAGCCTTACTTTCAATGCTGGGAATCAAAGCATCATCCTAGCCATGGCTTGCTAACCGCACTGTTTGAGCCATAGCGCAAATAGTCAGTCGGCCAGCCGGCCAATGCCGCGCACGCAAACGTAACTACACTGGACTCAGTGCTCCAATTGCAACGTTTGCCAACTAAACTAATAACGAAAAGCGCCATGAAAATTATCGACGTCTGGATGCAACACCCCACTCGCCGTTTCCTAGATCAACCCTTTTTTGATTCGCTCAAACGTTGGACGAAAAACGACCAAATACCAGATGTGCCGCTGGAAGCCACCGTGGGCGCGATGCAACACGCCGGTGTTAGCAGAGGTCTGATTGCCGCTTGGCAAGGCCCGATGGGCAGCCTGATTAGTAACGAAGAGGTTGCTGACTGCATCGCCCAATATCCCGACCAACTCGCTGGCTTAGCTACCGCCGACCTATACCAGCCGATGAAAGCGGTGCGAGAATTGCGCCGCTGCGTGAAGGAACAAGGGTTTAAAGGCCTACGCATTGTGCCCTGGCTTTGGGGTTTACCACCCGATGATCGCCGCTACTATCCGTTGTTTGCCGAGTGCGTAGAGCTAGACGTGCCGTTCTGCACGCAGATTGGTCATACCGGCCCACTGATGAGTTCTGAGCCGGGCCGACCGATGCCCTATTTAGAAAACGTGGCGCTGGAATTCCCAGAGTTAAAAATTGTGGCTGGCCATGTTGGTTCGCCGTGGTTAGAAGAAGCCATTCTGATGGCCCGTAAATTCCCTAACTTTTATATCGACACTTCCGCTTATGCAGCCAACCGCTTCCCCCCTGAGTTGGTGAAGTTTATGCAAGGCCGCGGCGCAAAAAAGGTGATGTTTGGCACTAACTTCCCCATGCTGACTGCCGCACAGTGCCTTAAAGGATTAGACGACTTAGGCTTATCTGAAGAAGCCAAAACTCAGTACCTATATCAAAACGCGGCGGATGTATTTAAATTAGCGGTCGGCGACTAGCTAACCAAAATCAGCCCACCCCTCTCGCTCGCATGAGAGGAAAAACAGCCTGAATAAGACGTGCATTAGGGCGCCCATATCCGCACAATGGGCGCCCGCTTCCCATTCAGTTTTGGTATTTCCAGCGCACGTATGGCCTCTGCTCTCGACACTCTTCAGCATTACTACGGCTATAGCGCCTTTCGGCCCCAACAAGAAGCGATTATCAACGCCGTAGTGCAAGGCAACGACAGCCTTGTGATCATGCCAACCGGTGGCGGTAAATCCTTGTGTTACCAAATACCTGCCTTATTACGCCATGGCACCGGCTTAGTGGTGTCGCCACTGATTGCACTTATGCATGATCAGGTCACTGCACTGAATGCGATTGGTATTAAAGCGGCGTATCTGAATTCGCAGCTGTCTGCTGCCGAAGCCAGTGAGGTCATCCGGCAATTACGCCAGGGCGAACTACAGCTGCTGTACATCGCACCGGAACGCCTGCTTACCCACGACACCCTCTCGCTGCTGCAACAAGTGCCCTTATCGCTCATTGCGATTGATGAGGCGCATTGCGTGTCGCAATGGGGGCATGACTTCCGTCCTGAGTACATGAAACTGGGCGGTCTGGTACAGGCCTTCCCACAGGTGCCGCGGATTGCCTTAACCGCCACCGCCGACGCCCGTACCCAAGACGAGATTGTTCAAAACCTACAACTGAACAACCCCGCCCGTTTTGTTGCTGGATTTGATCGACCTAATATTCGTTACCACATTGATTCCGGCCCCAATGGCAAAGAGCGCCTGCTCAGCTTTCTTAACGAACATCACCCCGGCGATGCCGGCATTGTTTATTGCCTGTCTCGCAACGCGGTAGAAAAAACCGCGTTCTGGCTGATGGAAAAAGGCCGCAAAGCGATTTATTACCACGCCGGTATGGATGCCGACGAACGCCGACAGGCGCAAGACCGTTTCCTAAAGGAGGATGGCCTCATCGTGGTGGCCACCATCGCGTTTGGTATGGGTATCGACAAACCCGATGTACGTTTTGTTGCCCACCTCAATCTGCCCAAAAGTGTTGAGGCCTATTACCAAGAAACCGGCCGCGCAGGCCGCGATGGGGCTGAGGCTAATGCTTGGCTCAATTACGATCTCAGCGACGTGGTCAAACTGGGCCAATGGATCGAGCAATCTCAAGCGCCCGACATTCAAAAACGAGTAGAACGTCATAAGCTCGACGCTCTGCTTGGGCTGTGCGAAATCACCAGTTGCCGCCGCCAAGCCTTATTAAGTTATTTTGGCGAAACCGATACGGCTCCCTGCGGTAATTGCGACAACTGCTTAACTCCACCGGACACTTACGACGGTCTGATCGTTTCTCAAAAAGCCTTATCAGCGGTTTATCGTACCGAACAGCGATTTGGCGCAGCGCATGTAATTGACGTGCTGCGAGGCTCTCAATCTGAACGGCTAAAGAAGTTTCAGCATGACCAACTCAGCGTTTACGGCAAAGGCGAAGAGCTCGACAGCAAACAATGGCGTGGCGTGTTTCGTCAACTTACCGCAAGGGGTTATTTACGGGCCGACTTTGAAGCCTATGGCGCGCTCAAACTAACCGCTAAGGCCCGGCCGTTATTGCGCGGCGAGGAAGGCATTCAACTGCGTAAAGAAATACATGCCAGCCAAACCCGCAAAAGCAAGCGTAGCAGTAGCTTAAGCGGCCCGAACCAGCACTTATTCGAGCAATTGCGTGAATGCAGAAAGCAGCTAGCCGAAGAAAACGATGTACCGCCCTATGTCATTTTCCATGACAGCACCTTGTTAGAAATGGCGAAATATCGGCCTGCCACGTTAGCCGAACTGGCCAATATCTCAGGGGTGGGTGACAAAAAGCTAGAGCAATACGGCAAAGATTTTCTGACCGTAATCGAGGCCAACCCAGCACAAGCTCAAGATCACCTAAGCGAAACCGTGGCCGCGAGTTACGCACTCCACCAACAAGGCTTAGATATCGAAGCCATTGCTGCCAAACGTCGGGTAGGTATTCCGACCATTTACGATCACTTGGCAGACTGTATCGCCGCCGGCTGTTTGCAGCTACACGATGTGGTGCAACTCGACAGCGACCAGCTCGGCGAAATCACCCAAGCCATGAGCGACCTTATTAATCCTGCAGCACCCAAACTACGCCCCGTGTTTGAGGCACTAGACAAGCAATATGACTACGGCTTGTTGCGCTGCGTTTTAGTGCACTGGCAGCAGGCCGCCAGCTAGTCGCACTGATAACAACGTAGCCAGCCTTTATTTTGCTTCAGCTCGCCGGTCATTTTTTCCGGCTGCAGTGAACTTTTCCCATTCACGCAAAACATACCTAGTGTTTAATTATTCGCATTGGGTCGGTGCGCCTTGGGGAAACGATGTCAAACAAGCAACTGTTTTGGAGCCTAGTCGGAACGGCTGGAGCCGGCGGCGCACTCGCTGTGGCTATTGTTTCCGACAGCGCAGTACAACTCCTGCTCATTGCATTGGGGCTTATGTTGACGGCGATTGTACTGCGCGGCTATCGCCAAGCCGGCAGCGCAGGCCATCGGCAAGGGGTCGCCAGCAAACGTCGGCGCGCATCGCCAAAACCGAATTCCTCGGCTAGCGTCAAACTCCCCAAAGTATTAATCCCCGAACCCACCGCAGACGATACGTCACTCGATACCTCACAGTGGTCACTCGAGTTGCTGCAAGCACTAGAATGGAAGCGGTTTGAGCAGCTGTGCGCCGCCTACTTTCAAACCAAAGGCTATCGGGCAGACCTTAGCCAAATAGGCGTTGATGGCGGCATTGATATTCACCTGTATCGCCCCTCCAAGCCGGACGAAGCCTTGGCTATTATTCAATGCAAAGCGTGGACCAGCTACCGCGTGGGGGTAAAACCACTACGCGAGCTCTATGGCGTGCAAGCGGCAACGCGAGCGCCGCTAAGCATTTTTATGACCAGCTCTAGCTTTACCCCAGACGCCAAACAATTTAGTCAGGACAAACGGCTACAACTGATCGACGGCGCCAGTTTGCTGGGCTTATTACAGGCGCTGCTACCAAGTCAGCAAGAAAAGTTACTCCGGCTCGCGACTGAGGGTGACTTCAGCACGCCCACCTGCCCGAAATGTGACACCAAAATGGTTAAACGCCATGGCCAGCGGGGCGCAAACCCAAACCAGGCATTTTGGGGCTGTCGCAGTTTTCCACATTGTCGGCATACCATGATGTTAGCCAAACACGAACGCTAAACCATTCGGCGACTGCCCGCGCAGGCTGAATTCGATACAATGCCGACTTAATTAATCAGCTAAAGCGTTCCATGTCAGCCCTGCCTCCCTGCCCCCAATGTAATTCTGAATACAGCTATCAAGACGGCAATATGTTTGTCTGCCCCGAATGCGGCCATGAGTGGGCCCAAGATGGTAGTGATGAACTCGCCAATGCCATTAAGGATTCCGTAGGCAATCCACTGGCCGATGGTGACAGCGTTACGGTGATTAAAGACCTGAAAGTGAAAGGCTCGTCGCTGGTGGTGAAAGTCGGCACCAAGGTGAAAAATATTCGCTTGGTTGAAGGCGACCACGACATCGATTGCAAAATCGAAGGTATCGGCGCCATGAAGCTTAAATCGCAGTTTGTCCGCAAAGCCTAGTAGCACCTTGTCGATTAGCACGCAGGCACTGGCGGCTCATGCCGAAGCCTTGGCCAAAGACCAAAGCCGCTATCTTGATCCGGAAACAGGTTTTGTGGTGTTTACCGAGCTAGGCCTCAAACAACGTGGTGATTGCTGCGGTTCTGCCTGCCGACACTGCCCCTACAACCACAAAAATGTGCCGACTGCTGTCGAGCCCACCCACGAGCAGCCAAAGTGAATGCTCTGCCATTGCGCCAATGGCCGCAAAGACCCTTCGCCGGATGGCTCACCTTGTGGACCACCTTATTCTCGAGCCCTTTGCCGGCACGGTTGCCAGCGAGATCACTGCGCTGGTCGCTATGCGGTTTACTGTTGGCGTTAACGAGCGGCGCCACATTAGCGGCAACACAAGCCGCCACACCGCCGTCATTAAACATTGCCGTCGCGAGCAATTTCATTAAGCCAGCAGCTGCACTCGCCAGCGTGTTTGAAACCCAATTTGGCATCGAGCTGAACCTCAGTCCGGGCGCGACGAGCAAACACAGCATCCAAATAGCCCACGGCGCGCCTTATGACGTTTTTCTGGCTGCGGATAGCCGCCATCCACAGCAACTGATTGCGCAACAGCTGGCACAGGCCGACAGCGTAATGACCTACGCGATTGGCCAACTGGCACTGTGGGCGCCTCGCTACCCAGCACCTAAAACCGTTGACGAGGCGGCCCTGACCACAGTGCTGCTCGCTAATCGCGAGCACATTGCCATTGCCAACCCCAAACTGGCGCCCTATGGCTTAGCAGCCGAGCAGACACTGCACGCTTTGGGCCTGTGGGAAACGCTGCAGCCGCGCCTACTTCGGGCGGAAAATGTGGCCCAAAGTTTTCAGTATGTCGCGGCTGGCGGCGCGAGCATTGGCTTTGTCGCCCGCGCCCAACTGCAGCAGCAAAGCCCTGACCAAATATGGCCGATACCCAACGCATTGCATGCTGCGATCACCCAGCAAGCGGTGATTGTTCGCCCGAGCCACGCGGCTCGCCAGTTTATGCAGTTTCTCGCTAGCCCTGGCGCTACACTATTGATTCGCCAGCATGGATATCACACGCCTGATGCTATCAAGTAGCGACCTCAATGCCTTATTACTGACCGTGCAACTGGCCACCGTCAGTACGGCGCTATTGTTAGTACTGGGTACACCGTTGGCCTGGTGGTTAGCGCGCAGCCAAGCACGCCTCAAATTTGTGATTGAGTCTTTGGTGGCCCTGCCACTTGTGCTCCCCCCTACGGTACTCGGCTTTTATTTGCTCTTAGCCATGAGTCCACAAGGCCCTGTAGGCGGTGTAATCAATCAATTGGGGCTCACCTCCATTGCCTTTAGTTTTAGCGGCCTAGTGGTAGCTTCGGTGATTTATTCACTACCCTTCGTGGTGCAACCCCTGCAGTCCAGCTTTAGCCAAATCGGTCAGCGCCCGCTAGAAGTCGCCGCGACCCTCGGCGCCTCACCATGTAACCGCTTTTTTACGGTGGCACTACCCTTAGCAAAACCGGGCTTGGTGACGGCCACCGTGCTAGGGTTTGCCCACACCCTAGGCGAGTTCGGGGTGGTGTTGATGATAGGCGGCAATATTCCGGGGCAAACACGGGTGGCCTCGATTGCTATTTACGAGCATGTCGAGAGCGGCCAGTTTGCCGCTGCGCATAGTTTATCCATCACGTTATTAATGCTGTCGTTTGTATTGTTAAGCGCGGTCTTTCTCTATAACCGCAAGCGGCGGATGGTGTTGGGCTCTCAGCCATGAGTATTCAGGCAGCGTTTCAGATTCAACGTGGTGCGTTTAGCTTAGAGGCCAGGTTTAGCGCCGGCAATGGCATCACCGCCTTATTCGGCCCTTCTGGCTGCGGCAAAACCAGTCTACTGCGCGCCCTAGCTGGACTGGATCGACATCGTAACGGCCTACTCGAAGTGGCCGGCACGACTTGGCAACGAGACGATTATTTTCTGCCCCCGCACCAGCGGCGTTTAGGTTATGTCTTTCAAGAGCCCAGCCTTTTTGAGCATCTCTCAGTGGCTGAGAATATCGGCTTTGGTAGCAAACGCTGGGCCAAACACAACCAGCAATCCCAGTCGGAGCACCGATCCATATCGGGCTCAGAATTGATTGAGATGATGGGAGTCGCACCATTATTGACACGCACCACTCAGCAACTATCCGGCGGCGAGAAGCATCGAGTAGCCATCTGCCGAGCATTGGCAACGCAGCCCGATTTATTGCTGATGGACGAGCCGCTGGCCGCACTGGATGAAGCCGGAAAACAAGACATACTGCCGTATATCGAATCCTTGCATCAGCAGCTGGAGTTGCCGGTTATTTATGTCAGCCATTCGGTGCCTGAGGTCGCACGACTGGCCGATCAAATTATTGTATTAGGCCAAAGGAAACTGCTGGCTCAGGGCAAATGTAGCGATATTTTGACCCAGCCCGACCTGACACTGGCACACAGTAACGATGCAGGCGCCGTCTTAGAATGCGAAGTCACGTCGGTAGACGAGCATTATGGGCTCGCCACCTTAAGCACTTTAGCTGGGCAACTCACGGTGGTTAATCGTCAGTTTCGCCTTGGTGAAACGCTTCGGCTGCAAGTCGCGGCCCGAGATGTGAGCGTGACGCTAAGCCCACCCCACGACAGCAGTATTCTGAACGTACTGCCCGCCACGATTGAGAGCTTGTCGGCCGAGAATACCGCGCAAGTGCTGGTGCAATTAAAAGCCGGTAGCACAAGGCTATTGGCACGTTTAACCACAAAATCTACTGAGCAATTAGCACTCTGTAAGGGAAAACTGGTCTATGCTCAAATAAAAAGCATTGCCTTGTTTTAACAAGACAAGCACTATTCCAGCCTCAACCATTCCAGACAAAGGGATTACAAAATGATCAAAGTTGTTTCGGCGGCAGTACTAGCCATGACCTTTAGCGGCCTTATTACCGCCTGTGCCAGTACCGATGCGACTTTAAACGATCCGCAATACTTACAGAAACGCTGGGCTTTGATTGCGTTAAACGGCGAAGCTGTTAGTGACAGCCAACGTGCCAAGCAACCTTATATTCAGATGCAAAGCGAATTTGCCACAGCCTATGCAGGCTGCAACCGGCTGAGCGCGCCCTATCAAGCAGAAGGCAACAAAATTAGCTTTGGGTCGATTCGTCAAACCAAGATGGCTTGCCTAAACAATATGCAGTTTGAGCAACGCTTTATCGACATGTTGGCCTATAGCGAAACTTGGTCAATCCAAGGCCCCTACTTACGCTTCTTTGCCGATAATCCCGAACAGGCGATTGCGGTATTCGAAGTTCAGTAACCCAAAGCATCATCTAGCCGTGATGTGGCTTTCATGGCGAACAGGCAGTGCTGCTGCTAGCTAGAGCCCTAGCTGCACACTAACGCAGTTCAGCCGCCCACCACGCTAAACCAACATCATTTAGCTGTAGTTGTAACTGCTGCTGTTGCGCCTGCTGAACTAGCTGCAACACCGGGTTACTGCCGAGCTCTGACTGCAACCAAAGACTCGTTTTCAGCCAAGCTGCTACATTGGCGGGCAGGTAACCGACTAAGCCACCGATAAACGACAGCAACACTTCATCGTAAAACGCCAAACGCGGCGACATTAACTCCACCTGATAGTCGTTAATATCAACCAGCTCTGCTGCCGCTTCTATCGTGTCTTGCAAGCCGCCTAAGTAGTCAACCAACGCTAACTCATGCGCAGCGCTGCCTACCCAAACGCGACCTTGAGCGGCAGCTTCCACCGCGTCTGTTTCCAGCTTGCGCCCTTCCGCCACGGTATTAATGAAGCGACGGTAACCTTGCTCGATATAGAGTTGAATACTTTCTCTAACCGGCTCTGCCAAGGCACGATCAACCCGAAAGCCTCCCGCGAAAGGCGATGTACCCACACCATCGGTGTGAATACCGAGCTCTCGCAATGAGTTCTCAAACGTTGGCACAATGCCGAAAATACCGATGGATCCCGTAAGGCTGTCAGGCTGCGCCCAAATTTGGTCTGCGTTGGCAGCCAGCCAGTAACCGCCCGATGCCGCTACGCCGCCCATCGAAACCAGCACCGGTTTACCTTCTTGCTGAGCATCCACTACCGCGCGACGTAAACTTTCGGCCGCAGTAATCGTGCCGCCGGGGCTATCGACTCGCACCACAATAGCGGCGACATTATCGTCGTGGCTCGCTCGCCACAGTTGATCGATGGCGGCCTCCACATCGGCATAGCCAACGCCACGCGCACCTTCCATTAACGCGCCCTGAATAGCCACGACCGCAATAGTTTTCGGCGGCTCTACTGCCTGCTGTTGTAGGGCCTGTAAATCAAGTTCCAAACCGTATTGCGCTACGCTGATCTGGGTGTAATCGCCCCAGTCAGACTCACTATCTTGGCCAAACTCTTGCACCATCGCTTCGCGAAACTCGAGCGGCGTAGCCAGCTGATCAACCAAGCCAGCCGCGATTGCTGTCAGCGCCGCATCACCTTCGCTCGCTGCGAGTAGCTGATTAAAATCTTGTGCATAACTTTCAAGCCGAATCGGCGATACTTGTCGGCGTTCGCTAATAGCTTGGGTCCAAGAATCCCACATCGCACCAAGTAACACCTGATTCGCTTCCTTCGCCGCTGGCGACATGTCGTTACGAATCCATGGTTCTACCGCAGACTTAAACTCACCAACCCGGAACACATTGACGCTGGCCTTAAGTTTGTCGGCCGCTTCTGCGTAATAGTTTTGCCAAATGCCAAAGCCGTCGACCACCACCTGCCCCATCGGGTCGAGGTAAATTCGATCAGCTTGGGCAGCAAGATAATACTGACTCTGGCTGAAGCTGGTACCGAAGGCGTAAACCGGTTTACCGGCAGCACGAAATACCGCTAATGCTTGCGCGAGCTCTTGTAGTTGCGCGGGAGAAGCAGAATATAAACCGTCGGTTTTCAACACAATGGCGGGGATATTACTGTCTGACGCTGCGGCCCGAATAGCCTGCACCAAGTCGAACACGCGAGTCTGTGGGTTTTCCTCGCCTAAGGCTTCGCCAATCGCGTTTTCTATCGGGTCGCCTTCCCACTGCTCGACTAGCGCACCCCACGGTGCGATGACCAATACCGGATTTTCCGGCATCTGAGACTGAAACCCCTGCCAAATACCCGACACGATCAGCACGATAAGTGCTAACACGATGCCGTTAAGGATTAAACGGCGAATAAAATTGAGGCTATTCCAAACACCCCGGAAAAACTTCGTAAACAAAACACACTCCTCTACGCTGAGCGTAGATTGCTATTTGGGTGGCAAGGTGCCAGCAGGCCCATGCGACAACGGCATAATGCTGTCCCATTTATGGCAAGACGGACACTGCCAATGAATTTGCCGAGTTTCAAAACCACAATGGTTGCATTGATAAGCAGGCATATTGGTGAGCGCGTCTGCGAGCGCCGCGCGCAGACTCATATGAACCGGCTCGGATGACTGTTCGCCCCAGCCCAAAATGACCGTAGAAAACAAACGGCCCATGCCAGAAATACCCGGTTGTTCGGCTAAATATTGTTCAACCCACGCCGTCGCCTGGGCTTTGTCACCTTTAGCGAAGGCCTGCTCCGCCAATAACATATAAGGCGCTAAGCCTTTGTACTGCTTAACCACCTCAGCCAACCACTGATAAAACTGCGGCTGCTTGCCCAGCTTGGCATAAGCTTGCTGCAAACGCAGTACGACCTCTGGTGTTAATTCTGGCGCCTGCTCGGGCACTCGAGTCCAGTGCTTAATGGCCTCTTTGGGCTCACCTTCAGCCAACGCCATATCACCCAGCGCGATACTGGCACGGGCGCAGTCGTCGAATACATATAACGCTTTTTTAAAGCTCGCCTTAGCACCGCGCTGATCGCCGGCATTTCGCTTCTGCTCGGCCAGCTCACAGTGATAGTGCGCAATGTCATGGAGTTGCTGGCCGCGATGAGCACTACTCACCGACTCAAGGCGGCGATTCACCTCAATCGCTTTATCCCAATCACTCTGTTGTTCGTAAATACGAATCAAACGTCGCAGGCTCTCAACCAGATAGGCATTCATCTCAACCAATTCGCGGAACAGTTCCTCAGCCCTATCCAGCACACCTGCAGCTAAGTAATCACGAGCCAGCTCGAGCAAGGCGCGCTCATGTACCGACCGCGGCAGATTAGGCCGTGCAATTAGATTTTGGTGTACTCGCAGTGCGCGATCCACCTCGCCACGGCGTCGGAATAATGCTCCCAACGACAAATGGGTTTCGATCGTGTCTTGATCAATTTCAACCAACCGGGTAAAGACTTCTAAGGCTTTGTCGGTTTGGTCATTAATCAGAAAATCCAAACCGCGAATGTATTCTTTGCCTAAACCGCCAGCTTTACGACGCTCCGTTTTGTTGTTGCCCCGATGCGCCATCCACCAACCTGAAGCGGCGGCGACTGGCAACAAAATAAAAACGAGAGATATGGGATCCAACTAACTGACCTAGTAAGTAAATGTTGCGCTATTAATAGCTGTCCGATAACGGCATGCGGCGTAAGTTCCGCACTTCGGTCTCAGCCAATTCGGCTTTGCGTTCAGCCTCACGCAGCCGCCAACGCAAACTCAATAACCAGCCACTAATAGAGACAATTCCGAGCGCCCAGCCACCCGTCAACGAAAAGAAGATGACCCAAGCCAACGGGGTTTCCATTTCACCAGTGTAATAATTGAGCATCACCGTTTGGTCGTTCAATAGTGTAAAGCTGGCCGCAATAAATACCGCAAACAACAGCAACAACAATTTCGCAAAACGTAACATGGCACTCATCTTCTTTTGATTGGCGTCGCAGGGAATTCTAACCGATGGCAACGGTCACAATGCTATAGTCTTTATCAGAAAACAGTTAGTTTACCGACGTATTATGAAAACACTTATTCAGACCCTCTTTGCTGGCTTTGTTCTTTTTAGCGCCCAAGTTGCCTTTGCCGGCAACCCAACCGTCGTCATCAACACCAACCACGGCGATATACAGTTGGAGTTAGCCGAGGATAAGGCGCCAAAAACAGTGGCCAACTTCCTAAGCTACGTGAAAGACGGCCACTATGACGGTACGATTTTCCACCGCGTGATTGGCAATTTTATGATTCAAGGCGGTGGTTTTACCCCCGACTTCAAACAAAAAAGCACCAAAGCCCCCATTGAAAATGAAGCCAACAACGGCCTTGCTAACAAGCGCGGTACCATCGCCATGGCTCGCACCGGCGCCCCGCATTCCGCCACGGCGCAATTTTTTATTAACGTGGTGGATAACGACTTCCTAAACTTTACCGGTAAAAACCCGCGCGGCTGGGGCTATGCCGTGTTTGGCAAGGTCACTAAGGGCATGGAAGTGGCTGACAAAATTCGCGCGGTACCGACTGGCGCCGCCGGCCCATTCCGCCGTGACGCGCCAAAAACCCCCGTCGTGATTAACAGCATCAAAGTGCTTGGCCAGTAAGTCTGGCCAAAACCCACGACAACAAGCCTAGGCCAGCAACCAACTCGAAGTAACCCATGGGCCACTCTGAAGCAGGCTACGTGCTGTTCATTTCGGATATGCACCTAGACAGTAGCCGACCCGCGATTACCCGACTCTTTATCGACTATCTAAAAGCGCATGCGCCTCAGGCCGATGCGCTTTATTTATTGGGTGATGTGTTCGAAGTTTGGCTAGGCGATAAATTATCGCTCCGCGAGCACCATGCGGTGATTGCCGAGCTACGAGCGCTGTCTGACGGTGGGCTACCGATATACGTGATGCGCGGCAATCGCGATTTCTTATACGGCAAGCGGTTTGAGTCAGCTACCGGCGCGGTGCTGCTGGATGATCCCACGGTTATTGATCTCTTCGGCACCCCGACTCTATTGAGCCACGGTGACATCCTGTGCACCGACGATATTAATTACCAAAAATATCGGCGCATTATTAGTAACAAGGCGGTTCAATGGTTGGCTGTGTATGGCATTCCAGACAGCTATAAACAACGCATTGCCAACAAGATGCGTGCCGCGAGCAAGCGGGCCCAAAGCCAGAAACAAAGCGACATCATGGATGTGAACGAGGCCGCCGTGCGTAGCTGGTTTGAGCAATACCAAGTACCACAAATGATTCACGGCCACACCCACCGGCCGGGTAAACACGAATACACCGTTAACGGGCAGACCAGCTTGCGCTGGGTGCTGGGCGACTGGTATCACCAAGGCAGCGTGTTAAAAGTATCCGCCGATGGTGAGTTCGACTTACAACAACTCGCACTAAGCACTGGCTAAATCGGCCGCGAGCGATAGAATGAGAACGGTTCGCTTAGCGCGGCCTTGTTATCCTGACCCCCAAACAACTACAACACTAAATTCATACGACCTTGGAAGACATCTCAACTAGCTGGCTCATTGCATCACTCGTCGTCTTACTGTTTCTGTCAGCCTTCTTCTCAAGCTCAGAAACTGCCTTGATGACGCTTAACCGTTATCGTTTGCGCCACCTAGCCGAGCAAGGCAGCCGTTCTGCGCGCCTAGCCGAGCAATTACTGTCTCGCCCTGACCGCTTAATTGGCCTCATTCTGCTAGGCAACAACTTGGTCAATATTCTTGCGGCCCAGCTTGTTACCCTGCTGGCACTGAATCTCTATGGTGATTACGCCATTGCTGCAGCAGGTGGCATCTTTACGTTGGTGGTTCTGATCTTCGCCGAGGTCACGCCCAAAACCATGGCCGCCTTGCATGCTGAAAAAATTGCCTTCCCCGCCGTATGGGTTTACTGGGCATTACAAAAGCCCCTGCTGCCGTTCGTCTGGATCATTAATATCATCAGCAACAACTTGCTGCGGTTGTTAGGCGCGAACCCGCAAGATTCCTCGCTGCAAACCTTAAGCCGTGAAGAGCTAAAAACGGTGGTAACTGAAGCAGGCGCGATGGCGCCATCGCGCTATCAATCGATGCTGATCAACGTGTTGGATTTAAACAAAGTCACCGTGGAAGACATCATGGTGCCGCGTAGCGAGATTGTCGGGCTGGACCTTGACGACGATATCGACACCCTAATTCGCCAGATTAACACCGCTCAACATACCCGCTTGGTGGTCTACCAAGAACAGCTTGACCAAGTGCTGGGGATTTTACATCTCCGTCGCTTAATTGGTCCGGTAGCACAGAACGAATTGACCCATGACGTTATCCGCCAGCTAGCGCGTAAACCGTTATTTGTACCCGAAGGCACTCAGCTTAACCGGCAGCTAATTGAGTTCCAGCGGCATAAGCGCCGAATTGGTCTGGTAGTTGACGAATACGGTGATCTGCAAGGTTTGATTACGCTGGAAGATATTCTGGAAGAAATTGTGGGTGAGTTCACCACCGATCCGGTCGCAACCACTGAGAAAGATGTATTTCCGCAGGAAGATGGCACTTGGTTAGTGGATGGTGCCGCCCATGTGCGCGATGTGAATCGCAGCATGGAATGGGAACTGCCGGTTGGCGAGGCCCGCACGATTAGCGGCATGGTAGTCGAGTATCTGGAAAACATCCCTGAACCCGGCACCAGCGTGAAAATTAACGGTTACCCAATCGAAATTGTGCAGGTGCAAGACAACCGCGTAGTCACCTTACGCATTGGTCAGCAAATTGGCCAAGCGAATGATAACAACCGGCCCGAGTAATCTATCGGAGCATAGACCCGCTGGTCGCCTACGAGCTGAGCTACACCCCAAGCGCATCCAGCGCTTCGGACAGACGACGCACGCCAACCACCTCAATACCCAGATCGCTAGTCGGCTTATTCGCCATTGGCACGATGGCACGTTTAAAACCCTGACGAGCGGCTTCGCGAATGCGTTGCTCACCATGCGGCACGGGGCGTACTTCACCGGCCAAACCGAGTTCGCCAAACACCACCAAATCCGATGCCACCGCTTTACCTCGGAAGCTGGAAAGGCTAGCGATGACCACTGCCAAATCGGGCGCGGTTTCGGTAAGGCGGATGCCGCCGACCACATTCACAAATACATCACTGCCGCCCAAGGCGTAGCCGGCATGACGATGCAAGACGGCAAGCAGTAGGTGCAGACGATTTTGATCAAGTCCTAACGTAACGCGACGCGGATGGCCCTGACCTTCATCCACCAAGGCCTGTACTTCGGCCAAAATAGGCCGGCTGCCTTCATGCGCCACGGTCACCACGCTACCCGGAATATCCTCATCGTGGCGCGAAAGAAAAATAGCCGATGGGTTCTTAACCTCTTTCAGCCCTTCTTCCAGCATGGCGAATACACCAATCTCATTGGCGGCACCAAAACGGTTTTTCACTGAGCGAATAACTCGGTAGCGGCTGGACCCGTCGTTTTCGAAATACAGTACGGTGTCTACCATATGCTCCAGCACCCGCGGCCCAGCAATAGCACCCTCTTTGGTGACATGGCCAACCAGCAGCACGACCGTACCGGTTTGTTTCGCAAAACGGACTACTTGAGCCGCGGTTTCGCGCAACTGCGAGACCGAGCCTGGCGCCGAGCTCATGCCCTCACTAAACATGGTTTGAATCGAATCAATTACGACCACGCGCGGCTTGATCGCCTGCGCATGGCTCACAATCTGCTCAACACAAGTTTCGGCCATTACATTGAGCTCGGGCATCGCAATATCAAGCCGCTGCGCCCGCAGTGACAGCTGCTGCAAGGATTCCTCACCCGTTACATACAAACAGGGCCAACTATCATTCAGTTTATGAACGGTTTGCAGTAACAGGGTCGATTTCCCAATCCCAGGGTCACCGCCGACTAAAATCACCGCACCACTCACCAAACCGCCGCCCAGTACGCGATCAAGTTCACCAATACCCACAGGGTGACGTGGCGCTTCGCCAGCCTCTACGTCCTTAAGCTTGTGTGCCGCACGCTGGCCCGCATAACCGGTCGGCGCATGGCCGCCTTTGGCTTTGCTACCACTGCTGGCAGCGCTTTCCAATTTAAACTCTTGTAAGGTATTCCAAGCGCCACAGTCGACGCATTGCCCTGCCCACTTAGGGCTTTCAGCCCCACAGTCGGTGCAGACATAAGCGGTTTTTGCTTTTGCCATTGGGTTCTACTCTCAATCCCTTAATTCGCCAACAGCAGTGACGCTTAACCGCGGCACCCGCGGCGCTACCCGACACAACAATTCATAGCCGATGGTCTGACTCGCATGCGCAGCCACATCAACAGAGATGACTTGGCCGCCCGCAGTTTCGCCCCATATGGTGGCAATGTCACCGACCCCAATGGACGCCGCAGGGTCGAAAGCCACAAAACAAGAATCCATCGACACCCGGCCCACTAAACAACCTAACTGCTCGCCGACCGCCACCACCGTACCGCTGGGCAAGTTACGCGGTACACCGTCACCGTAACCAGCACTCACGACGGCTACCTGAGTGGCCGCTTCGGCTCGCCAACTTAAGCCATAACCCACCGCCTCTCCTGCGTCTAAGGCGTGGATAGCAGCCACTTTCGCTTGCAGCGTCATCACCGGTTGTAAGCCCAAGTCGTGCGCAGAACGCACCCCAATAAACGGGCTCGACCCATACAGCATAATACCGGGACGTACGGCGCCGCGATGACTAGCAGGATGCTCGAAAATTGCGGCCGAATTGGCCAAGCTATGGTCATCAAAAGCAACCGCAGCGGCGACTTGATCAAAGCAATCAATTTGCTGCTGGGTAAAGCCCGCATTGTCATCGGCACAGGCAAAATGCGTCAATAAACCGATTCGGCCCTTAAAGCCAGCTGCTTTTAACGCTTTCGCGGCTTCAGCTACCGCCGCGGCAGACAAACCCAAACGATGCATACCGCTATCTAACTTCAACCACAGCTTGTCGAGCTGCAGCGCATTAGCTTTCAGTAACGCCAATTGCTCGCTATTCACCACCACCGGCGCGGCATTGTTCTGTACGCACCAGTCCAGCTCTGCTGCGGTGTTGCATCCTTGCAGAATCATGATCTCAGCTTTGAGCCGATTACCGCGTAGGGCTTCTGCTTCGGCAACGTCGATCACCGCCAAACCGTCAGCCTGATCCAACACTGAAGCCAGCGCGGCGATACCGTGACCATAGGCATTGGCCTTAACCACCGCAATTACGGCACTGCTAGGTGCCAAGGCTCGCACCCTAGCCGCATTATGAGCAAAGGCCGTGGTGTTGATTAGCGCACGAGCGCGCCAGGCTGAACTCACTCTTCGCTGCCCCAACCGCCAGCGTCGTAGGCTAAGTTTTCGAATCGCGTATATTGACCATGGAATGCCGCAGGCACCGTACCGATGGGACCGTTACGCTGCTTACCAATAATAATTTCAGCGGTGCCCGGGTTTTCGGTGTTTTTGTTATAAACCTCATCACGGTAAATAAACATAATCACGTCAGCATCCTGCTCAATACCACCCGATTCACGCAAATCTGACATCACAGGACGTTTGTCAGGGCGTTGCTCCAGGTTCCGGTTAAGCTGCGATAACGCAATTAAAGGCACTTCTAATTCTTTCGCCAGTGATTTGAGGCTTCGTGAGATTTCAGAAATTTCAGAGGTGCGGCCTTCCTTGTTTCCCGGTACCGTCATTAGCTGCAGGTAATCGACCACAATCAAACCTAAGCCGCCATCGCGTTTTAAACGGCGACAGCGTGCGCGCACTTCATTGGGTGACAAACCGCCTTCATCATCAATAAAAATCGGCGCCTGCGACAGCATATTGGCGCCTGCAGTCAGGCGTGGCCAATCCTCAGTTTGTAGCTGGCCGTTCCGGATTCGGCTTTGGTCGATACGGGCGTTGGATGAGAGCAAACGCATCACCAATTGTTCGTCCGGCATCTCCATCGAAAACACCGCAACCCGCTGCTTCTCATGAATCGCAGCGTGTTCCGCAATGTTCATCGCAAACGAGGTTTTACCCATCGACGGACGCGCTGCCACAATCACCAGATCACCCTTCTGTAGGCCAGACGTCATCTCATCCAGCTTATCCAAGCCTGTCGATAAGCCGGTGATGGCGGTCTTGTTATTGAATAGCTCATCAATCCGTTCAATGGCCCCGACCACCAGCTCTTTCATCTCAGAGAAATTACCACCGGTCTTACTATTGCGTTCAGCAATTTCGTAAATCCGTTTCTCTGCGATTTCTAACAGTTCTCGACTATTGCGACCCGCCGGATTAAATACCTCGGAAACAATCTCACTACCGGCCGAGATTAGGTCACGCAAAATGGCGCGCTCGCGCACAATGTCGGCATACGCTTCGATATTGGCCGAACCCGGCACGTCTTGCGTAAGGCGAATGATTAATTCCATTCCACCCACTGCATCGAGCTTGCCGGCTTGCTCCAAATATTCCGCTACGGTCACGGCATCCGCTGGCTTACTCTCATTGCTGAGGTCGCGAATTGCGGCAAAAATATAGCGGTGGTCTTTGCGATAAAACTCGTTGTCAGAAACCTTATCGGCCACGCGGTCCCAAGCACGGTTATCCAACATCAAACCACCTAGCACCGATTGCTCTGCCTCTATCGAATGCGGCGGCACCCGCAAGCTCTCAGGTAGCGCTTCTTGGTAGATTTGTTCGATATCGTCGGGCACTAATTCAGGCATGATTGGCGTTTATTATGATTTGGGTCTGATGCTAGTGATGCATGTTGGTGCCTAGAGGCACTCATGATTGTTATTGACGTCTACATTCTAGCGCTTTCGTTCCGCGTTTTGATAGCGAAGCTACGACAAAAGCAAGGTCGACGTTATGAGCGGCGTTAAAGCCAGCAATGTAGCGGCCAATAGAAAACCAAAAGCAGAAAGCAAAAAAGCCAGTTACGGCGATCAGCCATAACTAGCTTTTGGATTGCACACTGCCAATGGCGCTTTAACAGCGCCTAGCACCCGCTGCAATGCAGCGAGGGCCTAGCAATTAAGCGTTTTCTTCAGCTTCAACTACGTTGATGGTTACGTCTGCATCAACGTCGCTGTGGAAGTGAATAGACACTACCGCTTCGCCGATCGCACGTAGTGGGCCTTCTGGCATACGTACTTCAGACTTCTCAACCGCTACGCCTGCATCAGTCAGCGCTTTAGCCACTTCGGCTGGGCCAACCGAACCAAATAGCTTGCCGCCAGGGCCCGCATTTGCTTCGATAGTAATGGTTAGATCTTTCACCTCTGCAGCACGAGCTTCAGCTTGAGTTAGTGCATCGGCCGCACGCTTCTCTAGCTCAGCGCGACGCGCTTCAAACTCAGCCACATTGCCTTCAGTTGCAGGCAACGCTTTGCCTTGAGGGATAAGGTAGTTGCGGCCGTAACCAGCACGCACAGCTACTTGATCACCCAAGCCGCCCAAGTTTTCAATTTTTTCTAGCAGAATTACATTCATCGCTTTTGTCCTCTACTCGCCGTCGGCAACCACTGCCCAGCGACTTCGAAAATTCATCCAATTATCAACAGCGCCAAGCGCCGCAATAAGCACCACAAAATGTGGCAAAACTATTAACAATACCCAGCCCAACACAAGCACTGGTTTACCCTGCGCAAAGCCAGGGCGGCCACACCAAGCATGCATTAAGGCAATGCCTTGTTTGACCGGCAACCACCCCACCACTAGAGCAAGTGATTGCAGCAACGGCTGTGAGCTAATCAAACCACCCACAACCACCAGTGCAAACATCAACATTGGCCCGCGACCAAAGCTGAGTTGGCGGTATTCATTGCCAAACGCACCCGGTTTGATCATTTGCGATTGCATCCAGCGGCCAATTAACAAGGCTAGCTGCACACTCAACATCACCGACATACCCAGCATGCCTGGCAACACGGCGCCCATTCCCTGCAACTGTTCTACCAGCAACTGGGCTTGGGCTTCTTGTTCTGTGCCCTTAAATGGCAGCACGAACTGTTGCTCAAGCAAACTTTGCCAAGCGGCGGCGGTGTCTGGAATGGCGACCATGACAGTCACCAACACACCCACGCCGAGCATGGCGGCCATTAGCATGGCTTGCGATAAATTACCGCTATGCCGTAGCCAAATCGCAACCGCTGCAGTTGGCGCCCATAGCACTAGCAACATAGCTAATCCGAGCAGCGGCATTGCAGCCAGCAGCGCACCAATTACCGAGGCCAAAAAGGTGCTGGCTAACAGCACCATCAAGGCTCGCCGAGAATCGGCTTGCAAACAAACCAGTGCCACCACAGCGGAACTGAGGATTGCCACGGGTGGCAACATCAATCCCAACATGGCCAAGGCCACAATCAAGCCAATCGCTTGTCCGGGGCCTTGTAAGGCTAATCTTGCTAAAACGCGCATCGATAATTATCTGAAACTTTAAGTTTTAGCTTCTGACCAGGAAATTCATTCATCCACCTCATGCTCTGTTTCTGGCCGTGACAGAACAATCTTCAGTCACTACTTCTCGTGACGATCGGTGTAAGGCAATAGCGCTAGGAAACGAGCACGTTTCACAGCGGTATTCAACTGACGCTGGTAGCGTGCGTTGGTACCAGTGATACGCGCAGGCACGATCTTGCCAGTTTCAGAGATATAACCTTTCAACAGATTGAGGTCTTTATAGTCAATCTGATCAATACCTTCTGCAGTGAACTTGCAGAACTTACGACGGCGAAAATAAGCAGCCATGATTATTCTCCTGATTCTTCGGTAGAGGCTTCAGCGGCAGGCTCTTCAGCAGCTTCTTCGCTGCGAGCAGCTGAGGCTTCGGCACGCGCACGGTCACGAGCTTCACGCTCGGCTTGCTTGCGATCGTCTTCTTCTTTGGCTTTCGCTAGTGGAGACGCTTCGGTCACAGGACCATCGGTGCGCATTACCGCACGACGAATTACCGCGTCGTTAAAACGGAACGCGTTTTCTAGTTCGTCAACGGCTTTTTGATCGCACTCAACATTCATTAGCACGTAATGCGCTTTGTGGATCTTGGCAATTGGATACGCTAGCTGGCGGCGACCCCAGTCTTCAAACCGGTGAATCTGACCACCATCTGCAGTCACGATGGCTTTGTAACGCTCAACCATCGCAGGTACTTGTTCGCTCTGGTCCGGATGAACCAAGAACACTACTTCATAATGTCGCATTGTTGCTCCTTATGGATTAAACAGCCTCCACTCATGTGTGAGGCAAGGAGTTAGGCCAACTGCTGGCTTGAAACAAAGCTTCAAGACGGCCGCCGACCTAATAAGGCGCGCGACTATACCGATATGCGAGATAAGGTTCAAGCCCTGATGCAAAAGGGCTTAGGCAGGATTAAGCTTGACGCTGTCGTAGGACTTCGTAGAGCACCACGCCAGTTGTGACCGATACGTTCAAACTATCGACCAAGCCGTGCATCGGCAGCGCCGCCAATAAGTCACAATGCTCGCGGGTTAAGCGCCGCATGCCCTTACCTTCGGCTCCCATCACCACTGCAATAGGACCGTCTAGCTTAGCTTGCCAAAGATTTTGCTCAGCTTCACCGGCTAAACCGACCAACCAGACATGCCGCTCTTGCAAGCCGCGCATCACCCTTGCCAAATTCGTCACCTGCACAAATGGGACGGTTTCGGCAGCACCGCAGGCCACTTTACGCGCGGTGCCGGTAAGCGCAGCCGAACGGTCTTTGGGCGCAATCACCGCGTGCACACCCACGGCATCTGCGCTACGCAAACAGGCGCCTAGGTTATGTGGGTCTTGTACCTGATCCAAAATTAACAGAAACGGCGCCTCACCCTCTGTTTCAAGTTGATCCAGTTTTTGCCAGAGCCAATCCTCCGCCAAAGCCGCCTGGCTTTTAACCTCAACCACAATGCCTTGATGATTGCCTTCGGCTTTTTCATCTAAACGGTTGCGAGCACAAAACTCGACCGCAGCACCGTAGCTGTGCAGGTCCGCCAAAATTGTCGTGAGGGATTGGTCTTCGCGGCCTTTGAGGACCCAAGCACGACGAATATCGGTGGGCCGTTTTGCCAGCACGGCCTGCACTGCGTGCAGGCCGTAAATCAGTTCTGCCATTGAGGAAGTTGCCTGGTAATTATTGACCTAGGAAACTAGGGCGACGATACGCTTCTTGCTCGTTACCCTGCACCACCGGCTTGATCACAATATCCACCCGACGGTTTTTGCGACGGCCTTCCGCGCTCGCATTACTCGCGACTGGCTCATTCTCGCCACGACCTTCAGTCCGTAGACGATCGTAAGGCACGCCTTGGCTCGACATCGTATTAGCGACGCTACGAGCACGATCTTCAGATAAACGCTGGTTGAACTCATTAGTGCCGGTGCTATCGGTGTGGCCAACGATATGAATGATCGACTGGTCATAATCCACTAACACGTTGGCAATCTTGTTATAGGTTGCACGCGCGTCATTGCGTACTGCTGAGCTACCCACGTCAAAAGAGGCTTCGCTAGCAATACCCACCCGCAAACTACCGTCTGGCATGCGCGAGATGCTGAGTAATTTAGCGGCCTGCTCTGCCGCCAATTGGCGCTCAAGCTCAGCTTGCTGTTTATCCATGTAGCTACCCACGCTACCGCCAGCGATTCCGCCCAGTACTGCGCCAAAATAACGACCTTTGTCGCCATCAATTTGGTGGCCTAATACCGCACCAGCCAGCGCTCCAATGGCAGCGCCGGTTTTGGCACGACGATTAGGGTCGTCGATTGCACAGCCAGTCACCACACTCGCTGCCAACCCAATGGCACCTACTTTCAGTAATACAGGTTTGCTAATTAATGTTGTCATGGTTTTTTTCCCTATTGTTTACGCGCAACACGGGCATATGCCTACTTCTGTTAACGCTTACTACTCTGCTTAGGTTGACCGCCCTTTGCAGTTTTTTTTGATTTTTTTGCACCGACTTTTTTACTGGCCTTGCTCGCCTTACTGGTGGTCACTCGCTTGGCGGCTTTTTTGGTGCCGTTCTTTTTCGACTGGGTTCGCTTATTCGTCCCTGCTTTAGTCCTTGCGGCATGGCCTTTCTGGCGCTTTTCACCGCCGCCAGAGTTCACCTTGAGTTTAGGCCGTAACTTGCCTTTACGCCCATTCTCGGTCGATGGCTCTTGGTTTTCCAGCACCAAGTCAATTTTCCGGTCTTGCGGATTGGCTGCCGCCACAGTCACTCTGACCTTATCGCCAATCGAAAATTCCCGACCTGAACGCTCGCCCGCTAAGACTTGGCGATTTTCGTCGTAATGGTAATAGTCACTAGAAAGGCTACTCACATGTACCAAGCCTTCGACCAACAGGTCATCTAGCATCACAAACAAACCAAAGTTAGTGACGCTAGCAATGGTGCCATCAAAGCTTTCGCCCAAGTGCTGCTGCACATACTCACACTTCAACCAGGCTTGTACATCACGACTTGCATCTTCGGCTCGTCGCTCATGGTTAGAGCAGGTTTTTCCTAGCTGCTCCATATCACCGGCTTGGCGGTTGTAGTCAGCCGCTTTTTGTCCCCGTGCTAGCGCCTTAATGGCACGGTGCACCAGCAAATCAGGGTAACGACGAATGGGTGACGTAAAGTGGGCATATTCCTCTAATGCCAACCCGAAGTGACCCTCACATTCGGGTTCATAGCGCGCCTGCGCCATCGAGCGCAGCAGCATGGTTTGCAGCAGTTCAAAATCGGGCCGGTCGGCTATGCTCTTGAGGAATTTCTGGTAATCCGAGGAATGCACCTCGTTGCGGAAATTAGCGCGAATGCCCACGCCACCCAAGAACGCCACCAAACGCTCAATTCGCTCAGACGAGGGCTGCGCGTGATTGCGATAGAGCCCTGCCAGTTTTTGCTTTTGCAAATGCCGCGCCGCTTCTACATTAGCCGCGATCATGCATTCTTCAATTAACTTATGCGCGTCATTCCGCTCATAGGTCATGAGACCAGCCACCCGGCCTTCGGCGTCAAACATGAAGGAAGCTTCGCTAGTTTCGAAATCGACCGTTCCGCGGCGCCGACGTGCAGCACTCAGGGCCTGATACAAGGCATACAGTGCTTGCAGGTGCGGCAACGACTCGGCTAAACGCTTAACTGCCCGCGGGTCTTCTCCGCTCAGTGCACCCCATACTTCGTTATAGGTTAAGCGCGCATGTGAGCAAATCACCGCCTCATAAAACTTGGCGCTCGTTACCTTGCCTTTGGCATCAATTTGCATTTCACAAACCAGCGCCAATCGATCAACCTTAGGGTTTAGCGAACACAGGCCATTGGACAGCGCCTCGGGCAACATCGGCACTACACGGTTAGGAAAATAAACCGAGGTACCGCGCTCAATGGCTTCGTTATCCAATGGCGAGCCAGGCGTGACGTATTGCGCCACATCGGCAATAGCAACCAGCAGGCGCCAACCTTTACCTTTTGGCTCAGCAAACACGGCATCGTCGAAATCACGCGCATCTTCGCCGTCAATCGTCATCAGAGGTGTAGCGCGCAAATCGACCCGGCCTTTGATCGCCTTGGGATCGATTTTGGCACCGTAATTTTTCGCCTGCTGCACTACCTCAGCCGGAAACTCATGGGGAATGCCGTGACTGCGCAAGGCGATTTCGGTTTCCATACCCGGCTGGCTGGCATCGCCCAGCACGGCGACAATTTCGCCCACCGCCGCGGTGCGTCGATTCGGTTGTTGAATGACTTTGGCAACCACAATTTGATCGGCCTGCGCATTGCCGCGCGCGGCCCGATCAATCAGCACACTATGGATCAGACGTGGATTACTGGGCTCGACGTAACTCACGCCATCTTCCAGCACAAAACGGCCCACTACATCATGCGTGTTGCGTTGGGTGACCTCGACAATGCTGCCCTCAAGCCGTCCGCGTCGATCTCGGCCTTTGACTCGAGCGAGCACCTTGTCGCCATGAAACACCCGCCGCATTTCTTCTTTTGCAAGAAACAGGTCGTCGCCGTCTTCATCGGGCAATAAAAAACCAAACCCGTCGGGATGGCCGTGAATCACGCCAGCGACTAGATCGATCTTTTTCGCCAAGGCGTATTCGCCGGCACGATTGCAGTGCAGCTGGCCGTCGCGACACATGGCATTTAAACGCCTCGCTAAACCGACCACGGCAGCGTCTGCCTCTAATCGAAGCCATTCAGCTAACTCGGCCAAAGTCCAAGGCTCTTCGGCCTCTTCCATCACTTCACGGAGAAACTGACGGCTGGGGATAATATGCTGAAAACTATCGGTTTCTGCCGCCGCAATCGGGTCTTGCTGCAACCACCAAAAGTTATTCGTTGAATCGGATGTCATACCGCATTATACGCAGGCCTGCGACCAGTTATCTGCATTAAGCCTGTTTTAAGCCACGCCAGTGCTAACAATGACCCAAGGCCGTAACATTCTAGATTGACAGCGAATTTACAGGTCAGTAAAGTCGCCCCGCTGCCTCAGAGGGATCGCCCTCAAGCTCATCTTTGCCCAGGTGGCGGAATTGGTAGACGCGCTGGCTTCAGGTGCCAGTGGCCGCAAGGCCGTGAAGGTTCAAGTCCTTTCCTGGGCACCACAACTTAGCCATGAATTTCATCATCGACGTCGCCAGATGCGTCATTCTGGTGTTTCTTAGATTGGCCAGGATTGCTGACATCAACGCTGTCATAGTTATTACCATGACCATTGTTGCCATTGCCATTATTGCCTGGCTCATAGTCAACATAGTCGACGATGACTGCTACTTCCGTATTATCGCCACCGTTGACTGGCATATTGTCGCCAGTTTTAAAGATCGGACAGATCGGAAAATCATGGTCTGGTACCGGCGCAATATGGCAAGTATTAGGCAGATAGCGGTCATCTAACGCATTTTGATGGCCGCGTGCACAGCGCCAGTTGCCTTCTAAATCACGCTCAATCACGAAGGTTCGCCCTGCGATATTTGAGCTCACGCCGGCATGCCGCATGGTCGCTTCGATCACGCCCGCCGTGCTGCAGGTGTCAGCTAAGGTAATATCGAGCTTCTCTGTATACAGACCGCTGCGACCTGTGCTCATGTTCTGAAAGCGCTCGTCATCCGGAAAATGGCCGCGCTCCATAATGTGCTCTTCAATATCAACCCGGCTCGCAATAATGAGATTGACGGCGTCTGCCACCTGGGCACGGCCCACAAAGTCTTGGTATTGCGGAATCGCTACCGTAGCAAGCACACCAATAATGGCCTGGACGATAAGCATCTCGATAAATGTAAATGCATTTTGATAAGTAGACATACCCCTATGCCCCTAATTACCCCATATGAAACTAATCCTAATGCATTTGGAACAAAATGAAACGCCGTTCAATCTACAGAAACGACCGTTCACGAAGGCAAAACCGGACGTCGCATAAAAAAAGCCGCTGGTTCAGCGGCTTTTTCCATACACATCAGGCGTTTTGCCTTATGAATCAGGCAAATGGATGTCTTAATACCATGGTGTCAGCGCGATCCGGGCCGGTAGAAATAATATCAATCGGCACACCCAACAAGGCTTCGATGCGCTTCAGGTAGTCACGCGCCGCCTGTGGCAATTCATCGTAGTTTTGTACACCCACGGTAGATTGGCTCCAGCCGGGCATAATTTCGTAGATCGGCTCGCAACGTGCAAAATCATCCGCGCCCAACGGTGGCATGTCGATAATTTCGCCGTCTAGACGGTAACCGGTACAAATATTCACTTCTTCCAGGCCATCCAATACATCAAGTTTAGTGACACAAAAACCACTAATACTGTTGTTAATAATCGAACGGCGCAATAAAGCCACATCTAACCAGCCACAGCGACGGTCACGGCCAGTGGTAGTACCTTTTTCTTTACCTACGGTAGATAAGTGGTTCCCTACTTCGCAATCAAGCTCAGTCGGGAATGGGCCAGCACCCACACGCGTGGTGTAAGCCTTAACAATGCCCAAGGTGTAGTCAAAGTAAGCAGGCCCCAAGCCGGTGCCGGTAGCCGCACCACCCGCGGTAGTATTGGAAGAGGTTACAAATGGGTAGGTGCCGTGGTCGATGTCTAACATCGCGCCTTGCGCACCTTCAAACATGACGTTCTCGCCACGCTGATTGCATTGATGCAGATACTCAGTGACGTCCACCACCAATGGCAATAACCATTTCGCTGCTTCCATGGCGCCAGCAAACACGGTATCAAAATCAACCGCTTCGGCTTTGTAGTACTCGGTCAACATAAAATTATGCTGTTCCATGACTTTTTTCAGCTTATCGGCAAATTCTTCAGGGTTTCGTAAGTCTGAAACACGCAAACCACGGCGCGCCACTTTATCTTCGTAGCAAGGCCCAATACCACGACCTGTAGTACCAATCGCTTTAGCACCACGCGCAACCTCGCGCGCCTGATCCAAGGCAACGTGATACGGCAATAACAATGGGCAGGCAGAGCTAATACGTAAGCGATCACTCACCGGCACGCCTTGCTCAACCAACTTAGCCATTTCGGTTTGTAAGGCTTCTGGCGATAACACCACGCCGTTACCAATTAAACAGCTAACGTCATCGCGCAAAATGCCTGACGGGATTAAGTGCAACGCGGTTTTTTTGCCATCAATCACCAAGGTATGGCCCGCATTGTGGCCACCCTGAAAACGTACCACCGAGGTGCAGCGATCAGTCAGCAGGTCAACAACCTTACCTTTACCCTCATCACCCCACTGGGTTCCAATAACAATAACGTTACGACCGTTTGCGTTAGTAGCACTCTGGCCCATTCAAACTATCCTTAGCGATTAACTGGTTGATATAAATTAATTAGCCGGGCTGACTTGCCAACGGCCTTGATCGAATTTCAACAGGCGGTCACAACCGGCTGCGGCAGCATTTTGCTCGCCTGCCACGTCCTCAATGACTGCTTCGCCACTGACACGTAATGCTTGAATAGCCGCCTGCAGCTCTGCATTACCGGCGTCAACCGGTGCCAAAATTGCGCTTGGTGCAGTTTGCGAACGACCAGTGGCATCGAGCAAATCACCCAAGACCGCACTGAATCCGGTTGCTGGACGGGCTTCACCGAAAGCCGCGCCAACGCTGTTATAGCGGCCACCGCGCGCAAGCTCAGTACCTTGTCCTGGGGTTAGTGCCGCGAATACTAAGCCAGTGTGATAGCTATAGCCGCGCAACTCGATTAGATCGACATGCACCCGTACATCTTGAAAGCCACTCGCAACTTCTGCTGCCGCCTGAATTTCATCCAGCGCCTCGGCCGCAGCGGGCACGAGTTCGGCCAATGCGGCGCGTGCTTGATCCAACACCTCTAGCCCACCGTGCAAATCCGGCAAGGCACAGATTAACTGCTGCCATTTTTGATCCAAGCCGGCTTGCATCACGTAGTCGTGGATTTCCGGAACACGGCGCCCCTGTAGCAAGCGATATAACGGCTTAGCTTGCTCTACGGTCCAGCCCAAAGCACGCAGCACTTCGCGATAAACGCCAATATGACCAATATCAATGTGTATGTCCTGCACACCGGCTGTCTGCAAGCTGTTAATCATCAGCTTAAGCATTTCTTGGTCAGCAGCTTGGGTGTCGGCGCCGTACAATTCCGCTCCCACCTGAATCGGGTTTCTAGGCTGATGCGCAGCCGCGGGGGCGTCACGCAAAATTGAGCCGACATAGCAGAGGCGATTAACGCCGGTACCGCCCAAGCGGTTAGCGTCAATACGCGCTGCTTGGGTTGTCATATCGGCTCGAATACCCAGCAAGCGACCACCCGCAGGATCAGTCAATTTGAAGGTTTGACGTTCGAGTGTGCTGCCCACACCGGTTAGCAGAGCTTCTAGATGTTCTACCACCGGTGGCATGCATAGCTGGTAACCCCAGCTCGCAAATAAATCGAGTAGATCTCGACGTAGCTGCTCTAAGGCCTGCGCCTGACCCGGCAGAGCCTCAAACATGCCCTCGGGCAACATCCAACGTTCACTATTGCTAGTGCTCATCACTAACCTTTAATAAATTTCAGTAAAACCAACCCAGCCAACATGGATAACAGCCCCATAATGCGCACTTGACGGTCACCAAAACGGGATAAGTTGAACCACGTTTGGCGTGCCGCTCGCGGCCGTATAAAAGGCAAGATGCCTTCCAGCACGAGCATTAACGCGAGTGCTGAGAACAATTCTTCTTTCATGTTGATGAGAAAAGCCGCAGCTATTGTAGCTGCTGCGGCTATGGATGTTTACTTATCGCTTTTAAAGTAGCGGAAGAATTCGCTGTCTGGTGAGATCACCATCACATCGTTATCGCCACCCAGGCTCTTACGATAAGCCTCTAGGCTACGATAGAAACGATAGAATTCAGCGTCTTTGCCGTAGGCTTTGGCGTAGATTTCGGCTGATTTTGCATCACCCTCACCACGAATCTTAGCCGCATCACGCTCGGCTTCCGCCAGCAAAATGGTGCTTTGACGGTCGGCATCCGCTTGAATCTTTTCTTTCTCTTCTTCACCGCGTGCGCGGAAATCTTTCGCCACGCGCTGGCGTTCGGCCCGCATCCGCTCATACACAGAGTTACTCACGTTAGAGGGTAGCTCGATGCGTTTTACCCGCACATCGACAATCTCAATACCCAGCTGCTGAGCTTGGCTGCCAGTAATTTCAGCCATCTGACTCATGAGTTCAGCCCGGTCATCAGACACCACTTCAACGATGGTGCGAAGACTAAACTCATCTTTTAAGCCTTTCTTCACAATATCGTTCAATAGCTGGTTGGCACGACGCGCATCACCGCCACCGGTTGAGGTATAGAACGCACCCAACTCAGAAATCCGCCATTTGATGAAGTAATCAACGATTACGTTCTTCTTTTCTGACGTCAGGAAACGTTCTGGCTGACTATCGGCGGTGCGAATCCGAGCATCAAAGCGGCGTACGTCACTAATCAGCGGGAATTTAACGTGTAGGCCGGGCTGATAATCAGCTCCCACAATTTCACCCAATTGCAGCACGATCGCTTTTTCGGTTTCTTTTACCGTAAACACGCTGCCCCAGGCCAATACGAGACCAAGGCCAACAACAACTAGGATATTTCGCATTTTGTTATCCATGATTAACGTACCTCCCGACTGCGGCTGTCGCGGCTACGTGAGTTGTAGCTGCTGGTACGAGAGCTGCTTGACTGTGGCGACTGTTGATTAGCCGGCGTGGTGCTGGCAGCAGGGTTAGTACGACCTTGCATTAGCTTGTCGAGCGGTACGTACATCAGTGGGTTGCCGTCGCCACTGGTGTCGACCATCACCTTGCTGGTATCACCCATCACCGCTTCGATGGTTTCAATGTATAAGCGATCACGGGTCACTTCTGGTGCCTTGCGATATTCGCTATATAACTTGCTAAAGCGCTCAGACTCACCTTCAGCACGCGCAATCACCGACTCACGATACGCATTGGCTTCTTCCAACTTACGAGCGGCGGCACCACGGGCACGAGGGATCACGTCATTGGCGTAAGCCTCACCTTCGTTTTTCAAACGCTCACCATCCTCACGGGCTTTAATGGCGTCTTCAAAGGCGTCTTGCACGGCCGCAGGAGCTTGTGCGTCGGCCAAGTTAACACTGGCAACAATGAGTCCGGTGTTGTAGTCATCTAGTACTTCTTGCAGCAGGACGGAAGCATTTTCAGCCACTTCTGAACGGCCGTCTTTAATCACAAAGTCCATTGCACTCTGGCCTACCACCTCGCGGATTGCACTGGCAGTCGATTCGCTAATGGTTTTTTCCGGTTCTTGAACCGAGAAGAGATAAGCGTATGGGTCAGCAACTCGGTATTGCACTGCTAATTTGATATCAACGATATTCTCATCGCGCGTTAGCATGGTGCCGGTGTATTCAAAACGCCGGGTCTGCTCCACATCCACGTGCACAACCTGATCAATCGGCCAAGGCATTTGTACACTCAAACCAGGCGGCAGGGTGTCAACATAACGGCCAAAGCGCATCACTACGCCGCGCTCGGCAGGCTCGATGATATGCACACTGCTTACTGCTGCGGCACCCAGCACCAACAACAATAGCAGTGTAAGCAATCCACCAAAGCCAGAAGCGCCAGGCTTATTGCCGCCACTGCCTTTGTTACCGCCACCGCCGAACATGCCGCTAAGCTGTTCCTGCAATTTACGCAGTGCTTCGTCTAGATCGGGAGGACCTTGCTCACCACCTGGTTTGCGTCCGCCCCCGTTTTGCCCGTTACCAGACCACGGATCGTTATTTCCCGGCTCATTCCAGCCCATTGTTGCTCCTAAAGAGTTTCCTACTGCCTACAGACATGGTGGCAAGCTACACGAATACAAGCCCTTTTAGGCCCAATTTCGCTAGCCATACCCGCAGTTTGCCGAAGTAGTTTTACGATTGTGTTTATTCTACCCGCTTGTGGCTTCGTCACCAACGCTCAAAACCGGATTTCCGGGTTCTTGCGCCAAGGTTTCGCCGGCGCCAAATATGGATTGAAAACGACTGGCCGACATACATAGCTCAAGCCAACAGCCGCCATCATCTGCGGCTTGCTCATTGACCACATAACCATCGCGATAAAGCCGTGCCCTTAGGCCACCTTCGTTGGCTGCCAAATAGTGCCAACCTTGCAAGGAGTCCTTATAAACTTGACTGGCAATTAAGTCGCGTAGCTCCTGCATGCCAGTACCCGCCTGCGCCGACACCCAAACCACAGGCCGACCTTTCCATTCGTCGAAGCGCAAAGCGTCTCCGCCCAGCTGATCCACCTTATTCATTACAATCAGTTGCGGTATCTCGTCGGCTTCAATCGCATCCAGCGTTTCATCCACATGCATTACCGTGTCTTCCCAGCGGGCATCCGCTGCATCTACCACATGCAGCAGCATACTGGCTTCGCGCGTTTCTTCTAAGGTGGCGCGGAATGCCGCCAATAATTCCGGCGGCAAATCACGAATAAAACCCACCGTGTCTGCCAGTACCACATGCTGCCCAGGCCGCAGATGCAAACGTCTGAGTGTGGGATCGAGGGTGGCAAATAATTGATCGGCCTGATAAGCCCCGGCGCCGGTTAAGCGATTGAACAACGTCGATTTGCCCGCATTGGTATAGCCCACTAGCGATACCGTAGGCACTTCAGTTTTTCGGCGCGTTGCGCGTTGCTGGTCACGTTGGGCCACAATGCGGCTAAGCTTGGCGCTTAGTGATTTGATGCGTACCGCCAGTAAACGACGGTCGGTTTCCAGCTGGGTTTCACCCGGCCCGCGTAAACCAATGCCCCCTTTTTGGCGTTCCAGGTGTGTCCAACCGCGTACTAACCGAGTAGAAAGGTGGCGAAGCTGCGCTAGCTCAACCTGCAACTTACCCTCAAAGGAACGCGCGCGCTGGGCGAAAATATCCAAGATTAGACCGTTACGGTCCAACACCCGACAACACAGTAGTTTTTCTAGGTTGCGCTCTTGGCTGGGGGTCAACGAATGACCAAAGATAACTACCTCGGCCTTGGTTGCTTTAACGGCTTCTGCGATAAATTCTGCTTTGCCTTTGCCTAATAGATACTTAGGCTCGGCCCGACGCAACACCTGCGCCATGCTGAACACGACTTCCACACCAGAACCCAAAGCGAGTTCCTCAAATTCTTGGCGCTCGGCAAACCATTCATGAATAGGCTGATTCACGTGTACCAATATGGCCCGCTCACCTATTCCCGGTCGTTCAAACATCAATAACCCCGCTAGTGCATCAAGAAATATCTAACCCAGCGCACATCATACCTAGGTTTGTTCGCTAATTGATCGGAAACCATTGCCCACTAGGCATTGCCGCCGACCGTTTACCCCGCGTCCAATCTGCCGCTACTTTTTCGGCCCAAACGCCAATACATACCGACTGATTAATTAATACAATCCTGCGATCAAATTTACAACCGCAGCAGACACCCCGCACTTATGCCTATTGATTGGACAGCTTATTCACGGTCTCAACTACGGAAAGCCTCCATTGCACGCTTCCAGCAAGGTGGAGGCAGTAGCCCCGAGGTCCTGTTGATTGAGATTAATGGTGAGCAAGCCGTTCTTAAGGACCAGAACAACACCGCTAAAATTTTTGCTGCGCTATTGGGAGCTGTACTAACACGACGAGAAGTCAGAGCATTAAGACAACTGGCGTCACTAGAGAGCGCACCCAAGCTACTCTCCTGCCCTGACTCGAGAAGCTTCTTGATGAGCTACCAAACCAGCCTACCCATCACCGAGGTCGATTGTTCCCAGATTCACTGGCCCGATTTTTTAAGGCAATTAAGCCACGCCATTGACGCCATGCACGCACAAGGCATTACTCATAACGATCTGCGTAACGCCGAAAATATTCTCGTCATGCCCAACGGGAAGCCACTACTGATTGATTTCGCCGGATGCTTTTGGCGAGGCTGTCGCTATAACCTAGTTCGCAGATGGGTTTTTAACAAGCTAAAGCAAGTAGACCGATCTGCCATTACCAAACTAAAGCTGCGCCATGCGCCAGAATTATTACTCGAGAGCGACATTCACAACCATGAAATCGCCGGAAAATGGCTCACCCGTTTAACGCATGGGATTCGACGAATTTGCAAAACAATATCGACACTAGGACGCCGAAAAATTTAATAAGACACCGGCCGCAACCACGGGAAACTATAAAAAAAGGCCACGGAAAACCGTGGCCTTAATTAATGCTTATCAGCGTTTACCTGGCTCCCACCCGTTGACATCAGCCAAGGGCAGAAAAGCGACCAACGAGTGATCCCGCGTTGTTAGCTCGGAACCATGACTGATTAGACTATTTCAGCTAAGCGTTACCAACATTATCGCCTGGCTCTTCCACCTCTTCTGGCTCGGCCGCAACGGCGTCTGGCTCAGCAGGCGCAAGACGAATATTACGTGCTGGCACCACAGTTGAAATAGCGTGCTTATAAATCATTTGGCTGACGTTGTTTCGCAACAACACCACAAATTGATCAAACGATTCAATCGTACCCTGTAACTTAATGCCATTAACCAGAAAAATAGATACTGGCACTTTTTCCTTACGCAGCGCGTTGAGGTATGGCTCTTGCAATGACTGACCCTTGGCCACTGTTATTCTCCTTATTTGTTTTCTTTGCGCGCTTGAATTTATTTATAGCAGATTGCGCAAAAATAAAGCCGAATCATAGCATTTAATGAATCTCGCCATATTGGCTTTTCAAACAAAGCCACTAACCGTTTCAAAAATCAAATGTTTCGAATCCGCCGCTAATGGATCATAGATATGGGCATTTGGTTCCTTTCTCAACCAGGTAAGTTGCCTTTTTGCTAATTGACGGGTCGCGTACAGCGCCAACTCTGGCGCTTTGTCGAGTGAGTATTCGCCTGCCAACGCTTGCCACACCTGCCGATAACCGACCGCGCGGATCGCTGGCAAATCAATATGAAGGTCGCCCCGCTCGTACAGGGCTTTGACTTCGTCCACCAATCCATCCGAAAACATTTGCCCCAAACGTTGTTCAATCCGCTGATGCAGAATCTCGCGGGGAGGAATCAGCGCAATTTTTAGCACATTAGCCAGCAATGGCGAGGCATCACGCTGCCCCCATAGTTCAGTTAGCGACTGACCTGATAGTTTCACCATCTCCAGGGCACGCATCACACGCTGCGGATTGGCCAGCTCAACTTGCTTCGCGCCTGCCGGATCAAGCCTCTGCAGTTCGGCCACCAAGTCTACTAACCCAAAGTTAGCCAGACGCTGCTTCAGCGCCTGACGTAATGCCTCATCGGTTTTCGGCAACTCATCCATTTGCTGCAGCGCTTTAAAGTACATCATGGTGCCGCCCACCAATAACGGTATACGGCCATTGGCGTGTATTTCTGCAATATGCTGCAAACAGTCATCTCGAAATTGACCAGCCGAATAGGGCTCAGCAGGATCACAGATGTCAATTAACCGATGCGGCGCCAAGCGTTGCTCCTCGGCACTCGGCTTGGCAGAGCCGATATCCAACCCGCGATACACCAACGCTGAATCAACACTGATTACATCCATTGGAAACCGCTGGGCCAACTCAATCGCCAATGCCGTTTTGCCCGACGCTGTAGGCCCCATTAAACACACAACGGGACCTGTCACTGGCATAGCCGAACCCTGTGGAGCTGGCATTGTCCTATTGACCACGCATGAAGAACGCGTCGAGTGCCTTCATGCTGAGTTGTACCCACGTGGGGCGACCATGATTGCACTGCCCGCTCCTTGGCGTCGCTTCCATATCGCGTAACAACGCATTCATTTCGGCATGCGTCAGTTGACGATTAGCACGCACCGAGCCATGGCAGGCCATGGTTGACAACTTCTCTTCTAACGCATGTTTCAAGCGTTCGGCCCCCAAGCTTTCCATTAAGTCGGAGAGCACGTCACGCAGCAAGGACTCAACATCCGCATTAGCTAGCAATACCGGCACTTCACGCACCGTGATCATTTCAGGCCCTAATCGCTCAAGTACAAAACCCGCCTGCTTAAAGAGCTCATAGTGGCGTTCTACCTGTTCCGCTTCGCGGCTACTGACCGCCAAACGCGCCGGTACCAGCAAAGGTTGAGATTGCACGCCATCGGCCGAAAACTGCGTTTTCAGCCGCTCATACACCACCCGCTCATGCGCTGCATGCATATCCACCAACACAAGGCCGCTGGCGTTCTGCGCCAAAATATAAATACCGTGCAGCTGACCCAAGGCGTAACCCAAAGGGGGAAGCTCCGCACTGCCATCGGCCGCTGGCGCAGCCGTTCCCGCGAGACCAGCCAACGCTGTCGGGCTCGGCGTCGCACCAGACCCAAATGCAGCAAAGCCACCACCGGCCAACCCATTCTCTAAACCATAACTCGGCGAAGCCGCCTCATTCGCCTGCAACCCGCTGGAATTGCCCGCCAGGCTCATATCCTGTTGCACCGGAGGTTGCCAAGGTGCGGTCGCTAAACGTGGGGCGTTGTAATCGTTTCCGGCGACCTCACCCGTCTGTAAATCCACCTCGCCTTGGCCTTCAGCACCGGCCTTGCTGGACTCCAAAACCTTGGCCAAGTTACGCATTAAAAAGTCATAAACACCACGACTATTGCGAAACCGCACCTCATGCTTAGTGGGATGAACATTGACATCGACCTCACGCGGATCCAGCTCGAAGTACAGCACATAAGCAGGCTGACGCCCATGAAACAACACGTCGTGATAAGCCTGCCGCACCGCGTGAATCACCAACTTGTCACGAATCGCCCGCCCATTGACATAGAAATGCTGCATATCCGCTTGGCTACGTGAAAAAGTCGGTTGACTAATCCAGCCCCACACCCGCATCCCAGCCTGCTCGATATCCACATACAAGCTTTGCGATATAAACGGCGCACCCACCAACTCAGCTATTCGGTGCTCCTGCGCCGCCCTTGAAGTCGCCTTAGCTAGGCGAAAACGGGGCTTACCGTTATGTGCCAGACTAAAGCCGACATCAAACCGCGACAGCGCCAACTTACGAATGGTTTTTTCAACGTGATCAAACTCAGTACGCTCAGCACGCAAGAACTTGCGCCGAGCCGGCGTATTGAAAAACAAGTCACGCACTTCAATGGTGGTGCCGCAGGGATGCGCAGTCGGCTTGGGACCTTGCCATTCACCACTACCATCGCCCACTAACTCATTCGCGTCGCTATCCGCTGGGGCCGAGGCAATGCGTAGACGCGCCACCGACCCGATGCTGGGTAGGGCTTCGCCCCGAAAGCCCAATGAACCAACAGCCTCTAGGTCTTCTAAGCTGGAAATCTTGCTGGTGGCATGACGCGCCACCGCCAATGGCAACTGGTCAACCGGAATACCGCGTCCATTGTCGCGCAAACGTAGCAGCCGAACACCGCCCTGCTCTGCCTCAATATCGACTTGGCTAGCGCCCGCATCCAAGCTGTTCTCAAGCAGCTCTTTCACCACCGACGCGGGCCTTTCTACCACCTCACCCGCAGCGATTTGATTAACTAACTGCGGTGGGAGTTGCTGAATAGCAGACATTCAATACCTATGGAATCAGAAGTTGTTGACCAACCACAATACGGTTGCCACGAAGGGAGTTGAGCTGCGCGATCTCACTCACCGTGGTGCCCCAACGCTGAGCCAACGCGCCGACAGTATCGCCGGAGCGCACGATGTATTTGCCACCGTGGCTTGCGAACAGGGTACCGGGCGGCGGGTTCGCAACAAAAAAGTTACGCAGTCCCTTAAAGATTGAACTCGCGAGTTTTTGCTGAAAGCGCGCGTCTTTCAACTTGCGCTCTTCCTTCGGATTAGAAATAAAAGCGGTTTCAACCAAAATTGAGGGAATATCGGGTGACTTCAGCACTAAAAAGCCCGCCTGTTGCACCGACTTCTTATGCATTGGTGCCACCTTGGCCATTTCGTTCACCACGTCGCTTGCTAGCTCCAAACTGGCTTCAAGCGTGGCGGTTTGCGACAAATCCAGCAATACCGATGCGAGCGAATTATCTTTATCTTGAATCGACACTCCGCCCACCAAGTCCGATGCGTTTTCACGCTCGGCCAACCAGCGTGCGTGCTCGGAGCTGGCGCCACCGATAGACAAGGCGTAAACCGCCGCACCTTTGACGCTACGCTTGGTAAAGCTATTGGCATGAATAGAAACAAAAGCGTCGGCGCGATGTTTGCGCGCAACCCCAGTGCGCTGCCGTAACTTTAAGAACCGGTCATCATAGCGGGACATCACCGGCACAAAATCTGGGCTGTCCTTAAGAATCTTATAAAGCCGCTTTGACACGGCAAGGGCGACGTCTTTTTCATAGGTACCGTTCGGGCCAATGGCACCGGTGTCTTTGCCGCCATGGCCCGCATCGATCACCACACGAATCGGACGGCGGCGCTTAATCTCCTGCTTAATTGCCTCGTCACTCGCGCTCTGCGCAGGTGGCTTTGATGCAGGGCTAGCTTTAGGAGGTGGCGCACTGTTACTGGGTTGTTTGCTGGGCTGCTGACTGGGTTTTAGGCCGGCTTGACCCACCGTGTGTAAGGTTGCAGTAATCGCGTTACCAGTGCGCTCTAACTTAACCGTTACCGCAGCACTTAAATCCAGCACAATACGCAGATCAGTTCCATTTCGAACGCCGGTTCGAATCGACTTAACAGCACCACCACTGGGCGGCTTAGTGCGCAACACCGAGCGGGTATCGCTGAGATCAATGACCAAGCGATCCGGCTTGCTTAAGCCAAAGTGTCGGTATTTAGTCGATGTATCGGTCAACAAGGTGACGCGGGTAGCGGCACCCTCTGTGACCAAGCTAATCTGTTCTAAGTTTGCAGCCGCGGCCTGCAATGGCAGCGAACAAGCTAGCCACAATAACAGCCAACCAAATTTGCGAATAATCGGTCTTAACATCTACTACCTTCTGCGCCATTCTTCTTGGCCGTTCTTCTGGGCCGTTCTTCTGGGCCGTTCTTCTGGGCCGTTCTTCTGGGCCAATAAATTTAGGCCAACCATAGAATACAAATAATTCCCCACTCAGCGGCCTCTCCGCCTTGATAGCGACGGCTCTGCCGAGTATATCAATTGGGTTAGCCTAGGCAGGATTGGTTCCTGCCTAGGCGGTACCGATTTACTCAGGTTCGGCTAAAGCGGCTAAGCAGGTTTCACCATAGGCAGTGCCAGCATTCAATTGCCAGTGTCGCCCGTCAGCAACAACGCTCAACTGCAACCGCAGATCGACCTTGGGCAGCAGGCCACCCGCTTTGCTCGGCCACTCCACCATCATGAGGCACGCACTTTCCATTTGATCCTGCAAGCCGAGGTATTCCATTTCCTCCGGATCAGCCAAGCGATACAAATCCAGATGCAACACCGTACCCAATGCGCACTGATAGGGCTCAATTAACGTATAGGTCGGGCTTTTGACCGCCCCCTGCACTTGCTGGCTACGCAACAGCGCTCGGGCAAAAAACGTTTTCCCGGCACCCAAGTCACCTTCTAGGGCCAAAACACAGCATCCAGCCTTGGGCTTAGCGGCAATGGCCGCAGCAAGCGAGGTCGCTAAATTTTCTGTAGCCTGCTCCGACAGTAGCTGCCCACTTTTTTTAGCCATGATTAATTCGCTGGCTCGTGTTCATTCACCATACGACGCAAGACAGGGAATAGATCACTCGGCAATAACCCGCGCGTACCGTGATGGGCTGCCACCTCATCGGCCGAGCGTGCATGCAACAACACCGCTAGACAGGTTGCTTCGCGCAACGAAATGCCCTGCGCAATCAGCGCTGCAATAAGGCCGGTAAGGACATCACCCATTCCGCCCACCGCCATACCGGGGTTGCCATCGGTACAAACATAGAGATCCCCTTGCGGCGTAGCAATTAAGGTACCGCTGCCTTTCAGCAGCACGACGCCACCATACATTTGCTGAATATTCTGTACGGCATGAACTCGGTCACGTTGTACCTCAAGACTGGTACAGCCTAACAACTTAGCCGCCTCGCCTGGGTGAGGCGTTAATACGCGTCGATCATCTTTACTGGGGTGTTCTGCTAGGTGGTACAAGGCATCGGCATCCAGCACCTTGGGTACATCAAGTTCGACCGCCACCTCAAACAATTGGCGCGACCAAGTTTCACGCCCTAGCCCCGGACCAATCGCAGCCACGGTACAGCGACCCGCCACCTCTAACAGCTCTTCGTCATCCAGCACGCCCCGCACCATCAACTCTGGGCGACCCAGATTCAATTGATTAGCATGCCCTGGCCAGGTCGCCACCGATACCAAACCAGTACCACAACGTAATGCGGCCTCGCCTGCTAGCAACATTGCTCCACTCATGCCCTGGAAACCGCCAACCATTAATAGGTGCCCATGCATGCCTTTATGGTTAGACGGCTTACGCGGTGCCAATAGCTGGCAATAATCATCAATCATTAAGCGTTGAGCCATCGGCTTCGGCTTATCCACCAAATCACCAGTGCCCAAATCCTCGAAGATCAAGCCACCACGAAAATCGGCCGCCGCACCGGTGCATAAACCCAGCTTGAGACCAATAAAACAGACGGTTGAAGTCGCACGAACCGCAACACCGCGTACCGCGCCACTATCGGCACAAAGACCACTGGGAATATCCAGCGCCAACACAGCCTCACCGTGACGTTGATTAATCCATGACACTGCTTGCCGCCACTCGCCCTCTACATCTCGCGTCAAACCTGTACCGAGCAGCGCGTCCACTACGACGTCATCCTCGGTCGGGTCTCGCATCGCATCAAACGCCTGACTTTGGCCGCCCGCGGCCGCCCAGTCGTCGGCGGCTTGACGCGCTTCACCGGATAACTGCTCTGCAGGTACCAAGGCGCTTAGGTAGACCTTCTTACCGTCGGCCTTGGCCAAACGAGCCAGTACATAGCCATCGCCCGCATTGTTACCTGCACCGCAAAGCACATGAATGCTGGAGGCGCTAGGCCACTGCTGGCGACAACGTTTCCAGGCCGCTTTTGCGGCCCGTTGCATCAGCTCATAACCGCTAATTTTTAACTGTTCAATCGCAAGCGCATCTAAATGTCTTACTTGTTCAGCGCTATATAGTTGCGTGGGTAGATTCTTCCACATGCGATAATAGGTCGCTAAGCGACACTCCTCTTTAGTAAATGTGCAATGTTATGAGTCTTAGGCAGTAGAAAGTTCCGAACACAACACTACTGCTAGCAAGCTTCCGCTATGGTGCCAGAAATTCCGTTACAGAATAAGCCGCAACAGCCGCGAAACGAACAAGATTGGCTTGAGCTTCGCGATCAAATCCAAAACTGGGCAACCGCGCTCGGTTTTGATGGCTTTGGTGTGGCCGATACTGCAGTGGAAGCCGACAGTGCCTACCTCACTGCTTGGCTCAAAGCAGGCATGCAAGGCGAGATGGACTGGATGGCAGCCCATGGCAACAAGCGCCACCAACCCGAGGCACTTGTGCCCGGCACGGTCCGTGTTATTTCGGTCAAGCTCAACTACCTAGCCGATACAGTGCCTGCCGCCACTGCCCTATTAGACCATCCGAACAAGGGCTATGTGTCGCGTTACGCGCTAGGCCGTGATTACCACAAGGTTATCCGCAACCGCTTGCAAAAACTTGCCAAACAAATTGAAGATGCCGTCGGTGAATACGGCTATCGAGTGTTCGCCGACAGCGCACCGGTGTTGGAAAAAGCACTGGCGCGTAACGCCGGTTTAGGCTGGATCGGCAAACATACGCTGGTGATTACACCCGATGAAGGCAGCCTTTTTTTCTTAGGTGAAATCTTTACCGACCTCCCACTACCCACTACCCCACAATTTGAAAAATTTCATTGCGGTAGCTGCCGCAAATGTATTGATATTTGCCCAACGCAGGCGATAGTAGCGCCCAACCAGCTCGATGCCCGCCGCTGCATCAGCTACCTGACGATTGAGTACAAGGGATCGATTCCCATTGAACTGCGCAAGCCCATTGGGAATCGCATTTTCGGGTGCGACGACTGCCAACTACTGTGTCCGTGGAATCGCTATGCGGTTAAAAGCAACGAGGCCGACTTCAGACCAAGACACGGTTTAGACCAACCGGACTTAACGGATTTATTTAGCTGGACCGAAGCCGAGTTTGAGGAGCGCACCGCCGGCATGCCGCTGCGCCGAGCTGGCTATGAGCTTTGGTTACGCAACGTTGCGGTGGCACTTGGTAATGCCGCGAGCAGTGAAAAGGTGATTAACGCCCTGCTGGCAAGGCGAGACAGCGAGTCGGACCTCGTGAAAGAACATATTGTTTGGGCTTTGGCCCAACATGGCGTGGACCAATAATAAACGCCTGCCACGCCATCACCACCAGCATTGGCACCAGCATTAGCGTTGAAAACATAAAAAAAGCCCGCTTTAAAAGCGGGCTTTTACGTAGCCAAATCACCGAGCTGACGTACTAGGCAGCTTGCACCGGAATTGCGTTAGCGGTACCGGTCACCTCGTTGTTTTCATCAAGGTAAACCAAAGCTGGCTTATAGGCAGCCGCTTCAGATGCTGCCATGCTGGCATAAGTGCAAATAATAATGCGGTCACCGACCGACGCTTTATGCGCGGCAGCACCGTTAATAGAAATTACCTTCGAGCCTTTTTCAGCGCAAATGGCGTAAGTGCTGAAGCGCTCACCATTGGTCACGTTGTAGATATGAAGTTGCTCGTATTCGTGAATACCGGCCAAGTCCATTAGGTCGGTATCAATCGCACATGAGCCCTCGTAATCGAGCTCAGCGTGGGTTACACAAGCACGGTGAAGCTTGTTCTTCAGAAGCGTTAGTTGCATGGCTCTCGTAGTATTCGCTAAGTGAGTCATTCCCATACTTTCAGGGGGTATGGGCCGTAATGCGCGTACTGTAACGGAAGCGTCATACAGATGCCATTACTACAGTCGCGCTAGGTAATTGTTCAAGCTAAACCAAGCACTTGCTTGATTAAAAGCGGCGCGCAGTTTACCCATGATGCGCAACGAATGCGAACAAAATCCATTTTTTTTCAAAGCTCGATGTTGTCGAGCAAACGAGCGGCGCCCAAGCGCGCTGCAGCGAGAATCACCGCCGGTTTCGACGCATCAAGCTTTCCGGTCAATATTTGCAAGCTATTACAATCACTTACGTTGAAGTAATCAGGTAAAAAACCCGCCTGCTTTAGCTGCAAATTGGCCGCAGCAACCACCTCGTCGATGTTGCCGCCGGCCCGCAGTTCGTCCCGTGCAGCCAGCAGTACCTGACGTAATACTGGCGCTGTTGCTCGTTCGGCAGCAGTTAAATACTGATTCCGCGAGCTCATCGCTAAACCATCGGTTTCACGGTGGGTATCTACCCCAACAACCTCAATCGGCCAACAGAGATCGTCGACCATCTGACGAATCACCCGCCACTGCTGATAATCCTTTTTTCCAAAATAGGCTTGATCCGGCTGCACCAAATTAAAGAGCTTAGCGACGACGGTAGTCACCCCGTCAAAGTGCCCCGGGCGCGCTGCGCCGCAATGTGCCACTGTCAATTCAGGCACACTGACCGTACTAATAGCCGCCTGCCCTTTGGGATACATTTCTTCTACTGGTGGCGCGAACAACAAGTGGCAACCCGCTGCCGCGAGCTTGGCTTGATCTTCGACTAATGTTCGAGGGTAACTATCGAAATCCTCATTCGGACCGAACTGCAGCGGATTAACAAAAATACTCGACACGACGCGATCACACTGGGCCAGCGCGGCTGTAACCAGTTGCAAATGCCCGTCATGTAAATTCCCCATGGTCGGGGCAAAACCAATCCGCAGACCCGCCTGTCGCCACTGGGCGATACAAGCTCTTAATGCGTCAATAGAGTTTACTGTTTTCATATACGAGGAATGCCATACCCAGCTGGGTGTTCAGACCATGGTTAGCACGCTGGGGTAAATAGGCTATGCAATCTTTACTCGGCAAAAAACTGCTCGGCAGCGCTTGGGTAAGAACCCGCCTTAACCGCAGCCACATAAGCCGCAAAGGCTGCTTGTACTGATACAGCGGCCCCATCAGCATCCACCGTAAAATCACGTACAAAGCGTGGTTTTTGGCCCGGCATCACGTTTAACAGGTCATGCATCACTAAGATTTGGCCGTCCACTGCACTCCCCGCACCAATCCCAATCACCGGCACTGGGCTTTGCTCCGACAACTCTCGGCCCAATGCGGCGGGCACACACTCAACCAGTAGCAGGTCTGCACCGGCGTCAGTCAACGCCTTGGCATCACGTAACATTTGCTGCGCAGCAGCCGCTTCGCGCCCTTGCACCTTAAAGCCGCCTAACTTGTGAATAAGCTGCGGACACAAGCCAACATGGGCACAAACCGGAATGCCGCGAGTCGACAGGTACTCAACAATTTCTGCCTGCTGCTCGCCGCCTTCCAGCTTAATCATATTGGCATGGCCTTCTTGCATTAAGCGGGTTGCGTTAGTAATCGCCAAATCCAAGGTGGCGTAACTCATAAACGGCATGTCGGCCATGATAAACGCGCGATGCACGCCCTGCGCGACTGCACGCGTGTGGTAGATGATGTCGTCGGTGCTGACACCGACGGTAGTTTTCTCGCCTTGAATTACCATGCCGAGCGAATCACCCACCAAAATTACATCCGTACCGGCCAAATCCTCAGCCAACGCGAAGCTCGCATCATAGGCAGTTAGGCAGGCAATTTTTTCGCCCTTTTCACGCATTTCACGCAACGTGGAAACGGTTACGGGGGCATTGGCACGAAGGTCCTGAACACTGCTGTACATTTATTTGTGTCTTTTTAGATAGCTGGTCAGTTTGAATGGTCTAAATAGCGAAACCCGTTAAGCGCGGTTACGCGGTTCCGGCAAGCTCAGCCACCGAATCAGCAACACGCTTGGCCGATGTTTCTGGCAAGGCTGCGGCACAGTCTGCCACAGTCCCAAGCTCAGGAATAACAGTATTTGGTGCCACATCTTGCCACGGTAGCAAAACAAAATCCCTGCTTGCGATACCTGGGTGAGGCAAGACCAATTGTGCGGTACTCAGGACAAGCGAGCCATACACTAATATATCGAGATCAATGGGCCGCGAGCTCCACCGCTGGGCCGACAAATTCCGACCCTGTTGCTGCTCCTGCAACTTCAGCGCTGCCAGCAAGACTTCGGGAGCCAAATCCGTGGCTATCTGCACCACCAGATTCAAATAATCCGGTACTTCTGCAGGGTTTTGCTCAGGCAATACCATTGCCGGACTTTGATAAACCGGGGAAACCGCCAGCAGATCAATCGCGCTGTGTTGCTTAAAAAACGTTAATGCCAGCGCTAACTGCTTAACTGGGTCAGCCAAATTACTTCCCAATCCAAGCCAGACGTGCTGTCTAGGCACCTGATGCATCAAGCAAACTACTTTGCGGCTTGTGGTTTTGCTCGGCGACGGCCGCGCCGACGGGGGGCACGCGGCAAATCCGATAGCATTTGCTGCTGCTCTTCTTCGCCGGCAAACTGGAACTTGGTCCACCAGTCCGCCCACTTTTGGTCTGCATCACCGGCCTGCGCACGCAAGCAAAGGAAATCGTAAGCAGCCCGAAAACGCGGATGCTCTAGCGCTAGATAAGGCCGACGACCTCTCGGGTTTTCCAATTGGCGCTGTAACGCCCAAATATCTGTCATGCCGGCCCGAAAACGTTTAGGAATGGCCGTGCTATGAATTTGCTGATGGAGCACTTCGCTTTGCGCTTTTTGTGCCGCTGGCACCGGCGACATGCCCGCCGCTATATGGGCCCGTTCATGCTGACGAATAGGTGCCCACAAGAAAACGGCATATAAGAACGCCGGGGTTACCGACTTGCCCGAATTTATTCGGTCTTCGGTGCTCGTCAGCGCCGCTTCAATTAAGGCATTTGCCCAAGCGCCGTCTTCGCTTTGCATCGCCCGCACTGTTTGCGGGAACAAATGTTGGAACAAGTGCAAGTGTTGCAGTTCGTGATAAGTCTCTACCGCAACGCCGGTGTGAAATAACTTAAGCACTTCTTCAAATAAACGCGCTGCCGGAATATTCGACAACAACTCATGCAAACGGGGAATTGGTTTTTCAGAATCGGGATGAATATCAAAACTCAATTTAACGGCAAACCGTACCGCCCGCAGCATCCGTACGGGGTCTTCACGGTAACGCGTTTCTGGGTCGCCAATCAGGCGGACATAACCCTCGTCTAGATCTTTAACCCCATCAGCGTAATCAATGACTTCACAGCTATCGGGGTCAAAAAACAAACTATTAATGGTGAAGTCGCGGCGCAAAGCATCCTGCGCCATATTGCCGTAGACGTTGTCACGCAGCACCCGACCATCTTCGTCCGCATGATGCTGGTTATGGCCTTCTTGCGGCGCCGGCCCTCGAAAGGTCGCAACTTCGATGTAATCGCGACCGCTGTATACATGCAGCAAGCGAAAACGGCGCCCAATCAAGCGGCTACGACGAAACAGTTCATGCGCCTGCTCGGGGGTAGCATCGGTCGCAATATCAAAGTCTTTTGGATGTAGATCGAGCAACGTGTCACGCACTCCACCGCCCACAATATAGGCTTGGTAGCCAGCCTTCTTGAGAGTACGAACAATCTCCAAAGCATCCGGCGAAATCATATTCGCGCGCATGGCGTGTTTGTTGGGGCCGTATTTAGTGGCTTCAGGCAGTGAAGCTTGCTGATGAGTGGTCATAAAGAAAGGCTAAAAGCTGCGATTTTGTTCCTGTTGGGACGCCGACATCCTGCGATGGCCGACGCGCGCCGCTATACTATCACGCCACCTATTCTTTCAATTCAACGAATTGCGGGTCGGATAGTTAATCACGACAGCAGTAGAGGCAAACCACACGATGCAACCGGCAGTTCTTTGGCGCCGTCTAGCCGCCCTGTTTTACGACGGCTTACTGATTCTAGGGCTCTGGTTTGTCACCACCGGCGTCTCAATCGCGCTCAACAGTGGCGAAGCAGTTGAAGCCAACAACCACCTACTTACGGTAGCGCTGGTGCTGGTGACATTCCTGTTTTACGGCTGGTTCTGGACCCACGGTGGGCAAACGCTCGGTATGCGGGCTTGGAAAATAAAAACCTTGCGCGAAGATGGCGAGACTATGCGCTGGAGCAACGCACTATTGCGCTTTATCGCCGGGGTCTGCTCCTGGGGTAGCCTCGGTTTAGGCTATTTGTGGTGTCTGATTGACCCTGCACAGCGCACTTGGCACGACATGCTGAGCAAAACCTGCGTTATCTACAATCCCAATGCACCCAACGCGGGCTAGCAACTGTGCTTAGCCAGTTAACGGGCCAAACGCAGCGAGAGCCCCGTAATCACGGCTAACACCGCGGTTGGCAACCACGCCCCCACCAATGGGTCAAAACCGTACAGTTGCGCGGAGTCGCGGAATAACTGATTGGCCAGAAAATACACCGTACCGATCACAATACCGGTTACTAAACGCTGACCACCACCGGCATCGCGCAACGGCCCCAACACAAAAGGTAGTGCTAACAAACACATCAGCACCACCGAAGCCGGTACCACCAACTTGCGCCAAAGCGCTTGCTCAAATACCGACGAATCAAGACTATTCGCTTGCAAATATTGTACGTATTGCAATAGGTCCCAGGTCGTAAAACTCTTAGGCTCAACGGAAAATAGATTCACCAGTTCCGGCGTCAAGCTGGTATCCCAAGCCTGCCGAGGTTGCTGCTTTAGACGCGCACTGTCATTCACAAAATCAACGCTAGCCCAGTCATTTAAGAACCAACGATTTTCTTCAATATCAGCAGAGGACGCCACCCCAATGCCCGCTAGCTTACCTTCGGCATCAATATCAAAAGTCGTGATTCGACCATTGACTCGTTCACCACCGACGCGGCTGACGTTAACGAAACGATTACCGTCGCGGAACCAAAAACCATCTTGATCCGATTGCCAACGGTCACCACTCATGGCTTGCACCCGCACCACCTCAGACTCAACCGAAGCCCACGGCGCAACCCAATCGCCAATTACAAAGGTAAGGCCAGACAACGCCACACCGGCCATCGATACCGCGCCACCGATCCGCCACAGCGACAAACCGGCTGCTCGCATTACGATCAACTCACTGCCCGAGGCCAGCGTGCCTAGCCCCATCAGCGCGCCAATCAAGGCCGCCAATGGAATCATCTCGTAGGCTAACGAGGGCATTTCTAGCAGCACGCTCAGGAAGGCAGTTCCCATGTCATAGCTGCCACGCCCAACGTTGTTTAACTCGCCGAGAAAACCCAGAAACATGGAAATCGCCAGCAAGGCCAACAACACCATGCAAGCCCCTTTAAAGGCCGCCCCCGCCAAATACCGACTCAGTTGATTCATGCGTCCACCTCGGCCTTGCTCAACCGATCGCCCGGCAGGCGATAAAACACACCCTCACGCCATAGCAGCCATAACACCGCCAAGGCCACTAATCCATGCGCCAACCAGATGCCCGGGAAAGGCCCCATCAGACCCTTCTCAATTTGCACCTTCAACACACCCATGACGTTGAAGTAAATGATGTACACCAAAATGCCGCCAATCATGCGGCCATAACGGCCTTGGCGCGGCTCAACCTTCGACATCGGCACGGCTAGCAACACCAACATAAACACCGCCAGCGGGTAAGCCAAGCGCCATTGCAGTTCGGCTTGGTCATGGCTAGAGTTCGAATTCCAGAGGCTGATCGTCGGCTTTAACGCCCGCTCGCTAATGACAATATCGGGTGGGCTGACATTAAAATAAACCCCATGCTCTTCAAACTGGGTTACTTCCCAACTGAGCTGTCCTGGCATTCCTTCATAGCGCCAGCCATGCTCCAATACCAAGCTGCGATCACCACTTTCTTTGTCTACCGCAAACCGCCCTTTGTTCGCCAGCACAGAGGAATCAGTTGGTTCCGTCTCCGTCGCGCTTTTGTAAAGAAACAGCTTACCCAGCTCGCCAGTTTTATCGTTTACCTGCTCCGCCATTAATACCGAGCGGCCGGCGTCAAAACTCTGAAACTTACCCGCTTCCAACAAACCCACCTGAGCCTCATGCTTGGCCCTGCTGCGCACTTCCTCAGCAAACTGACCGGCTAACGGGGTGACATACAAGGTCAGCGCGGCAACTAAGCCGGTCAGCAAAGCGGCAAATCCCAACATCGGCCGATACAGTTGCAACACGCCCACACCACAGGCCTGTACCGCGTGCATTTCAGAGTCTCGATACAACCGCCCCAGTGCCAGCTGCACAGCAATTAAAATCGCTGGAGGAAACAGCAACACCATGTAATGCAGCGTAGTGAGGCCTAACAACGTGAATACCGAAGCCGGATCAAGATTGCCCTCAGCGGCTTGGCCCAAAAAACGAGCAAAGCGCGCAGCAATCAAAACCACCATCAAAATAGCGGTAACACCGGCAAAGCTACCAATGACTTGCTTGAGTAAGTATCGATTAAGAAGACGCGACACGATGAATGATTGAGTTGAGAATCAAAGACCTAAGCATATACCATTGCGGCTCTTAACGATTCCTTTAGATTATTTGAAACCCAGCTTTCAAACGCATGCTAGGACCCATTGATGCAAATTAAGCCTATTTCAGCCCAAGCAGCCATCGACGGCACCGCCGCCATTATTGTCGGCATTCGCAAAAGCCCTAAAAATGGCCGCAGCCCTGCGGAGCTCGAAAACAACGCCGTGTTTCAGGCAGTTAACCAGCAAGTAGACAGTGCCATTTCCTACGCCCTGGAAACCGGCGACTTTGACGGCAGCAACAACCAAACCCAGCTAATCAGTCACCCAAAGCGCAAGGTGGTACTGGTTGGCTTAGGACAAACAGCCGACGCCCGCAGCATCACCAAGGCACAACAAGCCGCCCAACGGACGCTTGGAAACACACAAACTCAGCAAGCGGTGTCTGCGCTGCTACTGAATTTAGAGGAAACTGAGCGTAAGGATGCTGTGGTAAGACAACTCGCGAGTGCTGCGGCAATGGCCACCTACCGCTACCACGCCACCAAGAGCAGCCCAGCGGACAAGCTAACGCTTGAGAGCATGAGCATTGTGGTCGCTGATGAACAGGCAGCCGCTGTTACCGCCGGTGCTGCTATCGGTAACGGTGCCAACTTTGCCCGCGAACTGGGCAATTTACCGGGTAATGTATGCACCCCCACCTACCTTAGCGAGCAAGCGATTGCTTTAGGTCAGCAACACGCCAAGCTCACCACCACGGTGGTCGAAGAGAAAGAAATGGAACGCTTGGGCATGGGGGCGTTGCTCGCGGTTTCTCGCGGTAGCCGCGAGCCCGCCAAGCTGATCACGATGGAATATAAGGGCGCAGGCGCCAACGACAAGCCCTTGTGCCTAGTGGGCAAAGGCCTGACCTTTGACGCGGGCGGCATAAGCCTTAAGCCTGGGGCCGGCATGGATGAAATGAAATACGATATGTGCGGCGCCGCCGCAGTATTTGGCGCCGTCCAAGCCGCTTGTGAACTCAATCTGCCGCTAAACATCGTGGGCGTCGTGCCGAGCTCAGAGAACCTACCTGACGGCATCGCAGTTAAACCCGGCGACGTCGTCACCAGCATGGCTGGCAAAACCATTGAGATCCTGAATACCGATGCTGAGGGCCGTCTAATTCTCTGTGACGCACTGGAATATAGCCGTCGCTTTGACCCTGAAGTCGTGATTGACATGGCTACGCTAACCGGTGCCTGCGTGATTGCACTCGGCCACCATATTAGCGGTTTATTGGGTAACGATGACGACCTAGCCGACGCATTACTTGCAGCCGGCAAAGCCGCCGCAGACGAAGCCTGGCGCTTACCCATCACTGACGACTATCAGCAACAGCTAAAATCCAACTTTGCCGATATGGCCAATATTGGTGGCCGCCCTGCCGGCACCATTACCGCTGCCTGCTTCCTTGCTCGGTTTACCGAAGATTACCGCTGGGCACACTTAGATATCGCCGGCACGGCCTGGAAAAGTGGCGCCGAGAAAGGCGCAACCGGTCGGCCTGTACCTTTACTCATGGAATATCTGCTGCAGCAAGCTGGCGTCGCCTAATGACGCCAGTGACACGGTACCTGCTCGAAGCTGAATGTGACGCCATCGACTTTAGTGCCCGCCTGATTCGTAAAGTGCGGGCACTGAACTATGCCGTGGTGGTTAATAGTGTGTCAGCCGAGAATCAGACTCGATTGATTCACGCCCTCAACCAGTTTCAACTAGAGCCTCAGCTAGAAGTGCAAAGCGGCAAAATTGCGGTCTGTGTGAACGCCGCAGAAGCCATTACCCAGACGTCCAATGCGATTCAACATAAGCTGATAAAAAACAGTTTGTTGCTAAACTTGGGGATCGATCCGGTCACCGAATTTAGCCGTTTCGAACGCTATGCCGAGATTCATCCAGCCGGTCACGACCAACTCATCGCCAGCGCCAAATGGTTTACCGACCGAGGCTATGTCCTAAGAGATCACCACATCCAGACTTAGTCAGTCGGTGCACTCCGCAATGGCAAGCATTATCTCGCCGCACCGCCGCCCGAGTTTGAATATAATAGCGCCCAATTCGGCCCGCCCTAGGCGCTAACAGCTACAGAGTACTATGCAAAAAACCTACGACCCGACAGCCATCGAGTCTGAGATCTATCAGAATTGGGAAAACAAACAGCAATTTGCCGCCACCGACCACGGTAAAGACGCTTATTGCATCATGATCCCACCGCCCAACGTCACGGGCAGCTTGCATATGGGCCATGCGTTCCAAGACACCATCATGGATGCGCTGATTCGTTGGCAACGCATGCAAGGCAAAGACACTTTGTGGCAGCCCGGTACCGACCACGCTGGCATTGCCACCCAAATGGTAGTCGAGCGCCAGCTAAATGCCGACGGCCAAACCCGCCACGACCTAGGCCGCGATGCCTTCATCGACAAAATCTGGGAATGGAAAGAACAATCTGGCGGCACCATTAGCCAGCAACTGCGCCGCATGGGCAGCTCGCTCGACTGGGAACGCGAACGCTTCACCATGGACGATGGCCTATCAGACGCGGTGAAACAGGTTTTTGTTCGCCTCTACGAAGAAGACCTCATCTACCGTGGCAAACGCCTAGTTAACTGGGACCCGGTACTAGAAACAGCGGTATCCGACTTAGAAGTGATCTCTGAAGAAGAAGACGGCTTCATGTGGGAATTTCACTACCCGCTGAGCGATGGTAGCGGCCACTTAACGGTGGCCACCACTCGCCCAGAAACCATGCTCGGCGACACCGCCGTGGCGGTAGACCCTGACGACGAACGCTATCAACACCTAGTGGGTAAAACCGTGACCCTCCCACTGGTTGGCCGTGAAATCCCCGTGGTGGCCGACAGCTACGTCGATTCTGAATTCGGTACAGGCGTGGTTAAGATCACGCCCGCCCACGACTTCAACGATAACCAGCTAGGCAAACGTCACGACTTGCCCGTGATTAACGTGCTCACCGACACCGCAAAGATCAACGATGACGCGCCGGAAAAATACCGCGGCCTTGATCGTTTTGAAGCACGCAAACAAATTGTGGCCGACCTAGACGCACTTGGCCTGCTTGGCGAAATCAAACCACACAAATTGATGGTACCTCGCGGCGACCGCACCGGTGCTGTGATTGAACCCTATATGACCGATCAATGGTTCGTGCGCGCCGAGCCACTGGCCAAGCCAGCCATCGAAGCGGTTGAAACCGGCAAAATTAAATTTGTGCCTGAGAATTGGTCCAAAACCTACTTCGAATGGATGCGTAATATCGAAGACTGGTGCATTAGCCGCCAAATCTGGTGGGGCCATCGCATTCCGGCTTGGTATGACGATGCTGGCAATGTTTACGTAGGCGAAGACGAAGCCACAGTGCGCAACAAACACCAGCTAGGCGACGACATTGCCCTGCGCCAAGACGACGACGTACTCGACACTTGGTTTAGCTCCGCCCTCTGGCCATTTTCCACCTTGGGCTGGCCAGAAAAAACACCTGAACTCGACAAGTTCTACCCCACCAGCGTACTGGTTACGGGTTTTGACATCATCTTCTTCTGGGTCGCCCGTATGATCATGATGGGTCTCAAATTTATGGATGGCGAAGTGCCGTTCAAAGAGGTCTATGTTCACGCCCTAGTACGTGATGGCGAAGGTCAAAAGATGTCGAAGTCGAAGGGCAATGTACTTGACCCCATCGATCTGATTGACGGCATCGACCTTGAGAGCCTGGTAGCAAAACGCACCAAAGGCATGATGCAGCCGCAAAAGGCCGCCAAAATTGAAAAAGCCACGCGCAAAGAGTTTCCAGACGGCATTAACGCCTACGGCACCGACGCACTGCGCTTTACCTTTGCGGCGCTCGCCACCCCAGGGCGCGACATTCGTTTCGACCTCGGCCGTATTGATGGCTACCGCAACTTCTGCAACAAAATTTGGAACGCCGTTCGCTACGTCGATATGCAAGCTGAAGGCCATGATTGCAATCGCGATGATGTCACCCTATCAACCGCCGACAAATGGATTATTAGCCGCTTACAGCAGGTAGAAGCCGAAGTGAATCGCAACTTTAGCGAATACCGTTTCGACCTTGCTGCCCGTAACTGCTACGAATTTGTTTGGAACGAATACTGCGACTGGTATCTCGAGCTCACCAAAGCGGTACTCCACAACGACAATGCCAGCGAGCAAGAAAAAGCTGGCACCCGCCGCACCTTGGTGCGCGTATTGGAAACTGCACTGCGCCTTCTGCACCCGTTAATGCCGTTTATTACCGAAGCAACCTGGCAGCGCATCGGTCAATTGGCCGGTAAGCACGACGGTGAAGCCACCATTATGTTGCAAGCATGGCCACAAGCTGACGACAGCAAGCGCGACGCCCAGGCTGAGGCCGATATCGAGTGGGTGAAAAGCTTTATTTTGGGCTTACGCCAAATCCGCGGCGAAATGGACATTGCGCCAAGCAAGCCGTTGCCTGTATTGATTCAAGCCGCGAGCGATGCTGATCTACGCCGTTTAGAGGCACATCGCGCCCTGCTCGACAAACTCGCTAAGCTGGAAAGCGTAGAAATTCTAGCGGCCGATCAAGAGCCGCCGCAGTCAGCCACCGCGCTACTCGGCCAAATGAAGATTTTTGTGCCGATGGCAGGACTGATCGACGTGGCTGCGGAGATGGCACGTTTGACCAAGCAACTGGAAAAAGCAGAACAGCTAGCCAAGCAAAAACGCGGTAAATTAGGCAATGATAAGTTCGTCGCCAATGCACCCGAAGCGGTCGTGGCGAAAGAACAAGGTATTTTGGCGGAGGCGGAACAAACTATTGCCCAGCTAAAAGACCAAATTCGGCAACTGGAGTCCTTAGCAAGCAACTAACGACAACGCCAAAAAAACAAAGCCAAGCGATCATTTATGGAGAGCGCCGCTTAGCTTTGGGCAGAAAGGGATATTCATGCACCATCAACTTACGTTTCGCACGCTTTGGGCACTTGTGGCGCTAAGCTGCACACTCATGGCCCCGCCGACTAGCGCAGGCGGACTAGAAGCCAGCATAGCGCCAGAGTTCACCTGGTACCCATCAGACAACGGCAATCCAGAAACTAATTACAACAGCAACAGCTCGGTAGCCATTACCGCTGGTGGCAGCTGGAGCAGTCGCTATCATTTGTTTGACGTGGAATTGTTTGCCCGCGAGGATGAGCAAGATCCAAACCGAAGCCATCAAGATATCCGCGAAGCTTTGCTCACTTTGATCGCCGGCAACTTTGAGTTACAAGCTGGGGTGGGCCGTGTATTTTGGGGCGTTACCGAAGCCGTTCATGTGGTCGATGTCATTAACCAAGACGACTACGTGGAAAACGTAGACGGCGAAGATAAGCTAGGACAAGAGATGGTGGCACTGAAATGGTATAGCCCCATTGGCGACTTCTCCGCCTATGTATTGCCTAGTTTCGAGGAGCGAGTATTCCCCTCGCAATCAGGGCGCCCACAATTCCCCCTGGATATCCACGAGGAAGACGCCCAGTTTGAGGCCGAAGAAGGCACTGACCACACAGACTATGCGTTCCGCTGGAAAACTTATATTGGCCCGGTAGATATCGGGCTAAGTTATTTTGATGGCACTGCGCGCGAGCCACGCCTAGTCGCTTGCTACCGTAGCTTTACCACCCGAGCGTCGGCCGATGGCAGTAGCAATAGCACGCCAAACTGCGATATTGAATCCGGCGTCCCCGATCAACCCCCAGCCTTAGTGGTACTACTTAACGATACCTTGGCATTGTTGGGCTTGGCACAAAATTCCGAGGACCAAGCTAACGAAGTTGAGCAAGAGATCATTAGCGAAATTAGCTTGATTCCCCACTACGATCTGATGCGACAAGTTGGTGTCGATGTGCAATATACCATCGGCAGCACGGCGCTCAAATTAGAAGCCGTACAACGCAGGCAGCTCGATACCGACTTCCTGATTGCGGATATCGGCCTAGAGCACACCTTTAGCGGCGTGTTTGGTAGCGACATTGACGCCAGCATCGTCGCGGAATACCTTTATGACGAGCGTGTCGATGACGAGCGTTTTTTGGCCTTATTTGGCAATGACGTTTTCATCGGCAGCCGCATTGGTTTTAATAATGCTGCTGACACCCAAATGTTAGGCGGCGTGATTGTTGATCGCAGCCACGGTAGCCGGCTTTATTCGTTGGAAGCGACTACCCGATTGACGGATGACATGTTGTTGAGCCTAGAAACTCGCTTCATCTCAAACGCCGGTGAGAACGACCCGATAAAATTCAGTGAAAACGAAGATAGCGTTCGTTTGCAGCTGAATTATTACTTCTAATAGGCTGAGCCTAAGCAGCCGTCAGCTGCTTAGGCTTAAGCTGTGCCATGACCCTGTCGGGGTAATCGGTAAACAAACCATCAATACCCATCGCGGTTAATCGCGCCACATCACAGGCATCATTCGCGGTATAGGCAAATGCCCAGATGCCCGCCTGCTGAATCGCCTTTATCCAGTCTTCTCGCGCGAAATCAACAGCGAAATGGACCGCCCACACATCTAGTTGTTGAGCATAGCTAAGCAAATCAACCGGCGCACCACATAACAGCAAACCCAAGCGCATGGTCGGGCTCAGTTCGCGTACCCGTGCCAATTGCGCATGGTCGAAAGAAGAAATGATGAACTGTTCCGGTTGCCAGCGCTCAGTGCGTAGTGCCGCTATCACGGCTTCTACCGCCGGCTCAGCACAGTCAGGACCTTTCAGCTCTATATTGATAGCGCAACGACCGTCTACTAACTGGATGACCTCTTCCAGTAGTGGAACTCGTTGGTAATCACCGGCATCCAGCATCCGTAAGTCGTAGAGGTTGAAATCGTGCACATAGCCTACGCCGCTGGTGGTGCGATCAACCCGCTGGTCGTGTATCACCACCAATTCACCGTCAACCTGCCAGACATCAACCTCAATCGCGTCAACGCCGGCCATTAATGCCGCCCGTACCGACCGGAGCGTGTTTTCAGCCGCCAACCCGCGTGCTCCGCGATGACCTATGCATAGGGGACGCGCCGAACCCCCGTGCGGTCGTGTTTGGCTAAGTAATAGCGGCTGATGCCCATCAGGAATACCCGCAGTGGCAGGCCATGCGGCCCAAGAACGAATAGAGGTTGGTTTTTTCATAGCTGCACTATCGCGCAACTATTTGGCGATCAGATGGACATTTGATGAACGTTTTATGAAAAGCCCGACGAAACCCAGTAAAACCGCTTATTTAAGGCAAAAAAAGGGGCAGGAATAACCTGCCCCGAATGCTCTATACCTACTAGGAGAACGTCGCGTGAAGCGATGTCAATAAGTTAGTCAAACAACTTCTTAGGAAGTTCCTCAGCTTTTGTATGACGAACGTCTTTTCCTTCTACAAAGTAGATCACATATTCTGAAAGGTTAGCGGCGTGGTCACCAATCCGCTCCATTGAGCGCACCGCCCAAATCATGTCCATTACGCGGCGTATAGTACGTGGCTCTTCCATCATGAAGGTAATGCATTGGCGAATGACCGCTTCATACTCGCGGTCCACTTCCATATCCGACTGCACCACCTCTACTGCGGCTTTGGCATCCATTCGGGCAAAACTATCGAGGGCGTTATGCACCATTCGCTGCACGGTCTCACCTAGATGTTGCACCTCGCGAAAACCGTTAGAGGGACGATCTTGTTCGGCTAATTTAGCCGCCATTTTGGCGATTTTCTTGGTTTCGTCACCAATCCGCTCGAGGTCGGTAATGGTTTTGATAATGGCAACAATCAGGCGTAAATCGGTGGCTGCCGGTTGGCGTCGCGCCAAGATCAAATTGCACTCTTCATCAATGCTGACTTCTGCTGCATTCACCATGTAGTCCGACTTGGCTACTTGCTCGCCAAGCTCAGCGTCGCTGTTTATTAAAGCAGTTAACGCATTATTTAGGTTTTCTTCAACCAAGCCACCCATTGCCAACACGCGTTCACGAATACTTTCGATCTCGGTGTTAAATTGGGTCGAAATATGTTCGCTTAAATGTGCTTTATCAATGGCCATAACGTGTCGTCTCCAGTATATGTGCCTTAACGGTTACCCAATGCCTTTCTTTACAACAGCCTACACCACTAGCCAAATCGGCCAGTAATGTAGTCTTCGGTCGCTTTCTTAGTCGGCTTAGTGAACAAGGTGTCGGTATCACCAAACTCAATCAGATCGCCTAAATACATGAATGCGGTGTAGTCCGACACTCGTGCTGCTTGTTGCATGTTATGTGTCACGATCACGATGGTGAAGTCTTCACGCAGCTCGTGAATCAACTCTTCGATTTTTAGGGTCGAAATCGGATCTAACGCCGAGCAAGGTTCATCCAGCAGTAAAACTTCTGGCTCTACCGCAATCGCACGGGCAATCACCAAACGTTGTTGCTGACCACCCGATAAACCAAAGGCACTGTCGTCGAGACGATCTTTGACTTCATCCCACAGTGCAGCACGCTTTAGTGAGCGTTCCACAATCTCGTCGAGTTTACGACGGTTGTTCATGCCCTGAATACGCAGACCATAGGCCACATTTTCATAAATACTTTTTGGAAAGGGGTTTGGCTTTTGGAATACCATACCAACCCGACGACGTAGGTCTACTACGTCTAAAGCTTTGCGATAAATGTCTTCTTCATACAGCTCCATCGAGCCTTTGATGTTGACGCCATCAACCAAGTCGTTCATGCGGTTGAAGCACCGCAACAAGGTGGATTTACCGCAACCCGACGGGCCAATAAACGCGGTTACCTTGTTTTTGGGGATATCAAGATCGATCCCTTTTAACGCTTCTTTGTCGCCATAGAACAGACGGAAGTCGCGCACTTTAATCGCGGTCTGCTCTTTCGACAGATCATTACGTACGCTGCTACGCTCTAATACACTTAAGTCCACTTCACTCATTGGGCTTTCTCTTTCTTAGTGTTCCATGGCGCGATATTTCTCGCGCAATCGGTTACGAATACTTACGGCGGCCAAATTAAGGCCAATAATCAATATCACCAATAATAACGCGGTGGCATAAACCAGCGGCCGCGCGGCTTCTACGTTGGGGCTTTGGAAACCCACGTCGTAAATATGGAAGCCAAGGTGCATAAATTTGCGATCTAGGTGCAGGAACGGATAGTTACCGTCAAGCGGTAAACTCGGCGCTAGCTTCACCACACCGACTAACATTAGCGGCGCTACTTCACCCGCAGCACGAGCCACCGCCAAAATGAGACCAGTCATAATGCCAGGACTCGCCATTGGGATAACCACGCGAACCAGCGTTTCCATCTTGGTGGCACCCAAAGCCAACGAGCCTTCACGTACTGCACGAGGAATACGTGATAGACCTTCTTCGGTCGATACGATCACCACTGGCAGCGTTAACAATGCCAAGGTCAGCGAAGCCCACATTAGGCCTGGAGTACCAAATACAGGGGCGGGCGAGGCTTCTGGATAGAACAACTGATCGATTGCGCCACCCAAGAAATAAACAAAGAAGCCCAGACCAAATACACCGTAAACAATCGATGGCACACCAGCCAAGTTGTTCACCGCAATACGGATCGCACGGGTTAACGGGCCCTGCTTGGCATATTCGCGAAGGTATAGCGCGGCCACCACGCCAAAAGGCGTTACTAGTACGGTCATCACCAACACCATCATGATGGTGCCGAAAATTGCGGGGAAAATACCGCCTTCGGTGTTGGCCTCACGCGGTTCGTCAGCCAAAAATTCCCATACTTTGCTGCCATAGTGGCCGATCTTGCCAAATAGGCTGTAGGCATTAGGGCGATATACCCGCACCACTTTGGCTAACTCAATGGTGACGGTGCGGCCATCCATTACACGCATCAAAACCGCATCGCGATTCAGTGCGCGGTACAAATCCGACAATTGGGTTTCCAGTACCTTGTACTCAGCATCAAGCTCAGCACGCTGTGCTGCAATATCGGCATAGGCTTGTGGATGCGAGCTCGGTGTTTTGCCGTCAAGCTCCAAGCGTCGCGTCTGCAGTCGTAAGCGCTCTAGGTCATAGTTCACATGACCAATTTCCACCTTCTCGATATGGTGCATTTGGTCGCGCAACTCAAGCACGCGTTCCATCGACTCATCGAGCAACTCATAACGGTTTTCGCTTTGCTCAGTCGCCACCACTTCACCACCGCGACGCAGCTCGACTAAATAACCGTAGTGGTTGCCCCACTCAGTTCGCTCCATCACCACGATATCTTCGGGATAAACGCGATCTGCGATTTCCGGTGCCAGCGCAAAGCGGAAGTCCAAGCCAACTAGATCGCGGTTACCCGTCTTAATCTGATGCCGAATCACTTCGCCAGACGCATCGTCGAGTTGGTAACCGGCTTCACGTAAACGCTCAACTTTTACCGACTCGGAACCGCGAATTTCGCCAATTAGCACTTCTTGCTGGCCGGCTTGATTAGTGAAGGTGGCTTCGAACACCGCCGCTGGCCAGAAATGGCCCAAGCCGCGCGCCGCGATCATTAAGATCAAGCCCACTACCAGCACGACGCTCACGGCCACACCGCCAGCGTTTAGCCATACCCAAGGAGAGCCGCTTTCGAACCAGTCTTTTACCGATTGTTGTTTTGCCATGAGGTTAGTCCTTTAGCCCGGTTCTATAGCGACGAGTATTTAGTGCGCAAACGTTGGCGCACAATTTCGGCGATGGTGTTGAACATAAAGGTGAAGATAAACAACACCAAACCCGCGAGGAATAGAATCCGATAATGCGAAGAGCCAAGCTCAGACTCCGGCATTTCAACCGCAATATTGGCCGACAAGGTCCGCATACCCTCAAAGATATTGAAGTCCATAATCGGTGTATTACCGGTGGCCATTAATACAATCATGGTCTCACCCACGGCGCGACCCATGCCGATCATCACCGCTGAGAACATGCCTGGCGACGCGGTCGGCAAAACCACACGCACCAAGGTTTGCCAGGGTGTGGCACCCAGCGCCAAAGAGCCATTAGACAGGTGACGCGGCACGCCAAACACAGCATCTTCGGTAATCGAGAAGATCGTTGGGATCACCGCAAAGCCCATCGCAAAACCCACTACTAAGGCGTTACGTTGGTCATAATCAATTCCGGCTACGTTGGTGAGCCATTGGGCGGTATTGCCGGCGAACAAACTATTTTCTAAGGGGTTATCCAACGCAAATGCGGCCCAACCAGCGCCGATCACGATCGGCACCAGTAGTACCGGCTGCCAGCCTTCAGGGATAGCAAGACGCAGCTTTTCAGGCGCTCGTTCCCAGAAAAAGCCAAACAGAAGAATCGCCAGCAGCACCATCGGCACAATCAAGAAAGCAGCGAGCAGCTGATCCTCCATCAGTGGCGCCAACCAAAGACCCGCCAAGAAACCTAAAATTACGGTCGGCAGCGCCTCCATAATCTCAATCACAGGCTTCACTACCGTACGCAAGCTCGGCGCCATAAAATAAGCGGTATATACCGCACCAGCGATAGCTAAAGGCAAGGCCAGCAACATCGCATAGAAGGCCGCTTTCAGCGTACCGAAAGCCAAGGGGGTCAATGAGTATTTAGGCTCAAAATCATCATTCGCCGCTGATGATTGCCAAATATAGTCTGGCTCGGGATAGCTCTCGTACCAAACCTTGCCCCACATCGATGAAAATGAAATTTCAGGATGTTCATTGTGCAGCTTGATAACCTGCATTATGCCGTTTGCATCCTCGATTAGGACCGCATCCGAGCGTGGCGAAATATTAAATTGGGTCAGGTTTTTGCCGACGGTCTCGTTCAGTAATTTACGCTCTGAAGTGGCGTAAAACACCGCTAACGAGCCTGCATCGTCAATCGTGACAAAACCTTTACGGCGGTGCTCTGTCGCTAATTTGCCAATGCCTACACCTTTACTTGCGGCAAAATCCCGTGGACTAGCTAAACGATAATCATTGTTTTCATCGCGAACAGGAAACCACTGGCTAACGCGACCATCGTCACTCGCTACCAACAAGGAGATACCACCACGCAAGAACCGCATATCATTTAACTTAGCGTTGCCTTCGGTTACCGAAATCAACTCGTTTAGCTGTGCATCAGCACCGTACAAGCGATATGACTCAAGCTGACCCGATTGATTGGCCACATACAGCCAGTCACCTAGGGGATCAATTAACAAATAATCGGGTGAAATAGATGGCGTAAAACGCGCGGTATCGTCGAGTTCAACACTCACGCCATCATCAAAGAAACTTTCTTCAAGTACGTAGTAAGACACCAAGATGTCACCATCAACTACGCCAACAAAAGTCGCCTCTTCTTCCTCAATCGCCGCGGCCACTTTGGTAATTGCACCACCTTCGTCATCCAACTCCAGTGGTTCTTCACCCAATGGGTATTGAACGCGCGGCGCCAGTTGGCGAACGCCGTCAATATAACTGGTCGTATAACCCAGTTGAACTACCTCGAGGTTGCCGTTATCAAAACCAAAAACATGCGTATTGGTGTACTCGCTGACCGGGAACCAACTGCTCGGCACCCCACCGGCTAAGTCAAATATTTGCTGCACGTCGCCATTAGCAAAATCAAAATAGACCAATTTGCCCTGATCGGTAATACGGGTGCCGCTTGCCAGCTTTTCTTCTAACGAAAGATGAAGGGTGTTACCGGCTTCTGGTGCGGGCAGAGAATACTGCTGTGCGGAATCCATACTGGCCGGTAAAAACAGCGGCGCCACTACATAGAACAAATAAAACATGATCAGCAGCACGGCGGCGATTACCGACATACCGCCAACTGTAACGACTTGGGTTGCTATTTTGTCTTGTATACCGCGCCATTTACGGCGGGCGGCTGTAGTGCTGGAAATGCTAGCTACAGCTGGCTTACTAGGACTATTGGACACGCAATGTTCCTTATATTTAGTAGGCGAATTCGGCTAATTCTACGCCGACCACACGAATTTGCAGCGGAATATAGCTTTTAATTATTACAGCAATCTTACAGTGCCCAAAGACAGAGCGTAAAACAAAAAAAGCCCCGGTCATGGCCGGGGCTTTTTGTGCTGACTTAAGTGACTAAATTAAAACTTAACTTCCATGCCAACAGCGAAGGTATCGTCGGTTTCTTTAGGGCCAGTATCTTTCTCAAGCGAACCATAGTAAGCGTAAACTTTAGTCTTCTTGTTAAGCTTGTGGTCAACACCAACATTTAGCAGAGTGCGCTCTTCAGCAGTAGCACCGGTGCTAGCGACTTCTTGGTCGTTCGAACCGTATTGGAACTTCCAAGTGTTTTTACCAACAGTGTGCGCTGCACTGAATACAACCGAAGTATCTTCAAGGTCATTCGCCTTGTCTTCAGCAGTTTGCAGCAATAGACCCAGCTTAGTCGCATCGCCCAGCTTGTACTGAACCACACCACGTACTACGTCTTCGTCATTTGCTTCGTGGTCAGCACCGAAAGCTACCGCGGCGTAAAGATCACCGGCTTTATAGGTAACAGAAGCTTGAACACCGTCAGCTACGCCATCACGAGCGTTTGCGCCGTTAGTGTTGACGTCTTCTTCACCAGCGATCAACGCAACCTTAACTTTCACGCCACCAGCAAACTTAGGAGAGGTGTACTGAATTTGGTTGTTAGCACGGTCGTCAGCGTCGTAAGTACGATCGGTAACGTTCTTGATGTCACCTAGGTACAAGTCGTTGAAAAGGTCAATTTTGCCCTGGGCTTTTTTCACTGGGGTATCGAAACGACCCGCTTGAATCGCACCGAAACCACCGGCAATACCCGCGTAAATGTTACGAGCAGCAAAATCAGAACCGCCGTTACCTTGCTTGTTTTCGTCAAAGTTGATTTCGTACTCAGCTTTGTAGAACGCGCTTAGGCCGCCTTCTAGCTTGTGCTTGCCTTTAACACCAAGACGAGAAGCATTGCTGTTAATAGTAATGTTGTCGTCGTTGCTGTCTTCAAAGCCGTTGCTTTGTACAGAAATGTTAGCTTTACCGTAAACCACGGGTGCACCCGCGGTGGCGGCACCGGCTACTGCAGTAGCAGCCAAAAACGAACCAGCAATCAGAGCTTTTTTAGTCATAGTCATGATTATTGTCCTAGTTTAGTAGATATAGATTTATTGAATTTTAGCTAGCTGTTGAGCAGCAACTTTGGCCGGTAGTGGGATGTAACCATCTTTCACTACAACTTCCTGACCTTGCTTAGCAACAACCATTTTGATGAACTCTTTAACCAGAGGATCAAGCGGCTTGTTCGGGTGCTTGTTCACGTAAACCACCAAGAAGCGCGCTAGCGGGTATGAACCGTTAATTGAGTTCTCAGCTGTTGCGTCGATGAACGGGCCATCGTCTTTCTTGGTTAACGGAACAGTTTTCACACCCGAGGTTTTGTAACCGATCCCTGAGTAACCGATACCGTTTAGAGAAGCGGTGATTGACTGCACTACAGAAGCAGAACCTGGCTGCTCGTTTACGCTGTTCTTAAAGTCGCCTTTACAAAGGGCTTTCTTCTTGAAGTAACCGTAGGTACCCGATACCGAGTTACGACCGTACAGCTGGATGTTTCGACCTTCCCAAGCGCCAGTTAGGTCAGCGTCGCCCCAAGTCGCGATGTCTTGGGTGTAACCACATTTGCGAGTGCTAGAGAAAATAGCATCCAGCTGTTTGATGGTTAGGCCTTCGATTGGGTTGTCTTTATGTACAAATACCGCCAAGGCATCGATCGCTACTGCGATAGGCGTGGCTTCGTAACCAAATTTTTTCTCAAATGCGGCTTTTTCTTTGTTCTTCATCATGCGGCTCATAGGGCCGATGTTTGAAGTACCTTCCATTAGCGCTGGTGGCGCAGTAGAAGAGCCCGCTGCTTGAATTTGGATATTCACGTTCGGGTAAAGACGCTTGTACTCCTCAGCCCATAGGGTCATAAGGTTAGCCAAAGTGTCAGAACCAACAGAAGACAAGTTGCCAGACACACCACTTGCGCGTTCGTAAGTTGGTAGGTTCGGGTCTACTTGTGGGGCAGCGCTTACAACGCCAGCAGCAGAAAGTGCCGCACCAGCCAATAGGCCTTTAACAAATCGCATGGGTATGCTCCTTGATTTATAAGTAATAGAAAATTTCATGCGGCGCATTATCTAGACGCCGTATGGCGACAATATGACGAGTATGTGACATTTTTATGACGGAGGAGCCAGAAAACCCGGCTAGAAAGAAGTGGCAAAGACCGCTAATTAATTATTATTAATCAGCAACTTATGATTATTTAGCCAACGCGAAGTAGGTTATCATCGGAGGCACGCAGTACCCGCGCGATAGGGAAACGGCAGTAAAACTGGGTTCCCTCACCCACTTTTGAGGTAATGGTGAGTCGACCATCGTGACGAGCGACCGCTTGCTTCACGATGGTAAGCCCCAAACCGGTACCCTGCTGCAAGCGACCCGGGCGATTATCCACTCGATAAAATCGCTCAGTAATACGGTCGAGGTGTTTCGAGGCAATGCCTGCCCCATTGTCTTGTACCGATAGCTCGGCAATATCGTTATCAACCTTCCAGCTCACCCGCACTTTGCCTTGGCCCACTGGGTAGTCCTGCGGCATATAGTTAATCGCGTTACTGACTAGATTGCTCACTACCGATTGCAGCTCAGCCACATTGCCACGCAGAAAAGCATTAGGCTGTAAATCCAGCTCTAGCTCAATGGCCGGTTCGGCGAGGTCACGCAGCTCATCTACAACTTCGTTGACCAGCCGCGTCATATCGACCGTTTCTTCACGCGCACTTAAGAGCTTTTCATCGAGTTTTAAGGTCACCATTAAGTCGCGTACCAAACGTTGCATATGCGAGGTTTGCGCACCGATTGCCTTCCAGGCTTTTTGCCAATGGCCAGGCAAACCATCAACCTCATCTTCTAAGGCATCAACATAACCGCGGATTACCGTTAATGGCGTGCGTAATTCGTGCGAGGCATTCGCCACGAAGTCGCGTCGCATGGCTTCCAGCTTATGTAAGCGCGTTACATTGCGAACCATTAATAAGTATTGATTGGAATCGTAGGGCACGATTAATAAAGACAGCATGATGCCTGGCTGGTCTGGGATTTCGATTTCCAGCGGTTTGGAATAATCTTTATTCGCCAAGTAATCTAAGAAACGCGGATCGCGGATCAGATTGCTGATGCGCTGACCTACGTCTTTCTTTTTCTTCAGACTTAATAAAGTCTTGGCAGAATCATTAAACCAGTCAATCCGAAAAGCGTCGTCCAGCACCACCACACCATCCGGCAAGGCCGACGAGCTCTTGCGGAAGCGCCGCACAATTCGCCCTAATTCCCGCTGCCGCAACCGCTCGGACTGTTGCAGGCGATAGATTCGGTCAAAAATATCGCGCCAGATTCCCCATCCATCAGGCACATCAGAAATATTGCCGGTACGTAACCAACGCTCCATCAGGTAGAGGTTATAGATATGCCAAGCAACATAGGGCATGAGCACAAGCAATACCCCGGCCAAGGCACTGCCAAATGCTTTACCTACCACCAAACCTGCCAATAGCGCGGCGACAAGGCGCCAAAGCACCATTATCCAAATTCTAGGTTGCGGGGTTTGCTCTGGCATGCCGTATCAAGCTACCTGACTTATTGCGTTTTAACCGAGAAGCGATAACCCAAGCCACGCACGGTTTGCACCAACTCTTGGGCATTTACCGGCTCTAAGGCTTTGCGTAAACGACGGATATGTACGTCAACCGTACGCTCTTCTACGTACACATTGGCGCCCCATACCTGATCAAGCAGCTGGGCACGGTTGTATACGCGATCCGGGTGCGACATGAAAAAGTGCAGTAAGCGATATTCGGTAGGACCCAAGTGGATGCTGGTGTCGCCACAGCTTACACGCGCACTAACGGAGTCTAATACCAAACCATTCGCTTCCAACACACCATCTTGCTCAGGCGACGCTCGGCGCAATACCGCCTTAATACGCGCCACTAACTCTCGCACCGAAAACGGCTTAGAAATGTAGTCATCGGCACCAATTTCTAGCCCTTGTACCCGGTCGTCTTCCTCGCCACGGGCAGTCAACATAATGACCGGCAACTCGCGAGTGTCTTCATCCCGCTTCAACTCGCGACAAATCTCAATGCCACTCGCGCCGGGCAGCATCCAATCTAAAAGCACAAGCTCTGGACGCTCGTTAGCCACCAGCACCATTGCCGCTTGGCCGTCGGCAGCCTCCAGCACGTTAAAACCTTCTTTCTCTAATGCAAACACCACCATTTCACGGATCGCTGCATCGTCTTCCACCAACAGTATGGTTTTCTTTGTCACGGTTCTTACCACCTACACATTATTCAACTTATTTGTGGGTGCATTAAATGACAGCGCGGTGTGACTATTATGACAATGCGATGTCAGTTTTATGACAGCGTTTAGCTTAAAGCCTTGCCTACAATATCCGCAACGGCAGAGCTCACCGCAGGCAATGCTTGCAGGCGCTGCAGTTGTTGTTGCATCTGAACCCGCGCCTCGCCATCAAACTTCTTCCAGTGATTAAACGCGCCCACCAGTCGAGCCGCCACCTGCGGATTAATCTCGTTCAGGCGAGCCACTTGATCCGCTACAAATTGATAACTGGCCGCCCCGCCCCCATGGAAGCCAACGGGATTGGTACTGGCAAAAACATTCAACAACGCCCGTACTTTGTTTGGGTTGGTCAGATCAAAACTAGCCGATTGGGCTAGCCGCTTAACCTCAGCCAAGGCGTCAACGGTTGGCGCGCTGGCTTGTACCGCAAGCCATTTGTTTACCACCAACGGTTCGTGCTGCCACTGTTGATGGAATGCCACCAGTAGCGCCGATGCTGACGGTAGCGAGCAATGCACCGCCACACGCAAGGCGCCTATTTGCTCGGTCATGCAAGCCGCATTGGCCACCTGCTGCTGCGCCCACTGATCGGCCGTCTCAATCTCAGCCCTCGCAACATAAGCCAAAGCAACATTGGCCAATGCCCGTGCATTCGCCTGATCGCGACGGCTATAGCAAAACTGATAAAGCGCCTGCCAAGCCTCAGCCAAGGCTTGACTGAATTGCTGTTTAAAGGTCTGTATCGCAGTATGAATCGCAGGCACGTCGACTTTGTCCAAACGATTCAGCAAAAAAGCCTCGTCCGGAAAACTAAAGAGTTCTGCGTAAAACGCCAAGTCGGTATCCTGCTCAGCCAACACCGACTGAATCGCTTGGTGACAGGCCGTCACGAAATCAGCCGACAACGGATGCGTAGGCGATTGCATCAAAGCGGCAATCTCATCCAAGGCAACTTGCTGCGCGGCATCCCAGCGAGCAAAGGCGTCGCTTTCACTCGCTAGCAGCCGCAGTTTTTGTGTTTGACTCAAGTCGGTGAACAGCTCAACCGGCGCGGAAAAGCCTCGTAATACGGAAGGCACCACATCGGCAGTGACGGGCGAAAATATAAACTCGGCATTCGCATCACTTAACTCCAGTACCCAGCCATCAGCGGTAACCGTGCCTTGACCGGCAACCAGTTCCACGTCAGGTAGCGGGCCCGCAGCGCCGATCAGGCTGGTGGCAATGGGAATCGGCAATGGCTGCTTTTCGGGCTGCCCCGGGGTGGGAGCAGTCACTTGAGTAAAAGATAAGTGCAGCTGCTGACTAGCCGCATCATAACGGTGGGTCATACTTAACCGAGGTGTGCCCGCTTGCGTATACCAACCGAGATAAGGCGTTAAATCCACTTGGTTGGCATCGGCAATGGCGGCAACAAAGTCCTCGCAAGTCACGGCTTGGCCATCATGGCGTTCAAAATACAAAGCCATGCCTTTCGCAAAACCTGATTTTCCAACTAGGCCATGCAGCATGCGGATTACCTCGCCACCTTTTTCATACACGGTTGCGGTATAGAGGTTGTTGCTCTCGTTATAGCGGTCAGGACGAATCGGGTGCGCGGTAGGCCCGGCATCTTCAGGAAACTGATAGCTGCGCAACCGGCGCACATCTGCAATCCGCTTAACGCTGCGAGCGTTCATGTCCGCTGAGAACTCTTGTTCTCTGAAAACGGTTAGTCCCTCTTTCAATGACAACTGAAACCAATCACGACAGGTCACGCGGTTGCCAGTCCAATTATGGAAATATTCATGCCCGATCACGGCTTCAATATCTTCATAGTCAACATCTTCCGCAATCTCGGGCCGCGCCAAGACAAAGCGTGAATTAAAGATATTTAAGCCCTTGTTTTCCATCGCCCCCATGTTGAAGTCATCAACTGCCACGATCATGTAAATATCGAGGTCATACTCCAAGCCAAAGGTCTCTTCGTCCCAACGCATGGCGTGTTTCAGTGAAGCCATCGCATGGTCACATTTACTCGCATTTTGCGGCTCAACATATAACCGCAGATCGACCTCACGCCCCGACAAGGTAGTAAAACTGGATTGTTCCAAATGCAAATTACCCGCCACTAATGCAAACAAGTAACAGGGTTTTGGAAAGGGGTCTTGCCACGTCACAAAGTGCCGTCCATCTGGCAAGTCGCCGCTGTCAACGGGGTTGCCGTTCGACAGCAATACCGGATATTGGGATTTGTCGGCTTCAACCCGCGTTTGGTAAACCGCCAACACATCGGGGCGATCCAGGAAGTAAGTGATATTGCGAAACCCATCGGCCTCGCATTGGGTACAAAACATGCCACCGCTACGATACAAACCCTCAAGCGCCGTATTGTTTTGCGGCTCAATCCGTACCACGGTGGTTAATTGACCTTCGCTAGGCGGCTGAAAAATCACCAGCTGCTGCTCTTCTTCGCAGTAGTCTGACGCCGCCAGCGCCTGCCCATTCAGGCTAATTGACTGCAGCGATAGATGTTCGCCATCTAAGCGTAATTCTGTCACCGCCGCATCAATACGCCGAAAACGCATGCTAGCGGTAACCAAGGCGTGATCTTCAAACAACGCCACCTTGAGGTCCACGTCATCAATTTGCCAAGCCGGCGGCGTATAGTCTTGCAGTAAAACTGGATTAGGTTGAGCGTTCTTCGCCATAAATATTCGGGTAAGCTTTCAGTCATGAGCTGGGCAAATCCCAACACACTACTATTTTCAGGAGCAACAAGTTGAGTAGTACAGACGCCACACAACCGCATATCGGTAATGGCAACGATACCAGCAATAGTAGCGCCGAACCTCAGCTAATTGCCGCAGTTGACCTAGGTTCCAATAGTTTCCATACGGTGATTGGCCGCTATCAAGACAAAAAACTCGACATTATTGATCGCCACAAAGAAACCGTGCGGTTGGCCGCGGGCCTAGACGACGATGACAAGCTTTCGCTCGACGCCCAGCAACGCGCGCTGGATTGCCTGACACGACTCAAACAGTTATTGGGGCAAGTACCCAACCAGAACATCCGGGCCGTCGGCACCAACACGCTACGCCGGGTCAGCAGCCCGCAGAATTTCTTGTCGCAAGCAGAAGCTGCGCTGGGCAGCCCTATCGACATTATTTCGGGTCACGAAGAAGCCCGGCTTATTTGGTTAGGTGTAACTCAAAGCCTCGGCGATGCCCCCGCCAAGCGCCTGATTGTCGATATCGGTGGTGGTAGTACCGAATTCGTTTATGGCGAACAACATGAGCCAAAAGTACTCGACAGCCTACAAATCGGCTGCGTTCGACTCACCGAAAAATACTTTGCCGAAGGCAAACTCACTCATAAAGCGTTTAAATTGGCGCAGCTCGACGCCATGCACGAGCTCGCACCCATTCAACGCAAGTGGCGTAAGCTCAAATGGGATCTGGTTATCGGCACCAGTGGCAGCGCCCAAGCAATCAGCCTAGTACTCGCAGCTAACAACATTACCGACGGCACCATTACGCTCGACGGTATGCGTGCCGCGAAAAAACTCTGCGTGAAATGTAAAAACAGCAGCAAGTTATATTTGGAAGGCTTATCAGAAGACCGACAACGGGTATTCGCGGCCGGACTGGCCGCCATGATCGGGATTTTTAAAGCACTAAAAATAAAACGTATGCGCATTACCGAAACCGCGCTGCGTGAAGGTGTGCTTTACGACATGCTGACCGACCGCCAGGGCCGCGAACTACGACACGAATCCATTCGCGCCCTCGCCAAGCGATATCAGTTAGACAGCAAACAAGGTCGCAGGATCAGCAAAACCGCACGCGAACTACTGAGCCAGGTCAGCGCAGCTTGGGGCTTAGAGGAAGAAATTCATGCGGCGTTTTTACATTGGGCCGCGCGCCTGCATGAGCTTGGGCTATCGCTTAATCACCGCGGCTATCATCGACACGGCGCCTATATCCTCGACCATAGCAACTTGCCCGGTTTCTCACGCCAAGAACAACACACGCTTGCGACTCTGGTACACGGCCATCGCAAAAGCCTCCCGATGACGCGCTTGCAAGCGCTCAACGAGCCCCGGGCAGTCGCCGCCCTCAAACTGATGATTCTGCTTCGCATCGCGGTTTATCTGCACCGCGACAGAACCCCTAAAAAAGCGCCAGAGCTGAAAGCCTTAGCGAGCCACAACAAACTCACATTGACCTTTAAGACAGGTTGGCTCAATCGTCACCCATTGACCCAGTTGGATTTACAAACAGAATCAAAGAGGCTGGCCGAAGCTGGCTATCAACTCAATATTATTTAAAACCACTATTCCAAAATTGGGGACACCATGGGGCTGACGGATCATCCATTTATTAGCAGCGAACAAATTGATTTTTACGACACCGTAACGCGATTTGTCCGCGACCAAATTCAACCGCATATTAATGATTGGGATGAAGCCGAGACGATACCCAATCAGTTATTTGAACAAGTTGCCGAGCTCGGCTTATTTGGCATTGGCTACCCCGAAGAGCTCGGCGGTTTTACCGATGACCCCTTCTACAAGGTACTGACCTCACTCGCCTTAGCCAAAGCCGGGTCTGGCGGTTTGCTGGCTGCCATGTTCAGCTATGACATTGCCCTCCCGCCCTTGGTACTCGACAAAAACCATCCGCTGCGTGAGCAAGTCGTGACCCAGGTGTTGGCGGGTAAACAACGCGCGGCACTCGCCATTACTGAACCTGGCGCGGGCTCCGATGTGGCCAACATTCAAACCCGCGCCGTTAAAGACGGCCATGAATACGTACTAAACGGCAGTAAGACCTTTATTACCAGCGGCATGGTGGCCGATTGGTACACCGTAGCCGTACGCACAGGCGGTGACGGTGCAGCGGGCGTAAGCCTACTTTTGGTGCCGCGCGATGCACCGGGTTTTACTCGCAGTCCGCTGAAAAAAATGGGCTGGTGGTGTTCGGATACTGCCACCCTGTACTTCGACAATTGCCGCGTGCCTGCCGCTAACCTAATCGGTCCAGAAAATGCAGGTTTTGCCTTCATCATGCAAAACTTTAATAACGAACGGCTCGGCCTCGCATCCCAAGCGTGGGGCTTAGCGAATACCGCGTTCGAAGATGCACTAGCCTGGGCACAAGAGCGCAAAACCTTTGGCAAACCCATCATTCACCACCAAGTGGTACGCCATAAGCTGACCGACATGAAGGCCCGACTCGACGCCACCCTCGCCTACTTGTTAGAAGTAACTTGGCGCGTACAACAGAAAAAAGCCAAACCTGCCGACTTAGCGCAATTAAAAAACCAATGCACCGATTTATTAGAGTATGTTGCTAACGAAGCCGTACAAATTTTAGGTGGCAGTGGTTACATGCGCGAGACTCGGGTAGAGCGCATTTATCGTGAAACCAAAGTACTCAGCATTGGCGGAGGTACGCGGGAAATTATGAATGAGCTTGCAGCACGCCAGCATGGCTGGCTATAACTACCACTAGGGTATCGATTTCAGGGCAGCTAAATGGGCAAACGAAAAAGCGAGTTTGTGACCAAATTACGGGGTTGGATTATTCAACAGGTGGTATCCCGGCCTGACCCAAGCGCACGAGCACGCGCGCGACGCTTTGGCTTAAACAATATTCGCCGTAAACCGCCCACGCTGGAATTGTATTTTGAAGCCAGCGACCCGCATTCCCATTTGGCGCTACAGGCACTTGGCAAGTTTGCCGAACGCCTGCATTGCCCGGTTGAAGTATTACTCGTACCCGCGCCGGAAGCCGCCACCTACCCCGAAGAACAACAGCAACGCGACTTTGCACTAATCGATGCCAAACGCATTGCCTCGGCTTGGGGCCTGTCGTTTCCGGCCAATGCCGCACGGCCGGACAACGAGCGTATCAATCGCGTTAACCGACTCTTAGTCGCCAACAGCAACAATCTCTACAGCTTGCTCAAAGTTACCGCAGAAGTACGCGACTACTTGTTTTGTAACGGCGACTGGCCGGTTCAGCTCGACCAACTTGAGAGCAAATCCAGAACCGTGGCAGAACTAGACCGCAACTCCAGCCGGCGAAAGAAGATGGGCCATTACCTGCCCGCCATGTGGCAATTTGACGGCGAATGGTTTTGGGGGCTGGACCGCTTTAAACATTTAGTGCCAAAACTAATGCGCTGGGGTGTATTAGAAGCCGATTACCCCTTACTGCCCTTTTCCGCGAGTAAAGCAACGTTACCCAAGCTCAATGGCGACAGCCTTGAGTTCTACTTTAGCTTCCGCAGCCCCTATTCTTATTTGGCCGCCGAATACGTACTCAAAAACCATCAGCAATGGCCGGTACCTGTCACCGTGAAGCCGGTGCTGCCAATGGTGATGCGTGGCTTACCTGTGCCACGTGCGAAACGGCTTTATATTGTGCGCGACGTAAAACGCTGTGCCACCCAAGATGGCTATCCCTTTGGCCATATCGCCGATCCGGTTGGCGCGGGCACCGAGCGCGCTATTACGGTGTTTTCCTTATGCAAAGGCACCGAGCAACAGCTACGTTTTTTAGCCGCCGCCGGACGCGCGGCTTTTGCTGAGAACAAAGACCTCGCCACCGATGAAGGCTTGCTGCATGCCACCCGAACAGCAGGATTAGACGACGCCGCAGTACTTGCTAGGCTCAACCAAGGTGTGGATTTATCGCTGGCTGAACGCAACCGCGAAGATCTACGTCACGCCGGTCTATGGGGTGTACCCAGTTGGAAAGTGGGCAATTTTTCGAGTTGGGGTTACGACCGAAAGTGGATGCACGAAGAACTGTTTCGTCGGGCCGCGCAGTGACCGGCCGTCAGGTAATTAACCGCCACGTCTAAGCGGCGGGTTTTTCATTAGCCACACCGTGCGGCACATGCCCCGATGGCACCACATTACTCGCGCCATCAATATGGCTTTGCTGGTCATCAAAGAAAATATCGGCGCCAAACGCCGCCAAAAATTCGCTTTTCGGCTTGCCGCCCAAAAACAACATCTCATCCAAACGCACATCCCAAGACCGCAGGGTGCGAATAACACGCTCGTGAGCCGGTGCGCCCCGTGCGGTAATCAATGCGGTACGAATCGGTGACTCATCCACATTAAAGCGTCGCTGAATTTGATGCAGGCCCTCTAAAAAGCCTTTGAAAGGTCCAGGATCTAACGGTAATTGAGCCGATTTAGACTCGTTTTCCATAAACGCGTCTAAGCCCTCTTCTTTGAAGATACGCTCCGACTGATCAGAAAACAGCACGGCGTCACCATCAAAGGCAATCCGCACAATATCGTCATGCTCCGCCGACAAAGCGGCACCCGCCGGAATCCGCGCAGCCGCATAGCCACCGGCTAAGGCCAAACGTACATCGTTGTCTTCTGCTGACAGGAATAGATCTCCGTGGAAAGGATCAACGTACCGGAACGGCGACTCACCGTTAGTGAATGCCGCCCGCTCGATCGGCAAATTGTGATGGGCAATGGAGTTAAAAATGCGCAGACCTGTATCGGCACTATTGCGCGACAACAAACAGACCTCCACTTTGGGCACATCGGGATCATTACCAACTAGGGTATTAATATGCAGTAGCTTGCGCACCAAATTAAACGCTACACCGGGCGACAAGGGCTTATTCTCGCGCTCACGCTGATAGGCACAGTACGCCTCAACGCCGTGTTTTAAATAAATTTGGTGGCTATCCTCAAGGTCAAATAATGCCCGTGAGGAAATCAACACGATAAGATTGTTATCTTTCGAACTCATAGCAGCACATACTAACGACATGACAGTCAGTTGGCGAAAAATTTCAGTTTATCTTTGGCGCATTATCCTCACCACGGTCGTGGTACTGATCGCCTACGAACAATTTCTGTCGCGCCCAAATACCTTACTGAGCCAGCTTGAAAACGCTACTGCTCAGCCCGCTTGGCGAGCCACCCAAAAACCCGGATTACAAAGCCTAGCACCCGTGTTGGAGGGTGTAATTCCTGCGGTAGTCAATATCACCACGGTGGGTGTGCAGCCAAAAGGTGAAGATGACATCGACAGCCCCGGCTATGTCATGGAGTCACCCGACGAACCCGACAACAGTGAATTTCGCAACCTAGGTTCCGGCGTCATTATTGATGCTGAGCGCGGCTATGTAATCACCAACTTTCATGTGGTCGACAAGGCGCAACAAATCAACGTGGTGCTCAGTGATGAGCGCCAAGTGAGCGGCCGCTTACTGGGTAGCGACCCCGACACCGATGTCGCCCTAATTAAAATCGACGCCGACAATTTAACCGAATTGCCCTTTGCCAAAGATCCTAATTTAGCCGTCGGTGATTTCGTTATCGCGGTAGGTAACCCGTTTGGTCTACGCCACTCCGTGAGCCTCGGTATTGTGAGTGCCCTAGGTCGCTACGGCTTAAGCGAAAACGGCACTGGCATTCAAGATTACATTCAAACTGACGCCCCCATTAACCCCGGCAACTCGGGCGGCGCGCTGATCAATATGCAAGGCCAGTTAGTCGGTATTAATTCCGCTATTTACTCCAATACCGGCACCAGTGCCGGTATTGGCTTCGCCATTCCCAGCAGCAAGCTCACCGACATTACTGACCAATTGCTAATGTATGGCAGCATACGCCGTAGCATATTTGGCGTGGTGACCGAACCACTGAATGAGCCGTTGCGACTACAGTACGGCCTGCTCAACACCGAGTCAGGCATGGTGGTAACTGAAGTGTCGCCAGGCTCACTGGCCGACCGTACCGGCATCCGCCCCGGGGATGTCATTGTCCGCATTAACGGCACCACTATCGACAGCCAACAAACCTTACGCAACACGACTGGGCTACTACTGGCGGGCCAACCTTTCACGATTGAAGTCAGCCGCGCAGCACAGATTCTCAGCTTTCAAACTCGCTTCCCGCCGCCACGCCCCACCCGTAGCGCTGGTGACTTTATGCACCCCAAACTGGCCGGCGCTGAATTCCGCGACCTGCCATTAGCTGAGCAAGTGGGGCCAGCCTCTGGCGTGCTGGTTCATTCGGTACGCGCGAGCACCCCAGCTTGGCATGCCAACCTCCGACCCGGCGACGTGATCATTCAGGTCAATGGAACTTTTATTAATAGTTTATTGTCTTTTCAGCAGACCTTGCTTGAGGCAGATAACCAGTTGCGACTACTGGTGCAAAGTGGCCAACGCATTTATGACGTCACTATCCGATAGCCTTCAAGCCTTAGATCATTAACCCCAATAGCGTTCAAATAAATAACCAAAACCAGGCTCGCCAAGAAGGCAGCAGCTGATCAAGGAGTGAACCATGCTAATGCTGGCTAATCGTGCACAAGATGCACTCAACTGGACTCGTCATTTCGACTTTCTCGCGCCGCTCGCTATCCGACTTTATTTAGTTCCTATTTTTTGGATGGCCGGCACCAACAAAATCAACCTTGAGAACCTGCAGCCCTACCCCGAAGTGGTGCAATGGTTCGGCAACCCCGATTGGGGTTTAGGACTACCCTTTCCAGAGCTAATGGCTTTTCTTGCCGGTTATGCTGAGCTATTTGGTGCCATCGCCCTGCTGTTTGGTTTTGCGCTGCGCTGGATGGCGATCCCTATGATGATCACGATGATTGTGGCGGCAGTGACCGTGCATTGGCAATTTGGCTGGCCCGCCATTGCAGATCCCAATGCTCCCGCTATCTTTCTAACCGACCGAATCGCCGATTCGGCCGACAAACTGGCAGCCGCAAAGTCGTTGCTACAAACCCATGGCAACTATGGCTGGTTAACCAGCAGCGGTAACTTTGTTATTTTAAATAACGGTATTGAGTTTGCAGCCACCTATTTTGTAATGCTGCTGTCGTTGTTCTTTACCGGCGCTGGACGTTTCTTTAGCGTCGACTATTGGCTACACCAAATACTTCGCCGCTAAACGGATATACATGACGCCTTCTGAAAGAGCCCGATGGTATTACCACCGGGCTCTTTTAGTTTGGCCCACTGGCCGTAATCCGGAATACGCTGCGCGGTCTCCACCACTGTTGCCCCTAATTGCTCAGCTCGTCGCAAACTTTTCTCAATATCAGCCACGGCTATAAATACTGGGCAGGCATCTAACAAGTTAGGCTCCGGCTTTTCAAGCACGCCAATCGCCACATTTGGCACAGTGGATTTGTTAGGCTCGCACAGCCAATAATGTTGGCTAAATTTCGCAAACTGCCAAGCAAATAATTGGCTCAGAAAAACGGCAGTTCGCTCGCCCGCTGACACCTCAAGCTCAATATGAGAAAGCTGGCCAGCGACTGTGTTTTGATCGGTTTGCTGTTGCGTCATTTCGTTACTTATTATCGACCTAATTTAAGGATTGCCTTACTCGCCATGTCGTTTCAGTTTCCAAAGCGAACTCGACGCCGGTCGTCTGCACCGGCTGCGCAGCAGTTATTAAGCCTGCTATTTTCGCGCAAGGCAAAGGGCCAACGCCTCGTGCTTATCGTGACCGCCATCGTAATAGGCTTTCTATGGCTGGATCACGACAAAAAACTCCAACAAGGCATGAGTTGGCAAGGGGTCCCAAAACCGGCGCAACTTAGTCTGCAACACTGGCAGCGCGTATGGCGCAATCCCGGTTTTATGCTGGGTTATTCGGAATGGCGTCGCAACGCGTTGTGGGTGACGTATCAGCTCAACCACAAACCCAACCGGCGCAGCGGCAAGCGGCCACAACATTTCACCATCGATCAGCGGAGCCTAATGCGGGTCAGTAGCGATGATTACCTTCGCAGCGGTTTCGATCGCGGTCACCTTGCGCCTAACTACGCCATTGCCAGCGAATACGGCCGTGCTGCGCAATTGGCCACCTTTAAAATGAGCAATATCAGCCCGCAACGTCGCAATCTCAATCAAAAGCTGTGGCAGCGTTTAGAAGAAGTCACGGTTGATCACTTTTTACCGCAGCAGCAAACCCTATGGGTAATCACCGGGCCTATCTTTGATGAGAAAATCGAGCAGCTAAACAGCGGGGTTGAGATTCCCGATGCGTTTTACAAGATTATCGTCGCGCCGGGCCAGCTCCCTGCCGAGGCCAAAGTTATCAGCTTCGTCATGCCACAACGGGTCAAAGGCACCGAAGCCTTAAGCCGTTACCTGGCCAGCGTAGACCAAATCGAAGCGGCCACCGGCCTAGACTTTTTTTCAGCATTACCAGACCAACTTGAAACTCAACTCGAGAGTAACGTGAGTGACGGCAGCGACTGGAAGTTACAGCGAGTGGATAACAACCCACCCCGCTATTAATCGCTAACGGCTGCTGTAACACCAACTTAGACAGCCGTCAGCTCGGTTTTGCCCACTTAGCTAGCAGACTCGTTACTGACAGGCTCGTTATCTGAGCGAGTCTTACGCCATAATGACCGCTAACAAACTAAAATGATTACTGCACCCTACTAGCCGTTATGCCATTCAATTTGCCTGAACAACTAAGCCTTAATGCAACCGTCATCGTCGTGGCAATAGCCACACTGCTCGCTGCGCTAGTCACTGCATTGTTTTTTGTGTTGCGCCATCAGAAACAGCAGCGCCTGCAGGTGTTACAACAAGCGGAACTTGAGCGACTCAACCAAGCACTGCAGGCAAGCCAAGAGCAGCACCAAGCCAGTCAGCAGGCCCAACAACAAAGCCAGCATAGCGCCCAGCAGGCGCAACAAGAACTGGCGGCATTAAAAGCGCGACTGGACAGCGAACGCCAGGCCGCAGACGAAAAGCTGGCGTTATTGGAACAAGCGCGAGAACAACTGAAGGCACAGTTTGAAAACACTGCGCAGGCCATTTTCGATAAAAAAACCCAACAGTTTTCCGAGCGCAGCACTGAACAGATTGGTCAGATTCTGTCGCCGTTAACCAGCCAGCTAAAGGGCTTTCAGGAAACGGTTGAGAAAAAGTTTGTCACCGAAGGGAAAGAGCGCGCTGGTTTACAGGCCGAGATTAAACAACTTCATAGTCTTAACCAACGACTAACGGACGAAGCCAAGAATCTCACCACCGCCTTGTCAGGTCAGAATAAAGCCCAAGGCAACTGGGGCGAGATGGTCCTGAAAAAAGTGCTGGAAGCCTCAGGTTTACAGGAAGGCCGCGAATACAAAGAACAAGTGTCGGTCACCCAAGATGGCAAGCGCCTGCAACCCGACGTAGTGGTTTACCTTCCCGACAACCGCGTGGTGGTGATCGACAGCAAGGTGTCCCTAACTGCCTATCAAGCTTACTGCGCGGCCGAGACTGACACCGACCGCCAGCGCCACTTAAAGGCACACCTCGACTCGCTCCGCGCCCACCTGAAAGGCCTATCCAATAAGTCTTATCAAGATGCGTTTGGCAGCCAAAGCCTGGATTTTGTGTTTATGTTTGTGCCCATTGAAGCCGCCTATCTCGACGCTTTACAGCATGAGGCGGGCTTATTTGAAGAAGCCATGAAGATGAACATCGGCTTGATCTCACCATCCAGCCTGTTAACGAACCTACGCACCGTCGCCAACTTGTGGCGGTATGAAAATCAGAACAAAAACGCGTTAAAAATTGCCGAAACCGCCGGCAAACTTTACGACAAGCTCTCTGATGGCTTAGACGCCTTTAAGGATGTCGAGCACCGCCTTAATCAAGCCAGCAAAAGCTGGGATACGGCCTGGAGCCGACTCGCTGATGGGCGCGGCAATGTGATTCGAACCGCCGAGCAAATCCGCGAATTGGGCGTAAAAACCAAAAAACAGATTGAGCACGAACATAACGAGCAAGCGGCACTCACCGCCAAAGCTAAGCCAGCAGAAGACTCGTCTTCTTAAGGGTAGCGATCAAGCAACGGGCTTAATTCAAGCAAATTTTAAGCCCCGTTAACCCTTATAGATCAAAGTCCAACGCCACCTTATCGCTAGTTGGACGCGACTGACAAGTCAGGATATAACCCGCCTCTACTTCGTCATCTTCTAGCGCCATATTCGCCAGCATTTCTACCGTGCCCTTCGTTAAGCGCGCGCGACAGGTGCCACAAGCGCCACTTTGGCAGGCATAGGGCAGATCATCACGATCACGCATCGCCGCATCCAATACGAACTCACCGCCCTGAGCCAGTTCAAACTCGGTGGTTTTGCCCTGACATGACACCGCTACTGACGAAATCGCCGCTTCTGCGTCCGGGCTTGCTTTGGCCTCTGCACCAGGTTTACGTGCGGTACCCGATACAAACAGTTCTTTATGAATACGCGGCTCATCAACGCCGTGATATTCAAGCGTATTAGCCAGCTCTTCTACCAGCCCTTCTGGGCCGCATAAGAACCATTCATCAACCTGCTCTGGGCTTACAAAACTATTCATTAGCCCACTCAGCTGATAACGATCTAAGCGGCCACGTACTAGCGAGTCTGGCATTTCGGTACTGTAAGTCTCACGATCAATCGAGCCCAACAAATAGTTGGCCACCTGCGGTTCGCGCGATAAAAAATGCAGCACCTGCAGCCGGTTTGGATTAGCCTGACGAAGCTGTTGCAACTCGTCCCGAAACATAATCGAATCCAGGTCGCGGTTTGCGTAGAGCAAAATAAAGCGGCTTTCCTGCTCAACCTCTAAGGTGGTCGACAATATCGAGAAAATGGGCGTGATGCCGCTGCCACCGGCAATACCCACATAGGTTTTCGCTTTGGCTGCATTCAGCTGGGTAAAGAAACGACCGCTAGGTGGCATCACCTCAAACACATCACCCGGTTTAACGTTTTCCATTACGTGAGTAGAAAACGCGCCACCCTCAATATGCTTGACCGCAATACGCAACTCGCCAGATACGGCCGAGGCACAGATGGAATAATTGCGGCGCACCCCTTCGCCACCGAGGTCACACTTAATTGTGATGTGCTGGCCCTGACGAAAACGGAATTTATCCCTGAGCTCCGCTGGCACTTTAAAACTTACGGTGGCGCTATCGGCGGTTAAACGACAAACTTCCGCGACTTCTAGGGGGTAAAACGTCGCTCGGTCGCGGTTACTCTCAGTGGGTTCGGGCTTTATCTCGCCTAGCGGCTGGCTAATATCCTTGCCATACCAAGTGCTGGTAGCCGGTGCCCATGCCGCATATGCTTCCTCATCACGCTTCCAGAAATACGCCAGCCGATAGAACGGCAGTGAAGGTTGGATATGATGTAACAAATGGAAGTTTTGGCCCAGCATTAACGGCGTCATCATCCACCCCATCCCGACACGATTACGCGTCGCGCCAAAGCGATTTGTTTTAGCAGTGCCGTCGAGCCCATGGTGTGGCAGCCAGTCGAACCACCAAGCCAGTGCCAATACGGCAAGACGCTGTGGAATGAAATAGCAAACCATGGCAGTCCATAAATGGCCGTGATGAGCCAAATACACAATCAACAAACCGGCAAACAACAAAATCAGAAAGGTCTCGCGCACCTCATTTTTCGGCCGGTGGCGATAATGGCGAATATAAAAAAGGATATAACCGAGATCTGCAGTGGCCATCCGCAGTGGCCGCTGCCAGCTAGGGCCTGCTAAAACCCAATAGTCAGGATCAAACTCCTCACCTTCATTGGTATGCCAATGGTGATTCTCGTGTACGTAGCGAAACATGGAAAATGCACCAAAACCGGCCACCCATAACATCGCCAAACGCCCAACTAAGGCATTAATCCAGGGCATGGTAGAAACGTTGCCATGGGCAGCCTCATGCAAAATCGTAAACATCAGAAACGAACTAATTGCACAACCCGCAACCGTTAAAGCAACGGGAAACACATCACGTAGGTAGCCATCTACCGAAGCCCACCAAGTTACCGCGGCTACCACCCCTAATATCAGTGTCGGTATGGCGATCTTAGGCGCCTGATAGTCAGCAGCTGGCGTCAGCAGGTCCTGATCTTTTGCCATTGGGGCTAAGTTTGAACTCGCATATTGAGGTGACATCGCAAAGGGCTCCCACTGCTGCGCCTTATCTGGCTTGTTCTAGTTATCGGCTATCCGTCTAAGCATAGAAGTTCGTTTTGCAACAAACTGCCAGCTTATGAAGTTACTTTTGTCAATGTTACATTGTTTGATGTAAAGTATTTTTCGTATCTATACTCAATCACAAAAAAAATCAGCAGGACGCAGGAAGCATTATGGATATCCAGCCAGCCCACAGCCCGACTGAAGAAGAACTAGCCCGCTACCGAGCGGTTCAAGCCCTTTCTTACGAATGTGCTGAAACCATCGCCAGCGAACTGCAGCCGGGCGTAACCGAACGTGAAGTTGCCGCCAAAATGAAAACCTGGCTACTGGATCACGGCGTTGAAGGCTGGTTCCACCAACCCTTTGCGTGGTTTGGCGACCGTACCGCTTTCCGCGGCTTAATCTCTTTGAAGCAACTAAAAGGTTTTAACCCGGCGTTCTACCCCGGCCTGCGCCGACTAGAAGAAAACATGCCTTTTATCCTTGACTGCGCCCCTGTACTAAACGGCGCGGTAGGCGATATTGGTTATGGCGGCTGCTTAGGCGAAAACGCCGAACTGGATGAGCTGATGGATAACCTTATGGCTCACCGTAACTTGATCGTAGAAGAAATCCGCGCCGGCAAAACCATGGCGGAAGTCAGCCAAGCGGTTGACCGCCTGTGCGAAGAACAGGGCGTAGACCCCCGCCACAAAGCCTATCCGTTCGAAGTGTTGTCACATCGGGTTGAGCTGTTACCCAAACAGAATGCTGCGCTTTCAGCGATGCACTTTGGCGTCAACGCGGTTACCTCGCTACTCGGCTCAAAGCGTGCGGCTAAAAAAGAAGGTTGGTCACCACTTTGGAGTAGTAATAAAGAATCCGATCATCCACCCATCCCTGGCATGTGGGCGGTAGAGCCACACCTTGGCAAAGGCCCCATTGGGGCTAAATTTGAAGAATTATTAGTGATTACCGACGACAGTGCTTACTGGTTAGATAACGATCTACCCCATGTACGCCGCTGGCAAGAACGCGGACTTGGCAACGCCGTTGCCTAAGCACCAAGAGGGTCAACCAACCATGAAACACCAAGCAAAACGCGTACTCGTCACTGGGGCAGGCAGCGGATTCGGTCGAGAAATTATTTTGGCTTTTGCCAAACGTGGGGCCGAAGCTATCTGCGTCGATCTAAACTTGGATACGGCCGAACAAACGGCAGCAATGGCGCGTGAACTCGGCGTTACCGCCCACGCCTACCAAGCCGACGTGAGTAGCGAAACCGTCATGACAGCTCTGGCTGAACAGGTTTGCAACGAAGTGGGCTTACCAGACGTCGTAGTCAACAACGCAGGCATCGGTATGGCAGGCGGCCTATTGGAAACAGACTTTGCCAGCTGGCAAAAAGTCATGGGGGTCAACTTTTGGAGCGTAATCTACGGCTCCAAATTATTTGCCGAACGCATGGTAGCAGCGAAACAACCTGGTGCGATTGTGAACATCGCCTCCGCCGCTGCCTTTACCCCCAACCGCACTATTGTGGCCTACTCCACCGGCAAAGCCGCCGTACGCATGTTTTCTGACTGTATTCGTGCCGACCTACACCGCCATAACATTCATGTAGTTTGCTGTTGCCCTGGCTTTTCAAATACCGGCATTGTTGAGAACACCAGCTACGAAGGCATGAGCGCGGAAGAACAAGCCAAAGCCCAAGCGGCGGCGAAAAAACTATATGCCCGCCGCAACTTAAAACCGGAGGCTATCGCCCATGCAGTGGTCAACGCGGTTGAAAAAGGCAAAGCCGAAGCACTCGTAGGTGCAGAGGCGCATGGCTCTGACTGGCTAGGCCGCGTATCGCCTGGCCTTAAGCGCCTAGCCGCGCGCTTAGACCTGACCCCTAAGTAAGCAGCTAACCAACTCTCTGCCCCATGATTCAACGACACCGTTAGGAATAGCACGATGAATGTAAAAATCGATCGATCCGAACATATGCGTCGCCCGGTAAAAACCCGCGGTTCCAATACCGAACATCACTTGGCCATCCGCCGAGTGGAGTTTGATTGGTCAAACTCGCCACTTGAGTGGATTCCTAAACAACGTTATGCCAGTTTTTTCATTAACGTGATCCACCTGCTATTGCCGTTGGGTGAATACTGGTTTTGCAAAATCTACAAGCAAGCCCTGCCCTACATTACCGATGAAAAATTGCGGGAAGACGTAAAAGGCTTCATCCAGCAAGAGGCGATGCATGCCCGCGCGCACGACAGTGCCATTGATGACTATCTCGCCAAAAACGACATCAATCCACGCGGTTATCGCAAGTTGATGCTGTGGTTATTTGATGTAGTACTGGCCGACAAAATCCTCGGCCTGATTCCTACCGGCCGCATCCTCTATAAACCGTGGTTGAGTTTCCGGCTTGGCGTGGTCGCCGCCATTGAGCACTTCACTTGCGTACTCGGCATGTATGCGATCGACAACAAACTGTGGGATGAAGCCGGTGCCGACCCGGTGGTGCTGGATATTTTGCGTTGGCACGGCGCGGAAGAAGTCGAACACCGCTGTGTCGCCTACGATGTACATCAGGACATGGGCGGTTGGTATGTCACCCGCTTCCCCATTATGTTGATTTCGATTGTGGCGGTACTGGGCCTATGGGCCTATGGCGCGAGCTACCTGATGCGCCAAGACGACGTATTGAAAAAGCATAAACCCAGTGTGCTACGGCCCTGGTTATGGCGCGAATGGTCACGCGTGGCGAAAACCGGCCACTTGCCTTCACTCAGCTATTTACTGCGTGAAGCCACCACCTACTTCCGTCGCTCTTACCATCCGATTGAAGAAGCGGACACTCAGGTCGCACTGGATTACCTCGCTAGCTCTCCCGCTGCGGCCCGAGCCGGTTCCAAGTACGCGACTAACGTGCACTAAAACGCGATCCAAGCACCGCATTATCATTGCAGTAACTAGACTCACTGAAGAGACGTTTACATGACCCAAATACTCGCAGACGCACGGCGATCAACCATCCAATCCGGCGACGTTAACTTGGCCGTTTATGAATGGGGCAACCCAGATAACACAGCGATTGTTTTTATTCATGGTTACCCCGATTGCAGCCGCGTTTGGCATCCGGTGATTGCTAAGCTCGCCGATCGCTATCACTGCATTGCTTACGACGTGCGGGGCGCAGGCGAATCCAGCGTGCCGAAAGGCATTAAATCATGGGCGCTGGAAAAACTGTCGGCTGACCTCAAAGCGGTGATGGCGGCCACCACGCCCAATAAGCCGGCTCACCTTGTTGCCCATGACTGGGGATCAATTCAGACTTGGGAATCGGTGACCGACCCTGAGCTGCAAGATCGCATTAGCTCTTACACCACCATTTCTGGCCCCTGCCTCGACCACGTTGCCATGCTGTTCCGCAGCCAACTAAAAACTGGCATTAAGGGCTTTGGCAAGGTGAGTTACCAAGTCTTACACTCTTGGTACATCATCCTATTCCAACTGCCACTGCTTGGCCCCGGCGCGTGGCAACTGGGCCTCGACAAACAATGGCCCAAACTGCTGAAAAAAGTAGAAGGGGTGGAAGAAGCAGAACCCAACCCAACGCAACGCAAAGATGGTCGCTTTGGGGTGAACCTGTATCGCGCTAACTTCATCAAATCCCTACTCAAGCCGCGCGAGCGCTACACCACCGTACCGGTGCAGCTGATCGTGCCAACCTTGGATAATTACGCCACCACCAACCTGTATGAACAACTCAGCAAATGGGCGCCAAAGTTGTGGCGGCGCGATTTGCCTGCCAAACACTGGCTGCCACTTAGCCACCCTAAGGCTCTGGCAGACTGGATTGCAGAGTTTGACCACTTCCTAGCCAAAGGCGCGGAAGATCAGGCGATTAATCAATTCAAAATTAAAGCCCAAGCCTAGCGCACCACAACTGAACCGTTCATGAAGCCGCTAATAATGCTAATTAGCATTATTAGCGGCTCTCTCCTGCTGTTAGGATGGCGGCAATTGATTACCGCCATCCTCGTCCTGCATGCAACAACGCGTATTACTTCTGGCCCTCTTCTGCTCAGGTGCAGCCAGCCTGATACTAGAGAACCTGTGGCTCGAATGGCTGGCCTTGCATTGGGGCCGCACTGCCGACGCCAGCGCTGCCTTATTAAGCTGCTTTATGTTGGGTTTAGGTCTAGGGCAACTTTGGGTATTAAAGCTCACCAACAATCCAGCTCGGCCGGTTACCGCTACCCGTAGCCTTAAGCTCTGGGCCGGCTGCGAAGTCGCTGTCGGTGTTGCTGCCGCACTCTGCCAGTGGCGCTTTACCCAAACTAGCCAGCCTTTGGGACTCGCTGCCATCATCTGGATGTTAGTGCCCACTGTTTTTATGGGCATGACCTTACCCTTCGCCGTCAGCGCGCTACGTCAAAACCAATTAACTACGACTTTAGGTCGAGCTTATGCCTGCAATACCTTGGGCGCTGCCATCGGCTGCCTTTTGGCGGGCTTTTGGTTAGTCAAAACACTAGGGCTTGCCCAAGCCAGTATGCTGGCGATTGCGCTGCAGCTGGTTGCGGCAACACTCATTGCGACCCAGCTATTCAAGCGTGTAAATGACCAAGGCAAGCCGCCAGCTAGAACCAGCGCTTCGGCAACCCAATGCGCAAGCAAAGAATCAAGCAGCCAAGCAGCCTCGTCTCGCCAAGTAGCATTCGCCTTATTGGCCGTGGGCGTCAGCGGCTGTTTTATTCTCGGCATGGAAATGCTGTGGTTTAGGGCCCTATTGCTCAGCCACCGCTCAACCGCCGAGAACTTCGCCATTATGCTCATGGTGGTGCTATTGGGGCTCGCACTTGGTAGCTGGCTAGCCAGTCACCTTAGCGGTCCATCTACGCGTCACGGTCGTAACTCAAATCTGATTGCACTGCTACTGAGCAGCCAAGTATTGGTTAGCTGCTTAGGCATATTGCTGTGGCAACCTGACTGGCACTTCAGCTGGCCAGCCACCGGCCTGCTGTTAGCCCAAGCCGCTATTTTGATCCTACCTGCCTGCCTACTAAGCGGGGCTTTGTTTGTCGTCGCTGCCCAATCACTCAAGCCTAATAACCCAAGCAGCGCCACTGCTAAGCTGGTGCTTTTCAGCACCATTGGCAGCACCATCGGCGCCCCTTTGATTGTGTTGTGGGGGCTACCCCAAATCGGTTGGAGCAATAGTCTATTGATGCTGCTAGCGTTGCTCGTTATCGCCGCCAGCATTAACGCGTGGCGCATTGGGTTAGCGACGGTTGCTGCATTACTGTTACTCAGCACACCTCTGGCCAAACAATGGCCGCAGGCTCAGCTAGCCGCGGCTAGCATCTACCTGCAGCTGGATAGCGCCTCACAACCCGCCCAGATTATTCACCAAGCCGACGGCCAATATCAGACGGTTCAATTGCTGGAAAACCGTTTTCTGGATCAGCCGATTTCACACCGCTTGATGACTGATAGTTATTCAATGACGAGTACCGCCACCGACTCAGAACGTTATATGCGTTTTTTTGCCTGGCTACCCAGAGCGTTGCATAGCGAATTACAAGACGTGTTGCTCATCAGCTACGGCGCGGGTTCAACCGCCGAAGCCCTGCTCGACAACCCTGCCACACAAACACTCACCATTGCCGACCCAGCCGCCGCCATATTGGACGCCAGTCGCCACATTAAACGCGCACCCGAACCCTTGGACGACCCACGGGTAAGGGTCCAACTGGCCGATGGCCGTCAGGTGCTCGGCCAGTCTCCGGCGCAATTCGATTTGATTACCGGCGAGCCGCCGCCCCCACGCCTAGCGGGCATGCATTCGCTCTATAGCGCCGAATATTTTTCACTCATGCAGCGCGCGCTAAAACCCGGCGGCTTAGCCAGTTACTGGCTACCTGTGGATCAGCTGACCACCAGCAGTAGTAAAGCCATCATTGGGGCCTTCTGTGACGCCTTTCCAGACTGCAGCCTGTGGGCCGGCAGTCATTACAACTGGATCTTGCTTGGCAGTAGCACTCAGGCTCAACCGCACCCTGGCCACGACAACATTGGGCAGTTATGGGCCGATGCAACCACCCGCTCGCGCTTGCGTGAATCAGGCTTTGAACACCCCGCCCAGCTCGCTAGCAGCTTTATTGCCGACCACAGTGACTTACAACGCTGGCGCGCCAATGTGGCGCCGCTTACCGACAACTGGCCACGCAGAATTGATAGCCGCTGGCCCAACGACACCGACATCCAGCTCTATGCTGAGTGGCAAGACAACAACGCGGCGGAACAACGGTATCAGCAGTCGACATTCGCCGCGCGCTGGGCGTTGGCGCCAGATGCCCTAGCGTTAGCTTGGAGCCTACAGCCATTGCTGAATGGCCAGTTTCGCCCAGCACCAGAACAACGCATGCAGGTGCTCTGGCAAGTACTACAAATAAGCGATTGGCAAACGCCTGTGCTCTGGCTGCTCGGCACCGATCAACAACGCGTTGCTATTGCTCAGCAAAGCAGCGAACCGACCGCCAAACTCCACCAAGCCGTTGGCTTATTGGCGGCGCGCCAATACCGCTTAGCCGCGGATGGGTTCGCCGAGTTGGCGGCAGAGTACCCTCTGGCGAACGCGCTAGCCGGCCTCGCCAAGGCGCTGGCTGAGCGATCAACTGCATCAAAGTAAGTTGGTGCATTCGGCCTAAGGCATAACCGAACTGCAATCTAGTCGCGTTATCATTGGCCTTATTTCTGGTATTTAGGTTTTAGCATGTCTCTGTTCAGCAAAGACCAACGTTCTATCTTTATGGCCGAAGCGGTCGGCACTTATGCACTAGTGCTGGCAGGCACCGGCGCCATTATGGTGAACGACCTTTATGGTGGGGCTTTGGGCCATCTCGGTATCGCCTTAGTGTTTGGCATGGTGGTGATGGCGATGATCTATGCCTTGGGTGAAATCTCTGGCGCCCACTTCAATCCAGCCGTTACGCTGGGTTTTGTGGCTGCCAAGCGCATGCCACTGAGCCGTGCGCCACTCTTTATTAGCGCCCAACTCACTGGCGCACTACTCGCGAGCGCCAGCCTATGGGCGCTGCTGCCGGACCACCCCACGATGGGCGCAACCCTGCCCGCAGGGAGCCAAGCACAGAGTTTTGGCTTCGAGATCATCCTCACCGCGATTTTGATGTTCGTGATTCTTTGCGTCTCTACCGGCGCTAAAGAAAAAGGCATTTCGGCGGGTGCCGCCATTGGTGCCACAGTGGGCCTGGAGGCCCTGTTCGCCGGCCCTGTTACGGGTGCTTCAATGAATCCGGCGCGCTCCATTGCACCGGCATTGTTTTCCGGCGAACTCAGTAGCCTATGGGTCTATATTACGGCGCCGATTATTGGCGCGCTAATCGCCGTGCTAATCTGCCGTAATATTCATCCCTGCGACGATGATGATGGCTGCTGCTAAACTCGGCTATCCGTCAAAAACATAACAACCACGGGAGACTCCGATGAAGCCGACCTTATACGGCCACCCCTTTTCCTTATTTAGCCGCAAAGCACATTTAGTGCTGCTATATAAAGGTGTCGAGTTTGACTACGTCACCACCATGCCACAAGGCCAAGACGAGCCTTTTAAAAGCATTAGTCCACTGGGCAAAATTCCGGCTTTTCAAGATGACCTAGACGGCATTGCCGATTCCACCGTGATTGCCCATCACATCGAACGCAACTACCCCGGCGCCGCCTTACTGCCGAGCGACAACCAGCAACTGAACGCCGTACTTTGGTACGACAAATACGCCGATTCAGTCATGACCACCGCGATTGCCAGTCATTTGTTTGCTGAGTTGGTCATGGCGAAATATGTGTTTAAGCGTGAGCCAATTCAGGCTGATATTGATAAAGCCATCAACGTTGAGCTACCGAAAATTTACCGTTTTTTGGAAGGCCGAATAAACGACAATGAATGGCTAGTGGGCGATCAGCTTACCTTGGCCGACATCAGCGTTGGTGGCCTACTAATTACCCTATTACACACCGGGCAAACCATTCCCGACACGGCGCCGAAATTACAGGCCTACGCTGGACGCTTTATGGCCTTGCCGATGGTGCAACAGTGTTTGGCTGGCGAGCTAAAAGTGATGAAAGCGGTGGGTTACCCCACGCCACTCGCGGAAAAAGATTAAGTCTGACCCTCCCGCCAGCAGCTTCACCGCAAAAGCCACTTGCAATGGCGGCGGCGCTACAGATAATAAATCACCAAAATATAAAACAATAACGTAGGAGCGTTACCATGAAGGCGACTTTTGCACGGGCTACACTGCCCGTCTTAGGCATGCTTGTCCCATTTTCGGCCTCAGCCGATACCTTAGACCCAGCCAACACCGCGTGGATTATGACTAGCACCGCTTTAGTGCTGTTCATGACATTACCGGGCCTGGCGCTGTTCTATGCCGGCCTCGTTCGCAGCAAGAACGTGCTGTCGGTATTAATGCAGTGCTTTGCGCTGACCTGCCTCATGTCGATACTTTGGTTTGTTATGGGCTACAGCATTGCATTTACCGAAGGCAATGATTGGGTAGGTGACCTCAGCAATATGTTCCTTGCGGGCATTCAAGAAGACACCCTAAGTGGCGACATTCCAGAATCCGTTTTCTCCATGTTCCAAATGACCTTTGCGGTAATCACCCCTGCGCTGATTGTGGGTGGTTTTGCCGAGCGCATGAAGTTTAGTGCCATGCTGCTGTTTTCAGCCATCTGGTTACTGGTGGTTTACGCGCCGGTTACTCACTGGGTCTGGGGTGGCGGCTGGTTAGGCCAAATGGGACTACTCGACTTTGCTGGCGGCACGGTTGTGCATATCACCGCTGGCGTTGCAGCATTGGTTGCAGCCGTGATGATGGGCTCACGCGATGGCTTTCCCAACAAGCCAATGCCGCCTCACAATATGACCATGACCATTACCGGCGCCGGCATGCTCTGGGTTGGCTGGTTTGGCTTTAATGGCGGCTCAGCATTGGCGGCCAATGGTGACGCGGGCATGGCCATTTTGGTTACTCATTTGTCTGCCAGCATGGGCGCCTTTACTTGGATGATTTGCGAGTGGGTACGCTATGGCAAACCGAGCGCACTCGGCATTGTGACCGGCATGGTGGCCGGCCTTGGTACCATTACCCCAGCATCGGGTTTTGTCGGCCCTGCAGGCGGCATCATGATTGGCCTAGCCGCTGGTGTGGTGTGCTTTACCGCGACCATCTTTATCAAGCAAAAACTCAAAATCGACGACTCGCTAGATGTATTCCCAGTGCACGGCGTGGGTGGTATTTTAGGCACCTTACTAGCCGCCGTATTCTCGTCTACCCAGATCGGTATCTTCTCTGGTCAGGGCCACGCCGACGGCATTAACAGCATCAGCGAACAGTTCTCAGTGCAGGCCTATGGAGTTATCGCCACCATTCTGTTCACTGCCGTAGCAACCGCTGTGATTTTGAAACTGGTTGATCTATTTATTGGTTTGCGGGCAACTGCAGACGAAGAAGGTTTGGGGCTTGATCAGACCCAACACGGCGAAACTGGCTACGACCTGTAACGCCCAGTCTTCGCTAACAAAAAGCCCGCTAGCTGCTAGCGGGCTTTTTTTATGGCCAACCCATTCAGGGCCGATCAGGACTGCGTTCGAGAATCGTTACGGCTAACTCCAACGCTGTACTAAGCGCCCTACCCAACTGTGCGGTATACGCTCTCCCGTAGCGACATAGCGCAACTCATTGTCATCCTGTAGTAACCAACGCATGTTCCGAGCTGCATGGGCTTGACCACAGAACAAATAACTATCACCCGCTTGCACTGGCTCGTCTTCGTTGGGTACTAAATCCAGCTCGCCATCACGAATCCGCATCAACGCCATTACTGGCATATGAGTCTCTCGTTCCCACGGTTGGTGCATCAGCGCCTTTAAGGGCAAGGTAACCCCTTCATTCAATAAGTCCTCGGCCGCAAAAGCCTGTTGGTGATTAATGTCGACCGACCAACATTCTGGGGTACTGCCACCTGACATTTCTTCAATTTTCTTCACCAAGCGGTGCGCGGTTTGCTCCGAATAACCGCGGCTTTTATTCAAGAACTGATGCAGCCATGGGGTGCTCAAAAACGGTAACAAACGCCAAACGGTGACTCGGTTAACGTCCATCACTAAGTCCAGCTTAGCCGCCGCAAACACCCGTCGATTAGTCAAAAAGTTTTGCCGAGCAACCAGATATAGCTTGGGGTTGAGTGAGCGCGCCGTAATCACGGTTGATAAGTTATTGGCATCGTTATCCATGCCTGCCACCAAACCTACCGCAGTATCAATGCCAGCTGCTTGCAGACTCGCCTCGTCCACACCCAAGCCAACAATCGCGCCTTCCGGCGCCAGCTCGGGGTTAGATTCAACCACAGTGACGGCTATCCCCGCCTGTTCAAAATAGCGTTTTAAGGCTTTGCCACAGCGGCCGTAGCCAACAATAATCCAGCGCCCCATCGGCGGTTGAATAGGCCGCGGATAGTGATGCCCCGGTAGCGAACCCAGCAAGGTGTGTAGCCGGTTCACGCTGGGGCGTTCAATCGACATCACCAAGTGGTCGGCGAAGGAATTAAACGGGTTCACAATGCGGTCAGTATCAAAGGACTCCAAGTTAGCCACAGCTTCTTGGCTACCCGCACGACATACCACTTTGAGGTTTTTGTTCAGCAACTTGGCGGAAATCGCCACTTTGACATTGACGCTGTCGTTATCTGTCACAGCCACCACGCCTTCGCACCAAGGCGACTCAAGCCCGGCTTCAAGCAAATGCCGCACGACCGAGGCATCCCCCTCCAACGAGGGAATGTCATGCGTACGTGTTTCCAGTGGTAGGCGGCCCAGGTTTTGGGGGTCATTATCAATCACGACGGTACGAATACCGCGCCGAGCCATCGCTCGCACCAGCAGTCCACCAGTTTGGCCATAACCGCAAATGATGTAAAACGGTGTGGTGAGACGCCGAACTTGTCTAGCTAGGTTTTGCTCGGTGATCGCAACCTTAAATACTGGGTTTTGAACCAAGGTCAAAATAGAACCTACGGCGTACAACCAAGCAATCACCGTTAGGTAAATACAAACCAATACCCAAGCGCGCTGCTGCACGGTAAATTCGTAAGGTATTTCGCCAAAGCCAATGGTCGAGCCCATAAAACTTACGAAATACACCGCGTGGAAAAAGTCGAAATACCAGAGATTACCCGCGGGGTCTTTGCCCGGAATAAGTACCAACCCAGCGATGGTAATGGCATAGACCAATAACAACACCAGTAGCGGCGCACGCATGCGCCGCAGGAATAACATAATGACGCTATTCATGGGCTAAGCCAGACAATCCAAGCAACCGTATGCCGCGTTAACGACGCACGTTAACCGTTTCAACAATCAATAAAACCACTGAGGCAAGATTGGCAATCATGGCGCCGCCGGCCAGTGACACGATACTGGCCATGCCGCCAGGCGTCATACCGGCATCACTAATGTGGGCGACGTAACCCCAAATGCAGGCTGCTGCAACCAGTTGCAAATCTGCGACCAGACTGGTGGCCAAGAGCGTGGCGCCGATATGCGAACGATCACCCAGTTTAAATACCGTCGCGACCAAGCTAACGACAATGGCTGCGAATAACTCAAACACATGGTGATGGTCGGGGTTGTCAATATCACCCATTACAAACCCAAAGTTCAGCGTCAGTGCGAGTAAGACAAAAAATCCAAACAGTACTTTCTCTAAATTCATGGGGCCGCCCTTTTTTCTTTACGTTATAGCACGAGCGCACGCTTAGAGCGTGCCCAGATCGGGAATAAATACGGATGGGTTATAGCAGCTCGGAATCGGATTATCCTGATAGGCTGGTGCAGAGTGATAGCCCACCGCTTGCCCGTCTAGGCCCCACTCTGGCAATAATTCAACCCCCATATAGCCCAACACCGTTGCCGCTATATCGACAATCTTGATTTGCGCTGCCGGAAACGCGCTAGCAGCTTCCCCGCTGACCAAGAAAAAGGTATTGCGGTCTTGTGCCACCGGAAAACCGTGCTGATTTTTGACCGCGCCACCACCGCCATGATCCGGCGATGACAGCACCAACCAATTTTCCTGCGCATAGTTTGGGCGGGCTTTTAGCGCAGCGACAATTTCGCCAATGTAGCCATCGGTGAGCTCAATCACATCGAGATAATGTTGATTAAAATCGAATGCCGTGCAGATCCCAGTATCACTGCCCGTGCCGGGATCGCCAGCGCTGTACGGGCAAAAACCTCCGACGTCAGAGCCACCATCGGTCAGGTCGCCATGACCGGCATGATCAATATCATCAAACTGCATAAACACAAAGTGCGGATCTTCATCCTCTAGCAAGCGCACCACTTCATCTTTTACAGCGGCGTCAGTGGCGACACTCAGTACATGGTCTGCCACACATTCACCATTACGCTCATCGGCGCACACCAGTTCGGCATTAATCGGCGCCCAATGGGAGACCGAAGCCGTATTCAGCGCGGGATTCGCTTGCTCCAAGTAATAAGCCAAATGCGGATAACGATCGAAACGACTGTTCCCCCAGCTGACATCATTGTCGACCACCCCATGTTTGTCACACCAGACGCCGGTCAACATACTGGCCCAGCCAGGGCCAGATAACGACACATCATTGGTGATGGCACTGTAGTCAATGACACCGTTGGCGATTAGGGCGTCGAGGTGAGGCGTATTGGCGAGCTGCAAGCCGGCCGAGCGCGCGCCATCCAGGCCAATCAACAACACACGCGGTTGCGAGCTAGGCAGTGGCTCGCCCTCGGCAGAAAACGTCGCCACTGGCGAGCCGCCACAAGCAGCCAAGCCCAACATTACCGGCCACAATACTGCCCGCTGCCATTGAAACTTCATCCTCCACCTCCATCTGTCTTATTATGGTTTGCACTGAAACTAACACAGCCCTGCCTTGCAGCCCAAGGCAACGCTTCCCCCAACGCACATCTGGGGACAACTGAGAGAGTAGATGGAATTCTTATTTGATTATTTGGCCTTTCTGGCTAAGGCCGTAACCTTAGTGGTTGCGATTATCGCGGTCGTTTCGGTTATCGCCCACAGCGTACAACATGCCAAAGAACTCGCGACCCAAGAACATATCGAGGTTAAAAAATTAAACACCCGCTTTGAAGCGATGCAGCAAGCGTTCGAGAATCAGCTGCTGAATCCCGAACAACAAAAACTGCAACAGAAAGCTGAAAAGAAAAAACAAAAAGCCGAAGCTAAAGCACAGAAGGCAGCCGCCAAACAGGCGACAGATACCACCAGCAGCGAACCAGCGGACAGCAAAAAACGCATTTTTGTACTCGACTTTGACGGCGATATTCGCGCCAATGCGGTTGACAACCTGCGCGAAGAAATCAGCGCGGTGCTCACGGTTGCCAAACCAAGTGACGAAGTGTTCCTACGCCTCGAGAGCCCCGGCGGAGTAGTACATGGCTACGGGCTTGCTGCCTCGCAAATTCAACGTATTAAAGACGCCAACATTCCATTGGTTGCCTCGGTCGATAAAGTCGCGGCTAGCGGCGGCTACATGATGGCCTGTGTGGCCGACAAAATTGTCGCTGCACCCTTTTCTATTATTGGTTCGATCGGCGTAGTCGCGCAGCTACCTAACTTCCATCGCCTATTGAAAAAACACGATATCGATTTTGAGCAGCATACCGTCGGCGACTACAAACGCACTGTCACCATGTTTGGCGAAAACACCGAAAGTGATCGGGCCAAATTCAAACAAGAGCTAGAAGAAACGCATGGCCTGTTCAAAAACTTTGTCGCTGAGCATCGGCCGGCGTTGGATATCGACAAGGTGGCTACCGGCGAACACTGGCACGGCACCCAAGCTCTAGAGCTGGGATTAGTGGATGAACTGCGCACCAGTGATGATTACCTGCTAGCAGCACACCGTGAGCATGAGCTGTATCAAGTCAAATTCGTTGCCAAAAAATCCTTGGGGCAAAAGTTTGGCATTGCCGCACAGAGCACATTAGATAGACTATTGGCTAAATTACCCACCGACAACGCGGCATAATCAACACAATAAAGTGCCGCACAAGACGGCACTAACGGCTGTACTTATGGCCGCACTCATGGGAGAGACTGACGATGGTTAAATTCAAGCGCGCTAAGACGAATACTTATGATTCGCCACTTGAGGAGTCGTTTCGTAAGGTTGTCACCCCCTTAGAGCACTTCTTACATAACGAAACGGCCAGTGGCGGCCTGCTCATGCTCGCCACAATTGTTGCGTTGGTCTGCGCCAACAGTGGTCTCTACCACTACTACCATCACATTCTTGAAACCCCCATCGTCATTAACGTTGCCGGCAACAGCATCGACATGAGCCTGCACCACTGGATTAACGATGGCTTCATGACCTTCTTTTTCTTCGTGGTGGGGCTGGAGATTAAGCGCGAATTGCTGGTGGGTGAACTGTCGGATATGAAAGCCGCCATTTTGCCCATTATTGCTGCCGCCGGTGGCATGGTGTTCCCTGCCCTGATCTACTACATGCTAAACGGCGACGGCCCAGGCGCCGCCGGGTGGGGCGTACCGATGGCAACCGACATCGCCTTTGCCGTGGGTGTAATGATGCTACTGGGTGACCGCGTACCGAAAACCCTCATTACCTTTTTACTTGCACTCGCCATCGTGGATGACTTGGGCGCCGTATTGGTGATCGCTATTTTCTATACCGAGCAACTCAACACCATCGCGATGGGCTGGGCAGGTATATTTCTACTGCTGTTAATCATGCTGAATATTGTTGGCATGCGGAAAACCAGCGTACGTGTTGTTATCACCATTGCGCTTTGGGTTGCTATGTTGAACACCGGCATTCACGCCACCATTGCCGGCGTTCTTGCTGCATTTACTGTGCCCTGTTTACCGAAGGTAAACGCGCGTGATTTCAGTGAGAAAATTCGCTACCTAACGGATAAGTTCGATCGCCTTTATAACGGCCGTACCGTGCTGCTGAATAACGATCGCCAACGCGCAGTGGTCATGACCATGGAGAACGTCGTGACCCGCGTGAAATCGCCACTGCAAAGCCTAGAACAAAACCTACACGTGCCAGTTGCGTTTGTCATTCTGCCTATTTTCGCCCTCGCGAATGCCGGGGTAAAAATTGACCCTGCGTCCTTTGGTGCCGTCATGACCGATAACGTCACGCTCGGCATTATGGGCGGGCTAGTGCTGGGTAAGCTGATTGGTATTTCAGGCGTTTCGTTCATTGCAGTAAAAATGGGAATTGGCCAATTACCCGCTGGCTGCAACCCGAGCCACCTAGTGGGTGTCGGCCTGATGGGTGGTATTGGTTTCACCATGTCTATCTTTATTGCCGAGTTAGGGTTCCGCGGGGATCCAGACACGCTCAACATTGCAAAAACCGGTATTTTGTTTGCCTCTTTGCTCGCTGGTGTAGCCGGCTATCTCTGGTTGCGTTACATGACTGGACAGCCCGTTCAAACTGTTAACGAGACTAAGAACGCTCATTAGTCGCTAACTTTCTACAGTCCGAAAAGCCCGCCCCTTAAGGAGCGGGCTTTTTATTTGCGCTCTAGACTTGCAAATGAATGCTAATGGCATAATAATTATTTAAGCGCAGTTAGGGGTAATTGCGTGATTACTTAGGGTTTGGCTGGCATTGAAGCCACCACATAAAATGGGGTTAGAGTCATGTTTTCTTGCAGTATTGCAAAGGCCAAAGCGTTTCAGCGCTTCGGCTTTATCGTCTTATTTTCACTGTCTGCTGCTGCCATTTCCGGATGCGACGACGGCGATGGAAACACCGGTAACACCTTAGAAGCTAGAAGCGACACCATCAGTGTCAATTCGCTGGTCGGCTTAATTAATATTCCGGTTCTAAGCAATGATTTATTTGGTGACGGCGGCCGCATTCGCAGCATCACCCAACCGAACAGCAACGCCATCGTTGCTATCAATGCAGCCGGTGATTCGATTGATTACACACCGGAGTTCGGAAGCAGCGGTACCGATCAATTTACCTATGTACTCACCGATGACAGCGGCCAATCACAGGCGGGCTTAGTTACCGTCAACTATGATCCGCTCGGCCAGCTAAATTCGCCACCGGTTGCTGTCCCAGATGCTTTCACCATTCAAACCGACAGCAGCAACAATCAATTGGCGGTGATCAGTAATGACCTTGACCTTGACGGCGATACACTACAGTTAACTGCAGCGAGCCTACAGCTATCTGTGCCACCAAGCAGCGGCGAGAGCATCAGCGTCGACACCAATACTGATGTCATAAATTACACCCCTGCCGCAGGCTTTGTGGGCGTACAAACCATTGAGTACACCGTCATTGACGGCCAAGGTGGCAGTGCCACGGGCTTAGCCTCACTAACCGTTGGCCCAGTGTCGTTACCACCGGTAGCCATTGCCGACGTTTACAATCTCGCGACCAACTCCGCCGCCACCCAGTTCGACGTACTTGATAACGATATCGACACCAGCGGTTCTGGCCTGAGCCTGCAATCCGTCAGCATTGGGATTTCATTTCCAGCTAACAGCAGCAGCACCGCCAGCGTAGTCAACGACCAGCTGCTTTACACCCCAGGTACCGACTATGTAGGCGTCGACACCATTAGTTACACCGTCGAAAATGGCAATGGCCAAACCGCTAACGGGGTCGCCACCATTGCGGTAGCACCACTCACCGCGCCGCCTGTAGCTCTACCTGACGCGGTAACGGTACAACCTGACACCAGCAATAATGCTATCAACCCGCTCAGCAACGACATCGACCTATCCGGCACCGGTTTGAGCATTAACAACGTAACCTCCGTGCTGACTGTGCCTAGCGGCAATCCAGGCACATTTAGCATCAACGGAAGCAGCATTAATTACTCCCCCGCATCCAGCTTTGTCGGCGTTGAAACACTTAGTTACACGATAATCGACGGTAATGGTGCGACGGGTACAGGCGTGATTACCGTATCCGTTTTGGGTGTGCCGGCGGCGCTACCACCGGTCGCCGTACTCGATACTGCCACCGTCACCGCCGATTCAAGCAATAACGTTATCGATGCAGCCAGTAACGACATTGACCCCGAAGGTAATGGCCTCACCATTACCGCGGTAAGTTCATTGGCGACCGTACCGCTGGGCGCGACTAGCACTGTCAGTACTGATGGCAACACCATCACCTACACACCGGGTGCCGGTTTTATTGGGGTAGAAACCTTGAGCTATACCGTTACCGACAGTAATGGCGCCAGCTCTAATGGCGCCGTGACCATTGTGGTAGCCGGACAGCCGAGTACGGTTCCGCCCGTCGCGTTACCGGACTTGGCAACCATTAATCCCAACAGCAACAACAGCCTGCAGGTACTGGACAACGATCTCGACACCACCAGCACCGGCCTAACTATCACCGCTGTCAGCAGCGGCGGCACCATTCCACCGGGCCGAGAAGGCACTTTGTCGACTGACGGCAACACCATCAGCTACAGCCCAGACACCAACTTTAGCGGCGTGGAAACGATTAACTACACGATTACTGATGGTAATGGCAGCACTGCCAGCACTATTGCGACTGTGGTGATTTCAGCGCTTGCTTTGCCCCCCATCGCAGTAGCCGACTTTGCGACAGTCACTACCGGCAGCAGCAACGCCACTCTGGATGTACTTAATAACGATGCAGACCTCTCAAGCACCAGTATTACAGTCACTGACGTCAGTAGCGTGAGCACGCTACCCGTTGGGGCCACATCGGCCTTTAGCACCAATGGTAGTAACATCACTTACAGCCCCGAAGCTGGCTTTAGCGGTGTAGAGATTCTCAGTTACGAAATTACTGACGGCGACGGCAATACCGCTAACAGCACGGTTACCGTTACGGTGAGCCCTATTGTGGCTGCTCCGGTAGCCTTACCTGACTTGGCGGTTGTCGCTCAAGACAGCAGCGACAACGCCATCACCGTACTCGGCAATGATCTGGATTTAGCAGGCGGCGGCCTAACTGTCACTGATGTCAGCAGCTTAAACAGCCTTCCCGCTGGTAGCATCGGCACCGTCAGCACTAACGGCACGACAGTGACCTATACGCCGGCCTCCGGCTTCAGTGGCGCCGAATTCTTGCAATACGAAGTCACCGATACCAACGGCACCACTGCCAATGGCCTAATTACCGTCACAGTTACCGCGGCTGCGCCGACCATCGGTCCAGTTGCCCTGCCTGACAGCGCGACGGTTAATGAGGACAGCAGTAACAACCTTATTGCTGTGATTGGCAACGATGTTGACCCAGCAGGCAATGGCCTCACCCTGACTGCCGTTAATGTGGTTGGCGACCTGCCGGTTGACGGTAATCACACAGTAACCATTACCAGCAACCAAATTGATTTCACGCCAACCGCGAGTTATGCCGGGGTGGTAACGCTGAGTTACACCATCGAAGACAGTAATGGCAATACCGCTAACGGCACCGCGATCGTTACGGTTAATCCACTACCGATTGAGGTTCCACCGCTGGCTATCGCTGATCTGGGCGCGATGGGCTCAAACGCTACCCAAAGTTTTGACGTGATTAGCAACGATATTGACCCTGCCGGCGGCGGCTTAACAGTCAGCGACGCCAATATCACCTTGGAATTGCCGTCATCCGCCGGTGCGAATTCAGTGGCCATTGTGAGTAACCAAGTTGAGCTCACCACCGGTGCGCTCTACGCTGGCGTCGTCACCATTACCTATGAGATTACCGACACCAATGGCAATACCAGTAACGCGACACTCAATGTCACGGTAACGCCATAGCGATCGCTAATTGACTCATTCTCCCAAGCGGCTAGATCGCTAGCCGTACTCTCGTCCCCGCCACTGGCGGGGATCTTTTTATGGGCCTATACCCAATACGGTTTTTATAACTTATTGGAATAAAAACATTTACCCTTAAAACCGTTTGAAAGTTTGTGCGGTGCAGCGGATAATTAGCCATTCCCTTTTATTGGCTTGGGTTTCCGGCGCATAGCATGGTCGAATACGGCGTTATTCTGTTAAGTACTATTTTGGTCAACAACTTCGTTTTGGTGAAGTTTCTTGGCCTCTGTCCCTTTATGGGCGTTTCTAAAAAGCTAGAAACCGCCACAGGCATGGCTTTCGCAACAACTTTTGTACTCACACTGTCTTCAATCTGTAGCTATTTGGTCGAAGAATATTTGCTCGCCCCGTTTGGTTTAGCGTACTTGCGAACCATTGCCTTCATCTTAGTCATTGCTGCGGTGGTCCAATTTACCGAAATGGCGATGCGCAAAACCAGCCCACTGCTATACCAAGTACTGGGTATTTTTCTGCCGCTGATTACCACTAACTGCGCGGTATTAGGCGTTGCGTTACTCAACGTACAGGAACGACACAGCTTCATTGAATCGGCGCTTTACGGTTTTGGCGCCGCCATCGGGTTCTCTTTGGTTCTCATTCTATTTTCGGCGATGCGTGAACGCATTGAAGTAGCCGATGTACCCGTTGCCTTTCGCGGCCCGTCTATCGCCCTCATTACTGCTGGCCTGATGTCACTAGCCTTTATGGGCTTCTCTGGCCTAGTACGAGTTTAAGAGCGAGGCCGTTAGTTTTATGTTGTCAGCGATTCTGGCTCTATGCGGCTTAGCCGGTGGCTTTGGCCTATTACTCGGCTTTGCGGCCATTCGGTTTCGGGTTGAAGGTAACCCCTTGGTCGATCAAATCGATGCGGTATTACCGCAAACCCAATGTGGCCAATGTAGTTTTCCGGGCTGTCGCCCTTATGCCGAAGCCATTGCCAGTGGCGAAGCCGAAATTAACCAATGCCCACCGGGCGGCGAAGCGGGTGTACAAGCGTTGGCCGATCTATTAGGCGTTGAGCCGATCCCGCTAAACCCTGAAAACGGTGTCGAAAAACCACCGATGGTCGCGGTGATTGACGAACAGGACTGCATCGGCTGCACCAAATGCATCCAAGCCTGCCCGGTCGACGCAATTGTTGGTGCTGCTAAGTTTATGCACACCGTGATCGGTGATGAATGCACTGGCTGTGAGCTCTGTGTGGAGCCCTGCCCAGTGGACGTAATCGACATGGTTCCGATTGCAACCACAGTGGACAACTGGAAATGGCCATTCCCAGAAAAAGGCCAAGACTTGGTTAACGCCAAGGCCACGGGTGACGCGGTGGAGGTTCAGTCATGAGAACTGCCGAAACTACGGTTTGGTCATTCCCCGGCGGCCTTCATCCGCCGCAGCATAAAGACCTATCAAACACGACGCCCATCGTGGCGGCGCCGTTGCCGCAGCGCGTAGTGCTACCGCTACATATGCATATTGGCGCGCCTGCTATCCCCAGCGTTAAAGTGGGTGATCGCGTGCTGCGCGGCCAAATGATTGCGAGCCCAGAGGGTTATGTGTCGGCGCCCGTCCATGCCAGTATCTCCGGCCATGTGGTCGCCATTGGCCCACGCCCTATTCCGCACCCTTCCGGATTGGAAGGCGATTGCATTGTTATTGAATCGGACGGCAAAGACGAGGCCGTCGCGCCCGCTGAACATACCGACAACCTGGAAGCACTCGATCCCGGCCACCTAAGAAACTTGGTACGCCAAGCAGGCATCGTTGGTCTAGGCGGTGCCGCCTTCCCTGCCGCCGTAAAACTAAACCCTGGGCCCGCTAAAGACAGTGGCATGCCCATCGACACGCTCATCATTAATGGGGCTGAGTGTGAGCCTTATATCACCTGCGATGATCGCCTTATGCGCGAACATGCAGAGGAAATTGTGGCGGGGATTCGCGTTATCCTGCATGCCACCGGTACCAAACGCTGCTTAATTGGTATCGAAGACAATAAACCCGAAGCACAAGCCGCCGTCAACGCCGTATTAGAGCAGCAGAAGGCAGGCCATATTCGTGTGGTTTCCACCCCCACCATTTATCCCGAGGGCGGTGAAAAACAACTGGTAAAAGTGCTTACCGGTAAAGAAGTGCCGGCCGGTGGTCTACCCTCTCAAGTTGGCGTTATTTGCCACAACACGGGAACCGCTGTCGCTATTTACCGCGCGGTTTGCAAAGGCGAAGCGCTAACTAGCCGCGTCCTTACCGTCACCGGTCGTGGGGTGAATCGAGCACAGAATCTTGAGGTGCGCATTGGCACCCCCATCCAAGAATTAATCGCATTCTGCGGTGGCTATACCCATCAAGTGGAACGCTTGATTATGGGTGGCCCGATGATGGGTTTCGCCCTGCCGTCCGACGAAATTCCGGTCGTGAAATCAACCAACTGTGTACTGGTTGCCACCGCCAATGAAGTTAATACCGACGTCGGCGACGCAATGCCCTGCATCCGCTGCGGCGAATGTGCCTCGGTATGCCCGGTTAAACTGCTACCCCAGCAGTTGTACTGGCACAGCAAGGCACAGGAATTTGACAAGGTGCAAGACTACAACCTATTTGACTGCATCGAATGTGGTTGCTGTGCACATGTTTGCCCCAGTCATATTCCACTGGTGCAGTACTACCGCTTTGCAAAGAGCGAGATTTGGGAACAGGAAAAAGATCGCCGCAAATCGGACGGTGCACGTCAACGGTTTGAATTCCGCGAGCAACGCCTAGAAGCCGAAGCGGCTGAGAAAGCCGCCCGCGCTGCCGAGAAGAAAAAACAGTTAGAAGCCGCTAAAGCCGGTAAAGCCAGCGCGGCTCCATCCGCTGCCGCTATCGCGCTTGCGAAAGCAAAGGCAGCGGCGGCGAAAAAGTCAGAGACGGGCCACACTGCAGCGAACGAGGCTGCCTCAGCCAGCTCTAACGAGGCCAAATCGGCCGCACTTGCCGCGGTTGCCAAGGCGCGCGCTAAAGCGGCGACCGAAGCGACTGATGGAAAAACCGACGAAGCCAGCAAGCCGTCTAAGCCAAAAGCGAAAAAGCCAGCCATGACGGCGGCGGAAATTGCGATCGCCAAAGCGAAAGCCGCAGCCAAGAAAAAAGCCAAAGCAGAAGCCGCGGCCAACAACGATAGTCCATCAACGGATCAGGCTGCCGCTCCATCACAGGCCCAGTCACCGACCCAATCACCAGCCCCGTCAGCCGCTTTAGCTGCGATTGCTAAAGCTAAGGCAGCTGCCGCGAAAGCAAAGCCAGACAGCACGGTAACCGATACACCGCCTCCGGCAGCCCAGTCGGCAGCGTTGGCCGCTATTGCTAAAGCAAAGGCCAAAGCAGCTGCCGCAGCAAACGCTGTGGAGACAACTGACAACCAAGCCACAAGCACGTCAGATGACGATGCGGCCAACCCGCTATCAGCCGCACAAGCGGCCATCGCTAAGGCCAAGGCTGCCAGCGCCGCAGCTAAGCCAAGCCCAACAAGCTCTGAAGCAGAAGCACCCTCTGGGCTCTCGGCTGCACAGGCAGCTATTGCAAAGGCCAAAGCTGCCGCTGCTAAACACAATCAGTCGCAGCAAGCGGCAGGCAATGATAGCAACGAGAACGACCAATGAGCCTAGCCACACGCCAGTTTGAGACCGCATCTTCCCCTCACCTAAAGCCTAAAACGTCGGTGAGCAAGGTGATGGCACAAGTGCTGTTGGCATTGATACCCGGCATTGCTATCTATGTAGCGCTATTTGGCTGGGGGGTGATTAGTAACATTCTCATCGCGACGATTGCCGCCATCGTATTTGAAGCCGGCATGCTAAAGCTGCGCAATAAACCCGTGGCTCCTCACTTGGCCGATTTAAGTGCTGTGGTAACCGCGGTGCTATTGGCTATTGCGATTCCCGCCGCTAGCCCATGGTGGTTGGTGGTGGTGGGTATCTTTTTTTCCATTGTCATTGCCAAACAACTCTATGGCGGTTTGGGCTATAACCCCTTTAATCCCGCCATGGTGGGCTATGTCGTGCTGCTGCTTTGTTTCCCCATCGAAATGACCCAGTGGCAGGCGCCGTTAAGTTATATCGCGACCGAGCAGCAGGCCTGCGTTACCTTGGCAGGCACATTGCAACAGGTTTTTGTCGAAGCGGCTTGCGCCGCCGATGCATGGACTGCTGCCACCGTGCTGGATACAGCGCGCACGGCTTTAAGCCAAGGCTTAAGTGTTATAAGCAGCGAACCGAGCGGCCATATTGCTTCACTCGGTTATGAATGGGTTGCGGTCGCTTGGGGCCTCGGCGGGCTATGGTTGTGGTGGCGCGGCATTATCGGCTGGCACATTCCCGTAGGCATGATCGGTGCCATTGCGCTACTCGCCGCTCTAGGCTGGTGGATTGCCCCAGAGCGCTTGCTCAGCCCACAGATTCATTTACTCAGTGGTGCCACACTACTCGGTGCATTTTTTATTGCCACCGACCCAGTCTCTGCCTGCACCACGGTGAAAGGCCGCGTTATCTATGGCTTTCTAATCGGCGCATTGGTTTACATTATTCGCAGCTGGGGCGGCTATCCAGATGCGGTCGCCTTTGCGGTTCTGCTAGCGAACCTAGCGGCACCTACCATTGATTACTACAGCAAACCCAAAGTGTTTGGTTATCAGTAGGGCATAGCATGAGTCAGCAATCTCAAAACAAGCACGCTGAATTTGCGGCCCGCCGTCGGCAGCAGTGGATCCAAAATATAAAAGATATTTTCGGTGCTGCCAGTAAATTAACCAGTTTCGCCTTAGTCGGCGCGATCTTGCTAGGTAGCACCTACGCGCTTACCAAGAAACAGATTGAGCAGAACGAAATCGAGGCGGTGCAGCGCAATTTGCAAGCTGTGCTTAATGCTGAGCGTTACGACAACGACCCCTATGCGGACCGTACGCGTGTTTCAGCATCAACCTTGTTAGGGTCCGAAGAACCGGTCACGGTTTATCGCGCACGGCTCCAAGGCAAACCCGCAGCAGCGGTTTTTCGCAGTGTTGCGCCCAATGGCTACAACGGGGCGATTAAGCTACTGGTAGGTGTTTACGCCGACGGAACTGTGGCCGGTGTCCGTGTGGTCGCCCACAAGGAAACCCCTGGGCTGGGCGACGGTATTGACGAACGTAAGAGTGAATGGATTTTCGACTTTACCGAAAAATCATTATCACAACCCAAACTAGAACGCTGGGCCGTTACGAAAGACGGTGGCGAATTTGATCAGTTTACCGGCGCCACCATCACCCCGCGCGCGGTGGTGAACGCGGTGCGTAACACGCTGCAATACTTTCAGCAGCACCAGCATGAGATATTTGACTAGGCGCACACGCGCTGGAACAGTGTAGCGATGGCAGCAGTATCTGAAATTGTTAAAAATGGCCTCTGGAGCAACAACCCGGGTTTAGTCCAATTATTGGGCCTGTGCCCGCTATTGGCGGTATCCAGTACGGTGATCAACTCACTGGGCATGGCCGTTGCCACTACTCTGGTATTACTCATTTCAAATATTGCGGTCTCGATGATCCGTAACTCGGTACGGCAAGACATTCGCATTCCGGTCTTCGTGATGATTATTGCTGCAGCAGTGACCACGATTGAACTGGTCATGAACGCGCTATTTCACGAGCTATACACCATCTTAGGAATTTTTATTCCGCTGATCGTAACCAACTGCGTGATTATTGGCCGAGCCGAAGCCTTCGCCTCACGCAATAGCGTGCCCAAAGCCGCGCTTGATGGCTTAATGATGGGAGTCGGTTTTGCCATCGTATTGCTTGCCTTGGGCGCAATGCGAGAAGTGCTGGCCTTTGGCACCCTATTCGACCGTGCGGAATTAATGTTTGGTCCCGTGGCCAGTAGCTGGCAACTCACTATCATCCCTGAGTATCGTGGTTTTCTGTTGGCTGCCTTACCACCTGGTGCGTTTATTGGCTTAGGCTTTCTGATCGCGTTGAAGAATCAACTTGACCAACAATTGAAAAAGCCCGCAGCAATCCAGGCAGCGGCCGCTGAAACCGCCACGCCATAGTAGCCACTCATGAACCGCGACAAGCGTATCGCGATTTTTTCGACCTTACGCGATCACAACCCAAAACCCACCACAGAACTCAATTACAGCAACGCATTTGAGTTGCTGGTGGCCGTGGTGTTGTCTGCTCAAGCCACCGATGTGGGCGTTAACAAAGCCACCGACAAACTGTTCCCTGTGGCCAATACACCCGAGGCAATCTACCAACTGGGGGTAGACGGCCTAAAGCACTACATCAAGACCATCGGCTTGTTTAACAGCAAAGCCGAAAACGTGATCAAACTCTGTCGTATGTTGATTGATTTGCACGACAGCAAAGTTCCCAATAACCGAGAAGCCTTAGAGGCACTGCCCGGCGTCGGCCGAAAAACGGCCAACGTCGTGCTCAATACGGCCTTTGGTGAGCCAACCATAGCCGTTGATACTCACATTTTTCGCGTCTCAAACCGAACCGGCATCGCACCCGGCAAAAACGTCAATGAAGTCGAGCGCAGATTAATGCGGCTAGTTCCAGACGAATTTAAACTCGACGCTCACCACTGGTTAATTTTGCACGGCCGCTATGTTTGCAAGGCTCGCAAACCTGACTGCCCCAACTGCCTCATCTCCCACCTCTGCGAATACAAACCCAAAACCCAGTAGCCAATGCCCTAGTAAACCATTGATACTAATACTATTTGGTAATTTAAATCGTTGCAGCCGGAACCAACTCGGTGTAGTTTCGTCTAGGGGTATGTAGCAGCGCTATAGCCAATCGTGGTGACTAGTTCGATTCTGCTTCCTCAAAACTAATTACTCGATTTTATTGGAGAGTGTAATGGCTAATAACAACGTAAAACCCCTCATCATCGCGTTAGGCGCTGCCCTAGGTACAGCCGGCGCAGTCAGCACAGCTGCCGCCGATCAGAATCCATTTTCTTTAACCGAACTCACCTCTGGCTACATGGTTAGCGGTGCCGAAGGTCGCTGCGGCGAAGGCAAATGTGGCGAAGGCAAGTGCGGCGGCGACAAGCATGCTGAAGGTAAATGCGGTGAAGGTAAGTGCGGCGAAGGCAAATGCGGTGGCGCTAAGTCTTCTGAAGGCAAATGTGGCGAAGGCAAGTGCGGCGGCGCTAAGTCTTCCGAAGGTAAATGTGGCGAAGGCAAGTGCGGCGGCTCTAAATCTTCCGAAGGTAAATGTGGTGAAGGCAAATGCGGCGGCGCTAAGTCTTCTGAAGGCAAATGTGGCGAAGGCAAATGCGGCGGCACCAAAGGCAAAATGTTCAGCCACTAAGCTGAACAACGCCTAGACTCACCATGAGCACTATCCAATATCCGGTTAATGGCGCAGGCTTAGGCCTACGCCGCGGCCAGCTAATGCAGGAGCTGCTGGCCGAACAGCCTGACAACATCAATTTTCTTGAAGTTGCACCGGAAAATTGGATGCGCGTTGGCGGCCGTTTAGGCCGCCAGTTCGCCGAGTTAGCTGAGCGCTACCCGGTTACCACGCATGGTTTGTCGCTCTCTCTCGGGGGGCCTGCACCGCTCGACGAGAACTTTCTGCTGGCGTTAAAAAGCTTTCTGCAGAACCACAATATTCGCTACTACAGCGAGCATTTATCCTACTGCTCTGACGACGGCCATCTCTACGATTTGATGCCCATCCCTTTTACGGAAGAGGCCGTTAGCTATGTCGCTGAACGCATTCGTCGCACCCAAGACATTCTGGGCCAACGTATTGCGGTCGAAAACGTGTCTTACTATGCGGCACCCAGCCAAGAAATGGCTGAGATTGATTTTATTAATGCGGTATTAGAACAAGCCGATTGCGACTTATTGCTCGACGTTAACAATATTTACGTCAACAGCATTAATCATCGATACGACGCAGCCGAATTTCTTACACAGCTACCTTGGCAACGCATTCGCTACTGCCATGTCGCGGGACATTACGACGAAGCCGAAGACCTGCGCGTGGATACTCATGGCGCCGATGTAATTGATCCCGTGTGGGCACTATTGGCCCAAGCCTATCGCCAACATGGCGTGATGCCGACTTTGCTTGAGCGTGATTTTAATATTCCACCGTTAGCTGAACTCAGCCAGGAAATTAGTCACATCCAACAGTTGCAAAGCGATGCGCTAGCGGTCGCAGCAGCAGCAAACGCTTAAACAGCGAATCACTCAGCCAAGTCATTTTTCCACTGCTATGTCGGCCAACTCCATACCAGCATTTAAACAGGCGCAATATCAATTCGCCGCGCATCTGCGTGACCCTGATCACAACCCAGCCCCGGCTGAGATTGAAGATCGCCGCATGAAAATTTATCGCGACCTGTTTATTAACAATGTCTCCGGCTTACTCGCCCAGACCTTTCCTGTGTTTCACGAGATCATGGGCGAACAGCGCTGGGCAGGCTTAATGCGTGAGTTCTACGCTAACTACCAATGTAAAACACCGTTATTCAGCGAACTCGCGAAAGAGTTCTTGGATTGGTTGAGCGAGGTTCGCCCTGAGCAAGCGGATGACCTACCGTTTATGGTTGAGTTAGCGCATTACGAATGGGTTGAGCTCGCACTCAGCTTGGCCGCGGATGCCGAACTTAAGGTTGAGCTGCATCGTTATGGCGACTTACTTAACAGCGCGCCCGTGTTGTCTCCGTTGGCGTGGCCTTTAAGGTATCAGTTTCCGGTACATCAAATTGGCCCAGATTTTCAGCCTCAAGAAGCTACCGAACCAGCCACCTGTTTAGTGGTCTACCGTGACCGAGATGACCAAGTCGGTTTTATCGAAACCAACCCCATCACCACACAGCTGTTGATGCTGCTAGAAAACAACCAACATGAAGCCCGAAGCGGCCAAGCCATACTGGATAAAATTGCTGAGCAGTGGCCCAACATTCCTAAACAAGCCATCATTGATGGCGGCTTGCAGACCCTAGAGCAGCTGCGCCAGAAAGATATTGTATTAGGCACAATGGCCTAAATTTAGTCTTAGCTAGCCACCTCGGCTAACCCTCAACATCGCGTTTTAGGGTCCATTCGCCACTGGCGTAATCAATACCCGCCGCTCTCACCATCGCCATCGCAGCTGATGTATCAACCCCAGTTGCCAAGGTCGCCATGCCCTGCCCTGAAGCCGCATCGCGTAATGCGCGCAATACTTGTTGTGCACGTTTTTCATGCACAGCTTGGGCCACCAAGTCTGCACTGACGCAATAAAAATCAATGCCCAGCGGGGCAAAATATTCGAAATTACTGAGATCGGCGGTAGTGTCTAACAATGCCCATCGTAAATTACTGCTATAGAGATCTGACTGCAGCCGCTTAACTAAGACCAGCGCGTCCATCACCTCCATCTCAGCCACCCCAAATACAAACCGACTGGCATCCATCTGGTATTTACTAAAAATGGCGTTGAGCTGAGCTGAAAACTCGCGGTTATGCAGGGACTCATTACTCAAGCGGAGCATCCAAACTCCGGCCCCTACTGTGGCCAGGCGGTCCGACACCACGCGTGCGCAAAGATTTTCAACCAAGGCCAAATCCAAACGCATTGAAGGCAGCGCTTGATACTCCAGCCGCACTAACTGTTCGGTTCCCAAAAACTGCTGTAAGCCAACCACTGGCCGTAACGCTACAGCCAATGACTGGCCCGCCACCGAAAGCTCAATTTCGATCCGCCCCTGTTGATCTGAGCCCGATGGCACTTCGGGCAGCTCGGGGTAAGCCGCGGGCGTTTCAGCCACCGCTGCTTGGTGCGGCATCAGACTGGCCAACCAAACAGGCTCTTTTACAATTAACCCCGTTTGAATCAGCATTTTAGAGGCAGCGCCTTTCGGCATCGCCTGCAGGTGCAGGCGATAATCCTGACCATGCAGCTTTAAACGACTCACCATTGCCTTATCAGGCGGATTCTCAGAGTGAGTTTCGACCGTATGGTGCACCACTTCATCTAGCTGGTTGGGGAGATCAATTTGCTTTGGCAGCACAACACCGGGCGGGCTAAATAACAAACGGCCACCTTCATTTAACCAAAACAAGTCGCCGGTCGCTTCAAATGCCAATACCGGAATATGGATATTGTCGAGCGCCTCGGTCGTCCATTGCTGCTCGGCACGAATACGCCGCACCAATTCATCTCGGCTCGCTAGGGTGGCCTTTAGACGAGCTAGCTCACGCTCAATCTTTGCGCGCTCATATTCCCAGTTTTGTAGTTGATCTACAGGCATGTCTCTATCTTATAACCTGCCGACCGATTAGGCACAAAAAAACCCGTGCTAAATCAAAGTTTATGCACGGGTTTTTTCTGACTGCGGCAATCACTGACGGCCGCCCAGCAAACGGCCGGGGTTAGTCCATCTTGCGACCTTTACTGGCGGCAATCGATAGGCGCAATGCGTTCAGCTTGATAAAGCCTTCCGCGTCTGCCTGGTCGTACGAGCCGGCATCGTCTTCAAAGGTGGCAATGTTTTCATCAAACAGGCTGTCGTCTGACTGACGGCCCACCACAATCACATTGCCCTTGTACAACTTAACGCGTACCACGCCGTTTACGTTGTGTTGGGTTTCATCAATTAGCGCTTGCATCGCTTTGCGCTCAGGGCTCCACCAGTAACCGTTGTATACCAACTTGGCATAACGCGGCATGATTTCGTCTTTCAAATGCGCTTCTTCACGGTCCAAGGTAATGGACTCAATCGCGCGGTGCGCTTTGATCATGATGGTGCCAGCCGGCGTTTCATAACAACCACGGCTCTTCATGCCCACGTAGCGATTCTCAACGATGTCTAAACGGCCAACGCCATTTTCGCCGCCTACTTGATTCAGTTGTTCCATCACTTCAGCCGGGCTACGGGCTTCACCATCAATAGCCACGATATCGCCGTTCTTGAAGGTCAGATCGATATACGTCGCTTGGTCAGGTGCATTCTCAGGTGACACCGTCCAGCGCCACATGTCTTCTTCCGCCTCGGCCCATGGATCTTCTAGCACGCCACCTTCATAAGAAATATGTAGCAAGTTCGCATCCATTGAGTAAGGTGAGCCACCGCCGGTACGCTTTTTAAAGTCAACCGGGATGTTGTGCTCATCAGCAAACGCCAACAGTTTCTCGCGCGAGTTCAGATCCCACTCACGCCATGGCGCAATCACATCAATGCCTGGGCCCAAGGCGTGCACGCCCAGTTCAAAACGAACTTGGTCGTTACCTTTACCGGTCGCGCCATGCGATACGCCATCAGCATTGGTTTCTTTGGCGATATCAACCAAACGCTTGGCGATCAACGGGCGCGCAATCGAGGTACCCAATAAGTACTCGCCTTCATAAATCGCATTAGCGCGGAACATAGGGAACACATAGTCACGCGCAAACTCTTCGCGCAGGTCTTCGATGTAAATTTCTTTAACACCCAAGCCTTCTGCTTTGGCGCGTGCCAGCTCAACTTCTTCACCCTGACCCAAGTCTGCGGTAAAAGTTACTACTTCACAGTCGTAAGTTTCCGCCAACCACTTAAGGATTACCGAAGTATCCAAACCGCCGGAGTAAGCCAATACAACTTTGTTGAATTTTTTGCCTGTGCTCATCTTGTCCTCTAAGCTGTGTCGCCAGCGCAACTGCCGTCCACGCTATATTCCAAAAAATGGGCGCGAATTTTACTGGTTTACCATGCCCGACGCCATTCAGTCTTCGCCTAATCCTGCTATTAGCCAACGTTTTCGTGGTTTTTTACCGGTAGTTGTCGACGTCGAGACCGGTGGCTTCAACGCCCAGACCGATGCTTTGTTGGAAATTGCCGCCACCATCGTACGCATGGATGATGACGGCCGTTTATTTATCGCCGACACGGTACATGCGCACGTAGAACCGTTTGAAGGCGCAAACTTAGAGCCTGAGTCACTCAAAATTAACGGCATTCGCCCAGATCATCCGCTTCGCCTCGCCGAAAACGAACAAGCGGCTATGGGTAAAATTTTTAAGCGCGTACGCGAAGAAATTAAAGCCACCCAATGTACCCGCGCAATATTAGTGGGCCACAACGCTTGGTTTGACCAAAGTTTTGTTAATGCCGCGGTCGAACGCTGTGGCATCAAACGCAATCCGTTCCACCCTTTCTCGAGCTTTGATACTGCCACCATGGGCGGTTTGGTTTATGGCCAAACGGTATTGGCTAAAGCAGCCGAGGCGGCCGGGATGAAATGGAGCAGTGATCAAGCTCACTCGGCAAAATACGACACCGAAGCAACGGCAGAATTATTTTGCCGTATGGTGAATGCCGTGAAGCCAGTATACGAGTCGTTATTGTTGCCCATGTCGGATGACTAGCTCACCGCTACACACCTAAGACACGGGTAAAACTCTGGCATAAAAAAGCCGTCGCCACTCACCAGTGGGACGGCTTTTTTATTAATGCAAACTGCGCTACGCGGCTTGTTGCACGGCCTCTTCAAGCATTGGCTTGAGCTGACCTTGCTCAAACATTTGGGTCACGATATCGCAACCGCCGACTAGCTCGCCCTTAATCCACAACTGTGGATAGGTTGGCCAGTTGGCATATTCCTTTAGCTGCTCGCGCACTTCTGGGTGCTCAAGAATATTGATAAAGGCAAACTCTTGGCCGCACTCTTTCATAATGCCGGCTACTTGTGAGGAAAAACCACACTGCGGAAAGTCCGGTGTGCCTTTCATAAATAACAGCACAGGGTTGGCTGCTAGTTGTTGTTTAATTGCTTCTAAGACGTCCATCTTCTTACATAACCATCATGGGTGAATAACCGCACTATTTTAGCACGAGCCGTAACCGCCGCCGCCCGGAGTTTCTATCCGCAGCTTCTCACCCAGCTGAACTTGCAGGTTAACTTTTGCTGGCAAGACATCACCATTCAGCCGATTCACCCCAACTTGACCCGGTTCGCCACCTTGCAGCCCCCAAGGCGCGCTGCTTCGGCGTTCGGTTAATAAGCTCAGTTGAGTCGGTTCTAAAAACTGCATTTCCCGCACGATACCATCGCCACCAGACTGCTGGCCTTGCCCGCCCGAGCCAGTTCGTACCGCGTACTCGGTAACGCGCAGCGGATAGTGGTGTTCCAACACCTCAATCGGCGTATTGAGCGTATTGGTCATATGCGTCTGGCGCGCCGACAAGCCAGGATTGTGCGCACTCGCGCCCGCTCCGCCGCCCATGGTTTCGTAATAATCCCAGTTAGCTGACACGCCGTTATTTGCAGCTTGGCGCGCGCCCATTGCCAAATTATTCATGCTGCCATGGCTCGCCGCCGCGACGCGCTCGGGTATCGCCTGCGCTAAAGCGCCCATTACCACATCAGCCACGCGGGTACTGGTTTCAACATTGCCTGCTGCCACCGCAGCGGGTGCTTTGGCATTCAGCACGCTGCCTAGCGGCGCTTTAATGTCGATGGCCTCAAAGGCGCCCGCACAGGCTGGCGTCTCCGCAGGCAACAAACAACGGAACACATACATCACCCCCGCCGCGGTTACCGACAGCGGGCAATTCACATTGCCGGCAACTTGGACAGCCGTGCCAGCAAAGTCGACCACACAGCGGCCATTTTCAATGGTGAGTTCACAGCAGAGCTTAATAAGCTCGCTGCCGCAGCCATCGTCGTCCAGCACATCTTCAAATTGATACACGCCATTCGGGATTTGCTGAAAGGATTTAGCAGCTAACCGCGCCGCATAGTCATTCACCTGCGCCAACTGCAGCGCAAACTGCTCAACCTGCCCTTGCGCCAACGCCTCGGCCGCTTTAGCGCCTATTTGGTTAGCACTGATCTGGGCGACAAAATCCCCTTCAGATTGAGCCGGGTTACCCATCTGGCGCATTAACTGCTGCCAAAAAGCCTCGTCTCGCTTCCCGGCCGCTAGCAATAAACGCGGCGGAATCAGCACCCCCTCTTCCTCCAAACTATCAGAAACCGGCATAGATCCCGGCATTTGAGAACCAATGTCAGCATGATGCGCGCGGTTAGCTACAAAACAAAGCAATTCTTGGTTAACAAATACTGGCATTACCAAGGTGATATCGGGCAGATGCGTACCGCCTTGAAACGGATCATTTACCACCAGCATGTCGCCCCGCTGCCATTCCACAGCTTGCACCAGGTCCTTCATTGCCCAGGCCATACTGCCTAAATGCACCGGAATATGGGCCGCCTGCGCACATAAACGGCCCTGCCGATCAAACAGCGCACAGGAGTAGTCCAGGCGGTCCCGAATATTGGGAGAAAACGCGGAACGCTGCAGTACCGCGCCCATTTCTTGGCACAATGCGGTCAGGCGACTTGAAAATAAGCTGAGCTCTACCGCTGTGAGCGGCTCTTGAGTAGGCAGGGTGGAGGAATCAGACATTACCGCTTTACCAGTCGCAAATTTAGACCAAAATTTGAGGCGATCACGCCACGATGTTTAGCCCGCAAAAGCCTTTGCCAGCGCGATTTTAACGCCGCATTATGGCTTGCAATAGGCGGGCGCATTACCTATGCTTTGCCACTCTTTTTTAAGGCACCCAGCTGGAGACCTAAAAATGGCGCATACGTTGCCCGACTTACCTTATGCGATGGACGCATTAGAGCCAACTATTTCCAAAGAAACTTTGGAATATCACTATGGCAAGCACCACAACACTTACGTGGTAAAACTGAACGATGCTATCCCTGGCACCGAGTTCGAAAACATGTCTTTAGAAGACACCATTAAGAACAGCTCAGGTGGCGTATTTAACAATGCAGCGCAGATTTGGAACCACACGTTCTACTGGAACTGCCTAAGCCCTAACGGCGGTGGCGAAGCAACCGGCCCTGTAGCCGACGCGATCAACGCAGCATTTGGTTCATTTGAGAACTTTAAAACGGAGTTCAGCAACGCAGCAGCCACCAACTTTGGCTCTGGCTGGACTTGGTTGGTGAAAAAGCCAGACGGCACTGTGGCGCTAGAAAACACTAGCAACGCAGGTTGCCCACTGACTGGCGAAAACACCCCACTGCTCACTATCGACGTATGGGAACACGCCTACTACATCGATTACCGCAATGCACGACCTAACTATATTGAAGCTTTCTTCAAGCTAGTTAACTGGGACTTTGTTAACGCTAACTTTGCGTAACTAAAACACTGTCCCGCCCCCGGCGAACACTAGCCGGTAGGGACAGACCCCCAGCACTGGGTTAAGGCTGTCTCTAGACTAGAGACAGCCTTTTTGTTTTTTTGGCTATTGCTTACTCAGACTAAGAACTGCTCACAAAACGCTTATGACACACTTGATGAACAACTACGGCCAGCCCAAGCTAACTCTCGAGGCAGGCCAAGGCATTTGGGTTAAAGATACCGACGGCAAGGTCTACTTAGACGCGCTGGGCGGTATTGCGGTGTGCATTCTTGGTCATAGCCACCCCGCGGTTACCGAAGCGATTCAACAGCAAGCAGCGACCCTGACTCACTGCTCAAACCTTTATGGTATTCCGCAACAGCAACAACTAGCCGACAAACTCTGTGCACTATCCGGCCAAGAAAAAGTATTTTTCTGCAACAGCGGCACAGAAGCGAATGAAGCCGCGATCAAACTCGCGCGCCTACACGGCCACCAGCAAGGCTTTAAGCATCCCAAAATCATTGTGATGGAAAGCGCCTTCCACGGCAGGACCTTGGCCGCGTTAAGCGCGACAGGCAACCCCAAAGCCAAAGAAGGTTTTGCGCCATTAGTAGAAGGTTTTGTGCGCGTGCCTTACAACGACGCCAAGGCTGTTGAACAAGCATTTGCCGAACACGACGAAGTGGTTGCCGTTCTAGTAGAGCCGGTACAAGGCGAAGGCGGCATAAACGTACCCGACGAAGACTATCTGGTCGCGCTACGCCAACAATGCGACACCAACAACGCCCTACTGATGATTGATGAAATCCAGACTGGCATGGGCCGCACCGGCGCTTGGTTCGCCTTCCAATTTGAAGACGTAAAGCCCGATGTACTCACCCTTGCCAAAGCGCTAGGCAACGGCGTACCGATTGGCGCCTGCTTGGCTCGCGGCCCCGCAGCCGAGTTGTTTCAACCTGGCTCGCATGGCTCCACATTCGGTGGCAATCCACTCGCTTGCGCGGCCGCACTGGCGGTGGTCGACACCATTGAAGAAAACCAACTCGTCGACCGCGCGCTAGAGCTCGGCGAGCATATGTTGACCGGCTTTATTCAGGCCCTAGCCAACACCCAGGGTATTAAAGATATCCGTGGCCATGGCTTAATGATCGGCATTGAGCTAGAGCAACCTTGCGCAGAGCTAGTCAACCTAGCGGCCGAGGCTGGGCTGTTAATTAACGTAGCAGCAGGTAATACCGTGCGTCTGCTACCGGCAATGATTATGACCGATGACGAAGCCGACCAAATCGTAGATATGGTCTCGGCGCTCATCAAACACTTTTTAAACGAGGCATAACCATGAGCACAGTACATATTGGCCCCCGCCACCTACTGTCGCTGAACGACCTAAGTAGCGATGAAGCTTGGGCCCTGATTCGGCGTGCGGTTGAGCTAAAAACCCTAGTCAAAAATGGCGATATTTATGAGCCGCTAAAGAACCAAACTCTGGCCATGATTTTCGAAAAATCATCCACACGCACCCGCGTTTCATTTGAAACCGGCATGGCGCAGTTTGGTGGCCATGCCTTGTTCTTGTCATCACGCGACACTCAGCTAGGCCGCGGCGAACCCATTGCCGATACGGCGCAAGTGCTATCCCGCATGGTGAACGCCATCATGGTGCGCAACAACTCGCAAGCGCAGTTAGAAGAGCTGGCGCACCACTCCACCGTGCCTGTCATCAACGCACTAACCGACAAATACCATCCCTGCCAATTACTGGCCGACATGCAAACTTGGCTAGAGCACCGGGGCGACTTTAGTGGCAAAACCGCTGCATGGATTGGCGACGGCAATAATGTGTGTCATTCATTTATCAATGCCGCCAAATTGTTCGGCTTTAACTTGCGAGTCGCAACACCGGTTGGTTATGAACCGGATAGCGATGTTGTCGCCGCCGCTGGCGACGCGGTCAGCCTGAGCAATGATGCCAACGCCGCCGCGAGCGGCGCCGATCTGATTGTTACCGACACTTGGATTAGCATGGGTCAGGATGAAGAAAAGCAGCAGCGCGTCAACGACTTTGCTGGCTTTCAAGTTGACCAAGCCATGATGAGTCTAGCCGCAGAAGACGCCATATTCATGCACTGTTTGCCGGCCTATCGGGGTTACGAAGTAACCGCCGAAGTGATTGATGGAAAACAGTCAGTAGTTTGGGATGAGGCTGAAAACCGCCTTCACGCTCAAAAAGCCCTACTCGAAATGTTAATGGCCTAAGGCCCGCCCGACTATGCAAACCATCTACCTGAAAAAACGCGAAGAACGCCGTATTAAAGCCGGCCACCTTTGGGTCTTTAGTAACGAAATTGACACCGCGCGCAGTCCAATAAAAGGTCTGGAAGCAGGTAGCTTGGTGGTAGTGCTAGCCAATAGCGGCGAGCACCTTGGCGTGGGCTATATCAATCCCGCCTCATTAATCTGCATTCGCTTATTGGAAACCGGGCGCTATACCTCACGCGACGCGGCCGAGATGATTCAACAACGCCTACGCGAGGCCCTCGATTGGCGCGAAGCCTGTTTTGCCGAGCCCTACTATCGACTCGTGCATGGCGAAGGTGATTTCCTGCCTGGCCTAGTGGTTGACCGTTTTGGTGACTACCTCGTGGTACAAATTGGCACCGCGGGCATGGAAGCGCAACGCGACGTTATTTTGGCTTGCCTAGAAGATCTACTCCAACCCAAAGGCGTGCTGTTCCGTAACGACTCGCGCGGCCGGGAACTGGAAGGCTTGGCCAATAGCGACGACGAACTGTACGGCGATTGGCCCGCACAGCTTGATGTGTTTGAAGGCGAATGCCATTTCCAAATGCCGGCCGATGGTGGCCAAAAAACCGGTTGGTTTTACGACCAACGCCCTAACCGAGAAACCTTCCTACGTTGGGCGCATGGCAGCCGGGTACTCGACGTCTTTAGCTATGTAGGCGGCTGGGGTATTCAAGCAGCGAAAGCTGGCGCTAAAGCCGTTACCTGTATTGATGGCTCAGAAAGCGTATGCGCACAAATTATCCATAACGCGGCGCTGAATGACGTCCGCATTGATGTAATTCATAACGATGCGTTTAAAGCGCTCGGCGAACTAAAAGAAGCCGGACGCCAATTTGAAATAATTGTGGTGGACCCGCCGGCGTTGATCAAAAAGAAAAAAGACCAGCGTGCAGGGATTAGCGCTTACCAACGCCTAAACGAGTTGGCCATTAGCTGCTTAGTGCCGGGCGGTGTGTTGGTGTCGGCTACTTGCTCACACCATTTGCCATTGCATGAACTGAATTCGCTGGTACGCCGGGCAGCCAATAAACGCGGCCGCCAAATTAGCACCGTAGCCAAAGGTGGCGCAGGCTTAGATCACCCCGTGCACCCAGCCATTCCGGAAACCGAATATCTAAAAGCCGTATTCTCGCGGCTGCTATAGCACCACAGTGCCCCCAGCAAGTTGGCCAGGTTAGCCAGCGCTTTGGTGGTAGATTTCGACTAAGCGATTAAACCCGTTGGCCGCTGCGTAATCTTCTAGGGCTTTTTGCTGTGCTGCCGGAATACTCTCACTCACCCGCAACAGCTGTTCCAAACTAGACTCAGGTAGATGGTCGGCCACGATGCAGACCTCGCGCTTCATCACATCATCGCCATCGGCTGCGGCCACCACGAGCGCAGTCAGGGTTGCGTCATCAAACTGGGTCACCATTCGCGCAATTAATTCTTTGTTCTGGGCAAAGGAGGCAATCCTCAGGTTAGCCACCGGATCGGGCACTTCAGCCATTAACGCCAGCGATTTTTCAGCCGGCAGATAATCAACAAAACCACCCATGGTGGCCCAATCCTCGCGCCCAACAAGCCCGCGGGTAACTGGACGCATCAAGTCGACCGGAAAATCTTCTAGCAAGGCTTTGGCCCGCTCTGGAATCTGCTCGCTGGCAACCTCGATCATAAAGTCAGGCGCAAATCGCTGTGCCAATTTGGTCGCCATTTTGATCGGGGTGTAATAAGACAAGTAGCTGGTTAGGGTAGGCCCTAGGTATTTAACGCAGATTTTTTCTGACACCGATGTGGGTGTCATGCTGGCGGTACTCGCTAATTTGGACAACGCTGGTTCAAAATCATCTATCAGACTATCCTGAAACTTTAAGCGCAGCGTTTGCACGCCTTCTGGCCCGATGGACTTTAGGTAGTCCAACTCTTCAACCGAGGTATGCAAGAGCAACGCGAGGCGCCGCAATTCAACGTTGATATCGATCACAGCATACCCTCAAACATTTTTAGCACCGGCTTGCGAACTAAACGTGGTAGCTGCTCAACAGCCTGTAAAAAGGCCTGTCGCACATGTTGATGCTGCAAATTTTTTGCTTGCGTGAGCTGCGCCGCTAGTGTCGCTTGCTGCTCAGCGGTCAAGGCTTTCAGTGCGGAAAGTTCCTGCTCAGGAACGTTTAAGAGGGTCGAGATTTTGTCCAACGCCATAGAGCTAAATGCTTTTTGTTATTTGGCAGTCATGCTGCCGCAACCGAGCCCCACTAATCAAGTGCTTGGTTGTCGCTTAAGGTTTGCTCCAACCAGACACTCAAATCGTCGGCCAAGTTAGGCCAATCGGGTTCAAACGTTAATAGGTGCGCCATCTCTGGATAATGCAGTAGCTTGCTATCCAGCTTTGCAGCCAGAGCCTTGACCGCCGCAGGCGGCACAATACCATCCTGGCCCGCGGCCACCGTTAAGCAAGGCGTAGTTACCTTATTGAGCTTTAGGTTAATACCCACCGCCATACTGCCAATGGCTAACCAGCTTTCCGCCTGTAATCGCTGATTTACCCGCTCAATGGTCGCCTGAGGAACGCGACTAGAAAACAAACCCAAGGGAGGTTTAGCCGTCCAAAAGCGAACCGGCGGATAGATCATAAAGGCTGCAAACTTTGCCAAACTGGGTTTGGATTGGCGCCGATAAAACCCCCAATGCGCCAGTAGACCTTCTGGCACCGCTGGCGTAAGCAGCACCGCCGCTGGGAGCTTCAGCTCTGGCAGCAAACTAAGCAGCACTAAACCGCCCATTGAATGCGCAATCACAATAGGCGGACCATGCGCCGCGCTGATGGCCGCTATCTCCTCGCGCAAATCTGCCTGATACCGCTTTAAGCTATAACCCGAAAGCTGGGCCCGAGGATGTTGCTGACTCTTAAAGCTAACGCAAAATACCTGATAACCCTGCGCCTCAAAATGAGGCGCTAGGCTATCTTGGTAAAACCACTCACCCGCAAACGCACCCGGCACTAACAGCACAGGTGGGCGGGCAGCCTGCTCGCCAGCTTTACTCGGCACCTTGTTGCGGCTCAAAGCGTAACTGGTCATCCACCAGATCAACCCAAATGGTGTCTCCACCAGCAAACTCACCCGCTAGCATTTGTTGCGCTAAGGGGTTCTCTAGCTGCTGCTGAATGGTGCGCTTCAATGGGCGAGCACCATATACCGGGTCAAAGCCGGCTTCACCCAGCTTATCCAGTGCCGCTTTTGATAGCAGAATATCCAAGTCACGCGCTTTGAGGCGGCTACGAAGTTGTGCGATCTGAATCTCGGTAATCGCACGAATATGCTCCTGCGCCAAAGGATGGAACACAATCGCCTCATCAATTCGGTTGATAAATTCTGGCCGGAAATGGGCCCCTACTACTTCCATTACCGCCGATTTCATCACACCATATTCCGCCTCACTGGACAGCTTCTGGATGACATCAGAACCCAAGTTACTGGTCATCACAATCACCGTATTACTGAAATCCACCGTACGGCCATGGCCATCGGTCAGACGGCCATCATCCAGCACTTGTAGCAAAATATTGAATACGTCTGGGTGGGCTTTCTCCACCTCATCCAGCAGTACTACCGAATAAGGTTTACGACGCACGGCTTCGGTTAAGTAACCACCCTCTTCGTAGCCGACATAACCGGGGGGTGCACCAATTAAGCGTGCTACCGAGTGCTGCTCCATAAACTCAGACATATCAATCCGCACAATGGCGTCTTGGGTATCAAACAAGAAACCGGCCAGGGCTTTGGTTAATTCGGTTTTACCGACACCGGTCGGGCCAAGGAATAAGAAGGAACCATTCGGCCGGTTCGGCTCAGACAAGCCAGCACGCGAACGCCGGATTGCGTTCGATACCGCCGCTACCGCTTCTGCCTGACCAATCACCTGCTCTCCAATCACCTGCTCCATTTGCAGCAATTTAGCTTTTTCGGATTCCAGCATTTTGCTGACCGGAATCCCTGTCCAGCGCGCCACCACCTCAGCGATTTCTTCGTCGGTGACTTTATTCCGCAGCAGCTGGGCTTCTTCGGTATCCGCTCCCTCATCAGCCGCTGCCAGCTTCGCCTCTAGCTCGGGAATCTTGCCGTATTGCAGCTCTGACATTTTGGCTAGATCACCATCACGCCTCGCGGCCTCAAGCTCTATCCGCAACTTATCAAGCGACTCCTTGATGCTCGCAGTGCCTTCCAAGCTAGCTTTTTCTGACTTCCAGATTTCTTCTAGATCAGCATATTGCTTTTCTATCTCATCTATCTGGCCTTCCAAGTCCGACAACCGTTTTTTTGATGCGGCGTCTTGCTCTTTGTTTAAAGCCTCGCGCTCAATTTTGAGTTGGATCAAGCGGCGCTCTAGGCGATCCATCGCTTCCGGTTTGGAATCAATCTCCATCCGAATGCGGCTCGCTGCCTCATCGATCAGATCGATGGCCTTGTCGGGTAGTTGCCGGTCGCTAATGTAGCGATGCGACAAGGTCGCAGCAGCCACGATCGCGGGGTCTGTAATATCAACGCCGTGATGCACCTCATATTTTTCTTTCAAGCCACGCAAAATCGCCACGGTATCTTCCACCGTAGGTTCATCCACCAGCACTTTTTGGAATCGTCGTTCCAAGGCGGCGTCTTTTTCAATGTACTGACGATATTCGTCCAAAGTGGTCGCACCAACACAATGCAACTCACCTCGGGCCAGCGCAGGCTTTAGCATATTGCCCGCATCCATCGCGCCCTCGGCTTTACCGGCGCCAACCATGGTGTGAATTTCATCAATAAATAGGATGATTTGGCCTTCTTGTTTGGCTAGATCTTTCAGCACGGCTTTTAGGCGTTCTTCAAACTCACCGCGGTATTTCGCCCCAGCCAGCAGCGCGCCTAAATCTAATGACAACACGCGCTTGTTCTTTAAGCCTTCAGGTACTTCGCCATTCACAATCCGTTGTGCCAAGCCTTCAACAATGGCGGTCTTACCCACACCAGGCTCACCAATCAATACGGGGTTATTCTTGGTACGGCGTTGCAATACCTGAATGGCGCGACGAATTTCCTCATCCCGACCGATCACCGGATCTAGCTTGCCGCTCACGGCCCGCTCAGTGAGATCTAAGGTGTATTTTTCCAGCGCTTGGCGCTGATCTTCTGCATTAGCATCGTTCACAGCTTCACCCTGTCGTAGTTGATTAATAGCTTGTTCTAACGCCTGCTGCTCAAGCCCCGCCGCGTTAAGTAGTTTTTTAAGCGCCGCATCTTCAAACGCGGCCAACACGAACAATTCAGAAGCGATGTAGCTGTCGCCACGCTGCTGCGCCGCTTTGTCCGTTAAGTTAAGCAACTTGGCTAAAGCCTGCGACAAATGCACCTCACCATCCGCCCCTTGCACGGTGGGCAGACCATCGACCGCGTTGCTTACCGACCGCGCCAGTTCCGTCACGTTTGCCCCTGCCTGCGCAATGAGTGGACGCACACCCCCGCCCTGCTGATTCAGCATCGCCAGCAATAGATGACTTGGCTCTATAAACTGATGATTTTTGCCCACTGCAAGCGACTGCGCTTCCTGCAGTGCTTGCTGAAATTTGCTGGTTAATTTATCCATTCGCATGTCAATCCCCTGAAACCGTTGTAATGACATTTCTCATTTAAGTGAACGGTTAAGTTCTTAATAAAAGAAATGGCGCTTCTAACAGCATTTTCAAGTAGCAACTGTTAGGCTTTACCAATAACCATAATTTCGAAACAACTCAGTGACCTAGATCAATAATTGGTTTGTAATAGACACTGAATGATAAGAGCAATAAGCAGCGCAGAATGGCAACCCAGGTCAGCAAGTATCGCCCGCTATGGAACCGGAAAAAGCCGGGTCTTTGGGTTGCTTTGGTGGTTGCACTAGGGCTAACACTGGGCACCTGCGAGCCCGCGCCCAATTTACTCTCCCAAGTTAAAAGTGTCGGCAAATTGGTCGTCGCCACACGCAACGGACCCACGGTTTATTATGTTGGCCAAGATGGACCAGCCGGCTATGAATACGAGCTCTTAAAAGGCTTTGCCGATTATCTCGGGGTGCAACTTGAGCTACAGGTGCCGAGTTTATTTAGTCAAATTTTGCCAGCGGTGCAAAACCGAGATGTTCACCTAGCGGCGGCGGGTCTAACAGTGACTAAGGAGCGCCAACAGCTAGTACGTTTTGGGCCACCAACTCAGGAAATAACAGCAGCTGTTATCTACCGCCGCGGCTATCGCAAACCCCGTTCGATTGACGACTTAATTGGCAGCGAGCTCGAAGTAGTGGGTGACAGTAGCCATTCAGAACGCCTGCGACAACTGCAACAACTTTATCCCGACTTGCAGTGGGTAGAAAACTATGAAGACGAAGCCAGCGAGCTCACGTACCGGGTTGCTAATGGCGACTTACAATATTCGGTTGCCGACTCTAACTTAATTGCCATCAACCGCCGTTATTACCCTCAACTAGGCACGGCTTTTGAAATTTCACCACCCGAAAAATTAGCTTGGGCGTTCCACAAGTCTAGCGATACAAGTCTAGTAAAAGCCGCCGAAGAGTATTTTGAAGCCATCTACGACAGTGGCGAAATACAACGCCTGAAAGAGAAATACTTTGGGCATGTTACGCGGTTAGACAACCCGGGCGCAGCTCGGTTTGCAAAGCAAATCGCCAAGAAATTACCCAAATACGAAAAACAATTTAAACAAGCTGGCGAGAAATATGGCTTTGACTGGCGTTTCTTAGCCGCCGTGGGCTATCAAGAATCGCACTGGAACCCCAATGCGCGCTCTCCTACCGGCGTACGCGGGCTAATGATGCTCACCATTCGCACCGCAAAAGAAGTCGGAGTGAAGAATCGCCTCGATCCAAAGCAAAGTATCAACGGTGGCGCGGATTATCTACGACGCCTCTATGACCGCTTGCCCGACGACCTCGTTGAGCCAGACCGGAGCTGGATGACCTTAGCTGCCTACAACGTAGGACTGGGGCACCTATACGATGCGCGACGATTAGCGGAAAACGCGGGGGACAATAAGTCCTTATGGGTGGATATGCGTAAGTACTTAGCCAAGCTCAACCAGAAGAAGTACTTTTCGAAGACGCGGTACGGTTTTGCTCGCGGCCGAGAAGCCGTTGAATATGTGGAAAATATTCGCTCGTATTATGACGTATTGGTTTGGTATACCGAGCGCGACCAAACTAGCAGCCGACAACCGAACCCGAGCACCAAAGCACCGGCTGCACAGTCGCAAGAACCCGAAAAGAGACCGGTCTTTCCGTCGCTATCGCCCGCACTGTAACTGGCCCAGCAAACTTAGCTATTTACGCCACTATTTACGTCGCGATTTAAAGAACGTTTTGAGCATTTGTGCCGACTCTTCTCGGCAAGGCCCAGCAGTCAACTCGCAGCGATGATTTAGGGCTTCATGCTGCAGCACATTAAGCACGCTGCCCGCAGCGCCGCTACGCGGCTCTGGCGCGGCATAAACCACTCGCGCCACTCGCGCATGCACCAGCAAACCCGCGCACATGGCGCAGGGCTCTAAGGTCACATACAAGGTTGTATCAGGCAGCCGATAGTTTTCTAACTTGGCCGCAGCTTGGCGCAGCGCCACCATTTCCGCATGCGCAGAGGGGTCATGGGTACTAATGGGCTGGTTCCAGCCCTCACCGATCACTTCGCCGTCTTTTACCAGTACCGCGCCAACCGGCACTTCACCCAAAGATTCAGCATTTTTTGCCAGTGCCAAGGCATGGCGCATCCAGTGCTCGTCTTCAGGCGTGTAACTCAACGCGGCTTATTCCCACTCAATAGTGGCAGGCGGTTTACCTGAGATGTCGTAGGTCACCCGGCTAATGCCGTCGATTTCGTTGATAATGCGGCGACTCATTAAGTCCAAAAACTCATAAGGTAAATGAGCCCAGCGGGCGGTCATGAAATCAATAGTTTCTACTGCGCGTAAGGCAATCACCCAGTCGTATTTACGACCATCGCCCATTACACCCACTGACTTCACTGGCAGAAACACAGCAAAAGCCTGACTGGTTTTGTCGTAGAGATCGTGCTTACGCAGCTCTTCAATGAAGATGTTGTCAGCCCGCTGCAGAATGGGCACGTATTCGGGCTTCACCTCACCCAAGATACGCACGCCTAGACCCGGCCCAGGGAATGGATGGCGGTAGACCATCTCCACAGGGAGACCTAGCTCAACACCAATCTTGCGGACTTCGTCTTTAAATAGCTCGCGTAGTGGCTCAACCAACTTGAGCTTCATATCTTCCGGCAGGCCACCCACATTGTGATGCGATTTGATCACATGGGCTTTACCGGTTTTGCTACCGGCAGATTCGATCACATCAGGGTAGATCGTACCCTGTGCCAACCAATTGACATTGGTGAGCTTGGCTGCTTCTTCATCAAAGATATCGATAAACAAACCGCCAATAATTTTTCGTTTAGCTTCTGGGTCTTCTACACCTTTAAGCGCTTCGTAATAACGCTCCGCGGCATTCACGCGAACCACTTTCACGCCCATGTTTTCGGCAAACATGGCCATCACTTGATCGCCTTCGTTAAGACGCAACAGGCCCGTATCCACAAATACGCAGGTTAGCTTGTCGCCAATGGCTTTGTGCAATAGTGCAGCCACTACCGATGAGTCAACGCCTCCAGAGAGGCCTAGCACTACCTCGTCATCGCCAACGGTCTCACGTACCTTGGCAATGGCATCGTCGATAATGTTGCCGGGATTCCACAAGGCATCAGTGCCGCAGATCTCTTTTACAAAACGCTCCAGCATGCGACCACCTTGTTTGGTGTGGGTCACTTCGGGGTGGAATTGCAGCGCGTAGAATTGGCGCTCTTCATCGGCCATACCCGCTAGCGGAGCACTGTCGGTACTGGCGATGCATTTAAAACCTGCCGGCAACTCGGTGACTTTGTCGCCATGACTCATCCATACATCCAGTAGACCATGACCTTGGTCATTCACACGGTCTTCAATATCTTTTAACAGTGCTGAATGGCCGCGAGCACGCACTTCCGCGTAACCAAATTCACGATGATCAGACGGTGATACCTCACCGCCTAGCTGCGCCGCCATGGTTTGCATGCCGTAGCAAATACCCAATACCGGCACACCCAACTCAAACACATTCTGCGGTGCTACCGGCGCATCCTCGCCACCGGTCACCGACTCAGGGCCGCCAGACAGAATAATGCCTTTGGCACCAAAGGCTTCTACGTCGTTGGCTTCAATGTCCCAAGGCAAGATTTCGCAGTAAACACCAATTTCACGCACCCGACGGGCAATTAGTTGGGTGTATTGAGAACCAAAATCCAAAATGAGAATTTTGTCGTTATGAATATTCATAAATTAAAACTGTCTGGAAGTAACTAAACACTGCTTGCCGCAGTGAATATTTAATTTAACGCGGCGTTAGTGAATTGCTAACGCCGCTTAAACCGTTTGATGTTAGTAGCGCGCCTACTAAACGCGGTAGTTTGGCGCTTCTTTCGTGATTTGCACGTCGTGCACATGTGACTCTCGGCCACCGGCATTGGTGATACGTACAAATTCAGGCTTGGTGCGCATTTCTTCAATCGTCGCTGCACCGGTATAACCCATTGACGAGCGCAAACCACCTAATAGTTGGTGAATAATGGCGCCAACTGGGCCCTTGTAAGGCACACGACCTTCGATACCCTCAGGCACCAGCTTCTCTACTTCATTGTTTTCTTGGAAGTAGCGATCAGAAGAGCCTTCACTTTGCGACATCGCACCCAACGAGCCCATACCGCGATAGCTCTTGTAGCTACGGCCTTGGAAGAGCTCCACTTCACCGGGTGCTTCCTCAGACCCCGCCAGCAAGCTACCCATCATGACGGTATTAGCGCCCGCCACAATCGCTTTAGCGATGTCACCCGAGAAGCGAATACCGCCATCGGCAATAACTGGCACCCCAGTACCTTTAAGCGCTTCGGATACATTGGCAATAGCCGTTAACTGCGGCACGCCAACGCCGGCCACAATCCGAGTGGTGCAAATGGAGCCTGGACCAATACCCACTTTGACCGCATCAGCACCGGCATCCGCTAAGGCTTTCGCGGCGGCTGCGGTGGCGATATTACCGCCAATCACTTCTAGCTTAGGAAACTGTTTCTTGGCCCAAGCAACCGAGTCGATCACACCCTGTGAATGGCCGTGTGCGGTATCGATTACCACGAAGTCGGCGCCGGCCTCAGCCAAGGCTTCAATGCGAGCCATACCGTTTTCGCCAGTACCTGCAGCCGCACCGGCCACCAAACGACCTTGGTCGTCTTTGCAGGCCATTGGGAAGTCTGTCGCCTTTTGGATGTCCTTAACGGTAATCATGCCGCGCAGCTGGAAGTTGTCATTAACCACCAAGATTTTTTCAATCCGGTGTTTATGCAATAGCGCAGTGGCCTCTGAATGCGGCGCACCCTCTTTGACAGTAACCAAGCGTTCTTTCGGCGTCATGATGCTACTAACAGGCGCGTCATAGTTGCTCTCAAAGCGCACATCACGGCTAGTGACAATACCGCAGAGGTCGTCACCATCAACCACCGGCACACCGGAAATATTTTCACGACGTGTCAGGGCCACAAGCTGACCAATCGTCATACTTGGCGGCACGGTAATTGGCTCTTTAATCACACCGCTTTCGTATTTTTTAACTTGACGAACCTGCGCAGCTTGCTGCGAGGCAGTCATGTTCTTATGCAAAATACCTACCCCGCCTTCTTGGGCAAGGGCAATGGCTAGGCGCGCTTCGGTCACGGTATCCATCGCAGCAGAAATCAGTGGAATATTTAAACTGATATTGCGCGTTAACCGTGTTTTCAAGTCCACATCGCGCGGCAGCACGGTAGAGTGGCCTGGGAGTAACAACACATCGTCAAATGTGAGTGCTTCTTCGATTAGTCGCATTGGGCACCTTTAAGGTTACTCACGCCGCCCAGCAAGCGGCGAGAGGATCAAAGTTGGATAACCGTCTATTATAGGTGATTACAACCCTTCACTGTTGCCAAATAATGACCAAGTTGCGGCGATAGCTGCGACAATAGCCACATGCAAAACAGCGACTTAAGCAGCCGACACAGCAACGACCCTAACAATCAATCCAAAATTTATTCGGTCGCCGCACTGAATCGTGAGGCACGGATGATGTTGGAGCATGGTTTGCCTGGCGTTGCGGTAGAGGGGGAAATTTCTAACTTCGCCCGCCCCGCCTCCGGCCATTGGTATTTCACGCTGAAAGACAACACCGCGCAAATCCGTTGTGCCATGTTCCGGCAAAGCAACCGAATGGTGAGACCAACGCCTAAAGAAGGCGACAAAGTCATCATTCGTGGAAAGTTAACCCTTTATGAGGCCCGCGGCGACTACCAACTAGTAGCCAACCACCTAGAAGCTGCCGGCGAGGGCGCTCTAAGACGCGCATACGAGGAGTTACGTAGCAAACTAGAGCTCGAAGGCCTATTTTCTAACGCAAACAAGCAAGATTTACCCACTTGGCCCAGTCAAATCGGTGTTATCACCTCACCGACCGGCGCTGCAGTCCGCGACATACTGAATGTATTAGCCCGACGCTACCCGGCCGCCAACGTCACCATTTACCCCAGCGCAGTGCAGGGTGAAGCCGCCCCAGCTGAGTTACGTAGCGCGCTGACACAAGCCATCTCGCAACAACGCTGCGATGTGTTGGTTATTGGTCGCGGTGGCGGCTCGCTGGAGGATTTATGGGCCTTTAACGACGAGCAATTAGCGCGAGACATTGCCGAATGCCCAATTCCAGTAGTCAGTGCGGTAGGTCACGAAACCGACTTTACAATCTGTGATTTTGTCGCCGACTTGCGCGCCCCCACGCCCTCTGCCGCCGCAGAACTTATTTCACCGCAGGTGGATGATTGGCTTGCCTGGTTGTCTCAACTCCCTCAGCAATTAAGTCGCAGTTTGCAGCGTCAGCTACAAAGCCATGCGCAGCGCCTAGATCAACTCGACCGTCGCCTCACACAGCAACACCCAAGCAAACAATTGCTACCCTACCGGCAGCGCATGGAGCATCTGCAGCAACGACTGCACAGCGTTATTCCGCTGGAACTACAAGCCCAGAACCGACGATTGGCCCAGCTTGGGCTACAACTCGAAAAACTTTCTCCTGCACGTCGCCTAGCAGCAATCCAACAGCGTCAACAGCTGGCTAAGCAACGCTTACAGCAAATAGGCAGACAACTAACGCAAGCGCAACAACAGCGACTTGGCAGCCTAATGGCGCAACTCAATCTGGTAAGCCCGTTAGCAACGCTGGAGCGCGGTTATGCGATTGCCACCGACGCACGGGGCAAAACCCTTACCGATGCCAAGCAAGCCAAAACCGGCGACCGCGTAAAACTCAAGCTAGCCAAGGGCGAACTAGGCTGCCGTGTTGAATAACATCTCTGCCAGCTGGCCACGCCTGGCCCGCGACCTCTATTGGGCAGTTGCTTCGCCGCCCTTAGTGCTAGACGCCAGCGATGGCCGCTTTCCCAGCGCCGACTGGTTTTTGGCAGAAGCCGCTGCATTGCAACCAAAGCTCGACGCCCTAGTCGCCGCCCCCCAACACCTTAACGCGCTAGCTGACTACGCCACCTCACTTCGCCTCGGCGGCTATTTTGAAACGCTGTTGCGCTGGTGGATTGAGCAGAGCGAGCGCTATGAATTGTTATCGCATAATCAACAAATTCATCTTGACGGCATTACCGCTGGCGCTTTTGACTTTATTGTGCGCGACCGCCAAGACGACGGCATTGAACACTGGGAAGTGGCCTGTAAGTTCTATATCCGCGATGGCCAAGGCGACCAGCTGAAGCACTGGTTTGGTCCCGCCAGAAACGACCGGTTTGATCGCAAGTTTGGCCACCTGTTGAGCCACCAGATTGCACTCAGCGAGAAAGCAGGAAAGCACTGGTTACAGCAACAAGGCTGGCCAATTAGTCGGCAAAAAATCATTATCAAAGGCCGCCTGTATGCCGACTTTGACAGCAATCCAACTATCCCCAGCATCTGCAATCCAGCCCTGTTGCGTGGCTGGGTTAAGCAGCAAGCCCAATGGGACCCAGCGCAAGATCACATGGCATTACAACGCCATCACTGGCTGAGCCCGATTTTAGCGTCGGATATCGACCACCACGAAGCACACAAGGCGCTACGACATGGCTGCCTATGCACCGCAGTATTAGATAATGGGACAGAAACGAGTCGTGGCTTTGTAATACCCGACGACTGGCATCAACAGCCAACCCAATTACGCCACCGCTAAGACCCGCAAAAACTAGTTGCGACGCTTCGACTGGCGAGCTTTCTTGCGTCCGAAACGGCGTTGACGATGCGCTTTTTTCTCTTCACGTTGGGTTTTGGGTTTCGATGGCGACTTACGATCTGCGTAAGGGTTTTCGCCATCACGAAACTCAAGCGCAACCGGCGTACCCCAAAGGTTAAAGGTTTCGCGAAAATAGTTCGACAAATAACGCTTGTAGCTCACCGGCAACTTAGTCGTGCGGCTACCGTGCACCACAATACGTGGTGGGTTAACACCACCCTGGTGAGCGTAACGCAAACGAATCCGACGGCCACCGACCATCGGTGGCGGATGCGCTGCGGTGGCGATTTCTAGATGGCGGCTCATTTCCGGTGTGGGCACCTTGGTAAAAGCGGCTTTATTGGCGTCACGAATTGAGCCAAACAAATCCCCTACCCCGGTGCCATGCAGTGCAGAAATAAAATGCAAACGAGCAAAACTGGCAAATGGCAACTTAATATCGAGTTGATGTTTAATCCACTCGCGCTCGTCAGGCTTTAGACCATCCCATTTATTGACCGCAACCACTAAAGCGCGGCCTCGCTCAACCACCAAGCCCATCAAACGGGCATCTTGCTCGGCAATTTCACTGTGAGCGTCCAGCACAGCAATCACCACATTGGCTTCGTCGATCGCTTGCAGCGACTTGGTCACGCTGAATTTTTCAACCGCTAAATCAATTCGCGAACGGCGACGCACACCGGCGGTATCGATCAGCGTATAAGGCTGTTCGTCGCGCTCAAACGGTACATAAATACTGTCACGGGTGGTACCGGCGACTTCCGAAGCCACCACCCGCTCTTCACCAATCATGCGGTTAATCAAGGTCGACTTACCGGCATTAGGACGACCAATCACGGCCACTTTAATTCCGTGGTCAATTTCCTCATCTTCCGGAAATGACTCTACCGGCGGTAAGCTTTCGATAACGGTATTGATGAAGTTGATAACACCTTCACCATTGGCAGCAGAAATAGCGTAAGGCTCTCCCAGCCCCAAGCTGTGAAACTCAGCGCCCGCAACCGCCTTGTTTAAACCTTCCGCCTTATTCACCACCAAGAAAGTGGGCTTTTTCAACCGACGAATTTCATCGGCCATGGTTTCATCGTAGGTGCGTAACCCATCGATACCATCAACCATGAACACCACCGCATCGGCCTCTTCAATCGCTTTATCCACTTGCGTGCGGATATGATCATCCATCAAGTCGATATCGCCGGTGATACCGCCAGTATCGACCACAATATAGCGGCCGTCGCCACGACGTCCGAAACCATACTGGCGATCACGAGTTAAACCCGGGTAGTCAGCAACTAGCGCATCACGGGTTTTGGTGAGGTAATTAAAGAAGGTGGACTTACCAACATTAGGTCGCCCAACTAGCGCAATAACAGGGAGCATAAGGCTTACTGATTATCCTCTAGCTGCCACAGCGCGAGACTGCCACTACGGGACAAGGTGAGCAAACTGTTACCGTCTACCGCAGGTGCGGTGGCGAACTCGCCCGATAGCGACGTAGCAAAATCTAATTCACCAGTGGCACGTTCATACAAATAGAGGCGCCCCAAGTTATCCAACACCAACGGCCGCCCATCAATTACCGAGGTACTCACTACGCGGCGATCATCGGCTTCATCTTCTGGGACCAAGTCATCACGTTTCCACAGCACGCGACCGCTGCGCGCATCTAAGGAATGCAACGCGTTATTGTTATCGGTAACGTAAACACGGCGCAGATCGGCCGCGACACCGGTCACACTAGCGATCTCTGCACGCCAAAGTGAACGCCCTTTTTTCAATGACCAAGCGCCTAACGACCCACCCCATGACGCAGCAAAAACATCACCGCGGTAATAGGCCAAAGCACCGTCAATATCTGCCAATCGTTCCAACTCGCTGCGACCCGTTGGCACCACCAGATCTTCCTGCCAAACAATACTGCCGTCTTGTAGTTTGTTAGCCATCACGCGGCCGTTATCAAAGCCGGTTACTACTAGCTCATCGACTACCAACGGGGTAGACAACCCACGCAATGTGAGACGCGGCACTTTCTGCTCTTGAATCCATACTGAACTGCCGTCCTCGGCATTCAGACCGGTCAGCAAGCCAGAACTAGAGTGCGCGACCAACATGCGACCGGTGGCCACTTCGCCAACCGCCACCAAGGCGAGAATCTCGCCACCCACGGTGCTGCGCCACTGCTCAGTACCGTCCACAATATCCAAGGCGACGATTTCACCTTCATCGGTGCCCACGTAGGCAGCGGTGTCGGTCAACACGATACCGGCAGACAAGTCTCGTACTTTTCGCTTCCACAACGCCTTACCGCTGTCGCGATCAAAGCAATAAACCGCATCTCGGCCGGCTGCGCAGGCTTTATCCGCTGTCAGCGCGGGGCGAAAAACCAACTGCAAATCCTCGTCGCCACTGACTTTTTTCAGCCACTGGGATTTAAGGCGATGTTTGCCACTGCCCTTCACTAAGTAAGGCGTATTAAATAATGAAGGATGAGTGTCCGCCGCTTGGTTAGACTCAGCCGCTGTCGGCCCGCCACTCTTGGCAGCACCTTGGACAGCACCACCATGAGTGGCACAACCTGCTAGCAACGAGCCTACTAATGTAACTAGCAACAAAGGTTTCAAAACTCGGGGGGCGGCAAAACGCATGCGCTGCTCCATCATAATAATCTCTATTTTTGGTAAGCCGAATCGCTTAATCATCTTCTAGCAATTCGTCATATTCATCAGCCGCCGACGGTTGGGCTGACGGTTGAGCTGACGATTGTTTGCGCCAAGGGGTCGGATTGTCTTCGGTGGGTAGCGGAATACCAAAACCCGATTCATTGCTTTCATCTTCTTCGTCAATGATGACCCGATAGGACTCTGGATCCGCAGGCTCATAGCCTTTTTCTTTCGCATCAGCTTCGCGCTCGGCTTTGCTACCCCAGAAACGCAAAGGAATACCGAAACCTGACTCGCCGTCCTCATCTTCTTCGTCAAGAATAATCAGTTCTTGCTCAGGCTTCGGTGCGGGAGCTACTGGCGAATCTGGCGCGGACTCTGGATCAGGCTCGGCAGCTATCGCTTCGTTTGAGTCTGGCTCAACATCCGGTGAATCCTTTTTTGAACCCCACCAAGGTAAGCGAATGCCAAAACCAGACTCATGATCCTCGTCTTCTTCATCAAGAATAATGGTCTCATCATTCGCTACCGCGACTGAAATCAATGCTGGCGCCACGCTACAAGCCAGGCCCAACAATGCGCAGCCGAGTACATATTGCCAACCTTTTTCACGTGTCACTGAGAGCACCTTTTTAACCGGGGTGGGTAATTCAACAAAAACGATTTACTCGTTCACAACCGTCAAGTCAGCCAACTTCATCTGCAACAACTGATTGCTACCGAGGTCATCATTCCACTGATCCAGGGCCGCACTATAAGCGGCTTGTGCCGCCAAACTATCGCCGATAACTACATAAGCATCGCCACGTAGCTCTTCATAAAGCGCAGCGAATTCACCCATTTTTTTCACGTCCAGCGTAGCCAGCGCATCACTCGCTTTGTTCAAGCTATATAACTGTGTTCGTGCCAATCGCAATCGAGCGACATGCTTTAGGCTGTCACGCGCATTGCTATCCAACACCCACTGCAATTGTTTTACCGCATCTTCTGGCTTGCCCGCATCCAGTGCTACCACAGCCAATGACAACGCGGTATGCGTAGCATAGGGGCTAGACGGGAACTGCGAGATCAACTCCTGCCCCAGCGTTTTTGCTTGCTCCTTGTTGCCTGCCGCAGCGGCATCACGCACCACTTCATAAGCGGCTGAGGCCGAACGCGCTTGCTCAATCTGATAGGCGTCGTAGGCGCGGTAGCCAAGAATCGCACCGGCACCGAGCACCACACCCGCAACCAGATATTTACCGTTTTCTTTAAACCATTTCTTTATCTGGTTTATCTGTTCTTCTTCAGTTGCGTGAATATCTACCACTTTGGTCTCCAGTCGGAATCGCGGCCCTTAGGCCAACTGCTGTTCTAATGTATCTGCTAACGCTGCTAGCGGCACCGTTTGCTGTTCTTGGTCGGTGAGTAGCGGTTTCACCACCACCGTTTCGTTTTCTAATTCGCTTTCAGCGATCACCACTGCAATCGCAGCGCCAGACTTGTCAGCACGTTTAAATTGGGCCTTAAAACTACCACCACCCATGTTCACCATGACGCGCCAGCCCGCTGTGTGATTGCGCAGCTGCTCAGCCAAAGCAACACCTTTTGCTTGCGCCGCATCACCCACCAACACCATGTAGACATGCGGTTTGGCGTCACGTTCATTGCGTTCAGGCATTAACGCGAGCAAGCGTTCAACCCCCATCGCAAAACCGACCGCGGTAGTCGCGCGCCCACCCAGCTGCTCGACCAAACCATCATAACGGCCACCCGAGCACACAGCATCTTGCGCGCCGAGCTGGTCAGTTTTCCATTCAAAAACAGTGCGTGAGTAATAGTCCAAACCACGTACCAAACGGGGATTCAGCTGGTAGTCGATGCCGGCGTTATCTAACACCTGACATAAGCTAGCGAAGTGCGCTTTTGAGCCCTCATCTAAGGAATCGGGCAAGCTTGGCGCGCCCGCAATGATCTCAGCCAATGCAGGGTTTTTGCTGTCGAGAATGCGCAAGGGATTACTCTCTAAACGACGCTTGCTGTCGTCATCCAGCTGGTCGATATGACCCGAGAAATAGCTCACCAACTGTTCACGGTATTGCTGGCGCGACTCGGCAGTTCCCAAGGAATTCAGCTCTAAGCGCAAACCCTTAATACCCAAACGTTGCCACAAACGCGCAGTCAGCAAAATAAGTTCAGCGTCGATATCCGGGCCTTCAATACCAAAGGCTTCAACCCCAATTTGGTGGAATTGACGATAACGCCCTTTTTGCGGACGCTCGCGGCGAAACATCGGGCCTTGATACCAAACGCGCTGTTGCTGATTCACCAGCAAACCCTGCTGAATACCGGCACGCACGCAGCCAGCCGTACCTTCTGGACGCAAACTCAGCAACTCGCCTGCTTTTTTGTCAGAACCGCGGTCTTGCCAGGTATACATTTCCTTCTCGACAATATCGGTCACTTCACCGATAGAACGACAGAACAAGGCGGTTTTTTCCACTAAAGGCATACGCATTTCTTGGTAACCGTATTGGTCCAATACATCACGTACCGCTTGTTCTAAGAACTGCCAACGAGCAGACTCGCTCGGCAATATGTCATTCATGCCACGGATGGCTTGCAGTTTTTCTGCCACGTTGTGTTTATCTACTTTGTTAATTCAATGGGTAACCCTGTCGGGTTTTAAACCGCTCTAGCTACTGACTGGGCAGCGTGAAGCGGGCCGTACTATTGGACTTATGCCAACGGGAATGGTTGTACTCTTGGCCCGCAAATATCACTTTCACGCCAGGCGCAAACCCTAAGTGCACCAACAACGGTGCAGCACCCGAAATTTCGCGGCGCTCACCCGGCTTTAGCAAATCCCGAAACACCCGCTTTTCCCGCGCGTCTTTGATTGACACCCATGAATCTTGCTGGCCAATCAAGGTAATCGTAATTAGGTCTGCAGCGGCGACTTCGCTGACCGATTTTGGCGCTGGACTTGAGGATGCGTCATCCGCTGGCACTGGCGCTGGCTCAACATCTTGGCCACTGTCGGTGGTAACCGCCTCTGGCGCAGCGTCTGCTTGAGCGGGCACTGGATCTTGTAACCCGAGCAACAGTTGCTCGATTACTGGGTCATTGCCAACCGTATCGTCTTGCTCTTCAGCAACCACTTTCGACGCCAACAAGGGCTCACCGGCTGGCAAAGCTTCAGCTAATGCCTCGGGTGCTGAAATTAAGGCATTACTTGAGGTTAGGGTGTCGGTAGATACCGGTTGCTCACCCGGCTTAGACCAATACCAAGCCAGTAACAACACCGCCACCACAACGACAGTTAACCAAAACCACTTGTTAATAGATGACCCATCAGCAGCAGGCTTCTCGGGCACGCGCAGCTGAACTTCTTCGGCCCCTGCAACAGCCTGATATTCGGCTACCAAGACCTCTACATCCAACCCAAGCATCCGCCCGTAACTACGCAAATAACCTTTCACAAAGGTGGCACTCGGCAAAGCGGCATAATCATCGGCTTCCAAGGCTCGAATCACATTACCGTCTAGCCGGAGTTGTGCAGCAACTTGCTCAACCCCCATATGGCGGGCCTCGCGGGCAGTTGTTAAACGTACGCCCGGGCCGCTAACCGTTTTTTTGTTGGCGCTGGTGCTAGTTTCCGTTGGGGTCGACGCAGTTTCGTTGTTCTGATCTTCTGGCACGTTGCTTTGCTCTATTGGGGTGCTGGGAAGTTAATTTTTATGTTTATTATTTTGCACTAAGGCGCTAAGGGCTGAGCCTGTAACTGAGCCCACACTTGCGGATAATTTTGCCGCAGAATTTGTTCATAAGTGGCCATTCGGCCCTTATCATTTTCGGCCACCGCGATTTGATAACCCAGTTGTGCAGCATCAGCTCTCAACGGAGAACGGCTTTCGAAATAGGCCAATAACGATTTAGCTTTGTAGTAGTCAGCTTGCAGATACCCTAACCAAGCACGCTGCAGCACAATTTCTAGATTACTCGGCGCACGATCAGTCGCTTTTTCTAGATACTTTGCCACCAAATCGTAACGCTTACCGCGCATAGCGCAACGCCCTAAACGCAGATAGGCATCGGCATCACTCGCAAACACTCCCTGCTTAGCTGCTGCTAGCACGGATTTTTCAGCGTCCAGATATCGCTGCTGCTCACATAACATGCCGGCATAAGCGCTCACCGGCTCAGACCGTTTGCTGTGATCACGAATTAGGCGCTGATAAAGCTGCTCAGCCTCTGCCTGACGCCCCATACTTTGCAAGGTTGCAGCCTTACCCAAGCCGGCTTCTAACAGGCCCGGTTGTTGTTGCAGGGCTTTCTCAAACTTTAACAAGGCACGCTGATATTGCGCTTGGCGCAAATAACCCATACCCGCTTGCAGGTTGTACTGGGCGGCTTCTGGGTTTTCTTGCTGGCGATTTGCATTCTCAACTGGCACGGTCTGACAGGCGGCCAAGATGGCGATAAGTACCGCAGCGCACGTCAATCGGAATCGACGCCATAGCAACATCATGATTGCACCGCGCGAGTAGACGCTTTGGCTGGGACCGCAATGGGCTGTAATTGGGCAGCCGAATTGCGGCGCTTAGCCAGCAGGTTTTGGCCAGCTTCAGTGCGTTTGGTTTTATCCATCACCTTACCTGCCAACTGGCCGCAGGCGGCATCGATATCGTCGCCACGAGTACGACGCACCGTAGCGGTGTAGCCCTGCTTGTACAAAATCCGTGCAAAACGCTCAATCCGGTCCGGCTTAGAACGTTTGTAATCCGTGCCCGGAAACGGGTTGAATGGAATCAGGTTAATTTTGCTTGGGATGCCTTTCAGCAGCTTAGCGAGTTGATAAGCATGCTCGTCTTGGTCGTTCATGCCATCAATCATCACGTATTCCCAAGTAATGCGTGAGTTATTAGGCTGAACTTCCAAGTAACGGCGACAGGCGTCTAACAATTCAGCAATCGGATAGCGTTTATTTAGCGGCACCAGTTGATCACGCAAAGGATCATTCGGCGCATGCAAGGACACAGCCAGCACTACGCTGCACTCTTCACGCAATTTGTCGATACGCGGCACGATACCCGAGGTCGACAAGGTGACTCGGCGTTTTGACAAACCAAAACCAAAATCATCCAGCATGATCTTCATGGCGCACACTACATTGTCGAAATTCGACAACGGCTCGCCCATGCCCATCATCACCACGTTGCTAATGATTTTTTTCCGCGACTGCTCGTTGTAACCCTCGTCTTTCAGGGTTTTATTGGCGTACCAAAGCTGGCCCACAATTTCGCCGGCACTCAGGTTGCGGTTAAAGCCCTGCTGTGCAGTTGAGCAGAAGGTGCAATCCAAGGTGCAGCCAACCTGTGATGAAACACAGAGGGTGCCGCGGCTATCAGTCGGGATGAAAACGGTCTCGATGGCGTTATTGCCATCCACTCGCAACAACCACTTGCGAGTGCCGTCTTTAGAATTCTGAACAGTGATTTGCTCTGGCGCGGAAACCACCGCCACGCGCTTTAAGCGCTCACGCAAATCTTTACTGAGATTGGTCATGGCATCAAAGTCCAACACCATCTCGGTATAAATCCACTTCATTATCTGCTGGGCGCGAAACGGCTTCTCACCCATCGAGACAAAAAAGTCCGCCATGCCGGCTCTATCAAGGCCGAACAGATTGGTTTTTTGCGTTGCAGCTGGCGTTTCCGCTGGGCTGCTTGGCGTTTGGTTATCTGCTACTGACATGGCGGTTTTTAATACCCACTTGCATGGGTATTAAGCACTCCTTCAAGCCTAGCCGAAGAAGTAAGCGATTTCAGTCGCTGCAGTTTCTGGCGCGTCAGAGCCGTGCACAGCGTTCGCGTCGATTGAATCAGCGTGGTCAGCGCGGATAGTGCCGGGCGCCGCTTCTGCTGGGTTAGTTGCACCCATTAGTTCACGGTTCTTAGCAATCGCGTTTTCGCCTTCCAATACTTGGATCATGACTGGGCCAGAGATCATGAACTCAACCAAGTCGTTGAAAAAAGGACGCTCTTTGTGAACCGCGTAAAAACCTTCAGCTTCCTCTTTGGTTAGTTGCTTCATTTTGGCTTCAACAATTTTCAAACCAGCGTTTTCAAAACGGCTGTAAATGTCGCCAATTACGTTCTTAGCTACGGCATCAGGTTTGATGATAGAAATGGTGCGTTCAATCGCCATGATTCGGTCCATAAATTAGGTGGATACAAAAAGGTCGCATCGGCAAAACCATGCGACCAGAAAAACCGGCGTATTGTAATGATTTTGGGGGTTAAAAGCGACCTTATAGCAAGGCCGCTGAGCGCCTTCAGAAGAAGGCGGCGATAGCACTAGACGGTAAAGGACTCACCGCAGCCGCATTCACCCGCGACATTCGGGTTTGAGAACTTAAAGGTTTCGTTAAGTCCTTGTTTTACATAGTCAACTTGAGTGCCATCGATATATTGCATGGCATCAGCGTCAACATAGACCGTTACCCCATTAGACTCGAACACCACATCGTCAGCCTTGCTCTCGTCTGCATAGGCAATTTTGTAGGCGTAACCCGAGCATCCCGTAGTGGTCACTCCCAAGCGCAAACCCAGGCCATGACCGCGTTTTTCAATATGGGATAACACACGTTTTGCAGCGGCATCGGTCAAGCTAATAGCCATTTCAGTCCTCAAAATTCTTCAATAATTCAGCAAAAGCATCTTCTACTAATAATAGTAGATAGCGTTGGTTCGAACGAAGTTCCAACTTGGCTTCTAATTCAGCCAACAATCCTGCCAAGTCCCCACCTTGCAACAAGTAATCACTTGCCAACGACATCGCGGCAAATAGCTCAGGGCGCCCGGCGGCTTGCCATTTTAATGCGTTCAACTTGCCGTTGGCTCCGCTTGCCATCAGACAAACCTCATCGCCCCAGGCGGCCGAACGTTGGCGCACCGCATGCTCAGCATTCGGCAACCGGCCGGCATGTTGCGGCTGCTCAAAATGTTGCCGAATGGTGTCCTGCGAGACCATACCCTGCGAAATCTTAGTCACGCTGCCACCACGGCGAGATCGCTCGCAAGCGCGTCACTAGCTCGGTGATTTGGCCCACCGCAACATCGATATCGGCGGCTTGGGTATAGCGCCCCAAGCTAATGCGTAGATTGGCCGCCGGCGCTTGCGCATCAACGCCCACAGCGCGCAGCACATACGATGCTTCGGCACTATCGGCATTGCAGGCAGAACCGGTAGACAACATTAAATGTGGCAAACCGTAAACCAAACTAGCACCGGCAATACCTTCAAAACTCACGTTGCAGATATGATCCACATGCGCGGCCTGTTCACCATAAATGGTGACGCCAGCCAATGTTTTCAAGCCCGCTACCAATTGCTGACGCAGGTCACGCACATGCGCCATGTCTTGCGCCAACTGTTGCTGCACCAGCTCAGCGGCCTTAGCCATCCCCACAATTTGCTGGGTTGGCAAGGTGCCCGAGCGCAGACCTTGTTGCTGCGCACCGCCATGGATTTGGGCACGCAAATTGGCTCGCGGCTCGCTGCGCACATACAGCGCGCCAGCACCTTTGGGGCCATAAAACTTATGTGCCGACACGGAGAGGTAATCAACCCCTAACGCCTGCACGTCAACCGGCAACTTGCCCACACTCTGAGCAGCATCTACATGCAAGCGAGCCGAGTGATTAGCTAGCACGGCGGCAATCTCAGCAATCGGCTGGATTACGCCCAACTCGTTATTAACGTGTTGAATAGACACCAACAGCGTATCGTCGCGCAAAGCAGCTTGGACTTGCTGCGCCGAGACCACGCCATTGCTATCGGGCTCTAGGCGGGTCACCGCCACGCCTTGCTGTTCCAGCCAATCGGCCACATCGAGCACGGCTTTGTGCTCAATCTTGCTGGTGATCAGATGTGGCTGCTCAACGCGCTTGCCATAAAACTCAAACACACCCTTAAGCGCTAAATTATTGGCTTCGGTCGCGCCTGAGGTAAAAATGATTTCCTCGCTGCGACAGCCTAGCAACGCCGCCACCGCGTCATAGGACTGGCCAATGGCACGCTGCGCCAACTGCCCCAAAGCATGTTCCGATGCTGGATTGGCAAACAAGCCATCCACACCCATACACTGGTTCATCGCTTCAACCACCTGCGGCGCTGCTGGCGTGGTGGCGGCATAATCTAAATAGATGGGTTGCTGACTCATCAGCTAGCCACCCCAAGTGCCAGTTCAGATAACTGCTGCAACAAGGCATCAATATCTGCCGACTGATTATCTTTACCAACCGACACACGAATCGCGCCGTAAGCCAGATTGCGCTCAATGCCCATGCCCAAGAGCACATGACTCGGCTCGCCCGTGCCGCTATGACAGGCCGAGCCGCTAGAGACCGCAATACCACGGCGGTCTAACTCCATCAGCAAGGCTTCGCCCTCCCAGCCCGCCAAGGCAAACTGGCGGGTGTTAGATAAGCGCTGGGCACCATCCGCAAACACGGTAATACCGGGATTAGCGCGCAAGCCGGCGTCTAGCTGATCAATCAACTGTTGGTTGTGTGCCTGACGCTGAGATAGCTCCTGCAGCGCCAATTCGGCGGCCGCGCCAAAACCCACAATGCCCGCCACATTTTCCGTGCCCGGGCGCAGGCCGCGCTCTTGACCACCACCTTGTACGGTTGATTTAATATCAACCGCCGGGTCAATCACTAAGGCGCCAACGGCTTTCGGGCCGTAGATCTTGTGCGCCGACAGGGTCATGAGCTGCACGCCTAGGTCAGCAAATTGCAGCGGCATCTTGCCGGCCGCCTGCACCGCATCGCAGTGCATCGGCACACCAGCATCGGCCGCAATGGCAGCCAAAGCGGCAATATCCTGGATCACACCGGTTTCATTATTCGCCCGCATCACGGATACCAGCGCGGCGGGTTGACGCAAGGCTTGAGCGAAAGCATCCGCTTGAATATGACCCTGCTGGTCGACCGACAACCACTCAACCTCAGCGCCATTAGCTTGCAAGGTTTCAGCCGCTTCGAAGATACAAGGATGTTCAGTTGGGCTGGTAACTATTCGCGCCGATTTCGACGCCGCCAACATGCCTTTTAGGGCCAAGTTGTTGGCCTCAGTGCCGCCACTGGTAAAGGTGATGTAATCCGGTGACACCCCCACCCAATTCGCAACCTGCTGGCGGGCATGATCAATCGCGCCACGAGTTAAACGGCCATAACGATGCACGCTAGAGGGATTGCCATGCGCGCTAGTCAACCACGGCTGCATCGCCTGGAGCACACGTGGGTCGAGTGCAGTAGTCGCGTTATTGTCTAAATAGATTGGCATGATAGGAAGACATTGGGTACGAAGGCATTGGCAACACAGCGGCTGCTAAACAGCCACCACCTAGCGCTTATCGCCAGCCTCGTCTTTATTCGGCTGATCTGCATCATCCGCCAAATCATCATCTAGCTCACAGCCTTTTAGGTCAGGCAGCTCGGCGTCAGGAATTTTTTGCCCCATCGCCTGCAAACCTTTGCAAAGCAGGTCTACGCGATCATCCAGCGCCTGAATATGATCCAACATGCTATGAATCGCATTAGACACAGGATCTGGCGCGTCTTTGGTCAAACCATAAGCATCGAAGCCCATGCGTTCGGCAATTTTTTTGTGGCGTTCTTCCACCACCACATCGGTTTTCACAATGCGGCCCGGAATACCCACTGCGGTTGTGCCTTCGGGTACGTCTTTGTTCACCACCGAGTTAGAACCAACGCGCGCATTCTTATGCACCGTAATCGGCCCCAACACCTTGGCACCGGCACCAATCACCACGCCGTCTTCTAAGGTTGGGTGACGCTTGCCTTTGTCCCAGCTAGTGCCGCCCAAGGTTACGCTGTGATAAAGCGTAACGTCGTCACCAATTTCTGCGGTTTCACCAATCACCACACCCATGCCGTGGTCGATGAAAAAGCGACGGCCAATTTTGGCCCCGGGATGAATCTCAATGCCGGTCACCCAGCGCGAGAACTGTGAGAACCAGCGCGCCAACCACTTCAGCCCGCTGTTCCACATCGCATGCGCCATCCGATGCATGATTAACGCGTGCAAACCGGGATAGCAGGTCAACACCTCCCAAGCCGTGCGCGCGGCGGGATCACGGTCAAAAACGCTATTAATATCTTCACGCAGTCTGGAAAACATACAAGTTAGGCCCAAGCAACCGGATAATGGTTTGAATTGATACGAGAAATTATACCTGCCACGTCAAGCAATCACCCAACTTAGGCGGCGCTTAACTCTTTGAATGCGGCCCTTTAGGTAACTGTAATACCGAATTCCACATGCCACGTAGCATATTCACCTGCGCTGCATCCAAATTCGCCTGCCGATAAATCTGGCGCATCCGACGCTGGGTCATACGCGGATCATTGGGGTCAAAGAAGCCGCTATGCGTCATCGCTTGTTCCATATGCTCAATCATGGCTTCAAAGGCATCGGCGGGTGCTAAGTCCAACTCGGGCTTGGCTACTTCTCGCTTGGCGCTACGCAACTTCATTAGCTCGTAACTCAACACCTGAACCGCCATCCCTAAATTCAAGGAGCTAAAATCTGGGTTAGTGGGAATTTGTACCGCGTGGGTGCACATTTCGACTTCTTCATTCGTCAGGCCAGAACGCTCACGACCAAACACAATCGCGCAGGGCGTATCGGGGCCAGCCCCAACAATATGCTCGGCCGTTTGTTGCGGGTCCAGCGGCGCCCAATCTAGGCCACGTTCACGCGCTGTGGTGCCAAACACGTATTTGCAGCCCTCGATAGCCTCTTTCAACGAACCGACCACTTTGGCGTTATCTAGCTCAGCCAAAGCACCGGAGGCCCGGGCCACCGCATCGGGGTGCGGAAATTTACGCGGATTAACCAATACCAACTCAGTCAGGCACATATTTCTCATAGCACGGGCTACCGCGCCGATGTTGCCGGAGTGAGTGGTTTCAACCAATACGATTCGCAGATTTACGGGCAATAAACTCATTTCTAACCATTACTGAGCCGCCACCAAGACAGCTGAAAAATTGAAACAGATGGCCTTATGACACAGGCACAGGCGCATTTAGGGGCGACATTTTGATAGAATAGCCGCGTTTGTGAAAGGCCAAGTGCGGCTGTAACGCGTTTGGTATGCCCCGCAACAAGATTTCAGCCGGAAAAATTCCGGGAAATTTCGTCTGCATTTATCGCAATAGGATCTTTAACAATGCGAGCTCAGCTAAACATCGCCGTACGGGCTGCCCGTGCAGCAGGTGATCTAATGGTGCGCCATATGGCGCGTGGTGACGCCACCAAAGTCATAAAGAAAGACACTCACGATTATGTGACCCAAATTGACCGCGCCGCTGAGCAAGTCATTATTGATCAAATTTTACAGGCCTACCCTGACCACGCCATTTTGGGCGAGGAATACGGCAAATCCGGCAACCCCGACAGCGACTATCAGTGGATTATTGACCCACTAGACGGCACCACCAACTTTATTCATCGCAACCCGCAATTCGCGGTGTCGATTGCGATGCGCTACAAAAATACCCTTGAAGTTGCCGTGGTTTACGACCCCATGCGCCAAGAGCTATTCACCGCGGTACGCGGCGAAGGCGCGTTGTTGGATGGCAAAAAAATCCGTGTATCGCAGGCGCGTGACCTTAGTAATGGCCTAGTTGGCACCGGCTTCCCATTCCGTGATTTTGTTTACCTCGACAACTACATGGATATGTTCAAAAAAGTGGTTAAGAACACTGCGGGCGTGCGCCGCCCGGGTTCTGCTGCACTGGATTTAGCTTGGCTGGCTGCTGGCCGTTTGGATGCGTTCTGGGAAATGAACCTACAAAGCTGGGATATCGCCGCTGGCGCGCTGCTGATTAAAGAAGCAGGCGGCATGGTAGGTGATATTAACGGCGGCGCGCTTGACCTTGAGCGTGGCCACATTGTGGCCGGTAATGCCCGCACTATGCCGGCGCTACTGAAAATGATTGCGCCACATGTGCCAGAGGCCTTGCGCTAGCAAAGCTGGTTTTCAGGCCCATAAAAAAAGCCCCGCAATGCGGGGCTTTTTTTGTTTTTGTACTGCTATGAATACACGGCACTACTCATCTCTGCGCGCTTTATCGTACGCATTGTGGTGCGCTTTATTGCACCCACTAACGGACCACTAAGCCCTGCGGAGCAAAGCCTTGCTGCTGGAAAGTAGGCAGTCCAGAAAACAAACCCAAGTTACGCAGCGCACCGGTGTTAAGGTTCACGCGATACCCCCTCACGCCACCGTCTTCCGAAGTCGTCACATACATAAAGCGATCATTACTAGTTAACGCAAAATCAATAGGCGCACCTACATCAGTGGCAGCCGCCTCATTCAGCAACATAATTTGTCCGCTGCGGCTAACGCGATAGCTAGTCATCGTATCGGCGTTGGTATTACTGGTAAATGCCAGATCCGTTACTTGGCCAGCCCGTACCCAACAGGTAGCAATCTGACCATTATCAACGCTGTCCAACGGCAACAACTCGGCGCCCTCGACAAAATCTAATGACGACAGACTGCCACTCACCGGCTCACCGTCTGTGGTACCCAAGGCCTCGGCAACTAAAGCAACACCGTTAACAGTAAAGTCCACGCTAAACGGCAAACGACCTTGTGATGGCGTTTCCAAGAACGCGTTGGAAGGCAAATCATCATCACCCAATTCAACCGCCAATAGGCGGCCTTCACCCAACGCTGTACCGCGACCAAATGGAACCAACAAGCGGCGTGCTAATGGATCAAACGCAATGTCGCCAGGAGCGATATTACGTGCATCGCCCTCAGGGGCTCCGACTTGGCCAGTATTCAGGCTACGTACCGAACCCTCGAGCAATGACAAACGACCATTTCTCGCCACTCTATAACCGGCAATGGAACCATTACTGCCAGCATTCAGCACATAAAGCAGATCATTATAGAGCGCCAAACTCACCGGAAAATCACCCTCAGAGCTAATGGTCTGTCGGAGCTTAGGCCAGCCGCGGGCCGTTAAGCCAAATACCGAAATGCTATCCGAACCCGCATTGACTAGGTAAAGCACCCGCCCGTTTTCACTCAATACAATAGAATCCTGACTACCCAACGGATCAGCCTCGGCATTATTACCGGCGCCATCACCGCCGGTTAACACCGAACCCACATGCTTTAAGCGCCCATTAGCAAAACGGTTATAAACCACCAGCTTGTTAGCCGACGGATTGTTATCCATTACATAAACGTTACCCACTTGCTTACCTTGCCCATTATTAGCATGGGTAACCCCTGCTACCGAAGCCAAGCCAAGCGCCAAGATCAGTCCGATCATGATTTTTTTCATGACAACCCCTTTAAGAATCAAAATTTGAAAAATTGAACCCTTGGATTCAATACCCAAACTCCAAATCACTCGGCACCCAACTTATACCCAAGCAACTTTTTGACCTCTGCACTTAAAAAACTGCAACAGAAACCAAACCGAACCCCTCAGCACAGGAGCACCCTGCTGATCGTGGCTTCCCCAAATAGACCACGATGCCAGCCCCCGTTATTTTCAATATCAAACGAGCAACTCGACCCTGCTAAAACGCAAGGCAAAGTCGTTGAATTGCAACAACGAATTAACCGACATGAACTCGGTGAGAGTCTCACTTAACTTGAGCCTAACGTTTACGTTAAGTTCCCAGTGAGTGAAGTAAATACCCGAAGCAGGTAACAGCAGAAAGGCAGACGGCGACCCATCGCCGCCGCTGCTAAACGAGAGATTGCCTCAGACTAAGGCATATTGTCGAAAGGCTGATCTGCGCCTTCGACTTCAACTGGCATTAAGTTTTCTTGAGTCACACCCAACGCTAAGGCTGAGGTCGAAGCAACAAAGATCGACGAGTAAGTACCCACCACGACACCAACCAGCAAGGCGATACTGAAGCCGTGAATCACTTCACCGCCCAAGAAGAACAGTGCCAACAACACAAGCAAGGTAGTTACCGAGGTCATGATGGTTCGGCCCAGTGTTTGGTTGATAGAGAGATTCATTACATCAATCGTTTCGGCTTTTAGCATTTCGCGGAAACGCTCACGAATACGGTCGAATACCACGATAGTATCGTTGAGGGAGTAACCGATCACCGCCAGCACCGCGGCCAACACCGATAGGTCAAACTCCACCTGCAAGAGCGAAAACACACCCAAGGTAATCAACACGTCGTGGGTTAAGGCAGCGACAGAACCCATCGCAAAACGCCATTCAAAGCGCAAAGCAACGTAAACCAGGATCGCAGCCAAGGCGAACAACACGGCTAGACCACCTTGCTCTGTCAACTCTTCACCCACCTGCGGGCCAACGAATTCAACCCGGCGCATCACCATATTGTCACCAGCTGGGCTCAATGCAGCCAAGGCACGCGAACTAATCTCAGCGGTGCTGTTACCGTCTTGGGGCGGCAAACGCACCAGTACGTCTTTACTGGTTCCAAAGTGCTGCACGATAGCGTCATCAAAACCGGCTTCGGCTAAGCCACCTCGTACGCTATCTAAGCCCACCGGTTGGCTGTAACCGACCTCCACCAAGGTGCCGCCCGTAAAGTCGATACCAAAGTTGAGGCCTCGCGTTGCCAGCGAGCCAATACTGACCAACAATAAAATAGCCGAAACAATTAACGCCACCCGGCGGCGGCCCATAAAGTCGATATTGGTTTGTTTATTAAAAAACTGCATGTCTTGTTACACCCGCAAACTGGTGATGTTTTTGCCACCGTAAATTGCGTTCACAACAAGTCGCGTGCCCACAATAGCGGTAAACATAGAGGTGGCAATACCAATCGCCAAAGTCACAGCAAAGCCCTTAATCGGGCCGCTACCCATCGCAAACAACACGACTGCTGCGATCAGGGTAGTGACGTTGGCATCGGCAATGGTTGAGAATGCTTTCTCATAACCCGCATGAATCGCCGATTGCACCGACGTGCCGGCGCGCAGTTCTTCCCGAATCCGCTCAAAGATCAGCACATTGGCGTCAACCGCCATACCCACCGTCAATACAATGCCCGCAATGCCCGGCAAGGTCAGCGTTGCCTGCATTAACGACATCACGCCAACAATTAATACCAAGTTAAGGAACAGCGCCATATCGGCCACTAAACCAAACACGCGGTAGTAGATAACCATAAAGATCACTACCATCAAGAAGCCCACCATAACAGCGGTGAAGCCTTGTTCCACGTTCTCTGCACCCAAGCTCGGGCCCACGGTGCGCTCTTCCACAATATAGATTGGCGCTGCCAGCGCACCAGCACGTAGCAGACGAGCAATGTTGCTGGCTTCTGCGTGTTCTAAACCGGTAGTGATGAAGTTTTTCGAGAATGGCTCACGAATGGTGGCCACGCTGATTACTTCCTCTTCTTTGGTTTGTACCCGTACTTCTTTACCGTTGCGCTCACGAATTTCTGATTTGTATTCAATAAATACCACGGCCATTCGCTTGCCAACATTGTCTTTGGTGGTTTTACCCATACGGCGGGCACCGCTGCCGTCTAGGGTTACCCGAACTGCCGGTTGGCCAGTGTCCGGCTCAATGGTAGCAGCGGCATCAATTAGCTGGTCGCCGGTCACAATCACTTCACGTTTCAGCAAAATCGGGCCACCACTACGCATCTCATAGAGTTTGGCGCCAGCCGGAGCACGGCCACGGCGCTCGGCGGTTTGCGCATTGTGGTCTTCGTCAACCAATCGATATTCAAGTGTTGCGGTCGCACTGATGAGTTGTTTTACCTGCGCGGTGTCTTGCACGCCCGGCAGTTCGACCACAATACGGTTTTTGCCTTGCTGCTGTACCAGCGGCTCAGACACACCTAATTCATTCACGCGGTTACGCAAGGTGGTAATGTTTTGCTCCAGCGCCATTTTGCGTAGTCGCTCGGTTTCTTCCCGCGACAACACGTAAACACCGCTCAAACCATCAAGGCCACGGTCGCGAGCTTCTTCCGCGTTGGGCGCAATCAGCTCTGGCACTTCGTCATCAATAATCTTGGCGGCTTGTTCAAAGCTGGCACCATCGCGCAGTTCGATTTGAATGTAATAACCTTGGGCATTCTTCTCGGGTTCTACCTTGCGGTAGCGAATACGTTCGGCCCGGAAGGCTTTACGCAAATCCAAGGCCATACGGTCTAGCGTTTGCTCTTGGGCAAAGTCCATATCCACTTCCATTAAGAAGTGCACACCGCCACGCAAATCCAAACCCAGCGACATTGGCTCAGCGCCAAACGAACGCAACCACGCCGGCGTACGCGGCGCCATATTCAGGGCCACAATGTGATCGCCGCTGAGATTTTCGCGCAGGGCATCGGCCGCTGATAACTGCGTTTCCGTATCGGCAAAGCGCGCTAGCAGCAAGTCTTCCTCTAGGCCAACGCTTTGGGCTTCATAGCCCGCGTTTTTCACAATATTGCCAACACGCTCAACCAAGCGAGCGTCTACACCGCCCGCACGTGACACCTGAATGGCCGGCTGTTCGCCAAACACGTTTGGCAAAGCGTAAATGGTGCCGCCAATTACAATCGTCAGCAGAAGAATCCACCGATACAGTGGGTTTTGATTAATCATTTTGAGGAAACCAGACTAGGGAACCAGAAAGAAAAAAGGCGAGCCGAAGCTCGCCTTTTGCCGTTATTTACCGGCTTTAGCAGACAAGGTGCCTTTAGGCAGCACATTGCCAACCGCGTGGCGTTGTACTTTTACCACGGTGTCTTGCGCAATTTCTACGCTGATAAAGCTGTCGTCGATATCGGTTACTTTGCCAGCTAGGCCACCTTGGGTAACCACTTCATCGCCACGCTTGATCGCATCAAGCATGGTTTTGTGTTCTTTTTGACGTTTCTGCTGTGGGCGAATCAACAAGAAGTAAAACACCACAAACAAAACCACCAATGGGCCAAAGGTCATCAAAGCGCTAGGCTCTTGAGGTGATGCTGCCAAAGCAGGTGCAGAGGTAAGGGCAGTAGCCGCAACGGCGGCGAAAGCAATACGTAAAGCGTTCATAAATCCATTCTTTATATTAGTAACTGACACCTTTGTGAGGTGGTGCCTTCCTCCCCCGATTTCAAGCGCTCGGCGCCGTAAATCAAGGTAAATATGTTAAGCCGCCGGATTATGCCACAAGCTCAGGCACCGGCAGGTTACGCTTGGCGTAGAAATCTGACACAAACGCATCCAGTTGGTTCGCGGCGATCGCGTCGCGCAAACCTTGCATCAAACGCTGGTAATAACGCAGGTTATGAATCGTATTTAGGCGCAAACCCTGCACTTCGGCACAGCGATCGAGGTGCTTTAGATACGAAACACTGTAGTTTTGACAGGTGTAGCAATCACAGCCCTCTTCAATCGGGCCGGTATCGAGTAGGTTTTTAGCGTTACGCAAGCGCACTTTGCCAGTGGCAGTAAATAGATCACCATTACGCGCATTCCGCGTTGGCATCACACAGTCGAACATATCCACGCCACGACGCACGGCTTCCACGATATCTTCTGGCTTGCCTACGCCCATCAAATAGCGCGGCTTATTTTCTGGCAACAACGGCGTGGTGTGATCTAACACCCGGTCACGATCTTCTTTCGGCTCACCTACTGATAAGCCGCCGATGGCGTAACCGTCAAATTCAATTTCTTTTAGCTCCTGCGCCGATTCGCTACGCAGCGACTCGTACATGCCACCCTGCACAATGCCAAACAACGCCGACGGATGATCGCCATGGGCATCTTTACTGCGTTTAGCCCATTTCAATGACAAGCGCATGGAGTCGGCAGCTTCTTTTTCCGTCGCCGGATAAGGCGTGCACTCATCAAAAATCATGATGATGTCGGAACCCAACTTGTGCTGCACGTCGATTGAGCGCTCTGGGTCGAGGAAAATCTGCGAGCCATCTACCGGCGACTTAAAGCGCACACCGTCTTCTTTAATATTGCGTAGCTCAGCCAAACTGAATACTTGAAAACCACCCGAGTCGGTCAAGATCGGGCCTTGCCAGCGCATAAAGTCGTGCAAGTCACCGTGCGCCTGCACCACTTCGGTACCCGGCCGCAGCATCAGATGGAACGTGTTACCCAAAATAATTTCAGCACCAATCCCCTTCACTTCTTCCGGGGTCATGGTTTTCACACTGCCGTAGGTACCCACCGGCATAAACGCGGGCGTTTCGACCACACCGCGCGGAAACTTCAGGCGGCCACGGCGCGCCTTGCCGTCGGTGTTATCCAGTTCGAATTGCATATGGCTCATGAGCTAAGTCTTTGATTCGTTGTTAGGCAATAAACATGGCATCGCCATAGCTAAAAAAGCGGTACCGCTGGGTCACCGCATGGCGATAAGCCTGCATGGTGGCTTGATGACCACCGAGTGCAGACACCAGCATTAGCAAGGTCGATTCTGGCAAGTGGAAATTGGTAATCAAACCATCAATCGCTTTGAATTCATAACCGGGGTAGCAGAACAATTCCGTCTCGCCGGTATACGCCGCCAGCTTTTCACCGCCACCGGCGTATTTAACCGCGCTCTCAAGGCTGCGCACAGCAGTGGTACCCACCGCAATCACACGGCCGCCATTGGCTTTGGTTTCTGCCACCGCATCAACCACCGCCTGTGTCACCTCTAACCATTCGGCATGCATATGGTGATCACGAATATCATCGGCCCGCACGGGCTGAAAGGTGCCTGCCCCGACGTGCAAGGTCACCGTGGTTTTGTTGACGCCCTTAGCAGCTAAACGCGCCAGCATGGCCTCATCAAAATGCAGGCTAGCGGTAGGCGCGGCCACCGCGCCGGGCACTTCGGCAAAAACTGTTTGGTAGCGGTCTTCATCGGCCGCGGTATCCTCGCGCTCAATATAAGGCGGCAGCGGCATATGACCGTATTGCTCAAGCGCAGCAAATACCGGGTGCGAATCAAAGCGCAAATGAAACAGTTCGCCTTCTCGGCCCAGCATCGTGACGCGCACGTCTTGTTCAAGTATCAGCTCGGCGCCTGCCTTAGGCGATTTACTGCAGCGCACATGTGCCAACACTTCTTGTTCGTTGATGACGCGCTCCACCAACACTTCCAGTTTGCCGCCGGTCAGTTTCTGGCCAAACAAACGCGCTTTAATCACTTTGGTGTTATTTAGCACCAACAAGTCGTTGGGCTGCAGTAACGATTCGATATCCGCAAACTGCTTATCTGCCAACTCGCCCGTGGTTTTATTCAGGCACAGCAAACGGCTAGCCGTACGCTCTGCTAGCGGCATCTGAGCAATTAACTCATCAGGTAAGTCAAAATGAAAGTCGCTACGGCGCATGCGATGGACAACACTATTTCACAAAGAATAATTAGCAGCAGGCAGCCAAATTTGACCGCCCCAACTCAATGGCGCGCGATATTAACACGCAATCAATTGCACATTAACGCAACAAATACTTGGACAGGCCTCGCAGCTTGCATATAATGCGCGCCCTTCGCGTGTTGTCTTACACGCAAGCCTAAAGAGTTTGTACTGCCAGAGTGGTGAAATTGGTAGACACAGGGGATTCAAAATCCCCCGCCGTAAAAAGCGTGCCGGTTCGAGTCCGGCCTCTGGTACCAACTCTTTCTCCCATCGTGATCCCTACGCTATTTATTATTTACTCGGCACGCTTAGCGGCTTAGGCTGGCATTTTGTTATGCGGCGTTTTGCTGGCTCGCCAGCACCAAAACCATGAAACGATTAAACAGGGTGTTCTACCCAAGCTTGGTAATCATTATGTTGGCTGTTCTAAGTAGCGCCTGTTCGCAGGCTGGGTTAGCGGTGATCAACCTTTGGGCCAAGGCGGGTTCTTTTGAAGCTTCCCCATCTATTGCTTATGGCGAGCATCGCTTACAAACGCTAGATGTTTACCGCCCAAGCGCACTGGCTAACAGTAAAGACGCCCAAGCGCCCGTCTTGGTGTTCTTTTATGGTGGCTGCTGGGGCGGCTGTAATACCTACGAAAAAGCACACTATCGTTTTGTGGCCGACACCTTTACCGCAGCAGGGTATGTGGTAGTTATTGCTGACTACCGTCGTTATCCTGATGTACTGATCGAGCCCATTCTGCAAGATGCCGCTGCGGCAACCCGTTGGGTAACGGAACATATTGCCGACTACAACGGCAATCCGGATCAAATCTATCTAGCGGGCCACTCCGCTGGGGCGCATCTTGCGGTGATGACACTGCTAGACCAAAGCCGACTCACCAGCGCACAACGCGAACAGATCGCCGGCTTTATCGGCCTAGCCGGCCCCTACGACTTTCTGCCCTTTACCGAGCCTTACCAAGAAAAACTATTTGCGCCGGAAGCGAACTACCCCAGTACCCAGCCAATTAATTGGGTGACGGGTACAGAGCCACCCATGCTGTTGTTATGGGGCGATGCCGACAGCTCAGTCTATGAAAAGAATATTGTGAATATGGCCGCCAAAATTGAGCAGCTAGGCGGCCAAGTGCAAACCCACATTTATCCAGCCATGGATCATGTTGAAATCCTGACTCGACTGGCCCGCCCGTTTAAAAACAAAGCGAGCGTGGTAGACGACATCCGAGCATTTATCGCCAACACTCCTGAAGGTGTGCGTTAACGGCGCTGCTTACGGGCTTTTCGATAGCGCAGACCAATACGGTACTCATCGATAAAGTGTTCAAGCAAGGCCCGCCAAGTACCTAGGGTTTTACGCACCGGACGATTCTCTGCAATTTCGATAATTTGTCGATAAAACCAAGCGACTGCTGCCTGCGCATTCAGGCCTTTAATATTGTCGAATCGGCTATTGACGCCAAGCCAGCCATTGCCCAGTTTTAGATCGTCCTCGGGGTGCGGAGCCACCTCGGCACTACCAGCAATCAGTCGGGCCGAGATGTCGGGTTGCACGCACAATGGGCGGGCAATACCGACCATATCCACTTCACCCTTTTCCAACGCACTCGCCATCAGCTCTCGACTACGAAAACCACCGGTAACGGCGACCGGCATGTTGCAGGCCTGACGGATAGCACTGGTGTACTCCAAAAAGAAGGCTTCGCGCTTGCGGGTGCTTTCACGCAATTTTTCGCCGTGTACATCGGCGTCGCCATCTTCTCCAAAGAGAGCGCGACGCTCATAGGTACCGCCTGACAACTCCAGCAAGTCAACGCCCTCCGCGTCTAACCAAGCCGCCACTTGTTGGCTCTCCTCCAAGGTAAAACCACCTTTTTGGAAATCGGACGAATTGAGTTTCACGGCGATGGGAAATTGAGGACCAACCACCGCCCTAACTGCACGAACGGTCTCGAGTAAGAAACGAGCACGGTTTTCCAGTGAGCCGCCCCACTTATCGGTGCGTTGATTAGTGCGCGGCGACAAAAACTGGCTAATTAAATACCCATGTGCGCTATGAATTTGCACCCCGGTAAAGCCAGTTTCTTTGGCCACCGCTGCTACCTTGGCATAGCGCTCAATGATTAACGGTATTTCACCCGCTGTTAGCGGCCGAGGTTTACCAAAATTACCGAGCAAACTGAGCTGCACATCGGATGGTGAAACGGGTTGATTGGTCACAATACGCGCACATTGGCGTCCAGGATGCGAGATCTGCATCCATAGATGATTGCCAGCCACGGTGCCTGCTTTGGCCCAGGCGCGTAAAGCATCCTCACCACCGTTGTTATCGATAATGACATTGCCCGGGCGTTCAAGATAACGGTGATCGACCATGACATTGCCGGTAATGAGCACACCCGTGCCACCTTCGGACCAAGCGCGATACAGATTGGCATGACGCTCGGTGGCATTACCCTGCGGCGTTGCCAAACCTTCGGTCATCGCTGATTTGATTAATCGATTTGGAATATTGACGCCGCAAGGCAGCGTGAGTGAATCACCCAACTTAGCCATTATTTTGTTCCCAGTGGTTTATGTTTTCGGGTTCTATTATTTCGTGTTGTCACCAGCCGGCGGTTGCGGCGTTGTGGCAGGCTCCGTTTGTGAGTCTGCGGCTACTGCCACGCCGGGCACGGCGGCAGGCACAGCAGCGGCAGCGGGCTCTTGTTCTGGCGGGTAGTCGCGACCAAACAACCGGCCAATCGCGCGAAATACCGCTTTGATGCCGCGCCAGAGTTTTGGCAGCAACCAAATCATGAGGGCGATAAAGATAACCAAACCCACCAAGAACCATACAGGGTGATTTAACGCTGTCCATAACCCGCCGATAACCACAACGTCTTCGGTAATCGATGCTGTCCAGTTGGTGACCGGCTCGGGCGAGGTGTTAATCAACGCGCGTGTACCGGCCTTAGTGGCATGCGCCCCGGCGGCCAACCCCCCGCCCATAATGGCCGCGGCGGTTTCTACCGCAACATTTACATCACCCACCGCACCAGCCGCCAACATGGCGCCAGCCGGGATGCGTACAAATGTGTGTAAGCCATCCCACGCGGTATCAACTCCAGGGATTTTATCGGCGAAGAATTCAACACAGTACATCAGCGCCGCGGCACCAAACACCAGCGGATTACCTAGCACTTCGAGGTCGGCAGGCAGTTCAATATTGCCGGTCATCGACATCCACCCCAACATGGCCATCGCAGCGTATAAATTAATGCCACTGGCCCACGCTGCGCCTAGGGTAAGCGACAGTGTAGCGACGAGTGCTTCGTAGTTTTCCATTTAGGGCCCCTCAACTGGTTATGCTGCTTAGTATAACTTGCGACCAGAGTTGTGTGATTTTGATCCCTTAGCCGCTAAATAAGTCGGAGTTAGCGACACAAAAAAACCGGCCAGAAGCCGGTTTTTTTGAGGGCTGTCGCCCAGTGCTATTGAATCAGTCGCTCGCGACTTTGCTACCTGTTGGGGGAACCAGTCTTAACCTTGCTTTGCAAACTCAGTCACTAGCCAGGCCAGACTCTGGTGGGTTGGTAACGCAATCGTAAACGCCAAATTCAGCACCCTTTAATTCATCGCTCTGCGGTTAGCATGCATAGGGCATTAGCTTGAGCGCTGAATTGGTATTAATGGTGGTGAGACGTAATACGTCTACTCCGGCGCTGCCGTTGCAAGCACCTTCCGCCCGGTAAGCAAAGCCTACATAGTCGCCCGAAAAATCTTGGTTGTAGCTGCTTACGCAGTCGGCACGCATCTCTACCCTTGATACCAGCGCATTTGGGTCACCCGTCAGGTAAGTACCGGTCATTAGGCAGTCGTTTTGTTGAAACACAAAACTCGCACCGGTCGCACTATAAGTCGCATCACTAAACAGAACTTTAGCTGCACCTAATACGCTGTCCCACAAAGTAAATGGCGCAGCAGCTTCGGGCTCAGCGATGCCATTCATAGTGTACAGATCACCATCTCGAGAAATATCCACCGACACACTCAGGTTGTCGTTCTCAAGCTCTACTCGGCCAATCGCGTAGGTAATTTCTTCTGGAATATCTTTCCAGTAGTCCTTTTCGAGCGGGCGCTCTAACTCAAACCCCGCCGCAGAACCTTGGCTACCCCAAAAATCGGGTACACCAAACAAGCGTAATGCATTTAACTCAAATGATTTTTCGTCATTAATAAATGTCAGCTCAATCAATGCGCCACCTAGCTCATCAATCACCACTTTAAGGTTGTACTCGCCGCCTGCTGGACTTTGGATTAAACCTTTCCACAAACCCGCTTCAATTGACTGATTGTCGGCGCTAGCGCTGCTGGTTAGTGCTTTTGAGTACTGATCTAAGTCATTAGACTGACTGGTAGACTCAACCGCACCACTCGAGCCACCGCCTCCGCCACCACCACAAGCGGCAAGTGACAACACCGAACCAACCAAAGCAAATTTTTTTACCCACTTATTCATAACAGTCCCCTATGACCCACGTTGCTATAACCAACCTGCCGAAACCCTTTTAACGACAGGTCGAGTTAAAAATTAGCAGCGGATCGGGCAAAACGGCATACCACTCGGTTAGGGCAATGTTCCATTTATCCGGAATGACAATCGGTCTAGCCATTCGTCGGCGGTTTTTAACAAAAACAACCACTTGTCGGCGTTTTCTGCCATTCAGTTACGGCCAATAACGGCGCCAAATTTGGCGAAAACATCGGTTCACATGCCTACGGCAGCCCAAAGGCCCGCGCGTGATCGCTCTGTTAAGTGCCGATATCAGGCATAAAAAAAGCGCTCGTATAGAGCGCTTTTCTGTGTGGTCACGGGTATTCACAACAGCGTGAACTTACCCCGCACCCCATAGGATGCGAGACCAATCACGCTTTATTGAGCACCACTTTCCTCTAGGAAGGTACCCACCGCATTCATTACGGCTTCCCACTCTTTTGGCGCCACGGTATCAACTGGGTCGTTACCAAAGCGTACGCCAACGAGGTTGAGAGACGGTGCTACACCTACACGTTGGTGGCCGTAGCCAGCCGCAGTGTAGTTACCTGATTCAACGCCGCCCCAATGAGGCCACATATAACCACGCGGGCCGCCACCATTGGCTTTGTCGTAGTTATGCGAGGCAACTGTCCAGGCTTCTGGTACCACTTGCTCGCCGTCTGGCGTGCGGCCGCCGTTACGGAACAGCTCGCCAAAGCGCAGCATGTCGCGGGTGGTGGCCATTAAGCCCATAGAAGCAAAGGTGTTACCCAAGCGATCAACCATTACCAACGCGTCGTCTTGCATGCCCGCTGGCTGCCAGATTTTTTCAGACAAAATCTCGGCATAAGGACGGTCGTAAACGTTCTCTAGCAACCACGCCAACATTTGCGCGTCGCCACTGTTGTAACGGTAGTGATCGCCAGTCGGGGAAACACGAGTCAGCTTTAACAGATACTCGTCACGCGTCATGCCGTACAGACCGTTGGTGTGGAAGTCCGCCCCCATCAACACTAGCTGCTCAGGCTGGTGCACGGGTACATCCACCCAGTAAGTGCCGGATTCCATTTGCAGTAAATCCTCAACACTTACGCCTTCCCAAACCGTTTCAGCAGCGTCAGGAATGTATTTTTTGATCGGGTCATGGATTGATTCCACTAACCCTTCTTCTACCGCGATACCAACCAGGGCGGTGGTCACTGATTTAGTCACCGACCACATATGCGGACGAGTCTCTTCGGTGAAGCCGTTTTGATAGGTTTCGTAGATAAATTTGCCGTTATGCATAAACGCCAAGGCGTTGGTCGAACCGCTTTGCATGTACTGCTCAATCGTACGAGTACGGCCATTTACCTCGTAAGTCAGCTGGCTTAGATCCATCTTCGCTGCGGGCATATCAGGCGCAGCCGGATCGGCTTTCACTACGTTGGTAGGCAATATCACGATAACGGTAGTCGCATCTACCGGTAACAAAATGATTGAAAACTCACCGTCCTGGCTGTCTTCAAACAAACGCATAGGCTGGCCGCCGCTGAGTAACAGGTCAGCACGGGCCGCTAACAAATCGTCTAGCGCACCTACGCCATGCACAAACTCATCGGGGTTACGGTAGTAACGGCCTGCGTGCATTGCCACGATATCGCCTAAACCTTCAGGCAGGGTTTGCAATGCCATGGCCACTTGGTCAGGGTCTGAAGGCAACGAAAACATCACGCTGCGTTCAACAATATGTTGCAGCTCTTCAGCCAAAATCACGCCTTCATCTGGCGGCGCCGAAGTTTCGTTTTCGTTAGTGTCGTCGCGCGGATCAAGCGCGGTTTCGCCCGGATCACCACTGCTGCCGCATCCAGCCAGCAACAAAGCACCCATTGAGGCAGCCAATAGCTGGCGCCAGATAGACTGATTCATGTCGTCTCCACCTTACCGAATCTTGTTAGAATAATTGGGGACGGCTAATCTAATTTGTTTAAAAGCACAATTCAATAACATTTAGACTAAACGGATGGGATTTTCCGACCGATGGTTTAACCCGAGCGAGCGCCAGCAGGTCGCTATGGCACTTTTTACTTGCCTCGAGGTCTGTACAATCTAATCCAATTCACACTGCGCAAACCAATAATGAACCTCGCATTAGTTGCTAAATCGATCCAATTTGGATACGACAACAAACCGTTTCTTTTCCCCGATATTGAACTTAACCGTGGCGAAAGCTGCGCGCTCGTCGGACCTTCTGGCTCAGGCAAAACAACGCTATTGCATTTAATTGCCGGCTTACTTTCACCCACCGCAGGCCGCATCGAAATTGCAGGACATAACATCGCGGCCATGTCGCAGTCAGAGCGCGACGCTTTTCGTGGGGCCAAGTTGGGGATGGTGTTACAGCGGCTTCACCTAATGTCGTCGCTTACCGTGGCGCAAAATTTACAGTTAGCACAGAAACTTTCACGCGCAGAACAGCGCCCTGAACGCAGCACAGAATTACTCGCGGCGCTGGGTATTGCAGATAAATTGCATTGCAAGCCCAGCGAATTGAGCGTGGGCCAAGCGCAACGGGTTGCGATAGCACGCGCTGTTATCCATCAGCCGACACTCATTTTGGCCGACGAACCTACGTCTAGCCTCGATGACGCCAACGCTGAAAAAGTGCTGACAATGCTGCAAGAACAGGCAGCCCGCTGCAATGCGGCGCTCCTGGTGATCACCCACGATGCCCGCGTGCGAGGCCAGTTACAGCACTGCATTGAGATGCCTGCTATGCAAGGGGTAAGCGCATGAGCCTCATTCAACTGGCACTCGCCAATCTAAAGAGCAAGCCGCTCAGTGCGGGGCTCAACATTACGCTGCTTGGCTTGGCAACCGCGTCCATCGTGATTTTGCTGTTGTTAAGCAAACAATTGCTGGGCACCTTGGAGCGGGATGCAAGGGGCATTGATCTGGTACTAGGCGCCAAAGGCAGCCCAATCCAGTTGGTGCTTTCTTCGGTTTACCACGCGGATATTCCGACGGGGAATATCTCTTTAGAAGCGGCGCAACAATGGGCTAACCACCGTGATGTAGCGAGCGCCATCCCGCTGGCGCTAGGTGATAGCTACAGAGGTTTTCGCATTGTTGGCACCACGACCGATTACGCGCATTGGTACGACGCCAAGCTAACCACCGGTCAATTCTGGCAACGTCCCTTTGAAGCCGTGGTTGGTAGCAAAGTGGCTGCGGAAACCGGCGCAAAGGTGGCCTCACAATTTGCTGGGGCACATGGCATGTCTAGCCTTGGGGATGTGCATGACGAACAGCACTACACTGTGGTGGGCATACTTGAACCCACTGGCACCGTGCTCGATCGCCTAATTTTAACGGCTCCGGAAAGTGTTTGGCTGTCGCACGGCGAGCATGATCACCCACACCATGAGGAAGCAGAGCACGAGCCCCAAGGTCAACATATGGGCCAATATGCGGGCGAACACGCGGAAGACGAGGAACATTCAGACCACAGCGCTGAGGAACACTCGACACATGATGAACACAGTAATGACCCGCATCATCACGACGCAGAACATACAGAGCACGAACACGAACACGAACACGAACACGAAAAGCGTGAACACGACGAACATGCAGCACACGAAGAGCACGAAGAGCATCAACATGATGACCGCGAAATCACCGCTATGCTTATTAAGTACGCTTCGCCGTTAGCCGCAGCAAGCCTGCCACGTACCATTAACGCCCAATCCGAACTGCAGGCGGCCGCTCCTGCCTTTGAACTGGCGCGCTTGTTAAAACTGGTCGGACTGGGGCTTGACGGTCTTAAAGCGTTCGCACTGATTTTGATGGTTACCGCCGCATTCAGCCTGTTTAGCGCACTCTATGCCGCACTTAACGAACGGCGTGGCGAACTCGCGTTAATGCGCTGTCTGGGTGCTACGCGGGGCCAAGTTATGCTTAGCCTGCTTATAGAGGGGCTCATGTTAAGCCTATTAGGAACCTTACTAGGACTCGGGTTGGGCCATGTTGCGGTGGAACTGGTTGCCAACTACCTACCTAATGCTCAGGACATTACCGTGACAGGTTGGATCTGGCTACCGGAAGAAATACTGCTATGCGTGAGTCTCTTAGGAGTAGGCATCTTGGCGGCGGCACTGCCCGCGTGGCAAGCCTATCGAAGCGATGTTTCCAACGTACTCAGCCAACACCACTAGGACGAATTCGACCAATATGAAAACCCTGTTATTTGTGATCTCAAGCGTATTCGTAACCTTGTTGGCGGGCTGCGCAGACCAGCCATCAGACAACACCAACGAGCAAACGCTAACCGAGGCGGAAATGGCTGTAGAGCCCAGCGATATGCTGCTGGATGCTGAGCCCATTCCCCAAGATGAAATACCCGCAGTGATTCGCTACGACGAGTTGAAAGGCGATATTGATCTCGCGATTTTTCGTGAAGATGCCTATATCGATCAGGAAGGCCGTTGGGTACTAGATATGGTGGTTGGCTCGTTTGCCATGGTGCCGGTTGTGGCCGCTACCGAGCTGGGGTCGAGCGTATCCGGCATGCCAATTAACTACCGACATGGCCCTGGCGTCAGCGTCAAAGCGAGAGGTAACAAGCCAGGTATCACCAAAACCGATGGTCAGGGCCAAGCCGTTCTCGTGTTTGATGTGACAGGTGACCCACGAGAAGAAGTAATCACGATTACCGCCGACGACTATCGCCTCGACCTAGTGGTTAACATCCTCAGTTCGGAAGCAAATAATTACTCGGCACTGCACCAGTTAGAGGGGGTTGTGCATTGGAAAGAGCTCATTAAGGCTGAAGTGTCATTTGTACCCGGCGGGGTTCAAGCCAGCTTTCCACCCGAGCTGGCCGCTTTGCACCAACAGGAAGTTCAGCTAGTCGGCTTCATGATGCCGTTAGATGCAACCCCCAAACAACAGCATTTTGTTTTAACGTCTTCCCCACCCAGCTGTTTCTATCACATTCCCGGTGGGATCGCCGGGGGCGTCGAGGTCTTTGCCAAAGACGCTATTGAAGTATCTTGGGAGCCGGTGCTCTTAAAAGGCAAACTAAAAATTTATGAACAGAACAGCGTTGGTGTTATCTACCAACTGCTAGACGCAACATTGGAAGAATTAAAACTACCCGAGCCAAATTAATGTTGGCAAACCGCTTGGCGACAAAGGCGGTAGTTGCGGACATGTGCAAATACCAAAATTAAACTAGCGATAACAGTGCCGACTTTCTCGCCGGTCTCACCCAAGAAGTCATGGCCAAAAACCGCCACCACAGCCAACGACACGATTCCAACAACACCAAATAGCAGCACCACGCTGTCTTTATGCTTACGACAACCGAGCATTAGCCCAACTGAGCTTACGGGCACAACAAAAAACACCAGCATTAGGTGAAATAGATGGTCTCCTAAGAACGATGTCACCAAACTTGGGAACAGTGTCAAAACCACAGGAGTAGCCAAACAATGCAAAGCGCATAAGGTTGACGTGCCAATCGCTGCGCGATCCAGAATAGGCTGAACAGTATTCATAGTTTCGTAGTATCCAAGCGGGTAACTTGATCCACCGCAAATGGCGGCCATTGAATCTGGTCGCTATCATAAATAAAAATCACCCTTTTAAACACAAAACCTTGGCCGAGCGGACGAATTCACCTCCCGACTGGCTTTTGCACAGCATGATATTCGCCTTGTCTCCCAGCATAGGCATAATGGCTAACCGCAAGTGGCACATTCAGCACTACGCCGCCCACACTATTGCAACCATGGAAACTCGTTATGCGCGGTCAAACGGCATTCACGTTATTTCAATCGCTACCAGCCGATGTGTTGGCCAACCTCTCGGCCGAAGGCACGGTAAAGCGCTATGGCGACAAGCAGTTGATTTCAAGCCGGGGCGCCTGTGACCGAGAACTAAATATTATCGAACAGGGCATTGTGCGCGTGAGCAATGTGGACATAGACGGCCGGCGCACCGAAACCGCACTGCTCGAACCCGGCGACAGTTTTGGTGAATTTACCCTAATGGCTGGTACGCCTCGGTTTTTCGATTTTCATGCCCACGGCGAAACCCACATTCGTACCATCAGCAAGCCACAATTTGACGCCTTAATGGAAAGTGATGCCGATTTCCGCGACGCAATTCTGGCGATGCTAACGCACCGATTACTCACGGCAGTCGGCATTATTGAAGATATGCGGCGCCTACCACTGCCTACCCAGCTAGCCAAATTCCTGCTGCACATCAGCCAAAAACAGCCGGACGGAAGCTGGCATTACAAAGGAACCCAAACCGATATAGCCGATGCATTAGGTGTTTCCAGAGTGTCTGTCGGCCACGCACTAAAGTCCTTACAAAACGATAGGCTGATAACCACGGGTTACGGCTATATACAGCTTGAAAACAAAGCAGCACTGCAAGCCTGGGTATTAAAACGCTCACCGTTGATACCGGTATAACACCTGTAATTGCTAAATATTTAGCATTCTTGACTCAATCTGCCTGATAGGGTGTTCTCCATAACCGATGGAGCGAGAACCATGAATCCAGAAATTATTGCTTTAATGTGCATCTTTGCCGCTTATGCCGTACTCGAAGCCTTCCGCACTGGTTTTGTTAATAAACCTGGGCAACGAAACAAAGATGTTGTCGTTGAAATCGTCGGCTCATTGATACTGCTGGCGCTGACGCAACCGCTGGTGTTGCTAAGTGCGGGCTTACTGATGGGCTACTGGTTTCCAGAACTGGAAAATAGCCTAGCTGGACAGGCACTTCTATTACAGATTGGCTTGTTGCTAATCTTTGACGACATGATGCAATACTGGTGGCATCGTCTGTCTCACACCCTGCCTTGGCTGTACAAGCTGCACCGCCCGCACCATGACGCGCCATATATGAGCGTGCGCATTGTGTACCGCAACAATGTGTTCTACTACGCGCTGATGCCGAGCATGTGGTTTTCTGGCGTACTTATTTACATGGGCCTAGGCACGGTTTACGCGTTTTATTTAGTGATAAAGCTCACCGTGATATACGGCGCCCATTCCGACGTGCGCTGGGATGCCCCGCTCTACCGTATTCCTTGGTTGTCGCCGCTGATGTGGGTAGTAGAACGCACTATTTCGACCCCCTCGACCCATTCTGCCCACCATGGCCGCCACGCTAGCGATGGCATCACTAATTACAAAGGCAACTTTGGCAACCTACTGTTCTTTTGGGATGTATTATTTGGCACCGCCAAGATCACCCGTCAATACCCGCCTAGCTACGGTGTAGAAAACCTGCATGAAGCGGGCATTGGTGAGCAGTTGCTCTGGCCTATCGTGCCCTCTGCCGAAGGCAAGCAACCTAGGACATGATTTATGTCCGGCCAGTACCGGAAAGGCACCGCCAGCACAAAATCACCAACAAGAACAGAAGAATGTTAGCCCTAAGGCCGCGCGATTAGGGCTAACGCTCGCGTTCTAGCCTTCTCCCACTCCCAACCTAAGGCAGTTTGAATACACCCGCATTCCAAGCTACCTTTGTGGGAAATAACAAAGGCATCCGCGTTGCTGGGAGAGCACGGTGAAAACGAAAGCACTCACTCACACCCATAAATTAACTTGGGGACTTATTGGTTTAGCGCTATTTAGTTACGGGCTATTGTCCTTTAACGCCGGTTCAAAAGTTTCTCCAGCCCTAACGCCCCTTGAAAATCCAGCCGAGGTTGTTACTTATATTAACCAGCAAGCCGAGAGTGGCGTGGATATGTCGAATTCGGACGCCGTGCAGGTGCTTCCGTCATGGCTCAATTTGATGGCTAAAGTCAGCTCTAGCGACTACGCCTATGGCGACGATGGCATCCTAAAAACCGAGCATTATTACTTTTCAATGGGCGATACCAAACGCTATGTGTTGAGTGCGCACATGATGCTCGGCATGGTCATTATGGTGACTGGATTCTTTCAGTTTTTCCCTGCGTTTAGAAGAAAACACCGGCGAGCACACAGAGTTTTAGGCGCGATCTATATCGCCGCTGCTATCGGCTCTATGTCGATGAGCACCTACTATTTAATTAACACACCGGTAGCCGACACCTTTAACGAGTTCGTTTTTCACTACGGCTTATGGTTTGTTTTGCTGCTATCGATGATCAGCATTGGCTTCGCCACCGTCGCAATTTTTAAGCGCAATGTGGCCGTACACCTTGGTTGGCAAGCGTTGGCATTCGGCTGCTTTCTCACTGCGCCTATCCAACGCTATATATGGGTCGCTTTAGCTCCGCTTGGCGGCGATAGAACATTTAACGAAATGAATATTTTGATCAACATCACCCTGTTTGCGGTATGTTTCTTCTGTTCCTATCTGCTGTTTTATGTAAACCGCGAAAGCAGCCCCGCTCGACCAGCCAAAGCCAGTGAGCAGGTTGGCAGCAACACCATTGGTCAGTACCTACTTGCTGGCGGCCTAGGCTTCGCGTGGCTGCTTACACTCTGGTTTTATGTTGTTTCTCCCGGCCTTGCAGGTAGCGACTTTACGCAGCACCTTTCTAACCCCTCGATCGCCAGTCATCATGACCAAATATTCGCTACATTCCTGCCAGTAGTCTTTGTAGCGTTGCTAGCGGTATTCTTTTTCGCTTGCTATCAAATCATGTCGCGAGCGCATGGCAAACTAGGGCACTTTAGATCCGCCCAAATCAGCGGCACTGGCATCGCAATCTTGCTCATCTACTGGGGCGTTACGCTGGGTATGCCGGATCATACAGTTTCCCTTGCCGGTACCTTTTACGCCGCCGTTGGGGCATTTATGCTGGCCTTCCTGACTTGGATGAGCCTGTCATTCCGTCAAGCAAACCTTGACCATGCAAGAGAGCTAATGTGGTTTTTAATCATGCTGGCCGTTGCACCCGCAGCCATGTACTTAAACATGTTCAACTTTGATTCGATCGGCTTTGTACCCGAACCCTATGCAACCTCCGGACACGGCTATCAATACGCCGCTGCCGCGGCACTAGCCAACGCGATGATTATCGGCCACCTAGCTGCGGTGTACTCAAAACATACAAAACAATATGCTGTGAACTAACGCCGGCTTCTGGCGTGTAAAAGGCAAATTAGACTTTGAGAATAAAAATGGTGACCCGGGACAGAATCGAACTGCCGACACACGGATTCTCAACAAACATTTAACTGTACTTCAACGCACCCAAGTGCACCTTGCCAGCACTTAAAAATAGCCAAACACCTCTAGTGTTGTAACACATCAGAACCGCTAGCTATTAGATAGGCTAATTAGCCCTACGGTCATCATTACTAAAGGTCGGGCTATCACATCGCCGGTAGGCCTCCCAGAAAACTCCTACTCCATGCAAGAAGGTGTCTCCAGCAATTTCCCAAATGACAGGGGTGCGGCGAGTTGACTGAAAATAGTGCTGGCCGTTATCTGTCAGCACACTGTAAGTATTAGTCTTTTTCCCGCTTTTTATTTTTATTTTTATTTTGTCACCGTTGATTTCGACAATTTCTCGAATATCTTTGGCTGCACTGCAATCACGCGGGTAGTAAGGCAGCTTATGCGTTTGTCTAATTCTATCTACCTGCCAATAACCAACATATTGTTTAGCTTGATTCGCGGCAAAGCTTGACGCTGGAAAAAATGCCAAGAAGCAGACTAGTAATAGCCAATAAGGCGGCTTTTTAAGCAGAAACATATCCCACACCAAAAAGAGTTATTAACAAAAGCAGACCTCACCCAAAGGTAGAGGCCCGCTTTAGATTAATAAAGCCAACTTGGCTATTCGCAACCGGCGTTGTCGTAACTGCTGTTTACTACAGTGTTAATCCACTGATCGATCAGAGCCACACCTTCGGTATGCACAACACTTCGAGCCACTGGAGGCATATTAATGCCTGAGTCTTCGCCATGAATACGGAACGAAACAATAGACTCGTCGGCTGCCCCCGGAACTATGTCGTACTCACGACCACCCGAGGCGCTACCTGCAGTGTTCGGGAACTTACAAATACCGTAGTTTAGGTTCACTTTGCGGAACGCATCAAAGAATACGCCTGTGCTACTCGCTAAGCCCTTGCTGTTGTGGCAGTGCGCACAGTTAGTCTCGAGCCAAGCACGTGCTCGTTGTTCGGTATTGTGCTCGGCACTATTCGATGGGTGATTTTCCTGTACGCCAGGGTTAATAAAGTCATCACCGGGCACGTCGAACCTTGGCAAACGGTGAGCATTTGCCGCAATAAGGCTGCCGTTTACTCCTAGGCTGGGCGCATCACTCAGCAGACCCAGGTCAACCCAATGCTGAAGCTGATTAACTTCAGCAACGCCGTCACCATCGTAGTCCATCGGCATGTTTAACAATCGAACTTTAGGCCCGATCGGCGCGTCGCCAGGCTGACGATCTTCGTTTGTATGGCAACTGCCACATTGGTTCGGATGTGGAACCACATAGTTGTTGGTGCTGCCACTATAGGTTTTTGCAACCTCTGGATCAGGGTCGGAGTAATTCCAGGAAACTGACTGCGTATCACCTGAAAGTGAAAGTTTGGCTTGGGTACGATTGCCTTCTCCATCGGTTTCCCAAACATAGGCCATACCTTCCCATAGGCTGTCGCCGTCACCTGCATCGCGATGAATCAGCAATCTAGTTTCAACGATATTCTCGTCGGCTCCGTCTTTAAAGCTAAAGGTTTTGGCAATAACAGTACCCACTGGGAAGTCTAGCGTCGCATTAGGCATACTTTTGCCCCCTTCATTCCACGTTGCTGATTTACCTGGCGGCAAAAATAAGACGCGATACTTACTGGCGTAATCAGAGAACAGAGGCGTGGTTAAGTCATACAAGATACCGCCACTATTAAAGCCAGAACGCGGGTCGGTTGGCGTTTGAAATAGATTGTAATGCGATAACTCTGGGCAGTTATGCTGCAGCGCGTCCCAGTTGACCTCATTACCCGTAGGCTGTTCACAGATCGCCAGCACTTCTTCATCTGACAACGTTTCGCCACCGTTCTCACCCGGCACAAATTCAGGCACCACTGCAGGTGGTAATGGCGGCAATTGCTCACCAAACAATGCTGGACAATCGTGCGCAGAAATATCAGTCAGCGGCGGGTTAAACGGGTCGGTATCTAAAAAGTTAAGATACGGCCGGGCGTCTCGCGAGAAGGTGTTTCCATCTGGTTTATCTGAGTCTGCATAGCAGTGCCAGTACAACGGATGACGACGAGTTGACGGATCAGTAGGATCAGCAAATTTATACTTGTTGTACAAACACTCAGGGAAATCACTGCCGTTGTAATCCGGCTTACCGTTGTGATCAACTTTGCTCTGAAACTCAGGCGCCAATTCGCAATCATTTGCTTCAGCGTCGTACAAGCCATCCCAAACAATGTGTGCACCTGTTGGGCCGTAACCATCAGCAGCTTGTAATGCCTTAATCAAAATTAAGGTAGGCAGTAGTGATGTATGCGTATCGTCTATGCCGGTTGGTATACACGGAAGCGTATCCAACAACGCAGCGGGAAGCAGGTCGCCGAGTACAGGGATATCCCCTAGATCAGGAATCTCTTCAGAGCACAGAAACGCATCTTCTGTAGGTGGCATAGGCAATAGGCCGTTAGACGTAAACACATTATTGTGGATATAAACGCCTTCGGAATATAAATCCATTCGCTTATCTGGGTGCTCTGCCTTGCCTTCAACCAGCTCATGGCTAACGGTTACATAGCCAACCGTACGGTTGAATTCAACGGTATTGTTGAAGAACTCAACTTCGTCGTAGCCCAGCTGCAACACACCTACGCCCTGCGGGACGATCGATACGATGCCACCCGGGGCAAAGTTTTCTTGGTTGTTGTAACCGGTGTAGTTATTGAAAATTCGTGTACGTTCGCCGTATTGGTTAATGCCGGGAAGGTCAAAGACTAGGAAACCGCCAGTATTACAATGCGCTACGTTGTCATATAAGTCAGCATTGTCAGAGTTTTCGATTTCATAGCCTGCTACGTTAAATAACGCTTCACTATTTTTAACAATAATGTCATTCGACTGCCCAACATAGATACCAGCATCCGAAGCACCAAGAGAAATTACGTTATCTAAAACGATGTTGTTGGACAGTACCGGGTAAAGCGCGTATCCACCGTTGCTGCTATCGACAACGTAACGGCGAGGGATACCGTTTTCATCCGTATAGGTACCAAAGGCTTCTGTTGCTGACAGCGCATGTACGCATTGAGTATCAAGTGTTGATGGCACTTCGGCATTCATGCCGCCATCGCCACTCGACCACATCGCCCTCACGTTTCGCAAAGTAACGTAATCAGAGCTAGAAATTTTAATCATGAAGCCCGGTGTATCTAGCACCGTTAAGTCTTCGATAAAGATACCTGTCATGTGGCTAAGTGCTAGGCCTTCAGGGGTACCGCTGTTTTCAAAGTTCAGAACGGTTTTGGTCAGACCTTGACCCTTAATGGTGATGTTCGACTTATGCGACATAACCAATGTAGTGTCGATATCAAAAGTACCTTCGCCGAACTCAATGGTGTCGCCATCACGTGCCGAGAAGAACGCAGCCAATGCATCGTCTTCTTCATTCGGGCCATCTTCAACAAGCAATGTTCGACCCTTGGCGTCGTTATCACCTCCTCCTGGCGGGTTGCCGCCTGGGGGGTTCTCCCCTGGCGCTGCACTTGGGCTGCTCGAGTCGAAACAGGAAGTTAGGCTCCCAGCGAGAAACATAGCAAATAATATTGCGAAAAATGGTCGGTAATAAGCGTTATTCATGGTGCGTACCTGCGGGCTTAAATGCGAGTATTGGCCCTCAATTAACCTTCGCCAAATTGAGTACCTTTAGGTCTTATATAGGCCAATAAAGACCACGCCTAAATTAGGGACGCAATCCTCCCACAGACTATTGCTATTAGCTTGACACTAACCGACTACCCGCTTGACATTTTGCGCCAAACTAAACATATTTCTATCCATGACCATTTCCCCCGACCAAGCGCTTATTCCGTCCGCATTTACCCGACTGCTATTCGAATACCTAGAAGACAGGGGTGAAGACCCCACTCAAATACTCGGCGTCCCGGCGCCCTCCTCAACCAACGACACTAACCACATACCCTTTCGTCAATGGGAATCAATGCTCCAGACTGCTGCAGAACATCTACAAGATAGATACCTCGGCTTAAAACTAGGAGAGAAGGTAGAGGCACGACACCTAGGAGCCGTGGGACATTTACTGTTGGTATGCCCCAACTTCGGAACCGCATTACAGCGATTAGAAGATTATCAAAGACTGATATTCGACTTTATCCCAATGCATAGGCGCGAGACCGGCGAATGGATAGATATGGTGTGGGACATTAGTGAAAACCGTACCACCGTCTTGGTAGGAGAAGCTGGCTTTGCAAGCATGGTTAACTATTGCCGTAGCATTATCAAAGGAGAAGCACAGCCACTTAGAATCGAGTTTGCCCACCCCGCACCAGACGACATTCAGCCATACGAAGACTTTTTCCAATGCCCCGTTGTATTTGGTACAGCAGAACCATTTATTCGACTCAGCCACCAACTGCTGGAAATGCCGCTTGTAGCCCCAGACCCTGCTCTCGAGCTCATACTAGACTCTCACGCCCAGAGCCTACTTTCACGGCTATCAAACGAAGCGAGTATTGTGGAACAGGTAAGAAAATGTATTGCCTCAACCCTAAGAAATGGTGAGCCCGACGTTGAAAACGTTAGTACCATGCTGAACCAGTCAGCCCGCACACTGCAGCGGAATCTCACAGCTGCCGGAACATCGTTTCGAAAAGAATTAACGTTAATTCGCAATGAACTTGCACAGGCGTACCTGAATGATCCACAGATGCGGATTTCTGATATCGCCATGCTCTTAGGGTACTCAGAGCACAGCGCGTTTACACGCGCATTCCGTAAACATAGCGGTCAAACACCGCAGCAAGTGCGCGAGCAAGTAACACAGGAATTAAAATAAAATGGTGGCCCGGGACAGAATCGAACTGCCGACACACGGATTTTCAATCCGTTGCTCTACCAACTGAGCTACCAGGCCATCTGGTGCGTCCGCGGATGGACGTCTTTGAAGAGCGCGCTATTAAACGGATTTGGCCGGTTTAAGTCAAGGTGTTTTTCGCGCTTGTTGGCGGTTTGTATAAAACTTAGCCAAAAAGAAAGGTGGCGGAGCCACCTTTCTTAGGTTTTCACTCTACAAAACGCTGCTTAGTGCAGGCCTTCTAGATACGACGCTACTGCGTCGATGTCTTTGTCAGACATATAACGGGTTACCCCCATCATGATGTCGGCTTTCGGGTTAGTGCGCTGCTCTTTACGATAAGCGTAAAGTTGAGCACGAGCATAACCGGCATGCTGGCCAGCCAACGCTGGGTAGTTAGAGCCAGGGTTGCCCTCGCCTTGTGGGCCGTGGCAGCCAATGCAGGCAGGAATATTCGATTCTTTATCACCGCCGCGATAAATCTGTTCGCCACGGTGTACTAGCGCCTCATCAGCGGCACCGGTTTTCACTTTCTGGGCAGCATAGTAGACAGCGATATCGGCCATATCTTGGTCGCTTAGCGGCGCGGCCATGCCTCTCATGATGGCGTTGGCACGCTCACCACTCTTAAAGTATTGGAGTTGGGCAACCAAGTACTTAGCATTTTGACCCGCTAGTTTCGGGTTGGCTGAGATAGCGCTATTGCCATCAGCGCCATGGCAGGCTGCACAGGCGGCTGCTTTGGCCTTGCCTCGCTCGGCGTCACCATCAACGAAAACATCAGCCTGAGCTGAAGAAAAAATACCTAGAGTTGCGGCAGTTGCCAGCAATAACCGTTTCATCGGTAACGCTCCCGTGGGTTTATATTTCTGCTGTCGTCTATCGGACAGCTACATTTCCTCGGTCATTGTACACTAAGGCCGTCTAACCAAAAGTACTTGGCTAATCCATTTTATGAATAACCCGATTGAGACCGCGAAATTCCTTACCAGCGCGGCTAAAGTATCCCAATGCCCGCCCGATACAGGCTTTGAAGTCGCCTTTGCTGGCCGCTCTAACGCCGGTAAATCTAGCGCAATTAACACCTTAACTCGGCAGAAATCACTCGCGCGAACCAGTAAAACGCCGGGCCGTACTCAGTTAATTAACTTTTTCGATATTGACGACGAACGCCGCATTGTCGATTTGCCGGGCTATGGTTACGCCAAAGTACCGGGCCAAATGAAAGACGAATGGGGCAAATTAATTGACGGCTATTTGCGCCAGCGTAAGTGCTTGCGTGGTTTGGTGCTAATGATGGACGTGCGCCGGCCGTTGACCGACTTCGATCAACAAATGCTGGACTGGTGTGCTCACACCGGCTTACCGGCACATTGTCTCCTAACCAAGGCAGACAAGTTTAAATACGGTAAAGCTAAATCCCAGTTATTAGCCACCCAGAAATCGCTCGCTCGGTACGACGGGCTGGTTACCGCACAGCTGTTTTCGTCGCTTAAAAAGACCGGCATGGAAGAGGCGTTGCAGCGCATCGCTGACTGGCTAGAAATTGCCCCAAGGAAAGTTGAAAAGGAAAGCTGAAAAAATCGCAGGCAAAAAAAACCCGGTGATAAATCACCGGGGTTGAATAACTTCATCCTGCCTTGGGAGTCAGGATGAATCCGCTCTGGGAGACAGCGGACAAGTGGCAGGAGTCACCACTTAGTTTCTCTGACTTGGAGCATCACAATTAGTTCCCTCGTCAGAGCGTTGCACAGCGTTGCGATACTAAAGGTAGGACAATAATTGCAGATAATCCAACAGTTTTAGACCAACTGGTTAGTTTTCGCCGACGAATGGCATATTCGACCAATAAAATCAATGCCTTAGCGATCCAATGCAATCACTAATGCGCCTCATCCCAGTTCTTACCAACCCCTGCTTCGGCCACTAAAGGCACATTTAACTCGGCGGCGGCTTCCATAATAGCTTTAATTTCGGCAGTCGCTGCGTCGACCTGATCGGCCTTGATCTCAAATACCAATTCATCGTGCACCTGCATGATCATGCGGCAATCAAAGCCGCTATCCGGCAGCCAATCATCGACGTCAATCATGGCGCGTTTAATGATGTCGGCGGCCGTGCCCTGCATCGGCGCATTAATCGCAGTGCGCTCGGCATATTGGCGGCGCGCGCCATTACGCGAGTTGATTTCCGGCAGGTATAAACGACGCCCGTATAAGGTTTCTACATAGCCATCGTCATGCGCTTTCTGGCGTGTTTCATCCATATAACGCTTCACACCGGGGTAACGCTCAAAGTAGAGATCAATGTACTGCTGGGCTTCGTTGCGGCCAACTTCCAGCTGCTTAGCCAGCCCAAAGGCCGACATGCCATAAATTAAGCCGAAGTTAATGGCCTTGGCCGCTCGGCGTTGCTCGGTAGCCACCTCGTCCAACGGGAGATCAAATACCTCTGCTGCGGTAGCCGCATGAATATCCCGTCCTTCAGCAAAAGCATCCAGCAGACTTTGGTCGCCCGATAGGTGCGCCATAATCCGCAACTCGATTTGCGAATAATCTACCGCCACCATTTGGTAACCGTCAGCCGGCACAAAGGCTTGCCGAACCCGGCGCCCCGCGGGGGTACGAATCGGAATATTCTGCAAATTGGGATCGGTGGACGATAGCCGGCCGGTGGCAGCCACGGTTTGGTTGTAGCTGGTGTGGATCCGCCCCGTTTTTTCATTCACCTGCAGCGGCAGCTTGTCGGTGTAAGTCGACTTCAGCTTACTTAAGCTACGGTGCTCAATAATCAGCTTGGGCAGCTCGTACTCATGCGCCAGCTCTTGTAACACATCCTCAGCAGTCGACGGCTGGCCTTTCGGTGTTTTGCGGATCACCGGTAAGCCCAGTTTTTCAAACAGAATTTCTTGCAATTGCTTTGGCGAACTCAAGTTGAATTCGGCGCCCGCGGCGTCAAAAGCTTGCCGCTCGACGACCGCTAACTGATCCACAATCTCAGCACTTTGTTCAAGCAACCGCTCGGAATCAATTAATACGCCGGTGTGCTCCACCCGTTCCAGCACCGGTGCTAAAGCAACTTCTAGCTCTTGATAAACCGCGCACATACCCGGCTCGGCTTGTAATTGCGGCCAGAGTTGTTGATGCAGTTGCAGCGTCACATCGGCGTCTTCAGCCGCATAGGGCCCCGCCACCTCTATCTCAATTTGGTTAAAAGTTTTCTGCGCCTTACCTTTGCCGGCAATATCTTCAAACTTAACCGTGCTACGGCCTAGGTACTTGAGCGCCAAGGTATCCATATCATGACGACCGCCGCCAGCGTTCAATACATAACTTTGCAGCATGGTGTCGTGGGCAAAGCCCTGCAATTGAATACCGTGGTTTTGCAATACGTGCATGTCATATTTCAGATGCTGGCCCACCTTGGCTTTAGCTGGGTTTTCTAACCAAGGTTTTAGCTGCGCCAATACGGCTTCACGATCGAGTTGCGCTGGTGCGCCCTCATAATCATGCGCCAGCGGCACATACGCCGCCTTGCCCGCTTCGACCGCAAAGCTAAGGCCGACGATTTCCGCTTTCATGTAATCGAGCGAGGTGGTTTCGGTATCAAACGCAACCAGTTCTGCAGCTTCTAGTTGTGTTACCCAGGCATCTAGCTCGGCTTGCTGATACACCATTTGGTAATCGCCATTGGCCACAGGCGCTGGGGTTGCTGTAGGAGCAGGCTGGCTAGCATGGGTTTCATCGCTGGCTTGCGCCACCAATCCAAATTCTGGCAGCTCGCCGTCTTGCGTTTTTTGTAGGGCGTCACGTAGCCAGGTTTTAAATTCCATTTCTTGGTAGAGATCAACCAACACATCCCACTCGGGATCGCTGGCTTTACATAAGGTTTCGATTGCAGGCAGAGGCAGGTCACATTTAATGGTGGCCAACTGGTAGCTGAGCGGCAGTTGCTCCAAGGCCCCGCGTAGGTGCTCGCCAATCTTGCCGCCGATTTCATCGGCATGGTCAATTACCCCTTGCATGCTGTCGTAAGCCGTAAGCCACTTGGTAGCGGTTTTGGGCCCACATTTGGGTACGCCAGGAATGTTGTCAACGCTGTCACCCACCAGAGCTAGCCAATCAACAATCTGATCGGGCCGTACGCCAAACTTTTCAATCACTGCATCGTGGTCCATCACCTTGTTGGTCATGGTGTTGACTAGCGTCACTTGGTCGTTCACCAATTGCGCCATGTCTTTGTCGCCAGTTGAGATCAATACCTCGTGGCCCGCGTTGGCAGCTTGCTCTGCCAAGGTGCCTATGACGTCATCGGCTTCAACGCCTGACTCCATAATGAGCGGATAACCTAAGGCCTTAACAATTTTGTGCAACGGCTCTATTTGTACTCGCAGGTCGTCGGGCATGGACTCACGATTGGCTTTATAAAGCTCATACAAATCGTCACGAAAGGTTTTACCGGGGGCGTCGAATACCACACCCAAATAGTCGGGCTTGGTTTCGTCTACCAGCTTTTTCAGCATATTGACCACGCCGTAAGCAGCACCTGTCGGCAAGCCCTTACTGTTAGTTAACGGCGGCAGCGCATGAAACGCTCGAAATAAATAGGAAGAACCGTCAACCAAAACCAACTTAGCCATATCACTCGTAAACCTCAAAATAGTGCGCCTATGGTAGTGCCCAAAACGCCAGCAAGATAGTCTTGTGGCCAGCAGCCAGATATGATCACGCTAGCAGCTACTGCCCAGTAGCCCGAACGCTTCACAAACGCCAAAACTTGAGAATCACTGCGTGAGTCAAACCACCCAAACTGCTTGCCTAACCATTCGTTGCCCAGACGCGCCCGGCATTGTTGCCAGTGTGACCGGCTTTCTGTTTCATCACGGCGCCAACATTCTGCATCTAGACCAACATTCCACCGCGGTAGAAGGCGGTGAGTTTTTTATGCGGGTAGCCTTTTCTACGCCACATTTGGACATGGGCCCCGCCCCGCTGGAACAGGCTTTTACCGAACGCGTAGCGGACCGATATCAAATGAATTGGCACATTCAATACGCAGTTAACAAACGTCGCGTCGCGATTTTTGTTTCTAAGCACGACCATGCGCTACTCGAGCTACTCTGGCGTCATACGCAACAAGAATTAGATTGCGATATTGTGGCGGTGATCTCTAATCACGATGATCTGCGTGATGAAGTGGAGCGCTTTGGTCTGCCCTATCACCACATTCCAGCCACCGCTGCGACGCGCGAAGCCGCCGAGCAACAGGCACTAGAATTACTAGAAGGTAAGGTCGACCTCATTGTGTTGGCGCGTTATATGCAAATTCTGTCGGCCGATTTCGTCGCAAAGTTTGACCAACGCATTATTAATATTCACCACTCGTTCTTACCCGCCTTTGCCGGCGCTGACCCGTATCAGCAGGCCTATGACAAAGGGGTAAAACTAATCGGCGCCACCGCCCACTATGTCACCGCAGAACTCGACCAAGGGCCGATTATTGAGCAGAACATTCACCGGGTAAGCCATCGCGACAGCCGCAACGACCTGCGCCGTATCGGGCGCGATTTAGAGCGTCAGGTACTGGCGCGTGCGGTGACTTGGCACCTAGAAGATCGGGTAATTGTTGATAACAACAAAACCATCGTGTTCCGCTAGTCGCTACCTGACAATAGCGACTCGCCGTCTCTAGGTCGCTTTAAACCGCCTCGCCAGCCCACAGGCTAGCTACGCTTTCACGCTCGCGAATCACCCGCACTTGGTCGCCATCTACTAGCAGCTCCACCGGGCGTGGTCGGCTGTTGTAGTTAGACGACATTACAAACCCGTAGGCGCCCGCCGACATCACGGCCAATACGTCACCAGGCGCGATTGCCAAGGCCCGATCTTTGGCCAAGAAATCACCGGTTTCACACACAGGGCCAACAATATCCCACTGTTGGGTTTCAGCCTCGGCATTGGCGGTCACCGGCAATACTTGGTGCCAGCCGGAGTACAACGCAGGACGAATCAAGTCATTCATAGCCGCGTCGACCAAAGCAAAGTTTTTGTGCTCGGTGGGCTTGAGGAATTCAACCGACGTCAACAACAGGCCTGCATTACCCACAATGCTGCGACCGGGTTCCATCAAGATGGTTAAGTCGCGGTCAGCGAGTCGAGCTAACACGGCGTCGGCATATTCTTGCGCGGTGGGAGGCACTTCATCGTCGTAACAAATACCCAAACCACCGCCGATATCGATGTGCTCGAGGGCAATGCCTTGCGTTGCCAAGGTATCAATTAACGCCAGCACCCGATCTAATGCATCTTGGAATGGCTGTACTTCGGTTAACTGCGAACCAATATGGCAGTCCACGCCCACCACATTAATGCCCGCCATTTCGGCCGCACGCGCGTAAACCCGCGGCGCTTCGTTAATATCTACGCCGAACTTGTTCTCTTTAAGACCGGTAGAAATATAGGGGTGGGTTTGTGCGTCCACATCGGGGTTAACGCGCAGTGACACCGGCGCCTGCACGCCAAGCTGTTGCGCAACCTGATCAATACGTTCCAGCTCCGGCTCAGACTCCACGTTAAAACAGTGGATACCCGCCTCTAGCGCCTGTTGAATTTCAGCCGAGGTTTTACCAACGCCAGAGAAAACCACTTTAGCCGGGTCACCACCGGCGGCCAATACCCGCGCCAACTCACCGCCCGACACAATGTCGAAGCCACTGCCCAAATCCGCCAGAAGTTTTAACACGGCTAAATTAGAGTTAGCTTTTACCGCATAACAAATTTGGTGCGCTTTACTCGCAAAGGCTTGATCCAAATCTTTCCACGCGGTTTCAATCGCCGCGCGCGAATACACATAAGCAGGGGTGCCATACTGCTGGGCAATATCAGCCAAGGCCACGTCTTCAGCAAAAAGCTGGCCGTTACGAGTCTCAAAGTAAGCCATTAAATCTAACTGGTTGGAGGAATAAATTAAGAGGTTGCTTGGGTGTTTTCGGCATGTTGCTCGCTGTCCTGTTCAGGAATCACTAAATCCCCTTTCAAGCCGCAAGCGCCTAAACCCAATAACAATACAAAAATAGATAGCAAACGCATAAGTCAGATGCAGATGTAATAAAGTGCTTATTATCGCCCATTATGGAGAGAGATTTGGCATGACCCACCTAACAGTTATTGCATTAATTGCATTACTACCTGCGGCATGGCTCTCTTTTCGGGGTATTCAGCATTTATTTCAGCGCCATTTATTGCGCGCTGGGTTGCAAGGGTCGATGGGTTTGACACTGGCGGGGGTCGCCGCCGTGACCGGTTCTATTGGCCTTAATCTGTACGGTTATCAACGCCTTACATGGGAAGCCCCTATCGCCGAGTTGCATGTTATCCAACCGTTGCAACAGGGCTGGGTAGTCAGCCTGAAACAACCCAACCAACCCGCGCAGGAGTTTTATCTCGCCGGCGACCAGTGGCGCTTAGAAGCCCAAGTCATTAAGTGGCATAGCTGGGCCAACCTACTGGGTCTCGACAGTCACTACCGACTAGAACGGCTTAGTGGCCGCCATAGTGACGTTAATCAAGCCAGACAAGCGCCCCCCACGGCTTACGACCTGCAAGCCGAGCAATCGCAATTACTCGAGCGCATTCCCAGCGAATGGCAGCCTTGGGTCGACACCCATTACGGCAATGGCGTTTACATGCCACTGACAGCCGATACTCGATATACGGTTTCTATTAGCCAAACTGGATTAATTGCAAGAACATCAAGTCATTAGCAGCCTGAAGTTAAGCGGGTTAGAATGTTGACATAAAAATAATTGAACGTTTCCTACAGGAAAGCACAGCATGTTTGAAAATCTAATTGCCGCCTTTCAGAGCAATCCTTGGGCTTACATTGCTATTCCATTCATCAGCGCTGGGGTGGGCTGGGCGACCAATGTGATTGCCATCAAAATGATGTTTTATCCCATTGAGTTTTTCGGCATCAAACCCGTGTTTGGCTGGCAAGGCATTGTTCCCAGCAAAGCCGAAAAAATGGCCAGTATTGCTTGCGACTTAATGCTGAAACGCCTTGTGAACGTTCGCGAGATATTTCAACGGCTTGACCCCAATCGTATTGCCAGCGACTTAGAAGGCCCGCTGCTAAAAATGACCAATGATGTGGTCGACAACGTGATGGACTCCTACCAACCTGGCTTATGGGAAGGTATGCCACAGATCGCCAAAAACCGGGTATACGCCAGCGCCCGAAAAGAAACCCCGGCCATTATTGCGAAGTTAATGGCGGAAATGCGCGACAACATCGAAAACGTGTTCGATGTTAAAAATATGGTGATCAACAACCTAATGCGCGACAAAGCACTGCTTAATCGCATCTTTTTAGAAACCGGCAAACAAGAATTTGTATTTATTGGTCGCTCTGGAGCCTATTTCGGGTTCTTATTCGGTCTCATTCAGGCAGTAGTATTTCTATTCTGGCCAAATAATTGGGTACTTCCTATCGCTGGCCTTTTAGTCGGTTATTTCACCAACTGGATCGCCTTGAAAATGATCTTCTTGCCACAAGAGCCGCGCAAAGTTGGCCCGTTTGTCGTGCAGGGCTTATTCCACAAGCGTCAGCAGGAAGTAGCGGCTGACTACGGCGCCCTCATTGCCGATGAAATTTTGACACCCGCGAATATGATGGAAGAAATCATTAATGGTCGGCTATCAGACAACCTGATTAATTTGGTTACTCGCCACGTTAAAAACGCGGTGGACGAGCAAGCCGGTATCACCAAACCTTTTGTGGTTTTGGCCGTGGGTGGCGATGCCTACAAAGGTATGAAAGCAGCCGCCGTCGAGACTTTTGTGTCGAATATTCCGGATGCAATGCACCACATTGAAGACTATGCGCAAGATGCAATGGACGTGAAGAACACCATTATCGATCGCATGAAGAAACTGACCTCGGAAGAGTTTGAAAGCCTGATTCGTCCTGCGTTTGAAGAAGACGAATGGATGCTCATCTGCACCGGCGCAGCGCTGGGTTTTGCTGCCGGTGTAGCGCAACTGGTGCTGATCTTCGGCGGCGCAATTATGGCCTAGTCGCTGGCCTGCCGAACCTCAACCCCTTTCCAAAACGCCACACAATCTTTGATGTTGTCGGCAGCCGACTTCGGCTGCGGATAATACCAAGCAGCGTTCTCATTACGCTTATCGCCCACCACCACATGATAATAATGCGCCTCACCCTTCCACGGGCAGGTGCTACGGTGGGATGACGGCTCTAAATAAGCCATCTCAACCGCGGTTGGCGGAAAATAGTGGTTCCCCTCAACGGTTTCCGTTGCACTCGCTGCGGCGATTCGCTCGCCATGCCATTCCGCAATAATCATTCAATCCCCTTCGCCGCTTAGCGGCATTACACCCAAAGTTCTCGAAAAATTTAACCAGGCAAGGCACTTGGTGGTTATTTTTCTGTCATTACCCTAACAACTCTAGTTAATGCAGCCATCTCGCAACTACAGCAACCTAGCCCCACAAGAGGTAATCGCATGAAAACCACCCAAGTCAGCCGTCTCGTTACCTGCATGGTACTCAGCCTTGGGCTGCTAATACCACTAGCCAGCCAAGCCGACGAACCCGCCCACATTGCCGTAACAGGACAAGGCCAAGTCAGCGCCACGCCAGACAAGGCCGTAATTACCGTCTCAGTTGAAGCCCGCAGTAAGGACTTCAAGCAAGCCCGCGAACAAGTTAACGGGGTTGTATTGCGCGCCCTCGGCATTACTGACGAGCTAAATATCGATCGACAATACGTCAACACCAGCAACAGTCGCATCAATCCGGAATACCGCTACACCGATCGCAAGCGCGTATTTGAGGGTTATTACGTCTCACGCCAAATCATCGTCGACTTACGCAATCTTGAACACATCGGCCTACTGACGGAGCGGCTGCTGGATGCGGGCATCACCAATGTGTCATCACCCCAGTTTGGCTCCACGCAGGCTGCCAGCTTGAAACGACAAGCCCTACAACAAGCCACCGCCGATGCCATGGCGAATGCCAAGGCTGTTGCATCAGGGCTGGGCCTACAACTAGGCAAGCCACTGAGTATTAACGCCAATAGCCACCACAATCCAGGCCCACGCCCCGTCATGATGAAAGCTGCCTACGCAGAAAGTAGCGCCGACGCTACCAATAGTTACGAAACCGGCGAAATACGTTTTAGTGCCAACGTGAATGCACGCTTTGCGATTGACTAACTTGGCCCTACAATCGGCGACCTGAGTGCATAGCCGGTAATAAACCGCTCAATGCAATCCTTAGGTCGCCTGCTATTCCAATAGCCGATGTAGCGACCGTTAACACGACTACTAACACCACTACGCAAAGCGACCACTATGTCCACTACCCTTCCTGCCGTTGTCCTCGATGCACCAGGCCAACACACCGCCACCGTTATTTGGATGCACGGGCTCGGTGCTGATGGCAATGACTTTGTGCCGGTAGTACCCATGCTAGAACTACCTGCCAATCACGGTATTAAATTCGTGTTCCCAAATGCACCGCAGCGGCCCGTCACCGTGAACGGCGGCATGGTAATGCCAGCTTGGTACGACATTTTGGGTGTGGACTTTGGTAGTCAACAAGACGCCGAAGGTATCAAAGGCTCTCAAGCAGAAATTGAAAAAATCATTGCGGCGGAAATTGACGCCGGAATACCCAGCGAGCGCATCGTATTGGCTGGCTTTTCGCAGGGTGGTGTGATTGCCTTACACACCGGTTTGCGACATGCCAATCCGCTCGGCGGCATCCTAGCCCTGTCGACTTATCTCGCGTTACACGACACTTTGGAAGCCGAAGCCAGCGAAAGCAACCGGCAAACACCCATCTGGATGGCGCATGGCAACTATGACCCTGTCATTCCCTTCCGTTTTGCCGAATTATCACGTGACCGGCTGCAGCAAGCAGGCTATCCGCTGCAATGGCATGCTTACCCGATGGAACACCAAGTGGTGTTAGAACAAATTCGTGAAATTGGCGGCTGGCTCAAGAACGTTCTACCCTAGTACGGACTGGCGATTCTTTACGGCTTAGCCCGTCTCGGCCGAAACCTGATCGTCCAGTGCAGTAGAGTTGGCCAGCAAAGAGGAAAACCGATATGAAACTCCCATTATCAAGTGGCACCAAGCGCTTTCTATTGTTCTACCTACTTGCTGGCCTCGCACTCAGTTTGCCTAGCTACGCGCAAGATTTAAGCTCGCCGGCGCCAGCCAATGCACAGGTCTACTTTATTTCGCCCAGCAACGGTGACACCGTACCGAGCACGTTTACCGTGCAATTCGGATTAAAGGGCATGGGAGTGGCTCCCGCAGGTTTTGATAAAGCCAATACCGGACACCATCATTTAATTATTGATGGCGAGTTGCCTGCAGCCGGCAAACCCATGGGTAGCGAGGTAAAACACTTTGGTGGCGGTCAGACCGAAACCACCCTGACGTTACCGAAAGGTCAGCACAGCCTGCAGCTCATTCTCGGCAACCATTTACATGTGCCACACACACCGCCGGTGGTGTCAGAAAAAATTACGATTACCGTGCGGTAATAGCGGACATTGCCGAGCCATGCTATTCATCTGCCGTGGATAGCACCTTCTGATAAAAAGCCAATTCCTGTTCAAGCGTCGTCACAATGGTGTCTTGCTTACGAAAACCGTGGGCTTCGCCAACAAACTCAAAGTGTTTGGTTTCGATGCCTTTCGCTGTCAGCGCATCAACCATTAACTGCGCCTGGTTAGGCGGCACAATTTTGTCATCTAAGCCCTGAAAAAATATCACGGGGCAGTTCAGTTGCTCAGCCGAAAACAGGGGCGAACGGTTACGGTATTCTTGCTCATGGGTGGCGTACGGCCCAATCAACTGATCGCCATAGCGCGCTTCAAATTTATGCGTGTCATCGATAATCGCGCGCAGATCACCAATGCCGTAGTAGCTCGCACCGGCTTTAAATACATCGTAAAACGTTAACGCCGACAGCACGGTGAAGCCGCCAGCACTGGAACCCGAGATAAACAATTTATTGCCGTCGACCAACCCCTGTTTGGCCAGATAAAGCGCCCCGTTAACCGCGTCAGCAACATCTTTTATGCCCCAGTGCCCGTATAAGCTGCGGCGATACGCACGGCCATAACCACTGGAACCGCGATAGTTCACATCCAATACCGCAAACCCTCGCGACGTCCAAAACTGGTACTTCATCTCTAACGCCGTGGTGGTGGCCGAGGTCGGCCCGCCGTGACATCGGACCAACAAGGGTGGCAGCCCCGAAGCCGGTTTACCCGATGCTTGTTTATAATCGGGATTACAAGGTGGGTAATACAGGGCATGAGCGGTTTCTGCATCACTGGTGGCATATTCAATTGGACTGGGCTGGCTCAGCCAAGTATCTGCCAGTGGCAAACTAGCGGCTTGGCGTAAGCATTCCCATGCGCCCGTTAACAAGTCTACTGTTATCACTTGCGACGGCGTGTCGGCACCACCGGCAATCAATAACGCCCGCTGCCCCTGCACCCGTAACTGTTCCATCCAGGTAAACGGCAAGTCATACACCTGACTACCGCTCGGGGTGAGTCGCAATAAACGGGTCAATCCATTTCGCGTAAACAGGCCGACTAAAAAGTCGCCCGCAGCGGTTTTGGCCTGGCCCCAGCTGGCCATCGCAAAATTCCACAGTGGCGCGCCACATTCGGCTTGCTCATGACTCAGCTGACCTTCGCTGTCATACAGGTTCCACCAGTCATCATGATCAGCACTCCAGATCAGCCGACCCGACTCACACCATTCGGGTTGATAGATTGCCGCCCCCTGATCAATCAGGCGAACCGCAGCTGGCTGCCCCTCGGCGTTGAGTTCCGCTACCGACAACTGGCAGCTGTCCCAAGGCATATTAGGGTTTTGCCAGCTAATCCAGCTCATTTCCTTGCCATTCGGGCTCAGCCGTGGATAAGCATAAAAATCAGCCCCCGATTGCAGTACTTCAAAGCTACCGTCGGCAACCGTAATAGCGACCAGTAAGTTCTCGATGTGCTGCGGGTAATGCACTTCTGCAACCGCTAAAATCCGTTGACGCAGGTCATCCCAATGCAAATCAGCGAACCGCCAATCCGGCCGATGAAATACTTTCTGCGCTGGCTGCGGCCCCGAACTTACTTCCAACCCAACGCCATAAACCGCTTGATCGGCCGCATTAACGAACCAACAACGATCCCCACCCAGACAAAAAGCACCGCCACCGTATTCATGCACACGGCTACGTGCGTCAAACGGCGCAGCCAACAAATCTTTCGGCCCGGAGTGGGTTTGCCGCACCACAACCGTTCGACCGTCTGCTTCAGGCCGTACTTCCGACCAATAGGGGTTACCCTTATACCAAGCCGTTGCTAACAACCTGACGCTGGCTTGAGCAACCGTCTTGGCTGCAATCGCAGATGGCCAAAATCCGTATTTGTTATTGTCCAATTCGGTTGTCATACCTCAGCCTTCACCGCTGCCCGTGCCGGCCACTGGGGTGAGGAAAAACTGGCTCGATTCAACCCCCGCTTCGTCGCCCGATGGGTGAAAACGAGTTTCTCGAAAACACACTTCACCTTGTTTATCTAGGCTCACTACCGTGGTTGCCCTTGTGCCATAGGCAGGACTGGTAATAAACAAGCTAGATAACAAGCTTTCCCAAGCTTTAGGCACCCCCGTGTTGGGCAAGGTATGGTCTGGTGCCGGCCGCTTGTCGCGCATTAGACCCGTTAATACATCAAAATCGAGTTCTTGGTTTTCCATTAAGGCACTAAAACGCCGTTTACCCAAGCTCACCTTGGGCCAGGCTTCATCTAATAACCCATTACTGAGGCCGTAGATGCCTGCGGTTAACCTCTGCACCGCCTTATCGGCCTGGCGGTTAGAAAAATACATCAGCTGCTCGCGATCGCCGAATAAAAGATTAAATCCGTTATAAACATCATCACACTCTAAATGGCTGATAAATTGATCGCTGGCCTCTCCAGCCAACCAGCGTCGAACCAAGGCCCCTCGTGACTCTGCGTCTTTACGTTCCAAGGCAGGCGCTCGAAAGTTGGTAATCACTGCAAAACGGCCACTACGCGCCACCCCGAACCAACTGCCACCATCGCGTTGATCGCGCCCCCCGAACCAAGTTTCATCATCATTCCACTGCGCCGCCGCGGTCGGACGCTGATGAAACTCATCACGATTAGACGCAATCACCAACGGGTAATCAGGATGTTGTTGCCAAGCAAGGAAAACAGTACACATAAACGAGGGGAATCGAGACTCTGGTTAATCATAAAGTTGCGATAGCGGTTCTGGTATTATGCGCCGCTATTTTGGTCATCCGTAGAGCATGCCATGCCACAAGCAAATGCTTCCAAACCGCACTTAGTCGTAGTGGGTGCGGGCTTCGCCGGTTTATACGCCGCACGTAAACTCGGCAAATCCAACTACCGCATCACGATCGTTGACAAGCGCAATTTCCACTTGTTCCAGCCATTACTTTATCAGGTGGCGACGGGAACCTTAGACGCGTCAGATATTGCCACGCCAATCCGCTCGATTGTGAAAAAAAGCCCAAACACAACCGTGCTACAGGCCACTGCCACCGATATTGATCCAGCTAAAAAAATTCTGGTTCACGAGCACGGCGAGCTGTCCTACGACAAACTGGTCGTAGCCACGGGCGTAAAGCATCAATATTTCGGCAACGATCATTGGAACGCAGAAGCGCCAGGCCTTAAAACCGTTGACCACGCATTGGAAATGCGTCGCCGAATTCTTGGTGCCTTGGAGAACGCCGAGCTTGAACAAGACGCGAATAAACGCGCCGCCCATATGCGCTTTGTGATTGTTGGTGCTGGCCCTACTGGGGTTGAGTTGGCGGGTACGATTGCCGAGCTTTGCCACCACACATTAGTGGGCGAATTTCGTAATATCGACACGCGTGATTGCGAAATATACTTAGTGGAAGGTGCCGGCCAAGTGCTGCCACCGTACGCCAAAAGCCTCGGCGACGCCGCGCAAAAATCACTCGAAGGTCTTGGCGTTACCGTCTTAAAAAACGCCATGGTTACCAATATTGAACACTGTAGCGCCACCATTAAAACTGGTGACGACAGCCAAACTATTGCAGCCGACACCATTCTCTGGGCCGCTGGGGTAAAAGCCTCCAAATTTGGTCGCACCTTATATGCGCGCACGGGCGTAGAGCTAGATCGCGCGGGCAAAGTAAAAGTTAAGCCCGACCTATCCTTAGAAGGCTACCCGGACATTTTTGTGGCGGGTGATTTGGCCTGCTTTGAGCACCAAGGCGATCAAGCGCTACCGGGCGTCGCGCCGGTCGCGAAGCAACAAGGGGCCTACTTAGCGAAACGTTTGCAGAACGAACTCGCTGGCAAGGAAACCCCCGCGTTTAAATATAAAGACCAAGGCAGCATGGCGGTCATTGCCGTCAACCATGCTGTGGCAGAAGTCTTTGGTATGAGGTTTAAGGGTGCTAAGGCTTGGTTCTTATGGGCGTTTGTGCATATCTTTTTCTTAATCGAAACCGACAAAAAGATCATGGTATTCGTGCGCTGGTTTGCTAAATACTTCTCGCGCAAACGTGGCGTTAGGTTGATTACCGGCGGGCCGTTTGCACGCACCCGAGAACATATCAACCAGTAGCTTGACCAGTAGCCCACGGGGTAGATAAACCGTTCACCCAGCGCGGCACCCCGCCGTGTTGGTATGCGCCTAATAGCCATAATTTGTTAGTCTGGGCCAATGCTCAGACTGATATTACTATTGCTCATGGCCACCCCAAGCTTCGCAACGGACGACCCACGCTTTCAACCCGCCCAGCAAGACGAGAATGGCGAGTGGTTAAACAATGAACCGCAAGAGGACCACGGGTTAACTGGGTTTCTTAAATGGCAATGGCAAACACTTGGCCTCTCTTGGCAAGCAGAACCAGTTCCTCTGCTTGAGACCAATACGGAGGCGCTGCGCGAGAACCAGGACAGCAGCACACTGACTTGGATAGGCCATAGTAGCTTCCTGCTGCAACATGCCGGTTTGAATATTCTCACCGATCCAATCTTTAGTGAGCGCTGCTCACCCGTACAGTGGGCCGGCCCTAAACGACTAACGCCCACGCCCTTTTCGCTTGAGCAGCTACCGGCGATTGATGCGGTCGTGATCTCCCATAGCCACTACGACCATCTCGACCTCAATACGGTGAGGGCGCTGAACCAACATAGCCAACCCCGCTTTTATGTGCCGATGGGTTTGGCTGAATGGTTCTTGCAACAAGGCATCGATAACGTGGTGGAGTTGAACTGGTGGCAACATCACGCGCAAGCGGATTGGCTATTCACTGCGGTACCCGCACAACACTTCTCCGGCCGTACCGCCACCGATCGCAACAAAACACTGTGGGCAGGTTGGGTCATGCAACATCAAGGCCGAAAGTTCTATTTTGCGGGCGACACTGGTTATTCGAACGACTTCAAAAATATCGGGGCGTATTTTGGCGGCGTCGACTTGGCGTTAATTCCGATTGGGGCCTACAACCCTCGGTGGTTTATGCAACCCATGCACATTAACCCTGAAGAAGCGGTGCAAATACACCTAGATGTAGGCGCAAAACAATCTATTGGCATGCACTGGGGGACTTTTAAGCTCACAGACGAGCCGTTGCTCGAGCCACGCCAGCGGTTAGAACAGATCGCAACAACCGATCGTCTAAAAAATACGACCTTTAAGACCATTAAACACGGGGAAACCCTGCAATTGGGTTTTTAACGCAAGTTCTTCGTCTACAATGAAGTTAGGGGATTATTAGGGACAACTCATGCGCTTCTTTTTCGGACTTATCACTACACTATTCTGTGCTCAGCTATCAGCCGCGCCGCCTTCACTAGAACAACTCGCGTCACAGCTGCAGCTGGACAAAGTGGTACCGCTCGGCGTCTTTACTGAATTAGATGACATCATTGCCGATGCACAAGCTAAGCCTCGTGCCCCCCTTATCATTGGTGCACACCGCGCCGTCAGCTTTGATATGGGTGATGGCGACTGGCAAGAGTTGAACAACGGTAATCGCGTTTGGCAGCTGGCGATTCATTCCGCTGACGCCAAAACCGTCAGTGCATTGTTTGATGTATTTGAACTAGCCGAAGGCGCCAAGCTATGGGCCTACTCTGCCGACAAATCCGATGTGATGGGACCATTCACCCAAGCCGACCTGAATGCCGCCGGCCAATTTTGGACTCCCGCGGTCGCTGGCGACACACTAATGCTGGAGCTAGAAGAGCCCGCAGCAGCTCAATCCCGCTTGCATATCGCGAAAATCGACCACGGCATCAAAGATTGGCGTAACGACAGCGTCCAATACAAGGCCGTTGGCGATTCAGGCAGCTGCAACGTCAATGTTGCCTGTGCTGGCAGTGCTCACACTACCAAAATTAATGCCACCGCTTGGTTAACCATTCCGGGACTACTCACCACGTCACTTTGCTCTGGCACGTTACTCAACAATACCAGTCAAGACGGTACACCGTACTTTTTAACTGCCAACCATTGCCTAAGCAGTAATTTCGAAGCGGCAAGCGCTAGAACACATTGGGAATTTCAAGCCAGCACCTGTGGCGGCAGCGACGGCAGCAGCAATCAAATTGTCGACGTTCAAAGCATGGTAGCGACTTGGGGCACCAGCGACTTCACACTGTTATTACTGGAAGAGCAACCGCCAACTAGTTATTCGCCTTACTGGGCAGGCTGGGATCGTACCGGCACTAACCTTAACTCGGGTATAGGGATCCACCACCCGTCAGGCGATTTGAAAAAAATCAGTACCACCACCACACCCATGCAGATTGTGAATGGCAGTGGCGCCATCGGTGACGCCACCAATGCTGATGGCCAATATGTACGGGTATCACCATGGAGTACTGGCACCACCGAAGGCGGTTCATCAGGCTCAGGCCTGTGGAATTCCGACAACAAAGTGGTTGGACAACTCTCGGCCGGCAACGCCAGTTGCAGCACTAGCGGCGGCCAAGACTTATACGGCTGGATCGGCCAGTCTTGGGAAGGTGGCGGCAGCGCAGACTCTCGTCTGAAAGATTGGTTAGCGCCCAGTGACGAATCCGTCACCAAACTCGACGGCTGCGACCACCGCAACCAAAATTGCTCTGGTGGCAGCTCAAACACCCCGCCCACACCGAATGTAGGCACCGGCGGCGGTGGTGGTGGCGGCGGTTCTGCTGCAACACTGCTACTGGGTGGACTATTATTCGGCTGGCGTCGCCTCTATCGAGTGGCGAACTAGCCCGATAGGCTAAGCCGATCCCTCTAGCTGTAATAAATAGGCTTTGATTGACTCACCACCAAAGTAGCCGGTGAGTTTGCCGTTGGCGCCGATAATACGGTGGCAAGGCACAATAATCGGCACGGGGTTAGCGCCGTTGGCAGCACCTAAAGCCCGCACGGCTTTAGGCCGGTTAATTTGCTGCGCTAGCTGGCCATAGGTCTTGGTCACGCCCCAAGGCACGGTCTGCAAGGCCTGCCACACAGTCTGCTGAAAGTCCGTTCCCGCCAGATCCAGGGCGACATCGAAGGTTTTACGTGTCCCGGCGAAATACTCACGCAACTGCCGTTGAGCCGCTGCTGCCACGCTGTCATCCCGCTCCCAACTCGGGTCGAATGGGCGAATATCCGCCTGCGACGGCAATGCCAGTCGCACAATGCCTTGGCTGCTAGCAGCGATCTGAATATCGCCCAATGGGCTGGGCATTACCGCGTATTTAATGGTCATCAGCTTTCACTCTATTCGCTTAGTTTTTATTCCGTTAAGTGCTTTCCTAGCACTTCGGCCACATAATGCCGCCATAACAACAAAGCACAGTAGGCACGCCAAGGGCGCCACGGCTGCGATAGCGCTTCCATTTCTTTCTCGCTGTATTCCTGGCCGATAGTCAGCCCACGTCGCAAGATCAGATCGCCTGCCGGAAACGCGTTGGGGTCACCTAAACCACGCATCGCCATATAAGAAACGGTCCAAGGCCCAATGCCTTTAATCGCTAATAAGCGCTCGCGTTGCTGCTGCGGATCGCCGGTCACAAAATCCAGCTCGCCGCTAGCGAACCCTGCGGCCAGGGCTTTAATGGTTTCGATCCGACGTCCGGTGATACCGAGGCCGTCAAAATTAGCGTCGGCCAACTGTTCGGGCTCAGGAAAGCTATGGGTTAAGCCTTCTTGCTGCAACTCTGATGGCAAAGGTTGGCCAAATCTCGCCACAAATCTGGTCACCAAGGTACGGGCAGCCTTAACCGATATTTGTTGTCCCAGCACGGCCCGCACCGAGACCTCGAATGCCGACCACACACCGGGAACCCGAGTACCCGGCCAACGCTGCCATAAGGGATAAATATCAGCGTTAGCAGCCAGCGCGTGGCCGATAGCCTCAGGGTTGCTGTCTAGATCAAACAAGCGCCGCAAGCGCGGCATGATGTGCGCCAAATAAGGCAATAAGCTGTCGCTTAATTCCGCTCGAAGTTCAGTCTCAGAATGCTGACGCACAGCAATTTGCCCCATCACCACTTCACCGTCAGCTGCGGTGAAACGGATCACGCGGCAGTAGTCGTTTTCGCCTACACGCTCAACCGTTGGCAGGTGACGGTCACGCAAAAACCCCAGTAAGTGTGGCCAATCAAACGGGGCACGAGTTTGCAGGCGTAGCTCAATAGTGCTTGCGGCGGCATTTTTTGGCGTTTTGCTGTTTCCCGTTTGTTTTCGAAACAAACTGGGCGAGACGCCCCAGCGCGACTTAATCAGATCGTTAAAGCGGCGCAGGCTATTGAAGCCGGCCGCGGCGGCGACCTCGGTGACAGACAGTGAACTGTCTTGTAGCAGTTGTTTGGCCAAATGCAGCCGCCGCACCTGTGCGGCTTCCACCAAGTTCACACCCCAACGGGCGGTATAAAGGCGGCGTAGATGGCGCTCCGAATAACCCATCTGAGCCGCTAGCGCCGGTAAGCCCAACTGCTCTAATTGACCTTCCGCCACTAGGCGGCTGAGGCGATCGGTCACCGCATCATCGCTGTGCCAATAACGCTCTGCGGGAGCTAACTCTGGGCGACAACGTAAACAGGGTCGAAACCCCGCTTGGCTAGCGCCCGCAGCAGAGGCATAAAACGTCACGCCTTGGCTACTTGGGGTTCGCGCCGGACAGATCGGTCGGCAATAGATACCCGTGCTGTGCACTGCGGTATAGAACTGGCCATCAAAACGAGCGTCACGCGCCGCCAAGGCGCGGTAGCATTGCTCGTGATCTAGATCACTAGACCCGTTTTCTGCTACGGCCTTACTGGCTACTTTACTGACGGCTCTACTGACAGGTTGATGATCGGTGACTGAAGCTTTCATGCCCTCATCATAGCCGCTAGCTGAGGTAAAACTAGCCGTTTTCGGACATGAATAGCTAGATCATCAGTCGAAAATTTATGATGGCTGCTTTGCTGCCCGTGCCAGCAACCACAGCACAGCCGCTGCGGCTGCCAGCCCCAACAACGGAATCGCTTCAATTCCTAGGGCAAACGGATTGCTGCCAAACAATCCCAGCGGCACAGCCAATGCAATACCCATAAGGGCCTCACCGGTAATCAGGCCCGCTGCCAACAACAAACCACCATCGGGTTTTTTAGCCCCCGCGCTGAGCGACGCGACCGAGCCAATGGTGCCGTGAATACGCCAAGCAATCACACCACCAAACAACAGAGGCACGGCCATTTCTAAGGGTAAGTAAATACCGACCGCTACCGCCAACACCGGCGCACGCCACTCGGAGCCGCTGCGTTTCAGATATTCATCCAAGGCAATGATGGCACCACCCAGCGCGGCGCCTGACCACACCATCGTCCAAGGCAAACCGCCTTCAATTACACCCTGCGCGACCGATGCCATCAACGTCGCCTGCGGTGCAGGCAAACCACCTTGCACGCCAAAACCATAAGCTTGGTAAAGCAAGTTCAGTACCGGCGCCATCACCAGCGCAGCAGCAACCACACCTAAAATTTGTGCCAGCTGCTGTTTGGCCGGCGCAGCCGAGAGCAAGGCGCCTGCTTTTAAATCTTGCAAGGTGTCACCCGCAATCGCCGCGGCACAACACACCACCGCGCCCACTAGCAAGGCTCCCGGAGCGCCCACCGCCAAGTCGGCACTGCGCATTAACAAAATCAATAGTGAAGCGAGCAAAATGGTGGCAATGGTCATGCCCGATACCGGGTTGTGCGATGACCCCACCACACCGGCCATATAACCCGCTACCGCGGCGAATAAAAATGCCGCCACCAGCATCACCATCGCTAATGGCACGCCTGCCACGGCTGACTGCAGGCTGACACTATAAATCGCCATGACCGCCACACTGACAGCGGCTAGCAGCCCCAAAATGACGCCACGCGGCAAGTCGTCTTGCTGGGTTTGGGTAACAGACAGTACCGCCTCACGAATTTTTGTGGCGAGTTGCAACAAGGTCCAAAGCCCACCCACAGCCATGGCGCCTACTCCCAAGAAACGGATTTGGCTATTCCATACTTGCCAGGCAGCGGCAGCAGGGTCACCTGCTGGCGAACCGACCAATAAGCCGTAGAGCGGAATTGCTACCCACCAGCTAATCAGACCGCCGGCTACCACCAACAGGCTGATATTGAGACCCACGATATAACCCACACCAAACAATGCAGGCGACACATTAGCGCCAACATACAACACGCTTTGCCCGGCACGAGTAGCAGTTTCACTAATCGCGCTCCAGAGGCCCAAGCCAGTTTGCGAGAACTTTAATAAGGCCCCCACTACTGCACCCAATAACAGCGCTTTTACGCCCTGCTGATTACCAGTTTGGCTCGCGTCATCGGAGAGATGCCCCGCGGTAATGACCGCCGCCGTGGCAGTGCCTTCAGGAAACGGCAAGCTGTTATCCAGCACGAGCGCTCTGCGCAACGGGATTACAAACAACACACCAAGCAAACCGCCCGCAGCAGTTAATGCCAAAGTCCAGCCGTAATCAAAACCCTGCCACGCACCGATTAAGACGAGCGCCGGCAAGGTAAAGATCGCACCCGCCGCCAAGGCTTCGCCAGCCGAAGCCGAGGTTTGCACAATATTGTTTTCTCGCGGATTGCTATTCCCCAGCAGACGCAACAACGCCATCGACAAGACGGCAGCCGGAATCGATGCCGATACCGTTAAGCCAACCATTAACCCCAAATAAGCATTGGCAGCGCCCAAGACGGCCGCCAAAACCACGCCCAGAATAATCGCGCGTAGGGTGAATTGTTTGTCCATGCGTTTTTTCCTAATCGAGTGTGAGCGGATTAAACCTTAAAGCCCGGCCTGAACTGGGCCGGTCATATCATCTGCTAACTGGGTCGCCAGCTTAGCGACCAACCCGTAGATGGATAGCTGTGGGTTAGCGCCAATGCTAGTCGGGAATATCGAACCATCAAATACCGACAGATTATCGAGACCGAAATAATTGCCGTTGCTGTCGCAGACGGCGGTTTTTTCATCCTTACCTAGCTGACAACCACCCATTAAGTGGGCGCTATACAAGGTGACTTTGACCGGCTCGTAGGCGAGGTTTTCAATCCCCACTTTGGCTTCTTCCCAGCTATGCCATGGCTTGGCGTCAAGGTGAGATACCAATACCGACTTTGCACCCGCGGCAAACTGGGCTTCGGTCATGCTGGCGATGGCGCTTTTAACGCCTTCCCATAGGTAGTCGTTAATTTCGTATTCGATAATGGGATAGCCTTCATCATCAACAGATACCGTGGCGCCAGGGCTTTGCTCATTAAACCCATCACGCAATAGTGCGGCCGCGCAACTGAGGTTCTTCAACTTCGCCATCCGATCAAATAGCATTTCGCCAATGCCGCCTAGCGCACTCGCCATTAAACCGGGATAAGTTGGCGCCACTTCTAGCTTGTAGCCAAGCGCACCGGCAGCTCCATCACGAAACACAAACTGATCAGAATAAGTAGATTGCGGCGCGCCATGCCAGCCCTCAACGTCTTCATCAAATTCAGCCAAGGTGACCGGTACGGGGTGGACAAAGGTGCGCTTACCCAACAAACCGGACGGATTCGGCGCATCGGAATGCAGCAATAAGGCCGGCGAGTTAATCGCCCCACCCGCCAACACATAACGTTTGGCTTTTACATTAAACAGGCTACCCGTTGGGCGACGGTTATCGTTACCAATGCCTTGCACCGACAAACCGGTAACGCGGCCATCGCTATGCAACACCTTTTTCACTCGAGCGTTGTGCACCAGTGTGGCACCGTCATTTAACGCACTCGGGATAGTAGTCACCAGCATCGATTGTTTCGCATTGCTGGGACAGCCCATACCGCAATAGCCAATATTCCAGCAGCCTTTTACATTGCGCGGAATCACGTCCCATTCCCAACCCAGTGCCTCGCAGCCTTTTGCTAGGGCTTCGTTATTGCTGTTAGGGGGCACCGGCCATTTGTGAATATTGAGCCGTTTTTCCATTTGCTCAAACCACGGCTGCATGGATGCTGGATCAACGCCCTCCACTCCATGCACCTCCCCCCAGTGTTTTAGTGTGTCATCAGGTGTGCGGAAGCTAGAGGTCCAATTGACCACTGTGGTGCCGCCCACGCTACGGCCTTGAAAGATCGCAATCGCGCCATCTTTGGTCGCACGAGAACCGCTTTCTTGATATAGGTCTTCCCAAGCGCGCGCTTCTTCCATGTCGGCGAAACTATCGGAGCTTTTGAGTGGGCCGTCTTCCAACATCACCACTTTAAGCCCAGCTTGCGTCAGAATTTCGGCGGCCGTGCCTCCTCCGGCACCGGTACCAATAATGGCAACGTCAGCCTCAAGGGTCGCGCCATGCTCAATCACTGCGCCGTTACGCACATCCCAGCCAGCGGCCAGACCTGCCTTAATCGGATCTTGTACCGCCATTTTATTGCCCTCCTCGACTCGCGCCGCCGGTCGGCTGACTGGTCGCCTGGCTAGTAGCCTGCCTGGTAGCTTGAAGGGCCCAAGCCTGAGGGCCGCTATATGCACTGTAGGCACGACTTTCGGCCAGGCTAAAATAGCCCACGCCAACAAATTTGCTCAGCGCGCGATAGCCCACGTTAAATAAGCCAATAGAAGAGGTTTGCCACTTAGTAAGGAAGGCCGCCACCTCTTCGGCGGAGGCGTCTTGCCAAGTGCTTGCGATGCCAGTGGTTAACCAACGTGTGGCCCGCATATTCAGCAGATCAAATAATTGATAAATCTGTGCCCGTGCGGGTGCATCCAGATTAAAACCGAACATATCAACCCGCTGCAGCACGCGGTCTACCGTGGCATCAAAGCCAGGCTGGCTGGCTATTGGCGACAACACGGCAGGGATAATGGCGCGAAACAAATGCAGATCATCTGGTCGTAAATAGCGATAACCCTCGGCCACCGACACCGCTTTGCCACCACAGCCCGTTAGGCTGGCAGTGACACCGGCGGCAGACAAGGTCACACCACCCCAAAAGCTGGTTTTTAGAAAGCCGCGACGATCAATAGCGGCCTGATCAGGCGCCTTGCCATACTGATTTAAGGGCGTACTCGAAGATGATGAAATAGACGCTGGTCTCATCTTACTGTCTCCACATTTCGTATTCGTATTGTTATTTTCTCAGCATGCCAGAGGCGCTCGCATAAGGCTACGCAAGCCAACATTTTAGGAAGCTTTAGTAGGCCGATCATGCGCTTTCACTTGCTTCACGCAATGATCTAAATGATAATGATTCTCAATTATTTTCTGTGGCCTAGCCCGCATTCACGCTATCGACCCTATGACCCAAACCCTTTCCGATATTGCCATTGGCAAGTGCGCAACCGTGACCGGTTTTGTTGAATTTGACAGCCATGTGCAGCGCATTATGGCGCTTGGCATCGTGGAGGACGTTGAGATTAAATTGATCCGCAAAGCACCGACTGGCGACCCGCTAGAACTGGATGTGATGGGCGACCGGCTGTCGATTCGTGGTGAAGATGCCAAGCGCATCAAGGTAAAGGCCGCGTAATGAGCCATAACGACAACGGTCTGAAACAGGTTGCGGTAGTCGGTAACCCCAACACCGGTAAATCTACGCTATTTAATGTACTGACCGGTTTACGCCAAAAAGTCGGCAACTACCCGGGCGTCACGGTTGAGCATCACACCGGCATTACCAATCTTGGTGACCAAGTGGTAGAACTCATTGATGTGCCCGGCTGCTATAGCCTAGCGGCCCATTCGCCGGATGAGATGTTGGCAATTGACGTCCTAACTGGCCAGCTCCCCAATGCCCCCGAGCCGAATGCGATACTCATTGTGGTAGACGCAAGCAATTTGCGACGCAACTTGTTTTTTGCCACCCAAGTGCTGGAATTAGGACTACCTACTGTGGTCGCACTCAACATGAGTGACGTGGCGGAGGAGCGCCATATCCACATTAACCTCACCGCGCTAAGCGACAGTCTTGGCGCACCGGTTATCCCGTGCTCGGCAGCCAAAAGCGAAGGTTTGGTAGCGCTTAAAAAGGCGTTAGCAGATGCCATTAACGGCAACGGTAATCGGTCTAGTATCAACTTATTACCGGTTATTTCGGCTACCGCCCAGCAACTGGCCCAGCAGGCGCCTTTTAGTATGGCCTCAGTCGCGGTAAACGATATTCAACGTGCGTTAATCGACTTTAACGGCTTCGCCGCCCAACGGATTCAAAATCAACTGGGCCAATCAGCCGAGCAAGCATTAGTTCAAGGCCGGGCAAGCATTGCCGACCAACTTAAGGATGATTCACCACTCGGCGCCATTGAAGCGAGATCACGCTATCGCTGGATTGATCAACAGCTAAAAACCATTATTAGCGGCAAGGCTGAGCGCCCAACCAAATGGGTTGACCGCCTTGATAGCACGCTGGCTCATCCCTTAATCGGCACATTAGGCTTTATCGTCGTGATGGCGACAGTGTTTCAAGCAGTGTTCGCTTGGGCAGTGCCATTTATGGACGCCATCGACGCAGGCACCAGCGCCGTTGGTAGCTGGGTGGGCAACACATTGCCAGAAGGCGCGCTCAATAGCTTGGTGGTTGACGGGATAATTGCGGGCGTGGGCAGCGTGGTAATTTTCTTACCCCAAATCCTGATTTTATTTGCCTTTATTTTATTACTAGAAGATATCGGCTATATGGCGCGTGCCGCCTTTATGATGGATCGCCTAATGCGTTGGTGTGGCCTCAGCGGCCAAAGCTTTATCCCCATGCTCTCCAGTTTTGCCTGCGCCGTACCCGGCATTATGGCAACTCGGGTAATCCCTGAACGCAAAGACCGTATCGCCACGATTTTAGCCGCGCCGTTTATGACCTGCTCGGCACGACTGCCAGTATATGCACTCCTCATCGCTGCATTTGTTCCACACACCACCTGGCTCGGCGGCCTAATTAATCTACCGGGATTGGTACTACTCGGACTTTACTTACTCGGCATTGCGGGTGGCATCTTTACCGCTTGGTTATTCAAAAAAACTGTATTACGTGGGGTAACTCCGCCTTTCTTACTCGAGCTGCCGCCCTTTCGCCGCCCCAATTGGCGCTCGTTTGCGATTAACTTAACCGAGCGCGGATCAATCTTCTTACGGCGTGCGGGTACGGTGATTTTTGCGGTTACCATTATCGTCTGGGGTGCAACTTACTTCCCACGCAACCCGCTGCTGGAACAACAACGCGACCAACAAATCGCAGACGTGGTGCAACTGCAACTGAACACCCACGCAACAGAAGCGCGGATTGCCGAGATTGAAAATCAATACGCCGCTAATCACCTAGATCAATCAATCTTGGGCCGAATGGGTCACAGCATCGAACCACTATTTGCGCCACTCGGTTGGGATTGGCGTGTATCGGCTGCGGTGCTCGCCTCGTTCCCAGCACGGGAAGTGGTGGTCGCGGTGCTCGGTACCATTTATGCGGTGGGCGCTGAGGCCGATGAAACAGACCAAACCTTGATCGATCGACTGCGCAATGCAACATGGCCTGACGGGCGCAAAGTGTTTAGCACTGGCATGGCGATCGGCCTGCTCATCTTCTACGCCTGGTGCCTACAGTGCATGGCGACCATTGCGACTATTCGCCGCGAAACCGGCGGCTGGCGTTGGCCGTTGGTGGCTTGGAGCTATATGACCCTGCTCGGTTACTTGGGTGCCTTAGTTGCCTATCAGGTGTTGGGCTAATGCCACAAACTTGGCAAGAATGGTTAGCCCTCGCGATCGTCGCATTTACCATCGGCATATTACTGGGCCGATGGTTGAGCAAGCGCCGAGCCACTGCTTCCGCCCCCAGTCAGCAGTCGGCATGTAATAACTGCCCAAGCAAATCTACTGCCCCCAAGCGATTCAAAAACATTCCGATTCAACTGGATAAATCTGACCGTTAAATCGACCAACGGTGCTGACACCCCCTAAAAGCCCTAACGCCTATCTGTGTCAAAACCATGAATTTGCTCGCTTTTTAGTCAGTTTTTGGCACAATTCAGGCACAATTTGTTCAGAGTTGCCCCGAAAGCCGACTGACAACAAACCGTTTTAGCCTAAAAGCCTATGCCTACTACCAAAAAACGCCTTGCCAACAAGCGAGAGTTATTGCGCCAAGCCGCAATCAAAGAGTTTGCCAAAAACGGTATTACCCACACCGCTATCACCAAAATAACCAAACGTGCCGGCGTCGCTACTGGGACTTTTTATTCCTATTTTGTAGACAAAGAGACTCTGCTCGAAGAGGTGCTGGCCGAACATTTCGCCCATATTATTGCCGAGCTGGAAGAACGCCGCGGCAAGCTGCAACGTGGCGAAAAATATACTGACGTACCCGGCCAGATCGCGGCCATTCGCGGACTATTTGACGGCTTAATTCGTAGCAATACCGATAACAAAGATTTATTTATTACTTGGTACCGCTATGGATTTGGTAACACCAAAGAAATTGACCAGTTGATTTCAGGGCATATTCAGCAATTGGTTGATATGGCCAGTGATGATATGGCTCGCAGCGGCACTATTTCTAGCGACGATATACCGGTGCTTTCACAATGCGTTATTAGCTTATGCAACGGCATGTCACAACACATTCTTACCACCGGTTCACTGAGCGTGGACGATGCCGTGCTGTACGTGATGCGATTTACCGTAGGTGGCTTAGCCGGTTATATCGGCCAGGGTGAAAACGCGGTGAAAGCTGCGCAATTGCTATCGGGTTTTATGCAGATGGCCGCGGACAAAGCCAAAGAAAAGCAGTAACACTCGCTAGCAATCTAGCCCTATGACCACAGGCTAGATCAACACCAACGTATGGCAACCCGGCGAACGCCGTTTCCAAACTATTACGCTAGCAACTAGCGCTGAAAACCGTAGTAGTCGAACAAATCCTGCGCTTCGTCGGCAATCGCAGCCTCATCCAAACCGAAATCACGCAGGCTGTAGCGATGGCTACTCTTATAGGCGCGTGATTTATTTACCTCAGCCTCCAGCCAAGCTTCGTACTCGCCCGACATCGGCAAATTAAACTGCTGATAAATACGCTGCACCACTTGTTTTGGTTGCGCAATCAAATCCTCATAGCGCACTTCGATATAGCGATCGGCGGGCAGTTCTTGCTTCAATTCCAGCATATAGCGGTAGTAGTCGATCAACAGCTGAGCAATTTGGCCGGTGTATTCAGGATCAGAAACTTTTTCTGGCGAATGCGCTTTCCATGGAATGGTGAACATGGAAATCATCGACGCAATGGCCTCGTAAGGATGGCGCACCAAATGCACCACGCGCATATCCGGTGTGACTTCCATTTGGGTACGGAGGCGGCCAATCGCAAGCGCATTCTTGGCGAGCAGCGTGTGCTGCTCGCCGGTAGCATAAGCATGGCGTTGCAGGTTGCGCAGATAATATTTAGATAACTTGCCGCGCCGTTTGTCGTCCAGCTGATCAACAAACTTCACCTCGGGCATTTTGTTTAACCACGGGAATAACATCACCGAGGCCGGCGTCATCAGGGTGTACACCCAATATTGTTCATCTTCTTCTGACTTGCCCAAGCCAGTGGCGTGAATGCCCTCCCAGCCTTTAAAGGCACGACCCTCAAGTAAACCAATCAAACGCTGAAACGGACGGCCCACCATGCTGTCTAATTTGCCAAGTAACGCAAATACCTTGTATAGCAGGATAGACGGGAAAATGGTGTGGTAAAGCTTAATCCACGAAAACTGCTGATCGGCGCAGAGCATGCGATGCAAGAAGGTGGTACCTGAACGCGGCGTTGCCAAAATATAAATCGGGGCTTCCACTTTAGCCTTGCGCCAATTTGGAAACAGTAGATAGTCCAGTAGCCGAAACGGCAGTACCAACAACATAAACAGTATTAACAGCACAAGGAAAAATACGGCTGTGAAAGCTTGACGAAAACGGAAATTTTTAGGGCTAAAACTGGTTCGCATCAATTGCGAAAACATACGCCAATCAAAAGGGATCATCTGGAGTCTCTACCTACCATTCAGCTCATCCTAGACCATCGTCTAGCCAGCTGATTTATTTTCTACTTGTGTTGCCGTCGCTGCTTCGTACCGACGAATATTATGCGCTACGAGCCAAAAGCCGGGGGGCGCCATGATTACGGTAACCATAATTGAGCCCCAAGGGTTCGCTGTGCCGTCTAGGTGGTGCACCACCGACACGCCCAATACCGCCAACAATGATGGGCATAACACCCCACACACCATGGGTGGTAACAAACGCGCTTTGGTTTGAGTACAGAGGAATCGGCAAAAGCGGGTTAATAGGCCAGCGATCAATGCCGTCCATAGGGCTTGTTTTGCGCCCGCTAGCAATGCAGCGTCAAGGCCGTGGTGAGCGTTAACTACGCCAACGATGCCACCAATAAAAAGCGCCCCACCCAGAGCCGCAACCCATTCAGCACTTTTGCTCCACAGCTTGTAGCTGAGGTAACTGATGCTGTCTGAATTGCGGCCTGAGTAGTTCGCATTCGGCTTGGAGGAGAGGTCCATTAACGTAAAGCCACCAGGTAACTATTGTTCAAAAAGGTGAGCGCCGATCCTTCGACACTCGCCAGCAGACCATTAGTCCCTAAGAGCGGCAAGCTCTCTATAGGTGTCCCTTGCTGCCAATGACCTCGAAACTAATTATTAATGAATTGGAATTCAATTTCAATAATTAAAATAATTATTTTAGGTATTGAACATAAAAAAGAGAGTAAAAGGACCGCCCCTTTGCGGCAAAGGGGCACGTTATAAAGGGCTTATCAGAAGCGGAAGCCGAGGCCAGCAAGCCAATACTCGCGCACACCCCAGCCGGCTTCTAATTCAATACTGATATGCGGGCCGATGGTGATATTGGCGCCAGCAAGGTAGTTCCACTTTTCTTCTTCTTGCAACGCCACTTCAAAGTCGAGATCCGCGGCGTTGTTCACTAAGGGAATCGCTTCTAGGGTGTCGCCGACTAAGTCACCCAGCAAATCCCCTACCAATGGCAGATCCCTTACCAAGTCTAAGTCGCCAATAAAGTGGGCCCCGTTAGACTGCACATTGACCTGAGTCACTTCCAAATGCAGGCCGCCCACCCATACCGTTAGCCACGGAGTGAAAATCCAACCGGTGCGCGGGTTTAATACATGCGATTGTGATTGGATGGTGAAACCCTGATCAGACTCAAGGTCCGTTTCAGTTTCTACTTCCGTCCAGGTAATAAAGAAGCGCTTATAGCCAAGCGCTACGGTGTAACCAAGGCCGAAAGCCTCGCCGTAATAATGCACGTCGAATAACGGGATGTTGACCTCAGGAATGGTGGTTAATGTACCCAGCAAACCGCCGCCACCCAGCACTGACTGCCGCGGGATTTCGATATCAACCGACACGTCGCCTTCCACTTCGCCCCAAATAGCAAACACATTCACAATGGGCAAAATCCACGCATCGGCGCGAATACTCTTCTGCACCAAGTCGTTGGGAATATGAACTTTTACATCCGTTAGCTGCTGCAATAGCGGATAAAACTCAGGAATCCCACCTACCGGTAAGCCCAACACATCAACCGTATTGATCTTAAAGTCGGTGAGCTGAATATTTTGGCTCTGCGAAAACACACCGGCAGTAATGCCATAAGGCAAGGGCAGCTTACCGCCTTCAGGTAGGCCTTCGGTGATGTAAGGGTGTGTGCCAAAAATGGGAAAGATGTGCCCTGGGGTGAAAAGATAATCCAGGTGATTAATCTCGTTAGCCAAGGTTTCATCTAAAGGCTCAATCTCATCATTAGGCGCATCTGGCGCCGCCAGCTGTTCCTCCTCTGCCGCTGCTTGGGCCTCATCAGCCGCGCCGCCTTGCTCGGCCGCGCGCACGCTGGTCGCCGTCAGGATAAGCAGCAACAGTAACAATAAATACAGCTGATATGACCGCGCCGTGGCCAGCAGTAAAAGAGTCATTAACAGTGCCACCTAGGGCCAAGTTTCTGGATGCTCGAAACGATTGGGCCATACCGGCATGTTATTGCGTTGCTCGTCGGTCAAGCGGGTCCAGAGCACTGAGCCACCAAATACGGGCATACCAACATAACCCCGTAATTTCAGCACATCAGGATTTTCTAGGCTTAGCTGACAACGGTAGATTTTGCCGTTTATCACATTAAAAACGCGCCCATTAATCCATTTGTCGCTACCATCAAATTCCAGCTTGGCCAGGATATCGACCCCATGCGATGCCGCTAATTTGTACTTCTTAGCAGCCTTTTTATTATCCCAAGGAATTTCAAATGGCGGCTCGCCTTGCCACCACTCCTGAGTTTCGCGCCCGGCCCACACCACGCGGCCACGGAATACCCCATCTTGTTCGAAGATTCTGATGACCGCGTCGTTGGTCTGCACCATCCAGTCGCCTTCAATAGCTTTGGGGTCTACACCACCGTCAGTCTCTGTAGTGGTTTCACTAGCCAGCGAAAAGCTGGCATAAAACCCTACTAGAGCAATTAGTAAAACAGAAAATGACTTATTGTGTGTCGTCATCAGAAAACTTACCGGGAATATTATTATTTTAATTTACGCTGCTTAGGCAGATCGTTACACTTCGCCTAATTAAAAATGAATTCATATTCATAAACAATGCCTATTATCCATAAATTTCTACCGGTGGTCGCAACCCGGCCAAAATTAGCGCTTGCGATTAGCTTACTCTTTTCTATTTTATGCGCATCTGGCCTGAGCCATTTAACTGCTAATAATGACTATAAGGCATTCTTCCAGCCCAACGATCCTTGGATGCTGGCCTCTGAAAACATTCAGAACACCTACACCCGTGACCAGAATATTATGTTGGTTATCAAAAGCGGGAACAGTGAATTGTTTACCGATGAAGGCATGCGCTGTCTTTCCGTCGCGACTGAAGCGGGCTGGGAACTACCCTATGTAACCCGCGTCGACTCCGTTGCCAATTTTCAACACAGCGAAGCGGATGGCGACGACATCAATATTCGCGACCTCATTGAAGCGGATGCAACGTTTAGCACGGACTACATCGCCACCACCCAACAAGCCGCGATTAATGAGCCACAACTGCTGAATCGCCTAATTTCGCCAGATGGCAGCACAGCTGGTATCAACCTCACCCTACACATGGCGACCGAAAGCAAAGAAGAAGTCGCGGAAGCTGCCAACGCGGCCCGCGCATGGCGAGATCAGTTAGCTCAACACTGCCCTAACACCGAACGCCACCTTAGCGGCGTGATTATGGTGAATGATGCCATCGCAAAAGCCAGCCGACATGACATGGTGGTGCTTGGCCCCGCCATGTTCGCCGCCATTGTGGCCACCCTGTTCCTAATGTTCCGCTCAATCAGCGCAGTGATTGGTTCGGTACTAGTGGTTGGCTTATCGATCGCAGCAGGCCTCGGTATGGCCGGATGGCTCGGCTACCAAATGACGCCCACGCTGGCGATCGCCCCCACCATGATGATGACCATGGCCGTGGCAGATTGCGTACATTTACTTAGCGGCGTACGTGACGCTCGCCTAAAAGAGCCCTTGGTTTCAGCCGTTATTACCAGCTTAAAACTCAATGCCCTCCCGATTGCGATCACCTCGTTAACCACCGCGATTGGCTTTTTGGGCATGCGTGTAGCCGACAACCCACCGTTGGTTCACCTCGGCACCGTCAGCGCAATTGGCGTCACCATGGCGATGATCTTGTCACTGACGCTACTGCCCGCTTGGTTATGCTTAACCAAGGCAAGCCTACGCCCGCAGGCACAACGACAAAGCGAGTGGCTTGGCGGCTTAAGCGTCTGGGTGGCCCAGCATCGGCGCGCCATTATGGCCTTTACCCTGTTATTTACCGCCGCAATGGCGTGGTCGGCCACTCGTAACCAGCCCACTGAAGACTTAGTGAAATACTTCGATCACAGCACCGAAATTCGCCAAGCCACTGAGTTCTCGCTCGATCACCTAACCGGTATTTACCAAATCCAGTTTTCGCTTGATAGCGGCGAACCTAACGGCATTGCTAACCCAGACTACCTGCGCAAACTCGATGCCTTCGCTGAATGGTTTATGCAGCAACCGGGCGTGATTCAGGTCAGCCAAGTGGGAGACATTGTGAAACGCCTAAACCGCAGCATGCACGGCGACAACGATGCCTGGTACCGGATTCCTGAGGAACGCGAGTTGGCTGCACAGTACTTACTGATGTATCAGCTATCGCTGCCCTTTGGCCTCACCCTAGAGAACCTAGTCACACCTGACTTTGACTCCAGCCGCTTTGTTGCCACCCTTGGCCGTGTTGAGTCGCAGCAAATTACCGAACTCGAAGCCCGGGCCTACCAGTGGTTACAAACCCACTCACCGGAACTAGCCGTTCGGGACGACGAGGCCAATCGCGGCGCCGGGCCCGCCATGATGTACGCTAACACCGCGTCCAAAATCACTAGCACCATGACCAAAGCCACCTTCGTGGCCCTAATCGGCATTTCCATCTTGCTTTGTTTTGCCCTACGAAGCTTGGGCTGGGGTTTGCTTAGCATGGTGCCAAACGTGATCCCCGCGGTAATCGCGTTTGGTATTTGGGGTTTTATTAACGGCCATATCAGCATGACGGTCGCCTTGGTTTCCACCATGACGTTGGGCATTGTGGTGGATGACACCGTGCATTTTCTAAGCAAATACCTACACGCCAAACGCCATTACGGCCACAGCCCTGATCTGGCGCTTCGCTATGCATTCACCACCGTGGGTATTGCCTTGGTGATTACCACCTTGGTGTTAGTGATTGGTTTTGGCGTGATGTCACTATCACCGTTTGAACCCAGCGCACGCATGGCTGAGCTGGCACTCATCACGATTGCTAGCGCACTGATATTTGATTTGCTGTTTTTACCGGCGCTGATTGGCACGGTAGAAAAGAAACTGGCGGCTCGTCGCCCGGCGAAACACTAGCCGCGCGACATCATACGGCCGCTAGAACAAAAATAATTTAGCGGCTTGAAACCGTCAGGCCGTTCTCATCAACGTGGTTGTAAAAACAATCACGACGATTGGTGTGGCAGGCTGGGCCGGTTTGATTCACGGTCAACAGAATACAGTCGCCATCACAATCAACGCGCATTTCAACCAACTTCTGCACGTTGCCGGATGACTCCCCTTTGCGCCAATACGTTTGGCGCGAGCGTGACCAATAACACACTTGGCCGGTGCTCAAGGTTTCGCGAATGCTGGACTCGTTCATCCACGCCATCATTAGCACTTCACCACTGTCCTGCTGTTGAGCAATCGCGGGGATTAAGCCGTCAGCGTTATAGGTTAAGTTAGCCAAGGTTTCATCAAGACTGCGCGTAGTGCCATCTGGGCAATCTTCTAGGGACTTAAACATAATAGTTTCTAACGTTGACGAACAAAAAACGCATTATAGCTGAGGCCAGCCGCCGCAAGGGCTACAACCACTGCAGGGCCAGCGGGCAAATCAAACCGCAACGACAAGGCAAAGCCCATCACATAACCCAATATGCCTACTAGCCAAGCGCGCGAAAGTTGTCGGCTAGATAAACTCGGCAACACCAATGTGGCAAACACCAAATACAAACCAATCATTTGAACCGAAGACGTCACCACCAAGGTAAACAGCAAATAAAAGCCTCGCTGCCCACTTAGCTGCCACAACAACAAAATAGCCGCATACAACAGCGCCACCGGCCATACATCGCTCCAGCCAAGCCACAAAATTTGACCAGACAACAAGCGGTTTAAGTGCTCATTCGCATGCGGATCTTGGGCTAGCAGCAACATCACCGTGGATGCAGCCACCACGTATAGCGAACCAATAATCGCCTCTTGCCGCTGCGGATAACGCCGTTCAGCCCAAGCCAATCCAAAAGCGGCTAATAACGCGATACCAACTGCAAAGGCTTGCAAAGCCCAACCGCCCTTAATGCCGAGCAATACGGCAGTAACGATCCCGACGCCGGCAACTTGGGCAATCGTTAGATCAATAAAGATAATGCCGCGGCGCAAAACTTCTTGCCCAAATACCACATGGGTAATCACCACTAACAAACCGGCTGCAAACGGCGGTAGCAGCCATTGGTAATCAGCGGTTAATTGAGCAAGAAGTTCTGACATTATCAGCCTTGTTTAGCCGCCACTAGGCGATCAATTATCAACTGAAATTGGGCAAACAAGTCATCAGCCCCTTCAGCGCCGGGCGACAATGGTGCCACCACCAGCGGCCGATCCACCTTTTTGGCAAAACGTTTGGCGTTTTTACTTGGCTGCGCCGACGTAATAATAACCGCCACAATGTCTTGCTCGGCAAGCTGCTGATACAACATTTGCACATGCTTGGCCGAAGGCGGAACACCCGGTTTAGGCTCGAGCGTAGCCGCAAGTTTCAAACCAAGCCAATCAGCAAAATAGCTAAAATCTTTATGGTAAGAAACGTACTGCGCGCCCTTTAGAACCGCAGCCTGTTGTTCCCATTGCTCGGTAGCCTTGGCCCAGCGGCCGGCAAAATCAACAAAATTCTGCCGATATTGCTCAGTGTTAGCCGCATCAATGGTAACTAACCGATCACGCATCACCTCAGCAATCTGCAACATCCGATGCGGATCCAAATTCACATGCGGATTACCGCTGGCGTGAATATCGCCCATGCTGCGGCTGATTTTTCCAGTTGGAATTTCCAGACGTTCAACCTGATCGGAGGCCATTAAATAACCCGGTTGGTCAGACTGAATTTTTGGATTACCGCCCTGGCGTAACAATACTGGCAGCCAACCCACCTCCAATTCCGCACCAGTACATACCAACAGGTCGGCCTTACGCGCCTTCGCAATCAGCGATGGACGGGCCTCAATATAGTGCGGATCTTGGTAGGCGTTAGTCGCCGAATAAATATTCGCTTCTGGCGCCAGCTCTTTTGCCAAGGCGGCCCATTCAGGCTCGCAGGCAAAAACATTTAGCGCCCAAGATTGGGCGCTAAATAAAATGCTGGCACCGAAGAATACAAGCTTCTTCAGTGTACTCATGACTTAGAAGCGGTGTGCGCCGTGCGAGCCGAGTGAGTAAACATACTGTAGAAAGATTTGGTCGTCTTTCTCTTCACCCGGATGGCGCGAGTCTTCAGTGGAGTACTGCAAACGTACACGCGAGAAGTGGCTGTTGCTGTAGTCAAACATAATGGTGCTGCGTTGCGGCTTAACACCTTCGTCAGCCCAACCGGTCTCTTCAATCAGCTCATCAGCATCAGCAAAACCGGTGAAGGTTACATTGCTAAATTGATTGTCTGACTCCAGCTCGTCATAGCGCACACCAACCCGCCAGCGTGGCTTAAATTGATACACTGCTTGCACGTACCAACCTGTTTGGTCAGCCAAGATATTACCGTCGCCTGACTCACCCGCATCGGCATCTTCAAATTCAAAAGCACCTTCCATTTCACGCACGAACCACTCGGCCTGAATCTTAAGGTTGCGCTCTTTACTGTTACCGTTTGGCGCCCATTTATAAATAAAGTCAACGCCCGATACGGTTACGTCACCCAAAAACTCATTATCAGGTGCATCGCCACCGCCATGGCTATGACCACCCAACTCGGTTGTTACGTCATCGGCTTGCAGATGGCTTACACCAAGCTGCCAGCTGTTGCTGTCACCAATGTCACCACCGATATGGGCAAACAACACACCAGCGCCACGGCCATCCTGCGGAGAACCACCGGCTGGGAAGGCATCGCCGCGGGTCCATTCAGCACCTAATTCAATAAAGGTTTCGGTTGGCGCAACCCAACGTGCTTGCAAACCCGTATCACCGTACTGACCGCCTAACATGGCGCGGTATACCAAAGGGGCATCCGCGAAATCCCAAGCGTGTTTATGGTGAATATTCAGATAACCCAACTCAGAGAAGAACTTACCGCCTTTCACGGTAAAGCCATGCGGCAATGCAGTGGTCTGGAAAAAGGCTTCTTCAATATCCAGCTCGGTTTCACCTTCATCGTTATGGATACCTAGCACGACCACACCGTAGAACTTGTCATCCACGTCGGCGCTGCCAACTAGTTCAACTTCATTAATATTGAAGCCTTCTTCATCCACACCGGCTTCGCCGCCGAGCGGGAAGCCCGCAATTTCATAATCTTCGTCGTTGCTATACACAGCAACGCCAGCATCCAAAATCATGCTGAACGCTGGGTTAAATTCGTTAGAAGAAATTTTGCCGAGTCGTTGTGCATCGGCCGCACCAGAGAACGCGACAGCAGTGGTTGCTGCTGCCATCAATACAGAAATGTTTTTCACAGGAATGTCCTATCTAAATCTAATTATTAGAACAGCGTGCTGCTCAACACGCTGCCTTTATAAAAATGGAGAGAGCGTTTAGATAGTAGGCGGTGCGCGAGCCTGAAACGCTTGCGGCCCGCCAATGCGTCCCGCAGGGACAACCACCAGGAGGAAGGCGAGCAAAGAGATCGCCACCGCCAATAACATGGGTGACGGAGCAATGACATCATCGTCCACCGCCACTTTACAAAGCAGGCAACTATGATCAACTGCGGCGGGGCCATGTGGTTGCTCGTCATGCCCCAAATGAAAAGCAGAAACCAATTGCGCGCACAGCCATAACGCCGCAAGTACGGCTGCCATTCGCGAAATTTTTGGTCTCCTATTCATAGCGCCATTTTGCCCCCAACTTACCGCCACAACAAGTGCGTGGTTAATGGGAACCATTTATTAACCAATCGGTCATCAAAAGTACTGTATTTTTCCAACCTCAGTTCTATATTGAATAGGCACACAGCAAGCACAGGCACAGGGGTAGTTATGGCGTTTGATGTTGATAAATTTCGCGGCAAGGACAGCGATCCAGAGGAAACTCAGGAATGGCGGGAAGCCATTCAAGCCGTAATTCAACACAGCGGCGTCGAACGCGCCCAGCACTTGTTACGGAAACTCTTTTACGAGGCCTACGAAGCAGGCGTTGAATTGCCTGATACTGCTCACACACCCTACCTAAACACCATCCCGAGCCACCGCCAAGCAGCCTACCCTGGCGACGTTGAGCTAGAAGAACGCTTAATGCAATCGATTCGCTGGAACGCCATGGCAATGGTCGTGGCTGCCAACCGCAGCGACGCTGAACCGGGCGGCCATATCGCCAGCTTCCAGTCATCGGCGGTGCTATACGAAGTTGGTTTCAACCATTTTTGGAAAGGCAGTGAAGACCACCAACATGGCGACCTGATATTTATTCAAGGACACTGCGCCCCAGGGATTTATGCCCGCGCCTTCTTAGAGGGCCGTATTACTGAGGAACAACTGCGCAATTTCCGCCGCGAAGTCGACGGCCGCGGTATTTCTTCCTACCCCCATCCTTATTTAATGCCTGACTTCTGGCAGCTCAGCACGGTGAGCATGGGGTTAGGCCCGCTGATGGCGATTTATCAGGCCCGCTTTATGAAGTACCTACAGCACCGCAAGCTCATGGCAGCCAGTGGTAGCGGCAATCTAGGCCGTAAAGTCTGGGCCTTCCTTGGCGACGGCGAAATGGATGAACCGGAAAGCCAAGGCGCGATTGCTCTGGCCGCTCGGGAAAAGCTGGACAACCTAATATTTGTGGTCAACTGCAATCTGCAGCGGCTCGACGGTCCGGTCCGGGGTAACAGCAAGATCATTCAAGAGCTCGAAGGCAATTTTCGTGGCGCGGGCTGGAATGTGATCAAAGTCATTTGGGGCAGCGGCTGGGACAAACTACTGGAACGCGACCATAAGGGTTTGCTGCGTGTGCGCATGATGGAATGCCTCGACGGCGAATACCAAGCGTTGCGCGCCAAAGACGGCGCCTTTGTACGTAAGCACTTTTTTGGCAAGTCGCCCGACCTATTAGAAATGGTAGCCGATTTAAGCGACGACGAAATATTTTTCGACCTGCTGCGTGGCGGCCACGATCACGAAAAAGTTTATGCCGCCTACGACGAAGCGGTACGCACTGTCGACAAACCCACCGTTATTCTTGCTAAAACCGTAAAAGGCTATGGCATGGGTGAAGCAGGCGAAGGCCAAAACATTACCCACCAACAAAAGAAACTGGCAACCAACCAACTCCATAAATTCGCCGAGCGCTTCCACATTCCCATTACCGATGAAATGGTCGACCAACTCGGTTTCTACCGGCCGGATGATGATTCACCCGAGATGAACTATCTACGCGAGCGGCGCGAAGCTTTGGGCGGCTACCTCCCCGCGCGTAATGGTGCTGCCGAGCCCTTGCCAATTCCCGATTTATCAATTTTTGATCAGCTGCTTAAGGCCAGCGGCGAACGCGAAATTTCTACCACCATGGCTGCGGTTCGCTGCATGATCGCGATTGCTAGAAACCGCGAGATCGGACCGCGACTGGTACCGATTGTGGCCGATGAGGCCAGAACCTTCGGCATGGAAGGCATGTTCCGTCAGGTGGGAATATACGCACCCGAGGGCCAGCTTTACGAGCCGGTGGACGCCAAAGAAATCACCCCCTACCGCGAAGATGAAAAAGGCCAAATTCTGGAAGAAGGTATTACCGAAGCAGGGGCCATTTCTTCTTGGGTTGCTGCGGCTACCAGCTATGCCAATCACGGCGTCACCATGATCCCGGTCTATATTTTTTACTCGATGTTCGGCTTTCAACGCATCGGCGACCAAGCCTGGGCCGCCGGCGACATGCTCGCCAAAGGGTTTCTAATTGGCGGCACATCGGGCCGAACCACCCTCAACGGCGAGGGCCTACAACACCAAGATGGTCATAGCTTGCTAGTGGCTGGGACAATTCCCAACTGCGTCAGCTACGATCCCAGTTATGCCTATGAAGTCGCAGTCATCTTCCACCAAGGCCTGAAACGGATGTACGTAGATAACGAAAATATTTTCTACTACATCACTACCCTCAACGAAAACTACCAGCAGCCCGCTCTGCCGAAAGGCAAAGCCGTGCAACAAGGCATTTTACGCGGCCTCTATTTGCTCCAGGAACAAGCCGAGGCACAAGTTCAGCTACTTAGCTGTGGCGCCATCATAAGAGAAGCACTGGCGGCGGCTGAGCTGCTAGCACAAGACTTCGGTATCAAGGCGCAGGTTTGGTCCGCGACTAGTTTTAATGAACTCGCACGCGATGGACATGACTGTGACCGCCTCAATCGCATGAACCCTAGCAAAAAGCCGAAACAACCTTGGGTCCAGCAATGTCTGGCCGACACTAATGGCCCCATTATTGCCGCCACCGATTATGTGCAAGCCTATGCCGAACAAATTCGGGCCTTTATTCCTCGCCGCTATCAGGTACTGGGTACGGATGGATATGGACGCTCGGATAGTCGGGAAGCCTTACGTAGTTTCTTTGAAGTAGACCGCTTCCACATCGCGCTCGCGGCCCTCCATAGCCTCAGCCAAGAAGAAAATAGTGGCATCGGTAGCAAGCAGATCAAAGACGCTATTAAACGCTACGGCATTGATGCCGACAAACCCAACCCACGTAACGTGTAAAGCGAGCCGCCAAATGAGTAGTAAACAGATTGCAATCCCAGATCTTGGCGACGCAGCGGATGTAGAAGTTATTGAAGTGTTAGTTAGCGTAGGGGACGAACTTAACGTTGAAGACCCCGTGCTCACACTCGAGTCGGCTAAGGCCTCGATGGATGTACCCTGCCCCGAAGCGGGCAAAGTCCTTAGCCTGAATATCAAGGTCGGCGACAAGGTCAATAGTGGCGATCCGATGCTAGAGCTGGAAGTAGCTGGCGACGCTACCGCTGAGGCAAACGACCAAGATAGTCCCAATGCCAATACCGACAGCCAGCCTTCAGCCGCAGAGCCGGCTCAATCCGCGCAAGCAATTGAGCCCACCACTGAAACTGTTAGCACCAACACCCCGCCAGCCCCCGCCGAAACCACTCCCGAACCCACTCCCGCGACCGAGGGCAGCACAAACATCTATGCCAGCCCCGCGGTGCGACGCATCGCAACCGAACACGAGGTTGACCTCAATACGGTCACAGGCACCGGGCCGAATGGGCGCATTACCAAAGGCGATATTCAAACCCACCTGGGTCTAACAGACGCCCCACCCAAACCCGCCGCTGTGGATCGTGCTAGCACAAGCACTAGTCTACCGAGCAGTCAGCAAGGTAAAACCCATAGCGAGCCGATGAGTCGAATCAACAAATTATCGGCTAGTCACCTACACCAAAGTTGGAGCGCCATACCGCATGTGACTCACTTTGATGAGGCCGACATCACCGGCCTAGAAGATTGGCGTTTAGTGCTAAAACAACAACGTAGCGAACCTCGACTGTCATTGCTGCCGTTTGTGATGAAAGCCGTGGCACACTGCTTGCAGTTGCACCCTCGCTTTAACTGCCAATTAAGCGCCGACGGTGAACAACTCGTCTATCGCCATTATTTCAATCTCGGTATCGCAGTCGACACACCCAATGGTCTCGTCGTTCCGGTAATTAAAGACGTTGACCGCAAAGGTGTTTGGGAACTCGCGGCCGAGCTGGCAGCTACCGCTGAGCGTGCCCGCAACGGCCAACTAAAAGCAGCAGATTTACAAGACGGTTGTTTCACGATAAGCAACTTGGGCGGTTTAGGTGGCCAACACTTCACCCCCATTATTAATGCACCGGAGGTCGCTATTTTGGGGCTCGGACAGGCGCGCTGGCAGTTAGTTAGGCAAGGGGCGGTCAGACAAGCTGACTCAAGCATCGAGGATCGATTAATCCAGCCCCTCGCCATTTCTTATGACCATCGGGTAATCGACGGCGCTGTGGCGGCACGTTTTATTCAAAGCCTAAAGACCCACTTGGAAGATATTCGTCACTTACTGCTCTAGATTGAACCCTCGGCAGCCAATGACGTCTATAACTAACCTATTAGTTATCGTTCGCTAGAACGGTAACGGCTTGCAACCGGACGGACATGATGAATAAACCCAAAGCAATCAGCCTAATCGCCGCCACGCTACTGCTAGTCAGCGCGCAGCTGGCCAACGCACACGCGGAAAGTCGACCCCGTATCGGCTTAGGCTTGTCATTCTTCTTCCCACACGTTGGTTTGCATATCAGCAGTTCAGGTGGCGGCCATCACCATCATCATGATGGCGTTGACTCGAACTATCATCACGGCAACCAGCAGCTTAACCAAGCAACACCACCGCCAAGCCATCGCGCGGGGCCACGCTCAAAACGGCGAGTTACCAGTACGCAACAAATCGACAACACAAGTCATCACGCCGATAGCGCAAAGGGCAAATCAAGGGGCAACTCGACTGGCCAAGCCAGCCCCAACCGCCATTATTGCCAGCAGCAGAATGCCGACCCCATCCACTGCTTAGCCTCCATGCAAAGCCAGTAGCCGGCAATGCATTTAGCCAACCTAGCCGCTATTCGTCACAGCGACAGTTATGCACCGTTAGATTCTGCGGATTAGCCAGCCAACTGGGTGAAAAATCGAATACACGACGCACCGTGCGAGCAAAATGTGCCTGATCATAAAACCCGACTTCGGCTGCAATATCGGCCAAACTACTCCCGCTATGCCATAGGTCGGCAGCTCTGCGTAGCCGAGCCCATAACAAATATTGTCTAACCGGCAGCCCGTATTGCTGTTTGAACAAATGCAAAAATCGCGACTCGGAAACCGCTGCCTTAGCGGCCAATTCAGCCACGTTCGGATTAACCGGCAACTCGGCCCGTAACTCCGTTGCAATCTGGGAAATGCGGGGATCAAAGTCGGGCCGTTCTGGGCGATACGCGCTCAAGCTAATCAACACTTGCTCAACCAACCCCCAAGCCTCCGTGCAATCGATACTGCCCGCCAACGCCCTCCGCATATCGGCTTCTAGTACAGCCACTCGTTGATAGTCCAGCACGGCTGCATTCGCCTCACCCAACAGGGGTTCCAGATAGCGGTACGAGGCCCCATCAGCATCTATCAGTAAGTCCAACAACGGCTTACCACCACTGTCCACCTGCTGCTCCACATTGGCTCGAACCAATACCAATCGCCCCTTATGCTTAGCCGTATCAGTAATGACTTCGACCTCGTCCTCTAGGCCTACATAAAGAGAGGCTGGGAAATGCACATGGGGGGAGTTTTTTAGTGCCGGCGTTGCCATCATTAGCAAACCAGGCCATAACCAAACGGTGTTGCCTTCTGAGTTTGTACTCATACAATTCTTATTAGTTATTTATAAATGGCAGTTGCGTACAAGCATCGCACAAACCAAACTCGTAAAGTAAGCGTCATCAGAACACTGACAATTAAAATTGAGGACAACATCATGCGTACTACCGAAGAATACTTAAACGAATACGCAAAAACCCATATGAATCCGGTGAACTCAGCGATTCATATGATTTGTGTGCCGGTCATTGTGATCTTTACCCTAGGTATTGTTTGGGGCCTAACCGACCTTATCTACGGTAGCGCTCTAGCTGGCAAAACCTTTATGGGTGTTGATTTATTTCTACTGCTCAACGGCGGCACCTTGGGCGCCATTTACATGGCTTTGTTCTACGCCAAACTTTCAATGAAAGTGTTCGCCTATATGATTGGCTACTTGGCATTTAGCTGGTGGGTACTTTATAGCATGCACACCGCAGGCCTTAACGTTCTACTGATTTCCATCGCAATCTGGGTAGCTGCATGGATTGGCCAATTCATCGGCCACCACGTTGAGGGCGCTAAACCCGCCTTTGCCGATGACCTAGTGTTTTTGATGATTGGGCCGATTTTTGTTTTGAACAAAATCCTACGCAAAGTTGGTAGCCCACTGGCTTAAGTCTTAGCCAGCCTTTAAAGGCTAAGTTAGACCGCTAGCCCTGCCAATCCATCCGGTTGGCGGGGCCTTTTGCTAGCGGTGCGTATTGCCCTCACTCGCTGCCCTAGCTCGCTGCCCTCCCCGCCAGCGCAATCCAGTCCAATAAATCAGTAACTCTGGCTAAATATTGCTCGCGGGTGCTGTTATCACCGAGCAAATTACTTTTTAATTCACCTTGCATGTGGTCGACGAGCTTATGTAAGCGACGTTGATGCATCCCGATGGCAGCCTGCAGCGGATCGGTCAAAAAGCCCGACAATGACGCCACCACAGCCAACACCACCATAAGCAAGCCAGTGGCGAGCAAACGCGCCGTCCAATCCGTTTCGGGCGGAAACCAGCCATACCAAACACGCCCTAAGGCCTCACCCGCCCAAAATTGCTTAACCGCCTGATCCCAAGTCCACCAAGCGGCAAGTGCAGCGCCGCCGCCCAGCGCACCCGGTGTGAACTGTTTGAACAACACAGCACCCACCGCCGCCATACTAATATTCGTGGTGATTTCGGCAACGGCAGTGCGCGCCCCAAACCAACGATTACGAAACTGCTCACGTCCCTTGCCAGCATCTGCACCTGCTAGCATTGTCTCAAGCCCCTCAGCCTCAATGCCTTCTTCGGCCAGCAGATAGCTTAAGAGTGGATCTGGATGTGACTCATCCAGCTTAAGCACATCGCGTTCAACCCGCTCGCCTAACACCCGTTGGACTTTGGTGGTCATACCCGGTGGAATTCGTCTAATCAACGCCGCCAAACGTAGCCATTTGGCCTTGCCAAATAGCCACCCCAATAATTGAAACAGCAACCAGACCGGGGCCCAAGCGATATTCAACGGAACTCGCAACAAATCCCAACCCAAGGCATGCCGGTTCAAGCGCCAGGCACCGCTACCACCCAACTCACGAGCCACAAACGCTTCTACCCGCAAGTGGCAATCGTCGCAATAGCGCTCAATCGCGCGATTCAAACGCTCGATTTCAGTAACATTATTCTGTTGTGTCGAATCACTCACCGAATCACCAGCTGGGTTACTCACTTGATTACTAACTTGCATCACATTGGGCATTGGATATACCGCCAATAGCATACCGCTAAAAAACCAAACCCATCAGCCTGCCTGCTATGGCAAAGTTGCCCTACATACCAACACATACATTGCTTCGGATAGAGACTCAAACCATGAAAAAAATTCTGCTTGCTGTCGTCTTACTGGTGACTGGCGTCGTTGCCTGGGCCAACCTATTTCCAGCCCAATTTATGAGCCTGGCATTGGAATCGGAACGCGGTCGTAACGGGCTTAGCGAAAAAACCATCGTGGTTGATGGAGAAACTTGGCATTACTTGGAAGGCGGCATTGGCGCCGGTGAAACCGTAGTGATGGTGCATGGTTTTGGCGGCGACAAAGACAACTGGACGCGATTTGCCGGTTCTATTACTCCTGAATATCACGTCATCAGCATGGATTTACCGGGTTTTGGTGAGTCCGCACGCCACGATGGCTGGAGCTACCGCCTGAAAGACCAACGAGCCCGTTTGCAGGGTTTTCTACAAGCGTTAGGCGTTGAACGTTTTCATTTGGTTGGCAATAGCATGGGCGGTCACCTAACGGCGCTATATACCCACGGTTACCCGGAGCAGGTGATTACCATGGGCCTATTTAACAACGCGGGTGTACGCGAATTAGAGCCGAGTGAAATGAGCAAACGCCGAGCCAAGGGCGAGAACCCACTGGTGATCAGCAGCATCGACGAATACGACGACCTACTGGATTTTGTATCGGTTAAAGAACCCTGGTTGCCTGGCCCTGCCAAAAAGTACTTTGCGCAACGTGCGCTCGATAACGCACCTTTCAATAGCTATATCTACGAGCAATATAAGAACGATCGCGCTGCGGGGCTGGAGCCGATTCTGGCCGATATTAAACACCCCACCCTAATCTTATGGGGCGATGGCGACGACGTACTCGACAAAAGTATGGTGCAAGTGATGACGCCGTTACTGGAAAATGAGCAGGTTGTGATCATGCCTGAAACGGGGCACGTGCCAATGGCAGAACGCCCAGCAGAGACCGCCGCGCATTACCTCGCCTTTATCAAGCAATACTCGTTAAGCAACTAATCAACTTGCCTCAAGGAACCCGCATGGGCGCTTTTTCCTTACATCCACAACTGGCCGCTGACACCATAGAGGTCGGTAGCCATAACCTATGCAAAGTCTTGCTGATGAATGATCAGCAATACCCTTGGTTGGTACTGGTTCCGCAGCGGCCGGATATTCGCGAGGTCTACCAACTGAGTGACAACGACCAGCGACTGCTTTGGCAAGAAGTCACCGATACGGGCAAGGCGCTGATGGATTTACATCAGGGCTTTAAACTCAATATTGGCGCACTCGGTAATATGGTGCCGCAATTACATATTCATGTGATCGCTCGGCAAACCGACGACGCCGCATGGCCCGGCCCAGTTTGGGGCGTTAAATCCGCCCAACCCTACAGTGCAGAAGCTTTAGCGATAGAATTGAAGCGGCTGCAAACAACGCTATTTAACTAAGCTATTAGTAGAAACCAGGGACTAGATAAATACCCGGCGCAAAATCTCGCTAGTACGGCTGGCGGGATTTTCCCGAATCTTCTGTTCTTCTTTCGCCAACACTTTAAATAACCCATCCAGCGCGCCATCGGTGACATGGGCATCCAAATCCAATTCCACATTCGCCAACTGATTCTCTTTTAGGAACATTGTGACTGGCGCAGCCAAGCGCTGTAATTGTTTATAACTACGGGTCACATCCGTGCCGCTGGTGGCGCGCGAAACCAGCGGTTTAAAGCGCTTATAAAGTGAAGCTTCGGTTTGATCGCGCAAAAAGTCAGTCGCAGAATGCGGGCCACCATTCACAATGGTTTTTACATCCGCCAACTGCAGGTTACGAATCGCATCGGCAAAAATCTCCGCCGCTTCCGGCACGGCATTTTCCGCTGCTCGGTTTAAGGTCACAATAAAGTTGTCAACCATGGCGTCTTGGCCAAGCTGACGCAACGTGCCTTCCAGCGCTGCAAGCTCTTTTGGTGGTTCAATTCGAACTAGGGGATTGGCAGAAAAACCACCTGTTTGGCCCAAGCTATTGATCGCCCGCTCGACCCCAACCGCCAGCGCTTCGCGGACCCCTTCTACCATTTCGGTTTCCGACAAAGCGGCCAAGGCCTGCTGTTCTAGCTCAGTTTTATCGCCACCAAACAAGCTGCCAATATTTTCTTTGAACCAATCAGCAAACCCAGCTTGCGCTGGCCCACTGAGTACCGAAAAACCCAATAACAAGCCAAAACCTACGATACGCATATCACCCTTCCAATCAGTACGAATGGCAGCCAACAGCCGCCCGTTCTGGCGTATTAGACCAGAACGGGCAGTGGAGTTCAGAAGCTTATGATCTAGGCCCTAGTTGGGGCTGAACTCAATAATGTGTATCCAACTACCGCGATCTTGGTGCGGCATGGTGATACAAGGGCCCACCAACGGTGCCGCCAAAGAGCAGACATCCGAGCGTGCATGCATGCGCCGATAATCCGTTACGGCGGCTTCGGCCCCAAACTCAGCCACTAAAGCGGCTTCGGCACGGCTGAAGGCGGCAGCCAAAAACTGTTGCTCGCTGGCGCCCTCTAGCCAGTCGTAATGCAAAGCAATACTGCTGTCTTCTGGTTTGAAGATACGCACGAGCAATTTATGAAAGGTACCTGCGTCATAGGGGTGGTTACCGCGCCGCTCATGGCGGGCCACAATCTCAGCAGGCAACAAACCGTCCGTCAATTCCGCCACCATGCCATCAACAATGGCACTGAAAATGGTGGCCGCGGCGGTGTCTTTAGCAGCTTCTGAATCTTCAGCCGCCAGTGGGTCAATCGCATCGTTGTAGTGCTGACCGTCCCAAGTTTGCAGTTCTACCAGCATGGCCGATTGCTTGCTCGATAAGCCACAAGGGTTGGCATCACCTAGGCATCGATTAATCACATCACGCAGTGCCGCGGCTTTGGGATCAATCCGACCGATTCGCTTGTCAAAATCAAACATGTCGGCATAACTGACCCCGGCGCTATCGTCGCCAAGGCCGTCCACCTCGCCATTGACCTCACTGCTAAGCAGCAGCTCCCAATTTCGGTTGCGGCCATCTTTTGCCGCCGGCTCCTGCGATGCATCACCACTAACACCGTCGCCCCACCCAATCGCAGGCTTGTTATTCCAGTTATGCATAAATCCACGCGGCGGGTTAACTCGGTGCGGTGTGTTCGCAAAACTTAAGGTATCGCAATGATCTTGGCTACCATCGCCTTTGGCCGGCAAACGCTGGTCAACCGCGGGATGACGCCAAGGGTGTAAACCGGGGTGGTAGTAAGCAATGTTGCCGTCGGCATCGGCATACATGGTATTTTCATTCCAAGTAACCTGCTGCATCGCGGCGTGGAATTCACTCCAGTTTTGGGCCTGGCTCCACCGCAGCACACCCTCAACTGTTTCGATTTCGCGCATCCACATGCCGTATTGCACCGCACGGGCATATTTACCATCATCAGAACGCGCCACTACCGGGCCATGTACGGTGCGGCAAACCCGAATATCCTGACTATTAATAGCAGGGCCCACCGGTACGCCTTGGGCCGAGGCACGATAGTTAATTACCTCATCACGGCAGTCCATCTGCTTTTCTTCGCCGTCATGCAAATACGTTTCCTGCCCGGTCAGCTCGACAATAAAACTGTCGATGGTTTTTGACTCACCGGTCGTCAGCGCCCAGGCGACCCGACTGCCATAACCAATGCCCACCACCGGCAAACCGGGGACACCGGCACCGCGGGCATGGAAGCCGCCACCGTGCACTTCAATCTCGTAGAACAAAGTTGGATAGCTATAACCCAGCTGAGGCGCTGACAAAATCAAGGTGCTATCGCCAGCTGTCGCGGCATCGTTCGCCGTGACCTGATAAGAGGCTGAAATATGGTCGGTTTTATCGCGGTTATGGTAGCGATCGACAATTTCCGCCAGCATGGCGGGTGGATATGGCCATTCAAAATCCTTCGGCAATTTAACCTGCACCGGCGGTGGTTCGGGGAAGTCACCGGTACCGGGGCCGCTGGCTAACGACAACGGCAATGTCTCGGCAAAATCCATTGCCTGTTCCAAGGCCGCATCGCGCAGCCCTTCTGGGGTAGAGATATTGGTAAAGGTTTGATCCGGAATGGTTACGGTGGCTAGCTTGTCGTCTACCCACAGCACATCTTTGAATATCTTACGTGCAGTTTCTTTGCCCACGCTCGCGGTAAGCTCCTGCAGGAACTTCACATTAACCATTTCGTCACCACCGGCGGCGGCAACGAACCGGGTCATATACACGCCAAGCGCAAGTACATCTGTCGCTTTGATCGCTTGTGGGGTAAAGGTGAGGCCAACATATTCCATCGGCACAGGAGCTTGCCCGGTATTCACCCTGTCGATCCAGGCGTTAGCCCCAGCAACAAAGCCATCTAGCGTTTCCTTCGCCAAAGGTGATAACTGCTGGTAGAACTGCTGGTATTCAGCTTCGCTGTAACGCAAAGTACGACGCTGAACGTCGTCTGCCACACTGCCGGTACCGGTAATTTCAGCAAAACGTCCGGTGCCTTGGCGTAAAGCCGCATCCATCAGAAATAGTCGGTCCTCCCCCATGACATAACCAACGCCATACCAAACCGCATAAGCTGAATCGCCGTGCACCACGGGAACACCAAAGTCGGCCTTATAGATTTTTACCGTATCGCCATTACTCAGGGTTAAATCATGGTCTGGCGTTAAGCCACTAATGTCCGTAAAACCACCCTCTTTAAATTCATGGTTCCAGTACATTTCACGCTGGTCATCAATATGCTCACCGTAGCTATCTGGATCATTCCCCGGCAGGTTGCAACCCACACCACCGGGGCAGCCAACGGGTAAGGCCGTGAAATGCCCATCATTGCCGGGCGGCATAATGGTGCGGATATTCATGGTGAAGTCAGTCACCGAATTAGCCGGCTTAACTAGATAGGTGTTACTGCTCGCGGGTTGCGGCAAACAAGCGGCCAACTGTTCGCTAACTTGATTGGGGTTATTGGTCGAAACATTGTCAGCAGGCGCTGGCGATTGACCACAGGCACTGAGTAGCAAACCGCCAAAAACAATACCCCAAAAGGGTTGGCGCAAAAGGTGTTGACGAGTCATTTGACACAGCATGGGTTGCTCCTCGCTAGCTTATTCACTTGGCTCACTCAGTTGATGGCAAGCATTATTGTTATCAGACCAGTATTCGTGGGTCTTAGCCTATTACCCCAGCGCATGCACAAGAGCACCACCAAGCCAACTAAACTAAGTTAATTATTTTATTTAGTATAACGGTTTTGCATTGTTCGCTGGCGTTGCTTACGCGACCCGTAACCACCACCAGTAACTGGACAGGGCGAGCAAGCCATAGGCAAGACTACATACCCACCAAGCCATATGGCGTTGCGCCAAACGGAGTACTGGCCATAATGGCAATACAATGGCCAATTGCCCTAGCTCTACCCCCAAGTTAAAGCCGAGCAAAGAACTAAACAATTGCTGTTGTGGTAGCGACAACTCGGCTAATACAGCAGCAAAGCCGCAGCCGTGAATCAGACCAAAGGCAATGGTGATTGCGGTCCGTAGCTGCGCCTGCTGTTGATCGGTAGCAATAGATAAGCCCGTGGCATAAGCCAGAGTAAACAAAGCTAATCCTAGCAATAGCGCGATAGGCTCACCGTTTCCTGAGGCCGACAGGCCTAACAAGCCCAGTGGCAGCAACCACCAATACCAGCCGGTTCGGCTTTGTTGCCGCAACAATTCTGCTGCCAGCAAGGCAATCGACCACGCAATCACCGCCTCAATCAACCCAATATTGGGTGCTAACCAACCCACCGTCGCCAGCACCAGCGTCACACTGTGCCCCACGGTAAAACCGCTTATCAACCAAGCGAGTTGCCGCCAACTCGTAGCCAACAACAGCAAGGCCAACACAAACGCTAAATGATCCCAACCTTCCCAAATGTGAATCGCCCCCAACCAGAGGTAGGAAGCAAAACCGCTGCTCACTGCTAGCTCGGCAAGATCGATAAACCAACTCGGCGACCGGCTAGTTAGCAGCTGATCATGCCGGGTTTCGCCCACGCCCGCCGCACTCGCGTCGGCCTTAGTTCCTGCCGCAGTTGCTTCCGCCACCGCATTACCAGCCGGCTCAATCACGCGAGCAAAGTGCAAATGGCCTGGCGCTTCCGCCAATAAAATGCTGGTTTCAATCTGCCACTGCGGTTGAGTTCGCTGATAAGCACATTGATACGTCCAATCCAGCGCTAACCAACCGGGTTGAGCCACCGACACTTGGCCCGGCATCGCGACACAAGGCTGGCCATGATGCTCAAGCCGTAGGTGTCGCTGCACATACGCCAACACCCGTTGGTGATAGTCGGGCGTGTATTCCGCGTGCAACGCTACCCGGGTTAAATCCAACGCCGAAATTCGTAACTGCACGCTGGGTTTCTCACCCAATTGCCATTGGCTGTAGGAACTGCCCTGTTGATGCGCCGATACCAGCGATGCTGAGATCAGCAACACCAAGGCCACGGCAGCGCGAATCAAACCAGCCAGTTTGCTCGGTATCACGACGCTTACTGACCTGCCTGGCTCGACCAATCAGGCGCTAACTGCACTTCATAATCATCCCGCAGTTCACTTAACAAGCTCGCCAACTCTTGCTCACCGGCTCGGCGTTGCATCTCGCCAATCACCTGCGCCTGAATCTGCTCAAAAGGTGGTACACCCGCCGGTTGATAACCAACGACCTGTAACACGGCAAAACCACCATTGATCGCCACGGGGTCGGTCACCCCGAGTCCGCCCAAATTCATCACCGCCTCGGCCAAAACCTGTCCTAAATAATCTCTTAACTTGTTTGGCGGCAGCATCGCGGAAGGCAAATAATTTACCCGCTCGGCTCGCCACGCGGTTAGCTGCTGAGGGGTTACGCTGGCCTGACCAGCTGGCTGCTGGCTCAGTATGTTACTGAGGGCTCGGCTATTGGCTTCACTTTGCTCGGCCGCCATTATCCGGTAATAAACCACCTGATACTTACCCTCATGCTGAAAGTGCAGCCTGTTGTCATCGAACCACTTTCTCGCCTCGCTTACGGATATGTTTTGGGCTTTAGCATTCGCGCGCACCATACCCAAGACCGACTGCACTAAAGGCTTACGCACATTCGGATCATTAGTAACCAAGCCTAAGTCTTGGCCATATTGCAGTAGCAGGAGTTCATTAACTAGGCGGGCTAGAACCTCCTGTTCTTGCTGCGGTGTTAACGGCTCACGGCGCGCATTATTGGCTCCGTTAATAGCTCGCTGTAGTTCATCGCGAGTTAACCATTGCGACCCCACTTTGGCCGCCAGCTGGGATGGCAGTGTATCTCCCCATTGCACCGCCAACTGCGACCAAGCCAGCCCCATCCCCAGCACCATCGCCATTACGGCGCCAACAAATAACCATCGATTTGATGTCGTTTGCAGTTCAGACATGTGAGGGAATTCCAGTTTCTCGCTTGGCAGCAGTATACTCAGCAACAAACTAAAATCATTTGGAAAATGATTTATCCAATAGCCAAGGCGTCGATTTGCTGCGGCAGATAAAAAGGAGCGGCCATGAATAGTAAAAACAAAAAATTCGGCCAAGTTGGTTTGTTACTACTGTTAGCCTTCATTGTGTGGTTAGCATTTGACTCACGCGGCACACTCGAGACTAACGGCGAACCGGTGGCAGACACCCGCCCCGCCGAATGGCAAGCTGCAGAAACTACGCGTAATGGTGGCGTAGCGGCCAATGGCTCCCAAATTCTATTTGGTGACTTCCATGTACACACTACGTATTCCATGGACGCGCATGCCTGGTCGATGCCAGTGTTGGGCGGTGAGGGCCTCCACCCTCCCTCCGAGGCCTGCGACTACGCTCGGTTTTGCTCCGGCTTAGATTTCTTTAGTTTCAACGACCACGCCGAGGGCTTAACGCCATGGCACTGGCAAGAAATCAAAGACACCGTGCGGGCCTGCAATGCTGTTGCCGGCGACCCCCAAAACCCAGATCTGGTGACCTACCTCGGCTGGGAATGGACCCAGATAGGCAACACCCGCGAAGCCCATTACGGCCATAAAAACGTGATCATTAAAGACACGGCCGAAACCGATGTGCCCGTTCGCCCCATTAGCTCAGGTATGGCCGCATGGAAAGCCATGCGGAATAATCCACTAAACCCAGTCGAAACTTTCCTATCACCCTATTTAGTTTTTTCCAGTCGCGACGCCCAGCAAAGTTTGCGCTTAAAACAAAAAAACCTACTGGCACAAGAACTTTGTGACCCGAACACCCATGTCAAAGACTTACCCGCGGACTGTCTGGAATACGCAGAAACCCCCGGTGAGTTATTCCGCAAAATGAATGAAGGCGGTTGGGAAAGTTTGGTGATCCCACACGGCAACACTTGGGGGTTTTACACCCCGCCGGGCTCCAGCTGGGATAAACAGCTCACTTACAAACAACACGACCCCAAACGCCAAAGCATGATTGAGGTATTTAGTGGCCACGGAAATAGCGAGGAGTACCGCGATTGGCGCGCGGTTACGTTTGATGCCGACGGTAATGAAGTATGCCCCGCACCTAGCGACGATTACCTACCCTGCTGCCATCGGGCTGGCGAGATTATTCAAGACCGCTGTGAAGACCCTAGTAGCGAACAGTGCCAAACCAAGGTGGAACAAGCCAAACTGGACTACCTAGCAGCCGGCCGTGCGGGCCACCTTGTGGTACCCGACACCACCGCAGAAGATTGGCTAGCCTGTGGCCAATGCACCGATTGTTACCTCCCCGCACTCAGCACCCGGCCGGCTAGTAGCACCCAATACGCGCTCGCTATTCGTAACTTTGATGAACATGATGAAAGCGGCGAGCCGCTTGGCTTCCGCTGGGGCTTTATCGCCAGTTCCGACAACCATGCCGGCCAACCTGGCACGGGCTACAAAGAAATTGGACGTCATAAAAGCACCGAGGCTTATGGCGCCACCAACCAACTGACCCATCAAAACTTTGTCAATGCAGCCCGCCGCAATGACGTAGACGACCCAACCCGTTCGATTGCGTTTGATATCAACAAAACCAAATTTAACTTTCTGCAAATCAACGAGACCGAACGCCAAGGTAGCTACTTTTATACCGGTGGGCTGATTGCCGTGCACAGCGCCGGCCGCGATCGCGACAATATCTGGGACGCTTTACAAAACAATCAGGTGTACGGCACTTCTGGTGAGCGTCTGTTGTTGTGGTTCGATTTGATCGACGGCACCCAACGCTACCCGATGGGCAGCGAAGTCAGGCGCGACCAAGCACCGCGCTTTAAAGTCACGGCGTTAGGGGCTTTCGAGCAGAAGCCGGGCTGCCCAGAACACTCCGTCAGCGCCCTCGGCAACGAACGGCTTGATTACATGTGTGGTGGTGAATGCTACAACCCAGGCGATACCCGCAAAGCGATTGATCGTATCGAGATTGTTCGCATTCGGCCTCAAATCGATCCATTTGAAGATGTAGGCGACTTAATTGACGACGTGTGGCGAAGCTTTGACTGCGGCAACAACGACCCCAACGACGGTTGCAGCGTCGAATTCACCGACCCCGAATATACCGGCAATCGCGAATACATTTATTACGCCCGTGTTATCCAACAAACCCAGCCCGTGATTAATGGTGACCAGCTACGCTGTAGCTATAACGAGCAAGGCGAATGCACGGAAGTCGACATTTGCTATGGCGACACCGTGCAACTGGAACGCGACGACGACTGCTTGGCTCCTGCCAGCGAACGGGCCTGGTCATCACCTATCTACGTCCGCCCCTTGTAGAGGGGCTTAGTAAAGCGATGGCGCCGCCAAAATTGTAGACAAAAAAAAGCCCGCGCTAATCATAGTGCGGGCTTTCAAGCTACAGGAAGGAGGATAAATCAGTGCAGCCCTGAACTGCACTGGAATTAATACTATTTAATAATGAATAACAATTCAACGACTAATTGAATTATTTTACTCAATAGTAGATTTATCCGACAAACGGCCGAATAAACGGCTACGCGTCTGTCTGACTACCTTTTAGGTAGGCCAACATGGTGTCGGCATCGCTCACCTCAAACGGATCGGTTGGGCAGTTGTCTTGGAATTCCGGCTCAATAAAGATTTTCTCAATTTCACCGTCATTCACCACCATCGAATAGCGCCAAGAACGCATGCCGAAGCCTAGGTTAGACTTATCGACCAACATACCCATCTGACGGGTAAAGTCAGCATTACCATCCGGCAACATTTTTACGTTTTGGGCACCAATGTGTTTGCTCCATTGGAACATCACAAAGGCGTCGTTCACGCTCAAACAATAAATGTCATCTACACCTTGGCCACGAATTTCTTCAAATAGTTCTTCGTAGCGTGGCAAGTGGGTGCTGCTACACGTGGGGGTAAATGCACCGGGTAGCGAAAACACCACGACGCGTTTGCCAGCAAAAATATCTGCAGTGGTTTTGTCTTGCCAGCGAAATGGATTAGGCCCTTCAACTGACTCGTCACGGACACGGGTTTTAAAGGTTACATTGGGGACATGAGTACGCATAACTAGCTCCTATGCTTGTTCGTTTTCTGAGTTCGGAGCAGATTATGGCAATACCCATTCCATAGATCCAACTGATTGTTTAAATGTCTTTCATAGCTTTTAACTATCTATTAAAAGCCATAAAACCATCGACAAAACAAATAACAGGGCCAGCAACAACAACGCCCGCATAGAGCGGGCGTTGACTCAGGTCAATGACGCGGCGGGTTAGATCAAACCACCTAGGCCAAGCAGCCAGTAAATCAAAATCGCCCATTGCACAATCAACGCATTCGCGCGTAAGAATACAAACAGAGCACTGGTGCTAATCACGTGAATTGCGGACTGCGCCAAACGTGCAATCAGATAAATGCACGCTAAGCCTTCCAGCATTTCAAGGTTACCTAGCAATGAAGCCGCCAATACAACCGCGGCATATACCGGCAGGTTTTCTAGGCAATTCAAATGGGCGTGGTGGAAACGAGTTACCCAAGCCGGATCGTCCCAAGTTTGGCTACCACGGGTCCATGAATTGGCCGGCGATTTGCCGGTAATTGTGATCATGGTGCGGTAACCGACATAAATAACAGCCAAACCAATGGTCAAGGCGGTAAAGGCTAATAAGGTACAAACTGCTGCGCTCATGCGGAACTCCTACGGATTATTTATTTGTTGTCAGGCATGCCCAATATAACAACGCCAGCGACCGCTGCCTATTGGCTCAAATTACTCGGCGCCGGTTGAAAAATGCCATACCACTGGCGCATCAAGTTTAGCGTTCTGATGGCTAGGCCCACGATAGTCATATACCTGTGTTGTTAGCACCACGGTGTAACGATGATTGGGTTTGAGCACTGGGTTTTCTAATTTGAGGCGAAAACCATGCGCACCGCCATTCGCCCAACCGGGCAACCAGTCAATGGTGGCGGGCAGTTTGTTGCCGTCCTCGTCGAACACCACGAAAGCATCCACTAGGCCCTGAATACTGCTGTGAAAATCACTCGATAGGCTGACATAAATGTATCGGTCTGCAATCGGTTTAGCGCCGCCGTTGGCTGTGTCTTCGCAGACCGCATATGGACCCGCAACGCAGGGATTAGCGGGTAAGTTGCGTTCCCCCGCTCGTGGGTGCATACCCACCACAAAGGGCTTGGGTGAAGCGTCGGGCCCTAGCACCACCTTTTGGAACAAATGCTCGTAGTACCCCGACACGTATTGCGCCGTATCCTCGATGCCGCCTGATCCGGAAACGTAATTGTGCACTGCATAAGGCATCTGCTCGCGTACCCGCACGTAATCGGCTGCAGCACCAATCCGCTCGGCGGCCACAATCAACCGGCCGCCTAAAGCCGAACGCTGCACCGCCAACTCATCATAAGATTTATCCATTTTGGCAAATGCAGCGGCCATATCACCCATCGGTGGGAAAACTAGCGCAGGGACTTCCTCCCAAGAGAAACGGTCGCGAATTGCCACCACATCCATCGCGTATTCAACGCCATTGAGTGAGGCTTGCCCCACTCCAGCTGCCAGTTCGGCAAAGGCCTCATCGCCAATCACTTCACGCACCGCGTCACCAATTGATGGCTCGGCACCAGGCGGATAGGCATCTAAAGTAAAACCGGGCGAACTGCCCGCTTGCTCGCCGCGCTGGTACACCGAAGGCTCAAATAGCGCATCCCAGACTTCATCGCCCATGCCATGCGCCGCCACGCCCATCAGGAACGCCACCAAATACCCACAACTATCGCCAATACGTAAAGGCAGCGCCACAGCCTCGCGCGCCAACTCATCCGCCACCCAATCAACGGTACCGCCCAACACCGGTAAAGCATCCCAAGCATCGCCATTACTAATGACGTCACCGCAACCTTTTTCATGCGCCACTTGCGCCAAGGCATTGGTAAAACCACCCCAGTGAGCGGTTTCCGCAAGGTCGCGATCGGTTTCAAAGCCAGGGCCTAAGCCGGTGAAATAACCGCCATCTGGAAACATCGCACCCGCAATCAAAGCCGACCGATGACTTTCAAGCAAAGCAATTAGCGGGTGGCCGGCGGGCAGTTTAAAGCGCGCCATATCCGCCATCATGGAATGTGTGGTCATACCCGCAGCGAGGGCAACGCTACTGGCAACGAGCATCCACGCGGAGAAAATCAATTTAACGGTCTTGCTATTCATCATAGGGTCCACCCACTACTGAGCGTATTGATTGAAGTGTTCATACAAGGCGTCGGCATCGTCGCCATCCAGGCCTGATTTGGGGTCGTCACCGCTAGCCACGGTCACCACTTCCACCGTAGTATTTCGAGTAATGATTTCGCTGCTCTGAATCGCCTCGCAGCTGAGACTAAAGGTTTGGTGACCTAGGATACTTAAACTGACAGTCTCGGTGCCCATGACGGCTTTTGCGCCGGACCAAGCGCCCTCGGCTTGGCAGTTCTCAACATCTTCGCCTTGCCAATCAAGCTGCACACTATCGCCTTGTTCAACTTGAGCGGCAGAGCTAGTAAACACCAGCTTTGGGCTGGAGCCATTATCGGCACTGTCTTTCCCAGCGGGGTTACTACCTCCATCGAAGCAACCTGATAACAGCGACGCAACGCCTATGAGCAGCAATTTTTTCATAGCAACCGCCAATTCTACTAATTGAATAAGTTTACTCGGAGCTTGGCGCTAAAGCGATGTCATTCATCTGATGAATCGCTACACTGGTCTATTCACATAAACACCTCATTCTTAAAGAACCATCATGTCTACAGCTTCTTTACGCCGCGAAGGCGATGTACACGTAATAACGCTTACCAACGGCGAAAACGGCAACGTCTTCAATCCAGATTCGATTGCCGACCTTAATGCGCTCTTGGATGAAGTAGAAAACTTTGATGGCAACACCGCATTAGTCATCACCGCCGACCACCCAAAACATTGGTGCAACGGTATCGATTTGGCGTTACTAAAAGAGCTGGGTATTCCTAAGCTAAAAACGGACTTCGTGCCGATGCTAGACGCCTTGTTATTGCGGGTTGCGATGTTCAATGCGCCCGTCATCATGAACGTGACCGGCAACTGCTATGCGGGCGGCGCATTATTGGCTAGCGCGGCAGACTTCCGCGCCATGCGTAGCGATTATGGCCGTTTCTGTTTTGCTGAGATTGACGTGAAAATCGTGTTCTCACCTCCCATGCAAGGGCTACTAAATTGCCTGCATGACCGCCAAGCGGTGGATCGCCTCATCCTGACCGGCGAAGCCATTACCGGCGATGTTGCTGAGCAGCAGCAAGTGGTGGATTACAGCGGCAACGGCGAAGAAACCTTGGCTTGGTGTATGGACCTTGCCGCCACCTTGGCAACCAAAGATCGCGCCACCTATACCGGTATTAAGCGCGACCGCCGCGCTCTGCTGCACCCCAGCTTTGCCGCCATTAACTAGCGCCCAGATGTCATCTGTAGAAAGCCGCTTTGCGCGGCAATGTTGGCTGGGCTTTGGGCTGCTGATTGCGGCCTATATGATCGGCTTTTTCCACCGCATGGCGCCGGGTGCGGTGTCATCCGACCTGATGGTGAGCTTTAACACCACTGCCGCCTCGCTCGGCACCCTGGCCGCCGCCTATTACTACATTTACACCGTGCTACAACTGCCGGCTGGTGTGGTTGCTGACACCCTAGGCCCTCGCTACAGCATTGGCATTTGCATGCTGATCGCGGGGCTGGGCTCGGCTATTTTTGGGCTTGCGCCTAACTTTGAATGGGCTGCCTTTGGCCGGGTATTGATGGGGCTAGGCGTATCGTTCACCTTCGTGGGGCTAATGAAATACAACTCGCTTTGGTTTCCTGAGCGACGCTATGGCCTGATCTCTGGCCTTACCATCACCTTAGGCAATATGGGCGCTATTCTCGCCGCCGCCCCACTCGCCTGGGCAGTAGAAATTACCCCGTGGCGCAATGTGTTTTTAGGCATAGGCATCGGCACCGCCGTGGTCGCTGGCTTGATCATGCTACTGGTGAAGAATTCTCCTGAAGACGCGCAACTACCCTCATTACGCGAGCTTGAGAATCAGCCACCGCACCCAGAAGCCGAGCACCATTGGATTCGAGAGCTGCTAGCCGCCATCTACAACCCCAAAGTATGGCCCGGCTTCATCGCCATGTTTGGCATGGCCGGCACCGTGTTCGCCTTTGCGGGTTTATGGGGCGTGCCGATTCTGCGTGATGTGCATGAACTCAGCCGTGCGGCTGCCACCAACTACACCACCGTGATGTTGATTGGCTTAGCCATCGGCTCGATGACTAGCGGCAGCTTGTCAGATCACCTCGGCCTAAGAAAACCCGTTATCACCAGTTTTGCCACGCTCGGCGTACTGGGTTGGTGCGGCTTACGCTGGCTAGATTGGACACCCGGCCCCGTGGCCTACGGGCTGTATCTAATGATCGGTATTTCTGGCGGCGGTATTTCTGTGATTTACGCTGCGGTAAAAGAAACTTGCCCGCCACTGTTTGCCGGCATGACCATTGCGGTAGTGAATACCGGCCTATTCTTGGGTGCTGCGGTAGCCCAGCCGCTATTTGGCTGGGTACTAGACCAGCAATGGGATGGCAGCTTACTTAATGGCGTGCCGCGGTACTCTGCCGCTGACTACGATAATGGTCTGTTGCTGTATCTTGTACTGGCTAGCGCCGGCTTGGTCGCCAGCTTTCTACTGACTGAAACCCACTGCAAAAACATTAGCAAACGCTAATCCAAGCGGTAATGACGATAGCCAATAGTTACAACTTTAAAGCGATTACGGACGCCATCGGCACGGCAGGTGTCGTTGGCGAAAACCGCCTAAAAGGGTTGGCAGTAGAAGGCTATCAAACCGTTATTAACTTGTTGCCTGCGGACAATGAGCACGCCGTAGCCAATGAGCAGCCGATTGTTGAAGCGCAGGGCCTCAACTACGTCTACATACCGGTGGATTTCTCGGCGCCAAGCCAGCAAAACCTCGACGATTTTTTCGCCGCAATGGACGCCAATCAAGGCCGCAAACTGTTAATTCACTGTGCAGCGAATTATCGGGTTAGCGCGTTTTATGGCATCTACGCCGTTCAGCAAGGTGGGTGGACCGCTGAACAAGCTTGCCAGCATATCCATAGCCTTTGGAACCCTGCTGACTATCCGGCTTGGCAACGCTTGCTGGGCGAGTACGGGCTGCGATTTTAATCAACCGTTTGCCATCAGAATCTCTCGGTGGCCCTGCCACTCAGCACGCTGCGTCATTAGCGCCACTGCTTTTTTCAGCTAAACAATTACAGTTTGGTTTTCAATTTTTGATTGTGCCTTCTCATGGATGAAGCATTAATACCCGGTTGGCTACTAAAAACACTACGGACTACCTTTGCGGTACTCGGACGCCTATTGCCTAACACCATGGGCAAAAAAGCCGCCAGGCTATTTTTTACCCCACAAAAATTCCCAACACCCAAACGCGAAAAAGCGGCGCTAGAGTCGGCTGAAGCCTTCACCTTAGCCTGTGGTTTGGCCGCACATCGCTGGGGTGATAAAAATGCGCCTAAGGTCCTACTCGCGCACGGCTGGGCCGGTCGCGGATCTCAGCTCTACGCCTATGCGCAGCCATTGGTAGATGCTGGCTATCAGGTCATCTGTTTTGACTTGCCTGCCCATGGCCAGTCTCCCGGCGAGATGAACCACCCCTTAAAAACCCGCGATGCAATTTTGGCCATTGGCGAAGAATTGGGTGAGTTTGACGCCATTGTGGCGCATTCGTTTGGCGCCGCTTGTTCCATGTGGGCCATCTCGTTGGGCCTAAAAACCAAGCATATGATCGCCTTGTCCTCGCCCACCCGTTATGTGCACAAATACTTTATCGACTTCTTCCGCTTACCCAAGCGTTGCGCCGATGCGTTTGAAGCCGAAATCAGCCGCATCATGGACTACCCGGTAGAGAAAATTGAGGTCGAATTGATTATGGCCGACGTGTCGGCTGATGCCTTACCGCCACTGTTGTTGATTCATGGCCGCGATGACCATGAAATACCGCTGTATCACGCTGAGAACAATATCAAGTTTCTACCCGCGGAATTAATCGTGCTAGATGACTGCGACCACCGCAAAGCGCTGTGGGACCCACGCGGCGTTGCTGCCACGCTCAACTTTATTGGCGCTAGTTAACCAACTACAGCAACAGCGGCGGCAAAATTGGCCGAAAACTAGCGGCGGCGTTAATCAGCGACTTCGCCGTTAGCGCCTCTACCCCGTAGACCACGGTTTCCACCCCATACTTGGTGGCCACTCGCTGCAACAGAATATCGAAGTCGCCGTCACCCGACAGCAACACAATACAATCCACCTCGGCTGCGGCTTCCATCACATCAACCGCAATGCCCACATCCCAGTCGCCTTTGGCCGAACCGTCGGCGCGCTGAATAAAGGGCTTTAGTTTCAGATCAAAGCCGATGTGCTTGAGCGCTGACTGAAACTTGGCTTGGCCATCGTCACCACGCTGAGTGGCATAGGCATTGGCAATCACTAGCTCGCCCTCTTCACTCAATTGCTGCCACAACTTGCGGTAATTAAACTGCGATTCAAAGGCATCACGCGTGGTGTAGTAGATGTTCTGCACATCAACAAACAGGGCTATTTTTTTAGACGGCATGAGCGTGATGGCTAGCGGTTGCCGTTGACGTCACGCTGGCGGCCGCGATTGCCGTCGCTACGGTTGCCGTCAATACGATTACCATTAGCGCGATTACCATCTGCACGATTACCATTCGCGCCGCTCTTATTACCGCCACCACTGCGGCGACGTGAGCCCGATCCCGAACCCGGGCCGCGAGACTGATTACCACCGCCCGCATGGTTTCCGGTATGGCGTTTATTTTTGCCCGCCGGTTTATGGCCGCGCGCGGTATCGCCAGAGCGCTGACCATCGCGATGGTCGGTTTTGGGTTGCTTCGGTTTTTTCGGTTTCTTCGGCTTAATCGGACGCGTGTCTAACTTAGATTCTGGCACGTTATGGTCTGGTTCAAAGCCATCCACCAACTGACGCGGAATCACTTTTTGAATCAGCCGCTCAATACCAAATAAGTCTTTCGCCTCATCAGCACAAACCAACGATACGGCCTGCCCAGTCGCGCCCGCACGGCCGGTACGACCAATTCGGTGGACATAATCTTCGGCCACATTAGGCAAGTCGAAATTCACTACCTGAGGCAGCTGGTCGATATCTAGACCACGCGCCGCAATATCGGTAGCAACCAGAGCTCGAATCGTTTTACTCTTAAAATCAGCAAGTGCGCGGGTACGAGCACCTTGGCTCTTATTGCCATGAATGGCAGCGGCCTCAATTCCGGCTGCGTTTAACTGCTTAGCCAGCCGGTTAGCGCCATGTTTGGTACGGCTGAAAATCAACACCTGATGCCAGTCATTGGCTTTAACCAAATGACATAACAATTTTGACTTGCGCGATTTATCCACCGGGTGGATGAGCTGCGTCACCGATTTGGCCGTTGAGTTAGGCGCCGCTACCGACACTTCAACCGGATCACGCACAATGCTTTTTGCCAACTGGCGAATATCCGGCGAGAAGGTAGCCGAAAACATCAGGTTCTGGCGTTGCTCTGGTAGCAACTTCAGAATCTTACGAATGTCGTGGATAAAACCCATGTCGAGCATGCGATCGGCTTCATCCAACACCAGCACTTCTAGCTGCTTAAAACGAATAGCGTTTTGCTGATAGAGGTCTAACAAACGACCTGGCGTAGCGACCAAAATATCCACGCCACCGCGTAGGCGCTTCATCTGCGGGTTAATTTTTACGCCACCAAACACCACCTCTGACCGCAATGGCAAGTTGTGCCCGTACTCGGCCACATTGTCGGCCACCTGCGCGGCCAACTCGCGTGTTGGCGTTAGCACTAAGGCCCGTACTTGGTTACCAGCAGCTCGATTGCCTTGGCTTAAACGTTCTAACAATGGCAAGGTAAAACCAGCGGTTTTGCCGGTGCCGGTTTGCGCGGCCGCCATCACATCACGGCCTTTAAGTACCGCGGGAATCGCTTGGGCTTGAATTGGTGATGGCTTGTCGTAACCCTTGGCGGTCACGGCATCGAGAATAGGAGCCGACAGGCCCAAATCAGTAAATTGCATAGAAGTTCCGGTTAGACCACGCACGGCAGGTACGCAGCAGGCGTGCAGCTTACCGCAGACGGATGGCATACACTACGGGGAGCGGAGTAATCAGGTGAAGAGAAGAACCGATGAGCAAGCCAAACAGTCCTGCCGGATTCAGTGATGCGCAGCGTTTAGCGCACGGCAAAATCAACTACCTAGAATTGCCCGCCAATAACCTAGCGGCCAATAAAGCCTTTTTTAGCGAGGTGTTTGGCTGGCGTTTTACTGACTACGGACCTGAGTATTGTGCTTTTCACGATGCAGGTATTGAAGGCGGCTTCTACCAATCAACGCTATCTTCAAACACAGCAACGGGAGCGACCTTAGTCGTGTTCTATAGTTTGGACTTAGCCACCACCGCCCAGAAAATCACTTCAGCCGGCGGCCAAGTTGTTAAACCTATTTTCAGTTTTCCGGGCGGCCGTCGATTCCACTTCTGCGACCCCTGCGGCAACGAATATGCTGTTTGGTCAGACCAGCAATAAACGAATTCCAGTAACAGCAGTCATAACCCCACCTCAGAAATAATGGAACACAACAAATGACGCTGTTACAACGACTTTCAATCGTAGCTGGCTTAGCCATTGCAACTGCAGGCCATAGCCTACCTGCGCAGGCTGAACCGCCCCGAGATGGCGAGTTGCGGGAATACGCGGGCGAGCAAGTGGCTTGGGATGGCGAGCAGCAAAGATGGCTGCCGCCGCTCGACTTTTGGAATAGCTATGCTGCCCGCAGTGGCGGCATCACTTGGGGTCACAGCACTGTTTACCCCGATTATGACAAAGTAAAAGAGTTTGATACTTTCTTAGTCGAAGCCCGTGGCGGCCCCTGCTTGATGATGTTTTTCCATAGCCGCTGGCGCCGTGCCAATGACGTTCGCCGCTGGGACCAAGACTTTAATCAATACGCCGGCTGCCCTAACGTATTTGAATAGGCCGCTACCGACACAATCAGGAGTCACGCCATGAACGCTAGCCAAACTGTTATATCCATCTGTCTATTAGTGGCCGGCGTGATTCATATCTTGCCCATTAGCGGTTTATTTGGCGCCAGCCGCTTAGAAGCGTTATACGGCGTTGCCATTCAAGATCCCAATTTGCTGATTTTGATGCGCCACCGTGCGGTCTTATTTTTGCTGCTGGGTTTATTTATTGTCGCGGCTATTTTTATACCCGCCATCCAACTCACCGCGATCATCGCTGGTCTTGTCAGCGCGATCGTGTTTATCGTTCTAGCCAAGAGCGTGGGTGACTACAATAGCGCCATCGCGAAAGTCGTGGTGGCAGACTGGGTGGCGATTGCGGCACTCGTTGTTGCGCTAGTGCTGTACCTGCTCAGACAGCCCCGTTAAGCCGAAACTGGGACCGCTGTTATCCGGTTGGTTACGCAAATTATTTAGCTCAACCAGCGCACTGCAAATTTAAGCAGCTTCGCCGTAAATGGCGTATAGGGCGCAGCGAATAGCTGGGTTACCGCAAAGCGGTCACGAATCACGCCGCGTTCATGCGAGAAGGCTTTAAACCCATGTGGGCCATGGGCTTTGCCGATGCCACTGTTATTAGCACCACCAAACGGCAGGTTATGGTTCAAGAACTGAGCGAGACAGGTGTTGATGGCGGCATCGCCCGAGCTAGTACCTGACAACATGCGCTTAATTTGCGCCTCATCTTTTGAATACACATATAAAGCCAACGGTTTTTCGCCGGCGTTAATATGATTCAGGGCCTGCTGTGGGTTATCCCATTTGATCAGCGGCATCACGGGGCCAAAAATTTCTTCTTCGAGAATGCGCGCCCCTTCTGGAACATCAATCAACAAAGTTGGCTGCACAAATCGATCTGCCACATCCACATGGCCACCTACCGCGATTTTTGCACCGCGTTCCACGGCATCATCAATCAAGCCCTTAATTCGCAGGGTGTGATTTTCGTTAATAATGCGGGTGTAATCTGGTGATGCCTGCTGCGCCTCGGCCGTTGCGCCAAGGCGTTTTTTAACGACGGCGTCAAACTCGTCAATAAAGGCTTGCTGTACTGAAGATTCAATCAGCATGTAATCAGGCGCAATACAAATTTGGCCCGCGTTACTGCACTTACCCATCGCAATAGAACCGGCAGCATCTTTTATATTGGCTGAGCTGTCTAAAATAGTGGGGCTTTTACCGCCCAGTTCTAAGGTTACGGAAGTGAGATTCTTGGCACAGGCGGCCATCACAATTTTGCCGACCTGTGGTGAGCCAGTGAAGAAGCAATGGTCAAACTTCATTTCCAGCAGCGCCGTAGAAGTTTCTACCGCACCTTGGAAAATCGCCACTTCATCTTCACGAAACACCTTACGAATTAAGTCTTCCATCACCTGGCTGACCGCTGGCGTTAATTCCGACGGCTTAAGGATGGCGGTATTACCGGCCGCCAAGGCAGAAATCAGTGGCCCAAGTAACAAGTTCACTGGAAAGTTCCAAGGAGCAATAATCAGGCACACGCCTTTGGGCTCGTAACGAATATGGCTAAAGGTACCGGCTAACGCCGTGGTAGCAGGCACTTTGACATCTTTCATCCAGCTTTTGAGATGCTTGATAGCGGCATTGGCATCTTGTACCACTACCATAATTTCCGCCAAATCGGCTTCAGCTTCGGGTTTGCGGAGGTCGGCCATTAACGCGGCATAGATATCTTCGCGATTTTCCAGCACCGCTGCTTTTAGGCGCTCAATTCGCTCGATGCGTTCTTTGGCGGTTGAATGTCGCCATTGCAAGGCGGTTTCTTGTTGCAGAGCGAACACTCGCTGCATCTCAATTTGTTGCATCGCAATGCTGTCGTCTACCGCAGCCATTTGAGCTAGATCATTCATTCCTAACACTCTCCGCCAATTCACGCTGTTACAGATTTATCTACTGAGTGTAAGGCAGCCACCGATAAAGGCAACCCATTTCTAAATAACCATTCAGCCAGCCCGAACGCGGCAACCAAGCACAAAAAAGGCGGCCAAGGCCGCCTTTTCGATCATCGGGGTTAGATTATTACTCTGCCCCGCACTCTAAACGAATATCTTCACATTGAATTTGCTCGCCAGAACGCAGCGGAAAATCGCGGGCAGAAGCAAAGTGAATACTCATGCGATCGGCCCAGGCCGCATCGTTCAACAAACGCGCATCAGCTTCTTCGTAACCAGCTTCACCGGGGTTTTTAAGCCAACGGTCAAACCAAGCCACGGTGTATTCCGTAATCATGGGGCGAGCCCAACCACCAACACAGTGATTATCAATAATTTCCGCACACCATGATGTGGCGGGCAAGCTTGGACCTAAGGAATAATCTAAGTGGGTACTCCCGGCAATAGTCAACGCCATAATCGGCACACCCGCAGCTTGCCATTGTTTAAACGCAGATTTATGGGCCTCGCGATCCGGGTCGCTTACAAACGGTACCGGGGTAAAGCCATACTCGGACCGAAAGGTAAGCGCCGGCTTATTGGCCACCACAACCGGAAAGTCATCGCCCTGTGCCCCCGAAGAGTCAGCCGGTAACGGCAAGCTGGTCAATGTGGCGCTATCAAGCCCATCCCAACCTATCGCTACGTCCACGGGATTGCTGTCACTTAACAAGCCAGGCCAAGCCTCTGCACCTTCGGCGCCGTAGGACTGAACCCAGGCCACGCCAGAAGCGCCATATGAATGACCCGCGATACCTAGCCGGTCGGTATCCACATACTCATGAAATGGATTGAATTTTGCCGTCTCAGTTGGGTAGGTGCCGACGCAACTTAACTCGTGCGGGTATGGCGCATCCGGACTCGACAAGATGAAATCAATGTCATTAACCAAACCTTGATAGAAAACATGGCCGTTAATATTGCCGCCTTGCTCACCCAGGTTGGGGGTAGTCGCGTCGGATTTACCCTGCCCGCGAGGGTCATTGGTTAGTACCACATAACCTGCTCGTACTAGCGGCTGTACTGCCCACCAATAAAGCTGCTCACTCGCCTGTACCGAGCCATTTTTGATCACAATCATCGGCGCCTTTTAGCCCGCTGCTAGATCACGTGGGCGCCAGACGTGGCCGGAAATACGGGCACAACCTTGATCGTAATAGACCACGGGCTGCACTTCCGCTTCTTGCTCATAGAACACCTTGCCATCGGGGCCATCGACCCCAGGGTAGCGAAAAGGATCACCCACGCAGGGCCCCATGCCAGCAGCACATAACGGCGTGGCTGGCGTATTACCTTGGGTTGGAGGCAAGTTCCAGCTTGGGTCGCTCACAAACCGTTCTAGCGTGGCTAGCCGATTATCATTTTCTTGAGTTTGCGAACGCTGAACAAAAGCCGGGTTTAACTGCTCTAGATTTGCTTCTAACGTGCGCGCCATATTGGCTTGCTCGCAAGCCGCCCAATCCAGTGAAGGGTAGCTGGCCAAATCACAATGCGTATCAACCGAGTGCGGCGTGATCAATGAACCGCGATTTTCCGTACCCGGACCTGTTGCGTCGCCTTGTTCAGGGCTACTGCTACACGCAGCCATGCTGCAAACCAATACCATCCAGCCAAACCTAACCATTCGTCCTGCCTCTCAAGAATTCCGCCGCGCTATTCAGCAACGCTAATTACAAACTATATTAGTATGATGCAATCAGAATTATGGCATTTAAAACCCTAAAAAAAGCCATAAAGCCAGTGGCTCGCTGCTTGCGGGTGACTCGCCCGCGGAATAAAAAATAAATAAAAATTTGTGAGGAGACCTCATGCCATTACCTCAGAAGACCGTATTACTATTACTAGCGCTGACCTGCATAGCACTGACCAGCTGTGACCGCGACAACAGCGCTATAAACAATGGCAGTAACTCGCAGCGTATTGAAGCGATTGAGAACGCACCCTTCACTTCTGCCCACCGAGGTGGCGCTGCGTACGCACCTGAGAACACCATGATGGCGTTTGAGAATGCGCTGCGACTCGGCGTAGAAGACATTGAAATGGATGCCCAACTCACCGCCGACAATGTGCTCGTCTTGTTACACGATGACACCGTTGACCGCACCACCGATTGCAGCGGTGCTGTGCCCGATATGACGTTTGCCGACCTGCAGCAATGCGATGCTGCCTATTGGTTTACCCCAGGGCAACCCACCACGCGCCAAGACGAAAACGCCGAGCATCCGTTGCGAGGTCAGGGCATTACCATACCCAGTCTGGACGAACTGTTTGGTTGGTATAACAGCCTTAACGAGCCGCGCCCTAGCCTTACTATCGAAATCAAGAATATTCCCGGCGAGGCTAACTTTGATCCGCTAGGCACCGTCGTCGCCGGCGCATTAGTGCCTGCGATCGAAGCAGCCGATCTGGTAGACCACGTCATCGTGCAGGCCTTTCACCCGTTGTCGTTAGAAAACGTGAAGTTGCTTAACCCCAATATCCGCACGTTGTTTCTTAGCAGCTTTGATGTCACCGCGACATCGGCACTCCAAAACCTCGCCTACACGGTCGCAGCAGATCATGATTTCAGTGCACCAAACTTCGATACCCCCGATATGCATGCCGCCTATATCGAGGCTGCCCATGCAGCCGGTAAGACTGTGGTGCCCTGGACGGCTGACAAGCAATCTGAAATCACCGATTTAGCTGGCGTGGGGGCTGACGGTGTGATCACCAACTTTCCTGCTTGCAGCCTCGCGCTAGCCGGCAAACCACTACCGGCGGAGATTCTGCCGGCGGGAATCAGTCCTGGACCAAACTTCAGTGTCTGCAAACCGGAATAATTCCAACCCGACAAAATAGTCGGCATTACCTCACAACAAAAATCGGAGTAGGCTATCGAGTAAACAATCCAACAATCATCCCAACGCGTCGAGACAATCTTATGCGTGCCAGCACCAATTTGATTTTAGCCTTCATCCTCCTGCTCGGATGCACCCTATGGTTCGGCTGGCGCCAGTTGCACCCCACCCCGGCCCCGCTCCAAGTTTGGCTAAACGGCACCATTATTACTGCAGACGACGACAACAGTCTGGCGTCTGCGATAGCCATCGAAGCCGGCGAGATATTGGCCGTGGGTAGCGAAACTGATATGCAGCCTTGGCTTCAGCAAGGTGCCGAGCGTGTCGATTTACAAGGCAAAACGGTGTTGCCCGGCTTTATCGAAGCCCATGGCCATTTCCCAGGCATTGGCCTGTACGCTATTTTTGCCGACCTCAACGCTGCACCGATTGGCGAGATCAACACACTGGAGCAACTCACCACCCGCTTACGAACCTACGCCGCCCGTACACCGGCTGGCAAACCGATTGTGGGCCTGGGTTATGACGACACCTTGCTGGCAGAAAAACGCCACCCCACGCGGCTTGATTTAGACGCAGTGAGCACCGACCACCCGATCTACATCATTCATGTCAGTGGGCATATGGGCGTTTTAAATAGCGCAGCGTTAGCGGCCCAACAAATCACGCCAGAAACCCCTAGCCCAGAAGGCGGCGAGATCCAACACGACCCACAAGGCGAATTAACCGGCTTACTGACCGAAACCGCCTTCTTGCCTATTTTCAAAAAGCTCACCCATTTGGGCCAGTTTGAACAAATCAAAGTAACCCGCAGCGCGGTCAAAACCTATGCTGAGCAAGGTGTTACTACGGTGCAGAATGGCTTAGCGATTAAGCAACATATCAAAGGCCTAAAACTCGCCAGCAAACTCGGCTTGGTGCCACAACGTATCGTGCTGTGGCCAGACCAATTGCAGGCTTTAGATTGGCCAGAACAGGCACCTGAGTTATTACAGGGCGACGGCAATAAAGTGCATGTTGGCGCCATCAAATTTCAGGCTGACGGGTCAATTCAGGGTTATACCGGGCATTTGGCCCAACCCTATTACGTGATTGGTCACCAGCATGATAAAGACTACAACGGCTTTCCCGCGATTCCGCGCGACACGCTGGTTGAGCGAGTCACTCAGGCGCAATGCGCTGGCTACCAAACCGCGATTCACGGCAACGGCGACGCTACTATTGATAATATTTTGGACGCTTGGGAACAAGCCATTACCCGCTGCCCGCAGGCCGATATCCGCCATGTACTGATTCACGCGCAAACCATACGCGCCGATCAATTGGCTCGAATGGCCAAACTCAATGCCACCAGCGGCGCTAACCTAAGCCCCAGCTTTCATATTGTTCACCCTTGGTATTGGGGCGACCGCCACCAAGCTATTTTCCTAGGGCCGGAACGTGCGGCGCGCATTAGCCCCGCCCAACAAACGCTGGACTATGGACTGCGCTTTAGCACTCACTTAGATGCACCCGTGGTGCCGGTCACGAGCATGCTCAGAATGTGGGCGCCCACCACCCGCCAAACCCATGGCGGCCAAGTACTAGGCGACGCGCTAACCATCTCGGTAATGCAGTCGATCCGGGCCATGACCATCGACTCAGCCTGGCAAATGCATTTGGATGATCAAATCGGCTCGATTGAAGTTGGCAAAAAAGCCGACCTCGTGGTGCTGGATAAGAACCCGCTAAGCACTGATTTGGATCAGCTACGCGAGATTGAGATTCTAGAAACCTGGGTGGGTGGCGTGAATATCTACCAACGCCCCTAATAAGCCCTCCCAGTAAGCCCCCATTAACCCTTAGTTATCGGCCTTGTAACGGCTGGGCCAAAATCCACAAACCAAAAGCGGTGAATAACACCATTAGCAACAACATTGGTAGCTGGCTAAGAAACGCGTAACGCTGCCGACCAAAACTGCTGAGCGCCTGTTTATGGGCGATGTATACACTGGCCACATGGCCGAACAAAATCAGTCCCACTTGGCTGTACCAAACATTCCCCATATCCGGAATGATCGGCATCCGTAATGTGTAAGCGGTGCCAAACAAATCCCATTGCCAACCAAACGGGTCAGAAATTAAGGCCCGTATTTTTACCCCCTGCGTGAGTAACAGCGTGTAGTAGTGCGTCACGTGATAGACCAACGCAATAGGCAGCAGGCTCAGCGCAAACTGATACACCAATTGCATCGTGCTGGCCCAGGTTTTGATTAAGCGTTTACCTAACGCCAAAAACAAGGCGAACGCGCCGAGATACAGCAGCGGCGACAGCAGCAAAATCACCACTTCGTAAGCCATATACCAAGGCCGCAACGTCACATAGGCATACACCGGTGGTTTACCGAGCCACGCCTGCAGCAAACCGGTCGGGTCGAGCCAAAACCAAGCAAACCACTGCTTGGTTTCACGCAACCCATCAAACGCGGTCGACGAGAGCATAAACAACACAAACAGCAGCAAGCTGAGGTCGACAGGTTTGGCGTTGACCAAACGCTGAAACGGCCAACTCAGCGACCAGCGGGCTGCGCCGGTGGCGTCTGGTTGATAGTGAATCGGCGCGCACAACGACACCAAGCGTAAAAACACCGCAAAGAAGTCTGCATAGGCAAACCAGGCTCGTCGGCCCCAGGCCAAACAGCCCAACAGGGTAATCGCGGTATATACCCACAAATAAACCGACAAGGAAAACGGCCGCGTATTACCCAGTAGCTCAACCCAAATAAAACCGAGGTAGAGAACAAATGCCGGCCAATACGCCAGCGAGGAGGGATACTGCCAAGTGCCGGTTTCAAACCGCTGGCTCAATTTAGCCAGACAGCGAACCATCGTCTGCCAAGGGTTAAGGATCGCATAGAGGTCACCCAGCAAGGCCACGCTGTAACTAAAACCTAAGGTGAACACGACCCAAAATAGCGTCATATTGATATTGCGACTGGGGTCGTTGTTGCCCAACAAACCGCTGACCATACTCAACAGCAGCAAAAACAGCGTCAGTGCCTGCGCCAGTGGTTTGAGCTTGAACCGTCGCAATACCTGAAGCCAGCGTGCGTCACCAAAAGCCAACTGCCGTGGTGCAGCCGCCGCGGTTTTGTCGGATAACAAACCAAACACCACAAACGACAATACCAAGGCCGCCACCGCGCCATAGATATACATCCAATACGGCATTGGCAATTTATAAGGCTGAATAAACGCATGAGCAGAAGCGACGGTGGGCGACATCAGCGCCACCAACAGCAACCATTTATGCATTAGGGATACACCTCTAAGCTACCTAAGGGGATTTCACTCTGCTCAAGCTCTAGTAAATATCGTCCGGCATAGTCGGCTTCGATTACCCACTCTGCTTGTTCGCCAGCACGGACATCTAACCATAGCTCGTAGCCATGCAGGTGAACCCGATCGGTAATATCAACATCAAAGGTAATACGCAGCGGATAGCCTTGCCGACCCACCAGAACAGCAGGGCCAGCAACAATGCCATTAGTCACCGAGAGATGGTAATTCAGTGCTAGCTCATCGCTCGCGGACACTGAATCTAGCGTTTTCGGTTGCAGCCAAATCCATAGGCCTGCGAGCAACAGTAGCCCACAGGCCAGAATGGTTATTTGGCGCAACACAGCGAATTAGCGACCGCCGTAAACGCGCTCCCACTGCTGCACAAAGGCCTCAGCAGAATTAAACAGCGCAGTTAAACCTTCTTCGCCACTTTCTAAGCGGACTTCCTCAACAAAGTCCGCCACCAGACCGTAGTGCGCCATACCCACTTCATCGATATGCCAGAACTTGCCACTCTCAGGAATGGTGTGTATATCGAGGGTAACCGACGCTAGATTTTGCAGATGCTCAGGCCAACCTTCACCTTGGAACAGGTTAATGGGATAGGTAATCGGACGCTCTGCCGCGCTACTACGTGGACCTGGATGGCCGCCAAAGCCGTTAGCATCGGCTCCGTAACCAATAGCTAACGGTGTTTCGTTTACCACTGAGCCTTCAATCGCAGCGGCATCTTCACGCCAGATTTTTACTTTCGCTAACCAATCCGCATGTTTTTGGCCGTTACCTTTATAAGGGTAAACCACTCCACCAATCGCGTACATGCGAGCTAGTTGGTCGCGGGTTAAACCACCGTGTCCGTCATGAGTAGACACTAGCGGGTACGGTGGGTTTTGTGCTTCGGCAATATCCAACATGATGGATTTACTGTGATAGGCCGCGTGGTCAACATCAATAATCAGGCCTTTATTCATAATCGCCTGCAACGCGGTACGACCTAAATCAGTTACATCGCGCGCATTACAATGACGCTCGCGATCAGGGTATACGGGGAGCACACCGCCATTTCCATTAAGCACGAAATCAGTAATCGGGTCACTACCCGAACCAGGTAACGTTGTTGCCAATGGGCCACCTGCTTGGCGCACCGACGGCTCAGAATTTTCTGGCACATTGCAGTCGGTGGCTTCAACAAACTTACCGGTATCGTAGAAGTTCAGTAAGTTAAGGAAGTCGTTACCAAATAAGCCAGTACCGCCTAATGAGCTATCAATGTCGTGGTATGGATACACCATCCGCACACCGAGTTCCCAAAGGTCGTCTAACCATTGGTTAATCGAGTCTTCATCACATTCACGAATCTCTTGGCCAGTATTGGCAACAAAGGTCACACCGCAATCAAACACCTGCGCCACTTCTACGCCAAGCACCACGGCCAGTTTGCCGTCGTTAATCACTTCACGCGCTTCTTGCGGACTTTTCACAATGCGGTACCAACCCTTACCCGGGCCACCATGTTGGGCGTCAATGTAATCCTGCACATCGTAGAGGTACTCGATTTGCTTAACCGCCACACTCATGTCGTTACAGTCATAAGTCTCAGCGGCAAGATCGCCTGCCGCCAGCTGGTTATGGCGACCAAATTCACATAAACCGGCAATGTTGGTGCCGTGGTTTGCCAACACCCGCAGGCCAGCCATATAAGCGCGCTCTACCCAGCGGTAGTACATAAATTGGTGGGTTAGACCTTGGTTGTAAGGCCAATCAGTAAAGGTAGGCCAGCCCACCGTGTCGTGGCCCTGCAGCGGCGTGGTGTGCAAGATGTTGTTAGCATCATTGATACCACCTTGGCCGTGGGTTTCAGTGCAATCTTCTAAGGCATGCGGCACACCAAAACGGTGGAATACTTCACCGTAAAGCACCCCACCAGCGGATGGGCCGACATCACCTTCGTAGGACATTTCACTCGACATACCTTGGTGGGTATGCAAATCAGCAAAACCAATAATGGGCTGGTCTACGCCGCGGCCTTTATAGGTTTCGCCGCGTACGCTAATCGACATTTCAGGGTATTCAGTACAAGACTTCGGTGATGGTACAAAACGAAATTCCGCTGCGTCACCGGCGGCATCACCCAAGGCCAAACTGCCGTTATCAGCTACCAAGGCTTGGCCAGTGGTTTCAGAAACGATGCTAAAGGTCTTATTAGCCTCGTTCATATCAATGTTCCAAATCGCCGCATCCGACGCGGTATCAGCACCGGTGACGGCACTGCCACTGGCGGTCAGCATACGCTGGTCCATTGCATAGAAAATAAACTTGCCCAAGGTAGCGGGCTGCATGAAAAAGGCTTCTGCACTGCCTACCGAGGTTTCACCCGTGACGTAGTTAGCACCATCGGCCACGACAAAGCTGTCATCGGCGGCTGATTGCAAACCGTAGCAACCTTTCGCCATCGCATACCGATCTTCCGGCACCACCGATACGCGACCTGAATTATTACCATCGCCGTCACTCGGTGGACTTACCCCACAAGCAGTCAATACCAAGGCCGCACTAGCCAGCATTACGCCTTTCATCGCATCCATTCTTTCTCTCCAAGTACGCAAACAACTCCCACTGCCGAGGTTCTTATTGATTGAACGTTTTACGGCTAAATATGTTTGATGACCAAACCGAAGGGAGCGAATCTGTTTAGTTTATCGCACCTAAACCCTAAACAGCAATTCAATTAACCCAATGTTCTGGCCCTGACCAAACACCAGAGTGACAACGCGTTGACTGGCGAGATGAATTAGCAGATAGGCAAGCCTTGCAAGCCGAGATTGGCGAACACTTAAAGGTTGTCGCGATAATCTTTTTCGACCTCACGGTCGATAATTTTTTGCGCCGCTTTCGCAGCCAAACCAGTGCCAAGTTTTTGTTTGCTCATTTGGGCACCAAACGACACTTTCGTGCCCGCTTGCCAGCTATCTGGCTGCCACGCATGGCTGCGTTTAAAGGCTTTGGCGCAATGGAAAAAGACTTGCTCCACCGTGACTTTAATCAGCAACAACGCTGGCCGTCCATTGGCGGCAAAGCGTTGTTGCATTGCCTCGTCCACCACCAGTTCGGCTTTGCCGTTCACCCGTAGGGTTTCCTCAACGCCTGGCTGCACAAAGATCAAACCGATTTGGCCGTTATTGAGAATGTTCTCAAAACCCATCATTAACTTGTTGCCCGGGCGTTCAGGAATCAACAGACTGTTCGCATCTTGCACCTGCACAAAACCCGCCGCATCGCCTTTGGGCGATACCGTCGGGCGACCGTTAGCGTCAGTGGTTGCTAAGAACAACAACGGCGCATTGCCAATAAACTCCTGAGACAAGTCATCAAGATGATCAAAAATTTTCTGTTTGGTAAACGGGTGTGGCTTACCCAGCAGTTGTCTCAACTCAGTCACATCGGTAACGGTTTTCATGGCAGGCGTGGCCTCATAGTTGGCTGTTCTAAGTTAATAATTTGGGTTAATGACTTGGGTTTAGTGTTATTGGCTACAGCTTATGCCTTATTCGCCACTTTGTCTGATTGGCCATCGACCCACTTCACAAACCAACGATAGTTAAACGGCATTAAGCGCTGCACGCGGTCTAGAAACTTCGCGTCTTGGCCGATAATCAACTTCACCTTCTGCTTTTCGACGGCTTTAATAATTTGCTTAGCCGCACTGTCTGCACTGGTCATGGCAATTTTGTCGAAACCGGCCGCCAAGCTACTTTTACTCACGCCGGCTTTATCGACTCGTGCATTACGCACAATATTGGTTTGAATACCGCCGGGATGGACCGACAACGCGCGGACACCCGTGCCCTTTAGATCTTGCGTCATCACTTCGGTATAACCGCGCACCGCAAACTTAGCCGCGCAGTAGGCGGAGTTGCCGGGCCAAGCAATCTGACCATACAAGCTGCTGATATTGACGATATAACCACTACCCCGTTGCAGCATTTGCGGCAGTACCGCGTGCGTCCCATGCACTACGCCCCAAAAGTTAATATTCATTAACCACTCGAGATCTTGGTATTTCATATCCTGCACGGTTTGCAGCAGCGCAACGCCAGCGTTATTAATAATGACGTCTACCTGCCCCAGCTGCTCGATAACTTGTGCAGCAAAAGCTTCAAATGCCGCGCGATCGGCTACATCTAACTTAGCGCTAACTGTTGTTGCGCCGATTTCCGCAGCGGTGGCCGCTAGACCATTTTCATCCCAGTCCGCTAACGCCAAGCGCGCACCTTTGGCAGCCAATTGCTTAGCCAGTGCTTTACCGATACCCGAGCCGGCACCCGTAACTAATACGACTTTGTTTTTTAATTCATACATCGAGTTGTCTCCTACTCTTTCTAATTCTATTCATTAAATTGCCAATCGAAGCGCAGCATCAATTTGACAATAAATGTTGTCAACATATTGAATCTGACAACAAACAATGTCAATATGAATTCATGAATCAAGTTGCCAACACCCCCAAAGCTAAATCTAGCGGTCGCGTATACAAAGGCGAAAGCCATGCACAGCGGGCTAAAGAGCGTCATGCGAAGTTGCTAGATGCTGCGCTTGAGGTGATTGGAACTGAAGGCTTTAAAGCCGCTACCGTACGCAAAGTCTGCGCCCAAGCCGGCTTAACCGAGCGCTATTACTACGAGGCGTTTGGTAATGCCAGCGGCATGCTGAAACAGGTATACGAAGCGCAAGTAGTGCGCTTAACGCTCACGCTACGTACCGCCATCGAGGCCGTACCCGGGACCCCGCGCGCGATTGCAGAAGCGGCACTGACCAGCATGTTTGGCGCCATTAAAAAAGACCCACGCATGGCCCGCGTGATGTACATCGAAATTTTGGGCGTAAACGACGAGCTGGATAGCGCCTACCAAACCGCGCTCAGCTCATTTGAAGATTTAGTGGTGCAGTACACCAAACCGCTGTACCCAGAAGAAAACGTAACCGACTTAGACGTGAAACTATTGGCCAGCGCTACGGTTGGTGCCGTCACCCACGTTGCCCGTAACTGGGTGCTGGCGGATTTTGATCGCTCAATTACCTCTATGGTTCATACCCTGATGAACTTGGTGATTGGGGTATTTAGTCACTTACAAACACGCACACCGGACTAAGGGACTAGCTCGGTACTGATTAATACAGGCCTGATGCATATAGGCCAAGGAACGAAACCATGAATATGCCCATTACTGACTTCGGAAGCACCCAATCATTTAACCCCGCTACCGGCGAGTTACTGATTGAAATTGCCAACACCAATATGAACGAGTTCCCACAAATTGTGGAGAAGGCACGTATTGCGCAACAGGCGTGGCAACAAAAGTCTTACAAGCAGCGCCGTGTGCATATTGAAAAGATGCGTCGTTTTATCGTCGACAATGGCGACCGTATTGCCAAGGTCATCAGCGCTGAAAACGGCAAAACTCCACAAGACGCCCTACTCGCGGAAGTCATTCCGAGCGCCTTGGCCTGCGGCTGGTACGGCAAAAATGCAGCCAAAGTGCTGAAGCCAAAATCGCGTGCTATGGGCAGCATTTTGTTTATGCAAAAACGCAGCAAAATGATCCATCTGCCACTCGGCGTGGTGGGCATTATTAGCCCTTGGAACTATCCGCTATCGATCCCATTTGGCGAAATCGTGATGGGCCTGATGGCCGGCAACGCGGTGATTCTAAAAGTGGCGGCGGCTACACCTAACGTAGGCAAGCTAATTGAAGAAATTATTGCTGCAGGCGAATTGCCTGACGGCCTATTTGCTCATGTAGTGGGTTCTGGCGGCGCCGTCTCAACCGCTATGTTTGATAACCGCCTCGACAAAGTGTTCTTCACCGGTTCGGTACCGACCGGCAAGCAGTTGATGGCACAAGCCGCGCCTACCCTAACCCCGCTATCACTAGAACTAGGTGGCAAAGACGCCATGGTGGTATTGGCAAGTGCTAACCTCGAACGTGCAGCCAATGGCGCCGCTTGGGCTGGCTACCAAAACGCTGGTCAAAGCTGTGGCGCGGTTGAGCGCATCTATGTAGCGGCTGAGGTATACGACGAGTTTGTTGCGCTGCTAAAAGCCAAAACCGAAGCCTTACGCCACGGCAAAGGCCAGCAGCCTGGTGACATCGACATCGGTGCGATGACCACTCGCAAGCAAATGGAAACCGTACAGCACCAGCTGGACGACGCGGTAAGCAAAGGCGCCGTGATTGAAGCCCAATCACAAGCTGGCGACGTTGAAGGCGGCACATTCTTACCGGCCACACTGATCACCAATGTCAGCAATGATATGGAAGTGATGCGAGAGGAAACCTTCGGCCCAATTCTGCCAGTAGAAAAATTCAGCTCGCTGGATGATGCTATTGCCCGTGCTAACGATTGCACCATGGCCTTGACCGCGTCGGTATGGGGTAAAACCTCTGAGGCGAAAAAGGTGGCTGAGCGCCTAGTGGGCGGCGTGGTGACCGTAAACGATCACCTGATGACTCATGGCATGTCAGAACTACCTTGGGGTGGCCCGAAAGAGTCTGGCCTTGGCCGTACCCACGGCCCAGAAGGTCTGCTGGAAATGACACGCCCACAAGCCATTAGCTGGGACATGATGCCGGGTTACAAAAACCTTTGGTGGTATCCACAAAATGCTGAGAGCTACAACAACTTGTTAGCCGCGCTCAAAATGGGCAACGCTAACAACCCGGTTAGCTTCCTAGCAGCGGCAGTTAAGGTAATCCCAGCGTTGATTAAAGGCCTAATCAGCAAATAGAGTCGTACCCACCCTAGGTGTCAGATGCGGCAAGTGAGTTGGCGCCTAGGGTTAAGTGTTCGTCGCGATGGGCAATGCGCCCGTTTACCGGCTTGATTACACTAGTGTTTACACTAAGCCATATCATCCTAATTAGAATTAGCTGGGGACAAACATGAAAATCGCCATTATTGTTGGTAGCCAACAACAAGACTCTCAAAGTGCCAAAGTGGGTCGCTACCTTGCCAAGCAACTCGATAACTTAGGCCACCAACATTACACCCTAGACCTGGGTCCTAACCCCCTACCACTTTGGGACAACAGTATTTGGGCAGGCGACCAAGAGTGGAAAACTCGTCTAGCGCCGATCAGCGCTGAACTCGATAGCGCCGATGGATTGGTGGTGATTAGCCCGGAATACAATGGCATGGTGCCGGCTGGGCTTAAGAACTTCTTTTTATTGTTTGGCAAAGAAGTATTGGGGCACAAACCGGGTTACATCGTGGCGGTGTCGGCCGGTAATGGTGGCGCGTATCCGGTGGTTGAATTGCGCATGAGTAGCTACAAAAACTGCCGTTTGTGCTTTACCCCCGAGCACACCATTGTGCGCCACGTAGGCCAAGTGCTTAACGAAAATGGTGAGAACGACGAGCGCAACGACAGCTACACTCGCGCCCATTTAGACTACGGCCTGAATATTCTGTTGGAGTACGCCAAGGCGCTAGCGGCAGTGCGCGACAGCGGTGTGATCGACTACAAACAATTTGGCAATGGCATGTAATTCAGCGGCCATTTGCCGATCACCTAAGCCAGCAAGCACGCTGGCTTAGGTAAACCCTTTACAACAGCGCCGATAACTCATCTGATTGATAGAACGGCGTTAGGCGGCGACGAATCAAACCTTCTAGATAGCCCGTGTTGTTTAGGCTCTCCAGCAACTCCGGCAGCAACTGCTCGGCTTCGGCTAATACCAAATCAGCATCAACACCCACTAAGGCCATCACATCACTGATGTTCTTTTTGCCGTATTGCTTAAAGAATTCATCAATCCCAGCGTAAATCATTTCTGACACGTATTCGGTGTCGCGCAACGACATCCACACTTGTTGGCCGTAATTAGCAAAGCGCTGAATCTCTTCTTCATCAATCACTGCCGCAATCGACAAATGACTGCGCTGCACCGCCGCCCAAATTTCGTCGCCCAATTCACGAATCCGTTCTTCAGTGAGCGCACTCTGCAAAAACGCTTGGCTTTGCTCAGCAATCACCCGCGCGTTACCTTCAATGTAGGCGCGTAATTTAGGCTCCATTTGGCTGTCTAAACGCTTACCAATCGCGCCAGCACCTTTACCAAGCAAACCAGACACCGAGCCCAGCTTTTCAGTGCCCGCGGTTAAGTAACCACGAATGCCGTTATACAAAATGTCTGACACTAACATGCTAAATAGCGGGCTCTCGATTGAACCGGCCACAATGGCATCACGCAGTTCGCTTAGGGCCAAAATCTGTTCGATGGTGGACTCGTACAACGCCTCATCCACCACTTCACCGATTTGTGTTTTTTGGTTCAGCGGCAAGGCAATCAGATGACTAGCAATATTGCCAATGACTTCAGCAATGGTTTCCGGCAAAGGCATATCAATCACCAAGCGGTAACTGATTTCCTTCACCCGGTCGGCATTAGTGAGCTTGTTAAGCGGGGTTTTGGCGGCCCATTCAAAAAACGCCGTGACCTCTTGCTGCGCATTGAGCACACCGTGGTCACGCCACTGGCTAAGCTCATAAGCGACATGCGCTTCTAGCAGTTGTTCGGCTTTACTCATCGTTTTGTTGCCCGCCATTTAGTGGCCCGCCGTTAATTGACGCTGCCAATGCAACAGCTCGGTTAAGGCAAACACGGCCTCAAGCCCTTTATTAGATTCGCTATCGTCAGAACGCTTAGCGGCGTCATCCAAATTGGTTACGCCAATCACCTCGTTAATGATGGGCTTATTAAATTTGAGTGAGACTTGGCCAAACCCTTCCACCACCGTCTGCAACACTGAGGCGTCGTGGGTGGTAGCACCTTGTAGCACCACACCAAAGGCCATCACTGCATCCAACTCAGGATCGGCTTCAAACAGCATATTGGCCGCTAGCGGCAGCTCTAAAGAACCTGGCAAGGTATGAACGCTAATATCGTCGGCATTAACGCCCGCATCAATCATTTCTTGCCGCGCCCTAGCCACCATGGCGTCCACAAACTGCGGGTGCCACATTGCCGCCACAATCGCGACCTTGGCGCCTTCAATGCGGTGAAAATCTTCTTTCTTCTTCGGTAAAAATCCAGCCACGATGCCTCCTACAGGCCTAAGCGTTTTGTTCCAATTCTTGTAGTCCTTGCTCTAAATAACGCAGCAAATTCTGCATACTCGGCAAGGTACGACGGCAGGCAATTAAGCCAAATTCTAATTTGCCGTCGTAGCTATTTAAGGTGATGTTGAGTGCTTGCCCGTCCAGCACAATAGAAACGGGGTAAGTGCCTTCCAGTTTTGAACCGAAGAAATAAAGCGGCTTTTTCGGCCCCGGTACATTAGAAATAGTGATGTTAAATGCCTGCACTTCTGGCGCAATGCCAGCCGCCATTTTCACACCACTCACCGCCATCACCGTAGCCACATAGTTCATGATCTCGGTTTGGCTCATGGTCGAAAAGCGTTCTTTCATATGCTGCATCGAGGCCCGAATTTTCTTCAAGCGTTCAATCGGGTCAGCCTCATTAGTCGCCAAGTTAGCCAGCACGAGGCCCACTTGATTACCGGAGATAGAGTCGTCTTCCCGTAATGAAATCGGCACCATGCCAATCAACGGTTCGTCTGGCAGTTCGTTCAATTCGGTTAAGTATGAACGCAGTGCACTGGCACACATCGCCAGCACCACATCGTTTAAGGTCGCGCCATGTCTTTTACCGGCAGCTTTAATACGTTCCAAGTCCCAATCTTCGGCGGCAAAACGACGCGAACCGGTCACCCGTTGGTTAAGAATGGATCGCGGTGCTTGAAAGGCAGAAACAAAATCGGCCTCTTTGCTGATCGACGAGCGAATGCTTTTGAAGACTTCTTTGGTAACGCGCGGAATTGCCGACAACTGCTTGCTCACAGCGCTCGCCAATTCGGTCATAACATCCATCGCTTCGTGCGCAGCTTCTTTGTTGCGCTTACTCGGGGGCATTGACCAAACCGGCGTCATATCACGGTCATCTGGCGACTCAGACAAGGAGCGTTGCATTAAACGCATCGCGGCCACTCCGTCCACCAAGGCGTGGTGGATTTTGACGTAGACCGCTAGGCGGCCACCCTCTAGGCCGTCAATCACATACATTTCCCACAGCGGACGGTTGCGATCCATCAAGTTGGAATGTAACTGTGAGACCAAAGCCAATAACTCACGAATACGACCGGGTTTGGGCAAAGCCAAGTGCCGCACATGATATTCGGTATCAAAATCTTGCTCGGTGTCCCAAAACCACAATCCCATTCTGCGCACTAGACGCTTATTGAACGGCGAATGCAGGGTTTTTGAAGCCCGCAATTTTTCAACTAAATCATTAACATAATTTTCATCGGCATCAGCAGGCGGTGTATATAACTGCATGCCACCCACGTGCATGGGCTGATTGGTTTTTTCTAACCAAAGAAAGCCTTGGTCAATTGCGCTAACAGGTTTCATTTATTCCTCCTTGAAGCTAGCCCCAGCTCGCCACGGCTAACATTGACCGTTACAACGCAGCGGCCAGCAGCGGTACACTGCCAACCTTCTGCCACCTTCGGCCGATCACTATGCTGGCTGCATCATAACGCAAGCCACCCACTTACGATGAGTATTAGCACGATGGCCGAACCACTCAAAAACGTCTACAGCAGTGCCTATATCGAGCGCTTAGCCGCCGCTATCCAAGCCAGCTATCCGGCTTTTGAAACGGCACCCTTTTGCCAAGCGGTGTTTGCCGACAACTGGCCAACACTTGAGCTCAAAGCCCGCATGACGCGGATTCGGCAATGCCTACATCAAGCCATCGCGCTGCCCTATGCCGACGCAATTGACGTGCTTTGGCAACCGGTGCAGCAGTTTGGCAGCTTTGAAGCCATGTTCTTTCCCGAGTTCATCCAAGCCTATGGCCTCGATGATTGGGAAACCTCCATGCGCGCGCTCGCCTGGTTTACCCAATTTTCGAGTAGCGAATTCGCGGTCCGTCCTTTCATCGAAGCCGACACGCCACGCATGATGCACCAAATGCAACAATGGGCCGCCGACGACAACTATCATGTCCGCCGGCTGGCCTCGGAAGGCTGTCGGCCGCGTTTACCTTGGGCACCGGCACTACCGGCTTTTAAACTCGATCCCACACCAATCTGGCCGATTCTGCAGCGGCTAAAATGCGACCCCAGCGATTACGTACGCCGTTCCGTCGCCAACAATCTCAATGACATCAGCAAAGACCATCCCGAGGCGGTACTAGACTGGTGTAAACAACACCGTGGACAACATGCCCATACCGACTGGATCATCAAACATGCCTGTCGCGGGCTGCTGAAAGCGAGCCACCCGCAAGCGCTGGCGTTGTTTGGCTACGCCGCTCCAACGCATATTGCCGTCGACCATTTCAGCGTTAACCCAAGCCGCTTACATGAAGGCGATGAGCTCACCCTCAGCGCAGAACTCAGCAGCGCTCAAGCGCTTGGCAAATTACGCTGCGAATACTTGATTCACTACGTTAAAGCGAATGGCAAAACCACGGCCAAAGTGTTTATCTTGAGCGAAGCCGAGCACCAAGAACGCCACAAGCGTTTCCAGCGTAAACAAAGCTTTGTCCGCATGACCACCCGACGGCATTACCCTGGCGAGCATCGAATTGAACTACGGGTAAACGGACGAGTATTAGCCGCTACTACGGTTGACGTACTGGCGGCTGATGACAGCTAACTAGAGCTGACGCGCTGGCACCAATTGAGCATATCCTTTTAATTCCAGCTGGCGATCTGCGTCTTGGCCCTGCCATAAGTCGGTTAACACCTCGCCGTCAGCGGCCTTATCGCACAACCGCGCAGCTAAATTAACGGCCGAACCCACCGCCACATATTCCAGCCGACGTGAACCACCTACTGCCCCCGTGGTGACTAAACCTGAGGCGACGCCAACGCCCACACCGAGTACGCCCTGAGTGCGTTCCGCCAATAGCCGACTCACTTCACGACATATCCTGGCAGCCATTTTTTCCGCCCGCTCACGATGATCATCAAACGCGACCGGAGCACCCACCAAAGTAAGCACGCCATCACCTGCATGGTCTTTTACCGTTCCGCCAACCTCTTGGGCGGCCTCATGCACCACATCGTAGTAATCGTGCAGCAACGCTAATACTGACTGGCTGTCGTTCTCCGCGGCATACTTGGTAAAGCCACGAAGATCGCAGGCAACTACCGAAATTTCTAACTCGTCTGGTTGAATGGCCGACTTCAAGCCCCTTTGCCGAACCAAAGTGGCCACTTCCTTCGGCATAAAGCGACGCATAAACGTGGCGCGCTGACCTTGAATAATGAGATAGCGAATCGTACCGGTAAAATAAATCAGCAAACCGAAGGCTAAAACAATGGGTAGATAACGCTCATATTCGCCCTCTGGCCACCAAATAGCCGCCTGCAGAAATGGCACACTCAAGACCAAATACTTCAGGCGGTTTTTTTCTGCTTGGTCAATCGGCCGTAATGACGTAATCAAAATTGATAGGCCGGTCAGCAACAACGCTATCTGCTGCGGTACAAAGTGAATCCAGAACGCCAGATGGAATACATCGCCGGGGCTTGAGAACATATTCCAGAACTCAATCGGACGTAAATTCGGGAAGATAATTACCAGCACCCAGTAGGCAATCATTAGCCCCTGCGCCACCCGTTCCATGATGCCGCCAAACCAGCGTCGACCCTCTTGGTCTGCCACCATACGGCCAACTCGGCGTACCCATTCGATTCCCACAATGGTGGCCCAAGCATCATAACTACGACCAATAATGTTGGTCCACGTCGGGTAATTGGATAGCGGCGGCTCGAGTGAAATGGTGCCCCACAAAACGGCGAGACCAATCAAACCTAGGAATAATGAGGAAGCTCTAGTGGTAGGCGAATTGCGGTCAGACCGATAAAAAATCCAGGCCATGCCAATCGCGATCATCGCGACTACGGTGCCACCAATTTTAAACTCCATTCGACGCAGCCTTGTCTGTATTTATTGTTGAGCCAGTCTAGTCGCCTGTTACCGCCACGGACTGGCTATCAGGCCTAATAACTTAGGCCCGATAGTGTAGACCTGAAGACCAGCCCACACTAGCTTTTAGTTACGCTTCAGCCTTGGCGCTAGACGCCAACCAGTCACTGACGAGGTGATACACCTCGGCATCCCATAGCAGATCCATATGATTGGTATTGGCCAGTAGTTCACGTTGAATATTATCACCCGTCAACGACCGGCTTGGCTTATGGCTCTGTGCCCAAGCACTAGCGACGGTAACCAACAAGTCATGCTTGGCTTCAAACGGATTCTCAGGAATGTCCTGCGAACGCGTTCCTGCCACCAGTAAATAATTTACCTCCGGCAATAGAGGTACTGGCGTGCGGCAATCATCGTAATGATCGGGATCAGACACTTCACGCCAATCGCTGTGCAGCAAATTGCCATGACGCAGATCGCAAATACCAGCAGACCGAATATTGCCCAATCGTGCCAGCGGCTTGGTATACGGCGTGGTTTTTAACAGGGTATTGGCGAAGTTACCCAAACGCTCAAGCGGCGCACCGTTATGAGGCGTACCTAAACACACTACATGGCTCAATTTTTGCTGCCATTGATGACCTGCTTGCTGCGCGTAATGGCAAGCACTACGCGTGATCAAACCACCCATACTATGGCCGACAATCACAATGCGTTGGTCGGCTGCGGAATACGCTTCTAGTAGCTCAGCGAGGCGTTCGCCGTTCTCCGATATATGCAGACCCGTGTTGTAACGCAGGTAGGCAATACGCGCATTAAGCTGCTCAGCCATTCGAGTCCGGGCCATAAGGTGACTAGGTTCCCGCCAGCCGTGCTCACTCATGCAGAGGCCATGCACAAACAATAGCAAGGTGTTGCTATCGGCTCGGTCAGCGGCCCCGTCAGTAACCCCGTCAGCAACCTGTTCGCCCTCAAACGCCATCTCAATCGCCAACGGATTCGCCTGATCAGCCAAGGCATCGCCACAGACGCCATTAATGGCAGCCCGCACTGGCATCCAGTCTTCATCATCTTGGTCTAACCCACTGAGGCTGCTAGCCGCATGGCGCAAGCCCCAATGCGCAGCGCTCATGCCGGTTTTTACCCAGCCATATACAAAGCCAGTAATGCCGCGGGTGTGCTCCCGCTCTAGCTCCGCCAGCGGCGACGGTAGCTGGGCAATACTGCCATGCATACGCTCCACCACATCGGCCAGCTCAGCCCCAAGGCCAGCGCCCATTTGGGCGAGGGCAGCACTCCGTGCTGCCCATTTTGATACGTCATTGCTGCGAGTCATCACATACTCCTCCGCTAAAACTGGGCAGCGTTTAGGCTGCCGCGAGTTTTTGCTTACGTGGCGGCAGGCTGTATTTAAAGACCTTGCCTAAGAAACTACCGTACTGCTTGAGGAATGGACCGGTTTCATACTGCTGGCCATATTTTTCACAGATTTCGCGCACTTTTACCGACATCTCTGGATAACGGTGTGCAGGCACATCTGGGAACAAATGGTGCTCAATCTGATGGCTTAGGTGACCACTCAAAATATGGAACACATGACCACCTTCAATATTGGCTGAGCCGTTCATTTGGCGCACATACCATTGGCCACGAGTTTCGGTTTCTAACACCGCCTCATCGTACTCAAAGGTCTGCGCTTCGCCTGGGAAGTGACCACACATAATGATCATATTGGCCCATACATTACGGATTAGATTAGCCGCTGCGTTACCCGCCAAGGTGCCCAAAAAGTTAGGACCCGATAGTAGTGGGAACAAGAGGTAATCCTTACCCCATTTACGCAAGACTTTGCGACCGAACTTACGGCCCGTGGCCAAGGTTTGCTTGAGGGGAATTTCACCTTTAAGTACACGGTCAAACTCAAACTCATGCAAACCCACACCGTGATCAAAGCCCGCCGCCAACAATACGTTAGTGACTGGGTTCAGCAAGTGGTGCGGCTCCCAAGGCTGGTCTTTAGCGACACGCATCACGCCGTAACCCACGTCACGATCTTTACCAATAATGTTGGTGTAAGTGTGGTGCTCGTAGTTATGGGTATAACGCCAGCCGTCGGAATCACTCACCGTGTCCCAATCAAAGGTTTGTGAGTGCAGGCTCGGATCGTTCATCCAGTCGTACTGGCCATGCATCACGTTATGGCCAATTTCCATGTTGTCCATAATCTTGGCAATACCAAGGCACAGCACGCCCAGCGGCCAAGTCACAATCGCCATTGGCGGCATAAAGCCAAACCACAACAAAATGCGTCCTGCCAGCGCTAAGCCGCGCTGAATTTTGATCATTTTGCGGATGTGCTTGGCATCGCGCTCGCCTAATTGCGCCATGTGCTCGTCACGCACCGCGTCTAATTCAGCACCAAACTGGTTAGCTTGCTCTAATGTTAATTCTTTCGTCATTGTTCTTTCCCCTATCCTAATGTCACATCAGACACAGGCGCTGATATGCATAGTTGAATGTCTTCTTCACCACCGCCTGACACTTTGCCAGTCAGCAGATTTTTCACGGCACCGGCTTGCTTACGGCATTTGCACTCATGGCATACGCCACGCTTGCAACCGTATTTAGGCTTTTCGCCATTCGCTAACAGCGCATCAAGTAATGTTTCGCCAGCGTTAAGCTGAATCTGTTTGCCGCTTGCCAGCGTTACTTCGGCATCAATGGCGTCTTCCGCATCCAGCGGCGGCGCACCAAAGTATTCGAAGTTCAGCTGTTCGGTAAGCCCCTGGTCCGACCAATGGGCACGCACGGCTTCCATAAAACCACCGGGGCCACACAGCAAAGTTTGGCGATCGCGGTAGTCCGCTACTCGACGGCTCAATTGCTTGGCACTAAAACGCTCTGGGCCTGATTGACCTTCAGCCGCCTCAAAGCACCACTGCACTGAGAAGTTGCTGTATTGGCGAGCTAAGGCTTCTAACGAGGCGCCAAAAATTCGATCTTCTGGGCTACGCACGTAATGCAGGAACTGGATATCACCTTGATAACCGTGGGCCAACAAAGTCGCGACCTGCGAAAATACCGGTGTAATACCACTACCTGCTGTCAACACCAGCAATTGGCTTGGCAGCTCGGTCGGCAATACGAAATCACCATCGGCCTGCTCAAGGCCCAGCACATCACCGGCTTGAATGTGGTCGTGTAAGTAATTCGACACTAAACCACCCGCTACACGTTTAACCGTGACTTGCACCAAGCGCGCATCGTCGGCATTAGTGGCCTGGGCACAAGATAGGGAGTAGCGGCGCTTATGGGTAACCCCATCAATCTCGACGTTAACGCCAATATGTTGACCGGCCTCAATACCACGCCAGAGCATATTGGGATGTAGTACAAAAGTTTTGGTGTCATGGGTTTCATCAATCACGCGTTCAACGCGCGCTTGTAGATCCAGAATCGACCAAAACGGATTAATTTGCTTAATAAGGTAGTTAACACCTTCTGGCTCAAAGCCAATTTTTTCCGCCGCCCGTATTAAACGACGGTTTCTCCATGTTACGTTATGCATTGTTGTTTGCATGTTTATCTCCATAAACTCTTTTTTCGGGGCTGCAACCCCGTGAACATGTTTACAACTGTGCACATTATGTTTACAAGCGTCAACATAATTTATCTTACAAAATTGCGGTATAAGTTAATTTGCGCTACATGTAATTGATATTTATGGTTTTTTATTCGGTATAAAATTTACACATGAACACTAAATTACAGGGTTATGTATCAAAAAAGCCAAATAAAACCCGCATGAAAAAGCGTTAAAACCCTATATATCTCGTTTTTTGAAATATATTTGAAACAAGTGTTAACATAAAAACATGAAAGACGACGAACAAAATCCCGATAAAGCTCGCAAACCCAGCCGGAAAGAACGCCGCGAGGCCGAAAAGAAAAAGATGGACAAGCCTGAGAAACCAAGCAAAACCCGTGGTGACACTCGTCAACATTTGATTGATGCCACCCTAGAACGCATCGAAGCTGACAAAAACGGCATGGCCGGCTTGAGCCTGCGCGAAGTGACTAAAGCAGCGGGGGTTAGCCCAACCGCCTTCTATCGTCATTTTGCCGATTTAGAAGAACTCGGCTTGGCCGCAGTGGAAGAATCCAGCGGCATGTTGCGACGCATGCTACGTGATGTTCGCAAAGCCGAAAGTCCAGCCGACATGATCAGCAAGTCGGTTGAGATTTTTGTTCGTTATGTACTCGAAAACCGCGCTTTGTGGTTGATGCTGACCCGCGAACGGGTTGGTGGTTCTGCCCGAATTCGCGCCGCCATTCGAAACCAGATAAGCCACTACTCTACCGAGCTGGCTTCTGACCTGCGGCTGTTAAACGTGCTACCGCAGATGACTCAGTCAGACCTACAACGCCTAGCCAATATGGTGATCGCACTAGCCGTTAATTCTGCCGCCGACATTCTTGACCTGCCGACGGACCAGCCACGTGAGGCCAAAGAATTAATCGACTATCTGAATCGGCAGATGCAAATTCTGATTTTGGGCGCCATCAATTGGAAACCAAGCGCCTAAGACGTGGCGCCAAGGTCATTTAGCCGCGCTGACAGCAAGCCAATAATCCCAACGATACTAATAATGATGAGTGGTTCCCCATGCGCATAATCAAATGGCCCCTGTTAGCACTGGCAGCATTAGCCGCCATCGTGCTCTTTAATACCTTCCGCGTTGGCAGCTATCAGCCGCCAGTGCTTGAATCCAATGGCGATAGCGACCCCATCACCATCAACCAAGATCGTGCCACTCAGCATTTGTCGCAGGCGGTGCAATTTGCCACCGTCTCAACCCAAGTGGCGGCAGATTTTAATCCAGCACCCTTTGTTGCGTTTAATCAGTGGCTAACTAAGACCTACCCATTGGTACACCAGCACGCCGAACGGCAGGCGGTGAATCAATATAGTTTGCTTTACCGGCTTGAAGGCAACGACCCATCATTAAAGCCCGCAATATTTGCAGCGCATACCGACGTGGTGCCCGCATTAGAAGGCCCCGCTAGTGGTTGGTTAAAGCCACCCTTCTCCGGCGAGATATCTGATGGCTACATCTGGGGTCGCGGCACACTGGATGACAAAGCCAGCGTGATTGGGCTATTAGAAGCGCTTGAGCATTTATTAGAAAGTGGATTTACCCCCGCTCGCAGCATCTATTTCGCTTTTGGCCACGATGAAGAAATTGGCGGCTACGGCGGCGCCGTCAAGATTGCCGAACAACTGGCAGCCGATGGCGTGCAAGGCGAATTTTTACTGGATGAAGGCGGCGTCATTACCCACCAAGTAGTGGCTGGGGTAGAACCGCCGGTTGCCAATATCAACCCGATTGAAAAAGGCTATGCGACCTTTACCTTCACCACCCAGGACTTAGGTGGACATTCGTCAGTGCCGCCACCCGACAACACCGCGGTGGCTCGCTTAGCCAGAGCCTTAGTACGAGTTAACGAAAACCGTCTGCCGGCCGACATCGTGAGCCCCGTCGATCAAATGCTGCAACAGATAGCACCAGCGGTGCCTTTCGGCCAGCGTGTAGTGCTGGCCAATTTATGGTTATTTAAACCCGTGTTGCTGAAAGTGTTTGAAGGAAAAAATGTTACCGCTGCCCTCACCCGCACCACCGTCGCCCCCACGGTGTTTCACGCCGGCGATAAAGAAAACGTGTTGCCACGAAGCGCTAGCGCAAAAATCAACTTTCGGCTATTGCCCGGCGAAACCATTGAGTCGCTGCAGCAGCATTTAGTGAATGTGATTGACGACGAACACGTACAGCTAGCCGTGGGCGATTTCAAATCTGACCCTTCACCGCTTTCGCGCATGAGTGGCCCTACTTGGGACTTGCTTGAACGCACTACGCGCAAACATTTTCCTGAGGCCATTATTGCGCCCAGCCTGACGGTAGGCGCCACCGATGCCCGCCACTACAGCAATGTGAGCGACAACCAATATCGTTTTTTGCCGGTCATCCTCACCCCTGAAGATATCAGCGGTTTTCACGGCAAAAACGAGCGCATTAGCATTACCAACTGGCATCGTTGCATTCGCTGGTATATAGACTTTATTAGCGCGGCAACAACATAACTGTTTTGAGGTATCCCGCATGGACGCATCTAACCAAAGCCTGATTATCGGACTCATCATCGCCAACACAGTATTTTCTATTCTGTTACTGGCACTTTGGCTGCGAGCCCGGCAACAGAACGCGGCGCTACGCACCGAAACGGCAGCACTACAACAAGCGAGTCGCGCCATTCCCGCAGACCTTCAGGCGCTATTGGGCGACCCAGGCAAACGCATTATTACCGTCGAAATTCTAAATCCAATGGAATTAGCGACCGACAAAACCTGGCTGGCCAAACCGGTTGCCGGCATGTCACCCGGGCTGATTAATCGCATTGTGTATCAGCAAGCGCGCGAAATTGTGAAGCAACAACTGCCTAAATTTGGCGCCGTAGCCGAGGTGAAGATTCATGGCGCTTAATCCACAGTTGCTGCTGCCACTGTGTATTGCCAACCTAGCCATCTTGGTCTGGGTAGCGCGCTTGGTCTGGCAACAACGAGGCCTCAGACTGATGAGCGAAGACCATCTCCGCCGGGTTGCCTACCGGCAGGCAGACCTAGTGATCTTTGCCGAAAGCCACCAGCAACTGCTAGAAGCGCAAGAAATTCTGGAGTCCAGCATCCACGGTACCACCGCCACCGTGCGTGCGCTGCACCTGGGCATCGCCTCTATTCCGTTTGGCATCCTCGAGGCGATTCCGGTCACTCGCGACACTACCAAAGTCGTGCGTGGCACCCACAACCTAATCTCGGATGTGGTTTACAGCAGCATTAGCGTGGCCAATAAAGCCAGCGGCAACATCATTCGTAAAGGCATTGGTGAAATCCCTGCCATTGATGCCACAGCTGATGCCGCAACTGATACCCCAGCGGATGCTCCAGAGGGTGCCAATGCTAAACCCGACCCCATTGACCCACCGCCCCGCGTCAAACCAGCGCAACCGCCAAAGTAACTAGACAACAAGTCCATCAAGCTAGCTAGCACCGTCACATACCATTCACCTCAACTGACACGGTGCACTAGATGAAATCCAACGCTTTTCTCGACCGCAGCTTTCAACTCGCCACTTTTTTCGCCATGACTGCTTGGCTTGGCATTTTTGTCGCCCCTAGTTGGGTGCTTAGCAACCTGACGCTAGTTGCCATTCCTGTCACCCTGCTGTGCCTGCTCTACACACTCACCTTGTTGCTAGGTGGGCAATTTGATCAACAAACACATGCTCCCCGTGGCCACTTTTTCAGTATGAGCGGCGTGCTAAAACTGTTTGAACACCCGCGCGCTGTATTAGTTGGCTGGATCCACTTCCTGGCGTTTGATTTAGTAGTCGGCCTCGGCATTTTGTTTGATGCCAGCGCACAGGGCTACGAACATTGGTGGATTCTGCCCAGCCTATTCCTCACTCTCATGCTTGGCCCAGCCGGCCTATTGAGCTATCTCGGCCTACGCCTCATGTTGGGCTAATTTGCTCTCTTAATATTTTTGTTGCAAATAAGAATCATTATCATTTAAGCTGTCTCTCGACACGATGGCTAGCTAACCGCGACGCTGGTTTATTCCGCATTTTGCCAACGGAGGAACTCTTATGGCATGCACGATAAAGGCGTGGCTGGAAGACGGAGAGCCACGGTTACAGGTTTTAGATAACCACTCCGGACACCTACGCATGGCGTGGAAACCGAATAAACGACAAAGCGAGCTCGACGCCGGTGACGTGCGCTCATTATTTCGCTCGTTGCTCGACGTTAGCGCTATCGAACAACTCGGCAAAACCGCCAATCCGAAGACATAACCCAAACATAAACCGAATTACGCAACATTTAAGGCAAACCAAGAGAGGCAAGTAATGAACACAGCAACAACACAACCAAGTAACGCGATCAGCGACCAAAACAGCAGCAACCGCCGCATTAGCAGCCAAAGCTTATTGGCTGGCGCCAAAGAAATTTTGATCCAGCATGCTGACCAGGTTTACCGTCTGCGCGAAACCCGCAACGGCAAGCTCATCATGCATAAATAGACCCATACCGCCGAGGGCACTCCCTCCGACATTGCTGGAAGCAGCCAATTATCGGCCACACGCCGTGGTCACTCTCCGCTAGCCAACTTCCAGCTTCTTGTGCCTAGTCGGGCCGACAAGATGACATAGCTAACTTTTTTAACCATCGCGATATATGATTAGAGTTCGTTTAACTTTAAGCAGCGGCCAAGACCGCGACAGCTTATATCGCAATGCCACAAACCAGCGTACCGACACCGAGCGCCTGGCAAGCCGCCGGTAACTATTACGATTTCAACGGCCACCCTGTATTTTTTCGTGACAGTGGCGGCGAACTACCTGCGCTGTTACTCATCCATGGGTTCCCAACCGCTTCTTGGGACTGGGCGCCACTGTGGGACAAGCTAAGCCAACACTTTCGCTTAATTGCACCCGACATGTTGGGCTTCGGGTTTTCAGCCAAACCCAAACACCACCAGTACGACCTCATCGAGCAAGCGGATATCCATCTGGCCTTACTTAAGCAACTGGGCATTAACGAATATCATGCACTGGTACACGATTATGGCGTTTCGGTGATGCAAGAATTGATCGCACGACAACGGGAACAAGCGCCAACGCCGCGCATTCACTCCGCCTGCTTCTTAAACGGTGGGCTATTCCCCGCCCTACATCGCCCTCAGCCCATTCAAAGGCTACTGATCAGTCCGTTAGGCCCACTCCTGTCTCGCCTCACCAGTAAAGGCCAATTTAAACGCAGCTTTAGCAAGGTGTTTGGCGTTAACTCGCAGCCGAGTGAATTTGAACTAGACGGCTTTTGGGAGCTAATCCAACAGCAGCAGGGCCATCGCATCATGCACCGATTAATGCGCTATATGGTTGACCGTAAAAAACACGAACAACGCTGGTGTGATGCCATTCTTAACCCCGGTATTCCGGTGCGCTTGATCAACGGTTCGCAAGACCCGGTGTCAGGAAAACACTTGGCTGATTATTACCGCAGAACGGTAAACAACCCCGACGTGATATCGCTCGCCGAGGTCGGTCACTACCCCCAAGTAGAAGCACCAGACTTGGTAAGCCAGCACTTTTTGGCCTTTAACCCAGTCACTGCGCCATCAGCGCAGTCAGTTACACTGAGCCAATGAGCATAAAAATCGCAATTATTGGTGCCGGTAGCATTGGCTGTTATGTCGGCGGTCGGCTAGCCGCTGCAGGCGCAGATATCACGCTAGTGGGACGACAACGCATTGGCAACGCGATTGCCGAGCACGGCTTGACCGTGACCGATTTCCTCGGCTATCGACAGCAACTATCACTCAGCGACACGCTGCGATTTTCAGAACAAACCGCCGCGGCCACAGACGCCGACATTGCGCTTATTTGTGTGAAATCGGCAGCCACCGAAAGCTTAGCGCGTGAATTAAAAGACACCCTAAACCCGAACGCGATCGTTATTAGCCTACAGAACGGCTTGGGCAACGCGGCAGTCCTACGGGAATATTTAAGTGAGCAAATTTGTCTGGCTGGCATGGTGCAATTTAATGTGGTGAACCGAGGGGAAGGCCAATTCCACCAAGGTTCGGAAGGCGGCCTAGAATGTGAGGCCAACCCCAGCATGTTGCCGCATATCCCACTGTTCGACCGGGCCGGATTGGGTATGGCTCAGCCGCAGGACTTCCTGTCGATTCAGTGGGCCAAGTTACTGCTCAACCTAAATAACCCTATTAACGCTTTATCAGGTGTGCCGCTAAAACAAGAGCTATCTCAACGCGACTTCCGGCGCTGCCTGGCCATGGCGCAGGCTGAGGCAATCAGTTTGTTGAACGTTGCCGGTATAAAACCCGCCAAGCTCACACCGTTGCCGCCCCATTGGATTCCGAAATTACTCACGGTACCCACTTGGATGTTCAAGCTACTGGCTAATAAGATGCTGGCGATCGACCCGCTGGCACGTTCCTCAATGTGGGAAGACTTGGAAGCCGGACGCCGCACCGAAGTGGATTACATTAATGGCGAGGTGGTAGCACTTGCCCAACAACTCAACCGCGAAGCACCCGTCAATCAACGCTTGATTGACCTAATCAAAGCTGCGGAGCAAGGCGGCAATCGCCAATGGGCAGCGAGCCAACTGCTTGCTACCCTCAAGCAATAACTCAAACCCCATCGGTTAGAGTGCCGTTGCCATAGTCCTTCATTGCCTGATAGAGCTCGTCTTGCGTATTCATCACAAACGGCCCCCGCTGAGCAATCGGCTCACCAATTGGCTTACCCGCCACCAGCAGCAGGCGTGTATCACTAGCTGCGTTGAGCTGCAAAGCATTACCCTGACTAAGCAGCGCGGCCGCTGGTGCCGTAACGACAGCGTCACCCAAAGCCACCTCACCGCTAAACACATACAAAAACGCATTGTGCGCAGTAGGCAGCGCCAGACTGAGTTCAGCACCCTTCGCCAGCTGAATTTCAGCCAACATTGGATCGGTGGTCTTGGGTGTAGAGGGAGTATTAATCGGGCCCTGTAGCGAATACTTACCAAGCTCTAACTGCCCTGCAATAACTCGAACCAAGCCTCCCTCTATCACCTGTTCAGCAATCTGCTCCGGCTCTATATCTTGGTAATCCGCCGGCAGCATTTTTTCTGCCGCTGGCAAATTGACCCAAAGCTGAAAGCCATGCATTTTGCCGGCTTCTTGCTGGGGCATTTCTTCATGAATCACCCCGCGGCCCGCGGTCATCCACTGCGCTCCATTAGGCTTTAGCAAACCGACATTACCCATATGATCTTTATGCTGCATGCTACCTTCAAGCATATAGGTCACGGTTTCAAAACCGCGGTGAGGATGCGGCGGAAAACCACCGATATAGTCAGCCGCGTTATCCGAGGAAATCTCATCCAGCAGCAGAAACGGGTCATGCCGTAGTCCTGGCGCCATGCCGATACTGCGACGAAGTTTTACCCCGTCGCCATCGGCGGTAGCCATACCCGGAATAATTTGAGTTACATGTCTTTGCATCGTTATTTTCCTACTGATATCTACCAACTATGCTGATCGGTTTCAGTCGCCAGCAGATAGGGCTCGCTTTTAGCGACGCCGGATGGCATCCACACTCCAAGCAGCTGGCGCCTGACTAGCAAGCACCAAGAAGCCACCGGCTAAACCAATATTTTTGGCGAACATGATGCTCTGTACTTGATCGCCAAAATCAGCGTGGAAGGTCACTGCAGCGACGACTGAGAATGCGGCCAGCGACAACGCGGCAGGCCGGGTCAAGATGCCTAGCAACACCGCTAAACCGCCTGCAATTTCTAACAGAATTACCAACGGCAGCAGCGCGCCGGGCACGCCCACACTATCCATGTAACCGGCAGTGGCTTCATAGGCACCAATTTTGCTGAAGCCCGCAGGGATGAATACCAGCGCCAAAGCAGCGCGACCCAGTAGGTTTAATAAATTATCTAACATGATGATTACTCCTAAATAAGTAAGGTAAGTGTTTGCGTTAGCGAGTTCGCTATCTAAGCGCCTTGGGTGGCCAAGTCGCCAAAATCGGTTTCAATTTGTTGGCGCGCGTTACTGAGGGCAGCATCGCGGTGTTCAGCTATCGCCAAACCTTCGGCGTAAACAAACTCAATGTCGGTAATGCCCATAAAGGCGAAAATGTTTTTGATGTATGTGGTCTGAGTATCTTTTTCAGTACCGGCATACAAACCGCCACGGGCGGCAACCACCACTACTTTCTTGCCAGTCAACAAACCTTCTGGGCCGTTCTCGGTGTACCGAAAGGTAATGCCAGCACGGGCCACATGATCAATCCACGCCTTCAGCGTTGATGGAATACCAAAGTTGTACATTGGCAAACCCAACACAATCAGGTCGGCTTGTTGCAATTCGTTAATCAAGGCATCGGATTCGTCCACCACCGCTTGCTGTGCTCCAGAGCGCTCGTTGGGGTCGGTTAGAAACGCAGCAAAGCGCTCGCCATCTAAATGCGGTACCGGTTCTGCCGCTAGGTCTCGGGTCGTGATTAGATATTCACCCTGCGCATTTAGCGTACTCAATAGGTGGTCGGTTAACTGATTAGATTGTGATTGCTCGGCATTCAAGCTGCTGCGAATGTTTAACAGGTTTTTCATTATTTGCCTCGATCTATTGGTTATCGGTTTATTGACTCTTGGTCGTTCGATTACGGTGTTTCGATGGACACCATTTAAAACCACAATCAAAATGATATGAATAGTGAAAATTAACGCCTTTTTATCTAATATTTAGATATGAAATTAAATATCAGCAGCAAAAACACCGCCAAAGTTAGCCTAGAACAATGGCATGCGCTCATCGCTGTAGTGGACGAAGGTGGTTACGCACAAGCGGCAGAGGCCATGAATAAAAGCCAAAGTGCGGTCAGCTATGCGATCCAGAAACTAGAAACACAACTGCAACTCAAGGTACTCACACTCAAGGGGCGTAAGTCAGTACTAACACCGGTGGGAAAGACGCTTTATCAGCGTGCCAAGCATTTGTTGGATGACGCTCTGCTGCTCGAGGACGCCGGCCAACAATTGGCCTCAGGCGTGGAAGCGAAGGTAAGTCTTGCAGTAGATACCTTGTTCCCCATCGCCAAAGTCATCAACGCGCTGGAACAGTGTTGCCAGGCCTACCCCGCCACGCAATTTGAAATTTTTGAGACCACCCTAAGCGGCGCCAGCGAAGCGTTATTGAATGGCACCGCAGATTTAGCCATCAGCAGCATCGCACCACCAGGCATGCTGGGTGAACCCTGTGCAGAAATTGAACTGACCGCAGTCGCACACTATCAGCACCCGCTACATTTACTAAAACGCGACCTAAACTGGCAAGACTTACGTAAGCATCGCCAATTAGTGGTGCGAGATTCAGCGCAAAAAGAAAATCGGGATTCGGGCTGGTTAGGTGCTGAGCAGCGCTTAACCGTCAGCCAAGGAGATACCGCGTTAAGCGTGTTAAAAAGTGGCTTGGCTTATAGCTGGGCACCCATCGCGCTTCTACAAGACGAATTGGCCAGCGGCCTCATCAAGCCCTTACCTCTAAAACAGGGCCGCAGCCGTTTTGTGGCCTTATCGCTGATTTATTCAGACCGCGACTATGCAGGCCCAGCCACCCGCCTACTGGGGCAACAACTTCTGGCCAGTTAAGACTTAATCATGTCGGGAAACTGCTCAACCAACTCGCGTACTTTCGGGGCTGCAACGCCTTGAATATAGGGCTGATACGGATTCTGGGAGGCATAATTCTGGTGATAGTCTTCTGCCCGATAGAAAGTTTCCAGCGGCTCTAGCGTGGTCACAATAGGAGAGGCAAACAACTGTGCGGACTCTAGCTGTTGTATGTACTGCAACGCCACCTGCTGCTGTTGCTCGTCAGCATAGAAGATTGCTGAACGGTATTGACGACCACTGTCGTTACCTTGCCGATTTAATTGAGTTGGGTTGTGGGCCACGGAGAAAAACAGCTTCAACAAGGCTCCCAAGCTAACAACCTGCGGGTCGTAATCTAGCTTGACCACTTCTGCGTGATCAGTTGAACCACTGCACACGCTACGATAATCCGCGGTCTCAGCACTGCCACCGGCGTAGCCAGAGGTCAGCCCGACAACGCCTTCTACGGCTTGAAATACCGCTTCCACACACCAAAAACAGCCACCGGCCAAAACAATGCTTGCGGTTTCGCTGCTATCAGTCGGATCAAAATCAGGAACGGGAAAGTCTTTGATACGCCGGCCCGGCGCTAAGTCACAACTTGCCATGTCTTTCTCTTACAAAATGGGTTCGCGGGTTAGAGCGTGGCCTGCACAGAATGTTCCATACTAAGGAGATTGGGCCACCCCGCCGCTCAAATAACGCTATGGCAAGCGATGCCAATCAACGGTTTTACTAAAGAAGCCTTTATAGCCGGTCACTTTCAAGATGCCATCGTCTGCCAACCGAATTTTGCTGCGATAGGTTTTACCATTGGTACTGCGATACAAACTACCACCTTGCCAAGCGTCGGCGGCCGCGTCATAGCGCATTCCTTCGATAATCACCAAACCGAGCAGCTCGCGCCCCCTCAGTGCCGGATCGGGGTTATGAACGTCAGTGGTCTGTTTAGCCTCATTAGCATCGCCACCTACAATTTTGCCTTGCAACTCGTCATCGACACGATATAGCTCGACATGACCACCGCCTTCATTGGTCTTCCACACGCCCAATACATCATCCGCAGCAGCGTACAGCGGACTAGCGAGCAACAAACCCAGTAACACTCCGCAGCCGCGTTTTGCCCATACTTTTATTGCGCGCATGATTGTCTCCGTCAGGTTTAGTCACACTGTACCGCGATAGAGGTTGCCGCCTTTTCAGCGACGTCGCGCGCAGTGCGCAAGTCCTCTCCTCGCGCCAAGGCGACGCCTAAACGTCGCTGACCATTAATTTCCGGCTTACCAAACAAACGTAGTTGAGTATTGGCCTGAGTCAACGCGGCGGCCACATCGCTGTAACGCATCTCGGTACTTTTCCCCTCAGCCAACACCACATGCGAGGCCGACGGCCCATGCTGCACGATGTTTGGAATCGGCAAACCTAAAATCGCTCGGACATGCAGCGCAAACTCAGAAAGGTCTTGTGAAATCAGCGTTACCATACCGGTATCGTGCGGCCGTGGAGATACTTCACTAAAGATCACCTCATCGCCCTGCACAAACAACTCCACCCCGAACAACCCGTAACCGCCTAATGCCTCGGTTACCTTACTGCCCATATGTTGCGCTTTGGCTAAGGCCACATCCGACATCGGCTGGGGCTGCCAACTTTCGCGATAATCTCCATCCACTTGGCGATGACCAATCGGCGCACAGGAAGAAGTGCCACCCACATGACGCACAGTCAGCAAGGTAATTTCATAATCAAAATCAACAAACCCTTCTACAATCACGCGGCCGCCACCGGCACGGCCACCCGATTGGGCGTATTCCCATGCAGGCAGCACATCACCTTGGGATTTAACCGTGCTCTGCCCTTTGCCTGACGAACTCATTACCGGCTTAATAACACAGGGTAAGCCCACCGCTTCAATCGCGGCGAGGTATTCTTCTTCGGTGTCGGCAAAACGGTAAGGTGAGGTTTTTAACTGCAGCTCTTCGGCGGCTAAACGACGGATACCCTCACGATCCATTGTTAGGCGCGCAGCCTGCGCGGTCGGAATGACGTTATAGCCTTCCTCCTCCAACTTGACCAATTCGGGCGTCGCAATGGCCTCAATTTCCGGCACGATAAAATCGGGTTTTTCTAGCTCAATCACGCGACGCAACTCAGCCGCATCCAACATATCGATCACATGATGGCGATGCGCCACTTGCATGGCAGGCGCATTGGCGTAACGGTCTACCGCAATCACTTCAACTCCCAAGCGCTGGGCCTCTATCACCACCTCTTTACCCAATTCACCACAACCCAACATCATCAGGCGAGTGGCGGAAGTAGACAGCGGCGTACCGAGCGTTACAGGGGTCATCAAAAACTCCGAAAATTTAGTAGGGAAAAGGTAGATAATACCGCTATAACCGCTAGGCACACAGCCTAAGCGCGAATTACGCTGCGAATAAGGAATGCACCATGGATCGCCTGCCTCATCTCATTACCCCAACCGCCTTAAATACCGCGCTAGGCGCAGAATCTAAGTTGCTGGTAATCGACCTTGGCAACGCTGACCGCTACCCGCAACAACATATTCCCGGCGCGGTTTGGCTTGATTACGCTGAGATCACACGCAGCGACGCCCCGGCCGCTGGCTTAGTCGCAACAGAAGAAAATCTATCTCGGGTATTTTCCGCCCTGGGCTTAACCGCCGATACGCATGTGGTGGCTTATGACGACGCCGGCAATGGCAAGGCCGCCCGCCTCTGCTACACCCTAGATTGCATTGGCCATCCACACTGGTCATTGCTGGACGGGGGCCTTCCCGCATGGCTGGCCGACGGTTTTGCTACCAGCGATGAGGTTGCCGAGCCCGCGGCAACTGACTACCAAGCTCAATACGCTGATGGCGTCATGTGGACCGCCGATGACATTTTGCAGCAGCTACACCAAGACGACTTTGTCACGCTGGATGCTCGCTCCGCGGCGGAATACCAAGGATTAGAGATTAAGGCGACCCATGGCGGTCACATTCCCGGCGCAGCCCACTATGAGTGGACCAACGCCATGGACAATGCGCAACAAAAACGTTTACGGGATGTCGACACGCTACGGGCCGAGCTGGAAGCCGCTGGCATCACACCCGACAAACAGATCGTGGCCTATTGCCAAACCCATCATCGCTCTGCCTATAGCTATGTGATGCTGAAATACATGGGTTACCCGCGAGTCGCGGGTTATCCCGGCGCATGGTCTGACTGGGGTAATACCGAAACGCTACCGGTCGAAGTCTAGGCCAGCGCAATGGCCGAAAACCGGCGCCAAGACCGGCTCGTAGTCGGCGCGAGCTATGTGGTGCTCGCCTCTGCTGCCTTTGCAGCGATGGGCGTCTGCATAAAAATCGCCTCGCAATCCCTTAACAACGAAATGATTGTGTTTTTACGCAATGTGTTCGGCTTGCTGTTTCTAGGCCCGTGGTTATGGCAACGCGGCGTTAGCATCAAAACTCAACGCTTCGGCATGCACCTATTTCGTTCGGTGGTGGGGTTGTCAGCGATGTACTGTTTTTTCTACACCATTCCCCGCCTGAACTTGGCTGAAGCCGTACTGCTGAACTATTCCATCCCCTTGTTTACCCCATTAGTAGCTTGGCTGCTAATGAAAGAAACCACCGACAAATTCACAGGGCTGGCTATCGTCATCGGCTTTATGGGTATCGTGCTGATTTTGCAGCCCGGCACACCGAAATGGAGTATTGCCAGCCTGACGGGAGTGAGTGCGGGCGTATTGGCAGCCGTGGCCTTAACCAGCATTCGGGCGATGGCTAATACCGAACCACCCGCTCGCATCGTGTTTTGGTTTGCCGTAATTAGCATCGCCATTTCAGCCATCCCAGCCTATTTGTCATGGGCGCCACTCAGCCAAGATTTATGGCTACTCATGCTAATAACGGGATTGTTTGCCACCTGCGGGCAGCTGTTGATTTCAAAGGGTTTTCAACAGGCCAACGCACCACAGGTCAGCTTATTTACCTACAGTGCGCCGGTATGGGCGGGTTTGTTCGCCGCTCTACTGTGGGGCGAAATCCCGGATCAATGGTCGATAGCAGGAATGCTGGTCGTAACGCTAGCGGGCATTGCCGTCAGCGTGCATAGCCAGGTGACGCGGACCCGTCGCAGCCGGGGGAGAGTCCGGGGTCGCAGCTAGGGACGGGCCCGGGAATTACGCCCTTAATCCCAGCGTGCGTCGCGCACAAAGATCATGCCGTTTTCGACTTTCACCGGCATGGTGGGCAAGTCACCAAAGGCTGGAGGCGCAGTGTTCTTACCGGTTTTTAGGCAAAAACGTGCGCCGTGAAATGGGCACACAATCTCACCGTCTTCAACTGAGCCGTCATGCAGCGGCAATGAATCATGGGTGCAAAAATCTTCCACCGCGTAGATCTCGCCATCCACATTCAATACCAACACGGGCACGCCATCCACATCAATCGTGGTACGTGCACCAGGGCCAAACTCTGCTGCTGGCGACACGCCAAACCAGTTTTCAGACATTACTCTTTACCTTCATTCAGTAAGGCTACTTAAATAAACCATCTAGCGTTCAGCTGAGCGCGGCTCGCAAGGCGCAGCTTTGCTCGAAGCGCGGAGTGTACACGTCAGTACATGAGCACTTCGGGGAAAGATGCAACGCGGCGAGGCGTGTTCAGATGGGCGCTTAGAGCAAACCAAGTTGGAGCTTGGCCGCTTCCGACATATTGTCCTGACTCCAAGGCGGGTCCCAAATAATCTCAACCTCGGCTTGCACCACGCCGTCTACCGACTCAATCGCACTGGCGACAATATCGGGAAAGGTTTGCGCCACCGGGCAACCCGGTGCGGTTAAAGTCATTTTGCAATCCACGTTGCCAATATCATCGATATCAATCGCGTAGATCAAACCCAAGTCAAAAATATTGACGGGAATCTCAGGGTCATAAACCAGCTTGAGGGCTTCGATAATGGCGTCCAGCATTTCCTGCTTGTCTTCATACAGCGGATTAATACTGTCTTGCCCTTCAGCCACATTGGTCGAAAGTAATTGATCTGATGCTTTTGGCTCTGTCATGGCGGTCGCAGTCCTTAAACCAACATATTTCTTGTTTTTTCTAATGCGTCGACAAACACATCAATATCTTGCTTGGTGTTGTACACCGCGAGCGAGGCGCGGGCTGTTGCGCCCACACCAAACCGCTCCATGGCCGGCATTGCGCAGTGATGGCCTGCACGAATAGCCACGCCAAAACGATCAACTAAGCTGCCAATATCAGCCGCCTGCGCGTCGTTAAAAATAAAGGAGAGGATGCTGGCCTTGTTGGCCGCGGTACCAATAATGCGCAGGCCATCAAAGGCTTGCAGCTTAGCGGTACCGTAGGCAAGCAACTCGTTTTCCCAAGCCGCTGCATTATCTAGGCCCACTGCTTGCAGCCATTCCAGCGCCACGCCCAAACCGACCGCGCCGGCAATATTAGGGGTGCCCGCTTCAAATTTGTGCGGCACTGAATTAAAGGTAGAGCCCTCTAAGCTCACCACCTTAATCATCTCGCCGCCACCTTGATAAGGCGACATGGCGTCTAGCAGTTCGGCCTTGCCCCATAGCGCGCCAATACCGGTTGGGCCATACACCTTGTGGCCAGAAAAGGCATAAAAATCGACACCCAAGTCCTGCACATCAACTGCTACATGCGGGGTGGCTTGGGCGCCGTCGGCAATCATGATGGCGCCGACTTGATGGGCCAGTTCCGCAATCTGCTTAATCGGGTTGATGGTGCCTAGCGCATTCGACACATGGCCCACCGAGACAATTTTAGTCTTCTCTGACAGCAGGGCCTGATAGGCATCTAGCTGCAACTCGGCGTCATCATTGACTGGAATCACTTTGAGAGTCGCGCCAGTCTGATCGCAGAGCATTTGCCAAGGCACAATATTCGAGTGGTGTTCGATATGGCCAATAATAATCTCATCGCCGGGCTGCAGCCGAGGGCGGCCATAACCCTGTGCAATCAGGTTAATCGCCTCGGTCGTGCCGCGCACAAACACGATTTCATTGGCACTGCTGGCGTTGAGGAATTGTGCCGTAATTTTACGAGCACCCTCGTAGCCTTGGGTGGCACGCTCACTCAGCGCATGTACGCCACGGTGTACATTGCTGTTGTCCGCCTCGTAATAGTGGCGAACCGCGTCAATTACGCACTGCGGTTTCTGGCTGGTAGCCGCGTTGTCGAGATAGACCAACGGTTTTCCGTGCACGGTTTGTTGTAGTGCAGGAAATTGAGCACGAATGGCCTCAACGTCAAAACCAGCAGCAGGCACTGCGGCATCTAACTTGGCATTCATTCGGCAACCTCCCCAGCAGCACTCATTTCTAAACCACGAATGTTCTCGCCACCGGGCAAACGAGCCGATAAGGCGTCTAGTAGGTAGCTGCGCACTAACTCATGATCGGTCGCTTCCACCACTTCTGCTGCAAACGCCCAGGTTAAAATGGCTTCTGCATCGGCCGCAGACAAGCCGCGTGACCGCAGATAGAACAAGGCCGTTTGATCCAGCTGGCCAATGGTTGAGCCGTGGGCACAGGACACATCGTCGGCGTAAATCTCTAACTCCGGCTTGGCATCAATTTCAGCAAACTTAGACAGCAAAATGTTGCGATTCTGCATTTCTGAATCGGTGCGCTGTGCATCGCGAGCCACTTCAACCCGACCGTTAAATACACCGCGGCCACGTTTGTCGGCCACGCCTTTGTAAAGCTGGCGACTAATGCAATCGGGCGCTTGATGGCGAATGCGGGTGTGGCAATCAATATGCTGCGTGCCGAATGGCATATACATGCCGTTAAGATGCGTTTCAGAACCCGGATCTTTTAGATCAACCAAGGTATCCACCCGCGCCAATTTGCCACCCAAGGCATACTCATTGCCAAAGTATCGAGCGGAACTATGGGTGTCGACACAGAGGGTTTCGATCATCCAAGACTGGTTATTGAGGTTCTGCAATCGCTCGTGTTTCAACTGCGCGTTTTTGGCCACGCCCACTTCGGTCACCGCGTTAACAAAACTGAGCTGGTCATCAAGCGATAAATGCCATTCGACCAATTTCGCTTCAGCGTTTTTACCCAGCAAAAATAGATTGCGCGGCATGCTGCCGCCTGCGGTATAAAAATGCACGATATGCAGCGGTTGCTCTAATACGCTGTTGTCGTCTAACACAATCGCGGCGCCATCAATCGCACAAGCGCTATTCAGCGAGGCAAAAGGCTCGCCGCGTAGGTTGTTACGATTCGGCTCCATTAGGTGATGATTGCGCTTAATCGAACCCAAAAAGGCCCGCACGCGGTCGGCTTCACTCAGGAGTTGATCAGCGAAGCTACCAATGTAGCCTTTCACGCTAGGTACTTGCGACAACTCGTCGCGCACCACGCCATTCACCAATACCAAACGGTCTTGCTCGGCCAAGCCTAACTTTTCTAGCTCAGCCTGCACTGCGCCCAAGTCAAAACTCAACTCGGCAGGCGGCACCACATTTTGTTCCAGCGGTGTAACGCGGGTGTATTTCCAATGCTCGGCCCGTTGGCTCGGGAAGCCAAACATTTCAAACCGGCCCCAACCCATCTGGCGCAGCTCACGCAGCCATTGTGGCGCTTCGCGATAGGTTACTCGCGCCTGCCACGCATCCAGCCAGGCCTGATGCGGCAAACTGTTTTTTTCTACTGCACTCATGCGGCTACCAGATCACCGTAACCTTCGGCTTCCAGCTGTTTGGCCAGCTCTTTATCCCCTGACTTCACAATTTTGCCGCCCGACAACACGTGCACGTGGTCTGGCACGATGTAATCCAACAACCGTTGATAGTGGGTCACCACAATCATGGCGCGATCTGGGCTGCGCAAGCTGTTCACACCGTTAGCAACGGTTTTCAGCGCATCAATATCTAAGCCCGAATCGGTTTCATCGAGCAAACACAGGTCGGGCTCAAGCACCGCCATGTGGAATATTTCGTTACGTTTTTTCTCGCCGCCGGAGAAGCCAACGTTCACAGGGCGATGCATGAGGTTGTCTGGCAACTCCAGCAACTTCGCTTTGTCGCGCGCTAGCTTCAAAAAGCCCATCGCGTCTAACTCTTCTTCGCCGTTATGCTTGCGCTGTGCATTCACTGCGGCACGTAGAAAGTAACTGTTAGATACCCCAGGAATTTCAACCGGGTATTGGAACGCGAGGTAAATGCCTTCGCAAGCGCGCTCGCTGGCGTCTTTCTCGATCAGGTCTTCACCCTTATAAGTCACGCTGCCGTCGGTGACTTCATAGCCATCGCGCCCCGCCAACACATAGCTCAGGGTACTTTTACCCGAACCGTTAGGGCCCATAATGGCGTGAATTTCACCGGGCTTAACTTCTAGGTTAATCCCTTTAAGAATGTCTTTACCGCCAACACTCGCGTGCAAGTTTTCAATCTTTAGCATGTCTTTAATTCCGCTTATCAACGCTGGCCTTAGCCAACTGAGCCTTCAAGGCTAATGCCGAGGAGTTTTTGAGCTTCTACTGCAAACTCCATCGGTAAATTTTTCATTACTTCTTTACAGAAACCGTTAACAATCAGACCCACCGCGTCTTCTTCGCTCAAACCTCGTTGCAGGCAATAGAACAGCTGGTCTTCGCTGATCTTGCTAGTGGTAGCTTCATGCTCAACTTGGGCGCTGGGGTTTTTGCCTTCAATGTACGGGAAGGTATGCGCGCCACATTGGTCGCCCATCAGCAAGGAATCACACTGGGTGTAGTTACGGGCGCCTTCGGCATTCGGCAAAATTTTGATCAAGCCGCGATAACTGTTGTTACTGCGACCAGCTGAAATACCTTTACTGATAACGGTGCTGCGGGTGTTCTTACCGATGTGGATCATCTTGGTGCCGGTGTCGGCTTCTTGGCGTTTGTTGGTCACCGCCACGGAGTAGAACTCACCCACCGAGTTGTCGCCGGTCAAAATGCAGCTTGGGTACTTCCAAGTAATGGCCGAACCGGTTTCAACCTGAGTCCAGCTCACTTTGCTGTTAGTGCCCCGGCAATCTGCCCGCTTGGTCACAAAGTTATAGATACCGCCTTTGCCGTTTTCATCACCGGGGTACCAGTTTTGAACGGTGCTGTATTTGATTTCAGCATCGTCTAACGCCACCAGTTCTACCACCGCCGCGTGCAACTGGTTTTCATCGCGCATGGGCGCGGTGCAGCCTTCGAGATAGCTAACGTAACTACCCTTATCGGCAATGATAATAGTGCGTTCAAACTGGCCGGTATTCGCCGCATTAATGCGAAAGTATGTCGAAAGCTCCATTGGGCAACGCACGCCTTCGGGCACGTAAACAAAAGAGCCGTCAGAGAACACCGCCGAGTTCAGTGCGGCAAAGAAGTTATCACCGGTGGGCACCACGGTGCCGAGGTACTTCTGCACCAGCTCAGGATGCTCGCGGCAAGCTTCTGAAATCGGGCAAAAAATCACGCCCGCTTCGTTCAAGGTTTTCTTAAAGGTGGTGGCTACCGAGACCGAATCGAATACCGCGTCGACCGCTACTTTTGGCGCGCCCTGCACACCCGCCAGCACTTCTTGCTCTTTGAGCGAGATGCCAAGCTTTTCGTAAGTTGCTAGTAGTTCTGGATCCACCTCATCTAGCGACTTGGGGCCGTCTTTGGCTTTAGGCTGTGAGTAATAAGAAATCGACTGGTAGTCGACCTTCTCGTAGTTCACATGCGCCCACTCGGGCTCTTTCATCTTGAGCCAATCGCGATAAGCATTCAGCCGGAATTCCAACATGAATTCAGGCTCTTGCTTCCGCTTGGAGATTTCGCGAATAACGTCTTCGTCTAAGCCCGGAGGTAGGCTTTCGCTTTCAATATCCGTGACAAAACCGGCTTCGTAATCGCTATTCAATAAAGCGGATACGTGCTCGTCGTCACTGGTTTTCGGTTTTTTATCTAGTACTTCCATGGCTTTGCCTAATGGGTTGGCTGCCTAAGCAGCACGGCCGTTGGATTAATGGCGGCGGGATAAACCACCCACCGCAGAAATAGGAACAATGGTGTCGGCTGGGCGCAGCAGGTCAGCCAAGCTGACATTGTCGAGCGCGTTGCTAACTGCGCCATTGATCACTTGCCAATGTGTGCGTACACCACAATCAGATTCAATTGAACAGTTACCGGCGTGCACACTACATTCGGTTAACGCAATGGGCCCTTCTAATGCGGCAATAATGTCGGAAACCCGAATTTCACTAGGCGCACAAGACAATTGATAACCGCCGTTACTGCCCCGAGTGGTCGCCAACATACCCGCCTTCACCAACAGCTTTAGCACCTTGGCTACCGTTGCGCTGCCAAGCTGATGACGTTCAGCCAGTTCGGTGGCTGAATGCAAAGCGTCCGGCACTGACGCAATATCGGTCAGCAACAACACGCCGTAATCAGTGAGTTTGCCTATTCTTAACATCAGTTTCGTTCAGTCTCAGGGCGCTGCTGAACTGGCTAACAGAACAGCAACAGTTAAAACAGTACTATTTTAGTACTAATTTGCCGAATCAGCAAAATATCCCAGCAATTTACGCATCGCTTGCCCAATTTTTGACAACCATTGCCAGCTAACCGGGGAACCAAATCAGTAACCACAAACAAGCCCCATGACCCGCTGGTGAGCAAATCTAATCGGAGCGACACCAACATGCCACGACCCTCGTTTCGCTGGGATATAACTAAGAGCAATGACTGACTACTGAACACTTGATAAGCTAAACCTCAAATTATTAGTTTGATTAAACACTCAGGCTGACGCGACGGATACGTAAACCTGAGTTAGAGGGGACTTTAATGCGTTTATTCATAATGGCACTCAGCCTAATTCTGGCTGCCTGCTCTTCACCCAGCAACAACTCACACAGCGGCACTGGCACTCATGCGGGCTCCGGCGGCAATACCAGCGCACAAAGCCGTAATTTTCACAACGCCACCGTGGCGTCGAAAGCGGACGGCACCGAAATTGCATTTACCGCGTTTTATCCAGAACTGGCTGCTGGCGAAACAGCGCCACTCTTGATTCACGGTCACGGCTGGAGCCTCTCGCGGATAAAAGACTTTAATGACCCCAACCCAATCAATGCGTTTATCCAAACCGAGACTTCCAGTGTGGTGGCTAAGCGCGCATGGGAAAACGGTTACTTCGTCATTAGCTTTGATCAGCGCGGCTGGGGCGAGTCCGGCGGCGACGTATCGCTCATGGACCCAGATCTAGAGGGCCAAGACGTTGCCAGCTTAATCGATTGGGCGGAAGCAAACTTTGGCGCCCATCTGGCGCGCGAAGGCGATGACCCCGTGGTCGGTTCCATTGGCCTGTCTTATGGCGGCGGTTTTCAAACCATTGGTTCTGCGGTTGACAGCCGTTTTGATGCGCTAGTGCCCGTTATTACTTGGCATGATTTGCGTTACAGCCTTAACCCGGGCGGTGTGCCCAAGTCGGTTTGGGCCGCATTCTTAGTACTCGCGGGTGCGCCTACGTCGCAGTTTTCCCTGCCGTTTGAGCTTTACCAAGCCTTGCTGCAAGGAGCCACCACAATGCAGCTATCTGATGAGCTGATCGACAAACTGTACAACAACAGCTGGGTTTCTTTTTGTGAGGGGCGCGAAGACGGACGCGGCATACCCGATGTTGATGCCTTGTTTGTACAGGGCGCACATGACGTACTGTTTAACGTTACCGAGGCTGCACTCAACCATAACTGCTTGAAGGCCACCGGTAACGATTCGCGCTTGGTGGTTGAGCGCGACGGCCATATCGTCCCAGTCGTGCAACAAAGTGGACAGCTCATTTTGTTCGGCATGCAAGAAGAAGTGCATTGTGGCAATCAAAGCTTCAATACTGCTGACATGATGTATCAATTCTTAGATGAAAAATTACGCAACGGCCCAGCATCCAACATTCCTACCGTTTGCATTTCTCAAGCGGAAACAGGCCAAGCGTTAGAACAAATGCCGGTAGGCGGCATTACTAATACGGTACAGATTGATAACATTGTTACCGGCGTACTGGTCGAAACTGTAATGGGTTTGCTGTTGGACTTAGATCCAGGCGCTTTGCTTGATTTACTAACCAATTTACCGACCGATCTAGCCACTGTGGTAACGGGGTTAGTCACCGGTTTGGGCAATCCACAAGAAGAGCTGCCGGCCGCTATTCCAGCCATTCTGAACTTATTACCACATGAGCTGCTAGACGAGCTACTCACCTATCAACACTTTGCCCCCATTCATACAGCCGAAGCAGGAAAGGCGCTCGCGGGCATCCCCACCGCTGAATTAAGCCTTGCAGCCAGCACACCAGAAACACCGCTGTCCGACCCCATTGTTTTTGTTGGCTTGGCAATCGATCCAGCGGACGGTGGCGGCCGCTATCTCGTCAACGACCAAGTCACGCCTATACGCGGCGCGGGCGACTATAGCCTCCTGCTGCCCGGCGTTTCGGCTAAGTTGGAACAAGGTGATCTGGTCGGCTTAGTTGTGATGCCATTTCACACCCAATATGTGAGCAGCTTTTCTCGCATTCCTGACCTAGTATCTATCACTGGCTCGGCCGCAGTACCGGTTATTGACGACCAACAACCGTAATCACGGCTAAACCCTCTGTCCTAAAAGCGGCTAACACAGCCGCTTTTTTTACTTTTTCGTAACGCCCTGCCGAGCTTGACCGGCACCGCCAGCCTAACAAGCGTCCGCTGTATTCAGCAAAAGCCCCTCCCTATTTACATTATGTTGCAGCGCACAAAATTCGCTTAGGAAAAACCTAACGCCCGTTAACACCATTGATTTAAAACAACTTTTACGAGTTGTATAAATTAATTTCCGTGCCAAATTTTTAATTAATCGACCAACTGGTATATTTCGCCGCCCTTTTTTAGAGCACTTGTGTGTTCGGTCTTACTGCTGGCGCAAGGGACGCTGAACGCGCTGCGGATTAGACAACCATCCATTTAACGAGAGGTATTTCAAATGCGTATATTAATTTTAGTCGCCAGTTTGATATTGGCCGCCTGTGACAACGGCAGCGGAGGCGGAGGCGGAGGCTCATCCACTGCCCCACTAGAAAGCAAAGTGAGCCAAGAACGTGTCGAATCCGTCATCGATGGCACCAACATTGCCTTCACCGCGTACTTTCCAGAGCTCGCCGCTGGCGAAACCGCCCCCCTACTTATTCACGGCCAGAGCTGGGGCAACTTGCGAGTTAGCAACCTAGATGACGACGGCTTCTTCGCCGGCTTTTCACAACAAGAAAGCTCGGTACAAATCACTAAACGTGCTTGGGAATCAGGCTATTTTGTTATCACTTACGACCCTCGCGGTTTTGGCGACTCTGAAGGCCAAGTTAGCTTGGCAGACCCAAACCTAGACGGCCAAGATATCAAGTCAATTATCGATTGGGCAGTAGAAAATTTTGGCGAACACCTAGCCAAACGTGGTGACGACCCTGTAGTCGGCACCCTAGGTCTTTCATATGGCGCAGGCACTCAGTTTGCCAACGCTGGGGTAGACGAACGCGTCGACGCGATGGTCCCAATGTACAGCTGGTACGACTTAGCCGAAAGCCTAGCACCTAACGGGGTACCAAAATCCACTTGGGCCAGCCTGCTCGTTGCGAGCGGCACGGTCTCTTCGGGCTTTTCACTACCGTTTAACCTATACACCTCGGCGCTTTCTGCCTTCGTGTCACTCGAACTACCAGAAGATCTAGCGACTCAGCTACACAACAACAGCTTAGCGTCATTTTGTGATGGTGATGTTGGCGGCCGTAACGTGCCTGATGTTGACGCACTATTTGTACAGGGCGCCCATGATGTGCTTTTCAATGCTAACGAAGCCATTCGCAGCCACGCTTGCCTAAAAGACGCGGGCAACGATTCGCGCCTACTAATTCAGCGCGACGGACACATTATTCCCTTACTGCAAGAGTCAGGTTCAGACGTGTTCTTTGGCTTGCAAGAAACCGTCCATTGCGGTGGTCGCAGCTTTGATACAGAAACGCTCATCTTCGAATTCTTGGAAGAAAAACTACGCGATCGTGTAGCGTCAGAAGCACCTACCGTGTGCTTTAGTCAAGCGGAAACAGGTCAGAAACTTGACGAAGTTCCAATCGGCGGTGTGACTGGCTCCGTGCAAGAGAACCGCATACCAACAGGCCTAGCCTTCAGCACACTACTAGGCTTATTTTTTGACCTAAATACAAGTCAGATTATTGCCTTGCTGGCAGAGGCACCACGTAATTTAGTTGACTTGATTGTTGACGGGGTAGCCAATTTATTCTCAGGCCGACAGCCTGCTGAAATCGCGTTTGATACGCTTTCAGACTTGCTAAACGTAATACCGCCAGAGCTATTACAAGAGTTAATCACTTACCAATACTTCATGCCGATCGCCGAAGCTCAAGCTGGTCAAGCACTGGCCGGTGTTCCAACCGCGTCACTCAATATCGAAAAGTCGTTTACCGACATCGAGATAAACCCGCTAGGCGTGGCGCTCACCACACCTATCGTTTACGTCGGTGTTGCCGTAGAGCCGGCTGATGGGTCAGGCCGTTACTTGGTGAACGACCAAATTACACCGATCCGCGGCACCGGCGAGCATGACATCTGGTTAGCAGGTGTGAGTGCCAAGTTAGAAGAAGGCGATCGCGTTGGCTTAGTGGTAATGCCTTTCCATCCACAGTTTGCGACCAGTCGTACGCGCGTACCCGGCTTTGTAAACGTTAGCGGTAGCGCGTCGTTACCTATTATTGCCGACCAGCAATAAGCCGTAGCACAACCACAATAAAAAAGGCGGTAGTGATACCGCCTTTTTTATGCCTATCCGATTAGTCCATCCAAGGACTAACGACCAAACTCAGCATCACGACAATTTAGCCAGCAACAATTGCTCAAGGGTTATCGTGTCGCTAGTGAAACCACGAATACCTTCGGCTAATTTTTCGGTAGCCATCGCATCTTGATTTAAGCGCCAGCGAAAGTCAGCTTCGGACAGGGTTTCAGCAGGGTCCTGACAAGCTTGCTCAGCCCAAGCTGGCGTTAATTTGGCAGTGAACGGTTTATTACACTGCTCCAAGGCATCCAAAAATTTAGGCGCTATCGTCAATAAGTCACAGCCGGCTAAGGCCTTAATTTCATCCACATTACGGAAGCTAGCACCCATTACCTGCGTGCCAATACCATAACGTTTGTAGTAAGCGTAAATTCGTCTCACCGACATCACACCGGGATCCGCATCGGGTAAATAACCGTCAACCCCATCAGCCTTTTTATACCAATCCAGAATACGGCCGACGAAGGGTGAAATCAGCGTCACGTCATTCTGTGCCGCCACTTGCGCCTGCGCAAAGCTAAACATCAAGGTCATATTGCAATGAATGCCATCTTGTTCAAGCACTCGCCCCGCCTGCAAGCCCTCCCAGGTGGAGGCTATTTTGATCAACACACGATCGGCACCGTAGCCTTCAGCAGCATACATTTCAGCAAGTCGACGACCACGCACAACGGTGGCCTCGGTATCAAATGAAAGCCGTGCATCCACTTCAGTGGATACTCGGCCTTCAATTAACTTGAGGATCTCACAACCAAACAGTACGGCCAGACGATCCATCGCCCATTCCAGCTGCTCATGACGCTCGCTGCCATGTGCTTGCCCATACGCTACCGCCTCGTCAATTAAATGCTGGTAACGCTGATCCCGCGCAGCCGCCAATATTAGACTGGGGTTAGTGGTTGCGTCGGTGGGCTTATAGGCACCCACCGCCTCAATATCACCGCTATCGGCCACCACCGTGGTAACGGCTTGCAGCCCTTCTAAAGCATTTTTCGCGGCCTTGTTGTTACTCATAATGATTCTTGTCACCAAAATCGCAGCCGGCTAGCCCGGCTTAGGGAAAACTAAAAATTGATCCTGTTCACGACGTAACGCCAATGGATAGCGCCACACTTTCTCCAGCAAACCTTCATCCAGATCTGTGGGGCTAAGCAAGGCTTCGATCATACCGTCTTTCAAGACCAACACACGGTCACAATGGCTAGCCGCCTGTCCGATGTCATGAATCGCCATCACCGCCGCGCGTTGCGGTTGGGCTAAAACCCAGTCTCGAGCAACCCGCAAACAACGTTGTTGCCAGCCAATATCCAAACCGTTCAGTGGCTCATCCAACAACAACAACTGTGGGCGCTGTTGGCTCGCATTGAGTTGCGAGAATACACGGGCCAGATGAACTCTTTGTTGCTGCCCACCCGAAAGTGAGGCAATGCCGCGTGCGGCTAACGACTCGACACCAAACTGCTGCATCGCAGCAGTCATAGCCGTGGGGTGCTGAGCTTGCAAACCCAGCGCCACCACCTGCTGCACAGAAAAATCAAACGCCACCGATGACGCCTGCGGCAACCACGCGACATGCTCAGCGCGCTGACTCACCGAAAGCCGTTGCAACTCAGCACCGTCGAAAACAATTTGCCCTTGACTGGCCTGCCACAGGCCGGCAAGCAACTTCAACAAGCTCGACTTGCCCGCACCATTGGGGCCAATAACCCCCAGCACCTCACCGGCAGCCAGAGAAAAATTAATGCCTGACAACAATTGCCGGCCTGACTTTCTCAAGCCAACTGCAGAAACTTCTATCATGCGTCTAAGCCCCTGCTGCGCCAGCCAATTAACCATAAAAAGAAGGGAGCACCGACCAGCGCGGTAATCACACCAATCGGCAACTCAGCGGGGCTAATGACCACCCGGGCCAGGGTATCGGCAAGCAACAGAAACGCCGCACCGAGCGGCAAAGCCAAGGTGAGTAGCGGCTGGTGAGCAGGCCCACGCCATAACCGCAACATATGGGGAACGACCAACCCCACAAAACCAATCACCCCAGTCAACGCCACTGTGACGCCCGCCACCAGTGCCACACTAATGAGAATGCGGCGCTTCAAACGGAGTAATTCAACCCCAGCGGAAGCCGCTGCCTCATCGCCCAGCGCCAATAAATCTAACTGTCTCGCATCACGTCGCCATAAGCCACAAGCCACGACTAGTACCGACAGTAGCAATACCAACTTAGTTGGGTTGGCACGCGCCAAGCTACCGAGATTCCAAAACAATAATTCGCGCGTGGCCAATGGGTCGGCCACTACCAATAAGGCCCCCACAACCGCCATTGCCAAAGCGTTCAAAGCCAAGCCGGATAAAATAATCGGCGTATGATCCTGCCAACCAAAGCGCTCGCTCAGCAGCAAAATAATGCTGGCGAACCCTAGCGCCCCGATCGCCGCGCCAATCGGCAACAGCAAACTTAAGTTCGCGTTAGGCCACAATAAACTCGCTGGCGCTACCACTAATGCCGCTCCCGCGGCGGCCCCCGCACTAATACCAAGCAAGCCCGGCTCGGCCATCGGGTTGCGCAACAGGCCCTGTAGCATAACCCCCGCGGCAGCTAGCCCAGCGCCCACCAATACAGCCATTAACACCCGCGGCATGCGCACGTCCCAAATAACAGCACTCAGAGCACTGCCATCAAACCAATGCACAAACGATACCTCAGCCGCCCCAACGGACAAGCACACAGGAACCAGAACCATTAACACGAACCAAGGCATATAACGCATCGCCAAAGTGTGCGGATTTCATTCGCAAAAGAAAAGCCAAGCGACCGCATAATTCTCGCCACAAACTCATCTGGTTCGCCAAGGCCAATAGCGCTACCTTGCTGATTGGATTAAGCTAGCGACTGCTTTGCTCCTGCGACCAGCCGCAGCAAACAGGCCTTTCTCATAAATCAATTAATCGTGATAAAATGATTAAATGATTTCGCTTGATCAATCCACCGCGCTGCTCAAAGTGCTTGCCGACCCAACTCGCGTGCGCTTGCTGCATTTATTAAATGGGCAAGAACTTACCGTGGCCGAGCTAACTGAGATTACGGGCTTGGCACAGTCTCGGGTTTCTACCCACCTCGCTAAACTCAAAGAAGCACAATTAATTCGTGATCGCCGAGCAGGCGTATCTGCGTTTTATTGTTTTGAGGTGGAAAGCCTTGCGCCGCGCTTACTCGCTCTGTGGCAGGCCACCTGCCAGGACCTAGCGGATTCACTGATTGATCAAGACCAACAAACATTAAAAACCGTACTGGCGCGCCGCAGCGGCGATGAAAGCTGGGCAGACTCGGTCGCGGGTGAAATGCGCCGCCATTACTCACCCGGCAGAACGTTTGAAGCCACAGCTCGTGCCACTTTAGAGTTATTGCAACTGGGTGATGTGATTGATATCGCCTCCGGCGATGGCACCCTCGCAGAAATTCTTGCGCCTAAAGCCAAGTCTCTACTGTGTCTCGATATCAGTGAAAAAGTGATTGCAGCCGGCCAACAACGCCTGAGCGCACAGCCGAATGTGAGCTTTCAAGTCGGCGACATGCATCAGTTACCCTGCGCAGATCAATCCGCTGACCAAGTGCTGTTGTTGCATGCGCTCACCTACACCACCGACCCCGCACAAGTGGCTGCGGAAACTGCTCGCGTGCTACGCAGTGGTGGTCAGGTATTGGTATCAACCTTAAAATCGCATTCTCATCAGCAATTGGTGGCCCCGTTTGGGCATGTCACCATGGGCTTTAGCGAAAACCAACTACGCCAACTATTTGAACAAGCTGGACTCAGCGTCAGCCTCTGTGAAGTGACCTCCCGCGAGGCCCGCAGCCCTCAGTTTGAAGTCATTACCCTTTTAGCCGAAAAACCTTAATGTCGCGATCGCGTCGTCATTGAATAGATTTATGTCTCGTTTAGAAAAATTTAAGCAGTCCCTACAAGAGCGCATCTTGATCCTAGATGGCGCCATGGGCACCCAAATTCAGGCCTACGGGTTGGAAGAAGCCGACTATCGCGGCCAGCGTTTTGCTGACTGGCCCAGCGACATTAAAGGCAATAACGACTTATTGGCTCTGACTCAGCCCGAAATCATTTACAACATTCATAAAGCCTATTTGGATGCAGGCGCCGATATTGTTGAAACCAACAGTTTTAACGCCACCCAAATTTCCATGGCCGAATACGGCATGGAAGCCTACTCACATGAAATCAATGTGGCTGCGGCCCAATTGGCGCGCAAAGCCTGTGATGCTGCCGAAGCAGAAACCGGTGTGCCACGTTATGTGGCTGGCGTGCTCGGCCCCACCAGCCGTACCTGTTCGATCTCACCCGACGTGAACGACCCCGGCTTTCGTAATGTGAGCTATGACGAACTGGTTGAGAACTATTACCAGTCAACTGATGGCCTCGTCCAAGGCGGCGCCGATTTCATTCTGATCGAAACCATTTTTGACACTCTTAACGCCAAAGCGGCGGTATATGCAGTCAAAAAGTACTTCGAAGAAAATGACACGCCAGAACTCCCCATCATGCTGTCGGGCACCATTACAGACGCCTCAGGCCGCACCTTATCTGGCCAAGTCACCGAAGCCTTTTGGTACTCGCTGCGCCATGCCAAACCCATCAGCGTAGGCTTGAACTGTGCGCTAGGCCCGGACTTGCTGCGTCAGTATGTCGACGCACTCTCTAATTGCGCAGACACCTACGTTTCTGCTCACCCCAATGCGGGACTGCCAAACGAGTTTGGCGAATACGATTTAGACGCCGAGAACATGGCGGTCTATATCAAGGAATGGGCCGAGTCTGGTCTGGTTAATATTGTGGGTGGTTGTTGCGGCACCTCACCGCTGCATATTGAACACATAGCCAAAGCCGTCAAAGGTATTAAGCCGCGCCCAATTCCCGATTTGGAAGTGGCCTGTCGTCTTTCGGGCTTAGAACCCGAGGTCATCAAAAAAGACAGCATGTTCGTCAACGTGGGCGAACGAACCAATGTCACGGGCTCAGCCAAATTTAAACGCCTAATCAAAGAAGAGCTTTACGACGAAGCGTTAGCAGTCGCGCGCGAGCAAGTAGAAAATGGCGCCCAGATAATCGACATCAATATGGATGAAGGCATGCTCGACTCCAAGGCAGCAATGGAGCGTTTCTTGCGTTTGATTGCTTCCGAGCCGGACATTAGTCGCGTGCCCATTATGGTGGATTCCTCGAAATGGGAAGTGATTGAAGTCGGCCTGAAAAACATTCAGGGCAAAGGCATTGTGAACTCGATTTCGATGAAAGAAGGCGAGGAACAATTCCGCTACCAAGCACGCGAAATCATGCGCTACGGTGCCGCAGCCGTGGTCATGGCGTTTGACGAAGAAGGCCAAGCCGACACCCTAGAGCGCCGCAAAGAAATCTGTAGCCGTGCCTACAACATTTTGGTCAATGAAATTGGCTTCCCTGCAGAAGACATCATCTTCGACCCCAATATTTTCGCGGTCGCCACCGGTATTGAAGAACACAACAATTACGGCGTCGACTTTATTGAAGGCACCCGCTACATCAAAGAAAACCTGCCACATGCGATGGTTAGCGGCGGCGTTTCAAATGTATCGTTCTCGTTTCGCGGCAACAATCCGGTACGCGAAGCCATCCACAGTGTATTCCTCTACCACGCTGGCAAAGTCGGCATGGACATGGGCATCGTGAATGCTGGCCAGCTAGAAATTTACGACAATATCGACCCCGAGTTGCGCGAACGCGTAGAAGACGTGGTGCTCAACCGTCGTGACGACAGCACCGAACGTTTGCTGGAAATTGCCGATAAGTTCAAAGGTGAAGTCGGCGAGAAGAAAAAAGAAGATCTGGCTTGGCGCGAATGGCCGGTGGAAAAACGCCTTGAGCACGCACTGGTAAAAGGTATCGATACCTTTGTTGAAGAAGACACCGAACAAGCGCGACTGAAAAACCTAGAAGCCGGCGGCCGCCCGATTCAGGTGATCGAAGGCCCACTAATGGACGGTATGAACGTGGTGGGCGACCTCTTCGGCGCCGGCAAAATGTTCCTACCCCAAGTGGTGAAATCCGCCCGCGTGATGAAAAAGGCCGTGGCTTGGCTGATTCCATTTATCGAAGAAGAGAAAGCCAAATCCGGCACTGCTGGCCAATCGAACGGCAAGATGGTGATCGCCACCGTAAAAGGCGACGTGCACGATATTGGCAAAAATATTGTTGGCGTCGTGCTGCAATGTAATAACTTCGAAGTGGTTGACCTCGGCGTTATGGTGCCGGCCCAAACCATTTTGGACGCCGCGAAAGAGCACAACGCCGATATTATTGGCTTGTCGGGGCTAATTACCCCATCGCTTGATGAAATGGTCCATATGGCCAAAGAAATGGAGCGCCAAGGCTTCGACATACCGCTGCTGATTGGTGGTGCCACCACCTCTCGCGCGCACACCGCAGTGAAAATCGACAAGAACTATCACGCACCGGTGGTCTGGGTAAAAGATGCCAGCCGCTCGGTGCCGGTAATGTCTACCCTGCTCTCCAAAGAGCCCGGTACACGAGAAAAATTTGTTGATGACATTAACCGCGAATACGACACCATTCGCGAACGCCATAAAAACAAGGGCGAGAAAGTCAGCTACCTGACCATCGACCAAGCGCGTAGCAACAAACAAAAGATTGACTGGGATAGCTACCAGCCCACCATTCCAACCAATCTCGGCGTGACCGTGCTAAATGACTATCCCATCGAAGAGCTGCGCCAGTACATTGACTGGGGCCCGTTCTTTAATACCTGGGAAATGAAGGGACGTTTCCCTGACATTCTGAACAGCCCAAGCTGCGGTAAAGAAGCACGCGAACTTTTCGACAACGCCAACAAAATGTTGGATCAAATCATTAACGAAAAATGGCTAACCGCCAGCGGCGTGTTTGGTTTATTCCCAGCCAATAGCGATGGTGACGACATACTGGTTCAACACGACGCTGAGGCCATGCGTGTGATCCAGCTCCGTCAGCAGAACCAAAAGCGGGACGGCGTTCCAAACAAATGCCTCAGCGATTTTGTGGCGCCTCAAACCAGTGGCAAACAAGATTATGTAGGCGCCTTCGCGGTGACCGCCGGCATTGGCTGTCATGAACGTGTACAAGCTTTTAAAGACAATATGGACGATTACAATGCCATCTTGTTAGAAGCGCTCGCCGACCGCCTAGCGGAAGCCTTTGCCGAGCGTTTGCACGAACGCGTACGTAAAGAATTCTGGGGTTACGCTGCCAACGAGAGCTTTAAAAATGAAGAGCTAATCGCGGAAAGCTATAAAGGCATCCGCCCCGCGCCAGGCTATCCCGCCTGTCCTGACCACTTAGGCAAAGACCAAATTTGGGAATTACTGCAGGTGGATCAACATATCGAGCTGACCCTCACCGAGAGCAAAGCGATGTGGCCGGCAGCCGCCGTCAGTGGTTGGTACTTTGGCCATCCCGAGTCGGATTACTACAGCCTCGGCCGCATCCAAAAAGACCAAGTGGAAGACTACGCCGCGCGTAAGCAGATTAGCTTAGAACTGGCCGAAAAGTGGCTAGCGCCTAACTTAGCCTACGACCCCGAAAGTGATCAGTAATTACGCGGTCAGCAATTACCGCCAATAAGGCTGCGATTCCAGCGCGAGCTAGCCTACAATTCGCGTATGAAAAATAAGATTGTCGTACTGTTGGTGTCCTATCTCGCCCTTGCTGTGTTCCGCACGCTGGGCGCGACCTTACGTTGTCGCTATCACGGCTTGGAAAACCTAAAAGAGGCGGAAGCTACTGGCTATATCGTCTGTTGCTGGCACCAGAACTTGGTGTCGGCCGCTCTCGGCCCTATCCGTGGGCCTTATGTTTCGATGGCTTCACGTTCGATGACTGCGGACCCTATTGTCAAGGTGGTTGCTTCCCTCGGGCACACCATTGTCCGCGGGAGCTCAGGCCACTCAGGCCGTGACAAAGGCGGCAAGACGGCCATGGCCGAAATGACCGAACTGCTAAAGCAAGGCCGTAATGGTGGCATGGCAGCCGATGGCCCCACCGGCCCCGCCAATATTGCCAAACCTGGCATTATGCGAATGGCCGCTGAAACGGGCCATGCCGTATTGCCCATCGCACCGATGCCGAGCCGCTATTGGGAGTTCAACTCCTGGGACAAAATGCGCCTGCCCAAACCGTTTGCCACCATCGATGTTTATTACGGCGAGCCCATTTGGGTCCCCGAAAACCCCAGCGAGGCAGAAAGCGCAGCCATTCTGGAACAAATTAGCCAGCAAACCACTGCCCTTGTCACCCAACACGAGACTACCCAGCAAGCTTAGTCCGTTCGACTAATCAGCCATAATCAAAGCCCCATGGAAGCTGTACACGCCTTACAACCTGCCCTGTTCTTACTCACCGCGGGTGTTGCTTCCATGCTGCTGATGCCACGCCTAGGCTTAAGCCCGATTGTTGGCTACCTGATTGCTGGCATGCTGATGGGCGAGCACGGCCTGCATCTAATAGAGCATTCCAACACCGTACATTTATTAGCCGAACTCGGCGTTGTGTTCCTGTTGTTTGATATTGGCCTGCACTTTTCTACTCGGCATATTTGGGAAGCCCGGCGCGACATCCTCGGCTTAGGCCCGCTGCAAATGCTGTTTTGCACTGCCGGAATCGGCCTTGCGTTAATGTTATGGACAGAGGTACCGGTTAGCGTCGTACTCCTCATCGCCGCCGCACTCGCATTGTCATCGACCGCGGTTGCAACCCAAACCCTGGCTGACTTTGGCCAGCAACGCGCACCGATCGGCATTACCACTACAGCAGTACTGATCTTTCAGGATATTTGTGCCATCTTCTTGCTCATTCTCGCAAGCACATTAAGCGGAGACGGCAATGTGAGTGCCTGGATGAGCGTTGGCATCGCCTTCGCGAAAGCAGTGGTGGCATTCATCGCTGCCATGTTGCTAGGTAATTACGTTATTACCCCAGTATTTAACTTTCTAGCCAACAACCAGCGCGAAGGCATTTTCACCGCCACTGCTTTGTTACTGGTACTCGCCGCCGCCGCCATTACCGGCGCCGCTGGGCTTTCCCTGACTTTAGGTGCGTTTTTGGCCGGCATGATGATCTCTACCACCGCCTATCGGCATGTGGTGCAAACAGAGGTTCAGCCATTCCGCGGTTTGCTACTGGGTTTCTTCTTTATCACCGTGGGAATGACGCTAGATGCCCAAAGCCTAGCCGCGCATTGGCTAGAAATTTTAGTCGCGCTGGTCGCACTCATGTTGATGAAATCAGTGATGGCCTTCACCGCTGCTCGAATCATGAAACAGCGCATGGGCTTTAGTATTCAGCTTGGCGCCGTATTGTCTCAAGGCAGTGAATTCGCTTTTGTTATTTTGGCGCTGCCGGGGGTCGCACTGCTAATGCCAGATGGCACATCGGCTATTTTAATTACCGCGGTTGCACTCAGTATGGCAGCCACTGGCCCGTTCATTAAGCTCAGCCATTTATTAGCAGAGCGGTTTGCCGACAAAGCTTGGAATGCTCGCTCCGGCGAGTGCGTAGGCTTACAAGCCGGCGGTGCTACAGTAGTCATTCTCGCGATGAACAAAACCGGCCGACTTCTGGCCGATATTCTTAGCGAGCTAAAAATTCCTTATAAGGCCTTTGACTACAATCACGACCGTTTTGTAAAGGCCCGCATTGATGGCTACCCAGTGGCATTTGGCGACTTGGCTGATTTGCGCCTAATGGAAACCATAGAAATAGCCGATGCTAAAATCTTGGCAATCTGCGAACCCCGACCTGAGATTGCGAAAGAAGTCGGTCACACCATTAGTCAGCGTTACCCCCAGCTGAAACGTTATGTCGCTATTGCCAATGATGAAGATGCGGCGAACTACCCCATCACCGACGGCGTAAAAATTATTTGTCGTAGCCTGCCGAAAGGCATAGACCTGTCAGGCGCCATTCTAAAAGCCTTGGATGTTCCGCCTGAGGCCATCGATAACTGGTTTAAGAAGAAGCTACAGCAAGAGCTAACCGAAAAACCCGTACCGGAACCCACCACGAGCTCAGCTCAGTAGCGTTCGCTAATTGTTCACTAACGGCAAACCTCACAACCGTTAGTCTAAAAAACAAACCGTTTGGTCCATTCGTCGCCCGAAACATACCAGACGGTTTAGTTTTCGTTGAGCAAATGACAGTTTCTATTATCTTTGCCTCAAGACCCAACGGATTGGCGTCTTATCCAGAGCGACGAGGGCATGGGTATGAAAAACGTAAAACAAAGCATTGTGGCAGTTGTGATCGCCACCGGACTGACCGCTTTACCATTGGTGATGTCGCCGGTTTCATCGGCCAGCAGCTCGCTGTCATATCGCACTGCAATGGAAGTACCAACAGTTGACATTGAAATGGCGCCAGCACGTAGTACTACGCTCAGCTGGATTGAAGCCCAACAACGTCGCTACGATAAGGATGCCAACTCAGCGGATGGCGAACTGAGCGCCGAGCAACAGAACAAGTTGGTCACAATGATTCGGCTAATGACACTTGAGCTATAACCCAGAGCTATAAGCTGGACCATAACTCTAAACCGTAACCTCAGGCGATAAGCCAGTACGTCGCCTTATGTCGACACCGCGCTGCTACACGCAGGCAAATTTTCCCATCGCTTAGTAACCGCTAGCCACAGACCCAAGCACATAGGTTGTGGCGGCCTTTCTTGCCACGATTGAATGCTGCCTCGTTCGTCATACCGAACCCATTACTACCTTCAAAACGCTCCCCTCATACCCCCCCCATTCCAAATGCTATTAGTTTTTTGGCACGCTACTTGCTTGCTCTATTGATACCAATGGATACAAGGAGAGCAGGATGTTCTACCGCTACTTACCAAAACTGCTACTGGCAGTTACTTTTACAACCAGTCCACTCGCGTATGCTGCAGACAAGCTAGCAGCTGACGAGAGTATTTTCTGGGAAGGCACTGAAACCTTAGACGGCGACGTTCCAGCCGCCGCCTGTACGGCTAGCAGCTGCCCGAGCTATGACATCGAATTAACGGAGGCCGCCGCTAGGCTGCGAGTTGGTATTGCAACGCCATACCGCACCAACACAATTGCCATTGAGGTATTTAATCCCGATGGTGAGATGGTCGGCTCTGATAGCACCAACAACCAATTCAATTCGGAGGCCCAGGTAGACAATCCCACCCTTGGCCTATGGACCATTCGAGTACGCCCTGCTGGAGCTGACCAAGCTAGCTATCGCTTGCGAGCAAAACTGGAGTCGCGGACCCAAGAAGAAATAAAAGCCGAAGGCCCGGTGCGTCGATTACTACCTAACTTACGCACGGTTCCGCCTTATGAATTTACCTTTACCGCGCCGCTAAACCCGCTCAATGGCCTCTATCCACCCGACACGGTAAACCCACCCGCCTCAGTATTAGGCCTCGGCTTATACAGCTGCACTGCAGATGAAGCCGCACCGAAAGAAGCCGGTGGCGCGGAAGCTAAGATCTGTCTACGCCTAACCTCGGGCCCGATCAACATTGGCGAAGGCATTTATGACATGCGTTTTCGCTTAGTTGAGGACATGCAGGATGGCCAAGCCGAGTTGCGGCCAGAAGAGGCTATGTCGCGTGTCGTAGTCGGCCCAATGGAACAGGCCATCCACCTATCTGACGGCAGTATCGAGTTTGTAAATGCAGGCACCTATTCGTTCCACCCTACCCATGCTCATTTCCACGATGACTACATCTTGAGCTACTTCTTGTACAAGGTAGATGATCCAGCAACCGGAAAAATCGAACAAGTAGGCGAAGGGTCTAAATCAGGTTTCTGCCCGGCTGACCAACTTTGGGGCAACTGGAACAAATTTGAGCAAGGTACCGAAATCCCCGGCGGCGACAGTCCCGGCGGTAGTTGTTTCTCCCCCAATAATGGCTTAGTTGGGCTATCGGTGGGCTGGGGTGACGTTTATCGCTGGCAACGCCCAGGCCAATACGTTGAGTTCTTTGGTCAAGGTAACGGCAAATATGTTGTCCAAGCGATGGTCGACGAAATGAACAACGTCATTGAATCTGACGAGACCGATAACGTCTCCTACGCCTACATTGAAATTCAAGGAACCGACGTAACCATTCTTGAGCGCGGCTGGGGCATCTCGCCCTGGGATACCAACAAGGTTGTCTTCTCAGGCCCACACCCGACTCAACGAGACGGTGATAACGCCAAGTCTGGCAACGTCAGTGTGCCGCAAACACCGGTTGAGCAGCAAAGCTCTGGCGGTGGTGCCGTGCACTGGCTGGCATTGTGCGGCCTACTACTGGGCTTGATGCTTCGCAACATCCGCAGAGCAAGAGCCTAACCCACCTGCCCCTCGCTAGCGGCTAGCGAGGGGCATGGTTTGCTTTTTCTAGCGAGCTAACAGCATTAACACAGCGCCCTGCGTTTTTAGCCATCGCTCTGCCCTTCGATAGTTCGGGCACAGCCGTCCAACTTCGCGCCAAAATGCGGGGCTATGATCTAAATGGCGAAGATGAGCAAACTCATGCGCAATAATGTAACTACCCACCCAAGGCGGCATTAAGGCCACTCGCCAATTTAGTGAGATATTACCGCGCGCTGAACAACTGCCCCAACGGCTTTTCTGGTCACGAATACTGACCTTATTCACCCTAACTTGCAGGCGTTCAGCTTCTTGCTGCAAACGCGTACGAAGCTCGGCGGCAGCCACGTTCCGCCACACCCGCATTTGAGCAAGCTGACTCTCGGGCCCTCGCACTTGAAGCTGGAGTTGCTGATGATCTACGCCGTCAGAATCGGCATTGAAACTAACCTGGTAAATCTCGCCATTTAATAACACCGAACCCAGACCAATGAGCTGTTCGGCTTGGCTTTTTTGTTTATGCAGTTGCCTGCGCTTCGAAGCTACCCAGTGCTCGCGTTCCTGATAAAAGGCCAAACCCGCTTTCAAGCTAACACGCTGTGGTAACACCAAGCGCACCGACCCGTCACGATTGATTGCTAAGCGAAGATGTTTTACCGATTTACGTTCAATCGACACGTAATCGGGTAATAAACCCTGACCAATTCCCATCACGACGGAGGCCCAATACAGATAAGGTGAAGAAACAGACTAGGCGCTTAGGCCTGTCTATAATGCGGCTAAGCACGCTATATTTTATTTTATTGCAAAGGGGTAACAGCAGTATGAAATTCTCACCACATCAATTAAGCAATTGCACTGCCGTAATCTTCGCCAGCAGCTTAGTGGCCTGTGCCGCCAATGGCCCGCACAATACTACTGATGAACGTCGTATCTACGAAAATGAAAAGTACTACCACCCCAATTGCACGCATTACCCTGAGGGTAGCGCCCACCAAAAACAATGCTGGGCCGACGAAAATGCCAAAGACGATAAAGAACGCCAGCGTCGCCATGAGCGGGAACTACTCAAGCGCCAGATTGACCAAATAGATCCGTCAATTGACCCGCTAAACAACAAAAAACTAGGCTTATGAAAATCCTCCGCACCCCAGAACAACGTTTCGAAAACCTGCCGGACTACCCATTCGAGCCTAACTATCTCGAAGTAGACGGCATGCGTATGCATTACGTGGACGAAGGCCCCAAGGACGGCCAAGTTGTTTTATTGCTGCATGGCGAGCCTTCTTGGTCTTATCTTTATCGCAAGATGATTACACCGATAGCGCAAGCGGGCTATCGCGTCCTTGCGCCAGACTTAATTGGCTTCGGCAAGTCAGACAAACCCAGCAAAATTAGTGATTACAGCTACCAGCAACATATGGATTGGCTAGGCGCTTGGGCTGACCAACTGGCGCTCAAAGACATCATCTTGTTCTGCCAAGATTGGGGTTCATTATTAGGCTTGCGAATGGTGGGGGAACAACCTGATCGCTTTGCCCGTGTGATGTTATCGAATGGAATTCTATCGACCGGCGAGCGCCCAATGCCGAAAGCCTTTTTAGCTTGGCGCGCTTTCGCTAAATACTCGCCGTTTTTTCCGATTGGCAAGATTATTGAAAAGGCCACCGTCACTGAACTACCAAAAGCCGTAGTGGCTGCCTACAACGCGCCCTTTCCAAGCGAAAAATACAAAGCTGGCGCGCGTGCGTTCCCCGGTTTAGTACCGGCATCAACGAACGACCCTGCTTCCGCCGCCTGCATCGCAGCAGCAGCCAATCTAGCCAAGTTTGAAAAACCCTTTCTAACGGTGTTTGGCAAAGCAGATCCCATTTTGGGGCGGGGTGACAAACCCATGCAAGCGTTGGTACCCGGTTCTCAAGGCCAACCCCATGACCGAATTTATGGGGGCCATTTTGTCCAAGAAGACTGTGGTGAAGAACTGGCGAAACGCCTAATTGACTGGTGTAAAGCGAGTTAATAAAACAGCGTAGGCAGCCGATGCTATCGGCTGCCTTTATGGCTTAGCCATTCTCAACTGCTTTCGTATTCGGTAGCGCTGTATTTACTGCTGCAGTGGCTACCGGCACTTTGCGTTTCAGGCGTTGCTGCCCAAGCTCGGCGAATATCACCGCCAACACAATGCAGGCCGCGCCCATTAACGTGCTGCGGCCCAGCACTTCATTGTTGAACACAGCACCCACCAATACCGCTAGTACCGGCGTAATCACCGGAATCACCGCCACCTGCGCGGCACTGACTCGCTGCACCAAGTAGAAGAACGCACCAAACCCAATCACCGAGCCAAATGCGGCTAGGTACAGCACAGCAATGACAGAGCGCTCACTCACATCAGTTGGCATCTTGCCATCAATTGCCAGCCACACAGCACAGTAGGCAATGCTGGATAGTAATAAGGTACCGGTAGTTTGTTGCATGGGGCTAACTGGCGCCGAAATCTTGCGCACCATAATGCTGCTAAAGGGAAACAGGATTGACGCCATGCTGACACCAATCACGCCTTTGTAACCTTCCCCACCCAACACCAACTCATCTTGGAACACCAGAAATAAGCCAGTTAACGACAAGGCCAATCCTGCTAACTGATAGCCGGTAATGGCCTCTCGCAAAATGGCGCGCGCCAGTAAAGCGGAGGCAATGGGCGCTAGTCCATAAAGCACCGCAATCAAACCGCTAGGAATAAACTGCGCCGACCAGTAGGTGAGCAACATGGCGCCAAACACGCCTACGGTACCTGCTAGGTAACTTAACCACGCCTTTCGCAGCAGCAACCCTTGGCGCAGATACAACAGCACCAAACTGGCCAGCGCCACGCCACCCAACATCCGCAGGGTGGCTGACGAAATAAAGCTAAAGCTTTCATTGCTGATGTGAATTCCCAATGGTGTGGTGGTCCAAACCAACACCACGGTCACAAAGGCGATAGGCACGCCCATGATTCTCTCCTAAGTTTTTTGTGGCCCATAAAAAAAGCCGCAGGGGAACAATCCGCTGCGGCTTTCTGAATACGATTGATAACGCGATTACAAATCAGAAAAACGCAGCCGACTGCACCAGCGCAGTTTGCGCTCGCAGACAAGTAAGACGTGTTTCGGCATTGGCATCATCATGGTTTTACTTTGCGCCGTTCAATCGCATTGGTCAAGCACTTAAGCACTCAGATTCTTTTCAGTCGTACTCAAAATGCCGAAAAAGGCTTTGCTGCCGTCGAGTGTCAGACGTTTATCTAACAAACGCCCCAGCAGCGGAATTCGTACTACCGAATCGGATAACCACCGCACTTCGGTTTGCTCACCTACTGCTTTCAGTTCTACCCGCCCAAGTAGGTGCTTGAGTAACGGCGGACGCATTTTGACAATACGATATTCAAACGCATGCGGTGGATCATAGGCCACAATGTCTTCATAAAACGTAACACCGCCAGCTTCGATACAACGTTGTGCACCCAAACCATTTTTATCACCATTACCTTCGCGCACTAAACGCGAGGCCTTAATGCCACGAAACTGCGAATAGTTAGCGTGATCGGTCAACATCGCAAAGACCTGATCAATCGGCGCGTTTAATGTTTTACGTACATCAATTTTTACCATGCTTACTCCGGCACTCGAATGCTTTGTAGGCCTTGCTCTCGGCTCACGACGGGCTCATAACCCAAGTCGCGCCGCGCAAGTTCATCATTAATCGTCACATCCTGACCCATTAAGGCCAACACAACGCTATTAGCGGGCGGTGGCCGCTTGATATTCAGCCTTGTCCACAGGGGTTCGCAGCTCGCCACAATCAACTTCACCACCCACAGCGGCACGGACTTAGTGGGCGGCGTCACGCCACGCTGCTGCAACATGGCACTGATAAACTCACGCGCCCGCACCGGCTCACCATCACTCAGAAAATAAGCCGCGCCGCCTTGGCCTTGCTCCGCTGCCAGCAACATGCCATGCACCAAATTCATAACATGGCAGGTAGAGGTCATTTGTTTGCCACCGTCCAACCACATCATGCGACCAGCGTTGGTGGCTTGCACAATCTGCTCCAACACGGAGCTATCGTCTTCACCCCAGATAAAACGGGGCCGAACCACCACTGTGCGGAAACCGGGTTGGTTGGCAGCTCGCACTCGCTTCTCGCTTTCCGCTTTGGTTGCGGGATAGCGTGGTAGTGGCTTACTCGGCAATGGCATGGCTTCGGTTAGGTTAACCAAAGCAGATTTACCATCGGCATAAGCGGCCTCGGTGCCCACCAAAACAAAACAACTCACCTGTGCGGCTTGGGCCGCATCCAAGGTATTTTGGGTCCCCACGACATTGGCTTGATAGTAGTCATCCACACTGCCCCATTCGTCTACTTTGCCCGCGCAATGGAACACGGTATCGCAGCCCTGCATGCCTGCCTGCATGACCACCGCATCGGTTAGATCACCCATGACGGTATGCACGCCCATCGACTCCAGCATATCCTGCGCCTGCGAGTTTCTTACTAATGCCCGGACATTTAACTTCCGGCGCCGCAACTCACGGCAGAGGTTGCGACCGACAAAGCCGCTGGCGCCTGTGACAAATATGTTTTTCATTATTCTTTTCCAACTAACCGCGGTTCCAACTAACAGCCACTCTGACTGGCAGCAAGCCTAGCGTGGGGGCTGCATGGCAGCTATTTTTTCTTCCACTAGCGCCAGCGGTTCATAACCCATGCCCAGCGAGCGCCAGCGGTCTTCTCGTTTAATCAATAGGGTGGGAAATCCACCCACCGCATACGTTTTAGCCCGATCAAACTGCGCTTGGGTCGCAGACACTACATCGTCGTCCTCAAACAAATGCAAAAACATGGGCAAGGTAATGCCTAATTCAGCAGCTTCTTGTGCCAACACGTTTACGTCCGTGACATCTTTAGCGTGAGCGTAAAACGCTGTCTGCAAGCGAGCCAACATCGGCAAAGCCAACTCAGGAATCAAGCTTTGTACCAACACGACAGCGCGGCAGGCAGGTTCGGTGTTGTAAACAAAACCTTCAGCAATGCCGTTATCAAAATCAAAAGGCAGGTCGGTTGCTTGGGCCACATGATGCCAATGTTGCTGAATCTTTTGGCGGTAGGCCGTATCGAGGGCACGGGTTTCTCCAGCCCGGAGACCACCCATGACCACTTCTACGTCATGCGTTTTCGCCAGCTGGTTAATGACCGATGAATAGCCGTAACACCAGCTACACATCGGATCAGCAAAATACAGCAGCTCAGCCATGAGTCGACCCTAGGCCTAGGCCTGCTCGGTGGCGATATCGCTAGCCCCTGCTTTTTTGCGACGGTTGGCAAACCAAATAAGCAATGTCGGCAGCAACAAAAAGTCGGCCAGCATGGCGCCGCCAATGGCGAATGCAGTCACTTGGGCCATCGAGGCATTTGGCGCAAATGGGCTGGTGCCCATAATGGTGAAGCCGGCCACTAAAATTAAGGTAGTGACCACGATCGCCGAACCCACTGTTTCAAAGGTATAACGAACCGCCGCCACCGCGTCGTAACCCAGCACTCGCCGCGCTCTGAGATATTTGCTTAAGAAGTGAATGGTGTCATCCACAATAATCCCCAGCGTCATGCCGCTCACGGCCGCCATGGTGAAGATAATTTCGCCATTCCAGAGTGCCCAAATACCAAAGCCAATACCCAGCGGCACCAGATTAGGAATTAGCGACAAAAAGCCCATGCCGAGGCTGCGCAGAGCAAAAATGAGAATGAACGAGATTCCCACCAAGGCAAAGGTGGTGCCGCTATACATGCTCTCGATATTACGTTTAGAAATATGCGAGAACATCACCGCTGGGCCCGTGCCTTCGCCATAGAGATGCGGTGCATTGGCTTCTAACCAAGCGCGCCCCATGGCTTCGAGTTCACGGGTACGGGTAGAGCCCACATTATTGAAGGTCACCGTAAAGCGGCTGCCGGATTTATCCAAATTGATTTGATTGGTCAGATCGAGACCAAACGGCAGCCCCATTTCATATAAGAACAAATTGTCGACCGCCAACTCCCTGCTCTCAGGAATGGCGTAGGCGGCGGGATCATCAGCATTCATGGATTTGTTAACCCGCTTCATCATCGGAATGATGCTATCCACATGGATCGTTTCGGGCTGTGCCAACCAATAGGCCTCAAAGGCTTCTAGGATTTTCAGGTACTCAGGATCGGCCACGCCCCAGCTTTCGCCCGTATCCAAATCCCAAGCGGAAGCGTAGATACCGGTGAGGTTGTCGAACATATAGTCGGTGTCAGTACGGAACCGCACCCGCTCATCGAAGTATTCGGCAAAGCGGTCGTCCACTACGTTGTATTGCATACACCAAATTAACGCGCTGCACATGGCAGCACTGACCAACAATACCGGCTTGTATTTAGCCGCTACCCAGCCGCCCATGCGACCCATCATGCTGGCTACCCAGTCTTTCTCCTCACGGACTTTGATGGGTAACAGGCTCATCAAAGCCGGCAGCAACGTGACCGAGGCAAAGAACGCAATCATCACACCAATCGCAGAAATATTGCCGAACTCTTTTAGCGGCGGCGCGTCCGCAAAGTTCATGCTGAGGAAACCCAGTGCGGTGGTAATTGAGGTTAAAAACACCGGCAGCATGTTTAACTGCAATGAGTACACCAAGGCCTCATGTTTGGTTTTGCCTTCACGCATGCCCACAATCATGCTGACCAAAATATGAATGCTGTCGGCTACTGCCAGGGTCATGATGACCGTGGGGGTGCTGGCTGTTGGTGGCGTTAGTTTCACGCCCAAGAAAGCAATAATGCCGAGCGCGCCCATCGCCGCAATGGTCACCACCGCCAAGGTAGACACCACACCAGCCCAAGAGCGTAGCAACAGCCACATCACCACAATCACCACCAGATACATAATCGGAATCAAACCCGATAAATCCTGCTGCGCGGCTTCAGAAAAGGCGTTATTGAGCATAGTCGGCCCACTCATAAACACCTTCAGATGCGGGTAGTCTTTTAGCAAGCGCTGCTCTAAATCACGCGCTGCAGCCACAGTCTCTGGCACTTCAAGAATGCTTTCTTTGGGAAAGGTAAAGGTGACTACAACTGCGCCAACCTGACCATCACCCGCGAGTTTGTCTGACGACACCACGCGGTTCATCAACATGGGCTCGTTCAGTACCACTTGTTTGATAGTGGCAAGCTCGGCATCACTTATGTTGTTCCAATCCTCAGCCAGTTCCGCCACCACTAGGTCATCGCCATCGGCAACGGTGTGTTGGAAATTGGTGATGGAATCGACCCGAGTGCTATAAGGCAACAGCCACCCTTCTTCGGTTAAAAACTCCATCGCCGCCAAGGTGGGGCGAGTAAAAATATCTTCGCCTTCGGGCTCTGGGTCTAACACGTAGATAATGGTATCTACTTTGGTATAGGTGTTTTCTAGGTTGTCGAAGGCAAGGAGTTGTGGGTTGTCTTTGCCGAAAAAAACACGATAGTCGGTATCAAAACCAATAAAGGTTTTGATACTCCACAATGCAGTGGCCAGCAGAGCGACCGAGGTAATAATGACCAGCCAGCGGAGCTTGAGAATGGCCTCGCCATAGCGGCCAACGGCCTGCTCAAATTGAGTGATCTTTTGACTCGCCATTTGCTGCTCCTAGTAAGCGAAGAAGGTGTGACACCTTCTGGTCATTATTGTGTAAATTTTTTGTTGCTGCTTTAGGCCACCAACTTTAGGCCACTGACGACAAGCGCTCGGTATCCTGACGATCTTGGCCTGCTAACGCGTTTTCCATCATTTCAAATGGGAATACATCGACCTCAATCGCGGCCAAACGAGCCGCCTGCTGTTGCTGTATCAGCAGCAGTTCATCTTTACTGATGATGGCATTCTCGCAAGCTAATTCGGCTAGCTCCTCTACATTACCACGAGGCAGGATTCGATCACGCTGCGCGGAGCGAATTTTTGCAAAGATGGGTTGGGCAGCGGATACCAAATCATAAGCATGTAATAAGCGACCCGCTCCGGCTTTGTCTGCCGCAGGCTGATACACCCACTGCGTTAAACGCTGGCGGGTGGCCCCGGCCTGCATCAATAGCTCAGCGCTTTCGCCCACCAATGAATCTGCTGGGCCGGTGCCCAATGGGTTAATACGCAATAACACGCTGCCAATGCTGCGCAACCAACGCCCAACAATCGGGGTATCGAACTGCTGATATAAAGCTTCAAAGGCAGTTTGAATACGCTGCATTTGGGTTTCTAAACTCCACAACACAATCGGCAGATCCGACTGCTGGCGGCCTTCTGCCTCCCAACGCTTCGCCACACTAAAGGCGATATACATATTCGATAGCACATCAGCAAACGATCCAGCCAAGCGCCCTTTGGTCTTAAGCTTGCTGCCCATCAACAACATGGCCAGATTCACCAACAATGCATAACGAGCCGAGGCCCAAGATAGGCGACGAAAGTATTTCGCGGTCGGCCCAGCCACCGGGCTACCGGCGCTATAACCTCGCGTTAAACCGCGCACCGTCGTGCGCCCTAGGCTCATCACCAAATGCCCCATCCAACCCAATAAGTTGCGACGGAAAGCGGGTACATCTTCGCCTTCAATTGCGTTCAACAAGTGCTGCGCATAGGGGTGACAACGCGTAGCGCCCTGACCAAAAATGATTAGTGTTCGCGTCATAATATTGGCGCCTTCTACCGTGACCGGCATCGACGCACCATTGTAAATAGGCCCAATAATATTGCTTGGCCCCTGCATGATGCCGGCGCCTGAAAATACGTCTTGGCAATCCAGCGACATTTGCCGCCCCAGCTCGGTTGAGCTTTGTTTGAGCGCTGCCGAGACCACTGGCGGCTTAATGCCATCACCCAGGCCGCCGAGGGCGACGTTATGAGCAGCCGTAATCGCATACGTGTTGCCAGCAATTCGGGCCATCGCCTCTTGCACGCCTTCCATTTGGCCAATCGACATGCCAAATTGCTGCCGCACCGTAGCGTAGGCACCGGTGACCTGACACATAATTTTGGCCATACCCACGGCGTTAGCTGGCAACGATACCGCTCGCCCGCCCGCTAGGGCTTCCATCAACATGCGCCAGCCTTCGCCCAAGCCGGCCTCGCCTGCAATCACATTGCCAATCGGCGCAATCACGTCTTTACCCACAATCGGGCCGTTATAAAACGGCAAACCATTGGGCCAATGACGGTCGCCTAAATGCAGGCCATCCATGCCACGCGTTAACAACACACAGGTGATGCCAATATCTTCGCCCTTACCCAACAAGTTGTCAGGATCACGTACCACCGCCGCCAAGCTCACAATGTCGGCTATCGGCGCTAAGGTGATGTAACGCTTACGAAAATTCAGCTTAAGTTTGATTTCGCCGTCGTCGTCACGAAACACCAACGCGTCGGCTTTAATAGAGGCGGCATCTGAGCCCGCAGTGGGTTCAGTTAAGGCAAAACAGGGAATCAATTCACCACCCGCCAACTTGGGCAAATAGTGCTGCTGTTGCTCTGGCGTGCCATACAGCTCAAGCAATTCCCCCGGCCCTACTGAGTTGGCAATCACCGCCAGGCTGCCGCTCATGCCAGCATTCATCATTTTCATCATCACCATAGCAGTGCCATAAGGGGAGAAACCCATACCGCCCCACTCTTTGGCAATGTTAAGGCCGAGAAAACCGTTGTCACGGATGTACTGAATAGTCTCAGCAGGTAACTGGGCGGTACGGCGCTCTTGCCACGCATCGGCGCGCTTACAGACCTCCTCTACTGGGCCGTCAAGGAAGGCCTTTTCTTCATCACTCAACTTCGGCCAGGTCGCCGTGAGCATTTTTTTGAAATCCGGATTGCCCGAGAAAAGCTCGCCGTCGAGCCATACGTCGCCGGAGGCGAGGGCTTGTTTTTCGGTTTCAGAAATACGCGGCAGCATGCCGGCCTTTTTCATCGTATTTAGTAGCAATGCAAACATCGTGTTACCCCGTCAACTCTGTTATCTGTGAAGTTGGAAACGTCATCTGAAACCGTTTAGTCGCCACCGCTAGCAACGGTTTGGCTTGGTTTAGGTCAACCATCAGATTGCCATCTGACCAGCAATGCGTGAGCTTGGCCAAGGAAGCGGCGCCACCGGCCGCTGGCGTATATTCAAACTGCTGGCCTTGCCAGTGCTGCACCAAACTGCGCAGTGCCTTGGGCACCAAGGCGGTTGTAATCGGTGCGGCTGGGCCGACGGGCTCAAACTGCAACTGACATATTTTTTCGCCATCAACCGACACGGTGGCATCTACCCCACCGCGTTTGTCGTAGCGCAAGTCGAACTCTGCCAAGTCCTTCGGAATGCCCCAATTTTGCCGACCATTCACTACGCTATTTTGCGAAGAGACAAAAATACGGCTAATGCTGTAGCGCTTGCGGCCATTGGCTAATCGATAGCGACCGGGAATAAACAGAAGCTCGTGATATGGGCCAACCGGTGAATCCTGATAATCCACCAACATCAAATAACCCAAGCGTCCGCCCGTGCGCCGCTGGCGCAAACTGGCAGGCATAAATCGATCGTTATCTAATGCTTTGGGGTCAAACCGGAGCGCCGCGATATAACCGCGGCCGCTTAGTTGCCAGGGTGCTGGTGCCGCTGGTACCGCTGAACTCATGCTGCTTGCTCCTCTTTAGGATTGTCTGCCGAGTGATCAATATCTGGCGTTGACTGAAGTTGATAATCGGCAAAATTAACGCGTCGGGTTAAGGCCCGATAACGCAGCGTAAAGTCGGGCCAATTATTGGTATTTTTACCGCTTTCATGTCGGTACCAACTATTGCAGCCCGCATTCCAAACCGCCTTGTTAGCTTTGGCCTGTACCTGTTGATTAAATTGCCGCATGCGCTCGCCGAGCAAATCCATTCGGGTGAAGCGTTTGTCACGCAGCGCTTTTACACATTGCAGTACATAGGCAATTTGCGACTCCAACATAAAAATAATGGAGTTATGACCGAGGTTGGTATTGGGGCCGTACAACATGAAAAAGTTAGGGAAACCGCTCACGGTCATGCCGTAATAGGCTTCTGCACCCTCTGCCCAGCGTTGATTTAGATCCTGGCCATCGAGCCCAACAATGGTCATAGGAGAAACGAACTCGGTGGCCGCAAACCCGGTACCAAAAATAATCGCGTCGACTGGATAGGTTTCACCAGACTCACTCACCACGCCGTCACCAGTCACCGACTTCACACTCTCAGCCACCACTTCTACGTTGTCACGGCTTAGGGCGCTGTAGTAATTATTGGATAACAAAATACGGTTACAGCCCAGCGGGTAATCGGGCGTCAGCTTTTGCTGCAATGCTGGATCCTTAACCTGCTTTCTTCGCTGCCGATTAGCCACCCAGTTGAAAATGGGGGCTGCCCAGTTATTGGCCGATAAGGCAGCAAAACGCCATTCCAATGACCAGTAAATTTTATTGCGCTCAAATTTAGCGGCCAACGGCAGATGCTTGAACAGCCATCGTTCTAGCTTGGTATAAGGCCGATCTGGCTTTGGGATCACCCACGGCGACGTGCGCTGGAAAACCGTTACCTCGGCCGCCTGCTCGACTACATGGGGAATAAACTGCAATGCGCTAGCCCCAGTCCCCACAATGGCCACCCGCTTGCCTTGCAAGTCATAGTCGTGGTCCCAATGGGCCGAATGGAATTGTTTGCCGGCAAATTGTTCAAGCCCCGGCAGTTTAGGAATAGCCAGTTGGCTGAGTTGGCCAGTGGCCTTCACTAACAGCTTGGCGTTGATGGTATCGCCAGTCGAGGTGGTAATTTCCCAGCTATCAAGCGCTTGCTCGAAAACTGCTGTTTGGACAAAAGTATTAAAGCGGATATGCGCATTTAAGCCGTATTTGCGTTCGCAGTGTTCGAGGTAACGCTTAATCTCTGGCTGTGGCGAAAACTTGCGTGTCCAACTTGGATTGGGTTCAAACGAGAACGAATATAAATGTGACGGCACATCGCAAGCCGCGCCGGGATAACTGTTTTCTCGCCACACCCCACCGACTGAAGCTGCCTTCTCCAAAATCACAAAATCATCAATACCTGCTTGCTTCAGTTGGATGGCCATACCTAAGCCACCAAAGCCCGTACCAATGATTGCGACGCAATATGTATTTTTTATAGTCATATCTCTTAAACAAGATAGAGGTTTTACCGCATCGCATAATAGCCAATGCGACTGGCTAGGACTGGCATTTGGGTCATATTTGGGTTTAACCTAATCGGAATAACAATAAAGTCGTTGCTTATCTAACCGATTCTTAACGACACCAACGCTCGAGAATATCTTGGGAGAGAGATATGAACCGGAGTCTCGTTGCGGCTGTCGCCAATGGTTGGCGACCCGCTCTTTTGTGCGCCTGCCTATTCACTTCAACCCAGACTGCCGCATTTAACACTGAGTTCGGCCCAGTCGAATTTAAGCTTTCAACCACGCTCAGTGCGGGTGCAGCTTGGCGGATGTCAGGCCGCAACGAAGCCTTTATTGGCCGCACCAACCTGCCGGGTCAGGAAAACTTTTGCCAACCGAGTGCGCTCGATCCAGTAGGTACCTGCGTGGTTAGCGGCCACGATGAATACCTCGCTGGACGCGGCCTAATGGGTAACAACACCGACAACGGCAATATGAATTATGACCGGCATGACCTCACCTTCGCCACCGCCAAATTTGTGAGCGATCTGGAGGTTAACTGGGAAAACACCGGCGCCTTTTTCCGCTTTTATGGTTTTCGTGACTTCTCCCATGATGGCCGTACCAACAAACACTGGAACACCATTTACCAACCCGGCGAAACGCCATTAACGCCAGACCAAGAAGAAGACCTGGTCGAAAATCTCGAACTGCTAGATGCCTATCTCTATCACGATTTCGAAATTGGTGAACGCACACTAAGCGTGAAACTAGGCCGCCAAGTTATCAGCTGGGGCGAATCTCTGATCAATGTCATCAATAGTCTTAACACCATTAGCCCGCCTGATGCCGTAAAGGTTCGTTATCCGGGCATGAACTTAAAAGAGATTTTCCGTCCGACTAACGCTATTGATATCGGCTTGGACTTCACCGAAAACCTCTCAGCCGAAGTGTTCTATCAGCTGGAATGGGACAATGTGCATATTGATCCCGTCGGCGCCTTCCATTCACTCGCAGATGCTGCCGAGGCCGGCGGCACCTATGTCATGCTGGACTTCGGTAAAGGCGCGGAAGATCCCGACAACCTGAATGACAGCCGCTTAAGTTTTGCCAACCCGGTGCCGATTGAGCTCGCCGGACGCGGCTGCTTCGACCCCAGCACCGCTGGCGACACACATCCGTACGGTTACGCCCACCGCGGTGGCACCCTCGGCCGTACGGCCTGTCGCGAACCCGATATTACGCCGCGCTCTGATGGCCAATGGGGCGCCGCGATTCGTTACTACGCCGAATGGTTAAACGACACTGACATCGGCTTTTATTACATGAACTACCACAGCCGATTGCCATACGGTAGCCCGCGCGCCGCAATTAAGGGTGTCGATTTACAAAGTTTGGCGGGCGACCCCAATATCGCAGCGCTAATTACCGCATTAGACAACGCCACGGCGGCACTGCCCATTCCCGGAAATTTATCAACCGGCGCGGTTGAAATTGCTGGCGCCCTGATGGTGGCAGACACCGTGACATTGGCGCTGGAATACCCAGAAGACATCGAGGTTTATGGCTTCAGCTTTAACACCACCTTTGGCGATATTTCCGTATCCGCAGAATATGCTCACCGCCCTAACTTACCGGTCCAAATCGGCGGTGCTGACCTGATCTTTTATGCCTTGGCTCCCGCGTTTGGCGATCAGCGCGGCATTGCAATACCCAGCCAAGTGGAAACCTATCGCTACGGGCCTGCTGGCCGCGAGCCGAATGAAGGTGAGCTGATTCACGGCTACGAGCGATTAGAAGTGGGCCAAGGTGATGTGGTGAGCATTTGGGCGACCTCCAATGCGCCGTTGTTCGCCGATCAATGGATTTTAATTGGTGAACTCGGCTTTACCCATATTTACAATCTACCTAGCCGCGACGAATTACATTTTGATGGGCCGAATACACCCACCCACCAAAGCCAGGGACGAGACGAAGCCGAAGCCGCATTTGACGCTGACCCCACAAACCCCGACAACACCCTGCCGCTGCTAGTGCTAAACCCTCAGCGACAACGCGACGGCTGGGTCACCGACACCTCTTGGGGTTACAAAATTTTGTCGATTTTGGATTATCCCAACCTATTTAATGGCTTCAGCCTCAAACAGATTACCGGGTTCTTTCATGACGTGGACGGCATCGGTCCCTCACCTGCACCGACCTATGTAGAAGACAGCAAAGAGATATTGATCGGTTTTGATCTCACCAAAGGTAGCTGGCTCGGTGAGCTACGCTACAAGGTGCATACCGGCGGAGGTAACAACAACCCTGATCGCGATCGCGATGAATTCAGCCTAGCACTGAAATACCATTTCTAGACGCCGCTAGCACCCTGTTCCAGTATTGGAACAGGGTGGCCACATTATTGGAACAGGGTGGCCACATTAGAAGAAATGTCGGTATTCAAGCAGCACGTGATCGTCTTGGTTTAGTGCCGCGCCGGGGTTAGGCTGCCCACCCACTGCGGGGGGAACCCGCTGATGCGACGGTACTCCAAGGTTAGCTGACCACTCTCGCCCAAGCGACGGCTTGCTTCCAACAGGCCTAAGCGCGAGTCATCTTCACGGTCTTCAATCATACCCAGCAAAATTTCAGTCCCGGCCACGTCGTTAAAGGCAACCCGGCTGCCGACAAACACATCGTCTTGGAACAAGGTCGCTTGGCTATTGCGGGTGTCTTTTAAATACTCGACCAAAAAGCCCACGTCGGTGGCGCTTCCCAGCACGCCAATAAAGCTATATTCAAAGCCTGCTGCAAACGCACCATAGGTTTCCTGTCGATCTTTGCGACGATAGCCCTCAGCTTTGAGCAACCAGCCCCCTAACTGGCCCGTGACATCAATTGAGTACTGTTGAATTTGCTCATAGAACGGCAAAATTTGTGTGGGCGTGGGAACCTGGTCGGGAATTAAGCGCGGATCCCGGCTGGTACCATCAAAGTAACCCAAACCAATATCAAAGCCGGCAAAGCTATTGCTGTAGCGAAAGGCGTAATCAATATGCTTATCTTCGTCTTTATCTTCATAGCGCGCACCTGATTGATTCAAGGCCAAGGGACCAAAATCAAACCGCAAACGCCCACGCTGCCCTGGCAAGGTACGCTCACGAAATAGCGGCAACACAAAGGCCTCAAAGTTACCCAATGCTGAGTACCAACTCACGCGCACCATCGGTTGGCCGAGCTTATCCTCGCCATCCAAATTTTCTACTTGGTCCGTTTGGTTAATGATGTCTACCAAATGGGCTGATTCCACCGCGCCCCAAAATACCTTGCTCACACCTGCCAATACTTCCCAACTGCCTAAATACCAGTTGAAATAAGCTTCCCGCATATCAAAGTGGCGACGTTCTTCGTCTTCGCTATCCCAGCGCACAAAGGGGCTAAACACGGCACGGCCATTACCACTTTCAAAGTCGTGCACAAACTCAGCCTGTAACACCAGCGAATAGTCATCTTCTGCTTGCGCTGCACTGGTTGGGTCGTCGAAAAAATAGCGGCTTTCTATCGCCACCTCATAGTCGGCCGACCATTCCATCGCGGGGGGGCTGCTTAGTTTCCACGTAATGCATATGACTGACCGCATTCGCAGTCCCAGCGAATGTTGCAGCTACCGCCAGTAGCGATGCTAAGAAAAATCGGCGCATATGACGCTCTCCTCGTTATTGTGCTGTATATCAACATGTTATAACTCAACCACAAGAATAAACAGTTGACCGCTAAATCAGTGCTAATCTGCTTAGCTGCGAATAATATCCAATCCGGTTATAATTAACTAATGCGATTTGTATTGGAGTGAGAGATGGCGCAAACAACCGTCTTCGACGCGATTATTAAAAACGGCCTGTATTTCGATGGCAGCCTCAACCCTGCCAGCATTAAACATATTGGTATCAAAAATGGCTTGGTTGCCGAGGTGAGTGATTCCCCGCTCGATGAAACCGGCTGCAATGAAATCATTGATGCGGATAAACGTTGGGTGACGCCCGGTTTTATTGAACCGCACTCCCATTACGATGCTGAGGTGATTATTGCGCCCGAGTTAAAAGAATCCGTACGCCATGGAGTGACCACGGTTACCACCGGGATTTGCTCCATTAGTATGGTGTCGGCACCGGCCGATGATTGCTCTGATCTATTCACCCGGGTAGAAGCCGTGCCACGCGACATCGTGCTGCCACTGGTACGCGAGAAAAAAACCTGGACGAGTCCGACCGAATTCCGCCGTTTTTATCAGCAGCACCCATTGGGGCCAAACCTTGCGGCCTTTATTGGGCATTCCGACATTCGCGCCTCAGTGATGGGTTTGGAGCGCTCTACCACCAAAGGCCTACGTCCATCGGCTGAAGAAATGCAGCAAATGGAAAATATCTTAGAAGAGGCGCTCGACGCAGGCTTCCTGGGCATGAGCAGCATGACCACTAAAATTGACCGCGTCGATGGCGACCGCGCTTGGTCACGCCCGCTGCCTTCAACGTTTGCCACCTGGAAGGAATATCGCGCACTCAACCGAATTCTGCGACGTCGCGGCCGCATCTTGCAATCAGCGCCCGACGCCGTAGGCAAAATCAATATTGTAATGTTTTTCTGGGAAGCGATGAGCTGGTTCAGAAAGCAACTAAAAACTACGCTACTGACCGTATTAGATTTGAAATCACAGCCTCGCTTGCAACGCCTTGGCCCAATTGCTGGCTGGATGGCCAATACCTTTTTGCGCGCTAACTTCCGCTGGCAGTTTCTGCCTTCACCGTTAATGGTGTACGCCGACGGCCTCGACTTCGGCCCCTTCCAGGAATTCACCGGCGGCGAAATCTTATGGGATTTAAAAGAATTCAAATACGAAAAAATTAAAGACCCCGAATTCCGCGCGCTGTTTAAAAAGGGCTTAAACGCCACTCTTTCCAAAGGCGTCTGGGACCGTAACTTTGCCGACGCTTGGGTAGTCGATTGCCCCGATGCATCACTCATTGGCAAAAACTTTGGCGAAATATCCAAAGCCCAAAACAAAGCGCCCGCTGATGCCTTTTTGGATTTGATGGAAATCCACAAAGACAGCCTACGTTGGGGGGTTTACTACACCGCCCACCGTGTACCAGTCATGCGCCGCTTAATTGGCAACCGCCAAGTGCATGTGGGTTTTGCTGACAGTGGCGCCCACCTGCGCAACCTAGCGGCTTATAACTTCCCTATTCGTTTGCTGAAGTACGTATTGGATTCAGAAGCCGAAGGCAAGGCCTGTGTTAGCCGTGAATTTGCCATTCACCGTCTGACCGGTGAATTGGCGGATTGGTACGGTTTAGATGCGGGTTATATCCGCGTGGGTGATCGAGCCGATCTGGTGGTACTGAATCCTAACGGCATCGATGATGGCGTCTGGAATATGCAAGAAGAATACTTCGCGCCGTTTGATACCGACCGCATGGTGAACCGCAACGACAATGCGGTAGAAGCGGTATTTATCAACGGCAATAAAGCCTATGACCGCACCCAAGGTTTTGCTGATGATCTCGGCAAAACACAGCGATTTGGTCGCTTCTTGCCAGCTACTATCAACCCGGTAACCGAAGAAGATAGCCGCCAGCCCCTTCCTGCCTGAGGCCGATAGGGGTTAGTCGAGCAATCGGCGCTCAAAAAACTTGATGGATAAGTAGCCGCCGACCACCGCGTAAGCGGCTAGTACCGACACATGCAGCAACACATCACTCGGCCATTCGCCAATCACCAATGGCCGCGCCAGCTGTACCGCATGCGACAGCGGTAGCAGGTTCACAATCACCGCCACAAAGTCCGGCATGCTACTAATCGGATAAAACACGCCAGAAAAAATAAACATCGGCACGATGACCAAGGTGTAGAAGTAACTAAAGTAATCGTAGCTGCGTGCAAACGGCACAATTGGCATACAAAAACCGGCAAAGGCTAGGCCAGCCAGTAAGGCAACAAAAGGCACCAGCAAGGCTGTCCAAGCGTCAATCGCGCCCAACCCCGTTGCCACCAACAGCAACGCAATCGCCGGAATACAACCTTTGGTGGCCGCCCATAACTGCTCACCAATCACCACGTCTTTCACCCGCAGCGGCGTTGCCAACATGGCTTGGTGGGTTTTTTGTGGGTCGAGCCGGGTATAGCAGGAATACATGCCTTCAAAGGTGGCCGTATTCATCACCGACGACATCACTAGGCCGCTGGCCAAAAAGGTCAGATAAGGCAGCCCATCCATCGCGGGTACAAACTGGCCAAAGCCATATCCCAAACCCAATAGGTAGATCAGCGGCTCACCAAACTGAATCACCATGCTGACCTTAATTAACTTGGTCCAGACTTTGGCGTTACGTCGCCATACGGCAAATGCATTAGTCACGAAGATCTCTCCGTGTAAGACGTAAGAACACATCTTCCAAGTTATGTTGGCGCTGCAGCATGGCAATGCCGCCCGCTTCGTTCACCCAATGCTGAACACTCTCTGGCTGATGCGTATAGGCATACCAAGTGGTACCGGACTGTTCGAGCCGTATGCCGTTTAACTGGCTTAGGGCAATCGATTGATCACCCACTAATTCGGCAAATTCAAAGACATGCGGCTCGACATATTGTTGCATCAATTGGCGAGGGCTACCTTGGGTAACAAGCTCACCGTTATCAATAATGGCTAACTCGTCACAGAGGCGTTCGGCTTCTTCCATATAGTGTGTGGTAAGTAGCAGCGTTTTGCCTTGACGCTGCAGCTCACGCAGCCGTGACCAAATGAGATGGCGAACCTGTGGATCAAGCCCCGTGGTAGGTTCATCCAAAACCACCAGTTCAGGGTCGTTCACTAGCGCGCGAGCGATGGTTAAACGGCGCTGCATACCACCCGACAAAGCGCCAATTTTGGCTTTGCGCTTATGCCCTAGCTCAGCAAAATCCAGCAACCAATCAATTCGATCGGCCAGCGCCGGCCCTGCAATGCCGAAGAAGCTGGCGTACACCCTGAGGTTTTCTTCGACCGTGAAATCTGGATCTAAGTTGTCTAGCTGTGGCACCACACCAATCCGCTGACGGGCAATGTGCGCCTCAGCTGGTACGGCATGGCCTAGGATAGAGATGCTGCCACTGTCGGGCTTGGTCATTCCCAGCAGCATCCGAATCGTGGTGGTTTTGCCAGCCCCGTTCGGGCCCAACAAGCCGAAACACTGCCCCGGTTTTACTGACAGCGTGAGCTGATTAACCACCGTGGTTTGGTCATATCGTTTACTCAGTTGTTGAATCTCAATCGACATCCGCTGGTCCTTTATCTCGCACCAAAAACCAAACATCTAACTGCGCTGTTTCACCCCCGGCTAACTCATAGTCAAACTGCACTGGAATACGTTCGCCGCGGACCACTGGCGTTAACGGATTCAACAACATTAAATGGGTTTTTCCCGGCGCCAAATGAAACTGACTTTGCGCCGCAACATCGATACCAGACAGCGGCCGCATCTGCATTTGGCCGGCTTGCATGGTCATTTGGTGAAATTCGATTTGCTGAAAGCGTTGGCTACGGGCGCCAGTAATGCGCAAAGGCACCTCCAGACCATTATTGATCTGCATATAACCGCCTAATACGCCACTACTCGGCGGCGCGGTACGAATCCAGGCCCATTCCACCGACAGGCTTTCATCCAGCAGTGAAACTTCTGGCTGCGCGTTATGTTGGTCACATGCAGCCACTAGCCACAGACACAACAAACCGCCAATCCAAACAGCACAACGCCCCACAAGATCTCCTCATCTACTACTTAAGCAATGGCTGCTAAAGATAGTAAAGAACTCGCTAGTCAGGTGCTAGCAAAGCACGCAGTATTCGTTTGGGAAGGGACAGCTGAGGGCAATCCCAATGAGCGACAACCAGGCTGAGAAAAGGCTGATTTAGCGCACGCGCATCCGTAAATCGACCTCAAAACTCGGTACTCCGCTACCGGTATCGGCTGCTAAAGTACCTGTAAACTCGATTCGGATATCGGTAACCGCCGGATCAAAATCTGTCGCAGGCGGCGGTGTATAAATGTAATTGCCAGAACCGTCGTCGTAGCTAACATTCAGCGCCGAACACAACAAGCCACTGCTAGGCGTGCCGTCTCTGAACTCTACCGCACCACAATTTTCAGTATTTGCGACGTACAAATCCATATTGTTTGGCACGGCATCGTCTAGCTGAACATTAACCGCCGTGCCGTCACCCAAATTTTCTACTCGAATGGTGTAAATGACTTCAGCACCGGCAATGGCCTTAGGCCGTACACCGTTGTTAATGGGATCGTTATCCACCGTCACGGTTTTACGTAACCACGGCGTGGGGTCAGCTGTTATGTTAGCCACAAATTCTTGCGCGAAAATAATCACCCCAATATCTTCCGCAGTGTGACTTCTCTCTGAATCTCGATCACGATCTTCGTCAACGGTAAGCCCAATACTCGTCGTACTGAGCGAGCAGCGACGCACCCATCCCCCATCACCACCATCATGGCGGTTTTTACTCGCAAAGGCTTTAGGCTTACGGCTATAACTATTAAAAAAGCCGCCAAATGGGCGTTGATAACAGCCGTTAGCCCAACCACGAACATTGTCACCGCTGCGAAATGCTTCATAAGACACGGTGGCACCATCATTATCTGTAAAGCTACCGGCCGCACCGTTATCCATCACGATATAACCCAAAGTTTCGGGCTGGAATATGAACAATAGCGGTTGGTTATTCACCTCACTACGCTCATTCGCTGTTTGGAATGAGCTTGCAGCAACGTTTTGCATTGCCATCGTAACAAATGGAAACGACGGGTCATTGTCACCAGGTGCTGTACTACTCTGCTCGTTGTTAGTGGTTTGCGGCATACCAACCACTGCCGGGCTAGTCGTAAAACCACCGTCTAAAGATTGAGTTACCCAACTTTCGCCACCGGGCACACCACTACCGTGTTGCACCGCTGCGGTGGTTAAGGCGCCGGCCTCCAAAATATCGCCATTTGGAAACTGATGAACACCAGGCTCAACCGCGACATAACTCAATGTGGTGTTTTTAGCATAGCGACCATCCTCAGGTGGCGGTTCGACGATCGCGAATTCAAAACCGGTATTGGTGACATTACGAATACGAACCACAGCCGGATCTGAGTTGTAATCATCGTCATCGTCATCGTCATCGTCTTCACCCCAGTCGCCATCAGTCAGCAACACTACGACAGGAGTCACACCCACCGGAAACGGCTGCTGAAAAGAGACGGCCTTAAAATTATTACGATCGATAGTGACGTCTTGCACTTCAAGCTGCCACGCCATGACCAAGGGCCCCCAACACAGCCCCAGTAGAGATATCAGTATCTTGGGTAGTGCTCGTATCATGATTAATTCACCCGCACTCTGAAATACATGTCAAAGCTGGGCGCTGCCCCACCAGGATTGCTGGCAAAGCTGCCACCGAAATTGACACGAAAGTTGGTGACCGCGTCATCAAAGCCATCCGCATCAGGCGTTGGCTGATACCCCCAACTGCTACCATTATCTTGTGAGAACTCTAGGCTATCTAGCGTTGGCGTTAACGGCGTATAGCTGTAACTCAAGCCACTCGCGGTCGCACCGTCCTCAAATCGAATCGGGCCGCTGTTCAGGCCATTAATATCACCAACGAATAGCGCCGTATTTAGTGGAACTGCGTCGCTAATGACCACTTGCCCCGCGCTGCCATCACCGTGATTAGACACGTTAATCTGATACTGAACCACAGAATCCGGAATCGCTTTTTTATTCGCTCCTGCAGTAATCGGATCTGACACAACTTCATCTACCCGCTTTAAAAACAACAGATCAGGATCCGACGAGAATGAAGCGTTAAAACTCTGACTGAATGCAATGACGCCGGCATGATTCGCTTGGCCATTATTTTTGCCACGCTCACTATCGGCATCACGATCCTCGTCACCGCGAAGCTTAACTGAGTCACGAGTAGCGGAGTTTTGACGATAACGAACCCAACCCCCGTCGTTATCCCGGTGCGTGTTCAAAGTAGCACCCACCACCGGCTGCGCCCCCGCACCTAAATCGCTGAAGTTCACCGTTACACTGCCGTCATCCCAGCCACGAATGACTCTACCCGATACTACCGCGGTGACATTAACCGAATTACCACTGTTATCAGTGAAGCTGTCAAAAGCACCGTCCTCCATCGCCAACCAACCAATTGTTTCCGCGGCTGCGATGTTTCCGTCATTGGCCTGCGAACGCTCCAGCGCCACATCAAAGCCGGTTGTATTGACGTCATTAATCGTGGTGGTCATCCATGGAATGGACGGGCCGTCGGGCGCGGCAGGCACACTGCTTTCATTTACCATGGTTTGAATCTGGCCAATCACAGCGGGCGTATCCGCAAACGCCTGTGTGAAATTGACTTGCTCCCAACCCTCAAGTGGCAACGGTGCAAATACACCATTACCCCGCTGATGTTCTGTCGTCGATACCGAACCGGCTTGAATAAGACTGCCGTTGGGTAAGGTATAGCTGCCCGGCTCTATCGCTATATAGTGCACTGTCATCGCAACGTGCGGGCCGTCATTACCCGGGGGCTCAACTTGCGCCGCTTGGAATCCCGTCGACGTGATCGCACGGACTCGAATATCGCTGGGATCACCGCCTTGTTCCGATGCCAACATAAATACCAGCGGCGCGACGTCATAGGTTTGCTGGAAAGCGATAGAGGTAAAGCCGCCGCCATTAAACGTTGACTGCAACGTGACCACGCCGGCTTCCATTTTCCAAGCAAAGCAAGCCTGGCTAATACCCAACAGCAGTATGAATAGAAATGCCTGCAGGCTATAGGAGCCAAACCGTACTTCGCGCACGGCCACTTGATACCAAGCCGATTGATACCACACGGCCAGCATTACTTAGCCTCCTCAGCAGCCATACCTTCATTACGCTCAAAGCGTAGGCCATTGCCCTGATGATCAAACTTCAAACGGAAGCGCACGTAGGCACCATGTTGGGTCCAAGCGGCCGCATCAAAATCTTCATCACGGAAACCTACCCAGTTGTAGCCCACGCTAATCCAAAGGTTACGTAGCGGCGACATGCCCACGCTAACACCGGCTGAATAGCGGCCGTTTTCAGCTACCCAGTCATTATGGCTCGCTAGCTGCGCTCCAATATCCCACCATTCGTTAATACTGTAGCGATACTCAACACCCAGCTGGCTGTACCAGCCTTTGTATTGGCGATCATCAATGGTGTCTTGAACGTATTTAGCCCCGACAAACAATGACAACTGGTTACTGAAGTTGGGCACATAGTTGGCGTTAAACTGGTTCACGATTCGGCTACTACGAAACTCGCTATCTCCGTCTGTGGTTTCAGTTTCATGAATCAGATCGAGACGATTGAGGAAGAACCATTTGGCCTCAATCGGACGCCACACGAGGCTCAACTGGGCCTCAATCACGCTCCGATCACTGGTCTCAGTTTGCTCATCTAACCAACGCAATGCGGCATCAATGCCTTTACCTTCACGATTCTGACGACGCCAACTCGCAATGGCACCATTACGGTCTTTGCTAGCTGCACGGTGCGTTTCGAGACGCACATCCCAGTGCCACAAGTCACCCTTACGACCAACACTCATGTGGGCCGCTTTAAAATCATCACCATCGGGGCCAATAGCCAGCGGTGTTTCGTTGTTCAGTGCTGTGGCGCCGGTATCTTTTAGGGTATCGGCTTGGTCATAGCCTAAGCTTGCCCACCAGCCATCTCGGAACGCTAGCTGCTGAGTAATATTGCTACCGGTATACAGGCGCTGCCCCGCATCATCACTATCTTGTGCGATGTAGCTTTGCATATCGGCGCCCTTCCACAGCTGCGACTGCACCCCAAATTTGGTGCTACGAGTTTCGCGTTCAGCGCCATCTGTGAACTCTTGCTTCACAAATAACTGGGTGTTTTTCGCTACGCGAACATCCATTCCAAGTACTACCCGATCTGGGAAGTTAGCTGCCGCATTACTTTCAGACAGGGCCTTCTCGTAGCGAGCGGAAAGACCGAGCAAGTTATTAAAGAATCCCTTACGGCCATCCAGAATAATCTGCTGACTTTCCTGGCTTAGGCCATTAACGTCTTCATCTTCGGCATGGCGTAGACCCACCTCAATATGGTCGCTGGCCTGTTGCAAACGAGCCGACAGCTCGGCATAACGATTTTGGTTGCCTTGAGTAAGGTTCTCTTCTTGGGCCACATCTGCCCGCAGACTTAAGTGACGATTGACGTCGTATTGACCTTCAAAACCGATCTTGCGTGTCGCGTTTTCACTATTGTTAATACCACCCAAGCCATATCCGGCTTCTAATTCGCGATAGTAAACGCTGCCGTTTAGCTTGTTACCGCGATGTGACAACTCAAATACCTTGCCGGTAGCGACCGTATTAATTCCACCTAAGTCACGGCGCGTTTCACCGTACTCCAATTTCAACTCGTTAAACTTGCCAAAGCGGATCCGGCCATCAGCCGCCACTAGACTGCGGTCTGCCAAGTCTTCATCTTCCACGATATAGGTGAAACCAGCGGCCAATCGCTGACTCAGGTTATGCACTTCTACCCGCGCACCGGCGGTCGTTTGCTTAGTGCCACCTTCCTCAGATTCGTACTCAGCAACGATATAAATAGGATTAAATTCATCGTCGCGAACAGCCACTGGCTCACGGAAGAAAATCGTGCCGTCGTTATAGTTGATTTGGTAATCGTAGTAACGGCGCATGCTGCGGGTTTCTACAATTTCTTGGCTGCGCAAGCGATGGCGTGTTTCTAGCGTAATTTTTTCACTATTCACTGCCGGCAATTGGCTCAAACGATATAAACCGGAAGTACCATCACCACGGATTTCATCACGCGCGAAACCGGTTTCTGTTTCCGCCGCAAACAGGTCGTAACTGACATAGCGGCCGCGCAGTTCACTCTTCAAACCTGTCAGTGAACGTTGATAGTCAGCCAGTTCAACCACTGTAAAATCGGTTTCTATATCACCGTACATGGCGTAAAACTGGTCGCGCTCAATCCGCACATATAACTGATCCTGGCTGGCGCCCTCGCGACCTGTGAATGACTGATCGCCGTACAAGGTGTACCAGCTATTCGGATCAATATCACCCGATAAGCCATTTAGCTGGTTTTCCGTTTTACTGCTATCGAAGCGTAGCGTTAATAACGCATCGCCTCGGATGCGCCCTTTAGCAAACAATGCAACGCGACCATCGGTGTATACATCATCACCATCGGCTGCTTGCACGCTACCGTGCGGCATGTTTTGCGCAAGGCTACCTTCCGCCAAACCAACCAGAATCCAATCCCGAGGCTTCTCAGTCAGATAAGTAGTCACCGGCTCTACGTCCTGCCTAGCAGAACCAACCTGCAGCTCGACTTTGCCCGGCAACGTTGCTGGCGATAAACGTACAAACGCTACGCCGCTATCATCTTCGACCAAATAGCGTAGTTTGGCGGGGCGACCGTTCTGGTTGCCATTAGCCACTTCATCAACAGCTTCTTCTAAGCCACGCTGCCCACTGAGCAAACGTAATTCGCCAGTCGTACCACGGCTCACTGGGCGGCCCGCGCTATCAAATAGGCGCACGGCAATCACGGGAGGTTGCTCACCATCAATCTGTAGCAACGATTTTTCCGGCACTATTGCGGCGCGCACCGGCTCGGTACTACGGTGCACTACACGCTTGATGGTTTTGAGCAAATTACCTTGTTTATCGGACAACTGAACCAACAGCTCGCTATCGCCAGTCGGGATATCCACACCTTTCCACTGACTCAGCGCCAAGGTGCGATTCCGGTTGCGCTCTTGGCCAATGTAATTCAAGGCTGGAACCAAATTGCCATTCAAAAACACCTGAACCCGCTGATCCACGGCATGCTTAACTGCAATGGGGATACTCAGACCCGATGGATTGTAGTCAGGGCCAGGCAATACTAATTCAAAGCCAGCGGCTTGGGCAGATAGCCAGTTACTGTCAAAATCAGCCAGTTCTTGCTGCAAGGTAATAGGCGGCTGCCAGAATTCTCTTGCCTGCCAACCTTTAGCAGTTACATTGGTGGACACATAACCGCTGTCGGCATTGAGTAACTGGAGTTCTAGCTCGTCTTCAATCGCGCTAGCAAAGACTTGTACTTCGACCCGACGGTTAGCCGCTTTACCCTCTTCCGTGCTGTTATCAGCAATTGGCTCGCGCGGGCCCACGCCTTCAATTTGGATGCGTTCGATATCAATATTCAACCAGTCTGCGAGTAGATATGCCACCGAACGCGCACGCGCCTCACCTAACGCTAGGTTGTTGGCAAAGACATGACGCTGCGACGGTTTAATCATGTCGCTGTCAGTATGGCCGCGGACTTTAATCGCAGTGATTGGACGGTTGACTAAGCGACCCGCTAGATCACGTAGAGTAATTAGGTCATCACCAACCAATTCAGTGCTTAACACCGCAAAGGTAGGATGATAAATATAGATTTCTGGCTCGCTGACCAGTTCAGCACATGCCAAGCTGTTACTAATCACACTGCTGCGCGCACGCTTGCGTTCTTTCGTAGCAAACGTCGCTAAGGCGGTGGTGTTCATAATGCCCGCGGCACAAGCTCCCGCCTGAATTTCGGCGGTTAGCTCAATTTCCGCCTCAAAATTAACACCATCTCGGCCCACGGGAATCGTCACCACACCCGCGCGGTTACGAACCCGTACCGGCTCACCGTCAACTCGCGCACTACTCAACAATGGATCGATGCCTTGCGGCAACATAATGCTAACTTTGCTGTTATCCACCGCAATGTCGTTAGCTCGGTATTGCAAGCGATAATGTACTTGCTTGGCATCGATACCGAGCTCGCTTTGCAGGCGCATATCAACGGTAGAAACCAAATCGGGCTTCTCTTGTACGTAGAAGTCGGCCCGCCATAGGCTCGCTTCTTGTGCATCAACAAACCGCGAATACGGGGTGCCCGCGTAACGCGTATCGTCGTAGCAGAATTTAGGCTCATACTTAGGCGGCAACGTGCCTTGGTCTAGCTGCACCACATGAGGCCGCGCGCTCACACCGTCGAAATGGTATTTACCATCCTCGTCAGTAATGGCAAAACGACCATTCTCCAGATAAACCCGTACACCCACTACGGGCCGCGCGGGGCGATCTTCATCGCTACAGTCAGTTTCCATCACACGGCCAACTAACGTCATGGTGCCCTGTTGGAAAGCAGTTTCTACCGTGACTGCAGCTTCGGCCGGATTAGAGAACAAACCGCCATTGGCTTGAGCAGTAGCTCGGTTCACCGCAGGGCCAACCGCGGCCCCAGCGCTCACGCGCACGACATAACGCAATTCTCGGGCTTCGGTCTGGGCCAAATCACCCAACTCGAACACTAGAGTTCGGCCGTCGGGAGAAATTGCCGGATCTAAGGCACGTACGCCATCAACCAAAGTACTGCCCGGCTGATACCGCAAACCCAGCGGCAACTGGTCGGTCACCACCGCATTGGCCGCTGCAATACTGGCGCTGTTGTTGGTTAAGTTAAGGGTGTAACGTAAGAAGTCACCCTGCTGAACAGTGGTTCTTTGAGCAGTTTTATCGAGTACTAAATCTTGTGCCAAACGATCAATTGGCAAATCAATTCGCACGGGCGGACCTTCGGGCACCAAGAAGTTTTCGCCGTAAGAACCCTGAATAATCGTGTAATCATCACCATTCGGCTGTGTTGGCAATTGATTGCTCGGAATTGTAGACGGGAATACATAAGCATCCGATGGCACTAGGCGCAGTAAGTATTCGCCTTCTGCTACTAAGGGGAAGCGATACTGGCCGGCATTAAAGCTCAACTCAGAATCACCGGTCACCACGGTGCTCGGCCATGGTGTCACGCCATCATCGGCAAATACTTGCGCTGGTTGGCCTGTACTCGCGTCGATTAAGGTTACTTGAATCCCATCAATGGGTTCACCCGATACGCTATCGAACACGATACCGTAGGGGTCGATTAACGCAGACGCGGCTTTCTCTTCGGTGCTATCGAAACGATCGACATATTCGATAGTAATAGAAGTGTCGCGATCTACACTTAGCTGGCAATCAAACTGAACTGGGCTGGCACTTACACTTTGGATGTAACCCGCAAAAACGCCAGTGTCATTGCCTGTTTCAAAAATATTGAGTTGTTCTACATCACCCACTTCAGTGCGCAATGTAACCAACACGGTTTCACGACTGTCCGCGTCTAGGTTTTGGTCGAAGTCTTTCACCTCGAAATAAATGGGATCGCCTTGGATATAAGCATCCGCCGGTCCCAAGCTGTCCGCGGCGGTGACTGGGTCACCGTTTTGTTTTAAAGCGCCGGGCGCCGTAGTGAAATTGTCGTTGCCGTCACTGCATTGAGAGTTCTGAATATCCGCAGGCTGAGCATTCTCACCCGCGACATTGGTAACACGCAAAAACTGAATCTCTGCATCGGTTTGCTCGATTTCAGTGATGGTTTCTACGGTATTGGATTCAGCGTCTCGATCCTCGCCAAACTGTTGCCAGCTAGCGGTGGCCGTGTTGGCGATAACAGTTCCAGGTTCTGTACTTGGTGCTGCATGCACCCAGCCCGCACTACTTACCCCAAGTAGCAGGCACAAACGAACACAAACGTCTAACCAATTAGACGCTTTGTTTGCTTGCTTGAGTACAGACGGTTTCATATCACCCTAAGCTCTTAAGTCCACAACCCACGACAGCCAAAGCTGCCGTGGGCGTGGGTGTCAGAGGCTTCAGCCCTCGTTACTGAATTTCCACTCGGAATTTAACAACAGTGGTTTCAGAACCCGCCAAGTCGGCCGGTGAGGAGGTCAAGGTATTGGCTGTTGTAACGCCAAAATCACTAGCATCGAACGGGTCGGCTGCATTGGTATGAGCTTCCTCATCACCATTTGGCTGCACCACGTAAATGCCGCAATCAGAAAGGCCACACTTCAAGGCGTCGTCGCTGTTGTAAGCGTTCGAAACGAACACTACTTCAACGTCATCAACCAAATCAGTAATAACTAGGTTTTCAGCATCGGCTGCCCCAGCTGCATTACTAATTGTGATGGTATATTCCAAATAAGCACCAGGTACGGCCTTAGGTGTCGAAGTACACCCAGTCACGTCATGAGCAGTTGGGGCAACTGGAGCAGTTGAAGGATCAGCGTCGTCGTCACAGCTAAACGGATCCCATACCGCTACCGCACTTTTAGTGACGGTGACATTCGCTTCAATAATCAAGAACGCCCATGCGTCTGAATGGAAGCCGTCATATACCGCATCGCTGTCGCCAGCACCATCGGTACCTGGTCCGGCAGCATCAGCGAACACGTTTTGAACTACGGTAGGATCATCAGCGTCACCGCTGTCATCGCTAGCAATCGCAGTACCGGTCGCGCCGTCTGCTACTTGCGCAAGCAAGCTAAACAGCACCAAGTCACCGTTCTGTACCGATGCATCGTCTTGCATGGTAGCTAGGACGTAAACGGTACGAGTTTCATCTTCCGCCAAGTTGTCCAGGCTAGTGACCGCACTACAGTCAACCGGTGGACCACCCGCTGGCAGCGTGTCACAGATTTTGAAGCTAGCCGAATTATTGCTATCCGGGCCACCACCTGTCGCAGCAGACACATCAGCATCGGTTTCGCCGCTAGTGAAGTCCTCGGTAGACAACAACACATCTTGCGTATCGTTACCGTTGTTGGTCACGGTAAAGGTTAGGAAGGCAGTGCCGTCGGGAGCTACTGCAACCAACTCGGCATCTTGCTTAACCACTTCAATATCAAGCTTGCGGTCAACCACAAAATCCGTACTCACCCCACCTGTACCATCGGTATTGGAGTTGCCGGTTGGGCTACTATCAATCGATAGGGTTTGCCCAGTTGACGTTTCAAAAGACAAGGTGGCGCCATTTTCAATGGTGCTACCCGCGGTTGTGCCGGCGGCAAATGCATGACTGGTGACCCCACCTGCCAATACAAAGCCTACGGCTAGTTTTTGCATAGTTGCTTTCATTTCTCTATTCCTCTGACTTGAGAATGTTATTGCTATCTACCCACTTACTTACTGCACTATCGCGCGATAGCTCACGGTCCCGGTTTTACCCGGTTCCAGTGCGTAATTCAGTGCCCATCGAACATGTGTCACGTCTTTGTACGTGGCAGGCCGCTCGACCCCGTTGGCCAATTTCACGGTCAACTCAGAAAGCTCGCCGTAACTTTGACCACCGTTAATGGACAATTGAATATTGGTACCCGACCCAAAAGCAGACCCTTGGCGATACCAAGTGTTTGCAGGGATCGGATTGTTAATGACAATGCCACTGGCGCTGGCGTCGCCTTCATTACTAAAACTCAGTACGTACACCACTTCGTCGCCCGGAATAATCTTTTCCGCCGGTATTAACTGGGTAACTTCTTTACCGTCTTGTTTCACCGTGACTTCTTCAAACACTTCCGATTTGAAGACAATTTTTTCCGCCGCCAAGGCAGAAAATGACATCAAAACCGTTAGTGCTACTAATGACTTACCTAAAAACTTCATCAGATATCCCCTATTGAATCGTGACCTTAAACTCGATCAACTGATTGGCACTTGGCGCCACCAAATTGCCCAGCTCGAAACGAACCTGGTTATTGCTAGCGTCAAAACTTCCGGCGTCGGCATCCACAGCATCCGACTGGTTTTGGCCGTCAAGCCGCAAACTGTTCGCGTTGTAATCGGTGTTGTCAGGAATCGCATCCACGATCACAACATTCTGTAACTGCCCCTCACCCGCCAGTACCAACTCGATTTGGTAAGTGATGACAGCACCCGGCAGTGGGCGATCACCACCGTTCGGATCCAACACTTCAACCACCGACTTGTTCAAGCTCAAGCGAGCGTTGTCGCTTACTACCAAGGGCAATTCAACTCGCTGCTGCGCGCCATTGCTACCCAACACCAGATCGGTACCACCATCGCCAGCCCCTTCAATGCTGGTGCCGGCTTGGCCCACCTGATCACCGGGCGTCACCGCAGTCGCGGTAAAGCTGACATTCGCCACATCATTGATCGCTTGATCAGCAGGCACGCCCAGCTGTACGAACACCAACGCGGTCTGATCTTGCACAGAAGCCAATTGCTGACCAGCGCTGTACGGAGTGTCAACTGCCTCATCAAACTGGCCATCGCCGTCATCCAGATACACCACCGGGCTTATCACATCGAAGTCATCGCCAGCCAAATTTTCAAATTCCAGCTCGTACAACTCATTGCCGTTACCCAAATGGGTCAGCTGGTAATCCAACACCAATTGCTGGGATGGGCTAGCAACCAACAGCGGCGAACTACCCAAGTATTGCAGTGACACATCAGTTAGTTCTTGAACAACAAACGTTTGGACACCCGAGTCGACCTCGGTTTGACTGCCGAACAAACCACCAAACTGGTAGCTGGCACGCGCCAAATTATCGACTGGGGTTTGGGCTGGGGTTGCCGCCAGCGCGGAAGCACATAGGCAAAGAGCAGCAGGCGCTGCTAACGCCCACCGCCTTGCGATGCTCACTGTGGCCAAACCCCGAAATTGCATTTCATTCCCTTTTACTTGTTTACCCTAGTTGCGACCGACCCCCACCGGTCTCCCTAGATCTGACACTTAGTTTAGCAAAAGGCGCCGCAAAAGCCTGATTTAGAAGGCTTTCGAACGATTTGGAAGGGATGTCCTAACGGCTGTTTAGGACGGTTAACTAAATCATAGGGGCAGGTATACCGACAGGACGGGGCGCAACCGCCAACATACCGTTCACGCCACTGCATTGACCGTTCGTCGGTTTATCGGCGTAAAACAACCGTTAACCCAGAACTGCGCCCGAATAGCCCACGCGCGGGCCATCAGGCATACCGCCATTAATAATTCGGCTGACGCTCTAAACGACGCATAACGCGCCAAAGCATCCAACTCGCCAACCCAACGGCGAATATGATCGCAAGTGATTCAGTCGTTTGATGATGCGACATTTCAGCTTGGTCGGCTACAAACCAATCTGCCGGAAAAATACCATTAACCAACAAGCCCAACCCCAAAGAAAAAACACAAATGGTAGCGAGGTAAATTGCCGCGAAGCGGCGACCAAATTCTTTCGCAATTAAACCCAACCCGCCCAGGTTCGTTGCGGGTCCAGCCAATAAGAAAACCAACACTGCGCCGGGTGACACGCCAGCCACTAACAACGCAGCCGCAATCGGTGTCGACGCAACTGCACACACGTAGAGCGGCACCCCAACCACCAGCATTAGCAGCAACGCCCAAGGCGAACGACCAAACTGCGCCAACAGCTCCGGCGGAACTAACGCCAAAATCAGCCCCGCCAACACAATGCCAAATACCAACCAGCCCGCTAGATCATCAAGCAAGTCGGTAAAGGCGTAAGCAATGCCCTGCATAAAACTAGGAGTGGCATTGTCGACGGCGTGGCCATGCCCTTCACCAGCAGTCTGCGACGCTTCGGAGCCACAACACGCTTTGACCGGCTCTGCAGCCAATTCAGGCCCTGGGCCACCCCAACGCCAAACCGCCAACCCCGCCGAAATTGCGGTTATCAATGCCGCTACTGGTCTTAAAATTGCGAAAACAGGTCCTAACAGAGCCCACGATACAGCGACTGAATCCACCCCCGTTTCTGGCGTAGAAATTAAAAAGGCAGCGCTTGCTTCCTGACTGGCGCCGGCACGCCGCAAACCCACCGCCGCTGGCAATACACCACAAGAACAAAGCGGTAATGGCGCCCCAAACACCGCCGCCCTCAGCACTGAACTCGGGCCGGGTGTGGCTAACCACTTTTTTAAATGCTCAGTCCGGAGATAGACATGGGCAAGACCAGCAACGAATAAACCTAAACAAAGCCACATCGCCGTGTCAGTCCAAACCTGCCAAACCTCAACCAAAAAATCCTGTATCAACACCGAAACATCCTCTGTTATCTACTGTGCATTTTATCCAGCCACAGCCATTCTAGCAGCTCGAAAATCGGCCCATGTGCGTTCGCAGCAAACCGTTTGTTATTAACCACTTAAGTTATTTTTAAAACCCAACCAATCGAATAAGAACGCTAAATTTATCAATTTATTAGTAAGTTATGCACAAGCTAATTTATGTGCAGCGCAACATACCGAGCGCCATATTAGTCGTGACAAAAAAACCGGTGACATGCATTAAGTAATTGTTATTATTGGATTTTACAAATTTTTAAAAAAACTCATTGACTTTTTTACTGAAGATGTGAATCTCAAGCACCGCCTGACTTTACAACTTTATTAACAAAGTTATCCACAGTCTTTGTGCATCGCAAAAAAGCGGTTATTAAAGCGTTTTTTGTTATGCTGCGATCATGGCAACAGCACTGCTCGACCACCCACTAAAAAACGGCCCAATCGCCGTTGCAGTACCCGGCAAATTTTACTTAGACCTGTATTACAACAGCCCGACACCGGTGGCCGTAGGCGCACGCGTGAAAGTCACTTTACGTAACAAACCCTGCATTGGAATCGTCTTAAGTCACGGTGGTGCGCCCAGCAATGTCACACTCAAAAATATTATCGAGGTGCTAGATCAAACACCTTTATTAGACGCCGCCACACTGAAACTATTGCGCTGGGCCAGCGACTACTACGCGCACCCCCAAGGTGATGTGATTTGTTCCGCCTTACCCTCGTTACTCGCGCAAGGTGAAGCTGCCACCGTCAGCAGCGAAACCCAATACAGCCTTAGCGACAGCGTGACCGAAGCGACAGAGCTGCAACTCAAAAGGGCTAAAACGCAATTAGCCCTGTTTACGTTGTTGCAGTCAGGCCAGCACTTATCTAGCCAAGCGCTACGGCAACTTGGACACAAACCTGCCGCACTCAAGTCACTGATTGAAAAGGGTCTCGTTACGAGTGAACAATTCCCTGCGCAATGCACAGGTAACCCGCAGCCAACCGTCGGTCCAAGCCTAAACGCCGAACAGCAACAGGCAGTTAACACCATTGATAGTGCCGCTGGCAGCGGCGGTTGCTTCGTGTTGCAAGGCATCACTGGTTCCGGCAAGACGGAAGTGTACTTACAAGCGGCATTGGCCACTTTGGCCCGCAATCAAGCCGTATTAATTTTAGTGCCCGAAATCGGCTTAACACCCCAGTTTATTAGCCGTGTGCGAGGCCGCATCGACGCCCCTGTTACCGTGCTCCACTCGGGCCTCGACAACAAGCAGCGCAAAGACAATTGGCTATTTGCCCAGTCCGGCCAAGCAAGAGTAGTAATCGGTACGCGGTCAGCCATCTTCGCGCCCATTCCTCAACTCGGCTTAATCGTGGTAGATGAGGAACACGACCCTGCTTTCAAACAGCAAGAACAAATGCGTTACCACGCCCGCGATCTGGCGATTTTGCGCGCTCACCAAGCCAAAATTCCGATTGTATTGGGCAGCGCCACACCAGCCAGCGAAACCCTCGCCAATTTACAACGCGGCAATTACCAACTGCTTAAGCTCACTCAGCGAGCCACCGGCCAAACACTACCGACTATTAAAGCCGTTGACCTGCGCAGCCAACAGCTACAGGACTATTTAAGCTTGGCGCTGATAAACCGCATTAAACACCATGTGGCCCAAGGCAATCAGGCAATGATCTTCTTGAATCGGCGTGGGGTTTCACCCGTATTGCTATGCCACGAATGCGGTTGGAGCGCGGACTGTCCCAGCTGCGATAGCCGCATGACGCTGCATCGCGGCCAATATCGCGACCTGCTGCGCTGCCACCATTGCGGTCATAGTCAAGCAGCACCTCAGAACTGCAACAGCTGCGGCAGCGGTAATTTGCTCAGCGCAGGCGCCGGTACGGCTGGCCTAGAAGAAACACTCAACAGACTGTTCCCTGACCAAACCGTACTTAGGGTTGATCGCGACAACACCAAAAACAGCAAGGCACTGCACCAAGCCCTGACACAGGCAGCTGCCGGCAAGGCCGATATTTTGGTCGGTACCCAAATGCTGGCCAAGGGACACCACTTCCCCAAACTCACCTTGGTTGGCATTGTGGATGCTGACGCAGGCTTGTATAGCAGTGATTACCGCGCGCCAGAAAGATTGGCGCAGCAAGTGATTCAAGTAGCCGGTCGAGCCGGCCGTGAGGCACCCGGCGAGGTACTGATTCAAACCCACATGCCTGACCATCCACTCTTACAAGCGCTGCTCACCCAAGGTTATGAGCACGCGGTAAGCCAACTGCTAGACGACCGCAAACAAATGGCATTACCGCCCTACAGCTTTATGGCCTTAGTGCGGATATCTCACCGTTATTCGGAGAAAGCAGAAGCTTTTGGTCGTGCCGTCGCGACGCTATGCAAGCAAATTCAGCCCAACGCCACCGTGCTTGGGCCAATTAGCGCCCCCATGGCCCGCAAAGCCAACCGCTGGCGCTTTCAGGTACTCATTCAAACCAGCAGCCGCAGCGAACGTAGTGCCTTATTGCAGCAACTGGTACCGGCAGCCGACCAGCATAAGCTCGCTAGCGGGGTTCGCTGGTCGGTGGATGTCGATCCACTCGATCTGTTCTAGCACCTCAGCTAACCAGCGTCCGCCACTTTATTGGCGCGCACCCAGACGCCCAATGTCGTGGTCGCGAAAATTCAATTAGTATTACCTCCACAATTAGAAAGCATCATCACTAAGAGATGGAGACACCATGCGCTCAGCTTACAAAGCAATCGGGCTCGGTATTACTTTTTCCCTACTGGCTGGCTGCGGCAGCTCGCCGGCTGAGAACAGCGGCAACGCAGGCGAAGCCACCCTCAACAACGCTATTGCCAAATGTGCTGCAAGTAGCAGTTTGCTGTCTATTGGCGCGGGACAAGACAGCCTACCGGTTGCTGCCACCACCGTCCCGCCCCGTGATGCCAACGCTGTACTAAACAGTGGCAGCTGTGCAGAAAACCAAGAATTTCTTATGGGCACTGCCGTGTTCGACATGACCGGACCCGCTGGCGATAGCGTCTCGGCAGGCTATGAAACCCCGGACCATGTGTTACGCGGCATTCACCTCAGGCAGTTTGCTCGCGCCATTGCACTGCAGTCGCCCTGCAACGGCAACAGTGCGGTGATTGTAATTACTGAAACCGGCTTTATTACGCAAGGCACCCGCCAAACCGTGCTCGACCTTATTGCCGCCGATCCAGAACTCGCGACCATCTATCACCCAGAAAACGTAATGCTGTCGGCTACCCACACACACTCCGGCCCCGGTGGTGAAGCCCACCACACAGCCTACAATTTGTTTCGCTTGGGCTATGACGACTATGTGCATCAGATTTATACCGACTCCATTTACCAAGCCATCAAACAGGCACACGCCAACCTAACGGCAAACCCTTCCGGCAACATCCAATGGGCCGCACAAACCCTACTCGACACTAACGACAATCGCTCCGAGCCCGCCTACGCACGCAACCCCGAGCAAGAACGTAACCGCTGGCAAGACATAAACGGCAACGAGGTCCGCACCGACAAGCAAATGCTGCAACTACGGCTGAATCGCAGTAATGGTAATAGTATTGGTTTACTCAACTACTTTCCGGTTCACACCACGTCAGTCGGCACCCACGAGCCACTGATTAGTAGTGACAACAAAGGCCTAGCCGCCATCGCATTTGAAAAAATGATGGGCACCGACTACCCCAACAACAATAGCGAAGACAACTTTGTTGCCGCCTTTGCCCAATCTGCCCATGGCGACACTACACCTAATCTCTGTTTTCGCGAGCACCCCTACCCCGACATTCAAATTGGCTGCGGCGTGGACACCCTAGAAAGCAACGCTGCCAGCGGCACTAAACAATTCAAGAGCGCATTAGAGCTCTATCAACAAGCGGCCAGTAATATTACCGGCGGCATTTACAGCATGCTGTTCCACGCCAAAATGGATGACATCACCATTACCGACCCCGTGGTGTTAGCGAGCCTCGACCACCCGCCAGAACTTGACGAAAACCCTAAGCGCACCTGCACGGCCGCACTCGGCTACAGCATGGCGGCCGGTGCCGAAGATAATCGTGGCCCCTCCCAAGAGGGTATTAGTTGCGAAAATGGCGACATCCCCGCGGCAGTCACTGCCGACATCACCACCGCGATAGACACCATCGCTGCGGGCGCCAACGGCGCGGGCTATCCTGCCATTCCCGCTTCGACCGGCGGCACGGTAATTGGCTGCAACCTCAGCAATCTGCCACCAATACCGGATGCCGATTACAGCTGCCACGCCGAAAAACCGATCCTGTTTCCCATTGGTAGCACCGAAAGCATTTCTAACGCTGACCTACCATTACAAATTGTCGTAATCGGCAATATCGCCCTAGTCGCCCTGCCATGGGAGGTGACCACCACACCGGGCCGCCGTATCCGCGAAATGGTCTTGAAAGAACTCGCGCCGGGCGGCGTGACCGAAGTCGTAGTCGCCAGCTTATCCAACGACTTTGTGCAGTACCTCACCACTCGCGAAGAATATGCCAGCCAACAATATGAAGGCGGCTCCACCCACTTTGGCCCTTGGACCTTGGCCGCAGTACAGCAAGAAGTACGTAAAATTGCCGTGGCGCTGCGTGATGGCGACGCCACCCCAACCGGCGTCAACGCACCGCGCACCACCCCGGCATTGCCCAACCGAGCCGCCTACCGCCCGGGTGATAGACCACCAGCTGGTGGCTTCGGCAGCGTGATTACCGATGCCAACGCAAGCTACACGCCAGGCGACACCGTTACGGTACGCTTTGGCGGCGCGCACCCCCGCAACGACACCTTAGAGCGCCGCAATAGCAGTTATTTGTTTGTGGAGCGCCAAATCGGCGAAGGCGACAGCGCTAGCTGGGACGTGGTGTCGTTAGACCGAGACCCTGACGTGATTTTCCGCTGGCACGCCAATCCTGAATCACCCGTTAACGGCCAAAACCAGCCATCGCGCCAGTCTGAAATTGAAGCCATTTGGAATAGTCCGGCCAACTTGCCAGCAGGCACTTACCGGATTCGCCACGAAGGCGTAGCCGTACCCGACTTCGCCGCACCCAATGCTGGCGAACGCCTGCCTTATGAAGGAATCAGTAGCAGCTTTCGCATGGCAGCACCCATCAGTGACTGCCCGGGTTATCCGGCGCTTTTTTAAAGCGCCTGTTTAGCCTAACCGTGCCAGCTAGAACGCAGTGGCACGGTACGGTTGAATACCGGGCTTTGCTCGCTGTGCTCGTAGCGGTCAGCCACAAAGAAGCCCGTGCGCTCAAACTGAAAATTTTGTTCCGATTGCGCGAGCGCCAAGCTCGGCTCCACCGGCACGTTTTTTAAGACAGTAAGCGAGTTCGGGTTGAGGTGATCCAAAAATTCACCTTCCGCTCGGTCTGGCGACTCCACCGCGAATAAGCGGTCATATAAGCGCACCGTTGCGCGCTTACAGTGACTGGCCGAGACCCAATGAATTACACCTTTGGGCTTCACGCCGTCAGCTGGATCGGCGCCCAATGTTTCCGGTTCGTAGCGCACATGCACCTCAGTGATGTCACCGTTATCGTCTTTCACACAAGACTCCGCAAATACGACATAGGCATTACGCAAACGCACTTTCTTACCAATCACCAAGCGCTTGTATTTTTTATTGGCGGCTTCGCGGAAGTCATCGCGTTCGATATAAATTTCGCGGGTAAACGGTAATTCACGTGTGCCTAAATCTTCACGCTCAGGATGACCTGGCGCCGTTAGGGTTTCAACCTGACCTTCAGGGTAATTCGTAATCACCAATTTGATCGGATCCAATACCGCCATCGCACGGGCCGCGTTAGGCTCAAGGTCCTCGCGAATCGCAGCTTCCAGCATCCCCATATCAACCACACCGTCGGTGCGACCCACACCCACCATCTCGCAGAATTTGCGAATTGATGCAGGGGTATAGCCACGGCGACGAATGCCGCTAATGGTTGGCATCCGTGGGTCGTCCCAGCCGTCTACCTTATCTTCGTCAACCAACTGCTTCAGCTTGCGCTTACTGGTCACGGTATAGTTCAAATTCAACCGCCCAAACTCGTACTGCACCGGGCGGCTTGGCACTGGAAGGTGATCCAAGAACCAGTTGTAAAGCGGACGGTGATCTTCAAACTCCAGCGTACAGAGCGAGTGCGTAATACCCTCTAAGGCATCGGACTGGCCATGCGTGAAATCGTAAATAGGATAAATACACCAAGCATCGCCGGTCTGATGGTGATGAGCGCGGCGAATGCGATAAATAATAGGATCGCGCATATTCATATTCGGCGACGCCATATCAATCTTGGCCCGCAATACGCGGGCCCCATCTTCAAACTCACCGGCCCGCATACGACTGAACAAATCTAAATTTTCTTCCACGCTGCGGTCGCGGTACGGACTATTTTTACCGGGCTCGGTTAACGTGCCACGGTATTCGCGCGCCTCTTCCGGACTGAGGTCGCAGACATAAGCATTGCCGTTCTCAATTAAATGCAGCGCGTACTCATACAGCGTTTCAAAATAGTCAGAGGCATATTTAATCTCGCCATCCCATTCAAAACCCAACCATTTCACATCTTCCTGAATCGACTCGATGTACTCGGTGCTTTCTTTTTCTGGGTTGGTGTCGTCAAAACGCAGATTGCAGCGACCATTAAAATGGTTCGCAATGCCGAAGCTGGTACAAATAGCCTTGGCATGACCAATATGCAAATAACCGTTTGGCTCGGGTGGAAAGCGCGTTACCACCTCTCCCTGCAGCTCGCCAGATTCAATTTGCTTCTGAATCAAGTCACGCAAGAAGTTATTGCCCGCTAAGGGTGCCGAGTCGGTCATTGTTACTGCCATGTTTATCAAAGTGGGCGCGCATTATAGCTGGTGGCAGCACGGATTTCGCAGCATTACAGCCAGAAGAAATAGCAACCTTGCGCCACTTTATGTGAACAAATTTAACCACTCAGGCCCTACAAACCACCTTTTAGCGCGAACCTATTTAGCTTTTTCTACTCAATTAGTTATAGTGGTGCAGCTTTATATATAAGGTATTTGTGCTTAAGCACCATAATTACACAATCAGGTCAGGAGACGACCCAATGAACAAACTGCAAACCACACTGGCTTGCGGTGTGGCATTAACCGCCGCATTTGCTAGCTTTTCTGCAACAGCCAAGGTATCTGCGGCTGAGTCTGCCAAGCTTGGTAACGAGCTCACCATGATCGGTGCTGAGCGCGCGGGCAACGCCGACGGCTCTATCCCAGAGTGGCAGGGCGCTGCCGCTTGGACTGAGCGAGAAAAGAGTTACACCTACAAAGAACTCGAAGACATGTCAAAAGAACAGCAAGCCGAATTATTGGCTGGCAAGTTCAAAGACGCACCGCTATTTACCATTACTGCCGCCAACATGGCGCAGTACGCAGACAAACTTTCTGAAGGCCACAAGGCCATGTTCTCGAAGTTTCCTGACACTTACAAAATGAACGTGCACAAGAGCGTGCGCGGCACCTTCTTCCCGAAAATGATTGAGGAAGAAACCAAGAAGAACGCCACTCGGGCCACCCTAGTCGGCACCGACAGTATGCAAGGCGCTGAAATCGGCTTCCCATTCCCAATCCCTACCAGTGGCGCTGAGCCGATCTGGAACCACAAAACCAAATATCGTGGTGATGCGGTAATTCGTTATAACGACCAGGCGATTGTGAAAACCGACGGCACCTTCAAGATGACACAGGTTGTGGAAGATGTGCTATTTACCTACGCCAACCTATCTGGCGGTACCGTTGACGGCATCTTGCTGTATTACCTCCAAACTGACCTTGGTTCTTCAGGCACTCGTACCCTAGTACACGAAACTGCTGACCAAGCGAAAGACCGCCGTAACGCATGGCTTTACAACAAAGGCTTTGGCCGTTTGAAGCGTGCGCCTAACGTAGGCTATGACAACCCATCACAAACCTCTGATGGCGAGCAGTTCAACGACCAAGTAGACATGATCAACGGCGCCCTAGACCGTTACAACTGGAAACTACTCGGCAAGCGCGAAATGTACGTGGCGCACAACTCGGGCAAAATCAACAGTCCATTGCTGCAATACAAAGACATCTTAAAAGCTGGCCATATCGACCAAAACCTAGCGCGCTACGAATTGCAACGCGTATGGGTAGTTGAAGCTACATTGAAAGAAGGCCAACGTCACAAGCTGGCTCGCCGCGTGTTCTACATCAACGAGGATGCATGGTCGACGCAACAGGTTGACGGCTATGACGGTCGTGGCGAACTTTGGAAATTCCAAGAAGGCCACATGGTAACCACACCATTTATTCCAACTGCTTCTGCCGTGCCTGAAATCATTTATGACCTTCAGTCTGGCCGTTACTTCGCTACTGCGATGGTTAACGAAGCCAAAATGACCGACTTCGAGGCTGACTTCCAGCCTAAATACTTCAAGCCAGCTAACGTGGCCAAGCGTATTAAGTAAAAGAACCAGCGTTCTCTAGAACGCATCGCCAATAGGCAATTTAAACCCGGCACTGGTAACAGCGCCGGGTTTTTTATTGGCCGCCAATTCACCGTCAGCTAACCAGCGCGGTACAATGCCGCCATGAGCCAGTCTGACCATAAAAACATTACCCAACAGCAAGACCAAGACGCCTATATCCACGAAGATACCGGTCGTCGCAATCTCACTGCATTAAAGCGCCAGCAAGACGAAATTCACGAGCGCCTAGAAACCCTCATTGCGCTGAAATCAGAAGAACGCGCCGAACTACCGCTCGACGCTACCGCGCAAAAACTACTGACTCGCTTAGCTGGTATGAAAGCAGGCGACCCCCGTAGCCGCGAAATGCGCTATGCCGCCAAGCTATACGCCGAATGGGATGACGTGGGTATTACCGCCTGGCTGAAACAACGCGACTATCGCCACAGCCAGTTCTTAGCACTCGAAGGCCCGATTAACGACTGGTTAGAAAAACTGCGCCAAGAACCCAAGCAAATTACCGAATTTATGAATCAATACGGCAACGCCAATATTGATCGCCAACGCTTACGCCAACTCGTGCGTAATGCCGCCAAAGAACTCAATAACAACCTCGCCGCTAAAGCCAAAGCAGAAGCCGACGGTATTAAACCCAAGAAGGGTGCCACCAAGGCAGCGCAAGCCCTAGTGAATGAAATCCGCGCGATCTTACGCCGCAGCTAAGCCAGCAAATTCGCCACGGTACGGGAGTGAAATTCGCGCCGGTACAACACCGCCACCACCAAGACTGCCATCGCTAGCATTAGCACCGGGTGCACAAACCAACCGAGCATGGCAAAGGCGAAATAGTAGGCACGCAAACCCGTATTAAAAGCATAAGCCGCGCTCGACGCCACGCCAGCTGCGCGTTCTGCCGCACGTTGGCGTTCAGCCTCTTCCACCTCTCGTGCAGTACTTGGGGCCGAGCCCACCAACACCCCAGTAAATTGATATTGCCGCATCGACCAAGTGAAGCGGAAAAATGCATACACCATCACTGCCGCTATCAGCAGCACCTTCAATTTCCAAGCAGCAGCGCTTTCGGGTGGGATCCAGTGGAACGACTGCAAATGCGTTAGCGTCGATTGCTCAACCCCCAGCAAGCTCACCAGCGCAGCCAATAACAACACTGTCGTCGAGGCAAAAAAACTCACCCCCCGCAGTTGATTGCCCACAATGGTGGCATCCACAATACGATTATCACGCGCGCACATTTCCCGCATCCACAACATACGCTGTGTATGCATTAAATGCCGTAGCGACGACTTATTACCCTTTTCAAACAAGCTGAAAAAGGTGTAGCCAATCCACAGCAACAGCACCATCACCACGGCAATGGCATCAAACAACGGCAACCCGAGCTGATCAATAAACTGCATGCAAACGACCTAAAAAGCGAAAACAAAAGTAGGTTTTATTATGGCCTAGTTTGAAACCCTAGCAGGCACATTAATTGCACCAGTTCATTGCGCTACTTCACTGCCTCGGCCGAATTGCCTAAATGCCCATCTCTACCTGACTTCACAGCGAATAGAATTCGCTAGCGCTTTCGCTACAGTGCCAACATGGTTCAACCCACCGTACAAAAATTTCTAGACCAGTTCCCGCAGGTGTTTCCGCACAATGCGGCCATGGGCATGCGGCTAGAGATTGAAGCCGCCGGCCAGATTCGAATGCATCTGCCGCCACGGCCAGCATTCCAACCGCATGCCAGCATGCCGTTTTTTCACACCAGCACCTTAGTGACGTTATTGGACTCCGCCACCGGTTGCTGCGCGCTCAGTGCGCTTCAAACCATCATGCCGCTGGCCACGCTAGACCTGCATGTGGACCACCTCAAACCCAGCACTATCGAACACCCGGTAGTAGCATCCGCCGAGTGCTACAAACTCACCGAGAACGTCGCCTTTGTGCGCGCTAGTGCTTGGCAGCAAACACCCGAAAACATTGTGGCGCACGCCAACGCCAGTTTTATGCTCGGCACTAACGCGGTTGCGCCGGCAAAAAAAACAGCCAACACCAACGAGGCCGAAGCATGAGCGCCAGCGCCTTCTTACAGCTAGCCGACCAACACGATTGGAATGGCCTCATCCAACAAATTCCCTACGCGCAATACCTGGGTATGACGCATAGCGATGCCGACAACCTATTTGTGTTGCCGTTCGCTGAGAAACATATCGGCAACCCATTTATCCGCGCCCTGCACGGCGGCATTGTGGGCGGCTTTATGGAAAATGCCGCACTCCTGCACTGCACCGTAGAGCAGCACCAAGCCAACATCCCCAAGCCGATTAACGCCCAAATTGACTACTTACGCAGTGCGGGCGCCCGCGACACCTACGCCCGCTGCGAAACCACCCGGCTCGGCAAACGCGTGGCCAATATCGCCGTTAAATGCTGGCAACAGCACGAACACAAACCCGTTGCGGTAGCACGGGTACACCTGCTGCTGGAATAAACTCCGGCAGAAGTCAGCCGCACACAGCGAAAAGCGAGGTCGGCGGTGCTAAAATAATGGGCTTTCGTAAACGAACTAGCTAACAAGCCCATGCCTCAATATCGCTCTCGCACAACTACCGCTGGCCGCAACATGGCAGGTGCTCGCGCCCTATGGCGTGCCACCGGCATGAAAGACGACGATTTTCAAAAACCGATTATTGCCGTTGCCAACTCATTTACTCAGTTTGTACCGGGCCATGTGCACCTAAAAGACTTGGGCCAACTGGTCGCGCGCGAGATCGAAAAAGCCGGCGGCGTAGCCAAAGAATTCAACACCATTGCGGTCGATGATGGCATCGCCATGGGCCACGACGGCATGCTCTACAGCTTGCCAAGCCGTGACCTTATTGCCGACAGCGTGGAATACATGGTTAACGCGCACTGTGCCGACGCCATTGTGTGCATCTCAAACTGCGACAAAATCACCCCCGGCATGTTGATGGCCGCCATGCGCCTCAACATTCCTGTGATCTTTGTATCGGGCGGCCCAATGGAAGCCGGTAAAACCAAACTCGCTGATCACGGCCTAGACCTAGTTGACGCCATGGTAATGGCAGCCGACCCGAATGTAGACGACGAAACCGTGGCCGAAGTTGAGCGCAGCGCCTGCCCTACCTGCGGTAGCTGCTCCGGCATGTTCACCGCCAACAGTATGAACTGCCTAACCGAAGCACTTGGCCTCTCACTGCCAGGCAACGGCTCTACCTTGGCCACGCATGCCGACCGCGAAAAGCTGTTCTTAGAAGCCGGCCGCAAAATTGTGGAAATCACCAAACGCCACTACGAACAAGACGACTACAGCGTGCTACCACGCAGCATCGCCACCTTCGAAGCGTTTGAAAACGCCATGAGCCTCGACATCGCCATGGGCGGTTCAACCAACACCATCCTGCACCTGCTTGCGGCAGCACAAGAAGGCGGCGTCGACTTCACCATGAAAGATATCGACCGCCTCTCGCGTCGCGTACCTTGCCTCAGCAAAGTGGCACCCGCCACCCAGAAATACCACATGGAAGATGTGCACCGCGCCGGTGGCGTATTCGGCATTTTGGCCGAGCTAAACCGTGGCGGCCTGCTGCACAACCAAATCCCAACCGTGCATTCCGCAACCCTGCAGGAAGGCCTAGAAAAATGGGACATCGTTAACAACCAAAACGAAGAAGTGCTTAACTTCTTCAAAGCCGGCCCAGCAGGCATTCCTACCCAAGTAGCCTTCAGCCAAAGCACCCGCTGGCCCAGCTTGGATGACGACCGCGAAAACGGCTGCATCCGCTCGGTAGAACATGCCTACTCAGCCGAAGGTGGCCTAGCCGTGCTTTACGGCAACATTGCGGAAGACGGCTGCGTGGTGAAAACCGCCGGCGTAGACGAAAGCATCTGGACCTTCACCGGCACCGCCGTGGTATTTGAAAGCCAAGACGCCGCGGTTGAAGGCATTCTGAAAGACAAAGTAAAAGCGGGCGACGTTGTGGTCATCCGCTACGAAGGCCCACGCGGTGGCCCGGGCATGCAAGAAATGCTGTACCCCACCAGCTACCTAAAATCGAAAGGTTTGGGCAAAGAATGTGCGCTACTCACTGACGGCCGCTTCTCTGGTGGCACCAGTGGCCTATCCATCGGCCACGCCTCACCAGAAGCTGCTGGCGGCGGCGCCATTGGCCTAATTGAAGATGGCGACACTATCAAAATCGATATTCCAAACCGCACCATCGACGTAGACGTAGACGACGCCACCCTAGCTGAGCGCCGTAAAGCGCAAGACGCCAAAGGCTGGCAACCAGCAGAAGACCGTCCACGCAAAGTCACCCCAGCACTAAAAGTGTTTGCCAAAATGGCCACTAGTGCGGATAAGGGTGCGGTGAGGGATTTGTCGCAATTGGATTGACAGCAAAGGCGTCATGCAAGAAATCTACGATTCTGTAAAAAGCCCAATTCAGAGGCGCATCGATGAGTTTATGCGCCTACTCATGAAGTGGCTCACAAACACTAGATGGAATGTAGGGGCAGCCGGCTTAATCTTTCTAGCATCGATCGCTTATTGCTTATATCGTCAGACTGACTGGGAGCTTCTCTCGCGAGCAGGCTCAACAATTACTGTGATTGGGCTAATCTGTATGGAGCGACGACTGTTACGTCTAGGGCCAGATTTGGCGTTTCATTTCGTCAGATCTGCCTTGGATAGCGATGAACCAGCAATAACGGATAGCTTGCTCCACCAAGAACAAGACAACGCTCATCCAGACGTTCGGTCAGCATACTGGGGGTTTATACTCCTAATTTTTGGGACTATTACATGGGGTTATGGCGACCTAATCGCGAACTGCCTATTCCCACTGAAGGGCGAGTGATTCTGTTGGGCGGAAGCATCCATGATTGCAACCTTCACTCTCTCACTCAAATAAGCTCGCTGACTTATTCCCCTCATTGTAAAAAGCTTTGCGCCTAACACCCCTAATCTAAGAAGCCTACTCCCAAAACTCCAAAACAGATTTCACACTGGCCTTAGTCGCCCTTTTCTTTTCATTCAGCGCCAACTTAGCATCCGCTGGTGCGGCACTTGGGCCGGCTTCACCGCTAATCTCTAGCCGTACGTTATCTTTGTAGTAAGCCTTTTCAACCGACGATAACTTGGCGCCGGTCCATGGGTCGTATTGGAAGTTACAGCGATGCTGAAGTTCGCGGCCAACCGGCTTTTTGCTGATGGCATTATTCACCCGAAAACAGGGTGGCACGTGCAGCGGTAACTCTTCGGTGAGCATGCCCGGTTCAATAAAGTCTGAACCGTATTTTTCTAATCTTTCCATATCGGCCACCATGTAGGTGGGCAGGCGCTGGCCGCTTTCTGGGTCGAACCGCAAATTACCCACGCGCAACACAAAACATAGGGTTTCTTGGTTTACGCCCAAGGCTTTATAGCGTTTAACCATTTTGTTCGACAGGCTCATGCTGTAACCGCCATCGCCATAGTAAAAACATTGATTCGGCAGCGGTTTGGCATTCCCAGCGCCGTAACCTTGCAGGGCCACTCCCAGCTCTCTTAACTCATTGGCGGAAGAAAAAATCAACGGAAACTCGGAGCCGTCATCGGTATTGCCACAGTTAATTTGATCTTCGCTGACAAAACCGAAGTCACGCCATTTGCCCTGATACTCACCCGCAATTAATGCCGCGGGGCCATTCATTCCCCAATCAAAACCGCGTTTAAAAACCTTTTTGCCATTGGGCAATTGGCCCAGTACTTTGCCGTCGGGGCCGTTACGCACTTCAATGGCCGGGCCATTGGGGTTGGCCGCCAGACACATTTCAGCCGCAGCAGGCGCACTCAGTAAAAGCGACCACAAAGCCACTAGCGGTAACAGGTATCGGGGTAGCGCGTTAGTCATTAGGGTTCAATTCCTGTTCTAGAGTGTTCATTACATTATGGTGCAGGCCCGCGGCCCGTAAAGCAGCAAAATCACTGCGCAGGGCGGCATCCCAATTAAATTGGCCATCCACTTTGCCAAGGTGCTGCCGATAGAGGCTGATGGCGGCATCGGACTGGCCCAACAGCATCAGCGCATGGGCGCGGTTAGCTTGGTACAGCAGCGTATTGGGTGCACCGGCAATGGCGGCATCGGCCGCCGTTAACGCCAGCTGAAATTGCTGTTCAAACAACGCGAACCACGCCACGTTGTTATGTAAGTCTGGCAGTAGTGAGCTATTAGAGTCGGCTTGCTGAATCCGCGCCACGGCTTCTTGCGCCAGCGCTAACGCCTCTTCGCCCTGCCGTAGCTCCTGCGCAATCAACGATACCGATTGATAGAGCTTGGCTAGGTTAGCCAGCCAACTAGGCGGCTGTTGTTCGTTTTCAATAATGCGTTTTGCTAGCGTGAGAGCCTGCTTAAAGGCGACTAATGCTGCGGCGGCATCACCCGCCAAATACGAGGCATTGCCGACGCGTTCATGGCTCACCATGAGCGCTTGTTGCCAATCAATCCACGCCGGATCGGAAGCATGCAACTGCGCAGAAATGGCTTGATCGGCACGATAAAAACGCAATGCAAAAGTGGGTTCATCCAGCGCCATTAGGGCGTTACCCAATTTGTGGTTAGCGGTGGCAAGGTCTTGCTGCCATTGGGTGTTTTGTGGATTTTGCTGCGCCAGTTGTTGTGCCAAGGCTAGGCTCTCACGATAAGGTGCAATGGCCTGCTCGGCGTTACCCAAGGCCAGTTGCAAATCGCCTACATGCTCTAGGCTAACGGCCAAGCCACGCTGTGGCTCGGTATTTTCGGGCGACTGGCTCGATAGTTTACGACGAGATTCCAGCACTTGTTGATGTAGTGCTAATGCCTGCGCAAGCTCACCATTAGCAGCTAGTACCGTGCCAATGTTCTCGTTCGCAATCGCGAGGTGCCGTTGTTGCAGAGCCGACTTGGGTAATGTCTGCACGATGGCCAAGCCTTGTTGGAAGGCTTGCATGGCCTCAGCGCGGTTTTGTAGCACAAACTCGGCATCACCTAAGCGGTCATAAGCCAAAATTAAAGCTACTTGGCTTGCTTCGGTAACGGTGCCGCTGTTGCGTAGTTGCTCGAATACCCGCACCGACCCTTTAGCGGTTTCTAACGCGGCTTGCTGCTCGCCTTGTAAACGTAAAGCATCAGAAAGCTCGGCAAGTGCAAAGCCGCCATTCAGCAATAGCTCTGGGCGGCTTTCTTCAATACTCGCTAACTCATCTACCAGTTTTCTGGCTTGGTACAAAATGTCGATAATTAAGGAGCGCGGCACACCTTGGCGCGTGGCATATTCGCCCGCAATATTCACCACTAAATCTTTGGTGGCTTCGGTGGTTTTAATGAGCACCCGCTCTACCCGGTCGCGTTCGGCCACCGCTTGGCGCCGGTTGAACTCAGCCCATACCGCCAAGCTACCGGCAAAGATGGCAATACTAATGGCGCCCACCAACCAGTATCGCTGGCGTTTATTGGCGGCCAGCCGACTACTACTAATGAAACTGCGATGCAGTTTGGTTGGGACTGGCGCTTTACTGGGTTGTTCAGCCAACCACTGTTCAGCGGCGGCTAACTCTTCGCCCCGCAACACTAAGGCGGCGGACTGTGATTGCTGTTGCCAACGCCCAGCTAATTCACCCAAACGCGTATGTTCACGTACCCACTCGATATTGGTGGCTACGGCGTCGCATAGTGCGTTGCAGGCTGCCGCGAAGTCATCTTGCTGGCGGGCAAATATGTAGTTAAGCCGAGCAATGGCTGCCGGGGTATCGGCATCGTTCACGTCGTGATGCACAACCGGAATCAGTCGTTTATTAAGCCGCGCCGCCACCTCTAACTCCCAGCCACAAACTTCAGAAGCCAAGGAGCTAGGGCTTAACGCAAACACCACGACGTCGGCCTGTTGAATTAGACCCTCTAGACGTGCGCGCCAATCTTCGGCGGGCACAATGTCATCCACATCAAGGAATACCGCGATATCGTTGGCCCGTAGCGCATCGGCCAGCTGCATCACAAAGTCTTTGTCGCGCCGCGAATACGACAGAAACACCCGTGTTTGAGTGCTGTCAGACCATTCGCTATTGGTTTCCGAAATTGCCGCCATATTCGCTATATCATGACACGCTGGGCGCGCCGATTAACATTGATTTAACCCCAACAATGACCATGGTCTCAAGCAACGATATTCTCGATTTTTGGTTTGATGAAATCACCCCAAAACAATGGTGGGCGGTAGACAACGCTTTCGACACACTAATTACCAAACGCTTTGGACAAACCCTAGACCACGCTATCGCCAACGAGCTGGCTCACTGGCGCGAAACTGCCGAGGGTCGGCTGGCTGAGATCATCGTACTGGATCAGTTCTCGCGCAATATTTTTCGCGGCAGCCCTCAGGCATTTGCGCAAGACCCACAAGCCTTAATGCTGGCACAAGAAGCTGTGCACCAAGGTGCATTAGATATGCTCGGCGCTCAACAACGCGCTTTCTTGCTGATGCCCTATATGCATAGCGAGTCGGCAGCAATCCACGCCAAGGCAGAACCGTTATTTGCTATGCATGCGCCGCGCAATCTAGACCACGAGCAGCGACATCGCGCGATTATTGACCGCTTTGGTCGCTACCCCCATCGCAATGACATTTTGGGCCGCCAATCAACGAGCGAAGAAATAGAGTTCTTGAAGCAACCGGGATCTCGGTTTTAGGGCTGATCGCGGTCGTTTAGGCCGGTTGTAATAGTGGGGGTAGTAAGTTGTCACTGGCTAACTGCAATTGCGACACAGACTTGCCCGCTTTAATGAGCACCCGCAATCCGAAATAAGCCGACAACACGGCGAGTGCCTTGGCCTCTAGCTCCGCTGCGGTTAGTTCGGGCCAATCCCGATTAAAGCAACGCTCAATCACGCGCTGGAAATCATCCATAATGGAAACCACCACCTTGCCGGTGTCACCATCCAATACGGCTTGATCGACGCTGGCATTGCACAACAAACAGCCGCGCCGGTCATCACTTACCGCCACATGGTCAATCACCGCCGCAAAGAGTGTTCGAATCCCTTCGACGCCAGATTCCGTACTTTTCAGCAAGGCCTTGGCGGCTGCAATCTCTACTCGGTTGTAATCCTTCAAGGCCGCCAAATACATGCCACGCTTATCGCCAAACACCCGATACAGACTTTGCTTTTTAACCCCGGTCGCGGTTTCGATTTGCGCCATGCTGGCGCCCTCATAACCTAAGCGCCAAAATACATCCTTAATTTTGGCGGTGGTCTCATCAATTTGAAATTCTCTAGTACGCGCCATTCTTCAAACCAAAAAATTACTACTATTTACTTGACCAAACGGTAACTTATTATTACTGTACACCACATCGAACGGTTTTTGCAGCAAAACCCTTTGAAAACTAGCGATACTTGGGCGTGAAGCCCTTTTTTTTACTTTAAATTGTTACCAATCGGTAACGAAAACTAAAAGGATTATTTATGAACACGTTAAACCAAAAACTATCTATTCAAACCGGCGCGGCTGTTGCCTATGCTGGCCTAGCTATTGTGTTCTTCTGGTTCGGCGGCATGAAATTCACCACCTATGAAGCCGGTGCCATTCAAGGCTTAGTCAGCAACAGCCCCCTACTCGGCTGGACTTACAACCTATTTAGTATGGAAGCCTTGGCTGCACTTATTGGCATTACCGAGTTAGCAATCGCCGTACTACTTGCTGCTCGCATCGTGTCGCCGACATTGTCTGCCCTAGGTGCGGCCGGTGCAGCTTTCACTTTTATTCTGACTGCCAGCTTTCTGTTCTCAACACCGGGCATTGTTGAGCCGAGCCTAGGCTTTCCGGGTTTGACGGTAATGCCTGGTCAGTTTTTGCTGAAAGATATCGGCTTGTTTGCCTTGTCTGTGTTTTTACTCGCCGAGTCGCTAGAAGCCCGTAACGCATAGTCATCTAGTACAGCCCGTAGCCCTTGGTTTACGGGCTGTAGCTTTGTGAACCCACTCGTATTTAGGTAACAAACCATGCAAACCAACCCGACTGTTATCGCCTATACCAAGGGCTACTGCCCTTACTGTAAAAGGGCCAAAGCACTACTTCGTAGTAAGGGCGTAACGTTTACAGAACTCGACATTACCAACCGGCCAAAACTGCGTGCAGAAATGATCGCAACCAGTGGTGCCACCACCGTGCCGCAGATCTTTATCGGCCAACGCCATGTGGGCGGATCAACCGAGTTATTAGCTGCGGAAGCAAACGGCCAATTAGACCAGTGGTTAGCAGCAGAAAATATCGCTGTGAGCAACGTGGTATAGGCTTATTTATGGCAAGCTACCACGTATCTATCTGATCCAATACCTCTGGCAACAATGATTTATCTACTTGCGATAATTGCCCTTATCGCCCTGATATACGGCCCGCAACTCTGGGTCCGCTATGTCATTAGTAAACACAGCAAAACCATCGACGGCATGCCAGGCACCGGCGCCGAGCTGGCTAACCATCTAATTGAACGCTTTAAGTTGGACGGCGTTAGCGTTAAACGCACCAGCAAAGATCAAAACTTTTACTCGCCTCAAGACAAGCAAGTTGGGCTGGCACCTGAGGTGTACGACGGCAAGTCGATTTCAGCGGTGGCGATTGCGGCGCACGAAGTTGGCCACGCGATTCAATATGCTCGGCAAGAACCGGTTAGCCGCTTGCGCAAGCGCTACACCGGCTTAGCCGTGAGTGCTCAACGTATGGGCATTTTTGTGCTCAGTGCTGCACCGGTGTTGGGAATAATCACCAAAGCACCGCCACTGACCTTATTAATGTTGCTGGCTGGCGTAGTGGCTATGATCGGCTCGGTGGGCCTGTACGCCATGATTTTGCCGGAAGAATATGACGCCAGTTTTGGCAAGGCACTACCGATATTGGATGAAGGTTATTTGCCGCCCCAATATATGCCCGCTGCCAGGCAGGTACTCAAAGCGGCAGCCCTGACTTATGTTGCCGGCGCACTCGCCAATGTGCTCAGTATTTGGCGTTGGCTGGCGGTGCTACGCTAAGTTTCTCTTGTTTCTGACCAACCCAAATAAAGCGCTATGCCTCCACTCATTCGCACGCTAAACAAAGTATTTCTAACGCTTTCTGCCATCGTAGTCGGCTTCGCTGCGGTAGTTGCGATAGTTATCTACATGCAGCTCAACAACCATCCTAGCCTTGAGCCCTATGCCGATTATTTTGTTACGTCAGACGTGGCGACAGATGCGGCAACTGAACAGGCTGCTAGCAACACTGGCAGCGTGACCGCACGTTATTTCGGCACCAGCACATTGCTAATTAGCGATGGCGAAACCGCGATTATGACGGATGGCTTTTTTACCCGGCCATCATTGGGCACTATGCTATGGGGCGAGCTAACACCAGATACAGCACTCATTGCTGACACCCTAGCCAAGGCCGAGGTAGAGGCATTGGCGGCGGTCATCGTGGTGCACTCGCATCACGACCACGCCTTAGACGCGCCTGAGGTTGCTAAGCAAACTGGCGCCTTGTTAGTGGGCTCAGAATCCACCGCCAATATTGGCCGCGGTTGGGGCTTAGACGAGTCGCAAATTAAAGTGGTCACCCCTCGCCAAGCCATGTCGTTTGGTCAGTTTAAGGTTACGCTGATCCCTACCCCACACGCGCCAGCACCTCCTGCCATTGAGAAGCTTTCTGGCGCCGGCGAGTTTATTACCGAACCGCTACGTTTCCCCGCCAAACTGAGCGACTTTAAAGAAGGCGGCAGTTTCGCCGTATTTATCCAGCACCCCAAAGGCAACATCTTGATTCAAGCTAGCGCCGGATACGAAGTCGACGCATTAGATGGCATCCAAGCCGACACAGTATTTCTAGGCATTGCCGGCTTGGGCAAACAAAGTGGGGCTTATAGTGATCAATACCTTGAAACCGTGATGAGCAACCCTAGGGCAAAACGGGTCATCCCAATTCACTGGGATGATTTCACACTGCCACTAAGCCAGCCTCTAACCCCACAAATCAGAGCATTTGACTACTTTGAAGGCAGCATGGGAATGCTGGTGCAGCAAGCCGAAAAAAACTCGGAGTTGGATCTGATCATGCTGCCGAGTTTTGGCCAGATCACTTTGTATCCGTAACACAGCAGGCGAGGAAGATTTAATGTTGCCCCTCCTGATTGGCATTACCCTCGGCGTTTTGCTGATTGTCGTCGGCAGACTCACCCGCTTTGACCGCGACAATAGCTTCTATCCCACCGTGTTGATATTTATTGCCGGTTACTACGTAGTGTTCGCTGCCATGGCGCAGCAAACCTTGCTGATTGAGTTAGCGATTGCGCTCGGCTTTGCCGCGATTGCGTTAGCAGGTTATTTCACCACCGCACTGTGGGTGGGTATTGGCATTTTGCTACACGGCGTTTTTGACCTAATCCACCCTCACACGATTGATAACGCGGGCGTGCCTACTTGGTGGCCGGCATTCTGTGCAGGCGTCGATATCCCTGTCGGTCTCTGGGTAATTTGGCAAAGCTGGCAACAGCGCCTGGCCAATGCTTAAACAACTCATTAAACGCAGCCTACTCGCCGCAGTTGCGGTGCTCACTGCCGCCGCTGGATACCACGCCAGCTACTGGATTAAAGCAGATGAAACCGCTGTGTTTTGGCACCGCCTACATGGCACTCAACACAACCGAACATACGGTGCCGGGCTTCATTTTGTTGCGCCTTGGCACAAGCTATATCGCTACCCCAACCAACCCCAACAAGCCGCCGCCCGTTTGACGGTGCTGAGCCGATCGGGCGATCCGGTATCTCTGCAATACGAAGTGGTTTATCAACTCAAACCTGCCACCCTCAGCCAGCTACATCAAACCATTGGCCCGGCCTACCTAGATGTACTGCTCAAACCAGAAATTGAAGCCGCTTTCCGACAAGCATTTGGGCAACTCACTAACCAACAGTTACTCACGCTAAAGATAACGGCGCTATCAAACACCATACGTTTGCGGCTAAACCAAGCGGCTGGCGAGTTGGAGCATCAGCAGCAGCGGACTCGCTACATCGATATTCACAGCCTTCGCCTGATCAATCATCAACTATCAGTCGAAACGGAATGCGGGCCCGAGCAGTATGCGCAAATTGAGCGAAAACTTGGCACCGGCGATAGCATGGGCCACGGCCCGGATATAGGTTCAGCCGAATGGCAGTCTACGGTTGAGCGCCGCCTTAAGCTCACTCAACAACCCGACCTGCCCGCGAAAGACTCAGCCGCTTGGTGTGGTTACATACAAGGCTTATTGAAGACCAACCACTCGCTCAAGAAACAAAACTAATTTGTCGCATTAGTAATTGGTTGCGCTCGGTTGCAGTGCTCAAATGAAGCCAACGCTTGTTAGCGTATGGAGTGAGCACAGAGCATGAACCGCGAACGCGAATTAGCACTGATTCAACAGTGCTTAGATGCCAGCCAAAATAAAACCACCACAACTGGCCCACAAAGCAGCCTCGACCGCGAGCGTTACACCAGCCCTCAACGTTTTGCCGATGTGCAACAAGCCGTGCTGAAGAAAGTGCCTTCGGCCTGGGTCCACAGCAGCGAAATTGCCGAACCCAATAGTTATAAGCGGGTACAAACGCCGCTGGGTGATGTGGTGGTAACACGCGACAGCCAAGGCCAAGCACATAGTTTTTATAACAGTTGTCGGCACCGTGGCAGCCAGCTAGTCACCAACGATTCCGGCTGCCAGCAACGGCTGGTTTGCCCCTATCACGCCTGGTCGTATGGCTGTGATGGCCGCTTGGCAGGCGTGCCGGGCGAAGCCAGTTGTTTCCCAGACTTAGATAAATCACAGCTGGGGCTGATTGCCATTCCCTGCGTTGAAAAGTATGGGCTGATTTGGCTGTGCCCAGACGTAGCCACCAACGCCAATGCTGAACAACGATTAGATGGTTACTTAGGCGCCATGACGGAAGATTTAGCTTGGCTAAATATCGGCGAGCTGCACGCCTATCGATCCTTCACCAAAACCTGGCGGGCGAATTGGAAAGTGCTGGCGGAAGGTGGCATGGAGTCGTACCACTTTACCGTTGCGCATAAACAAACCATCGCGCCATTCTTTCTCAACAACACGGCGGTAATCGACCAAATTAACGGCCACTTCCGCACCACGTTACCCACCAAGGCGTTGGCGTTAGCCGCCAGCCAAGCGCCGGAACAACAAAGCATTCGCGCTGTGAGCCATATTAGTTACAACCTGATTGCGAGCTGCGGCCTGCTAGTGCAAGACAATCATATTGATTGGATTCGTGCACTGGCAATTAGCCCGAATGAAACCGTGATGACCATCACTAGCCTCATCCCTAATGACCCGGCTAACTTAAGCGACCCGGAACAGGCGCACTGGGATAAGAACCTGAAGATAACCGAAACAGTATTAGACGAAGATTTTGTGATTGGCGAAGGCATTCAGCGCAGCTTCGATAGCGGTGCGTTGCAAAGCGTCCACACCGGTCAGCCGGAATGGGCGCTGAAAGCCTTTAATGACGAAATTGACCGGCTAATGTCGGCTGGCTAAGACTCGACCTTAGCCCGCGGCCGCCATAAACCCACCAAGCGCAGCAACAGCACGCTGGTACGCGGCATCAACATATACGCACGTACAAAAAGTGATAACGACAACGGGTAAATCTTGCGGCGTTCTCGTTTTTGCATTGAACGCAGAATTTGAGTCGCCACTTGCTCTGGCTCCAGCACTGGGAAAATACCAGAGGCTTTTGGATACCAATCCATGCTGGCGTCGTTACGCTCAAAATAGCCAGTATTCACCTCAGCTGGGCAGAACAACAGGCTATTAATACCGAGCGGCTTAAGCTCTTCATACAACGACTCTGACAACCCTGCCATCGCGTGCCGAGATGCCACATAAGGCGCCATATAAGGGAACGGCACAAAACCGGCCGGGCTAGTTAAATTAACAATGTAACCCGAACGCTGCTCACGCATCCGCGGCACAAAAGCATGGCAGGCTTGCATGGCCGCGCGATACGGCAAATCCACCGCGAATAACACTTCGGCCCGGGTTTGTTTGTGCAACGGTTTAAAGGTGCCGCCACCCACATTGTTCACCAGCACATCAATCGTGGCCGCCTTGGCATTAATATCGGCAAAGGCTTTTTCGCTGGCTTCGGCGTCACAAAGATCAACCGGCACACCAATAATACGACCCGACACTTGCTCGCTTAACGCCTGCAGTTTGTCTGCACTACGCGCTAAGGCATAAACCTGTGCACCCTCTTGCGCCAAAGTAATGGCAATTTGCTTGCCAATGCCGTCCGAGGCGCCAGTGACCACCGCAATTTTGTTGTTGAGGTCTAACTTGCTCATTGCTCGCTCCTTATAAGTCCAACACTAAGGGCTGATCGCCTTTAGCGCGCGATACGCAGGCGGTCATCATACCTGCTGCATGTTGGTCGTCGGTTAAGACGCGGTCGCGGTGATCAATGTCACCTTTTAGCACCTTGCATTGACAGGTAGCGCAAATGCCCTGCTCACAAGACGCGGTGATGCTCACCTCATTGGCTTGCAAAGCGTCGAGCAATGATTCGTCGGCGGCCACTTCAATGGTTTTGCCCGAGCGAGCGAGCTCTACGGTAAAGGCTTGGTTGTCGTCCGTATCGGCAGCGGCGGCAAAGGCTTCGCTATGGATGGCTGATTCCGGCCAGCCTTGCTGAGCGGCCAAACCACGAATGTAGTTCATAAAACCATCGGGGCCACAGAGATACAGATTGTGGCCAGCTTGGTAGGCCGGCAGCGCGTCGGCAGTGAAACCACCTTCGGTGTCCAACCAGGTCTGCACTTTGCTCAGCTTGCCCATGGCCTGTAATACGTCGGCAAACGGCAGCATATCGGCGTCGCGGGCACAAACATGAAACTCAAAGGCATTGCCGCGCGTTTGTAGCGCCAGCGCCATGCTCAAAATGGGCGTAATCCCAATACCACCAGCCACCAATACCGCATGCTCTTCCTGCGGCTGCAGTGCAAAGAGGTTACGAGGGTGGCTAATCTGAATCTGCTGACCTTCAACAAACTGTTCATGCAAGGTGCGCGAGCCACCACGCCCTTCCGCCTCACATTTCACCGCAATACTGTAGCGAGAAGCATCGACTAGGCCGGTCAGCGAATACTGGCGAATCAGGCCCGGCGCAATATGCACATCAATATGCGCCCCTGGCTCAAAAGCAGGCAACGCTGAACCATCGGCTGCAGCAAAGGTATAGGCCCGAATGTCGTCGGTGATCTGCACCACTTTTTCAATGGTCACGTCCAGCAGCTGCGGATCAGCGACTGGCTCCGGCTCCACTAGGCGACCCACAATCGGCGACCACACCAGCGGCTGGTCACGCATTTCAGGCTCAGACAATTTCCAAGCTTGGTTGTAACGATAGAACGGTACGGCTGGGAACATGTGGTGCATCAAATGCTGTGACTGAGACAGCATGGCCAGACGAACCAAAGGGCCACCAAAAAACATGCGGGTCGCTTGTAGCGGACGCTCACTTTGACGCACGCCTGCTGGGTGCTGAATGGTGGCAAACAAGGTGGCCACAATGCCCAAACCGAGGCGCTGCGGTAGCATCCAAAGCAGGAAGAATTCCCATGCCCAAGGCGACGCCAACCACGCCACATGCCAGCCCACATAAAACACCACCGAGATAAGGTCTGTACGATGCTGCGCAGCAGAACGGTTATCACGATTATCTAGGTACCACAGCAGCCACTTAAGCTCGACCACGGGTGCCAGCAACAGACGACCCAGTAGGCCAGCCGATGGTAAAAACTCATCCGGATCTTTAGCTGGGTCGCCCGTATGACGGTGATGCTCTAGATGCAAATAACGATACAAAGGCGTGGTCGCACCCGGCACCATTAGCTGAGCGGCCAATGTGCCGATGCCATCGTTGACCCAAGCATTACGCGACACGCTGCGGTGGGTAGCATCATGCAATGGGGTAAACACGGCGTAGATGGCGATGCCCGATACCAACAACACCAGCGGGTAAGGAGCCATATCGTTCAGGTACAGTGCAGCGCCACCAATCACCGCGGCATAACAAAGGCTAAGCACGGCAATTTCTTGCCAAGCAATTAGCGGCAGTTGCAATAAACGTCGAAACGCGGGCTGTTCAACAATGCGACCTAACAGGGCTTGCTCGGCGGCAGGATAGGTTTGGCTCATGTCTGTGTCCTCATTCTTTGGTGCCGCTTGGGCACTGGTTATGGGGACACCTTAGTGTGCTATGGAGGCGACGGTCAGGGCTTGAGTGACCCGTAACATGACATTTTTGACCAGTTTGGTTAGCCAGCAGTGACCTGCTGCTTACGATATTCTCCCGGTGACCGTTCATGCCAGCGCCGAAATGCACGGGTAAAACTGGCGGCATCGGAGTAACCGAGGTGAAAGGCCAGCTCTTCCACTTTCATGTCTGTGGAGGTGAGTAATTGCTCGGCCAGTTGGCGGCGCGCTTCATCTTGTAACAGCCGAAAGCTGCTGCCCTCGGCTTCTAATTTGCGCCGCAAGCTGCGTAAATTGAGGCCAAGCTCTTCGGCTACTTCATCCGCCGATTTCAGCAGGCCGTCATGGGCTAATAAAACGCCTCGCACCTGCTGAGCCACACCCGCGATTTCGCGTTGCGGCAACAAAGCTCGGCATTGGTCTTCTAGTTGGCGAACCACCCGTTCGTTATAGGTCGGCAGCGGTTTGAGTGCTGCGTCTAGGTCCATCACCACGCGATTACAGGCTGCGCCAAATTTGATCGGAATGCCGGCCAAGGTTTCTATCCGGTCGGCATCGGCGGGTCTTGGGCCCATTAACTCAACCCATTTGGCCGGTTGCGAAACCAAGTTGATTTGTCGCGCTAGGTTTAAGCCCGTGGCTAAATCACGATCACGCAAAAACTGGCGTAAATGTTCCGGGATCTCTGAATCGTCAAATTCGACCCAGAGGTCAGGGCCTTGGGTTACTAACTTGATTTGGCAATACGCTGTGCTGAGGCGCAGATAACGGGCGGCGATAATGACGGCTTCACGCAAATTGCGCGCTGTGGTAATCACAAAGCCCCACACGCCAAACACAGAGGTGGAATAACGGCTGCCTAATTCAAAGCCTAAGGCGGGCACGTCCGGTAGCGCTGCCATCAAGTTCTCAATCAGCCGCATTTCTTGGCTGCGGCGAATTAAGGCATCAGGGTCTTTGAGTTCCGCTGAGCTAATACCGGTATTGGCTAAGCAGGTGGCTTCTGACAGTCCATGCTCAGCCGCAAAATTTACCATCACTTGGGCGATAGCGGGGCTATGCAGAATATTGTCGGCGTCCATGTACGTCTACGAGGCTTCCCTGAATCAAGAGCCTCAGTGTAGCGGTAAGGGTTTAGCAAGCCCAAGTAAATTCTAACTAGATTAATTCAAGCAAACCTGAGTCCCAGCAGAATCAACAACGCTAGCGGCAAAGTAATAATGGTTAACCAAAAATACAATTGCATAGCAAACCGATAGCTGGGATTGAGTTCGCCGCCTTTGGGCTGAATATCACGCTTGATGCCGAGACGCGGCCAAACAAAAATTGCTGCCAACGACGCATGTGCAATTAACGAGAAAGGAAATAAACCCAAGATTCTTAATTCGCGTGCGGAGTAATACGGCACGCAGAAATATTTAGCTGTCAGTTCCTTGGGGGTTAACAAACCCAGCAATAACAGCAGTGGTGTGCCCAAGGCGAAGTTAAGCACCACCAAATAAAAAAACAACAAAAACCATTGGTCGTAACTCAACATCACTCAGCCCCTCAAAACCCCTTAACACCCAGCTTTTCACTCGCGATCAATCGTGCAAGCTCACAGAAATACTAGCCGACCGATTGGCAATAACAAGCGGAAAGGCCAAACTAAAAACATTGCTGGAAAGTGGGTGCTGGAAAGTGCCGAATGGCTGGGATAGTCAGGTGTTGCACCCCACTAGCTAGATCAAGTGCCGGCGAATGGGTGGAATCCACCCACTCGCCTTTACTTGCATTGTGACCAGGTCATATAACCCGAATCCCCTTGCCCCGATAACGTGATCAAGCTCCCCTGCTCGAACCGCGTTTGACGCTTACGTCGACCCCTTGCGCCGACAGAATCTTTGTTGAACGTAAACCCTTCGTCGGTGTTCCGTTCCGATTAGTTGCTGACTACGTTATCAAACTTAGACGCAATCACAGAATCTCGCAAAGCCTTTAGTGGCGGGAAATGCGCAATCCTAACGGGTGTTAAGTTTAGTTAACAATTTAAGAAAAGAATCATAAACGCTGGCAAGCGGCCCACGCCCAAAACTACCGTTTATCTGCTTTTTTATACCGTTTGTCGGGATTAGAGAATAACTGCACCGCGTCAGTAAAAATCTCCGCAAATCTGATATTCGCCACCGAAGGTTTACGCGATATGCGGCCAAAGAGCCGCCTCAAAAGAGCACCCCAACAAAAATAAAAACTCTAACCAAACCGCTGTTGGTGCTTGCGCAAGTTTTTTTCAACGTTATCTAGGGCAACCTGAATACGCTGAGCGACTGACGCCCCGGCATTTTGTGGCCCCAACAAACTAGCGGAGTGCGCCGCACACAAATTTTCTGCCGCGCGCCATTGCTCGGTGAGTTGCTGCGCCCATTGGCGAAATTCATTCGCTGCACCCGCGCGCTTCTGTAGCGTCATGGCTAATGTCATATGAAAGCTAACTTGGGGCTTTTTCAACCGACCCAGCACACCTGGTAGCTGCAGATACATCAGCGTGTCATCTGAGTGAATGGTTTTCGATGCGGGGTGATAGGCCAACACCGATGCAAAATGTAAGTTTTCATTACTTGCAACGAAATCAACACCCGCAGGCACAGAGAACTCGAGATCCGCTGCAAATAGCGCCGCAAATTCTGGCGACTCGGTTAATTGGGGTTGCCAAGGCAAATCAGGAAACTTTTGATGATGGCGACAAGTACCGTACAGCTTGGCCTTGGGATATTGCTGGTGCGTCCGGCTCACATGTACCGTATGAAAGGGGTGCAAGTTAATAATCGCTGCCAGCTTGGCGCCATTATCGGTCACCGCATCCACTTCCGCCTTGACCTCGTCAGTTAAGGTGTAGGCGTCGAGCAGGACGTAATTGCCATCCAGCAACCGAACCAAGGAAGCATGCGTGCCAATATTGACCACACCACCAATTTTGAATTCACCCCGAATATTCCAAAAGTCTTCACTCACTTTCAGTATTTGTTTAGCCATTGTGGTTCTGCCTAATTGTTTTATGCTGGATCCAGCTTAGCCTAGAACAGACTGACAACAACCGAATAACCCTACGATAAGAGTATCGATTCATGATTGAGGAGCTAACGTTGCCACTAACCGGTGGCTGCGCTTGTGGTGCAGTTCGATATCGCTGCGATGAGAAACCTTTGGTACAAGCCATCTGCCATTGCCGCGATTGCCAACGTGCCAGTGGCGGCGCGTTTGGCGCTCTGTTCGTCGTACCGACTGATCGCGTGAGCTACGAGACCAAAACGCCCAAATATTGGGAAAAGAAGGCTGACAGTGGCAACACCATGCAACGTGGATTTTGCGACAACTGCGGTTCGCCATTATCGATTTACCGACCCGAAACGCCGGCCATGACGTTTCTAACGGCCGCAAGCCTTGATAACCCTGAGCTGTTTCAACCGCAAAGCGAAGTTTGGACTTCCAAAGCCAGTAGCTGGCACCCGCATTGCGAACACACCAAGAAGTTTACTGACGCGCCACCTGACCACGCCATTAAGGATATTGTGGTCAATTATTTTCGCGGCCGTAAAACGGTGACTTAGGGCTGGACTTGGATAACGCCAGCCTCGACTAACCCTTGTCGCAGACTTTCAACCCGCTCACGATTCACACCAAAATCGTAATGCCCCAGCCGCGAACTCGAACGTAAATGCACAACACGCTGGTCCGCGTCCAAGCGTAACGCCAAATCATCGGTATACACACGCCAAGGACTCACCACTTCGGCGTGAATATAGTCGATCTGCTCAAATACCACGGTGGTACGCGGCATCGCCATAACGTAGCTGCGTAGTTGTGTCCATGCATGGGTTGTATCGCCTTGTAACTGAAATGCATCAACCCGCTGCGCCTCAGTCATCGCCCCTGCCACTTCACTCGTCACGCAATTGGGACTACTCGGGCAATGGGGCAAAGCCGCACCAACCACGCGATTTTGGCTGTCTAACACGCGCGCCGAACAGCCAGTCATCACCATCAAGCACACCATTGAAAGGGCTCTTGTTAGCCATAAAACCTGCTTTTTTGTTTCTATTGACATGATCTCGTTCTCACAAAAGGGATTTAGCAAACTCGCAAAAAATCCATAAATATTATTTAAATTCAAACACTAAGAAAGATAAACAGCTTTTTACCGAGGATAAATTCGAGCAGTTGCTTGACACCACTTAATAATTCAATCACCATTGTTACAGTATTGAATGTAACAATTGCCATTGAGAGCAATCTTGGGTAATGACTGGAGCAGCTTATGAAAACCATGAATGCCGTACTTCCTATTCGCCGCGACCTACAATTTAAACCGCCGGCTGATCGTATTCACGACTGGGCCGATGGTAATGTTCAGGTTACCCATCTAATGAACACCATGTCATTGGTTATTCCGGTTGGTGAGCGATTCTTTATTGACGCAGTGCGTCACTACCGCAACCAAATTACCGATCCAGAACTCAAGCAGGCAGCCACCGCATTTATTGGTCAAGAAGCTATGCACGGCCGTGAGCACGACGACTACAACAGTTTGATGTTTGATCGGGTGCCCTCTTCAAAACCATTTGAAGACCGCATTCTTAAGCTATTGAACGGTGTTGCTAAAGTCACACCAAAATCAACCCAACTAGCCGTGACTATCGCGCTTGAGCACCTCACCGCGATTATGGCCGACGGCCTACTGAACGAGCCACACCTGCGCGAGAAGTCTGAAAAACACTTTGCCGCCCTATGGGAATGGCATGCTCTAGAAGAAACCGAACATAAAGCGGTGGCCTATGATGTTTACCAAAGCATTATTGGCGGTGGTATTCGCGGCTACGCCGAGCGCACATTCGCTCTCACCTTTGCGACCGCAGTATTCTGGGCCATGGTAATTCCGGCCTTTCTTGGCTTTGTTAAGCACGAGGGTAAACTCGGTGACGGCGCCGGCTGGCGCGAATTCTGGCGCGTTAACTTTGGCGAACTGGGCTTCTTACGCAAGATGGCGCGGCCATGGTTTGGCTGGTTCCGCCCCGGCTTTCATCCTTGGGATGATGACAATAGCCACTTCCTAGAAGGCATCGATGAAATGACTGCGCCGTGGATAAAAGTAAAACCCAGCAAAAAGGCTGCCTAACCCCCTGGTTCATACCCCTGACCCTGAAATATGAACCAACCCTCGGCGAGATGCGGAGCCATCCCATCTCGCTTTTTATTGGCCAATTGCTATTGCCCCGCACTGCTTTAAGATAGTCGCCATTCCTTATCGACTACTTTGTGCATAGGCGCCTTCATGGGTCTGTGCATTGCCTTACGGGGACGCCATATGGCCGCCGGCCCAGCCACCACCACCGCTAACAATTCGAACCACACAAACCGTTCCGAAACCGAATTTCACCCACAATTTGGCAACATGACCAACCCCGCCGGTTGGTACCGCCATTACTGCTTGGCGCTGATCTTTGTGGTACTGGTACTCAACTACGTTGATCGCGGTATCTTAGCGGTGGTACTCGAAGACGTTAAACAAGAATTCCAGTTGAACGACTTACAACTCGGATTGCTGTCAGGCCCAGCCTTTGCCGTGTTCTACGCGTTAATGGGTATCCCCTTTGCCCGCTGGGCGGATATGGGCAACCGACGTGTGGTGATTTCATTCAGTTTGGCGGTATGGAGTGCAATGACCGCACTCGGTGGCCTCGCGCAGAATTTCCTAACCTTATTTTTAACCCGAGTTGGCGTGGGAGTGGGTGAAGCGGGTGCCGTACCCCCTACTCATTCCTTGGCGTCAAATTATTACCCACCAGAGCATCATGGCAAAACCGCCAGTGTGTTGTCGTTTTCGGTGTTTGTCGGCAGCTTTTTGGGCCTCGCCGGCGGCGGTGCGATTTTAGCGGCTACCGACTGGCGAACCACATTAATGGCAGTGGGCTTGCCCGGCGTCGTGGTCGCCTTGATTGCCTTTCTGACGCTAAAAGAACCTCGCCAGATCACCAAAGTACCAACACCAGCTGAAATTTTGAATGCCGAATCACGCGCCATTATTCGCGGCGTTCTGGCGAAAAAAACCTATTTACAACTGCTGATTTCTTTCGCCATTGTGTCGTTCTTTAGCTACGGCATCGCGTCATTTGCCGTGCCCTTCTTTATTCGTAGCTTTGGCGTTGAGATCGATATTATTGGCGCCACTTACGGCGGTACTGCGGCGGCTTCTTCGGTGGTGGGCACCTTGGCTGCGGCATTCTTGGTAGACCGCTTGGCGAGACGGGATATCCGTTGGATGTTACGACTGCCCGGTTATGCCTGTCTGCTTGCGGTGCCTTTTGTGGTGGCTTCTATTCTCTCGCCCAGCTACCAAATTTGTCTGCTGTTCTTCTTTATTGGCAACACCTTTGTGTCGATGGCAATCCCTGCGCTGTTCGCTTCGATTTACGGCATCATTCACAACAATCAACGTTCGATGGCCATTGCGGTGTTCGGGCTCGCGGCTAACCTGCTGGGTTTAGGCCTTGGGCCAGTATTAATCGGCGCAATTAGTGACGCCATTACGCCAACATTTGGCGTTGAAGCACTACGCTATACCTTGGCAGGCTCGGTACTCTTTCTCGCTTGGGCGGCCGCACATATTTTGATCGGCTCGCGCAGTATCCAGCAGGACTACGTTGGCAATGAAACAGCACCGAGCTAATGTGGATCAAGCGCATAGCGCTCATTCCATCTAGCGACTTATCACAATTGATCTAGGTCAATTTTTCGGTTTAACCGAGGCTTAAGCTCAAGTCCTACTTTGAATAACTTAGGAGCTAAGCATGAGCTTACGATCAATGGCTGCAACCTTGCTAACAGTAGCCACCATTGGCGCCAGCCAAACCGCTATTGCACTAGAAGCCGGTGACTGGGTGACCCGCATCGGCGGTGCCTATTTAACCGCCACCAGCGAAAGTGACGATGTAAGCGGTAGCCCCGGCGCCCGTGTGGAAGCCGATGATGGCAGTTCGCTGGGCTTTTCGATTGGCTATATGCTGACCGACCACTGGTCCGTGGACCTGCTTGGCGCAATCCCATTTAGTCATGATATTGAAGGCCGGGGTACGCTAGACGGCGCCGGCACGGTTGCCACGACCGATCAGCTACCGCCTACCCTGTCGCTGCTTTACTACTTCCAACCTTATAGCCATTTTCGGCCTTACGCCGGGCTAGGTCTGAACTACACCATTTTTTATAACGAGAATGGACGCGGCCCCTTAGCCGGCGCCAATATTGAACTAGATGATTCACTCGGCTTAGCGCTAAACCTAGGTGCAGATTTGGATATTAACGAGCGCTGGTTTGCCAACCTGTCGGCCTGGTATGTCGACCTCACCACGGAAGCCTCCATTAATGGTGGCGCTAAGTTCGACGTAGCGATTGATCCGGTCGTGGTGATGTTCGGGCTAGGCAGAGTTTTCTAACTTTAAGGGAAAAGCCATTACACACTTCCCTCCCTTCGGCGCTTTCTATAAGCGCCTTTTTTAGTTCGAGTCGGCTTGGGATTTTGCCTTGATAGGATCAACCGCCATGGCTTGCGCCCCCACCATGATCATCCGAATCATGATGACGGTTTCATCGACCAAGGTGGGGCGTTGCTCCGCAGTCATATCAGCGGCCTGCGTACCCATCGCAAACACCAGTCGCGTAATGGCTTTCGCCACCAAGGCTGGCGCATGCGTTTGATGACCGGTCACACCCTGCATTTTGATCAGTTCATCTTTCAGCTCATCTTCAAATGAGGTGAGTTCACGATCTGCGGCTTTGCGAAAAGCCTCCGAACCAATAGAGATTTCACGCAACAAAATGTGCAAATACTTATCGTCGGCATCCAGCTGATCCATAAAGGCTTCGACTGAAGTCCGAATTGCACTGCGCTCTGGCGTTAGACGTAAGCGCGCTTCCCGAATAATGCCCCGCAAACTCCGGCCTGCTTGATCAATCAAGGCAACGGCCAAGTCATCCACATCGCGAAAATGGCGATAAAAACTATTCGGTGCAATCCCTGCTTCGCGGGCAATTTCACGCAAGCCCAACGACGAAATACTGCGATGGCCATCCAATAAAGCGACAGCCGCATCCATCAACTCTTGCGCGCTAATAGGTTGGTTACGTGTGGTAATGGTTCTGTCCTCTATCAATAAACCGACTGTCCAGGGCGAGCCTAGTAGAGCCCTTGGTATAGGGCGATGCGGCTATCTTACTGGGTTTCTATACAAATATATATACATCCATATATACACTTGTATTGACATGCGTATATACAACTGTATAGTGCGCTACAACACAAACGCAGGAAGCTTTATTGTGAATACACAACTTTCTACTAAAAGGCGCTTACTAAAACCTTTTGTAACGCCTGAACAATATGATTTTTGGAGCCGCGAGCTAGGCCTGACCTCGGCATGGAGCCGTTGTATCGCGCGCGTCATCGCACGCCGGCAGGAAACCGACAACACCGTCACGCTGCGCCTCAAACCCAACCGACATTTCGCGGGCTTTAACGCGGGCCAGCACGTCAACCTATCCGCCCTGATTAACGGTGTACGCATTACCCGTTGCTACAGCATTAGCAACACACCAAATGCTAAAGGTGAGATCGAAATCACCGTGCGCCAGGAACCCAATGGGGTCATGAGCACTTGGCTGAATCAACAGGCTTCGGTCGGTAGCCGGGTTGAACTCGGTGCAGTGTTCGGTGAGATGCAGCCGTCTACCAACCCCGATCAACCATTATTACTACTGGCCGCCGGTAGCGGTATTACCCCCTTAATGAGCCTGTTACGCCAGCAAGCCGCTGATCAACCTGAGCGCGACATTTGCTTACTTTATTGGGAAGGCAAAGAAGCCGATTTTTGCTTTAAACAAGAATTGCTGACGCTGCAGAAGCATATACCTGCCGTCACAGTACAACTGATCACCACACGCGAAGCACTGCCGACAAACTCTGCGATTAGCGGCCGCATTACGCTCGACCAAGTAGCACACTGTGTGCCCGACTTGGCTAACAGAGAAAGCTTTGCCTGTGGCAGTAACGGTTTTGTGACTAGCGTAAAAGATTGCCTAGCGACAGCTGTGAAGTCGCTAAGCACCGAATCTTTTTCACCGATCCCTAGCGCGCAGGTAGATGCCGAGACCAAACAGTTTGAAATTACCTTGGCCGAATCTGGCCGCGTGGTCACGGTAAATAACCAAGACAACTTACTTAAGCAGCTCGAAGCCGAAGGCATCGCCGTGGAATCCGGTTGCCGGATGGGTATCTGCAACACCTGCACCTGTCAAAAAAACAGCGGTGCGGTAGCCGATGACAATGCCCAAGTAAACGCCGAAACCGACACGCCGATAAGGCTATGCGTTAGCCGAGCGCAATCAAATTTACAGCTCGCACTTTAATGGAGAGCCCAATGAAACCGAATAACAACCAAACGCTTGCCAAACATTCTAAAAATGCGCCACTTACTGAAGCGCAAATTGAACAACTTGGCATTGAGTTAGAAGACTTAAAACAGCGTACCCTAGCCAAAGTAGGGGAAGAAGATGCTCGCTACATTCGGCGTATTCAAAAAGCGGTTCGCTATACCGAAATCACCGGTCGCGGCCTGTTGTTTGCCGGCATCTTTCCACCTGCATGGGTAGTAGGCACTGCCTTACTCAGCGTTTCCAAGATTTTGGAAAATATGGAGCTCGGCCACAACGTGATGCACGGCCAATATGACTGGATGAATGATCCAGAATTTAATGGCAAAACCTACGAGTGGGACATTGTCGGCACCGGTGACAACTGGCGCCATACCCACAACTATAAGCACCACACTTACACCAACATTAAGGGCATGGACGACGACATCGGCTATGGCCTATTACGCCTGTTCCCCGAGCAACGCTGGCGCCCGTTTTACCTACTGCAGCCGCTATGGGGTGCGCTACTTGCCATGCTGTTTCAGTGGGGCGTGGCGATCCAAGATTTGGAGCTTGGCAAGGTAGCAGCTGGTCGTAAAAGCAAGGAACAGCTTAAGAAGGAATGGAAGCCGCTATCGAAGAAAATTCGTCGCCAGTTGCTCAAGGACTATCTATTCTTCCCGCTGCTAGCAGGGCCCTTCTTCTTCACCGTATTTAGCGGCAACTTGGTGGCCAACCTAGTCCGTAACTTGTGGACCTACATGATTATTTTCTGTGGCCATTTCACTGCCGATGCGGAAGTGTTTCCAAAATCCGTGCTGAAAAATGAAGGCCAAGGTCATTGGTACTTACGCCAGATGCGCGGCTCGTCAAACCTAAAAGGCGGCAAGTTGTTCCACATTATGTCGGGCAACTTAAGCCACCAAATCGAGCACCATTTGTTCCCAACGGTGCCAGCACGACGCTACGCCGAAATGTCGGTAGAAGTAAAAGCCATCTGCGAGAAGTACGGCCAAAACTACAACACCGGCACGCTGCCCAACCAGTTTGGTCAGGTGGTGTGGCGTATCCTCCGCCACGCCTTGCCGTCCAAAGTTAAGCCTAACCCATCGGCATTGGCGACAGCTTAAGACGCCTAAACGCCAAGCACCGCTATACTGACGTAAACCTCAAGCAGGAGTGCGCCAGTATGGCGGCGGTTAAAGCGGCCGATAAAACGGCCGGTACAACGGTAATTAAACTGGCTGATTTGCCAGCCAATAGTTTGTTACAGCGTTACCGTGATCGCGGTGACTTCACCGACTGCTACCTAACGGAACTACCCCGCTCGATACCATTTGAATCTTATGTTGAGGCTTTCTACTGCACTCGCCTGTTTAAGCTAGAGCGCTGGATTTTGGCTTGGACCATCAAGCGCCCCTCTTCCGACCAACAAGCCGCACAACTCGCCAATAATCAGATCCAACAGTTCGCAGCCTGGGACGTAGAAGCCCGCAGCGAGCAGCAACTGCTGCTTTGCGACTTACACCAACGCACCCGCTCATGGCTGATGCGCCAAGATAGCCCCAACGGCACTTATCTCTATTTTGGTTCTGCCGTAGTGCGAACCGATGCCCAAGGAGAGGCCTTAGCAAAACGCTGGCTATTCAGCTTTTTGGGAGGTTTCCACGCTCTATACTCAAGGGCATTATTACGGGCAGCTAAAACCAGCCTGTTACAACAAGGCCAACACAGCTAAGAAGGCCAATTCGAGGAGCTAACATAATTACTGCTAGCTCATGTTAAGCGCCTTCTCACTGCCAGGTTCGAAATGACGTCTGGTCTGGCCTGTACTTTGGTGAAGGCGCTTCTGTTTTAGTTTTTTCTTCCGCGCTCGTTTAGTGTGTCAACGCTGATTTGGGTGCTGCCACGCAAACTTCTGAAAAGCGGCGTCTGGCTCGGTATGTGCAAGGGCATTCGTGAAGTTGGAGATAAGCTTGGAGGCCAAGCCCGTCAACACCTCAAGCGCCTGGCGTTTGGTAAACCCAGCGTCCAGAAACTCTTGCAGTTTCTTGTCACCAATATGACCACGCTGGTCTAGTAGTCCTTTTGCGAAATCGTGCAATGCCCGTAACTTGGCGTCGGGTATCGGCTTACCCTCACGTAACGCCTCGATAACGTCTGCCGGCATTTTGGCTGCATGCATCATCCAGGTATGCCCTGGCACACAGTAATGGCAGTTGTTCTCGAAGTTGGCCGTCATAAAGACAACCTGCTGCTCCACCGGAGACAGCGTCGTGTTCTTCATGAATAGACTAAAAGCCGTATTGTAGGCCTCGTAGGTCGCTGGCGCCTCAGCCAACACTTTGTGCAGATTGGGCAACATGCCCATATTCTTCAGAGACTGTTCAATCAGCGCTTTTGACTCTGCAGGAGCAGACTCAAGATCGTGGTAGGTAAACATTGGGGGCTCCGTAAGTATTTATTTAGGGCTTGTCTTCAACAATGATGGCGATGACATCGGTACTTCCAGTATTGGTCACTTGATGCACCCAGGCCTCATGCCACATCACATGACCATCTGGCACTTCCGCGTCAATCGACTTCCCATCCGGCAAGCTAATCCTCAGATTGCCACCCTGTTGGAAGTAGACGGTTTCGTTTCGATGTTGGTGCATGACATCTGACTCGCCGGGTTTGAGCACCATCTTCAGCACCAACACTTCATCGTTATTCTCCAGCACCACATAACGATCAGGTGATGCCTCATGGGCCGCCGGGTAATCTTCTGCGCCAGCAGCCAATGAAATCAGCACGCCAGCCAGCGCCGCTAATACGGTTTTTGCGTTCATCAGAAGTGCTCCTTTAGATGCGCCTCGTAGCGTTTGAAGTCGCCTTCAGCATCGGCCGCCTTCATCACGTCATAACAGGCGAAGGTCGGGAGCGCTTCCATACCGAAGAACCGGAAGTTCATGTGCATCGGGAAGAACAAGTCGTCCACGGATTTACCCTGAAACAAGTATTCCTTAGGGTCGTTAAAGGATTCCGCCGGGGCGTTAAAGGTCAGGGAAAGCATGTATTGCTTGCCACTTAAGCTTCCACCTGCGCCATAGTTTTTCTTCGGCGCGTCACTGTGCCGCCCATCACCAGTGCATAAACGACCATCCATACCGGCGGTATAGACCTCGTCCATGTACTTCTTGAAAGTCCAAGGCACACCCATCCAGTTCACCGGCGTTTGCAGCAGAACGGTTTCAGCCCATTGGTGGTTCTCGATTTCACCATCAACGTCCCATCCGTCATCAACCGTTACCACACGCACTTCATGCCCGCGTTCAGACAACTGCTCTGAGGCGCGCTGGGTCAGCGTCCTATTCAACCGTCCTTCGGCGAACGGATATTGATGGTGTGCATTAATAATCAGAATCTTACTCATCTCAACTCCTCTATGGTTCTGCCAAATCATTGGCTGCAAAGTTGAGATGTATTATTTATTGTAGGATACTACTATCAACTAGTTTACTTTTAGTAACCTTATAAAAATAGCAAGCGACTACATGAAAAGTTACATAAAAACAGATAGTTACGGCCGAAAAAAAACTTTTAATGTTTGCACTGAGCCCTGCTCTATTGAGCGCGGCATGCGGCTGATTGGCGGCAAATGGACGGGTTCGATTATCTATCACCTCAAAGACGAACCAGTAAGATTCAATGATTTGACTCGAATGCTCGGCGGTGCCAGCAAAAAAATGATTGATCAACGCCTAAAGGAATTAGAGTCACACGGCATGGTGCTTCGTAAAGTTATTAATGACCGGCCAGTAGCCGTTACCTATGAACTCACTGACTTTGGACGGTCTGCACTCGATATTCTCGAGCGCCTACGCAGCTGGTCAGTGTCTAGTGGGTTATAGCCAACGCCATATCGAAAAAAGCTGCGATCAGTTAACTAATCGCTAGACTCGGCGTCATGATGCAGTGGAAAGCATTTTGAAAAATTTACACGCATAGCTCTGCACGATACCGTTATATAAGATGTGATATTTAAATCAACAACTTATACACCTATAACATCTTTATGTAGAGGCGTAACGTGATGAAAAAGAAAAACAACAAGAACCTTCGATTTTGGGCCATATTTGCCGCGTTTGCGGTCGCTGCGGTAGCGGTCGAATGGCACCAACAAATAGCCGCGTTTAGCGGCGGGTTGGGCATAGCTAAGCTGTTTGTTTGGGCCGCTTTCTTTTTATTCGTGGCTTATTCTTATTACTGCAGCACGCAAGAAAACATCTTTAAAACCATCGAGAAAATGGGCGCACTGCATTGGGGCCGCCAGATTGGGATCGATTTATACATTGGCGTGGGTCTGTCACTGGTACTGATTTATCTCAACGAAGGATCAATCTGGGTACTGTTGTTCTGGCTGATGCCCATGTTGTTGTTCGCCAACCTCGCCACCCTGCTTTACGTGGCACTTAACGTGGAATCATTAGCCGCCCACTTTTAGCCGAGCGACTTAGCGAGACCGCCGTTATCCCCTACCTCTAGCTATTGGCGAAATGTTCCAGCAGCAGTTGATTGATCCGGTCGGGCTGTTCGATTGAGGTCCAATGCCCGCCACCCAGCCGCTGATAACGCCAAGGCCCGGTAACCCAGTTAGCTGAGTCCTGCATTTGTGCCTCGGTGGTGAAGGCGTCATCTTCACTATAAACACCCAAGGTTGGCACCGTCGGTTTGGGCTGTTTTTTCAGCAGCACTTCGAGCGAATTGGCCCGATAAATCCGCACCGCCGCCTTGAGTCGCCCTTTGTCGGCTAGGCGCTGCATGACCTCATCCATATCAGGGTGAGAGCCAAAAATTTTCCGCAAACTGAGGCGGCTGTGGCCTTTTAGCAACCAATCACAAAGTGGGCCCAGCTGGAAAAAGTAGGTATACCACCCTCTCGTTTTCTGACCCCAGCCTGCACGACCGTAGGCGGTGGGATGCCCCACCGACATGACTGCTAAAGATAGACAACGGTCTGGCCAATAACCGGCCACAAACCAAGCAATCACGGCGCCCCAGTCGTGACCCACGATATGCGCCTGTTGAATAGCCAAGTGGTCAAGCAAAGCAATATGGTCGCTAGCCAAACGCCGCGCGTTGTAATCGCGCACGCGCGGTGCGATATCAGACCGTCCACAGCCAAGCGTGTCGGGTGCCAACACTCGATAACCGGCCTGATGCAAGGCTTCGATTTGCGGCGTCCACATTTCGGCTTGGTCAGGGAAACCATGCAGCAACAAGGCCACTGGCCGCTTACTATCCTCTGGCGCTGAGTCCAGATAAGTAAGCTGGAAGCCACGCTGTTGGAAACTGGCACGTTGCGTCATTGTTCGCTCCCCTACCAGTCAAAGTCGTCAGGAATTTCGTAATCCGCATAAGGATCGTCTTCGGCGGCTTCGCTGGCCTTTTTCAGATGATGAGAAACAATCACTGTTTCATCACGCTGCTTAATCTTGTCGGCCACCGCGGCCGGAACCAAACTATAGTTTTCACCCAACTTGGCAATGGCTAGCAAGCCTCGCTCCAGCTCGTTCTGTAACTTCGGCGTGACATGAATTTTCTTTACCTGCTTACCATCGGTAAATTGGTATGGCGTGGTGGCATCACCGGTTTTGATTCGGTTCATGTCGACCAACTGAATAATTTGCGCGCGCAAGGCTTTGGCCGCCGCCAGTTGGTTTTTCTGTTGATTTAGTTCACGGTCACGTGCTGCTTTTTCGGCCAGCACTTTTTGATGCGCGGCCTCTTGTGCCTGCTTCTCAGCAGCATTAGCGAGCTTGGCCTTTTTCTTGCCCAGTTGTTTGGTTTGCGCTTTCTTTTGCGCGGCTTGCTGACGTTTCGCTTTTTCCGCTTTTGCGGCCTGCTTTTTGTCCGCAACGCCCGCTTTTAGCAGTTGTTCTTGTAATGACGGCATAGGTCATCAGTCCATTGTTCAAGTTGATTATCTAGGTTGATAGCGTAGCTAGCTCCCCTGGAGAGTTCCCCAGGGGCGCTCCCCTAGCTAACCAGCCGCTAATCATAATCTAACAGCCCGCTGGGCTAGGGTTTATTAGGCACAAAATAGATAATCGCGCCCGGCCAGCAAACCACTTTGTAGAAACTGTTGGTGCAGTAAATGGCGACTAGCATTCGATCCCAAAGCCCCGAGATAAAGCGCACGATTATTGGCTTGCAGTGCCGAGTAAGGCAACACCGGTTTGCCGCGTTTTTGCTGACCTATCCGGCTAGGGTCAATATCCATAAAGGCTTCTACCGTTACCCCTTCAGCCACTAGTGCGTCATGCATGACTTTGGCAACGGGGCCGGTGCCGCAAAGAATCGCTGGACGGTCAGCCAGCGGTTGCTTGGCTAAATAATGCGCCTTACAGGCCATCAGGTTTTCGTTCAGATAACGGCTTTGATTACGGGTACTACGAGCCACATGGTCGCGCCAGCGCAACAACACGCCCTCAGGTTTACCCATTTGCATACCGGCTTGGTGGGCACGCAGATACAAGTCGTAATCTTCATGCCACACCGGATCGTGATAACCGCCTAGTTGCTGATATGCAGCCCGCCGAAACATCACGGTGGGATTGGGGATTGGGCTTTCGATATAGATGCTATCGGCTATTTCAGCTGGCGTATGCAAACTGTTAATCCACGTTTGGTAACGCGCATATCCGCCTTGCGGCGGACCTTGTTCGGTAAAAATCTCGACTTCTGTGCCGCAAATATCAACGCTTGGGTTTTGCTCTAAGTACGCCAATTGCGCCGCCAAGCGCTCCGGTAGCGCAATATCGTCGCCATCCATCCGGGCAATAAACTCACCTTGGGCCAAGGAAAAACCCAGCACCATCGCCGGACTAATGCCATGCCCCGAATTCTGGTGAACTTGTAAGCGCGGGTCACTGGGGAGTTGACTGATGGCGTCGTCATCGCTGTGGTCATCAATCAGAATCAGCTCAATGTTTTGATGCGTTTGTGCCAGCACACTCTCAACCGCAGGGCGTAAATAGACACCGCCATTTTTTACCGGCAGTAAAACAGAAATAAGCGGGGCGGATTGAGAACTCATACCGTTAGTGTAAAGCGCTATTTGCTTGGCAGGCATCACCACAAAATTAAAAAAGCCCGCGTGTAGCGGGCTTTGTTTGGATGCCGTGTAGTTTGGCTAACGGCTAGCCTTCTACGTTGTGATAAACGTTTTGAACATCATCCACGTCGTCGAGCATGCTGGTAAGACGTTCAAACATTTGAATATCTTCTTCCTCGCTTAGGCTCATATAAGCCTGTGGCAAGAATTGGATTTCGTTGGTATCAAAGTCGATCTCACCAAAAGCGTCATTCAAGGCGTGTTGCGCTTTAGCAAACTCGTTGGTGGGTACAAAGACCGTGACTTTGTCGTCTTCGCTTTCCAGATCAGTGACGTCGACATCTGCCATCAATAGGGCTTCCAGCACGGCTTCTTCGTCGTGGCCGCCAAATGACAAAATCGCTAGGTGGTCGAACAAATGACTCACACTGCCCTGCGCGCCCAATTTACATTTGGACTTGGTGAAACAGTTGCGTACGTCACTAATTGTGCGATTGGGGTTGTCAGTCAGGCATTCCACAATCACCATGCTGCCGCCGGGGCCAAAGCCCTCGTAACGTGCTGGTTGAAAGTCTTCGCCCGCACCGCCGGTGGCTTTATCTAAGGCCTTTTCAATTACATGGCTGGGGACTTGGTCTTTTTTGGCACGGTCTATCAAACTGCGCAGCGCCAAGTTGGCTGAGCTATCAGCACCGCCGGATTTGGCACACACGTAAATTTCACGGCTGTAACGACTATAAACTCGGGCGTTATTGTCCGAGGTTTTGGCCATTGATTCTTTACGGTTTTGGTAAGCGCGTCCCATTCTTTATGTCCTAGAAAAACCTAATAAAACGTTGCCTAAAGCAATCTTAGGCGCGAAATAATAGCCCAAGCTGGCGTTTTTTTCTGGCTTAGTTTTTTTGCCTAAAGTGGCGAGGTAAATACCTTAGTTTGAGACGCGCCAGTTCGGTACAGTACGCCCACCTTATAGACCAAGGCCAATGTAGCCTTGATCATTGACCCTAGGATTTGATGTTATGCCAAGCTGCTTAGTGACCGGTGCCACCGGTTTTTTAGGAACCAATCTCGTTAACCATCTGGTGCAGCAAGGCTGGACGGTACGTGCCTCTGGTAGCCGCGCCGAAGCTACGCCTTATTTGCAGGACATGGGCGTAGAGTATGTTGCTGCTGACATCACCGATGCCGACCAATGCCTAAACCTAGTTAAAGGCTGCGATGTGGTGTTCCACGTTGCCGGCGACACTTCTTTTTGGAAACCGCTCTATGCCCGCCAACGCGCCATTAACGTAGACGGCAGCCGCAATATTGCCGAGGCTTGTGTCAAGCATGGCGTGCGCCGACTGATTCATACCAGCACCGCCGATGTATTTGGCTATAGCGAAGACGGCCAACCCGTGGACGAAACCACCGGCTACTTCAATTATCTGCGTATGGGTTACAACTACGGCGAGACCAAGCAAGAAGCCGACTCGATCATGCGTAGTTACAAAAGCCCCAGCTTGGATGTCATCCTGATTCACCCCGGTTTTATGATTGGCCCCTTCGACCACACCTTACAAATCGGCAGTATTTTCTTCGAGCTCAAAGAAGGCAAAGTACCCGCGTTCCCGCCGGGAGGGTCTTCGTTTTGCGACGTAGAGGAAGTTGCCAAGGCGCATATCATGGCTGCTACCCGTGGCCGCAGCGGTGAAAGTTATATTTGCGCCGGCATGCCCCATAGCAATCTGAGCCTAGCGGATATGTTTGGACGTATGGCTAAGGCCATTGATATCACACCCCCGAAATGGGTGATGCCAGAGTGGGCTTGGATTGGCTACGCCTATGGCTGCGAGTTCATTGCCCGTTTTACCGGCAACGCGCCTCAAATTAACCCCGGCCAGGCACGCTATATGGCCAAGCATCAACGATATGACAGCAGCAAGGCTATCGCCGAGTTGGGCTACAAAGTGCCACCGGTAGAAGATGGCATTAAAGCCTCTTTAGCGTGGTATCGCAGCAATGGTTATTCAATCTAAGCACCACCGTTTAAGCTAAAAAGATAATCAGGCCAGCTCAGCAAACTGCTGCGCCAGCCTGACTATCTACTGCTAGATCTGGTGCTCGATCTAGTGCTCACACATGGGGCTAGTCGCAGGTACTAGAAACCAATACTGGTCCAGATCCAAAGTTTGTCGGTATCCACTTTGCCAGCCGCAGCGTCACCCGCGGAGTAGGCGGCATATTTCACACCCAGCTTCACACCATTATCGAGTTTGCGGGCATACAGTAGATCCCACTCGCTGCCCAAGTCATCAATGCTAGCGGTGGCTTTGTCGGCCGCAAAATCGTGATAAGTCACCGCCCACTTGCCGCCGGCCAACTTACCGGCCACGGTCAGATATATGTCAGTTAAGCCCTGATTGGGTGTTGCCAAAAAGCTGTCGGCCCAGCCATTAAACTTATGCCCAGTTGCCAATGGGGTTGAGAAACCATAGTTACCGCCATCTGAGCCCAACACTTCATAACCCGCTTTCAGCGCCAGCTTTTTCACTTTGGTGCCCAACTCTACTAAGTAGTAATCGGCATCACGTTTTACCCCACCGCTCTCAGAACGCTGGGTGGCCACTTCAATGGTGTAACTCACCGGTAGTTGCTCGGTTGCCTTAGCGACCCAACGTAAACCATAGGTGTCCAAGGCGTTATCGGTGTTGTTATCGACCTCGAGCAAATAGCTATACGCAGACAGTTTTCCTGCACTGGTTTTCCAGCCGACATTGGCTAATAAATCCTTGGAATCAATATCAGCGGCTTCGGCAAAAATGCGGTTGCGCTTTTCGATGTAAGCAAGGGCCAGTTGTACATCACCGGCTTGATAGCCCAAACGCAGACCATCAAAGGTTTGGCGATCTTGGCGCCAACCCACGTGACCAATAAAACGATGGTTATCAAACGTTAAAACCTGACGACCAAATTTGGCACTAAAACCGCCATGTTTATATTGCAGGAATGCTTGATCCAGCTCGGTAGTTTCAGGGTCAGCGATAACCGAGTATTGACCTGGTTTGAAACCCGTGGGCGCGAGGCTGTAGTCGTCTTCTCCCAACACCGTACGGCTATCTTCAAACTCTACGGTGGCTGAAAAACCATTCACGGCTGCGGTGGCAAAACCTAAACGGGTACGCAGTGTTAACGCTGAAGCGTCTTGCAAAGCATTATTTTGATCCACCGCCTCATAACGTAAGCGCAAATCACCGTAACTTTTACCGCCCTCAATAGCCTCGGCGAAGACATTGGCTTGCGCTAGTGCCGGTGTTAACGCCATACCCAAGGCTGCGCCCCAAATCACGGCTTTAAATTGATACATGCTTTCAAACTCCTGATAGATATTTTCAGGGTGTTCAAAGCAGACACCGTGCCAACTCGATTTTTATTATTTAAAACAACAATTTAATTAGCATTTGGGTGTAGAACGTCGGAAAAACCGCAAACCCCAAAATGGTGCGGCGCACCAATTAATCCTCACCCTATGAGTTAGCAGCTTCGTTTTATCGCCAGCGAGCGAGCGCGCAATTGCCATGTATTGGACGCCGCTTTCATGGTCTTCTAAACTTAATACATTACAGATTTAACGATTTTTATAAAAAATGTCACATACCAACGAAGCGCCCCAGTTAATCGGTAGCAATCGCCGCGACATTCTCAGTCGCGAAGAAATTCGTGCCTTTACCAAACGCCAAAATTGGCGCGGTTGGTGGACCATCGCGCGAACCTGGTTAATCATTTCAGCCTGCTTTGTCCTGCTGGCGGCATACCCAAATCCACTCACCTTTGTGGTCGCGGTTTTCTTCCTAGGTGGCCAACACTTGGCCTGCGCAATCGTGACCCACGAGGCCTCACACCGTTCTTTATTCACCAATCAGTGGCTCAATGATGTATTCGCTGATTGGGTTTGTGCGCGCCCAATCTGGGTCGATGTGCTGCGCTATCGCAAGCACCATATGCGCCACCACTCGCGCACAGGTACCGCCGAAGACCCGGATATGAGCCTAATTGCGCCGTTCCCAAGCACCCCGGCGGGCTTATTACGCAAACTATTTCGAGACCTAATTGGCATTACGGGGTTACGTAGAATAGTGGGCCTAGTATTAATGGATATTGGTCGACTCAAATACACCGTAGCGTCTGATGTAACTTGGCTACCCAAGCACCCTGATGGCGCCAAACACTACTTACGCGAGGGGCTGAAAAACATGGGCCCGATGCTCATCAGCAATGGCGCTATTTTTGCGGTGCTCTATGCCCTCGGTATCGGCTGGGTCTATAGCGCTTGGGTGGTGGCCTATCTCACCACATTCAGCCTGTTTATTCGCATTCGCTCAATCGCTGAGCATGCCTGCTTAGAAGAAAGTGCTGATATGTTTAAAAACACGCGCACCACCTACACCAACCTACTGACCCGTTTAACCGTGGCGCCCTGCAATGTGAACTACCACCAAGAGCACCACCTATTGCCTGCGGTGCCCTACTACAACCTACCTAAAATGCACGCACGCTTATTAGAAAAAAACGCGGTCACACCTGCCAAGGGTTACTGGGACGTGCTACGTTTAGCGGCTGGAAAATAAAAAGCTAGCTCGCAGAAGACGAGCACATTAGCTGGCGACCAAACACGCACCACAACAACTAAGCGAATGGTTCCAGCATAAGACGACTGGAGACACAATGAGCGACCAATTTTTTGACGTACTGATTATCGGTGCGGGTATTTCTGGTGTGGGTATGGGCTGCCACTTGGCCCGCGAATGCCCGAATAAATCGTTTGCCATTTTGGAGCGACGCCAAGCGATCGGCGGCACCTGGGATTTATTCAAATACCCAGGCATTCGCTCCGACTCTGACATGTTTACCTTTGGCTTCAACTTCAAGCCGTGGACAGAGCCCAAAGTGCTGGCCGACGGCCCCTCCATTAAACAGTATGTAACCGAAACCGCCGAGGAATACGGGGTCAAAGACAAGATCCAATTTGGCGTCAAAATCACCAAAGCCAGCTGGAACAGTGAGCAAAACCAGTGGCTGCTACAAGCCGAAAACGAGGCCGATGGCAGCCCACTCACGTTCCGTTGCAACTTCCTCGTACCTTGCACCGGTTACTACAATTACGATCAAGGTTATATGCCCGATTATGCTGGCGTTGAGCGCTACCAAGGGCAGCTGATTCATCCTCAGCATTGGCCCGAAGCACTCGACTACAGCGGCAAAAAAGTGGTGGTGATTGGCAGTGGGGCTACCGCAGTCACCCTGGTGCCGGCAATGGCCGACAAGGCTGCTCATGTCACCATGCTGCAGCGTTCTCCCACGTACATCATCTCGGTGCCCGCGCTGGATATGATGGCCAAGGCCATGCAGAAATTCCTCCCGGAAAAATGGGTCTACCGAATTTCACGCCGCCGCAATATCGCCATTCAACTGGCCATTTACTATGGCGCCAAACGTTTCCCTAACTTCTTCCGCAAGATGTTGTTGGGCGGCGTACGCAAACAAGTGCCCGCAGACCAAATGCGCCATTTCACCCCGAGCTACGCACCTTGGGATCAACGGCTTTGTGCGGTACCTAATGGCGACTTATTTAAAGCGATTCGCGACGGCCATGCTTCGGTGGTGACCGACCATATCGACACCTTTACCGAAACCGGGCTTCAGCTGAAGTCTGGCGCTACCTTGGATGCCGACATTATCGTCAGTGCGACGGGCTTAAACGTACGCATGCTAGGCGGCATCGAAATGGATGTGGATGGTGAGGTGCGCGAACCTAAAGGGGTACTGACCTATAAGGCCGTGTTAGTGCAAGACGCGCCCAATCTCGCTGCCGTGTTCGGCTACACCAACGCGCCATGGACCTTAAAGGCGGATTTGGCCGCGGGTTATATCTGCCGTTTGATTAACCATATGGATCAACACGGCTATCAAAGTGTTCGACCACGGGATACCGAAGGCTGTGCGATTTCAGAAGAATCGGTGATGGACGCCCTGAACTCAGGTTACGTTAAGCGCGGTGCACCTAACCTACCGCGCCAAGGCACCAAAGAGCCTTGGCGGGTAATGAATCACTATAAAAGCGACAAGAAAATGCTACTCAAGGCCCCTATTGATGATGGGCACTTGGAATTTGGTAAAGCCTAATCAGGCTACGCGTGAGCGTGCGGACAGTTATTTCTATGCCGCACCTGCGCCTCAATACGCGGCCAGTCATAACGTGCTAGCAATTCAGCTGCACCACGGGCTGGCTGTGCAAACTGTTTTGCCAATGCCAACGGTCGCTTATTGATCACAAACTCGTCCACCAGCGGGAAGTCTGCTGCTAGGTCAGCATGCACAATATGCTCTCGCTCATCCATGTCTGTTGGCGCTGAGCCATAGAAGCGAGCTGTAATGGTGTCGTTGGTCACTTCGTATTCTGAAAAGCCAACGCCAACAAACTCTTTTTCTGACCAGCTTTGAATATTTGGCTCAAACAAACGAATTGATTGGCCTCCGCAGCCTGTCAGAATTTGAATATAGCCGAGCCCAGTCGGGTCCGGTTGGCCTTTGTACATTCTGGTAGAGCGTTGATAAACATGGTCGTGACCACACATCAAAAAATCCACGCCATAACGCGCCAAGATTTCTTCCTGCACCAAAATCAAACTTAGATTGCCTGGGGCGCGGCCAGCTTGGTCGGTCCAGATGGTGTAATGCTGAAATACCACGATGAAGTCAATTTCGCCTGCTGCTCGCCTTGCCGCTGCTTGTGCCAATGCCAACTCCATATCGGCCATTTCTTGCACTAACTTGCCGTCTTCCAGAAATGCACCGGCAGTAAAGGCATAAACAAACACCCGGTTGTAGTCAAAACCATAAAACGAGACCGCGCCGGGTTGATGAAAGCGATTGGTGAACGCATAGGTGGGAATAGTTGTGTAGTCATCGTCTTGGACGTCTTTATCCTTGGCTTCATGATTACCGGGCACTGCCATCGTCACATGGTTCGCCAAATAGGGTTCAAAAGTGTCAAACCAATTGTCCCAGCGCTCGTGCTGGCCATCGGCGTAAGACACGTCCCCTGCCAGTAACAGCAAATCATGCTCATGTTGAGGCTTTTGTATTTCCGCCACTAAACGGCGTGAACGATGATTGTTGCCCACATCCCCGAAATGAACAAACTTCCAAGACTCTCCCGGTGCTGGTGCAGGTTTAACCACATAAACTGGCGACCAACCACCGTCCTCGGATCCGACGCGATAACGGAAAGCGAGCTGCGGGTCGATATTATTAACCGTGACTTTGTGAGTCAGGTTGTCTAACCCCGTAGTTGGCTCTGCCACACCCTCTACGCGAAAGTGCAAAGGGTGAAGATTAATGTCCTGCCATTCTGATTCAGGCACCGACGCATCTAACGGCGCCCACTCGACGAAGCTACCTGGATCTTCTACACCATCAGTAAACCAACACAGGCCTCGACTCGTTGCGGCATCGTCAATAAAACTAACATGCACGCCGCGCGGCATTACCTGTTGCCCCGGTTGAGTCGGTTGCAGTAGGTCGTTAGGCGAACTGCCACAAGCCGCAAACTGAAGTGGCACCGATAGCACACCAGCAGTTTTCGCACTATTAATTAAAAAGCGGCGGCGATTGTTCGCCACCCGATGGGAATGCTGAGACATAAGACCGGCCAAAACTAATTTAATTAGAAAATTAGCCGATAGCTTATGTCGCTAATATGACAGTTGGGTTAATCCGCCACGCCGAGCTTGTTTACACCCGTTTCGCCAACACGCTTGTCGGCGCGAAAAAGAGCACTTCGGCGATTCCACTCTGGCGGCATCACTAGGTGTTTCAGGCCACTAAAGAAACCTTTGGCGGTAATCACATCACGCCACATATCCAAGAACTCATGGAAGTTAAGGGTGAGTACATTCTTCGAATCCACCTGTTCCACAATGCCGTATTCAACGGTCTCAACTTCTGGTTCATAGGTGCCAAACAGGCGATCAAAAATAATCAGTACGCCACCGTAATTTTTGTCGATGTACTGCTCGTTACGGCCGTGGTGTACCCGGTGTGCGCTCGGTGTATCAAAAATAAACTCGATCATAGGATGCAACTTGCCCACGCTCTCGGTATGAATAAAGAACTGATAGGCCAGGTTGCATGCATACAGTGCGAAGACCACAGCCGGGTTCACACCCAGCACCACAAGCGGCATAAAGAATAACCACCAGCCGGTAATCGAATACAGCAGGCTCTGACGCATCGCCGTGGTCATATTCATTTCTTCACTCGAGTGATGCACCACATGTGCAGTCCAGAACCAGCGTACGCGATGACTAGTGCGGTGGAACCAGTAATAACAAAACTCAACCCCAATAAAGATCGGCAATACTGTCCAAGCATTGACTGGAATGTCGAATAAACGGAACTGGTAAAACCACAGTACCGCGGCACCGGTAAACAGGGTGTGAGCGATCACTTCAAACACTTGGTAGCTACCACCGAGTGATAAGTTAGCTACGATCTCGCGCCAGCTAAACTGATTCCACATATGGTGATTTTTGCCTTTGGATTTGCGCATCTGTAATTCCATGGCAAAACCGATCAGGAACAATGGCGTACAGCCAATCAAGATCACTTGTTTCCAATCAATGTCTTGGCCGAACACGGTTTGTAGTAATTCTAAAATTTCGTTCCACATGCCTCTGTCCTCGCGTTGTGGTGCTCTTTTGATGGAAGCCATTTTGGGCACCTTGCGTCGATTAAGATTGACATCTGCAGACTAATTTTTGACAATTTCGGACATGCACCCCATTCCCACCCCAGCCAAAGGCGTGATTCCCGTTACTTACGTACAGCTGCTGTACGACTACCTAGCGGAGCGGAATATTGATGCCGAGGCACTACTCGGCCAAGCCGCGCCGGTCGCCGAGAATGGCTTGGGGCGTTTTCCAGTGAGTGAATGGCAGCAACATTTACACAAGGCCGCGATAGCGCTCGACGACCCACTATTAGGCCTCCATCTCGGCGGCACCATTACACCCAAGCATCTCGGCATCTTGGGTTACGTGTTACTAGCCTGTGGCACCGTTGGCGGCGCCCTGCAGCGGCTACAGCAATATCACCAATTGATTTACGACGTAAACCCCATGCAAACCCGGCTGCAGGCCGAAGGCGTGTGTTTAGCTTGGGGGCATGAAATGGGCCGGCCCGGTGCCTTGGTCGATGAAACCGCTATTGCGGCCTTATTGCAGTTTTGTCGTGATATCACCAATCAACCCGACGCAGCCCCGGTTGCGGTGGATTTCATTAATCCGCAACCCGCAGATATAAGCGCTTACCAAGACTGGTTCGGCTGCCCGGTTCGGTTTGAGCAAGACGAAACGCGGGTGGTGATTACACCCGATGTACTACAAACCCCATTACGTAGTGCAGATCCTGCCCTCATTGAGCTACTGGAAAGCCAAGCCAATGGGTTGTTGGCATCGGTACGTGAAAAACAACTGGGGGAAACCACGCAGGCCGTACAAAACCGATTAAGCCGCTTGCTGCGTGAGGGCGAGCCTACCGCCGAACAAATTAGCGCAGAGCTATTTATTACCAATCGCACTTTGCAGCGCCGCTTGGCTAATGAGGGTTCGTCGTTCCGCCAGCTGCTGCAGGAAACCCGACACCAGCTAGCAAAACAATACTTACAAGATGCCCGCTTACAACTCAGTGAGGTTGCGTTGTTGTTGGGTTATTCGGAGCAAAGCGCGTTTAGCCGCGCGTTTCGACAATGGCAGTCGCAAACCCCGGCCCAATATCGCAAACAGCAACAAGGCCAACGCCCAGCGATTGGACGCGCCGCCACCGCCTGAAGCCACTTCAGAGCCGCCATCTACCGGCCCAGTCGCAGACTTATTGTTACAGGCCGGAAACTCTTCACTAATTTGACGCAGCATGGAATCCCACTCGGGTTCACCGTCTTCCAAGCTAAAACCCCATGCATCCGGATCATCCATTTCGCCGCGGCGATAGCGCAGCCCGATATTGTGCGACAGCCTTAGGGCCGTTAAACATTTGCTGGGCGCCACGGTAATGGCTTGGCCCACAAAACCCAAAGCAGAATAGGCCTTAGGCCCCACATAAGACACCCAGGTTTGCAGGCCGTAAATACCGTTGGAGACATCGGTCATTTGCACCATGGCATCGACCCAATCGGCCGGAATAATACGTTTGCCGTCGCTATTCACACCACGGTTGCGCAGCACTTCGCCAAAGCGAATAAAGTCGTAAGGGCGCGCGTATAAACCCTGCGACGACAACACATCACCATTACGATCCGCCACCATCTTAGCGTCGCCCTGCGCACCCATCGGAAGCCAAATTTTTTCTTCAATGATCTGGTTGTACGGCTGGTCGTAAATCAGTTCCAGCATCCAGCCCAGAACTTGGGTGTTGGCGCTACTGTAATGAAATTCTTCACCCTGCTCATAAGCCTTGGGCAGCGATTTCAAATACTCATTGCGGCTCATACCCAACTGGCCTTGGGTGTAATGGTTGATCCCTAACTGAATCCATTGATCGACTTGAGAATTAAGCGGTAGCACAGGCGTATCTTCATCCCAAAACACACCTGATTCCATTTGCAAAATATTTTCTACCGTCGCGCCTTCCCAAGCCGTACCGACCAATTCGGGAATGTATTTCTCAATCGGGTCTTGTAGGGAAGCAATATGACCTTCGGATTTGGCAATACCTACGGTAGCGGCCACAAAGGTTTTAGTAATGGACCACGGCTGGTGCCGTACCTCAGGCGCATAACCATTAAGGTAAAGCTCGTCTAATAATGCACCGTTCACCGCGAAGGCGATCACGTCGGTTTCGGTGGCCAACATAAAGTCGGCCACAGTTTTAGTTTCGCCCTTCCACTCGTAAGTTAACTGCGAAGTGTCGCTTAAGGCTTTTGGCAACGGCGAAATATAATCGCCGTTATTAACGTGGACGTTCTTCGACCAGAGTTCGGGCTTAAACAAGTCGGTGGGCGACGGCATCATGACATTGCCATCCAACAACGCCTGCTGAACCCAGCTAGCCCAGTAGCTTGGGTTCATCCACACATTTACCAAGCGATCCGACAACATTTGATCCAGCGTGGGCATGCCCAGCAACACGCCGTCGTTATCGGGTGCGGCTTCGCCGTCCTGCATTTGTTGGTGATTGATGGAGGTTAAGTCATTGCTGGCTAGGTCAATCACCTCGTCGGCAATTTGTTCGCTTAATAACTCCGCCATCCGCGCCTGGCCCAATACAGGCAGCCACAGCAAGGCCAGCAATATCATTAACCTAATCATCAGTATCACCCGTGGCTTAACGCAATTGGCGGCGTTTAGCCACTAAACGCGTGAGTAGCAATACCATCAAAACCAGCAAACCAACGCGCCATACAGCACCGCCACCACCGGCGCCGGTATCAGCGCCGCCATCAACGGGGCCCGCGCCTGATTTTGCATTGCAGTCACCTAGTTCTTCGCCGCCTAATTCCTCGCTCAGGGTTTTCACCATAAAGGCCCACTCGTCAGAGCTGAAGTTGGTGCTAAAGCCGTAGGCATCAGGGTCTTGGAAATCACCATCGCGGTAATTCAGACCAAACGAGTGCGAAAGCCGGACCGCGGTCATGCATTTATTGGGTACCACGGTGATTTTGTTACCTTGGAAACCACTGGCTTTATAGGCGCCCTCACCAGCATCCGAAGACCAGGTTTGGTAAGCGTAGCGGCCATTAGAGACGTCGGTCATATTCGTCATCGCAGTCACCCACGCAGCCGGCAACACGCGTATGCCATCGCTATTCAGGCCGCCATTACGCATCACTTCGCCAAATCGGGCCAAATCACCAGGGCGCGAGTACAGGCCTTGCGAGGCCAGCACGCGGCCTTCGCGGTCCGCAATCATCTCGGCGTCACCTTGGGCACCCATCGGAATCCAGATTTTTTCTGAAATCACTTCGTTGTATTGCTTGTCGTAAATCAGTTCCAGCATCCATGCCAATACCTGTGTATTACCACTGTTGTAACGGAATTCCGTACCTTGCTCATAAACCTTGGGTAAGGACTTCAAAAACTCGTTACGCGTTTGGCCTAACTGACCCTGCGTGTAGTGGTCCAGCAATACTTGCACCCATTGTTCGACTTGGGTGTTTTGCGCCAACACGGGGGTGTCTTCATCCCAATGCACGCCCGATTCCATCTGCAAAATGTTCTCGATGGTAACGGTCTCCCAAGCAGTACCTACTAGCTCAGGAATGTACTTTTCAATCGGGTCTTGAAGTGAGTCGATGTGGCCTTCGTCAAAGGCGATTCCCACCGTCGCGGCGATAAAGGTTTTGGTAACTGACCAAGGCTGATGCCGCACTTCAGGCGCGTAACCGTTACGGTAAATCTCATCTACCAGCGCGCCATTTACCAAAATGTTGATGGCATCGGTTTCGGTCGTGGTCATAAAGTCAGCCACCGTTTTAGTGGCGCCATCCCACTCATAAGTCATCTGTGAAATATCTTGCAGCGCCTTGGGTAGTGGCGAAATGTATTCCCCATTGGCAACGCGGACGTTTGCAGTCCAAGCTTCTGGCTTAGCAATATCGGTAGGCGATGGGATTTGCACATTGCCGTTAATCAATGCTTCTTGTACCCAAGTCGACCAATAAACCGGGTTCATCCACACCTCCATCCGGCCTTGAATCAACTGGTCAAGGGTCGGCATGCCTAGAATGGGGCCATCCGCTTCTGGGGTTGGTTCGCCGTCTTGCATTTCTGCTGGGCTGGTCGCAATCAGATCATTCGTAACGAGGTCGATCACCTCATCGGCGATCTGTTCGCTCAGCAACTCTGCAAGCCGCGCTTGAGCAGCTCCACTTAGCGTTAATGATGTGATTGCAACAACGGTTAGCAACGTCCGCGCAGTGAGTAACGATCGAATACCGATGCTCATCATGGTCTCCACCTTATTAATCGGCTATTTTTCTGGCTGACAATAATAATTAGATTAGTTTTATTGGCAACTACTTTTCGATGAATGGTCGGTATGTAGCAGCTAACGACATAATTTGAACCGTCTGTCTGGAATCAAAGGCTTATTCATCACGATGGCCATACAATAGCGCCACAAATGAACTCGCATTCAAAATAGTCAGGAATGAATTACCAACTAAAACAGCGATTTGGCCGTGTCGCGATGGTCACCGGCGCCTCTTCCGGTATCGGTAAGGCCTTTGCCGAAACCCTCGCACGAGAAAATATGGACTTGGTTATTGTGGCTCGCCGCCAACAAGCCCTGCAGACACTGGCTGACCGACTACAAACAGAATATTGCGTGCGCGTTTACTGCATTACCCAGGACTTGACCGAAGTCGACGCTGCCGACCGGCTCGCTGCCAAGTTGGATCAGTTAAATCTGAAAATCGACCTCCTCATCAATAACGCGGGCGTCGGTACGCACGGCCGTTTTACTGAACTCGACCTCACGAAAGAACAAGCCATGATTCAACTCAACTGCCAGTTGCCGGTTGCTCTGGTGCACAAACTACTGCCGGCGATGTTAGCGCAGAAGCGTGGCGGCATTGTGATGCTGGCCTCGGTTGCTGGCCAAATGCCAGTGCCCTATATGGCCAGCTATTCGGCGAGTAAAGCATTTGTGCGCATTTTCAGCGAGGGGTTATGGGGAGAGTTACGCGGTACCGGTGTGCATATTGTTTCGGTATCACCCGGTGATACCACTACCGAATTTAGGCAAACCGCTGACTTAAACAATACCTTCCCAATTCCTCCGCGAATGGCTCAGGACGTGGTGCACACCAGTTTCAAAGCATTGAGCCGAAAAACGTCGGTGGTGGACGGTGTGTTGAACAAACTCACCGCTTGGTGGGCTAGCTGGGCGCCTCGTAAATTACTCATCCTAATGAATGCCAAACTTTGGCGAGCCTAAACGCTGTCAGCCGATAAAAAGAAGGGCCCCAAAGGAGCCCTTAATGATAGACAGCTACATTACTGCGCTGCCATCCCCAGAAATAAAGTCGTCATTAGGCAGCTTGCTGAAGCGCTTGGGCGCGCTTGTAGGCGGCTGACTGATTTAAGTAATTTAAGGCGCGTTCGGTATCACCCTCATTCACCGGGTTGTACCAGGGGTTAAAGAAACGCAGCTCTTCTTTCATCATCCAACCCAGCGATGGCAACATGCCGCGCTTAGCCGCTTTGTGCCATTGCAACCACACCCACGGGCGGGTAATGCTTGGCTTATTCGGCGCCAGCTTGGGGTCTTGTTTCATTAGGTGCGAGGCACCATCAACCCAAAGGCCAATAATGATGGGGAATACCAACAGGCTGAGGTAGTAACGCGAAATATAGGTGCCGCCAAGATGGCGATATAAATCAAAGGCCACCGAGCGGTGTTCGACCTCTTCCGCACCATGCCACTTCAATAAATCCAGCAACTCAGCATCGGCTTGCTTTTGCTCCCATACCTCGTTGTCAAGAATGTAATTTCCTAGCACGCAAGTCAGGTGCTCAACCGCAGCAATAATGCCGAGTCGAAACACCAGCCAGTCTTTCTCTAAGGCTTTAGGTAACTTTTTGCCAAATGGCCGATCCGCACCCACCACGCGAAATAACCAATCCACTTTGTAAGTAGCCGAATAGGTTTCCATGCCATGCGCATTCAAATATTGCTTGACCGCGCCACCATGCGCTTGGGCATGCATCGCCTCTTGGCGTACAAAATCTTTTACATCCTGACGCAGCTTTTCGTCGGTGACATAAGGCAAGGCCTTATTAAACGTACGACAGAACCAAAACTCGCCCGCCGGCAACAACAAATTAATTTCGTTCACAAAGTGACTCACATATGGCTCGTCAGGCACCCACTCTAGCTTGGTCTGTTGCCAGTCAAATACCACTTTACGGGGAATTAAATTCCCCGCGGTAGTAGAGCCAGATTGCTCTGATAAAAAGGGCTTTACTAGCCATTTACCAAAATTTTTAGCCTGAACAGACAAGGTGCTCGTAGCCATTTTTCTCTCCTAAAATAGCCTTAGTCGCGCCAACCTAAGCTATGCCAAACAGGCTTTATAGCGATTGTGGGAAGGTCGTTATCACTCACTACGATGACTCGTTAGCCGTATCGGTTTAAGCAACAACTTGCACGAACAAATGTTACACCGCATAATGTAACCATTATATAGTGACACAGTCAATAGAGATTTGAATTCAGGGTGGTAAACAATGAAAAACTTTCGCAACAAAACCGTAGTAATTACGGGAGCTGGTTCTGGGATTGGCCGCTCGTTGGCTCAACAATTAGACAAACAAGGCGCGCTGCTTTCTTTATCTGATGTAAATAGCGATGGTCTCAAGCAAACCGCAGCTAGCCTAGGCCGCAAACACTTTACCCAAACACTTGATGTTTCTGACCGCGATGCGGTGTATGCCAACGCCGAAGCAACCGAGCGGCGTTTCGGCCCCGCCCATGTTGTCGTTAACAATGCAGGGGTCGCAGTCGCACAAACTATTCAGGATGTGAGCTACGAAGATTTTGAATGGATTATGAACATCAACTTCTGGGGCATGGTGTATGGTTCTAAAGCCTATTTGCCACAGCTGCAGAAGCACCGTGAATCGGCATTGGCTAACGTATCCAGCGTGTTCGGCTTGTTCTCACTACCGACTCAAGGCACCTACAACGCCAGTAAGTTTGCGATTCGAGGCTTTACTGAAGCGCTGCGCGCAGAAGTAGCCGACCAAGGTATTACCGTGCACAGTATTCACCCCGGAGGCATTCGTACCAATATCGCGAAGAACGCCCGTTTCTACGTTGGCCCTGGCCAAATGACCGACCAGCAAAAAGCCAATAGCTTGTTCCAAAAAATCGGCGTCACCAGTCCAGACGGCGCAGCCAAAACCATTCTGAAAGGGATTGCTAAAAAACAAAGCCGAATTTTAATCGGGCCCGATGCACACCTACTCGACGCAATGCAACGCACAATGCCACAGCGCTATTCGCATATCATTCGTGCCGCCGACAAAGCGTCTCGAGTCATCAGCGAAACCTTGTCGTAACGGCATCCAGGCGCACATAAAACCGATCTATCAATGGTTCGCTAGACAAAAATCATGTTAAACGACAATCACTTGGATAGAGCTCAGGCAGCAGGTTATGATGCGCCTATGGCTGAAACTGAATACACCCGTCGCAAACGCGGCCCCTCGCGCCCTGAGCTCGCTGATGGCGAGTACACGGTTGATGATTTAGCACAACGCACCCAAAGCACGGTGCGGAATATTCGTGCCTATCAAGACAAAGGGGTGCTGCCGCCACCCGAGAAGCGCGGCCGCCTTGGCGTTTATAAAGAACACCATGTGTCGCGTTTGCACCTAATCAATAACCTGCTTGATCGGGGCTTTTCAATTGGCAACATCAAAGAGCTACTCGAGGCTTGGGTAACTGGCCGCGAGCTGGGCGATTTACTCGGTTTTGAGCACGCTATTACACACGCTTTTAGTAGCGAGCAGCCTCGCGCCTATAGCATTTCTGAGTTGCTGAAAAAATTTGGTTTGTCCGCCGTACGCAAGGATTTAATCGAAGAGGCGGTGTCGCTAAAGCTCATTAAGCGCAAGGGCACCAAGCTGGTTGCCGAGTCACCTAGCTTAATTGATGCTGGTGCCGAACTAACCAGTTTGGGCATGCCCTTTGAAGAAATGCTGGAACTACTACGCTTACTACGTGGCAACGTCCAACGGGCAGCCAATAACCTGGTAGACACCGCATTTTCACGGTTCGACACTTTTGGTGATGGCGAGCTACCGCCGAAAGAAGATATTCAAGAACTATCAGATTTGGTCTGGAAACTACGTCCGATTGCGCATACTGCCATTCGGGCTGAAGCTGAAATGGCGTTAAACCGCGCCATCCAAGAACGCTTAGGCGACCGCCTAATGTCTGTGTTACAGAATCTGCAATCTGAACAATAAACGCGCCAACCGGCGCATCAACATTTTTTGAGGTTTACCCACATGAAGAAGTGGCACTGCATTGTTTGCGGTTTTATCTACGACGAAGCATTAGGCCTGCCCGAAGAAGGCATCGAGCCTGGCACTAAATGGGAAGACATCCCTGATGACTGGGTTTGCCCAGATTGCGGCGAAGGCAAGTCAGAATTTGAGATGGTTGAAATGTAATCTAGACGCTGGCTCCAACTAGCGAGCCAGCTTGCCTGCCCGCGATTTTCCCGTAACCACAGCAACGCCCTAGTTCGCTCCCTTACCCACTCGAATCAGTCCTATGTCTTCTACCCTCGTTATTCTTGGCGCCGGTCATGCCGCCTATAGTCTTGCACGCGAATATCGCCGCCACGATGCTGAGCGTGCCATTACGCTGATTACGCGCGATAGCGGTGACAGCTACTACAAACCCAACCTATCCAAAGCGATTGCCATGGGCAAGTCGGCAGATGCACTGATTCTAAAAACTCGTGAAGCCCAAGAAGCGGCTCTAAACATCACGGTACTGGCAGACCAACAGGTTACTGCCATTGATAGCAATAACCAGACGGTTAGCTTAGCCACGGGCGAGAGCATCGACTACGGCGACCTTGTGTTTGCCATCGGCGCGGATAGCCGCCGTTTTGACTTAGCCGGGGACGCCGCCGCGGACGTGCTTCACGTGAATGATTTAGACGAATATCGGCACTTTCGCCAACAACTCGACGGCAAACAAAATGTACTGATTATGGGCGCCGGTCTAGTGGGCTCTGAGTTTGCTAATGACCTACACGCTGATGGCATCGCCAGCACCTTAGTCGATCCTGCTCCCTACCCGCTTGCGACCTTGTTGCCGCCCGCGCAGGGCGCCGCATTGCAGGACAGCCTAAGCGCAATCGGTGTCCAGCAACATTATGACTGCCACGTCGCTGAACTAAACCATTCGGAAACCGGCTATCAAGCGATACTCAGTAATGGTGAAACCATTACCGCCGATTTGGTGTTATCCGCCGCCGGACTGAGTGTCAATACCGCCCTAGCCTCTGCCGCCAACATTGCCACCCAGCGAGGCATTGTGGTGAATGAACAGATGGCGACCAACGTGACCAATGTCTATGCGATTGGCGACTGTGCAGAAATTAACGGCCGCCTAATGCCTTATATTGCGCCCATCTTGCCGAGCGTAAGAGCCCTCGTCCAAACCTTATTGGGGCAGCCCACTGCGGTAGTGTTTCCTGCCATGCCAGTCACCGTAAAAACGCCGTGCTGCCCAGTAATTAGCTGCCCTCCTGCAGTCGGCACAGAAGGCGACTGGATCCTGAGTGGCAAGGCACCGGATTTGGTCGCCCGCTTCGAGCAAAACGGCCAACTCAAAGGCTTCGCTTGTACCGGCGCCAGCACAACAGAAGCAAAAGCACTGCAAGCCGAAATAATGGCGTAAACTGCTTATCGACAAAAATAACCGTAGAAAATAGCCGCAGGGGGAGCGCGTAATAATGGAACTGATTAACCAGGCAATGCCAATTCTACTTGGACTGCTCGATCGGTTTGTAGAGCAATGGTGGCTATACGCCGCTATCCCCTTTATTAGCGCCGGAGTCGGCTACATCACCAATATGATTGCGCTCGAGATGATGTTTAAGCCACTCGAATTTATTGGCATTAAGCCGATTTTTGGCTGGCAAGGTATTGTGCCTCGCAAGGCCGAAATCATGGCCAGCATTGCGGTCGACACCATCACCGGCAAGCTCATCACCGCTCGCGAAATCACCGACCGAATCGACGCTGTTGAGGTTGGACGTTTATTAGAAGAACCGCTTAAACCCATTATTGAAGACGTGGTGTACGACATGATCAGTACCCACAACCCGACTATTTGGAACACCATGCCTGCGCTAGCGCGTAGCCAGATTATGAAGCGGGCCCACAAAGCCGCGCCCGGCATTGCCACCGCCATCATCCAGAAATTCCAGCAAGACTCGGAAGAGATGTTGGATGTAAAAGACATGGTGATTCGCAATCTAAAAAAAGATAAAGAACTGCTCAACCGCATTTTCCTCGATGTGGGTGAACCCGAATTTAAATTCGTCGCCCGTTCTGGCGCCTACTTCGGCTTCCTATTTGGCATTCCACAAATGCTGCTGTTCTTGGTCTACCCCGCAAACTGGGTACTACCACTGTTTGGTTTACTGGTGGGATACGCCACCAATTGGATCGCCCTCAAAATTATCTTTGAGCCTAAGGATCCCGTGCGAGTCGGCTTAATCAAAATTCAGGGACTGTTTCTAAAACGCCAGCAAGAAGTAGCCGAGCAATACGCCAAGCTGGTGGCCGACGAAATCCTAACGCCAGAGAACATGGCTGAAGCGGTATTGAATGGGCCCCACTCTGAAAAATTAGACGAAGTACTGGCGCGAGAAGTGAAGCGCGCGATTGACGAAAGCGTCGGCATCACAATGCCAGTGATCACAACTGCCGTGGGCACAGAAAACTATCGCCTGATGAAAGAGACCGCGGTAGAAGCCACCGCCAAACGCGCGGGCAGCTTAATGCGACATGTAGACGATTACTTGGTTAAGGTTATCGATCTGCGCCACACCTTATCGAGTCGTTTAGCGGCGCTGCCGCCAAAAGATTTTGAAGGCCTGCTGCGCCCAGCGTTTCAACAAGACGAATGGATCTTAATTACAGTCGGTGCCGCGCTCGGTTTTCTCGCTGGTTTAGCCCAGCTTGTGTTTATGTTCAGTTAATTTAGTGCAACACTTTGGTTAAGCAGCGAGCAGTCACTTTGCTGCTAAACTACAAGCAAACTAATAGATACCCCAGATTTGCCATCAATGGCCCAGGAGAAGCTGTATGAACCTCGACTCTTATAAAGCGCAATTATTAGCTCAGCTAGACGTTTACAAGGCCAAAGTAAACGAAGTGAAAGCTATCGCCGAAGGCCAAATTGCTGAAGGCCGCGTAGAAGCGCAAAAAATTCGCCGCGATGTGGAATCGCAAATTGAAGAAGCCCGCAGCGCAATTGAAGGACTCGCTGAAAGCGGAATCGCGATCGGCAAAGACACCGTTGAAGACGCGAAAGGCGTGGCAGAAAAATTGATCGGCGAAGTGGCCGCTAAGGTTGATGAACTGAAAAGCAAAATTGGTAGCTAGACCGCATTCCAGCCAATAAAAAAGGCGCCTTAGGGCGCCTTTTTTATTGCTATCCGCTGCGATTAGCTCAGCTAGTCAGTGCGGCTTGTCACTTCTAATAAGTGGTAACCGAACTGGGTCTTCACCGGACCTTGCACCGTATTTACTGGAGCGCTAAACACCACACGGTCGAACTCAGGCACCATCATGCCAGGGCCAAAGCTACCTAAGTCGCCGCCTTGTGCGCCCGATGGGCAGGTTGAATTCTGCTTCGCGATCTCGCCAAAGTCCGCGCCGGCTTCAATCTGTTGTTTTAAGTCTAGGCAGGCGGCTTCACTGTCTACCAAAATGTGTCGTGCGGTTGCTTGCGCCATCAGTTTGTCCTTTTTTTCTAAGCTGTTATTACCGAGTTAATTCACCATGCTTGGCTGAGCCAACATAGAAACTCGGCGTGGTACCTCGGAAGGCCCAAAAGGGTGTCATTTCCGACGATGGAAAGAAGTTAGGATACCGTGGATCGCGCTTCGATGGGCCGGCAATTGTTGCCTCCTGCACCATCGAAATATATTGATCAACCGAGTTCTCGAGCGTATTGCCGTTAATAATCACTTCGGTACCGATGGTGGCGGCGTAGTCAGCGACACCGGCAACCGTTGATAAATGCGGCGCGTAAGAGTCGACCGAAATACCGTTTTCACTAATCACCCATAACCCTTCATCGGTATGCACCACAATACTGTGGTTACCTTCGGTATGACCCGGCGTGTGCACCAAAGCAATGCCATCACCCAGCATGACATCACCCTCAAAGCGAATGATCTTGTTTTCAGCGATACCTTTTAAGCCATTCGGGCAATACCAATCACGCTGATAAGGATTGAGATCGAGCGCCGATTCCACTTCCCGGTTATGCACAATCAACTTGGCATTAGGAAATTCTGCTGGCTCGTCATCGGTGCCCAACCAGCGGCGCACATCTTGAGTATGCAAATGGTCGTAGGTGATGTAATCAATATCTTCCGGCTTCAAGCCGAGTTGCTTAACGATGCTTGGCGCATCGGTATAGCGCTTTACGATCAGGTTAGTGAGAAAACTTGGGGTGCTATCTTGCACCCGCTTAAAGTAAGGTGTTTCGCCATTTCGCTCATGGTCAGAAGGCGATACCAGCAGGGTTTTTAATCCCTCAGGGCTGTCAAACTGCACGACAAAAATACGGTTCGTTAGCATCAAGTAGTCGACAGTTTTTTCTTTGGTAAACGCATTACGTAAACCGTAGCGGGTTGGATACGGCACTCGCACCAAATCAAACGATTCAAAATAACGCACCGTTTTGCCAGCCAGCATACGTTCACGAAAGGTGGTCGCCGCGGCTCGGGTATCTTCCACTCGAGCTTGCTGGCCCAGCGCATTACGTGAACCTTCAAATTCGCTAATTTTGTTAAACAATGCTTCTCTCCTAAATCGTTTTATTGTGGCGCAACTGTTGTTCTACTTGCTGCATGCCTGCGGCTAGCGAAATTTTCGGCTGATAGCCCAATTGCTGCTGTGCTTTGGCACTGGAAATCTGGTTTTGTCGAGTTAAAAACTTAATGCCGTCAGCTTGAAACGGCAACGTTTTACCCACCAAGCTCGCGACTGACGCCAGCAAATTCAACGCTGGATACATCAGCCAAGCGGGAATCGTGCGTGGTGTTTTCTGGCCTAACCAACGCGCATGATGGGCGAAAAATTGATCCGTCGGTGTGACCACCACATCGGTGATATTAAAGGCCTCGCCAACGGCATCGTGTTCCATAGCGAGCCAGATGCCATCCAGCAAATTATCAATGTGCACATGGTTAATCACACCGGTACAGCGATTAACCGTTGGCAACAGCATCTGGCCATTGCGAATCAACTCTAGCGGACGTAACACCCATGGCACGCTGCCAGCCCCGTAGACATCACCGGGCCGAATAACAATCACCCCCAACTGATCAGGCTGATGGAAACTTAAAGCAATATTTTCACTGCTGAGTTTGGTTTCGTTATAAATATTGCCGTCATCCGCATAAGGGCCGTTTTCGCCCACTTGGTCGGGATAGTTAAAGCCGTAGACCATAATGGATGACAAATGCACCAAACGCGGAACCCGTTGCGAGAGCGCCGCCTCACAAACTGAGCGTGTACCTTGGTTATTCACCCGCTCGTAAAGCTCACGAGGCCCGTCTTCGGCCACCACCGCCGCGGTATGAAACACCACATCAGCGCCCGCAAACGCCTTAGCCAACTTGGCTTTATCGTTGATGTCACCGACCACAACTCTAGCGCCGGTTTCGGCCGCGCGATCTGCCGCAGTGGCGGATATTTCTAAGCCTGACACGGTCCAGCCGCGCTCAATCGCGCGCTGCGCCATACGCAAGCCGATAAAACCACCAATCCCTGTAATCGCCATATGTGGCATTGCGATACCTTACTTAAATTCTTTCGCTTCGAAATGCGAAGCACCTTTTTTACGCAAACGCTGCATTTGGCCAAACAACAAACCGGGAAACACGTTGCTCAGCTTGCCTTGCACACCCTGCGACCAAGGTAAGTACAAATCTAGCGGCCGTTTTTTCAACGCTGGACCTAAGATGGCATCAGCAATTTCTTCGGGCGAAAAAGCACGACTTCCGGAAAAGGTCAGGGCCGCATCGGGGTCACCGCGTTGTTGATCGAGCATGGCCGTTTTCACTGGCCCCGGCCCGACCACTGTCACCGCCACCCCAGCAGGCAACAAGTCAGCCGCGGCGGCCAAGCTAAAACCCCGTACCGCGTATTTACTGGCGGAATAAACCGTTAACCCCGGCACGGCATACAACGAGGCCAAAGAACCTACGTTGATAATGTGGCCTGCTTGCCGCTGTTTCATATATTTAGCCACCGTATTGGTGCCAAAAATCACACCGTTAACATTAACGTCGAACGTCAGCTGTACATCTTCCGGCTTGATCTCGCCCGTGGCGCCACTACGCAAAACGCCAGCGATATTGATCAGCACATCAATCGCGCCCACTGAATTTTCAACGTCGGCGACTACGTTTTCCCAAGCCACTGCATCACGCACATCTAATGCCATCGTGCGAGCAGCAGTGTCGGCCCACTTGGCTGCTAACGCTTCGGCATTTGCGTCTGTCGCAATAACTTCATGGCCGGCATCCATGGCGCGCTGCACCACCGCAGCACCGATCCCGTTGGCAGCGCCAGTGATTAACATTCTCATATTGGATCCTCACTCGTGCCGCGACGACACGCTTTATGTAATCGTTATACGAACTAGTTTATGGTGATAAAGTGGATATTTTTTGACATATCTCGCCAATTTGGCGCAACAACGAGCGTGAACACTTGGTTATTACTGCCGCCACAGGTTATGTGCCCTGCAACTTTCTGCCGATGCTGCGCGACTACCTGAACAGCCAACAGGTCGATATTCCACCGTTGCTAAAACAGGCTTTAGCCTCACTAAAACCTTACCAACAGAGCTTCCCACTTGCGCAATGGGCACGTTTGTTAGAACAAGCCGCTAGCCAACTTAATGATCCGCAATTGGGTTTGCATTTAGGGGCAACAGCGGGGCCCCAGCATCTCGGGGTACTGGGTTATATTTTGTTAGCCAGTGGCAATATGGCAGCCGCTTTATTGCGCTTACAGCAATACCAAAAGTTGGTTTACGACGCCACGCCTATGCAAGTACGGAGTAACCATAACCACCTACAAGTGGTCTGGGATGCTGAACATGGCCGGCCAGGCCCTCTGAGTGACGAAACCGCGATTACGGCATTAGTCCAGCTATGTAGAACGATGGTTGCAGGAGAACCGCCTAACCCTCGTAAGATTACTTTTATTAATCCCAAACCCGCAGACACGCGTTCTTATGAGCAATGGTTTGGCTGCCCAGTGTTATTTGACCAAGCCGAAACGCTGGTTGAGATTGATAGCCACTTCCTTAACAGCCCGCTCAAACCGGCCGGCAAAGACCTAGCCGGTATTTTCGAGGCCCAAGCAGTTCAGCTGCTGAAGAAGCACCCGGGCCAATCAGGCATGGTGAATCAGGTGCAACAAATTATTGCGCGCCAACTGCACTGGTCGGCCCCTACCTTAAACGGCGTAGCCGCAGAGCTACACTTGTCAGCGCGCAGCCTGCATCGGCGACTTGAAGAGCATCAACTCAACTTTACGGGTTTATTGGCCCAAACCCGCCAACAACTTGCGGAAGAATATTTGGCCAACCCCAGCTTGCAGCTCGCCGAGATTTCGGGACTATTGGCCTACTCGGAACAGAGCGCCTTCAATCGCAGTTTTAAGCATTGGACCCAAATGACTCCACGCCGCTATCGTCAACGTTGCTTGGGCGAAACCGAGTCAAGCACGCTACCGAACCCGCTAATCACTGCGGTCAGGGGTGATTAAGCGCCCAGTCGTAGTGATAGTCGATTTGGCCACCAAAGCCCGCCAATGCCGCTTGCTGCGCTGGCCGCAGGTAAGGCGTTAAACGCCGTAACAACGATGCTTCATTGGACCCAAAGTCGGCTTGGTACCAAGCAAATATTTTAGACAGCTTGAGGTTACCATTAGGCAGTAATTGAAAACCCCGGCTATGCTGCAGATAGTCGCGTGCGGCCTGCTCCAATTGGAATTCTAGTTGGTCAGCCTGAAAGGCCATCGGCTGCAAATTAGGGCAGCCCAAACTGGCGCAGTTGACCGCATAATGAATCCGCTCGTCTTGCCAAATCGGCCTTAAGATTCGATGCTCAATATCATTCAAGCTGACCGCTTGCCCCGCAATTCGGAAATACTTTTTATTCCAAGGGCCACGCCGAAACAAGCCGCCATCCACCCTCAAAATACTATCGACTGGATAGGCAGCCAGCACTTTAGCGACCGTAGCGGCGTTATATAGATTTACCCAATAGGCAAACTGTTCTGGCTTGGAATAAGTTCGTGGATCCAGTTGTTGCAGCCGCTCTAGATAGCTATCTAACTTGGCCTGATCTTGCTCACCTACCGCGGCGTAATCAAAGCGACTGATACCACTTGGATGATTCGCATCCAAATAGCGGTCTAATAACTGCTGCCAAGCTGCGTGATCAATCGTCGCCGAGCTGGCCTCATTCGCCGCCTGCCAAAACGGCCATAACTCAGCCTTGGGTGCTGCCTGCAACGGCGCTATTACTGAACCCAGCAGCAGCCAAAATGCGATTAATCGAGTCACCTATATGTTTCCTAATGTAAAACCTATAGGGTTTAGAACAGCTCGGTGGGTAGGGGTTCCGATTAGATGCCCAGTTTGCGAGAAATCCAACGCGAAGTCCTCGGATTGACCATGCTGCCTACGCCGGCTGAAAACATGGTTGGGCTTACAACCCGCTTGGGCCGTCTTTTCACTGCTTTCACCAGCCAGCCACCTGCGCGTTCCACCGACATAGTCGGAATTTTGCTATATAGCTTGGTGGGCGCAATCATCGGGGTTTTAACCAAGGGGTAATGCACCAGAGTCGTCGCCACGCCGGTACCGATCAGCTCGGTGTCGAGTGTTTCGGTAAACCCATCCACCGCACGCTTGCTGGCCACATAGGCGGCAAAGCGTGGACTTGGTACCAAGGTCGCCCACGTGGTGACATTAATAATATGGCCGTTGCCGGCTTCTAACATGGCTGGCAATAGTTTTAGCGTCAGCCGCACCAAGCCAAAATAATTGATCTGCATGCAACGTTCGTAATCATGGAACCGCTCCAGCGAGTTACGCACCGAACGGCGTATGGAACGCCCTGCATTGTTCACCAACACGTCAATCTTGCCATGCTCGGCTAATAGGCGTTCTGCCAGTGCGTCAATGGCGTCATAGTTGGCGAGGTCCGCGACGTAGATATCGGCCTTCCCGCCCGCCTGCTGAATCTCAGCTTGCACCGTAGCCAAATCTGGTTCACGTCGCGCCACGAGTAAAACGTGCGCGCCTTTCGCTGCTAACTGTCTTGCTGACTCAGCACCAATACCACTTGATGCACCGGTTATAACAATTTTTTGATCTTTGATCGGATAAGCCACTGTGGTCTCCTTTGCTGCACCGATAGTCATTCAACCTTAGCCGCCGCATGCCAACTTTGCCTTGACCCCGAAAACGCGCGACCATGTCTGCAACACAATAACCAATAGGAGCCCAACGCATGAACCATTTCAAAGCCTTTATTGCCGGTTTTGCCGCCACCTTAATTTTTCATCAAGGCGTGTTCGCCTTGTTCCATGCAGTAGGTGCTGTACCTCAGGCCGCTTGGGATATGACGGCGACCGCACCACTGGGCGTACCAGCGGTAATTTCCTTAGCGTTTTGGGGTGGTATCTGGGGCATTGCCTTGTGGTTCCTGCTCGCCAACCAAACCGGCGGCGCTTTTTGGCGTCGCGCTGTCGTGATTGGCGCCGTTGGACCCAGTGCAGTTGCCCTGCTGATTGTTTTCCCACTTAAAGGCCTAGCGTTTGCTGGCGGCTGGGACCCTAAGATTATTGTCGGCGCATTAATACTTAACGCTGCTTGGGGCTTGGGCGCGGGTATTACCTTAAAGCTATTAAAAGCCAGCTAACGCCACCGGCAGCAAAAGCCTGCAATATTGCTAATGTAGACCCCCTAGCTAAATCTAGTAGTATTACCTGCTATAACTACTAGACAAGATTCGCTTACCTGCGAAAAATGGGGACAGAAAAATGACTAAACGCTACCTCTTGGCTGCGACCGTTGCGGCTTTATTTGCCCTATCGGGATGCTTTAACGGATCTAGCAATGGTGGTGGCGGAGGTGGCAATAATCCCGGCGGTAGCAACACTGCCCCTACCGCCAATGCCGGCAGCGACCAGGCCGCCACCCAAGGCGATACCGTCTCGCTCGACGGTAGCCAAAGTAGCGATCCGGAAACGCCAAACGATTTGACCTTTGCTTGGACCCAAACCAGCGGCATTTCCACCACACTAATAAACCCCAACTCAGCCAGCCCAAGCTTTGTTGCCCCGACCGTCACCGAGCAAAGCAATTTAGTCTTTGAACTGACGGTTACCGATCCTGATGGCCTATCTGACGACGATACCGTTACCGTGGTTGTTAACCCGCCAAATGTGCCTGAGCCAGTCGTACTACGAGATCGATACGAATTTAATAACCAATGTTTCGCGATTAAAGCCGATAACAGCGGCAAGTACATTGTGGCTGATGGCAATGGTTTTGCCGCCACCGGCGATGACGCTGCATCAGCCGAAGCGTTTTACTTCAAACCCGCGGTACTGGGTTCTTACATGCTGTATGACCGCGCCCGCCAACTGGTTGATACGACCGCCGGCATTGCTCGCGTGGAACTTGCCGCGGCCCAAGATAACAGCATCTTCACAGTCATCACCGACGGCGACGATACTGATTACCCGGAAGCGATTGCTCCTTTTGAAGAGCCTACGCTCGCAGCGATTGACGCTTACCAAAACTTCGTGGATCCCGAACGTGAATCCGATACCTTTAACCTACTCAGTCATAGCGGACAGGCACTTTCGTCAACCTCTGAAGGCGCGCTAAGTTTGGCCTCATTAGACGATGACGATACGGCTCAAGAATTTTCTATTGAACCACTAGAGTCAGGCTGCTCCGAGTTTCCCGAAGCACAAAGCAATACTGTCGGCGAAACCTTCAAAGGCTCAACCGCGGACGGCCGAGTACTCGGCATGGCCGACGTACACGTTCACATCAGCTCTACCGACTTCTTAGGCCGAGCCCAATGGGGCTCGCCCTTCCACAAACATGGCGTAATGCACGCGCTGGGCGAAGACTGTGAGGAATATCACGGGCCCAACGGTGCTTTCTCAGTTACTGAAACTGTCTACAGCCAAGATTTTGATGGGCACAACACCACTGGCTGGCCTACATTTCCCGACTGGCCGGCTCGCAACAACTTGTTCCACGAAGCCATTTACTGGAAATGGTTAGAAAGGGCTTGGATGTCTGGCCTTCGGGTGGTGGTAAACGACCTAGTCGACAACGAAACCTTATGTGAATTATCAAGAAACGCCGCGATGCAGCCTAATATCGACTGCAACTCTATGAATAACGCGGGTCGTCAAGCCGGCACCATGTATGCCATGCAAGACTACATCGACGCCCAAATGGGGGGCCGCGGCAAAGGTTGGTATCAGATTGTGCGCACCCCAGAAGAGGGCCGCCAGGTCATTGAAGACGGCCTAATGGCCGTGGTGCTCGGTATTGAGATTTCTAACTTCTTAAACTGCAAAGTGAATTACGGCCTTGCGCCACAACAAGAAGCCTGGCAAGAAACTGGCGCGGGCATTCAACCGGATCCTGAAAACGGCATATTCCCGATTGAAAACAGCTACACCTGTACCGAAGAGACCATCGTCGAGCAAATTCAGCGTATCCATGACTGGGGGGTTCGCCAAGTCATTACCATTCACGAATTTGATAATGCCTTTGGCGGCAACGGCATCTTTGGCGGCCTCGTGCTTAACTTAGGTAACCGCGAAGATTCGGGCGGCATCCCTGGCGGCGCCTTGGCTAACCCAGGCATCCCGGGCTCTAACCCCGAGTTCCCGCTTGAGCTGCCCTCAGGCCAATTCTGGACCACCTATGACTGCCCAGTAGAAGGCGAAAACGGCTTTGATTACCTTTGGAGTGACAAGGGTGGCGATGACCTCGAGAGCCTAGACCCTACCTGCCCTTACCTAGGACAAGGAAATCGCCCAGGCGGACCAACGCCTTGCTACCCCGCCGCCAATAACTTCGCGCCGGACCAAACCACCAAGCAGCAGTGTAATGCACGCTGGTTAACACCGATCGGTCTATTCACCTACGGGAAGTTGATGGAAGCGGGCATGATCTTTGACATCGACCACCTTGAGTTAGAGATGAAAACTCAGGCGCTAGAGCTCGCAGAAGCGCAAGATCCGCCCTACCCATTCGTGTCGACTCACGGCACATTTGGCGGCACCTCGATGGAGCAAGCTAGCCGCATCTTGGCTAACAAAGGCTTTTTGTATCCAAGTTTAGGCAACGGCTCTAGCCTGATTAGCCGCATGGGTGACATTCGCCAAGCCTTTGCTGATGCCAACTTAAGTAACGACCCTAACGACCCCAATTTCGAGATATTCGGTTTTGGTTTTGGTACCGACACCAATGGCTTATCTGGCCAAGCGGGCAGTCCCAATGGTATTACCATCAGCTACCCCTACACGCTGTTTAGCGGTGGCAAGTTTGATGAGCTAGAAGACTTTGACGACATTGATGGGGTGGTCTTTAACCAACCCAACAACATCGATATTGATGGCACCGTTGCCCGCACTTGGGATATCAACCATGACGGCAGTGCCCATTACGGCATGTTGAGCGGCATGGTGGAAGAAGTAAACCAGAAAGGCACGAAAGAGGATCTAAAAGCCCTGTTCGATTCAGCAGAACGCTATCTGCAAACTTGGACGGCAACGTTAGCTTCACAAGCCGGTATTCTCGCTAAAGTTGCGAATGACACTGACGGCGATGGCCAAGGCAACGTGGTTGATCCAGGCGGCATTTTGCGTCCAGCACCTACGCCACCGTGTGAGCTAGGCCGCCGACTCCTCAACCCGGTGACTTTAGCCAACCCAGAATGCCAGCCCTCGCCCCCATAGGCGCTTAGCTGGCCAAACCCAAAAAGCCCCGCTCTAGCGGGGCTTTTTGCTAGCAGGCAATAAATAGCTGTCCGTCCGGTCTGTCTTTAAGTCGTCATAACGGCGTCATAACATAGTAACCATGGCTAAATCCGACAGCGCCCTTACCACCTTACAAAAGGCAACCAGCAGCAAGCACCTGCGGAAGTGGTTCAAACCACGCCCGGCCCGACGCAGCTGGATCGCTCGTCATGAAACCCTAACGTTTTTTCCCACGGCAGCTTATCGCCACCCCCTGCGTGATGCTTGGGTGGTGCCAGTTCATGCTTGGGCTTACTGTGAGGAAGTCGAATCATTGTGGCGTAATGAGTTATCACGGCGTCTATTTGCCAAACGTTTTCCCCGTCTAGACGAAGAAAGCCAGCTGCGATTTCGGGGCCGTATTTGGCCGTTTCTGGTTCGCAACCTGCAGGGCCGACAGGTCGTTATCCGCCCACGCCTTGACGGTTCGGGCAGCTACGCCTTAGGGCAAACCGAAGCCAACGGGCATATTCAAAGCCACGTCACCGTTGATGATGCTGAGCAGCCACTGACTGGTGAGTTAGTGCTGGAAGCGTTGCTTCCCAAGAAACAAAAGCGGCGAGTGACCGGCAGGGTGCAGCTGGTCCCAGCTACTGGCGTGTCGGTGATTTCCGATATCGATGACACCATTAAGGTCACCAAAGTCTCAATTAAATCAGAATTGCTAGCCAACACGTTCTACCTGCCATTTCGGCCGATTACTGGCATGGCAAAAGCGTATCAGCGCTGGCAGCAACAAGGTGTGGTATTCCACTATGTATCGGGTACGCCGTATCAACTTTGCCCCACGCTGACGGCGTTTTTCAAACAACACCGCTTTCCGATGGGAAGCGTGCATTTACGTAACGTACGGTTCCGCGACCGCACCGTGATGAATCTGTTTGCTGACCCATTGAATTACAAACTGCCACATGTGGAGCGCCTGATAAATCAGTACCCGCAACGGCAATTTATTTTAGTTGGCGACTTGGGTGAGAAAGACGCCGAAATCTACGCGCAAATGGCTGAGCGATATCCTCAGCAAATTCAGCAAATTTGGCTGCGCCACGTAGACCCCAAAGGCGCACGCAATCGCGAGCTAGCTGCGCACCTAGAATATGTGTTTCGCCATGTGCCCGGTACGATTTGGCATACCTTTAGCAACGGCAACGAACTACCCAAAACACTTAGCCAAAGCGGCAGCTAGTCACCCACATAGGCGAAGCGCGGTAGCGGCTGGCCGTTTACCTCCACCGTTTGTAGAAACATCGTCAATGGCCTAACCCAGTAGGCTCTATCGCCATACTGCGGTTGGTATAACACGAGCGCTTCTAGGGTTTCGGAATGCGTGGCCATTCCCAACACCCGGTAGTCTTTGCCTTTGTAGTGTCGGTACAAACCTGGTTTTAATTCTGTTTGCATTGCTGTCGTCTCGAAAAGTTAATTGGTAGCCATAAAAAAAGCCCCGCTATGCGGGGCTTTTTTTATGGCTTAAAGCTTGTCAGTCAATTAAGACTTAGCCGCTTTACGCTCTTCAGCTTCTTTGATCACTTCGTCAGCCACGTTCTTAGGACATGGTAGGTAGTGTGAGAACTCCATAGAGAACTGACCACGACCTGAAGTCATCGTACGCAAGTCACCAATGTAACCAAACATTTCTGATAGTGGTACATCGGCTTTAATGCGCACACCGGTGTTACCGGCGTCTTGAGATTTGATCATGCCGCGACGACGGTTCAAGTCACCAATTACATCACCTACGTGATCTTCTGGTGTGAATACGTCAACCTTCATGATTGGCTCAATGATCTGAGGCGCTGCTTTTGGAATCGACTGGCGATACGCGCCACGAGAAGCCAATTCAAACGCTACCGCAGAGGAGTCAACCGCGTGGTAAGCACCATCAACCAAGGTAACTTTAATGTCTAGCAATGGGTAACCGGCCAATACGCCTTCGTCACACATGCCTTTAAAGCCTTTCTCAACCGCAGGCCAGAATTCGCGAGGAACGTTACCGCCCACCACTTTAGATTCGAATTCGTAACCTGAACCTGGCTCACCTGGCTCGATGATGTAGTCGATCTTACCGTACTGACCAGAACCACCAGACTGCTTCTTGTGGGTGTAGCTGTCTTCAATCTGTTGAGTAATAGTCTCGCGGTACGCCACTTGTGGCTTACCAACGACTACTTCAATACCGTGAGTACGCTTCAAGATGTCGATCTTAATGTCGAGGTGTAGCTCACCCATACCTTTAAGGATGGTTTCGCCACTGTCTTCATCAGTCTCAACTTGGAAAGAAGGATCTTCTTGAACCATCTTACCGATCGCAATACCTAGCTTCTCAGCAGAACCTTTATCTTTAGGCGCAACCGCCATCGAGATTACTGGGTCTGGGAATACCATTGGCTCCAAGGTGCATGGGTGCGCTGGGTCACATAGAGTGTGGCCAGTTTGGGTGTTCTTCATACCCAATACCGCAACAATGTCACCCGCTTGAGCGCTGTCTAGCTCAATACGGTCGTCCGCACTCATTTCTACGATACGGCCAATACGCTCGTTTTTACCGGTAAATGAGTTCAGCACGGTCATGCCTTTCTCTAACTTACCTGAGTAAACACGTAGGAAGGTCAAGGCGCCAAAACGGTCGTCCATAATTTTGAACGCCAAGGCACGGGTCGGCTCGTCAGCAGAAACAATCGCTTTCTCGCCAGTTTCGTTACCTTCTTTATCAACAATCGGCTGAGGCTCAACTTCAGTTGGGTTAGGTAGGTAGTCAACAACCGCATCGAGTACCAACTGCACGCCTTTGTTCTTGAATGAAGAACCACAGTACGTTGGGAAGAAGTCTAGGTTAAGCGTACCTTTACGGATGCAGCGCTTGATGTCGTCAATCGCTGGCTCTTCGCCTTCTAGGTAGGCTTCCATCAAGTCGTCGTCTTGCTCAACCGCAGTTTCGATCAACTTTTCACGCCATTCTTCAACCGCATCAACCATGTCGGCAGGTACGTCTTGAATTTCGTACTTCATTGGGTCGCCAGAACCATCCCAAACCCAAGCTTTACGGGTTAGTAGGTCAACCACACCGGTGAAGTCATCTTCGGTGCCGATTGGCAATACCATAACCAGTGGGTTAGCGCCCAATACGTCTTCAACCTGCTTAACCACGCGGAAGAAGTCAGCACCCAAACGGTCTAACTTGTTTACGTAGATAACACGAGATACTTCAGATTCGTTAGCGTAGCGCCAGTTAGTTTCTGACTGAGGCTCAACACCGCCAGAACCACAGAATACGCCGATACCACCATCAAGTACCTTAAGCGAACGGTAAACTTCTACGGTGAAGTCAACGTGGCCAGGGGTGTCGATGATGTTGAAACGGTGATCTTTCCAGAACGCAGATACCGCAGCAGACTGAATGGTAATACCACGCTCAGCTTCCTGCTCCATGAAGTCAGTGGTGGACTCACCATCATGCACTTCACCGATTTTGTGGATTTTGCCGGTTAGGGCAAGAATACGTTCGGTTGTGGTGGTCTTACCCGCATCTACGTGCGCGAAGATACCAATATTCCGGTATTTGCTTAGATCACTCATGAATTTTCTCGAAAAAAATAGCTAAAACGGGCGCCACTGCAGGCGCTAAGCCGTACCGCTGGCAAAATTAGGCGCGCATTATACCTATCAGTAAGCGCTATTCATACCTTCACATTCATCGATCAGACAAAAGGCAATTTACTGCCCCAATAGCGGCTAACGAAAATCACGCGACTTCTGCCGCAAAGCCTCTACATGCTGGCTTAAATCGGTCAGCTTGCCGGCGATCAAATGCAGCACACCCTCCTCTTGCTGCACTACGCCATGCACCATCATTAACTGCGAGCCTAATAAAGTTTGGCGTTGCTGTTCGGCCACCGAACCCCACACCACTACATTAACTAAACCAGTTTCATCTTCTAGGGTGACAAAAATTACGCCGGTTGCTGTACCCGGTCGCTGCCGCCCAATCACCAACCCCGCCACCCGAGCAAAGGAACCCGAACGGCGCTGCCATAAGCCACGGGCCGTGCATAACCTCAATGATTCCAGCTGCGGGCGCAGCAAACCCAATGGATGCTGCTTAATACTGAGGCCTAAACTGCGATAGTCGGCCACCACATCGGCCGTGGCGCTGGGCGCTTTTAATAAGGGCTCGGCCTCTGCTACCTGATTCAGTGCCGCTAGCGGCAACTCCTCCTCTACCCCGGCCACCTGCCAGAAAGCTTGATGGCGATGATTACTGCCTCCTAGCAAACCTTTCAAGGCATCCGCCGACGCTAAAGCTTCCAAGCTTGCTTTGTTTAGCGCCGCGCGCTGTGCCAAGTCCTGCACTGAGGTAAAACGCCCTGCCAACCGCACCGCCAATAAACGCAAGGCCGCTTGCTGCTGCAAACCGGCCACCAAACGTAAACCCAGCCTCAATTTAGGTTGCGCCGTGTTATCGCGGTTATCCAAGGTGCAATCCCAATCGCTATAACGCACATCTACCGGCAATATTTCCACCCTATGTCGTTGCGCGTCTTGTACCAGTTGCGATGGTCGATAAAACCCCATTGGCTGGCTGTTGATGATGGCCGCAGCATAGGCCGCTGGATAATGGCATTTAAGATAACTAGAGACCCAAGCCAACCACGCAAAGCTGGCGGCATGTGACTCGGGAAAACCGTAATCACCAAAACCTTTAATTTGGCTAAAAATACGCTCGGCAAACTCGGGGCTGTAACCCCGCTCTCGCATGCCCTTAAATAGCTTTTGTTGAAACGGTTCTAAGCCGCCATGGCGTTTCCATGCCGCCATCGCCCGTCGCAGTTGGTCCGCTTCACCCGCGGTAAAACCTGCCGCCACTTGTGCCAGCTGCATCACTTGTTCTTGGAAAATCGGAATACCCAGCGTGCGCTCTAGCGCCGGAATAAGATCGGGGCTTTCATACCGCACTCGCTCCGGGTGCTCGCGGCGCTCTAAATATGGGTGCACCATATCGCCCTGAATTGGCCCCGGCCGCACAATCGCCACTTGAATCACCAAGTCATAGAACTGCCGTGGTTTTAAGCGCGGCAGCATGGCCATTTGCGCTCGCGATTCAATTTGAAACACGCCAATGGTGTCAGCCTGCTGGATCATGCGCCAGGTGGCGGCATCATCGCGTGGAATCGTCGCTAGCTGGTATGACTTACCGGTAGTGTCGGCAATCATGGCAAAACATTTGCGAATAGCCGTCAACATGCCCAGCGCGAGCACGTCCACCTTCAGTAAGCCCAGCGTTTCTAGGTCATCTTTATCCCACTGAATCACCGTGCGATTCGCCATGCTGGCATTTTCCACCGGCACCAAACGCGTTAAATCGGTTTCAGCAATCACAAAACCACCCACGTGCTGAGACAAATGCCGTGGAAAACGCTGCAACTGCTGCACCAACTCCATGAGCTGCTGGAAGATAGGATTGCTGGCATCGAACCCCAGCTCGGTTAGGCGATCCGGAATGGTTTCATGGCCATCCCACCACTTGAGCGATTTAGCCAGTTGATCAATCTGGTCGAGGCTTAGGCCTAAGGCTTTACCCACATCACGAATCGCCGAGCGGCTACGATAGCTAATCACGGTGGCCGCCAAAGCAGCACGGTGACGACCGTACTTTTCATATAAGTACTGAATCACTTCTTCCCGCCGCTCGTGTTCAAAGTCCACATCAATATCCGGCGGTTCATTGCGTTCTTTCGACAAAAAACGTTCAAACAACAAGGTTTGCTCTGCCGGATTGACCGCCGTAATACCCAACACATAACACACCGCGGAGTTAGCGGCAGACCCCCGGCCTTGGCACAAAATGCCACGGCCACGAGCAAACTTTACGGTGTCGTACACGGTAAGAAAAAACGGCTCGTAGCGCAGTTCGGCAATCAGCTTCAGCTCTTTTTCTATAGTGGTTTGCACCTGAGCTGGAACCCCAGCGGGCCAACGTTTCGCTATGCCCTGCTCAGTTAAGGTTCGCAGCCAACTGGTCGGCGTATGGCCTTCGGGTACTAACTCTTGCGGATATTCATAACGCAGTTCGTCTAAAGAAAAATGGCAACGTTCAGCGATCCTTACGGTTTCTGCCAACCACGTCGCTGGGTAAATTCGCTGCAAACGACTGAGCGGCCGCAAGTGCCGTTCGGCATTGGCAAACAAGGCTTTGCCGCATTCCGCCACCGGTTTGCCCTGAGCAATAGCTACCTGAATATCTTGCAGGCGTTGCCGGCTAGGGTGATGCATATGCACATCACCGGCCGCCACAATCGGCATTGCCAAGGCATCAGCTACCGCTTGCAAGCTGACTAAATGTTGCTCATCACCGGTTTCACCTAACAGTTCAGCAACCAACCAGCAACGCTGGGGAAACAGCGAAGCCAGCCATGCGGCCTGCTCCTGCAACACCTCAGCCCCGCCGTTATGCTTCGGCAGCACCAAACACAGGCAGGCCGCCAACTCACCAGCCGCCACCGCCTGTTCGATGCCTGCTTGGCTTAAATGGTAGCTGCCTTTATCGGCCTGCCGGCGTGCTCGCGAAATGAGGGCCGACAGACCGCCATAGCTCTGGCGGTCTGTCGCTAACAGCACCAGCCGCTGGCCTTGCTGCAAACAGAACTCACTGCCCACAATCAGTTGAAAATCACCACCTTGAGCATGCTCACGTATCGCCGCGTGAGCCCGCACCACGCCAGCCAGCGAACACTCGTCGGTTAATGCCAGTGCGCGATAACCTTGTTGAATGGCTTCGGCTACCAATTCCTGCGGATGCGAAGCACCGCGCTGAAAGGAAAAATTACTAATGCAATGCAATTCGGCGTAAGCGGGTACTGCCATCAATGAAACGCTCCATGGCAATACCAAACATTTTTGGCCGTACTCACATCACGAAACACCCATAACTTGCGGCCCTGCAGCTGAGCCACAAAGTAATCACGATACACAGGGTCTTTGTCCCACCAACCACTGGCGATGCGCTCTGGCCGTGAGCCAAGTTGCAACTGTTTCTGCTCGGTTTGGTTTAAGCGCCGCGGCTGCTGATACAACCACAGCGGTCTGATTTGCTTCGGTTGCTCGACGCTACTGTCAGCACCGGTCTGGCTGGGCAGCAGCGACTTCCACGCCAGTTCTGGTCGATGCTCATCACAAACACGTAAAGCCTGTACCGACTGCGGCCCGAGTTTGGTTTGAATACTTTCTAGGGTTTCCCACCAGCTATCGCTGGCAGCTTGCCCACCCGCCCACAAGCTCTGCTGCCCCTGCTGCAAGGCTTGGGGATACAACAAGTTTTTTGCCGTGAGCATGAGCGATACGACCGGCGCCGACAGCACTTCCTGCTCTAGACGCAATGCCAATAATTTTTGCATCGGCTCAAGCCGATTATGGGGTCGTAAAAAACTCACACCCACGCGACTAATGCATTGGCGGTGACCAAACAACGCGAACTCAAATCCTTGTATCCTAGCGGTTCGTTGCTGCAACCAACCACATAGCTCAGCCAACATTTCGCTAAGCGCTGGCATTAGCTGCTGACTGCCACCTAGCTCTTCCATCAGGTTTTGGCTGGCTTCGTACGATTGCGGCGGTTGCCAAGCTGGCAACAAGTCGGGCGTTTGTCCTTGCAACTGTTGCACATAGTTGAAAAAGCCCTCCCCAAAACGCTTGCGCAACCCTGCTTGCGGTAGGCGCAATATCTCACCCACCGTAGCCAGCCCCAATTTTTCTAACCGTGCTAACCACTGAGGATTAACGGCCGCCAACTGCTGCAATGGCAACTGCGCTAAACGCCCAGCCAATTGGCTGGTTTGTAATAACGGGCGCTCGTCGCCTGCTAACGCCAACAACTTAGCGGCACTGGGTGTTGGCGCTACGGCTACACAAGCATGCGCACTATGCGCCGCAACCACCTCTCGCAACTGCGTTAATAAAGGCGCCAAGCCACCAAATAAATCCAAACTAGCCCTCAGCTCAAGCAAGATCACCGGCACCACATTTGCAGCGGGTTGTTGAAAGGTTTGCGCCGATTGCTCGCTAAGCGCCTCAACATGCACCAACGCGCTAAAGCCATATAGCGCCTGCGCCAAATGCTCCAACGCTGCCAACTCCAATGCACTTTGTCGCGGATAACTAACAACCGCAGGGCATAACGCCTGCGCCGCACTCACCGCCATGCCCGTTACAACCCCTTGCGAGGCGGCCATTGGGTTGGCCACATGCACCAATACGCGGCCCGCTTTTTCTACACTGCATACCAAAGGCTGGCCGGGGGCTGACTCAACTTGAGGCAACACATCCAACGCCAACTGCGGCAAGGCCACCGCCGCCCACAACTGACGTATCGGCGGCTGTACCAAGGTACCCTTAGTGGGCGGCAGTAAGCGCACAGTGGCTGGTGAACGGGAGAAAGACCAAGTTTTGGGTTTTAACGCCATCAGTCGGTTACTCCAAAGATGCCCACTGAATGGCCACTTCTGGCCGCCGCAACTCACCCTGCAATTTATGCAGCCGTAACAATGCGCCTTGCTCATGGGCTTGCAGCTCAATCCGGCTTTGTGCCAGTGATGACTGTCGCAACGCGGCCAATGGCCGGCATAGCACACACAGATTGTTCTGCGCTTTGGCCGCCAACTGTAAGCGCTGGGTTACCTTGGCTTTTTGCGGGTTAAACCACGCCAGCACCAACCCACAGCTCGCATTTTGTAATAACTGCTCGCTAGCCCAAGCCGCTTGTTCTGACGCTAAATTCGGCAACACCACCAAACGCGATAAGTCCACGCCTGCATACTGCAAACCGGGCGCATAAGGCACCGCGGGCGGGTTCACCAAAGCAATCCAACGCCCCTCCGCTTGCAGCTGACGCATCGCTGGCAGCAGTAAAGACAATTCGCCATGGCCGGGCAAATCCAACAACAACTCCAACACACCAGCCGACCAACCTGCCTGCGGCAAGGCTTTATCTAAGTCAGCAAAACCAGTCTTCGCTAGCGTGCCTTTTGCTTGCACAGCACCCAGCGCCTGCTCGCGCCGTAGCAGCTTTTTTAGCTCTAATAGAGAAGGTGTAGTGGCAGATGAAGACGACGTTAATTGCATGACAAGAACTGTAAAGCGCGGCAGGCTCAGTTCTTAAGACTAGGAGATGATGGCTTTTAAACAAGGCCGAAAAACAGCCAATTCTAAAAACAAAAAACCCCGCTATTGCGGGGCTTTTTTTCTAAGAGCGCTGAACAGACAACATTGAGGAGACAGCTTTAATGGTTTTTCTAATCGCCGCCTCAACGGCCACTTCCTTTTCTCTTATTTCTGAAGAGGGGAACTGATATTCACTACGGAAATGATAGCCTTCACCATTAATTGAAAACTGCAACCAAGTCACTACAACCGAATGACCTCCGGTCACCCTTGAGGAGTAATACTCTCCTTCCATTTTTCCATCGCAACCCACCGCATTTTCATCTGTTTCAAACGGATATTCTTCTGGCACCCTCTCAACACGTAACAACTTATCGGTAAAACCTTCCTCAAGCGCCATTGCACCACCGGCAATCATTCCCCCGATAGCGCCACCAATCCCGGCACCAGCGCCTCGTAGGTTAAGCAAGCGAGTGTTTACATAAACATCAAATCGATCAAGGGCAACTTGATTATGAATAATGTTTGGAAATTGCTCTTTTAGTAAAGCACCAAACATTTCGGCTTTGGGCGGACTAAATTCATCTTGCGATTGAAAGTGGATGCCATAACGGCAGGTATAGATATTGCCTTCACCAGTCCAAAAACCGGGATAGTCATCTTCTTTAGTGTTATCAATAACGTACCGATTATCGCCTGATGGAAGCCCTTCCATTAGCACCGGATTCTTCATTGAACACCCCGTTGCAAACAAAGACACCACGGCCAACAAAACCAACTTTTTCATCATGAAATCTTTAACAAATTAAATTAGTTAAATCATACAAAAAAGCCCCACTGAAGCGGGGCTTTTTTCCGAACGCAGTATTGAACTTCGCAAATTTACGCCTGTTGCCGCCCCAACATATAAGCTCAACCAGCATGAATTTTGCGCATCAGGATGCTAGGCAGAGCAGTAAACCTTCTTCCCAAACTGAGTCTTGGTCTTGGGCAATAATTTCGATTCGACTTTCGTTGCAGGTTTTTAGCAGAGTTTCGCTTAGACCGTCGCGGCTGAGGTTGTAGCCGTACAGGCCACTGTCGGTAATAAATACGGCTTTAATGCGTTCGGCTTTGATGGTGCCGAGCAGGGTAAGTAGTTTTTGCCGGTTGAACACTTTATTGGCGGCAAAGCGCCAGCCAACGCTGACAAAGCCTTCGCCTTGATTTTCGACTTTTAGGTAACCACTTTCTGGAATGGGTAAGTCGCTAGCCAGTGGCGCTGGCTCGGCATGGTGATGGTCGTGGTGCCGATGACCGTTACCGTGACCGGGATCGTGATGATGGTGGGCGTTGTCACTGCTAGCGTCAGTCGCTCCATTTAGCAGAGCCAATTCGAGTGCCGCTTGCTGCGTAATCACCACCTTGGCCAGTGGCGCACCATGTTCGGCAACGTATGCTGCTAGCGCTTGTTCGTCGCCCTCGGCATAAAGGTCTGCCTTATTGCCCACCACGACATCGGCAATGGCAATTTGCTGGTTAAAGATATCGTGGTTGGTGTAGCGGCTGTCGGCCAACTGGCGGGCATCAACCAGCGTGATCACTTTTTGCACATCAAGGCTGTTGCGATAGTGCTCGCCAGACAATACAGCTAGCACCTCAGCAGGATGCCCGAGGCCCGTTGGCTCAATCAGCAAACGATCGGGGCGGGCACGTTTTAGCAGTTCATTTAGCGCAACTTGCATCGGCACCCCGGCTGCACAGCACATGCAACCACCGGGCACTTCGCGAACGAATACGCCCTGGTTTTCGCCGTGTTGGCCTTCGACTAGGCTGCCGTCTACACCAATTTCGCCGAACTCATTGACCAGTACCGCCCATTTTTCAGCGGCTGGTTTCTGTTTAAGCAGATTTAATATGGCCGTGGTTTTACCGGAGCCCAGAAAGCCGGTAATTACGTTGGTAGGTACAGCAACGATTTTAGAAGGCGACATTAGTAACCTAGATAGCACCCAGCACTGGTGCTAGAAATTTTAAGCTTCAACCAAGGCCACTAGGTTGGCATCGATATCATCATCCAGGTAGGCCATGCCCATCACTGTTAGGTATTCCATTCGGTCGGCTTTACGCAGATCTATTTCTGGCACGCCGGCATTATTGGCTTGGTACATTTTGGCGAGGTGAACCATAAAGTGTTCGCCTTCTTCTAGCAGCAGCAAGCTGGCGGCACCTACGTCGGGTTTTACTTTAGCGTTTTCGGCATCTGGCAAGGTAACCGCCAGTACCACGGGCTGGTCGTCACCACCCAAACGCATTTTGCGTTGCTGCACTTTTTGCTCAGCCCAGTAGTAGGCCAGTTCTTTGCTTGGGGTGAGGAATACAGGCTCTGCCGACTCTTCAAATTCATGTTGAATGGTGGCCATAGTTTTTTTTAGCGATTCTTTAATCGCCTTATCACCAGAGCGTACTAGACCATTTTGTTGGATCGATTCCACCAACTCCGACGAGGTACCGTGATACCAAACATTACTGGTGGCGAAACCTTGTTCAGTTAATAGATCGTTAGCGTCTTTAAGAAAAGCAGGAGTATTAGCCATGATTGAACCGTTATCTCGTTTAATCGCAGGGTAAAGAAAAAAGGCGACGCCTTTCGCAAGGTGCCGCCTTTCATCTTAAAGCCACCTTAACTGCTAAGCAGCTAAGGCACTTTTAACCGTAGTCAGACTACTAGCTGAACTGGTTAGAGGTGTTTTTCGCACCACCAGCTTTCAGCGCACGGTCACCAGCAAAGTATTCTTTGTGGTCGTCGCCGATGTCAGAACCGGCCATGTTTTGGTGCTTAACGCAAGCGATACCTTGACGGATCTCTTTACGCTGAACGCCTTCAACATAACCCAACATGCCAGCGTCACCAAAGTACTCTTTAGACAAGTTATCAACTGACAGCGCAGTAGTGTGATAAGTCGGTAGAGTAATCAAGTGGTGGAACACGTTCGCTTCGCGAGCAGTGTCAGCTTGGAAGGTACGTACGCGAGCGTCAGCAGCAGCAGATAGCTCAGAATCGTCGTACTCAGCAGACATTAGGTTGTCGCGGTCGTAAGCAGAAACGTCTTTACCTTCAGCAGCCCATGCATCGTAAGTTTGCTGACGGAAGTTCAAGGTCCAGTTGAATGAAGGAGAGTTGTTGTAAACCAACTTCGCGTCTGGGTGTACTTTGCGAACTTCGTCCATCATGCCTTTAATTTCGTGCACGGTAGGAACAGCAGTTTCGATCCATAGCAAGTCAGCGCCAGCGTTGATTGCTTCGATGCAGTCAAATACGCAACGCTCATGACCAGTGCCTTGACGGAACTGGTATAGACCTGAAGGAAGACGCTTAGGACGAACAAGCTTGCCGTCACGGCTGATCAGTACGTCGCCTTCTTTAGTGTCTTCTGGCGCAACTTCTTCAACGTCTAGGTAAGAGTTGTAAACGTCGCCTTGGTCGCCTGGCTCGTTAACCACAGCGATTTCTTTAGTAAGGCCAGCGCCTTCAGAGTCAGTACGCGCAACGATAATACCGTTGTCGATGCCAAGCTCTAGGAAAGCGTAACGTAGTGCACGTAGCTTGCCGTGGAAGTCGGCGTGAGGAACGGTAACTTTACCGTCTTGGTGACCACACTGCTTTTCGTCAGCAACTTGGTTTTCGATTTGAAGGGCGCAAGCACCAGCTTCAATCATTTGCTTAGCCATCAAGTAGGTAGCTTCAGCGTTACCAAAACCAGCGTCGATGTCAGCAATGATAGGCACAACGTGAGTTTCGTGGTTGTCGATCGCGTCTAAGATTTCAGCTTCTTTAGCAGAGTCGCCAGCTTCACGAGCTTTATCTAGCTCACGGAACAAGCCACCTAGCTCACGTGCGTCAGCTTGACGTAGGAAGGTGTATAGCTCTTCTACAAGGCCAGCAACCGCAGTCTTCTCGTGCATAGACTGGTCTGGAAGAGGACCGAAGTCAGAACGAAGAGCCGCAACCATCCAACCTGAAAGGTATAGGTATTTACGCTCGGTAGTACCGAAGTGCTTCTTAATAGAGATCAGTTTTTGCTGACCTACAAAACCGTGCCAGCAGCCTAGAGACTGGGTGTACTTGGTTTTGTCTTTGTCGAACTCAGCCATGTCACGACGCATGATGTCTGCGGTGTACTGGGCGATTTCTAGACCAGTTTTGAATTTATTCTGAGCGCGCATGCGAGCAGCAGATTCTGGGTTGATCTCATCCCAAGGGCTGCCAGCGGCTTTCTTTACCGCTTCCAAAGAAGCGATGTCGTCACTGTACTGTGTCATGGTCAAATCCTATTAATTGATAGAAACACAAGAAAATCAGGTCATTCAGAGATTCTGAAGTGGCGGCTATTCTAGCTAGTCTCCAAAAATAAATCTAATAAATACCCATTATGTTCGCCATCCACCGGGTGAATAATGGTTACACTAGCAATACACATCCGTTATGGCGTTAATACCGCTACAACCCAAGGCAAATGCAGCACGCTAATGAACTTAAAGAATATCGACCTCAACTTGCTGGTTTATCTAGACGCCTTACTCAGCACCAGAAACGTGACCCAAGCGGCTGAAAGCCTAGGCATTAGCCAGCCCGCCATGAGTAACGGCCTACGCCGCCTGCGTGAACTATTCGCCGACCCGCTACTAATCCGCACCAAAGACGGCATGAGCCCAACCGAACGCGCCGAAGAACTGCAACCCCTCGTGCGCAACATCGTGGCTGCGGTAGAACAAGCTGTAGAGCCCGACAAAGGCTTCGACCCCGCCGTGGCCGAACGGGTATTCCGCCTCTCAGTCAGCGACTACAGCGAATGCACACTGATGCCGTCATTGCTAAAGCGCATGCAAGACATCGCACCCAATGTCACGCTCGATATTCTCACGCCCAGTGACGTGAGCTACAAAGATGTTGAAGGCGGCAACGTTGACCTCGTGATCAATCGCTTTGACGACCTGCCGCAATCCTTCCACCACCGCACCATTTGGCGCGATGGTTTCTCCTGCATGATTAGCACCCAAAACCCAATCCGCGACGACTTTAACCTCAATAACTATCTAGAAGCCGACCATGTATGGGTAAGTAAAACCGGCATGGGGATCGGCGTGGGTGTAGAACCCGACCAAGTACAACAACTCGGTTGGGTAGACGACGCCCTCGCCCGCCTAGGCAAGAAACGCCACATCCGGCTCTACACTCGTCACTACCAAGCCGCCATGCAGCTGGCCGAAATGCGTGATCTCGTCATCACCATTCCCAGCAAATCCGCCAAACTGCAAAAAGACAACCCCAAGGTTATGATCTTGCCGCCACCGTTTGAGATTCCGGAAATTGAATTAAAGATGGCCTGGAGCTCTTTGCAGCACCACAACCCAGCCAACCAATGGTTGCGAGGGTTGATTGCTGAGGTGGCGGAAGAGTTGGATTAGCGGGTTAGATTCTGCGGCCGAAACTGCCGCTCACCGCGTACCACATGCAAGATATAAACGCTCGACCCATCAAAGCGATACACCACCCGACAGGGCGGCTCAACAATTTGTCGATAGCGCTTATCATCAAGCTCAGGCAGGAATGAGCCACTTTTAGGGTGATCGGTGAGCTGATCAACATGTTGAAAAACACGCTCAACCAGTGCCACCGCTGCTTGGTGGTTATCTAAGGCAACGTAGTCGGCAATGGCGTCTAAATCGGCTAACGAAGGCTCCGTCCAAACTATTTCAGCCATCTAGCCATTTTTGATTTAGCCTGAGCCTGCGTCAGCGTACGGCCTTCTTCTACCGCCCGCTCGCCCCGCGCAATGCCTTCAAGCATCGCCATCCGGCGCTGCATCGCCTCATAGCTTTCAACATCAACCAAATAAGCCGACGGCAGGCCATGTTGGGTAATCAAGATTGGCTCTTGATCCTCCGCAACATCAGACAACAGCTCAGTCGCTTTGCGTTTTAATGTAGTGACAAGTTCAGTTCTCATAAGTGGCACTATAGTATCACTATGCCATTTTACAAGTGTTCTCCACCTCCAAAGAGGACCGCTCATTTTCCTCTAGAACAGAATTTTTACACTAAGATGTCCCCCCTTCTGCAATAACGACAATTTACAGCTTACTCCCAACAGCTAAACCCCCATGCCCCAACGCAACAAAAACGCATTCCGAAGCAACCGCCTGCAGCGCCAGCTAAGCGAGCGTCGCCGGCCTACGCCAAGCCCTGAGCAGCGCAAGTTGATCATGCTGAACAAGCCCTACGATGTGCTGTGCCAATTTAGTGATGATGGCAGCGGTCGGCAGAACCTATCGCATTATGTGAATGTGCCGGATGTGTACCCAGCAGGTCGTTTGGACCGTGATAGCGAAGGCTTATTGCTGCTAACGAATGACGGCCGCTTGCAGGCGCAAATCAGCTCACCCAAATTCAAGCAACCCAAAACTTATTGGGTGCAGGTAGAAGGTGTGCCGAGTGAAGAGGCAATTACGCAACTCTGCCGAGGCGTTGAGCTAAAAGACGGCATTACCCGCCCCGCACAAGCCAAACTCATTGATGAACCGGACGGTTTGTGGCCGCGCAACCCACCCATTCGGCAACGGAAATCAGTGCCGGACAGTTGGATTGAGCTCACTATTACCGAAGGCAAGAATCGCCAGGTGAAACGGATGACCGCTGCAGTGGGCCACCCTACTTTGCGCCTAATCCGTTGCCAGATTGGCGAGCACCGGCTGAATACGCTTCAGCCGGGCGAGTGGATTGAGCTATAGCTCGATTTTCTGTTCAGAAACGCAGATGCCGTCTTCGTCAGAGTAAAGGTAGTGGCCGGGCGTAAAGGTCACATCAGCAAACCGCACCACAATATTTTCTTCACCCACACCACGCTTAATGGATTTGGTTGGATTGGTGTTTAAGGCTTTTACGCCGATGGCTTGTTCGTTAATTTCTACCGCATCACGGATGCAGCCATTCACCACAATGCCAGCCCAGCCGTTATCTACGCCTAGCTGACCCAAGTTACCGCCTACCAAGGCGCAACGTAACGAACCGCCACCATCAACCACCAACACACGGCCTTCGCCGGGGCTGGCTAGCATCTCACGCACTTGCTGGTTGTCTTCAAATACTTTTAGCGTGGCAATAGGGCCCATAAAACGTGGGTTTTTGCCGTAGCTTTTAAACAGGGGGGTAGCGACCTGCAGTTGGTCGATATAGTCATCACAGAGATCAGCGGTTGCGTAGCTCACAACACCATCCTTATTGTTTACGTAATCCGAAATACAAGCTGGCCAGCGCCAAGCCTACAAACATAATTAATACCCACGCCGGCATCGACAGACCAACAAAGGTCCAATCCACCTCAGCGCAATCGCCGGAGCCTTGGAAGGCAGTTTTGACGGCCTCCCAAATCCCAAAGGCTTCCACCATGAAATCGAAACCGGCGCCGCACTCGGGCACTTCATCGGCTGGCAGGTTTTGAATCCAGACATGGCGCCCTGCGGTCGCAATACCCCAACCTGCAGCGGCCACCGACAGCACCGCAGCCAACAAACGGCCACGCGGCCAAACGACCGCTAGCAGTGCGCCTGCAGCAATACCCAACATGGCCATACGCTGCAAAATGCATAAGGGGCAAGGATCTAGACCCAGCTCATATTGCACATACAGTGCATAGGCCAAACTGGCAAAACACCAAGCGGCAATACCCGCAAAACCCACCCGAGTTGAAATAGTCGAGATGCCGGCCGCCATGGTTATTTACCGAGGGCTTTTTTAATGTCTTTCACCATATCTTCAGGCTTGGTGGTTGGCGCGTAACGGCCAATCACTTCGCCCTGCGGGTTTACCAAAAATTTAGTGAAGTTCCACTTAATGGCTTTAATACCCAAAGCACCAGGCGCTTCTTCTTTGAGGTGTTTGTAAAGTGGGTGGGCGTCGTCGCCATTGACTTCAATTTTAGAGAACATGGGGAAGCTCACATTGAAGTTAAGGTCGCAGAAACTGGCAATTTCTTCTTCGTTGCCCTGCTCTTGTTTACCAAATTGGTTGCAAGGGAAACCTAAGATTTCTAGGCCCTCGTCTTTCAACTCGGTGTAAATTTTTTGCAGCCCTTTGTACTGCGGCGTAAAACCACATTTACTGGCGGTATTCACAATCAACAATGCTTTACCGGCATAATTATTCAACTCAACGTCTTGGCCTTTAATATCTTTGGCCGAGAAGTCATATACGGTAGCCATGACCTATTCCTTATGGACTTAATGGATTTCTCAAACTTTACCAGCTTCCGCGAACTGGATGCACTTCAGCAGCAAACAAAAGGCTGGGCCTTTAAGCGTTTTAAGCAGCTGGCAGACCAGCTGGTAGAAGGCGAAGACTTTGTATGGCTTGACCACCAACAGCACGCCGAGTTAATCACGACTCTTCGAGCCGAAGGCCGAATTTACAACAGCACGGTGAACTTAGTCATGCTGAGCAAAAGCGGGGTAACAAAGGTATTGGCCGCCTAAGCCGGCAACTTCGCAATATAGGCAGTCACCAAATCGGCAGCGCCTGCGCCATGGGTGGCTTTATTGCTTTCCATAGCTTCTAGCTTGGCGGCAGGCATTTCTGCAATCATCCGTTCCAGATTCTCTAAGCCATGCAACTTGTCGGCCGAGGCACCGATAATCAGGCAGTCTTGGGTAATGGCATGCATGCGGCCCCACGCGCGATAGTTCATTAAGGCGAACACGTTCTTTTTCAGTTTGTAAGGGTCGGCCTGGTCTAACGTGTTTTCGTATTTCTCTACTTGCTCGGGTTCTTTTTTCGGATCAAGCCGGAAGGTACGCAAATACCACTTAGCAAACTCACGCACCGGCGCATAAGCCGCCGGCGGGAATAGTTTAATAATGGCCATAATCAGCCCCGGAAAGCGTAGCTCCGGGTTCGGCGCAATTAAGGCATTACCGATTGGCTGCGGGCCTTGCTGCGTCATTAGGTATTCCATAATGGCCGTGGCACCCAATGAACTGCCCGACAACACAAAAGCACGACCTTGCGGCACGCCCTGCTCCAAGCTTTCACGGATATCTAAAATCAACCGCGGCAAGTCGAAGTCTGTGCCTTTGACATCAGTAACCCGAGATGAAAACTTTTCACGGGTTTCGATATACAACACGCGGTGGGTTTCGGTTAACCGTTGTAAAAAGCCCTGCCAGCCAGAAATAAGCGAGATCCAACCCGCCACAAACACCACTATCGGCTTGCTGGCATCGTCTGCTTCTGGCACAAACTCAAACACCCGCAATCCAACCCCATCAGACATTGGTAAATAGCGTTCGCTTACATTGACGTTGCTAGCGGCATAATCTCGTAAATCCATCGTGTTTTTCGGTTGTGTTTATCTCGACAGGCGTTATAGCATGACTGTCTACTTACAAACAAAACTGGAGACATCCATGACAGCGAAAGAAATGATTGAACAAATGCCAGCGGCATTTGACGCCACTGCCGGTGCAGATGTAAACGCGGTTGTTCAGTACAACATTTCAACCCCAATGTACGTGACCATTGCCAATGGCACTTGTACCGTAGCCGAAGGCACTTCTGACGACGCTACTGTGACCCTAAACATTGAAGACAGCGACCTTGTTGACCTACTAAATGGCGACCTAGACGGCGTAACCGCGTTCATGACCGGCAAGTTGCAGGTAGAAGGCGATATTATGTTTGCGCAAACCATGGCCACCATCTTCGACAGATCGAAGGTTTAAGTTGGCTTCCGTAGCCCACCTTGGGCGGCGTTGAAGCGCGTCCGTCAGTGCTCATGTTTAACTTATACACTCCGCGCTGCCGAACACACTTCGCCTTGCCCAAGGCACGCTACGAAACCCTGAAAGTTTTTACCTCTCATAAGCAATCTACCCCCGCCACTAAAACCACTTAGAGGGGTTCAGGGGGTGAGAGACGCATATCAATATTTTTTTAAGGAGACACCATGCGACGCGTGGTCTTTAATCAGAAAGGCGGCGTGGGGAAATCCACCATCACCTGTAATTTGGCAGCCATCAGCGCTAGCCAAGGTTTGAAAACACTGGTGGTCGATCTTGACCCACAGTGCAACGCTTCACAGTATCTATTGAGCTCCGAAGGCATTATTGCCGAGCAAACCGTAGCCGATTATTTTGAGCAAATACTCAAAGGCCGCCGCGGTAGCAAAGCGGACGTCAGCGACTTTATTACCAGCACACCGTTTGAAAACCTCGATCTTATCGCTGCCGCACCAGACTTAGACGATCTGCAAGTAAAGCTAGAAGCCCGCGCAAAAATCTTTAAGTTGCGTGACGAGCTCAGCAAGCTAGATTACGACCGCATTTACATTGATACCCCACCGGCGCTGCACTTCTTTACGCGCTCGGCATTAATTGCAGCCAACCGTTGCATTATTCCGTTTGACTGCGACGACTTCTCGCGCCAAGCGCTCTATAACTTGCTCGATACCGTTGAAGAGATTCGGGAGGATCACAACGACGAGCTGGAAATCGAAGGCATTGCCGTCAACCAATTCCAACCACGTGCCAAGTTGCCGCAACGATTGATTGACGAGCTATTAGAAGAAGGCCAGCCGCTACTCGATACCCGCCTCACCAGTTCGGTGGTGGTAAAAGAGTCGCATGATGCGTCGGTCCCATTGATCTTTCATTCCCCTAGCCACAAGTTGACCCAGCTATTTGTTGAGTTACACAACGAGCTAGAAGCAAAGGCGTAGAAAACGATGGCTGACCATATCCTGCTAACCCCGCAAGACTGCGGCCACTGCACCAAGATGCTGGCCGCGGCGCGAGCAACGTTGGAATTAGAAATGGGTATTGTCAGCCATTAGCGCCGATCACAATATGATTGTACCGGGCGAAATTTTTGCGCTGAAAGATACCGTATGTAATGCAGTGTTTACCTCGCAGCAATTTGTCACGCTCACCAGTTATAGCAGCCAAGACAAATTGCGACTGCATCCGGTATACGAGCAAATGAAACTAGAAGCGTATATCGCCGCGCCCATTTGGCTCAATAATGAAATCTGGGGCACGGTCAATTTCACCTCCACCCATATCAGAACCCATGCCTTTACCGCTGACGAAGAAGCCTTAGTGACAGACTGTGCCGCTACGGTCAGCGCATTGCTCGAGCAACGCAATCACTAACGCCGCACTACGGCATTAGAGTGATTTAATCTCATCCCACAATTTATTCAGCCGCTTAGCTGATGCAATTTCGCGCGGCTTTTGGGGTTGAGCAAATAAACCAATCCGAAACTCTTCCAACAACCAGCGATACTGGCGCACGCCTGGTTGGTGAATAAAGTTGGAATTTGCCTCCAACTTATCCAACAACTGCTGATAAAACGGCGCCACTTGGTTTTGCCAACCCGCATCACGGTTCGGGTTGCTATCCAGCTTATCGATTCGGGCATTCAGACCTTGTAGGTAACGCGGATACTGCGCCACCGCCTGTAGGCCCCAAGCGGCGATAAAGCCCGGAAAAAACAGGCAATCGAGTTGCTGCTGAATATCCTGCGAAGCTTGCATCGCCCGCAAACCCAATTTTTCTAAGCGGCTGCGAATTTGCTGCACTTGGTCGGCGCTCGCTTTGAGCTGTTGCCACAGTTCATTGGCCTGCGGCACCAAATTCGGCTCTTGCTCATAAATCAGCAAACCAAATTCGCTCGACTTTAATACCCGCTGCCCGTCTGCGGCGTAGCGGCTTGCGGCTCCAATCACCACCTCATCCACCAATACCGTGGTGAACTCACCTAACAAACCCGGCCACTGTTTAGCCATGCGACCAAAACCTTGCTCAATGGCCGCACGCTGCCAGGCATTGGGTTGCTTCGCGGCACAGAGTCGAGTCGCGATACGGTCGGCACCGTCACATTGTTTTTGGATATAGCGCTGGGTTTTCTTCAGCTTAAATTCAGCCAAGCGACGCAATCCTTGACGATGAGTTTGCTCAGCGCCAAGTTGGTTGTCGAGCAGGCGGATCGCCACACTATCGCCCTCATCTAACAACGCTGGCCAAGCCTGACTGCTAATGCCATTGCGCTGCCAACTCACCACCGCGGGCAAGTCATCAAAATCCCAATCCGTGATGCCAGACCTTTCTAAAGCATGCTGCCCACCGGCCTTTTTGGCGGCCTGAAACGCCACTTGCGCTTCTTGCTTATGCTCGGCCTTAAAGTCATTGAGATCCCGGCTGGTGGCAACCGTTTTGCCGCTAACATCAAGCAAGCGATAACGGAATGATAGATGCGGCTCCAAGGCTTGCTCAGCAAACTCATCGGCCTGGATATCAATACCAGAGATTTGCCGCAACGCGGTCGCTAAGGCTTCATTCAACTGGCCCTGCCCGTATTGCATACGGCCATAGGCGGCTTGAGCATAATCGGGCGCTGGCACAAAATTGCGCCGCCGAGACTTGGGCAAGCCCCGAATCATGGCGGTTATTTTTTCTTCAATGAGGCCCGGCACCAACCACGCCAAACGTTGGCGGTCGAGTTGGTTTAACACTTGGGCCGGTACATCCACGCTAATGCCATCTTTGTCCTTGCCCGGCTCAAAGGCATAGCGCAACTTAAGGCTGACGGAACCGCACTCTATCGACTCTGGAAACAGCTCGCCCTGAGCCAGTTGCGCGTCATCACGAATCAATAAATCGCGATCAAAGAACAACAGGTCTGGCTGTTTTTCTTTCGCTTGTTTGTACCAGGCTCGAAAACTTTCAGCGCCGACCACCTGATCAGGAATACGTTGTTCGTAAAATTCGGTTAAGGCCGACTCATCCACCAGCACATCGCGGCGGCGAGCCTTGGCTTCCAGCTGTTCGACTTCGTCGCGTAAGGCTTGGTTGTTGGCCAAAAAGTCGGGCGTTAGCCATTGGCCTCGCTGTGCGCCCTTAGCCTTCTTGTCGGGCGGGTCACGGTATTCACCGGCCACTAAGGCTTGGCGAATAAATATCTGGCGCGACCCCACCGGATCGACCTCGGCATAACGCGCCTTGCGATTCGCAGCAATCACAATGCCAAACAGACTTAACTGTTCTTTCGCCATCACATCGCCTTGGCGCTTTGACCAATGCGGGTCGCTGTAACTGCGCTTAATTTGGTGCCGCCCCACTTGCTCCAACCACTGCGGCTCAATTTTGGCCACACTGCGGGCGTAAACGCGGGCGGTTTCCACCACTTCCCAAGCCATTACCCACTGCGGTTTGTTCTTTTGTAACGATGAGGCTGGGTGAATTGAAAACTGGGTATTGCGAGCGCCTTGATACACGATAGGTGGTTTACGGCGTCCTCGCTGTGACTTACCCGCCTGCGGTTTTACCGGCTCGGGTTCTTGCTTTAAACCAATCCGATCCAGCAAACCGTGTAGCAATGCCTTGTGTAATTTTTCGTAACTCGCCGGCGCGGGTTTGGCCGCAGCATCCCAATGCAAGGCACGGCATTGCTGTAACAACTGTTGGTGTACGTCTTGCCACTCATGCAGCCGCAGCGGACTAAGAAAGTTTGCCTTACACCATTTCTGATATTGATTACCCGAAAGCGCTTTGCGCTGTTCGCGGGTGGTTTGCCACAGCTTTAGCCACGCCAAAAAATCGGAGGCTTCGTCGTTGTACTTGGCATGCGCTTCATCCGCCGCCTGCTGCAAATCGCTAGGCCGTTCACGCGGATCTTGAATACTGAGGCCCGAAACAATAATCAACGCTTCATGCAAACAGTGACTATGCTGCGCGGCTACGAGTACACGCGCCAAGCGAGGATCAAGCGGCAAACGCGCCATTTGTCGGCCGACCTTCGTGAGGCCTTTGGGGCTAACCGCGCCCAGTTGTTCTAGCAACTTCAGACCGTCGCGAACAAAACGCGAATCGGGCGCATCAATAAATGGAAAGGCCTCAATGTCACCCAAGCGCAGGTCGTACATTTGTAGTAGTACGTTAGCGAGGTTAGTGCGGCGTATTTCGGGTTCGGTAAATTCTGGCCGGGCGATGAAATCCGCTTCTTCATATAAGCGTACGCAGATGCCGGGCGCGGTACGACCACAACGGCCTTTGCGTTGATCGGCACTGGCTTGCGAAACCGGCTCAATCGGCAAGCGCTGTACTTTGCTGCGGTGTGAGTAGCGACTAATACGCGCCACGCCAGTGTCAATCACGTGACGAATACCCGGCACAGTAATCGACGTTTCTGCCACATTAGTCGCCAACACCACTCGGCGTCGACCGCCCGGATTAAAGATGCGTTGCTGCTGGGCGGCAGATAGCCGCGCATACAGCGGTAGGATTTCGGCCTCTGGCAAACTCGCTCGACTGAGGTGGTTGGCGGCTTCGCGAATATCGCGCTCGCCCGGCAAGAACACCAATACGTCACCAGGGTCTTTTTGCCATAAGTCACGCAAACCGGCCTCAATCGCCTGCGGCTGCGTATGTTCAGGATTAAAGCGATAACGTAGCTCAACCGGATAACTGCGGCCTTCGGCTAATAGCATCGGCACCGGCCTGCCGGTGGCCTCACGAAAGAAGTCGGCAAAGCGCTGCGGATCGATCGTGGCCGAAGTAATAATGACTTTAAGATCAGGCCGCTTCGGCAGTAGCTGCGCCAAATAACCCAATAGAAAATCAATATTCAGGCTACGTTCGTGGGCCTCATCAATAATAATGGTGTCGTAGCGGTTCAGCCAACGGTCATCACGGGTTTCGGCCAGCAAGATGCCATCGGTCATCAGCTTGATATAGCTTTGCTCCGACACCTGCTCATTGAAACGCACCTGATAGCCCACCGCGGCACCCAGCTCGCTATGTAGCTCTTCGGCAATGCGTTGCGCCACATTACGGGCTGCCAAACGGCGAGGTTGGGTATGGCCAATCAAGCCACGCATGCCTTGGCCCGCTTCTAGGCATAGCTTGGGTAATTGGGTAGTTTTACCCGAACCGGTTTCGCCACATAACACCACAACTTGGTGCTCACGAATCGCCTCAACGATTTTTTCACGCTGCTGCACAACCGGCAGACTAGCCGGGTAATCTAATTGCGGGCAGGCGTCATACCGTTGCTGCACCGCATTTATTGATTGCTCTATGGCAGCTTCTAACTTGGTTTGATCGTGGTTTCCAGTATTGGCTGCAGGGTCTTTCAGCTTTTTTAAACGCCCACGTAAACGTGGCACATCCTGAGTACGGCATAGCGCAATAGCTTGTTCGAGGGTTTGCGTTGACACGGGCTAAGGCTGTTGAATCTGTCGAGTGACTGAGGTTGATTATTGTTGTGGTTGTGGTTGGGGTTGAGGCTGGAGCTCACGCTTCGCTTGCTGCCAAGCCGCTTCCATTTGCGCCAAGTCCATCTCGCCCAAGGCTTGTTGTTGAGCTTTGAGCTGATGCTCCATTAAACGGAAACGCTGTTCAAATTTCTGGCTGGCTTGGCGTAAGGCCATATCCGGATCAATTTTACGATGGCGTGCGTAGTTCATCATGGCGAACAATAAATCACCAAACTCTGCCTGTTCATTTTCTTGATTATTGGCAGCAAGCTCAGCGGCCAGCTCATCCACCTCTTCGTGAATTTTATCGAGCACACCATCCGTATTGGGCCAGTCAAATCCAACCGCCGCGGCTTTCTTGCCTAACTTGATGGCCTGACGCATGGCCGGCAACCCAGCACTAATGCCAGCTAGGGCACTGTTGTCGATGTGGCCTTTTTCGGCTCGTTCGGCCGCTTTGATGGCCTCCCAGTTCTGGTTTACGGTTTCCGTATCGCTGACGTCAACGTCGGCAAACACATGCGGATGACGGCGCCGCATTTTGTCGCAAATGGCCCGCACCACATCGGCAAAGGCGAAGCTGCCCTGCTCTTCCGCCATCCGCGCATGAAACACCACCTGTAATAGCAAGTCACCTAGCTCATCTTGGAGCTCCGCCATGTCATTATTCACAATGGCATTGGCCACCTCATGGGCTTCTTCAATCGTATAAGGCGCGATACTCGCAAAGGTCTGCTTGAGATCCCAAGGGCAGCCGTCGATTGGGTGCCGCAATTGGGCCATAATTTCAAGCAAATCGTCGATTGAATTGTCAGCTTTCATCGCTTTATGGCCTATGTTAATTAGTTAAATATCACAAAGTTATCAACCGGACTGCTTGCACCATAATGGCGCATTACGAAAAATCAATCACTTAGCGGCCCGCTGTAACAAAACAAACGTAACTTATTGATATATATAGCAATCGAGATATTGCATATTTTTTACACAAAAATCCCAAAGGCCCACCGCACGGTGCTTTCGCTGAGTTCTCAAAATATTGCCCACAAAGTTATCCACAAAAATTGTGTAAAACCCACGGCAATTGTGAACAAAGAAAAAGCAGCTTTACGCCGCTGCTGCTAGGCGTGCTAATTGATGATGTTTTTCCAGTAATTCAAGCACTTGTTCAGGCTCTCTCAAGCGACGCATTTGCGCAAATAATTCTTCTGCCTCGGCATAGTTCCTGGGTAACTGCTTAGTCCACTGCTTGAGGCGCGATACCGCTTGGCGCTGATGAGCCACTTGCGGCAATGACGTAACAAAATAATCTTGCAGTACGGTCATGGCAGCCAACCAATTCATGGCTTGGTATGGCTGCTGCTGCCAGGCGCGCATCACTTGTAAGGCCAGATCCGGTTGCGCAATTAAACCCCGGCCAAACATAAAGTGATTACAGCCACTCACTTGCTGGCAACGCTGCCAGTCTTCAACGCTCCATATTTCACCGTTCGCCACCACGGGAACAGTAAGCGCCTCACGCACTCGCGCCAACCACTCCCAATGAGCCGGCGGTTTATAGGCCTCCAGCTTAGTCCGAGCATGCACGGTAACCCAGGCTGCGCCTGCAGCTTCCAAAGCCTGCGCATTTTCAATGGCTAAGGCTTTGTCTTCAAAACCCAAACGCATCTTGGCGGTGACGGGAATAGCGTCAGGCACGGCTGCACGCACTGCGCTAATGATACGATGCAACTCGTCTGGCCACTGCAACAAGCAAGCACCGCCACGATGTCGATTGACCGTTTTAGCTGGGCAACCAAAATTTAGATCGATCCCAGGGGCGCCGAGCTCGGCGGCGCGGGCCGCATTGGCTGCCAACATTTCTGGATTGCTGCCCAGCAGCTGCACAAAGGTCGGCACGCCAGATTGGGTACGGCCTTGCAGCTCACCCGAGTGCAATAGCTCCGGCGCAAAGCGATAAAACACTTTGCGCGGCAGTAACTTGTCGGTCACGCGCACGAATTCAGTCACGCATTGGCCAATGCCGCCGATAGCGGTTAGCAGCTCGCGGGTAAGCGGATCCACCACGCCTTCCATAGGCGCGAGATGAATTTGGGCCGGCTCAAACCGCGGTTTTCTGGTCGAGTGAGTGATGGCGCTGGCGGTAGACAAACTAAAAATCTGGCTGGTGCGTTATTTCAGAAGCGCGTATTCTACTCGCCCCTCTCCTTACACACATCTTTTAGCATGGCAGGACTACTCGGAAGCGCATTGGGCGACCAGCTGGTGAAAGCTGGCTTAGCCACCGAAGAGCAACTTGAGAAATCAAAGCTCGACAAGAAAAAACCCAAATCAGGCAAACGCGCTGGCAGCAATAAAAAGCCAGGCCAGCGTGCAGACAACCGAGGCCGCAAAGGCAAACCACGCAACAACGCGAAAGCCACGACCAAGTCAGGTAGTCATAAGGTTGAGGTGAGCGAAAGCATTGTGACGCGCCAGGTCAGTAAAAAGACCAAGGCCAATGAACTGATTCGTAAGCATCTGGTGGTAGACCCAGCAGCCGATCAGGCCTTTAACTTCGCCGTTAACGGCAAGCTGCGCGAGATCACGGTCACCGCGAAACAAGCTGAACAGATCAGCCAAGGTGAATTGGCTATTGTTAAAACCGATGTGAGCCGCGACCCCTATGTATTAGTACCCGCTGCTACCGCAGTTGAGTTACGCGAATTACAGCCGGGCCGAATTGCCGCATTTTATGACGAAGCAGCAGACAACGCCGACAAGCAACTCGAAGCTGACAATAAAGACGCTTAAGCCGACTTAATGCTTAACATAAAAAAAGCCCCGCTAATGCGGGGCTTTTTGATTTAAGAAACCTCTATTCTGAGCCTTTCTTACAACCCGGATTACCAGCATCTTTATAACTACTGTCAATCACGTCATTAATCCAACCTTGGATTAACCCATGGGCGGCTGCATCAGTACGGCTTCTTGCAATGGGCGGCATGCGGGCCGCCGGACGATCTTGAGCCGCTTCGCTAATACGGAAATCCAACACTGAGTTAGCCGCGTTTCCGGGTTCAATGTCGTACTCACGGCCGTCTGTACCTTCAGCGCCTGCTGCAGTCACGCCTTTGCAGATACCATGGCTACTATCAACTTCACGGAATACGTCCACATAGAAACCGGAGTTTGCGGCAAAACCACTTGGGTTGTGGCAGTGCGCACAGTTGGTTTCTAGCCACGCACGAGCACGGGCTTCGGTATCCGCATCACTGCCGGCCGCTTCTCCCGAATCGCCGGGTACGTTGTACTTCGGAATCCGCTCGACATTGGCATAACCATTTTGGTCAACCGTCATACTCGGGCAACCTGACAAGCGGCCAGTATCACAAAGGTACTTAAGCTGGTTTTGACCGGCAATTTCATGCGTGCTTTGCGCAGTCACAATGCTCGATTCAGACTTATAAACACGGTTTAAGTTACGTACTTTGGGGCCAATCGGTGCCGAACCACCTTCTTGGTCTAAGTTAGAGTGGCACGATAAACATTGACCTGAAGTTGGGATCGCATAGTTACCGGTGCTACCGGTGTACTGGGTACCACTGTCGGCGTCGCTGTAATCCCAGCTCACACTCGCACGCGCACCAATTTTCTGCAGCACGGCAATACGCTTACCAGTGTCTTCATCCGTGGTCCACAAGTACGGTAGACCCGACCACACGGGGTTGCCATTACTTTGGCTACGCTTAATTAATAAGCGGGTCTCGATGACTTCCTCGTTATTACCATTCAAGAAGGCAAAGGTTTTCGCCAAAATAGTGCCTTCCGGATAAATGATCGACGCGTTCGGCGCATTACCGTTACTCGAATCGTTGTATACCGCTTTAGTACCCGGCGGCATAAAGGCCACGCGGTATTTCACCGAGTAATCCGAGAACAACTTGGTATTGAGCACAAACGGCACACCGCCTGAGTTCGGCGCACTGCGTGGATCTTCAGGATCAGCAAACAGGTTGTAATCTTGCAGCAATGGGCAGGCCACAGTAGTGGCGGCAAAGTTTACCTCGCCTTCTGCAACTTCCTGATTACATAGCACGTTTGGATCACCTTGAGCGCCGTCGTCAAACTCGCCGGTTGGCTCAAAGGGTGGAATCACTACGTCTGGTAGTAAATCTAAATTGCTGCCGTATTGCTCAACACAGGCGTGAACGCTCATGTCGAAATCCGACGGGAAATCTTCAAGATCTGTCACCGTACTGGGTTGCAGCAAGGCTCCCAACACATTGGTCAAACCAGCCACAAACCCTTCGGGATCCTGATTTTCCATCGCACTTGTCATTTGGTCAGAACGAATAAATGCATCGATGGGGTTATTTAGGCCCTTCAAACCCTTGAAATTGGCGTACTTAAGACTGTCATCACTAAAGCTGTTGTTATCTTCAATACACGCGAACCACCACTCTGGTTTCTTGCGCACGCCTTCGCTATCAAATTTATAGGCGTTGTAGCGACACGGTGGTTCTGGTGCAGATTCACCTCGGTAGCCCGCACCGCCTGTGCGATAGTCCGGCTTACCTTTTAGATATTCATCTTCCGGAACTGGGTCGTTATTTTTATTGTCTAGCGTTGGATATGGGCAATCCGCATCTAACTCATCCATCAGCCCATCCCACAAAATATGAGCACCACGATAGCTATCGCCACCAGCTTGGTTCTTAATACCCACAATCGCTGGTAAAGCGCGCGCCAAGTCAGCCGATTGAATATCAGAGGTAGTAGGGATTGGCAGGTTGTTGCCGTTATTGATAAAGGTATTGTTGAAAACCCTTACGCCTTCGGAGTAGAAATCGATTTTACGATCCCCCGGACGGCCAAAACCCTCCGGGAACAACTCATAGCTCACATGCAAGATGCCGCCTGTATTGTTGTTTTCGAATACGTTGTCGTAAATATCAATTCGGTCATACGACAAGGTAATAAAACCACTACCTGGCGGTACGTTGGCTACAAAACCACCTTCGGTAAAGTTGTAGGTGTTGTTGTTACGCGATACGTTGCCACGCACGATCGTACGGCTACCGTACTGGGTTAGCTTGTCGAGGTCATAAACCAAGAAACCGCCGGTATTACATTCAGCTAGGTTGTTCTCATACATACCTACCTGCACGTTTTCGATCTCAAAACCGAATACGTTATAAACCGCACGGCTATCACGAATAATAATGTTGGACGATTGGCCCACATAAATACCGGCATCCGAGGCACCTACCGACTCGGAACGCTCAACCAATACGTTACGCGATTTGACTGGGTAAATACCGTAGCGACCTGCTTTGTCGCTTGGGGTGTAATCCGGCGAGGTAGTACCACCTAGCAGGGCGTTTTCTGGCACATTGGGATTACGAATAGGTGGTGACGTACACGCCACATGAAGCTTGCTAGCGAAGCTGCCGTTTTCATCGGCGTCGGCTGGGCTAATAGGATCTGGACTAAACCGCCCGCCATCACTCGACCAGAACGCCCGCACATTAGTCAGTGTGACATGGTCTGCAGTACGTAGCTCAAAGCCATTACCATCCGTGTCAGCCACTGTTAAGTCTGAGATACGAATGCCATTGGCATTGTCAATCAAGATACCTTCTGGGGCATTGTTGTTCTTAAAGGAAAGTACGGTTTTATCGCGGCCGCAACCTTTAACAGTGATGTCTTCAACATGGCTCAGCAACAAAGTCGAGTCGATATCAAAGAAACCGCAACCAAACTCGATCACATCGCCAGGGCCCGCACCTACAAATGCGGTAATCGCTTTTGTTCCTGCATCATTGCCTGCTTTAACGAAGGTGTGCTTGCCCTTGTTACCGCCACTGGGGCTACCACCACATGCCGCTAGAATTAACAGACAGGCCGCCACAAGGCCACCCTTTAGAATCCGGATATCCATTCGTTCTCTCCTCGAATATTGGCAGGCGGCCTTATTCCGTAAACCGCTCAGCCGACATATCCTAACTTATTTAGGATTGGCTGTCATAACCGTTCAATCAGCTTAATTGACCGGTTAAACCAACCACGAGAAAAGGTTAGACACCATCTTAGGGTGACTCCGCTAGCGCCCAAACCAGGCTAGACGCTCACGCAAGGCAACCACATCACCCACAATGGTCAAGGCCGGCGATTGCACGTTTTCCGCTTGAACCACGTCAGCAATGGTAGCCAAGGTGCCGGTAACCACGCGCTGGTTGGCGGTCGTGCCGCGCTCGATTAACGCCACCAAACGATCAGCTGGTGCACCATGCGCCATCAATTGCTTAGCAATTTCCGGCAGGCTTTGTAGGCCCATATAAAAGACCGCCGTGTGTGCGGGTCGCGCTAATTCATCCCAAGCTAGATTCAACTCACCATCTTTCATATGGCCAGTCACAAATTGACATGACTGCGCATAATCACGATGCGTTAACGGAATGCCCGCGTAGGAAGAACAACCTGAAGCGGAGGTAATACCCGGCACCACTTGAAACGGAATATCGTTTTCCGCCAAGCGATCAATTTCTTCACCACCGCGGCCGAAAATAAACGGATCGCCACCTTTCAGTCTTAATACCCGCTTACCCTGCTTAGCTAGATCTATTAGCATTTGATTGATTTCGTCTTGCGGCACCACATGTTCAGCGCTTTTTTTGCCAACGTAAATGCGGTCAGCATCACGGCGCACCAGCTCCATAATTTCTGCTGCCACGAGCCGGTCATACAAGACCACATCACAGTTTTGCATTAAACGCAGCGCACGGAAGGTCAGTAAGTCGGGATCACCAGGGCCAGCGCCCACCAACCAAACTTCGCCCTTCTCATATTTATGGTCGTTGGCATAAGCATCTAATAACGCTACCAAAGCCTGCTCAGCCTCGGCTTTACGCCCCGCCAGCATTTGCTCACCAATGGGGCCTTCGCAGACTTCTTCCCAAAACCGGCGACGCAGTTTTTCTGGCAGGCGGGCTTTTACCGTGGCGCGATAACGCGACGTTAGCTGCGCCAGATCACCCCAAGCAGCGGGTATAAAGGTTTCTAAACGGGCACGAGTTTGGCGCGCCAATACCGGCGCCTCGCCACCGCTAGAGACCGAAATAAGCAACGGAGAGCGATCTAAAATTGAAGGGAAAATAAAACTGCAGTGATCTGGATCGTCCACCACATTAACCGGAATATTGCGCTGATCAGCATCATGCGCCACCCGCTGGTTTAATTCACTGTCATCGGTGGCCGCGATAATAATGCGATACGGCGCGGCCAACAGCGCAGTATCGTACTCGGTGGCAATATGCCAACGTGGGTCCGGTAGCATGGCACTGACTGCATCATTCAAGTTAGCCGCAACCACATCGATATGCGCGCCTGTCTTGAGTAACAAACGTAATTTTCGCTCTGCGACTGAGCCGCCACCGATAAGAAGTACCTTAGCGCCCTTTAGGCGCAGGTAAATTGGGAAGGTATCCATAACCGCCTTTGGTTAAACAGCAACGGTAGCCATTGCTGTTTGAATCATGCTTAAAACAGTAGTGACAATCCAATCACTAGCAGTATGACCGCCATTATAGGTTTAAGAACTTGATCCGGCAGCTTCATTCCGACTTTTGAACCAATCCATATCCCTGGAATTGAGCCCAACAAGAGATAACCCAACATTGTGAGGTCAGTAGTACCCAAATGCATATGACCTAAGCCAGCGATGGCCGTGAGTGGCACGGCATGGGCCAAGTCAGTACCGACCACCTCAATCGCGCGCATACGTGGATAGAGCAGCAACAAAATAGTCGCGCCAATCACCCCGGCGCCAACCGATGACAAGGTCACCAACACACCCAACGAAGCGCCAGCAATAACCGTCAACGGCACCCGCAGCCGCTTTCTCACCAAACGCAAGCGTTCAATATGCTGGTTACCGTTACCGCCATTCGACACCACGCGCAGCAAACCTGCCTTGAACAGCACACTCAACGAGGTAAAAGCGATTGCGCCCGCCAGTGCATTTTTCATTAGCTGTTCGGTTTCGGGGCCGATGCCTTGATCATTTAAGAACATGACGGTCACCAATGACGCTGGCACCGAACCTGCCGCCAATAAACCCACTACTGGCCAGTTCACATTGCCGGCATTGCGGTGCAAAACCGTACCGAATGCTTTGGTGATTGCGGCGAACAGCAAATCGGTACCCACCGCTACCGCAGGCGAAATACCAAAACCCAAAATCAAGATAGGCGTCATCAAGGCACCACCACCTACACCGGTGGCACCCACACAGATACCGACTAACAATCCCGCAATCGCGAATGAAATCATGTTGTTACAACATTCAATAACCCAATTTGTCGGAAACTATACGGAGAACGTTAATAATTAAAAGGAATGATTTACTATACTTTTAGAACAAAAAGTTATGAGCAACCTCGCTCGCGAGGCCTTAAGAGTACGCCATGAAATTGCAACAACTCCGTTACATCGTTGAAGTCGCCGATCGCAATTTAAATGTGACCACGGCAGCCGAACATTTACATACCTCACAACCCGGCGTATCGAAACAAATACGCTTACTCGAGGACGAACTGGGCCTGCGAATTTTTGAGCGCAGCGGCAAGCATTTATCGGGTGTCACAGCGGCCGGCGAACAGGTTCTGCAACGAGCCCGCGAGGTGCTGGCGCAAACCGCCAATATCGAACAATTCGCCGCCGAAGTCCGCGCCGAAGATCACGGTTCCATTACGTTGGCGACCACGCATACCCAAGCCCGTTATGCTTTGCCAGAAACCATCCTGAATTTTCGCCAGCAATACCCCAAAGTCGCACTGCATATGCATCAAGGCGCACCTCGGCAAATTGCAGAATGGGCTTCTCGTGGCAAGGCCGACTTCTGCGTCGCCACCGAGGCGATGGAGATGTTCGAAAACTTAGTGATGATGCCCTGCTATCACTGGAACCGTTGCGTTTTGGTAACCAAAGATCACCCGCTCGCCAGCGTCAGCAAATTGACTATTGCAGACATCGCAGCCCACCCCATCGTGACCTATGTCTTAGGATTCACTGGCCGCGGTAAAATTAACGACGCGTTCGAGTCAGCCGGCCTCACAGCGGATATTGTCTTGACCGCGGTCGACGCCGACGTAATCAAAACCTATGTACGTTTAGGCTTGGGCATTGGCATTGTCGCCAACATGGCCTACGACCCCAAACAAGACAGCGACCTAGTCGCTATTCCCGCTAATCACCTATTCTCCCGCAGCACCACTCGCCTAGGCTTTCGCAGCGACATGTTTATGCGCGGTTACTTTTACGACTTTATGGCTCTATTCGCTCCCCATTTGACGCCGGACTTTATCGACCAAGTACTCGCAGCTCGCACGGCTGAACGGCGCGAAAAACTGTATGAGACGATGTATGAACAACTGCCTTATATGGAAGTGCCCGGCCATTAGGGTGTTGATATAACCGAAAGTTCTTAATTCAGCACCAAGCATTCCAACCTGATATATAGAAAAACAGGTAAAATACGCGCCCATTTTTTCTAGCAAGCCCACACAACGGGCCCACGCGAATGTATCAGTACAACCCAGTTGACCAAAAAATTGTAGATGAGCGCGTAGCGCAATATCGCGGTCAGGTAGCACGCTACCTTGCCGGCGAACTACGCGAAGAAGAGTTCTTGCCGCTGCGACTGCAAAACGGCCTCTATATCCAACGCCAAGCGCCCATGCTGCGTGTCGCCATCCCTTATGGCACCTTGAGCAGCACACAAACTCGTATGCTTGGCCATATTGCGCGCAAGTACGACAAAGGCTACGGCCACATTAGTACGCGCCAGAATATTCAGTACAACTGGCCAACACTCGAAAGCACGCCCGACATTCTGGCCGACCTGGCCAGCGTGCAAATGCACGCCGTGCAAACCAGTGGCAACTGCATCCGCAACACCACCACTGACCAGTTAGCTGGCGTGGCGCAAGACGAGCTGGAAGACCCGCGTCCATACTGCGAAATCATTCGCCAGTGGAGCACCTTCCACCCAGAGTTTGCTTACCTACCGCGTAAATTTAAGATTGCGGTATCAGCTTCAGAAACCGATCGCGCAGCCACCAAGCTGCACGATATCGCCCTATTCTTGGTTAAGAACGAGAATGGCGAAGTTGGCTTCCAAGTCGATGTAGGTGGTGGCCAAGGCCGTACCCCACACATTAGTAAGACGCTTTACCCATGGATTCCTAAAGAAGATATTTTGTCTTGCTGCGAAGCCATCTTACGTATCTACAACCAATATGGCCGTCGCGACAACAAATACAAAGCGCGCATCAAGATCACCGTAAAAGAAATGGGCCTCGATGCATTCCGCGACTTGGTTGACGCTGAATGGGAATTGATTCGCGACACCGGCTTGAAAATTCCGGCCGCCGAATTCGAGCGCATGCAAGCCTTCTTTGCACCGTTTCCAGTTGAAGCCGACGCCGCCAACGACATCAGCTTAGGTGAGCACGTCAGCAACGACCCCGCCTTCGCTCGCTGGGTTGAGCAAAACACCGTAGAAACCAAATTTGGTGGCTACCGTGCGGTTTACGTGTCATTAAAAGCACACGGCCTACCGGCTGGTGACGTGACCGACGACCAGCTAGAAACCGTGGCTGACCTAGCTGATGAATTCAGCTTTTCGGAAGTGCGCACTACGCACAACCAAAACATGGTGCTACCTTGCGTCAAACAGGCCGACTTGTTTGCGCTCTGGAACAAGCTACGTGCCGCCAAACTGGCCATGCCAAACATCGGCACCTTGGCCGACATGATTGTGTGCCCAGGCCTCGACTATTGCTCGCTAGCCAACGCCCACTCTATTCCGGTATCAGAGGCTATTAATGAACGTTTCGACGATCTGGATTACCTCTATGACATCGGCGAACTAGAGATCAAAATCTCCGGTTGCATGAATGCTTGTGGCCACCACCATGTGGGCCATATTGGTATTCTCGGCGTGGATAAGAAAGGCGAAAGCTGGTATCAAATTACGCTGGGTGGTTCCGCCAGTAATGATGCTAGCCTAGGCGAGCGCCTTGGCCCCGCCATCGCCCAAGACAAAATGGCCGATGTGGTTGAGCAGCTCATCAACGTGTACATCGAGCAGCGCCAAGAAGGCGAACGTTTTGTCGACACCGTACGCCGTGTTGGCGTTGCGCCATTTAAAGAACGCGTTTACAGCGAAGCCGCTTAAGGAGAGATGACAATGTCTAAAATGATTATCGACGGTCAGCTAGCCGAAAACAGCTTCACTCATCTAGACGATGAAACCGCCTTGCCAGCCAGTGGCGATATTTCCGTTAGCTGGAAACGTTGGACCGAAGAAGCTGATGCCCTCGCCGCCCACAACGGCCAAGTGGCACCTCGTTTAACGGGTGCTGACGAACTAGTGAATGTGGTAGCTCAACTACACAAGCTAGACATCGTATGCCTAGAGTTTCCAGCCTTTGCCGACGGCCGCTGCTACAGCTTTGCTACCCGCCTACGCCGTGCAGGTTTTGATGGCCAAATCCGTGCGGTAGGTGATGTATTACGCGACCAAATGTTTTACATGCAACGCGTTGGTATTAACGCCTTTGAAGTTCGCGAAGACCGTAGCGCGGAGGACGCGCTCAACGCCTTCAATGACTTTAGCGTTAGCTACCAAGCTGCCAGCGACAACCCCGCACCGATTTATCGTCGGGCCTAGCACCAAGCCGAAGGCAAGGACTTGAGCGACAAGCCGGCAAAAAACATAAGGCCACTGCGAAAGCTGTGGCCTTTTTTGCGTCAGTACCGGCTGCAATTAGCTTATGCCGGCATTGCGCTGGTGGTGGCCGCCGCCGCCACCCTCACCTTACCGGTTGCGCTCCGGTTTTTAATTGACGTTGGCCTGAGCCCCGAAAACCGCGGCGCAGTCAATCAGCACTTCGCCAGCCTATTACTGCTGGCACTGGTGTTGGGCGCAGCCACCGCCACCCGCTACTACTTTGTTACTTGGATTGGTGAACGCTTAGTTGCTGATATTCGCAACGCGGTGTACCGCCAGGTACTCAAAATGAGTCCTGTGTTCTTCGAAACCACGCGCACTGGCGAAGTGCTATCGCGGCTCACGACCGACACCACTCTGATTCAATCAGTAGTCGGTTCCAGCGCCTCGATTGCGCTACGCAATCTGCTCACCTTTGTGGGTGGCTTGGTCATGCTATTTATCACCAGCCCTAAACTTACCGGCATGATCCTATTGGTCATACCGCTGGTATTGGTACCTATTATTGTGTTCGGCCGCCGAGTGAGAAAACTCTCGCGCGCCAGCCAAGACACCGTGGCCGACACCAGCAGCTTGGCACAAGAAGTACTCAACGCCATGCAAACCGTGCAGGCCTACACCGCTGAATGGTTTGAAAATCAACGCTATCAGCACGCGGTAGAAACCGCCTTCCAAACGGCGCTGCGCCGTATTCGCACCCGCGCCATGCTCACCCTGTTGGTTATTTTGCTGGTATTTGCCGCCGTGGTATTGGTGCTATGGATTGGCGCTCAGGCGGTGATTGACGGCAGCATGACACCCGGCCTATTAGGCCAGTTTTTGCTTTATGCCATCTTTACCGCCGGTGCCGTTGGCGCACTTAGCGAAACCTGGGGCGAGATCCAACGCGCCGCTGGCGCCACCGAGCGCCTGGTGGAAATTTTGGAAACTAAACCCGCCATCGTGCCACCGAGCGACCCCGTCGCCATGCCGGCACGGTTAAATGGTGAAATCCATTTCAACAATGTCAGCTTTGCCTACCCGTCGCGTCCAGACATTACTGTGCTGGATCAGTTTGACTTGCATATCAAACCCGGCGAAACCGTGGCCCTAGTCGGCCCCTCCGGCGCGGGCAAAACCACCGTATTTCAATTGCTGCTGCGGTTCTACGATCCGCTCAGCGGTGAAATCCAGCTGGATCACACAGCCATTCAGCAAGCTGACCCCAGCGCGGTGCGCGAGCGCATCAGCTTGGTACCACAAGAGCCCGTGATTTTTGCAGCCAGCGCCAGCGAAAACATTCGCTATGGTAATGCTAAGGCAACCGAACAAGAAGCGATCGAAGCCGCCAAACACGCTGCCGCGCACGACTTTATTGAACAGCAACCAGAAGGCTATAACACCTTCTTGGGCGAGCGCGGCATGCGCTTATCCGGCGGCCAAAAACAACGTATCGCCATCGCCCGTGCCATGCTCAAAAACGCCGCTGTAGTGTTACTCGACGAGGCCACTAGCGCACTCGATGCAGAGTCAGAAAAGCTGGTGCACGACGCCTTAGAAGAACTCACCGAAAACCGGACCACACTCGTCATTGCACATCGCCTCGCCACCGTGCGTGAGGCGGATCGGATTGTGGTGATGGAAAAAGGCCGCATTGTGGCCAGCGGCAGCCATGATGAGTTAGTGCAGCAAGGCGGTTTATACTCACGGCTAGCGAAACTACAGTTTAAAGAATAGACCCCGTCTAAGCGGGCCTATTAAGCCCTATAAAAACAATAAGTGCTGAACAGGCACCGGAGACTCCACCATGACAATGCGCGCTTACGTGACCAAGCCGTTCTATCTTGCTTCCCTAATGCTACTAGCTATAGTTGTTGCCGCATGTGACAGCCAAGCAGACAATAACGCTGACAACAACACAGGCAATAACGGCAATACCGAAGCGCGTGAACTTTGCTTAAGCAATACCTGTGGCAGTAAAACCGTATTGGCCAGCATGCCCGGCGCGGAATACCTTCACTTCACGCCTGAAGGCCGCCTATTCGCCTCAAGCGACCTCAACGTATTTGAAGTCACCCGCAGCGGCGACGATTGGATCACCACCCCCATCGGCGTGATGGACTGCGGTTTTGCCGGCCTAGAACAACGCGGCAATATTCTCTATGCCAATGGTTGCAACCAACTATTCGCTACCGAATTAACCGACAGCCCACTACTTCAGCCAATTCACAGCTACGAAGGTTTTGCACTCGCCAACGGCCTAACCTCTGACCCCGACGGCAATCTTTACGCCGTTAACGGCCCCATCGCCAGCAGCGGCTTAGTCGACCCCATGGTGGCACGCTTACGCTTTAATCCAGATGATCCCTTTGAAGTCATAGAACAAACCACCTGGGCGGCAGAAGGCTTGGAGTTTCCAAACGGTATTGATTACTTCGACGGCCAAATGTACGTCAGCGATTCGAGCGCGACCCAAGCTCAGGTCGGTTCAGTTAAAACCATTCCGCTGAACCCAGACGGCAGCGCAGGCCCAGTCAGCACCCTCGCCATTTGGCCGGGGATTCTGGACGACATTACCGTGGTGGATGGCGCTTATATTCTGGTCTCTGATTACCTCACCGGCATGGTCGGCCAAATTAGTCTAGAGGGAGAAATCACCCAGACCACCTTGCCGCTCACCTTCCAAAATGCCAGCTCAGTATTACCGGGCGAGCCGCCGATGTTTAGCAAAACAGATGTACTGGTAACCGAGAAAGGCCTGCTGGGCGATACCTTCTCGCCCATTGGTAATCAGCTTTCGGTATTTAAGCCGAACTAAGCCAGCTCAACTAGGCAGGTCGCGCCGGGCCAGTTACATGGGCCGCCGCCGCCAGTAACACCTCGGCTTGGGCTTCAGGTTTCCAAGCATTCTCAGATAGGTAGCGTTTATATTGCTTGGCGCCTGACTGCGCCAAGAACAAACCCATCATGTGGCGGGTGGTGTAGAACAGACGTTGGCCACTGGCCAACTCCTGTTCGATAAACGGCAACACCGCCCGGACTGCCTGCTGGCGCTCGCTAAGCGGGTCTGCTGAGCCAAAGTAGCGACTGTCGACCTCGGCCAAAATCCAGGGGTTGTGGTATGCCTCTCGGCCGAGCATTACGCCATCCACGTACTGCAAATGCTGAGCACACTCAGCGTGGGTCTTAATGCCGCCGTTAATCATAATTTTGAGTTCTGGTCGCTCTTGTTTAAGGCGATAAACGTAGTCGTATTTTAGCGGTGGGATTTCGCGGTTTTGTTTTGGAGACAAACCACCCAATATCGCTTTGCGGGCATGGACAATAAAGGTGTCGCAACCACTTTCGGCCACCACATCCACAAAACGCAGCATGTCTTCATAGCTATCGGCGTCATCAATACCAATGCGATGTTTAACGGTCACCGGAATGCCTACCGCGTCGCGCATTGCTTTTACGCAATCACGCACCAATTCTGGCTTAGCCATTAAACAGGCGCCGAAGCTACCGTTCTGCACGCGATCCGACGGACAACCGCAGTTGAGATTGACCTCGTCATAACCCCACTGCTCGGCCAGCTCGGCCGACTTCGCCAAATCCACTGGGTCACTGCCGCCTAGCTGCAATGCCAAAGGATGCTCGGCATCGTGATAACGCAGATGCCGTTCCACGTCACCAAATAACAGTGCACCGGTGGTGACCATTTCAGTGTAGAGCAGCGCTTTTCGGCTGAGCTGCCGATGGAAGTAACGACACTCTCGTGTAGTCCAGTCCATCATGGGCGCAACGCTAAAACGGTGGTGACTGATCGGGGAGTCGGTAACTGACATACGGCGCTTGGGAGCCCAGCATAAAAAAGGGGCGCTATTGTAGCGCCCCTCCGGTCTGACATTAAATGCCAAGTTTAGAAAGCGTACTGGTAACCCACCGTGGCTACGCTGTCGACTTCCAACTGTGGACCATCCAGTTTCTGCTGCACGGGCATACCGTATTCCAGCGCTAGGCGATGACCACCTTGCGATAGCCAATTCAAACCAACATGCAAATCGGTACGCTGACCACCTCGCAAAGCGGGGTCAATCGTGGGCACTAGCTGGCGACCATTACCGTCAACCATTAAGCCCATATTGTAGGCCGGGTCTTGGCCTTCAATATCTTTCCAGCTTTGCCACTGCAGGCGGCTAGAGAAACTCCAGGCAACACTTGGATTCCAAGCCAACCAAGTTTGTGCATCCAGCGCATTGCCTAAACGGTAGCCATTTGAGTTTTTGCCACCAGTGCGAATGGTCGCGGTGGTTTGCGCGCCCCAAGACCAGCCTTGGTTAAGTTTGGCCCAGGTAATACTAGGGCGAAGATCATAAGTGCCCGAACCAAGCTGCATAGGATATGGCAATTGGGTATTACCCATTGGGGTTTGGTCGCGCTCATCAATCGAGCCAGTCGGCACACTAACGCCTAAGGTAGTGTGCATTTTGCCGCCGTCATAATCATAGAGCGGCAACATGGCAGCCAATTTGATGTCACCTACGCCCTTACTCTCGGTAGTAAAAAAACCACCCATCACGGTTTGGTGATCCATTTTGTTTTCTAGATACGGCACCATCACCATAAAGGTGACTTTGTCGCTAGGCGCGTACATTGCGCCCAACATATGCATGCCCATATCCATTTTTAGCGGCGCCACTCGGTACTTGGTATGCACATCGGCCACCGACACGCGGTTATTGCCGTCGCGGTTACCTTCCATCGCCATATGCATGTAGCGATAGGAAAACATCCACTCGCCTTTTTTATGCATGTGGTCAGCCATCACGCCAATTGGTGCGTGGGAATCAGGGCGGGCACCGTGGGTTTCAGGGTGGGCAGAACAAATAGTGGTAGCAAGCAGACCAGCCAATGCGCCGGTCATCAAAACATTCAATTTCATTTTTATAAACCTAAGAGAACAGAAATCGCGATCAACTGATCGCAGCCGTTAGTTCGGTTTATAAAGGCGGCGCGCGGGCCTGAAATGATTGTTGACGAGTAGTGAGTGCATGTAATGCAGGTAACGCGGCTACGCGGTCTGCATCAACCCCGGGAATAACGGCCGCCGGCAAGGCTGGCAATACAGCATCATCTGGCTGCGCTAACACGCAAGCATGACAATGCTCAGCATACTGTTCGGGCAAAACCTGGCGCAGCAACTCGGCAGGCAAATCCATGGTCCGCAATTGGGACAACACCGGCGCAGACAACTGCCCACAATAATACGGGCTACCCTGCGTGGCAGAGTGCATGGCCGCAGACACCGTTAACGGCGTCAACAGCTGAGCGAGCACTACCCACACCAAGCAAAAATGCTTGGCGCTAAAACTAAATGAATTACGTAGTGATCGCATACCGCGATTCTACCCTAGCTAACGGCCAATAGGGGCTATTCAAACTTGGCGGCTTCCTGCTGCAGCCAAGTGAGCAGTTGGCTCTTTTGCTCGGAACTGGCTTTCGTTTTTGCAAACACCTCGGTCGGCACCACCTGACGATCAAACCAAAGTTGAGCATCCTGATCCAACGGCGCTTGGCTGCTCGCTAGCCATACGATGGTATCCGCACCCATACGCGAATCACGCAATCGCTTTGCCATTTTTCGATTAAAGGCCGGTAACGATTTCTCTACCCCCGGCGTGGCCGCCCAGCCAGGATGCATCGCACTAAAATGAATCGACGGTTCCGACGCCGCCCAATGCTCGGTTGCTGCCATTAAGCCTCGCTTGGCGCGTGCATAGGCTTTGCTACCGTCATACGGCTCGTTCTCAAACCCTAGATCATTCAGCACCAACGGTTGCAGATACATACCACCACTCACCACATTGATAACGCGAGCTTGCTTGGCAAACTTAGTGCCCGCCAGAGAAGCTTGAGATTGGCGCAATGCAGGCAACAAAGCTTCAGTAAAAATCCAAGGCGCCAATAAATCCACTGCCAGCGCTCGCTCATAACCCTGCTCGGTGGTCTGGCGATCGGCAAACAACGCACCCGCATTGTTAACCAACACATCTATATTGTCCTGCTCTTCAGCAATGCGGCTTGCCACCTGCCGCACCGCAGCCATGTCCAACATATCAACCTCGTAGGTCGGCAGCAGCTCAATACCCACCCCAGCAAATTCGGCTACTTGAGTTTGTGCGCGCGCTAGGCGCTTAATGTCGCGCCCAACCAGCACCACCTTCGCACCTAGGCGAGCCAGCTCACAACTAGCGGCTAAGCCCAAACCCGCCGTGGGCCCAGTGACCACGACGGTTTTGCCGTCGATATATTCGTTTAAACCTTTGTGTGGCATGCGCAAGTAACCGGCCTGGGTAAAGTACCGGGCAGCCGGCGCCACCGTCTTGTAGGCCAGCCGTTGACCAGCGCTCAGCGGCCTTACTGTCGGCTGCAACGTAAGCGCTGTTTGCATACCATCAACTGCCTGTTTACCCACACGATCTAGCCAGGGTTTCAGCAGTGGCACTACAGCAGCCATCGCACCGGTAAAAGTCAATTCAGCCCGATAATCCACTGCCGTTACCGAGTCGCTTTCGGCGCGTAATTCAATCACGTCGTAGGCAGCAAAGCGCTCGCCTTCGCCACTCAATTCAATACGCGCAACACCATTTTGCGGAGCACTAAGTTTTTCAATGCGGTAACGCATTGGCACACGCTGACCCGCACTGTTGAGTATTAAATCGAACTCGGTACCAACCATCGGTTTTCCGGGCGACGTTTTTTCGGCGCGATAGACGCCGGGATCCCATTGTTCAATCGTTGAAAAATCGCTTAAATAGCGAAAGCAGTCTGCTATCGAGCGCGCTATCTGACGTCGTTCTTGCAGTGCAACCATGGATTCTGACTCATCTTCTAAAATTTTTGCTGTCACTAGCTATTACGCTAATGTATAGCCTATAATTGTACAATTATCGCATTTAATTTGTACAAAACAGTTACAAAAACGCAATGAACGACAACAATTTGTATAAAATCGGCGCGATCTCGCGACTCACCGGCATTCCAACCGTCACCATCCGCATGTGGGAAAGGCGCTACGGCTTAGTTACCCCACAACGCACTGAAGCCGGCGGACGCCTTTACACCCAAGAAGACCTACAACGATTGGGACTTGTAAAACGCGCAGTCGATGCCGGCCATGCTATTTCTACGGTAGCCAACCTGCCCAACGAAGAGATTTTGGCACGCTTCAAACTCGACGAGGGCAGCACTGACGCCAACCTGAACGAGCCTATCCAACTCGCTATCGTTGGCGAGTACCTTGGCAGACGGATTAGCCAGCAAGGCGATCATGATTTATTTATTACTGCTAGCAGCTTCAACTCGATCGAGGCTGCCAAGCAAAGCCCAAGCGCTGCAACCAAAATTGACGTGGTCGTGGTGGAGAAAGACTTTATCGACATTACCAGCGGTAAAGAAATCGCCGAGCTACGCCAACATTTAAACGCCAAGGTCGCACTGGTGGTCTACGGCTTTGGCGACAGCCAAGCGACCCAAGCGTTGGAGTCCTCACTGATTCGCAGCATTAAAGGCCCAGTCAATATTAACCAGCTCGCCCGCGCCAGTGTGGCCGCACTCGGCCTGCCCAACTTTGCAGAAGTGGACGCGCCAGAAGAGCTGCAGCAGTTACTCTATCAACCGATTCCAGCTCGACGCTTTGGACCCGCTCGCCTCGCCGAACTAACCGAGCGCAGCGACGTGGTGAAGTGCGAATGCCCGAATCATTTAGCCGAGTTGATCACCAGCTTAAATGCGTTTGAACAATACTCAGAGCATTGTGAAAACCGCAATAAAGAAGACGCCGCCATGCACATGCTATTGCACGTCACCACGGCTAAAGCGAGACGCATGCTGGAAGACGCGCTCAATCATTTGGTGGAATTTGAAGGCACGACCGAAGCCGGCTAAATGGACTTCACAAATGGACTTCATAAATGAACTCTGGCGGCGCACCGGTAATCGCGATTATTGGCGCTGGCGTGGCTGGGCTGTCCGCCGCGCGCCAGCTACATGAACAGTCCAATGCTCGCATCATCATTCTAGAGAAAGCCCGCAACGCGGGCGGGCGCTGCGCCACCCGTCGCCGGTCACGCGACCCTGATAGCGAATGGTTTGATCATGGCGCACAGTATTTCACTGCCCGCGACCCACTCTTCATTACTGCTTGCGCCAACGATGCAAAACAGCATCAACTGATTACTTGGCAACCCAGCATCGGCCAGTGGCAAGGCCAGCAACTGAAAAGCTCTAACGACGAACAACTGCGATATGTGGCGCCACGTGGACTGAACCAGTGGTTACGTAGCAAAGCCGAACAACTTTCTGCCGACATAGAAATAAAAACGCAAAGCCGTGTAGTCGAAATTAACCAGACATCGCTAGGCTGGCAGCTTCGTTTAGACAACGATCAACTTATCGATGCCAACCAGCTACTGGTCACTGCGCCACCCGAGCAAACACAAGCATTGCTAGAACCCTTGGCGCTCGACGGATTGACGAGTCTTAAACAATACCAATCTGAAGCCTGCTGGGCAGTTGTTGCCACGGGCCCCTCATTAGCGCATAGCGCCATCTTTTTCCGCCAACACCCAGCACTCAACTGGGCTGCCAACAACCTCAGCAAACAAGGCCCACACCACGCCAGCCTTGGCAATATCGACGCTATCTGGACACTACATGCAAACCCAACCTGGTCCAACGCACAACTCGACGCCAGCCCGGAATTAGCGGCCGATGACTTAATCACCGCCTTTGCCACAGCAACCCAACTCGACCCCAGCGAGTTCACACCACTACACCAACACCGGTGGCGTTATGCGCGACCTAATCCCGCATTTAGCCCCAACCTCCCCTCTAAGCACCTCTCTCTTAACGACGCCAAGCTCGCCATTGCTGGCGACTGGCTCGCCGGTGGGCGAGTCGAAGGCGCTTGGCTATCTGGCTTGAACGCCGCCAACAGTCTCCTACAAAACCTAGACAGCTAGACCACGTCGTCTAACAAATTAGGTATTTTGTTGTACAAATTTGCCTTTTGTATAATTTTATGAAATAGTTTCGACATAAATTTGAAAAATTTGACAGTTAGTCTAAATATTTTCCGTACAAAATACTTACAAGCAACGGTAAAGACATGCAAAACATAAGTGCCGACCAGCCAGCCGCTGGTCCTCTGAAAATCGCCATTGTTGGCTCCGGTATCGCCGGACTTTCTGCGGCTCACACACTGTGCCGAAAACACGACGTCACCCTCTTCGAAAACGCCGACTATGTGGGCGGCCACACCAACACAATCGATGTGGAATCTAGCAACGGGGAGATTATTCCAGTCGATACCGGCTTTATCGTGTTTAACAATCAAACCTACCCCAACTTTATTCGCCTGATTGACCAACTTGGTGTAGCCAGCAAGCCGACTAATATGAGTTTTTCGGTGTCAGACCCCGCCAACCAAATGGAATACGCGAGTCACCTGAGCGGACTGATTGCTCGCAAGCGCAACCTAATCGACCCCCGCTTCTTAGGCATGTTGCGCGATAAATTTCGCTTTGATGCACTTTGCAAGGACCTGCTTAATAACCAGCCGGAAGCGTTGGCCGAACTGACCTTAAGAGAATTTATTGAGCGCCACCAGCTGGGTGAAAACTTTGCCCGTTGGTACATTTTGCCGATGGCCGCGGCCGTCTGGTCGGCCCCCATTGGCCAAGTCGGCGACTACCCCATGTTGACACTCACCACCTTCCTAAAGAACCACGGCTTGCTAGGTGTAAACGACGCCCCCACCTGGCGCGTGATTTGCGGCGGTTCAAAACAGTACGTCAAAGCTTTACTGCAGCAATACCAAGGTGAGCTAAAACTTAGCACTAACATCACCAGCATCAAACGCAGCAAAACAGGCGTCGACTTACAGTTCATCGAAAACGGCGAAAAACAACAAGCCAAATTCGATCATGTCGTCATGGCCTGCCATAGCGACCAAGCGCTAGCGCTACTCAGCGATGCCAGCGAACTGGAACAGGAAATTCTCGGCGGCATTGCCTATCAAGAAAATGAAGCGGTATTACACACAGACACCAGCTTGCTACCGCAACGCAAGCGCGCCTATGCCGCCTGGAACTACCAACTCCCCACCAGCGATGCGCCGCGCGCCACCTTGACTTACAACATGAACCGACTACAAGGTATCAAAAGCGCCGACACTTATTGCGTCACCCTGAACCAAACCAACGATATTGATAGCAGCAAAATCATCAAGCGCATTGACTATGCTCACCCGGTTTACAACCACCAGACCGTAGCCAGCCAAGCGCGCTGGGCAGAGATTTCCAACCTCGCGTCGCGCACTCATTTTGCTGGTGCCTACTGGTTCTACGGATTCCACGAAGACGGCACTCGCAGCGGCCTGCGGGTAGCGGAACAATTTGGTTGCTCGCTAGACGATTGCGAACCCACCAGGACAAGCCGTCATGTTGCCTAGCATCACCAGCGCCAAACTTGGTGAGGGCTGGGTGCGTCATCGCCGCAGCGCCACCAAAGCGCATAGCTTTAAGTATCCACTCTTTATGCCGCTATTGGATTTAGACGAGCTAGAGAACACCTTGAAGCAAAGCCGGTTTTGGTCGGTTAACCAACGCAACATTGCTAGTCACCACCGCAGTGACTATTTCGGCGACCCCAAGCAATCGCTAAAAAGCTGCGTGTTGGACAAAGTGGAACAGCAGCTGGGCTGGCGGCCTGATGGCAAAGTGCTGCAACTTGCCCATGCACGTTACTTTGGCCACAGCTTCAATCCTATTGCCTTGTATTTCTGCTTTGACCAACACAAACAACTGGTGGCTTGCCTAGCCGAGGTCAACAACATGCCATGGCGGGAGACCACCCTGTACGCGATGCCGGTAGAATCCAAACCCGCAGGCAAAAGCACGCCGCAATGGAACTGGCAACACCGCAATGCCAAGGCACTGCACGTATCGCCATTCCTACCCATGGACATGGAATACCGCTGGCGCGTCAGTTTTAGCGACCAACAAATTGTGGTTCATATTGAGAATTGGGCCGCCGACAGTGATGGCGAACCAGCCCAGAAAGCCTTTGACGCCACCCTCAACCTCACACTCAAACCGTGCAACACCGCACAACTAAGACGGGTCATTTGGAAATACCCCGCCATGACCCTACAAGTGGTGACCGCCATTCATTGGCAAGCACTAAAGCTATGGCTCAAGGGCGTGCCTTACATCCCCAAGCCTGCGCAAATTAACACCCCTATTTCATAAAGGAGCGAGCATCATGACTACGCTTTCAAGTTCTATTAACCGCAGCACAGCAGCGACTAGCAAACTCAATATTCGGCAAAAGACACTGGCGCGCATGGGCAAACTGCTCGCGCCAAAGTTGCTGGACGCCCTGAGTCACATCCAGTGGGGCACCTTAAGCATCTATAACTTTGACGGTTCACACCTGCAAGTAGGCACTGGCAAAGCAGAAGAGCCGGCGGCCACCATCAAGATTAATGATCCGCGTTTTTTTACTGCGCTAGCACTAGAAAAAGACATTGGCGCCGGACGCGCCTACGCCCAAGGATACTGGGAATCAGACAACCTCTATCAAGCGCTACGCATCATTCTGCACAACGAGTCAGCGCTGGAGCAGCTTGAAGGCCAATATGGGTGGTTAACGGCACCTTTTTATGCCGCTTTGCACAAGTTAAACAGCAACAGCCAAGATCAAGCCCGTGACAACATCAGCCAACACTATGATCTCGGCAATGATTTTTTCAGCGCTTGGCTCGACCCCAGCATGATGTATAGCGCTGGTTTTTTTCGTACAGAAGACAGTAGCTTAGAAGAGTCTCAATACGAAAAAATAGATCGCATTTGCCGCAAGCTAGCGTTACGACCTGGCCAAGAAGTCTTGGAAATCGGCACTGGCTGGGGTGGCTTTGCGATTCATGCCGCACGCAAATATGGCGTCAACGTCACCACTACCACCATCTCAAAAGAACAATACGAGTTTGCCAAACAAGCCGTGGCAGATGCCGGCCTAGAACAACAAATTACGCTCTTGCTCGAAGACTACCGCTCACTAGAAGGTAAGTTTGATGCGGTAGTGTCCATTGAGATGATCGAAGCCGTTGGCTATGAGTACTACGATAGCTATGCCGAAGTAATAGACCGCTGCCTAAAACCAGACGGTCAAGTAGTGATTCAAGCGATCACCATTCCCGATAACCGATTTGACGACTACAAACAAAGCTCCGACTTTATTAAGCGCTTTATTTTCCCTGGTGGCTGCTTGCCATCAATCGCAGCACTGAACAAAAGCTTCAGCAAGGTGAGTGATTTGCAACTCACCCACTTAGAAGACTTTGGCCGTGACTACGGCAAAACGCTGCTGCTGTGGAATGAACGCTTCCAACGCGCCCTACCTACGCTGCCAGAGAAATACCAAGATAGCTGGTTCAAAAACCTGTGGGAATTTTACCTACTGGTTTGCGCCGCACTGTTTGAAGAACGTCGCATTGGCGTATGCCAGCTACAACTGGCCAAGCCAGGCGCGGCTAGCCATCACCCATCTACCCGGTAATTTCCGCCTAACAACGTTATGAAACACTCTATTGTTTGGTTCCGCCGCGACCTCCGCGTGACTGACAACCCAGCGCTAAGCGCTGCACTCGCCAACGGTTCAGCGATTGCGGTATACATCCACGCGCCCGACGAAGAAGCTCCTTGGCAACCCGGTGCCGCCAGTAACTGGTGGCTACACCACAGCCTAACCGCGCTGCAACGCCAATTAGATGGGTTAAACATCCCATTCATCATCGCCAAGGCCAGTAGCGCCGACGTACTCCTAAAATTGGCAGCCAAAACCAACGCGCAAGCGGTTTATTGGAACCGCCTGTACGAACCTGCCTGCATCAAACGCGACGCCGAGGTTACGAAGGCACTCGCGGCTGCAGGAATAAACAGCGAGAGCTTTAACAGCCAACTCTTATTCGAGCCTCACCAAGTCGCTAACAAGCAAGGTGGCCCGTTCAAAGTATTCACGCCATTCTGGCGCCACTATCAAGCCCTGATTAGCGAGCAGCAGGTTTACATTGACGGTGCACCCCGTAAACAAGAGAGCATAGCGGTTCGCCCTGATGCGAACGCACGCGACATCGACAAGCTCAATTTGCTGCCCTCGCTAGGCTGGGCCGACAACTTCTACCAACATTGGAAACCCGGTGAAGCCGGTGCCCTCAGCGCGTTATCGCAGTTCATTGAAACCCAACTCGACAACTACAAACGCGACCGAGACTATCCGGCGCTGGGATGCCATTCCAAATTGTCACCCCATTTGCACTTTGGTGAAATCGGCCCTCGCCAAGTATGGACCGCACTAGCCCACTTGCCTGAGCCTCGCAGCGAAACAGTACATGCCAGTCGCCAACACTTTTTAAGTGAACTAGCGTGGCGCGAATTTGCGCACCATCTACTGGTGCACTTTCCGCACACGCCCGACTCCGCGCTTAACCCCAAATATCAGCAATTCCCTTGGTGGCATAGCGAGCAGCCGGAGCTACTCAGCCGCCACCAAAGCGCTGACCAAGCACAGGAAATGTTGCGAAAATGGCAACAAGGGGAAACGGGCATCTCAATGGTCGATGCCGGTATGCAAGAGCTCTGGCAAACCGGTTTTATGCATAACCGACTACGCATGTTAGTCGCCAGCCTACTCACCAAAAACATGGGTATTCACTGGCGAGAAGGCGCGCAATGGTTCTGGGACACATTGGTAGACGCCAACTTAGCCAACAACACCTTAGGCTGGCAGTGGGCAGCAGGTTGTGGTGCCGACGCAGCACCTTATTTCCGCATCTTCAACCCAGACACCCAAGCGCAACGTTTTGACGAAAGCCAAGCCTACCGACACCGCTGGCTAGCAGAGGGCTGGCAACAAGCAACACCCTGCCTGGATCTAAAAGCGAGCCGAGCCGAAGCGCTTGAGGTATTTCAAAACGCCGCTCGTTTCGCGGCCTAATCAAACCGAAAAGGATCGCCAATGCACCCATGGCTAAGAACCAAACAGAAGCGACTTGAGGTACAAGCACGAGACCAAGAGCCTCATGCCCACAACCCACGCCGCCCAATCAGCAAAACCGATCGCAAAGCCGCAAAGGAAACGCGCCGTTCAACTGCGGCCTATCATCCGCCCGAAAAAACCGCGCCTCGCCACGTACCTAACCGGCGTCATGTAAAAGACCTACTCACCAACCATTGGGACTTGGACTCACTTAGCCGGGCGGACTATGAAGCGGTAATGCGCGCTGCTCAAAGCCAGGGCAATAAACCAAGCAAAGACAGCAAAACTTAGTAAGGCAGAGGCTCACCATCCCAGTTCAGCAAGGAGCCGGATTGAGCGGGGGACAAGCTCTGCAACACCGCCAAAATTCGCTCAGCAGTTAACGCAGGAGAATACAATTTATCGGCGGCTACGCCAGCCTGAAACGGCGCTGACAACGCCGTGGCAGTTGTTCCCGGATGAATCGCAGCAACTGACCACTTGGGGCGAGTACGCTGCCATTCAATGGCCAAATTCTTCACCCCCATATTGAGCGCCGCCTTACTCATTCGGTAGCTATACCAGCCACCTAACGCGTTATCCTCAATTGATCCAACGCGGGCCGACAAGCACAGCAACCTCACTCCCACATGCCTAGCGAGAGCTCGTTCGAGCACTTGAGCAACCGTCAAATGCACTAGGCAATTTATTCGCATGTTTTGTTCAAAAAAATCCACGTCTAACGATTGCAGCTTTTTCTCTGGCAATTGAAATTGATTAGACAACATACCCGCGCAACTCACCACCGCGTCTGGCGCCTGTTCTGCCAACCACGCTTCGAAGATCTCGGGCTGGTCCAACAAGTTAACCTGCAAGCTTTGCACGTTAGCGTCTAACACCACCCCCCGACTCGCTGCACAGACCTCGATAGCCTGCGAGCTCGCCATATCTACCAAAGCAGCCCCTATTCCGCCATTTGACCCGATCACCAGTAATTTCATAACGACCTCTAGCTATACAAGAGTTATACATTTTACTCGTAAATATAGATTTTTTTCTATTTTATGTGTACATTAATGGATCGAATAACGGTTTTGGTGGAGAAAAACACCAAAAATCTTAATAAACACAATGATTTCAAACTTTTTGTATAACTTTTAATCCATAGGGAATTAGTCATGTTAATCGCAAGCTTGATCGTTACGGCCGTCGTCGCCACCCTGCTGGTCTACACGCCACTTCGCAAAAACCTCATCACCAAGCCCATCTTTAGCGGCTTTAAACGCGCTCTGCCGACAATGAGTAGCACCGAGCGCGAAGCCTTAGAGGCAGGCAGCACGTGGTGGGAAGCAGAACTATTTGCCGGCAAACCCAATTGGAAACAATTCGAGAAAATCGGTAGCCCAACACTGACCGAGGCGGAACGCAGCTTCCTCGATACAGAAACTGAAATTCTCTGCAAAATGCTGGATGACTGGGAAATCAGCCATGAGGCGAAAGACCTACCCAAGCCGGTGTGGGATTACATCAAAGACAACGGCTTTTTCGCCCTCATCATTCCAACCGAATTCGGCGGCAAAGCATTCTCGCCTTATGCCCAGAGCTGTATTGTGACTCGCATCGCCACCCAGAGCGTCGCGGCAGCGGTAACCGTCATGGTGCCTAACTCACTCGGCCCAGGCGAGCTCCTGATGCACTACGGCACTCCAGAGCAGCAGAAAAAATGGCTGCCCGATTTAGCCCGAGGCAAACACATTCCCTGCTTTGGGCTCACCGGCCCCGAGGCGGGGTCGGATGCAGGCGCTATTCCAGACACCGGCGTGGTGTGTTACGGCGAACACGAAGGCAAACAAGTACTTGGTATCAAGCTTAACTTCGCTAAACGCTGGATCACGCTCGCCCCTGTCGCCACCGTAATTGGACTCGCATTTAAACTCAGCGACCCAGATGCATTGCTAGGCGACAAGGAAAAAATTGATTACGGCATCACTTGCGCCTTAATCCCAGCCGAACACCCCGGTATTGAAATCGGCCGCCGCCATTACCCAGGTGCCTTCATGAATGGCCCGATCAATGGCGAAGATGTATTTATTCCGATCGACTGGATTATCGGCGGCCCTCTAAATGCCGGCCGTGGTTGGATTATGTTGATGGAATGCTTGTCAGCCGGTCGTGGCATTTCATTGCCCGCACTGGGTGCGGCCGCGTCTAAAGTGGCCTACAGCAGCACCGGTGCTTACGCCCGCATCCGTCGACAGTTCAATACGTCGGTTGGCGCCTTCGAGGGTGTTAAAGAAGCAACCGCGCGAATTGCAGGCCTCACCTACACACTCGAAGCTAGTCGCCAGCTGGTGTGCTCCGCCCTATCGAAGTCATCGCCGCCGGTTATCTCCGCTATCGCAAAGTACCACATGACCGAAATGATGCGCACCGTGATAAACGACGCCATGGATGTGCATGGCGGCCGCGCGATTCAAATGGGACCTCGCAACTACCTGGCCAACAGCTATCAAGCCATTCCAATTGCCATTACCGTGGAAGGCGCAAACATCCTGACACGCTCACTGATGATCTTTGGCCAAGGTGCGGTTCGATGCCATCCCTATGTATTTCCCGAAATGGAGGCGGCCCGACACCCTAATGCCGCTCAGGGTTTGAAAGACTTCGATCGCCTGTTCTGGCGTCATATTGGCTACACCATCAGCCGCCTCGGCCGCTCGTTGGTGCTGGGACTAACAGGTTCTCGCTTCAGTGGTGCCCCTAGCTTTAGAAACCAAAAAGACTTCAAGCGCGAGTACCAACGAATTAACCAATTCAGTACCGTGCTGGCGTTTACCGCCGACCTTGCCATGGCATTGTTGGGCGGCGACCTAAAACGCAAAGAGATGCTGTCAGCTCGGCTAGGCGACATGCTCTCGAAGCTTTTTATCGCCACAGCGGTTCTGAATTACCACGCCCATAATCCTGCCCAAGGCAAGGAAAACGATGACCACGCCAAGTGGGCTGTTAACCAAGCGCTGTTCGACACGCAAGAAGCGTTTGTCGACTTCTGCAACAACTTCCCGAACCGCTTTATCGGCAAGTTGATCCGGTTTATTGGACTACCGCTAGGAAAGCCAATTGGCAAACCGTCAGACCAACTCATCAACCAATTGGGCGATGCCATCATGCAGCCAAGCCAATTGCGCAAGGAAGTGACCTATCCAATTCACTACAGCCTCGACCGCAATAATGCCCGAGGCCGCGTGGAGGACACCTTCCGGCAACTGGTCGCTACCGAAGCGCCTTATCTGAAGGTGCTCAAGGCAGCGAGCAAAGGCGAAATTGTTGGCAACGACCTTGCCGCCAAAGTACAACACGCTATTGAGATCGGCCTGATTAATCAGGTAGAGGGTGCCTCAGTGCTGCAGTACGACACCTTGCGCATGGACGCGCTACTAACCGACGCCTTTCCTGCCGATTATCTAGAGCAATCAGGTCGCGCCCCACAAAGCCACGCAGCTTAGGAGCAAACATGAACAAAGGAATTGCTATACATCACCAAAAACCGGCTCTACACGAGCCGGAAACGGTGTTACTCGCGGGTGGCTCAGGCTACGTGGGTCGTGCCGTTGCCCGCTTACTGGTAGAGCGTGGCCACCGCGTAATGGTGGCCACGCGCTCCCCCATGCGCACCACGCAACAGCTCGGATTTCCACAACACCAACGCCTTGCAGTGGTCAGACTGTATTCCAAGCACTTGCCCTGGAAGCCGACCGCAGTCATTAATTTGTGCGGTGAAAATATTGGCCAGCGCCGCTGGAGCAAAAAGCGTAAACAAGCGCTACTCGATTCACGGGTTAAAACCTCGCAATATCTAATCAGCCAATGCTTCCACCAGTGGCGCGAGGTTAAGACCTTTATCAACACGTCAGCGATTGGTTATTACGGCGATAGCGGTCAGTTTTGGGTGGATGAAGACTCCGCTGCCGGCAGCGGTTTTGCGGCCGAATTATGCGGCCACTGGGAAGCCACTACAGACGTTTTGCCAAACAAGATACGCACCGCAACCGTGCGGCTGGGCGTCGTGATCGGGCCCGCCCGCCGAGGCAGCGCACTCGGAAAAATGTTGCCGCTCTACAAGCTCGGACTAGGCGGCACAATCGGCAACGGCAACCACTGGATGTCATGGATTCATCGCGATGACGCTGCCCGGTTATTTGCCTTTTTGCTGGAGAACAAGCACTGCGAAGGCAGTTATAACGGCTGCGCCCCCTTTCCGATTAAGTACCGCGAGCTGAATAAGCGGTTAAGCGTACAAACCAAACGGCCGGCGATATTCCAGTCACCCGCTTGGTTGCTTAAACTCCTGCTGGGTGAAATGAGTTCATTACTGCTGGCGTCGCAGCGGGTAACGCCGAAGCGTACACACCAAGACGGCTTCCGATTTTTATACAGCAACTTTGCGGCTGCCGTCGCCCAGTCGGTATCAGCGCCCACGCTTACACCTTTGCGACCCGCGAGTAAGCCGAGACCAACTCCTGCGCCACGTTCCAGTAACCGTGTAGGCGGCGTACTGACCTTGGTGCCGAAATTAGAAACTCAAACGGTTCCAGCGAGCGAGGCTAAGGCAACCAAACAGGCAGCGAACCACACGCCGCATCGTTAGCTTGGCGCTGAAAATTGATAAACAGTGAACCCACGGAGATACCAAACTTGGTGATCTCCGTGGTATTAACTAAAACGCCGTCGGGCTGCAGATAAAGCCAATCGTCTAAGGTCACCACAACTTCACCATCTCCTCTTGGCAGGCGAAGCTGATACACCCAGCTAAGTGCATTGCCCACCACCGTACCGGTAGCCTCGCCCACCACGTCCGGTGCAGTACCTCGGTAGGTATTGTTGCCTAGGTTTTCGATCGTCCAAACACGCTCAGAGCGCGAACCATCGGCGTAGACAAAATCCTCATCGAGCACGATACCGTCAGGGGTGCGAACGCCATCAATATGGACCTTAAAGCGCGAAGCCACTTCACCGCGCCAGTTCTTAACCAAACCCCAACCCACAACACAGCCGGAAAAATAGTCTTCCAACACCAGCTTGGGACTAAAGGACTGATACACCGCCAAGCGCTGCGAGAAACAACCAGACAACAACAATAGCGATGCCAACGCGAGCGTTAGCGTTACCGAACGATTTGCATACTTCATATCTTTCTCTTTAACGACCCTGCACGGTTACTGAAACAACGCCAGCCAACAATCCCGCACTTATGATTGATTTAGCACCCAGGCCTGCCAGGCCTGCTCTAGACGCTTAGACTGACGAACGCTAATAGCCTCAGGCCCCAGCCAAACGCCTAACAACACAGCAGCGATCTCAGCTTCAGCCACCGTACCAAGCACCTCACCATTAAAGCTTAAAACTAGACCCGCAAACCGCCCACCAGCGACTTGCCACTCCAGTTGATATTTATCACCGGGCTCTACGTCCCGATACCAGCTTAGAAATTCAGCCGCCTCTTGCTTGGCATCGTCATCCAGCGCCAACCAATCGGACCGGCTGTAAAGGTTCTCTTCGGTTAATTCAGCCAGCTTTTGCGCCGAAGCAGACACAAAATACTCAATCTCAATTCGCTTTGGATAACTCACATCAAAGAGCGACGCCGGCGACTGCGCGGCGGACACCAACAAGGTGGCATTAGTGATTTTCTTAAACAAGAAACGGAAGTTCGCGTTACCCACCTCATCCCAGCCCAGGCTGGATTTAGCCGAAGCGGCTGCAGTTAACGCGCAAAACATCAGCACCAGCAAACTTTTAATTTTCAGCATTACATTACCTCTAGCCTTGGCGTCGCAAACGCCCACCCCATTGGGGGCTTACTAGCAACGCACTAACCAATAACTTCAACGCCACTGGCACTGCAACGTAAACCGCTGCCACATACTCAGCAGTCAGCTCCTGCAGGCCGGTATCTTCACCCGGTGCCACCCCCAACAACCCAAAGGTCACGACCACAGCAAACCCCATCGCCAGTTTTTGCGTTGCAGTCCATAAACCAAAACTGGCTGCTTTGGATCGACTCACTCGGGTTTCCAGAGCCGACACCACGCGCGTTTGTAGCAACGGGGCCAATACCGATTCGATGCCAAAACAGACCCCAGTAATCAAACACACCAACGCAAACACAATGCCATCGCCAACACCCAAGCCGTAAGCAGGCATAAAGGCCAGCGCCGAAACCAAACAAGCCAGCGACCATAGGCCGCACTCGTCATAGCGAGGCGCTAACAGTTTCACTACCCATGCGCCCAGCATGGCCGCGATGAAATACAACACCAAGAAGGCACCAACCCATTGCTCGATCCCGAGCACACGATCCAGATAGATCAACAGCACTGAAGCGGGTACCGCATTGGCAAGTGCATTCAACCACCACAGCAGCAATAAGCGGCCAGACCCCAACGACAACAACGCCGACCACCAATGGCGCAGATTCATACTCGACGCAGAAGTCGCAGCCAACTCCGGTGCCTTAGGAACCATCCAAAGCGCCCAAAGCAGCATCACTAGCGCAATGGCAATGCCCAGCAACAGTTCACCAGCGATAACGCTCGGCAACACCAGACCAAAGAACGTACCCACCAACAAGGCCAACTCACGGGCAGCGTTAAGACGCAGGTGGTAACTAGCAGGGAATGCCGCCGGTAACGCCATCCACGGCACCGTGATTGCACCCCAACCGACGAAGACCAGCACCAACCCCGCGAACACGGCAAATAAGCTTGAAGCCGCCCACAGCAGCGCACCGCCCATTAGCAACAATAGCCAACCCAAACCAAACCAACCATGATAGATCGCGTGACGATCAACCCAGCGCCCAATGGGCACATCCGTTACAGCATCAACTAACCTTGCGAGCAAAAACACGATGGCCACGTCAGCAAAGCTAACCCCCCGCTCCGCCACCAACCAAGTAGGAAAGTACACGTAGAATGGAAGACCAAGCAATGCAAGGAAAAACCCTGGCAATCCATAAAATATATATGTTTTATTCAATTTATATGACTTTATGTATACATTTTGTATAGATTGTATATAATAGGTCTCGAGACATCAAATTGCTAGGTTTTGATGGATCTCCCTCCTGGAAAGTAGCTTGGCCGCGCTCTGCGCGGCCTTTTTTCTTTGCTTTGCTCAGACATAAAAAAAAGCGACCTTGTGGTCGCTTTTTTTATGTCTGTTGACGGCTAACTAATTAAAGCGCCAACGCAGCCCTAAATTGATGACAGGATAAACCTCAAAGTCATCCGCATCGTCTTGAATCTCACGCTCTTCCGCATCGGCTTGGTTATCACACAGCGTTTGCCGCGGAGCACTATTACACTCTGCGGTCACCGTCACGCCAGGCGTACCCTGCAACATCACACCCAAATCAAAAAACACGCCCAAACGCCGACCTTCTGCAGCCAAGTTACCCCAACCCAAAGTTAAGAATGGATGGGTACCGGTCAAATCAATATCAACCGCAGCACTTTCGCCGTTCTGCAGAAAGTTATTGACGCCACCATAATCACAGCCTGCCACGCGCTGGCAGGTTGCAGTACCTTTTAAGCGGTTATCGCTCACCTGCACACCCACACTAAATCGAAAGCCGCCACCAAATGGGTGCAGATCAACACCAAAGCCCAAGTTATCCAGCGCCAGATCACCCCGATAATTCAGCTCGTCGCCATCGCCGTCACTATCAATATCAGTAGAGTAGTCATAGGCGCGGTAACTCAAGCGCAAATTAACGTTATCACTTACACCATAAACCGCATCAACACCCAGCCCCAATGTGCCCGCCGACAAGCCCAACGCAAGCCCTGCGGCTTTTGCACTCGCTAATGAAGTAAAAAAAACCGCAACAAAGGCGAGTAAGAATTTTTGCATTTTCATAACGACCCCTATTTCTAATAGTTATGCGCTCCTAATATAACAAAACCGCCCAGCAGGCGGTTTTGTTTGAGAGCGATCAGTCGTTATCTGCGCTTTTTAGCCAACCCATGCAAAGGCCGCCCATCCACCGCCAACGAAGCTTCGTGCACCACTTCCGACAAGGTCGGGTGAGCATGCATTGTGCGCGCAATATCTTCACTACTACCTTGGAATTCCATCACTGACACCGCCTCTTGAATTAACTCCGAAGCCGACGGGCCAATAATGTGCACACCTAACACCTCATCCGTGGTTTCATGCGCAATGATTTTCACCGTACCTTGGGCAGCTTCCATAGCCTTAGCTCGACCATTGGCGATAAAGCTAGCCGAACCTACTCGATATGGAATTGCCTCATCCTTAACCTGTTGCTCGGTCTTACCAACCCAAGCAATTTCTGGCCAAGTGTAGATAACGGAAGGGATCGTTTCGTAGTTCACATGCCCCGCCTTGCCCGCGATGATTTCGGCAACCTTAACGCCTTCTTCCATGCCTTTGTGTGCCAACATCGGACCACGAACCACATCGCCGATTGCATACACACCGGGTAGATTGGTGCGATTTTCCTCGTCCACTACCACAAAACCACGCTCGTCTAGCTCGACTTCCGCGCCGCCTAGCAAACCATCAGTATTAGGCCGGCGCCCAACACAAACGATTAGCCGTTCAACCCGTATATGGTCGGCACCGTCTTTGGTTTCAAAATTAACAGCAACGTCTTTTTTACCGGCCTTGGCGCCCGTAACGCGCGCGCCCAGCTTGATTTCCATACCTTGTTTCTTAAAGGTGCGCTGAGCCTCACGCTGAATTTGCTGGTCAGCAATAAATAGAAAATCATCCATCGCTTCGATCACGGTCACTTCAGCACCTAGCCGACGCCATACTGATCCCAGCTCCAAGCCAATCACGCCACCACCAATCACACCCAAAGTTTTGGGCACTTCAGATAAAGCTAGCGCACCTTCGTTGTCAACGATGCGGTCACCATCGATGGGGGCGACAGGAATATCAACCGGCTTAGAGCCTGTTGCAATAATGATATTTTTGCCAGTGAGTGTCTCAGTAGCACCATCATGACCGGTAAACTCAACCTCGCTCGCCGAAGTCAACTTACCTTTGCCGTGGAAGAACTCGATACCGTTACCCTTAAACAGCTGCAATACGCCACCGGTTAAGTTCTTCACAATATCGTCTTTACGTTTCTGCATTTGAGCCACGTCAAAGCTGGCATCTTTCACTGCGATGCCGTGCTTGGTGTACTCATGATGCAGCTTTTCCCATGCTTCAGAGGACTCCAACAAAGCCTTAGATGGAATACAACCGACATTCACACAAGTACCGCCTAATGACGGCTTGCCCTCGGCATTTTGCCAAGCATCAATGCAGGCAGTTTTGAGACCCAACTGAGACGCCCGGATAGCACTAATGTAACCAGCGGGACCACCGCCAATAACAACCACGTCAAAAGATTGACTCATGAATTTACCCTATAGCTGCAGAAGTAAGCGCGCAGGATCTTCCAACGCTTCTTTAACTGTTTTCAAAAACTGCACCGAATCCTTGCCATCAATGATTCGATGATCGTACGACACTGCCAAATACATCATTGGCGCGGTTGTAATTTCCCCGTCGCGTACGACTGGGCGTTCGTTGATCGCATGCATACCCAAAATAGCGGACTGCGGCGGGTTAATGATCGGCGTACTCATCATTGAACCAAACACACCACCGTTGGTGATAGAGAAGGTACCGCCGATTAATTCATCCATGGTGAGCTTGCCCGACTGAGCACGCACGCCGTAATCAGAAATCTGCTGTTCGATTTGGCCAAAATTCAAATCATCCGCATTGCGCACAATCGGTACTACCAAACCATTATCGCTCGCGACCGCAACACCAATATCGAAGAAGCTGTGATACACGATGTCATCACCATCAACCGCCGCGTTCATAATCGGATAACGACGCAAGCCCTCTACAACCGCCTTCACAAAGAACGACATATAACCCAGGCGCACGCCATATTCCTGCGCAAATTGATCTTTATACTTGTCGCGCAGGCGCTTAACCTCGGTCAAATCGACCTCGTTAAAGGTGGTTAGAATAGCCGCTGTTTGTTGGGAATCGACTAGACGCTCAGCAATACGCTTACGCACCCGAGTCATGGGTACACGCTGCTCAGCACGTGACTCACCCACTGTTGGCACAGGCGGCGAATAAGTCTGCTGGGCAGTGCTGGGTGTCGCTGCCGGCGCAACCGGTGCACTGGCTTCAGGCTTGGCTGACGAACTTGCATCCACAGCACTCGATCGGCTATCAATGTGCGCCTGCACGTCTGATTTGAGCAGGCGACCGCCCTTGCCAGTACCGACGATATCGGCGGCATTCAGCTTATTCTCTTCCAGCAGCCGACGAACCGATGGACTTAATGAGGTGTTGCCACTCGCCGCCACGGTTTCCTCTGCCAATGCTGCGGCGGGCTCAACTTCTCCTGCAGCCATTAAACCCAAGGTCATCCCGTTGGTTACCACCGCACCTTCACCGTGACTGATTTCGGTAAGCACGCCGTCAGCAGCCGCTGGCACTTCTAGCACAACCTTATCGGTTTCTAAGTCGAGCAAGTTCTCATCACGACGAACGCTGTCGCCAACCTTCTTATGCCAGCCTGTGATGGTGGCATCAGCCACCGACTCAGGCAGTGAAGGCACTTTAATTTCTAAGGTTTCACCACCAGCTTGCTTGGCCGGCTTAGCGGCTTCAGGCTCAACCGCAGCAGGTTCCGCAGCCGCCTTACCCTCTTCGACCAAACCCAGCACATCACCGTTGGTTACCGTGGCGCCCTCTTCAAAATTAATCGTACCTAACACACCATCAGCAGGCGCTGGCACTTCCAGCACAACTTTGTCGGTTTCCAGTTCAATTAATACTTCGTCGCGCTTAACTGCGTCACCGGCCTTCTTAGTCCAACGACTAATGGTGGCGTCGGAAACTGACTCAGGTAGTTGGGGTACTTGAATTTCAATACTCATTACGCTGCGTCCTTTCCCTTAAGATTTTTTCGCTGTTTTAGTTTTTTTGGTCACGGTTTTACGTGTCTTTGATTTATTTGGACTTTCGTCAATGCCTAACGCTTCTCTGACCAGCTGGTTTTGCTCTTGCACGTGTAGGCTATGGTAGCCAGCAGCCGTGGAAGCGGCGCCAACACGGCCAGCATAGTCCAAGGTTTGGCCCGCCTTTAAACCACCTACTAGGCGGTGGCGAATCTGATACCAGGCACCTTGGTTTTGCGGCTCTTCTTGGCACCAAACAACTTCTTTAGCCTTGTTCCACTTGCCAAGCACTCGGTCATAGTCCTGCTCAGGGAACGGGTAAAGCTGCTCAACCCGAACAATAGCTACGTCGTCAATTTCAGCTTCACGACGTTTTTCCAGCAGGTCGAAGTAAACCTTGCCGGAACATACAACCACACGCTTTACTTTGGCCGGCTTAAGATCGTCAATTTCTTGAATCACCGGCTCAAATCGGCCACCGACAATATCTTCCAACGACGAGGTTGAGAGACGATGACGCAGTAACGACTTCGGCGTCATCACAATCAGCGGCTTGCGGAAGCTACGAATCATTTGGCGACGAATCATATGGAACTGCTGCGCCGGCGTAGATGGCACACAAACCTGAATATTATGTTCCGCACATAACTGCAAATAGCGTTCTAAACGCGCCGAGGAGTGCTCAGGGCCTTGACCTTCATAACCATGCGGCAAGAACATCACCAATCCGCATAGGCGTCCCCATTTGGCTTCGCCAGAGGAAATAAATTGGTCAATCACCACTTGGGCACCGTTGGCAAAATCACCAAACTGCGCTTCCCAAATCACTAATGATTCTGGCTCTGCGGTCGAATAACCGTATTCAAAGCCCAACACAGCCTCCTCTGACAATAGTGAGTCAATCACTACGAAGTCAGACTCATTTTTTACCTTGGTTAATGGCACCAAGGTGCTGCCATCATTTTGGTTATGGAATACCGCATGACGATGGAAGAAGGTGCCGCGACCAGCATCTTGGCCGCAAAGGCGAATTCGGTTGCCACGATCAATCAGGCCGGCATAGGCCATGGTTTCAGCAAAGCCCCAATCAATTGGCATACCACCGGCAGCCATTTTTTTGCGGTTTGCAACAATTTGCTTCACTCGCGAGTGCAAGCCAAAGCCTTCTGGTACGTCGGTAATTACGGCCGCGTAGTCACGAATTTTTTCCAGCGATAACCCGGTATCAACCGCTTCATCCCACTGGGTGCGATTGTATTTACTCCAATCAACAGTGTGCTTATTGCCCACCATGCCCAGCGTTTTCACTGCAATGTTATGGCCTTGATCAAGCCCATCACGATAATCAGCAATCATCTGCTGATCTTCCGCCGCGGTGATTACGTTATCCGACTGCAAATGCTTGCCATACAACGTACGGGTAGTATCACGGTTACTAATGATGTCGTACATGCGCGGCTGAGTCGCACGCGGCTCATCGGCTTCGTTATGGCCATGGCGGCGATAACAAACTAGATCAATAAATACGTCTTTCTTAAACTCGGCACGATAATCCATCGCCAGTTGAGTCACATAGGTAACGGCTTCTGGGTCATCGCCGTTTACATGAAATACCGGACAACCCACCACTTTCGCCACGTCTGAACAGTATTCAGTTGAACGCGTATCGTCGGGTCGGCTGGTGGTAAAACCAACTTGGTTATTAATAATGATATGGACGGTACCGCCAGTTTTAAAACCGCGCACCTGCGACAACTGCAAGGTTTCGAACACGACGCCCTGACCTGCCACCGCGGAGTCACCATGCACTAGCACGGGAAGAATAGTTTTTCCGTCTTCGTCCTCACGGCGCTCTTGGCGGGCACGCACTGAGCCTTCAACAACCGGGTTCACAATTTCCAAGTGCGATGGGTTAAATGCCAACACCAAGTGCATTTGGCGATTGTCGACTTCAACATCAGTAGAGAAACCCATGTGATATTTCACATCACCCGAGCCACCGACTTTCTCATCTTTGGCGAGCTTGCCTTCAAACTCTTTAAACAACATCGCGGGCGATTTACCCATCACGTTGACCAATACGTTCAAACGGCCACGGTGCGCCATGCCGATAACCACTTCTTCCACATCATGGCGAGCGGCTTGGGCAATTAACGCATTCATGCTGGCGACAAAGCTTTCGCCGCCTTCAAGCGAGAAGCGCTTTTGACCAACATATTTAGTGTGTAGATATTTCTCAATGCCTTCGGCCGCAGTTAGTTGCTGCAGAATTTTTTTGCGCTCTTCTGGACTGAAGTGCTCTTCATGCGCTTCCCCTTCAAGACGGCCCTGGATCCAACGCTTTTCGCGGGTATCCGTGATGTGCATATACTCAGCGCCAATGGTGCCGCCATACACTTTCTTCACAAAGGCGATAATCTCGCCTAGGGTCATCTGGTCATCGGTTGCTAACGAGCCAGTATTAAACTCAGTATCTAAATCAGCGCTGGTGAGACCATGGAATGCAGGATCCAAATCGGGCACAGGCGCACGCCCGCGAAAGTCTAATGGGTCAATTTTAGCGTTCTGATGACCACGCACCCGGTACGCGTTGATCAAGCGAAGGACGGCAGCCTGTTTTTCCGCCGCCTCGGGTGCCAAAGCATGACTGCCCTGGTAACCAGAGTGGAGCTTATTAATCGCTTGCTGACGAAACGCCTTCTGAATGGGCGCATGTGCCACATCGGCACGGCCACTTTGATTAGCCTCTAGGGTGTCGAAATACTTTCGCCACTCGTCTGGCACAGCATCGGGGTTATGTAAATATTGTTCGTAAAACGCCTCAATATAGGGCGCATTACCACCATAAAGGTGCGCGGTTTGCTGGCGACGCTGTAAGTCTGCTGACATTTCCTGTTCCCGTCAGAGGTTAACGGCCTTGGCATTTAACAAGGACCAAATATTTTTGCGCAATGATGCAATTAATAAGCCAAAATTTTCATTTGGCCAAATCCAAGCCTTTTAGTTGTGCGCGGTCCTCGCCAAGTCTACTCTTGGCAGCATTCGTTGCCAACGAAAACTGCGCAATAGCGTTAGCTAGCGCTCATTTGCGCAACATACCAAACCCTCAATTTGAGCAGACACTGTGTTTAAGGTTCCCAAACTCACTACAAAAGAAGTAGAAAACTTATTGCACCACGCGATGCCAGTCACACGCGGAATAAAAGTCGAGTCGATTGAGACTAACCGCGCAACGATTCGTCTAGGTTATGGAGATTGGATGTTGCGACCCGGTGACACGCTATCGGGGCCTGCCATCATGACGGCAGCAGATACCGCAATGTACGTATTAATTCTGAGTCATTACGGGCCCGAGCTCTTAGCCGTGACCAGCACAATGAATCTGAACTTTCTTAATAAGCCTGTTAAAGGCGACCTTATCGCTACTGCTCATTTCAAAAAGACAGGCAAGCGATTGGTGTTTTGTGATGTTGATGTATTTAGTAGTGCTGCTAAGGAGGCTGTGGCCCATGTCAGTGGCACTTACATGATGCCAAGTTAAGGCCCAACACAATCAATCTACAGACATAAAAAAAGCCCAGCAATGCTGGGCTTTTTTACCGTTGAGGTGGTGACCTACTCGTCACCGGCCTCGATGGTAATTTCCAAGTCGCCTTCTTCACCAGCGGCGGCTTCGGCTGCCGCAATCGCGTCAGAAAACTCGGCATCAATATTGATGTTACGAGCATTGCGACGCTCTTGGTGATAAGCAAAACCTGTACCTGCAGGGATCAAACGACCCACTACCACGTTCTCTTTCAGACCACGTAGGTCATCTTTACGACCACGTACAGACGCTTCGGTTAGTACGCGTGTAGTTTCTTGGAACGAGGCGGCTGATACAAACGACTCGGTGTTCAACGACGCTTTGGTGATACCCAGTAGTTGGATTTCATAGCGCGCTGGCACCTTACCGGCTTTGCTTAGACGCTCATTTTCTTCGTCAACTTGAGCGCGCTCAACTTGCTCACCTTTCAAGAAGCGAGAGTCACCACCGTCGGTGATATCAACGCGACGCATCATCTGACGACAGATAGTCTCGATGTGCTTATCGTTAATACCTACGCCTTGTAGGCGGTATACGTCTTGAATCTCGTTGGTGAGGTAGTCAGCCAACTCGGCAACACCACGCAAGCGTAGGATGTCGTGCGGACTTAGCTCGCCGTCGCAGATAATCTCACCACGCTCAACGTGCTCACCTTCGAACACGTTCAGGTTGCGGTGCTTGAGGATCAGTAGCTGATGCTCTTCGCCATCCGCATCGGTGATGATCAAGCGGTTTTTGCCTTTGGTCTCAGCACCAAATGAAACGGTACCTGACACTTCTGCCAAGATCGCTGCTTCTTTCGGCTTACGTGCTTCAAACAGATCGGCTACGCGAGGTAGACCACCCGTAATATCACGAGTCTTCGATGAGGCCTGTGGCAAGCGCGCAATTACGTCACCAATACCTAGCTCAGCACCATCGGCCATGCCGATAATCGCGTCACCCGGTAGGAAGTAAATCGCAGGCTTGTTAGTACCTGGCAAGTCAATCTGGTTACCGTCAGCGTCAACCAAACGTACCGCAGGGCGCAAATCTTTGCCCGCTGTTGGACGTTGCTTAGCACCCAACACCACTACGCGGCTTACGCCGGTCACAGCATCGGTTTCTTGGTTCACGGTAACACCGTCAACAATGTCTACGTACTGCACGCTACCGGTTACCTCAGACACAACCGGGTGGGTGTGTGGATCCCAAGTAGCAACGGTTTGACCCGCTTCAACCGCATCGCCTTCGTTCACGGTAATGCTGGCACCGTAAGGTACTTTGTAGCGCTCACGGTCACGGCCGAATTCATCACCTAGGATCAATTCACCAGAACGTGATACCGCTACCAAGTGGCCATCGGCGTGGGTAACGGTACGTAGCTTATTGAACTTGATATTACCCGCCGCTTTCACTTCAACCGCGCTCACTGCCGCTGAGCTCGATGCCGCACCACCCACGTGGAAGGTACGCATGGTTAGCTGGGTACCCGGCTCACCAATTGACTGCGCCGCGATAACACCCACTGCCTCACCGATGTTGACACGATGGCCACGAGCCAAGTCACGGCCGTAGCACTGAGCACAGCAACCATGGCGAGACTCACAGGTAATAACCGAACGCACCATGACGCGGTCAACACCTTCGTTCTCAAGCATGTCAGCCGCTTTCTCATCGATTAGCGAGCCAGCTTCAAGGATCACTTCTTCAGTACCTGGACGGTAAACCGGCTGAGCAACGGTACGACCCAATACACGAGTCGCGATTGGCACCAATACGTCACCGCCTTCAACGATCGCAGCAATTTCCAGACCGTGGGTAGTACCACAATCTTCTTCGCTTACCACCATGTCTTGGGCTACGTCTACTAGACGACGAGTCAGGTAACCCGAGTTCGCAGTCTTAAGCGCGGTATCGGCAAGACCCTTACGCGCACCGTGAGTAGAAATAAAGTACTGCAGTACGTCGAGGCCTTCGCGGAAGTTCGCCTTAATTGGCGTTTCAATGATCGAACCATCGGGTTTCGCCATCAAACCACGCATACCCGCCAACTGACGCATCTGCGCAGCAGAACCACGAGCGCCCGAGTCGGCCATCATAAAGACTGAGTTAAAGCTCTTGGTTTCCAAGGTTTCACCTTTGCTGTCGGTGAACTCTTGTGTACCTAGCTTCTTCATCATGGCTTGTGACAGCTGGTCGTTACAGTGCGACCAAATATCAACTACTTTGTTGTAGCGCTCGCCATGGGTTACCAGACCCGAGCGATACTGCTTCTCGATTTCCATTACCTGCTCTTCGGCTTCAGCCAGCAAGGTAACTTTCTCAGCAGGAATCACCATGTCGTCTTTACCAAACGAGATACCAGCGCGGGTCGAATGACGGAAGCCGGTGTACATCAGTTGGTCAGCGAAGATAACGGTAGGCTTCAAACCCAGTACGCGGTAACAGGTATCAATAACCTTCGACACGTTTTTCTTGGTCAAATCCTGATCAAGCACTTCAAACGGTAGACCTTCAGGCAAGATGCGCGAAGCCAAAGCACGGCCCACGGTAGTCTCAACAATGCGAGAACGCGCCTCTTCGGTACCGTCTTCGTGGCGAACCACGTCGTTAATACGTACTTTCACCATAGCTTGGATCGCTGCCGCACCATTTTGATAAGCACGATCTAGCTCTTCAACACCCGAGAAGGCCATGCCTTCACCTTTCGCACCTGGGTGGTGGCGGCTCATCCAGTACAGACCCAAGACAACGTCCTGAGTAGGCACGATGATCGGCTGACCATTCGCAGGTGACAAGATGTTGTTAGAAGCCAACATCAAGGTACGGGCTTCTAGCTGGGCTTCAAGTGACAGCGGTACGTGTACCGCCATTTGGTCACCATCAAAGTCAGCGTTAAAGGCTGTACATACTAGTGGGTGCAGCTGAATCGCTTTACCTTCAATCAATACCGGCTCGAACGCTTGGATACCCAAACGGTGCAAGGTTGGCGCACGGTTTAGCATGATTGGGTGTTCGCGAATCACATCAGCCAACACATCCCAAACTTCGGCAGTTTGGCGCTCAACTAATTTCTTAGCGGCTTTAATAGTATGGGCGTGACCCAAACGCTGCAGCTTGCTAAAGATAAACGGCTTGAACAGTTCCAAGGCCATCTTCTTCGGCAGACCACATTGGTGTAAACGCAAGGTAGGACCCACCACGATCACTGAACGACCAGAGTAGTCAACACGCTTACCAAGCAAGTTTTGACGGAAGCGACCTTGCTTACCTTTAATCATGTCAGCAAGCGATTTCAGCGGACGCTTGTTGGTGCCAGTAATGGCGCGACCACGGCGGCCGTTATCCAACAGCGCATCAACCGCTTCTTGCAGCATGCGCTTTTCGTTGCGCACGATGATGTCGGGTGCGTTTAGCTCAAGTAGGCGCTTCAGACGGTTGTTACGGTTGATCACACGACGGTATAGGTCGTTTAGATCAGAGGTCGCGAAACGACCACCGTCTAGCGGTACTAGCGGACGCAAATCAGGTGGTAGTACCGGTAGTACGGTCATTACCATCCATTCTTGTTTGTTACCTGACTCAACAAAGGCTTCGATCAGTTTCAAGCGTTTGGTTAGCTTCTTGATCTTGGCTTCTGAGTTGGTGTTACCCATGTCTTCGCGAATATTGGCCGCTTCTACGTCCAATTTCATTTCGCGCAGCAAGTCACCGATGGCTTCAGCACCCATCTTGGCTACGAAACTATCACCGTGCTGCTCGATCGCATCGAGGTAATCTTCGTCGGTCAACAACTGGCCTTTTTCAAGGGTTGTCATGCCTGGGTCGGTCACTACGAAGCTCTCGAAGTACAACACACGCTCGATTTCTCGCAGGGTCATATCTAGCATCAAGCCAATACGGCTTGGTAGTGAACGCAGGAACCAGATGTGGGCAACTGGGCTCGCTAGTTCGATGTGGCCCATGCGGTCACGACGAACTTTAGACTGAGTTACCTCAACGCCACATTTTTCACACACCACACCGCGGTGCTTGAGGCGCTTGTACTTACCACAAAGGCATTCGTAGTCTTTGATTGGGCCAAAAATCTTGGCACAGAACAGACCGTCGCGCTCAGGCTTAAAAGTACGGTAGTTAATGGTTTCCGGCTTTTTAACTTCACCGAAAGACCAAGAGCGGATCATTTCAGGCGAAGCTAATGAAACGCGAATCGCATCAAAATCTTCAAGCCCGGTTGGGGCTTGAGTTTTGAACAGGTTTAATAAGTCTTGCATGGGTCGATTACTCCTGTTCCAAGTCGATGTTCATGCCTAGCGCGCGGATTTCTTTCAACAGTACGTTGAACGATTCCGGCATACCGGCATTCATTTCGTGCTCGCCATCAACAATGTTCTTATACATCGCGGTACGGCCGGCAACGTCATCCGATTTCACGGTTAGCATTTCTTGTAGGGTGTAAGCAGCACCGTAAGCTTCCAGTGCCCATACTTCCATCTCACCGAAACGCTGACCACCAAACTGCGCTTTACCACCCAACGGCTGCTGGGTAACCAGCGAGTAAGGACCGGTAGAACGCGCGTGCATCTTGTCGTCAACCAAGTGGTTTAGCTTGAGCATGTACATGTAACCCACGGTTACAGGACGCTCGAAGGCTTCACCGGTACGGCCATCGTACAACGTGGTTTGGCCACTTTCTGGCAAACCAGCTAGACGCAGCATGTGTTTAATCGCTTCTTCAGAGGCACCATCAAATACTGGCGTAGCGATCGGTAAACCACCACGCAGGTTGTTGGCCAACTCCATCAATTCGTCGTCATTGAAGCCTTTAATGTCTTCAACCTGACCATCAGTGGTGTTGTAGACCTCTTCCACGTATTTACGGATCTCGGCGGTTTTGGCTTGCATCTCAATCATGTCGTTGAGGCGCTTACCAATGCCTTTACAGGCCCAACCAAGGTGAGTCTCAAGAATCTGACCCACGTTCATCCGTGACGGTACGCCAAGTGGGTTCAAGCAAACATCAACCGGATCACCGTCTTCGGTGTGCGGCATGTCTTCTTGCGGCACGATCATCGAGATAACACCTTTGTTACCGTGACGACCCGCCATCTTGTCACCCGGTTGGATACGACGTTTAACCGCCATCCAAACTTTAACCATCTTAATCACGCCCGGCGCAAGCTCGTCGCCTTGGGTGATCTTGGCTTTTTGTACGTCGTAACGTTCTTCAAAGCTGTTACGTTGGGCTTTCACTTGCTCGAAGGTCTTCTGAATCGCAGTGTTCAGATCTTCGTTACGCATGTGGATCTCTTCCCAGCGATCACGACCAATATTGTCGAGATAGGTCTGGGTAATCTTAGAGCCTGACTTCACGCCATCTGGGCCAGCGTCGGCAACCTTGCCTACCAACTGGTCTTGTAGGCGACCAAAGATCGCGTCTTCCAAGATACGCTGCTGGTCTTGTAGGTCTTTGTAGACCATTTCCAACTCAGCTTTTTCAATCGCTTTAGCACGGCTATCTTTTTCTTGGCCGTCGCGAGTGAATACGCGCACGTCAATCACGGTGCCGTCCATGCCAGAAGGCACACGTAGCGAGGTGTCTTTAACGTCAGACGCTTTCTCACCAAAGATGGCACGCAATAGCTTTTCTTCTGGTGTCAGTTGGGTCTCACCTTTTGGTGTAACCTTACCAACCAGAATATCGCCTGCTTTCACTTCGGCGCCCACGTAAACAATGCCGGCTTCATCCAAACGACCTAGCGCAGACTCACCTACGTTGGGGATATCGCCAGAGATTTCTTCGGCGCCCAGTTTGGTGTCACGAGCAATACAGGTCATTTCTTCGATGTGAATCGAAGTAAAGCGATCTTCTTTAACGACGCGCTCTGAAATAAGGATCGAATCCTCAAAGTTGTAGCCGTTCCAAGGCATAAAGGCTACGCGCATGTTTTGGCCTAGCGCGAGTTCACCAAGGTCAGTAGAAGGACCATCAGCCAGTACGTCACCGCGTACTACCAAGTCACCTGGGCCAACGAGCGGACGCTGGTTGATGCAGGTGTTTTGGTTTGAGCGTGAGTACTTAATCAAGTTGTAGATATCTACGCCCGGATCGTTCTCGCCCACTTCGTCGGCATTGGCGCGCAATACGATACGACCTGCATCAACGGAGTCGATAATACCGCCACGCTTAGCAACCACGGTTACACCGGAGTCGGTTGCTACTACGCGCTCCATACCAGTACCCACTACAGGCTTGTCAGCACGTAGCGTAGGTACAGCCTGACGTTGCATGTTCGAGCCCATCAAGGCGCGGTTAGCATCATCGTGCTCAAGGAACGGAATCATCGCCGCCGCAACCGATACGATTTGGCGTGGCGATACGTCCATGTACTGCACGGTTTCTGGTGCAGACAGGGTGAATTCGTTCAGGTGACGGCAAGTCACTAGTTCTTCGGTTAATACACCTTTGTCATCAACCGGCGCACTCGCCTGCGCAATCACAAACTGTGATTCTTCGATCGCCGACAGGTAATCAACCTCGTCGGTTACCTTACCCTCTACCACTTTGCGGTAAGGGGTCTCTAGGAAACCGTAGCTGTTAGTACGTGCATAAACCGCCAATGAGTTGATCAGACCAATGTTTGGACCTTCAGGAGTCTCAATTGGGCAAACACGACCGTAGTGTGTTGGGTGTACGTCACGAACCTCAAAGCCCGCGCGTTCGCGAGTTAGACCACCCGGGCCTAAGGCTGAAACACGACGCTTATGGGTCACACCCGATAGCGGGTTATTTTGGTCCATAAACTGTGACAGCTGGTTAGAACCAAAGAACTCTTTGATTGCCGCCGCCACTGGCTTGGCGTTAATCAGTTCTTGTGGCATCAAGCCTTCGCTTTCAGCTAGGCTCAAACGCTCACGCACGGCGCGCTCAACACGAACCAAGCCAACGCGGAATACGTTTTCTGCCATCTCGCCCACGCAACGCACACGACGGTTGCCTAGGTTATCGATATCATCCACTTGGCCTTCGCCGTTACGGATCGAGATCAGGGTTTTCATCACATCAAGGATGTCAGATGAATCGCCTAACTCTTCCACTAGCTTGGCGGCAACTTTGTCTTTCTTCAGTGATTTGAAGTAAACGCTGTCGTACAACACGCCAACACCGGTATCGCTATCGCGACCCACACGGCGGTTGAACTTCATGCGACCTACCGCAGACAGGTCATAGCGCTCAGAGCTAAAGAACAAGTTGTGGAACAAGGTCTCAGCCGAGTCTTTGGTAGGCGGCTCACCCGGGCGCATCATGCGGTAAATCTCAACCAAGGCCTCTAGTGGCGAGGTGGTTGAATCAACAGCCAAGGTATTCGAAATGAAGGCACCACGATCCAATTCGTTGGTGTAGATGGTTTCAACGGTGGTGACACCGGCTTCAACCAACTTCTCGATGACTTCGGCTGTTAGTTCGGTGTTAGCTTCGCAAAGCAGCTCACCGGTATCCGCATCAACGATGTTCTTAGCGGTAATTTTGCCTTCGATGTATTCCTGTGGAACTTCTAGCTCCTCAAGACCTGACTCTTCCAGCTGACGAATGTGGCGCGCAGTAATGCGACGGCCAGTTTCTGCCAATACTTTTTTGCCAATCTTGATATCGAAAGTAGCGGTTTCACCCTTCAGGCGCTCAGGCACCAAAGCCATGGTGAATTTGTCTTTGCCAAACGTGAAGGTGTTGTTGTCAAAGAAGATGTCGAGGATTTGCTCGTTGTCGTAACCCAATGCACGTAACAAGATGGTTGACGGCAACTTACGACGACGGTCAATACGTACGTATAGGCCGTCTTTCGGGTCAAACTCAAAGTCTAACCATGAGCCACGGTAAGGAATAACGCGAGCGTTAAACAATAACTTACCAGAGCTGTGAGTTTTGCCTTTGTCGTGGTCGAAGAACACCCCAGGCGAACGGTGTAGCTGCGACACAACAACACGCTCAGTGCCGTTCACAACGAAAGAACCGGTGTCAGTCATCAAAGGCATTTCGCCCATGTAGACTTCTTGGTCTTTTACTTCTTTTACTGGTTTGTCGGCACCACGCGCTTCTTTGTCGTAGATAACCAAACGCGTTTTAACCCGCAGTGGCGCGGCATAAGTGAGGCCACGCAACTTGCATTCGCGCACATCAAATACCGGATCACCTAATCGATAGCTAACGTATTCCAACGCAGCCGCACCACTGTGCGCAACGATCGGGAAGATCGATTTTAGGGCAGCATGCAGACCAACTTCATCACGCGCTTCTGGCGCAACATCGGTTTGCAAATACTGACGGTATGAGTCAATTTGGGTAGTCAGCAAATAAGGCACATCCAGCACAGATTGCTGAGTACCAAAGTTTTTGCGGATCCGCTTTTTCTCAGTAAAAGAGTAAGCCATTCGACTATTACCTCGACGTAGTCCAAGTGAGGGGTAACGCGTAAACAGTGCCTAAATCATGCCTTTTGGAAGGTCGCACAACTCACGCGTTACACCACACTTAGTGGTCCAAATTCGATGTCTGTTTTGCCTCAACACCACAAGGCTGAAACACACATCGTATAAACGGGAAAAGGCCGGCGGTTAAAAACCGCCAGCCTTACCCTGGGTGTGCACTCTAAATTAGTTCAGAGCGCACGTCGCTCAGGATAGCGAGAAACAAGCTATTGCTTATTTCAACTCTACCTTAGCGCCAGCTTCTTCAAGCTGCTTCTGAATGTCAGCTGCTTCGTCTTTAGAAGCTGCTTCTTTAACGGTAGCAGGCGCGCTTTCTACCATTTCTTTAGCTTCTTTCAGACCAAGACCAGTGATGCCGCGTACTGCTTTAATTACAGATACTTTGTTACCACCGATGTCGGCTAGAACAACGTCGAACTCATCTTTTTCAGCAGCAGCTTCGCCGCCAGCAGCTGGGCCAGCAGCTGCAACTGCAACAGGAGCAGCAGCAGTTACGCCGAACTTCTCTTCCATTGCTTCGATTAATTCAACAACTTCCATTACAGACATAGAAGCAATTGCTTCTAGAATGTCATCTTTAGATAGAGCCATTTTTACTCTCCAAATCGGCCATTAGGCCGGAATACATAAACCGGATAAATCCGGAACCAAACTCAAAAGATCTTTCAGCCTTATGCTGCTTCTTTTTGGTCGCGAATAGCTGCGATTGTGCGTACCAGCTTCTCGTTCGGAGCTGCAACGGTACGTACAAACTTGCTGATTGGGGCTTGTAGCAAGCCTGCCAATTGACCCAAAGCCTGCTCGCGGGTTGGCAAAGACGCTAGACGTTCCAATTCGGAAGCGCCAAACGCTTGGCCGCCAGTAGAAACCAGCTTAACCTCGAGAGCTTTGTGCTCTTTAGCAAAGTCTTTGAACACTCGGGCCGCAGCGCCTGGATCTTCCACAGAAAGACCAAGGATTAGCGGGCCAGTTAGCTGCTCGTTAGTGCACTCAAAATCAGTGCCCTTGAACGCCAACTTGGCAAGATTGTTCTTGACTACGCGTAGCCAAACACCATTGTCATGGGCTTGCTTACGCAGCTTGCGTAGTTCCTCAGCCTCAAGGCCTCGGTACTCCGCCCCAACCAGAGATAGCGCATCAGACGCAACCGCATTGACTTCAGCAATCAGAGCTTCTTTTTCAACACGATTTAATGGCATGCCACTTCTTCCAGTTGGATGTAAAACGCCCACCGAAGCGGTTGTTTTACGGGCTTTCACCAGAGGTGAGTCGCCTCAGTTACGCTAAAAGCGCCTGAGTTAACTCACCACCCATTGGTGTTCCGAGCAAGCAGTCATGAAACATGATCTTCAAGTTCGGCTCACCATCTACGTTGGCTAACGTGCTCGTTATTAAGCTTTGCTAAACACCTCGAAAGGTTCCCAACAAAGCACCGACGGTCTTGGATGGCTGGACGGTTTAACTGTTTAAGGTTTATTCCGTCAGCCGATTTCCTCACCCCGCCAAGGCGGAGCAAGAGAAACCTTTTACTAGCCTTAACCTACTAGGCTAGCCACATCTACCTGAAGGCCTGGGCCCATGGTGGTAGATACGGTAATTTTCTTCAGGTAGCTGCCTTTCGCAGAAGCTGGCTTCAACTTCTGGATATCGGTCAACAACGCAGAGATGTTTTCTTTCAATGCATCAACATCAAAGTCGCGAGTACCAACAGCAGCAGAAACAATGCCTGCTTTGTCGTTACGGAAGCGAACCTGACCGGCTTTTGCATTTTTAACAGCAGTTGCAACATCAGGTGTTACGGTGCCAGTTTTTGGGTTAGGCATTAGGCCACGAGGACCCAGCACTTGACCCAACTTACCAACGGTAGGCATCGCGTCTGGAGAAGCAATTACAACGTCAAAGTCGATGTTGCCTTTTTTCACTTCTTCAGCCAGATCTTCCATACCTACAAGGTCAGCACCAGCGTCTTTCGCTTTCTGCTCATTTGCACCTTGGGTGAATACTGCAACACGTACAGTTTTACCAGTGCCGTTTGGCAGCGTGGTAGCACCACGAACTACTTGGTCTGATTTACGCGCATCAATACCTAGATTGATCGCAATTTCCACACTCTCGGTGAACTTCACAGAAGCCACGTCTTTCAGTGTGCTTAACGCCTCGTCGATACCGTATACCTTGTCAGCGTCTAATTTTTCACGCAGCTCACGTGCGCGCTTGCTTAACTTAGCCATTACTCAGCACCCTCTGTGTTCAAGCCCATGCTGCGTGCAGTACCCGCAATAATTTTCACTGCGGCGTCTACATCGTATGCAGATAGATCAGGCATCTTGGTATTTGCAATTTCTTCTAGCTGAGCGCGGCTAACAGTGCCGACTTTCTCAGTGTTAGGACGACCACTACCTGACTTAATGCCAGCCGCTTTCTTCAATAAGAAAGAAGCAGGTGGAGTCTTAACTTCAAAGGTAAAACTGCGATCGTTGTAAACAGTAATGGTTACTGGAACCGGCGCACCGTTTTCCATGCTCTGTGTCTGCGCGTTAAACGCCTTACAGAACTCCATAATGTTCACACCGTGCTGACCCAGAGCTGGACCTACGGGTGGAGAAGGGTTTGCCTGACCAGCAGGCACCTGTAGCTTGATATAGCCTTCGACTTTCTTGGCCATGATTTCCTCTTTTTGGGTATAACGCCGTTACTCGCAACCAGTGCTTTCGGGCTTCCCTGATAAACGGCGCTCTTACGAGCGCCACGAATTAACTTTTTTCTACCTGATGAAACTCAAGTTCAACAGGCGTCGAACGACCGAAGATCAATACCGACACCTTCAAGCGGCTTTTCTCGTAGTTGGCTTCTTCAACTACCGCTTGGAAGTCAGCAAATGGGCCGTCAGTTACACGAACCATTTCACCCACTTCAAATAGCACTTTCGGACGTGGCTTCTCGCCACTCTCTTCGATGCGGTTCAAAATTGCATTAGCCTCGGCTTCACTAATAGGTGCCGGGCGATCAGAGTGACCACCAATAAAACCAAGCACACGCGGTGTATCTTTCACCAAGTGCCAAGTTTCATCGTTCATTTCCATCTCAACTAATACATAGCCAGGAAAGAACTTACGTTCACTCTTACGTTTTTGACCATCCTTCATCTCTACCACTTCTTCGGTAGGCACTAGGATTTGGCCAAAGAAATCTTGCAAACCTGCGCGCTCAATATGCTCTTGCAGGCCATTCAATACGCGTTTCTCATAGCCTGAATAGGCTTGAACTACATACCAACGTTTAGCCATTACGCGTCCCCACGACCGGTTAGAAACTGCACAATCTCAACCAAGGCGAGATCTAACAGCCATAGGAAAATGGCAAACAAAATCACGAACACACCAATAATAATGGTGGTCTGAATGGTTTCTTGCCGAGTTGGCCAAACCATTTTGCGCACTTCGGTACGTGAACCACGAACGTAATCCCAAACCAAAGCACCACGCGGCGAACGTGTAAATACGAAAACAGATGCCACAACACCTGCCAAAAGGCCTAATACGCGCACCACAACCGGCTGGTTATCAAAATAATAATAACCACCGATGGCGCCACACAGCATCAACAGCGACAACAACAATACCAACGTACCCGTGGTTGTAGCAGTTGTGTTATTCGGGCTACTCATTACCTGTTTCCATTAACTCTAATCTTCTACCGCGCCCATACCCTTATAAATCAGGGCCTTATGAGTGATGGCAGGCCAGGAGGGAATCGAACCCCCAACCTACGGTTTTGGAGACCGTCGCTCTGCCAATTGAGCTACTGGCCTATCTCTCACAAACCGGTGCGCTGTAAAAAATTACAATGCAGTTACCAACACAAAAAGGGCGCCGGAATGTACGCCCTTTTTGCTTGAAAGTCAAAGAGACTTTTAGTCGTGGATCTTAGCCACAACGCCAGCACCAACGGTACGGCCGCCTTCGCGGATCGCGAAGCGTAGACCTTCTTCCATCGCAATCGGTGCGATCAAAGTTACAGTCATTTGTACGTTGTCACCTGGCATTACCATCTCTACGCCCGCTGGCAATTCAATATCGCCAGTTACGTCAGTTGTACGGAAGTAGAACTGTGGACGGTAGCCTTTGAAGAATGGCGTGTGACGGCCACCTTCGTCTTTGCTTAGTACGTATACTTCAGCTTCGAACTTGGTGTGTGGGGTGATTGAGCCAGGCTTCGCACAAACTTGGCCACGCTCAACTTCGTCACGCTTAAGACCACGTAGCAATAGGCCTACGTTGTCACCTGCTTGACCTTCGTCAAGTAGCTTGCGGAACATTTCAACACCGGTCACGGTGGTGTTCGCAGTGTCGCGAATACCCACGATAGCGATCTCTTCGCCCACTTTAATGATGCCGCGCTCAATACGACCGGTAATTACGGTACCGCGACCTGAGATTGAGAATACGTCTTCAACCGGCATTAGGAAGTCGCCGTCTACTGCACGCTCTGGCTCAGGAATGTAGGTGTCTAGCGCTTCGATTAGCTTGTCGATCGCTTGAGTACCGATCGCTGAATCGTCGCCTTCTAGGGCTTTCAAAGCAGAACCAGTGATAACCGGTGTGTCGTCACCTGGGAAGTCGTAGGTGTCTAGCAGCTCACGCACTTCCATTTCTACTAGTTCTAGTAGCTCTTCGTCATCAACCATGTCCGCTTTGTTCAGGAATACAACGATGTAGGGAACACCTACCTGACGTGACAATAGGATGTGCTCGCGAGTCTGAGGCATAGGGCCGTCAGCTGCGTTTACTACCAAGATAGCGCCGTCCATTTGGGCAGCACCAGTAATCATGTTTTTAACGTAATCCGCGTGACCTGGGCAGTCAACGTGAGCGTAGTGGCGAGATTCTGACTCGTACTCAACGTGGGCGGTAGAAATCGTAATACCGCGCTCGCGCTCTTCCGGTGCGTTATCAATCTGGTCGTAGGCTTTTGTCTCACCGCCAAACTTCTTCGCTTGGGTTACGGTAAGTGCCGCAGTCAGAGTGGTTTTACCATGGTCAACGTGGCCAATTGTACCTACGTTTACATGGGGTTTATTACGTTCAAACTTTTCTTTAGCCATTTTAAGGCTCCCTTTAGAACCAATTATTCGCCACTAAGGACTTAAACCGACGAGACGCTAAATTTCGCCTCTAACTTTTTTCACAATCGCTTCAGCTACCGCCTTTGGCGCTTCTGCATAGCGATCAAATTCCATGCTGTAGCTTGCCCTACCCTGAGTCGCAGACCGCAAGTCAGTGGAATAGCCAAACATTTCAGCCAATGGCACTTCCGCTCTGATCTGCTTGTTACCAGCAGCCATATCGTCCATGCCCTGAACCACTCCGCGACGACGGTTAAGATCACCCATCACATCGCCCATATTGGCTTCCGGCGTTTCCACCTCTACCGCCATCATGGGCTCCAGTAATATCGGGCTAGCATTTAAGCAACCCTCTCTTACCGCCATCGAACCAGCAATTTTGAATGCCATCTCGTTTGAGTCTACGTCGTGGTAAGAACCATCAATCAACGTGACCTTAACGTCTAGCACCGGATAACCAGCAACCACACCATTCTGCAGCTGTTCTTGGCAACCCTTATCGACCGAGGGGATGAACTCCTTAGGAACGGCCCCGCCTACGATCTCATTAACAAACTCATAACCAGCCCCGGCTTCATTTGGTTCAATCTTGAGCACCACGTGCCCATATTGACCTTTACCGCCAGTCTGGCGAACAAACTTACCGGCCTGCTCAACCGAGCTCCGTATCGTTTCTCGATACGCCACCTGAGGTGCGCCGATGTTTGCCTCAACGTTGAACTCGCGCTTCATGCGATCAACGATAATCTCCAGATGAAGCTCGCCCATTCCCGAAATAATGGTTTGGCCAGTTTCTTCATCCGTCTGCACTTTGAAAGATGGATCCTCTTGAGCCAACTTACCGAGCGCGACACTCATCTTCTCTTGGTCCGCCTGTGTCTTGGGCTCTACCGCTACCGAAATAACCGGCTCCGGAAACTCCATGCGCTCAAGAATAATCTTGGCGCTCTGCTCACAGAACGTATCACCGGTAGTGACTTCTTTGAGCCCCACTGCTGCCGCAATATCGCCGGCGCAGACCTCTTTAATCTCTTGCCGATCATTTGAATGCATCTGCAACAAACGACCAATACGCTCACGCTTTCCTGACGTAGCGTTATAAACCGTCGACCCCGTTTTAACCACACCGGAATAAACCCGGAAAAACGTCAACGTACCCACAAAGGGGTCGGTCGCAATTTTAAACGCCAAGGCCGAAAACGGCGCTTCATCCGATGCCTCACGCGTTAGCGTTTTTTCAACATCGTCAACCTCTGTACCTTCAACCGCAGGCACCTCAACCGGAGACGGGAGGTATTCAACCACGGCATCTAGAACTGCTTGCACACCTTTATTTTTAAAGGCAGAACCGCAGAACATCGGCACAATTTCATTCGCCAGCACACGCGCACGCAAACCAGCTTTAATCTCCCGCTGGGACAACTCACCATCTTCCAGGTATTTGTCCATCAGCTCTTCACTGCCTTCAGCAGCCACTTCCACCAACTCTTCACGCATGCTTTCGCAGCGAGCTAGCAGATCCGCGGGCACTTCCTCCTCGCGGTAGCTCATGCCTTGGGTTGCATCATCCCAGTACACGGCCTTCATCTTGATGAGATCCACCACACCAACGAAGTCTTCTTCTTCGCCAATATTGACCTGCATCGGCACAGCCAATGCGCCCAAGCGCTCTTTGACCTGCTCTACAACACGCAAGAAGTCCGCACCAACGCGATCCATCTTGTTCACGAAACCAATTCTTGGTACGTGATATTTGTTGGCTTGTCGCCAAACTGTTTCCGACTGTGGCTGCACACCACCAACGGCACAGTAGACCATCACCGCCCCATCCAGAACCCGCAGCGAACGCTCCACCTCAATGGTGAAGTCTACGTGGCCCGGCGTATCAATAATATTGATACGGTGCGGCTCAAATTGTTTATCCATCCCCGGCCAGAACGCAGTGGTTGCTGCAGAAGTGATCGTGATACCACGCTCTTGCTCCTGCTCCATCCAATCCATTGTCGCCGCACCGTCATGAACCTCACCAATTTTGTGAGACATTCCGGTGTAATACAGAATCCGTTCGGTAGTTGTTGTCTTACCTGCGTCAATATGCGCTGAGATGCCAATATTTCGGTACAACTCAATCGGGGTTTGACGCGCCACGTTTTCTGCCTTTCTACTCGATACTCAAATCGAGGCCCCAACCACTACCAACGGAAGTGAGAGAATGCCTTGTTAGCCTCAGCCATACGGTGAGTATCTTCACGCTTCTTACAAGCCGCACCGCGACCCTCTAAAGCATCAACCATTTCCGCACCCAAACGAATCGCCATAGTGCTTTCGCCGCGCTTACGCGCCGCGTCAATCAACCAACGCATTGCAAGCGTAGACTGACGAGCCGGACGAACTTCTACAGGCACTTGGTAAGTAGCACCACCCACACGGCGAGATTTAACCTCAACGCGAGGAGCTACTTGCTCTAATACTTCGGTGATCTTGCCATCAGCCTCTGCAATCCCTTTGGATTCCATGTGGTCAATTGCACCGTAAACAATTTTTTCTGCAACCGATTTTTTACCATCAACCATTACCATGTTGATGAATTTGGTTAGCACCTCACTACCAAACTTAGGATCTGGCAGGATTTCTCGTTTTTCCGCGACTCTACGACGTGACATATCTAGTACCTAACCCTAACCCTTAGGACGCTTTGCGCCGTACTTAGAACGACCTTGACGACGAGACTCAACGCCCGCGCAATCCAAGGTGCCACGAACAGTGTGGTAACGCACACCAGGCAAATCTTTAACACGACCGCCGCGGATTAACACTACAGAGTGCTCTTGAAGGTTGTGACCCTCACCACCAATGTAGCTAGACACTTCAAAACCATTAGTTAGGCGCACACGAGCCACCTTACGCATCGCCGAGTTCGGCTTTTTAGGCGTAGTGGTATATACACGAGTACATACACCACGTCGCTGAGGACACGCCTGCAATGCAGGAACATTGCTCTTGTAAGTTTTTGGACTGCGCGGCTTGCGCACCAACTGGTTAATTGTTGCCATCTATACGTTTCCGCCTTTATTTACGGGCGTTTCGGGTTGTCTTTGGACATACAAAACAGACCCAAATCACTGGGCCTGCAGAAAAGAGGGCGCAATTGTATGGATGAGCCCTTGAGGTGTCAAGGAAAACTTGGGGTATTTTCAGGGCATCGCCACAAGGCGCAAAATGCCAACCCACGCTAGTTAGGGGCTAGATTTACAACAAACAAATAGCGAACACAAAAAAGCCCCAACGAAGGGGCTTTTAATGAGCAAACAGCACCCAGAAGCTAGCTGAATGCAGCGCCTAACTTACGCAGTGCGTTAGCCTCAATTTGTCGAATGCGCTCAGCGGACACCTGATAGCGATCCGCCAACTCATGCAAAGTCGACTTAGGCTCCTGAATCCAGCGAGCACGGATAATATCCTGACTACGTTGGTCCAAAGCCTGCAGCGCGAGCTGCAACTTAGCCGAATTACGTTGCTGCCACTGGTCCGCCTCTACCTGTTCAGCCGGATCCGCACCCTTAGACTCTAAATAAGCCGCCGGTGCTTTCCAAGCATCATCCTCGTCGTCCGCAGATGCATCAACGGCCACATCATGGCTATAAAGGCGCTTTTCCATCTCCCGCACATCAGACTCTTTAACACCCAGGTCCGCTGCCACCGCTGCGGTCTCATCCGCCGACAACCAATTTAGACCTGACTTCGCCTTACGTAAATTAAAGAATAACTTACGCTGCGCCTTGGTGGTGGCCACCTTAACTAAGCGCCAATTCCGAATCACATACTCGTGAATCTCGGCCTTAATCCAGTGCACAGCAAAGCTCACCAGACGCACTTCTTTATCGGGATCAAAACGCTTAACTGCTTTCATCAGGCCGACATTGCCTTCTTGGATCAAGTCAGCCAATTGCAAGCCATAACCAGAATAACTCCGAGCGATATGCACCACAAAACGCAAATGGCTCAACACTAGTTTTTGTGCCGCCAACATATTCTGTTCTTGTTGCCATTCACGAGCCAATGATTGCTCTTCTTCAACCGTAAGCATTGGCAACTGGTTAACCGCATGGATGTAACTATCCAAGCTTCCCGCCGACAGCGGGATCGCCAAAGCACGATTACCTTGTAAAACTAAGTCATTCATAGCGATATTTATACCACAATTAGCACTCGTTTGAATAGAGTGCTAATTATTGCAATAGTTCGATCCGCTCGTTACTTTTTCTTGGGGCGGTCCCAGTCGACACTTTGTTGCTTGACCCGCGTGAGCGTGAGCTGATCGGCTGGCGCATCCTTACGCAAGGTAGTGCCAGCACCAATCGTAGCGCCAGCACCAACGGTCACCGGTGCTACTAAATTCGAGCCAGAGCCAATGAACGCACCATCCTCAATCACGGTTTGATGCTTATTCGCCCCATCGTAATTACAGGTAATGGTGCCCGCACCCACATTAACCCCCTTACCCACTGTTGCGTCACCCACGTAACTCAGGTGGTTCACCTTACTGCCAACACCAATATGAGCTTTTTTGGTTTCCACAAAATTACCGATCTTGGCGCCTACCTCAAGTTGCGTACCCTCACGCAAGCGAGCATATGGACCAATGTCTGCATTCGCACCGATATAGGCTCCATCAATGTGGCTAAAGGCCTTAATAACAGCACCCTTGCCAATGCGCGAATCCTTAATTACACAGTTGGCGCCAATTTGAACGTTATCTGCCAACGTTACGTCACCCTCGAACACACAATTTATATCGACGGTAATATCTTGCCCCACGACCAACGTGCCGCGAACATCAACTCGAGCTGGGTCCAACAAAGTAACGCCACGCTCCATTAATCCATCCGCAATCCGCGACTGATACACCCGCTCCGCTTCTGCTAGCTGCGCACGGTTATTGGCGCCCGCCACTTCAGTGGCGTCATCACAAACCACCGCAGCGGCTCGGTCACCGTCTGCATTTGCAATCGCCACCACGTCAGTTAGGTAGTATTCGCCCTGTGCGTTGTCGCTTGATAGTTGGTTTAGCCAACCGGCCAACTTGGAACCCGACAGCGCCATCAAGCCGGTGTTCACTTCATCAATCGCTAACTGCTCTGGCTTAGCATCTTTATGCTCAATAATGGCATCCAGCGAGCCGTCAGCAGCCCGCACAATCCGGCCGTAGCCCGTAGGGTCCGACTGTTTTACAGACAACACAGCCACATCTGCCGAGCCCAGGCCGGCAAGTAGTTTTTGACAAGTCTCTACTCGCACTAGCGGCACATCGGCATAGAGCACAATCACCTGATCGCTATCACATTGAGGTAAGGCCTGAACTACCGCATGACCGGTTCCCAATTGCTCTGCCTGCTCGACCCATTGAACCGCTTCTCCGGCAAAGGTTTGTTTGATGGCATCACCACCATGCCCGTACACCACCACCACCTTTTCCGCACCCAACTCGTAAGCTGTATCGATCACATGGCCCAGCATTGGCTTACCACCCACCGGGTGCAACACCTTAGGTAGAGCCGAACGCATCCGAGTGCCTTGACCAGCGGCCAAAATTACAGCAGTTAAGGACATTTGAGTTCTCTTCACTTTATTTAGGTTTTTGTTTAGTTTACCGCGAGGCAGTACGCCCAAAAACAAAAAAAGCGTCCAATGACCGAAGTCATGGACGCTTTAAACAAGCCAGTAAAGACGCTAATTAACGACCAGACTTACGCTTACGATAGTTTTCCAGCACTTGAAGACGAGCAATAGCTACAGCCAAGTCCGCCTGAGCCAAACCAACTTCAGCATCAGTTTTCTGGCTTTCAATCGCCTCTTCAGCTCGCTGCTTAGCTTCGATAGCGGCGGCTTCATCGATGTCGCCAGCACGAATAGCGGTATCAGCGAGCACAGTGACTTGATTTGGTTGAACCTCAAGAATTCCACCAGAAACAAATACATGCACTTCATCTTTACCGCCGTTCAAGACCCGCACCTCACCAGCGCGAAGACTTGTTAGCAGCGGGGTGTGCTTAGGCGAAACACCCACATCACCTTGAATCGCCGGGCACACCGCCATTTCAGCAGTACCACTGAAAATCTGACCCTCTGCACTAACGATATCTACTTGAATAGTACTCATGAATTCTTACTCTACTGTGAGCCAATTTGACCCCGAAGGGCCAAAGTCGTCTGGGCGAACCCAGAACGGCTTACATGTCTTTCGCTTTCTCGATGGCTTCGTCGATAGTACCAACCATGTAGAACGCCTGCTCAGGCATGTGGTCGTACTCACCATCAAGAATACCTTTAAAGGCACGAATGGTGTCTTTCAGGCTTACGTATTTACCAGGAGAACCGGTGAATACTTCTGCCACGAAGAACGGCTGCGACAAGAAACGCTGGATCTTACGAGCACGCGCCACGTCACGCTTATCTTCTTCAGACAGTTCGTCCATACCTAAGATGGCGATAATGTCTTTCAACTCTTTGTAACGCTGCAATACAGACTGTACGCCACGTGCTACTGCGTAGTGCTCTTCACCGATAACTAGCGGATCAAGCTGACGCGAAGTTGAATCCAGAGGATCTACCGCAGGGTAAATACCTAGCTCAGCGATGTTACGAGACAATACAACTGTCGCATCCAAGTGAGCGAAGGTTGTCGCTGGCGACGGATCAGTCAAGTCATCCGCAGGTACATATACCGCTTGGATAGAGGTAATAGAACCAGTCTTAGTAGAAGTAATACGCTCCTGCAGCGCACCCATCTCTTCCGCAAGTGTTGGCTGGTAACCTACCGCAGAAGGCATACGACCTAGTAGCGCAGATACTTCAGTACCCGCCAAGGTATAACGGTAAATGTTGTCAACGAACATTAGAACGTCACGACCTTCATCACGGAACGCTTCCGCCATGGTTAGACCCGTCAAGGCAACACGAAGACGGTTACCCGGTGGCTCATTCATCTGGCCGTATACCAGTGATACTTTGTCAATAACGTTTGAGTCGGTCATCTCGTGATAGAAGTCGTTACCCTCACGAGTACGCTCACCTACACCAGCAAATACTGAGTAACCACTGTGCTCAATCGCGATGTTACGGATCAGCTCCATCATGTTTACGGTTTTGCCTACACCAGCACCACCGAACAACCAACTTTACCGCCTTTCGCGAACGGGCAAAGTAAGTCAATTACTTTAATACCGGTCTCTAGCAGCTCGGTACCGCCTGACTGCTCGTCATAGCTTGGTGGCTCACGGTGAATTGGCATGCGGGCTTCTTCGCCAATCGCGCCTTTTTCGTCAATCGGCTCACCTAGCACATCCATGATGCGGCCAAGTGTCGCTTTACCAACAGGCACAGAAATCGGCGCGCCTGAAGCTTCAACAGCCAGACCACGGCGCAAACCTTCCGAAGAACCCAGCGCAATGCAACGAACCACGCCGTCGCCCAGCTGCTGCTGTACTTCTAAAGTTAGACCAGTCTCAGTCACCCTCAATGCTTCATAAACGGCAGGCACTGCGTCCCGCGCGAATTCGGCATCAATTACGGCGCCAATTACTTGTACGATTTTTCCGGAGCTCATATTCCAAATCCTCAGTCAGAGGTTTCGCTATTACGCGTTACTTAAATATAAAAATTTTCTACTGCGGTTATACCGCAGCAGCGCCAGCTACAATTTCTGTCAATTCGGTCGTAATGGCCGCTTGACGAGCTTTGTTGTAAACCAGCTGCAAGTCTTCAATCAGGGTGCCAGCATTATCGGAAGCGGCCTTCATTGCCACCATCCGTGCCGCCATCTCACAAGCCACATTATCAACTGCGGCTTGGTACACCTGAGATTCCACGTAGCGCTTTAACACGCCATCCAACAGCTCTTCAGCCGCCGGCTCGTAGATGTAATCCCAATGTTGTGGCAGCTCTTCGTCAGAAACCGGCACTACCGGCAACAATTGTCCAACATCAGGCTTCTGAGTCATGGTGTTAACAAAACTGTTGTTGGCCAAATAAAGACGATCAAACTCACCCTCATCAAAACCATCCAACATGACTTTTACAGCGCCAATGATGTCGACCAGATGCGGCGCATCACCCAAATTTTCTGTACTAGCAACGATATCGGCGTTAACACCACGAAAGAAACTCGCAGCTTTACGACCAATAACGCTTAACTTAACTTCAACACCCGCTTTCTGCTGCTCCTGCATGAACTGCAGAGTCTTACGAAACAGGTTGATGTTCAAACCGCCACACAGACCGCGGTCTGTCGCCACGACAATGATGCCAACTTTTTTAACATCATCGGTAGCGACCAGATAGGGATGAGTAAAATCCGGGCTGGCATCAGCCAAATGCCCGATCACATTACGCATCTTCTCGGCATATGGGCGGCTGGCCGCCATGCGATCTTGAGCCTTACGCATTTTACTCGCCGCCACCATTTCCATGGCTTTGGTGATCTTTTGCGTATTTTTAATACTCTTGATCTGAGTGCGAATTTCTTTTGCGTTTGCCATCTATTCAGTTCCTCGTCATCGCCTGCGACAGCTATCGCCAAGGCATCACGCCTGGCGATGACCTTGAGTAGACCTAGTAAACACCGTTAGCTTTGAACTCATCCAAAGCGGCAGTAAGTTGCGCTGCAAAATCGTCGTTCCAGTCACCCTTCTCGTCGATGGCGTCTAGTAGCGATTTGTAGTTAGCATGCATGAAGGCGTGCACCGCAGCTTCATAATCAACAACTTTGTTTACTTCAACGTTATCTAGGAAGCCTTCGTTAGCAGCGAACAACGAAACAGACATTTCCGCAACCGATAGCGGCGCGTATTGCTTCTGCTTCATCAACTCGGTTACGCGCTGACCGCGCTCAAGCTGCTTACGAGTCGCATCATCAAGATCTGATGCAAATTGTGCGAACGCCGCCAGCTCACGATACTGAGCCAAGGCCAAACGCACACCGCCACCTAACTTCTTAACCGCTTTAGTCTGCGCCGCACCACCTACACGTGATACAGACAAACCAGCGTTAATCGCAGGACGGATACCACTGTTGAACAAATCAGTCTCTAGATAGATTTGGCCATCAGTAATAGAAATCACGTTGGTTGGTACGAAGGCAGATACGTCACCCGCTTGGGTTTCGATAATTGGCAACGCAGTAAGCGAACCGGTTTTACCTTTCACTGCACCGTCGGTGAACTTCTCTACGTATTCAGCGTTAACGCGAGCGGCACGCTCAAGCAAACGCGAGTGTAGATAGAACACGTCACCCGGATAAGCTTCACGACCCGGAGGACGCTTAAGCAATAGTGATACCTGACGGTAAGCCCAAGCTTGCTTGGTCAAATCATCGTATACGATCAGTGCGTCTTCACCGCGATCGCGGAAGTACTCACCCATCGCGCAGCCAGCGTAAGGAGCCAAGAACTGCATTGCAGCGGGATCAGCCGCAGCAGCAGCCACAATAGTGGTGTGCTCTAGCGCGCCGTGCTCTTCAAGCTTACGTACTACGTTAGCAATCGAAGATTGCTTTTGGCCGATCGCTACATAAATACATTTAACGCCGGTGCCTTTTTGGTTGATGATGGCATCAACGGCTACCGCGGTTTTACCGGTCTGACGGTCACCAATAATCAACTCACGCTGACCACGACCTACAGGAACCATCGCATCAATCGCTTTCAAGCCAGTTTGCACAGGCTCGTCTACTGATTGGCGGGCAATTACGCCTGGCGCTACTTTTTCTAATGGCTCGGTGCCGGCAGCATCAACTGCGCCCTTGCCATCAATGGGCTCACCCAGAGCATTTACTACACGACCTAGCAGGCCTTCACCCACTGGAACCTCAAGAATACGACCCGTAGTTTTTACTTCGTCGCCTTCTTTAAGGTGTTTGTAGTCACCAAGTACTACCGCACCTACTGAGTCACGCTCCAAGTTAAGCGCCAATGCGAACGCGTCGCCTGGCAACTCAAGCATCTCACCGAACATCGCGTCTTGAAGACCGTGTACTCGAATAATGCCGTCACTAACGCTAACGATAGTGCCTGTGTTACGTGCTTCAGCGGCAGACTCAAAGTTGCCGATGCGCTGTTTAATCAGATCTGAAATTTCTGAAGGATTCAGTTGCATGTCCGTATCCTTGTTAATGTGTCAATGACGAAGCCAAGCCAGCCAGCTTGGCGCGTACAGAGCCGTCAACCACCAAGTCGCCTGCGCGAACAATGGCACCACCGATCAATGATTCATCAATCGTTGTGGTTAGATTAACGTCTGTACCCAGTTTGTCTTTCAGGCGAGCGGTTATTGCTTCACGCTGTGCATCAGTAAGCTCAGTGGCCGAGACCACCTCCGCTTCGGTAACCTTTTCCGCTTCGGCGCGTAGTGCTTCGTACTGCGCTGCCAAATCTACCGCCACCGTCAAACGATCATTTTCGGCCAACAAAGCCACAAGATTACGGGTTTCCGCATCTTCCGCCTTCATTGCACCCAAAATCGCCTCAACGAGTTGTGCGCGGTCAACAGCTGGGGACGCAATCGCCTGCCGAACTGTTTCGTTTTCTGTTACCTGAGCTAAATTACCCAAACGGTCCGACCAGTCATTGAAAGCTTGCGCGGATTGCGCCATTTCAAATACGGCCTTAGCGTATGGTCTAGCTAAGCTGCTTGATTCTGCCATTGACGTGCTACCTGCTCTTTGCGGGTTCGTACTGCAAGTTCGTAGTCACCACTAATACGCTTAACTAAAGGCGCGCCGCCAAGTCATCCAACAAATCAGCATGTGCTTTCGCATCCAGCTCTTTGTTGATAACTCGACCAGCACCTTCAACTGCAAGCGCCGCAACCTCTGCTCGTAACGCTTCACGCGCACGGGCAATTTGCTGCTCTAGCTCCGCTTCACCGCCCGCAAGAACGCGATCCGCTTCGGTCTGCGCAGCAGACTTAGCTTCTTCAACAATCTCACTATGACGAGCGTTAGCTTGAGCGACGATGTTGGCGGCCTGCTCACGGGCTTCACGCAACAGGGCGTCTTTTTCGCCTTGTGCATTTGCCAGTTCGCGAGTACCGCGTTCAGCAGCAGCCAAACCTTCGGAAATCCGGGTTTGGCGCTCTTCCATCGCTTGCGCTATTGGTGGCCAAACGAACTTCATGGTGAACCAGACGAAGGCCGCGAAGACCAACATCTGAACAATAATTGTGGCGTTTACACCCACGGCTGTTCTCCCACTAAAGTTCGTAAAAATTCGCTACTAAGAAAGATCTTAGGCGCCCAGTGCAGCTAGCAATGGGTTAGCGAACATCAACAACATGCCCATAGCAACACCGATAATTGAAACGGCGTCAAGTAGACCAGCGATGATGAACATACGAGTTTGTAGCATGCCAGCCATTTCTGGTTGACGTGCTGCGCCTTCTAGGAATTTACCGCCTAGTAGACCGAAACCAATACCGGTACCAAGAGCAGCAAGACCGAAGATAAGGCCTACAGTGATTGCAGTTGAGCTCTGGATTTGTGCAATGAGTGCTTCCATCGAAACTTCCTCAGCTAGAGTTGTAGTAAAACTAAAAAAAACCAAAAACAAACGGTACTAGAAAAACTAGGCCCGAATTAGTGCTCTTCGTAAGCCATGCTGAGATAAACAATCGTCAGCGTCATAAAGATAAAGGCTTGCAAAGTAATTACCAGGATGTGGAAGATCGCCCACGCCAAACCAGCGAGGAACTGACCAATACCAAATCCGACCGTACTTGCATCAAACCCCTGGCTATTCAGGGTAAACAAGGCGATCAAAATAAAGATCAACTCGCCGGCATATAAGTTACCGAAGAGTCGCAATGACAATGAAATTGGCTTCGCCAAGTACTCAACCGTGTTAAGCACCAAGTTAGCAGGCAAACCCCAAGTTCCAAACGGATGGAACAAAAATTCTTTCGCAAAACCAATCGCACCCTTACCACGGAAGCTGTAAACAAAGATCAGCAAGAACACTGACATTGACAGCGCGAAGGTCGCACTCATATCCGCCGAAGGCACCACACGCATATATACGTGATGAGGATCAGCACCAAAGAAGGTCGAACCCACCCAAACAGCGATATTCGGAATCAAATCAACTGGAATCAAATCCATAAAGTTCCACAGGAACACCCAGACAAAAACCGTCAACGCCAGCGGCGCAATCAGCTTATCTTTCGCGTGAAAACTTTCTTTTACGGAGTTGTCGACAAAGTCAACGATGATTTCAACAAAGTTTTGCCACTTACCAGGAACATCGGCAGTCGCCTTCTTAGCAGCAAAACGGAATGAAACAAGAAACAACAAACCCAGCACAAAGGAAAACAGTACGGTATCAACATTAACCGCCCAGAAACCCTCACCAATGGTCCAGTGCTCAAGGTGGTGGGTAATGTAGCCAGCCGGTGTGACTTCGTGCCCTGCCGCTTCAGTCGCCATGCGTTTCTCTCTACGTGCTTCTTATAACCACCGCAGCGCAAACAAATACACTGCCGTGGCTGCAAACCAAGCGCTAAATAGCGCCACAAAATAATCACTAAATAACTTTGCTGCGACTGCAAACAGCAGCGCGGCCAGCAACAGCTTAATCGCCTCAGCCCTAAACACCGCTCGCAACATCTGTTGCGGCTGCGCCCCAGGCCCTAGCGCAAAACTGCGCACAGCAAAGAACAGATTAGTTACCACGGCGATCAACCCACCAAAAGCAGCCGCCGTAGCTGGCTGTTTCCCTGCTGCAACCAGCCACATTAGTGACACCACGATCGCAACTAGAATTTGGGTTCGCACCAGCCGCATCGGCAACTGATGGCGCGCTGTTTTTTTAGCTGCGCTCATAACCTTGTTCTTAGCAAGCTCGAACCTCGCCGCAAACCCATTTTAAGATTTACATTTGGCCAGGCCGAAAAAAGTGCGCGAAGTATATTCATCCGACCCCTTCGGGTCAATGCTGCACCGCAAAAAACTAACGGATTCTGGCAAGAATCCCGTCCAGCTCATCCAGCGAGCTGTACTTAATCGTTAACTGGCCTTTACCCGCCTTGTTGTAGCGCACGTTAACAGCCGCACCCAAGCGTTCAGACAAGTCACGCTCTAAGCGAGTCACATCAGGATTGTCGACCTCTTCTGCGCCCTTTTCGGCTGTTGCGCCCTGCATAATCTTGCGAACCAAGGCTTCGGTTGCACGCACCGACAAACCGCCTGCGACAATTTTTTGCGCCACAGAAAGCTGCTGCTCTACCGGCAGTGGCAGCAAGGCGCGGGCATGGCCCATATCTAACTCACCGGCTTCAACCATCGGCTTCACTTGCAACGACAGCTCCAACAGGCGCAGCAGGTTGCTCACCGCCGCACGCGAACGCCCAACCGCCTCAGCGACTTGCTGGTGAGTCATACCAAACTCATCCATTAAACGCTTCAGGGCAACAGCCTCTTCTAAGGGGTTAAGGTTCTCACGCTGAATGTTCTCAATCAGCGCCATCGCAATGGCGGATTCATCCGGCACATCGCGGACCACCGCCGGCACTTCGTGCAAACCGGCCAGTTGCGCGGCGCGCCAGCGGCGCTCACCGGCGATCAACTCGTATTGGGTACCACCCTGTTCGTTTTCGCCAACCGGGCGCACCACCACAGGCTGAACAATGCCTTGCTGCTTAATGGACTCCGCCAATTCCGCCAACGCGGCCTCGTCAAACACGGAACGCGGCTGATAGCGGCCACGTTGAATATTAACGACAGCAACTTGTTTTAGACTCGCCTGCTCTTCAACACTATTCGGCGCAGGCGCGTCTTTACTTAATAGCGCGTCAAAACCGCGCCCCAGACCTCGTCGTTTTTGTGCCATTACGCTGCTCTCCTCAACAACTCACCCGCCAGCGCCAGATAAGCCTTCGCACCTTTTGAAGCGCGGTCATATTCAATAATAGGTAAGCCGTGGCTCGGCGCCTCTGCCAGACGCACATTGCGCGGAATTTGAGTCCGAAACACCTTGTCACCAAAGTGGTGCACTAATTGTTCCGACACATCATTAGAAAGGTTGTTGCGCGGGTCGTACATAGTGCGAAGAATTCCTTCCACCTGTAAACGCTGATTCAGCGCGCTGCGAATTTTGTCGATGGTATCCAACAACGCCGCCAAGCCTTCCATCGCGTAATACTCACACTGCATCGGCACCAACACGCCATCAGCCACAGCCAACGCATTCAAGGTCAACAGATTCAGTGCTGGCGGGCAGTCAATCAGAATAAAATCAAAGTCGTCTTTTACCGGCGCCAAGGCACGATTCAGAATTTGCTCACGCCCAATCGCGTCGACCAAGCCGACTTCTGCTGCAGTCAAATCAGCATTAGCAGGCAACACCCAAAAACCATGCGCATCCAGCTTCTGAATCGCCTGCCGAGCAGGCATATCATCCAACAACACGTTAGTAATCGAGTTTTCTACCGTGTCCTTATCAATTCCCACACCCATCGTGGCATTGCCTTGCGGGTCTAGATCGACCAACAACACACGCCGCTTGGTACGCGCTAACGCCGCCACAAGATTGACCGCCGTAGTGGTTTTACCAACCCCGCCTTTCTGATTTGCTATCGCGAGAATTTTAGACATGCTTATTCTTTCACCAAGCGCAGCGCACAACGCACACCTTCAACGCCCGGCACTTTTAATGTGTAGGTATTCTGCAAACACCAACCTTGCGGTGCTTGCTCTAATTCTTCATCCGCACGTTGGGACTTCATTGCCAATAGACTGGCGCCATCGGTCATAAACGGTTCGAGTTGAGGCAACATTCTGGCCAGCGGCGCAAACGCGCGGGCCGTTACGGTATCAAAACCCCCAGCGGAGTTGTATTCCTCAATTCGAGAATGCACTACTTCAACATTGGGCAAGCCCAATTCCAGCACCGCTTGTTGAACGAAGCGAGTTTTTTTTACGTTGCTGTCCAATAAGGTGAAATGGCACGCCGGTTGCGCAATTGCCAAGGGAATACCTGGCAGGCCCGCTCCAGTGCCCACATCGAGCAATGTTTTCACGCCACCAATCAGCGGCAATATCGATAATGAGTCGAGAATATGTAACGGCACCATTTCGCGCGGGTCGCGAATTGCGGTCAGGTTATAGGCCTTATTCCATTTGCCCAGTAGTGCAACAAAGCCAGCCAACTGCTCCACCTGACTAGCACTGAGCTCGAGCCCTAAGCGGCGACTACCACTAGCAATATCGTTAACAAACAAAGCACTCATGAACAGGACAGGCTCTCTATAGTTAGGTAGCTCAGGCAACAAGCTTATTTCAGCCACCACCAAGCGGCGCGCGATTATAGAGCAGCCGCCCAAGCAAGCCTAATGCGATCAGTCGATTTTTAGCACTGAAAAACCTAAAGCAAAACCACTATTTCGCTTCACGCATCAGACCACGACCTGCCTCAAAGTCAGCTTTACGCAGCTTAATCTCAAGCTCCACGCTATCAACCATCATGTCACTACTGCGCCCCGTTTGATGATTCACCATTGACGAGCGGCCGGGCCGCCAGAATTTGTCGTTATACAACTGCCAATCATGAGTGGTAAGCGTTTTCAGCCGGTCACCCTTTTTATCAAAAAACTCGGTTTTGAGTGCTCGATAATGCGTCTGGTCAATCCATACAACATGCCGACTGTAACCGGTTTCCTTCACCGTAGGCACGCGCTGCAACTTCCAACACAGCTGGCCGTCATAATCCTCCTCGCCCAGCAGCGTAATGTCGTATTTTTCTGGGTACTGCGAACGCAAATCTTCAATCGCAAATTCGCTCCCAATAAAGGCACCAGAAATATTGGACGCCTTGACCCGCATTTTGCGCTTCAAGCCGGGAATCCACACCCACTGCTGATCACTCTTAGTGCGATTCATATGTGTTAACAGAGCGGTGCCTTTTTCGTCGTAAACAATGAATGAGCGGCCACCATCTTTACCGCCTGCCGATTCCAACAGCCACGTCTGTAGGTTTTGCACATTTTCAGAACCCTGCGCATCACGCAGAATCATGCGCCCTTTCGACTTGGAGCTTTCCCAACCCGCATGATGATCTTCGGCGTATTCAGCGATAGCACTGCCCGCTTGCTGCGGCGTTTTACCGGCAATATCCGGCGCAGCCGACACCACCAACGGCATCGCTAGGCCCAACAGAAAACCTTTAAGCGCTACTTTGGCGCCCATTTTTATTCTCATTAGAGTCTCCAGAATCCAACCACATCAACAGCGGAGGTAAAAAGAAAAAGTCAGCAAATAACGCCATCGCAATAACAATCGCGGTCAATAAACCCATGTCGGCAGTGGGCGCAAAACTGGAAAAAGCCAGCACCAAAAAGCCCAGCACCAGCACCACAGAGGTAACCCAAAGGGCCCGCCCCACTGTCGCGAAAGCATATTCAATTGCTTGCGGCTGATTCTTATTCAGCTCTACACGGCCACGCTGGTATTTACTCAAAAAATGAATCGTATCATCAACCACTATCCCCAACGTCATGCCCATAACCACTGACAACGCGAGATTCACTTGACCATCAATCAGCGCCCACAAACCAAACCCCAAGGCAGCAGGAATCAAATTAGGCACCATACTGATCAAACCCAAACGTAAGGACCCCAATGCAAACACCAGCAATACCGAAATCAGCACTAGCGCTACCACCGTACCTTTGAGCATGCTGCGAATATTACGCTGACCCAGCTCGGCGAACATTTTAGAGGCCCCACTTCCCACCGGATTGATAAACACAGGCGCCTCAGCCGCCATCCAGGCCTGCGCGCGCGCGTCAAATGCCTTGAGCTCTTTCGAGGTAATACGCCCCAACGTCACGCTGACGCGCGCACGCTGCTTGGACAAATCCAACAAGTTATTCAAGCTTTGCCCATAAGGCAGCGACAGCTCATAAATAGTTAAGTACTGCTCCGCTAGATCGGGATTGCCGGGCAAGCGATATTGGCTTTCATGGTCCCCATTGAGCACCCGATTCATTCGTTTCACAATCGGCAGATAGCTGCTTACATGCGCCACTTCAGGCTGCGCCTGCAACCATTGCTCAAAGCGCTCAAGTTGGAAATAAAACGCTGGCTCGGCAATGCCACCCGCTTGCCCCGAGTCCAACGTGAAATGCAACGTTTCCAGCCCGCCCAAATGATTCAAGGCAAAGTCCATTCCAGCCCTTACCTCGTTACTCGGCGCAAACCAAGTACGAAACACGTCATTTAATTCATTACGCGGCAACATCATTAGCAACGGCAGAAAGAGCAGCGCCAAGCCGGGCAATAAGCGGCGACGCTGCGCCACCACCCATACACCTAACGCCTGCAGCCCTTGCGGTGATTCTTTCGTTTGCCGCCCCGCGCCAAACTGCATGACCAGCGCAGGCAACAACCACAACGCCAACCACCAACCCGCCAACACACCGACCGCCACCACATTCCCTAGCTGCTGGAATGGCGGCGCATCAGAAAAGTTAAGCGTAAGAAAACCGATGATCGTGGTGATACTGGTGAGCGAGATCGGACGAAAGTTCACGCGAAGACTATGCAGCAATGCCTGTTGCAGTGGTTCGCCTCGTGCGATATTTTGGCGAAAATTCACAAACAGATGCACGCTATGGGCGATTGCCAAGGTCATAATGATGACCGGGGCCGCCGCTGTCGCGGTGCTCATTACCAAACCAAACCAGCCCGCCAACCCAACCGCAATCAACACTGAAGCAGCAATCACGGCCGCCGTCATCATCACTGCTCGCACGCCCTTTAACATCCACGCCAACACGACAAACATCAGGGCAAAGCTGGCTGGCCAAAGCAGCGTTAAATCTGAAACCGTAGCTTCAGACAAAGTCTGATTGAACGGCACCATGCCAAATAGATGCAGCTCTAACTGCGGCCAACGCTGTTGCGCTTCTGCAAACACGTCACGTGCCGCGGTGGTCACGGTCGGAATTTCCACCCGACGATTAACGCCCGGCAACTGGACTGTTGCCACCAACGTAGCCACATCACCCGTGGCCGATACCAAACGCCCCTGAATGGCCGACTCTGCCATCGCTCGGCGTCGCACTTGCTGGCGATTAGCGGCAGATAAGACACCGGATTCCGGCACCAAGTCTTCGATAATGAGGTCGTCACCATCCGCGTAGCTGTATTGATAGTTGGTGAGCGAGTCGACCCGTTGCACATAGGGCAGTAACCAAGCTTGCGCGGTTAACCACGCCTGCGCCGCCAACATATCAGCCGAAAAGGCGCCATCTGGCTCAGTCGATTTCAGCCCAAACACCACCGTATCAGACTTATAAAACAGCGCCTCTTGCTGCTCGAATGCCAATAGCTCGGGATTATCGGCACTAAAGAACACCCGATAGTCGGCGGTGATTGACAAGCCTTTTAGACCAACTGCACAGACTAACACCAGTGCCAAGCAACCGAGCAGCACCGCGCGTGGCGCGGTGACGCCCAATTGCCACAACTTGGTCATTAATGTAGTCGCCATGGCCACCTATCGCACCCGCTGCGCTTTCAGCACCTAACTGGGCACTGACACTTCAGTCGGCTCGTTGCGTTTCTTATCCAGCTTCATCAACAAGGCTGGCAAGAATAAAAGATCAAAGATCACCGCCAACATAATCGTCATGGCAACCATTTTGCCCATGCTGGCGTTAACGTCGAAGTCAGACAGCCCCAACACAGCGAAACCAGCTGACAACGCCAAGGAAGTCACCATTAACGCCGCGCCCACCGTATCAAAGGCGTATCGAATCGCATCTTCGACCGACTGCCCTTCCACCCGCCGAGCGCGCAAATACTTACTAAGGAAGTGCACCGTATCGTCAACCACGATCCCCAGCGTAATACTGAACACCATCGCCACCGCCAAGTTGATATAGCCCATGGTGTAACCCCAGATACCAAACGCCATCGCTGCTGGGAAGGCATTGGGAATCAGCGATACCACACCAAATTTAACCGAGCGCAGCGCTATCAACAGTGCGCCAGAGATCAACAGAATCGCCACCACTGAGCCGGTCATCATGCTTTTGATATTGCGTTGACCAATATGCGCAAACATTAACGAAACCGACGAGCCATCGGTTTTTAGCTCTGGCGCATTAGCATCAAACCATTCCTGCGCGGCCGCTTCTAGGTCAATAATTTGCTGCGCAGACTGGTCTTTAATCCGCACCCGCAAACGTAGCGCCGATTTATCAAAGTTCATCTGGTTGCCCAAGTCCAAGCCAAACGGCAACGACAACTCAAATAACAAGTGATACTGCGCTGCCAGGTCTTGGCTTTCTGGAATGCGGTAGAAATCCGGATCATCCGAATTCATGACGCGGTTTAGACGCTTAATGGTGCGGCTAAACACATCCACGTGCGACACCTCTGGCCGAGCCTCGTACCAATCCGCGAACCTGTCCACGGTTGCCAGATACCCTGGATCATTAACGCAGTTTGCCTCGCCGCAATTCAATTCATATAGCAGCTCATCAAAACCGGTGAGGTTCTGTTGCAGAAAATCTGCAGCATCACGAAACGGCACACCCTCGTGGAAGTATTGCACCGTGTTGTCATTCAACTCATTACGCGGAGTACCAGAGATCAGCACCGCAGCCACCGCCACAGAACCGATCAAAAACCGAGTCGGATAACGAATAATCATATTCGCCAAGCCGTTGAGCGATACGCCCTTCTTGTTTTCGACTCGACCTTTGGCTGGCAGTGCCATCATCACGCCCGGCAACATGGTTAGCGTGAATAACCAAGCCGCCATCACGCCAATCGCACAAATATTGCCCAGCTCTGAAATTGGCGGTGAATCGGAAAAGTTAAGACTTAGAAAACCAATTGCCGTGGTTACCGACGTCAGAAACACCGGCTGCATATTGACCGATAGCGTCGCCTGCATGGCATGCGCGCGATCCAAGCCATTACCCAAGTTACGCAAGTAAAGAATTAACAAATGCACCGCATCACAAACCGCCAGCGTCATAATCACCACAGGTGCCGACACGTTAATTTGGTTGAGCGGAATCCCCAGCCAACCAGAGGCACCTTCTGCCGCCAGGGTACTCATGCCGACGATGGTTAAAGTGGTAAGCACCGCGGCCCAGCTACGGAAAAAGTAAAACAACAACAGGATGATGAGGCCGTACATCACCGGCACCAGCGTCACCATGTCTTGCACCGCGTTTTCGTTGAACGCGTTATTCACAATCAACACCCCCATCAAGTGAATTTTGTGGCCGGGGTATTTTGCTTCTAGCTCGTCTCGCTTAGCGCGCGACAGAGCAACAATTTCTATGGTTTGCGCATCGTATTCGCGGCGGTCTTCTGGCATATCAAGGCTGGCGGTCACCGCACTGACATGCGCTTGGTCAGACACCATATTGCGCACCAGCAATGGCTCAGCCAAGGCAATCTCACGCGCTTTAGCGCGTTCCTCGGGGGTAGCCGACGCCGCATCCTCGATCAGGTCAATCACAATCAAGTCATCGCCTTCGGCATAGGTGTGCTGGTAATTGGTGAGCGAGTCAACGCGACTAGAGAAAGGCATCTGCCAACCGAACTCGGTCAGCTCTTCAATCAGCAGCAAGGTGTCGGTGGTGAAAACATCACCGTCTTCTGGCGCCACAATAAAGGTCATGCCGTCGTCTTTTACAAAGGCTTCTTGCAGACGGTTATAGGTTTTGAGGTGTGGGTTGTCTGGCTTAAAGAAAATTTTGTAGTCGCTTTCGAAGTACAAATTCTTACCGCCGTAAGCCAAGGCGGCCAGTAGCAACATTGAGACCACCATTAACCACTTACGATTTTGCACCAACCACCAAGCGATGCGGCTATTAATATCAGCCATGCCCAACTCCCAGAAAACGAATAATGATTGGCATTTAAACACAGTTCCCAAGCATTAAAATTGACTTATCAATCAGATAACTAACCGTAATCCTGCAAATAGATTATTACTTACAGGCTCCATGTTTCACCTCGTTTATGTCTATACTCTTAATTGGGGGATATGGGTTACACCACATATAAGGGGATAGCGATGGGCTCAGTCGGCGAGTTTCTGGCCTATAACAATTTACTACCGCACGGTCACTGCTTATTTTGGCGCCCTGACCTATTAATGCTGCACGTAGTATCTGATGCGCTGATCGCGCTGGCTTACTTCAGCATACCGCTGACATTGATTGAGCTGCTGCGCCGACGCAAAGATTTAGTCTTTAACCATATCTTCTTGATGTTTGCTGCCTTTATTCTGGCCTGCGGATTGACTCACGTCTTGAATATTGCCGATATATGGCTGGCGCTATACCCAGCCAGCGGCTTAATGAAGGCGTTTACCGCCATCATTTCGCTCATTACCGCGGTGACCTGCTGGAAGCTTTTACCCGCCGCAGAAAGCTTGCCCAGCCCCAGCCAACTGGCCGACGAGGTGTCCCGACGAGTCGAAGCGGAACAAGAATTACGTAGCATCAACTATGACCTTGAACAACGAGTGGCGGAGCGCACCGACGAAATCAACCAGATCAACCAACAACTGCGGCAAGAAATTATTGAACGCGAACACGCGCAGGACCGGGCCGAGTTCTTGGCAGCCGTGGTGCACTACTCTGACGATTCGATCGTTCGGATCGACCTGGACGGTTTAGTGCAGAGCTGGAACGCTGGCGCTGAAAAGTTGTATGGCTACAGTGAACAAGAAATGCTGGGACAGCACATCAGCAAACTCTTCCCACCCGACGCACCCGAATTAAAACAGGTTATCGAGGATAACCAATCTCCAACCACAGACAAACGAGTCACCAATGAAGTGGTGCGAGTCACCAAGTCTGGCGAATATTTACATGTGTTGCTGACCATCTCGCCAATTAAAGACCAAGCTGGCAACATCACAGGCTATGCTGGCATTTCACGCAGCATCCAAGAACGGATCGAAAACGAACAACGCCTGCAAGCCAGCACAGAAGAACTTCTGAAAGCCAATGCCGACTTAAAAGACTTTGTTTATATCGCCTCACATGATTTACAAGAGCCATTGCGGTTAATCACCAGTTATCTGCATATTCTGGATGAAGATTACGGCGATAAATTTGACGAAGACGGCAAACGCTATTTGGGCTACACCCTAGAATCGGCAGACCGACTACAACATTTAATTTTAGACCTGCTTGGTTATTCGCGCCTAACCACCAATACCCAACCCATTACCGAATGCGACTCGCGAGAAGTTATTAAAACCGCACTTGATGACTTGCAACTCGCTGTGAATAACAAACAAGCCCAAATAATACTGGCAGATAATCTACCACTGCTGCGCTGCGACCAAACGCAACTGCGTTTACTGTTCCAAAATCTAATCAGCAACTCACTCAAATATTGCGACGACGACGTGACGCCACAGATAAATATTTCCGCCACCGAGGCCGAGCACCACTTTCAGTTCACCATCCAAGACAACGGCATTGGTTTTGACTCCAAACACAGTGACCGCATTTTTCAAGTATTCCGGCGCTTACACGCGCGTCACAAATATGAAGGCACAGGTATTGGGCTGGCAATATGTAAGAAAATTGTTAGCCGACACGGCGGTGAAATTTGGGCCGAATCAGAAGTGGGGAAAGGCAGCCGCTTCCACTTCACCTTGCTAAAAAACCCGCCACAAAAAAGCCTAGCCGACAACAACGCAAACGAGAACAACAGCAATGGATAATGACGCACGCCCTGCACAATTACTGTTAGTTGAAGACAACCCAGCAGAGGCTGAGCTAATTCAACGGGTTTTCAAGCGGGAGAAGATCAACAATACAATTTTCCATGTGGAATCCGGTGAAGCTGCGCTTGATTTCCTTAATCAACGCGGCGAACACAGCAATGCGCCCACCATTGACCTTGTGTTGCTCGATCTGAACCTTCCCGACATGAGCGGAATAGACGTTTTAATCGAAGTTCGCAAATCGGCCACACTGACCCAGACCCCGATCGTGATGTTGACCAATTCCCGTAACCCTGCAGATATTGACGAAGCCTACCGTGAACATGTGAACTGCTACGTCACCAAGCCGGTGGGTATTAATGAATTAGCCCAAGTGGTTCAAAGCATCGACGATTTTTGGTTCCGCATTGCGGTCCGCCCTAAGGAATAGGCTACCCACCTACACCAACCAAACCTCACCGTTAATCAACTCGATAGCAACTGACTTCAGCGCCTGACCAAGACAAGGCCCTGCCACACAACGACCATTGTGGATATCAAACAACGCGTCATGGGTACTGCACTGAATATGCTGCTTATCGGCAGCCAGAAAACGGCCATCAATAAAATCTAGCGGCGCACCGGTATGCGGACAGGAGTTGATGTAACAATAAACATCCAGCCCCTTGCGTAACAACATCAAGTTATAACCAGCTGCATACCCGGCTGGCGCGGCAACGGCAATGCTGCCCTCTAACGGAATATCATGCACGTCCGCTAACTTGATCATCGCTATCCACGCCTTGCACGCGCATCAGATAAACCACCAAAAATATCGCGGGCAAACCTACCACAGCAGCGTAAACAAAAAACTCCGCATAACTAGTGGCATCTACCACCACCCCAGAAAAGCCACCAATAAACTTTCCTGGCAAGGTCATGAGTGAGCTAAATAAAGCGTACTGCGTGGCGGTATAGGCGGTATTGGTGAGACTCGACAAATAAGCAATAAAGACGACTGTAGCAATGCCGCCACTGAGGTTATCCGCACTAATCACGACGGCCAACCAAGCCAAATCAGGCCCCACATTCGCCAACCAAGCGAACAGCAAGTTGGTTGATGCCACCATCACCGCGCCCAACAATAGCGGGCGCATAATGCCGTAGCGCACCGTCAATAAGCCACCAAGTGCCGAACCCACAATAGTCATGGCAAAACCAAACACTTTGGTTACGCTAGCAATCTCTGATTTAGTAAACCCAAGATCAATATAGAAAGGGTTCGCCATAATGCCCATCGTGATATCTGACAAGCGAAACACGGCGATAAACAACAATATCACCAAGGCCAACCAACCATTCCGCTGGAAAAAGTCGCCAAACGGGCTCACCACCGCACCAATAAACCAAGTGACCGCTTTCAACAATGCCGGCGGCAAATGCGAATTGCGCTCAGCGAAGCTGACTGCACGCCGCTCAAACAAGACCGACCCGCGCTCCTTTAACTGCGACGGTTCAGCTATCATCAAAGTGGTCACAATGCCTACGAGCATCAGCGCCGCCATTACCCGATAGGCCGTTGACCAATCAAAACCATCCGCGATGTAAAGCGCCCCGGCGCCGGCCACCAACAAAGCTAAGCGATAGCCAAAGATGTAGCTTGCTGCCATTGCAGCTTGGCGGTTTTTTTCCACCGCCTCAATTCGATAAGCATCGATCGTAATGTCTTGGGTGGCCGAGCCAAACGCTACCGCCAAACCCAGTAGCGCCAACGTCGACAAGTGAACCGAAGGATCGGTGGCAGCCATCGCCAGTAACGCAACGGCAATGCAGAGCTGAGCCAGCAGCATCCAACCACGACGTTGCCCCAGCCATTGAGTCAGTAACGGCAGCGGCAAACGATCAACAACCGGCGCCCAGAAAAATTTAATCGAGTAGGTAATGCCAATCCAGCTAAAAAAACCGATCGCGCTGCGGCTAATGCCTTCATCACGCAACCAAGCACTTAACGTGGAAAAAACCAGCAGCAGAGGCAAACCGGCAGAAAAGCCAAGAAATAACATGCCCATCACCCGAGGGTGACGGTAAACCGCGATGGTCTCACGCCATGAGCGTGCAGCGGCCATCTAAGCAAGAACTAAACGGAGAATGATGACCCACAACCACAAGTGGTTTGGGCGTTGGGGTTGCGAATCACAAATTGCTCGCCTTCGAGGCCGCTGGTGTAATCAATTTCCGCACCCACCAAGTATTGAAAACTCATCGGGTCTACCACGAGTTTGACGCCGTCTTTTTCCACACAGGTATCACCATCGTCGCTATTTTCGTCGAAGGTAAAGCCGTATTGAAAACCGCTACAGCCGCCGCCCTGAATAAACACGCGCAGCTTCAAATCAGCATTACCTTCCTCATCTAACAACTCTTTCACCTTCGCGGCCGCAGAGTCGGTAAAGATAAGGCTGGGCGGGCCGCCCGCTGAGTACGATTGTGCTTCAAGGCTCATAGTGGATCACTCATAAAAACGATTCAGCCAGTCAATGACGTCCGATCAATTAAACCAAACTCATAGCTCATTGGCTTAAGTGTAGTCGAATTAGGGCTTGCTAACGATATGGGCCCGATTATACGCCTTTTCAAGCCCGTGCCCGCCGCCCACACAGCAAAGGCGCTAAAGCTGCAATTCTTCCCAGCTTCGGGTTTCGGCTAGTTGCAACCGCTTCGGCGCCTGCACCTGAACATCAAGCGTTAACTCTTTGGCAATAAAATTCACGGGCAAGACCAGCGGCACACTTAAGGTTTGATAATAGCGGAAGCCGAAACGCTTACTACTAATTTTCTTGGGATGCATTTGGTTTAAGGCTAACTCTACTGGCTGCCCATCTTGCTCACCTGCCACCGAAATCATGACTTTGCCGGTTTGCCGACTGGTGTGCTTTTTAACCTGCGTCAACGTTAGCTCCAGCAACCATTCCTCACGGTTTGAGGTTGGCCTCAACTTAATTTTTGCTACGCGCAAGCCGGCTTGTGAGGCGTCATTACCAATAATGCTCTCAAAAAACTGTATCTGGTCCAGTAGCTGACGCCGTTCCTGCAACGATGACTGTAATTCACGCTGTAGCTCAGCACCTGCCTGCAACTCTAAATCGGTCAACTTGCGCTGCGTTTCCAGTTGCGCGGAGAGAGCCGCGATTTTGCGCTCCTGCTGCTCAATAATCACAAAACTACGATCTTGCAACGCCAGCAATTGCGCGCGATCGTCTAAGTGCTCTCCCACCTCTAGCGCACCGCGCACTGCACCCAATTGATAAACCTGCCAGCACAGCAACACCACGAGGCCGGTGGCAACCGTTAACCAACGTTTACGGCCGCTGCGCTGAACTTCCGCAGTAGGACTTGCGCCGCTCATAACCCAACTATGGCAGCAAGGCCGCCTGCTCTAACCCTGTGGTTTCTGGCAAGCCAAAAGCCAAATTAAAGTTTTGTACCGCTTGGCCGGCAGCGCCTTTTACTAGGTTATCAATCACCGATGACACCACCACCATATCGCCACCTTGAGGCTGCGACACCGCGAGGCGACAGACATTGACGCCGCGTACCGAACGAGTCTGTGGCTGTTGCCCCGCAGGCAAAACGTCAACAAAAGGCTCGTCTGCATAACGCGCTTCAAATAACCCTTGCAAGTCGACCGAGCTGTCAGTCAACCGTGCATACAATGTCGCATGAATACCCCGAATCATTGGGGTTAAGTGTGGCACAAATGTCAGCCCTGGCAACTCACCCGACACAGCTTCTAAACCGCGCTTAATTTCGGGCAGATGCCGGTGTCCGTTGACGGCATAGGCCTGCATATTGTCGCCTGCTTCGCACAGCAAGCTACCCACCTTGGCGCCACGTCCGGCACCACTCACACCAGACTTACAATCTGCCACCAACTGGGTTTGATCAACCTTGCCCAGTAGCGGAATAAAACCCAGTTGCACCGCTGTTGGGTAACAACCTGGCACAGCAATAAGCTGCGCATCTTTGATTTGTGCGCGATTCACTTCGGGCAAGCCATAAACCGCCTGATCCAGCACCTCCGGCGCAGGATGTGGCTCGCCATACCACTCAGCCCACTCGGTCGCGTCTTTCAAACGAAAATCAGCCGATAGATCAATCACCCGCGCGCCTTTAGCCAACAAGGCTGGCGCATGGTGCGCTGCAGTCGCATGTGGTGTTGCGTAAAACACCACATCATGCGCTGCCAAGGCATCCACGTCGGGCTCAACAAACGCCAAGTCGTAATGGCCGCGCAAATTAGGAAACAAATCTGCCAGCTGGCGTCCAGCCTCAGCCCGCGAGGTCACCATCTTAACGTCGGCATTGGGATGGCTTGCCAGCAAGCGCAGCAACTCCACACCGGTGTAACCCGTAGCCCCAACAATGGCAATAGAAATCTTCGACATAAACTTACAATTACAAAGACAGATAAACGCTAATCATACCGCGCCGAGCGTTGGTCGAGGTTAGAATAGGCCTGTGAAAAATAACGATAAATTCAATTCAACACCGTTTACCCAGCGTTTAACGGAAGCATGGCGGCAGCTTTTTTTGGTGATAGCCAAAAACCGCGCGCTACCGTTCACGGCTGCCTGGGGTTTAGGCACCGGTGTGACGGTTGGATTTTTGATGGTGTTTTTTGAGCTTGCGGTACTCAATATTCATAGCTGGTTATGGCCCAATATTGACCATTCCACCGCTGGCTCGATTGAGGCCTTTGAAGACGAGGGCGCCATTTATCGCGCCATTATTCCACTCGGTGGCGCCATCGTAATCGGGCTAATTTATACCAACCTAGCGCCTCGCTCGCGCCCCGCCGGGGTTGCCTACGTGATCGAGCGGATTATGCGTCACGACGCCATTTTGCCGTTGCGCAATGCCATTGCCCATTTTGTCGGCGCCATTTTGGCCCTTGCCTCGGGCTTTAGTGTGGGCCGTGAGGGCCCAGCCATTCACATGGGCGCTGCATTAGCCAACTGGCCCGGACGATTCGGTTTTTTGCCTTCCAACCTCGGCCGGCTGCTAGCGGCCAGCGGTGCTGCGGCAGCGGTTGCTGCCTCATTCAACACCCCATTGGCCGGCGTCATTTTGGCAATGGAAGTGGTCTTAATGGAATACAGCATCGCGGGTTTCGCACCGGTCATGCTGTCGGCCGTGGGCGCCACGGTGGTCACCCAATACTTCCACGGCGCGGAACGTACTTTCCAAGTGTCGCAATTAGAACTGGCGAGCTTGTGGGAATTACCGTGGCTAGCCTTACTCGGGTTTGTGATCGGCATCCTCGCCCACACCATGATCTCGCTATTCGATCGCTTTAATCGTTTACTCAGAACCAGCAGCCCTTTGATGCGTGCCACTACGGCCGGCCTCATCACCGCAGTGGGAGCCTACTTGGTGCCTCAGGCCATGGGACTGGGTTACGACAGCGTCAACGCCGCGCTGGTTGGCCAAATGACGATTGGCGCTGCTGCTGCGCTGCTGATTGCCAAACTGGTGATGAGCACTGCGGCGATTGGCTTAGGAATTCCTGGCGGCTTGATTGGCCCCTCGGTGGTGATCGGCGCCATGGCGGGCACTATCTTGGGCTGGTTAGGCCAATTTTCGGTTTACAGCCACACTGCCCCAGTCGCCTTTTACGCCTTAGTTGGCATGGGCACTATGATGGGCGCGGTATTGCAGGCCCCGCTTGCGGCCATCACCGCCATGCTCGAACTTACCGGCAACCCCAATGTGATTTTGCCGGGCATGTCGGCCCTAATGGCTGGTTATATCACCCAGAAAGTTATCTTCGGTGACGAGCCATTATTTATGCATGTATTGTCATTACGTGGCATCACACAAGAAAAAGATGCTCGTCTACGCGCACTGCAACAAACCTCAGTAGCCGCTGCCGCCAACCGTAGCGTCATGCTGCTGCCGACAACGGTATCGGTTGAGCTACTGACTGAAGCCACTCAAAAATACGACTGGATTTTATCTCGGCGCGCGCGCCAGCTTTACCGCAGCAGCGATGTGCGCGAATGGATCAATAGCCATGAACAAGAGCTTTTAGCGGGCTCCACCATCCTGCTCGACAAGCTGCCGATTGCGGCCTTGCGCTGCCGCCCGATCAGCACCTCGGCCTCCATGTGGCGGGCCTTTAACTTCTTGAAAACGGATGAGTACGACGCGCTCTACGTGCGCTGGCCCAAATGGCGCCAGCCGCGCGGGCGGATTCTTGGGGTGATTACCCGCGACACCTTAGCGGGTGAAGTAAAGCTGGACTATTGCCCGCTCTAGCCAATAGCCCAACAAGCAAGCGGCGCTATGCCAGCTTGGTATTCAGCGTTAACTCGCCCATCACGGCGCGAGTCACTGGGGTTCGATCGGCAATTTCTAAGATGCGCTGCTTCTGCGCGTCATTTAAATCACCTTCCAACTCAATAATACGTTCCACCACTGAACCACCATCATCGGTACGCTGATGGTTCAGCTTCACGCGCACGGCTTCCAACGGAATTTCTTTCAGGTTGGCATACATGCGAATGGTCATGCTGGTGCAAGAGCCCAACGACGCCAACAACATATCAAAGGGGTTGGGCCCCATATTCGCGCCACCAGCATCCAGCGGTTCGTCGGCAACCCAGCTATGACCTTGGGTAGTCACTTCGCGCGTAAAGGCCCGATTACGTTCAGTAATTAAGACTTCGCCTGCGGCCACATCGCGTTGATGGCCACCGGCCGTGATGACTTCTGGCAAGTAGCGGGTTACCCACGCCACAATGGCGTCGGCCACATATTGCGCGTCTTCACGCTTAGTGAGCAAGTGGTCGGCCTTCTCTAATGAGATAAAGCTTTTAGGGTGCTTGGCGGCGTTATAGATAATAGCGGCCTGATTGATTGACACGGTGTCATCCATTGGCGAGTGGAACACCAGCAGCGCCTTACGCAGGCTGCCAATCATTTTGTCTTGCTCTAGGTGCTGGGCTTCGATGTCATCGATAAAGTGCTTTTTGACCACAAAAGGGCGACCACCCAGCAATACGTCGGCCTTGCCTTCGGCATTGATCTTGTCTTCATGCTTCTCAAAGTGATGACGCACATGATCCGGCGTACTCGGCGCCGCAATCGTCACCACGGCTTTAGCCTCAGGCACTTTATGCGCAGCCCAAAGCACCGCCGCACCACCTAGGCTGTGGCCAATAATAATGCTCGGTGCGGCATATTTTTCCCGCATGAAGTCGGCGGCCGACTCTAGATCATCCACATTGGTGGAGAAGTTAGTGTCTTCAAACGCACCATCCGATGCACCAATACCGGCAAAGTCGAACCGTAATGTGGCAATGCCCTTCGCTGCCAGGGTTTGGCAAATGCGACTAGCGGCCGGGATATCCTTAGAGCAGGTAAAACAATGCGCAAACAGCGCATAAGCCCGTGGGGCCTCAACCGGCGCCTCTAAAACACCCGACAACTTAACGCCGGCAGCATTCGTAAATTCAACTTTTTGTCTTTTCGCGGACATCGCCACTCCTACTAGGGATTCGCTTGATCGCTTTGCATAAGCAAGCAGTGTGCCACTGAATCACAGCTGAATCGCAGCATTTTTTAGCTTTCCGCCACCATTGCCGTCACTTGACGCAAGCCCCGAGGCAACAAGCTACCGCGGCGACCACGCTCGCCAAGGTAGTTTTCCATGTCCTTTGGCTTGATGACAAAATGGCGGCCACCGGCCTCAACCCGCAACGATTGCTCAGGCCCAACCACGGCCATTGCCGCTACATACTCTTCTCGCTTGGCCACATTAGCCGATGGTATGCCCAACATCTTGTTGCCTTTACCCTTGGCCAACTCCGGCAGGTCATTGAGCGGGAAGATCAGCAAACGACCTTGGTTACTGGCGACCGCCACCATGATTTCGTCTTGCATCCCTACCCGCAATGGCTGCAGTGGCCGCGCGCCCTTAGGCAGCGACAAGGAGGTTTTACCCGCCTTGGCACGGGCAAACATATGACCCAAACGGCCGATATAACCATAGCCGGCATCCGAGGCCACCAAGTAACGGTCACCTTCTAAGCCAATCATGGTGCTAATAAAGACCGCCCCATCCGGTGGGTTTAATTTGCCAGAAAGCGGCTCACCCTGGCCGCGCGCACCGGGCAAGGTGTTGGCCAGTAGCGAGTAAGTGCGGCCAGTGCTATCGAGGAACACGGCTTGTTGATTACTGCGGCCACGGGCATGCGATTGGTATTGATCGCCGTCTTTGTACTGCAGCCCTGTTGGGTCAACCTCGTGACCCTTCGCCGCTCGTACCCAACCTTTGCTGGACAACACAACCGTGACGGGCTCAGCCGGCTGCAAGTCGGCAGCATCAATGGCCTTAGCGGCTTCGCGCTCAACCAACAGGGTCCGTCGTTCATCACCAAAGTTCTCGGCTACTTCCAGCAATTCGGTTTTCACCAGCTTTTTCAGCTTGGCGCGTGAGCCCAAAATCGCTTCCAGCGTTTTACGCTCTTCTTCCAACTCGGCCTGCTCGCCGCGAATTTTGATTTCTTCAAGCTTAGCCAGTTGGCGTAATTTAATTTCGAGAATCGCCTCGGCCTGAATTTCAGTCAGACCAAAGTGATCCATTAAGGCCAACTTGGGATGATCTTCCTCACGAATAATCCGAATCACTTCGTCAATATTAAGGAATGCGGTCAACAAACCTTCCAAAATATGTAGACGTTTGTTGACCTTATCAAGCCGGAATTCGAGGCGTCGTTTCACCGTCGCTAAGCGGTAGTCCAACCACTCGGTCAGCATGGTGACGAGGTTTTTAACCTGCGGACGACCATCCAAGCCAATCACATTGAGGTTTACCCGATAAGTACGCTCTAAATCGGTGGTGGCAAATAAATGCGACATCACCTCATCGGCATCGACCCGGTTTGAGCGCAGCGTGAGTACTAAACGGGTCGGATTTTCATGGTCTGATTCATCGCGCAGATCGACCACCATGGGGAGTTTTTTAGCGCGCATTTGCGCCGCAATCTGCTCTTGAATTTTATTGCCAGAGACTTGATGCGGCAGCGCGTGCACCACTACCGTTTCTTTGTCTTCCAACTCGTAGGTAGCACGCATCCGCAAGCTACCGTTGCCGGTGCTGTACATTTCCGCCAGCTCCATGCGCGGCGTGACCAATTCGGCATCAGTTGGATAATCGGGGCCTTTAACGAACTCCAGCAAGTCGTAGGTGGTGGCGGCCGAGTTATCAATTAGGTAAATACAGGCATCCACAATTTCGCGCAGATTATGGGGCGGAATATCCGTCGCCATACCCACCGCAATACCGGTAGTGCCGTTCAGCAATACATGCGGCACCCGCGCTGGTAGGGTCTGTGGCTCTTCAAGCGTGCCGTCAAAGTTCGGCTGCCAATCCACCGTGCCTTGGCCCAACTCCGATAACAGCAGCTCGGAAAATTTGGTTAGCTTGGCTTCGGTATAACGCATCGCGGCAAACGACTTGGGGTCATCCGACGAACCCCAGTTACCCTGCCCGTCAACCAATGGGTAGCGGTAGGCAAAGTCCTGCGCCATCAGTACCATGGCTTCGTAACAGGCCGAATCGCCATGCGGGTGAAACTTACCCAATACATCACCCACGGTACGCGCGGCTTTTTTGTACTTGGCTTCGGCCTTTAGCCCGAGCTCGCTCATGGCGTAAACAATACGGCGCTGCACGGGTTTCAGGCCGTCACCAATATGCGGCAAAGCGCGGTCCAAAATTACGTACATGGAGTAGTCCAAATACGCTTTTTCAGTGAAGGATTTAATCGGCAGCGTTTCGGTGGCTGCGTTAGGAATACTGTCTGTCATGGTCTTTATTCTTGATCACTCGCACGGCCTACACCTCAGCGAGATTGCCTTTATCTTCTAACCAACTTTTACGATCACTGGCACGTTTTTTGGCCAGCAGCATGTCGAAGGTTTGGTCGGCATCATCAGCACCAGAAAGTGTGAGCTGAACCAATCGCCGAGTGTCTGGGTTCATGGTGGTTTCGCGCAGCTGCAGCGGATTCATTTCACCCAAACCTTTAAAGCGGGTGGTTTGTACCTTGCCCTTCAGTTTTTCGGCCGAAATGCGATCTAACACGCCTTGTAGCTCTGGCTCATCCAGCGCATAGAACACTTGCTTACCCACATCCACCCGATACAGCGGCGGCATTGCCACGTATACATGGCCAGCCTCAACCAAGGGGCGAAAATGGCGCAAAAACAAGGCGCAGATTAAGGTGGCGATGTGCGCACCATCAGAGTCCGCATCAGCCAGAATACAAATTTTGCCGTAGCGCAGATTCTCAATATTCGGCACACCGGGGTCGACTCCAATCGCCACCGAAATATCGTGAATTTCTTGTGAAGCCAACACTTCGCTGGAGTCCACTTCCCAAGAGTTTAGGATTTTGCCGCGTAGCGGCATGATGGCTTGGAAGTCGCGTTCACGCGCTTGTTTGGCAGAACCACCAGCTGAGTCACCCTCTACCAAAAACAGCTCGGTACGGGCTGGCTCGTCCGACACACAGTCGGCCAACTTGCCCGGCAATGCAGGGCCAGACACCAACTTTTTGCGCACTACTTTTTTGGCTGAGCGCGAACGGGCTTGGGCATTGTTAATCGCCAATTGAGCAATCTGGTCGCCGGTTTCAGAATGCTGGTGCAACCACAGGCTAAAGGCATCTTTAACCACGCCCGAGACAAACGGGGCGCATTCGCGTGATGACAGACGCTCTTTGGTTTGGCCCGAGAACTGTGGGTCTTCTAACTTTACCGACACCACATAGCTGAGCTTGTCCCAGATATCTTCGGGGGCCAGCTTGAGGCCACGCGGCAACAAATTGCGGAATTCGCAATACTCACGCACCGCTTCAATTAAACCGGTACGCAAACCGTTTACATGGGTACCGCCCTGCGCGGTGGGAATCAGGTTGACGTAACTTTCGGCAATCAGCTCGCCGCCTTCAGGCAGCCACACCACTGCCCACTCAACGGCTTCGTGATCACTTTTGCGCTCGCCGGTAAACGGTGCTTCTGGCAGCAAGGTCCAGCCACGTAAACCTTCTTGTAAGTAGTCGGTTAGGCCGGCCTCAAATAACCATTCTTCTTTTTCTTTGTTTTTAAGGTCGTTAAATACCACCTTCAAGCCAGGGCACAGTACGGCCTTGGCACGCAGCAAATGTTTTAATCGCGGCCGAGAAATATTGGCGCTATCAAAGTACTGGGGGTCGGGCCAAAAGCGCAGGCTGGTGCCGGTATTGCGCGCGCCTACCTCGCCAATCTGTTCGAGATCCGCCACCTTCTCGCCGCCGTTGCCGTAGGCGATGTTGAATTCTTTGCCATCACGACGAATGTAGACTTCTAACCGGCTCGACAGCGCGTTCACCACGCTCACGCCCACGCCGTGCAGGCCGCCGGAGAACTGGTAATTTTTGTTCGAAAACTTACCGCCAGCATGTAGCTTAGTCAGAATCAGCTCCACCCCAGGCACGCCTTCTTGCGGATGCACATCCACTGGCATACCACGGCCGTCGTCTTTGACTTCGACCGACTCATCCGGATGCAAAATCACTTCGATCTTTTTGCAGTGTCCAGCCAGCGCTTCATCCACCGAGTTATCGATGACTTCTTGCGCAAGGTGGTTGGGGCGACTGGTTTCGGTGTACATGCCAGGGCGGCGTTTAACCGGATCTAAACCAGACAGAACTTCAATATCGGCCGCGCTATAGTTTTGCGTCATGTGCCGCAGGCTCTCCTAATCGTTATCAATGTCGGGGGACGACGTCAGCCCAAACGACCAGAGCGGTCTGCTGAGCCAATTTTGCTAAATGCGTGAAGCGAAGTTACCAGTGCCCGCCTAAACTTGTCCACCATATATAATGCGCACGGTATTTACCGGAAGAGAAAGATGAGCCGCAGCACCAGCCAACCCAGCAAGCAAGCACCCAGTATCAAAGACTTAGAGAAAAACCTCGACGAACTGAGCGCTTTAGTCGAAAAAATGGAAAACGGTGACCTCAGCCTAGATGAGGCATTACAGCAGTTTGAGCGCGGCATTGCGCTAACCCGCAAAGCCCAAGCAGCACTCGAAGCGGCCGAACAAAAAGTACAAATTTTATTGGCGGACGGCGAACTCGCTGATTTCGACAGCCCTGCCGACAACGCCTAAGCCGCTAAAAAAAACCTATGCAAAGCCATTCAGACTTTGGCCAGCGCCTCGCGAGCTGGCAGCAGCGCATTGAGCAATACCTTGATCGCTACCTAACGAATAGCCCAGATGACTGCGGCGAACTCAACCATGCGATTCGCTACAGCGCTTTGGGCGCGGGCAAGCGGCTACGCCCCGTGTTGGTTTACGCCACCGCGGAAGCCATTGATCTGCCATTAGAGCAAGCTGACTCCATTGCTGCGGCAATCGAAATGGTTCATGCCTACTCTTTAATCCACGACGACCTACCAGCCATGGATGATGATGACCTGCGCCGTGGCCGTCCCACCTGTCATATTAAATATGGCGAGTCGACTGCCATCTTGGCGGGCGACGCACTACAGGCAATGGCGTTCGAAATCATTGCCGAAGCGCCGTTTGCCCAACGCAACCCGGCGGTGGCCATCGCCTTAGTCAGCGCACTTGCTAAAGCGGCTGGCAGCAAAGGCATGGCAGGAGGACAGCAGTTAGACCTTGATGCAGAAAAGCCACAAACCCACACCCAACTAGCCGACTTAGAGCGTGTTCATCGGCTGAAAACCGGCGCACTGATTGTCGCCTGTTGCATCATGCCGGCAATCGCGGCGGAACTGGACGCGCAAAAAACCGAACAATTGCGCCAGTTTGCCGCACAAATCGGCCTGGCATTCCAAGTTCACGATGACGTACTCGATATCACGGCCGACACCGCGACCTTGGGCAAGCCGCAAGGAGCCGATCAAGCACGCGGCAAAGCGACCTATCCATCGCTCATTGGGCTGAATGAAGCCGAAATGTTAGCCCAGCGACTCCGCGATGAAGCCTTGGCAGCCATCAACGGTTTTGGCCCCAGTGCTAATGCTTTACGTGACCTTGCCAATCACATGATTGAACGCGGCCACTAAATTGCAAACAGCATTTGAGGTGTCCACTGGTATAATCGTCGTGCTGGCTCAATGCCACCAAAGACCAAGCTAGGCAGCTCTGCTTGAGCAGTTACTAGATCACTTATCGACCTTTAATAAGCATTTACATGAGTCATTTCGAGTCCACCCCCAGTTGGCCAATGCTGCAAAGCATTAATACCCCAGCCGACTTGCGCGCATTACAAGACTCGGATTTGCAACAAGTTGCCGATGAGCTCCGCAGCTACTTAATTCATACCCTAGCCGGTTGCGGTGGACATTTTGCCGCAGGCCTTGGCACGGTCGAACTGACCGTAGCACTGCACTACATCTTCAATACGCCAGACGACCGCTTGGTTTGGGACGTAGGCCATCAAGCCTACCCGCATAAAATTCTGACCGGCCGCCGTGACCAACTCACCACCATTCGTCAAAAAGACGGCTTATCGCCATTCCCAAAACGCAAAGAAAGCGAATACGACACCTTTGGCGTAGGCCACTCATCCACCAGCATTAGCGCGGCACTGGGCATGGCCATTGCCGCTCAGGCGCAAGGCATTGATCGCAAAGCCGTCGCGGTGATTGGTGATGGCGCGATGACTGCGGGCATGGCGTTTGAAGCGCTGAACCACGCCGGCCACCTAAAATCTGACATGTTGGTGATTCTGAACGACAACGACATGTCGATCTCAGAAAACGTAGGTGCACTGAACAGCTACTTCGCGCGGCTATTGTCGGGCAAAAAATACAATCAACTGCGCGAAGGCGGCAAAAAAGTCTTGGCACAAATGCCGGCAGCTTGGGAATGGGCACGCAAATCAGAAGAATTTGCCAAAGGCATGATGACGCCGGGCGTACTGTTCGAGGAAATGGGCTGGAACTACATTGGCCCGGTCGATGGTCACGATCTCAATACATTGGTAAAAACACTGCGTAATCTACGCAACCTGAAAGGCCCACAGTTTTTACATGTGATTACCCAAAAGGGTAAAGGCTATGCGCCGGCCGAGGCCGACCCGATTAAATGGCATGGCGTTGGCAAATTTGATCCGCCAAGCGGCGCCATGGCAAGCAAAGCCAACACCGGCAAAAGCTACACCAGCGTATTCTCTGATTGGTTAGTCGACATCGCCGAGCAAGACAGCCGAGTCGTCGGCATTACCCCCGCTATGCGCGAAGGCTCTGGCCTAGTGGAGTTTTCGCAGCGCTTTCCTGATCGCTATTTCGACGTCGCCATTGCCGAACAACATGCCGTTACGCTCGGCGCAGGCATGGCCTGCGATGGCCTAAAGCCAGTCGTGGCAATATACTCAACCTTCTTGCAGCGTGGCTACGACCAACTGGTCCATGATGTAGCGGTGCAAAATCTGCCAGTCATTTTCGCGATCGATCGCGCCGGCATTGTTGGCCCGGACGGCCCCACTCACGCCGGCAGTTTCGACCTAAGCTTTATGCGCTGCCTACCGAATATGGTGATTATGGCGCCAGCGGACGAAAACGAAACCCGCCAAATGCTCTACACCGCGTGGACATTAGACTGCCCAACCGCGGTTCGGTATCCGCGGGGCAATGGCCCTGGCGCTGAAATCCAACAAGCCATGCAGGCACTGCCGGTTGGCAAAGCGGCCGAATGCCGCCAAGGCCAAAAAGTGGCTATCCTCAACTTTGGTGCACTGCTCGATCAGGCTAAAGTGGCGGCCGAGGCGTTAGACGCCACCCTAGTCAATATGCGTTTTGTGAAGCCATTAGACGGCGCCGCTATTGAAAAATTAGCCGCTAGCCACCAGTTATTGGTCACTATCGAAGACAACAGTGTCGCCGGTGGTGCTGGCAGCGGGGTCAATGAATACCTTGCTGCACAAGGGCATACTTGCCGACTATTGAATTTGGGCTTGCCCGATAGCTACCTCGAACACGGTAGCCGCGAGCAACTGCTAGAAGAAGCTGGCCTCACCGCCGAGTTAATTCAGCAACAAATCGAACAAGCCCTCTAATCCGCTTATTGGCCCCAATCACAACCAACTAAGCACGTATTAATCACGCTCGCTCAGTGACATAGAGCTGCAACAAAGGAAGCGAACCGCATGAGCACCGACACCAACCTACCAGATACAGCCGCTCAACCGATTGAAGATGTACAGGGCCGCCCTGACACCCGCCGTATCCCCATTAATAAAGTAGGCATCAAGGACATTAGCCACCCGGTGCGTATTCGCGCCCGCGCTGGCCACGATGAGCACACCGTTGCCAACTTCAATATGTACGTGAATTTGCCGCAGGATTTCAAAGGCACGCACATGTCGCGCTTTATTGAAATCCTAAATGCGCATGACTACGAAATCACCACCGACAGTTTCGAAGCCATGCTGGGTGAGATGACCGAGCGCCTAGAAGCGCGTAGCGGCCACATCGAAATGAACTTCCCGTACTTCGTGAAGAAAACCGCGCCGGTATCGGGCGTACAATCGATGATGGACTACGACGTTACTTTCATCGGCGAGAAGCACGACGACAAAATCGACGTATGGGTCAAAGTCGTCGTCGCGGCCACCAGCCTATGCCCTTGCTCAAAGAAAATCTCTGAGCGCGGCGCGCATAACCAACGCTCGCACATCACCATTACCGCCTTGCTGAACGACTTTATGTGGATTGAAGAGTTAATCGACATCGCTGAGTCTGAGGCCAGCTGTGAGCTTTGGAGTATTCTCAAGCGCCCAGACGAGAAATACGTCACCGAGCGCGCTTACGACAATCCTAAGTTTGTGGAAGACATCGTCCGCGATGTGGCCGCACGTATGAATGCAGAAGACCGCGTTAGCGCTTATGTGGTTGAATCAGAAAACTTTGAGTCAATTCATAACCATTCAGCTTACGCCCTAATCGAGCGCGACAAACGCGAAGACTAGCGACAACAAGCAAGCCCCACATCCATACAATAAAAGCGCTGGTCAGCACTCTGCTTACCGGCGCTTTTTTATGCGCGCTTAGTTCATCGCTATTCGCGCAACCCAATCAGCTAACTAACAGTTTCATCCCGACCGCGATGGTTACCACTTCAAAGGTTCGCTTAATCAAGCGGTTCCCCTTCGCCAGCGCCAAATGCGCACCCAAGTAACCACCAATTAACGAACCCAATAACAAGGCCGGTAGCCAAGCCCACTGGACTTCACCCCACACGCCTAGCGCAATAGCGCCGCTGCCATTCCACACTAAGCCCACGGTAACCAAGGTATAGGCCACTGCCCGCTGGTAGTCCAAACCAAACCAACGCACCAACCACATGGTGACAAACAAGCCGGTACCCGAGGCTAGTGAGCCGTTCAGCACACCAATCAGAAACAACATCAAACCGCCGAAATAAAACGCCATTCCCTGCTGATAACGCGGTTGATGCACCTGACCAAGGTCGCGGCGCACAATTGAATACAAACCCAAACCCAGCGTGAGCACGCCCAGCGCTTTGCGTGCCAGCAACTCGGGGACATCTAAGATTAACCACGCGCCCAGCAGCACACCCGGCACGCCGGTGACCAATATAAACAGAAAAAAACGGCGCTCGTACTGACTACTTCTTAAGTGGCGGATTGTCGCCCCCACCCCTAGTGCCACCGAGGCAATCTTGTGCGTCGCCAAAGCCACGGCAAATGGCAACCCCAAAAACAACAATACAGGGAACTGCAACAGCCCGGCGCCACCCCCTGCCAAAGCGGAAAACAAATTGGCAACGACAGCGATGACAAATAACACAAACTGCTCGGTGAGCATTTCTGGCGACATCAGGTTCGGCAAACTCGGTTACGATAGAGCCATGGAAAATAACACTGATCAAGCGCCGCTGGATCAAAATATTGATCTGCACCGCGCACGCAAGATTCCGGGCCGCCATCGAATGGTGCGCTCCGCGGTCTGCGTGCTGTTGCGCGAACACGAAGCCCGCGACGAAGTACTACTCATGCGGCGCGCGATTCGTGAAGGCGACCCTTGGTCTGGCCACGTCAGTTTCCCGGGTGGTCGCGCCGACCCCAGCGACAGCGATACACTGTCTACCGCCACCCGCGAGCTCGAAGAAGAAGTGGGTTTTTCAGCCGCTAATGCCGACTTCGTTGGCCGGCTGTCCGACGTAGTCACCCGCCGCCATGAAGTAATGCGGCCGATGATCGTGACACCCTATGCTTTCCGCGTGCCGGCCGAAACCGAGTTCGACACCAATCACGAGGCCGAAGAAACCTTCTGGTGCCCGCTCGATTTTTTAGCTGACCCAAACAACCGCGAAGAAATGGAATGGAAACTGGGTAAACAGCCGCTACAAGTACCCGTCAAGCTGCCCTGTTACTTCTACGAGGGCCGACGCATCTGGGGCCTAACCTTGTTGATGCTGGATGAATTGATCAAAATTTACCAAGGCAAAGGCAACCAGCGACATAGGCGCTAAACCCACAGCAACCTGCACTCTATGCTTAAATAGCATGCTAATAAGAATAGGGAGACCCGCTGATGAGCGAAATCGACGCCATTCAGCTGAACTTTAATCCGGCCAGCCTGCAATTCCTTAGCCTGATGTTGGCGCTGGTGATGTTTGGCGTTGCGCTGGATATGCGGCCCGACAACTTCAAACAGATTCTGCGTGCACCGGTCGCTTTCGGTATCGGCCTATTCAGCCAGTATGTGCTATTACCCGCCGTCGCCTTTGCCACCACCCTAGCGCTCGACACCCCTGCCAGCATCTCACTGGGTATTCTCTTGGTGTGTACCTGTCCGGGCGGCAACGTCAGCAACTTCTTTACCCATTACTCGGGCGGTAATGCCGCGCTGAGCGTGAGCATGTCATCCGTCTCCACCCTCGCCTGCATTGTGATGACACCACTTAACTTTAGCTTCTGGGCCACCCAACGCGAAGATACCGCTGCGCTGCTACAAACCATTCATATCGACCCAGTCGCCATCGTGCTGCAAGTACTCATTATTTTGCTGTTGCCCTGCGTACTCGGCATGCTACTGCGCCATCATCGTCCGCAGCTGGCCGACAAACTCAAACGCCCCTGCAATATTTTTAGCATCTTGCTGTTTATTGGGTTTATCGGCGGCGGCCTTGCTGCCAACTGGCAAATCTTTATGGACTATATCGGTGCCACCTTCTGGATTGTGGTGATGGTCAACGCCTTCGCCTTAACCGCCGGTTACCAATTCGCGCGTTTATTTGGCTTAGGCCAAGCCGAACGCAAGGCCGTCAGTTTTGAAGTAGGTATTCAAAACACGGGCTTTGGGCTCATTCTGAGTTTTGCCTTTTTTAGCCAACTGGGCGGGATGGCGTTGGTGAATGCTTGGTGGGGCATTTGGCATCTAATTAGCGGCTTGGTGCTGGCCAGCCTCTGGCGTCGACGCAGCAAGCTACAGGCAGGAGCGACCGTTGGAGCCTAATACAAACAACGTGGTTTTTATTACCGGTGCCAGCTCAGGGCTGGGGCGTGGCTTGGCCGAGCGCTACCTTGCCGAGGGCGCGATTGTCGGCGGTTGTGGGATTGAACAGGCCACCGACTTCGACTGCCCTGCAGGCTTGGAATATTACCCAGCCGATGTCCGCGACCGGGCTCAAATCAAACAGCTGATTGCTGACTTTGTCGCTAAACACGGCCAACTGGATTTATTGATTGCCTTCGCTGGCATTAATCACCCCAAGTCAGCCGTACCGGACTGGGACCGTGCGCATGCTGTGATGCAAATCAACCTGATTGGCCTAATGAACGCGCTTGAGCCCGCCATTGAGCAAATGCTTGAACAGCAGAGTGGCCAACTGGTGGGTATTGGTTCTTTGAGTGGTCTGGTTGGCCTACCCGGCATGGCCAGCTATGGCGCCAGCAAGGCCGCCACCATTGCCATGTTGGAGTCACTCGATGTCGACTTGCGCCCTAAAGGCATCGCTGTCACCACGGTCGCACCCGGTTTTATCGACACCCCGCTGACACGCGACAACCCGCATAAAATGCCATTTCTGCTGAGCGAAGAAAAAGCGGTAACGCGAATTTACCAAGCCATTCAGAAACGCAAACGCTATGTCAGCTTTCCACAGCCACTTAGCGGGCTGATGGAGTTATTACGACGCTTACCCCGCCGTTGGTATCGCTGGATTGCCGAACGGGACCCGAGCGGCTTAAAACACGATTAACTGAAGACTAAAGCCAGCCCTGAGAACACCAACGTGGCGTAAACGGCGATCGCGAAGCGGCGCTCGTTTACGTTGTGATGTAACCATTCGCCAATCATCACCGCCGGTACTAATACCGCTAAACAAACCAAAATTTCTGACACGCTTTGGCCAGTTAAATTGCCAGCTAGGTAATAAGACAACATCAGCGGCAAGTTAAAGGCGATCCAACAAGCCGCCAAGGTACTGCGAAATACCCCTTTAGGAATGCCCTGCGCCGCCAAGCCATACACCAGCACCGGCCCAGCGGAGGCAAACAAACCTTGGGTTATACCGGCCAAACCGGACCACAATGACAGCGGCCGATTTTTTGGCGCATCGTGGCCTTGGTGGAACAGCAGCCACAGCTCGCGCACGCCCAAGAATGTTACCGCCACACCAAAGATGAGCTTTAACTGGCCACTTCCCAGCGAATAGAACAAGGCCTGACCAACCACCATGCCAAGCACCAAAAACGGCGCGATGCGTTTTAACAACAAACCCCAATCAATATCACCGTGATAGCGCAGCAGCAAATATGCCGACAGTGCAATACTCAGCGGCGGCAGCCAAATCAGTAATTCCTGAATGGTGTACAAGTGGGCACCCAAGGTCAGCGCAATCACCACGCCGCCAAACCCAATCGTGGTTTGGGTGACGAAGGAAAACAGAATAAATGCCAGTAATAACCAGAAGCTGGGTTCGGCAATAACGGGGGAGATAGTCATTATTTTAATTAATCAAATTAGCCCACTGAGGCGGCTAGTGTACGACTAATCGCCGATAGTGCGAGACCTGATTCCTCTGCCCACTGATTAAATGCCGCCTGAATCGCGCGCATTTCTGCCTGACTCGAAGGATTAGGCCGCTCAATCACGTTAGCCGCCTGCAGTGCGGCGCACACATCGTTACTCAACACGAAGGTATCTTTGCCCATGCCGCGCAAGATCATTGCGCTGGTATTGCCCCCTAGACGGCTACCGCGTTTTTTGAGCAGCGCCCAAAGTCCCACTATATCGTCGCCCGGCCAAGCCGCGATAAACTCAGCAAAACTGCCATGCTCGGCGGCAATGTCGAGCATAAATTGCGCGTTATGACGCACTGTCATTACTTTTTGCGCGTTGCGCACAATGCGCTCGTCTTGGGCAATCTGTTCTAGGCGTTCATCGGACAAGTGCGCCATTCCCTGTGGATTAAAGCCGGAAAAAGCCGCTTCAAAACCCGGCCATTTTTGCTCAATCACCCGCCAGACAAACCCAGCCCGAAACACGCACTTGGTCATATGTGACAGCCAGCGATCATCAGGAATGTCGGTCAACTCATCGGTCGACAAGACCGTCGGCCAAAGCGCAATTAACGCCTCTTCACTACCTTTAGTTTTAACCGCACGATCATAAAAAATAGCGAAGCGTTTAATCGACATGTTTTAACGTCCATAACCAGGGGTTTCGGCTAGCAGCATTTTGCTGCGCACCATAATGCCATTGCCACGACCAATTTCGCGATCCTGATCATCGTATACCACGGCTTCCACAATCCATTGGCTACGGTTGCTGTTCACTACTTTGCCGACTGCTCGCATACTGCCAGCAGAGACCGGACGGGTGATATAGGTGGTAAAGCTGGTAGTCAGGACAAACACGTCGGTTTCCAGCGAGTTGGCGGCGAAAAAAGCGGCATCATCGAGCAACTTGAAGTACACCGAGCCGTGCACCGCACCGGCGGCATGAAAAAAGTCCTCGCGCACTGGGAAACTGATTTCAGCCTGACCTTCACTCACCACCATGGTGGGCTGATAGTATTGATTCACTGGCGCCGCTTGGTACATGCTTTCTAGCGCACGAAAATGTGCCTCACTCATGGGCTAATAACTCCTTTTGACGTGATTGCCAGCCACTACTACCGAGCCCCACAGGACTGCCGTTGCAAGGCAACAATCTATGCAAGAAAACCGTCTCATTATATTTGCTTTAGTGCTCACCACTTGTTTTGTTTTACAAAGCTGGCGGCCACGGCGCGCAATAAAAGAGCCGCATTCTCGGCATCTACATAACTTCGGGCTCATGCTGGTCGGTAGTTTTTTAGTCTGGTTACTGCTACCCGCAGGCGCGATCGCTGCGGCGCTATTCGCCAGCAAGCATAATTTCGGATTATTACCTTTTTTTGGCGCGCCATGGCCTGCCGTGGTAGACATCGGCATCGGCGTAATCTTGCTGGATGCCGCCATCTACTGGCAGCACCGAGCCATGCATCACTGGCCACTACTGTGGCGGATACACCGTGTGCATCATAGCGACCTAGCGATTGATGCCAGCACTGGCGTGCGTTTCCATCCGGTCGAAATTGTGCTGTCGATGGCCTATAAGATGTTAGTGGTGAGCCTGCTGGGTATTAGCCCGTTCGCCGTGTTGTGCTACGAAGTTATCCTCAGTAGCTTTGCCCTCTTTAATCACAGCAATTGGGCTATGCCAGGCGACCGGGTTCTGCGCCGACTGTTGGTCACACCGGACGTACACCGAGTACATCATTCGGTAAAACCTTCCGAGACTAATAGTAATTACGGCAATTTTCTGCTGATTTGGGATCGGATCTTTGGCAGCTACAGGCCGCAACCCAGCGCCGGTCACAAAAAAATGCAGATCGGTTTGGAACAATTTCGCCAAGCCAACGATCAAAAGTTGCTCAGCCTAATCGCCAATCCACTAAAGTAAACCCATGCACAATATGATGCCGAAATTGGCGGCCTACAACTTCCCCGCCATCCGCCGTAGCCAGCTAGAAATATTGCAGGTTAATCTGGGTTACCTTTGCAACCAGAGCTGCCTACATTGTCACGTTAATGCCGGCCCCAAACGCAAAGAGCTGATGCAGCGCGACACCATCGACCAGTTACTGGCTTATATCGATCATCGTCAAATAAAGCGTCTGGACCTAACCGGCGGCGCCCCCGAAATGAACCCTCATTTTCGTGACTTCGTCACCGAAGCCCGCGCCCGTGGCGTGCAGGTAATCGACCGTTGCAACCTAACTATTTTGCAGCAACCTGGATATGAAGACCTTGCCCAATTTTTGGCCGACCAACAGGTAGAAATAGTCGCTTCATTACCCTGCTATATTTCCGATAACGTCGACGCTCAACGGGGCGATGGCGTGTTTGCCGATAGCATCAAGTCGCTACAACAGCTCAACCGGCTGGGTTATGGCCAAGCCGACTCAGGCTTAGAACTGAGCTTAGTCTACAACCCGCAGGGGCCAACGCTGCCACCGCCACAAGCCATGCTAGAGGCAGACTACAAACAACATCTCTCGGACGAATTTGGCATTGTGTTCACACGCCTATTTACCTTGGCCAATTTGCCGATTCAACGCTTCGGCTCCACCTTGGTGAGCAAGGGGGAGTTTGAACCGTATATGCAAACCCTGATGAACTCGCATAGCGATGACAACCTGGCTGGCGTGATGTGCCGCACCACGCTTTCTGTCGATTGGCAGGGTTATCTATACGACTGCGATTTCAACCAAATGTTACGAATGCCGTTGGCCGCAGGCCAAGGTGCAACCAAAACCCATATCCGCGACATTCTTGAGCTAGAACTAAACCATCAGCCGATTGCGGTAGCGGGTCATTGTTACGGCTGCACTGCAGGCCAAGGCTCGTCATGCGGCGGCGCACTTAACTAAACCCGACAATCCCAGACAAAGACTAAACCAGATGAAAGTAGACGAATCCGTACTTAGCCGCTATTCGGGCGGCGCTCAACAGCGTGAAGAAGCCCTCTGCTGCCCAGTCGATTACGACCAATCCTTACTAGCGCTGCTGCCACAAGAAATTGTTGATCGCGACTACGGCTGTGGCGACCCAAGCCGTTATGTCCAAGCTGGCGATGTGGTGTTAGACCTGGGTTCCGGCGGCGGCAAAATTTGCTACATGGCAGCACAGCTGGTTGGCGAACAGGGTCATGTTCACGGCGTGGATATCAATAACGACATGCTAGGCCTTGCGCGCAGCTATCAGGCTGAAATGGCGGGCAAGCTGGGACATGACCTAGTCACGTTCCATAAGGGCTTTATTCAAGACCTCGCGCTCGACGTGGCCGCAATGGAAAACTGGCTAGCTGAAAACCCGGTCAAAACCGCTGATGACTACCTTGCACTAGAACAATGGAAAACCGAGTTCCGCAAAACCACCCCAATGATTGCAGACAACTCAGTGGACCTGGTGGTATCCAACTGCGTACTCAACTTAGTGAGCGAAGCCGACCGTGCCAACATGATTGCGGAAATTTATCGCGTACTAAAACCGGGCGGCCGAGTAGCTATTTCCGATATTGTGGCCGACCAAGAAGTGCCACAACATCTCAAAGACGACGGCCACCTATGGAGTGGCTGCATCTCCGGGGCTTATCACGAGAAAGCCTTTTTAGAGGCCTTTGCCAACGCTGGTTTTAGTGGCGTTGCCTACGACAAATGGGATCCGACGCCCTGGCAAGTTGTTGAAGGCATTGAGTTTCGCTCGGTCACCATTACCGCCCACAAGCGCAGCGCAGAAGGCCGCGCCGATTTCGGCCATGCGGTGATTTACACCGGACCGTATCAACAAGTCTCCGATGATGATGGCTATACCTACCCCAAAGGCGAGCGAATGGCCGTCAGTAAGCGCACTTACCAGTTCCTCACAACCGGCCCGATGAAACAAGATTTTGTGGGTATTGCCCCCGCAGAAGAAAAAGAACTCGGCTCAAGCTGCGGCCTACCAGGCACTAAACGCCCTGCCAAACAAACGATGGGAAGCCGACAAATCAGCCAAAGCGGTGCTAGTTGCTGTTAATCGGGTGTGAGGGTAAATTCATAGCCACTAACGCGGTGAATCAGCGAGAGATCGATGGCCAGCAAAGCCGGCACGGCAGAATTTGAGTTCGATTCGCTTCCTTTATTCGATGAGGAAGCCTGCGCTGAATTTGCTGACTTGATGGCGGATGATTTCCAAAAGCTGAGCAATAACTTCTTGATAGACATCGACCGGGCAGTCAATCAAATCCAACAGCTGCCCGCTGAGCGGGTCGCTGAAATGGCAGAACTCGCTCATAAATACAAATCGGCCGCGGGCTATCTCGGTGCCACCCGCTTACGCGGCTTACTCGAGCAGATTGAAATAAAAGCCCGGGAAGGCGATTTTAGCGGCTGCCAACCCTTCATCGAATTAGCAGCCAAGGTCGCCAGCGAAACCTTAGCCGCGCTCAAACATTACATCAACCGGTCGCGCTAGCCTTCGAAATGGGCCTTTAGCTGCTGCAGGCCAAGCTCAAAATCACGACGCATCATCGGCTCATACAGCTTCATCATCAGCCGTTGTACCGGATTTGCACCCGAATCACCCGAGCAACCCCAGGTCACCTCAACTTGCTGTCCATCAACAAAGTCGAAGCCACAGTCCATCTCAAACTCGCCATCATCCATGACCACGGTATATTGCACCGTTTGATTCGGCACCGACTGCGTAATGTACAACTCACCATTCATCGCGCCATCAAACCACTGGTAGCGCGCCCCAACGCCCGATTCGGCACCGCTATAACTAATGCTCAATTCTGGGTAGGTCTCACTGTTCCATGGCGTCCAATTTGGCCAATTACGTGGTGAATTGACCTGCTCAAACACTTGGGCAACCGGAGCTTGAATCGAATTACTGGCTTCCGAGCGCCATTCGGAGGACGTCATAAAACCGCCAATTAAGACCGCAGCAATCAATGCGGTTACCAAAATTAAGGTGGTGCGAAAGATTTTTTGAATCATCTATTTTTCTTCTAATTTCAACGAAGCGGAATTAATACAGTACCGCAAACCCGTTGGCTGCGGCCCATCTGGAAACACATGGCCCAAATGCGATTGACAGCGATTGCAGTGCACTTCGGTTCGCGTCATTAACAAACTGCGGTCCGTTTGTTCACCAATCGCCTCTTTATTAGCCGGTTGGTAAAAACTGGGCCAACCTGAGCCGGAATCATATTTGGTATCTGAATCAAACAACGGCTCACCACAGGCGGCACAATGATACATGCCATCGGTTTTGGTATCCCAATATTTGCCAGTGAAGGCAGGTTCGGTACCATGCTGACGACAGATACGAAATTGCTCGTCATCCAACACTTCGCGCCATTCGGCGTCAGTCTTATTGATCTTGTCCATGATCACTCCTTAACAATTAATACCGGACTTTTAGCATAAAAAACGCGGTGCAAAGACTATGCTTTGACCGCGTTCTTCGACACCCGTTCGCTGCCTTAGGTAGCAGCAAAAAGTCTCAAGCTAGCGCATTCTGCGCAAAGCCGCCTCGGTAAAGTCACCGTCTTTGGCGCCGGTACGGAACTCAATGGTTTCCCATGCCAAGGTGGTGCTTTTGCCGGTTTGGTGATTCACCATATCCAGCGTATGTGGACGCCAGTACTGATCAAGATACTTTTTGTAATCGGTCATTTCTAAGGTTTTTAGGTGCGACTTCTTACGATCGTAGTATTCCACTTTGTGAATTCGATATTCCGCTTGATCCATGTACACCACTTGCTTGGTGTAACCCGAGTTCTTGTCTACTGGAAAACGCTCAAGCACATAACCTGGCTCGCCATTCACTTCCTGCTCGGCAACCAAGTTGTAGGTGTATTTTTCGATTTCTTGCGAGCTCAAATCCTCATAAGAGAACTCAGAACCCATAAACGGGCCAGATTTGTTGCGTGACGCAATGCGCTTGACGCGTTTCACAGCTGGCAAATAGAGCCACTGGTCATCGTCACCCACTTTATGCGAGTGCGTAAGTAAAGCCGTACCACGAATATCTTTTGGCTCATCAAAAATCACAATGCCTTTGTCGCCATCCTCTTGAACCTCAAGGCTCTTAATTCGCATTTGGCGCACAGACTCTTTGCCTGCCTTGTTACGCAACACCATGCGTGCCAAGGACTCTGTATCGCCCCAACCCAAATTACGCGCTTCTGCTTCTTTGGCAATTTCCAAGCCGCGCTCAGGTGAGGCATGCGCCAACGGCGCTGCTAATAGCGCGCCAGCTAGTAAACCAGTAACAATGCTTCGCATGTTCATTTCCTATGCATAGGTGGCCTGATCGAGCTCGGCCACGTTATAACTAATCAATATTTCCTCGTGGCATAACCCTGCCACGATTTCAAAACCGACTCAATGACCCCCGCCGCCAATCCATTTGGCAGCCCAAGTCAGTCGGTAACCTCCAGCGAACACCTTGTGGCTCGACACACTTAGCGTATTAGTTTATCTGACCAAGCAAATACTAAATAGGTCAATTGGGATGCGTTCTGAACCGCTGCGGCACCGCCTCAAGCAGCGCAGCGATTGTTTCACTCCGATGCTTACGGCAGAATGTGCAACCGCACAATATATTGTGCTGACATCCACCAATACTTTGATACTTTAATTAAGGCAGCTAGGCCCTCCATTGAACGCATCCGCGCCCGCACTTGATAACGCAAGCAACAGTTTTGTCCTTCGCAGCCGTATGGCCGGCATTGCGATCCTCGAAGTCCTTAGCAATGATTTTGCTACCGTACTCGTCGAACTGAAACAACGCATTGAACTGGCCCCAGGCCTGTTCCAACAAGCGCCCTTAGCGCTACATATTGAAATCCCAAGCAGCGCCGCTGCGCTTAGCCAACTCATCACTGCTTTGCGAGACATGCAACTGGCGCCGGTGGCGATAACCCGCCAAAGTACCAACGCCGAGACATTAGCCAGCGAATGCGGCCTTGGGGTAGTTTCGCTCGAACAGCAAAATCGCCAAACTGAAACGGCTGCAACACCCAAGGCTCCTACGCCAGCCAAAACCAAAGTAGTGAAGCAGCCAATACGCTCTGGTCAACAGGTCGTCAGTGACGGTGACTTAATCGTGATGGGCCAAGTCAGCGCCGGTGCCGAAATTATTGCCAAAGGCCATATCCATGTATATGGCCCACTACGAGGCCGCGCCTACGCCGGCGCTTATGGTGATGAATCCGCCCACATTTTCTGCCGCAAACTCGACGCCGAACTCGTCGCCATTGCTGGCGTTTTTGTTGTGAGCGACGAGCTTGCTGAAAGCCACCGCCAACAGGCGGTACAAATCCATTTACAAGACGAAGCCCTGTCTATTAACAAACTAGACAGCTAACCTGAAAGGACTCCTATCGTGAGTAAAATTGTTGTAGTTACTAGCGGCAAAGGCGGCGTGGGCAAAACCACGACTAGCGCAGCCGTTGCCACCGGCCTTGCTCGCAAGGGTTTTAAAACCGTCGTGATCGACTTTGATGTGGGTCTCCGTAACCTTGACCTCATCATGGGTGTTGAGCGCCGCGTGGTGTACGACTTTGTAAACGTAGTGCACGGCGAAGCCACGCTACGCCAGGCGCTAATTAAAGATAAGCGCACCGACAACCTCTATGTGTTGGCGGCCTCGCAAACTCGCGATAAAGACGCACTGAGCCAAGAAGGCGTGAAAAAAGTGTTGGACGAACTCGCTGCTGACGAGTTTGACTTCATCATTTGTGACTCACCTGCGGGTATTGAGAAAGGCGCACATCTCGCCATGTATTACGCCGATGAGGCCTTAGTGGTGACTAACCCAGAAGTCTCTTCTGTACGTGACTCAGACCGCATCTTAGGTTTGCTATCAAGCAAAACCCATCGCGCGGCCAACGACGAGCCGAGCATTAAAGAGCACTTGGTACTTACTCGCTACGCCCCAGAGCGTGTAGAAAACGGCGAAATGCTGTCGGTAGACGACGTACAAGACATCTTGGCGATCCCGCTACTAGGCGTGATTCCAGAGTCAAAAGCCGTACTAAACGCCTCTAACCAAGGTGCGCCGGTCATTTTGGATGCCGAAAGCGACGCAGGCCAAGCCTATAGCGACCTAATCGAACGCTTCTTGGGCAACGATGTTGAACTGCGCTTTGTTGATAAGAAGAAAGGCTTCTTTGGCCGCATGTTTGGGAGCTAACCATGAGCTTGATGGATTATTTTCGTAAGAAACAACCCACTGCTTCGGTGGCTAAGGAGCGCCTGCAAATTATTGTGGCGCACCAACGCCAGCACCGTAACGCGCCCGATTGGCTACCCAGCCTACAAGCTGACGTACTCGCGGCGATTCGTAAGTATGTGGAAGTAGAAGACAACGCCATCGACTTCCAAATGGAACAAGGCGATGGCTGTGAAGTGCTTGAGCTAAATGTAACCTTGCCGGAAAAGGCACTGGTCAACTAGGTGGCTAATTTAACAGCCACCCTGGCATAAAGACGCGCGGTGCAGGCTAGCCCTGCACCCCGTAACGAACGCGATAACCGTTCAATGCTTCTAACTCAGCCTCGCGATGGGGCTGAGTTCTTAACCAGCTAATCAGGTCGCCCAGGCTGATAATGCTGGCCACCTTCAAACCGTAGTCGCGTTCCACTTCTTGAATCGCTGACAACTCACCCTGACCCCGTTCTTGACGATCTAGCGCCACTAACACGGCGTAAGCCTCAGCCTGCTCGGCGCGGATAATATCAATCGACTCACGGATCGCAGTGCCCGCGGTAATTACGTCATCCACAATCACTACTCGGCCAGCCAACTTGGCACCAACCAAGCTGCCACCTTCGCCGTGGTCTTTTTTCTCTTTGCGATTAAAACACCAAGGCCGATCAATCTGCTGATCACGGAACAAGCTCACGGCAGTCGCGCTCGCCAAGGGAATACCCTTATACGCAGGGCCAAATAGCACCTGCCAGTCATCGCCAAAATGATCGGCTAAGGCAGCGGCGTAGCACTCGCCCAATACGGCCAGATCAGAGCCCTGATTAAATAAGCCCGCGTTAAAGAAATACGGACTAATCCGGCCCGACTTCAACTCAAACTCGCCAAACTTTAAAACGCCGCGTTCAATCGCCAGCTCAAGAAATTTTTTCTGATAAGGTTTCATGGTGTGATCCAATTTCGCGAGCGCGAGTTTACCAGTTCAAACCGATGACAGCTTCCCCTGGCCCAACAAAAACCCCATCCATGTCCTTGGTAGAACAGCAGGTTCACAAGGTTTTTCCTAATGACATCAATTCCCACCACACGGTTTTTGGTGGCCACATCATGGCCATTATCGACCGCATGGCACTGGTGGTGGCTGAGCGCCACGCTGGCATTACCTGCGTGACGGCATCGGTCGACGCCTTGCATTTCCTCGCGCCAGCCAAACAAGGCCACACACTGGTGTTTTCGGCCAGTATTAATCGCGCTTGGAACAGCTCAATGGAAATTGGCGCCCGGGTCGAGGCCGAAGACAGTTATACCGGCGAGCGGACTCATATTGCCTCGGCCTACCTCACCTTTATTGCGGTAGATGCCGATGGTAAACCACATGCCGTACCGCCGTTAGCGCCCGAAACCGAGGCCGAAAAAATGCGTTGGCAAGAAGCCCAGCTGCGCCGAGAACAGCGCCTGCGACAGGCCCAGGAACTCAAACAACACCGCTGCCAAACACAGGGACTATGCGACAACTAAACCGAAGTCGGGTTTAACCAACAGGCATAAAAAAAACCGCCAACAGCGTTCGCTGTGGCGGTTTTTTTACTTACGGTAACGACCTAACGTTGCTCGATCGGTGTGTAAGTTTGGCCTTCTGGACCAATGTACTCAGCCGAAGGACGGATCAAGCGGTTGTTTGAGCGTTGCTCAAACACATGCGCAGCCCAACCAGTTAGACGGCTCATCACAAAGATAGGCGTAAACAGCGGGGTTGGAATACCCATAAAGTGGTATGCCGTGGCGTGGAAGAAGTCCGCATTCGGAAATAGCTTCTTCTCATCCCACATGATCTGCGCGATACGCTCAGAGATGTCGAACAAGTTTTTGCTGTAGTCATCGGTCGCGAACTTACGTGACCATTCTTTAATCACGTCGTTACGTGGGTCAGAAGTGGTGTACACGCGGTGACCGAAGCCCATGATCTTGGCTTTTTCTGCCAACATTTTGCGGATACCCGCGTCGGCATCGTCGGCGTCTTTAAAGCTTTGGATCAACTCCATCGCCGCTTCGTTAGCACCACCGTGCAGTGGGCCACGCAAGGCGCCAATCGCACCGGTAATGGCTGAATAGAAATCAGACAAAGTGGCAGTGATTACACGCGCAGTAAAGGTAGAGGCATTGAACTCGTGCTCTGCGTACAGAATCAACGACACGCCCATGCAATCAATATGATCCTGTGGTGCTGGCTTGCCATGCAACAGGTGCAAGAAGTGGCCGCCGATAGTGTCGTCGTCAGTCACGGTGTCGATGCGGTTGCCGTTGTGGCTAAAGTGGTACCAGTACAACAAGATCGATGGGAACGCAGCCAATAGGCGGTCGGCCTTCTCGTACTGCTGCGCTGCGTCGGTTTCTTGCTCAATGCAGCCTAATACAGAACAGCCAGTGCGCATTACATCCATTGGATGGGTGTCTTTTGGCAACTGCTCTAGCGCGGTTTTAACGCCCGCTGGCAGGTCGCGTAGGGTTTTTAGCTTAGCGATATAAGCATCTAGCTCGGCTTGTGTCGGCAACTTGCCATACAACAACAAGTACGCCACTTCTTCAAAGTTGCCTACTTTGGCTAGATCTTCAATTTCGTAACCGCGATAAGTTAGACCAGAACCGGCTTTACCTACGGTACATAGAGCGGTTTCGCCAGCAGAAATGCCCGCCAAACCCCGTGTATCGTTGCTCATTGATTTACTCCCAATCGATCGCGCCGCCCCATGGCGGCTAGCAAGAAATTTATTGTTAAGAAATTTTCACTAAGGTACGGCCTGTTACCGCACCTTTCACATAGTCGGCCATGACTTGGTCGACCTCGGCCAACTCAACTTCGCGAGTCACCATTTGATCCAATAGCTCGGGTTTTAAGTCGCTCGCCAAACGCTCCCAAATGCGGTTACGCACGGGCAACGGGGTCACCACAGAGTTAATACCCAATAAATTAACGCCGCGTAGAATAAACGGCATCACGGTAGTTTCCAACTTATGACTAGCAGCGAGACCAATGCTAGCCACATTGCCGCCGTCGGTGGTAGTGCGTGTTAACCAAGACAGCAGGTCGCCGCCTAAGTTATCAACCGCACCGCCCCACATCACTTTTTCCAGCGGGCGAGAACCGAGTTCCAGTTCGTTGCGATCAACGATTGCACTGGCGCCTAGCGACTTCAAATAATCCGCTTCGCTCGGCTTGCCGGTAATGGCGTGCACCTCAAAGCCAATTTTCGACAGCATTTGTACTGCCAAACCACCCACACCACCGGTTGGGCCGGTGACCGCAATCGGACCTAGCTCAGGTGTTTGGGCGTTTTGTTGCATGCGATGCACCGCCAAGGCCGCGGTAAAACCGGCGGTACCGAGCGCCATCGCATCACGCAGGCTTAACCCTTCTGGCAAAGCAATCACCGAGGGGCCAGCTACTTTCACATATTCAGAATAACCACCATCCAAGGCTTCACCCAGTTGGCAACCGGTGACTAAGACTTCGTCGCCTTCCTGAAAGCGAGAGTCGGCCGAGCTCACTACGGTGCCTGACACGTCAATACCCGCTACGCAGGGTGATTTACGCATAATGCGGCCAGCGCCACTAATGGCCAACGCGTCTTTGTAGTTCACATCTGACCAAGCGGCCTTAATGATGACCTCATTGCCTTCGGTGCTATCCGCCTCAAGGTCGGCTAGAGAAATATCGTCGTAACGTGCTTCGGTGCTTTTTTTGCCGTCTACTTCGACCGCATGCACTCGCCATGCCTTAAATGAATCCATCACTTACCTACTAAATTCTGTGCGCTGCCCACGGCAGCTATTTTTTCGAGTTCGCCACTATAACCAAAACCCCAAGCGGCTGTTAGCGTTTCGGGCTTACCAGCTTGCCGGGGTTTAGGATGTTATGCGGGTCAAAAGCTTGTTTTACCGAGCCCATTAACGCCAAGGCCGTGGGGTCGGCATAGTGATTTAGCTCGCCAATTTTCATCTGCCCCACACCATGCTCGGCGGCGATGGAGCCATTTAGTTCACTGACCAAATCGTGAATCACCCGATTAAAGGTCTGCCACTCAGCAAGGAATGCTTGCCGCTCCATGCCTTCGGGTTGCGACAAATTGAAATGCAAATTGCCGTCACCCAAATGCCCAAAGGGGCAGGGACGAATATCCGGCATCAGCGCCCGCACGGCCTCGGTACCGCGCGCTAATAATTCAGGCACTTTGGCTACGGGCACCGATACATCATGCTTAATGCTGGCGCCGGCCTGGCTCTGTGCCGCCGGAATCGACTTGCGGATATGCCACAAGGCGGCGGACTGTTCCGGCTTAGTCGCCAGCGCTGACTTAAAGTTAAAGCGACTGGCACTGAGCTCAACAAAGGCTTCAACTTGGCCCGGCAGACTGGCCTCAAAACCGCAGAATTCCAGCAACAAATACCAAGGCGCGGATTTACGAAATGGTGACACGCAGCCGTCGCCGTATTGCATCGCAAAGTCATAACCCATTTGCGACATCAACTCGCAACCACTGATTTGGTCGCCTAGCATCTCGCGCGCCTGCGCCAGGATTTCTACCGAATCTTCGCTGGAATCCAACGCCAGCAATACGGTGACGTTATGTAATGGCCGCGGAAATAGCTTGAGTACAGCACCCGTTATCACCGCCAAGGTGCCTTCGGAGCCAATCAGCAAATCTTTCAGCGAGTACCCCATATTGTTTTTTCGCAGCGCTGTCATCTGATTCAAGATGCGGCCGTCAGCGGTAACAGCTTCAAGGCCTAGCGTAAGGTCTCGGGTATTGCCATAACGCAGCACATTAATCCCGCCGCAATTACTGGCTAAATTGCCGCCGATCTGACATTGCTGCTCAGAAGCAACCGACAGCGGGAAATAACGATTCTCTGCCTTAGCTGCGGCCTGCACATCGGCCAGTAGCACACCAGCATCAACGCTAATCGTAAAGTTAGCGGCGTCCACTTCACGCACGCGGTTCATCGCCTGCAAGTTCAGCACAATCACCGCCGAATACGCGCTTAGGTCAAAATCGGGGCGCTCAAGCTTTGCCGCCACCACATCGGTATAGGGCACCGAGCCGCCGACCAAACCGGTGTTACCACCTTGAGGCACCACCGCTACCTTGGCCTCATGACAAGCACGCATTAAGGCGGCCACTTGCTCGGTAGTTTGAGGGCAAGCCACAGCGTCGGCCTGCGCCTCAAACAAACCTCGCCACTCGGCCAAATAAGGCGCATGCTCGGCCTGCCAACACTCGGCGGGCAGACTATTAATAACGCTAGCGGGCAGGCTCATGATGCAATTCGTTAGGCTGTGAAGTCGGTCAGCGACTCTTGGTATTCAATAATCAACGGCGCGTGGTCTGAAAACCAACTGTCTTTGTACACGCTCTCGGCCACTGGCGTAAGACCGTCAGTGATTACATGGTAGTCAATCCGCCAGCCTACATCGTTAGCACGCGCTTGGCCGCGGTTGCTCCACCAGGTGTATTTGGCCAATTCTGGCTCTAACACCCGGAAGGCATCGCGATAGCCCACTTCGTCAAATAGCTGGGTCATCCACTCACGCTCATGCGGCAGAAAACCCGAGTTCTTTTTATTGCCCTTCCAGTTTTTCAGGTCGATCTCTTTGTGCGCGATGTTGTAATCGCCACACACAATCATTTCCCGGCTGGCTTTTTTCTCTTTCAGAAACGGCAAAAAGTATTCCAAATAACGGTCTTTACTGGCTTGGCGATGCTCGCCGCTACTGCCCGAAGGCGCGTACAACGACACCACCGACAGTTTGCCAAACTGCGCTTCGATATAACGCCCCTCACCATCAAATTCTTCATGCCCCATGCCACGAATCACTTGATCTGGCTCAACCCGACTGTAAATAGCCGTGCCGGAATAACCTTTTTTTACGCTAGCGTCGTAGTAATAGCAGTGATAACCCTCTGGAAAATATTGTGGGTCACCTTCTAATTGCGGCAATTGGGCTTTGGTTTCTTGAATGCATACTACGTCGGCATCTTGCTCTGGCAGCCATTCAAAAAAACCCTTGCGGGCTGCCGCACGAATGCCATTTAAGTTGGCAGAAATAATCTTCACCAGTGCTCAATCCTATTAATTTTAAGCGGCCATAATGCCGAACCTCAGCGTAAAAACCACCCCAAAACAAAAAAAGCCGCTGCAAACGCAGCGGCCCAGTCTCCTCACGAAAGCTTTTAATTATGGCTCTATGGTGGCAAATGCTTCGATAGCGGCCGCTTGCAACGCGTTAAAGCGTTGAATATCACCAGAGCCAGAGAATGTAGGGTCTGGCTCAATAAATGGTGCTGCACGATGGAGCGTGGCCTGCTCGTAGTCGTACGCAATACCGATACCAGTACCCTCGTCAAACTGACGCACAAATATCTCTAACCCGCGCGGTACACCACGGCCTTCGCTGTCGGCGATTCCGGCAACTGAACTATCGAAACCTACCGGCACAACAATCGAACCCATTTGGGTAGTAGAACCAAAATCACAGGTACGTCCACCTGTGGGGCCAGGCGATAGAAGCAAGGCATCTAGGCGAATGGGATTGAGCTCCTCATCCAACACAACTTCGCCATTACTGTCTTTTAGTTCATCCATCTGCGCGGTAACGTAAGCACGCATGTCGACTAACGACTGAAACTCGGCCGCTGTGGGTGCACGGTCAGGATCACCGCTAGCGACGCTTGCAAACAATGCCGCGGTGCGAGGCCCTACTCGCAAGGTTTCTAGAATGCCGCCGCGGCTCACGGGTGTATTCGCTTGGCAGTTGGCAGCGCGATCATGTGTATCGGTTGCCGAAACATTTGACACGCAAGCCCGCGGCGAACTACCACCCTCGCGATCAAACTGGCCGAAGTATTCGTTCATATCATAGTGTGCGGAACCAATACTTAGGCTTTGGTAGTCGGGTAAATAAACGTCATAGACATTGGCACCCAGCGCTTCCATTTGTGCCACTGCAGCATCAATAAGCTCAGCCTGCTGACCAGCGCCTAGCGCGTCTGTATTGCCGCCCAAGTCGCGGATCACTCCCAAGTTTTTACCGGCGAGGCCATAGATTTCGCGGTCAAGAAACTCGGCATAACTTTCAGGGCGTTCCGACTCTGGAAAGTCGTGAGTGCGATAGTCACGCGCATCTTCCCTTGCCATCGCGGTCAACATCAACGCTGCGTCACGTACGGTTCGGGTCATCGGCCCACCGGTATCGCGCGCATGATTCAGAGGGAAAATGCCATGCGCAGAAATCACACCAATACTGGGACGAATACCCACTAAACCATTCACCGAAGAAGGGTGTCGAATCGACTGGCAAGTATCTGAACCGGTACCACCAATGGCGAAGTTAGCCCCAATTGAGGCGCCAGTTCCTGACGACGAACCCGCTGGACTCTCTTGCGTGTTATACGGGTTCATGACCTGGATAGCACGAGCCGAAAAGCCGGTCGTGAAGAAAGCAAATTCATCTTGATTCGCCTTGCCCAAGATTAACGCGCCAGCCTCGCGTAGTCCCGCCACCGAATCGGCATCAACTGCGGCTTGGTGATTAATCATCGAATAAGAGCCCTGCGTACTGGGCTGGTCATAAGTATCGTAATTATCCTTTAGCAGCACCGGCATGCAGTGCAAGTAGCGCTCACCGACACCACCATCGAGTTCATAAAGCGCATCTAATTCGCGGGCTTGCTCCAGCGCGGTAGTACTGATATTCAGCACCCCGCGAATAGGCAAGCCGCCATTGGGCTGTGGGAAATCGTTGTAGGCAACGATACGGTCGACATACATTTGGACCAAGCCTTCACAGGTCAGGGTGGATCCATCTTCCAGTAACGTCTCACCAGCAAATGCCGCGTGGATGGAAGCCACTGTGGCTTCTTCTAATTCGAAAGTAACTTTTTCGCTTGGCGGATCTACGGGCGTATCTTTGGGCTCATTATCGAGGCCGCTTGGACTACCACTACAAGCTGAAACCAGCGTTACGAGGGCAAGTAAGCCCAATTTTGGGGAATTATTAACAAACATAATTTATTTCCTAAAGCTGTTTTATGTTGCGTTGCAACATACGTGCCAAGAAATAAATCAGATTTGTTTATTGGTATTTTTACCTTACCAATCAATTGGTTAAATTTATAACTCCGTGAGGTTGGCGTATTGCATCACCAACCACTTATTGCCCGCATCATTAAAATTGACCTGTATTCGTGCATTAGGGCCACTGCCCTCTAGCGCCATCACTACACCGTCGCCAAACTTGGCGTGATTCACCATCTTGCCGAGTTTGATGCCGCCAAATGATTCGCTGTCTGCAAATCGGGAGCTACGGCCCGGCGGACGATAAACCGGTTGCGACACCTGGGCGCGGGGCCGGATTTCTTGCATTAGTTCGGCGGGGACTTCATCAATAAAGCGCGACGGAATGCAGGGGCTTTCTTTGCCATACAAACGGCGCGACTCGGCATGTGACAGCACCAGCTTTTGCATCGCGCGGGTCATGCCTACATAAGCCAAGCGGCGCTCTTCTTCTAAACCACCGGCGTCTTGCAGGCTGTTTTGATGTGGGAATAAACCTTCTTCCAACCCCACCAAAAACACCAGCGGGTATTCCAAACCTTTGGCGCTGTGCAAGGTCATCATTTGCACGCAGTCTTCCCATTGGCCGCCTTGTTGCTCACCCGCCTCCAAGGCCGCGTGCGACAAAAACTCCGCCAGCGGCGTCATGCCCTCAGGGCGCTCGGCGACGACATCTTCATCGGGGTCAAAGTTACGCGCGGCACTCACTAGCTCTTTTAAGTTTTCTACCCGCGCTTCGGCTTTGTCGCCTTTTTCATTTTGGTAATGCGTGAGTAAGCCGCTTTTTTCGATCACATGCTCCACTTGCTCATGCAGCGGCAAGCTATGGCAGGCATCACGCAAATCGGCGATCAATAATTTAAAGGCACCCAGTGCGGTTAATGCCCGCGCGGCCAACAAACCTTGTTGCTGGCATAACTCCACCGCGCGTGACAAAGACACACTATTCGCGCGGCCGGCGGCCCGCAGCTTTTCCATCGACTGATTACCAATGCCACGGGTGGGTAAATTCACCACACGCTCAAACGCAGTGTCGTCGTGTTCGTTTTCAATCAGCCGTAAGTAGGCCAAGGCATCTTTAATTTCTTGGCGCTCGAAGAAGCGGTGACCGCCATATACGCGGTACGGCACCGCCGCAGCAATCAAGCGTTCTTCAAACACCCGAGACTGGGCGTTCGAGCGGTACAGAATGGCCACTTCATCACGCCGGCCGCCGGTGTCGACCCACGCTTTGATGCGGTCCACCACAAACTGGGCTTCGTCTTGCTCGTTCCAAGCGGCGTATAAATCAATCGCTTCGCCTTGGCCAGAATCGGTCCAAAGCTCTTTACCCAAACGGCCGCTATTACGCGAAATCACTGCGTTAGCAGCATTTAGAATATTGCCGGTAGAGCGGTAGTTTTGCTCAAGACGAATGGTTTGCGCGCCAGCGAAATCACGGCTGAAGTTTTGAATATTCTCAATCTTGGCTCCACGCCAGCCGTAAATAGATTGGTCGTCGTCACCCACCACAAACACTTTTGACTGGTCGCCCGCCAACACTCGAATCCACGCGTACTGCAGCGAGTTGGTATCTTGGAATTCGTCGACCAAAATATGCTGGAAACGGCGCTGGTAATGCTGTTGCAACTCAGCATTGTCGCGAACGAGTTCGTGTGCGCGCAGTAATAACTCAGAAAAATCCACCACGCCCAGACGCTCGGTGGTTTCCTCGTATTGCTTATATATTTGCAGCAAGCCTTGGTTTTGCGGATCACGCGGCGCGGGCACATGGTGGCTACGGCGGCCTTCTTCTTTATGCCCGTTGATGTACCACTGGGCCAACTTTGGCGGCCAGCGTTTTTCATCTAACTCTAAGGACTGAATCACACGACGCACCAGCCGCTTTTGGTCATCGGAATCTAGAATTTGGAAGTTTTGTGGCAGGCCCGCTTCTTCCCAATGCATACGCAGCAAACGATGTGCGATACCGTGAAAGGTACCCACCCACATCGCGCCAACCGGATAACCTAAAAACGGTTCAATCCGCTGACGCATTTCGCCAGCCGCTTTATTGGTAAAAGTCACGGCCAAAATGCCATGCACCGAGGCCTGTTCCACTTGTACCAACCAGCCAATGCGGCGGGTTAATACGCTGGTTTTGCCGCTGCCAGCACCCGCCAGCACCAAGCGGTGTTCAGCAGGCGCGGTAACCGCTTCGCGTTGTTTATCGTTAAGGGAGTCGAGCAGATGAGATACGTCCATCCGCCTATTCTACTGCTCAGGCCAGAGTGGCAATAGAGCTATTCGCGATAATCGTCGCTTAAGCGCACATAATTTGCCGCCGCGTATTCCATCATTTGCTTGTCATGCTGGTTGAGCGGGCGAATCTTCTGCGCAGGATTGCCGCGATAAACATGGCCAGCCTCCAAGGTTTTGCCGGGTGGCACAAGACTGCCGGCTGCCAGAAACACATCATCTTCAATTACGGCACGATCCAAAACCGTGGTGCTCATACCAATCAGGCAGCGATTACCGATGCTGCAGCCATGCAACATAGCCATATGACCCACGGTGACGTCCTCACCAATAATGGTGGGCGCACCGCCGGGCAAATACACGCTGTCGCGAGACACATGCACCACGGAGTTGTCTTGGATATTGGAACGGGCACCGATGTGAATATGATTCACGTCACCGCGAATCACCACGCCGGGCCAAATCGACACGTCGTCGGCCAGTTTAACTTGACCGATCACGGTGGCGGCTTCATCTACGTATGCGCTAGCCGCGATCTCAGGCAAATGATTTTTGTAGTGGCGTATCGACATGCCCTGATTGTTAGTCAATCAGGGCGCCATGACAACTACACCACTCGGGGTTGCGTTAACGCAGGGTAACGAGTTCTTCAGCACTAGTGGGGTGAATCGCCACGGTATTGTCCAGATCAGCTTTGGTAGCACCCATTTTTAGCGCCACCGCGAAACCTTGTAGCACTTCATCGACGCCATCGCCCACCATGTGAATACCCACCACTTTTTCGTTCTCGCCAGCCACCACCAAGCGCATCAAGGTAGGCACCTTATGGTCACTTAGCGCGTACTGCATGGCATTAAATTGGCTGCGATACACCTTAACTTGGTCATACTGCTCGCGCGCCTGCTCTTCGGTTAAGCCCACCGTGCCAACCGGCGGGTGGCTGAAAACCACAGTCGGAATATTCTCGTAATCCAGCTTAGCTTCCGCTTGGCCATCAAATAAGCGATCCCCTAGACGTCGGCCGGCGGCAATGGCGACGGGCGTTAAAGGTGCTCGTCCGGTAATGTCACCGATCGCGTAAATACCGGTCACGTTGGTATTTTGGTAAGCGTCGGTGGGAATAATCCCACGCTCCGTAGCGACACCCGCTGCATCCAAGTTAAGTTCTTGCAACGGCGCATGGCGGCCGGTTGCGACCACGACCTGCTCGACTTCCAAACGGGCACCACTATCGAGTGTTACCTGTAAACCATTGGCAGCCTTTTCAATGCCTACCAGCTGGCTGTGGCGATGCAGCGTAATGCCATCGGTTTCAAGGCGACCCGTAACAAAATCACTAATTTCGGTTTCAAACCCACGCAATACTTTGTCTTTGCGAATCGCCAAATGGGTTTCTGTACCCAAACCGTTCAAGACACCCGCGAGTTCCACCGCAATATAACCAGCCCCAACCACTAAGGCCGACTTAGGTTGTTGCTCTAACGCGAAAAAGCCGTCAGAAGTAATGGCTAGGTCTCCGCCTTCTACTTCCAATGGGTTGGGGGTAGTACCGGTGGCAATCACAATATGATCGGCGGTGTATTGCTGGCCCGCGACGGCGACGGTTTTAGCATCAACAAACTCTGCACTGCCAGTAATGATGTCGATATCTTTGGTAGTGAGATTGCGCTCGTAAATACCATTTAGGCGCTGAATATAGGCTTGGCGAGTACTAACCAAACGATTCCAATCAAAACCATTCGTTTGCACATCAAAACCATAGTCGGGCGCTTGCTTCAGCGCCTCGGCCATATGCGAGCCATACCACATGACTTTCTTAGGTACACAACCCACATTGACACAGGTACCGCCAAGTTTGCTGCGCTCAATCACTGCCGCACGCTTGCCGTGCAAAGCTGCGCGCTGCGCTACCGCAAGGCCACCACTGCCACCACCGATGGCGATCAAGTCATAATGGTTCATGTTTTCTCCAGTGCTAAACTTAGTTTCATCAATATAGAGGGGGTCTGACATGCAAACTACCGTATTCGTTCTCGGCGGAGCACTAATTCTATTAATCGGTTACATCATTGTTATCTATAACCGTTTAATTACGCTCAAGCACGCCGTCGACAAAGCTTGGGCCAATATCGACGTATTATTGAAGCAACGTCACGATGAGCTACCCAAACTGGTAGAGACCTGCAAACAATACATGGCTCACGAACGCACCACGCTAGAAAATGTTATTGCCGCCCGCAACCAAGCCTGGGCCGCCCGCGAAGCCGGCGATACTAAAGGCGTTGGCAAAGCAGAGAACAGCATGCGTTTAGGTTTAGGAAACCTATTTGCGGTAGCTGAAAACTATCCCGAACTTAAGGCTGACTCAGCTTTTCAAAAACTACAAACGCGAATTTCGGCCATTGAAAATGCCATTGCTGATCGCCGCGAGTTCTATAACGAGTCGGTAAATTTGTACAACGTACGCCAAGAAGTGTTTCCCGATGTATTGGTCGCCAAACGCTTTGCTCATAGCCCGCGTGATCTACTGGAATTTGATGCCAGCGAGATCACCGATGTAAACGTTGCATCGCTCTTTAACTAAACCATGCAGCAAACCATTCTGAGCTGGCAACCGGAAGAAGTCCTCGTTGCGCTCAGCCTAAGCTTTGGATTGAGCCTATGGGGCTTCGTGGTTTTTTGGCGCAGTTTGAAACGCTACCGACTGATTCACGACACCCCCACTTCTAAAATACGCTCGGCCGCGCAGGGCTTTGTTGAACTGTTTGGCCGCGCCAAAATGCTAGCCGGCGAGCCGATTCTTTCCCCGCTCACCCGCCAACCCTGTTGCTGGTGGCAATACAGCATCGAACGCCGTGTGCGCACCGGCAAAAGCAGCCATTGGTCTACCATTGAGTCTAGGCGCTCCGAAGGCGTATTCGCCCTGCTAGATGGCACTGGCCAGGCGCTAATCGACCCCATTGGGGCTGAAGTCAGCGGCAGCAAGAAGAAAGTTTGGTATGGCCGCTCACGCCGACCGGCTGACATCACGCCGGGTCTGAGCGCCCTGGGTGGGCGCTACCGTTACACCGAGCGAGTTCTAGCCAATGGGTCTGATTTATACGCCATGGGCAAGCTGCAATCACAAACCGCGGCTGGCGAATTCGATTTAAAACAGGCGGTGGGTGACAAATTAAAACGCTGGAAACAGGACCAAGCCACGCTGCTGTCCAAATTTGATAGCAACGGTGATGGCGAGCTTTGTATTCAAGAATGGCAACAAGCCCGTGCGTTGGCCCAAGCTGAAGTCGAGCAGGAATATGCCCATTTGATCGAACAAGACCCCATCCATTTAATTAGCCACCCGAAGCAAGGACTGCCATTTCTACTCTCCAGTAAACCACCGCAAAAACTGGCCCAACGTTTTCTTTGGAAGACTATCGCCGGCGCTATCGGCTTTCTTGTCTGCGGTGCTGCTGGCACTTGGATCGCTAGCGTGCGCGAGTTTATTTAAGCTTCAAGCTTCCTACTCGTCTCTTGTCTAATTTAGCTTTGCCCCCACGTAGTAAAGATAAGGCCTATTTGTTAATCCATCTATTAAACGCCCAAACATGACCAACCCTTTACTGAAAACCGACACGCTCCCCCACTTCAGCGCCATTCGACCCGAGCACGTTCAGCCCGCCATCGAGGCCACCTTGGCAGAGCAGCGCAAAGCCGTCGCCAAACTACTTGAGCAAGAGAGCTTTAGCTGGCAAAACTTAATTGCGCCACTCGAAGCGCTAGAAGAGAACCTCAGCCGAATTTGGTCGCCCGTTGGGCATCTCAATATGGTGATGAACAACGAAGCGCTACGCCAAGCGCACGACGCATGTTTGCCATTGTTATCGGATTTTCACACCGAGATGGGCCAAAACGAGAAGCTGTTTCAGGCCGTTCAAAGCATTAAAGACAGCGCCGAATTCGCCACTTTAAGCAGCGCTCAACAAAAACTCATTAACGACAGCCTGCGCGACTTTACGCTCTCGGGCGTCGCACTCAAGGACGAACAAAAAGCGCGTTATAAAGCCATTGCCCAACGGCTTTCTACCATTACCAGCGAGTTCAGCAACAACCTGCTTGACGCCACCAACGCCTGGCAGCATCCCGTTACCGACGAAGCCGAGTTGGCTGGTTTACCCGACAACAGCAAGGCCATGCTCAAACAATTTGCCGAACAGGCTGGGCAAGACGGCTGGCTGGTGAATCTACAGTTTCCGAGCTATCACGCGGTGATGACTTACGCCGATAACCGCGATCTACGCGAAAAGCTTTATCGCGCCTTCACCACCCGCGCCTCGGACCAGGCCGAAGATACATCGCACGATAACAGCGCACTGATGGATGAAATTCTGGCGCTACGTCATGAAAAGGCTCAGTTACTCGGTTTTCCGAATTACGCTGAGTTGTCGCTAGCCACCAAAATGGCCGAATCGCCACAGCAGGTAGAAGACTTCTTGCTGGATTTAGCCCAACGCAGCCGCAACCAAGCCGAACAAGACTGGCAAGACGTACGAGCTTTTGCCGCTGCGCAAGGCGCAGAGGAAGATCAACTCGAGGCTTGGGACGTGAGCTACTGGTCTGAGAAACTTCGCCAAAGCAAATACGCCATTAGCGATGAAGACTTACGCCCTTATTTCCCGGCTGAAAAAGTATTCGACGGCCTATTTAATGTGGCCCAGCGACTGTTTGACGTGCGCATTGAAGCGACTGAATTCGAGCATCATTACCGCGACGATATTCGCTTCTTCTCCATCTTTGATGCCGACGGCAGCTTGCGCGGCCAGTTCTTCCTTGACTGCTATGCCCGCCAAAATAAACGCGGCGGCGCATGGATGGATGTGTGCCGCTCACGCCTGGTAAGTGCTGACAAAACCGATGCACCAGTCGCCTATTTGGTATGCAACGCCACGCCACCGGTGGGTGACAAACCAGCCCTACTGGCACACGACGAAGTAGTCACCTTATTCCATGAGTTTGGCCACGGCCTTCACCACATGCTGACCCAAGTTGATGTCAGCGGTTTGGCGGGCATTAGCGGCGTGGAATGGGATGCCGTAGAACTACCTAGCCAGTTCTTAGAAAACTGGGCTTGGGAAAAGTCGGCTTTGGATCACTTTGCGGAACATTGGGAAAACCAAACCCCATTGCCAACTGAACTGTTTGAAAGAATGCAGGCCGCGAAAAACTTTCAAAGCGGCTTAATGATGCTGCGTCAGGTCGAATTCGCCTTGTTTGACCTGCGCATTCACCGCGATTATCAGCCCGACGTAGGCAGTGATTTTATCGGCAAGACCTTGGCGGCTACTCGCGACCAAGTAGCCGTGATCCAGCCACCTAGCTTCAACCGCTTCCAACACAGCTTTGGCCACATCTTTGCGGGCGGGTATGCCGCGGGTTACTTCAGCTATAAGTGGGCCGAAGTCTTATCAGCTGACGCCTTTGCGGCATTTGAAGAAACCGACGTGTTTGACCCCGACACGGGCGCACGCTTTAAAGCCGAAGTGCTAGAAATGGGCGGCGCACGCACTGCAGCAGAAAACTTTGCCGCCTTCCGCGGCCGCGAGCCGCAGATTGAGCCGTTACTGCGCCACAGCGGCATCGCGGCCTAAGCTAGTAGGCCGCGAGCATCGGCCTACAAGTTGTCAAAAAACGCTTTGATCTGATCAATCAAGCTGGGCGCCGGCTCTGACTCTGACTCTGACTCTGGGCCGGCAACTTCATTAGCGCTGCCACCAGGGCTTGTCGGCTTTTTTGCAGCGGACTCGCCACCCTCCTTACCGTCTTCTTTAGGCGGTGTGGGTGCCTGGCCCTTGGTAATTTGCAACAAGGTATTGGGCGAGCGTTTGCTGTCATTAACTCGGTCGCCTACGCCTTCCTGAATAATCTTGTTGAACAAGGCAGTGGTGCCAATATCGGCATCTTTCTGCAGCCACAAAGCTGCCGCGCCAGCCACGTGGGGAGCCGCCATTGAGGTGCCGCTAATGGTATTGGTTTTGCTGCTACCGGTATGCCAGGCTGATTTAATATCCACACCAGGCGCGAAAATATCGACGCAGCTGCCCCAGTTAGAAAACGATGCCCGTTGGTCGCGTTTATCCGTCGCACCAACGGTTAACGCAGCATCTGTCCGCGCGGGCGACACATCACAGGCATTTTGGTCTTCATTGCCTGCCGCCACCACATAATGCACACCGGCTTTAATGGAATTTGCCACTGCCTTATCCAGCGCCGAAGAAGCGCCGCCGCCTAAACTCATATTGGCGACCGCAGGACGTTGGTGATTTTTAGTGACCCAATCCACGCCTTTAATCACACCCGACATCGAACCAGAGCCATTGCAGTCCAGCACCCGAATGGCGTGTACCGTGGCCTTAGGCGCCACTCCATATTCACCACCAGCTATAGTGCCGGCGACGTGTGTGCCATGACCATTACAGTCATTGGTTTCACTGGGCGGCGCGGGCTCTTCATCATTGCCGCCAAATAATCCGCCGAGTAGCGGAAAGCCACCACCCAGCAACGGGAAGCCGCCTCCGCCCCCGCCACCATTGCGGGGCTGCTCACCCGCGTAATTAGCGCCATCGCCCATACGGCCCGCAAATTCTTCATGATCACCGCGCACGCCCGTATCAATCACGTAAACATGCACGCCAGCACCGTCTAATTCGCTGCTCAGTTTTCTGTTTAGCGGCAGGTCTTTTTGGTCAATTCGGTCTAAACCCCAGACCACGTTATTACGCGTACCAAAGGGTTTTACCCAGGCATCTTGCTCAACTAGCGCAACCCGTTTGTCAGCCGCAAGCTGGCGCGCCTGCGTATCGCTTAGCGGCGCCGCAAACCCATTCACCGCGTTACTAAATAGCAAATCTGGCTTAATACCTAAGGTAGCAACCAGTCCCTGAATCGTTTGTTTTAACGGCTGGCCGTCATTCAGCAGCACAATAAAACGACCAGGAATCGCATCCGCCACCTTCACGTAATTGGTTTCCGCCACCGATGAACCACCCATGGCTTTGTTGATATCCGTGACGACTTCTTTCGCACCTTTGCGTAGGTCGTCAATTGGGCCTGCGGTGACCGCGGCGGTGGTGCTTAGGCCAACGACCGTGGCTGCAACAAAACTTATAATCTTGTGCTTCATTACCCCTCTCCATTAAATAAGTAGTTTTGTATGACACTCACCAGTTTCGAAAAGTTGCTTAGCGATGTAAAGCCAAGCGGCGAAAACCAGTACAGCGCCACCGTACAAGAAGACTGGCTGCAAGGCCGCAGCGCCTTTGGTGGTTTAACCGGCGCGATCGTTACCCAAGCGATGCGCCAGCAGGTAGCAGCCGAACGCAAGTTACGCAGCCTACAAGTCACCTTTGTTGGCCCTGCTCCCAAAGGCGACCACCACGTTGCTATTACCCCATTGCGTGAAGGCGGCTCAGTTACCCATATGCAAGCCACCATTGCGCAAGGCGATGATGTGTCCGTCACCTCGGTGGCTGCCTACGGCAAAGCCCGCCAATCGGAATATGCGGTACCACCGATTGCGCGCCCAGAAGGCCTAAAAGGCCCCGAAGAATTGCAGTCCATGCCCTTTATTCCCGGCGTGGTGCCTAATTTTGTGCAGCATTTTGACTTCCGTTGGGCCACCGGCTCCGGGCCATTTACCGGTGCCAAAGTACCCGCCAACAAGGTTTGGATTCGGATGGACAGTGACCGCGACATCGACGAAGTGGGAATTGTTGCAATGGCCGATGCACTGCCACCACCGGCCTTATCCATGCCCAATAAGCCCTGCCCCGGTAGTTCCCTCAGCTGGTACTTAGAACTGCTACCAGTACAAGCCAAAGGCAAATTAAGCGATTGGTGGTTGGTGGATTACGTCTGCGATGCGGGTGCTGATGGTTACTACAACCAGGTAGCTCACATCTGGGCGCCTGATGGGCAACTTGTTGCTATTAGTCGGCAGGTGGCGGTTATTTTTGCGTAGTACCGCACCGCTCAGCCGGGCTGCGCTTCGCTGGCGCCACTCACAAAAAAGCCCGCTACTGCGGGCTTTTTTTCCATCAGACGCTAGTAACTACTCGCCTTCTTTATGCAAATGCACATCCATCTGTGGATAAGGAATGCCGATATTGGCGTCATCAAGCTTTAGCTTAATTTCTTCGGTCAGCGCGAATAGCACCGCCCAATAATCTGCATTATTAACCCACGGCCGAACCACAAAATCGACTGAGCTTGCGCCCAATTCTTTGACCGCCACTAGCGGCGCGGGGTCAGCCAACACGCGCTCTTCTGCTTGAATCACTGCTTCCAGCACTTTACGTGCTTCGCGCAGATCGGCGTCGTAGCTCACGCCAATGGTCAGATCAATACGTCGAGTGGGTCGGTCAGAATAATTAGTGATACTGCCACTCCACACATTAGAGTTTGGCACCACGATGGTTTGATTGTTGCCCGAGCGGAAGGTGGTGGCCAAAATACCAATACCTTCAACCACTCCGGAGGTGCCGCCCGCATCAACGAAGTCGCCCACTCGGAATGGCCGCATGACCGCCAACATAATGCCTGCGGCTAATGAGGAAAGCTGACCCTGCAAACTTAAACCAACCGCCAAGGCCATACCGCCCAAAATGGCCGCTGCTGCGGTCATATCAACGCCCAACACGCTGAGCGAGGCAATAATTACCATGGCCAGCAACACAACGTTGGTCAACGTGGCAATAAAACCGCCCAAGGTGGGGTCAAGCTTCTTGCTGGCGGCATTACCCGCCAAATTGGCTATCCATTTAGCCACGATGCGGCCAATAACAAATACCGCAAGCGCGCTGATTAAGTTAACCAGCAACGGCGTTGCTTGCTCTGTTACGCCTGCCCAATCAATACTTTCTAATGACATTAAATACCCCTATAGCTAAAGTGGTGAAATAGTATTCACTTAACGAAGCGCCAACCCCGGCTGGCGCGTTGTGAATCGCATAATAACGGCTTTGTATAAGCAACTAAACCCTAGGCAAGCGAGAGACAACAATGAACCGGAGACACTTTATTCTTGGCACTGCGGGCCTTGCGGCAGGCGCGTGGTTAATGAAACCCGAGGATAAGGGAGCCAACTACTCTGCTTATTTCGATCAATTAAACCAGTCGCTCAAACAAGACGGCCCGTACAAACCTAGCATGGTGGTTGACCTTGATCGTTTAGATATCAATATCGACGCGGTTAGCCAAGCCATTACCCAGCCAAAGAATTTCCGCATCGTGGCTAAGTCAGTGCCGTCGGTGGAGTTAATCAAATACACCATGCTGCGCGCCAACACCCATCGCGTGATGGTGTTTCATCAGCCGTTTATTAACGTGCTGTCGCGCGAAGCCCCTACCAGTGACATGCTGGTAGGTAAGCCGCTGCCGGTCCAGGCAGCGGCCCAGTTTTACCAAGAACACCGTCGTAACCCGCTGAATAACGAGGGCCTTCAATGGCTCAGCAATAAGCTATCAGAATCGCTGGGCATGGTGATGCCCAGCAGTTTTCAGCCAGAACGGCAGTTGCAGTGGCTAATTGATACGCCAGAACGCTTGGGTAACTACCTTGCTCTGGCCCAGCAGCTCAACGAAAAAATGCTGATTAACATTGAGCTAGATGTTGGACTCCATCGTGGCGGCGTGGCCGATACCGAAACGCTCGACATTATGCTGCGCACCATCGCTAATAACGCTCAATATCTGCAATTTGCAGGCTTTATGGGCTACGACCCACATGTAGTAAAGGTACCTAGTGTTATCGCCAGCCGTGAGCAGCTGCATGCCAAGGCCTTGGGCATTTACCAGCAGATGATTGACTTCACGCAACAGCACTATGCGGCGTTGTGGCGCGATGACCTCACCCTAAATGCCGCCGGCAGCCCAACCTACCGGCTCTATGACGACATCACAATGGTGAATGATTTATCGGTTGGCTCCGCACTCATGAAGCCAACCGATTTTGATATCGACACCTTAACGGAGCATGTACCCGCCCTCTTTATCGCCACCCCAGTATTAAAGGCCAGCGAGGGCGTAAAAATTCCGGGCTCGACATTGGTCGGCGACCTGCTGAGCTGGTGGGACCCCAACCAGAAACAGACCTTCTTTATCTACGGGGGCTATTGGAAGGCGCAGCCAGAAAATCCACCGGGACTACAGGTGAATCCAGTCTATGGCCGTAGTACTAACCAAGAGATGATGAATGGCTCGAAGGCGATGAATATCGGCGTAGGCGACCATGTCTTCCTACGGCCCACTCAGAGCGAGCATGTAATGCTGCAATTTGGTGATTTACTTACCAGCCGCGGCGGCCAACTAACGGGGCGCTGGCCGGTTTTTCCGCAGAGCTAGTCGGCATCTTGGCGCGGCACATTACGTGCCGTGCCCATGATCCAAATTTTTAATTGCTGCCATTTGCTGATATCCGGCCGCGCCGGAAACGGCAGTTTCAGGTCTTCATCCAAACCGGAATCAATCTCGCCATCGGCGAATAAGCTATCCAGCCCACCATGCGGAGCGAGCAGGCTTTGCACCCGCTGCTGATCAGCCTCGCTCAAGGCTTGGTAGGCGCGCTGCAATTCTTGCCGGCACCACACGCGGTAGTCGGTGGTCACGGTTTGTGGCAGTTCTAAGCCATTGGCGCTGTAGTTGAACCGCTTTTTGCCGGCCTTAAAGGCCAAGGCATTTTGGTGCAAATACGGCAAATAGGTTTTGCAGATATCGCCCAGAATAAATTCCCAGCCTTCACCTTCCGGTTGTTGCCACTCTTGTCGATCGCCCAATTTGGAGGCTTTGGCATTCCACAGGCGCGCCAGCCATTCGTAAACATTGGGCGCCTGTTCGCGCATCAATACCGCCGATTCAGGATCATTACCAAAATGCCTAAACATACTGGCGAAATAACCGTAGTCGGCCACGCTTGGGTGGCTGCCTAGTAGGAAAGGCTGGCGCTGCAAGATCGGTTCTAATGCGGCCAGCTGGTCGGTATACATATCGCGAATTTGATCGTGATTGGCTTTGGTCATGCCATCCCAATCCAGCCAAGTTTTCTTTTGCCGCCAAGCAAAATAACGCGCAGCGATAACGGTTGGAATCGGCATGCTGCCAAGCACTTCGGTAGCAATGCGATAACCCAGCAAACGCCGCGAGCCCATAGGCACCCAACGCCACCACATTGCCGGACGCCAGAGCCATTCGTCACCGTAGTCTTCAATTAATGCAGCGATAAAGGCTAAAGCGGGATCGGCTGGCAACACTGGGTTCTGCGGATACTCACGCTCAAACCAGCGGATCATTGGCGTACTGTCTTTTAGCCACAACCCATCGGCGGTTTCGATGGCTGGCACCTTCATGGTGCCGGTGTTACGAAACACCGTGCCGAACAGCACCTTATGGTGCGCCTCCTCCTTCTTATACGGCACTTCTTTGTAGCCCAAATAGGCTTCTAGCTTGCCGCTGAAATAGGAAATATCCATGCGATACAAAGTGAAGGGGGCGTGTTTACTCATACGTTAGGCCTGAGCTTACTTATGGATTTACTTGGATGTTGATTGGGCAGGCTTGGGCGACAAGTGCATATCCACGGTCGCTTTAAATACGGTATCGCCTTGCTGGTCGGTGATGGTGATATGCACCGGTTCGACATATTTTGCGCGCCGAAATTCCGTGGCGAGATTCGCCGTGGCGGTGAGCTTGCCATGTGCCACCTTGGTGTAATGGGTTTGCATGCCTGACGGAATCCAACGGATATCAGCAGGAATAGTGGCTACACTCACTGCCCCCACCACGTACTCGGCCAAGTTACACATGGCAATCGCATGTACCGAATTAATGTGATTGCGCTTCCAAAAACGATCGGCCATTACCGCCACCGCGTGGCCGGGCTCGAGCGATCGCATTAAGGGATTAATAGAAAAGAAATACGGCGCCTGCGCGCTAAACACAGTAGAAAATAACCACTTGCCGCCGGGCACTCGGTTGCAACGCTGCCATAGCTGTTGCAGCTTGTCTGGCGCAATCATCACGCTCTCCTCATATTAACTGCCGCGCTCTACTGGGCGGCTTGATTTTGGGTGGGTCTAGCTTAACCAAAAGACCCAAGCAGCAGGCACAAAAAAGCCGGCATAACGCCGGCTTTTCAAAACAGTTTTAACCCAAGGTTTAGGCTAGGGTTTAGGCTGCTTTTTTCTTGCTTGGTGAAACCCACATTTTGATTTCAGCACGGAACACTTCCACACCAGCCTCATTGGTCACCGATACTGGCGTAATCACCTCACGCGCTTCACCCACCTCAATTTTTTCAATGGTGGCGGTAGCGGTCAGTTTGCCTTTAGCGATATTTTTGTATTCCACTGTCATGCCTTTCGGAATCCAGCGCATACCTTTTGGCGTGGCCACATCACAAAGCAATCCACCCGCCAGCTCGGCCGAGTTACACATAGCAATCGCGTGGACGGTTTTAATGTGGTTATGCACCGCACGACGCTCGCGGAAGGTCACTACCGCTTTCTCAGCACTTAGCTCCTGAAACATCGGTTTGATGGTGCCGAAATAAGGCGCTTTAAGACAAACCCCACGGGTAAATAACCATTTACCGCCCGGCTTACTAGACACCTTGTTCCACATATTGAGTAAAGCACTCATAGTTCTTTTTCCTTGCTACAGCGCAGCCGCAACGCGGCTACCTTGGTTAATGGCGCGCTTGGCATCAAGCTCTGAAGCGACGTCAGCGCCACCGATTAGTTGTGCTTTTACGCCCGCTTCTTCTAGCGGAGCAAGTAGCTCGCGCAAGCTTTCCTGACCGGTGCACAGAATGACGTTATCGACGTCTAGCACCATTGGTTCATCACCAACGGTAATGTGGAACCCTTCGTCGTCCACTTTGATGTATTGGCAGTTACCCATCATTTTCACTTGCTTGTCACGCAAGGTAGTGCGATGTACCCAGCCCGAGGTTTTACCTAGACGCTTACCCAGTGATTCGTCCTTACGCTGCAACAACGTGACTTCACGCGCAGGTGGCGAAGGCTCTTTGGCTTTAAGGCCACCACGACTTTCGTAGCTGGTATCCACACCCCATTCCTTGTACCACTCTTCTGGGTTCAAGGTTGGGCTCTCGCCTTGATGGGTAATAAATTCAGAGATATCAAAGCCAATACCACCGGCACCGACTACTGCCACTTTTTGGCCGACCGGCGCATCGTTACGCAGCACATCGGTGTAGTACAGCACTTTTGGGTGATCTAAACCTTCAATGGCTGGGATACGTGGAGTTACGCCAGTGGCAATCAGCACCTCGTCAAAGCTTTTCAGCTTCGACACGGTGGCACGGGTGTTGAGCTTAAGTTTAACGCCCGTGGTTTCAATCTTGCGACCGAAGTAACGCAGCGTGTTTTCAAACTCTTCTTTACCCGGCACACGTTTCGCCATATTGAACTGGCCACCAATTTTGTCGGCTTGTTCAAACAAGGTCACTTTGTGGCCACGCTCAGCCGCCACCGTAGCGGCCGCCAAACCAGCAGGACCAGCGCCGACTACCGCAACTTTTTTCGGCTTATCGGTCTTGTCATAGTTCAGCTCGGTTTCGTGACAAGCACGGGGGTTCACCAAACAAGAGGCTTCTTTGGCTTGGAAGGTGTGATCCAAACAAGCTTGGTTACAGGCAATACAGGTGTTGATTTCGTCGGCACGGCCGGCGGCGGCTTTAACCACAAAGTCTGGGTCTGCCAACAACGGTCGGGCCATGGAAACCATATCGGCTTGGCCACTGCTAATAATATCCTCGCCTACCGCCGGGTCGTTGATGCGGTTAGTGGTACAAACCGGAATGCTGACCTCTTGGCGGAATTTCTCCGACACCCAAGTAAAGGCGGCACGCGGCACCGAAGTCACAATGGTCGGCACTCGCGCTTCGTGCCAGCCAATGCCGGTATTAATAATGGTGGCGCCGGCCGCTTCAATGGCTTTACCGAGCTTCACCACCTCTTCCCAGGTGCTACCTTTTTCGATCAGGTCGAGCATAGAGAGGCGATAAATAATAATGAACTCCGAGCCCACTGCAGCACGTACCGCTTTCACGATTTCTACTGGCAAGCGCATGCGGTTTTCAAAGCTCCCGCCCCACTCGTCGGTGCGGCGATTGGTGTGCTCAACCAAAAACTGGTTAATGAAATAACCTTCTGAGCCCATTACCTCAACGCCGTCGTAACCCGCGCGTTTGGCCAGCTTAGCCGCCGCCGCAAAGTCACGAATCTGCTTTTTCACACCCCAGCCAGGCAAAGCCAGCGGCGCAAACGGAGTGATGGGCGATTTAATACGGTTAGGCGCAACCGATAAAGGATGATAGGCATAACGACCGGCGTGCAGCAGCTGCAAGGCGATTTTGCCGCCCGCTTCATGTACCGCGCCGGTCACCTGCAAATGGCGTTTTACTTCGCGGCTACTACTGAGCTTAGAGGCACCAGGATAAAACGAGCCTTCTAAGTTAGGCGAAAAACCGCCGGTAACCGAAATCGCCACGCCACCTTCGGCGCGCTCGGCAAAGTAACGAGCCAAGCGTGGGAATTTCTTTTCACGGTCTTCTAGGCCGGTGTGCATCGAGCCCATCAGGACCCGGTTCTTTAACTCGGTATAACCTAAGTCCAGCGGCTGCAACAGGCTAGGGTAGTGTGCATTAGCAGTCATTTATCGCTCCGGTTTAGCCCCGACCCTGCATCTACAGGCAATATTGGCTAGACGCATTCGGCGTCGTGGCTATAAAAATTGTTTGAGACGTTGGCCCCAGTCGGTCAACGCGGATAGTAGTTGTAGCTTGTCTGGCTCGTTTTTATATTGGCCTCGTAGACTTTCTACGATTTGCTCAAAGGCAAATAACGATAGCCCACCATCGGGCGCGAACTCTAGCCGTTTAGCCCGCCAGTTTTGCCACTCGTCTTTTTCAGCTTGATTTAGGCTGTCAGGAAAATGGCGAGCCCGATAGCGGAACAAGAGTTCATGCAGACGGTTGTCGCGGAATGCCGGTTCGTAATCTTCAAAGTCAGCATCGCGCATCGACAAGATGTCGTTGCAAATCTGCCGGTCTTCATTACTCACAAAACCATCATATAACCCCTGTTCCGGGTCATCGCTGGCCTCAAAACCGCCTAGCTCGTACACCGCGGTAAGTTTGGCCGCGACGATGTCATGCTGATCCCGAATCATTTTCCAGTGCTTGCGGCACAGTGCCATATCCAAATTCAGGCGCTGCGCCTGCTGCTCTGACAAGGTTTTAACCGGCGCCAACACGGGACAACGATTCATATGAATCTGCTTAACCGCAATGCGTTCTACGCCTTCTGGCAGAGCGTCGCTAGCAGTAAAAATACGTTCGTGAATATCTTCCGGCGACAGCGCTAGTAGGTCGCTAGGGTCTTTGCGTAAGTCATACACAATGACTTTATTTTTCGGGATTTTGGGATCCGGACAGATTGGCATAACCAACGACAAACAGCCATTTTCCGCCGGAAAACGTGAGGACACATGCACTACGGGCGTAAATTCGCGCAAATCAATTTGCTGCCAAGCCTCTTGTTTGCCGCGGTTTTCAAACGCATAGGCAAATAGCTTTGGCTGTTTTTCCTTAATCAGGCGCGCCAAGGCGATGGTGGCACGCACGTCAGAAACCGCGTCGTGCGCCTGCTCTTGTTCTAGGTTATTGGCCGCCGCCAAATCTTCGAGCCGAAAGCTGGGCCGGCCATCTTCTTTTAATGGCCAATTAATGCCTTCCGGACGCAAGGCATACGTCATACGCACCACGTCAATAATGTCCCAACGCGAACAGCCGTCGCGCCACTCCCGCGCGTACGGGTCTTGGAAATTACGCCATAAGGTATGACGAGTTAATTCGTCATCAAAACGCAGGCTGTTATAACCGACTGCACAGGTATTCGCGCGGCCTAGCTCTGCGACCACCTTGGCAATAAATTCTGGCTCTGGAATACCACGATCAGCCGCCATTTGCGGCGTAATACCGGTAATCATGGTCGCCATCGGGTGCGGCACGTAGTCGTCCTGCGGCAGGCAGAACCACTCCAGCGGCGCTTCAATTTCATTCAGGTCTGCATCGGTCCGAATCCCCGCAAACTGTGAGGGCCGGTCCATACGGGGGTTAGCGCCAAAGGTTTCGTAGTCGTGCCAAAGAAATGTGCTTGCCATTCGTTAACCTGTCGTTACCGCGTTGCGGGGTAAAGCGTTTACCAGAAAGTTGCTGTTCACTATCACGCAATGCCATAAAATCGCAGCGTGAACAGTAATACGCCCGACAGATTACCAGTAAATGACGCCCTGCCCGAGCTAAAGCAAGCCTTGGCCGCGCATTCTGTGGTGATCCTGTCGGCACCGCCCGGCAGCGGAAAAACCACCACCGTGCCGCTGGCGTTAATGCATGAACCTTGGTTGGGCGAGCGACATATTGTGATGCTTGAGCCTCGCCGTATTGCTGCGCGCGGGGCGGCCAGCTTTATGGCAGGCCAGCGTGGCGAAAACCTGGGCGACACCGTGGGTTATCAAGTTCGGCACGAAAAGCGGCTTAAACCAGACACCAAGGTACAACTGGTTACCGAAGGCTTACTCACTCGCCGCCTTCAAAGCGACCCAGAGCTAAGCCAGACCGGGCTAGTCATCTTTGATGAATTTCACGAACGGCACCTACAAACCGATTTAGCCTTAGCGCTTTGCCACGACTGCCAACAGGGGCTACGCGATGATCTAAAAATTCTTATCATGTCCGCCACCCTGGATGTGGCGGCGCTAAAAAAACGCTTCCCAGACGCCCCAGTGATTCAGGCGGAGGGCCGCAGTTACCCGGTGACTATTCACTGGGGTCGGCGCTGCGAAAAACGCGATATTGCCAAAGCCACAGCCACCACCGTACGCATTGCACTAAAAGAACAAAGCGGCGACCTACTGGTTTTTTTGCCCGGCCGCGCAGAAATTGACCGCTGCCAGCAAGAGCTGGCGGGAACCCTACCCAGCGAGATTCAGCTACTGAAACTCACAGGCAACACCCCGTTGGAGCAACAACAAGCCGCACTCAAACAGCAGGCTTTTCGCCGCGTGATTTTGTCGACCGCCTTAGCCGAGTCCAGCGTCACCGTTGAAGGCATTAGCACAGTAGTCGACTGCGGCTGGTCGCGTTTGCCAAGCTTTGATGCCAACCGGGGTTTTACCCAATTAAAAACCTTACGCACCAGCCGGGCCAGCGCCGAGCAACGGGCGGGCCGGGCCGGCCGACTCGGCCCCGGGCATTGCTACCGCTTGTGGTCAGAGCATGAACATCAAGCCATCGCCGCCCAGCAAGCGCCAGAAATACTTGAGGCAGACCTCAGCCCGGTGCTACTCGAGCTCGCGCTTTGGGGCGTGAATACATTTGACGACCTCTGCTGGCTGGATCGGCCACCCCAAGGTTATCTTGACCAAGCCAGCGAGTTGTTACAGCAACTTAACGCACTTGATCAACACGGTCGTATTACCGCGCACGGCAAACAACTGCTGCGCTTTGGCCTACACCCGCGCTTAGCCAATATGTTGGCGCGCTCACAACACGACGCAGCCAGCGCCGCACTGGCCTGCCGCTTAGCCGCGGAAATTAACGATGGCCGCAGCAACCAAAGCGATATTGAGCGGGATATAAGCCGCCCTGCACAGGGCCTGGGAAAACGCAGCGAGCAACAGCTACGCCGCCAATTACAACTCACTGCGGGCGAGCAAGCTGATAACGACGTTGGCCGCTGTTTAGCATTGGCTTTTCCTGATCGTATTGCCCAGCAGCAAAGCCGACGAGGTGAACAAGTCAGTTACAAACTTAGCAATGGCAGCCAGGCTTATTTACCCAGCGATGATGTCCTAGCGCAACAGCCGTGGTTAGTGGTGAGCGAAGTGCAACCTGGCGCCCAAGGCAACCGGATTCGCCGCGCCGCCGCCATCTCGCAAACCACATTGGAGCAACAGTTTGCCGCCCAACTAGCACCACAAACGGTGACCTATTGGGACAAACAACAGCAGGCCGTGGTGAATGAGCAGCAAACCCGCTTGGGCGAAATTGTTCTGAGCCGAAAACCCAGCGACGTGGCGGGCGAGGTGCTACCCGCACTGTGCGACGGCATTCGCCAACAAGGGCTAAATTGCCTTCCATGGGATAAAAGCTCAGAAACCTTATTGGCTAGGCTGCAATGGCTACAAACGCAGCTCGCAGACTGGCCAGATTTTTCCAACGCCAGCTTGTTAACGGACTTAGAAAACTGGCTTGGCCCATGGCTAGCGAATAAAACGCGTTTAAAGCAGCTGGCGGATATCCCGCTTAGTGATGCCTTACTAAACCGCTTGGGTTACGACAAACAAAATCAGCTAGAACAATTGGCACCTAGCCACTTAACAGTGCCGACCGGCTCCAGCATCCGTTTGGATTACAGTCGCGATATCCCAACCCTGTCGGTGCGCGTGCAAGAAATGTTCGGCGCTAGCGAAACGCCGAGTGTGCTGAATGGCAAGGTAGCGGTAAAACTAGAATTGCTATCGCCGGGCCAAAAACCCATCGCCGTGACGCAAGATCTGCCGAGTTTTTGGCAAGGTGCGTGGGTTGAGGTTAAAAAAGAAATGCGTGGGCGATACCCAAAGCATCTTTGGCCGGATGATCCTGCCACCACGGAACCCACCAACCGCACCAAAAAGGGTCATCAAATCTGGCCCCGATAACTCACCAGAGAGCCGGGCATCGCCAATAGACGATACCCAGCCCATCAAAGCACTAGACTACTTCACGCCCCAGGCACTTAGCCCCTCGGTGTAGGCTTGGCAGGCAGCAAAAATATCCGCTGGATCGCTGCCGGCTGATTCCACAACGTCAGGTGTGCAATAAGCGCTACGTGACACGTATTCACCCATCACGTCGGCCGGGGGTGTGCCCTTCGGTACGTTTTGGATTGCCTCAGCAAAGTCAGGGTGAGGCAGCATATGGCGATAGATCAGAAGCGCATCTGGGTACGGGCCCCAAGCGAGCCAGTTGATGGCGTTATCGGTAGTGGCATTAGCCGGACGATCCTCTTCATCCGATACCAGCACCGTGAAATAGCCATCATCACCCACTGTCATCTGGTGATCAGCATAACACCCCACATACCGTTGAGTGGGTAAATCGTTCTGACAAACCGACCAAAACCGTACTTGTTCGTCATTAAATTCAACACCATCAGCACCACGATAACTCGGCGCTTTAGCGCGAATAATCGCGATATTGCCATAGGTACGGCTGAACAAATTGGTGCTATAGGCATTGTGAATATTGCTTAAGAACCCGCCGCCTGCCGGAAGTGGCAAGCCCTGCTCTACTTCGGGTGGGATCGGTAAGCCCAAGAAACCACTGGCCAAGTTAAACACGGTGGACGGCAGGCCATAAAACACTTTGGTTTCCGCTTTAGGGTCGCCAACGCCCACGTAAAAAGGCAGATTGCTTGGCACTTGGTCGGGGAAGCCAATCGTTTCGAGCACGTCATTCAAACCACCCGGAGGCAACTGACCACCCATGGTAGGCAATAGTGGCTCCACACAGTTTGCAGTCGGCACTAGCGCTTGCTCACCGTCAGCGGTTTCTAGCGTTAACAGTGGTAAGCCTACGCCACCATCAAACTCTTTACTCTCATCTGGCACATACACACGATAAAACAATGCGGTCATCGCTGGCTGCGGCACCGATTGCGGGCCTACATTAAAAGCGCCAGCGTAAACCGTGTTGACTGCACGTTCTTCTGGCACCGCGGTAAATTCCACATAAGCGGTGTAAGCGTCACCCCATGCAGCAGACTCTTCCGCCGCAGAATTTCGACCACCCTCGTTGGGCACAATCTCTGCGTCTGCAATCGCATCTGTCGGGCGCAACAAAGGGTCGTAAACGTTATAAGAAAAATAGCGCACATCTGGGTAGTAACCATCAATCCGCAAGCGAGTTCCGGGCACCATGGGCACCATCGCCACCCAATACTTAGCCGACTCATCAGGGAAAGCAATGTTCATCGTGTCGATATTGCTCGCGACTTCCCAGCCGCAACCTAGGCCAATGTCACCGGGCAGGCTGTCTCGATCATTACTCGTATGACCAGGATCGCTGGGCTGGGGACGATCGCTGTCTTTGCTGACACCGTCTACGCCAGCCACGTTATCACTGCCGCATGCGGCTAAGGCAATAGTTAACGCTACCGGTACCAACCAGCGTTTTGCGTGTTCGTTTTTCATTTGTCCACCTATTTTAAAGCGGCCTTCATGGCCTAATTTTTTATTTAATTATTGAGTCGGCTGCTACGCCAGCCGCTACGTATTCCATAAATCCTTGAGTCAGCTCTTCAGCGCTCAGACGAAAGTGGGTTTCGCCATCCACTGTCGACGGCAAACGCCATAGCAAGCTCTGGTCGACCATGCCGTTGGTAATGTTGTTAATCGCAAGGAACAGATGCAGGCGCAAAGCACGAGCCGACTTATGCGGCAACAACTCGGCCAGCTCTGCTTCGGCGCGCCAAATAAACGCACCAAATTTGTCGAGGATAAGATCTTGGCCTTGCTCGCCTTCTTCACGAATTAGGCGCGCCACCAAGGCCGCGCCGTTCTCGTTTTCTAAGTACGTAGCAATGAACGGTAGGCAAAAACTTTCAACCACATCGCGCACATTGACACCGCTGTCTGCTTTTTGGGTTTCGAAGGTTTGCCAGCATTCCTCCGCCGCCGCTGCCATCTGCTCGGCCACCCGCTCAACACAAGCCGCTAATAGACCTTGTTTGTTTTTAAAGTAATAACGAACCGCCGCCTCATTCAGCACCGCCGCTTTGCGCATGATTTCACGCACTGACACCGCCTGCGTTCCACGCTCGCCATAAAGCACCGTAGCCGTATCAACCAAGCGTTGTGGCACATCGTTTTGGTTAGAAGCTAGGTTTTCTGCAGGCGTCGACATACTGTCACCATTGGTTACTATGGCGACTAGTATAATGATTAACCCAATCGGGTCAACCCAGCTGGGTTAAATAAGATTATGGCTATTAAACGTGATCTTTTAAGTACTGAATCACTTGCTCTGACCACATGATTTTGCGGTGGCCAACATCAGGAACCGTCACCAACTCGGCAGTTGGCAGCGCCGCAACCATATCGACGGCGCCCCAATAGGGCTGGTCGAGATCTTGCGGGTCATGCATATAGACGCAAGGCGTGCTGATCTGGCTCGCTTTGGACACCAACTCTAACTGTTGCCACGGCACGCCAATTTCATCTGAGACATGCAGGTCGTAAGCGGCCTTGGCTGACGCCGGCAAATTGAACATGAGTCGCACATCACGCATTACCGCGCGGTAATTCACCACCGCTGCCAGACCAATAAAACGCCCCACCGACAGACCCTGCAACATCGCTTGCATACTGGCGAGTGCGCCAAACGAGTGCGCGACAAGCAAATCAATATGCTTGAGTTTTTTACCCAACCGAAGCAGCGCGCGTGCTGACTTCATCGGATTATTGCGGGTGCCGTCAGAGTCGCCATGCGCGGGCAAGTCCATCAGATAAACCTGATAGCCCTTGCGCTGTAATGGTTCAACCAGCGAACCCAGCTGCGCAGCACGCCCTTCCCAACCGTGAATCAAAACCGCGGTTTTGGGATCATCGACATTGGCTAGTGGCGAGAAACGCCAGCAGGCCAACTCGCCATCTTCAAAATCGAGCGAGAACGATTCGGCTTGTTTTAGAAGCTCGCGCTCCCGATCGGGGCGAGGAAAACGGCGCGCACCATACAGGCTTTTTAAGACCAATTTGGCGGCTAAGTTAGGGAATAACGATGCCAACAACCAGACAAAGCGGCGGTAATATTTATAGCCAAACGCCTCGATCGGGCTGGAGAAATCAAGCGGTGGTTCGCGGTCAGCCGAAAACCACTGTTCTTTGGTAATGGGAGTATTTTTCATGGCTGGCATTTTGCCAGCCATGAAAAAATCTGTGATGGCCGAATAGCCATCAACGAACGCTAATTTCGCAAGTTATTTATTGCTGCAATTCTCGTCGTCGCAGCATTCTTCTTCACTAGCTGCCGGATGTACATGACCGTGCTCAATTTCTTGAGGCGTTGCTTCACGTACTTCAGTCACTTTCACTTTGAAGGTCAACACCATGCCAGCCAACGCGTGGTTGCCGTCAACGGTCACGGTGTCGCCGTCTACTGCAGTAATGGTAACGGGCATTGGGCCAGCATTACTTTCTGCAGTAAAACGCATACCCACCTCTAAGGTGTCTACACCTTGGAAAGCTTCACGCGGCACTTGCTGGGTTAAGCGCTCGTCGCGCTCGCCGTAAGCCTCGGCAGGTTGCACTACCGCAGTTAGCTCGTCGCCAGCGGCTTTGCCTTCTAGCTGGCTTTCAAGGCCAGGAATAATATTGCCTGCACCGTGCAGATACGGCATTGGCTGACCTGGCTCAGACTTATCAATCACTTCGCCATCGGGGCCAGTTAGCTCGTAATCAAAGCTAGCTACGGTGTTTTGTGCAATTTGCATCGGACTAATCCTAAAAAATATCAATCAACAAGGGGCGCACCCTATCTGTTTTTGTATAGCAACGCTATAGTCGCTGCATAATATCTATACAAGATTGTTGTCACTGGAGCCCCAGATGCGCCTACGAATACTGCTCAGCCTACTGGCATTAATTGGATTAACCGCTGGCCTAGGTCACCTCAACCAGCAGAACGAAGGTCAATTGACAGAGGTTTTACGCACCCCAGTAACCGTAGGCAGCTACGAGTTTTTCCCAGCGCAGATATTATTTGGGCTGTTTATAACTCTCATCCTGCTAACGCTTGCTCGCTCCGTTACCCGCTTGTTGGAAAACCGGCTGCGCAAGAGGAACACCGACGACCGCGGCAGAAATGTTGAAGCGATAGTCACATTGTCAGGTTACAGCCTGATGTGTATTGCCATCTTAATTGGCATTGGCACTGCGGGTATCGACCTGAGTAGTCTCGCCATTATCGCGGGCGCCTTGTCTGTTGGTATTGGTTTTGGCCTGCAAAATATCGTTAGCAATTTTATTTCCGGCATCATTTTATTAATTGAACAGCCCATAAAAAGCGGCGATTTTATTCAAGTTAACGGTATTGAAGGTTACGTCCTGCGCGTCAAAATTCGGGGCACTGAAATTGTTACCTTTGACTACAGCACAGTCATCGTGCCGAATTCCGAGCTGATTAGCGGTGCCGTCACCAACTGGAACCTCAATAATGATTTCGCCCGCATTACCATTGCGGTTGGAGTAGCTTATGGCTCAGACACACGCAAAGTCGCTGCACTATTAGAACAATGCGCCGCCGAGCATCCCTTGGTGATTGCCGACGCCGAAAAAATCGTTCCCGCTCCTGTCGCGCGCTTTTCCGACTTTGGAGATAGTGCGCTGAACTTCCGGCTGTCTTGTTATATTCGACAAGCAGATCAACGCTTTCAGGTTGGCTCAGAGTTGCGCTTCGCGATTGATGACAGCTTCCGCGAGAACGGCATTGCAATCCCATTCCCGCAGCGGGATGTTCATATGATTAAGAGCGCTGATAGCAACTAGGTTTACAGCATTCCCTTGCGCCGGAACCAAACTACAAGCCCTGCCACGATGCTCGCCATCACGCCGAGCAAAATGTAATAACCGTTTTCCGACTTTAACTCCGGCATGTTTTCAAAGTTCATGCCGTAAATACCCACCAACACCGAGAGCGGCGCGATAATGACGGTCACCACGGTTAATACCCGCATGATTAAATTTAGCTTATGGCTAGAGACCGACAGATAGCCATTAATCAAATCACCCACAATATCGTGATACATATCCGTTAATGACGCGAGCCGTTCGTTGTGTTCCAACACATCTTGGAACTCAGCCAGCAGGTTAATTTGCGGCACGTCGTCAGTCAGCATTTCACGTGCGTAACGTTCGTGATAGCGCAGAATCCGACGCATTTTTTTCAGCTGCCGGCTATAACCCAGCAACTCCGCGAGTAACTTGTCATCCGGCTTGGAGATGATCTCATCCTCAATCAACTCGAGGCGTTCTTCCAAGCCCGTAATCACCGGGGTATAACGATCAACCACGCAACGCAAGACTCTATACAACAAGTGCTGCGCAGATTGCATTTGGCCGTTGCTAGCGAGTTCCCAAGCCTTTTCTACACTAGGCGAGTCGTCGCTATGGCGGGTGATAAACAGCCTTTCCCCCATCCACATCGCGATTTGAATCGTGCGAAAATCCATGCTGTCAGTTTGCGAGTGCAGGCCTCGCCAAATAAGAAACAAATGCTCTGGGAGCTGTTCCAGTTTGGGCGGGTGGCGATCACGCTGAGCGTCATCAACCGACAAATCACTGATACCAAACTTGTCACGCAATAGGCGTCGCTCCGCCAACTTGTCTTGGCCTTGCATATCCAGCCACAGCAAACCACCGGCGCCACGCCATTGTTCAACCAGCTCTATACCACCGCTAACAATCGCGGTTTCCGATTTAATCCAAAGGCATCTCAACATCAGACAACCTCCATTCGGTTTTGTTTAGCGTAACGGCACAGCCACTAATTAGCACTCTTTCTCCTTGTAATTCGCACCGCAGCGAACCACCACGGGCCGACAATTGTTGTGCGGTTAACACCGTTTTATCTAAAACCTGGCTCCAATAAGTCGCCAAGGAGCAATGTGCAGAGCCCGTCACCGGGTCCTCAGGGATGCCATAAAACGGCCCAAAAAAACGTGACACAAAATCTGTCGACTCACCCGCTGCTGTCACAATAATGCCACCATCATCTACCGTGGCCAGCGCACTCATATCCGGTCGCAAACGCCTCACTTGGTCCGCCGAATCAAGCAGAACCAAATAGTTGCCATTATTAACCTGAGCTTTCCAGCAAGGCGCAGATTGCAACCCAAGACCGGCTGCAATGGCTGCAGGCAGCTCGCACGACTTAACAGCCTGAGCTGGAAAATCCAAGGTAGCTTGAGTAGCCGACACTTGCACCGAGAGCGGGCCGCTACGGCTAGCAAATACAACCTCAAAGCTGCCATCGTCGGTATTTGTTAAGCCACCATATTCATGCGCGAGCACCCAAGCGGCGGCTAATGTCGCATGGCCACACAGGTCGATTTCCACCGTTGGCGTAAACCAGCGAATGCGCCATTGTTCACTATTGGCATTGCTTTCGGGAATCACAAAAGCGGTCTCAGACAGATTATTTTCCGCCGCGATACGTTGCATTAGCGATTCCTTGATCGGCTTTTGCAACACGATGACAGCGGCCGGGTTACCGGCAAAAGGTCGGTCGGTGAAGGCATCTACAACAAACTGAATAAGTGACATCTGAAACTTTTAACTTGTGGCATTAGCAAGGCCATCTATGATGAACTGAGCAGAATAAAACGAAAAGCATAAAATGCCAGATACTAGTCCAGAGCCCCAACCTTTCGCCGTCGTCGACAACACTGATGATTGGATCAATCACTATCTCGCGATTCGGCAGCAGAGCGAAGCCTTGTGCGCACCCCTGCGAACCGAAGATTACGTGGTCCAATCGATGCCCGACGTCAGCCCCACTAAATGGCATTTAGCCCATGTTACGTGGTTTTTTGAGCAGTTTATTCTCAAACCACACTGTAACGACTACGCAGAATTTGACCCACAGTACGCGTTCCTCTTTAACAGCTACTACGTCAGCATGGGGGAACGGCACACCCGTGCGCAACGCGGATTGTTGTCTCGGCCCACCGTGAGCCAAATCATGGACTACCGCCAGTACGTTGATAACGCGTTATGCAGTTGGCTAAACGAACTCGACCAAGCGCAATTAGCAATTGTCACCCCCCTGCTTGAGCTGGGTTTGCACCACGAACAGCAACACCAAGAATTGATGCTCATGGATATCAAGCATGTATTTTCATGCAACCCACTCGCGCCATGTTACCGAGAGCACAACACGCCCGCCGGGCCGCCAACGCCACTAGCTTGGCTGGAACACCCCGGCGGCATTACGTTGACAGGCAGGAAAACCGATAGCGAGGATTTTTGTTTCGACAACGAAACCCCACAACATCAGTCATTGCTGCAACCGTTTGCACTGGCTAACCGCCTTGTGAGCAACGGCGATTGGCTACGGTTTATTGAGGCAGGTGGTTATCAGCAACATGAACTCTGGCTTTCAGACGGTTGGGCATGGCTAGACGAACATGACATTTCAGCCCCGCTTTACTGGCAGCAACAAAACGGACAATGGTTGGAGTTTAGCCTCAATGGTTTACAACCGTTGGATCTGAACGCACCGGTATGTCACATCAGCTATTACGAAGCCGAGGCCTATGCCAGTTGGGCAGGTGCACGTCTGCCGACCGAATTTGAATGGGAAGCCCTAGCACCCGAGCCAGCTAACGAACAGCCTGGCATTAAGCCAGATAACTGTAGCGCATGGTACAGCCAAGTATGGCAATGGACCCGCAGCGCCTATAGCCCCTACCCTGGGTTCAAGCCGCTGGCGGGCTCACTTGGCGAGTACAACGGTAAGTTCATGAATAACCAATACGTGCTACGCGGCAGCGCCAGCATTACGCCGCCACAGCATAGCCGTAAAACGTATCGCAATTTTTTCTATCCACATATGCGTTGGCAGTTTGCTGGCCTACGTTTAGCTAAGGATCTATAAAACCGCCATGAGCAAGGCTGTTTCACTACTCGATTTGGAACCGGATAGCGGCGACTTTATGGAGGAGGCACTTGCGGGACTGCGCAAACAACCGGCAACCCTACCCTGCAAATACTTCTACGATAAACGCGGCGCCAACTTGTTTGAACAAATATGCGAGTTACCGGAGTACTATCCAACGCGCACCGAAGTTGGCATCTTGCGCCAGCACCTGGCCGAAGCGGCCCAGCTTATTGGCCCGCAAACTCGAATTGTTGAATACGGCAGCGGGGCCGGAGAAAAAATTAGGCTACTACTCGACAACCTTGAAAAGCCAAGTGCTTATACCCCCATCGACATTAGCCGCGAACAATTGGTTCACGCATCACAATTGCTCCAACACGATTACCCGGCGCTTGAAGTACTGCCAGTATGCGCTGATTATGCAGCTGAGCTTTCGCTACCGACCCCAGTAAAACCTTTCGATCGCACCCTAGTTTTTTTCCCAGGCAGCACCATTGGCAATTTCAACCCAGACGAGGCTTTAGGGTTTCTTAAGCGTTTCCATCGGTTGTGCTTACAGGGTGCCGAAGCAGGAATGTTATTGATTGGCTACGACCTGAAGAAAGATCGAGCCACCTTGGAGGCAGCCTACAACGATAGCCAAGGCGTGACCGCTGAGTTTAATCTTAACTTGCTACACCGCATCAATAACGAGCTAGATGGGCACTTCGCGATCGATCAATGGGACCATGAAGCACGCTGGAATGAATCCAACGGCGCCATGGAGATGCACTTAGTTAGCCGAACCGAGCAAGTGGCACGGATTAACGGCGACACTTTCCCGTTTAAAACCGGGCAAAGCATCCATACCGAAAACAGTTTCAAATACAGCAACGCCGAATTCAAATCACTCGCTGAAGCTGCGGGGTTTGATCGTATACGCGACTGGCGCGATGCCGAGCACAAGTTTGAAGTTGGCCTGTATCAGGCGGTTGTGCCAACCGAGAGTACTGACGGACCTACAGATTAGTACGGCCAGTGTTCCTCAACAAAGCTACGCGCGCCCCGCTCCATTCTCTCTAACAGATTCGGCTGCTCATCTTCCAGCGCTTGCAAGATAGCCGGTATAGCCTCTTGCGCAGCCTTTAGACCCTCTTCATAGAGCGCCGTTATATGAGCCGGGTTGGTGCGCTCATATTGTGATAATGAAAGATTTATCCCGACGTCTGCACTGTGCATTTGAATACGCGTTGTTGTATCAATCGCGATATCGGTCGCATTAAACAACACGTCAATCAAGTCATCGGGCTCGCCATAGTCCGGTGCGCCGTTAAGATTCACGCCGACCACTACATCAGCCCCCAATGGGGGCAATTGAGAAACCGGTACATTCTCGACCAAACCACCATCAACCAACATTTGGCCGTTGATCTTGATAGGCGAGAACACCCCAGGAATACAGGTGCTAGCCAAAACTGCTGGGATAAGCGGACCTTCGGTCATCACAACGGCATCACCCGATACGATATCGGTGGCCACAATGGCTAAGGGAATGGGACTGTCTTCGATATTCTGTTCACCAATAGCCCCGCGAATTAATTTTCCCATATCGTCATGGGACATAAGGCCGAGCTTCTGAAGCCGGATCCGCGCAATATCAAACAGTTCTAATTCTTGGATGGTATTGAGAATTTGTTCTGGTGTCTGGCCAAATGCATACAGCGCCGCGACAAAAGCCCCAATACTCGTGCCCGCCAAGCAATCCGGTTTGAGCTCAGCATCATCGAGGGTTTTGAGCACACCCAAATGCGCTGCACCGCGCACGGCCCCGCCGCCTAATGCCAACCCAAGTCGCGTTCCATTTTTCATACTTGCTCCTTCGCCAGCGCGCTCCCGCCAAGGAAACGACTACCCAGCTCGCAACAGCTGACCACTGACAGCATCAATAATTTGAGTGGGGTTTTGCAAACCGCCCACCTCGCCGGGCAAAACATAATCCAACACCGGGCCCAGCGACCGTTGCACTTGGGTCGCACTACGCGCTGGGGGATGGCCCGAAAAATTAGCACTGGTGGAAACGATCGGCCCGCCAAAACGGGAACAGAGCGCTTGAACTTGGGGATGGTCGCTGACTCTCATCGCCACAGTTTCAAATTGACCGCTAATCCAGTCGGGCACTTGATCGGTCACGGGCAAGACTAGGGTAGTGGGGCCTGGCCAATGCTGGGAGATGAGCTCAGCCGAGCCTTCACCCAACGGTGCTAACAAGCCAGAGAACTGTTCCACATCAGCCGCTATCAAGATGAGCCCCTTACTCTCCGGACGCTGCTTAATCTGCAGCAAGCGATGCACCGCAACCGGATTAAAGGGATCACAACCCAAGCCAAATACCGACTCGGTTGCATAAGCAATAACGCCGCCCTCGCGCAATACACGGGCGGCTTGATTAATGGGCCACTGACGCATCATGGCAGCGAGCCCTATTCTTTACTGTCTGCTTTCTTGGCGGCAGCGGTTTTCTTAGCTGCCGGCTTCTTCGCTGCCGTTTTTTTCGCCGCGGTTTTTTTGGTAGCTATTTTCTTCGTCGCCGCCTTTTTAGCCGCAGGTTTTTTGGCGGCTGTTTTCTTTGCTGCCGGCTTCTTGGCAGCCGCTTTGCGGCCACGGCGTTTCGGCTCAGGGGCTTCTTCGATCAGCTTTTGGCACTCTTCCAAAGTCAACGATTCAGGCTCGCGGTCTTTTGGAATTTTGGCATTTTTCTTGATGCTGACGTCGGTAATGTACGGCCCCCAACGCCCTTTCAAAATTTGAATATCACTGCCATCAAACAGCTTGATAATTTTCTCAAGATCGGCTTTTTTCTTCTCGGCGATTAGCTCAAGAGCGCGCGGCAGTTCAACCGTGTAAGGGTCGTCCTCTTTCATCGACACGAACTTATTGGCGTAGCGCACATAAGGGCCGAAGCGACCAATCGCCACCGAAACTGGCTCACCCTCAGGGGTTTCACCCAATTTGCGCGGCAATTTAAACAGCTCAAGCGCCAACTCGAGGTCTAAGTCGTCCATCTTCTGGCCGGGCTTTAGGCTGGCGAATGACGGTTTCTCTTCGTCGTCCTTGGTGCCAATTTGTACGAATGGGCCATAACGCCCCATACGAACAGACACCGGCTTGCCCGATTTAGGGTCAATGCCCAGCTGACGAGCTTGGGCCACTTCTTCACGCGAAATGTCTTGCTTCTCATCAACCGTTTGCTTGAACGGCTGCCAGAAGTCTTTCATCAATGGCACCCAATCTTTCTCACCGCGGGAAACGGCGTCCAGATCATCTTCTAGGTGCGCAGTAAATTCATAATCCACATATCGGGTGAAGTGATTGGTTAAGAAACCCGCCACAATTTTGCCGATATCGGTCGGCGTAAAACGACGTTGATCTAACTCAACGTATTCACGCGCTTGTAAGGTTTGAATAATGCTGGCGTAAGTAGACGGACGGCCGATGCCATATTCTTCTAGCACCTTCACCAAGCTAGCTTCAGTAAAGCGCGGTGGTGGCTCGGTAAAGTGTTGCTCTGAAAGCACATCTTCCAGCTTGATGCGCTCGCCTTCGCTCAACTCTGGCAGGCGCTTGTCGTCATCATCATCCTGTGCGTCTTCATCTTGGCCTTCTTTATAGGCCGACAAGAAACCAGGAAATTTAAGAGTTGAGCCGGTAGCACGGAATACGCCAGAATCGCCCGCGTTTAGATTGGCAGCTACTTGGTCAAAGATGGCGGGTTCCATCTGGCTAGCAACCGCACGACGCCAGATCAGTTCGTACAAACGAAACTGATCTTCGCTCAAATACGGTTTCATCTCTTCTGGATGACGTTGCGCCGATGTCGGGCGAATCGCTTCGTGCGCTTCTTGAGCGTTTTTCGATTTGGTTTGGAAACTACGCGCCGACTCTGGCAAGTGATCGTCGCCATAACGCTGTGCAACTTCCGCCCGAATTTCATCCACCGCTTCGGCCGCCAAACTCACCGAGTCGGTACGCATATAGGTGATCAAACCCACGGTTTCGCCACCAATATCGGCACCTTCATACAACTGCTGGGCAATTCGCATAGTGCGCTGTGCGCCAAAACGTAGCCGACGCGAGGCATCTTGCTGCAAGGTAGACGTAGTAAACGGTGGCGCCGGATTGCGACGACGCTGTTTCTTTTCAACACTACTAACTACCAGCTCACCATTGGCTGCTGCTAACAAGGTGTCGCGAACATCGGTAGCACTGGCTTCATCTTCAAAGCTGAATTGCTGAACACGTTCGTTTTGATAGGTATGTAATTTAGCGGTGAAATCGCTTTCTTTATGTGCTTTGGCGTCGATCGACCACCATTCGCGCGGCACAAATTTTTGAATTTCTTCTTCGCGCTCAACAATCATGCGCAGCGCAGGCGACTGCACACGGCCCGCCGAAAGGCCAGGACGAACCTTGCGCCACAGCAGCGGCGAGATATTAAAGCCCACTAGATAGTCTAGGGCCCGACGGGCTTGTTGCGCGTCAATCAACGGCGCGGCCAGTTCGCGGGGGTTAGCAATCGCTTCTTGTACTGCCGATTTGGTGATTTCATAAAACACCACCCGCTGTACATCGCGGTCTTCTAGCAGCTTTTTAGATTTTAAGATTTCGTATAAATGCCACGAAATAGCCTCCCCTTCGCGATCGGGGTCAGTTGCCAGATAAACGGCATCAGCCTTCTTAGCGGCATCACAAATGGCCTTGACGTGCTTTTGGTTACGCTCGATCAGCTGATACTTCATAGAGAAGTCATGCTCGACATCTACCGCACCTTCTTTAGGCACCAAGTCACGTACATGTCCATAAGAGGCCAGTACTTTGTATTCTTTGCCTAAATATTTTTCAATGGTTTTCGCCTTAGCAGGCGACTCAACCACCACCACGAATTTGGTCATTCAGATTTCCTAAAGCTGGCAACAAAAACCGCTCCTTATATATACAGGTAACACAGTTTTTATTTCCAGGGATAGTATTTTTTTGTGGCTAGCGCAGAAAACAGAGCCAGCCCAGCCAGTTGCGCGCCATCTTACCTGCAGAAAGGCCTTGCAGAAAGGGTTAGTTGGGCAAGCTGCCTTGGTCGTCGAAGATTAACTCTTCCAACATTAAGCAGGCATCGGCTTGCGACGGCTGATTTGCCAGCACCATCAGAATCAGCCATTGAAACTGCTCCAACGATAACAGTGGCACTTCTAAGGCAAGGGCGCGGTCTAAAATGAGTTCGCGTTGTGCGGCGTCTAGCACGCCAGAATTATGCAAATACATTAAGAAATTAATGCATTCACTGCTGAGCATAGTTTGCTCTTGCGATGACAGCACGCGGATACTGTTGCGCCCTACCAGCAACTCATAGCCTTGGCTTTGATCACCTTTGGGGTCAACTTGATCGGCCAGATCACCCAGCCATTGGAATGCCTTATGAATTTCTGGTTGACCAAAACCTTCGGAGGCGAGGGCGACTTCAAGTGGGTCTTCAGAAGTGAGAGCGGCGCCGGAACCAGCGACAGGTTCTTGATCGAGGCTGTCTGGCTCTTGCGGCAGTTCTTCGTAATGCTCAAACATGTACAAAAGAACATCGAACACATTAGGTCTCATCGGCGGATAAATTCTCCGGTTGGGGTTTTAGCAACCTGACCTTCAAGTTCTAACACCATCAGCATGGACGAAACTTCGGCTGCCGTCAAACCGCTTTTCTGCACCAACTGGTCCACGCTAATGGGCTCATATTCCATCACGGATAGCACCGGGTTTTGCTCGGCCAATGAGGCTTGGGCTGCAGCCTGACGAGCACCAGCGCGATCAACTTCTGCCGCTGCTTGTTTGGCCAAGTCTCTGCCCGCTTGACCCAGCTGCGGTGCCAACTCCTCAAACACATGAGCTGCGTTTTCTACCAGTTTGGCACCGTCGCGTATCAACTTGTGACAGCCACGCGCTAAGGGGTTGTGAATAGAACCCGGCATGGCGAAGACCTCTCGGCCCTGTTCGCTCGCATAACGAGCGGTGATTAATGATCCACTGCGCACTGCGGCTTCTACCACTAAGGTACCCAACGACAGGGCAGATATGACTCGGTTACGTTTGGGAAAATTATGCGCGTTAACGGCGGTACCTAAGGGGAATTCGGACAGCAACAAACCCTGCTCTGCGATTTGTTGAGCCAATCCATGATTAGCGCGAGGATAAACCCGATCCAACCCCGTACCGCAGACGGCAATCGTCATGCCACCGGCCTTGAGCGCCCCTTGATGGGCTGCAGCATCTACCCCCAATGCCAAGCCGCTCGTCACAACCACCCCCTTAGATGCAAGGTGGCGGCCAAATTCCTCGGCCGCGTCACGCCCTGATGCTGTTGGCGTACGGCTACCGACAATGGCGAGCTGAGGCATATTTATCAGATCTAGATCACCCAAAGCATAAAGTGCGATCGGCGCACCTTCGGTTTCGGCCAATAACCTAGGCCACGTGGGTGATAGGCAATGAATCAGATGGTGATTGTCAGTGGCTAACCATTTAAGGTCTAGCGCACATGCGTCCCAGTCGGGATCGGCTAGCCAGTCGACGGCTTTACCTTTGCAGCCCATTGCTTGCCACTGTTGACGCTGACCCAGAAAAATAGCCTCAGCACCACCAAAATAGTCCAGCAAACGACGCGCGAGCATAGGCCCCACACCCGGGGTGCGAATTAACGCCACCCAATATTTTAAGTCGTCGGCCAACTCTCTAGTTGGCCGGGCTACGCATATAGTCACCCGCGCGGATAGCTTGGACCGCGCTCATCACCAAAGCATGCGACACCCGCTCATCCACCGCGAATACAACCGCAACACCACGGTATAAACCGGGCAGCGCAACTTGTTCGGCCGCGCCGCGCACACTGTCTTCCACCCACTGATCTGGGGCAAACACCTCGAACACCATGCCGGGTTTGAGATGTCTGTTTTGGCCAGCGTTGACACTAACAATTTGGTATTGGCCCACCACGGTGGTTACATCAAACCCTGCCACCACTCTTGCTTCGAGTTCCGCAGGTGCTGGCATCAATAATAAATCGGCTAGTTCTGTTTCTTCAGGCAACGGGAATAAGCGATCGCCGCGCAGGGCCTCGCGTTGCGAATCATGAATGGTGTAGCGAGCAGGGTCACCAGCTTGGCGCAGACTTGCCAAACTGACCGCAATACCTTCGCGCCCTAAGATTTCACCGGTAACCGGATCAATATATTGCTGACCCGCTCGAATCAATTGCCATTGCTCACGCGGGTCATCGGCAAACCCACGCGCAAACACATCCATTCCCTCCGCGGCCATCAAGTGGCCGTCGGCAGGCGTTAATACGTAAGGCGCAGCTTGAAAAGCCTCTTCATCAATAAAACGCGCTGATTTTAAGAAGTTGCGAATCGCAGCCATGGGTAAAGTCGGCAATGCCTGCTCGATTGGGGTTGAGCGCACTCGAGGCGATAAGCGAGTGACACCACCACGATCAATACTTAAACGCGGGCGACCATCAATCCACTCCAGCGACACAATATCGCCGGGGTAAATCAGGTGCGGGTTCTTAATGAAGGAGTTAACTAACCAGATCTCGGGCCATAACCACGGGTCGGCCAAAAAACGCGAAGCGATATCCCATAAGGTATCGCCCTTTTGCACCACGTAGCGGGTAGGAGCGTCAGCAGCTTCGGCTTGAGTGTCACGCAGCACCGAAGCAGGCACCACAACGGCATTCGCGCCCGCCGGGGCATAACTGGTTTGAGGACGCGGTGCCGGTTCTGTTTTCGCGACTGGCGTTTGTGCGCAAGCCATCAAACAAGCCAAGCCAACCCCCACGCCCAAATATTTTAGTCTGTTCAATTCACCCGCTCCCGCACGACCTAGCGACTACTGTGACTTATAATAGCGCCTTTAGTGTAACCAACCAGCCACAAAGCGACAGCCCTAGTATGGCCTTACTTAAAATTCTTGAATTTCCCGACCCGCGCTTACGCACCAAAGCCAAGCCAGTGGCTGCGGTGAACGAGGAAATTAAAACGCTCGTGAACAATATGTTCGAAACCATGTACGCCGCACCCGGCATTGGCTTGGCGGCAACACAGGTGGACGTGCATCAACAAGTTATCGTAATGGACTTGTCGGAAGAGAAAAACCAGCCGCTGGTATTTATCAACCCCGAAATCGTTGCTAAGAACGAAATTGATGTCATGCAAGAGGGCTGCCTTTCCGTGCCCGAGATTTTTGCCGATGTTAAACGCGCCCATCATCTCACCGTGCGCGCATTGGATGTAAATGGGGAAGCATTTGAGTTGGAAGCTCGTGATTTACTGGCCGTCTGCATTCAGCACGAAATGGATCACCTCGAGGGTAAATTATTCGTTGACTACCTCTCGCCGCTGAAACGCGAGATGGTGAAAAAGAAGCTACTCAAACGCAAAAAGCGGAAGGCCTAGGCATTGAAAATCATTTTTGCTGGCACGCCCGATTTTTCCGTTGCTTGCCTCCAAGCTCTGCTCGACGCCGGGCACGAGGTGGTGGCCGTTTATTGCCAACCAGACCGCCCAGCCGGTCGTGGTCGAAAACTGCAAAGTGGACCGGTTAAGTCCTGCGCAGAAGCTAACGGATTAACCGTATTCCAGCCGCTCAGCCTAAAAGAAGAGGCGGCTCAAGCTGAACTGGCAGCGCTCCAAGCCGACCTGATGGTGGTGGTGGCTTACGGACTTATTTTGCCGCAGGCGGTATTAGAGACTCCCCGCTACGGCTGCATCAACGTGCACGCGTCGTTACTACCCAAATGGCGCGGTGCGGCGCCCATTCAGCGCTGCATCGAAGCCGGCGATACACAAACTGGCGTTACCATTATGCAAATGGATGCGGGGCTCGACACCGGCGATATGCTGTACAAAACCCGCGTTGAGATCAGCCCGCAAATGACAGGTGGCGAGCTGCATGACCGCTTAGCCTCTGACGGTGCTGCTGCACTGGTAGCCACCATTGCTCAGATCCCAGATGCATTGCAACCAGAACCCCAAGATGACTCGCTGGCAAGTTACGCTCATAAGCTGAGCAAGGCTGAAGCCGCCATCGACTGGTCCAGAACGTCCGATGAAATCCATAATCAAGTGCGTGCTTTCAATCCTTGGCCGGTTTGCTGGACCACACACCAAGGTAAGCGACTACGAATTTGGAGCACCAAACCACAAGCTGGACAAGCCACTGCAGGTGAAATCATCGCCGCGGACACCAACGGTCTGGTGGTTGGCTGTGGTGAAAATTTGCTGTCAATCCAACGCTTGCAAGCCGAAGGCAGCAAGCCGATGAGCATTGCCGAATTCGCCAATGGTCATGATTTGTCGGCGTGGATAGGCCAGCGCCTCGGCGCCTAGGCAATCATGCCAAAAACACCCGCTACTGCCGCCAACCCGAGAAAGCTTGCTTGGCAAATTTTGTTGGGCGTGATTACCCACGGGCAGTCCACCGCACAAAGCCTAGCCCCAGCACAGCAGCGATGCGCTCCCAAAGACCGCGCGCTATTGCAACAGCTGGTATTTGGCACACTACGACATTGGTTTGAGCTACAAGCCGAGCTTTCGCAACGCCTCAGCAAGCCATTCAAGAATAAAGATCGCGATTTACAAATACTGCTGACCTTGGGGCTGTATCAGATTCGCCATACTCGGATTCCGGCGCATGCAGCGCTGAACGAAACCGTCAAACTCTGCCCCCCAAATAAACGCTGGGCGAAAGGGCTAATTAATGCCCTATTGCGACGTGCATTAGATGACAACGAGCCCTCAAACGATCAAACCAAACCGGACCTGCCCGAATGGTTAGTGACGCGCATCCAACACGATTGGCCAGAGCAGTTTGTTAGCATTGCGCAGCAAAGCAACCAAATAGCACCGCTCACATTACGCGCAGTGATCTCGCGAGACTCATTCTTACACCAGCTAGCGGATGCCTCAATTGAGGCCCAAGCGGTTGCTCATACTCAGGCTGGCATTCAACTCCAGCAAGGCCATGACGTCACCCAGCTGCCCGGTTACACCGCCGGAGCTTTTGTGGTTCAAGATAGCGCCGCCCAGTTAGCGGCTGAAATTTTATCCCCGCATAGCGAACAGCGACTATTGGATGCCTGTGCCGCCCCAGGCGGCAAGACAACCCATTTATTGCAACTCGCCCCCAACGCAACACTCACCGCCATTGATAGCGAGCCCAGCCGGCTCGAGCGGGTTAATGAAAACCTGGCCCGACTCAAACAAACCGCCAATGTGATCTGTGGTGACGCAAGCAAGCCCGAACAATGGTGGGATGGTGCGCAATTCGACGCGATTTTGCTCGACGCGCCTTGCTCTGCAACCGGCGTGATTCGCCGCCATCCAGATATCAAACTGCTACGGCGCGACAGCGATATTGAGACCCTAGTCGCCCTGCAGGGTAAGATACTCTCGGCACTGTGGAGCACGTTAAAACCTGGCGGAAGGCTGCTCTATTGCACTTGTTCAATTTTACGTTGCGAAAACGACCAACAGCTTGCCAACTTCCTTGCTTCTCAAGCCGATGCAAGAGAGTTACCGCTTGATCTTCCCGTAGGCCAAGCCGCACAGCATGGTGTTCAGTTACTACCAGGTGACTCTGGCGGCGATGGGTTTTATTATTGTCTTCTAGAAAAATTAGGCGGTGGCGAAAGTGGCCCGCAGACGTGAGCCCTTAGCGAAAGACCGAGTTTTATGAAAATTATTATTGTCGGCGCTGGGCGTGTAGGTTCTACCCTTGCACATAATCTCGCTTCTGAAGCGAACGACATTACGGTAATCGACCAAGATGTGAGTTTGCTGCACGAGTTGCAGGAACGTTTAGACATCCAAACCATTCACGGTTTTGGCGCCCACCCTGGCGTGCTGAAAAAAGCGGGCGGCGAATATGCCGACATGGTAATCGCGGTAACCGGCTCTGACGAAACCAATATGGTTGCTTGCCAAGTCTGCTACACACTTTTTCACACCCCGACCAAAATCGCCCGCGTTCGCGCTGCTGAATATCTGAACGACCCCAACACTCGCGACACGCTGTTCGTAAATGACAGCATCCCGATCGACATGATCATTAGCCCAGAACAGCTAGTGACCGATCATATTCGCAAATTAATTAAATATCCCGGCGCGTTACAAGTGTTGGACTTTGCCGATGGCAAAGTTCGACTGGTGGGGGTAAAAGCCTTTTATGGGGGCCCGCTAGTGGGCCACGAGCTGCGCGATATTCGCAAGCACATGCCCAAAATTGACTCGCGGATTGCAGCAATTTACCGACGTGGCCGAGGCTTAATCCCAGAAGGCAACACCATCATTGAAGCCGATGACGAAATTTTCTTCTTGGCAGCGCGTAAAGATATTCGCAAAGTGATGGCGGAAGTTCGTCGAGTCGACAAACCTGCCCGCCACATTATGATTGCCGGCGGCGGCAACATCGGCCTCCGCTTAGCAAAAGCGTTAGAACGAAATAACCACGTCAAACTGCTGGAGCAGCGCCGTGCCCGAATTAGCTATTTAAATGACCTGCTCGACCGCACACTGGTACTGCATGGCGATGCAGCTAACGAGGAGCTATTACTGGAAGAAAACATCCAACACGTGGATGTATTCTGCGCGGTCACTAACGACGATGAAGCGAACATCCTCTCCGCCATGCTCGCCAAACGCTTGGGTGCTAAGCGCGTTATGGCGCTTATTAATCGCCCAGCCTACGTAGATTTAGTACAAGGTGAATCGGTCATTGATATTGCCGTATCACCGCAACAAACCACCATCGGCGCCTTACTTTCACATGTACGCCGTGGCGACGTGGCCACCGTGCATGCGCTGCGCCAAGGTGCGGCCGAAGCGATTGAAGCAGTAGCGCACGGCACACCAGAGACTTCCAAGGTGGTCGGCCGAGTGGTAGAAGATGTCCCGCTGCCTGCGGGCGCAACCATTAGCGCTATCGTACGTGGCGACGCCGTGATGATGGCGCACCACGACACCTTAATAGAAGCAGAAGACCACGTCATTGTGTTCTTAACCGACAAAACCAAAACAACTGAAGTAGAAAAGTTGTTTGAAGTAGCGCCTAGCTATTTATGAACAGACGCGTAGCGCAACGAGTGGTTGGCCTGCTGTTGATGGTGTTCAGCACCACCATGCTGCCACCGCTCGCCATCTGGGCGCTATACCAAGAAGGTGAGTCACTACCCTTTACCGCGGGCTTTGCCATTACCTTTTTAACCGGCTTATTCACTTGGTTGCCGGTACGGACGGACCGTTCAGACCTGCGCTTACGCGATGGCTTTATTATCGTGGTGTCATTCTGGACGGTACTAGGCGCTTTTGGTGCTTTGCCGTTTGCGATTTCGACCCAACCGCACCTTAGCGTCACTGATGCCCTGTTCGAATCCTTTAGCGGACTCACCACCACTGGCGCAACGGTAATTACCGGTCTCGATAGCCTGCCCAAATCTATTCTATATTATCGACAACAATTGCAATGGCTTGGCGGCTTAGGAATCATTGTATTAGCGGTGGCTATTCTGCCAATGCTGGGCGTAGGCGGTATGCAACTCTACCGCGCTGAAACGCCTGGGCCCATTAAAGACAGCAAGCTGGCACCGCGGATCTCGGAAACCGCCAAATCGCTCTGGTACGTATACGCTGGATTAACAGTCGTTTGCGCGCTGTCATACTGGGCCGCCGGTATGAGTTTGTTCGATGCAGTTGGGCACGCCTTTAGCACCGTAGCCATTGGCGGCTTCTCTACCCATGATGCCAGCATCGGTTGGTTTGATAACAACACCATCAACTTACTCGCCAGCCTCTTTATGTTAATTGCGGGCGTCAACTTTGCGATGCACTTTGTGGCTTTCCGCAGCCGCGGCTTATCCCACTACTGGGAAGACACCGAATTCAAAGCCTACTTGGCGTTGTTGCTGTTCGGCATCACGGTGGTATTCATTGGACTCATGGCTTACGGGCACTACAGCAGTGGTGACCACGCATTAATCAACGCCATATTTCAGGTAATTTCATTTGCTACGACCACCGGCTTTACTACTACGGATCATGCTAACTGGCCGACCGCTCTGGCTATCTTATTGCTTATTTCAAGCTTTATTGGTGGTTGTGCTGGCTCAACCGCTGGCGGCATCAAAGTTATTCGCGTGATACTGCTATTTCGCCAAGGTGTGCGAGAACTAGGGCGGTTGGTCCACCCGAGTGCGGTAATTCCGGTAAAAATGCGTCACCGTGTGGTAGATCCACGGGTAATTGACGCTGTATGGGGGTTTTTCGCGGCCTATGTAGGCGTTTTTGCACTGCTATTGGTCATTGTGGTTGCCACCGGCTTAGATCCGATGAGCGCGTTCGCTGCGGTTGCGGCCTGTATGAATAACCTCGGACCGGGTCTGGGCGAGGTGTCGAGCAATATGGCAACGCTAACCGACCCGGCGAAATGGACGCTGGTGTTGGCCATGCTGCTGGGGCGGCTTGAAATTTTTACCTTACTTGTTCTGTTTACACCGGCATTCTGGCGTAAATAAGCCGCTATTCACGAAGCTGCCAAACCTGGCCCCTCGGCTTTACACCTCAAACTGGGATAAGGGTGCTGCCGCCGACTGCAGTTCACTGGCGTCAGGCAATAACAATGTCGTGCTCAACAGCTCAGAAAAACGCCCCGCCTTTACCACAGAATAAAGGCAGTTATGCTTCATGGATTCCGCCGCTGAGGTGATTTCGGTGTGATGAACGCCTAGCATCTCATCTAATGCGATTGCTGCTCGCTTATCCACCCTGCTTTGAGAGCCATACACCAGCGTGATGGTTGGGCGTTGATTACCTTGGCTTCTGCGTAGAGAAAGCCAATCGGACTCGTCCTCCACCATCGTCCTGAAACCCGAGTCGCTTGCCCCCACCACCGACGTTGCATCAAAATCAAACATACATCCCGCTAGCAGTGCGATGGCCCCTCCCCCACTGGTACCAAAGGCGTATCGATTCGTATAACGGTCAAAGGGATGGAGCGCGGCTAGCTTATTCAAAAGCTCCGCCGCTGAACTTGCATAGTTAGGGACGCCTTCTCTAAAACCCTTTCGGCCCGTGTCTTTTACTAGCAAAACATCGAATTCGTTGGGGTCGAGATGGGCAAGAAATAGCGGCAGTGGCATCATGAGGCGCTGCATATTGCCGCAAAAGCACAGAAGCAGTTTCTTGTCGTCGGTCGCGCCAGAATCAGCGTATAGCTCCACCCCATGGGCCAGCCGGCGCCGCTTAAACTGCTGATTACCCGTCCAGCTTTGCTTCGGCATCCGCGCTATTAAGCCTTCAAGCCAGTGTTGGGTAAAATCGTGAAACGGGTCTCCCGCCACCTGCTCAGGACAGCCTAAGTAATAGGCCGCAAGTGTTTCGAGTTCGGCAGGCGTAATCCGGTTATCTAGCGCGGCGTGAATTTTGCCGCGCCGATTTCGGCTCAAACTATTTTTGCTTAAGCGCTGATACAAGCGAACGATTTTGCTCGCGGCGTTGTCTCCCACATCACTGATTAAGCCCCGTTCCGAACCATCATTAGCGTCATGCACTGGCGATTGGTTAATAAGCCCGCTGATATCCTTTAAGGTTTGGCAAGAGCGCACTTGTTTAGTGGTTAGCGTTAGGCCGAATTCAAGCTCAACCGCAACTAGCAACTCCATAGTTGCCAAGCTATCGATTTCCAGCTCATTAAGGGCAACCTCTCCGCCGACGGCTTTTATTTGGTCCGGCGTCCATTTTTCGCCTAATGCTTGTGCGTATTGCAAAACATCAATCAGAGTTTCTAGCACCTGGTTCAACTCATTCATAGGTATCAAATAAGATCGCGAAGTTTAGTTTTTATAACCTTGCCAGCCGAGTTACGGGGCAATTGATCTAACACAACCACCTTACGTGGGAAGCGAATACCGACACGTTCCCGAGAAAATGCCTGTAGCGCCAAACCCCTTTCGGCCTCGCCAGGAAAAAGCTCCACCGCCGCAACTGGAATTGCGCCATGTACGCCAGACTCAATGCCAATTACTGCCGCACCGGCGACGGCAGGGTGCTGCTCTAAGACTTCTTCCAGTTCGCTTGGGTATATATTGATCCCGTTCATTATGATCAGATCGTCCGATCTACCGACGATATACAGCCTACCGTGTTCGTCAATGTAGCCTTTGTCCCCGGGGAAAAACCAGCCATCAATAAACCGCTGCGAAGAAAGGGCTTGACCACCCCAATAGCCGCACGACATATGGGGGGTTTGAATGCCCACATCACCCACTTGGTTAGGATTCGCTACCTTACCTTCAGCCAAGATCTTGACTCTTACCTCGCTGCCAACGCGCCCAACGCAACCCGCCGTAAGGTGGTCACTCGGGCCGGCAACGCTCACTAAACCGGTCTCACTGGTGCCATAAACTACTTTTAAATTTCGGCTGATACGCTGCTGAACTTGGCGTCGCGTGCTACTAGATATTGCGGACCCTGCGGTACGGATCTCAATTTCACCAATATCACCAGCGCGTTTGCTTTGAAGTAAATCGGTTAAATGGAGTTGGGATAGGTGCAGACAAGTCACGCCAGCATTGATTAGGCAGTCAATATAGTGCTCCTGCTCAATATCGTTCAACACATTGGTGCCACCCAAATATACGCAACCGAGTCGATGTTTCTTAGCGTTGTGATGCTCAATTGACGAGGCAGTATAAAAACGTCTGCTGGAATTGTGACCATGAGCAGCAAGTTGCCCAATGAGCTGCTGCTGAGCCACACGCAGCAGCTTTGGCCGTTGAGTAGTACCTGAGGTCGTAAAATAAAAATGTGGCACCTTTGCCAATAGCGGATCTTGGGAATTTTTTGTGTCACCGCCATTAGAATTTCCGCTATCGATGCCGATTGTGTCATCGGCAACCCAATGGGTAACGCCAACACGGCCTGCTAGTTCAGCGTTATAAGCATTGCTGGAAAATGATGCCAATGTGATCTGGTCGGCCCCTAGCTCAGCAACCGCCAATGACGCGATGAGGTGGTTCAACTCGTCACTGATAGTCATCCCAACCGTTGCGAGGTGGTTGATGCCGTTACTAGCTAATTCGAGTACGCGATCAGCAACTCGCTGTGCCAACTCATCAAATGAAATAACCAGGCTACCGATAACGATAGCCGGTTGGTGTCCCGTGGGAATATTTATAATTTTTATTGTATCGGCGCCCAACAATGCCACCCGTAACGCTGTCGCATTTTCTCCATAATACAAAAAAAGCCCGTAACAAATGTTACGGGCTTTTCGAAATAAAACCTGGCAATGACCTACTCTCACATGGGGAAGCCCCACACTACCATCGGCGCTAAGTCGTTTCACTTCTGAGTTCGGGAAGGGATCAGGTGGGACCAACTCGCTATTGTCGCCAGGAAAACTGGTTGTTAAGACACGCGTCTTAAACAATTTGGGAGATTGATAGCTTCAACAATGATTCCACAGGGGATTTTGCGTGGCCTAAGCCAAACAATTTGAGTGTTATATGATCAAGCCTCACGGGCAATTAGTATTGGTTAGCTTCATACATTACTGCACTTCCACACCCAACCTATCAACCTTGTAGTCTTCAAGGGCCCTACAGAGAACTTAAAGTTCTAGTGAGATCTTATCTTGAGGGAGGCTTCCCGCTTAGATGCTTTCAGCGGTTATCCCGTCCATTCGTAGCTACCCAGCAATGCCACTGGCGTGACAACTGGAACACCAGAGGAATGTCCACCCCGGTCCTCTCGTACTAAGGGCAGCTCCTCTCAAATCTCAAACGCGCACGGCAGATAGGGACCGAACTGTCTCACGACGTTCTAAACCCAGCTCGCGTACCACTTTAAATGGCGAACAGCCATACCCTTGGGACCTGCTTCAGCCCCAGGAT